>Ga0160465_100001_pt1 | contig 1272344 bp, 1041 predicted proteins | sample HID1971K_E11MG_FD_108209 | JGI IMG/M metagenome (GOLD analysis project Ga0160465, IMG submission 108209) | Enriched millipede-associated microbial communities from UW Madison campus, WI, USA - HID1971K_E11 MG | ecosystem: Host-associated > Arthropoda: Insects > Digestive system > Unclassified...
CTGCTATCACAATGGCAATTTCATTATAATTGGCTGAGATCTCACAGTTCTTTAAAGGGCCGCACCCCGATGCAAGTAATTACTGCTTTATCAAATAAAACTCCCTTATGGGAAGAAGTTGGTGATATATACGGTCTAGGTAAAGAACGAATTAGAGATCAAAATTATTGGATTGACTGTCAGTTAAATAAGTGAAACGATGTCTGTAAACCCCACAACTGACTCGTGAAATATTATTTATATCCACCCTGTTTTCTTTCTCCATATATTATAATCTTCGTCTTGGCTATCTATAAGCTGAATTTGGTCGCAATCAGGAATAAGTTTCACCTGCTTGACAGATAAATTTGGTAAACCAACTTCTGATCGGTAGATGTTTATTCTTAAAGGATTTTCTACCGGAAAAAGTACATCTCTACTGATCATCTGTGTTCCATATTTCTGAGGCTTACTTTTATATACTTGAATTCGGTCATATAAATATGCAATGTTTTTTGGAGCGATATCTTGTTTGTTTTCTAACATTAAAGAATAACATTCTTGCATGAAGTCTGGTTCGCCGATAGCATGTTGAATGATAAGCCAAGCTGCGTCACTAGCTTTATGTCCTACCTTATTTATAGTTGGATAACCTATTTCAGAGATAATTGCTTTTAACTCCTTGCTATTAGCTTTGTGTACAGCTTCCATTTCTGGATTGTAACCTTTAGAAAGTTTTCCTTCATTTAACAGCAGCTGTCTTACAGATAAATCATTCTCCGCTAATTGAATTAATTTAGTTGCTATTTCCTGGTATAACATATGATAAGTTTTTTAACGAGTAATTGACAATTGTAAAATTATTGATTTTAGAGGTTGAAGTATGTTAAAAAGCATAGGAGTAAAATACCAAATTATTGCCATTTATTTAATATTTAGATGAAATTAACCACTCTATTTTTCGTCCTGTTCATCCATCTTTTTTGCAAGCCCCTCTCTGAGTACATTAAGGAATTTAGTTCGGTTTATCTTCCAGGTTTCTATTTGCTGGTTTATGAATATAAAACTGGCGCCATCCAATCGAACCCATGATCCCCCATTCCTACGCTTCTGTTCGGACCCGATCGGAAACAAGAAAAGCAGCTCTTTTGGAGTTGCTTTTTTTTTGTGATCCCGCTGGGATTGGTTCAGTCCGGCAATCCACAAACACTGCCCTGAACCTTCTCCGAATCGAACCGGCCGACCCTTCTGTTCTTATCCTATTGGATACAAAAAAAGCCCAATCTTTCGATTGAGCTTTTTTTTGTGATCCCGCTGGGATTCGAACCCAGGACCCATACATTAAAAGTGTATTGCTCTACCAGCTGAGCTACGGAATCCTTTCTTTTAATCGGAACTAATTCCGTTTTTGAAAGTGATGCAAAGGTAGGGATTTTGTTTAATTATGCAAATTTAATGTGTGCTAAAATGTGATAAAAACCTGAACCTATTCATTTTTAGAGCGTTATTTTTGAAATTAGTTGCTTCTTTTTTTTTGTTTCAAATTTATTCCTGTTTCTTTCCAGAATTAAAGTGTTATTTTGAATAGAATTGAAGGATTTTGATGGAGAAGGCCTGTGTAATGAAACATGCGTGAATCCATCTTAGACGATAATGATGCGGATAGGGATGCCAGGGTGTCCAATCCAGTGCGCTGTTTTTTTTAATTATGAATAGGATCCAAGAAGAAAGACGAAATGAAAATACTAATTGTAGAAGACGAACTTGAACTGCAAAAAAGTGTACAGCAATTTTTACAGGAAGAGCAATATGTGGTTGAAGTTGCTTCGGATTTTTTCTCGGCCTCGGAGAAAATTGATCTCTATGAGTATGACTGCATTCTTTTAGATATTTCATTGCCGGGAGGGAGTGGGTTGGATCTATTGGCGGAGATACAGCAGAAGGAAACACACAATGTCATCATCATTTCGGCAAAAGATTCGATAGATGATAAAATAGATGGATTGAATCTCGGTGCGGATGATTATCTGACGAAACCTTTCCATCTCGCAGAACTTAACGCCCGTATCAAAGCTGTTTTGCGGAGAAAGCAATTGGCGGGAAGCCAAGAGGTGGTGCTCAATAATGTCAAGGTGGATTTCGACGCACGGACGGTGTATGTGGCAGCTGAAGACTTACATCTGAATAGAAAGGAATTCGATGTCTTCTCCTTCTTTGTGCTCAATAAAAATAAGCTGGTGACGAAGACCTCGTTGGCAGAGCACGTGTGGGGGGATGACTCTGATAATGCGGACAACCTGGACTTCATCTACTCCCAGATAAAAAATATACGGAAGAAATTGAAAGACAGTCAAGCGCAGGTCGAGATACAGGCTGTCTATGGTGTGGGCTATAAAATGATTGTAAAATGAGGTTGTTAAACTTGACGATGTTATACCTGTCAGGCGCATTATTGCTGATCTTGAGTGTATGGGCAATAGTATTCTATATCGATATGATGGATGAGGTATACGATAGTCTCGATGACGGTCTGGAAAATCATAAGATGCTCATTATCCATAAAGCGCAAGAAGATCAGATGATCTATCAAAAAAGTGATTTTGCGGAGAGCAATTACCGACTGACACCTGTCGAGCCGAGCGTAGCGATGAGTGGACTGGAAACCTATTCGGATACGTCCATGTACATGGTCAATGAAGAGGATTTTGAGATCGTCAGAATGCTGACCACTTACTTCCAGGATAATGATGGCCAGTATTACAAGCTGCAGGTGATCTCGTCTATGGTCGAGGAAGATGATCTGATCAGCAGCCTGCTGTATTCACTGATCAGCCTGTTTGTAGTCGTGCTCGTGTCTATCTTTATCATCAATAAGCTGATTTTAAGCCGGGTATGGCGACCGTTTTATCAACTGAAGAATGAGCTTAGCCGATTTAAGCTGGGAAAGAACAACAGCTTTAATGCCCCTAATACGAGTGTTGTCGAATTTAAAGAATTGAATATTGCCATCGACAAGTTGTTGAAAGACAATACCGAAGTTTACGACAAGCAAAAGAGTTTCATTGAAAATGCATCGCATGAATTGCAGACACCCCTGGCTATCTCCCGGTCAAAGGTAGAGATGTTGCTCCCTCATTTTGAAGAAAATGAAAAGGTCTTGAACCAACTATCTGATGTGCTTGACCAGCTCGACCGGATGAAGCGTCTCAATAAAACCCTATTGCTGTTGACCAAAATTGAAAATCGTCAGTTTAGGGACTATGAGCCTATTGATTTCAATTCGCTATGGAAAGATCAAATAGAGGCTTTTAAGGACCTCCTGCTTCATAAGGGTATCGAAGTTCATTTAGACGAAATAGGGCAGCTACAGGGGCAATTCAACCCCGATCTGGCTGCTATGCTCGTGTCCAACCTTTTGCGCAATGCAATGGTGCACAATATTAAGGATGGACGCATACAGGTCACGATCTATGACAACCGGTTTGCGATCGCCAATACCGGAAAGACCGGTGCACTTGATTCAAAGCATATTTTTGACCGGTTCTATAAAGATGTGGAAAATCAACAGTCCACAGGGCTAGGACTTGCTATCGTTAAGTCAATCGTAGATCTCGAGAAAGGGCGAGTGGCTTATCACTTTCAGGAGGATATGCACATATTTGAAGTGATCTTCAGCCGTCTGGACTGAGAGCTGTCTTTACTCAGTCGTTACGGAGATATTCTTCATCCTCTGGGCTCATGGATGAGGATGGTGGGAGAGGTGTTTCGCCATTCACGCTGTAGCTCGATGGGTGCTGTTCTTTTTTGCGTCTTGGACGCGCCAGAATAGCGCCTACCAGTACACCGATCAAAAAGAAAATAGCCAAAATAGCCAACTTGGATATACTGTGGTCCCCGAATACCCAAAAGGTCACTTCCTCCGTATTTTTCATAAGGACAATCGTGACCAAGACGGTGAGTATAAGAAGGATAATTATTTTTGGACGCATAAGACAGTTCTGAAACCCAAACTTAGAGAAACTTTTTTTGAAATGAAAGCATATGGCGGAACGGCTGTAATAAAATGCTTTTTTGTAGGCATGCGGTGACAAGCCAAAGGATGCTGAGATCCCCATCAGTGCAATAAAAAAGGGGATAACATTTGTTATCCCCCTCTTGGTATTTTGAATATTGTAAATGCTATTATTCAGCAACCACTTCAAAAGGAACCTGAACTTTAACTTCTTTGTGTAAGTTCAAGTTAGCGATGTACTCACCAACTAATTTTGGTTCAGTTTCGAAAGTGATACGACGGCGATCTACATCAAAACCTTGTGCTTTCAAAGCATCAGCAATTTGGATGCTGTTTACTTTTCCAAAGATTTTGCCAGTCTCACCAGCTTTAGCACCAATTGTCAACTTAATTGCTTCCAATTTAGTTGCTAATTCTGTCGCGTCTTTTTTAATTTTCTCTTGTTTGAATTGAGCTTGTTTAATGTTCTCAGCCAACACTTTCTTTGCAGAAGGAGTTGCTAATGTAGCCAAACCTTGAGGAATTAAGTAGTTACGACCGTAACCTGGTTTTACGACGACAACATCGTCTTTTTCACCTAGGTGTTTGATATCATGTTTTAAAATAATTTCCATGTCGTAATTCTCCTTATTTTAATGAGTCAGTAACGTAAGGTAACAAACCGATGTGACGAGCACGTTTAACAGCTTGAGCAACTTTACGTTGGAATTTCAATGAAGTACCAGTAAGACGACGAGGTAAGATTTTACCTTGGTCATTCACAAATTTCAAAAGGAAGTTTGCGTCTTTGTAGTCGATGTATTTGATTCCGTTCTTTTTGAAACGGCAATATTTTTTACGGTTGTCCTCTACTTTAGGAGCAGTCACGTATTGGATGTTTTCGTTTGCCATTATTTTGCTACCTCCTCAGTTTTAGTTTCTGCTTTCTTGTTGAATGCACCGCTACGTTTTTTCTCGCTGTATGCAATGGCGTGTTTGTCTAACGAGATCGTTAGGAAACGCATTACGCGTTCATCACGTCTGTATTCAATCTCAAGTTTTCTGATTAATTCACCTGGAGCCTTGAATTCAGTTAAGTGATAGAATCCAGTTGTTTTTTTCTCAATTGGATACGCTAATTTTTTCAAACCCCAATTGTCTTCAGCGACAATCTCGGCTCCGCCTTCTGTTAAGATGTTTTTGAATTTTGCGACGATTTCTTTCGCAACATCTTCAGAAAGCAACGGGGTAAGAATGATTACAGATTCGTACTGTTGCATTTTGTTAATTATTTTGTTAATTTATAATCTCCGCACTTACGGAAGTGCAAAGGTATAAAATTGTTTTTATTCATGAAAGAAAAAAATGGATATTAATGCACGAGTAAATTTTTAATAACTTTACTGCTTATGAAACAGATCAAACATTTTATACTTACTGTTCTGACCATCTGGTTTATTGGAGCGTTTCAGTCAGAGGCGGTGGCGCAGAGAGATCCTTTGGACGATGGGGTCATGCGTATCTTAGCGATCGGGAATAGCTTTTCGGAAGATGCCATCGAAAATTACCTATACGATCTGGCAAAGACAGAGGGCAGGTCCATGGTGATCGGCAATTTGTATATCGGTGGAGCACCGCTGACACTGCATCTCCAAAATATGGAACAGAATAAAGGTGCCTACAGCTACCGCAAGACAGATGAGAATGGGCAGAAGGTCACGACCGAAGGCGTCAGGATCGCGGATGCTTTGATCAACGAAAAGTGGGACTATATCAGCTTTCAGCAGGCGAGTCCCTTATCGGGCATGTATGAGAGTTACGCGGCCTCACTCCCTAAACTATTCGAATACGTACGCCAAAAAGTGCAATATCCAAGTACAAAGTACATCCTGCATCAGACATGGGCTTATCAGCAAGATAGTCAGCATGGTGGATTTGTCAACTACGATAAAGACCAATCGGAGATGTACAAGGCTATCGTAGAGACCTCCAAGCAGGCGTTTAAACTGGTCCCTTTTCAGCTACTGGTACCGGCAGGTACAGCCGTGCAGAATGCAAGGACGAGTTTCATAGGTGATCATTTTACACGTGACGGCTATCATTTGCAGCTCGACTACGGAAGGTTTACAGCAGCATGTACCTGGTATGAGATCTTATTTGGAGGCGATGTCCGTCGAAATAAATATAAACCGCTAAGTGTAACAGGTATTCAGTCCGAAATAGCCAAAGAAGCAGCGCATCAAGCTGTGCAGTACCCATTTGCCGTCACACCGATGAAAGCATTTCAGATACTGGACCCTGCACAATAGACAGCAGTCTTCAATTATTTTGAATCTCGTACAGCTTTTGTAAAATAAAAGATTCGCGCACTTCTATACTCAGATCTTCGGCTACGACCAAGATGGGGACTTGTTGTTGCACTAACCAAGCGAGATGCTCGCCTAATGTGGTGGCACCAACACCCGAAGCTCCGAATATATGAATCCTCATCTTGTCAACTTGTTACGCCGGTCGAAGTATACATCAATTCAAATATACCTAACACTTTAATATTATCTTTTTTATAAAGGGGACGGTTCTTGAAAAAAATATCTTTATTATTGTATTGTTCTTTATCTGACCATATAGGACGAGATGTAAGATCTAAATCATGAATGAATTCCCAAAAGTAGTTCGTTAGTTTGAAGGAAAAGGTGCAAACAGTTGGAAAAGCAGGAAAATTATCTATTGGATTTACAGAGATCTATTGCTTTGCAAAGAGATCAGCATGCCTATAAAAAGCTTTTTCTACACTTTTACGACACCCTGATCCATTTTGCTACAGATTTTCTCAAAAAACGGGAGTCCGCAGAGGAGATCGTATCCGATGCATTGATGAAGATCTGGACGATGGGAGAGAAATTGGGAGAGATACAGCACATTCGGACCTATCTCTTTATCTCTGTCAAAAACAGGTGCCTCAATCAGCTGAAGAAGGAAAAAGAAGTATTTGTCGAAGTCGATTTCGCGCATTTTCAATCCTCATCACTAGATCCCGAACATCTTTTATTGTCAAAGGAGCTTGCCGAAATGCTAAATGCAGCAATTGATCAATTGCCTACCCAATGCAAGATGACATTTACACTGATACGTGAATACGGATGCTCCTATAAAGAGGCTGCCGAAATTATGGAAATCAGCGTCAATACTGTAGACCGACACCTGCAGATTGCACTCCGTAAACTGCATGAAGCAATTCGACACTATTACTCGCTCTCTGATTGTTGAAAATATTTGTCTCATTTTTAAGTTGTTATGATTTTTTTTCTTTTTTCTTCCATTCGCATTGGTGAATCCATGACTTTTTGATGTCTATGGGGGAATAAGATCCTAAATAATGCAGACAGAGAATGAAAAGTTTCTGGCATTGCTACTATTGTTGTCAAAAGGTGAACTGGAGACCCAACAAAGGCAAGAGCTGGAAGATTATATAAAAACCGACCCTAAAAGACAACTTCTTTACCGTTCCTTCATCTCAGATAAGGTGGACAACCTGGTCAGTATGGAGGCTATACGTGCTTACCAACAGCACCATCAAAAAATGGTCGATCTCGGTCTCTTTCAGCAAGGCGATCAGCTAGATCAAACTACCTCTACAGCCAAACGCAAGATTAGACTTATCAATCCATGGATAGCTGCCTGTGTAGTCTTTGTCCTATTATCTGCCGGAGGCCTTGGATGGTGGATGCTTAGTGACCAAGTCGTCAATCAACGGTCTACTATTGTCAAGATTGAAACAAAGAAGGGGGAACGCAAACAGATCATCATGCCCGACAGTACAGTCGTATGGCTCAATAGCGAGAGCTCATTGACCTATGATGAGTCGTTTGGCAAAGAATTCCGCAGGGTGACACTTGTGGGCGAGGGCTATTTCGACGTGGCCAAAAACAAAAATAAGCCTTTCAACGTGCAGACCAGCGTGATGGATATTCAAGTATTAGGGACTATTTTCAATGTGCGCGCGTATGAAGATGAGAAGCAGGCAGAGACCACATTGATCGAAGGAAGTGTCGAACTCAGTATCAAATCCAAATCACAGACCAAGCAGTCTACCCATCAGCGGACGTTGAAGTTGACCCCAGGTCAAAAATTTTCATACTCCGCGCATGCATCTGATGAGATCAGTAACTCGAAAACGAGCATCCCCATCTCCATTGAAAAGGAAGTGGTCGGATACATGACCAATGTCAAGAATACAGTAGGCGAAAAGCAACCCGGAGAAGTGTTGTGGAGAGAGAACAAACTTGTCTTTGATGGCGATTCAATGGAGTTACTGATTTCCAAATTAGAGAAGTGGTATGGGATTGATATCATTTTAGAAAGCGATAAGTGGTCGGATTCCAGGTTCAGCGGCGTATTTGTCGACAAGCAGGCAAGCGAGATCCTAAAAATGCTGCAAGAAATAGGTGGCGGGTTTAATTACAAGGTGAGTGAAGGGAAGATACATATATACTAACAAAGAAATCAACCAATTGTACATACTAAAAATCGAGAACGATATGATCTAGAAATACCAATAAAACAACAAATGGGGGCATCGTCGATGCACCCCAATCTTACGAACGATTGAGAGCACCAGCATCTGGACAATGTAGGGGTGCTCATCTAATTAACCATTCAATTATAAAGCTATGAAAAAAAATACACATGGTAAAGGAACCTATGTGCACAACAAACAATTACTGAAGAGGATTCTGATGGCGAAACTAATTGTATTCCTTATATTCTTATTTACATTTGATAGTCTTGCAAACACGATTTATGGACAGGAAAAGGTGTCTTTCAAACGTACAGGAGTCAATCTCAAGCAAGTCATTCAAGCAATAGAAAAGCAGACCACTGTACGTTTTATCTATCGAGACGATCTGATATCGTCCAGTGAAAGATCCAATGTATCCGTTGAAAACCAACCTTGGACAGACGTTCTCGCTCCCTTGCTCAATAATGTCGGACTTGCGTTTAAGATCGTAGATGACAGCAATGTGCTTATACGTCCGGTGTCCCCAGTTTTGCAGAAGGGGGTACAGATAAAAGGCAAAGTCAAAGATGCCAGCGGCATCCCATTGGCGGGAGTCTCGATATTGGAGATCGGGACTACAGGGGCGACTTCTACCAAGGCAGATGGAAGTTTTGAACTTAATGTGAAAGATGAAAATGCGATTTTGTTATTTAGATATATCGGATATATTACACAAGAATTACAGGTCGCTACCGATGGTATGGAGATCCGGATGCAAGAAGACTTAACATCATTGGCAGAGGTTGTCGTCGTAGGTTTTGGTACGCAAAAGAAAGCTAATCTCACGGGGGCAGTCACATCGGTAGACATGGATAAGGTACTGGGAGATCGGCCAGTCACCAGTACAGGTCAGGCATTACAAGGAGCCCTTCCGGGATTACAGGTGACCTTTGGGTCAGGACGGCCAGGGCAGTCTACCGAACTCAATATAAGAGGGATGACCTCTATCAATGGTGGATTTCCATTGGTATTGGTGGACAACGTTCCGATGGAAATGGATGACGTCAACCCAAAGGATATTGAAAATGTAACGGTGCTAAAAGACGCAGCTGCGGCATCTATATATGGTGCCAGAGCGGCATATGGGGTGATTTTGATTACCACAAAAAAATCAGGCCGTAATCAACCGACTCAGTTTAATTATTCCAATAACTTCACTTGGAGTACACCGGTCAGTTTGCCAGAGAAAGTATCTCCGCTACAGTTTGTGAAGAGCCTCAAGGATTTTGGCAATACTACAAATTGGTCGGGGCAGAGTATAGACAAATGGTTGGAGTTGCTCCAAGAGTATGAGCAGAATCCCACTGCATTTCCAGAAGGGATGGCGACTGTAGACGGGTTGAAATATCCACTCGCAGAGCATGATATGTACAAAGAAGTGTTTACCAATGGTTTTGAACAGCTGCATAATTTTTCTGTGAATAGTGGCTCTGAAAAGATATCATACCGGGTCTCCGGAATGTATGCCAATGAGGATGGTGTGATGGACACAAACAAGGATAGCTATAAGCGTTACAATCTAAATGCATTTTTAGATGCGCAGATCGTGAAAGGGTTGAATGCAAGTGTCAATGTCCTCTACAAAAATGATAATCGCCTCCGACCCTCAAATATGAACGAAATGTTTTACCGGGCCATCACACATAGTTCGTATGTGCCTACTGGTGATGCTATTGGTTTGAATGGCGAGCCTATTCCATATGCCACCCCCAATAACTATCTGAAATATGAGAATCCTAGACAAGATTTTAATGATGACCTCCGGTTATTCGGTAAATTGAAATATAACCCTTTAGCCGGGTTAAATATTACGGCAGAGTACACCTTTAATAAGAAAAATAACAACTATAAGGATTCGCAGATCAAGAATAAGTATATGAATCCGAATAATTTCAATGAAGAGTATTTATTCAATAATGAATTTTACATACGTTCCAATTCGTTAACCAATTACCATGCCTTGAACGTATATGCAGATTATTCAAAGAGCTTTGGTGAGCACAATACCAAGTTTCTGATCGGGACCAATCAAGAGTCTAGCAGGCAGGAGAGCTTTTGGACGCGAAGATTTGATGTGCTGACCCCCAGTTCTCCCTCGCTAGAGACGAGTAGTGGAGCCTCTTTTTCAGGAGATAGATATGGCGAGTATGCTGTTGCGGGATATTTTGGACGGATCAATTACGATTACAAAGGACGATATCTATTGGAGTTAAATGGGCGTTTGGACGGTTCGTCAAGATTTGGTAAAGGAGCCCGCTATGGCTTCTTTCCATCGGTATCTGCAGGTTGGAATGTCAGCCAAGAATCGTTCATGGAGCCTGTAAAGGATATTTTGCCGCTACTGAAATTTAGAGGATCATTTGGCGAAATCGGCAATCAGGTCGTGTTGGATAAGGATAAAGAGCAGGTTTACTACCCAGTTATACCGTTTATGAATACGAATAATGCCAATTGGATAGATCCCAGTACCGGAGTTCGGTATTTAACCATCGCCCCTCCATATTTGGTGTCCAGCACCTTTACCTGGGAGAAGGTCAGGACCCTCAACCTGGGTGTTGACTTTGCGCTGGCACAAAGCCGATTGACAGGATCTTTTGATTGGTTTAGGCGCCAGACGATCGGTATGCTTTTCAATGGAGCTGATCTCCCCGCCGTATTAGGGGCCGCACCGCCTTATCAAAATGTAACTGATCTGGAATCAAAAGGATGGGAATTGGAGCTGATTTGGAAGGATAAAATCCGTGAATTTGGATATTCCTTTGGTGTCAATCTATCGGACAACAGGGCAACTATCACACGTTTCAATAACAGCGCAGCACTTCTGAATGAATACTACCAAGGTAAAGAGATAGGCGAGATATGGGGTTATGTGACGGATCGGTTTTATACTGTTGATGACTTTGTTGAAGGATCTTTGGATGAGAATCTGATGAATGGCAAGCTCAAAGAGGGGATTCCCTCGTTTTTCGGGGTAAATCAAAATCCAGGTGATGTAAAGTTGATGGATTTGAATGGCGACGGCAGAATATTCTCGGGTACGGGGACAATCAATGATCCGGGTGACATGAAGATCATCGGGAATAATCACAGAAGATATCAGTTTGGTGTCACCGGTAATTTCGATTATAAAGGTTTGGATCTGAGTATTTTCGTGCAGGGAGTTGGCAAGCGTGATCTGTGGTTGAGCAATCAATTGATGTGGCCTTATAGCGATCAGTTTTCTACCCTTTATGAGCACAATCTAGACTATTGGACACCATCCAATACCACGTCTTACTACGGGCGGGTCTATGCCAATTCAGGGACCAATTCGAGCGCCAATAGAAGAGTGCAGACCAAGTATCTATCTGACGGATCATACCTGAGAGTGAAGAATATTACATTGGGATATACCATCCCACAAGCGATTACTAAAGGAAAATTCATCAATAGGGCCCGTGTGTACATCAGCGGTGAGAATCCATTTATGTTTGATAAACTGCCTAAGGGTGTCGAAGCCGATGCCGAGATCGTTAGTGCCGGAGGTGTGTATCCATTCCTTGCTAAGTACAGTTTTGGTATCAGTCTGACGTTGTAAGCCCCAGATTCGAATAGTGTGACCCTGCATGACGGACATGCTCCGATGAGCAAGGTGCATTCAGGGGACCGTAGAAAGTAGTAAAATAATCAATAACCGATAAAAAATGAAAGCAATCTCAAAATACATATATACAGGCTTACTATCTGCCATCCTATTTGGAGGATGTAATGATATGGACCTCAAGCCTGATGGGGTCATGACAGAGGAAGTGACATTTTCCACCTACAACAACTTTATCACCTATGCTTGGCAATTTTACGGGGTCTTCCCGGGATACGACCAATCGGCTCCGGATGCGGAGATCAACAGTGACCTCTTCGCTCGAGCAAATAACAATGCGACATCGGATTGGATATGGCAACGTATCGTTGTACCTGGGTCTTCTCCTGACTACAGTAATCCCTATATAAAAATCAGAGAAGTCAATATCATGTTGGATAATATCGATCGGGCGACAGCCTTATCCGAGACAGAGAAGAGCCATATTAGAAGTATTGGCTATTTCTTCAAGGCATATAATTATATGGACCTCTTGAATAAGTATGGTAAGGCCATCTGGACCGATAAGGCAGTTGGTGATGGAGATAAAGAGATCCTATATGGTAAGCCAGCCACCCGGGATGAATTGGCACAGCACATCGTCGATATGCTCAACTATGCGGAGACAAATATAAAGGCGACCGGCGATGGCAAAAATTCAATTACTACTGATGTCGTGCGCGCGTTAATTTCTAGATTTGGCTTGAGGGAAGGAACCTGGCGCAAATATCACAATTTACAAAATGCAGCAGTATTCTTGAAATGGAGTGCCGATGCATCTGAGAAAATTATCAACAAATTCCCCACACTTCATGCCGATTATGATGCCTTGTTCAATAGTGAGTCTTTGGCCAATGTGTCTGAAGTCCTGTTGTATAAGCAGTATGAGCAAAATCAAATTGTGCACAGCCTCGCCTCACTGGCGCGCAATTCATCGGGACGATGGGATCTGACAAAAACAGCAGTGGATCTATATCTGCTGAAAGATGGGCAGACCAGATGGACAAGCCCCATGTTTGATGGCGATAAGAATGCTTATGACGAATTCAGAAATAGGGATACCCGGCTGTACTTCACAGTATCGCCACCATTCAAAGTAAATGCCGCCCATCCGACAAAGACCTGGACCTACACCAACGATCCAAAGGATAGAGAATATATAGATTTGATGGCGACCCTATCTGACGAAAAGCGTAAAACGTTACCCACCATTAATTGGGAGGGATTGATTGTGAAGCAGGAGCCACATTTTGTAGATTTTAATAATGGACAGCCATTCAATGTGACATTTACAGGATATCGCTTCTATAAATTCAGCAACAAGATCCAGCGTATTCAAAGCCAGGATATCAATGATGCCCCGATTTTCAGGACGGCTGAGGTATATTTGAACTATGCAGAGGCTAAGTACGAACTCGGTCTCATTAGTCAAGATATTGTGAATGCAACAATTAATAAATTAAGAGCGAGAGGTGGAGTAGGCGCATTGGATTTGAGTGCCATTCCACAGGATCCTACGCGTGATGCAGCCGTGCATCCTGCACTCTGGGAGATCAGACGGGAGAGAGCCGTTGAGCTGATGGGTGAGGGGTTTCGATTTGACGACCTGCGCCGTTGGAAGAAAATGGAGTATGCAACGGTTCGGAAGATCGGACGTTACATCACCAAAGGAGTGGATGTCGGTGCCAATGCACCTATACCTATTCTCAATGGGGCTACAGCCGGATATATCGCGTATGAAGCACAAGCGCCGCAGTCTTACCCAGATTATTATTACTTGTATCCCATTCCTTCGGGTGAAATTGTCTTGAACAATAATCTGGTTCAGGATGAGGGTTGGAAGTAAATTTTATACTTTAGTAATGGAGATCTATAAGCGATGCGGTCATTTATAATTTATCTGGACCGATCATAGCAGATCTTTAGGGATTTTGACGGATATGTGGGGGTGCGGTAGGCAAGATGAATGCCTTTGAGCATACACAATAATGAATAAGCAAGCCGAGTGAAACGACTCATTTGTCCAAATGAAAACTAAGAGTCTGTTTAAATTCATCTGATAATAAAATTATTAGATGAATTTAAACAGGCGCTAACATAGCATAAATAATTATTCTGATGAAAATAAATAGAAAATGGGCATTATTTGCGCTCATGACATGCAGTATCCTGAGCTTACCTGCGCAGCAGAAGAAGCCTAATATCGTCTTCATCCTGGCAGATGATCTGGGATATGGTGACCTAGGGGCGTATGGCCAACGCAAGATTGAAACGCCTCATATTGATCAGTTGGCTGCCGAAGGGATGAAATTCGAACAGTTTTATGCCGGTACATCTGTCTGCGCCCCCTCCCGGTCCGCTTTGATGACAGGGCAGCACACGGGGCATACCTATATCAGGGGCAATCGGGAGTTGGAGCCCGAAGGCCAGGAGCCTCTGGCGGATTCGGTCCAGACGTTTGTGCAACTCCTGCAAAAGGCAGGTTACGCGACGGGAGCCTTTGGCAAGTGGGGGCTGGGTATGGTCGGCACCAGTGGTGCTCCGGATCGTAAAGGATTCGATGAGTTTTACGGTTACAATTGTCAGCGGCAATCGCATCGCTATTTCCCTACACATCTATGGCACAACGACCAGCGAGTGGAGCTCACAGGCAATGATCTGACCCAAAAGGTACAGTATGCCCCAACCTTGATTCAGGAACAGACGCTCCAGTTTATGGAGAAAAATAAGGATAGACCTTTCTTTCTTTTTATCCCGACCGTATTGCCTCATGCCGAGCTTGCAGGTATAGATGACGAGCATTATAAGAAATATGAATCCGCCTTTGAAGAGACGCCACATAAAGGCAATGATTATGGCGTCAAAGCTACGATCGCCGGATATGCTTCGGTAGAAAAGCCAAGAGCTACATTCGCCAGTATGGTCAGCCGTATGGATGCTTATGTGGGACAGGTCTTGAAAAAATTGGATGAATTGGGTCTCTCCGACAATACGATTGTTATTTTTTCAAGTGACAATGGCGCGCATCGTGAAGGAGGGGCAGATCCTGCTTTCTTTAGGAGCTCTGGTGAGCTCAGAGGTTACAAACGTGACCTGTATGAAGGTGGCGTACGCACGCCGTTCATCGTAAGATGGCCTAATCACGTAAAGCCCAATACCAAAAGCCAATTTGCAGGTGCTTTCTGGGATGTGATGCCCACGTTACTGGAAGTTGCTGATGCTGGTACCGCTCGCTATACGGATGGTGTCTCGCTCGTTCCGACCTTGACAGGCAAGTCCAGTAAGCAAAAGACTCACCCTTACTTATACTGGGAGTTTCATGAAGATGGAGGTAAGCAGGCTGTTCGTATCGGTGATTGGAAAGGGGTACTGCTACAGGTCAAAGACAGATCGAAGCAGAAATTTGAGCTGTTTAATCTACGCAAAGATCCCGCTGAGCAAAAAGACGTAGCGCTCCAAAATCCGAAGATGGTAAGTCAGATGAAAGAAGTGATGCAACGCGCACATACGCCTAATCCATTTTTTAAATTCTAGAAGATCTCATTAATATTTAGTGCACCGTTGGATATGTGATGTATCCAACGGTTTTTTATTGGACGGTGCAGATAGTTTTTTGAATCGAATATTATTGGTAGATTAGCTTCAACCAATTATGAAACAGGAAAATCTCAACCATAGTCTGATCATCAATGAAGATTCATTGGAAGAAGTTTTTCACCTGTATTTTGATGAACTTTGCACCTTTCTGGGATACTATTCCAAAGATACACAGTTGATCGAGGACTGCCTTCAGGATATCTTTCTCAAATTATGGGAGGATAGAGCACGGGTCAATATCTTTCATATGAAGACCTACCTGTATCAAGCCGCACGGAATAGGGTGCTCAATTCTTTGCGCAATCAGTTGAATCGTTCGGCAGGCCTCGAAAAGTGGTTTCAGGAAGAGATGGTGCGACAGCATACAGAAGAGTGTGTGAATAGAGAGGAATTCAGCATCTTCTATGCAGAGGCTATAGACGCTCTCCCAGACAAGTGTCGACAGATTTATCAGTATTGCAAAGGTGCTAAGAAAAGCTATAAGGACGTTGCCGCAGAACTGCAGGTGTCCGTCAAGACGGTGGAAAACCAAATGGGGATCGCCTCAAAGAAAATACGTTCCTATATTCTCAATAGATACCAATCGGGCAATCCTTCGATCCCTTTGGTCGCCATAGCGCTCCAGTCAACTGCCCTATATTATTACCTCTGACAAGGCAGGTCTCGACCAGATTACCTATCTTTTATTTTTTTCTGAAAAAAGCTTTGGGGGTTTTGGATACCCTAAGTGTCTATTAGCTGTATAACCCTAAATTATGATGCAGCAAGATAGACCTTCTTTAGAGATATTAGCTCGTTACCTCAAGCAAGATTGTACCCTTACAGAGCGTGCACGGGTAGAAGCTTGGCTATCGGAGTCTGATAGAAATGCGGAGTACCTCCATTCGCTAGCGCAAGAGTGGACGTATCTCCGGGACGATCAGCCTCTCCCTAGTCAGCCCGATCGTAAGAAAGTCTGGCAGTACGTCCTGGATAATATCCAGCCGCTCCCCCAGATCCAGCTGTTTACAAAGCAACGGATGATTCGAATCAGTGGGATTGCAGCAAGCATTGCACTCATCCTCGGGATGGGCGGCTCGTGGTTGTTGAAAGAGAAGTGGGTAGCGCGCCAGATGGAGGCATCAATCTCGACCATCATCGCTCCAAAGGGACAGAAGACCGAAATGCTATTGCCCGATGGATCCAAAGTATGGCTGAATGCCGGATCTAAATTGACATACGCTGCAGATTATGATCGTCGAAATCGAACAATCAATCTGGATGGAGAAGCATTCTTTGATGTAGTCAAAGATGAAAAATCACCCTTCATAGTCAGGACAAAAGCGCTGGATGTTGTGGTCAAAGGTACGGCCTTTGATGTATCCGCCTACGAAGAGGACGGTGCGACTGAAGTCTCCCTACTTCGGGGCAAAGTGGAGGTCCTCGACAAAAGTGGACGCTTGGTCAGTGCCCTACAGCCTAATGAATTGCTGCGGTATGACAAGAAAGGGGGCAAGTTTGCACTGGTTCGCAATAGTGATGCCCAGCAGTACAGCACCTGGATCCAGGAAGAGCTTATTTTTGAAAATGCCACTATGGAGGAAGTTTCCCGGAAACTAGAGCGATGGTATGGTGTACAGATGCAGTGGGAACAGATCGATCAGGCTAAGCGATATACATTTAAGATCAAAACGGAGAGCCTGCGGGAGCTGTTGCAATTGTTTGATAAAATAACGCCAATAAGCTACACAGTCGAAGGGAAATCTGTGAAGATCAGAGGGAAATCATAATTTTTTCAAAACCTAAGAGCCAGTTTAAATTTATATTATGAAATTTTTTATAAACGATTTTTGAGCGAGACGAGACATCTTTTTTCGAGATAGCGGTGCTTCTATCTCGAAAAAACATAACGAAGTCACAGCCAAAAAAAGACATATAAAAATTATTAGATGAATTTTAAACAGGCTCTAAATAACAAAAAACCAATTTAACTTTTTTCATTCTTAACAAACAGGCTATGATTAGAAAACCTATTCTATTAAGTCTTTTGTTCCTAAGCCTAGTAGTATGTGGTACACATGCGCAGGGCAATAGTGGAACGAGCAGGACGACCATGAACCTAAAATCATTGATGGAGATCATTGAAAAGAAATATGGCTACTCCTTTATGTACAGCAATTCGGATATCGATGCCGGCACGCAGATATCCATTGATCCTCAATCAAAAAATGCGGAAAGCTTGCTTAGAGACGCGTTGAAAAATAGTGCTATTCAATATGAAATTGCAGGAAGTAAAATTCTATTGAAAAGAAAAAATCCAACCAGCACGGGGCAGCAATCACAAGAGATCAAAGGGCAAGTGGTGGACAGCGAGGGGAGGTCAATTGCCGGAGTGAGTATCAAGGCGATCAAGAGCTCGATGACGGCTATTTCAGATAGCGAGGGCCGGTTTACCATTATGACCAAAGACAATGATGTCTTACAGGTCAGCTATGTCGGGTATGAGAGCCAACGTATGGAGGTAGGTGGACAGCAGCAGGTATCGATCACACTGCAGGCCGGTCATGAAGAGTTGGATGAGGTGGTCGTCATTGGATACGGCAGTATCAAGAAGTCCGATGTGACAGGTGCTATAGCGTCGGTCAATACCAAGGATCTGGCCAAGCGGGCGACGACAAATCCTGCAGAAGCACTTCAAGGAGTAGTGGCCGGGGTCAACGTTCAGAAAAATAGTGGTATCGCAGGTGCAGGGGTACAGGTCAAAATAAGAGGTGTCAATACCTTTGGGAGCAATGAACCCCTGTATATCATCGACGGTTTCCCCGGGTCCATTGACAATGTCAATCCCAATGATATCGAAAGTATGGAAATTCTGAAGGATGCAGCGGCCGCTGCGATATACGGGTCGGTAGCGGCCAATGGCGTCGTTATCGTGACCACTAAAAATGGGAAGAGTGGCAAGATACTGGTGGATATCAACAGTTTTGCCAACATTACCAAGACATCCAACAGATTGGAACTCTTAGATGCAAAAGGATATGTGGATGTACATCGGCAGATGTTTGAGGAGTATAATAAATACGCAACTACACCTGTAGCCCTACCTGATTATATTAATAATCCAGGACCTCACAATACCAATTGGCAGGACGAAGTCTTCAGATCCGGTCTTGCCACAGCGCATAGCTTAGCCATCCGCGGAGGTCAGCAAGAGACGAAGTACGCCCTCTCTGCCAATCTGAGCAATGATAAGGGAATTGTGATTGAGAATAACTATAAGAAGGAAAATGTCAGGATGAAGCTCAGTACCAAGAAGAGTATATTCACGGTCGATGGTAATATGGCCTATACCAATGTCAAGTATAGGGGACCCAATTTTAGCCTCAAAGAAGCTTACATGATCTCTCCTTTAGTTCCCGTCTATGATAGCAAGGAGAAAGCCGGGTTTGGCTTGACCAATTGGGGCGGAATACCCAATAATGTCAACGTGATCGCTGACGAGCATTTTAAGACAAGCTGGACCAAGCAGCAGGACTTCAGTGGTAATATCGCTGTACTAGCCGACATTTATAAAGGCTTGACCTTCAAGTCCAGTTATGCATTCAATCAGGTTAATACCCAGAATTATTACCACAATCCGGCATTTGCCTCAGATCTCAAAAATCCATACGAGTTTCCTTTTTACAGCGAGGGCAGAAGTTACTGGGAGGAGCAAGTCTTTGATAATTTGCTCAACTACCAGTTGACGGTCGCTGGTCACAGCATAAATGCGATGGTGGGTTCTTCGCTCAATATGCAAAGTTCAAACTGGAACAATGTAGGTGTCGAAGGTAAGAAGGTTGTGTATTCCATCGAAAATGGTGCTATTGTTACCGAAGAAAGCCCAGAAGGATTTCTAGATCCCTATTTTATGACCATAAATGCTGGTCGGGGTGGCACATTTTCGGCCGATGGATCCAAATATAAATACAACAGGATGTCTTATTTCGGACGTGTCAACTACGCTTACGCCAATCGCTACTTGCTACAGGTCACATTCCGAAGAGACGGATCTTCCAAGTTTGGACAGGATAGCCGTTATGGAAACTTTCCCTCTGTAGCCTTGGGATGGAAGGTTGATGAAGAAGCGTTCTTCCCTAAAGGCGGAATGGTGTCCAATCTGAAATTAAGAGGCACATGGGGACAACTGGGCAATGAAGCCGCTCTGGGATATTATGATCATCAAGCATTGATCTCCACTTACAACAACTTATATATGGGATATGTGCAGGGCGGTGGAGGCAATCCATGGCCAGGCAGTATCGCGAGAGGACTGGAAAATAGACTGTTGAGCTGGGAGACGACGACCTCTAAAAATATAGGTCTAGACTTTGGACTGTTCCAGAATACATTGACCGGTTCGTTCAATTACTTTCATAACATTACGGAAGATTTGTTGATCACCAAGAAAATAGCACCCTCCGCAGGTTTGCTGGATCCGATCCTTAACGTTGGGAAAATCCGCAACAATGGATTTGAACTTGAATTGAAGTACAGCAACAATAGTAATCCATTCCAATATCAGATAGGGCTGAATGCATCTACCTTAAAGAATAAAGTCTTGGAACTCGCCAAGGGCGAGCAGACCCTGTTGGGGGGCGGACTGAAGTTCGGGACCGAACACTTTCCCAATCAAACACAGGCCGGCTACCCCATAGGAGCCTATTTCCTGTATAAGACCGCAGGTATCTTTCAGACGATGGATGAAGTCAATCAGCATGCAGATAAAAATGGAGAACTGCTACAGAAACATGCCAAACCTGGCGATATCCGATTTGTGGATACCGATGGAGACGGGGTGATCGGGGAAAAAGACAAAGTCTACAGTGGTACAGGTATTCCAAAAGCAGAGCTGAACCTCAATTTAGGAGCTTCTTATAAAGGGATAGATTTTTCCGCGCTGATCGGTAGCGGTTGGGGGCACAAGCTCTATAACGGTAATCGCTATTTCTATGAAGCAATGAGTTCCGGATCTAATTTCCTGTCATCTACACGCAATGCCTGGACCGAGACCAATAGAAATACAGATATCCCAAGGGCAGTACTTCAGGACGATAATGGCAATAGCCGGGAGTCAGATCGATTCCTCGAGTCAGGCAATTTTGTAAGGCTTAGACAGGTACAGATTGGTTATACATTTCCCAAACATGTGTTGAACAGTATCAAATCCGAAAATTTACGCATTTATCTAAGCGGTCAGAATTTATATACCTGGACTAAGTATTCGGGGATAGATCCCGAGTTTTCACCTTCAGCAAGCGGCGACAAAGTGAGTGTGCTCAATACTGGAGTGGATCGGTACATCTTTCCGTTTACCAAATCATATACCTTCGGCTTACAGTATACATTTTAAACGGCATTTAAGTATTCATTTGGATCACAACAAAAGAGATGAACCTGGTCCCATCGTCGACCAGGGACTCCATAACCATTTAGAAAGGAATAAACGTATGAAAACAAGATATATTACCTATAAAATAGCGATATGCATTGGACTCGCATTGGGGACAGTCGCATGTGGAGATCGATTGGATCTCACCGCTCCAGATCAGCTTACATCCACCAATTTTTGGCGCAGTGCCGCCGATGCTGAAGCTGGCCTTGCTGCAGCCTACTCCAAGTTGGAGTTTGCAACGGATACCTGGGAGTTTGCAGAGGTGAAGTTTCCCGTTGAAGCTTACCGCGAGGATATCTGTAATCTCGGGAGTGATGCCCTTAATTATGCGACGTGGGTAGAGCTTTACAACTTTACGTATACCAATGGCAATAGTCAGTTTACCACCTATTGGAATATCAGTTACCAAGGGATCTCTTATGCCAATCAAGTGCTGGAGAAAACCGCTACTATCGATATGGATCCCAAGCAGAAGGAACAGATCATGGCCGAGGCTCGGTTTTTAAGAGCTTATTATCACCTTAAGTTGCTGCTTAATTGGGAGCGCATTGTCATCAGAGACCAATACATTACCAATGAAGGGCAGATCAACAAAGAACTATCCGAGCGGTCAGAAGCCTGGGATTTCATTATCCAGGATTTTGAATTAGCAATTCCCCATCTTCCCGCCACCCACCCCTCCAATAATACAGGAAGGGCCTCCAAGGGAGCCGCATATGCCTATGTTGGCTACTGCTTTCTGACACGTGCCTATGAAGATTCCGGCCAGAAAACTCTGTTACTCGGCAAATCGGAAGCCGCTTTCAAGAATGTGCAGGGATACACATTGGAAGCTAATTTTCTATCCATGTTTGATGGTACAAATAAGAATAGCAAAGAGTCCGTATTCGAGCTTCAATTTACCGAGAATACAGCCAATGGAGCCGACTATCGGACCGCTCTACACAAATGGATTGCTACTGAAGAATTGACAGGATGGGACGAGATCACACCCAGCAAGATGCTTTTAGATGAATTTAAGAAAGAGGGAAAGATCGCAACCACAGGAAGGTATGATAGCCGCATGTATCAGACCGTATTCTGTAATGATCCTTATTTTAATGATGCCCAGCAGCCGCGTATCTATGGCTATACTTATGACGACGTCTTTGGTGTCGGTGCACAGAAGGCTAGCTTTCGAAAATACCTCCCACCCACATTAGATGAGTTGAATAAATCAAGGACATCTGTCAATCTGCCGTTGATGCGGTATGCCGATGTACTCCTGTTGCTTGCGGAAGCACTAAATGAGCAAGGGAAGACCGCTGAGGCCATCCCGCTGATCAACCAGGTCCGGGCACGGGCAGACATGCCTGCATTGTCAGCAAATCTAGCTTCGTCCGAGATCAGGAGTCGAATAGAGCATGAGCGTATTGTCGAATTTGCACTGGAGAATACCCGCTTTTATGACCTGCGCAGATGGGGCAAGGCCCAGCAGGCACTACGCGCTGTAGGACGAACTTCATTTGATCCTTCCAAGCATAACTTTTATCCCATACCTTTGTTGGAGTTAAAATCGAATGATAAAATAAAATAGAAACACCATATGTTTATCGTATTCCTGATGATGTTGTTAGGCATAGGCGTAGGGATAGGTCTCCGACCTGTCCCTATTGTCAAAGAGACGGGGAGGTTAGTGACCCTTTTTATCTTTTTTCTGCTATTTCTTTTGGGGCTAGCAGTGGGTCAGGATGAGCGTATCATCAGCAACCTCGGATCTTTAGGTCTGCAGGCTGTTTTGATCACCACCGGGGCGATATTGGGGAGTGTCGTCTTGGTAAAGATACTCTATCACCTATACTTTAAGCAGGATGAAAGGTAGCCTTATTATTGTTGGTTTTTTTGTGTTGGGTGTTATCGTTGGCTTTGGCGGTTTCATCCCCAAGGATCTGCTGCATGCGGATTTGAGTACCTATGTGCTATATGGTCTGATGTTTTTGGTAGGGATTACCATCGGGTATGATCGGGAGCTTCTCTTGTCTCTGCGCAAGACCAATCTCAAGATCTTATTAGTACCCCTGTGTACGATTGTAGGGACTTTGCTAGGGACTGGGATCGTCGGAATATTTTTACCCAAATGGACCGTTGCCGAAAGTATGGCCGTAGGCTCAGGTTTTGGATACTACTCTCTATCCAGTATTTTTATTACACAGTATAAAGGTGCCGAATTGGGGACTATTGCTTTGATGTCGAATATTATTAGAGAGATATTTACGCTATTGGCGACGCCACTACTCGTCATCTACTTTGGACGATTGGCTCCGATTTCATCGGCAGGGGCCACCAGTATGGATACCTGCTTACCCATTATCACCAAATTTTCCGGTAAAGAGTATGTGCTTATCGCTATCGTCCATGGAATACTTGTTGACCTGAGCGTCCCTTTTTTAGTTACCTTCTTATGCTCCCTCTGATAGCGGATCCTACCCTTATAGAATCAACAGTTTCTCGCAGACCATCGAGCTGAACACTTCAGCTGTGTCGCCATTGATGGATACCGTCATGCTGCCATCAAACGTTTCTTTACTCATGATTTTTATCTTCGTACCCAACTGTATGTTTTTGGAATTGAGATACTGCAAAAATGCTTGACTAGAGTCACTGATTGCCATTAGCACCACTTCACTATTGGAGATGGCCGTAGATAGGGATTTGTATTTGGGTGTGATGACCTTCCCATTGATATCCGGTATAGGCGATCCGTGGGGGTCAAATTTTGGATAGCCCAGCAGCTCATCCATTTTCTCAAATAGCTTGGGCGATTGAATATGCTCGATTTGTTCAGCTATTGCATGCACCTCTTCCCAGCCGAAGCCCATCTCTTGAAAGAGAAACATTTCAGTCAGCCGATGCTTACGGAGGATCATAGCAGCCTCTTTTTTACCCAGTTTTGTCAGTCTCAGGGGTTTGTAGCTTTCATAATGAACAAGACCCTTCTCCGCAAATTTCTTGATCATCCCATTGACGGTCGGCATTTTGAGGTCGAGACGTTTGCTCAATTCATTGATACTCACTTCACCCAGGTCATTTTCCAATGATAGTAGTGCTTTTAGATAGTTCTCCTCAACAGCTGAATACATAATTCAAAATTATAAAAAATCGAAATGATTTGAAAGTTTATAGTTAGTTATTTTGTTTATTTTTTGTTAGTTTAATCTAACTTTTTATATTTGCATAGTCTAATAAGTGGAGGTGTGGACCAGTTAGGCTTGAGGAGTACGCTTGATGCTGGATCTACATAAACCCTTGAAGCGGGAATAGGATAAAATAACTAATAATAATATATGGAGGCTTTGATTGCTTATCTTTCTGATGTTGATCCGGTGCTAGCGGCACTTTATGCAGGACTTTTTACCTGGGGAGTGACGGCTATAGGGTCATCGTTTGTCTTCCTGTTTAAGGAGATCAATCAGAAAGTGTTGAATGGAATGTTGGGCTTCACCGGAGGTGTCATGGTTGCCGCGAGTTTTTGGAGCCTGCTGACGCCTGCTATCGAAATGAGCAAGGGTGAAGGGTTTGAAAAAATACTGCCTTCGGCTATTGGATTCTTGTTGGGTGCATTTTTTATATTCGGTTTGGATAAGTTGATGCCCCATCTCCATATTAATTTCAAGCGGACAGAAGGGCCTAAGTCCTCCCTACAGCGTACTACGCTGCTGACTATTGCTATTGCCCTGCATAATATACCCGAAGGACTTGCTGTAGGGGTGATTTTTGGGGGAGTAGCGAGTGGCGTTCCAGAGGCGAGCATCGCAGGGGCGGTGCTGTTGGCTATTGGTATTGGTCTGCAGAATTTTCCAGAGGGGATAGCGGTATCCATGCCGCTCAGAAGGATGGGATTGTCACGATGGAAGAGCTTCAATTATGGACAGTTATCCGCTATTGTCGAACCGATCTTTGCCGTGTTAGGAGCTTTAGCGGTGGGTTTCTTTATGCCTATTCTGCCTTATGCACTTTCTTTTGCTGCCGGAGCCATGATCTTTGTAGTGATTGAAGAGGTTATTCCCGAGACACAGCAAGAGAAGCATTCGGATATCCCGATCATGGGATTTATCATCGGATTCGTAGTGATGATGGTATTGGATGTCGCATTGTCCTGATCCCGTTAATCGGACGAAGTGTTTACCTTAATTTAACCAGAATAACGATCAGAAGTGTTAAATTTACGAGACAATAGGTCGTCAGGGCTACAGAATAGCTACACGGCAAAGCTTGTCGAGGTATGCTATTGGTAAGCACCTGCCAGATTACGTAATTTTGTCATTTATTTACAATATAAGATCAACTTGAATATGGAAAATTTACATCATAAAAAGGCTATTGTGACCGGCGGAGGAAGAGGGCTTGGAAAAGCAACAGCCATCGCTTTGGCCAAAGAAGGAGTGTCCGTAGCCGTGACCGGTCGTAATGAAGAAAATTTGATACAGACTGTACGCGAATTGGAGACCTTGGGCGTCAAGGCTACTTATGGCGTATTTGATGTGGCTGATGCGGAAGCGGTCGCTACCGCTGTGCCCAGATTGATCGACGAACTGGGGGGAGTCGATATCCTGATCAATAATGCCGGTATTGCAGAGTTCGGAACGTTCTTGGAGATGGATCCCAAGCGTTGGCAGGAGATCCTGATGACCAATGTGATGGGGATATATCATGTCACACATGCAGTATTACCTCACCTGGTTGCTCATAATAGTGGAGATATCGTCAATGTAAGTTCTACTGCTGGACAATCTGGTAATGCAGGTACATCTGCTTATTCAGCATCCAAATTTGCAGTCATTGGATTGTCGGAGTCCCTGATGAAGGAGGTCCGAAAGAATAATATCCGCGTCTGTACACTGATGCCTAGTACAATAGCCTCTGATATGTCGATCGACTTAGGACTGACGGATGGCGATCCCGAAAAGGTGTTGCAACCGGCTGACTTTGCTGAACTCATCATCGCTAATCTCAAACTACCCAGACGAGCATTGCTGAAATCGGCTTCGTTATGGTCTACAAATCCATAAACACCAAAAAGTCTATCACTACCGATAGACTTTTTTTGGTCGTAAAGAATCGTATTCGAGGACATTCCTGTTGATTTGTCGGAATGTTAGTTTTTTAAAAAATAAATTGTTAGGTTAGTCTAACTTTTGTATATTTGTGAATCTAATTTATAAAGGCCGGTATGGAGTATGTAATTGAATTGTTGGAAAAAGAGCGGAAGCATTTGGAACGTAATGTCAGGGATCAGGATCTCATGCACAAAAACATGAATCAGGCGACCCTACAACTGAAATATATCAACGAACTTAAACGAGCTGTCAAAATCTTAAAAGGAAAGTCGGCCACTGCTGTCCGTTGAGAATTAATTATTTAATATTAGAAGTAGAAAGTATTTTATTATTTTTGAAACTTATTTAACAACTAACCTTGAAACTGCAACGATATAGAAATGTACTGGCGTATTTCATGAGCATCTGGTTCATGTTGACGGTATTTTCTGGTGCAGTATTTACCCACAAGGAGGTTACTTCTACCGGGGAGATCGTCATTCACAATCACCCTTATGATTTCACATCCAAGAAGAAAGACCACCATCACAAGACCGACGAAGAGATCCAATTTTTGAATGTCATCTTTTGTCAGATATTCACCTCTGCGGATTTTGTCGTCTTTCATCCTCCGATACGATCGATTTTTGATCTTGATCGAGAGGTACGTTATGTGCTCTCTTTCTCTTCTCGCCCTGTATCACATCAATTTCTTCGCGGTCCGCCCGCAGCTTGTTAATCATTGTTTATCGAGATTTTTGAGAAGAATGTATCGCTAGGGTCGATCTGGACCTAGCCTATTTTTTATTCTCCAGGTAAAGGACTTTTCTCCCCTTGACGGATGACGATCATGCGTCTGGATATGAAGATCCCTATGCCCAGGATCTCTACATTATCTATTATTAACATCAGTATTTAAGAAATTCTTTTATGAACATTATTCGTAACGGACTATTAGTGGTCTGTTCTATGCTATATACATCTGTTTTATTAGCACAATCTATCTCCGGAAAAATTACAAATGAAAATGGGGAACCGATTGCTGGGGCGTCGGTCCAGATCCACAAAACCACATTAGGAGCATCCTCTAATGCGGAAGGCCAGTATGCCATCAAAAACATGGCGAATGGTACGTGGACAGTTAAATTGAAAGCAATCGGCTACGTCAGTACGGAAGCCAAATTAACGATTACGGGCAAAGATCTTGTAAAAGATTTTGTCTTATCATCTAACAGCTCATCTCTAGATGAGGTGGTGGTCTCCGGGACGATGAAGGAAGTGTCTAAGCTGGATAGCCCAGTTCCGGTAGAAGTCTACACTTCCAGATTTTTTAAAGCAAATCCTACGCCTTCCATCTTTGAATCTTTGCAGAATATAAACGGTGTACGGCCACAGCTGAACTGTAATATCTGTAATACCGGGGATATTCACATCAATGGATTGGAAGGTCCTTATACCATGGTGATGATCGATGGTATGCCCATTGTATCCGGGCTTTCGACCGTATACGGACTGAGTGGTATCCCGCAGTCCTTGATCGACCGCGTGGAGATCGTCAAAGGTCCGGCTTCGACCTTGTATGGAAGTGAGGCTGTGGGCGGGCTGATCAATATCATCACCAAAAACCCCAAAAATGCACCACTCCTTTCTGCCGACGTATTCGGGACAACTTGGGGGGAGATCAATGCCGATATAGCAGGCAAGTTTAATGTAGGGAAGACTGCGCAATCATTGATTGGGATCAGTACATTCAACTACTCCAACCCTATAGACAATAACAATGATAATTTCACAGATGTGACCCTCCAAAGTCGCGTATCTGTATTCAATAAATGGAATTTTAATCGAAAAGATAATAAGGTCTTTTCATTGGCAGGTCGCTATGTATATGAAGATAGATGGGGTGGCGAAATGAACTGGTCCAAAAAGTATCGGGGCGGGAGTGACGTGTACGGCGAAAGCATCTATACCAAGCGTTGGGAACTCTTCGGTACATATGATCTACCCATTAAAGAAAAAGTATCCATCATGTTCAGCGTGAATGGACATAATCAAAATAGCTACTATGGTAATAAATCCTTCATGGCGGATCAGTATATCGGATTTGTACAGACCACTTGGAATAAGACAATTAAGAATCATGACATTCTCACAGGATTAGCCTACCGATATACATATTACAACGACAATACAGCCGCTACTGCCGAGGAAGCTTCTAAGATGAGCTTACCAGGTCTATTTGTACAGGATGAAATCTCGCTCAATGAGCAAAATAAAGTACTCGTAGGTGCCCGATATGATTACAACTCCTTACATGGAAGTATTCTGACTCCACGGATCAATTATAAATGGAATTCTAAAGACAAGTCTGATGTCCTGCGATTAGGGATCGGTAATGGATATCGCGTCGCGAATATCTTTACTGAGGATCATGCGGCCCTGACCGGAGCGCGCAATGTGGTTTTCGAAGAGGATCTGAATCCCGAGACCTCCTGGAATGTAAACTTGAATTACGTAAAGAAATTTTACGCCAGTAGCGGTTCGGTCTTTGGATTGGATGCGACGATGTTCTACACTTATTTTAATAACAAGATTATTCCCGACTACGAGACAAATGTAAACGAAATCCGATATTCCAATTTAGATGGGCATGCCGTCTCTAAAGGATTGACTTTAAATGCGGATGCGGCATTTAGCAATGGCTTGAAGATATTGGTCGGCGCTACGTTGATGGATGTCTACAGTGAAGAGGAAGGGCAAAAGATCGAGCAGATGCTGACGGAGAAATTTATGGGAACCTGGAATATTGGCTATACCATCCGTGGTCTAGGGGTTACTGTCGATTATACCGGTAATCTCTATGGTCCTATGCGACTGCCTTTACTTGGAGAGTCGGATCCAAGACCGGATAAATCGCCATGGTGGAGTATTCAGAATATCCAACTGACCAAAGCATTTTCAAATGGAATCGAAATATTTGGAGGGGTGAAGAATCTTTTGGATTGGACACCTAGTAAAGGTGTGCCATTTATCATTTCCAGATCGCATGATCCTTTTGAGAAGATCGATGACCCGAGCTTGCTTCCCTTTGATCCGAACTATGTCTATGCACCCAATCAGGGCATCAGAGGATTTTTAGGATTCCGTTATAATCTATTTAAATAGGAGGTACTGATGCACTACGTGTACTTGATATGGGCTTTTTTATTCTTGGCGATTCCACAGCATCTGCGGGCGCAAGGGGGTATGCTGTCCATGCAGGAATTGCAGGATAGCATGCAGAATAACCCCAAACCCGTGCTCTTGATGCTGCATACCGATTGGTGTAGCTACTGTGCGCTTCAAAAGACGCAAATCAGCAAGCGAAAGCACCAATGGGACGGAGTATATCTGGCGTCATTCGATGCGGAGAGCAAGGACGAGGTTGAATTTGGCGGCAAGACTTACAGCTATATCCCTCAAGGAAATAAGACGGGGACACATGCCTTGGCCCTCAAATTGATGGAAGGACGGGCAAAAGGATATCCCAATTGGATCTTATTGGACGAGAAAATGAATCTTCTCGACAGTTACGCCGGGTATCTCAAGCTCAAAGAACTCGACGTGATCGTCAAGAAATTGACCGATACAAAATAGTTAAAAAAAATAGAGGGTTGGCTCTTAGATCTGTCCAAGACAGATCTAAGAGCCAACCCTTCTTCTTGCAGATAAGGATGTAGCGACTTCCTTTGAATTTTGTAATTATTCCTTTGAGTTTTCTAACTGTATGCCGTAAAAATGAACCTACCTTTGTCAGGTCACATACACGTTTAAAAAATATATGCTCAGAACAGCTTCTGCCAAACGAAAGAAAATTGCGACTCTGTTGGCTTTCTCTTCTATCCCCTTATCCGGCTTTATCACCGATATTTATTTACCGTCCTTTCCCTCAATGGCCAGAGATCTACAGGTCTCTGAGCATCAGATACAGATTACGCTTACCGTCTTTTTCTTGAGCTATGGGATATCCCAACTCTTTATCGGCAGTATATTGGATAATATAGGCCGGTACAGACCTCGTCTTGTCGCTTTGGTGGTGCTGACCGTCTGTAGCCTATTGATTACCCTCACGACTGATGTCTTGCTAATCAGTATGCTGCGGGTCATTCAGGGGGTCGCGATTTCAGTAGTTGTCATCTCCACTCGTGCCTTTTTTGTGGATTTGTACAAAGGGGAGCAGTTGAAGCATTACCTGAGCTTCTTTACGATGGTATGGTCCTGCGGTCCCATATTGGCCCCATTCTTAGGTGGGTATCTGGAAAAATATTTCAACTGGCAGGCTAATTTCTATTTTCTAGCGGCTTACGCACTTGTACTGTTGGTACTGGATCTGATATATGGCGGTGAGACGATCGAGAAGTTTAAGAAATTCAACATGGTAGAAGTCTTATCATCCTATAAGATGATGCTGACAAATCGGATGTTTATATTAGGAATAGTGACATTAGGATTTAGCTACTCCGTGGTCATGGTCTTCAATATCTCGGGACCCTTTGTTCTGGAAAATAATATGCATTTCAATTCGGTCGTGATCGGGTATTGTACCTTGATACTTGGATTCTCGTGGATGATCGGAGGCTATTTAAGCAAACGGCTTGGCGGATTGAATTTCGATAAGCAGATTCTATACTGTGCGCTCGTACAGATCGGTCTGGTAATAGCTTTGGTCGTGATCAGCCCACATTATGAGCATCTGGCCATTTTAATATCTTTTGCTTTTCTGGTGCACATTTGTTCAGGATTCTTGTATACGATCTTCTTTACGAGGAGCATGCTGTTCTTTCCCAAAAATGCAGGTATCGCCGGAGGCCTCCTTGGAGGTCTGGTCTATATATTCACGTCCATCAGCAGTTACCTCATCTCATCCGTAGGTCACATCGATACGCAAGGGGATCTTAGTCTGCGGTACTTAGTGACCTCGCTGCTGCTGTTGGTCATAGTGTGCTGTACGGTATATCTGCACCGCAAATATTTTGCTATAGATACTGTTCCTACCCTCACACCTGTGGTAGAGGAGAAGGAGTAGGGAGGGAGTACCCCAAGAGTAAATGGACATACTCTTAGGGTAGTCGCGCTAGTCTTTCCAACCTCCGCCTAGGGAGCGATAGAGATCTACATACGACTCCAGATGCTTTTGTCGTAATTCTACCAGATCCAGTTCACTCGTAAGCGCATTGCTTTGCGCGGTGATGACCTCTAGGTAGGTCGCATACCCACCTCGGAATAGCAGGTTGGCGTTCCGAACTGCGAGTGCTGAATTGGACACTCTCTTTTTTGCAAATTCCAGTTGTTCGCGTTGTTTTTCGACGGTAATGATGGAGTTCGAAACTTCGCTGACCGCTTCTAATACGGTCTGTTGCAAAGCCAGATCCGCCTTCTCTCTTTCCAGCTTGGCAACTTCGTGATTTGTTTTTAGGGTTTTATTCTTAAAGATAGGAGTCGTCAGGTCTCCGGTGATACCGCCCAGCAATGCGCCCGGAATGTTGAACCAGTTTTTGGGTAACATTGCGTTGACCCCCAGAGATCCGCCAATGGACAGGGTTGGATACTTCAGGGCCTGCTGTATATTGGAATTAGCATTGGCAGCGATAAGTCCGAATTCAGCACTCCGGATATCTGGTCTGTTCCGGATGATTTCCAACGGCGAACCTAGCGATATATCCTGATTTTCCGCGATCAGATGTTCAAAGCTCTTTACCCGCTGTACATGTTCCGGCATTTGACCTGTCAAGGTTCTCAATGCATTTTCCTGAATAGCAATTTCTTTCTCCAATTCTGGTACCAATGAGGCAGCAATCAGACGTTGAGATTCCGTCTGCTGAATAGCTAGTGCCGTGATCTCCCCAGCCTCATATTGAAGTTTGATCATACGGAGGGTGCTGTCATTAAGTTGTACATTTCGTTTGGCCACCTCAATTTTGGCATCTAGCATCAATAAGTTGAAATAGCCTTTGGCAATGCTCGAGACTAGATTCGTCTGTACAGCGCTCCGGGCTTCGTGCGTATGGAGATATTCAGCCATGAGCTGGTCGCGCTGACTGGCTATCTTTCCCCATATGTCCAACTCCCAACTGAAGCGCACCTCTGTTCCAAATTGTGAAAGGTACGTAAACATGTTGTTGGGCGCATCTTTCTGCTGTCTGTCATACCATTTACTAGAGGCACCACTACCAAAGTCTTTGGATCGCCATTGTTTGTTGGCACTCGCGATTGTTGCATCCACTGATGGCAGATAGTTGGCTCTATTTTGCAACAGTTGTAGATTCGCAATACGCGTATTCAACAAGGCAGTCTTCATATCGTAATTATTGACAAGACCGCTGTCGATTAGAGCGAGGAGCGTAGAATCATGAAAAAAGTTCTTCCAAGGAATCTGGCTGATACTCGTCGTATCTCCAAAATAAGCTAATGTGTCTCCACGAAATTTTTCGGGCAGATGCAGATCAGGCCGTTTGTATTTCTCCCCCACTTTACAGCTCTGTACCGCTATGAGAAGGAGCAAAAGCGGGACGAGAAGGCTATATTTTATTTCTGATATTTTCATAGTGTATGCTTCTGGATCCGCCATCCGGCGAATCGGTTGTTGATTAGTTCATTGCGTCTGTTGGTATCGGTACGTATAAAATCATTTATCTTATCACTGGACCTCCAAAATAGGAAACAGCTTAGTCCTGCGGCTTTATTTTGTTCCTCACTTTTTCATCTAAAGTCTTGAATACGATAAAGAGGACCGGGATAATGAAGATCCCGAGCAGGACTCCTGATAACATGCCTCCAGCTGCACTGAAACTGATGGAATGATTACCGATTGCTGAAGGACCAACACTCCACATCAGTGGGACCAAGCCGGCGACAAATGCCAAGGAGGTCATCAGGATAGGTCTCAGCCGAAGCCGGGCTCCCATTATTGCTGCATCCACTATACTCAACCCTTTATTGCGTTGTTGGACTGCAAACTCAATGATCAGGATGGCATTTTTGGCCAATAAGCCGATCAGCATAATCAGTCCGACCTGTACATAAATATTGTTTTCCAATCCAGCTAGTAAAATGGTGAAGTAGACTCCGACGAGCCCCACAGGTACAGACAGGAGCACCGCCCAGGGAAGGATATAGCTTTCATATTGTGCAGCTAACAGGAAGTATACAAATAGCAAGCTGAGTCCGAAGATGAGTATTGTCTGTGAACCCGATTGGCTCTCTTCATAACTCATTCCTGTCCATTCAAAGCCATAGTTGCCAGGGAGTTTTTCATCAGATAGCCGCTGAATAGCTTCCATTGCATCCCCGGTACTGTAACCATCTGCTGGCTCGGCATTGATGGATATGGCATTGTAGAGGTTGTAGCGGGCAATCGTTTCGGGACCCACGACTTTTTCCAAGGTCAATATGGTACTGATCGGTACCATTTTTCCGTCTTTATTTCGAACGAAAATGGAATTGAACGACTCGGGATCCTTACGATAATCGAAGTCGGCCTGTACATATACCCGATATTGTCTCCCGAATCGGCTGAAATCACCTGCCTGAACACGCGCAAAATAGGCGCGAATAGTGGTCATCAGCTCTTTGATGTCGACGCCTAATGTCTTGGCTTTGACGGCATCTATATTGACTTCATACTGAGGGAAGTTAGCCTTGAAGGAGGTGTACGCATTATTGATCTCAGGGAGCTCATTGAGCTGATTGATGAAAGTGTCTGCAATGGTGTTGAAATCCTGGATGTCGCCTCCAAGACGATCCTGCAGGACCAGCTCAATTCCCGCAAAATCTCCGAATCCTTGAACAGTGGGTCTCGGGAATACCGTGAATTTCGCCTCATTGATCTGGGCAAGGTCATGACGGATCGTATCCATGAAGGCATCGATTGTCTTGATGTGCTTACGCTCGGCATGGGGGAGCATATTGATATAGCCAGCTGCAAACGCCGGACTGGAGCTTCCGTCCAGTACATTGAAGCCGGATACCGTCGTCATCCCCTTGATGTCTGCTCTTTTTTTGAGGATACTGTCTGCTCTTTTGAGTACTTCTGTAGTACGTGCGAGTGAGGCTCCTGGTGGCATTGCTAGGGAATAGGTGACAAAGCTGTCATCTTCAGTCGGGATGAAACTCTTTGGTGCTTTCACCATCAAGAAGACCCCGATGGCCGTGACAATGATCAATCCTGTCCAAGCAACCATTTTCTTGTTGATCAAGAATTTGACAGCGTCAATGTACTTGCCTGTCAATCGGTCAAAAGAAGTATTAAAAGCCTGAAAGAAGCGTTGCTTGTACGCTACGAATTTATTCTTAGGTGGCGCTTCATGTTCATCCGTATGTGGATTCTTTAAGAGTAATGCGCAGAGAGCCGGGCTCAACGTCAAGGCATTAAGAGCCGAGATAAGAATCGCGGTGGCTAACGTATAGGCAAATTGTCTGTAGAAGATCCCTGCTGGCCCTTCCATAAACCCTACGGGTAGGAATACGGCAGCCATCACCATCGTGATCGAGAGAATAGCCCCGGTAATCTCAGACATGGTTGAAAGGGTCGCCTCTTTGGCCTTGAGGCCTGTGGCATGCATTTTCTGATGGATGGCCTCTACGACCACAATGGCGTCATCGACCACAATACCAATAGCCAGTACCAAGGCAAACATCGTCAGTACATTCAGCGAGAATCCAAAAAGCTGGAGAAAGAAAAGCGTACCAACCAGGGACACCGGAATCGCAATCGCTGGAATCAATGTCGAACGAAAATCCTGTAAAAAGATAAAGACAATGATAAACACGAGGATGAAGGCCTCGAATAGGGTATGCTTGACCTGACTGATGGATTCGTCAATCTGGTCCCTCACCGAATAGGTGACCTCATACTTAATACCTTCGGGAAATGATTTGGACATATCCTGAAGTACTTTACGTACAGCGATGTCAATATCATGTGCATTCGAACCACTGGTCTGCGTAAGATTGAGCGTGAGGCCAGGGTGTCCATTCACTTTGTTGTCACTACCGAGATTGGTGGCTCCAAATTCGATTCTTGCAACATCTTTTAGATACAGTACCGAACCGTCTTTATTCGTCTTGATGACAATCCCTTCAAATTCTTCCGGTTGGGTAAATCTACCTTTGTGTCTAATGACCGTTTCAAAAGCTTCATCAGATGTCTCCCCGAATTTACCGGGCGCAATCTCAAAATTCTGATCCTTGATGGCGCTCATGACATCTTGCGGAACGAGGTTATACAGTGCCAATTTCTCCGGATTCAGCCAGAGACGCATCGAGTAATCCCGCGCACCTACTCTGGATACCTGTGCCACACCATCTACCCGAAGTAGGGGGCGCATCATGTTGATCTGTGCGTATGCCTGTAGAAAGGTCTCATCGTAGGCACTGTCCTGATGATCAGAATATAGGTTGATGGTCATGATGATACCACTCTGTCTAGGCATTACTGTGATCCCCGCTTCATTGACTTCTGCAGGGATTGAGCTGATAGCCTTCGATATGCGGGTCTGTACATTGACTGAGGCAACATCTGGATTAGTGCCGGTCTTAAAGAAGACCTGTACCGATCCAGACCCCGAGTTGGAAGCGGATGACTTGATATAGGTCATATCCTCCACCCCGTTGATGGCCTCTTCAATGGGCAGGAGCACACTCTTGGCTACTGTCTCTGAGTTGGCACCGGGATAACTGAGCGATACGACAACACTAGGGGGCGCGATCTCTGGAAAACGGGAAACGGGAAGTAATTTCAAACCTACCAAGCCCAGTATGACCAATAAAATGGAAACGACTGTGGCCAAGACCGGTCTATTAACAAAGGTTTTTAACATATTCTTTCGATTTGGGTTGACAACAAAGCATCCACCTCCCTCTTTTTGAGTAGAGGAAGGGGATCAATAATTAGCAATTTCTATTATTGTTTCTGCGGAATGGGCTGAATAGCTGATCCTTCCGTAATCTTATCGAATCCACTTAGGATGATACGGTCTCCTGCAATAAGGCCATCTGATATGATGTAATTTGCCTTACTCTTTCCGCTGACCTTTACTGTTCTACGTTTTGCTTTATTTTGCTTGTCCAGCACGTATACAAATGTCTTGTCCTGTAGCTCGTTTGTCGCAATCTGCGGTATCTGGACGACATCTTTTTTGATTTCTGATATTTTCAGCGTACCGCTACTACCGGTACGGATAATATTTTCGTGGTTCGGGAATGTGGCCCTTAAGGATATGGCTCCTGTCGTGCGGTCTACCTGTCCGTTGACGGCATCCACTTTGCCTTTTTTAGCGTATTCTTCACCATCAGCGAGTACCAGCGTGACATCCGGGAAGGTCAACTGGTTGTGATTGTTGTACTCGATCCCGGCGATGCTGTCTTCGCGAGCCTTCGCCTTTGAAAAATACAAAAAGTCAGATTCACTCATAGCGAAATATACGTATACCTCTTGCACATCTGATAATACCGTTAAGGGATCTTTGTCACCCTTAGATACCAAGTTACCAATCCGCTTTGGGATTCGGCCGATGTAGCCGCTGACCGGGGCTTCGATAAGCGTAAAGCCTTTATTGATCTCGGCACTTCTCACAGCTGCATTTGCTTGATCGAGTGATGCCTTAGCCACCTCATACTCGGATTTGGCAGCAGAGAGTCTGACATCCGAGATGACATCATTCTGGACTAATGGACGTAGCCTGTCCATCTCCAGTTGGGCATTATCCAGTTTGGCTCTCGCTACTCTGGAAGTTGCGACCATGTTGTTGAGATCTTCCTGATAAGTGGAGGCATCTACTTTGAATAGCTTTTGTCCTTTCTGTACAAATGCACCCTCATCTACATATATCTCTTGCAGGAGACCCTCGACCTGCGGCCGGATTTCCACGTTCACTTTTCCTTCTATCGTGCCCAGATAATCTTTTACCGTACTCGCATCACTGCTCTGGACTTCGTAGACAGGAAGTGCGATGGCTTTACTACTATTTTCTTTTTCTTCTGATTTTCCAGAGGTACAATTAGTCAAAGTCAAGCCCGTGACTAACAGTCCTAAAAATGGGAAAATAAATTTTAAATTAAATCTCGTCGTTCTTTCCATTAATGTGTATGTGTGTGTTTTGCAACTTTCCTGTTACGGTTTGTACATATACAACGCCAAAAACACATGTTTGGTTTGGTTTTAACAAAAATTAACACATTAACTATTAGGGGAGGTTGTAGCAGGACTGCAAGATGTGATCGCTATTTTTCTAAATAGTTATTATCAAAAAGCGTTATGAATGCGCTTGTTCTTCGTACTCCATTCGATAGAGGTCAAAGCCTTCTGCCCAATAATTCGGGACGACTTCCTTTAAGACAAATCCATTTTTTTGATAGAATGCATAGGCGAGTTGGGATGTTCTGACCGAGATCAATTCGATGGTTGTGAGGGTTTTAATATAGTCAATCCGATGTTGAAGTAATTTCTTGCCGATGCCTTTCCCATGAAGTTGGGGAGCAATGAAGTCCCAGCTGATTTTTGCATTTTTAGCTGCGAGATCAAAGTTGATTCCTCCTGCGCCTACAATTTTGTTGTCCAGTTCGGCAACAAAATATTGTTCGACCTCGTGGTCTAAATATTCTTTTAAATCTTCCACTTCACTTGCTGCAAAATAAGTGGGGACATTTTCCTTTAACAGCTCGATTAGTTCCTCTTTGTCCGATTTTTGGTATGATCTTATGGTCATCTGATGTTCCATTCCAATTAAAATATGCGAGCGACTGCGGTCGCTATTTTCGTAAATGTTTATTTCAATCTAATGTAGCGATATATTCTTATAAAATTGCATGTGCAAAATATGCAAGATAGAAAAAGCGCGTCTTCCCGAATGGGAAGTCTTCCTAATCCATTGCCTTTTGAGAACCACTTTAGATGCCTTAATAGTTTTCCGTGATACCCGCTTCGCCTCGCTAACGCACGCGTGTCGCGTGTGATAGATTATGTTAATAAAAAACCATGAGCCGTAAGTATAAATTCCATGATAAAGAAGGCTTATATTTTGTAAGGTTTTGCAACAGCGTATTGGATAGATGTATTTATCCAACTGTTGTATTGGAATGTTCTGGTGATTTTGTACACACGACACCTCGCTAATGCACGCGTGTCGCGTGTGATAGATTATGTTAATAAAAAACCATGAGCCGTAAGAATAAATTCCATGATAAAGAAGGCTTATATTTTGTAAATTTTGCAACAGCGTATTGGATAGATGTATTTATCCGACTGTTGTCTTGGGATGTTCTGGTGATTTTGTACACACGACACGCGTGCACCAGCAATAGGGTTTATAGGTGACGGTCTATCTTTTTGTAAAAGGATGTAAACTAATGGTAACCTTTATATTAAAAGAATAAACATGAATATCAGCGACATAGGTTTCGCTTTTATATTGATATTCATAATTTAGGTTAATATTTGGTTTGTTAAGAACTCCTAGAGCTCCCCGCTTGAGGTGTTCTTTTTTACTTCTTGATATTAGTATTGTAGATGTTGTAAGTACGCAATGTGCTGTAATCAGTCATACTCATGAATGAATATTTGAGAGGATAGTCAAAAATGTTTTCCGTTAGTTTGATCCTATTCAACAGTTCCGCAATAGTGGACTGTATGGCTTTGGTACCCTTTGGATACTGCACAAAGCTCTCTTTGCCTCCATCACGGTAATATATCAGTACCTGGCTGTTGTCCAACACTTTTACATCCATTTGTTCTAGAGGTTTATTGTCCAAGAGTCGCTCAATCGCTGTATTCAGACTGACTCGAGTGGAGTCACTCTCTCCCATTAAGATCAATTGGCTGCCATAGGTAACTGAAGCGAGTAAATAGGGATTGTAGCCATCTTTCTTTAACTGCGCAATGATGGATTCGGGATAAGCCTCATAATATTCTACGTGATCGACGAAAAGTGTGAGTTTGTTCAGATTGCTATAAAGCAAGGTATTGTATTTCTTTTGGACGGTCGTGGAATCAGAGTGCCGAACTAGTGAGAGCGCCTGTTCTACATCTTTGGAATAGCCTAGATAGCCCTGTATCTCGGCATAGTCGGCAAAGGTTGTTTTTGAAAATCTCTGGCTACTGTACTGCTTTGACTTTTTAAACTTATTGGCATAAGCCAATACGGAATTATAAGTGGGTTCAAAGAATCCCTTATCTACGGAAGGATCGTTGAAAGATAGGATGTGGAATTTTTCAGTTTTTGATTTATCGCGCAAACTCTCCAGCTGTAGGCCCTTGACGGTATCCTTGAGGCTCCACATGCTGCCTAGAAAATAACTGTCTTCAACGCTACCGTCAACATAATATTCGTCCATCTCGACCTGTACCCTACGCGTCTCAAACTGAGGACCGGGATCTGGCTTTAGCACTTCTGTAGAGTCTTTGGGGATAACTGGAGCTACTTCTTCAACCGCAGTTTTTTTTGAGCAACTCACCCATAGGAAGGCACAAATAATAATCCATGAAATATTTCGGATCTTCATAGCTGTAAAATAATTACAAAAATAACAGGACTAAAATTAAAGCAAAATACAGCTAAAAGCAAGAAAAAATATCTCTTTCGATATAATTTTTTTGTTGTTCTAATGATTTTTCTGAAGATGAGCTTACAATGTTGTTATAGACCAGGTCCGTCGGGAAAAACAGGATGGGCATCCAACATCGAAAAAAAATAAAAATAGTTCGAAACAATTAAAAGATCGCTCAAATAGATTTCACAGTAGGTGCGTGTTTTGAATCTTTTATGTTAACTTCTTAAATCTACCTTTTATATTGTGGCTATATAGTCAGGGCTACGGAATTATAAACGAAAAAACACGATTCAGCTAAATTAATCGTGTTTTTATTGACATTTTTATAAATTATTTTACGTTTGGAGCTGCACGTTGTGGAGCTTATTTATACCAATATAATAGTTCACAATCTATTATATTCTCGTCTCATTGTTCTTCTGAGTACAAACAAGCGATTGACATTATGGGCTATAGTGGTAGTTATAGGTTTTGACTATATTACCATATTGATCCCTCCTCGCTAACGCACGCGTGTCGCGTGTGATAGATTATGTTAATAAAAAACCATGAGTCGTAAGTATAAATTCCATGATAAAGAAGGCTTATATTTTGTAAGTTTTGCAACTGCGTATTGGATAGATATATTTATCCGACTGTTGTATTGTGATGTTCTGGTGATTTTGTACACGCGACACACGTGCACCAGCAATGGGTATACACAGATGATGAGAAGGGCAAAAATACGACTTTTTCGCAAGCGATGGCTTACCATAACCAAGATGTCAGACAGGTTCCTCCCACAACTTTCGTTAATGAAAATGGACAGATTATTGTTAAAACTGATGACGATAAAGATGATACTTTTGTTATTAAAGAACAGAATGTCCAGCAATTTTTAGCGATATTGGGGAATTGGGCAAATAGAGGACTTGATAAAAATAATAATATAGTAATTGGTGAGCACTATGGGATGAACATTAATAGGCTTAAATATAAAGAGCGGATGAGTTATCCGGTTGGGGATGATGAGATAGACAAAAGTTTCGAATTTGGATATAAAAACGGTTATGAGAAGGGTTTATTTAGTATTTCCACCTTATTGTTTAACATGGGTGGTTCTGATGAACGAAATAAAAGAAATGGCTATAATAGAGGTCTTTTTATAGGAAGGCGTCATAATAAGGAGATAAAATGAATATGTTCTATCCCGTTCTGAAATCAACCCCGCACTTATATAATCATAAACAATCAATTGAAACAAAATAATGAATAAGGAAAATTTGAATAGGATACTGTTGAAGGGGGTGTTAATTACCTTTTTACTTCGGGAGGCTATAGATTTCAGTTATCAGTCATCTAAGATTTTAGTCGCTTTGTTGACAACTAATTTGGATGCTTGGCAGGTACTTTTCTTCATTATGATATGCTGTGTTATTGTTTGCGAAGTAATATTTTTGAAGGTCTTAACTAAAATCCAATTAAGGCAGATATTCATTTTTTTACTGATTTTGCTGACCTCAAACAAGTTAATGGGATTTGTAGAACCTTTATTATTAGCATATCGCGGCATAGACTATCTGACGATTAGACCATACGAAGAAGTATTGGAGTATTATCCCTCGAGGATATTTCAGATGCATTACTACATAATATTAATTTATGCTGGTTTCTGCATTTTGAGACGCAAAGAAGTAGAGACATAACATCTATAGTTTGACCGTATATTATGATAATCTGGAGCCTCTTTGTTGATCAGAGCATAATCTGATTTTATCTTCAATGGAAGCCCCATGAGAAAATAGCGGAATAAAGAAAGGCTGAGTATGCATATTCCTGATAAACTAGTATCATTGATGTAGTTAATGTTTTTTGAGAAAAGCAATTTGCAGATGCCACAGAATCTGGTAGACTACGTAAAAGTCGTGGAAGCCAGTATGACTACGGGGCGAGGTTCTACGATCCGGTGATGGGTAAATGGAATGTGGTGGATCCGCAGGCAGATGCCTTTGAAAATGTATCCCCGTACAATTATGGGATGAACAATCCCATATTGATGATCGATCCGGATGGGATGGCTGCGGACACGACTTTCGTAGGAGGACTATTGGAAACTGTGAATTTTTTGCAAAAAATACATGGAATTGTCTGAATAGCTACGAGTTTGCAAGAGGTATGGTATCTTAGGTGATAAATATGTGACATACAACCTTAATGGAAGTGTCACAGCATTGACGAAAGGTTACAGAAATGAAATTCAATCAAATGGGAGTTTTAATATTTTTGTATGGTGAACCGGAGAGATTTTTTAAAAAAAATAGGAAACTAATGAAAAATTTACTTGAGATGTTTGATTATGCGGTTTGTTTTTTAAACAAAAATAATATAAAACATGAATATACACGATTTCCTTCTAATGCAATAATATTGGATGTATGGTATAGAGATAAGTTTTATGTTTTTCACTTCGATACCAGTTTGATAGGTATTTCAGAAGTTGCTGAAAATGTTACTTTTGATTCTAGGCCTGACAAGATTGTTATGAATGAAGATATATTTAAGGAAAATTTGAAGATCATTTTTTTTGATGTCCAATTGGATGAATATTAATGGACGTTTTTGGTTTTATTAATATCAAAATAGATAATACGTTCTTTATGTTAATGGATTTCTCTTTGAAGATGAATGTAAATTCCCGTCTAGGATTATTGTAGATTGGCGAAATAAATTGACAGGCATTGCGATTACTGCGTGAGGTGACACCTGTCCGGCTACTGGTGAATGACCCTGTTATCGGACGGTGGAATGTGGTGGACCCGTTGGAGAATGAGCTTGAGGATGTGTCTTCGTATAATTATAGCATGAATAAACTAGAAAATTTTATAGAATATCTAGAAAGTCCCTCATTGAATGGCATTATTTTTCCGAACGGACTAATTAAGGTGTTGAGTATAAAAAGTGAATGGTTCCCTAAAATGAGTTATTCTTTAATGGGATTGAAGGAGTCGACGATCAATGATTTAGAAAGTGAAGGTAGTTTGTATTGGAGTAATTGTGCAGTGATTACAGAATTGACCAGTGAAAAGGAGAACATTAAAGTTGTTGCAGGCGAAAGTGACTATGGGAGTGACGGATTTGTGGGAGTTATTGATCTTTACTCTAAAAAGTTAATTTGGCTCGCTTTTTTTAATTGTTCCAATCCATTCGATGAATTAGAGATTAGGGGCGAAGAGATATATGCAAAAAGTACAGCTGGTTGTTTGTGGAGGTTCAAAATCAAAAATCCTGTTGATTTGACTATAGAATGTCGTTAAAATGGGAGGAGCTCATTAATGCGCATTTTGATATTTAATCAATTTCGCTCACTTTTCGAGCCTCATTCGATAACCACTCGGCACAGCTGGGGGAGAGGTTCGCCTTTGCTTTGACTGTTGCTCGGCTCTTCTTCGGGAAGATGCCGAAGCCTACCCGAGGGGCAGTCGAAGAGGAGCCAAAGCGGTCCCAGAGTTAACTCGAAGCTAAGTAGGAGCTAAGTAGAAGTTAACCCAGAGATGTTACGGACTTTCACGGACTTTTACGCACTTCTACGGACTTTTACGGACTTGGATGTTGGACTAAGGCTGAAATGGGATAAGACAATGGGAAGATTGTGAGTGTACAGGTCACTACCCTGCAATTTACGAAATTTCACCCCGAAAAACAAGTAAATTCTATGTGTATCGATCTCCGCTACCTTTCGCTTTAGGGGGCTTGTCCATCCATCAATAAAGCTTCTTGCCAGCCCTAAAAAAGATTATACTACCCGGGGGCGATAATACAGATACACGGGGCAATTACTTATTCACTCGTGCTTCCCAAAAACGAAGCCATCTTGCAGGCTGCTACAAATCGGAAGGGAAGGTGTATACAAGGCTATTGATGTTCATACCCGCTCCCATAGCTGCCATTGCAATATGCTCGCCTTTTTTGAACGCGTGAGGCTGGAGCTTGCCCTGAGCAATAAGGTCAAAGAGTGTAGGGATGGTCGCAACAGAGCTGTTTCCCAAAAATGAAATGGTCATTGGCATCTTATCGGACGGCGCCTCCGCAATTCCATGGAGCTCAAATAAGCGGGTGAGGACAGCTTCATCCATCTTTAGATTGGCTTGATGGATCAAGAACCGGGAGATATCGGTAATGGATAGTCCCGCCTTCGTGATACTTTCATCGATGATAACAGGGACATTTTTCAACACTTGCTCGTAAAGTTTACGGCCATCCATTTTCAAAAATAGATCATTGCCGGTATGATCAGGATTATAAGATTTGTCTAGACGTAGGTAATAGGCAAAGGGGTCCGCATATGTCTTGCTGCTGTGAGCGATAATCCCGACAGGAGTAGGACTTTGCTGCGCTGCTAATATGACAGCCCCGGCACCATCCGAATAGATCATACTATCCCTATCATGCGGATCACAGATGCGTGAAAGCGTTTCTGCGCCGATCACCAGTACCCGTTTGGATGTACCGGCTTTAATACATTGATCGGCTTGGATAAGCCCCTGTAGCCAACCTGCGCATCCAAATGGAAGATCATAGGCAACAGTGTCGGGATTCGCTATTTTTAGATTGTATTTTACTCTTGAAGCTAGACTCGGTACCATATCACTGCGTCTATTATCATGGCGAATATCGCCAAAGTTGTGCGCCAGGATAATGCAATCCAAGGTTTCAGGATCGATACCACTGCTCTGAAGAGCTTGAGCTGCAGCCAAGGTCGCAATATCAGAAGCTACTAAATGATCTTCGACATATCTGCGCTCTTTTATGCCTGTTATTTGCACCAATTGATCGATAATCTGCTCGTTGGTCTTCGGAAGCAACTGCCCATTGGTGTCGTAAAAGGAATGGTTCAAGAAAGCATGGTTTCCGACCAGCTTGGTAGGAAGGTAGCTCCCGCTGCCAATGATTACCGAATAGATATGATCTGTCATATTGGATACGTATTAGGGCCTCCATCACGATGTCCAGTGACTAGGTTTTGATGATGTAAGTTACCATTTAAAGTTCACGAATGCATCAAATCGGACAATATTTTGTGCCCAATTGTACTGATACGAAAAAAAATGAAGTAATAGAGGCTTTGTTGCAATTGAAAATTTAAGCTGCTAGTACCGTAAATTATGATTTATTTTTCATTTTTCTTCCACTTTTATTTGTTGATTTCTATTAAAAGCGGATAAATGTAGGTATTCTATTAAAAATTTGATTGTCAACTGTTTTGATGCCTTTTAATAGCTAAAAGTCCTAACTTTATTTGGTGGTAACACGCCAATTGTATGATTTGAGAAACAGTAATAAATCACTAATAAACTAACATATATTTTATGTCCAATTCATCACAGGAAAATTATAGTTTTTTAAAAGGAGTTAGTCAAAATTTTGACAAGGCTGCGGGATTCACCCGATTTTCATCGGGTATTCTGGAGCAGATCAAGGCTTGTAACTCTATCTTGAGGGTCAAATTTCCGGTCAGGATAGGCGACACAGTAGAAGTTATTGAAGCCTATCGAGTACAGCATTCGCATCACAAGCTACCCTGTAAGGGCGGTATCCGATTTAGCATGGAAGTGGATCAGGAAGAAGTCATGGCCCTGGCCGCTCTGATGACCTACAAATGTGCGATCGTCAATGTCCCTTTTGGAGGTGGTAAGGGGGGAATCAAAATCGATAAGAGTAAGTATACGGAGTTTGAGCTGGAAAAGATCACACGTCGCTATACATCTGAATTGGTGAAGAAGAATTTTATAGGCCCGGGTATAGATGTGCCTGCACCTGATTATGGGACAGGAGCGAAAGAAATGAGCTGGATATTGGATACCTATTCATCCCTGAATCCTAATGATGTCAATGCACAGGCCTGTGTGACCGGTAAGCCGATCTCGCAAGGTGGAGTACAAGGGCGGACGGAAGCGACGGGACTAGGTGTATACTTCGGTATTCGCGAAGTCTGCTCTGTTGCCGAAGATATGGAACGGTTGGGGTTGACGGTTGGAATAGCAGGCAAGCGAGTCATCGTGCAGGGACTCGGAAATGTAGGCTATCATGCAGCTAAGTTTTTTGAAGATGCTGGAGCTGTCATTGTCGGATTGATCGAGTATGAAGGTGCTATTTATAGGGCCGAGGGGCTCGATGTCAACGCCGTAGTCGCCCATCGCCAGTCGACAGGTTCGATCTTACAATATCCAGGAGCGACAGATTTAGCAAGTGGCGCTCTGGGACTGGAGCAACCTTGTGATATTTTGATTCCCGCAGCGCTCGAGTCTGTGATACATGCTGGAAATGCGGATCGTATACAGGCGAAGATTATCGGAGAGGCTGCTAATGGACCGCTGACGCCTGACGCTGATGCCATTTTTCTCAAAAAAGGAGTCTGGGTCATCCCGGATATGTATCTCAATGCCGGTGGGGTGACGGTATCTTACTTTGAATGGCTTAAAAACCTGAGCCATGTGCGCTATGGACGCCTGGAGAAGCGATTCAGTGAGAATATGTATGCCGAATTGGTCAACATCATCGAATCTCTTACTCTAAAAAAGGTGTCGGAGTTGGAACGTAAAATTATTCTGCGTGGTCCAGATGAGATCGATCTCATCTATTCTGGACTCGAAGATACCATGATCGGATCCTATCAGGAAATCAGAGAGGTATATGCCAATACAAAGGGCGTCGAAGATCTACGTACAGCGGCATTTATCTGTGCGATCAATAAGGTAGGAGCCGCATATGAGCAGTTGGGGATTTTTCCTTAGTTATGCTGTCTCTACTTCCGATAACCTATGGCTGCGATCATGCGGCAGATAAGTTAGGTAGATATTTAGATAATGACCTCAGGAACATATCCTAGGTCATTATTCTCCATCAGTATCTGTGATGACAAAAATCATTTCGGGTCCTTAAATCCCTTTTTCCTGTAGCCAGGCGAATAGTCTGCTGTATACGGACCTCCTCACCGCTGGGGATGATAGGACTAAGTCATGCAGGCCATCCTGGATGGACATAGTTGTCACATCTCCCTTTAGTTTATGCGCTTGATATTCAATGCTCTTGACATCGAGTACCAAGTCGCTCTTGGTCACTTCCTCATTCCAATCTTTAGGATTCTTACTCTGCGAACTGTACATCACGAGCGTAGGGATGGTTACTTTTGGGCCGCTGGCCAGCACTTGGTGGACACGATGCACAGCTTTGATAAACTGGATGGATGAATAGGGAAAATCCAGGGGCTTCCATTGAAGATCGAAGTTCCATTCGCCGGCATGGTCGCTATGTAAACTTCTTGCGTAGTACTTGTTTAATCCGTTGGGGAGCTTTAGATGGGGAAAGATACCTGCTAACCAGCTGGCAAAAGGGATGCCCATTTTTTTGGTCAGCGGATCTACATTGAAGTCGTAAAATGGACTATTGAGCCATAGCGCTTTGATAAGCGGATGCTGCGGATGTCGGATAGCATAATAGGTCAGTATCAATCCACCTGTAGAATGGCCGCACATCACGATGGTGTCGTGCCCTTCGTCACCAATGATATGCAAAGCCTTCGTGATCTCTTCGTCGTATTCTTGTAAATCCCTTACCCCAAAAAGAGATTGATGCGATCGGTACGAACGACCATATTTTCGGAGATCAAGTGCGTAGAAGTCATATCCATGGATAGTAAATTGCTCAGCCATCTCCGTCTGAAAGAAATAGTCAATATACCCGTGGACATACAGCACTGCTTTTTTTGTTTTCTCCGCATTCTTTTTATGCACTAACGTGGCCACGACAGGGCCTTCATAGTCTTCCTTTAGCTCGAGGATAGTCCGTTCATAGGGTTCTCCAAGAATGTCCAGCTGATAGTGTTGGTTGTTTTCTAGCATCATGATTCACAGGTGTAGGGCAATGGTACATCTTCCTTCAGATCCTACCTGTAGGGGAGCGCTTGCGTCGTTGCCAAGTTTAGAGTTCCGTCTGATTAAAGCTGGTCAGGACTGCTTTGAGATTACCCAACACGGACGGATTCTCTTGTCCGTATACCACATTGTCGATCTTCCATGATCCCTGCTTGACCACATGGATCTCATCCTCCCAGGTGATATTCCCTTCAATATTGTTGGTGAAGCGCACCTTTACGATCGCAGTACTGTCTTGTATGGTTGTTTCCAGAATTTCATTGGATGTAGGCCCTTCATAGAGGCCTGTAAAAATATCTCCTTCTATCAATAACGGCTTGTCTGTCGGAGAATCACTTTTGGCAACTTGCTCAGCAGCGTCCTTCTCCTTCTGTTCGGCTGCTTTGATCAACGTCACGAGATCAGACGAAAGCAGACCCTTATCCACATTAGCATAGTGCTCGCGCTTTGCATAGCATGTATTGATAAGCTCGGAAATCTCTTTTTTATCACTATTACCGCAAGCCATTAGCAGTACAAGGACACCGCATAGCAAACCTGTTGAGACGTGTTTCATATTATTCATTATTTTTATAAAGATAGTTAGCCAATCTTGATAATGCAAGACAGCCTGTTGGCAACCTTCGGGATGCGCCTATAGCATAGGCGGAGGTACGGGGTAATGAGTAATTGGTTGAGTAGATGGTTGTTTAGGAAACCTGTATAGGTCTGGTTTTGGGGCGATCTGGGATAATGTTGTAAGGAACTGATTTTTTTTCTTTAGTAAATAATTACTAACATTGGCAATTATTTACTAAAATATGGATGGGCAAGCGTCTGACGCTAATGATATAAATCTTCTTTTTGGCATTGCACAGAAGCGTGAAGACGCTTTTCGGACAATCTATGAAAAGTACAGCCGTAAGGTGTATTCCTTTGCATATACCATTCTTCAAGAGAGTAGTCTGGCGGAAGAGGTCATGCAAGAGACTATGCTGAAGCTGTGGTTGATGGGAGAATCTGTGACCAAGATCGAAAATCTGAATGCCTATCTCAGGATTACCAGCCGCAATATTTGTTACAATCTCTTAAAGAGACAGCAAATGGAGCAGAAGATAAAAAATACAATCTTCCAGGATTGGAATGAAGCGAGTTCGGATATGGAGGATACCATCATCTACAAGGACTCCAAGAGCTTGCTGGATCGGGCGATCGCCGCACTTCCCTACTATTGCAAACGCGTGTATATCCTGTGTTATCAAGATGGACTGTCCTATAAAGAAGCTGCCGAAGAGTTGAATATATCCCCTCACTCTGTCAAAACATATATGAAAAGAGCATTAAGTTCGATTCGTAAGTATTTAAATGCCAGGACTATCCTTTTTATTTTTTGGTTTTTTAAATAAATTTCAAAAAATGACGTCCCCTAGATCTCTTGCCAGTTGTCTTATTATTTTAACAACCACTGTTAACTAATATGAATCAATCACGCATAGTCGATCTATACAACCGCTGGAAGGATAAACAGCTATCGCCCGCAGAGCGACAGGAGTTTATCGACCTGATGCAGCAGGATGACGCTGAGCAAATATTAAAGGAGCATTGGGACGAGTGCTGGAGCGATCTTCATGAAGACGGCTATCCACCGATTGCCAACGAGCGGCTGGAGCAGATATATGAGCATGTCATCTCGACCCCGCCGCAGACGCGGAGCAGACTGTTGCTCAGATGGTCCGTGGCGGCATCTATACTCCTCGCCGTAGGTGTCCTCTTTGGCTACCATATCATTCAGAAAAAAGATACTCGACAACGCGAAGAGTACGTGGCTCAAGATATATTACCGGGTGGCAATAAGGCTACTTTGACGTTGGCAGATGGACGTGTCATCACCTTACGTACAGATAAGAACGGCCTTATCGTTAATGACATGCTTTCCTACAGCGATGGCAGTAGTGACGAGCGCTTTTCAACAGCAACGATTACGACCAGGCAGCACCTAACCCTGAATACGCCTACTGGAGGTAACTATCAAGTCACACTGCGGGATGGGACCAAAGTGTGGCTTAATGCCAACTCATCACTTACTTATCCAGCTTCCTTTGCAGGACAATCTCATCGAAAGGTCATCCTAAAGGGGGAAGCCTACTTCGAGGTAGCTCCAGATAAAGCACATCCTTTTGTGGTGTCTACCGACGATCAGGATGTACAGGTATTGGGGACACATTTCAATGTGTCTGCCTTCCCGGATGTGAAGGAGACGCGTACCACATTGGTTGAAGGATTAGTAGAAGTACGGCCCAAAAATGGGACAACAGTTGCAGCGACCAAAATATATCCAAATGAGCAATTTGTCCTTGGCCAAGGACGGCAGTACAAGCAAGTTGTAGAAGTGGATAAGTTCATTGACTGGAAAGACGGGTATTTCCTTTTTAGGGACGATTCGATTAAAGAGGTCATGCGCAAAGTCGCGAATTGGTACGCTTTAGAAGTTTCGTATACCGGAGATACGAGTAAGGAGAGATTTAACGGTATGATTTCAAAGGATAAGCCACTTAGCGAAGTCCTTAAGATGCTGGAACAGACCGGAACAGTACAATTTAAAATTCAAGACCAGAGCCTTCATATCCGTATGAAGTAATCCATCGTATTTTTTTTAACCTCAACCTTCACCTTAACCATGAATGCAAATGTGATGCACAAATTTTTGTGGCACCTAGGTAGTCTGCATTGACCACCTCGCCAACCATTGACCACTATTTAATCTAACAATTTTTTGAAATCCTAAACTTAATTAAATGTACACCAGACTTTTGTATGTATTTTATTCGCTTAAAATACGTTGGAGCAAGCACGGCGTAATCAGTGTCCTGTGTCTCCTGTATTTCGTGCAATTGACGAGCCCCCTCTTTGCACAAAGTATCAGTTTAAATGAAAAGAAACAACCTTTGGCCGTTATCCTGAAAAAAATCCGCCAACAGTCCGGATTCGACTTCATCTATACCAATAATACGCTGGCCGGTCTTGATCATATCGATGTCAATGTCCGTAATAAAGATCTTAGGACTGTACTCGAGACGATCTTTAAAGACCAACCCATGGAGTATGTGATTGGAGACAAATCCGTCGTCTTGAAGAGAAAGCAAGTTAAACCGAATAGCGGTGGTGATAAGTCATCGCCGTCTTCCCAAGGTGCAGCACAGCAGGTGTTTGCGGAAGTGAGAGGTAAAGTAATAGACTCTACCGGTAGGGCATTGCAGGGAGCATCGGTCATCACGTATAATAAGCAAAAGGTGTACACCACCACCGATCAAAACGGTACTTTCTATTTGAAAGATGTACCGAGAGGTGCTTCCATCGAAATCTCGTACCTCGGATACGTGAAGAACTCCATTCAGGCAACAAAAAGTGATGTAGGGACGATCGCAATGAAGGTAGAGTCTACAGCACTTACAGAAGTGAGTGTGAGTACAGGGTATCAGACGATTTCCAAAGAGCGGTCTACAGGTTCTTTTGACGTGATCGATGGCAAGACGCTGGATAAACCCAATTTCTCACTGGCCAACAAGTTGGTGGGAGCTGCCGCGGGTCTGCAGCCGTCCTATGACGCTGATGGTAAAGTCTCCTTTATGGTACGGGGACGCGGTACATTCCTGTCGGCCGAACCACTCCTGGTGGTTGACGGATTTGCTATCAATGGCGGTTTTGAATCCATCAATCCCAATGATATAGAATCTGTATCTATTTTGAAAGACGCAGCTGCAGCCTCCATATGGGGAGCGCGGGCTTCTAATGGCGTCATTGTCGTCACGACTAAGAAAGCTAAAAAAGGAACCCCGTTAAAAGTAGAGTTTGCCAATCAATTTAAGATCGGCGCGATGACAGACCTGGCCTATTTGAGAAACATGGCATCCCCTGAAGAGACTATAGCCTACGAAAGGGCAATATTCGGGAAGTATCAGTACAAAACGGTGCCGAGTAAGGTTAATCCTGTAAATGTGAGGGACGCTGTGAACTTGCCGTATAGTCAAGCCCAAATATTGTATAATCAATATCTGGAGAATGGCGATGAAAGTGCCTATGAAGAGGGGCTGAATAGACTCGCTCAATCAGATAATACCAATCAGATAAAAGAGCATCTTTTGCAAAGACCCATTATGCAGCAATATAGCCTTACGCTATCGGGAGCCTCTGATCGGATGAGCAATCATGTCGCACTATTGTACGGACGTGGGGTAAGTCAATTTAAAGGAAATAAGAATAGCAATATGCAACTGGATTATAGAGGCCAAGCTGCGGTATTTCCATGGCTGGATGTATCTGTGTCCAATATGATACGGTATGTAGATGCGGACAACTCTGGAGCTTCGGCAGGTGACATTAAGAGCCTACACGCCTATGATATGCTGGAGAATGAGGATGGAAGCTTAGCAGATATGAGCTACCTCAAGTACTACACCCCCATATTGAAGAGTTCGGTACCTACAGCAAGCTTCCCATACGCTGACTGGAGCTACAATCCGATCGGCGAGATGAGCAATCGATCGCTAAAATCCAATCTATTGAATCTGCGGGTACAAGGCGGACTGACCTTTAAAATACTCAAAGGGCTCAGCTACGATACCAAGTTTATGTTTGAAAGAATTCAGGCAGATAATAGAAGTCATTATCTTCAGGAATCATTCACGGTACGCAATCTAGTCAACACGACGTCGAATTGGGATAAAACTACGGGTACCGTACGTGCCAATATCCCAAAAGGGGGTGTGCTTGATCAAAATAATGACGGGACAAGTGCCTATAACTGGAGAAATCAAATTAATTACAATAGAATATTCGATGAAAAACATGATGTCAGTTTCTTAGCGGGGGTAGAGATCACCCAGCGGACCAGAAAAAGAACGACTATGGGACGCTCGTATGGCTATGATGATGACCAACTTACCGTCGGTATCCTGCCAAACGGAACGGGTAGCGGAGCGAAGCTGAGTGACTGGCTGGGCAATAACTTGACGATCCCGTACATTAATAGCTACACATACAATAGAGATCGATTCTTCTCAAGCTACGGTAACCTCGCATATACCTATGATCGAAAATATACGGTGACGGGTTCGTTTCGGGTAGATGCATCAAATTTCATCAGTGAGGATCCGAAATACCGGTATTCACCTTTCTGGTCTGTCGGTGGAAGCTGGAACGTATCCCAAGAGGACTTCATGGCAGGCCTGGCAGATATCAACAGTCTCAAGCTACGCGCGACATATGGCTATAATGGCGCATCCAATACCAGTACATCTGTGAAGCCTTTGATTGCGATGAATGGGGTCGATGCACAGTCTGGTGCATCGGGAGCTAGCATACACAGCTATGGTAATCCCACATTGCGTTGGGAACGTACCGGGACGCTGAATGTGGGCGTAGACTACACCTTACTGGGGCGTCAGTTATACGGTAAGATCGATTATTACCGCAAGCATGGTAAAGATATATTAGCCTATGTCTCCATCCCATTGGTCAATGGCAGTTACTCCGCTAATTTCAACAATGCGGAAATCTTGAATAATGGAATAGAACTGGAGGTGGGATCCAGACTGACCTCCTCAGGTGGATTTACCTGGGAAGGTAATGTGAATATGGCGTACAATCACAATGAAGTGAAGAAATTGCTCACTGTGAGTCATCCTTATTGGCATCTCTCAGGCTCTGGTGGGACGACCTATGTGGAAGGTCAGCCGATCTCCGCAGTATATTCTTTCCGCTATGCCGGAATGCACAATTTTGGTACAGAAGCAACCCCTCTCTACCGACCAGGTATACACCTAGTTGGGGATGACGTACTGGATATGGTCAATGGCCAGACCCAGCTTGATGGGCTGGAATTTATGGAATATCAGGGAATGAGTGTGGCTCCTTACACGCTTGGTACGAGGCAGTCCTTCGGTTACCGAAACGTTGATTTGTCATTTTCAGCAGTGGCCAAATTGGGACATATTTTTAGACGTACACCATTCAATCACCCAGGCCGTAACGGTATTCCCAATGCGCAACTTGGGGAAGCTATGGGAACAGACCCTTCACGTATCGTACAGGCGCTTCCATCTAATGTGGATGATGCGTTATATAGCACCTCCTATACCTCCTACCTGAACTACTTGACGACCAGTGCCAATCACCTCCGGATCAATGATATTACCCTGTCTTATCAATTGCTGGACAATGTGGTCAATAGACTTCGGCTCAATAGGGCCATCATATATCTGCAGTGCAATAATTTGACGATCAAAGGAAGGGGAGAGGATCCTGAATTTGCATATGGCTCCCTGCGTTTATTACCAAGTTATATGGTCGGTCTAAAAGTTGGATTTTAATAAAAATGTGTATTATGAATTATAAAAATATATGGGCTGCCGGCTTGATCTGCTTATCTTTTTTATCCTGTGATAAGTACCTGGATGAAGCCCCCTCAAAAAGTAAAGGAATCGAAATTACCACTATTGAGCAGTTGGATGCGCTTCTCAATAAAGCCGCATTCACGGATCTGAAGACACAGATGGCGCCAGGAATCTTGTATCGCGGAGATAGCTTTGGGATGACAGCAGAACAGTATCTGAAAGGTTTTAAAAGTACAGGTGTCAAAATTGATCTTATTCAGCAAAGTGTAGGGGAGGTGCAATACCTGGAAAATACAAATCACTTGGTCAGTTTCTGGGCAGCCAGCTATCAGGGGGTATTCATGGCCAACTTGGTACTTGGCAATATTGAAAAAGTAAGTGGCAGTGATGAGTTCAAGGCGCGGGTGAAAGCTCGTGCGCATCTATTACGCGCTTACAGTTACTTTGACTTGGCACAATACTATTGTCTTCCATATGGACCGGCTACGCTTGCCGAACTCGGTCTCCCCATCAAAAAGACAACGGGCTATGAAGAAGATGTCCACCGCGTATCTTTAAAAGATACCTATGACTTTATCGAAGCTGATGTACAGGAAGCTGTCAAGCTGAAGGATCCGATCAGGCAAAGTGAGATGCGGGTGAGCTGGAAAGAGACCGGGGCTACCGCCAATGCACTAGCAGCTCGATTTTATATGGCCAAAGGACAGTATGACCAAGCAGAAAAGTATGCGTCCGCGTCGCTGTCTTATGCGAACGATATCCGCGACTATAGCGATGGAACCATCACGCAGGTAATGGACGCGCAGTCCAATCAACTGGTGGCTTCTAATACATTGGAACAGAATAGACACCCTTCTTTTGCCGCAGATTGGGATAAAGCATTCTACAATAGAACACACAATTTTCTCTTTGATTACTGCTTTCCTATTGTCAGTAACAAGCTTATGGCACTATATGGTGACCACGAATACGATTTAAGACGCAAGTTTTTCATATTGAAAGACATGAAGAATATCGGTAGTCTCAAAATGTTTGTAGGCAGTAGATTTGATCCGGATGTTAAGATCCCAGGGTATTACGTCCATGGTAATCTAGAGATTTCACTGGCACCCAATGTGGCGGAGATGATGCTGACAGAGATTGAAGCCAAAGCCCGTCAAGGCCATTACCAACAGGCTATGGTCGATCTTAACCGCTTCCGTAAGTATCGCATGGATAGGAGTACACCCACTAATATTCTACAACTTACCGCGCAAGATCAAAATCAAGCGGTGCAACAGATCCTGGACGAGCGCCAGCGCGAATTCCCCTATACCGTAAGATGGTTGGATCTGAGACGCATCAATTTCAATGATGATCCTAAGGATGATGTTGTGATCACCAAACAATTCTATAAGGTCAATGCAAGTGCTGTGGATTACAATTCGGCACCTATCACCTATGAATTGAAACCTGGCTCTAGAAAGTATGCTATTGCTATTCCTATGCAAGAGATTGTTGCGAGTAATGGGGTGATTGTGCAAAATAAATATTGATATGACTAGATAATGATACCAATGAAAAAAATAGTTCTTACAGCATGTAGCCTACTTGTGATCGGTGTGACAGCTTGGGCGCAAGATACGCTTACCGTCCGTGGAAACGTGAAAGGAGATACCGAGGGCTTGAATAAAATATACGCCCTGGGACCTGGTTTGACCAAGGACTCTGCCGAAATCAGGAATGGAGCATTTGAATTGAAGATCCCGTTTAAAGAGGACATGAAGCCTTACTTTTTCTCTGAATACAGTTTGAAGAAACGAAAGATGGAAGCGCCTTTTACAGCAGTCGTAGATCGGCCTGGAGTATTGTCACTTCAGGATTTTGACATCACTAAAGAGATGCGTCATGCCCGCTGGACGGGAATAGCTTCGGCAGTGGACTATCAAATATTTGAGGATCTCCGATATGCAGTCAAGGAACGCTTTGAAAAGCAATCAATGTCGATCAGCCAAAACAGCGAACCTTTTAGGAAGGCCGTAGCGGAGGCACTTGAGCAGTACCTGACGAAGTATAGCGCTTCTCCAGCAGCCATCTATGCACTGGAGGATAACAAAAATTTATTGACCCCATCGCAGCTATCGCATATGTTCCAATTGCTACCAGCGGCACAGCAGGAATCGGATCAGGGAAGGAGCTTACGGGAGTTTATGCTGGTATTGCAGGCCTCATCCGTCGGGAGCGTAGTGGAGGATATGGTGATAGAAGGGGTAGATGCTGTCGATATCCGCCTCCAAGATTATAAAGGAAAGTATGTATTGATTGATTTTTGGGCCAGTTGGTGTGGTCCCTGTAAGCAGGCATTTCCACATATGAAGAGCATATATGAAAAATATAAAGGACATGATTTCGAAATCGTCAGTATCTCGATTGACAAGGATAAAGAAGCTTGGCTAAAGGAGTATAAAAAGCAAATCTTACCTTGGGTCAATGGATTGGACAAGGGAGACACCGCACAGAAAATGCTGAATATTACCGCGGTTCCGACCTTATTCTTACTGGATCCGGATGGGAAAATACTGGTAAAAGAGATTGGACTCGATCTCAAGGGAAATGGACCTATCGAGACGACGCTTCAACAGGTTTTTAAAGATCGGATGAAGGGCAGTTAATGGATTGCTCTTCATCTCCTAAAAGGGCATAAACAATTATCCACGACTTCTCCCATGCTATCTGTAGAGGGGAGAAGCTGTGGATAATTGTAAACCTAGATGTGATTGTTTCTATTTTTTACTTTCGTAAGGACCATAGGTGTCGCGTAACACGAGTTTGCCGTCCACTGTTTCCAGCGTATGGATATGGTATGTTCCGCTTTCTTCCACTTGAAGCCATATATGCTTATCGGTAGACTTATATACACGGTCTATGAGGTCACCGATTACGATCTTATTCGACGGCAGAATGTCTGTCGCAAAGAGATCCCTAGGGCCAGTGTACAGTGCAGGAGAGAGCATTCTCATCAGTGTCTCCTGATTGGGTTGGTCACTCGACCATACCACCTGTAGCCAAGCCCTCGGTTGGAGCGTGCTGATAAATGTCGGATTGAGTACATCACGACCTGCATGGTGATTGGTCATCGCGACATCTACCGCACCGATGGAAGGCGCTATTTTTGATTCCATATCGTAGACGGATGATGTCCCTACATTGGGTACACCCGGAATATCTCCTCCATGAAAGAATCTGAACGTCCCATATTCGATCAATATACCACAACTAAGACCGTTTTCAGAAGGCTCGAATGACCCGTCTGTGGGGTATGCATTTCGGACCGTATTCGACTGTCGATCCCAATAATAACCATTACCGTGTATATTCGAAATTTTAAAAAGCGGAAAATCGGCTTGTTGATATTTTAAAGAAAATTGGTGCTGATCGCCTACCTTAAATTCCTCAGCCTTCATTCCTTGCTTTTCTTTATCCGCGATAAAGTCAAGATAATTCATCAGTGTCCGGTATTCTTTCGGATTCCTGCGTTGCAAATCTGCTCGTATATCAATGGGCTTCCGGTAATGTGGATACCCACGGTCTACCAACTTGCCAAACCGGATGCGATCACCCACACCCGTGATTCCGGACAAGAGATACTGGCCGCTAGATGACTTCCTCGCACCATCAAATACCATCCCGTAATGGTCATCATGGAAGTGTGTGATAAAAGCATAGTCTACAAAATCCTTGTCCGCATGCGGATTGATCTGATTGATGTAATCACTAATCCATTGGTCTGCAAATTTTGAGGCATTGGGATACGCAGTTGAATTGCGATCAGACCAGGTTCTGGAGTCTGTCAGATCCAGTTCACCTGGGTCTGTAAGCATGGTGGTGCCGTCTGGCATGATGGTGAAGAGGGCATCTCCGCGGCCTGTCTTCATCACGACGATATCCAGATTGCCCTTCTTCCACTTGGGAAGCGTATGTTGGGCTTGTATAGTCTGCAGCAGGCAGATGGTACTGATCAGGATGCAATATATTCTTTTCATGTTATTTGTTTTTATGTATCCAAAGAGGGTTCATAATACTCTCTTGACTAATGCCCTGTTGATGTAATGCTTTGTTATAATTGTCACTATTGGTATTCCGCTCGGAAAGGGGATACATCATGCGGTAAGGGACTGCAGCAGTTGCTTGACCAGGGCCCATTTTGATGATGGGATACCCCGTACGGTGATACTCAAAGAAAACTTCAAAATCTCCTTGATGAAAGAATAAGATATACCGTTGCTCAAAAAGCTGTTGAAGCGCTTTTTCGCGATTGGCATCCAAAGGATTCCGGATGAGGTAATCCTTGCTAGCGGCTGACATGTCATAGTGTTCGAAAGCAGATTGAATGGATCTTTCGTAAAAATCATGATCATCGGATATCCATCCGCGCTGTTGGGCCTCTTCTAGGATCAACATGAATTCGGCATAGCTGTAGGCTAGTGACGGTTTGGCAATTGGCGTGGTCGTATAGTTGGTCACATGGATACGGCTGAATGCACCTGTAGAAGCCTGGGCTGTCACATCAGTAAGTGATAGTGAGCCGTCAATACCTGCATACGCACTAAAATCAAATCTATCCAATCCATTTTCTACTGCTTTTTGACTGGGCAGCGCATAATAGAATAACCTGGGATCCGCTAAGCGTTTTAGGAGATCAATGAGGGGCTTACCCATAAATCGTTTATTCTGAACATTGTAGTCCTGATACATAGGATATCGGATGAGGTCATAGTCCCGGTAAGCGACCTGTACCTCGTCCTTGCTATTTTCAAAGACGGGATAACGGGCAGGATCACCCATTATCGTCTTAAATCGATCGATTACTTTCAGGTCGGGATCCACGGATTGGCGGGACAAGGACATCAATACTTTAAGGGTATACGAATTGGCCAGTTTGCGCCACTTACGCATATCTCCCTGATACAGGATGTCGCCTGCTACGGCAGCTTGATGATCGCTCAATAGGGTGTTGGCCTGCTCCAGTTCGCGCAGGATACCCATCAAAACATCCTTTTGGGAATCATATTTTGGCAAAAAGATAGGACTGGCATTGTTCTCTCCAGACAAAGCTTGTGTATAGGGGATATCGCCATACATCCTGGTCAAGAAGAAAAAATGATAGGCACGCAGGATATGACCTATGGCAATATGCTCCGGTTGGGCCATTGGGGCATCCATCATCTTTTGTACATCCCGTAGGATGTTGTATTCATCCCAGCTGCCGTTGCTCCACTCATAAGTCTGATAGGCCTGTCTATCCGATATCGCAATGTCATGGCGCATCGTAAGGGCGGGTTCCCAAGCATAGCGATTTTTGAAGGTCTGGAAGACCAGATTAGGAAGTAATGCCTGTGGCTCCACTACTGTGGGCCTATTCGGATCGATGTTATATTTATCCACGTCGCATGACGATAAGGCCACAGCACATAAGGTCAGGTATACGAATTGTTTGAGATTTTTTTTCACGGGTATATGACTTAAAATTTGACGTTAAGGTTGAATCCTATGTTTCTAGTTGATGGAAATTGAAGCTGATTGCCGGTCCCACCATTGCCGATATCCGGATCGGCATAGGGAAATTTGCTGATCATGAAAAGATTGGATCCAATAAGATTAATGGATACACTTTTGAAAGTGTTGCCCATCCTCTTTAGGTTTTCCTGAGGCAATGAATAGCCAATAGATAGCTCTCTTAGCTTGATAAAGGAGAGGTCGAAGATGTTGGATTCGCCATTCATCCGATACCAATATTGCTCAACAAAATCTTTGTACTTCGTAGGGTGTACATTTTGCTCATAGCCATTGTCGGTCACATTGACGCCTTGAGCGATGTAATCTTCTCCCCGGTTGTAGGCATCTCTGTCAGCACCGACGGACTCTGGGTGAGCGCCAGAGTACCACATCTGGCGATTGAGGTTGGCTTGGTCTATACCGCCCACCCGGGCCTCGACTAGGAAAGACAGATGCCAATTCTTCAATACGCTGAATTCATTGTTCCAGCCCATGGTCCAATCTGGTCCAAGATGACCTAAATTTTTGAGCGTATTGTCCTTCACAGGAAGTCCGTTTGTCCCGATGATAAGTTGACCATCGATCGTTTTTTGCATGCTGTTATTGGTGAGGTAGGAGTCCATACGCTCACCTACTTTGATGCCAGCAAGATTGTCCGCATGATTGTAGATCTCATCCAGCACAATGCGATTGGTACTCCAGTTTACCGTCGTGTTCCAGTTGGCGTGGTCCGATAGCTTGGTCTGGTAGCCCAATACGAACTCCAATCCTTCTCTTCTGAATCGATTGCCATTGATTTTGTATTTTGAAAATCCAGAGGCGAGCGATGCCTCCTGATCAAATATAGATTCCGAGTCGATGTAACGGTAGGCTGTCGCATCAAACGTCAGCTTGTTTCGAAAGAATGATCCATTTAAGCCTATTTCCATACCTTCTGTTTTCTGAGGTCTAAGCTGCTGATTGCCCAGTACAGCCGAGTAGGCTACTGAGTTGAGACCATCATAAGTGATCGCTGGGTTGTAGTAGGTTTGATATTGGTAAGGTGCTAGGTCAGCCCTGACCTGGGCCCATGAGCCTCTGGCCTTTAAAAAATTATTGGACGACATCCCCAAAATATTAGACAGGAGTACAGCTCCCGATACGGATGGATAGGTATATGAATTGTTGCTCTGTGGTAAGGCAGAAGACTGGTCAATACGCTCTGATAGAGTTAGGAAGTAGGTCTTGTCCAAGCTGAGATCCACCGACACAAAAGCCGAGTTACGGGCATACTGGGTCAAATTGTTCTTGGAAAGTACGGGACCTGCGGAGTTGGACAGGTTATAAATGTTCGGCACCTGTAACCCCTGAGTCTTGGACTCATGCCAGTTTGTCTCCCGATAGTTAATGCTACCACCGACGAAACCATCAATGGCAAATCGGCCTAAGTCTTTGTTGTATTTGATAAAGAGATCGGTATTGTATTCTGCTAGATAGTCGTCTTTGACTTCATAATTGCCTTTGATGGCATTGGCACCAATGAAGCCAAAAGGATACTTCATTTCGTTGGTTGCATTGATGACCTCGGCGCTCTGTCTCAGATTGATATCCCAATTGTCATTGATCTTGTACTCGGCACTGGCTACTCCAAATAATTTGTTGCGGCGCAGTGATTGCGTTTGTTCGTGAGCCATATAGTACGGGTTGTTGATCCAGGAGTAGTTGAAGTATACTTGCTCATAGTTTTCACGTCCCGGTTTCCAATAATTTTCGAAATCACGCATGTCTACATCCTTGCCCGCCCAGACCAGCATGCCGTATAGGATGTTGGTATTGCCATAGGTTGTTCTTGGAAAATTGGGCGAATTTTGATTGTTATACTGGAAGGAAGCATTCAGTTTTAGCTTTTCGGTCACTTCTGATGAGACATTCAAAGAAGCATTATAGTTTTTTAGTTCCGTACTAGGGACCTCACCATTTGTATAATCATATCCCAAGCCTACTCTAACTGTGTTTTTTTCGCTGGATTTAGACACTGTTACATTGTTGCTCAGGGTATAGCCATTTTCTAAGAAATTTTCCAGGTTTCGTTTTCCTCGGGATATAAAGGGCGTAGGAATACGGTTGCCATTGCCATCCAGTGCGCTGTCCCATTGCGGAGTCTCCCAATAACCACTAGCTGTACTGGGATCTTTCTGGTCCAATTTGGGTCCCCATATAAAGTCATTGTCAAACGTCCCATTGCCCTTACCATCTAAATAGGCATATTTGCCCTGCTCTCCATTGCCATATTCATGTTGGGTCTCCGGGAATACAATCCATCCTGCTCTAAAGATAGATTTCTGACTAAACTCCACAGAGGTGCCGTCATTGCCCTTCTTGGTACTGATTTGGATGACTCCATTCTGTCCTTTGGACCCGTAGAGCGAGGCCCCGGTAGCGCCTTTAAGTACCGTCACATTCGCAATGTCATCAGGATCGATATCGTACGTATTGGAGTTGACCGGTATACCATCTATCACGATCAGTGGCTGATTGCCTCTGAGGCTGATCTTGGTCTCTTGCATCAGATTGGGGGAGTTGAATACCGTCAGTCCGGCAACCTTACCACTGAGCTGCGAAGCAAAGTTGTTGGTTGGTACTTTGGTGACATCCTGACCCTTAATCTCTTGTACAGCATAGCCGAGTTTTTTGCTGTCCTTCTTGATGCCAAGTGCAGTGACCACGACTTCATCTAATGCATTGTCCACGGGGTGAAGCGTCAGGTCAAGACGAGTATCCTGTGTGCTTAAGATCTGAATCCCCATTTTCTCAATAGTCGTATAGGCGACATGCTTGAAGATGATGTTGTAAGCTTTCGGCATAAGCTCTATCCTGTAAGTACCATCTGTACCCGTCAATGAAGACTTGCCGATTTCGGGAATGAGAATGGATACACCGGAGATAGGGATTCCTTTTTCATCGAGTACACGACCCTGAAGTGTCCCTTTCTCCTGTTGGGGGGCTTGGGTCACAATAATGTTGTTGCCGGTTATTTCGTAAGCAGTATTGCTCATCTGTCCGATGACTTTCAGTACATTTTCCAGACTACCGGTGAGTTGTATATTGAAGGGTCTGCTGACATCTATCTGCTTTGTATTGAAGACAAATCTGTAGTTGGTCTGCTTTTCAATAGTTTGGAAGATGCTGGTAAGGCTGCTGTTTTTGACGTTGAGCGCTATCTTGTTTTGATGGAGAGTGTAGGTCTCTACCGGATGGGCGAAGACTTTGCTATGCCCTGCAAGGGCCGGAAAGTAAAGGGTTCCGCTGATCGCAATCGCAAAAAATGAGTTAAGGAAAATGGGATTGTTTTTTTTCATTACATTTGGTAAGATAAATTGTTAAGTATCTACTTATTATTTATTCATTCTACGTGCTGTGAGATTCCAGCCTTTGGCACGCTTGTAAGGGTTTGGCACTTTGCTGAACCCTTACCTTTTGATACAACTACATGTTTTTCTTTCTGATTTCTAATACCTGATTTTGGACTTCATATTCGATACCCATCACTTTGTTGACAATTTCTAAGACCTCCTCTAGCGTCCTATCGGTGAATTCACCGGTGATAGCACCTTGATGATCTATTTCTCTAGGTGTATGGACAGCTATACCATACGCTACGGATAGCAGCTTAGCCAGTTGATTGATATTGGCATCTTGCAGACGGATACTCCCTCTTCGTTGCAATACGGATGATATCCCATTGACTATCTTGGCGTGACTTTGAGTACGGATGTTGTAAGTAAACTGTTGGCCTTTGGTCAGGATGTACGACGCTCCCGCTTCGGTAGAAAGGATTGATACGGATACTTTACCGTGATGTACATCCACGGTCTTGTCAACGCGATCTGTCCGATCATCCACGGTAAAAGAAGTGCCCAGTACGCGTACTTTCAACGATGAACTCTCGATGATAAATGGATTTGTACTGTCTTTCTTGACGTCAAATTGGATACGGCCACTCATCTTTATACTTCGATCTGACTTGCCGAAGTAACTGTGATAGCTGATAGAGGAATGGGGCAGCAGGGTGACACGCGAACTATCCGGTAACCAGATGACCTTGGACTTGTCACTCGTCTGGTATTGTTGCATGCGAATAGTATTGTCTATCGTCTGGGGGAGAAAAGTATGGGCTCCTAAACACAACAAAAGCATAGCCGCGATAGGGAGTATAATGGATGGCCATTGTATCGTAGGCTGACCTTTCGTCGTCGATTTGACTAGACTTAAGATGGTATTTTTCCTTCTGAGATGTTCCAGCTGATCCTGCTGGTTGTCAGGGGTAGCGGGGGTCTCCTCCCATGTTTGGTAGAGAGCGGTTTTTCCCTTACGACCTTTCAGTATACGTAATAGACGGCTGTAGCCTCCTATCTGTAGCGGATCTAATCGGGTATCTGATAAGAAATTTTTTAATTCTTTGTGGGTATCTTGCTTGTCCATCATGTATATGACAAAGCAGATACAGCTTTATTCCTACCTAATCCGGTTAAGTCTACATTAATAAATTATGAACACCAATGGGATCTAGTAGTGCTAATATTAGACAATGAGACAGGTGTAATTTGAGCCTGTGATAACATTGTGTGAGATGGTTCTTGACGGTGTGAGCCGATATTCCGAGTCTATAGGCTATCTCCTCATTGGAAAGACCTTCTTTTATTTTGAGTGCAAAGACCATCCTGGCCTTATCGGGCAGGAAGGTCATGAAATTGTCCAGCAGCACTTGCTGCTGGGCGTAGATATCTGTATAGTCTGGATCGATCTGATATTCTTGTTCGGCAGCATAGGCAACTTCTCTCTCCAGTCGGGCAAACTGCTGTTTAAGCAGGTTGATACTTCTGTTTCTGGTCAACCGGTAGAGCCAACCGGATAGAGAATTGATTTCCATCATCTTCTCGGCATCTTTCCAGATATGGATGAAGATGTCTTGGGTGACTTCTTCTGCAATTTCTTTTTCTTTGATCAAGCGTAATGCAAATACGTATACCTTATGTTCATACCTGTCCAGTAACAGTGCAAATGCAGCTTCATCTTTGGCTGCTATACGCGCTATAATCTCTTGGTCGCTGTATTCCACAAATGTCGTCCGCATATCTTCAAAATTGGAGGATAGAGATGTTATTTCTTGTCGAAGGGATAGTCTGTACGGTATAAGATATGGCCATCATACTCCCGAATGTAGGTGTGAAATCCCTTTTTACCTTCTTTGATCTGAATGATCCTGGCGCCATTTTTATCTCGGAGGTAGGTCGTTTCACTTCCCGAAAAACAACCGTATGCAAGTCCTATCCCATAGTAATCAACCAGGTAATCATTGACATGCTCGTGTCCGACAAATGTACCTACTACATCACCCTGGTGCAGCATCGCTGAATACATCCCGGAGTTAATGATGGGGCTCCCTTCCCGCTCATAGCGCACGCCTAACCGTTGATGAGCTAGGTTATCAAAAGCGATTCCGTATTCGGGAAAGGGAATGTGAAAAAATGCAAGTGCAGGAATTACCTGACCATTATTTTCTCTTATCCTGGTGCTCTCTTGGAGATACCAATTAACTTGATTGTGTCCAAACCAGTCGTAACCCTTAATGTCTTTTATTTTCGAGTAGGCCTTAGAATCCATTGCGTATAATGTGAATGCGGGCTTACCATTACGGCCTAGTATGGGTATACTTGAGTTGAGAACGCCATCTACATGTGGTACATGGGCTTCATTATTCACCAGGAATGGCTTTTGGACCAAGTACGCTGCGACCTGATCCCGGGTCCACTCACTTTCATCATCGTGATTGCCCAAAGTTACTATGTATGGAATCTTTCTAGAAATAACAACATCTAGCACCTCATCCCAACCCAATGGAGTGGGGGCCTTAACTACGATATCGCCTGTAAAGACGACGAGATCCGGGCGTTCACTTTCCAATGTGCTGATCATCATACTGATGGACTTCTCCGAAGCAGCTACACCAGCATTGTAGTGAAGATCTGTGAACTGCACAATCTTGAAGTCGCCATCCGGATTGAATCGAAGTGACTGAGCCTGAATAGGCTGTAGCATGAACATGGAGATAGTGCCAATGATGGCAATAGATAACCGCAGGATGTGCATAGTGTAAGCGTAAATAAGTGATAATAAATGAATGTATTGAGGCTGTGTTTTTCAAGTCATATGCTATATAAGAGCACATGTGCAAAGTAAACAGTAAGTTATTAACACAACTTTAAGCCAATCTTATATAATGGTTAATCTCCTGTGCGAAATGGTTATCGAACGGTTCTTTCGCATCTCCTTTGTAGCGGTTATTTGTTGTTTTTACAATAATTGTGTAAAGTTTACTTGACTTTTTGATTAGTTAGCTTATCTTTGTTGAACTAAAACTTTAAAAATTATGAAAGCAGTAATTTGGTCAAGACTATTTTCATTTCAACGATATATAGGGATTGCGGTGACTGTCCTTGGTATATTTGTCATCATTGGAGATCGCTCAGCAGGTGCTACTGTACCGCTCATGGTGGGCTTATTTACATTGTTTATTTCGAGAGAACGTGTTGAAGATGAACGATCGATTAGTATTAAGACGTCTTCTCTCTATTTTGCATTGGTCATTGCCTACACCTTCAAATTATTGAGTTCGTATCTTTATTCAAGTGGCGTGATTCCTTGGCAGATCACAGAAGTGGATCATTTTATTATCTTGCTATTTTCGATAGCTTTGTTGGTTTATTATTTCAGACTGCATTTCGGGAAATAAGAGGGAGTATATGACAAACACACTGAAAGTGGAGCGGGCTAAGCGCAATATGACACAAGCGGAGCTTGCTGTACTCGTAAAGGTATCTAGACAAACGATTAATTCAATAGAGATTGGCAAATTTGTGCCTTCCACGTTACTGGCGATGAAAATAGCGCAGGTATTTGATACCAGGATCGATGATATCTTTACGCTGGAACCTTCTGATTGGTCCTAACAAATAGATGCTGTATCAGCCTTATCAAGCGAAATCGGTCCTTTTTAACAAACAAGGCGGTGCATCCTGTCAGGATCGACCGCCTTTGATTTTTTTAAATATTTCGTATTCCACCAATTGGAATATTATCCTACCATTACTGAGATGGGCTATTTCTTAACTTTGCCTGTCATTTTGGAGTTGAGGATGGTAATCTCTTTGGAGATAGTATCCTTCCCCTTTTGATAATCTGACGACTCTTTGTCCTTCAGACCTTTTGCTTTCTTCTTTTCCTTGCTCATGATTTTTCTTTTTAGTTGTGTTTAATATCTTGTTCTAGTTGTCGAATGCGACTATCAATGAGATCCTTGTTGAGATGCTCATAATTGTCTGCACGATACTTTCTTAATGTCGTGATGATGTTATTGGCTTCGGTCAGGAGTGCGTTAATATAAGACAGGGCTCCAGCTTTGGCCCTTTCCATGGCCAGGATCACATGTGCATAGTCCCTGAATTTATGAATATTGGGATTGAGCGTATAGTGATTACCATCCGTCGATGGATGCTCTTGTTGGATTTCATTACTACAGGACTGCCAGTGGGTCCTCGTAAAATCATTTGCAGAGATAGCGATGACGCCTGTTTGGTTTTTGTAGACCCGATAATATTTGATATACGAATTCATGACAAGATATGTGACTAATGATCGACCGCGTTGCGTTTATCATGAAAGAGTATCTTGCTGCCCTAAGACTATCGGATAGATTCCAGACCAAAAACAAAGTAGTTTTTAAACCAAGGCATTCCTTATTCGGTAAGTATCCCTTATGATATGCCCGGTGGCATAAGGGGTCTTTAGTAAAGATAATGAAATATATTGGTTATCAATCATTTATTGTGATAATAGTGTATCTTTATACCTGACTAGCTTAGGATAGTACATTTTATTTTTTTAGCTGTAGGGACGTTGAAGATATTTGTTAAATATATGGTAAGCAATCGGTGTAAACTGATTGTCAAGGCTGAGCTTGATCACCTCGGAATTATATACGGTGATATCGATCTTGGAGAGATAGAGATCAAGCAACGCTTGACAGAATTGCAGCTTGAATCTTTTAAAGCAGCGCTATTAAAGTCTGGTCTGGAACTGATGGACGATAAACGCGCGATCTTGATCGAGCGGATCAAGAACGTAGTCATCGACTTGGTTCATTATACAGCAGATTTTCCGACGATCCGGAAATCCGAATATCTGAGTGAAAAGCTACAGTATGACTATACCTACCTGGCCAATGTGTTTTCCGAATCGACAGGGATGACCATCGAACACTACTTTATCCTACATAAGATCGAAAAGGTCAAGGAATTGCTCATCTACAATGAGATGAGCCTATCCGAGATTGCCTTTCAGCTTAATTACAGCAGTGTGTCTCACCTTTCTGCCCAATTCAAAAAAATAACCGGCCTGACCCCCACTTTTTTTAAACATATGCGTTACAAAAAACGGATTAATCTGGAGGACGTCTGAATCGGATCGCAACGGGTGAAATCTATTTCCTATTTCAGATCCATCTTCTCTAAGGTGAGTCTTGCCATGAGGTAGCTGACGGTAGATTCTGCCCCTTGATTGAGATTGATGTATTCTTCTTCAATCCCATCGTAACAGCCTCCGGTGACCGGGTTGTAAACGATTTGATTCAAGTGATTCTTTCCTAAGAACCAATCAAAAGCTTGTCTGATCTGTAGGGCATATTTTTCCTGTGGAAATACCTTTTCAAATTTATACAGTGCCAGAATGGTATACGTAATATCAATAGGTTGTTCTCCGCCGGGTTTTTTATCTTGGCCAATACCCTTATGCGCCCATCCTTTGTTGGAAATGACATGTATCCTATCATCTACGAATATCTTCGAGAGAAGAAAATCGAAAGATGATTTTGCAATTTCTTTATAGATAGGTTCATCAGTAGAGAGGTAGGCGCATAACAATGCTTCTGGTATCACACTGTTACCATACGTGAGGTATCCTTCAAACCATTTCCAGGATTCTTCTGCTTCTGATCTATACATCGCGACAAGTCTGTCTGCAAGCTTGCGGATGAGTACTTTATGCGCTGTACGGCCTTGTAGATGAAGACCTTTAATCACGAATGACATCGCTCGGGTAGAGTACATCTGCTGGAGCATTGGAATGGCTTTCTCCAATAGTTGGTCCGCCTGTTGTATATAAGCTTCTGGCAGTACATGCTGCAGTGAAACCACATATCCGAGTGCCCATGCTGCTCTTCCATTGGAATCGTCCAGGTTGACTTCCTCATTTTGAGTCGTAAATACCTTGTCACTGTCTATGTAATTGAGGAAGTTTCCATTCTCTTGAAGGCATTGGCCTATAAAGTCCAGATAGATACCGATGAGTCTGAGATCAGATGGAGTGCGGTGCAGTTCGTAGTGTTGACATACGGCCACCATAGCTCTGGCATTGTCATCGAGCGTATAGCCTGATGAAAGATCAGGCGTACTGGTCCTGGCAAATTGGATCATGCCAAAGGTAGTCGTCATTCTTTCGATATGATCGAGATTGAGAGTCGGTAACGTGTAGCGCATTGCTCTTTTCTTTCGCTGTGTGATCTCAAAAATATTGGCATGCGCGATAGCGGAATTTTGCCAGGAGGTACAGACCATTTTTTGTAGACTGTTCAGCCCAAGCCATTCTTGTATTCCGGTATTCTCGAGTATATTGTTTGCGGCAGCGGCCAATTGATCCGAAGATTCAAAATCAATAATGACTCCCATATCCTCTTTCAATACTTCACGGACATGTGGTATGGGGGTGGATATGATGGGACAGCCGCTGCTGATGGCATATGAAAATGTACCACTTACAGCCTGATGACGATCATTGGATGTAAATAAGTAGATGTCCGTCAATAGTAGATATTCCAGAAGATCCTCCACAGGAAGATATTGATTGACAAACCGGACGTGCGCAGCAATATCCAGCCGTGCTATGATCTTTTCCAAGGATTCCCGGTAGTGTTCCCCTTCATTTTTAACAATAGTAGGATGTGTCTTGCCAATGATCAAGAAAATGGTGTCTGGATGCTGCTGGATGATAGTTGGAAGTGCATGCAGCGTGGTCTCGATATTTTTGCCAGGCCCTAATAGTCCAAATGTCGACAGGACATTGCGGTGGCTGATTTGATATTTCTCTTTTAACTTGTCCCTATCTCTGGCGGGTAATAAATGTGTACCATGCTGGATGACAGTTAGTTTTTCGGGGGCAATACCGTAGTCTTTGATCAAGATCGCCTCGGAGTGATGGGTCATGACGATGATACGTTTACACGCCTGTGCGATCTCGTTGACCTGCTGATTCAATTTGGTATCCGGATTCGGAAGGACTGTATGAAAGGTGATGATCACCTCTTTTTTGAGTAGATTCAGGAAGATGCCGAACATATCTTCCTGCTCTTTGAATAAGCCAAATTCATGTTGCACAGATACAACCTGTATGCTATCCGTATTGTTGATGTGATCAGCTAGATCGATATACGACCCGGTATCTGAAGTATCCAGAATGTATTGGGGCTTGCGGTCATAGTGGTGATGCTCGCCAGCGGTTTCTACGGGCACGATAGAGACCTCGAAAGACTCGTCGAACTTAGCTTCCAGAGCTTGAATCAGATCGGTTGTATAGGTCGCTATCCCACATTCTCGGGGTGGGAAGGATGAGATAAATACTAGGCCGGTACGGTGATTAGTATCCACTGCCGCTGGTAGTGCGCCTATAATCTCACTTAATTGATTTTTTTCCATAATATGGTACAGTACGTCTTTAGTTTTCATAGTGATTGGGTGGATGTTGAGTGGAGGTACTTTGAGGTTCCGCACGTTGGAGTTCAACGAGTAAGGCGCTGATAGATACAGATGCTACCGCGATCCGTTCATCAGCGGCCCCGTAATAGATATAGAGCATGTCACCTTCCACTACGGCACCCGTAGGGAAGCATACATTACTCACCTCACCTATGCGTTCGTATGCTTCCTCTGGAAAGAAAAGCGGGTAGGGGAGTCTGCCGATTTCTTGTTGAGGATCATCGAGATCTAGCAAAGCAGCACAGCAACAATAGGCGTATCCGGCTATAGTATCATATACTCCATGGTAGATCATCAGCCAGCCTTCTGCAGTCTCGATGGGAGGACAACCGCCTCCAATGTAACTAACTTCATGTGCGTATTTTGGTGCTAACAACACATGCTCTTCAAAATGTGTAAAGTAATTTTTCCAAAATTGCTCGGTCAACTCATCTAAACTATTGATGCCGATCAACAATTGTACATCGGGCCTTATTCGATGTAGAAAATACAGTCGATGATGGATTCTCCTAGGAAAGAAAATGAGATTTTTGTCCCAGACCATCGCATTTCCATCGGTATGCGGCTTTTCTGTCATATCGATGTTGTAGCGACTGTATTTAACATTCAGCTGCGGTTTATGCTGCAGCAAAGTATTGAATTCATCATAAGTAATCTGCGGAACGATAATCCCATGCTTGTGCCACTTCGTCAAATTGAGAGAAGTCGCAAGTGCACCAAGAGCATTTATACCATCATAGGCCGTATAGGTAAGGTAGTACAACCCGTCAATTTTGACAATTCGAGGGTCTTCCATTCCATGGATCTCAAAGTTGTATTCAGGGCTCATGATTGGCACATCACTTCGCTCTTCAATGACCAAAGGACTCGATAGCCTGCAATACCCGATAGACGAAAAATTACCCAGTCTAACAGCGCGATAGAAGAGATGAATATGCTGCCCTTCTTTAATGACGCCTGGATTGAGCACACCTGCATTTTCAAAAGCCAGATCCGTCTTTTGCAGCAGCACCCCCTCTTTTCTAACCTTGATTGTTCCCATAGTTGTTGTCTGATTTTTCTGCGTGTATGCAATCGATCATTGGTAGATAATGTATATCCAATTGAGAAGTAGATCGTTACATCAAAGGTGGGCTTTTAATGTCCGATTTCGTTATATCATTTATTACGAAGCTTGTATTATTCACACATTCTACTATTTGTGACATTGTCATGTGTAATGGAGTAGATATATGAGGTGCAGATCGATTGCTATAACCTGTCCGTATTTTCAGCCATCCAAAGGCAATATGTAGATTGATGGGCATGTTAGCATCAATGCTTTCGGATGTATTTACCCTCGGTTGTTGCTGATTGCCTGCCAAACAAATTGAGGGTCTGTCTGTTTTTTCTTTATACAGCCATATGTCATGGTTATAGATTTAAACAAACGATGATGATGCAAGATCCAAAAAAAAATAATCGAGAGGGAGAAGAAGACCAAGATTTCCCAGGATATCCACACTACTCGGCAAAGGAAGATATCTTTCAAAAAGAAAAGCGCGTACTGGATGATGAATTTGGACAGGAGAACGCCTCCGAAGCTCAAGAACGCTCCCTGGATGAGGGATTGGATGTGCCCGGATCCGAGCTAGATGATGATCAGGAGGAGATTGGTTCAGAAGATGAAGAAAACAATTACTACAGTCTGGGTGGCGACAATCACGAAGATCTCGAACAGAGTGAGGACTTTTAGATCAAGAATACTGTCCCCATTAATTGGGTATGCATAGGGTGGATCCCATCACCATGGAATCTACCTGACCCACACAAGCTCTTGAAAAAGGGCTTGTGTGCGTTTAGGTCATTTTTCTTATTCACTTTCGATCGTGTATATAAAGCGATCGGAGCGATAGTAACCTTTGTTGTACTCTATAGGTTGTTCATTCTTGTCTAATACATAGCGACGGCGAAAAAGTATAGGATTACCCGTCCCAATTTCTAATTTTTCAGCAATGACTTCGTCAGCTGCCATTGCACTGATCTCTTCCTGAGATCTATGAGCGACTACCCCAAAAGTATGTTTTAACATTTCATATAACGGAAGTTTGAAATCCTCATTTCCGGTCATCCCGATATCTGGGTGAAAAAAGGATTCGAAATACACAAATGGACCATCGGGTGTACCTCGCAGTCGAGCTAGACGTAATACTTTCGTATCCATTTTAATATTAAAAAAACTCGCTGTCTTCTTGGTCGGTTTCACCCAGGATATGTGCAATTCGAAGTTTTTGATCGGAATGCCACGAGCCCCCATTTCATGTGTGAAGCTCATCCAGTTTTTCGATTTGGAGCTAATGTGACAATCCTGATTGACCCAAGTCCCACGACCCTTTTTGCGCACCAGGAGTTCTTCGAACACCAACTTGTTTATTGCTTGACGTAGAGTCGTGCGAGAGACGCCTATTGCTTCGGCAAGTTCCAATTCATTCGGTAACAGCTTACCCGCTTGGTATTCTTCCTCAACTATCAACTTTCGTAACAGCGCTTCTACCTGATGTATCAAGGGGATAGATGATGTGTGATCAATGCGTAAATCCATGCAATTCTCTTCGCTAAAATGGTATCGTAATTTAAAATATGTAACAAATGTATGTACAATTTACCTATTTACCTTGCATATGTAGATACAAAGTTTTATTATTGTGTAATAAACCCAGTGAATCAATCTTTTTAACAGTGTACACGTGTTTGTATGTGTATACATTTCAATGAAATATGGAAACAACTTTTTTGCAAAGAGGTACTAGGCAGCCTGTAATGCCAGCGCAGATTCAGTCTACATCCAACGGATATACGATCTATCCATTCTTCCCAGTTGGAAGCGGGAAGATCCAAGGAGGATATGATTCCTTGGTCGATTGGTTGAGTGAGCACAAGCAGGTCATGGTGGACGGGTATGTGGGCGTGGATTGGAATGGTATTCGTCTTGCGCTCGATGCAGCATTCGGAAAGCGTGGTCTTCGTGTAAATTGGATTGACACGAGCGCGTTCTTGAAGGCTGAGGCGGAGCTTGATGTCTTGGTGAGCCCTTATATGGGAGCAGTAGATTCTGTCTGGGGAAAAGTGACCGATTTGGAATTGGGACAGTTTTTTGACCTTGATGCACTGGCTGCCGTCGCACCAAGTGCAGATTATGATGTGAATATCGTGTGGGGTATAGGGGCGTTGTTTGCTAAAGGATTCACCAAATCTATCTATTTTGACCTGCCGAAGAACGAGCTGCTTTATCGGGTACGTGGTGGATCTGCGTTCAATATAGGATCTAGCCATTCAATCAATGGGATGACCACCTATAAGCGTCTATACTTTGTCGATTGGATTGTCCTGAATAAACATAAAAAGGAGATGCTAGAGCACTTGGATGCCTATGCGGATACCCAATGGAGCGATACGTTGAATTGGATGGAAGGCACTGCGCTAAGCCATGCGATCAAGGCAATGGCAACGACTATTTTTCGTCCACGTCCTTGGTTTGATCCGGGTGTATGGGGTGGTCATTGGATGAAGGATAAATTTACAGAATTAGGTCGCGAGGAGGAAAACTATGCTTGGTCATTTGAAATCATAGCTCCTGAAAACGGGGTAGTGATGGAGAGCGATGGTTTGTTACTGGAAGTAGCATTTGATACGTTGATGTATGCGCAGTCCAAAGTGATCTTGGGTCGTGACCACGCGCGCTTTGAAGATTTCTTCCCGATACGGTTTGACTTCCTGGATACCTTTGACGGCGGCAACCTGTCTATTCAATGTCACCCATCATTGAATTACATTCAAGAGCAGTTTGGTGAAAAATTCACTCAGGATGAAACCTATTACATCATGGACTGTAAAGATGATGCGAAGGTGTTTTTGGGTTTCCGGGAGGACATCGAACCTGCGAAATTCCGGGAGGCGCTGGAGTCTAGTCAAGCCAACGAACAAACGATCGATATTACACAATATGTCAATGTATTCGATAGCCACAAACATGACTTTTATTTGATCCCTAACCAGACTGTACATAGCTCTGGTAAGAACAACATGGTACTGGAGATCTCGGCTACACCTTATATTTTTACGTTTAAAATGTACGATTGGTTGCAGAAAGATAAGGAGGGAAAACCTAGACCTATCAATATCGAACATGGCTTTAATAACCTGGATTTCACTTGCAAAGGAGAGCGGGTAGAGCAGGAGTATATCTCTAAGCCATATGTGATCCATGAGGATCAGACGCACCAATTGATTCATTACCCAACTCACGAACGCCATTACTACGATGTACACCGTCTGGATATTCATACGGAAGCTAGCGTGGAGACCAATGATCAGGTACATGTGCTGATGCTTGTAGAAGGATCGGCAATAGAGGTGGAAGATGCTGCGGGACGTCGTCTGCGCTTCAACTATGCCGAGACCTTTATCGTACCGGCTGGCAACACACACTATACCATCCGCAACTTAGGCAATGAGCAGGCGAAAGTAATCAAAGCATTCCTGAAATAGTCGTCAAAAGAAGTAACCAATAAAGAAAGCTATATGAATAGACGAAATAGATTTTTAACAACAGCGGGGATGCTTTTCCTCGCTTTTGGCCAGTCAGTCGTAGCGCAGCAGAGCGTAGTCTGGGAATTGGGTAAGGCCGATGGCTCGAGTGGGGAGTTCGCGCTGTCGCCAGGTGATTTTACCAAATTCCTGGCACATGATATGGGGTATGAAGATAAGCAGGTGATCATCGGCCGTAGTCAGATTGGTCAAGAGCTACCTTATGTGCTCCCAGGCCCGGCAAATGGCTGGGGCGGGACAGGACCTACATCTGGACTGCGTACACACTTCCTTAACTTCTACTATGCGCTGGACAAATCAACCGATACAACTCCATATGCATTAGAGGTCGATCTGGTAAATTCGGATCCAAAGAATCATCCAACGCTCCAGGTATCTATCAATGGAAAGGGGTATAACTATGATATCAGTAGTGGTGCAGGGAGCGGTGATCCGGGAGTGGGAGCATTGGGTAAAAGGAAAATCGTTATCAATCCCGACCCATCTACCCTCCGTCAAGGATATAACCATGTGACATTGACTGTGCTGAAAGGTGGATGGGTGGAATTTGACTCTTTTCGCTTGTTAGGATCTTCAAACACAAAGCTGGTCACAGGATATGATGCCTTGGTGAAACAAGTGAAAGTAGCAGATTTTGAATCCAAGAGTACTAAAGGACGGGTGCAGAACCTATTGGTCGAGGTCCTGCGCTTAAGTGATGCACAGCGTGTGAAGGTACTTGTGGACGGGAAATCTGTCTATCAAGGTAGCCTGGACAAGGGATTGTCCATGTTGGAACTGCCACTCGCTGCGGTGAAGAAGCGTAAACAGAGTACATGTGAGATTTATGTCAATGATAAGCTGACCGATCGGGTTCAGTTGGAGAGAGCACCGAAGCGTCTTGGTGGTGCATCGGACTACGTCAATACCATGATCGGTGCAGCACATTCCCGTTGGATGATTGCCCCGGGGCCGTGGATGCCTTTTAGTATGGTCAAGTTGAGCCCGGACAATCAGAATACGGGATGGCAAGCTGGGTATGAGCCTTCAATGGAATCGATCGGAGCATTTAGCCATATCCACGAATGGACTATGGCAGGCTTAGGGACTTTTCCTACGTCAGGTGCCCTGCAGACCAAGGTTGGAGATCAGTACGATCCCGAGTCGGGATATCGCTCCCGTATCGACAAAATGACGGAGCGTGCACCGTTGGGTTCTTATCATGTGAAGCTGACAGACCACGATATCGATGTGGATCTGACACAGACCACCCGTGCAAGCTTCCAGCGCTACACATTCAACGCTTCGGATACCGGACGTGTCATGATCGACCTGAAAGCGAATGGAGAATACCCTTACCAGATATTGGATTATAAGATCAAGAAAGTCTCAGATACCAAAATTATCGGCTACAGTAGCCAGCTCTCAGAGAATGTATGGTCTACAGACGCCAAGCAAGATTATATCGTGCACTTTGCGATTGAATTCGACCGTCCAATCCTCAATTTTGGGACATGGGAAGGTGACAAGATCAAAGCTGGACAAGATGGCCAAGGCGGCAACGTGACCGAAGCTGGAATGTTTGTAGAATTCGATGTACGTAAGCAGAAATCCGTACAATTGCGTACAGGGATCTCCTATGTAAGTACCGAAAATGCCGAAGAAAACCTTCGTGAAGAAATTAGTAAACCATTTAATTGGTCGTTTGATAAGGTTGTCGCTCATCAGCATGAAGTCTGGAATGAATTGCTTGGTAGATTGGAAATATCATCGGACGATTATCTGGAAAAAGAAAAATTCTATACGAATATGTACCGCGCACTATCGCGTAATACCTTCAGCGATATCAATGGTCAGTGGCGCGATTCAAAAGAAGTGGTCCGGACTTTTGAAGACAAGAATGATCTCGCACTGGGTTGTGATGCGTTCTGGAATACCTTTTGGAACCTCAATCAATTCTGGAACCTGGTGACGCCGGAGTGGTCAAGCAAATGGGTGAAATCCCAGTTGGCCATGTACGACGCAGATGGCTGGTTGGCTAAAGGGCCGGCGGGAATGGAATACATTCCAGTGATGGTTGCCGAACACGAGATTCCACTTATCGTGGGAGCCTATCAAATGGGAATTCGTGATTATGATGTAGAAAAGGCATTTGCGGCAGTCAAAAAAATGCAGACAACTAGTCCATTGAAATTTGAAGGCGGTTTTGCCGGAAATCGTGATCTAGATGTCTACCTAAAATATAAGTATGTTCCTTCAGATCTGGGACGATTCTCCAATACATTGGAATATAGCTACGACGATTGGACAGTAGGTCAGTTTGCTAAATCCTTGAAAAAAGAATCCGATTATCAGTATTTCAACGATAGAGGCACATGGTGGAAAAATGCAATCGATCCGGAGACAGGATACGCCCGGATGCGGGATTCCAAAGGGGAATGGTTGAAAGATTTCGACCCGTTCAAGTCAGGTGCAAATCATCATTATGTAGAGGGAAATGCTTGGCAGCTAACTTTCTTCGTCCCTCAGGATCTACCGGGACTGTCAAAGTGGATCGGGGAGGATGTCTTGTTAAACCGCTTGGAATGGGGATTTGGAGAGAGCGAAAAATGGCGCTACAATGGTCCAAACGATCAATATTGGGATTACCCCGTAGTACAAGGTAATCAACAGTCTATGCACTTCGCCTATATCTTTAACTATATGAATAAGCCGTGGTTGACGCAAAAGTATAGTCGCTCAATTGCCGAACGCTACTACGGGCAGGGTATCTCCAATGCCTATCTCGGAGATGAAGATCAGGGACAGATGAGCGCATGGTATATCATGACTGCGATCGGCCTATTCCAGATGGATGGTGGTACACGTACCAATCCGGTGTATGAGATTGGTAGCCCTATGTTCAAAGAAGTCAAAATCAAGTTGGACAACAAGTATGGTAGGGGAGAACAGTTTGTGATCAAAGCTAACAATACCAGCAAAAAGAATATCTATGTACAAGGAGCAACCCTTAATGGAAAGAAGCTTGACACATTTTATTTCGATGCATCAGCACTGCTAAAAGGGGGTGAATTGGTCCTTGACATGGGCCCTGAACCTAACAAACAGTGGGGACTAATGAAGCCATAAAATAACCTGAAAACAAACATAAACCAGATGAACAATTATGAACACTATTCTTTTTGATGCCAAGCCGCCACAGCTGTCTTTGAGACGGCTGGCTGGCGGACACCGGTTACCCAATCTACACCTGATGCACTGTTGGTTGGTCTGCCTCTTTTTAATGCTTTGCTCAGGAGCAGCCAATGCTCAGCAGGTCAACGCAGTAAAAGGGACCGTGGCAGATGCCAACGGTCAACCGCTCAGTGACGTGACAGTACGTGTAAGCAAGAGCGGGGCAGCCAGTAAGACTGATGCACAAGGAGCCTTCAGCATCAATCTTGCTGTAGGAGACCAAGTCAGTTTCTCGCTGATCGGATTTGTCACCCAACAGATCAATTATCTTCAACCGGGAGCTCTCCGGGTTATCCTGCAACAGGACCAGACCCAAATAGAAGAAGTGGTCGTGGTCGGTTACGGAACCCAAAAGAAAACACAAGTAACGGGGGCAGTATCTTCCATTCAATCCAAAGAAATCACCACCACCAAAAATGAAAGCGTAGTCAATATGCTGACCGGAAAGATCGGCGGCCTACGTGTCACGCAGAATAGTAGTGAGCCTGGTGCTTTCGACAATTCCTTCGATATCAGAGGTATGGGGACACCGCTTATTATCATTGATGGAGTGCCCCGGAGTGATATATCACGTTTAAATTCTAACGATATTGAAAGTATCTCTGTGTTAAAGGATGCTTCGGCAGCAATCTACGGGGTACGTGCTGCAAATGGAGTAATCCTCGTGACGACCAAAAAAGGTTCTTCGGGCGCGGTACGTCTCAATTATAACGGTATGTTTGGTATTCAGACGCCTTCACGTTTACCTAAACCAGTGGGTATATTTGACTACATGACGTTGGTCAACGAGCAACGGATGCACAACATCAATGGAGGTACACCTATCTATACAGAAGCAGATTTTGAGGCTTACCGCAATGGCTCACGTGTTGCTGCAAACTGGCAAGATGCGATCATCCGTGATATTGCACCACAGACGGAGCATAATATCAATATGAACGGCGGAACCGAAAAAACCAGTTATTTTGCCAGTTTGGGATACTCCAGCCAATCGGGAATTTTCAAGAGTGACGATGTGAAGTATAAACGCTTCAATCTCAGAAGCAATGTGACTTCCAGAATCAATGACCACCTGAAATTAGATCTAAATATTGCAGGGATGTCGGATCAGAAAGATCAACCTTATATTTCTCCATGGTATGTCTTCCGCAGCTTGTGGTATCAGCCGCCAGTACAAAATATATATGCTAATAACAATCCAAATTATTTCAATAATGTGCCGAGTAACCTAAATGGCGTAGCACATGCCGATGCGGATGTAAACGGCTATATGAACCTGAGGAAAAAAAGCTTTCAATCCTCCGTGGCCCTAAGCTATCAAGTGCCCCATGTAAAAGGTTTGGAATTGAAAGCGTTAGGCAGCTACGATTTCGATCTGCAGAGCAACAAGATCTACATGAAGAGTTACAACCTGTACAACTATGATGCAGCTAACGATAAATACAACCCGGTAGCACAGCAATCTCCAGCAACCATACGTAATGAGAGTGCGGAGAATCCGATGTATATGTATCAGTTATCGGCCAATTATCAAGTGCGTCTGGCCGATAAGCACAATATCTCAGGATTGCTTCTTTATGAGAAATATAACCGCAAAGGTGACAACTTCTATGCACAGCGTGAGCTTTCGCTACCAGTGGATCAATTGCTGGCGGGTAATAGCTTGAATCAACAGGCATATCTAGATCCAAACAATCTGTATGAAACTGAAAACGCGGCTTTCGTTGGGCGTGTCAACTACGACTTTATGGGGAAATACATGATGGAATTTGCTTTCCGTCAAGATGGTACGTCCAAATTTTCACCAGATAGACAATGGGGTTTCTTCCCGGTAGTATCAGCAGGATACCGTATTTCTGAGGAGAGCTTTTGGAAAAATTCCAGTAGTCTATCCTTTATCAATAGCTTCAAGCTTCGTTCATCTTACGGTGTGCTTGGAGATGAAAATGCGTCGAGTTACCAATTTATATCGGGATACAATTATCCTGCAGGTGGCAGTAGTACCGGACTACCGGGAGGTGCCGTATTTGATGGGAAATTTGTGAGCGGTGCTGTGAGCAAAGGCTTGCCAAACCCGTTTATTTCGTGGTATAAATCGAAGACGTTCAACGTCGGAGCCGATTTTGAACTTTGGAATGGACAGATTGGCGGTACGGTTGATTACTTTGTACGCAATCGCTCTGGCTTGTTGGCCACGCAGTCACTTACTCTGCCGGATGTGGTAGGTGTAGGGCTGCCACAACAAAATCTGAACGGCGACCGTACGCGCGGGATTGATATGGAGCTTTTCTTCAAGCAACGTCGAGGCGACCTTTCCTATCAGGTCAAAGGGATATTGGGGTATACCCGTACGATGAACACAACCCGTGCACAGGCCAAAGCCGGAAATTCATACCTTAATTGGAATAACAGCAGCTTTACTCAAGATAGATGGAACAATATCTATTGGGGATATGGGGCAGCAGGCCAGTATCAAAGCTACCAAGATATCATCAATAGCGGCATGTATGTGCCACGTAATACGGTAGTTGGAGATTACATCTATGAGGATTGGAATGGTGACGGACAGATCAGTACAATGGACAATCAACCGATTGCTACAGCTGGTATGCCGATGCTGACCTATGGTTTTACCTTCTCCATGCAATACAAAAATTTTGACTTCAATATGCACTGGAATGGTTCCGGTGGCGTGTATGTCTCGTACAGTGAGCAGTTGAATCGTCCATTATGGGCAGGAGGTGGTGCCTTGGAGCAATTTATGGACCGCTGGCATCCAAAAGATCCAATGGCGGATCCCTACCATCCGGATACGGAGTGGGTGCCTGGAAATTTTGCCTATACGGGTTCCGTACCTTTCGAGAATACCATGCACAATGCATCCAGCTCAGCTTATTTGCGATTGAAGAATGCAGAGATTGGCTATACTCTTCCAGAGGAGATGATCAAACGAGTGGGTATCAACGGGCTTCGGTTTTATGTCAACGGCTACAATCTGCTGACTTTTACCAACCTCCGTTACCTGGATCCAGAGCATCCATCACGTCAGTGGGGATATCTGTACCCATTGGACAAAAAATTTATTTTTGGTGTTAACCTAACCTTATAGACCGCGTATGAAAAAGTTATTTGTTATCGGAATGCTAGCAGCGGTGTTGGTAAATCCTTCTTGCCAACGATTGGACATTCCCCCTTTGAACATTATACAGGATAAAGATATTTTTGGCAGCGAACAGGGCATCACCTCCTATATGGCGCGCATGTACAGTCAATTGCCGATTGAAGATTTTAAATATTCACCGGTATTGAACTTTAATAGTTTCGTCATCGGTTCACCTAGTGGTGCCACAGGTGAGGCCCTCAGCCGGGACATGGGAGCGACGACGGAGACCTTTGGATATTGGTCTGCAGCGTATAGCTTGATTCGGGAGGCCAACTATTTTATAGCAACTCTCCCCAGCTATAGTTCATCATTCACGCAGGCACAGATCGATCAATGGACAGGTGAAGCCCTATTCGTGCGGTCTTCGACCTATTTTGCATTGGTCAAGCGCTATGGAGGCGTACCCAAAGTAGACCGCTTGCTTGCCGGAGGGGACCAGTCTATCGACGACCTGACTGCGAGTATAGAGGAATTGCAGATTCCTAGAGCTTCGGAAGAGGAAATCTATGATTTTATCTCGGCGGATATGGATCGCGTTATCGATTTGCTACCCGTAGCGAATTCCCTTGGGCGCATCAACAAGAATGCGGCGATAGCTTTCAAGAGCCGTATGATGCTGTTCGCAGCAAGTATCGCCAACTACAACAGTATTGAGTTGGTCGATGGGACCACCCGTATCTGCGGTATCCCCAAAAACAGAGCGAAGGATTACTACGAGCAAAGCTATCAGGCTGCCAAACAATTGGAGGGGAAGTACAGCCTATACGAACGCTATTGGTCAGAAGATAAAGACGCGCAATATAAAAACTATCTAAACGTATTTCTGGATCAGGGTAGTCCCGAGAATATCTTCGTGCGTCAATATCGCTACCCAGATGCGGTCCACGGCTACGATGCATTGGGCGTACCTAAGCAATTGGAAGGGCCGGGGGGTAACTATTCATCAGAGACCAATCCGACCTTAGATTTTGTAGAGATGTTTGACGGTTTGCCTAAAATGGCAGATGGAACACTTCGCACCATGGATGACAATGGGAAATATCTCTTGTTTGACAACACGCTCGATCTCTTCCAGAATGCTGAGCCACGTCTGCGTGCCACCGTGATATTGCCTGGAGATGAGTTCAAGGGGCAACAGATTGAATTTAGACGTGGAATATACATAGGACCTACTACAGGCGGTATTTCGAAGATTTTGCCCAAAGGATCAACAGCCAACTATCCTACTGATATTTTGATTGGATCAGCTGCGGTACTGCAGACACCTTACACGCTGCCTAGTGGCAGGAAAATCAATCCTGCAGGTGCCAGTGGTGTATTTACAGATTTGGCAGCTCATGGACCCGGCGGAACGATTACGGGCTTTAGTATCCGTAAGTATCTGGATCCAAACAAGCCGACAGCTGAAGTGGTCACCAACCGCTCGGAACAAAGCTGGATCGAAATGCGCTATGCGGAGGTATTACTGAACAAAGCAGAGGCTGCCTATGAGCTAAGTCGATTGGGAGTCGGTGGTAACTATGTCCAAGAGGCATTGACTGCTATCAATCAAATCCGCCGTCGTGCCGGTGCAAACCCTTGGACAAAACTTAGTGATGTGGAGTCCATCCGTATGGAACGTCGTCGTGAATTGGCCTTTGAAAACAAGACCTGGTGGGATCTCAAACGTTGGCGCATCATTGATCAAGAGCAGAATGCACGATTGTATCGTGTACTAATGCCGATCTTGGAAGCGAAGACCGAGCAATACTTTTTTGATGAGCGCTTCGATGAGCGCAATTCGAGATTTACGTTTGATCCGCGCTGGTATTATCAGGAGATTCCCAATGCGGCAATAGCTAAGAGTCCAAATCTGATCCAGAATCCAGGATATTAATTGGATGAATAGGACGAAACCTATCATGAGCACACCTCTCACAAACGGAGATGAATAACCGCTCATGATAGCTTCATCACCATTAAAGAATAAATTATATACGGATGAAAATAAGAAATATATTTTACGCAACAATCGCTGTGATGACTGTCTTTAACAGTTGCTCCAAAGTCGATAACTACGATGGTCCTACTGAGACCATTAGTGGTATAGTAAAGGATAAAGGTACCGGAAAGGGACTTCAGACAGAGGTATCGGGAGAGGCTGGAAACGGAACGCGTATCAAAATGCTTGAGATCTCATGGAGCGATAATCCTACACCGCTTTATTTGGCAAGTAAAATGGACGGCAGTTACATCAATACAAAAATGTTTATGGCGACTTATCAAATGATTCCAGAAGGAGCTTTTGTACCGCTCAAACCGAATGAAATCAAGACCATTGAAGCCAAAGGGGGAAGCACGGTGGTGGACTTTGAAGTCGAACCCTTCCTTCGTGTCGACTGGGAAGGAACACCCGTGGTCAACGCCGACGGTACGGTATCGGTGAAGGTAAAGGTGACAAGGGGAACCAATCAGACCGAATTTCACAAAAACTTGATGGATATAACGCTATTCATCAACAATAATCCCTACGTAGGTAACAATAATTATGATAGCCGCTTTTCGCCACGTATCAGTTTTACAGGACAGATGGGCAATGCGAGCATAGGGGAAATCATCGAATTGAAATCAATCACACCATTACCTGCCAAAAGAGATTGGTATATTCGTGCAGGAGCACGCGTCGCGCATGGTCTCAATATTTACAACTACAGCGAACCACAAACGGTGACTATTCCTTAGCGGATATCCCATAAATCTAATTACAGTGAATATAACAACAAAACAACTCATTTTTATCGCGATTATTGCGTCCCTTGGTGGATTGATCTTTGGTTTCGATATGGCGGTCGTGTCGGGCGTATTGCCACTGATTAAAGCGCAGTTTGCACTGGATACCTTCTTGGAAGGATGGTTTGTGTCCTCCGCTTTGCTCGGTTGTATCCTAGGTGTACTTATCTCTTCCTATTTATCCGATCGCTATGGCCGTAGGGCTACGATGCTGATAGCGGCGGGGATATTTGTGCTGGCTACATTAGGCTGTGTGCTTTTGGAAGCTTTTTCGCCCATTATCTGGGCGCGTATCCTGACGGGAATAGGTATCGGAATCGCTTCGAATGTCGTGCCGTTATATCTTTCGGAAATTGCACCAGTGAAGGACCGTGGTAAGTTGGTAACATTCTATCAATTGGCACTTACATTTGGTATTGTACTTGCCTATGCATCGAATGCATTGATTATCAAGCAACAGCCTTATTTTGAAGAAATGTTTAGCTCAGGCATGCTACGGCATATATTCGCAGAGCAAGAATGGCGGGGAATGATCAGCATTGCGATGGTACCTTCGCTGATCTTCTTTATTGGACTGCTTTTCATTCCCGAAAGCCCAAGCTGGGGCAGTGCTACCAAGCAGCAATCTGCGATGGGATATGGCGAATTATTTAAACCTATCTATCGTAAAGCCATGCTTATCGGCCTCTTATTGCCCATTTTCTCTCAATTCTGCGGGATCAATGTGATCATCTATTATGGACCTACTATTTTGAAAACGATAGGATTCAGCTTGGATAATTCGCTATATGGACAGATCATTATTGGTGTGGCCAATATGCTCTTTACCATGATTGCAATCTGGAAGGTAGACAGTTTGGGCAGAAGACCTCTTTACCTGGTGGGTACGATAGGCGGTGCGGTATCTCTCTTTGTCACTAGCGTACTCTTCTACTTGAATATGGTGGATAGCTGGCTATTGGTGTTGAGTGTGGTGAGTTTCCTGGCCTTCTTCGCGTTCTCGATTGGTCCTTTGAAATTTGTAGTGGCCTCGGAGATATTTCCGGCAGGTATCCGGGCCAAGGCTATGGGGCTTAGTATATTAGCGATGTGGTTGTCAGATTTTCTGATCGGCCAGATTACCCCATTCTTGTTGAATGACTTGGGTGTCTCGGCAACATTTGCTGTCTTAGGTGGAATTTGTCTACTGGCATTCCTATTTGTCTATCGCAATCTACCGGAGACGAAAGGTAAGACCAGTGAAGAAATACAAGAATTGTTAAAAGGAGGATAGAAGATGATAAAAAGATTAAGTTACTTGTTGATCCTATGTGTGGGAATGCTGCATAGCGCATATGCACAACAGGACTATGTACAATATGTAGATCCCCTGATCGGGACAGCTCATGCGCGTTGGTTTCATTTTGTACCGGGGGCAATGCCTTTTGGTATGGCCAAACCTGGACCTTCTACCAATGGTAGCTTTGGCAATCATCACGGGTGGGATGCGACGGGATATGACTATCGTCATACGACCATCGAGAGTTTTCCTAATTTTCATGAATTTCAAGTCGGGGGTGTAGCTTTGATGGCTACTACTGGAAAGTTGCAAACGGTACCGGGTAGCCTGGACGATCCTACGACGGGATATCGCTCCCGATTCGATCGTCAAGATGAGGTCGCTCAAGCGGGATATTACAAAGTGCTTTTGAAGGACTATGGGATTCTTGCCGAGTTGACTTCCACAGCACGTGTGGCTTTCCATCGCTATACCTTTCCGAAGGCTGAATCTGCACACATCATATTTGACGTGGGTAACATTATGGGGGAAAGCGGTAAGGTGAAGGATGCCGAAGTACAGATTAATAGCGACGGTAGTGTCGAAGGATATGTAGTCACTGTACCACGGTATGTTGAGAAATACCAATCGGATGCAGATGTACGCATGTATTTCCATGCAGTACCAAGTAAGCGTGCAGATCAAGTGGGCGTATTTCATCAGGATAAGGTCCAGACTGGTCAGCGGATGGCTCGTGGTGTAGGTGCTGGAGCTTACCTCGATTATAAAACGGAAAAAAACGAGTCTATCGAGATCAAGGTAGGCCTATCGTATACTTCAGTAGAGCAGGCGCGGGCCAATTATCAAGATGAGGCAGCGAATCTAAATTTTGATCAGGCCAAATCCCGCAATCAATCGGAGTGGAATAACATGTTGGGACGGATACATGTGGAAGGTGGTAAAGATGTAGATCGTAAGAAATTCTATACAGGACTGTACCACGCATTACTGGGACGTGGACTTGCTAGCGATGTCAGTGGAGCCTATCCCAAGAATGATGGTACCATAGGGCAGATTGAGAAATCGAGTAACGGTATGCCCCTTCATGCACATTACAACACAGATGCTGTATGGGGCGCATTCTGGAACTTGACACAACTTTGGACCATCGCCTATCCCGAATATCTATCCGATTTTATAAAAAGTCAATTGCTGATCTACAAAGATTCGGGATGGTTGGCCGACGGGATTGCCAATAGCAAATACGTATCTGGAGTGGGGACCAACTTTGTAAGCTTAGTCATCGCCAGTGCTTACATGCAAGGTATTCGCGATTTCGATTATAAGCTTGGGTATGAGGCTGCACTGAAAAATGAAATTGACGGTAAGCAACGCCCCCGTGGAGCGGGTAAATTGGATGTAGATCGATTCGTCAAATACGGATATGTCAATCATCTGGATAAAGGAGATGACTGGGCCGAAACATGGCAGTTCTCGGCTTCACATACTTTAGAATATGCCTACAGCTCCTATGCGGTAGCTCAATTCGCACAGGCATTGGGTAAGAAACAAGATTACCGGCAGTTGATGAAGCTGTCAGAAGGCTGGAAGCACCTGTTTGACCCTTCTCTGAAGCTGATCCGACCAAAAATGGCGGATGGTACCTTTATCGAAAATTTCGATCCAAGTGCGCCTTGGAGAGGATTTCAGGAAGGCAACTCTTGGCAGTATACATTCTATGTGCCGCATGATCCCAAAGGATTGATCCAAAAGATAGGCCAAACCGATTTTAATAGCCGACTCGATAGTATCTTCATTAAATCAGCTCCGCTTGCTTTTGGTGGGGGAACGACATTGGATGCATTCAGTGGCTTGCAGGGATTATACAATCAGGGAAACCAACCCAACTTGCATGTGGCCTGGCTCTTTAATTTCTCAGGCCGCCCGTCGCTCACACAAAAATGGGTGCGCGAGATCAGTAATGAGTTTTACGGTGCCGATGGTATCCATGGGTACGGTTATGGACAAGATGAGGATCAAGGACAGCTAGGCGCCTGGTATGTGATGGCTGCAATGGGGCTCTTTGATGTCGGCGGACTTACTGTCGCTGATGCTAAAATGGGATTGGCGTCACCCTTATTTGATAACATCACGATCCAGCTGAATCCCAAATATTACAAGGGCGGACAGCTGCAGATCAAAAGAACCGATGGAGTCGCAAACAACGGATACATTCAGAAGATACGCCTCAATGGCAAAGTCCAACACACCCCTTTTGTCCCGCTGAAGGCATTGACTACAGGTGGCAGGATCGAATTGCAGATGGGGGATACACCGGTGGATCGTTACTGATCCATCGCAGGCTTTTAAGATTGATATTCTACGATAACATGTTAAGGAAAAGCATACTGATAGTGTTGGGGTTACTGAATGGGCTTACTTTACTGGGCCAGCAGCAGCAAGATAGACCCAATATCATTTTCATCATGGCAGATGACCATGCACTGAAGGCCATCAGTTCCTATTCGGCTGATTGGATACAAACGCCCAATATAGATCGTATCGGTAAAGAGGGAGCGGTCTTTCAGGAGGCGCGCGTCACCAACTCCGTATGTAGTCCGAGTAGAGCAGTCATTCTGACGGGAAAATATTCGCATCTAAATGGGATGAAAGACAATGGTACCTACTTCAATGGTGCACAGGTGACGTTGCCAAAGTTGCTTAAGTCAGCGGGCTACCAAACGGCCATCATTGGTAAGTGGCACTTGTTTAGCGAACCAACGGGCTTTGATTATTGGGATATTTTGCCTGATCAAGGAAACTATTATAATCCACAGTTCCTGCATAAAGGAGGGGATACTATACGCGAGGGCTATGTGACGGATGTCATTACCGAGCAGAGTATTAAATGGATTGATCAGCACAAAAAAGAGCCCTTTTTTATAATGGTTCACCATAAAGCACCACATCGCAATGCAATGCCACCGCTTAAATACCTGAACCTATTGAGTAAGAAACGGTTTCCTTATCCAGATAGCTTCTTTCAGCAGAGTGATGGACGCCCAGCAATGGAACGGCAGCAAATCAGTTTTGCTAAAGGATTAGATATACGCTACGACTCGAAGATAGCATGTGACACCTGTGCGGTCACAACGGTAAACGACTGGGCCCCCGCGGAGTATCAACGGGAGCTCGTGCGGATGACTGCAGAGGAGCGCGCGATATGGGACAATCACTATGCGCAATATCAGTCGGAATTCGATAGAATCAAAAATGATAGGCAAATGCTGGACTTCCAGTACCAGCGATTTATGCAGGACTATCTCAGTTGTATCACTTCATTGGATGAGAATGTAGGGAAGTTGTTGGATTATCTGGACGAGAGCGGCCTTGCCCAAAATACCATTGTCGTCTACATGTCCGATCAGGGCTTTTTCTTGGGAGAGCACGGGCTTTATGACAAGCGGTTTATGTACGAAGAAGCTTTCCGGACACCTATGCTGATGCGATACCCGAATAAGATCAATCGCGGCATATCGATACCTGACTATGTACTTAATCTGGATATCGCACCTACGTTGCTAGACTATGCAGGAGCACCTGCTCCTTCGGACATGCAGGGAAGATCTATGCGCAAGCTGTTAAAGGGAAACGCAGACGCTACCTGGCGTAAAAGTGTCTATTATCATTACTATGAGACTTCCTTTGGGCTGACTAAGCACGAAGGAGTACTGCAGGGACGCTACAAACTCATCCATTTTTACGACCCTGTAGAAGCATGGGAGTTTTATGATTTGCAAGAGGATGCTCTGGAGACTCACAATCGGTATTCAGATCCGCAGTATCAAGACCAGGTAAGTCTCCTTAAGCAGGAGCTCAACAGGTTACAACAAGAATTGAAAGTCAATCCATGACCCATTCTCGTATGGTTGCGTAATTATCAATACACCTTTTTTATCAACAGTCAGGAGTGCTAAGTCCTGTATCACTCCTGACTGTCATTTTTAGATCTATTATTCCCTAATTTCTATGCATTATTTCATGAAAATGCAAGTTCGGTATGGCCGACTTGTTGTCACACTCATCTTGTCGTTCGTTTTTTTTATGCTGGGTGTAGAGGCGTATGCGCAGCAATCCCTGTCTCCAACGGATCCGGAGGATATGCAGGTCCGCATAGCGCCTTGGTATAGACATGGCAAAGAGGGAGGACCCGTTCGAGAATTAAATCTCCACTTCACTGCCAAATTTAAAGGAAAGATCAATATTTCCATTTCACATCAGACTGAGCAGTTTCAGGAGTACCGTCAACTGGATAGCCTGACGGACCAAGTTTCGGTATGTCTTCCAAAAGGGGTGGGTCTAGATGGTGATACGGATATCAAATTGAATGTACAAATCGGTAAAAAGCATTTTTATCAGTCTGTCCACGTGCCGCAACAACGACAGTGGACGGTGTACGTGTATCCGCATTCGCACCTCGATATCGGATATACCAATGTCCCAGAGGTCGTAAAGGCACTGCATGTTCGCAACCTTGATGTGGGAATGGATCTGGCCGAAAAGACAGCAAAAAATGCTGTTGGAGAACGCTTTATTTGGAACCCAGAGGCAACATGGATCGTGGATCATTACCTCCGACAGGCAGACAGTACCCGTATGAGCAAATTCATAGAAGCTGTGCATGCTGGTCGCGTAAAGATTGATGCTGCACATTCGAGTATAGACCTGAGTACCTGTAGTGATGAAGAACTATATCGGGTATTTGAGAATAGTCGTCGTATCGGTGCGCTGACGGGTAAGCCGATCCGAACCATGGTACAGGTGGATCTACCGGGTGCGCCATGGGGGCTTGTTCAGGTAGCAGCACAGCAGGGGATCCGAGGAGTCTTCTATTTTCCGAATTATTATGATATGCGTAAGCATTGGGAAAATAAACCCTTTTACTGGGTGGCACCAAACGGAAAAGATAGTGTGCTTTTTCTTCAGGGGATATCCTATGGTTTGGGATATCGGGTGAAGGGAAGCAAGTACGGCCTTGGACGTGTACAGCATTTTTCGGATGATTATGATCGCCTATCGACGGCTGACCCATCGCAGGACTTTTTAGCGCCCTTGGTATTCGACGAAACCCGAAAATTGGAGCAGGCTGGATCTCCCTACGATATTCTGCCTTTGACCTGGTCCATGGCCGACAACTGCCTGATAGATGCCGATCTGCCAGAGGCCGTCAAGCGATGGAATGAGCAGTATGCCTATCCAAAAATGGTAATCGCAGGTACAGAAGATATATTGAATGCATATGAGATACGATATGGAGACATCATCCCGAGTCAGCGCGGTGACTTTACGGAATTTTGGACCAATGGATTGGGATCTGATGCTCGAAGTGTAGGTCGTGGTCGCCGAGCAAAGGAAGATTTGGTACAGACCGAGACCCTGTGGAGCTTGATGGATGATGAACATCGAGTAGACTCCTCCGCATTCGATAGTGTATGGGAAAATCTGTTGCTCGCTGGCGAACACACCTGGGGATTTCAAGATCCCAGTGCACCACTTGCGAAAGTAGTTGAAGAAAATAAAGCGGGTTATTTTGAAAATGCACTTCTAGAAAGTAACAAGCTTCTTGACGAGCTGGAAAATAATTACGGTCAGGATAAAGGACATTCATTCACCATATACAATACCTTGGATTGGAATAGAAGTGGAATCGTCACCATACCAGCAGCAAAGTCGGTCTTCGGTGATCGAATCGTGGATGAAAAAGGAAAGACAGTCTCATCGCAGCGATTGACAACGGGAGAGTTAGTCTTTGAGGCGAAGGATATCCCATCCCAAGGCGGGAGGAAGTTTAGTATTCGTCAAGGAAAGGCCCGCCGGAGCAAGGCAATGTATCGGGGGAATCATGTTCTGGAAAATAGTCACCTTAGTATCCGCATCGATTCTGTAACTGGAAATATCAGTAGCCTGTATGATAAGCGAATGAAACGAGAACTGGTAGATGCCAAGAGTAAATTTTCCTTAAACAGCTTTAACTATTTGCGGGGGGTGTTGAATGGACTGGATCGGGATACACTCCGACCAGTGACGCATGCTAGGGACGTAGTAGTGTCGTTAAAGGAAGATGGCCCAGTCATAACCTCTCTTCTGGTAAGTGCCAGAGCTGATGGTACGAATTGGCTGACCCGGGAAATCCGTCTATTTAAAAACTTTGATCATATAGAGCTGATCAACCGTCTTGACAAAGCTGGCGGTAGACAAAAGGAGGGGATACATTTTGGATTTGCCTTTGATGTTCCCAATGCTACCGTGCGCATGGATGTACCCATGGCCGTGATGGTACCGGAACGCGATCAACTGCCTTATGCTAATAAAAATTGGTTTGCTTTTCAACGTTGGGTGGATGTCTCCAATGAACAGTATGGGATCACTTGGACGGGTATCGAAACCCCACTGATAGAACTGGGAGATATTACAGGAACGATCCTTGACGGCGCTAGACAGGAACCGGTTTGGTTAAAAAAGGTGCCTCAGACCTCGACCTTGCTGTCCTGGCCTATCAATAATCATTGGGATACCAATTTCCCGTTGGAGCAGCAAGGGGAAATGGAATTTCGCTATGCTTTACATCCGCATCCGCAATATGACCAAGCGTCAGCTAACCGATTCGGCATGGAGCAGCATCGTCCATTGCTCCTGCTTGAAGGTACTTACGAAAACACGGACAAACCATTAGTCCAATTGGACAATCCGAGGGTCCAGATTTCTTCGTTGCGGAAGTCCAATAGGAGTCAGGTGCTGAATGTCCGACTAAGGTCAATCTCGGAGAAAAGGGAGACCGTCGTTCTTAAGTTTCCACGGTATGATACTGTTAGGATTGAAGTGCTGCAACCCGATGGTACGTATACCCGATTGAAGGAGGCGCGGTCCGAACTTGGACCGTATGAATCCATAACGCTACGTATCGTGCCCCTCAGGCATTAGTAGGATGTGTCAGACATGGACAGTGGTGGGATTTGCTAATCCCACCATTTCCAAAGCATCCCCTCGAAATTCGTGATCTACCTTGTTTCAACCCCATCAAATATCCACATAAGAGACCAGCTTAAGCTGAGAAGTACAGGACGGATCCATCTAAGATGACACTCCTATTTCACATCCAAATACGGTGTGGTCCACTTTTATTGCGGGTGGATCTAATTATGTCTTAATTAGGCACACTTCTAAAAGATTAGGATTAAATTTGTAATGATCATCGAAATAGTGATTGATAGCATATGTAGATAATATCCAGTCATGATAGCAGCATATTTCCGTAGTTTTGGAATTTTTACAGAGTCAGAGATAACGAGTGTTGTTCAGCTTTTTGAATTTAGAAAGTTGAATAAGGGAGATTATTTTGTCCGGGAAAATCAAAAATGCCGGGAAGTCGCCTTTATACAGTCAGGCGTTTTCCGTTCATACTACACCTCCTCGCAAGGTGATGATATTACCTATTGTTTCCGCTTCCCCAATGAGCTAATAGCTGCTTACTCATCCTTCATAACCGGAAATCCAAGTGTAGAGGCTATGCAGGCTCTTTCTGCAGTTGAATTGTTGGTCATCCAGAAGAGTAAGTTGGATACATTGGTTAAGGAAAGTCCTATTTGGACGCAATTTTTAAAAATAATAGCCGAGCAACAGTATCTGGAATTAGAGAAACGGGTCTTTCAGTTACAAAAAGAAACCGCAGCACAGCGATATGCTTCTCTGGTCAAGAATCAACCTCAATTCATCCTGCAGATCCCGTTGCAATACCTCGCCTCTTACCTAGGAATCACACAGCGGCATTTAAGCCGCATTCGAAAAGATATCGTCTTTTAGACATTTGTCCTATAAAGTCCATTGCCCCACGGATACTTTTGTATAGAAATATCTTAATTATACGGATGAAAAAAATAGTCATTATCAATGGACATCCCAACCGGGATTCATTCAACTTCGCACTTGTGGACGCGTACAAAGACGGGGCACAAGTGTCGGGTGCAGAAATAAGGCAGATTACCGTGGCAGACCTGGATTTCAATCCCAATCTGCAATATGGCTATCGTAAGAGAATCGAACTGGAACCTGATTTACTAGAGGCATGGGAGAGCATTCAATGGGCTGACCACCTCGTATGGGTGCACCCTGTATGGTGGGGCGGGCTACCAGCTATAACAAAAGGATTCATTGACAGATTATTCTTACCCGGCCTAGCGTTCAAATACCGTCCCAACTCTGTCTTCTGGGACAAGCTCCTGAAGGGGAAGACGGCGCATATCATCACGACGATCGACCAACCAAGTTGGTATTACCATCTTTTTTATGGACGGCCCAGTGTCAATCAGTTGAAAAAATCGACTTTGCAGTTCTGTGGAATTACGCCTGTAAAGGTGACTTATATCGGCATTGTCAAAACCGCTCATGAGACCCAACGGAGTAAATGGTTGGGTAAAATAAATAAGCTTGGTAAACGGCAGCTGTGATCAATATCCTTCTTGTCAGTATAGAAGGCCCGTCTGTCGTCCACCGGCAAGGAGGTTCATTGTGCTATTTAGGCCGATTCTTATGTTTCAATTCCAAATTGAGCAAGATATCACGTTTCTTACCTTCGATCAGTGATAGATTGCCTGCAACGAATACGCCCTTTTTTCCATTTTTTTGGTTAGCGATGCCATATACAGTGGATTCGTCATCTGGGTTTGAAGAGCCTTCATAGCGATAGAGATAGTCAATCTGGTAGTCCTCGGCTTCATTAAAGATCTCATCGAATGCGATGTTGAAGTCAATTGTATATCCCATCTCCTGGAGCTTAGTCAGCGCTACGTCAGCAGTCTCATATCTGTGTTTGGTATCCATGATTATGTATTTAGTAAAGTAACAATCCAAGAGAGACTTCTGTTTTGATGGTCTGTAAGCGGAGTGGTAGTGCCTTGATTAACAGAGAGATTTAATCGGACTTGCAACCGGTCGGAGTTAGCTAATGATTAATTTTAACTGTTAGCTTTGAAATATACTTTCTGTTGGCAATTCTCCACACGAAAAATAGCTTCAAATTTGTGTGATTATTGTATTTTACTCAAAGATTTCTTTACTTAGTCCTATTGAAAATCAAAATACTGGATGGACAACGATATTCTTGAGCAGATGGGAGACGAGTATGAGATAGCTGCTCTGTTCAAACAGCACTATCATGCTTTTTGCATCCATGCATTGCGTGTCGTTCACGATGTTGATATTGCCAAAGACCTCGTTCAAGATTTTTTTATCAATTATTGGGAACGGCGCAAGCAGGGGGTAGAAGCTCCTGAGCAGTTCAAAAGCTATGGAATGAGAGCCATCAGAAATCTGTCGATCGATTACTCCCGGAGGCTGCAAGTGGAGGAAAAGCGAACGGAAGATATGCCTGATCAAAACCTTCATTACAATCCTGTGTATGATCAAGAGGAAGAGAGTGCGTATTATGAGCGATTGCAGCGGATATTTGAGCTGATGGATCAACTCCCTCAAGGACAGCGCAACATATTGAAGCTCCATGCATTAGATAAAATGAGCTATGCCCAGATAGCTGCACATCAAAATGTAAGTATTAACACTGTGCGGACCCAGCTCACGCGTGCATATAGCTCGCTTCGAAGATCAGCTACCGGACTGCTTTTACTTGCTTTATTGAAATATATATAATTTTTTTCTTGCTGTAAATCAGTGTGTTGAAATATTCTTTTTAAAAGATGTCACATCTTTTATCATCTTTTGCGACATAATTAAAGATGGACCCAAATAAATTTTCACATGAAGAGCCCGATTGGAGCAAATTGCTAGATCAGTTAGAACTGGACTTGCAACAGCGTGACAATATAACGGCTGCCGAAATCAAACAACTCGAAGAGCTCAAGAGTTTGATAGCGGAGACAGCTGGAGCTTTGAAGATTTACGAACAATTAAATATAGATGCTGGTTGGCAGAGCCTGACGCAAAAGGCAATGCAGCGAAATTTGATCGCAGAACCTCAGCTAAGTAAGCCGGTCACAATACGGACGATGTCGCGTTTATTTGCCGCAGCCGCCATGATTATATTGCTAGGGGTCGGTGGGTACTTTATGTTAGTAGACCGGCAATCAAGTCCTTTAGAAAAGCCCACTGTAATAGCTGAAATACAACCAGGAGGTAATCGAGCGACATTGAAATTGTCTAATGGAGAGACTCACGTCCTGAGTGAGCATGAATCTGGTATCGCTGTCCACGAGAATGGTATCTCCTATACCAACGGAAAACCCGTGTCGGACGTCTCACAGAAAATAAGCTTTGCGACATTGAGCATTCCTCGGGGAGGACAATATCAATTGATACTGCCGGATGGTAGTAAAGTGTGGTTAAATGCAGCGTCTGAGTTGACTTATCCTACTGCATTTACTGGATCACAACGTACTGTAACCTTAAAGGGAGAGGCCTTTTTTGATATTGCACACGATAAGGATAGACCCTTTGTCGTCAGGAGTCCCGAGCAGGAGGTAAAGGTCTTGGGGACACAATTTAATGTGTCTGCATACGAGGATGATGAGCTGACCAGAACGACACTTGTCAAGGGCAGTGTACAGATCGATGCGAAAGGCCGGAAGGATAATGTGATCCTAAAAGCGGGAATGCAGGCACGGTTGCGAAGCGGTGGAATAGAAGTAGAGGAAGGCGTCAATGTGGAGGACTATATCACTTGGAAAGAAGGAGTCATCGTCCTGGAACGTCAAACCATTGCGCAGGTACTCAAACAACTGGAGAGGTGGTATGATGTGGAGTTTGTCGTAGGTAAGGGACGCGATCTGCCAACGAAAACGATGTCGGGCGAACTTTCAAAAAATCTGCCGATAGGGGCATTACTAAAAGCAATAGAAGCACAGTTGCACATAAAATTTGAACAAAGTGGAAGGAGGTTTATGATTAAATATTAACTCGTAACTGTATTTTTCTTGCCACAAAAGAGGCCGTAAATGCGACTAACATCTACGGCCAAGATGTCAGGGAATATCAAAAAAACCATGTAGATAGAATTTTTTAACTAACCTAACCTGACAAAGGTAAACATTATCCTGTGAACATAAACATCATTATGCTCACCAGATATCCTTATCATCTGTAAGCGACACTTCCTAAACCACGAATTGATGTCTTTACCTTGCTCAGGAGAAATTTAAATTTATGGATTTTAAAAATTTTGACAAGTTGGGCCTGCTTTTTATAAAAAGCTGTGCTCAGATTGGCAAGTTCAGACCAACTTGTATTGGTTTAATTATGAAACTAACCATCTTTTTGACGTGCGCGCTCTCCTTACAAGCCTCCGCTAGCCTTTTGGCACAGCGGGTGTCGCTATCTGTTAAGAGTGAACATCTGAAAACTGTTTTGACAGCGCTCAGAAAACAAAGTGATTATTCTTTTATTTACACGGATCATGACTTTAAGAATACTAGACCCGTCAGCATCCAAGCCCGGAATAAAAATATACTTGATATTTTGCCCGAGCTGTTCCAGGATCAGCCGCTTACCTACGTCATAGACGGTAAGCTCATCAATATCTTGCCGAAAGCATTAGCAGGTAAAAGTGATAGCAAATCCGTGAAGCAGAATGATGCAGAACTGGTTCAGACGCAGCTCCGCATCGTCGGGAAGATTGTGGATGAAAATGGTAGACCCTTAGTAGGAGTGTCCATAAGTGTCCAGGGACATCGCATCGGTGCAGTGACGGACACAAATGGAGACTTTTCCATACAAGACGCGCCATTGAATGCATCTTTGCAGATCACATATGTGGGATACCAGTCTAGGACCATAGCTGCTAAAGCGAATATGGGGACTATTGCGTTGTCTCCTCAGGAATCTGTTTTGGAGGAAGCTGCGGTGCAGATCAATACCGGATATCAGACTGTTTCTCGGGAACGAATGACTGGTTCATTTGGCTATATCAGTGGAGAACAATTGGAGAGTAAATTAGCAACGGGATTAAAAAATGCCTTAGAAGGACAGACGACTGGTCTGGTGATTGACAAGTCCGGAAATGTTGAAATCCGTGGAGTATCTACTTTTTCGGCGCAGATGACTCCATTGCTCGTTGTCGATGGATACCCTGTGGAAAGCAAGCTGGAGGATCTGAATCCGATGAATATAGCCAGTATTACTGTTTTGAAAGACGGTGTAGCCGCTTCTATTTATGGTTCGAGAGCTGCCAATGGTGTGATTGTAGTCACGACCAAGGGCGGACGCTCTGGAAAACCTAAACTAAGCTACTCGGGATTCTTCCATGCAATACCAAGGCCCAATCTGAATCGCCTGAATAAAGCGTCGACAGCTGACTATATTGATGCCGAAATCGAATTGTTCAATCTGGATCCGGATGCAGCATCTCCTATGGATCCTTATAACATGAGTAGGGTGACTTACTTATTAATGCAGGTCCGGGAGGGCAACATTACACAGGGCCAGGCGGACGCTGAAATCGCACAGTTGAAAACAGTAGATGGCCTCAAGCAGGTGGAACGTGCTTTTTTCAGACCGGAGATCAACCATCAGCATAACATCGGGATCAATGGAGGAAATGAAGAGTATAAGTACAATATAGCGGTGAACTATCTGGGTTCTCAAAAAAATATGATCAATAACGAGGGCAAGCGGTTGACCTTTGACTTGAAGAACGAGTGGAAACCATTTTCTTTCCTAACTGCTGGAGCCTCTGCGAATGTTGTTGTGGATAATTCTGAATCCAGCAATATGTTGATCACCAATCAATGGGGATCCAGTTATCTAGGATATACTTTTTCATCGTTGACCAGCTGGTCTTTACAGACTATGCTACAGCCTTATACGGATCTATGGGATAAAAATGGCAATCCAGCATCCATTTGGGGGCTGAGCCAATACAAAGAAGATACCTACCGCAATACTTCCGGGATGAAACGTTGGGATTATAATCCTATCGAAGATTTCGACAAAAGTCAATTCGATCGCAAAGTCTTCTCCACCCGTATTTCTGGATTTTTGCGTGCGCAGATTTTCAAAGATCTGGTAGCCGAGGTAGGGGGGAACTGGGAAAGAGGTAATACCTTGGTGAAAGGGTTGCAGGGTGGGGATGCTTATGATATGCGTATTGCCTACAACGATGCGACATCAAGATCCAACCCGGCAATGCACTATCTGCCTGATGGAGGTGTGATTAATGAAAACCGAGATATCAATGAATCGTGGACACTGCGCTCTCAACTGAACTATAATACCGTTTTTGGAAGTAATAAACATCGATTTAACGCCCTATTGGGAAATGAAGTCCGCAAGCTGACATTTGACAATAACAAATTAGCTTCCCGGTTTGGCTACAATCCCATTGCCGGTAGTTTTATCCCCGTGAATATTAAGGATTATTTAGGAGGACTGTATGACCCGGACATGATGTTTGAAGCAACCTTCCCAGGTATGACCAATGGCGAATTTCAGTATAGGGATACGCGTTTTGTATCTTGGTATGGCAATTCCTCATATGAGTATGACAATCGCTTTATCTTAAGTGGCAGTATGCGTCTGGATCTGACCAATTTCTTTGGTACTAGCAAAAAATACCGCTACAGGCCGATGTGGTCCTTAGGAGGTACCTATAAGTTGAGTAATGAGAAATTTTGGGATAGTGATCTACTCAATAAACTCTTCATACGAGGATCCTATGGTGTGAATGGAAATATATCTTTAAATAATGGACCTTCTCTCATCTTGAGAACGGGCAATTACTCTCCGACTACAGGTGGCATCCCTTATAATGTGGCCTCGCCACCTAATGACCAATTGCGTTGGGAAAAGACCACCATTAGCAATGTCGGTGTGGACTTTGGCTTGTTCAATAGCCGTATAGAAGGGTCCTTTGATTATTACAACAAAGAAAGTACAGACTTGCTGACTGCAGATGCTATTGATCCTACCTTTGGGTACAATTCGTTGACGCGTAATGTCGGAGCAATGCGCAATCATGGCCTCGAACTGTCGATCAACGCGACCGTATTGGAGGGGAAGGACTTCCGATGGACAATGATGCCGAATATCTCTTTAAATATCAATAAAGTAGATTATTACCGCGTCAACCGTACATCTCCAATCCAATTGACCACTGGCGGAGGTGTGTTGGTAGAAGGATATCCTGCGACCGGATTGTGGGGATATAGATTTGCCGGATTGAATGATCTTGGTCAGACACAGGTCTACAATAAGGATAATCAAGTCATCTTAATTGGGGGATCCAAAGTACCCGACTTGGCTTACCAAGGAACATTGAGACCCAAATGGGATATGGCATTGACCAATAGTTTTAAGTACAAGGACTTAGGCCTGTCATTTATGTTTATCGCCAAGCTAGGACATAAGTATAGAAAGGATGGATTCGCAGGCTCTAATATTCAGAATAGACATGTAGCCGAGCGTTGGGATCCAAACTCGACTACGAATAACACCATCTATCCTGTATTACAGAGCTGGAATATGGACATGTTTTATTTTCCGTACATCGACCGCCTGATCGGCAATGCGAGCTATGCTAAGTTGAGAGATCTGACGTTGACCTATGATTTGAGCAAATACACCAAGTCATTCCGTATTCCGAATGCGCAGCTCTATTTTCAGGGACGTAATCTATTTCGTATCACAGCAAAAGGGGTAGATATCGATCCCGAGACAGCCGAACTCAACCTGACCGGAGGAGCTACCTATGAGATAGAACAATCTTTTAGCTCACTGCCGCTACCAAGAGAGTTTTTTATGGGAGTACGCATTAGTTTTTAACCTAGCTTGAATATTTAAATATGAGAAAGATCATATACGCAGCACTGTTGGCCGGTTTATTCACCAACAGCGGATGTACCAAATTCTTAGATGTAAAACCGGTGGGACAGCTGATACCGACAAAAGTCGAGGACTTGGAAAACTTGTTAAATAGCAACAGCACCGTCGAACTATTCTTTGTTGATAATAACAGAGGTAGCTTCTATGCCCATCTGGGAGATAATGTGCGGATCAGTGACAATCAGGCCAAATACCTATTCTTAAATACCAATCCAAATGTCGAGCGGTTAGCGGCATACAAATTTTATTATCCCTATCTGGATCCCAATAGATCAGCAGTGGTGTGGGATGGAGCGATCTATAAAGCATCGGGTATCTTCAATGTGGTGATTGACGAGATCGGTGCTCTGGATGCACAGGACTCTGATCTAGGAAAAATGCTGACTGCCCAGGCCAAAGCCGGACGGGCATGGAGCTACATGGTGGGCGGGTTAGCGTATGGACCGATGTACGATCCTGATGCGGCAAATGACACCAAAGTATTACCTTACCGCAAGACGAGTTCGCCTAATGTACCCCATCCTGCACTATCCACGACCAAGGAAATCATCAGCTTGGTAGAGCAGGACCTGTTGGAATCGCTAAATGCCCCACTGCATGTCGCCAATCCATCGCGTGCTAGCCTGCCTGCAGTACATGGACTGTTGGCACAATTATATATGTATAAAAGGGACTGGGCAAAGATGTCTCAGCATGCGGACTTAGCTTGGTCTCAGGCCCTGAGTGCAAAAGGTTCAGTAGACAATTTGATTTATAACTATAAGGATTTCTATTATAGACCAGATGAAAATGCGTCACCCACCCCCGGTACAGATGTAGAAACCGTATTGGATCTACAAGGACCAGACAATTTGCACTTCCAGACGAATAATCGCGAGTTCCTACTATTCAGAACAGGACCTCTGGGGACTAATAGTTACCCTTCTGAGGAATTTTTGAATCTGTTTGATCAGGCCAATGATAGACGCTACAAGCTATTTGCATTGAAGAAGTTGGGTTACTCGACTACCGTAGGAGGTGTACGTTATAATGATGGCATCCAGGTACATTATATGAAGGATAGCAAGATGATCAGCAATGTCGGTCTTACTTTTCCAGAATTGTTATTGATGAAAGCCGAAGCTAATGCGAGGACAAATAAATTGACTCAAGCCTTGCAAGATCTTAATCTGATGCGCAAATATCGCTATTCGGGTGTCAGCACTGATCTGCCAAATGGAGCATCGCTCAGTCAGGACCAATTGTTGTATGCCATCCTCAAAGAACGTCGAAGAGAAATACCGATGGCTTCCTTTCAACGTGTCTTGGACATCAAAAGGCTCGCGCTGGATACAGGCAAGCCTTGGAGCAAAGACAAAATCGAGCATGTAATAGGGGGCAAGGTTTACTCCGCAGCTGTAAAGAGTAAATATTTTACATTGCAGATCAGCAACCCTATTATCTCATTTAATCCGCAGTGGGGATTGCAACCGAATACGGAAACCTACTCACCGGCGACTTTCTAAACCATAAAAAACAAATTAGTAAATAGGGCAGCAAGCAATCTTTAAGTAAGATTAAATAGATCCCTCCCCATAGAGCTTGTATAGTATCGCCGAGGGCAGTATAGCGGCCCTAATAAATAAAAACAAACCGAGGGTAATACACTCTTGAAATAATAAAATAAGATGAAAAGAACGATATTAAGTATGTTGTTATGCTCACCAATGCTTTTGTGGGCACAGACTGATCAGTATAAGATCGAAGGATTTATTAAGAATCCAGTTGCTGGGAATAAAGTTCATCTGTTATACCGCACAGATGGGCAGACCGTGCGTGACAGCGCCGACATTAACAAGGGCAATTTTGTATTTAAGGGTAGTCTCAGTGGTCCGACCCGTATCTCATTGACCGTATCACCGCAAAGGCCGGACTTTTCTAAAGGATCTGGGGATACTTACATTATGTATTTAGATAAAGGTAATGTCAAGTTAGCTGCCAAAGACTCAATTAAGAATTCGACATTGTCGGGTGCCGCATTAAGTACTGAATTTGTCGCCTATTCCAAAGTCATACAGAAACAGGTGGAAGCGATCAACGTGATCGATCAGATGTGGTACAATGCCCCAGCTGAGAAGCGTGACAGCGAGGCATTTATTGACGAATTGACTGCTTTGACAGATCCCTTGCGGGAAGAAAAATATGCGGTCCAACGTGAGTATATACGTGCCCATCCTGATTCCTATTTTAGTTTAGTGGCATTGCAGGAAGTCGCCGGAATGGAAATGGATCTTCCAGTTGTTACAGGACTATTTGATAATTTGTCCGCTCGCCTGAAGAATTCACCTGATGGCAAGACATTTGCCAATCGAATTGCAATTGCACGAACAACTGCAGTAGGAGCTATGGCGCCAGATTTTACACAGAATGATGTAAATGATAAACCTGTGAAATTGTCCGACTTTAGGGGGCAGTATGTGCTGTTGGATTTTTGGGCATCTTGGTGTGGTCCTTGTCGCGCAGAGAATCCGCATGTGGTAGCCGCCTATCATAAATATAAAGACAAGAAATTTACTGTCTTAGGTGTTTCATTAGATAGTCCCGGGAAAAAGGCAAACTGGTTGAAAGCTATTGAAGATGATCATTTGCCTTGGACACATGTCAGTGATCTGCTCGGGTGGAAAAATGCAGCTGCCACTTTATATGGCGTGCGAGGCATTCCGCAGAATTATCTTGTAGGTCCGGACGGAAGGATCGTCGCACTCAATCTTCGCGGAGCGGATCTGGATAAAAAATTAGCCGAGATATTGAATTAAATATCCATTTCTCAAATCATTGTATAGCTGGTTCACGAAGCCAGCTATACATTTACCGGAAAATAATAACTGTTATATAACGATACGAAGCAGGATAATTCCTATCCAAAAATGATATTGTGATGGCTATACATGCAGATCGCCCTGCCGCCCAATATCCAATTTCTCGCCAGAGATCGCACTGGTCGCTAATTTGAAAAAAGTCACCAGTTTATTCGACTTACTGTCCCAGTAATGTGCGTCTCCAACGCGCACTTTGAGCACCCGGATACGTGGATCCTCTTTCCCTTTTTCAAACCAGGCTTCTATAAACTTATTCCAGTATTTTTCGATACGTGCTCGATCCTGCGAAATTTCAGCAACTCCATTTACGCTAAGGAAATGGTAACCTTTGACATCTGAGTATAAGATACTGACGTGTGTATTGCCTTGAAGATTGCGGTAGGTGCCACTTTCTGTCGAGAGCAAAAACCATATATTGCCATCCTCATCGACCTCTTGTCTACTCATCGGCACTGCATAAGCATGATTACTATCAGATGTCTGTGTGCAGAACATCCCGACATCAATTTTATCAACTAGTTCTCTAAGTTTTGTAATAGCCTCTTCGTTGTACAGATTCTCTTGACTCATCGTTTTACGTTTTTATGGTTAGCGATCCAATTTGTCACGTGATACAGCACCACGCCTTCTTATTCATAACGAGATTACGAGCGGATTGTTTTCGGGCTAAGAATAAGTGCAATGTGAATCCTTCTACGAATAAAAGTCAGTATGTTCGATATTTTTCCGAGATTCAGATATATCTGCTGGATCATCTTGTGCTTTTCGGATTGCGCTTCGATGTCGGTCATTTTGATTGTAATGTACGGCTTCGATCCATTCATTTAAGAAATTCAAGATAGCGATCTTAAGTAAATCGGATTGATCATCTTACATTCAAGACGGAACAATTTTTAAGCTTTCTATAATATCTTTTTTGTAACGCTTACTCACCGGAATAAGATGATCACCCACCATCAATTGATTGTCATCTATAGTCTTTATATGCGATTTTCCAACGATGTAAGATCGGTGTGTCACACAGAATTGCCGGTTTGGCAATTCATTCATGATGCCTTTTAACGTCATATAGGTCACGATTGTTTCAGAGTGGGTATATATACAGATGTAGTTGTTCATTCCTTTGATGAAAAGAATATCTTGCAGAGGGATCCGGTAATATTTATGTTTAGCATCACCTTTTATTGTGATGTGATCTTTTAGGCCTAAAACACCGGATGCTACAGGCTGCAATTGACGAAATTTGGTCACCGCACGGCGAAACCGATCGAAAGATATTGGTTTCAACAGATAATCAACAACGTTAAAATCAAATCCCTGTAATGCATATTCCGAATATGCAGTGGTTAAAATAAACCTGCACTTCTCCCCACATAATCTTAAAAATTGAATACCATCTAATTCTGGCATCTCAATATCTAGAAATACAAGATCGATCAATCCCTCATTGACATACCTAACTGCTTCAAAAGGATCGGTCAACGCTGCTACAAGTACCAAGTCACTTTCTCGCTTTATATACAGTGATATAATGTCCGTTGCATAGGCCTGATCGTCTAATACCAGACATCGATATATCCGTTCGTTAATCATCAGACCATCTTGATTGTTAAGCAGATTGTAAATACTTGATCAGCATTGGATACCGCCAATGTATGCTTCGCTGGATACATAATCTCGAGGCGTCTGCGTAGATTTGTTAGGCCTAACCCGCTCTTGAGATCTGTAGGACGACTGCAGACATGATTTTGCATCTTAAAGATGATATCTTCATCTGTGGTTTGTAGCGTGATTAGAATAGGTCTATCGGTATCGTCTAATACGCCATGCTTAATTGCGTTCTCAACGAAGGGCATCAGCACGAGTGGAGATATCTCTTTGTTATCAACCGATCCATTAATAGCTATCTGAAAGCAAATCCCATGTTTGTGCTGTAATGCATGTAGCTTGATATAGTTTTCAATGAATTGCATCTCTTCTTGCAAGGAAGTCAGCTCTTTTTCATTCTGCGTAAGCGTATGCCGCATCGTATCGGATAGATGTAAGACAGCATCCGAGAGTTTTTGCGAAATAGGCAGTGCGTGGGCATAGATATAATTCAACGTATTGTACAAAAAATGTGGATTGATCTGTGATTTTAGAAAAGTAAGCTCCGCCTGTTGCATATCGGTCTGCATATTTTTACGTTTTTGCTCAGACTCTACTAACTGTACCACCAAGAAGGCTATTAATGCAATAAAAATACCAGGTAATGAGTGATAGAAATTTTCGTATACAAAGAATTGAAGACTTAGGTTTGCTGTCTTCGGAAAGTTGAGCAAGACCACAAATAAGACTTCATCCAGCAGATATCGAATAGCTGTAACAGCCAAGATCAGTGTGACAGTGGATAGTACTAATGATGGAATTCTGTTTTTTTTCCAATGTTTCGGAAAGATGTAAAATAAGCAAACCAGCATTTGGATCAGCAACAGCATCTGGGAGGACACGATCAATATGAGTCCGTAATAGGTAGAGTTTGGAAATATCAGGGTTCCCAAGAGCAAGTATAAGGTCGATATCAACCAAAAAAGCAGGATAATGCGGAGAAGCCGTCGATTCTTCATTCTCAAATTTAGATATTAAGATATTAACGAGCTAATGATGTTATGCGAATACGCCAAAAAATTATGTGAATCGACCGATAATGCCATTGGCGTAATAATAGGAGATCCTCATGTAATAAAATTTAGATAAACGTATTGAACACTGATTTTTGATAGAAAATCAATTCAAGATGCCCGTAAGAAGATATCTGATCGTAGGTGCGATCCTTTTAGTCCAGCTCTGTGTATATGCACAAAATAATGAAAAGTCTGATACTCGTACGGAGATCAGTGGAACGGTTAGAGATTCATTACATATGAAAAAGCTGAAAGGCGTCACCATCACGTTAATTGAGAAGTGGAACCAAAAGGTGACAGATGTACAACTTACCGATGAAAGTGGAAATTTTATTTTTTCAGCAGGCAAGAATAAAGAATATCAGATCAAAATCAGTATGATTGGCTATTGCCCCAAATTACTTCAACATGTAGTATCCAAAGGTGGGTCACATGTCAGATTAGGGACGATCGCTTTATCGCAAGAGATCAGGGAGCTGGAGTCTGTGGAGATAATGGCAACAAAACCCATACTGGAAAATAAATTAGACCGATTGATCGTACATGTCGAGCGAGATGCAATGCTAAATGGAGCCACAGCATTGGAAGCACTACGAAAAGTCCCCATGGTAGCAATCGATATGGAAGATCGTATTTCTTTGCGAGGAAATCAACAGGTACGGATATTGATTAATGGAAAATCTACTGGTATGGCTAACAGTCAGGGGGCGGACGCCCTTCGGATGTTAGCTGCTGATCAGATACAATCCATCGAAGTGATGGTTAATCCTACTGCAAAGTACGATGCAGATGGAGGAGGCGTGATTAATATCATCACTAAAAAACGTCTCCAGCAAAATCTACACGGCACAGTCGCTTCCACTATTGGCACACGACAGGGCAACTGGAATACGGGCTTCCATGTTGGCGGTCGGGTGATAGGATTTTCTGCTAATGTCGGAAGTACTTGGAGCTGGCCGGTAATGACGCAGATTACGTCTGAGCACCGTACATACGATGGAAGATTAGTTGCATCTCAACGCAATGATAGTAAGAATAGACGTCTTGGTTACCAAACGAATATCATGATGGACGTTCAGACGGATAGTAACAATACGTTCACTTCCACTTTTAATTTTAACCGGCTTGCTATCCTCACCAAGAATAAAATTACAAACCAATATTACGCGACCACACCAACAGCCACCTTCAGCAATAACAAACAGATATCTGGAAGCTTTGATTCAAGTCTAGATTATAGAAGAAGGTTGAGACGGAAAGGACAGGAGATAATCTTGTCGGCCCAGTTGTCTACAAGTCAAAATGATATAGATTTTGAGAGTCGTCATGCGCTCCAGATGGAAAGAGTCAGCAATGTAGGCGAAAATAGAGAGGCTACATTTCAGATAGACTACGTGCACCCTATTGGCATGGGCAAGGTTGAATTTGGAGGTAAGGCTATCTTTAGAAATATGACTACTGAAACCATAAAAGATATCGATATCCCCCATGACCTGTCTACTGATGGGATGCTGACCTATCGTCAGCAGGTCACGGCCGCTTATAGTAGCTTGACTATGGAGATTGGTCAGGGTCTGCAGACCATTTATGGGCTGCGGTATGAACATACATTTTTAGACAACAAGATCGTCAATGGAAAAAGCACGTTCGTAAGTCGCTATGATCATCTTATACCGAATATTATGCTGGGCTATCAGCTTAATCAAAAACTCGGTCTCAAGACGAGTTATAGCCAACGTATTACCAGACCCAGTCTATATTTCTTGAACCCCTTCCTCAACACGTCTGATCCAATTAATTACCAGCAAGGAAATCCGGCTTTGCGGGCGGAACTCACGCACAATTTGGAGTTAGGAAGTGATTTAGTAACTAAAAATCTGATGATCAATGCGACTTTGTATTTTAAAAAGACAAGCGACATTATCGAACCTGTTTATACCCAGATGACCTCAAATAATCGACCTGTGACGTTACAGCGTTTTGAAAACATTGGTGACGTTTATACCTATGGTTTTAATGTATTTGCGACCATCACCTTCTTCAAAATTGTGAGTTTGAGAGCCAATTTGGACTTCTATTTACAGGACATTAGACCGCATTCCTCTTATATGCCACAAAGTATGTATGTAAATCGGTGGCTATCCAATTACAAGTACTTTGTCGGGGCTACTTTAGATCTCAAGAAAGGTTATTTAGCGGAATCTTATGTATTCTTTGATTCGCCACAGCGCGTTTTTCAAGGCCATTATTCTGCGTTCAACATGAGCACTTTTTCGGTCAAAAAGAAAATAGGTGGGGGGAAGGGCACCATAGGTATCAGTATCATTGATCCTTTTAGCACGACGAAAAATCTTCAGTCCCGCTTTAAAATGCCTACACATCAGGTGAATGGAAACTTTGCACTTCCCTTTAGATCCTTTGGTGTGAATTTCTCCTGGAAGTTTGGAAAAGGGAATTACAGTCCACGAGATCGTAAAATTATCAACAATGATCAGAAGATAGAAGGGGACACTGGGAGATGACGACTGGCCTTTTTGACCTAGACGTCCTGTCCAAAAGTAAGCAGATTGCTGTCAGGATCGAGCAGTGCAAATTCCTTTTGCCCCCAGGGTTTTGTTTGTAGATGGCCTGCTGGGTGTATCGCCACGTGGTTATCCAATAGTGACTGATACAGTTCTTCAATCCCATCTGTTCGGATATAGACCTGCCCATAATTCTCTTTTGGATCCAGTGTTTCAAAGAGGAAGAAATGAATCTGGATCGCATCTTTTTGGAGCATCAAATATGCCGGATATTCCACGTCTCCAACTTCTTCAAAGCCCAATCTGTTTATATAAAAATCCCTAGTTAGGACCTTGTCCCGCATCGGTATTTTGGGGTGTATACTTGTCAGCATATGTATCTAATTTTTTCTGTAATCCAGAGTGTGTATATCCTAATTTACAAAAAAAATAGTCTTTTATCCTTCCTAGTAGATCTGATGCAATACCCCTATGCAGGGGATGTGTATCAAAAGCGAACACTATATGTGTCAAAAGCGAACAGTCTGAAAATTGAAAAAGTTTAGCTGATATTACCTCAATGTTGATTAAAGGGCGTTGAGAAGCCGTTATTGGTCTCTGGCACCGGCTTTGTTTCCGGCTAATAGTATCGCAGATTTTATTTTTTAATATTACCTTTCCAAATATGATCACAAATCTCTTCAAGATCGCCTACCGAAATCTTTTACGGAATAAGGGGATCTCGCTCATCAACATTACGGGGCTCGCTATAGGTATGGCTGCTGCTATCCTGATCCTACTGTGGCTGCAAAACGAGATCAGTTACGATAGATTTCATGGAAATAAAAACAGGATTTATGAGGTGTGGAACCGCGTGGCCTTTGACGGCAAGATATCCAGTTGGAATACCGTATCAGCGTTGACAGCACCGGCTTTGGAAAAGGATCTACCCGAGGTCGAGCGGGCTGTCAGGGTCAAATTTGGGAGCAATTCACTCTTTTCGGTCGGCGATAAGAAAATGAATAAATATGGAATCTTCGTGGACAGTGGTTTTCTTCAAATATTTGATTTTCCTATGTTAAAAGGAAATCCCCGGACAGCATTATCCGATATACATGCTATCGTGATTACGGAGCATGTAGCTAAAGGTCTTTTTGGTGATCAAGATGCATTAGGAAAGACCATTAAGCTGGATAATCGGGGAGATTTTACGGTGACCGGGGTGCTGGAAGACTTACCCAATAATACCCGGTTTGACTTTGAGTATCTCCTACCTTGGTCTTATTTCGAGACCACGCAGACTCAAATGGATTTCGGTTGGAGCGACAATAGTGTGTCCACTTATATTCTGGCAAAGCCCAATGCAACTGGAGCTTCGATAGACAGCAAACTGAAGACATTAAAGCAACAGTACGATACAGAAGCACAAAAACTAAAATGGGAACTTTTTGCATATCCACTGGATCGTTGGCGCCTATATTCCAATTTCACGGATGGGGTAGAAGATGGTACGGGACGCATCACCTTTATTAAGCTTTTTGCTGTTATCTCGATCCTAATTCTGCTCATCGCATGTATTAATTTTATGAATCTAAGTACCGCCCGGAGTGAAAGAAGGGCGAAAGAGGTCGGAATCCGTAAGGTGATCGGTGCACAGCGACGATCGCTCATTACTCAATTTTTGGTCGAATCGATGTTGCTCTCGCTTTTGGCGAGTGTGATTGCTCTCCTGATTGTACAGTTTTCGTTGCCAGCTTACAATCAGCTTATTGGTAAGCAGTTATATCTGGATTTTAAAAACCTCTATACTTGGATTGCCATCGTCAGCTTTGTTCTGGTGACGGGTATACTCGCCGGAAGCTACCCCGCATTCTTTTTGTCCTCCTTTCAACCGGTCAAAGTATTGAAGGGAACCTTTATAAGAGCAAATGCAAGGGTAACCCCCCGAAAAGTGTTTGTGGTTGTACAATTTACGATCGCAATTATTCTGATGATCAGCACTATGGTGATCAAGCAACAGATCGATTATGCCCGTAATCGAGAGATAGGGTACAATAAAGATAATCTGATTTATCATTTTATGACGGGAGATATCCCAGAGAATTATAAGCTTATAAAAGATGAATTGCTTGCCTCAGGAATAGCAAAGTCCATCACCAAGACCAATTCTCCACTCACCGAAGTATGGAGCAATGGATGGGGGCAGCATTGGGAGGGCAAAGATCCGAATAATAATACCTCTTTTGATCGATATCTATCCGATGATGGTATCGGTGCGACGGCAGGCCTACAATTTGTAGAAGGCCGTGATTTTGACCTCGATAAATTTCCGACTGATTCCATTGGGGTAATCATCAATGAATCTGCACTAAAAATCATGAAGCTGGAACAGCCTATCGGAAAGGTAGTAAGCGATCTCGGCATAGATTGGCATATTATAGGTGTTGTAAAAGATTTCATCCTCACAAATCCGTTTCAGCCTACCCGTCCCATACTTATCTGTGGAGCGAAAAGCAGCTTCATGAGTTTTAATCTCCTGCAGATAAAGCTGAATGGCGAGAATAGTACGTCTGATAATTTAGAAAGAGCGGAGGTTATTTTTAAGAAATTCAATCCCGATTATCCCTTTGAATATCGATTTGTTGATGAGGAGTATGCGAAGAAATTTGACAACGAGCAGCGAATAGGCATCTTAGCGGCACTGTTTGCAGGGTTGACTATATTCATCTCTTGCCTTGGTTTATTCGGACTTGCCGCTTGTATGGCTGAAAGTCGGGTAAAGGAGATCGGAATTCGTAAAGTTTTAGGTGCTTCGGTGTCCGCTATCACAATATTGCTGTCCAAAGAATTTTTGATACTCGTCTCCATATCGTTTGTGATCGCTGTGCCGATCGCTTACTGGGGTATGTCTAACTGGCTGATGGACTACTCGTATCGCATAGCACTTCAATGGTGGGTATTTGCCTTAGCAGGAGTATTGTCTATTACTATCGCACTGCTTACGGTCAGCTACCAATCCATAAAAGCCGCGTTGACCAACCCCGTTAAGAATCTAAGAATAGAATAATAGTATAAGTGTCTAATTTAATGACCGATTGACAACAGATATCTGTTCGGAAGTGAACATTTAAGTGTTCGGTAGCGTACACTTGAGTACTATAGGTTGTGTTTAACTTATTGAATTTTAGCTTGTTATTGTTTGGCCGATATATTGTCTAGATGACTGAGGATGATAACTCATTAACTATAAAATGGTAAAGAACTACTTCAAAATCGCTTGGCGTAATCTCAGAAGACAAATCGCTTTTTCTCTGATTAATATTGTGGGCTTGGCTATTGGACTTGCGACCTGTATATTGATCAGTTTATACGTCTGGGATGAGTGGGGGTATGACCGTTTTCATGACAAAGCCGATCGAATCGTGCGGGTGGTATTCAAGGGTACTGTCCCGGGAGGGAATCTCAATGAAGCACATGTCATGCCTCCTGTTGCGCAGACTTTAAAGGTCGAATTGCCCGAAGTAGAGGAGGCTGTACGTCTTCGTGTGGGAGGACGGCCCAGATTTGTCATAGACAATAAGCTCTTTTACGAAGAAGATATGGCTTTTGCGGACGCTACTATTTTTGATGTTTTTTCGCTTCCCCTGCTAAGTGGTGACCCAAGCACAGCTTTAGTAGCGCCAAATACTATCATCCTTTCCCAACGTACAGCCGAAAAGTACTTTGGAACTACACAGGTTGTCGGACGTTCGATGACAGTTGACGACGATGTCCATACCAATTTGAAAATTACGGGCGTGATGCGTGATATTCCTGACCATTCACATTTTCATTTCGACATGTTGATTTCCATGGCTAGTTTTCCTGGAGCACAGTCTACCTCTTGGATGGAATCGGAATTCTTTACATACCTGCTCCTTCGGGATGGGGCCGATCGTAAGCAGATAGAAAGTAAGCTGCCCGCCATCTTTGAAAAGTATGCCGGCCCGCAGGTGCCTGAGGCATTTGGAATGAGCTACACCGTGTTCCAACAAATGGGTAATAAGATTGGTCTTTTTCTTCAACCTCTTACCGATATTCACTTACATTCAGACTTTGCACACGACTTAAGTGCATCGGGTGATATCCGTTACGTCTATATTTTTGCATCTATCGCTGTCTTCATGTTGATCATTGCTTGCATCAATTTTATGAATCTGACCACGGCGGGAGCTTCCAAGCGGGCGAAAGAAGTAGGGGTGCGAAAAGTACTGGGTGCGAATCGAAAAGCACTTGTTTTTCAATTTTTCGTCGAATCCATTACCTTGGTTTTCATTAGTTTGATCCTGTCCCTTGGTCTCGTAGCACTCGGATTACCGTTGTTCAATCGGCTTTCAGGTAAGAGCTTTGATTGGCAGGTATTCCGTCAATTATGGGTGCTACCGGCAATACTATTCTTTGGCTTAATAGTAGGTGCGATATCAGCGAGTTATCCCGCACTCTTTCTATCCTCCTTTAATCCTATTAAGGTACTTAAAGGTAGACTCTTCCCTGAGAAGAAGGATGTTAGCTTGCAAGGTGGATTGGTGGTTTTTCAGTTTTTTATCTCCATCAGCCTGCTCATTTGTACGGTAATTGTCCAACAGCAACTTACCTATATTCAACAGAAAAAACTGGGATATGACAAGGATCAGATCCTGATTATCCAAAGTTGGCCACTGGGTAAGAATGAAGGCGCTTTTTATGCACAAGTATCACAAGATTCCCGTATTGTGCAAGCAACTTACTCACATCATATCCCAGCCGGACCGACAGCCAATAATAATTTCTTTGTACATTCTGAAGTCAATCCCAATGAATGGGTGAAAACCTTACGTTATGACGTCGATGAGCACTACATCCCTACACTGGGTATCGAGATAAAAAGTGGCCGAAATTTTTCCGATGGCTATGGTACAGATTCCTTGAGCGTAATTCTAAATGAAACCGCGGCCAAGACTTTTGGGTGGAACGAGCATGAGGCGCTGGATCAGACCATCACCAATAAGGATCACAAAAATTTCCGGGTGGTAGGAGTAGTCAAGGACTTTCATTTCAGATCGCTACATGAGTCCATATCTCCATTGGTCATGGTCATGCAAAAAAGCACAGGAAATCTTTTAATAAAAGTTAAGGCTGCCGATATGACTGGAATGCTGAAGTCGCTTAAAGAGCACTATGAGTCCTTTCAGCCTGACTTTCCATTCACGTATTCGTTCCTCGATGACAGGATCAATGACACGTATCAATCTGAAACAAAAACGGCGTATCTACTTGGCATATTTGCGGGTCTGACTATTTTTGTAGCCTGCTTAGGGCTATTTGGCCTAGCAATGTTTACAGCCAGTCAGCGAACAAAGGAAATAGGCATACGTAAGGTACTCGGTGCTTCTATTCCCAATATTCTACATTTATTATCCAAAGACTTTATCAAGTTGGTGCTCATTGCGTTGATAGTTGCTTCGCCGGTCACGTGGTGGATTATGCAGAAATGGTTAGATGGATTTGCCTATCGGATTGAGATACCTTGGTGGTCCTTTGTCGCCTGTGGAGTGGGAGCTATTATTATTGCTTTGCTCACCATAAGTTTACAAGCGATCAAGACCGCGGTAGCTAATCCTGTAGACAGTTTAAGAAATGAGTAAATTGAACACTCCAATTTCGAGTAGGGTTTAATAAATTGATGTGACTTTAGACTTTTGGTATTATTTTGTAAATTGTCTTTATAAAATCCAATTTAGCAAGATGATCCGTAGTAAATTGATCCTAATTATTATCCTTTTAGCACTTATATTCGGGTGTACATCAGCATCCTTCTGCCAGCAGCAGTTTCAGGTACATGGTTTTGGAGCGCAGATTGTAGATCAAGATGTTCTCTACTTGAGCTATAGGATTGACGGCCGATATGTCCTGGATTCTACTACAGTGAAGGATCATCACTTTACATTCAAGGGACAGATTGGCAATTCTCCAATAAAAGCAAGTTTATTCAGAAATCAAAACCCTACTCATAACGACAATTATATCAATGATTACACGGAGCTATATCTTGAGAATGGAGCAGTCTATGTCGATAGTAAGGATACATTAAGAAATGCAACTTTGAGGGGGACCCCTCAAAATCAGGTCTTTCAATTATTAAAAGAAAGATTGGCTCCTTTACAGCGGATAGCTGCTTCGATAAAAGATCCAGACTTTTTTAACGAAGAAGAACGACGGGATACAGCACTCGTGCTTCGTAATAGGAGATTGCTTGAAGCCAATTATTATAAGATCCTTGATGCAAAGATGGTCTTTGCTAAGGAGTTCTCGAATTCCTTTGTCAGTCTTGATTTGGTTAATAACGCTGCCAAGAACAATACGTATATCCAACAAGCAGAAGAAGCATTTAACATGCTTTCGGATAGCATAAAACAGTCTCCCAGTGCTGATATTGCCAGAATGCTCATCTTAAAAAAACGGATGGTGCCCCTGGGCGGGATCGCACCCGAATTTGAAATGAAGGATATCCAAGGTAAAGCCGTTAAGTTGTCCAGCTATCGTGGTAAATATTTGTTATTGGACTTCTGGGCATCTTGGTGCTTGCCCTGTCGACAGGAGCATCCCAACCTAAGTGCTATTTATGATGGATTCAAAGACATCGGTTTTGATATTTTGAGCGTTTCCATCGATGATAATCGGGATAATTGGATAGCAGCTGTCGCTCAAGACAGATTGGTCTGGACCCAAGTCTCAGACTTAATGGCTGCTAAAAGCGACGTATATATTAGCTACGGTATCAGCACTGTCCCCAGCAATTTCTTAATCGATCCGCAAGGAAAGGTGATTGCTAAAGACTTACGGGGTGAAGCACTAAAAGCCAAGATACAGGAAGTGTTGAGCAACCAATTATAGTACATGATCCAGCAGGTGTGTTATTCTTGATAGATCAAGTTTTGCAGAAGCTGCTGCAAGCGTTTGGTAGTAGGGCCCGCCTGTGGAGCAAAATCCTTATATCCCAATACCGAGGTCACTGGTGTAATATTTTTAGTTGTCGAGCTTATAAAGGCTTCTGTAGCATCTGCTAGATCCTGCATACTGATATCTCGAACCTCTACTCTCATTTCGGTTTTTGCTATTTCGAGGATTTTCATTCGTGTGATACCTTGTAATACATCGTCATCAGCGGTGAGCAGGCTGCCGGTCGAACTTACCAGAAAGAAGTTGGCTCGTGGACATTCTGAGATCAATCCATTCTGTACATACAAGACATCATCTGCACCCTGTGACTCGGCGATTTTCAATGCCTTTATCCCCATTACATAATCAATGGATTTGATCCGACTGAAAGGACGGTGATAGTCAAAGGGCAGGAGTTTGAGTCCTTGATTCTCTAACGTGTTGTTTCGTCTTAACGGGTGCTGGGTGATAATCAGGTTCGGCTCAGCAATGCTGTAGCCGTCGCTACTGTAACCTCCTGTCAGCAATAGCTTAATGCCGGAGTCAGGCATTCTGTTAGCCTGCATCAAGATATCGATGAATCGGTTAAGGTCGGCTCTCGTATAACTAATCGGAAGATCCATCAAATATGCCGATTGATAAAAGCGATTGAGGTTGTCTTCTACGAAGATCGGAATTCCATCTATTGTCTTGAAAAAGTCGAAAATACCGTATCCACGAACGATGGAGAGGTCGCTAATGGACAACTGAGCTTCATTCTCGGGAATCAATCTGCCATTAAATATCACATAAGGAGTCTGCATATCTTATTTCTGCTGGATGTTTTACATGGGCAAACCTAGACAATACGCTACTGAAAAACAAATTGTGGCAATATTTACGAATGCATCCTACTATGCGGCGTCTACCACGGCTAGACCCTCTATTTTTTCTATCCATTTCTTTCTATCTTCTTCATTTAATTCATAAAGAGGCCCAATAAAATTACTTTCAATAGCAGATACTCCACAGTATTCGAGAATACCTTTTTGCAGTTGAATCTGTCCACTGGATTGATAGGTGTCCTCATATACGTCCAGAGATAAGTCCCCTGCGGTGGTGATGATCCTGCCGGTCTTGCTTGTTAACAAGCCCTCACTGTGACCTTCTTTATTGCTCTTGAAAGTAATACCGGGAAGGAATGCCCTATCAAAAAAACCTTTCATTACAGCAGGCATACCAAGCCACCATATCGGGTGTACCCATACCTGATGTTCGGCCCATTGGATGTCCGCTAGTGCCTTGACCAAATCAGGTTCCAATTCCATTCTTTGTCGATAACCATGCTGTAGATTGGGATCAAAATCCAATTTGCCGATGGCAATGTACCGGACTTCTGCACCAGCTTCTGATGCTGATTTGACGTAGGAGTGTGCGAGCGCACTGTTAAAGCTTTCTTGGTCCGGATGTCCATTGATGACAACTATCTTTTTCATCTAATTTAATTTTTTTTAATGGTGATGAAGCTATCAGATTTATTTCTCGAGTGTATGTTTTAAGCGGCATTCATGAGCTCGCTTAGCTCGGTTATTCATCCCACTATGTGGTTTGAAAAATCATGATGGTTTCATTTAATTTAATTGTTTTTTTATTATAGCTGATGTCGGTGAGACCGCTGCCGACCGTCTTGATTTTAAAATCTGTTTAAATATGTCAACCTGCTGTTTGTAAAATGTATCGGTTAAAGCACAGGCGAAAAAATCAAAAGCATGCACAGCACCCTGTATTTCCAATACATGGACGAATGCCCCTGCGTCCTTTAATTGTTGGCCATACATTATTCCCTCATCTTTTAGTGGATCTAACTCGCATACGATAATAGTTGCATCCGGTAAATTTTTAAAATTAGCCTCCAATAGGGGTACTGCATATGGGGGTGGGTGGATGGCATCTTGTAAATAATGTTTCCACATCCAGGTCGCGGCCGCCTTGGTTTGCATGGGCGCGTGTGCCAAATCCTGCATGGAAGCAGTCTGTAAGCGATGGCTCATGGGCGGATATAGCAGGTATTGGTGCCGGATCTTTACAAAATTCTGATCTCTCGCTAAGTGTGTGATCGATGCCGCGACTGTAGCTCCGGCGCTACTTCCGCCGATTAGGATATTGGCCTTGTCACCACCTATTTGATCGGCGTATATCGCCAACCATTGCAATGCGTCATAACCATCCTCCATCCCCGCTGGAAATGGATGTTCTGGAGCCAATCGATAATCTACCGACACAATCAGCATCTCTGTATCTATCGCAAGCCGGAAGAATATAGAATCGTATTGCTCTGGTGTACCGTATATAAATGCACCACCATGAAAATACAGCAATATCGGTAGCAGTCCTTTACCCTTTGGCTTGTATATTCGCAGTCTGATGTCCCGTCCCTTGTCAGATGATGGAATCTGAATATTCTCCAACTCCAGCTTTGATGGGATATCAGGGATTCCTTCTTCTAATGACAGGACTTGCTCTTCACGCCTTATCCGTGTGGGGTCATGCGCTAATAGCCGATCATAATCTATCCGGCCAAATGGGCTCGCAACAATTGTTTTCCAAAGTTCAGCATCGATTTTGCGGATGATGTTTTCCATATCTAGATCTGTCATAGTTGGACGACCACCTTTCCGACTGTTCGTCCCGTCTCTACCTGCAAATGTGCTTGCGCCATTTCTTCAAATTCAAAGACATGCGATACCCGAGGCTTCAGTACACCAGCTTCTAATAGAGACGCAATATGATACATGTCCTCGCCATTCGAATATACAGACATAAAGTAGCATGCATGTAATTGCTTCTCCACTGCTTTTAACTCGTCCACTTTCGTATGTCCAGAGGGCAGGGTCACGATTGTTCCAAATCGCTTCAATACGTGCACTGATTTTTGAAAATTAGCCCCTCCGATAGCTTCCAGCACAAAATCGATATCATGCAGGACTTCCTCAAAGGAACTTGTCCGGTAGTCGATATGCTCGTCTGCTCCCAGCTGCAATACGAAGTCTCGATTTGCACTCGATGAAGTTGCGATGACATAGGCACCAAGATGTTTTGCAAGTTGTACTGCAAAGTGTCCTACTCCGCCCGAAGCGGCATGGATAAGGACGCGATCTGTTGTTCGCAATTTTCCATAGCTGTGGAATGCTTGCCAAGCAGTCAATGCGGCCAATGGGCTAGCGGCTGCTTCAACATGGCTGATGTTTTGAGGTTTTAGTGAAAGGTGCGTTGCTGGAGCGACGACATATTCCGCATAGGCCTTACCATGCCCCGCAAAATTTACCATCCCAAAAACCTCGTCACCCACTTTAAACTGTGAAACATCCTTCCCGATTTCCACTATCAGGCCTGACACATCCCAGCCGAGAATCAATGGGCTATGTCTGGATAAGTCATCCGCGAGGGGAGCCTGTCGACTGCGGACTTTGACATCCACGGGGTTGATTCCGATCGCTTTCACCTGAATGAGCACTTCATTTTCTTTTATTGTAGGTATCTCGATACGTTGGTAAATGAGCTTTTCCACTCCACCAAACTCTTCCAATACGATTGCTTTCATATCATTATTTGTTTTGTGCAAAAATAGACTGATAACGGGATTGAAAACAGGTACATTTAAATGTTGTTTAGGTATCTTTGCATGATGGCTAGAGAAAATATATATCAATCACTCGAAGTATTCTACGAGAAAGTAGACCTGTGTCCCTTACGTGACAGGCAGTTTAACTTTTTCGAGATGGCCTACGTTATTTCTGGCAAAGGTAGGCATGCGGTTAATGGAAATAAGTTTGAATACCAAGCGGGAGACCTGTTTTTAATTACACCAAATGACTGTCATGAGTTTGATTTGGAGGGAACCTGTGAGTTTATGGTGATTCGTTTCGGTGAGCATTACATTAGAGAATATCAATGGAAAAGTATCGACCATATCGAATGTCTTTTATATTATGCATCGCACTTATCCGGTTCTGTTCTTATCAACAATGATGATCGACAGATGGTCCATCTGCTCATGCAAAATCTTAGGCATGCCACACAGCATCAATCGGTATATAATGAAGATCTTGTCCGTCATTTGGTAAACGCTGTTATCGTAGTAGCGGCCAGGAATATAGCAGTAGTCAAACCGCAGGATATCTCTCCAAACGCAGACCTTCGCTTGTTGCAAATATTGGATTATGTACAGGAGTATATCCGTCAACCGGAATTTTTAAAGATTGCGGCCATTGCCGAAAAATTCGGATTGTCACCCACCTATCTGGGAAGCTATTTCCGTAAGCAATGTGGTGAATCGATACAACATTACATATCCGCTTATCGCATCCGACTGATTGAGCATCGCTTGCGCTTCAGTGATAAGCGCGTCCATGAGATAGCGGATGAGTTCGGATTTGCAGACGAAAGTCACATCAATAAATTCTTCAAACGACATCGAGGTACGAGCCTTAAAATGTATAGAACAGCGTTAAACAACTAAAATTGTCTTGTATCCGACAAGTGTGATGCCTGTTGTTGTATCAGCTGATCAAATCGTTCAGTAAAATAAGCAGGAGGGTACTCACAACTAGCCAAAATAGTGTCGTCAAGGCCCACATACGATGGATGAGAGATTATTGTGATTTATGACGGTGTCGCATATGTCTTAAAAAGATAACAAATAATGTAGATTTACGATGAACTTAAATAAGATGAGCGAATTTAGCCCGCCGGTAACGGCGCAACGACTTTACACCTCTTTGTTCGATACCCATCCATTTTAAAGTTGGTCTGACCGTGATCTTATAAGGATTGTCGAAGGTATCACCAAATGAATAAGCACTCGTCTTTTCTCTTTATTTTAAACGGGAGATGAGGTGTACCGCGGCAAATTGGAATCCGTTTTTCAAATACAGTTTTTGGGCGGTACTATTATGGAAGTCCGTATCCAATACGACTGCATCCATTTCTTGGGATAAGGCGATGGCTCGTATATGGGCCAAGAGCTGGGAGCCCAATCCCTTTCCTCTATAAGACGCCAATGTACAAAGATCATCAATATATAGGATGTTGCCACTGTGTAGCGAAGTCATCTGGCGGTATCCTGCAAAGGCCACTACCTTTTCTTCATCCATGATCCCGGCAATACGGTATTTTTCACTTTGCATCATCTTTGCAATTGTGGTAGACCATTTGTCTTTATGCAGATGCGGTCTTAGCAGAGAGGCGACTTCCCAACACTGTTGTATTTCGATAGGTGTCTTGATGGATTTGATGCGATAGGTGTTGTCCATAGCTTGTTATTTGCTGTAAAATTAAGACAAGGGTCGCGTTGCAAAACATACCAGTCAACAAATAAGAGATGGCCCAGCGTATTAACGGATACTCAACTTTAAAATACCTAGCGCTTTCATCATCTCCTTTTCGTCTAAGGAAGCAAATCCCATTCTCAATCCATTGGATACGAATGATTCGTTCTGATGAAAGACGCCGTTGTCGATATAAAGTCCTTTCTTCAATGCTGTCTCCGACATGTTCACCAGATCGATATGCTTATCGAAAATGGACCATACTGCAAGTCCTCCTTCCGGAATCTTAAATTCTATTTCATTGGCGAACTCAGATTTGAGCAGCTCACAGAATAGGTTTCTACGTTCCTTATAGATTTTTAGTGATTTGCGAAAATACCTGTCCATTTCACCGTTGTCAAACATCAGTGCAAATGCTTCTTCCAAGGCCGTATCGCCCTGCCTGTCTATTAATTCCCGCAACGATGTAGCTGCCTCTATAAATGTGGTCGGTCCTGTCATAAAGCCAATTCGTAGGGCAGGGGCAAAAGTTTTCGTCACTGAACCGATATAGATCACATTTTGATTATGATCGATACTGGCCAATGGAAGGTAGGGTTTGTTGTCATAGTGGAAATCAAAATCGTAGTCATCTTCAATGATTGCAAAACGATACTCTTTAGCCAATTTTAAGAGTTTCAGCCGCCGATCCATACTGAGGGTGACCGTTGTGGGGCAATGATGATGAGGAATGATATATACAGCCCTTATTGTTGTATGGAGTAGTTGCTCCTCAAGATAGTCCACGTCCATGCCATTTTCATCGACAGGGATTCTCAGTAGCTGTGCACCAGTTTGTCTGAACGTTATATCTGCAGCCGTATAATTGGAAGTCCCCACGGCAATTTGATCCGAAGGTTGGAGGAGTAGCCGAGCTGCTAAGTAGATGCCCATCTGGCTTCCTTTGGTCATCAGTATGTTTTCAGGAGGTACCAGTAGACCTCTGGTCTTGGAGAGATAGTTAGAAATAGATGCTCGAAGATGTTCTGACCCCTTAGGACTTCCATATTTCAGAAAATTTTTACCATAGAATTTTCTGGAAATACTGCGGTACTCACGCATAAGTTGATCTATCGGGGCCAGACGTACGTCGGGGAAGCCGTCATCAATAGCGAGAGCTGTTTTCTGGAAATTTTTGCTAGGAATGGCATTTTTAAAATTATTCTTCCATAGAAAAGCCCCCTCGGATGCGTTACTTTTATTGGGTTCAATATGTCTGGTCTGGGCAAGAATCGGTAGACTGGACAGCACAAATACTCCCTTTCGTTCGATAGATTCGGCCCAACCCTGACTGATCAGTTCTTCATATGCGAGTTTGACTGTGTTTCTGTTGATACCGATTAATTCGGCCAGTGTACGGGAACTGGGCAGTGGATCCGAGGGCTGCAACGTTCCATCCGTAATCAAGGATATAAACATGTTGCATACCTGAATGTATAAGGTGACAGCAGAGTTCCGATCGACTTGGATCAATGATTTGTAAGGTAGCATCTGGGCTGTAGTATTTGTGAGAATTGGGATGTAAATATAATCCAATAACAACGTAGTTTTGTCAGAAATTATTAAAGAAATGAAGAACGTATTAGTTATTAACTCAAGTGCACGGACAGTTCGATCTCAAAGCCGAAAGCTAACAGAAGTATTTGTCGCGCGTTGGAAAGGTGTCCATACTCATCCGGAGATCACATTTCGAGAGTTAGGAAATACGGACGTACCCCATATTGATGAGCATTGGATTAATGCCGCTTTCAAATCCGAAGCCTATAGATCCGATGAGGAGATAGAGGCGCTAAAAATGAGTGATCTGTATATATCTGAACTCAAGAAGGCGGATATTATTGTACTTGGCTCTCCCATGTATAATTGGTCTATTCCCAGTGCGCTCAAAGCTTATATTGACCAGGTTGTAAGAGTTAACGAAACCTGGAAACGCAATCCCGACGACATCCAAAATCCATACATCGGTCTTCTGCAGAATAAAACCGTATTTCTCCTACTCTCTAGAGGCGCGCAAGGCTATGAAAAGGGAGAATATAATGAACACATAGATTTTCAGACGGATTATTTAAAGCGAGTGTTTAACGTCATGGGGATCCGCCATATTCATGTGGTTACCGTAAATGGTGAATCTTTTGATGCGGATAAATACAAGATGTCCATATCTGCAGCACATCGAAAGATCGTTGAGCTGATCGATACATCAGCCGTAGAAGAGACATCTTCCTCATAAGTTGTTGCTTGTAGTATGCACAGACAGACGGTTACTCCGATACAAGCGCAAGGAATAGATGCCATTTCATCAACCAGCTTAAGACTATAGAAACGAGCAGTTTCCACGTTAGAAAAATAGAATTCTGTAAAAGCAAAGTGAGGTTTTAATTAACGTTGATTTATATATTTTAATAGCATGAAAAAGAAAGTTTTACATATCAATTGTCATCCACTTTTCAATAATTTGTCACATTCCACTGTTCAGCTTTCGGCATTTGGGTTTGATGTACTATCCGGGCAGGAACACATAGATATCGAAATGCTAAATCTTTATGATCATGACACCCTGATTCCCAGAGTGGATGAGCTCATGTTTTCGGTATGGGATAAGCAAGGGAATGATTTAAGCGTTGATGAAGAAATAATCTATCAAGCCCAAGAGACATTGTTGGAGCAGTGGATAGCAGCTGATCACATCTTTATATATTCGCCTCTGCACAATTTTAACGTTACCTCTAAATTTAAGGATTACGTTGACAATCTTTTAATCGCTAAGCGTACCTTTAAATACACAGCAGAAGAGTCTGTAGGTTTGTTGTCTGATCACAAAAAGGTCATTTACATTCAAAGCAGCGGCAGTGAGTATGAGGAGAATATTCGCTATGTCCATGCCGATCATGCGCCACAATACATTCGTACCATTCTGAGTTTTATGGGGATCAAGCAGTTGACAGTCTTACGAGTCCAGGGGCTGGAGGTCAGTGGTAATAATAGACATAGCATCGTTGATAAAGCTAAATCTGAACTATTGGAATACATACAGACATATTTCCCGCAAGTATGTACGTCCATAAAAAAAGGCTGCCATTCCGAAGAATGACAACCTCATCACTACCCAATTAAACTAAATTCTTGTATTTACCAATCCTTGCTATAGATTTGACTTTTATCGATGACCAGCTCATCGTCAAATAGTGTTTTAGCCACATCTTGTAATGCAGGTGTTTGAAGCCATTCGAAGTTATCCCTGTTAGGGTCAAATGCAAAAATCATATGAGCTCCAAATCCTCCCGTCCGAATGTCGCTCAAATCTGACGTACTGGGAATATAGCCACGTGCATATTCTGCTGATGACATCCCCCATCCAGATTTTGGAAGTCCTGGATAATTACGTGATAAGTCATAGCTGCCACCATAGTCGTGTAATGCATAATCCACATATTGCCCTGCAGATTTTCCGTCAACGGGGTCTCCAAAGTAACGTGTACTTGAATACACATAGACCATGGTTAGCTTGTTTGGCATCGCCATCTTTGTTTCATATACTAGTCTTGCCGCAGCTTGACTGGATGGCGAGACAAATCCCGGAGGAGCTGGATAAATTTCTTTAGAATACTCGTCATCAAAAAATACCCCATCCAGGTTGTAAGCATCGCAGACTGCCTTTATCTCTTGGGCGAATACTTTGGCAGCAGCGTCAGAAAGATTGGCGACCCCCGAACGGTCGTGATTCCCCAATATGCTCAAGATGACTTTCATCCCCTTATCCTGCAAAGGTTTGATATATTTCGCACGGTTTGCCAATAGATGGGTTACATTTGGGTTGTGCGTGACTTTCACCTTGCCTGTAGTCGCATCGTAGTTAATGTTGGACGAAAATAGGATCACCATATCAATGAGATACTTGTCACTGTTTTTTAGTTTTAAGCTCAGATTGTTCAATGGGTTGGTATCATTTACCTCCATACAACTGATGATCTTGATTCCTGTACTTTTGTTGGTCGATGGAACTTTCGACAAGTCATTTACGAAAAGCAACAAGTCACTGGATTTGGACAGTACTCCTCCCACCAGCAGTGTCGTACTCAAGGGGATCACATAGGTCTCTTTTCCATCTATTTCAGCTCCTGTCTTGACGGATACTTTCACCGGATCCGAAGAGGTTGCATTGGCCTTCACCTCGACCTGGCCATTGCCAGAAAGTGTCACCAAGGTTTGCGGAAAAGCCTTGAACGTAGTTCCATTTTTTTTGTTGTACGCATTAAGAACCTCTTCACTATAGACAACAGACCCTTTCACCCCTTGTGCATTGGGCTTGGAGAGCTGTAGTAGTACATCGTAGGTTCCTTCAGTACGGAATTCAAAAGTTGAATTGTCAATTCTTCCATCCACTCCAGCCAGATATCCGATAGATTCTCCAGTCACACCATATCTCGATTCATCAATTGATTTCACAGATATAGCGTCCTCTTTACAAGATTGAAGCGTGATCATCGGGAATATTACGAATAGTCCCCACAGCAGAAGGCTATATTTCTTTGCTAAATATTTCATATATATAGTATTTATTAATTGACCAACCATTATTTTGTCGGCAGTGATACCGGCGTCCACTTAACAGTCTTTTTAGCTGTCAAGTCATTGCCATTGGCTGTATGATCTTTGACCACACTGCCGCTACCCTCATTGCATTTCCAATAAGCGACCAAGCCATCGGCTGTAGGACTTACTTCGTAAGGATTACCGGCAATTTGCTCCGCAGTCCGCTCCACATTCCAAATACGGCATTCCGAAATATCACCTGCAAGGAAACGTGCGTCCTCATATGATCTACCAATGTAGAATCCATTCTGCCCATTTACTCCAAAGCTAACCGTTGACAGGGATGTATTCGCCACAGATTGCTCTTTGCCATCTATATATATACGAATTTTCTTGTCTTGACCATTAAAGGTGACAGCAACGTGTACCCATTGATTCGTAGGCAATCCTTTGGTTGCAGCATCTGATCCAGGCATGTTGCCAGCAGATGTAGCCACTTGAATCTGATTGGCCGGGAAGTTGGCATCACCCAGACGGATCAAGAATCTACCTTCGATCCCCATGACGGTACTGATCATACGATCGTAGTTGCGTACACGGATCAAAGCTTCTAGTGTAAACTGTGACAGGTTATTTACCGGAGCCGGAGTTTTCCATTGATCGATGTGCAGATTGTTATCTTCTATATCAGCGACTACATCTATCAACGCTCCACCTTTGATCACATAGAATACCGTTTTCTGGCTTTCTAATATACTTAGGCTTCCGCCTGTGAGAGACACGGGGAGTACAAAGATTTTTTCTTTGTCTAAGGTATTGATCTTGTCAAATGTTACCGTTACAGGCGTAGACTCGACAGACCCTTGGCTTATTTGGGCCTTATTGCTGGAGATGGTATAAAATTCTGCAGGGAGTATTTCTACCTTTTCATTGTATATTTTGGTATATACATCCAGTTTTGAAGGATCTGCACCCAGATCGACCTCTACCGGAGCCGACTCTAGATTGGCCATCCCCACTTTAATGGTAAACTGCTCGGTAGTCACGGAAGGCTTATTGATGATGCGTTCCAATTTTCCTGTCGAAATGTAAACTTTATTATCGAAGGTCTCCTCGTTTTTACAGGATACAAGTAGAGTCAATAACACTACCATGAACCCTAAGGAATAAAAATGTTTCTTTCTCATGGTCTTTATTTTACTTTTATTGCCGGATTGATAATTTGAATGGCTTCCCTGTTGTATTGATAACTCTTCAGTACATTGAAGTAATCGTATGACAGGTTTTTATAGCCGACACCTTGGATGCGTAAGCCGTTTTGGGGTGATGCCGCCCATCGTGCCGTAGATATAGCAGCGCGGCTGCCATCTACAAAATAACCCAGCTTGGCCTCCTCCGCTTTGTAGGATGTCATACTTGCTAAGACTATAAATTTATCGGTAGGCACATTGGTAGCCGTTGCAGATAATAATGCATAGCTCAGTCCCCCCGCATCTACGGCGTTGTCTGTCGGCAATATAATGTACTTCGCTTCCTTTAGGATGTCCTTGTCAATCAGGTATTGGGGGCTTCCTTTAAAGAAGGCTGTTTTGCTGGTATTGGCCGCCAACCAAGGACGCACTAATCCAAAGAAAAGACGCTCCTCGGCCTCGACCTCAGCTTTCTCAGCATCTGTCAAATGCAGGACCTCTTTACCTATATAGGATACGATTAATCCTTGATACGGATACTTATCCGCCTCAGCAAAGATCGTGTTTATCGTATCCTTTGTAAAGTCATTGAATACTAGTGTTTTATCGTCCTTCTTCGCAAATGCGGTTTTAATACTGTTAAAATCAATTTCAAAGATCACTTTGGTACCCTTCTTCTCCAAAAGATCCTTCATCTCGCTGACCTCTCTGTCCACTAAGGCAGTCGGAGATTCTAAAACAACGAAATCCAAACTGTCGGGTACTTTAGAAAAATGATCACCTTGGCTGGAAAGCTCCTTCTTGCTGTTGTTGAACCAGCCCATGTTTATCTTATGAGGGCTATGTTTAAAAGCACGAAGGTCTTCTAGATACTTTGCATAAAGTTCGGGATTTTGCTCTTCCATATCCGGACTCGATATATCCAGCGGCTCAGTCTCTGTCCATTTATTACAGGCTGTAACATTTGCTAGTATTACGCCTAGCAACAGCGCAATGCTGTATTTCTTTATCTTGAAAACTACTAAATTCATAATTCAAATGTTATTTTTTAACCCACCATAGATCAGTGCCCATATTGTCGGCACCTTTCAATAAATTGCTGACTGCATCCGTCACATTCTTACCATTTTCTGTATACTCTTCCTGTGGATATGGTAAGCGTCTTGCCATCCGTTTGCTGTCTACACGTCCGCCACTGTTGTTGACCATTACTTCCATTAATTTAGGATATCCAGTACGGCGGTATTCTGTCCAGGCTTCAATTCCTAACGGGAAGTTCGCAATCCATTTTTGGGTGATGATACGTTCTAATTTTTGGGATGCGGTCCCCGCTTCCTGCCATTTGATCGTGATCGCACTCGGGACGCCAGCATATGAAAATGCACCCAATGGATCCACATATGCGGCCGGTCTATTGGTACTGTTGTTTAAATAATCATCTGCACCATTTACATTCCATTGTTCAAACGATAGACGTATCCCTTGGTTGTACAGGGACTCGACATTTGCACCTGCCATATTCCAGCCTTTGAAAGCACCCTCAGCCTGAAGGAAAGACGTCTCTGCTGCATTGAACCATAATAGTTTATCACTTTCCGCAACATTCATATTGGTATATTCCTTAGGCGTACTTCCGCTTGGGATCTGTATTCCGGAGCGAATACCGTAGTAGCCATTTGTGATCGTTCCTGTAAATGTGGAAGGCGTAAAATACTTTGCTCGACGTGGATCAGCATAGCCGTTCATATACGATGTGATATCAGCAGATACGCGTGAGTCGCCATTATTATATTCATACATGATCACCCGGAAAGGATTTCTATTGATGGGTTTGATAAAAGCATTATCTGCATTACTGCGAATCACACCCACTTCATGGTTTACTGCTTCCTCACCTTTTTGGCGAGCCTTCGTAGGATCTACATCCGAAATATGGATTGCCAGACGTAGTTTTAGCGAATTGGCAAGTTTGATCCATTGCAGTACATTACCACCATATACTAAATCTGCCTTACTGGAAAAGTTTTGTGTTCTCCGCTCTGTCAGTACTTTGATCGCTGCATCCAACTGTGTAAACATCAGGTCATACACCTGTTCCTGGGAGTCATACGGTGCTTCTAAGGCGCCATTTTCGCCAATCTTAGAGTAGGGGATAGGACCGTATATGTCTGTGATCCTGGAGGCTGCCATTACTTTGACGATATCAGCTACGGCATGGACCGATACATCTTGAGACACCTGTCTAATGGTTTTTGTCTGCACAAATAGTTTCGGAAGTACATCATTAAAAGGTACGCGTGCCCAACCATTCTCCGGATTATAGGTCGCAAAGTTTTTACCGTTGAATCCATTGTTTGAATCCGCCAGATAGCCACCCATGGAGCCGCCTAGCAGACACTCGATGAATTGGTTTGCATTGACATCCAAAGGTACTACCCATGCTTGTAATCCGATCATTGCGGAGGATAATACATACGCATCACGTTCCACTTCCTCAGGAGTCGCTCCTGCAGGGTCGGTGTTATATTTGTCGAAGTTTTTGGTACAGGATAGCTGTGTCATCGATGACAGCATTGCCCCCCAAAATAAAATCTTATGTAGTTTCATAATTAGTTTAGAATTTAAGACGAACGTTAAAACCTAGGTTACGGGTACTTGGTGTCATAAAGTAGTCAATACCTTGATAATAATTGCCGGTACTCGCTGTAGACTCTGGATCAAATGGTGCTTTGTTGTAGATCATGAGTAGGTTGCGTCCTACTAAGTTTAGACTCAAAGCCGCTTTATCGCCAAAGAATGATTTCGGGAAAGTGTATCCAACCGTTACTTCCTGCAGTCGCACATTGGTGGCACTATAGGTATAGAATTGTGGAATACCCGAGTTGATACCGACGACATTGTAGTAGGCTTCTGCATTTACCCGATCGGTCCCATTTACGACAAAGCCACCATTATCACGGGCTTGAGCTGACGCTTCCGATACACCATAGTAGTCCATGTACGCTTGGGTAGCCGAATATACCACTCCACCGAAGCGAGCCGCGATGGTAAAGTCTGCCATCCAGTTTTTATATTGGAAGCTATTTCTCCAAGCCATATTGGATTTCGGGAATATACTGCCTAGATAAATATCACCCACATTGTTATTGTTGACCACTTTTCCATCCGGCGTGACATACACCTGGCCGTTGTCATCCCGTAATAGATCCGATAAGGAATACAGGTCACCTAATGTACCTCCCTCTTTCAGGATGAATTTAGCTTGGGAGAGCCCACCGACATCCAAGCGGTTTTTGTTGATGACAGCCCCTGTCTCGGGATGTACGTAGTCCCGCACCAATTCCTTGATTTCATTCCTATTGAGCGTGAAGGTATAGTTCGAGTTCCATTGGAAATCCGCCCATTTCTTCTCATAGCCCAATCCGATCTCGATCCCTTTATTGACAACTTTACCTGTTTGCACGTACAGGCGGTTGTAACCAGATGATACGGACAGCTGAGGGTTGAAGGTCTGATTGAGCGTAGTCGCATGATATAAGGTCAAGTCTAGATTAAAACCATTTAAGAATTTGGCATTCAATCCAACCTCGGCCGAATTGGTACGCTCCGGTTTTAAATCAGTGATTGGGTAATTCGATAATGCTTTATATTGTTGTGTCGCAACATCCCATTCATATACCGGATTCGCCAAGAATTCAGGAAATGGTCTACCTACAGATGCATAAGAAGATCTCACCTTCAAATATTGGAACACATTGGACATGTCTACAATTTGAGATAGTACTGCTGTGGCACCTATAGAAGGGTAGAAAAATGAGGACTGTGTAGATTTTGGTCCAGCTAAATTGGAGTGCCAATCATTCCGACCGGTTGCTGTCACAAAATAAGTATTCTTATAGCCCATTTCTACACTGGCAAATATGGACTGTGACTCCCGGCTTCTGTCAATCATCGGCATTTTCTTCCGATCGTCGATCTGTGTAATGTCGAATTTATTGGTCAATCCGTTTTCCAGAATGGGGCCTCTAATCGGTAATGAGCCCGTTTTGTCATGTAAGATTATACCTCCGATATTTGCTTGAAGGGTAATATCGTTGAAGGTCTTATTGATATTAGCCATTATATCGCCATAGTATTGGTTAGACTTCTGTTCGTCCAGTCCAAAGAAACCGTTTCTTGAACCCTCGGTAATGGTGGTATTGGTACTGGCATATAGCTTTTCGGTAAAGCGCCCTGTCGTATTGTCCATCCGACCGCGTGCCGAGAGACTCAGCCAGTCATTTACCTGGTAGCTTAAGTTGGCATTGATCATGTAGCGATCTTTGTTCGTTTCTCTCAGATTCCTGTAATTGATCCAATATGGGTTTTGACCGACTACCTCATTCAATCCTTGTGGCCAGTATTGTTCGTGTATTTTACGAGATACATTATACCTTTCGTACATGCGGATTGCATCCCAGTCATCACCACGTGGGAAGAGATAGGCTGTTGTCAAGGGATTGGAATATATACCCTGGTTTGTCATGTTGCGATCGCGCTGCTTGATATAGTTCAGTCCAGCATCCAACGTCAATTTATCATTCAAGAACTTGGATGTATTGCGAAAGGTGAAATTGTATCGGTCGTATTTGTTATTGGGTACGATACCAGTAGCATTGACCGCGCCTGCGGATGCATAAGTTTGGTTTTTATCCGTCCCGGTAGAGAATGAAATACCTTCAGTAGACACGATCCCTGTTTGTAGATAGTCTTTTGATGGCGAATAATTATAATTGTTGACATCCGTCAATGGTGCTCCCCAGCTTTTATCGTTGACACCCGATGCCAATCCAGATCCCGTACCGTATCGATTTTGGAAGGAAGGCATGACAAATGCGTTGTGAAATTGTGTGTTCTGCGTTAATGTCAGTGATGTTTTACCCGCTATACCTTTACGCGTATTGATGACAATGGCACCGTTTGCAGCATCAGATCCATACAAGGCCGCCGCCGCAGCACCCGTTAGTACAGACATGGACTCGATGTCATCGGGGTTGAGATCGGCAATACCTTCAGACGTACCTGTTGAAGCAAATTCAGAACCCTCTGTGGATTTTTTATTAAACATAGGGATACCGTCTATGACATATAGCACATTGTTGTCCTGCTCGATTGTTTTGGCTCCACGCATCACTACCTTCGCGGCGCCACCAATGCCACCTGAACTACTATTAATGGTCACTCCGGCGATCTTACCATTGAGGGAATTGATCATATTGGCATCTCTGACCTGTGTCAGGTCATCCCCTTTTACCTGCTGTACGTTGTAACTGAGTGCTTTCTCCGAACGCTTAATACCTAGAGCTGTCACCACGACTTCATCAATCGACGCTTCCTCTTGAAGCAGTCGGATCTGAATCTCTTTGGTTACATTTTCCACAGCGACTTCCTGCGATACATAGCCTACGTAACGTATCGAAAGTATATCTCCAGCCTTTGCATCACTGATTGTAAAGATACCCTCTGCATTCGATTTAGTTCCTTTGTTGGTCCCTTTGACAAAGACACTTGCACCCGAAAGTGGTTTGCCCGTTTCATCAAGGATAATCCCTTTGACAGGCTGCTGAATCGCTTTTACGGTCATTCCGGCAGTCGTCGGATTACCCTTGGCAGATAAAGAGGTAATTAACAGTGTGTTGTCTTTTTGATCATAAGACAGGTCCTGATCTTTTAACAAGGTCTTCATCACCTCATGAAGGCTAGCATCTTTGAATTCGACATTCAGAAGACGGTTGTCGTTGAGCATTTGGTTGGAATACAGTACATTGTATCCCGTTTGTTTTTTGATTTCCCGAATGAGATCAATGGCCTTTATCCGTTGTTTGCGCAACGTAATACTCCCTTGACCCGCAGCTGATATGGAAATCTGAAGCATAAGCATAGAGATGCCTACAGTTCGTATCATTTTAAATGATTTAAACCACATAATTCTACTTTGGATTTTAATTGATATTGTTTAGTTTATAAAGTTATTGCTGCCCCTAAGGGTCTTTTTGGTTATTTTATCGTAATGGAGCGACCCTGAATATCAAACTTGACTTTAGAAGTCATTTTTAATAGATTCAGCACATCTTCTACCTTCGCATATCTGGAGATCTCGCCATTAAAGGTGATCTTCCGTGTATTCATGTCCTGGAACGTATACTCCACATTATACCATCTACCCACACGTTCCATAATGGATTCTAGGCTTTCGTTTCTAAAAATAAAAGCATTATTTTTCCAGTCCACAAAATCATTCACATCCACTTCCTGTATGCTCACCTGATTTCCTTCAACTTGTGCCTGCTGGCCGGGGCGTAATTTTTGTTTTTTGTTGATCAAGACCGATCCTTCCAATAAAGTCGTCAGGCTACGGGACGCGTGATAGGTGTTGACATTGAAGACAGTTCCCAATACCTGGATCTCCTGCTGTTCGGATTTGACCACAAAAGGTCGTCTAGCGTCCTTGGCAACATCAAAGTAACCTTCACCTTTCAGGTCCACGATCCGTTTGGCTTGATGGTGCATATCTACCGCAAAGCGTAAAGATGATTCGGCATTTAAGGTCACTTTAGAGCCATCTGGCAGTATGATCTCATATTGTCCCCCACGTGGAGTCGCAATGGTGTTATATCCCTTTCCTACAGTTAGGTTAGGATCTATTTTATACTGCAACATACCCTCTGCAGTTCTCGTTATCGAAATACCTTGATCGTTGGTGGTCTCCGTATGATTATCTGCTAGTGAGATTTGACGGCCGTCACTCAGTGTCAGTACTGCTTTATTCTCTCCCGGAAGAATCTCTGTACTCACCAATTCGGAGGATTTGTCTATACCCGTCTGTCTTTGGGTGACGAAATAAGTGCTGACAGCGAGCGATATCAGAATAGCGGCAGCAGCTGCCCAACGATAATATCTGGGTCTGCTGGTTATCTCGATAGTTGCGTGCTCTGTTTTGGCATCTATCTGCTGCCACAGTCTGATTTTATCAGGCACACTAAGGGCATGTTGATCGTTGATCTCCCGTTGTTCAAACCACAGTTCGAGCAATTGTCGTTCTTCAACCGTACACGTACCTTTGGCATACTTATCCAGTAATTGTTTGATTTTATCCTTGGTCATAATTGATTATTTTACTGCCTAATCACATACATGTTGCACAAGTATGCCTTAGGGAGTATAAAAAAATCAATTATTTTTTATCCCATAGAAAAGCGATCAGAATAATTCCTTCCAGGGTTTTATGTCCAAGCTTATAACGGAAGACTTTGAGTACATTTTGGATTTGTTTACGTACCGTCTTTTCTGAAATATCCAGTCGCTCTGCTATTTCTTTATAAGACAGGTGTTCTTTTCGACTTAGACGGAATATCTCTTGCGCTCTTGGGGGCAGTTTCTCCAATTGATGGTCCAGATAATTTTGTAATTCCTTTTCCTGGATTATGCCGAGGATTGGATCGTAGAATGGAGAAACAAAGTCGACGATGCTTTGCATATATTGATCTCTGTATTTCTTTTTCCGGAGTTGATACAATGCCTGCTTGCGTACAGACATATACAGCCATGCGCCTAGATTTTCAATTTTTAAGTCTGCTCTACGCAACCACAGCGACGAAAATACTTCTTGGATGATATCCTCCCGATCTACCGTATCCAGCTCAATTTTCTGAGAAAAGACGTATAATTTATCGACAAACCGGGTGTACACTTCTGTAAAAGCAGCGTAATCTCCACGCTGAATTCCAAAAAGTAAATCTTGTTCAGACCAACTAAAATAGTGTGCTGCAGCATTCCCCATCATTGCATTTTTACAAACAGAAATTATAACTGGTAGATCAAATATAGGGGATATTTTAAAATATAGGATATCGGATTGAAAAATTATAACGATTTAGCTACATGAAAATCGCGTAAAGCACTTTAAAGGGCTTTAGATTAAACAGGATTGTCAGAGGTTGGGTTACAGTTCCTACGCTGCGGATATATGTGGATAATACCTAAGGCTGGTTTGTCTTTTGTATCTCTGAAGTTAGGAGATCCATTAAGTCTGTCGAATACCCCATTCTTCTGAAGCTAATTCTACCGTCCTTATCTATGAGGTAGAAAAATGGTGAACCCGGAGCGTTGAACTTATTCTTTATAGGTTGTGCATCAGCAGCCACTTTAAAATGCAGTGGGTTACGCTCCAGGTATCGGGATAAACTGGTAGAGGTATTGCCGTATAACCCCACGATTTTCAGATCGGGAAATCGTTCAACCAGTTTATTGATGACAGCATTTGATAGCTGATTTGCAGGACACTGGGTATGTGTCAGAAAAAGCAGCACCTGGGAGCCTCGAAGGCTTTGCGAACCAATGGAATCTCCCGACAATGTCAACGTACTCCATTCAGGTGCCATATCTCCTGTATTCAGCAATTGTGCAGATTTACGGTCATGGGGTCGATATTCCTCGGGTAGGATGAAATCTGCTAAATAATTAGAGCCGATATCGTGCTTGAAATGGGTATATACCGATTGATTGTATAGACTAAATGATCCGATGGATACCCCACCTGCCTCTAATCTGGAAAAACCCTTTAGTGTAGCGTTGACGGGTGTCAGGTGTCTTTTGTCAAAGGTAATCACATAGGTCATAAATTCCCCTTCGTTATTACTGGTACTGTCCAGATCGTTATATTGGTATCGATAACAATCGACATTATTGATGGTTGTATCAGCTAGAATATGTATTTTCTGAGGAGAATCCTGAAGAGCAATTTTCAATTTTTTGATCAACCCATTAGAAAAGAGCTCAGCAAAAGTACCCCCGGGTTGATCCTCACTCTGCCAGGTGTAGGTACTGTCTGTTTCCAAAAAGAAATGCGTTTTATTTGTAAATATGGACTGCCGTTTGTAATCTTTACCCTCATAGATCATTTTTTGAGATTCGATGTTTCCATCTGTGTCAAAAAATATGCTGTAACTTTTCTTACTCGAAATTGTATCATCGCTGAACATACTTTTTTCGTTTCCCATTTCTTCAAAACTCACACTTTCTATAGAGCTCCACTTCTGTACAAATTGTTGTAAAGGTGTTAGGGTCTTCGTTTGAGCAGCACTGTAACTAGTCGAAATATGGAATAGAAAAGAGGTTAGGATAAGCAATTTCTCCATGTTATCAAAAATGTCGTTTTTAAATCGGTAAGATCAAATCTAACCGATTAGTAAAAAAGATCAAAGAGGTTTAACATTTTTTAAATAGCGCAAATAAAAGCGTTCACATCGCAGTGGATATACCTTGTATTTTTTTAAGGCTAACAACGGAGATGGCTTATGACCATGTTTTTCCATTGCTACCATATTTTTGTCTTCATTTTTACGTCATTAAGAAGATCAAAAGCTTAAAAATTAAATGTTCTCGATGTCATTCTCCCGTATCCTTTCAGCTCCATCTTGCCAGGAGATAAATCTAGGATTCCATAAGAATTTTTATCGGCGGTCTCGATCATGCCTTCTAGTGTGATGATGGGTACTCCTTTATAAATACCAAAATTACCCTCATGGTGATGTCCAGATATAACTGCGCGGACGTTGCCGTATTTTTCAATAATGGATAGGATTTCCCTGTTGTTCAATGCTTCGAGTCCATTCTCGGGATATAGGGGATGATGTGTAAATATGATCACATCCTTCGATTTTTCCTGCGCGTTACGAATCTGCTTTTCCATCCATTGCAGCTGTCTGTTCCCTATACCACCACTCCAGGGCTGTGCATTTTCTCTTTTCGCCATTTTTAGACCCTCATTCATCTTTTGCCATTCTGTATGTTCCGGCGAGCCCACTTTTGTGGCGTATTCAGACAGTTCATTGGTATTCAATAGGATGAAAATCCAGTTATCTTTCTGCACGGTGTAGTAGGGGGCGGACATGGCTAATTCTCTATAGAGTTGATTCCCATCCTTTACATCTACGAAATCGTGATTCCCCATTATATTATATACCGGTGATTTGAGTAATGCCAGTCGCTGCTTTACCGGTATTAGATCCTTTATTCCCGCGTCGACCAGATCACCCAGTACTACAGTAAGGTCAGCCCTTTCCTCGTTTATCACCTGTGTAGCCGTATCCAATTTCAAAAGAGAGTTGCGGTAGAAGCGACTACCCTTACTGTCTTTATCTGCATATTGTGGATCAGCTATTAACCCGATGCGCAATTTTGGAGCACGTTCCTGAGCGTGATTTGTGATCTGCAAAAACGTACTTAGGAGTACTATCCATAAAAATCTTAATCCCATTCTGAATTTTGTTTTAGGTTATCGTTTAATGTCATTTCATCGAACGGTATGTCCGCTGTGGTCATGTTAATTAATTGGTTGCTAGTACAAACTTAGTTGATTTTTTGAGTTTTCAAATATTAAATAAACATCAATCGATTGCGCATTTTGCTTGCGTCTATTGACCTTGCTCGAAGAGTTCAAGACCGCTTTCAGCCTGTATTTATTTTAACCGGTCGGGAAGTGGTATTAGGTGCCACCTGTAGCTTGAGCTGCTTAGGCATATTCCCTCATTTTGTTTTGCTGATTACGATTTTCTTATTAACTTGCTGCTCTGACGGGTGTGTATTTCACTCGATATGAATGCTAACACTGACTATTATAATCTTGCTTCATTTACAAATACGGTACTAAAAAATGGAAATCAATCGCGTAAAATCGTTGAAAGAGGGTAATCATGAAATGTTCAATCTAGTATTTGAGACCTATTGGGAAAAAGTTTACCACTATTTACTAAAGAGGACCAAGGACGTAGATTGTTCGATGGAGTTAACACAGAATCCAGGTTATCATTAGTTGAGTTTGCTAGTCGGTCTTTCATCCGCTAAAGTGAGAGGCTGATTTGCCGAATTTTTTTCATTTAATAAAATTGACATGCGTAGATATATCATCCTCCTCCTTTGCTTGTGCCTTTGCCCTGCAACTTATTTACTGGGACAGACCAGTAAAGATTTGGTTCTCCAATTTGACAAGCCTGCCGAGTATTGGGAGGAAGCTCTTCCGTTGGGAAATGGGCAAACCGGGGCAATGGTTTTTGGAGGAGTGCAGCAGGAGCGTATTCAGCTGAATGATCATACCCTGTGGTCCGGCTATCCCGAATCCGGAAATAATCCTGCGGCAGCGGCATTGCTACCCAGTTTAAGGCAGCAGATTTTTGATAATCAATTTGGCGAAGCTGAAAAGACATGGCGTAAGATGCAAGGACCCTACTCCGCACGTTACCTGCCTTTGGGTGATCTATGGCTAGACTTTGATCATCAAGTGCAGCAAGCCGACAACTATCTCCGTACTCTGGATATCCAACGCGCTGTGAGTACCACATCCTATCGTCTCCAGGGTGTTACCTACCAACGTACAGTTTTTGTAAGTCACCCTTCCAAAGCTCTTGTTGTTCATCTCAAGGCCGATAAGAAGGGGAGCATTAGTTTCAAGACCAGATTGAGCAGTAAGTTGAAGGCGAGCAGCTTCACCCATGATCGGCAGTTGGTCATGCACGGACAAGCTCCTAAGTATGTCGCCCACCGTACCTATTTTCCTGAGCAGGTCACATACGATGATCAAGAGGGGATGGCGTTTGAGGCACGGATCGCTATCAATAATAGCGGTGGCAAGATGACGGTTGGCAAAGACTACCTGCAGGTCTCGGGTGCTGATGAGGTCACGCTATATCTGACGGAAAGCACGAGCTACAACGGCTTCGACAAGTCGCCTAAAAGTCAAGGCAAGGATGCCTCTGCCGAAGCCTCACAAAAAATGGCCCATGTAACAAAGACACGCTTCGATGGTCTATTGAAGGAGCATGTCGCCGATTACCGTCAGCTTTTCGATCGCGTTAGTTTTTCACTTTCTGCTCAACAGGATCGCACAGCGCTTATGACCGATCAGCGCATGAAAAATTTTGCACAGGATCCTACAGATTACCAGTTGCAGGCACTTTATTTCCAATTCGGGCGCTACCTCCTGATTTCAAGTTCGAGGCCCGGAAGCCGACCGGCCAATCTACAGGGACTCTGGAATGATCAGGTTCAGCCGCCTTGGGGGAGTAATTACACCATCAATATCAATACGGAGATGAATTATTGGCTTGCCGAAAATACTAACCTTTCCGAATGTCATCAACCTCTGTTAAAATTTATTGAAGAATTGGCGATCAATGGAAAGGAAACCGCTAAAATCAATTATGGCATCCAAGATGGTTGGGTCGCCCATCATAATTCAGATGTGTGGGCGAAGACTTCTCCTGTAGGTCATTTCGAGGATGATAAGACCTATTTTCCCGGAGCCTTCTGTTGGCATATGGGGGGCGCTTGGCTTAGCTTACATTTATGGGAGCACTTTCAGTATACCCAGGATAGCACCTTTTTGCGTACGGATGCCTACCCTTTGTTGAAGGGAGCTGCCCAGTTTATGTTACATTGGCTCGTCGAAGACCCCGAGAGTGGTTTTTTAGTGACAGCGCCATCTACTTCTCCTGAGAATCAGTTTAGCTATAATGGTCAAGGCTACAACATTGGCAAAGCTACGACCATGGATATTGCTATCGTTAGGGAGCTTTTTCAGACCGTTATCAAAGCCTCTACAGCACTCAATAATGATGAGGCATTTCGCGACCGTGTAGCACAGGCGCTAGATAGATTGTATCCATTTCACGTGGGCCGCCATGGTCAACTTCAGGAGTGGGCTCAGGATTTGGACGATCCCAAAGACACCCATCGTCACATATCCCAGCTATTTGCCTTATATCCGGGTACACAGATTTCACCCGGCCGTACAGATGACCTGGTCAGCGCAGCCAAGCAGACGCTTGAGCATCGTGGAGATGTAAGCACAGGATGGAGCATGGCCTGGAAGATCAATTGGTGGGCACGCCTTTTTGATGGCGACCGTGCACACAGCATCCTCAATAAATCTTTCAATTTTATAGAATCTGAGGCCAAGAAAGATCGCCCTCGCCAATCTGGTGGTGGTGTCTATCGTAATCTATTTAGCGGACACCCGCCTTTTCAGATCGATGCCAATTTTGGCGTGACAGCAGGTATTGTGGAGATGCTCATGCAGAGCCATGACGGCATGATCCGTGTCTTGCCGGCCTTACCGTCCGCATGGAGTACCGGACATATCAAAGGGATCAAAGCCCGCGGCAATTTTGAATTGAGTATTGCATGGGAAAACGGTAAATTCAAAGAAGCCGAATTGATTTCCCATGCCGGTCAGGAATGCCATATCCAGTTTCCTGCCGCGGTCAGCGTCCTGGGGGTAACTAGCAGTGGCAATACCGACGGTACTAGGCATCATTTTCCTACAGATAAAGGGAAGACGTACAAGATTGTCCGTTTATCAAATTGAATTTAAAACTTCATTAATCCCGAGATTTTTCCTATGAAATAAAAGAAATGGAGTACTCCTGTTTAGATAAATTTATATATTTAAAAAAAATAGCCAATATCTTAAATGTAAAGTAATTGTATATATGAAATGGAGACCACTTATCGTGAGCATTATAGCACTTCTATACTCGGTAGCTTTATTTGGACAATCCACCTTATTCAATAGCCAACGTAGATCTCCTGAATTTTTTATTTATAGACTTAATCCCAACATCCTGGAGAAAATCCATATAGGAGGGGGAAAGTTCGAGGAGTCGATGCTGACCGATTTTGTTCTCCGCTATACATATGGCTCTTCTAGACCTCATTTGCCGAGAGGCAACTATGTCGAGGTTCGTGCCAATGAAAATAATCTTATGTACAGTGAGTTTATTATCGATGATCTGTATGCTAAGGTAATCCCTACAGCGGCATTTGCTGTTTGTTTGTATGATTCTTTAGGGAACATAATATCAGATGCAGCGGTGACCCTAGGCAAACGTTCGATGCCCTATGACGGGAAGTTACATTATTATAAATCTAAAAGTGCAAATACGGATGATGTTGTCAGCATTCTGCACAGAGGAGTTTACCATTACTTGCGTGTTGACAGGAACTGGCCGTACGCAGAAGAGATACCTTTTTGGCGAAAACTAAGTAATAGTTGGGTCAGAACGAAGTATAGTGTCGAAAATGTTTTTTGTAGAAAGCAATCTTTTGGCATTCAGAATTTTATAGTTTTTAGTAAACCCATGTATAAGCCTAATGAAAAAGTGAAATTTAAGGCTTATATTGAAAAAGGAAAATGGAACCCTTATAAGGATTCTATCAATGTTCGTTTGATAGGCGATTCTGGATACGCCAAAGATACGGTCATAACTAAACTAACGCCTTATCGTCCCGGAATGTTCAACCACTCTTTTGACATAAATTCAGGATTGGACCTCACTTTGGACAAGTATTACGATATTGCCCTGGAATCTACCCGGACTAAAGAAATTTTGCTTCGGGGATCGTTTCGTTACGAAGACTATGAGTTAAAAAGTATTTCATTCAGTATGAAGTCCGACCGGACGGACTTTGCCAAAGGAGACAGCATTCGTTTGAAGCTAAAGGCTGTAAACGAAAATCAAATGCCAATTTATGATGGTCGTGTTGATTTAAAGATCGTTCCAAAACCTACATTCTCGGCCGGTATGAAGTCCAATCAAGTAAGTTTTATTTCAGATACGCTATGGCAGACGACTATATCACTCACCGAGGTGGAAGAAAAAGAAATAGTATTGCCAGACTCCATTTTTCCAAAAGATATCGGGCTTTCCTTTCAGGTTATCGGCACCTACTTGAGTTCGGACAATGAAAGACACGAAAGGACACTTAATTTGAGTGTGTTGGACGCCGAAAAGGAAATTCGAGTTGCGGTTAAATCGGGACAAGCCGAAATCAAGTATGTAGAGAAAGGAGTAGAAAAGACTGGCCTGGCCAAAATTGAGATTCTGGGAGAAAATGATGAGATCTTGAAGGCTGAGACAATCACTTTACCCCACCTCATTCCACTCCCATGGCAGGCAACAGAAATAGATATCATGACCAATGGTATCCGCAAAATAGTTGACCTAGAAGAGGAAGAATCCGTACAGTTGAGCTATCGTTTTTATCGCACGAGCGATTCAGTCATCTTAAATGTGAACAATCCTGCTGCTCTTCCCTTTTGGTATGAGATCCGCAAGGCCAACAAGACTGTTGCCTCTGGATACGATACCAAATTAAATCGGACATTTCCTGAACACGGAAAAGAGGGATACAGCATGCAGATCGTCTATCTGTTTGGTGGGCGTTCAAAGGTGATCAAGGAAAACCTGCCTTTTGTGCAGAAGAACTTAAATTTAGAGGTCAGTACTGCCACCACAGTATACCCTGGGCAAAAAGCGGAAGTGAAGTTATCGGTGACTGATAAAGCAGGCAAGCCGCTAAAAGACGTAGATATTACTGCTTATGGCTTCACCTCGAAATTCGAATCGGCCAGTTCTCCGAATATTTCGATAGGTGGTGTGATGCGAAGTGCGAAGACCCCTACGAATTTAGCCTTTGAATTGGACGAAGAGTATGCACATCACAATCAAGCATTAAAAGATTGGGCGAGATGGTCCAAAGAAATGCATTTGGACACAATCGCCTTCTACCAATTTTTATTTCCGAAAGACTATTACCAAGCTTCGCAGCCGCTCGCTGGCGGGAAGAGTCAAATAGCACCTTATATTGTTATTGACGGTGTTGTCCAAGGGGTTCACATGATGTGGATTGATGGCGCATTGGCATATGCTAGGCAGGCTCAGCATCACGCTGACTATGTTTTTGAAATCCATCCGGGACAACATGATTTTCGGTTTAGAACCAAAGACAGAGAGGTGCTGGTCCAGGGGTTCCATGTTGAAAAGGAAAGACGCACTATTGTCTCTTTTAATGCAGCGCACGATACACTTATTTTTAGACATCCCATTGAATCCCTGAAAAAAGGACAGATCCGAGTTAGAACGCTGCCTACGCAGGATACTGCAAAGCTCAACCAAGGTGAAGTTGCCGAATTAAAAAAACAACTGATTTCAGTCACCAACAATTTTGGCGCTTGGCAATTACCAAATTTAGGACCTCAGGTGGAACTTCCGGCTTACATACAAGCAGCAGACAATCTCTATTATCTAAATCCCATACCTCGTACTACTTTTAATAGTAGGCTGGGCACCCAAGTTCCCGTTCCTATTCTTGCAGGACCATTCTTACGGACAGGTATAGGTAATGGAGGGCAGAAAATAGCAATGTTGACCGTGGACACAACAAAAATCGGTTATTTTGAAATAGAAGGCGGTTATCAATACACACTTTATAAAAATTATCAAAAGCTTAAAAGTTGGGATACAGACGATATTCGAAGAGACGTTTATGACTTTAGGCCAAATATGGATTTTAATCGGAAAGTGCTGACGTTAAGTGATATCAACCAAAATGTAACAAATAGGTTTACACAGGTCATGCAGAATAGCAGGGGATTGGCTCAAATCTTTTCGGTTCCTAAAGACTCTAAAGAGCCTACATTTAATCTTCATTTGAGTTTAGGCAGAGATGTCAGCCGTAAGGCTATTCAGCCCACCTTAGTCTTTATTGAACCCGCAAAAGCCGAGGATCGCAGATATTTCAGGTTGTATTATGGGGCGGAGCGGATTTTTCGAAATCTCCCCGTTAGCGATATCATATTACATGTGATCAGAGATGACTCTACATCTTATAGTCTTCCTATCACATTAGGCGAACATGGTTCCAACTATCTTAAACTGGATTCCATTCAGTGGGAATATCCATCCACGACCGCTGCATTAGCCTATAAACTTGTACATAATGAAACCATTGTCCGCACAGTGTCCAGTCCTTTGCAAGATCTTCCTCAAAATGTGCCAGATATAGGAAATGTCCTTTCGAAAATAGATAAAAACGAGTTTATTGCAAGGCGAAAAAATAGCGAATTGGTAAGGATTTTGGTTTATGACGGAGACATACCATTAATAGGTGCCAGAATCAAAAATAAAGCATCGAAAAAAGAATATTTTACCGGTTTTGACGGAAGTGTCGATCTTGATTTTTCGGGAGAGCATAACGTCATGTTAGAAATCGTTTCGCTGGGGTATGACAGTTCAAATCTACAGGTATCGGCCGGCAAGGACTATTTTGTCGAATTGCAAGCCCAGGAACATCAATTGGACGAAGTAGTTGTGATGGGGTATGCCGTTCAAAAGAACATGACTATGACAGCGTCTATCACGAATACTCCAAATATTTCAAGTATGCTTCAGGGTAATGTCGCCGGTATCCTAATAAGGGGAACCAATAGTGATGATGTCAGTGCTAAGCCGTTGATACTCGTTGATGGTATCCCTTTTGAGGGCGATCTATCTGCTCTAGACCCAACGACTATCGTTTCCTTGAACACGGTACATGATAAGTCCATGATGACCTTGTATGGGGCGAGAGCTGCCAATGGTGTCGTGATGGTCCAGACAGCGGTGTCCGGAGTGTCACAGATGGATGGTAATATCTCCATGCCCTATTTGGAGTCTAGCAATTCTATGCGTGTCAATTTTCACGACGACGCCTTTTGGCAGCCGATATTGACTACGGATGCAATGGGTAAGGCCAGCTTTGAAGCGTCCTATCCAGATGACATTACCAATTGGCGAACCTTCTTTATAGCTAAAGGAAAAAAAGATTTTACAGATATCAAGGAGTTGAATATTAAGTCTTTCAAGGCCGTATCTGCTCATCTGGCCACCCCTCGCTTTGCAATTCGGGAGGACAGGTTTACAGCTATAGGTCGGGTCGTCAACTATCTCCAAGATAGCCTACAGCTGACCCGTGTCATCGAAGATGGTGGGACTTCCCAAGAGGCCAACCTGAAAATAGCTAAGTCGCATCGCGATCTGATAGATGTGCATATCGCCGATGGAGACAGTGTGCAACTCTCGTATTCCATTAGTCTTGCAAATGGATATTTTGATGGTGAACAACGAAGTATTCCAATTTTTGAAAAAGGTCTTGAGCAAAGTGAGGGAGATTTTAAGGTGCTCAATGGTCCCGAAATTTATCAGTTGAAAACGTCCCCTGACTTAGGAGAAATAACCGTACATGCAGAAGCAAATTCACTGGAGTTTATACAACGCGAGATAGAACATATAAACGGCTATAAATACCTATGCAATGAGCAGCTTGCCTCCAAATTAAGTGCACTACTTTCAAAAAAGGAACTCTCCAAACTACTAGGCAAATCTTTTAAGAACGAGAAAGACATTCTACGTATCTTAAAAGCATTACAAAAAAACAGAAATGCCACTGGAGGCTGGGGTTGGTGGAATAAGAGTGAGACTGTCGCCTGGATCTCTAGTTATGTCGTCAGTACGTTATTAGATGCCGAAGAAGCGGGGTATAAGACGACTTTGGATAGAAAGCAGTACATTGAGCAGGAAGAATTGGGGTTGAAACGTAGTTTGGCTTCTTTGGACGTGCTCTTGGATAAAGATAAGCTGACTGTCGCCAAGGAAGGTTTGTTTACTTCATTGCTTTTCTTGAATCGTCTAGATCCCACCACGGATTACAAAGGCTATTTCTCTCAAATAGATGCAAAACTGAAAAGTAAATCAATTAAAGATAAATTGCTGAAATATCTGCTAGCCTACAAGCTGGGAGTTGCCGAAGGTACTGCTGCTGACACGGTGCTTATGTATGCATCAAAGACTATTTTGGGCGGAATGTATTGGACCACTGGGCAACCTTCTGAAAAGAATGACAGGATATTTATTCGTCCCACCGAAACCAATACCGAAAATACGTTATTGGCATACGCTGTCTTAAAGGCTGCGGGTGGATATCAGTCAGATTTGGAGCATATTCGAAATTACTTCTTTGCACAGCGGCAAAATGGTCATTGGGCCAATATCTATGAGTCTGCGCGAATTATACGCAGCATCCTTCCTGATTTATTGAAAGATGGTGAAACCTTTCAGGCGCCCGTGCTGCAGGTCAACGGTAAGCGTGTAACGACATTTCCTTTTACCCAAACATTCGCTTCTAAGGTGCCTGTTGACGTCAGTAAAGAGGGGACAGGACCTTTATTTGTGACTGCATATCAGAAATTTTGGAATCCAACCCCTTCTGTTGAAAATAAAAAAGGGCTTACTGTTTCGACTCGATTCAAAGACGACGTGGGCACAATAGCAATGTTAAAAGAAGGTAAGCCTATCACACTCGAGGTCTCACTGGAGCTGACTGGAGAGGCTGAATACCTGCAAATCGAAGTTCCTATTCCTGCAGGCTGCTCTTACGAAAGTAAATCCATTGGATATTACCGGAATGAAGCCCATCGCGAACATTTCAAAGATCGCGTCACTATCTTTTGCAATAAATTGAATAAAGGTGTGCATACTTTCGAGATTGAGCTGCTGCCACGATATACTGGTGCATATACCCTAAATCCAGCTAAAGCCGAACTGATGTATTTTCCGATTTTCTATGGTAATGAGAAAATCAAGGACATAACGGTGTATTAGAATGTTTTTATGCTTAAAAAAATAAATACGATGATCTGTACCTTCGTGAACGCAGATGTATTTATTTGATAATATTTATTGTCCAGCAGTTGAAAGATCAGATAGAGCCTTACACAGAAGACTTTCAGTCTTCGCCAGACTACGAAATGAAGGTCTTACAGCTCATGCAGAAAACTATGAAGGAAACTAGGATTGAGATTAAAGATAGTCCCTTGCACACGAAATGATTACGGGACTAACCACTCCTTATTTATTATGAATACCTATTAGCATGATGATGGGCAGCGTCCCTTTATTACATTATTCGGATGTTATTTAGTAGCTCTATTGTTGGTTTTCCTAAATGTCCGGAGTTAGCATTCTAGATGCTTTATGATAAAGTTGTTATCCCACAGTTTTCTGTGCCGATTCAAGAGCTATCCGAAAGTATAACTCGCTACTTTGGGCTTGGAAGAGAGATTCCTTGTCTGAATGGAAAGGTTTCTTGCCTTGACTCAACGAGTCAAAGCAAGGAATCTTTCTCATAGGTCAGATCAAAGATTGAGTTAACACGTGATCGCGTTAAATAAGTTATCTAGACAAGCCCATATTATATATCCCCTTTATCTCCATAATTCTTCGGGGTAGCTTCGGTATTTCTCCTGGGCACAGTCGGGACAGCATCGAGAACGCTTCGGCTTTTCTTCGGGTACTGTTCGGCTGGGCTTCGACTCCGAGCCGAACAGTACCCGAAGCTTACCCGAACAGCAGCCGAAGCTGACTCGAAGCGGTCCCGAAGAATTCCCGAAACGCTCCCGAACAAGAGCCGAAGCGGAGCCGAAAAAACTTTTTTGTTGTATCGTCCTATTATAGCGATACAATTGTCTTATACGGCCACAGCTTTACAGTTTGTAATGATTAGAAAACAGTTTTGGTGTGTCTTCTTCCTGGAGATTACTTTTTATATGACAAAATCTTTACAACAATGCCCGAGAAGAGAAAAAACGCCTAAAGCCTACTGCCTAGAGCTTACAGCCTTTAACCCCATCATATAATGGCCTTTAAAGCGTTATACAAATACACAACTATCTATACCAATTATATTTCTGCCGTAATCTTAAATAAACACCGGGGATTTTCCATCTAAAAGGAACCTCTAAAGCAGGTACTGTATATCTACATACTTATTGTGCTGGCAGTAAGATTTATTATTGACCGAATAACATGAGCGTAAAGACAAGTCGACTTTCGGATGAGGAACTCATTCAACTGCTTAAAACTGGTAGTAATGCCGCATTTACGGAAATTTACAATCGGTATTGGCGGAAAATGTTTACTGCAGCATCCAATAAGTTGCATGATTTGGAAGAAGCGGAGGATATTGTTCAGCAGATCTTCGTCAGCATCTGGCTTCGTAGAGAGGAGCTTGAGATCCATTCCAATCTTCATTCCTATTTGGCCGTGTCGGTCAAGTATCGGGTATTCAAATGTCTCAATGCCCGATTCAAGCACAAGCACCTGAGCGATGAAGCAACCGAATCTGTACTTGCTGAGCTGCCTGATGACTCTACCCAGCAATGGTTGGAATTTCATGAAGTCAGCGAGCGGCTGCGCTTACTGATTGCAGCTTTACCCGACAAGTGTCGACTGGTATTCGAGATGAGTCGCACGGACGGCTTTAGTCATAAGGAGATCGCTGCAGAGCTTCAGCTTTCGGAGAAGACAGTCGAGTGGTATATTGGTAAGGCGATCAAATTTATTAAGTCTGGGCTGAAAGTTTTCTTTTTTACCTTATAGTTTTTGTTTTGTTGTTCTAGGGATGTAACTGTTACATGGAACCTTTAATTGAACCAGGACGCGAAGCTCAGGTAATATGAACGAAGGTTGATAAAGCCTGTAGCAATATGCCGTGGAGAATATCATGTAGATATGCTGACAGCTTTCCACCTTTAAATAATTTGTGCTGATGAAAATCATTAAAAATAGTCGTATTGAAGAGCTCGCACACAAATGGTTTCAGAAGACCATTTCTCCGGCAGAACAGCTGGAATTAAATCAGTGGTATTATAAGGGGCTAGATCGGCCTATTTATATCCATGAGGATTTTGCACAGTCTGATGAGGAGTTGCGCGGCCGGCTATATGAGCATATTCAGCAAGATATCCAGCAGCATAAGCAGGTCCGGCTGTGGAAGCGTATCGTAGGGGCTGCTTTTATCCTAATGTGTATGGCTGGTAGTATTTATCTGTACCGCTGGCAAGATCAGACAGGTAAGGCAGAGGTCTCTAAAGACGTAGCTCCCGGTGGCGATGATGCGACCCTGATCCTTTCTGACGGGACGCGTATTTCGTTGAATGAGGCGGGGAACGGCAAATTGGCCGAGCAGGCCGGTATATCGGTATCGAAGACCGCCGATGGGCAGCTGGTATATACGTTGACTTCAGCAGATGCTGCTGCTGCAGACGCCGCGCCATCCTATCACATCATTGAGACGCCTGAGGGCGGACAGTATCAGGTCCTCTTGCCAGATGGTACCCACGTGTGGCTCAATGCCGCTTCGGCTTTTCGGTATCCGCTATCTTTTGCAAAAGACGGAAGCAGAGAGGTCTGGTTGGAATATGGTGAAGCCTACTTTGAAGTCGCGGAAGATCATACACATCCTTTTCTTGTCCGATCCGATCGACAACAGACGGAGGTGCTTGGTACCCATTTTAATATCCATGCCTATCCCGATGAGGGGGCGATTAAGACTACGCTGCTGTCCGGAGCCGTTAAGGTGACGGACCTGATATCGGAACAAAAGGTCCTGCTACGGCCAGGGCAGCAGTCCATTGTCAGTACAGCCGGTATACAGGTGCGTGCAGTCGGCGAGACCGATATTATCCTGTGGAAGGACGGGAAGTTTGTATTTGACAATGAGCCCATGGGCTCGGTCATGCGGCAGATCGCACGTTGGTACAAGGTGCGGGTGGTCTATGAAGACAATGTGCAGGATGTGCGGCTTTCCGGATCGGTATCCCGGTTTGAGAAGATCTCCACCTTGCTGGAGAAGCTGGAGCAGACGGGACTGGTACGATTTAGACGGGATGCTGATGTATTGACGGTGATGAAGCCTTAGTATTTATTTATTGGTTTAATGTAGATAGTGTTTAAGTGTTTTATTGCGACCGCAAGGGGTGGTTCCCTTGCGGTTATTTTTTGCATGTCACTTTACGCCTTTTCTTATTACTGTGGCCATCAACATGACAGGTATATAGTTTTTCTGTGCTTTCGGGCGTGAAGCGAATCTGTATGTTGATTGTACGGGTAGGAATTATGCTACTGACTCTGGGATATCTCCGCCATACATCCACAACGTGATGTGTGTGTGGAATCATTTATTCTACTTCTTACCACTAGGGATACCTTATGCAATAGGAACCTTATTAATAGACAGCTTTATTGTTCACAACCATGTCCATCTTGATGTAGGCCGTAGGGACGCGATGTTCCTACGGCCTTCTTATGTGATTTTTGGAATCTTTGACTTTTTTTACGGTATCACCGGGGATGGTCGTATCAAGAAGAACAATAATAATATAGAAGGGGTGATAGGTACCCATATCTGTGTTATTTGACCGTAGGGGATGCGAGGCTCCTACGGTTCTTTTTTGCACCATTGAGTGGAGTAAAAGTTAACGAGTGATCGAGTTAACAGGTTAACAAGATGACAAGGTCCCCGCCACTACCTTCCGCTCCAGCATTCCTCACTTTCTGACTAGGGAGGGTGCAGCTATCGGGAACCTAATTATATACATATCATCTTTTATACTTATTTATAGACCACCATGAGATTGACACCTATTATCTGTTTTTTATTATTTTTTATGACTGTAGCTGCCGTACAGGCGCAGGATAAGATTGTTGGGGATTATGGCCGGCCGGCATTAGTCTCCGGAATAGCTGAATTGCACATTGGTGATCAGGTACCCGATATCCTGATCGATAAGATCATCAATGATGACAAGCGCTCCATTCGTACTGCTGACTATAAGGATAGACTTTTGATTCTGGATTTCTGGGATACCAGCTGTAGCTCGTGTATACTCAGCATGCCGAAGTTGGATTCTCTGGAGGGCATATTTGGTGACCGGATCAAGTTACTATCCGTCACTTGGATGAATGAAGACAAGATTACCAATTTTTTTAAGACCAACCGTTTTCTGAATGAGCGGAATCCCCCTGTTCACCGCGCCTCTGTAGTTGAAGATAGAATATTAGCGTCCTATTTCCCACACAAAGGTGTACCACATGTGGTTTGGATTTATAACGGCAAGTTGGTTGCTATTACGGATGGAACGTATATCAATGGAGTAAATGTAAAAAGTATACTGGATAATAAGACAATAAATTGGCCATTGAAAAATGATAGTTTTGATAAAACAAGACCATTTATGCTTTTTGACGCTCTCTCACTAGATGCTACCCAATCACCTTTTTATAGCTATTCGGTGTTAACAGGGGTAGCGGTTTCTGTACCCTCAGTGGTAGGCGGAATTAATTACAGTAGAGATACCATTGTTAACAAAAGCAGAATAGCCGTTTTCAATCAGTCTATTCTTGAAGTGTACAAGATGTTATTGTTCAATACTACTGATAAGGGAACTGGTTTTATACTTACCCCCGGACGTATTTCACTAGAGGTTGAGAATCCATCTCATTACCAATATCTGCCAGAATATCATGACCAAGCCGAATGGAGTAGTAAAAATAAGATTTGTTATGAGTTTGTAAAACATGGGATGGTGGATAAGACGGTGATGTCCAAACTAGCTGTACAAGATTTGAATAATAGACTGGCTATCAATGGGCGCTATGAAAGGCGTAAGGTCACGTGTTTGGTTTTTGTCAAAACGGATAAGCCGATTGCTGATACATTGGAAACGAAACTAGGAGGGACCTCTATTCCAGCTCTAGTATTGATGCATTTAGATATGCAGCAGAAATTTCCTCCCGCTATTAATGAAACTGGATTTGAAGGGGGGCTGCGTATGGAGCCTTATGACGGTACGATTGCTGGACTTCGGAAAGAGATACAGCGGCATGGATTGGACCTGATTGAGGCCGAGCGAGAGATTGAAGTCCTCGTGATCTCTGATGGTCAGGGAGGAGTAAATCGGAAATAGCTATTAGAAATCAGGAGGTGGTGTCAGAGTGACGCCTAGTGCTTTTTAGATACCTTCTTGACTTGGTTACCTCCTCACCTTTAAAAAATTAACAAATACTATGCATGTTCGATACTGCTTACTCGTTTTCGCTTTTATCCTTTATACTACCGCTTTTGCACAGCGGGCTGATGCTGTTCACTACAGCAAAGCGATCAATCCGGTAGCTGCGCAAAAGCACCTGTCCGTACTCGCTTCCGACGCCTACGCAGGTCGGGAGACCGGGACAGAGGGCGGCCGTATGGCAGCCACTTATATCGCGGAAGCTTTTAAATCTCTTGGTTTGCAAGGGCCAGTCGCGGGGAAGTATATGCAAGCGGTTGAGGCCGTGTCACTTCCCTTGATGCAGTCTTTGCGGATTAATGGGACTTCATTTACTGGCATACAGGATTTTTTCAATATGCCTTCGTCCGTCTCCTTTGCAGGATTTCAGATTCAGGCAGACAGCATCCTGTTTGCGGGCTACGGTACCATAGATGAGGGGGCTGATCCCTATGATGATTATCAGGGACACTCGCTGGAAGGCAAGGTGGTCATGATCCTTAAGTCCGGCCCTCGGGATGCAGCTTTTTCCTTTCAGGACAAGATCCGGTATTTGACCTTTCACAAAGTCAAAGCCATACTGATGGTGGATCCGGTAGTAGATCAGCCCGCAGATAATCTGTTGCAGTATCTGCATACCGAACATATGGTGTTAAAGGGCTCAGAGTCCTTGATGCAGTTGCAGGCCATGACACAGCCCTTGCCTGTCATCTTTATAGGGCAGCGGGTTGCTGATCAGCTGCTTGCAGCTGTACATACTAACTTGGCAGCGGTCAGGAGAAAACTGGAAGAAACGAGAAGGCCTTACCCTTTGCAGTTTAAGGTGGACTTTGTGACAGCAGCTTCCAAGACACTGCAACCTGTCACTACCGACAATGTATTTGGTTTTATTCCCGGAGCTGACTCTCTGCTCAAGGATGAGGTGCTCCTGCTGAGTGCACATTATGATCACTTGGGTATCACTCCTTATGTAAAGGATCTGGATAATATTAACAATGGTGCTGATGATAACGGTTCGGGTACGACGGGACTGCTTTTGATGGCCGATGCCTTTATGCAGGCCGTCAAAGCTGGAAGAGGTCCTAAACGGAGCATTCTCTTCATGGCTGCTACAGGCGAAGAAAAGGGCTTGCTGGGCTCTTCCTGGTATGTGGAGCATCCTGTCGTGCCCTTAGCCAATACCATTGCCAATCTCAATGTAGATATGATCGGCCGCACCGATACGTTGTATCGTAAGGATCCTGATTATATCTACATCATTGGCGCCAATCGACTCAGTTCCGATCTGGATAGGATTGTAAAGCAGAGCAATAATCAATACACCAAGCTGCAATTGGACGAACGCTTTAACGTGCGCAATGATCCCTACCAATTATACTACCGTTCCGACCATTACAATTTTGCTAAGCGCGGCATTCCCGTCACTTTTTATTTTAGCGGTTTTCATGCCGATTATCACAAGCCTGAGGATGAAATTGACAAGATTGATTTCGAAGCCTTAAGCAAGCGTACCCAACTCATTTATTATACTGCGTGGGAACTTGCTAACGGAGAGAAGAGGCCTGTTGTCGATAAGAAAGAGTGAAGTAGTTAGCAAGTGATCCAGTTAACGAGTGAACCAGTTGGGGATGGTGAGATACTTGATAACATGTTAACAAGATAACTCGATAACAGTATTAGTTAACAAGATAACAACAAAATGTCTAAATCCCTTTTTCTCTTGTTGTTGACGGTGCTGTTGGCGGGAATCGTCTCTGCACAGACGATAGAGGTAAAAGGGCGGGTTACCGATAGTTTACGGGCAGGTCTTTCGGGTGTCACTGTACAGCTTTACAAGGATAGAGATACGCTACGTACCCATACAGAAAGTGAAGGGTATTTCTATTTCCGTACGGTTCCCAATAGGGATTTTAGCATTACCGTACGCAGTCTAGGATATGGGCGTTATCAGCAGCAGTATCGTTATTCTGCAAAGGAGCAAGTATATGAACTACCTCCTATTGTGCTGTATCCCGAAGTGCGCACTCTGGCGGAGGTACAGGTGCGCGCTCCTCAGGCCATGCAGGTACGGAAGGATACCGTGGAATACAATGCAGGGAGCTATGCCTTGCGCGAGCACGATCGGTTGCAGGATCTATTGCGGCAGCTACCGGGTATTGCAGTAGGTGCTGATGGTCAGGTGACGGCTATGGGGCACTCCATGACCAAGCTACGGGTCAATGGGAAGGATTTTTTTACCAATAATCTAGCCGATTTCTTGAATCAATTACCCGCTGGTATTATCGACAAGCTGCAGGTGATCGATGACTATGGTGATCAAGCCAATTTTACGGGGATCAAGATTGGGCGTCCACAGAAGATGCTCAATCTGGTGATTAAAGAGGGGCAAAGCAAAGGTGTATTTGGGGGGATAGCGGCTACGGCTAATACTCAGGAGCTGTATGGTGTAGATTTAAAAGGTAATCTCTGGCGGGATGTGCATCAGCTGGGAGGCAATGCCGGCCACAATCAGAGCCGTACAGACGAAGGAAGGCAGAGCAGAAGCAGCGCAGGGGTCAATTATCGCTGGCAGGACAACAAGCTGAATTTATTCGGTACTTATGCCTATGGTAAAGATAGACGGTCCGGAGCGACGGAGAATTATGTAGAGAGTGTGACCGGACAGGGCGTATTGTACAGCCGTATACAGACGAGCAATGCAGACAACAGTGACGCCCACCAGTTTCAGGTGACAGTACAGCAGCAGACGGCCAAGGACTTTGTGAATCTGCAGGTGCGTGCACAGCTGGGGGAGCGGGCGGGTGATCGGCGCAATTTTTCGAAGCAGAGCGGTATCATTTTGCAGGATCTGGACAACAGGGTGGAGAACGTTTACTCGAGCAAAGGGGGGAATCTCTCCCTTTCGTGGAGCCGGAATATGCAGAAGCAGGGGCGTACCTGGACGGCACAGTTTTCCATTGATAGGCAAAATACAAAGGATGATAGCGATATCTTGGATCAGCTGCATTATTACAACCCCGTGAGTGCGATACCCTTCAAGGACTCTATGAATATACGTCAGGTGCTGGGACGGCAGCGCAGTACCCAGGTGCAGCTATCGACGAGCTTTAGCGAACCTCTTCACGGCGGGGCAGATGATAACAGCAAAGGGAGTCTGGATCTACAGTATCGCTTCGCTATGCAGTATATGGGTCATGACCAGGATACCCATGCTCCTGAAGCAGTACGATGGCTCCGGGTAGATTCCTTGAGCAATGGATTTACTTCCCGATTTGATACCCATCAGTTGGATCTCAGTTATCGGCAGGTCGCGTCCAAGCTCCAGTACAGTGTGGGGGGGAGTATTTTGCAGACGCATATGCGCGGTCACTATACCGACAGTACCAGTCACTTGCGCTACCAGCGGATCAACTTCCTGCCCATTTTAAGTCTGCAATACCAGCCCTCCGTCCAGAATAGCTTGCTGCTGAGTTACAGTGGTCAGGCTATAGCACCCAGCATTGCGCAACTGATGCCCCTGCGGGACGTTCACAACCTACAACAGGTTGTCGTGGGCAATCCTGCGCTCAAGCCCGCAGTGCAGCATGGCCTATCCTTGGATCTTAACCGTCTCACTCCCGCCAAAGGACGTATCTACCATCTTTCTTTTCACCTTTCTACAGTTCAGGATCAGGTGGTGAGCAATCTCTTGCTGCTGCCCGATACCTTGCAGATCTTGCGACAGGAGATGCACTACCGCAATGCGAGCGGCTCGTGCTCTTTTAGCGCAGCTTACGATATGACGCTCCCTTTTGCGAAGTACTACCAGGTTCGATGGGCGAGTCGTGGGGGGTGGAGTCGATCCCTTTCCTATGTAGATGATGTAGAGGGGACAAACCACAGTTCCTCGCTGAGCCAGTCTATAGGATTAGCTGTCAACAGTAAGAAGCTGAGCGGGACTGTGGCCGTTTATTATGCTCGCAATGCGAATGCCTATCAATTGGACAGTATCACCCGGATGACGATTAGCAGCTGGGATATGAGTGCAGACATCAACTACACGCTGTCCAGTCGATTGCGCTTTGGTCTGAGTGGGAGTTATCGGATCAATCAGGGATATACCGTTCCGATCAACAATCCATTTCTGATCAATGTCTATGGTGAGTGGTTTGTGAGCGCTCGAAAGGATCTAAGTATAGAGCTACAGGCCTATGATTTGCTGGATCAACAGCAGTCGGTCTATCAGTCCGTGACTGCCAATAGTATTTCGCAACGCACCATGAATCGGATAGGACGCTATGTGACTCTCGGTATAAAGTATGATCTATCGAGATTTGGTGGTGGTTAGTTAAAAAGGGAAGTAGTTAATAAGTGATCCAGTTAACGAGTTAATAATGTCAGGATACTAGATAACAGGGTAACATGATAACTTGATAACAACAAATAGAATAACACCAAAAAATAACTAGGGATTATCGGCAGAGCGGGAACTTATTAGTATAGATTAACCGATTTACCCTCTAACAACAAACGAACATGTTAATACCACCAATCTTTCGCTCGGGCTGAGCTTCTATAATGTGCAAAAAAAGACCATGGGTATGTTCCCGCATATCCATGGCTCAATTATCGGGTCATCTTGCTAGACCAATGAGTTTTACCCCATAACCCAACTAACCCAAAAGTATGATTTTTTTTTATGTTAAACAAGGGCTGCGATGGCCGCGGCTTTCGGCTCATTTAATGCTTGTTATGAAAATAACGACATTTTTACTGCTTATAAGTTGCTTGCATGCAAGTGCCAACACCTATGGCCAAAAAGTAACCCTATCCGAGCGGAATGTTTCCTTAGGCTATGTCTTCAATAAATTGAAGCAACAGACGGGCTATGACTTTTTATACAGTGCACAACAGTCCGTGAATGAAATTAAGGTCAGTTTGGAAGTTAAGGACTTAGCGCTTCCTGTGGTATTAGAGCGTCTATTGGCCAATCGTCCCTTTTCCTATATTATTAGTGATAGAACGGTGGTCATTCAATCAATCTCCTCATACGGAGAACAGCAAAGGACTATTCAAGGAAAAGTGTTGGATGAAAATCGAAAACCATTGCAAAGCGCTTCGGTGAGAGTTGAAGGGACAAACCAGAGTTACCAGACAAACCCGGAGGGCATGTTTACACTTACGAATGTGCCCTCGGATGCAATACTAAGCATCACCTATGTGGGGTATGAGCCTCGTAGTATCAATGTGGCTACTGTTAAAGGCTTTCTGGAAGTGGTTATGTGGACGACCCAAAAAGCTATAGAAGAGGTCAATGTCCTCAGTACTGGCTACTATAAATTACCCAAAGAACGCGCTACAGGCTCTTTCGAGCATGTAGACAATGAGCTTTTTAACCGCAATGTAGGGCCGGATGTGATTTCCCGTCTCAAGGGATTGACCACCTCCACGATTTTTGGCGAAACCTTTAATGTCAATGCTTATAAAGCCCCTTCACTCCAGACTAATTTTGGAGGTAGAAAAATTACTCCTTTGACCATGTTGCAGGTAAGAGGAGTCAGTACCTTAAATATTAACGATAATCTGGATGCCGGTACTTCCACTCGGGCCCCTTTGGTGATTTTGGATAATTTCCCTTATGAAGGTGATATCAACAATATTAATCCCAATGATGTCGAGAGTATTACGGTATTGAAAGATGCCGCGGCATCATCCATCTGGGGTAATCGTGCTGCAAACGGAGTAATTGTGATTACGACAAAGAGAGGACAAGTCGATCAGCCGATGCGTATTTCTTTCAATAATAATGTGAGTGTTCAACAACGCCCTGATTTATATTATGCGCCGTTTATGAGCAGTTCTGATTTTGTAGATATTGAAATAAATAACTTTAATAGAGGATTGTATGATACCCGTATTAACGATGAACTAGCTAGTCAGGTCAGTGAAGTGGTCGAACTGTTGGCTAAGCAACGGGCGCTGCCTCCGAGCGATTTGGCTGGCCGAGCTGCTATTGATGCGCAGATTGATGCTTATCGGACTTACGATAGACGAGATGACATGAGTAGGTACCTGTACCGCAATACGGTGATGCAACAGTATTCTGCCAATCTCTCGGGCGGTGGGCGACAGTTTAGCTATTTCTTTTCCGGCGGATACGACCGGAATACCGGGCAGGAGGTCAATGTGCATTACAGTCGTAAAAATTTGCGGAGCAGTATGACCTTCAAACCGGTTAAAAATCTGGAGTTTAGCAGCGATATCTACTACACCAATGCCTTGTATCACTCTCCCGGAACTTTTGATAGAATTTCAAGAGTTATGAACCAATATAATACTCAACCTTATATTCGGCTGGCGGATGAGCAAGGCAATCCTTTAGAGATGATAAGCCCAACATTGATAGGTTTATTTTTGAACACAAAACATACATACCGTAAGACCGCCGGAAATGGACGACTGTTGGACTGGACCTACTATCCGCTCAATGATATCGATCAAACTTATAATGAGAGTAACGCAGAAGATATTCTGATGAATTTTGGAGTATCTTACAAAATCTTATCGTCTTTAAGCGCACAGGTCAACTATCAATATACAAAAAACACAGATCATTTCATTAGGTTTGCCAGCAGGGACTCTTATGAGATGCGGGATTTTATCAATACCTACGCTACCTATGACACAAACGACCTGAACAAACCAGCCACCTTTCAGGTACCTATTGGGGATGGTATAGGCGAAGGGACTGTTTTTCGGCGATCCAATACCATTCGGGGATCCCTTAATTTTGATAGAGTGTATAATGAAGTACATGAGGTCAATGCGCTGGTTGGAGGAGAGCGAAGTGAGGCGAAGATAGAATCAGGCTCTTATGTCAACAGACTTCGGGGATATAATAATGACCCGATGAGTTTTGCTCCTATACCCTACAATACGCCACTTCCTGTTTTCAATGGGTTAGGTTCCTCAACAATTGTAATGCCTATAGAATTGGGGCCAGCTTTTATAAACCGCAGTACCTCCGTCTTTATAAATACATCCTATAGTTATGCTAAGCGTTATACACTTACTATCAGTGGGCGAAATGATGCCCTTAATGTGTATGGTGTAGACGCCAGTAGTCGCATAAAACCAACTTGGTCCATAGGTGGGGCATGGAATCTGCATAACGAGGCTTTCTTTAAATCTCACCTGTTGCAGAGTCTTAAGTTGCGGACTACCTATGGCTATTTGGGCAATATCAATAATACCATCGCCGCCTACCCGACAATAAGTTATGTAGATGCCCCAAACGGAATAACGGGATTGAACTATGCTACTATAGGGATCTCAGGAAATTCCCAATTAGTGCCCGAGCGGAGTAGTGTCTTGAATATAGGTTTAGATTTTTCCTTGCACGGTAATCGGTTGTCCGGTACATTGGAATGGTACGAAAAACGATCGTTAAACCAAATAGCACCGACTCCTTTAGATCTCAGTACCGGTTTTACCTCGCAGCTGATGAACTCGGCCCACCTGAAGACCAATGGCTGGGAAGTCAACCTGCGATCTATCAATCTGGAAGCCGCTGACTTTAGTTGGAGCAGTAACCTGCTCCTGAGCTATACCCGATCCTTAGTTACGAAATACCTACTTCATCCGTTTGGAGAGGTGTCATCAAGTTATGTTCCTTCAGCAGGAACTGGTTCACTCCTTGGAACACGTTATCGGGAAGGTAAAAGCCCTTTTAGTCTGTATACCTATAAATTCGCCGGTCTAGATCCAAATAACGGAAACCCGCTGGGCTATGATAAAGAGGGTAACATAACAGATAATATCCCTAGTCTTTTTGGAGTAGATTTTAAACATCTGGATGATCATGGCTCTATCCAACCTTTATATTATGGTGCCTTCCGCAATACCTTGCAGTGGAAGTCCTTCGCGCTTTCGGCCAATATCTTGTACAAATTTAAATATAAGTATTTAAGACCTTATGCTGGCTCTAGTGGGTTGTTAGACCCTGAAACAGGACCAATGTCGGAGTATGCCAATCGCTGGCAGGCGCCTGGAGATGAGCTTAAACCAGATGTAGTTCCCTCTATTTCATTGGAGGGTAGCGGACAACGTGATCAATTCTTCGGAAAATCTTCGGCTCGCGTCTTTAGGGCAGACCATATCCGTCTGGAGGATATCCGCTTGGATTACCGTATTCCAAAATCAGGTCGGGTACTCCGGAGTATGCAGGTGTATTGTAATATTACGAATTTAGGGATACTGTGGCGTGCCAATCGATTTGGTATCGATCCGGATTCCTTTATGCAACCTCCAGCCCCCCGGATGGTTACCTTGGGAATTAATATTGGTCTTTAACAAAGTATAAATGTAGAAGAGTTATGAAAAAATACACACTATATATCGGGGTATGTCTATTGGTCCTTAGCTTATACGGCTGTAACGACGAATTTTTGGATCAAAAACCTGATTTAAAACTTGCAATCCCCCGTACGTTGGCTGATTGTCAAGTGATATTGGATGACTACAGCCGTATGAATGCGAGCTACCCCTACCATGGCGAAGCAGCAGCGGATAATTATTATATAACAGATGCCAATTATAATGGTTTACCTGTAACAAATAATACATCTGAAGATCAGTTTAATTATAGTTGGGATCCAAACGGTGAGCATGTGGGCGAGTGGGCTAGGTCTTACCAGGTTATCTATAGTGCCAATTTGGTGTTGAACACCTTGGATAAACTATCCTCAACGGATGTTAATTATAAGATAGTCCGAGGATCGGCTCTTTTTTTTAGGGCTTTTGCTTTGTATCATCTCGCGCAGCTGTTTTGCAAACCTTATACAGCTTTAACAGCAGATACGGATCCTGGTATTCCGCTACGTATGACTCCAGATCCCAATGAGGTCTCTACCCGTGGTACCGTGCAGCAGGTCTATAATCGTATCATACAGGATCTAACTGAAGCGATAAATTTGTTACCTATTGATGTTAAAGTTAAATCGAGACCGTGCAAGGCTGCCGCTTATGCCGCATTGGCAAGGGCATATCTTTCTATGGAAGATTACCCCAATGCCGGCAAGATGGCGGACGAATGTCTTAAACTGCATACTACTTTGATTGATTATAATCTGACCAGCAATCCGGCGATAGCCACAACAGTAAATAGTAATCTTACAGGCGCATCGTTTTTACGATTCAATGCGGAAGTCATTTTTCAAGCGGTTACTGCTAGCAGTATATTAACACAGGCTAGAGCATTGATTCATCCGGATTTGTATAACTCGTATAGTTTGTTAGATAGGAGACGGGTTGTTTTTTTTCAGACCTCTGGAGCAAATGTGGTTTTTCGTGGCAACTACGATGGGACAATTAATCCAGCATTATTTATAGGCTTAGCAACCGATGAAATGTACCTAATCCGCGCAGAATGCCATGCCCGTGCTGGTAGTACATCCCTAGCGATGACCGATCTAAATGCCTTGATGGTAAAGCGAATGGCACCGCCCTATGTCAACCGCACCGCAGTGAGTGCCAATGACGCGTTGGTACAGATCCTAAGTGAGCGACGAAAGGAGCTAATCTTCCGAACACTACGTTGGACTGATCTTCGACGTTTAAATCAAGATTCGCAATTTGCTATTACTCTGTATCGCGACAGGAATAATATAGCTTATACCCCTTTGCAACCTAATGACCTGCGCTATACCTTTTTGATACCTACTTTACAGGTTATTAATTTAACAGACATGGAGCAGAATCCGAGATAGCATGTGGGTGAGTAATGAAGCAAGTAATGAATGAAAATAGGAATATATCATGAAGATAATATTAAAAATAGTAATGGCGTGCTTAGTTACGCCTCAGGTCGTATTTTTGTTTTCCTGCCAAAAGGATGACACGGTGCGAGAGACTCCGGCTATTGCCAGGGTCAATGTCATTAACGCTGTGGTGGGGGGCGGAACTGCCAAAGCCAATGTATCGAACAAGGAAAGGAGCTGGAGCAATATTTCTAGTGGTAATCCCTTGTCCTACGGCGTTAACAACTTCTTTCTTGTACCCACAGCCAGCAGTACCGTACTAAAGGTGGCACCGGTGAGTGATACCACGAAGCTGTGGTACAATAGCGTAGCTGATCTACAAACGGGCAAAGTGTACAGTTTGTACCTGTCGGGTACGGCTAGCGCAATAGATACTTTATTTAAAGAAGAGACTAGTTTCCAGTTTTTTGCACCAAGGGATCTTCGAAAACCCCTGGCCGCTGCAGACAGTGTCACCTATATCAGCTTTGCCAATATGTCCTCTGGCAGTCCGGTGGTCAATATCCATATCCTGAATAATCCTACACCCATCGTCAGTAACCTAGGGTATAGGCAGACTACAGAATTTAAGGCTTGTCCGGCTAACGGAAATACACTTACTTTTCAAGTTCGTAGATCGACTGATAATCAGTTGATTATTACTTATAATCTGAATACGAATTTTTATAGATTTAAAAGTGGATCCTTTGTCATAAGTGGAACTTATGTGACTCCACCTGCTCCGCCTGTAACAGGAGCAGATGCTTACCGGGTTATTGGAGTACCTTATTTTTAGTGTTAGTAGCGGAGAGCAAGTTTCATTTGCTGATGCTTCGGTCAGCTTACTTATGATGCTGCAAGAAAGAGAATCCCCACTGCACTATTCATGTACAGTGGGGTTTATTAATTGCTCGTGGGCAATACCGATTAATTCGGAGTTATAGCGACAAATCGAATGAAGCCATATCAATGCTTTATGAAAAGCACGTTAACACAACAAATAGACGTATCTTTAACCTTTAAAAGGTTTTAATTTTTCAACAATACGTTTGTGTTGTTTGTGTTGTTGTTGAGGGCCTGAACTATTTCACCAAGTAAAGCAGGTGTGATATCAGGTTGTCCACTCTGATCAAGAGCTTGAATCGCACAAACCTTTTGATTTCCAATACAGGAGGGAGGCGTAGTTCCTACATTCGTGTATTGACTGGGATTCTGAGGCTCATGTGGCGTGATTGTTGGTGTGAATGAGTACCAAGGCATAATATTAGTGCTTTTATAGATCAAAAAGCATAAACTTTATAATTGTGCTTACTCTGTTACAGGGTTTTCAGCTTCGCCCTTTGCCTACTCTGTTTGGGATTTTCAGCTTTTCTCCCTCTTCCGGCCGGACTTCTATGCGCATTTTTGTGTTCGAAGGTGCTTTTTAGGAAATTTCGTTACGATACTCCATATTATTTTCTGTTATTGCTGGAAGGTGTCATATTTTCCTGTCTAAGCTTGATATTTTCGCTTTCCTTTTGATATTGCAGAGCGAGGAACATCTCGCTGAGTATCTCTATGTCAATCTGCGGGAGGCTACCCTCACCAACAGTGCATATGGCATATACTTTTCCTGTCTTATCAACATCATCGGGAAGAATCTCTCCTTCGATAAGTAAGCGGTACTGTTTAGGATCTGCAGGATTCTGTATGATTCCGACCTTCGGAGCAAATAAATACCAGGTTTGCATGACTTAGTTACATAAAAGTACATTGGTACTATTTGTACGTAGATTCAACGCATTTGCAATCTCGCATACCAAAGCAAATGTGAGAATGGGTTGGGTCATATTGTCCATTGCTTGTATGGCACATAACTTTTGGTTACCTATACAGGTGGGTGGGTTACTACCTACCAATGTGTATTGAGAGGAGTCACCTACGTCTGGAGTTCCCATGCCAGGCGGGGTAAATTTATACCAAGGCATAATCGTAGCGCTTTTATACATCAAAAAGCATAAACTTTAATTTCTTTGACCTACTCTGTTACAGGATTTTCGGCGGACTCCTTTGTTGCTATAAATGGTACCAGATCTTGACGCTACCATTGCGGTACAGGTGATCGGGTCTTAGGATAATATATTCGCTATCGCAGCCATACTGTATGGCTGTAAAGATCTCCCACTGCATCTGATCGTCAATGACGGGTTTGCCCTCTCTATCGGCATAAGCCTTGATGGCGTAGATGCGTCCTGTACTCGCCGTATTTTCAGGACGTTTGCTCCCCACTGTATACAGGGTATACTGATCCGGATCGGAGGGATTCTCTTTCTGGTGCAACGGCGGCGTAAATAGATACCATATTCTCATAGCGTAAAATAATTGATGAACAACTCAAAACTTAAAATCCAGTACCTACTCGTTTACAGGGTTTTCGGTATCGCCCTTATTTATCGTATGTTTGTCAATGGTGCTCAACCTGAGGATAGGCGCCCATATGTTTCTCTCTTATAGGGACCTGTCTACGGACGACCTATCTCAGGGGGAGGCGGACACCATGACTACAAAAAAAACGATCAATCGCAGACCCCGCAATGCGTCCCCTTGAGCAATACATTGGTGGTGCTAGTGTGATGCTCCAATGCACAGCAGATCTCTTCTTCCAAATCGCAGGTGATGATCGGCTTCTTGTGATGATCACAGGCCTGTATCGCACAGATCTTGACATAACCCTCACAATAGGGCGGGTAACTTCCATTGCCGTAGAGCGTGTACTGATTGCTGTCTTTGGGATTGCCATCTTTGGAACAACAGGGGGTGAAAATATACCAGGGCATAATCGTAGTGCTTTTATACATCAAAAAGCATAAACTTTAAAGTGAAACCATCCAAACTCCATGATCAGGATACCCAATAGGGCAATACTGGTCAGCCACATATTAACTTTAAGGTGTCTCTTCCAACCTATCCGCCGGAATATGCCACCGCACGGACAGGGATAGATATCGTATACCTGATAGATGATGCCCCATACATAGATGGTGAAGATGAACATCAGGCCAAAAGAAAAATATAAACCCATCAATCTTGTCTCGGGAAATAGCAGCATAAAGGCCACTGCAAGTTCGCCTACCGGAAGCAGTACCGTCAGGATAGGCACGCTCCACTTAGGAATAGCCTGCGACTTTAGGATCTCGTAAAACTGCTTGAACTTAAAGAACTTCGGAAGCGAAGTATAAGCCCATAGCAGGACGAAGAGCGAGACGATGAGATATATAATAATTGTCGATAACATCATAACAGTTTAATCTGGTGTAATAATCTGTTACTAAGTTCGGGACAAAAGGAAAGGAGGTGTTAGCGCATTTGAGACAGTTTTGCTGTCATAAATGCGACATTTTATTGTCTCGTATGTTACATTTTTTTTGTTGCATATGAGACAATTGTGCCTCTATGTGTGACTAATGCTACATACTGAAGAGGGGATGGTAGGGATGACAGGTGTATGAACGATTCATAAAAAATAACGGATGCAAATTAATGCATCCGTTTTTTATAGAATGTGGATTGAAACAGGAATGCTACCCGCAGATTTGGGAACGCTGGATCAGTAAGATCTTTTGGAAGAATTAATCTCTTTTTTTAAGCGGCTATAGGTCTGGCGGCTGAGACCCAGGTGGCTGGCCTTGATGTCGCCATTGGCAATCATACAGAATAGGGGATTCTCGGCTTCAAAGCGAATGATGCGCTCAAGAGAAGGCTCATTCAGCAGCATGACCCGATGATTGTAGGCTTTTTCATTGAGGATAGCGATCTGCTCCACGATCTCGGCAATCTCCGGGAGCTCATTGCGCAATGTGAGGGCATCCGGATACGATACGGATAGGACCTTGCCCGGCTCGAGCATCTGTATATGATTGGGACGGTAGTCCCCACGGATCAGACTGGCCGGAAAGAGAATAATTTCCATTTTTTTCCAGATCTGTGTCCCGTGTTTATTGCCGGTCTTTTTGTTGTAATAGTAGCTGTGTACCATACCATCTACCGAAAACCATACTCGGCCGAGATCGGCATGCCCTTCTTCTTCCAGCTGCTGATACTTGATCGCTGTCTGCACACGGCATACCCTGCTCACGCGCTCTACTAAATAACTGAGCCGATCGGCTGGCAGATTGAATTTGGATTGTAGATATTGTTCGATTTGTGTACGTTTAAATTGTTCCATCTTTAAGGCGTTGTCTATAGCTGTTTTTTTGTCAAAAAAATCCAAATGAAAGCTTTCAATAGATGTATTTGAAACGATTAGAGGCTAGGATGAATACGTTCAACATGCAATTGTACTCCAATGAATACGACTATAGATGGCTCATGAGGATCCAGATATTTTTTTCTGTATAAAAAATTGGTTATTGAAAATTTTATTAAAAATAAAGTAAAAGTATTCATAAAACAAAATTAAATTCATTTTTTTAATGCCTGATGCATCGTTTGAAGATATCTATATGTACTTAAACTAGACTGCTACCAAGTAAATCTATTTTTTGAAAAAAACACGTTCCAGAGATATCCACTGCAAAAGGAATCTATTGGTATATAGCAACCTGTGAAAATGAAAATAACCGAATACATCCGATCAAAGGTAGAAGTGATGCCCCATAATTACATCTTTACTTCAAAAGATTTTGTAACAGATCAGCACAAAATGGAGTCTATTATCCGTACCTTGAATAGAATGGCCCTGTGGTGCGAGATCATCAAAGTGGCCAAAGGGAAATACTGCCTCCCTCCATCCAAGACACCAGTGGATAGCTATCCATTCAAAGCCGAGCTGGTACAGGATCTGCTCCAGGATGGCGATCAGATAAAAGGATACCTCACAGGACTCACAGCGTACAAAATGCTGGGATTGACCACTAAGGAAGACTACGAGATCCACATCGGCTGCAATGGACACCGTGAGGAGATGCAAATAGGACAGTACACGATCCACTTTGCCCGTCAACGTAATATCATCACCCTTCAAAATATTCGGCTCCTGCAGATACTGGATGCCATGCGTCACATCAAACGAATCCCGGATACGACAGTCCTATTATCCTGTGAACACCTGCTTCGGATAATCAAAAGTCTGAGAAGATCGGAAGTAGAGATGCTCGTCCGCCTATCCAAAAAATACCTACCTGCTACACGTGCACTACTGGGGGCGATGCTAGAGACCCTGTACTTCGAGGAGCTTGCTGGTAGCATCTATCGGTCGATGGTTTCCAATAGGTTATATGATTTGAAAGGGGTCGGGCGGGTGATCCACGACCCCTACAAATGGAAACTGTATTAATCACGTAGGATTACAGTGATAGACGAATGTCGGCGTGCAAGAATTGCGGCAATCTCTTCTTGGAGTGCCGGTGTAAGAGCCGGTCTGTCATTTCCGTCATTGTTAGCTTGAATAGCACACACACCGTTGCCTCCATAACATCTTGGCGATGAAGTGCTCAAGGTGTAGTGGTCTGCATTGTAGGGATCTGAGCCAGTCAGTATAAACCATGCCATGTTAAGTGTTGTTTTGATAGGTGGACAGTAATCATCAGTTTGGTTAATTTTATCTATTGGATGACTACCGATATCGTATAAGAATCTGTAAAGTGCGATCCGACTGGATACTCGATGTATTAAAGGTATAGGTCCGTACAGACGAATACATCATCAGTACTTCTTTGTCATCTTTACCCCCCTTAGCCTCATCCTTGGCAAATGTGATTACTTTGCCGGCGACGAGCTCGTCGGCGATCGCATGCGCAAGCTCCTCTTTAAAAAGGGAGGACAATGTATCGATCTGTGACTGTTGGCTGGCACTGAGGATGAAATGCGTATTCATCCAGTCCGAGAAATTAGTTTGAAGGGCCAGCATGCTGGCAGCAAGGTCAGTAGGCGATAGCAAAAGTTGATTTGCCTGTACCTGTGCTACGCCTGCGGCGTTGAAAATTTGTTTCATAATTATTTATTTTTAGTTGCACTGCAAATAAAGCAATTGAAAATTATACATTCGTGATGTAAGTGGTTGTATTTTAGTGTTTTTTATGAAAATGTGGAAAACTCTATCATTTGGAAAGTGATATTCGTCACTTTTTTGAAAATAGCGCAAAATACTTTGATTTTGGATTTTCTTTTTTTAATTTAAGGGCGTAATCTAACCTCTAGTGGTTCTAAATCTATAATAATAGAATTGGACTCACAGCTAGACTTTTTTATGAACAACATTTTTTTGAAATATCTGGCTTATGTACTGCCTATTGCGTATCTACTGACGACAAATAGAAAATTTTACCTTTTCGGTACTTTTGTGCATAATGGTAAATTTTGGTCGCTTTACGTACTGACCGTTTTTTTGACAACAGCCTATATCCTTTACATCGAATTTATATACTGCTATCTCACCTTGTTCCGCATTGAAAAACGGGTAAAATGGAGCCGAACCCGAAAGTTAACTTACTTTTTGTTGATGGGCGTCGGACCTATTTTTGTCATGAATATCGCTTTACTGTACTTCGCCTTTTTATTGGTCAACCAGAATCTTTTTGCCAGCAATTATTGGACAGGGGGCTTATTTTTCTTCTTAGGTTGCTTCCTATCCTATGCACTCTGGGTCTGGAATAGACCCGATAAGGCGATTTTATTTGGTTACATGGAAATGTGGGTCTCCTCGCTTATACAAAGAGTGACTGTCGAATCTGCTGTGGAAAAGCAAGGACAAGCAAGACCTGAAAGTCAACAAGCGATTTCATTCAAAGAAATCATCCTGTTGGATATCCTGCTCGTCAAATCCTGCCGTGTGGGGATGACTCTTTATCTGCGGTCCGGGCAGCAATTGCATACCAGGAAAAAACTCTGGGAGCTCGTGCCGAGATCAGACCTGCGCTGGTTTCCCGAACATCAAAAAGGATATCGGGTTAATCTGGCCCATATTACCGCTGTGGAGGAAGCGAAGCCCCAACTGCAATGGACACCGGCATTGTACGAGTCCTTTATCGAACAATCCCAGCTAAACCGCTACCAAGTGGATAATATGCTACTTATTAATCAAGCTTTTCTCAGTCAGATCGAGCAGGAGAGTCAGCTTACGGCTGAATGGAAAAAGAAGGCACTCAGTCGCAGCATCGTAATCCCCCTGCATTGGGGAGAATAGTCGCCAGTTGCAGCTGGCGCTAGCCAAAGAAAAAACCTAAACCTATCGCTTACAGCCTACAGCCCACAGCTATTAAAGCAGATGCGTGTGGACTTTAGCGCATTGAAAGTGTCGAAGTATCGATTTATATCGATAATTTTTTAATTTTGCGTGGGTCGTATAACATCTCTATCTTGACCATGGACGGGATGCAATGGGGAATATAGCCCCTGAACCTAAAAAACAAAGTGCACGATAATCATAATCATGGAGGAATGGGACCGGATTTAATAGAGGAGTTTGGCAGAGGTAACGAGCTAGCCTTGAGGGAGGTGTTCTATCAATTCAATGCTTCTTTGATTCATTTTGCGACCAAGTATCTCAAGGATGAAGAGAGCGCTGAAGAAATTGTCGCCGATTCCTTTATAAAAGCTTGGGACATTCGTACTAAATTTAAAGCCCTCGAAAACCTTCGGGCATTTTTGTATGTAGCTACCAAAAATGCATGCCTCAATCAAATGCGTAAGGTGGTCCACGAGCGGATCACAGATGATTATTTGGAATATGAATCTCTGATCCTGCAAGATCAGGATGCGCTTACTAAAATCATCCGGACGGAACTTATCCAACAACTATACGATGAGGTCGAAAATCTACCTCCGCTGCAGAGAGAAATCTTTAAACAATCTTTTTTTGAGGAGCTCGATGCCAACGAAATTGCCGTCTCTCTGCAGATTCCGGTATCCTCCGTCTACATGAATAAATCTCGCGCCATTAAGGCGCTCAAAAACAAGCTTCGTCTGGATCACCACACCTGGAGCTTGCTGATACTCCTCCTATTTAAATAAGTTTTTTATTTCATTTTTCTGATTGTCAATTGTTTACATTTTTTTGTTTAAAAAAGTGATCCCTGAAGGATAGATTGTGCAGTGGAATGTGTTATACTCCTAAACCGAGCCTAGTATCCATGAAGAAGATAGACCAAATTGTAAACCTTATTCGGAAAAACCTGTTAATGGGGGATGGCCGGCAGCTTATCAATAAAAAGCAGGTGCTGGATGAGAATCCCGAACTCAAAACAATCGTCGAGGAGCTCAACGATCGACAAGCTCTGCTTGACGAATATGCTACTTATAGACGAATTCGAAAAGACAACGATAGGCAGCAGCGGATGCTGGGGAATATCTTTGCAAGTGTGCGCCATTCGACGGATGTACAGCAGGGAAGGCAACGCAGGGCCGCACAATTGAAGATTCTGGGAGTAGCGGCCTCCATCTGCATATGCTTGGGGATCTTTTTCTGGCAATTAACGGATCAATCCGATCCCCGAAATCGGGAATATGCCATTTCCGAATTTTCGGAAATAAAACCCGGAAGCAACAGCGCCAGATTGACCATTCAGGGAATAGATGAAAGCATCGATCTGAAATCAAGCCAAGTAGGTATCCTGATGGGAGAACAGATCCAATATGCCGATGGGGATCAGATCGTGGAAGCGGGTGAGACTTCCATCGCCAATCCCATCATGGAGCTTACTACTCCCAAAGGCGGAGAGTATCGGATTACCTTGTCGGACGGTACGCAGGTCACACTCAATGCAGATAGCCGATTGACTTATCCACGTACCTTTCAAGGTGGGCAAAGGATAGTCGAGCTAGTGGGAGAGGCCTATTTTGAAGTTGCGAAAGTAAAGGGGACTTCATTTGTCGTCAAGACGGCAAAGGAAGATATCCAGGTATTGGGCACCCACTTCAATGTCAACGCATATGACGACGAGGCCATCTCCTATGTGTCTCTGATCGAAGGACGTGTCAAAGTGAGTAACCCCATTGTCAGTAAGATATTGATTCCGGGTCAGCAGACTGTCGGAGTCAACGGACAACTAACAGTTCAGAAAATGAATGTCGAGGAGGTGCTGGCCTGGAAGAATGGCGAATTTATGTTCAACAATGAAAATCTGGAAAAGGTAATGCTAAAGCTGTCTAGATGGTATAATATCGAGACTGTGGTATCGCCTGATTTAAAAGACCTCTCCATCTGGGGGTCAGTATCCCGCTATGATTCTTTTGATAAGGTGTTAGAAATCATTAAAATGACGAATGATACTATAAAATTTAGAAAAGAAGGAAGGAGGGTGTACATCATGAAATAGGACGTGTACTGTACATCGGAAAAAGCTGGAAGAGCTGATCCCTCTCCCAGCCACAATCCGATTTTCAATTATTATTAAGGGCCGAAAAACCACTTTATGTCTAACAATCAAAAACCATCCAAAGGTAATGAAAAAATACATACTAACCTGTGGGAGTAGGAGACTATTTCCAATTTATAAATACCTAATAATCATGAAATTGATCGTATTTATTCTTTTTTCAAGCATGACCTACATCCATGCAGATGTCCACGGTCAGACACTCAATATGGTGAAAAAAAATGTAGCCATCGTGGATCTGTTTCGAGAGATCAAGAAGCAGACCCGGTATAATGTGATCTGCGACTCGGAAATTATCCGTGAGGCAGCTCCGCTGGATGTCAATCTTCAGAATGTCTCCTTAAATCAGGCTCTCGAAACTATACTGACACCCAGAAGGCTGTCATTCGATATAAGAGATAAGAATATTATTATTAAAAAAATAAGAACCAACGACCGGTCAGCGCGACGTGACAATAAGGAAGTCCCGCAGGAGATGGCATTTAGGGGACGTGTCATGACAGCACTTGATCCTCCTGTTCCACTGGAAGGTGTAGTCGTGTCGGTCAAAGGAAGTGCTAATAGTACCCCTACCAAAGAGGACGGGTCATTCGAGATCAAAGCTACGCCGGGGGCTACCTTGGTGTTCTCCATGATCGGCTATGTTCCCAAGGAGATTCCCGTCTCGGATTCGCGAAAGTCAATTGTCGTCTCATTGGAAGAGGATATCAATGAATTGGACCAAGTGATCGTCACTGGAGTCGCGAAACAGCAAATCAAAAATATGGCCAGCTCCGTGGCTGTGGTCAATATGTCCAACTATACGGACAAACCCGTGACCCAGCTCTCGCAGGCTCTTCAGGGGGGTGCGACGGGTATCAATGTGACGCAATCGTCCGGATTGCCAGGGGGAGATGCGGCTAATATCAAGATCCGAGGTATCGCCTCCAATCTGGGATCAAGTCCCTTAGTCTTGGTGGATGGTATTCCATATGATATCGATAAGCTCGATCCTAATACGGTAGAGAGTGTCACAATCCTGAAGGACGCAGCAGCGGCGGCCATCTACGGAGCGCGAGCGGGTAATGGAGTGATCGTCATCACTACCAAGCGTGGAAAGCCGGGGTCGATAGAATTTGGATACAACTTCTATACAGGACTCCAGCAGCCTAGCATCGGTCATCCCGAATTCGTTGATGCCACCAAGTATATGGAGATGGTCAATGAAGCACAGCTCAACATAGGTGGTAGTGCACCCTATAGCCAAGAGGCTATTGATAAGACCCGATCAGGTGTGGACCCCGTGGCGTATCCAAACTCAAGCTGGTACCCATCGGTGGTCAAAAAATGGACGCCTATGCAACAGCACTCTGTGAATGTATCTGGAGGTAACGAGATTGCAAGATTTGCGCTCACAGCGAGCTATATGGATCAGAAGAATATGACCTCAGTAGGGGGCTTCAACAGAGGTGTCGTGCGGGGAAATACCAGTGTCAACTTATCTAAAAAGGTGGTGACATTCCTCGATTTTGTGGCCTCACGGGAAAACCAAGAACAAAACTATGCAAATGGATATGGCACCGGCCAGATCCTCTCCTGGCTCTACACCGCGCCCCCGATCATACCAATGAAATATCCCAATAAAGACGAACGCCCCGGTTATACTTACTACGGCAACTATGGTCAGAGCTGGAATCCCGTCGCCCATCTGGAACAAGGGGGAACCAGCAATACCATCCGGGATGATATCATGCTCAATCTCAGACCGCAATGGGAAATCATAACGGGCTTGAGTCTCAAGGGACAATTCAGCTACCGGGTCTCCTCAGGGCTGGATCGCAAGACGCGCGATCAATACCTTTTCTTTGATTACTACACCAATCAGAAAGTAGGTCGAGATTTCGAATCGACACGGGAAGCAGGCCCCACCAATCGGAGCAGTTACTACTACGTCGGGGGGACACTGGATTACAACAAGCAATTTGGCAAACACTCCATCAATGGGGTAGCACTCTATTCGCAAGAGTATGATAACTTCAATTCTTGGGATGTCAAGACCTTACTGTCCTACCTGGCAAAAGCCTACTACAGCTACGATAGCAAATACTTGCTTGAGTTGGGTATCCGACGAGATGGATCATCCTTATTTGCCAAGAACAAGAGATGGGGCAGCTTCCCTTCGGTAGCCATCGGATGGAACGTCGCTAATGAGGACTTCTTGAAAGATGTCAAAAATATCGATATGTTCAAACTAAGAGGCTCATTCGGGACATTGGGAAATAATAATATCAAGCCCTATTCCTACCAGACGACGATCAATACAGGGGGTACAGAAACAGTATTTGGCAATCCGGACATTACCTGGGAGAAAATGCAAATCCTAGACTTTGGTACTGATCTTAGCCTATTCTCGAACAAACTGGACCTGACCTTCGATTGGTATAACAAGCGGACCAAGGATCTCATATTGAATCCATTGCCTACTCTGACTTCCGGACGTGGCGAGACACCGACCAATATTGGTGAATTGGACAATAAGGGATATGAACTGAAGATCGGCTACAACAGCACCATCGGACAGCATCTGCGGATCAGTACTAATGTCGGTATGTCCTACAACAAGACAAAGATCGTCAAGCAAGCCACCCCAATGCCTATTATATCAGGAGGCACCATCAAGGCTGAAGGTGGTCCTTTCACAGAGTGGTGGGGATACCGCTCAGATGGATTGCTGACACAGGCAGATGTGGATAATAAAGTGCCTATGCTATCGGGGCAAGAGGCTGGAGATATCAAATATGTAGATTGGAACAAAGATGGCGCTATCAATGAAGACGACAAAACCACCATCGGAAATCCGGATGCCTTGTATAATTATTTTGCAAATGTATCCCTGAAATATAAAAATCTGGATTTCGAATTGCAAGCGAATGGTATAGGTGACAATACGCAGTTCTACTGGGGTAGATATGCCTACCCCTTGGATATGGGTGGCAACGGCGGCACACCTTTGCTCGCCCAAACAGATTATTGGACGCCGGAAAATACACAGGCGCACTATCCCAAGTTAAGGCCTACAGCTGGGAATAATGGTGAGTTTTCGGACTATTGGTCCGCCAATGCAGCTTTCCTGAGAATCCGCTATATACAGGTGGGCTACACTTTTGGACAAAGCGTCACCAAAGGTTGGGCCAAGAGTCTAAGGGTCTACGTCAATGCCCAGAATCCATTCGTGTTTTCAGATATGAAATTGATCGATCCCGAAAGCAAAGGCGATCAGTCGACCTACTCGGTCATGAAAATGTACACCGTAGGGCTTAATGTCAATTTTTAACAGCAAGAAAAAATAAACAATATGAAAAAGCTTGTCTATATCAGTTTGTCTGTATTATGCTGCTTTATGCTAGCAGGATGCGAAAAATTTCTGGAGAGGGATAGCCCTGTAGCCACCACCGATGACAAATGGTGGTCACTAGAAAGTGATGTCAGAGGATATCTGGATCAGATATATGGAGGGATCCCGGGTGGGTCACTCAACTATTCCTGGCATTCCAATAGTTGGTCGTATTGGGATGGTCTATCCGATAATATGGTCTTTAAAGCAGATTTTATGGCCGACGTGGCCAATATTCCGCTGGGATTGGGGACGACATCTACCGGTATCTATGAAGAATATTATACAAAATCCTATTCCTATATCCGAATGGCCAGTCGTTTACTGGAACATTATGAGACTGCCTATGTGGAAGATCCGGTAGTCAAAAGACGCTATGCGGCAGAGGCCCGGGCATTGCGTGCTTGGTATCATCTGATGTTGTTTCGCCTATATGGTCCCGTACCTATAGTGGATCATTCGCTCACCGCAGACGAATCTTTTGCTAAACGAAATACACAGGAAGAAGTCATCCGCTTTATCGAAAGCGAACTTTTGGAAGCAGAGAAAGAGCTACCGCTTAAATACACCGAAAATGAAAATTATCGATTCAATAAGGGGATATGCTATTCGCTGCTCTCTACCTTGCACCTGCAAGTGGGTAATTTTAAAGAAGCAGCACGCTATGCCAAGATCGTGATCGATCGTAAAGCAGAGTTTGGTTATGATCTGCATCGGGCTGCTGATCCAAAGACGAATAGCTACAGTGACCTATTCGGATACAATGGGGTCACTTCACCGGAGCGGATCATCTATAAAAAGGGTGCCAATACAGAAGCTTTCTTTCGGAATGCGCCTCGTAGTCTAGGCGGACAAGCAGTGAACTCACCGACTGCAGCGTTGGTCAATAGCTATGAGACATTGCAGGGGAAGACAATCGCAGAGCTGGGAGCCGACAGCCTGGCCATCTATACCCGCGAACCTAACTATCACAACAACAGGGATAGGCGACTGTCAACAAGTGTGCTCTTGCCGAACGAGACCTTTATCAATAGGAATTTTAACCCCTTTAGTGATGCAGTAGGTAATGTAGACATGATCGGACAGACCCAATCTACACAGACTGGTTTTCTGGTCAAAAAATATGTAGATCCGAGTGATGTAAGTCGTCCTTATAGTGGCTCACTGGGATTCTTTGTGTTGCGCTATTCCGAAATCTTACTCAACTACGTCGAAGCGCTGATCGAAGATGATCAGATTGGCAATCCTGATGTGTTGCAGTATCTGAATATGATTCGGAATAGAGCGGGAATGCCAAACGTGGATGCCAGTAATTACACTTCAAAAGAAAGACTGCGGGAGCTGGTGCGTCGTGAGCGGCGGGTCGAACTGGCTTTTGAGGGATCGAGAATATTCGATATTCGACGATGGAAAATAGCCGAAAGTACGATGAATGGCTCCGTGTATGGAGCAGTAGATCCGGAGACACAAAAGCCTTATCTGGTCCAAAAGCGGGTATTCGACGGCAGTAGAGACTATCTTTGGCCTATACCGTTGAGGGAGGTCAATTCAAATCCAAATATGGAACAGAATCCCGGTTGGCAATAGGTGGTATCAAGAGTGTGCTAGGAGCGCTATTGGTGGCAGCAGAATAGCGCTCCTAGCACATTATGTTTAACATATACAGAAGAGCGAGTGATACAAATCTGCAGTCCTGCAGATAGTCCAAAAGTGCTTGACTATTAATCTTATTCTGATGAACAATAAAAATTTGAAAATACTCAGCATACTGATCATTACCGCCACACTGATGGCGTGTAGTAAAAATAACAGTATAGCAAAGCGTGATCAAGAAGGACCACCGGAGATACCTGGAGCAATCGGAGAGCCTGTCACCTTAAGTCCATTCGAAATAGCGGCATATCTGCCCTACTGGGGGATTGCTAGTTATCAAAAATACGACTACAGCAAGCTAACGAGCTTATATATCATTGCCACAATTTCGAGGTCTGCGGTGGTCAACAACAAAGGGCTGATTTTCGGAGACGACGATACATCACCCGATGCCTACAGTCAACCCGATCTGAAAACAATACTGGCGCATATTAGAAAGACGAGCCCAGGGATTAAAATCATCCTGTCTATTTCAGACATGCATACAACCTCGCGAAGTAGAAGCGAATCATCTACATTATTTACCCCGACAGGCGCACCGGAAACCATCCGGTATCTGATGCGCAATTATGTGGACAAATTTGATTTCGATGGAGTGGATATTGATATTGAGGATGAATCGTTGACAATGCTTGGCGCAAATTATTCGTATTTTATAAAAGAGCTAGCTGCGGCCCTACACAATGGTCAGGCACGGGGTAAGCGTAAGCTCTGTGTGGCAACCCTTAATCCTTACGACTTTACGAAACTGACGTCTGCAGCATATGAAAGTGTCGATCTGATAGGGGTGATGGATTACGGACAGGAGAAACTCGATTTACTGGCGCCCGGTACACCAAGGGATCTGATACGGGAGGGGTCTGATTGGTCCCAGAAAATTACGAAGGATAAGCTAGCCTTCGGATTAGGATTTTGGTCATCGCACATCTCTCCGGATGGTCAGCATGCAGGGGATGGCTGGGACTATGCGCGCATACTGACCACTGCAGGGGCCGATACAGCATTTGTTCCTTATCTGACGAGCTATTTTAATAATTTGGCGAAGCCTGGTTATACACCCCGTTACAATGGACTGTACGAGACGCAGAGAAAGGCGTCATACATTAAGAATGCAGGTTTTAGAGGAGTCTTCGCTTGGGATATTACTAAGGATGTCACAGACGAGGGCTACCGCCGCTATTCCTTGCTAAGCATGTTGAAAGACTGGAATGATAACCCCGCACGCTATACGCCGGTCAAAGCGACTACTTTGTCTGATTACTACAATGCTTCGGATGCTATCGATGTCAGATACTTCGAATTGGCAGAATCCGAAAATAAATGGGCCGGTATATATGAACTAAAATCAGACCTGCCCACTGGATATACGCAAGATCTGCCAGGTGCAAAATCGGGATCTTTCCGAATTCCGTCTTCAACAGTGAGAGACCTCACAGCTGGGAAGCTTTATATTTTAAAACTATTTAACGGTATGGATAAGGGTACATCTACTTTGCAGGGGGTCAGTCATCCCTTTTATATAAAATAGGCATGGACGGACGTGTTTGTGTGATGATACCGGACTGAAATCAGTTAGAAGATGTAGTAAAGAGATCAAAAATAAATGCCTATAAGCAAGGAAAACCGAAATGGCGCAGTAGGCTAAAGATTTTAGCAATGCTCGCACGCTACGCCGAAATCCATCCCTGCCATAGGCCTACAGTAGATTGTGCCTACTACAGACAGATACAAAAAGGATGTCAGATGGTAATCTGACATCCTTTTTAGCTAACTTGCCTGATGTAAAACTCTAATGGTATCAAACATGACCGACATCCCCCTGCTATACGTACGGATACTCTCTTTTTGTCTCGTCCCCATTGGGGTATGGCTGCTGATCAAAGGTATCCAATGGATCAGACGCTCTTTCAAAGGGCAAATCTTGCTGGAATTGCCCTACACAACAGGAACTGCGGTGTTTGAGGTGATGAAGCCTGGTGTGTATGCCTTATGGCAACGAGGGCAGCTCTTCAAAAAGACTCCTGTGGATAAATTTAAACCGGTACTATACCACGTTGAGACCGATACAGCAATCAGACTGCAGTATTCAATATTGCGCCCCAGTGTAAATGATTTTGACCATGGACGTACCGAATTATATACATTCTATGCGAATGCGGGTATCTATAAACTTGAACTGCAGGAAGGCTCCAATGTGTCAGCCGTCGAACAAGCTGTAGCAGCAATGCTTCCCTTACCCAATATGGGCCACGAAAACTACAGTATCCAGATCCGGAAAAGCCAAGCGCAAATCTTTGTTTTCTTGAGTATCCCGATGATTCTACTGGGTATTACCGGTATTATGGGTGGACTGGTAATGGGGATTTTTGTTGCCGAAATTATACAAATTAGTCAACCCTATTGATCGGATAATGTCGGTCGATAGCGCAGCCCATACCTAGCGCTTTATTGCTACAGAACACCAAGCAGAGATGCTGCAAATGTAGCAAGGGCCTCTCGGGTGGCTTCATGGGTGATATTTCCCTTGTCATCTATTTTGCCTTTGATACCACGTACATGCAGACTGGTCGCTGGATCTAGAGACGCCCCCAGAGTCTGTAACAGCAATTGTAGCTCTTCATGCCCCTTTTGTCCATCGGCAGAAGCGGTCACGATCCCTACAGGCTTGTCCAGCCAGATGGTCGTGGCCACACACCATTCCAATATATTCTTTAGACCACTAGGGATGCTGAAAATATATTCTGGTGTGCAGATCACCACAGCATCGGCATCCTGAATGATCTGTCGGAGCGCAATAATCTCGATAGGAGGACGCTCGATGCTTTCGACAGGATCAAAATGAGGCATTTCTTTCAATCGGTCGAAAACGAAGAAACGAACCTTCTCCTGAAGCTGTGTATTGAGAAATTCAACAATGTGATGGCTTGATGAGTTTGCACTCGCACTGCCTATTATGGCGATGATATTGTTCATGTGTAGTTGTATTATTCCTATTTATTGAAGATCCTGAAAAGAATAAGGATAGCGTTCTCCCATTAGTTTTTTATAGTCGATCACAAAGGACTGGTACTTCGCTCGTGCTTCATCTTCCAGCTTTAGTGTCATGTATGCTTTGATCATGGATGCAAGTGCATAATCATGGAGCGGATCCACCTTAAAAAAAACATGCGCCAGTGCGATCGTAGTCTGATGTGTCTGTGCCGCGATGCTCTTTTCTAGTGCTGCTCGTAACACGGGTTCCAATTGGCGCTCTAGATTCGCCTTAAAGCTGTCAAACAAGGGGTCGTTGGACGATTCGAGCAGACTGCCGCGACCCAAGATCTGAATCAGCTCGCTGCTGTGGTTGTCTACACCCAAGGAGAGAATATCGACACAGCGCTGATAGTCGCAATAGAACGGATCAGATTGGACGAGCTTGAATTTGCCCTTGTCAAATTCCAGTTCAATCCCATCTAACTCACTAAGTGCCTTCCGCAAATGATTGATTGTGACGCCACGCGAATTTTTGACCTTGTCCTCCGGCTTATCGGGCCATAATATGCTACTGAGATGCTTGGAGGTGATGCCCGATACAGTACTGTGCTCGAGGATCAGGCAAAAGGTCTGCTTGAGGCGGGTGCTGAAAAGATGGGTAATGTCTCTATTGGCCCGATCAAGCACCTTGAATTGGCCAAACAGATAGATGGCATTAGCGCGGTATATAGGCGCGATATCCGTGATCCCAGGAGAGGAGAGCGGTGCTTGGGAGACTTTCTTTCTCGGTCGTCGGCGCCGATAGATAAAATAGCCGACGGCTATGCCACCCCCCAACAGTATAAAGGGAATCCAGACTCGCTTCAGACCTGTCGTATCTGGGTAGTCACTTAGGTCGGCTGATGAAATCGGTGGAAAACTCAGGCTGTACACTTTTAAAGTGGAAGCAATATCGTCCTTCGACTCTTGAACCAGTGCAAAGAGACTGCCTAGCTGCGCATCGTAATAGAGCTGCGCACGCGTCGCGATCTTGTCTGAATAGATGGCAACGGAGTCTCCTAATACCATATAGCTGCCGTCTTTAATGGAAAACCGATACAGTTTGAAAAATGAATTGGAGACATGCTCGGGATAGGCCAACGTATAAAAATACATGCTGTCAGGAATGATAATGCCTCTAGCGGGTACAATATTGGTCGATGTCCATGGAATCTCCCAACGCTTGGTGACTTGTTTGGTATTCAAGTCTACCTGATGCAGGTCGTAGAAATACCTGCGGCCGACGATATGCTCCCCGGACTCATTACCCATGCCACCAAAAATATAAGCGGTATGCTGTGTCTTTAGATATCCGATGGAAAGAAAATAACGGGGATAGATGGTCGTGCCTTTAAAGTCATGACTCATTTGCCAATGACCCGTATTTAGATCATAGCTGTAAAACTTATTACTGTAACGCATCTGACCATACCCGCCGAAAATTGTGAACTGGCGGTCGCCCGGGTTATAGAAATAGCCGTGATGGTGCAATTCATTGTTGAGCTGATCATGACTCTCTTCCTTCCAGATATAAGTGTCCAAATCGAGACTGGCGACAGAAGGACCGGTATAGGGGTCTACATGATGCGTCTCATAGACGTATAGCTTATTTTGGATAGGATCTATAAAATTGGTCCCCACGACTAGATCTACAGGACATGGGGAAGGGTATTTGACGGTCTTGGACTCCAGCGTCTTGGTATTATAGATGAGTATGGAGTCCCGATTGAAATAGTAGACCTCCTTACGGATATCATTATAATTGGACCCGGCCGGGGTGAGCGAGCTCGAAGTTGTCACATATTTCCACTTATAGGCATCATTGATCAACCACTCGGGATTCGATACTTCTCCAACAACGTTGCCCTGTGCATCATGCACCTCGGTACCTTCATGCTCTCGCAAGGGGATGATCATCTTATTGGCGGCGCTACCTACCGTCAGATTTTTGATTGCAAAGTTGGGGAGATCAATCAGATAGTCGCTCTTGCCGAATATAATCTTGGGGTGATACGTCCGGGGAAGATGGAGCCCCTTTGCTGTCAGCTTGGTCTGGTGTACCTGTAGCCTGATCTCATCTCGGATCAGATCCAGCTGGATATGGACCCTGAACCAAGCTAGATTCTTCAGTTCATCTCGATCTACACGGGCAGTAATAAGACTGCTCTTGCCCTCCTCATTAAGCCTGAATACACAATAGCCCTGCTCCTCATCGTAGAAAAGGTTAAAAACTCGATTGCTCTTTTCATTTTTGATCCGTAAGATATAACCGATTGGATTGGGCGGATACAAAGAAAGATCAAAATCGATCGCAAACCCATCTTTGAAGTCTACCTGCTTGTGGCTGAATACTTCGTAAGATGTACGTTTTTCTATGAGCTGATGGCCACCACTGAATTTCAAACCTTGGGCCAATGAGCTTTGAGGAATGAATAAGCAAAATAGAAAAAGCAAATAGAATAATCTCATAGCCAGCAACAATAATTACCCATGAATAGGATGGAAGGTCAAATTTGTGGGTATCTGTAAGGACATTTTTCTTAGGTTGTCAATGTTTAGATTAAAATAACCGAATAATCAGCAGATGTAAAAATATAAAAAATTAAGTTTATTTGAAACTAAAAGGTTTTTGTCTCGCCAAGAGGACAAATCAGAAACTAAAATCAATATACCTAAAAAATGCCTAGGGTTAGCATTTTTCTTTTCTATATTAACCCATTTTTAACCCTGGATTTAATCATGGACACTTAATATTGTGTTCAATAACGAAGGTGAACCAATCCTTCGGATACCACGAATTATAAATTAAAGTATGAGGAGAAATGCTAATAGAATGCGATTGGGCCTATGGTCTATTTCGATCGCGGCAGTAATAAGTCTACCTGGTTTCACTGCTCCCCCACAAACGATATCGAATGTACATCCGACTGTCCTGAGCAAGGATGATCGTGTCTTGCAGAACCTGAACCGTGCGATGCAATTGGTGGACCAGACCGTAGCCGTATACTTTAAAGGCGATGGAATGGAAATGGGAAGATTCTACAACCCGTTCACAAAGATTCGTTCCGACGAAAGGGGAAGTGTATGGATGTATGGCGTATCAATAGAAGCAGTCAATGCAGTATTGAAAAGCTTAAAGACATTAAAGGAAAAGGGCAATCCCACGCCTTACAATAAACACTATACCCGCTATACTGCGTTACTAAACCAATTATGTGATAACGCGGCCTATTACTTCGGTACATTCAAATTGACATCTTTCACGCAAACGAAGGAATGGACAGTATATGCCGTAGACCGGGTCAATGAAAAAGGAAAGGCAAATGTGACCGGGATATTGAATGTATATGACGATCAGATGTGGCTGATACGCGAATTTATTGAAGCATATAAGCTAACCGGTGAAAAAAAATATTTGATCCGTGCGGAGTATCTGACGGAATATGTGTTGGATGGGTGGGATACTGGCCGTGACGATAAAGGAAATGAGATAGGGGGTATACCCTGGGGACCGGGCTATGTAACTAAGCATTCTTGTAGCAATGGACCGATGATAAGTCCATTGGTATGGTTGCATGAACTGTATAAGGGGACGTCAGACAAGATCGAACACCGCTATATCAATGGAAAGGATAAGAAGACACGTCAAACTAAACAAGTGAAGAAAAGCGACTATTACCTCGCTTTTGCAAAAAAGATATACGATTGGCAAAAACAACATCTGATGACCTCGAAAGGGGTTTATGATGATATGATAGGCGGGTGTCAGCCGGATTGCAGCTTAGCATACGAGACAGTCAAAGGAGTGGAATATCGAAAAAGTACCTTGTTAAAAGATCGCCTCGGCCCTGCTTTCAGCTACAATAGTGGTACGATGCTGTCGGGAGGTGCTGATCTCTACCTTGCTACCCGAGACAGCGCCTATTTGAGAGATGTCAGCCAACTATCGGATGCCAGTTTTAAGCATTTTGCCAAGCTGGGGACACAGATCCCGGGATATTATACCTATGATGTCAGCGGCTTCAATAATTGGTTCAACGGGGTATTGATGCGAGGATATATGGATGTGTGGTCGATGTATAAAGCGACGGAAACTTATCTTGATTCCTTTCAAAAAAACCTGGACTATGGCTATGACAACTACCTGCATGAGGGACATCTGCCGACCAACCTGTTGGGCGGATGGGACAAAGATAAGGACAAGAACGGGGTCGAAGCCATGTTTATGTTTACTTATGCTGCCCAGTATGCTGTATTGTCGCAATTTGAATCAGAAAAATCACATTAACTTTTTTAACCAAATAAACATGATGATCAAACAAGAATGTACAAAAAGCTGGCGGGTCGGCATCTTGCTTATGCTGATGGCGCTCTGTGTGCCGTCCGTAATCCGGGCGCAGCAAAGAATCCTCGCGGGGAAGGTCGTGGATGCTAATAATGCGCCACTTGCTGGGGTCGTGGTACGGGTGTTGGATGCCACTGGGAAAGCAGAGACCTCAACAGGTGTGGATGGCCGCTTTTCATTGGAGGCCACTGGCGGAACCATCCTCCAATTTAGCTATGTAGGCTATGTGACCAAACAGGAAAAAATAGAAGGACGAACGAATATCCAGATACAATTGCAGAGCTCAGAAACGGAACTGGAAACAGTCGTCGTGGTAGGCTATGGGACACAGAAAAAAGTGACATTGACGGGTGCGGTATCAGGAGTGAAGGGCTCGGAAATGCAGCAAACCAAAAACGAAAATCCACAGAACATGTTAGCGGGCAGGATCGCTGGGGTACGTGTATGGCAGAAAAGTGCCGAACCAGGTGCATACAGTGCAAATTTTGATATTCGTGGGATGGGAGCACCATTGGTCATCATTGACGGAGTGCCACGCTCTACCGAAGATTTTCAACGCCTAAATCCTAGCGATATCGAAGATGTGTCGGTATTGAAAGATGGAGCTGCAGCGATATATGGCGTGCGCTCGGCTAATGGGGTGGTGTTGGTCACGACTAAAAAGGGAAAAGCTGGAAAGGTATCTATGGGATACAATGCTTCCTACACGTTTCAGAAGCCTTCCGGTATGCCCACCTTGGCCAACGCATTTGATGCAATGACCTTATACAATGAAAAATCCATGAATAACATCAACGGTGGGAGTCTCGTGTATGGGGAAGATTTCTTTGAAGATTATAGAAATGGGACCCGGAGATCATCTGATTGGAATTCACTGATCTTTTCGGACTACTCACCACAGACGCAACATGACCTAAACGTATCGGGAGGAAGTGACCGTGTACAGTACTACGTGGCGGGCGGATATCTGTACCAAGAAGGGTTTTTCAAATCGGGTGACCTGAACTATAAAAAGTATAACCTACGCTCGAATATCAATGCTAAACTGACCGAGGGACTGAATCTAGAGCTCAATCTAAGCGGAATGGCCGATGTGCAAAATAATCCTTATACCAGTTCGGTGGACATCATCCGTAACTATTGGAAGCAAGGAGTCTTATTCCCCGCGTATGCCGATCCAGAAAGCACGCTTTTGAACTATCAAGGGCTGGATCTGGAACAGAATACTGTGGCAATGATGACCTCAGATATCTTGGGCTACCGCAAATACAAAAAGAAAACATTTCAGTCCTCAGCTTCCCTGAACTATGATCTAGGAACATTGACGGATGGACTAAAAGGATTTACAGCTAAAGCATTGATCGGCTATGATTATCGGACAGATAATAATACAATATTCCGTAAGGAGTACTATCAATACGTATTCAACAATACGACCAACAAGTACGACCAAAAATTGTACAACCTGAGCAGTCCCAATCAACTCAGAAGGGAGATGTTTGACAAGCAGCAGCTCTTAACACAATTTATGTTGAACTACGACCGAACATTTGGCCAAAATCATAAAGTTTCGGGTCTTGTGGGGTGGGAGACACAAAAGAATGATGGAGATAATTTCTACGGCCTGAAAAACCTCGCTTTCGGTTCGGATCAGCTTTTGGCAGGTGTAGAGGAGGGATCTATGGTGGGCATGTCAGCTGGCCTTCGCGATTATTACGATGAAGCGAAGCAAGCACTCATCGGAAGAGCCAATTATGATTATGCAGGCCGTTATATTGCCGAAGTCCAATTTCGCTACGACGGTTCGTCTAGATTTGCCAAAGGACATCAATGGGGTTTCTTCCCCTCGGCGTCCGTAGCTTGGCGGATCTCAGAAGAGCCTGTCTTTAAATCCATATCGGCGCTATCATTTGTCAATCAGTTGAAAGTGAGAGCTAGCTACGGAGTATTAGGAGATGACCTTGCTAACGAGTGGGATTTTGGATGGGTACCGGGGTATATCTATCCGGCGACTAGTGATAATGCCGCAGGTGGCTACAATAATCAATATGCGCCAGGATACGTGTTCGGAGGAAAATTCGTAACTGGGGTAAGCCGTAAGGCGATCGCCAATGAAATGATCACCTGGTATGAAGCCAAAACTTTCAATGTGGGGATAGATTTTGAAGGCTGGAATGGCCTATTCGGATTTACATTAGACTATTTCGACCGGAGACGTTCGGGGCTATTCGAACGCCGGAATGCAACCTTCCCAACTGTAATCGGAATGACGGCTCCTTTGGAGAATGTCAATAGTGACCGGCATTATGGATTGGAACTGGAGTTGAAACATCGTAACCGAATCAACGATTTCTCGTACAATGTGCGCGCAATAGCTACTGTAACCCGTAACAAATTCCTGACCGCTGTACAGAACGGACCCTATAAAAACTCGTATGACAGGTGGCGCAACGATAACCTGAACCAGCGCTACCAAGGCTTTCAGTTTGGATACGAAGCTGCTGGCCGCTATACCGACTGGAATGATATCCGTAACTATCCGATCTATAAAGAACGGGATATCTTGCCCGGTGACTACAAGTATATGGACTGGAATGGAGATGGGGAGATCAATGGACAAGACGAACATCCATTTGCTTTTGACCAGACACCTTGGGTAAACTTTAGCTTAAACCTGGAGACAGCCTATAAAAACTTTGACTTGAGCCTATTGCTCCAAGGATCGGCTTTGGGTTCTATGGAGTATAAAGAACCACTATACGCCATCTGGGGAAGCAACGGTGGCGGTACATTGGAGCAGTATCTGGACCGCTGGCATCCAGTGGATCCAACAGCAGACCCCTATGACCCGGCTACGGAATGGGTAAGTGGGTATTACGGATATACAGGTAGATATCCAAAGCAAAACTCAGCATTTAACAGGGTGAGTACAGCATACCTGAGGTTGAAAAGTATGGAAGTGGGATATACACTGCCGAAATGGAAGGCGACGTCTTCAATGAATCTACGGGTGTTTGCAAATGCGTATAACATCTTCACGATCACGGGTGTCAAGTTTGTCGATCCCGAGCATCCGGATGATGATTTGGGAAGGATGTACCCGCTGAACAAAACCTATTCAATGGGCTTGTCACTCACTTTTTAAGGCAATAAGGAGTTGTTGAATTTTAAATTAAAGATGATGAAAAGAATATTTGTTATATTATCACTACTGGGTACACTAAGCTTCTCGGCTTGCGTAGATCTGGATATAGCGCCAAAAACAGTTGTCACAGATGATGATCTTCTGGATAATGCTGCCGGGATGGATATTTACATGGCACGGATGTACAGCTGGATGCCCTTTGAGGACTTTAAGTATATGGGCGAGTGGGGGATTGAGTTCAACGGCTGGTTGGCATCTATTGGTATTGATGGAACAGGAGAAGCGGTGAACAGGGATGGGATCACACGGGCCTTTACCAGCGAAAGAACGGCTTATTGGGGTCGAGGCTTTACCTTGATCCGGGATGCCAATCACCTGATCGAGACGCTGCCGAACTATAAAAGTAACTTTGCTGAAGATGTGTACAATCACTATCTGGGTGAAGCATACTATGTCAGGGCAACAGCATTTTATGCCATGGCAAGACGCTTTGGGGGGATACCTTTGGTCACAAAAGTGATTCAATATCCCGCGGAGGCAGCCACATTGGAAGTGCCTCGTGCGAGTGAGGAGGAAACCTGGGACCAGATCCTAAAGGATTATGATGAGGCTATCCGCCTGATGAAACCTAAAAGTCCGAAGGCGGGATATTCGAATAAGTATGTAGCATTGGCATTTAAATCACAGGCGGCGCTTTACGCAGGAAGTGTAGCGAAGTACAACGAGACGGTATCTGGACGATTGACGGGGCTGGGTGTCAAGACGGGTGTACGGGTGATCGGCTTTGCTCCCGATAGATGGCAACCTGCAGCCGAACGCTACTTTACGGAAGCATATAAAGCTGCACGTGAAATCATGAGTACAGGCGGCTACTCGCTATACAAGAAAAAATGGCAAGCCAATGATAGGGAGGCCCAATATCAAAACATGGTCGATATGTTCAGTGACCTGAGCAGTCCGGAAAATATTTATGTAAAGGAATACATGTATCCAACGACGACGCATAGCTTTGACGCATTCAGCTCGCCTTTTTCATTTCGTTCACCACTTTCTGCAGGGAGCTGTCCTACATTGGATTTCATGGAGTTGTTTGATGGATTTGCCCGATATCCAAATGGGACCCTGAAAGTGACTACAGGCAACAGCAATAGTGAGGGGGATTACCTACTGTACGACAAGCCGATGGATCTATTCAAAGATGCAGAGCCTCGCTTGCGAGCATATGTTATTTTTCCGGGAGATCAGTTCAGAGGTAAGGAGATGGAGGTAAGAGCGGGGATATATACGGGGCAAGCTCCTGTAAAACCATTATTCTCGAACTATTCGTATGCTACTGCAGATACCCGCTACCAACAGTTGGGGGCTTATACCCAATCCCCGAAGCGCTTGTATTTAAGTCCTCGGAACGGTGAGGGACAGGAGTCGGTAGATTACAACGGACAACGAATGAACGCCGCGGGTACCGATGGTCCATTCTATGATAACGGCGAGGCAACATTGACTGGATTTTACATCCGAAAATGGTTGCAAACCAATCCTGCCGTCGAAATTGGAGAGGGTAAATCTGCTCAACCGTTTATCCTGATGCGCTATGCGGAAGTATTATTGAATGCGGCGGAAGCGGCCATCGAATTGAAATCCATTGGTGCCAATTCGCCAGATGGAAGTGATCTGCAGCAAGTGGCTACACAGGCCATCAATGAGATCCGTGGACGTGCGGGTGCCAATCCATTGCAGAACGCACTGACAGCGGATGTGACGGGTAGAAATATCGTTCGTAAGGAACGTCGGAAAGAGTTGGCCTTTGAACATAAAACCAAATGGGACCTGCGTCGCTGGAGAGTGTCTCACTATGATGGACGTGACGGATTTTGGGGCGAGAATAAGGACAAGAACGGCTACAGCAACAACGAAAACTTCCGTTTCCGGGGTCTGTACCCATTCTTCTCTACGGCAACGGGTAAGTATTTCTTTGATGCTCGCTTTCAATGGGTAAGCACCAAAACATTTTCATATACGCCATTGGATTATTATTTCGAAATCCCAGGCGGAGAGGTCGCAAAAAGCCCGGTAATCGACCAACAACCAAACCGTTAATTTTAAAAAGATTCAGAAGATGAGATATATAATTTTAAATACATTGATGAGTGCTTCCTTGTTATTTGCTTCTTGTAGCTTCTTCGAGAAGGACAATATGGAGGCTCCTTCTGTCACCATACAGGGCGAGGTCGTGGATGTGGCTACCGGAAAGAGAGTGTTGACGGATCAGGGAAGTGAAGGGATTCGTGTACGACTGACTGAACTGAGTTGGGGGGATAATGTAGAACATAATCCTGATTTCTATTGTATGCAGGACGGTAGTTTTCAAAATACGAAACTGTTCAAGGGGAATTACAACGTAACTGTAGATGGACCCTTCATCCCGTTGGTGAGAAAAACCGCCGATGGAGCAACGCTCGCAGACGAGAGTAAAGTGATGGATCTGAACGGTACTACAAAGGTAAAATTCGAGGTACAACCGTTCTTGAACGTGGAGTGGGTAGGTGAACCAACGGTGAGTAACGGTAAGATTACTGCCCGGATAAGGGTGACACGTGGGGTGACCGAGGAAATATTCCGTAGCAAAATCGAACCTATGGGGAATTATAATGCAGATTTGTTGAACATCACGGATGTACAGCTATTTGTCAGCTACTCTTCTACGGTGGGGTACCGTGCACGGGATGAACGTTGGTCCAGTAAAATCGACTATAATGGGCAGGCGTTTAATCCTCTACTTGGTCAGGTTGTTACAATCGAATCCAATGGTGAAAATGTGATTCCGGCTGGAAGAACAGTGTTCGTAAGGGCTGCCGCACGAATCAACTACGATACCCCTAGGGGCAGTGGTACCAAAAGATGGAACTATAATGAAGCGAAAGCAGTGGTGATACCTTAGTCGTCTGGAGACTGACTTCAGAAAAAGATAAACCTCATGAAATCTCGCTGAGAGGGAGTACAAAAAGAGAAATCAGGAAATAAAGAGGAGAGGCCCGGAAAGTGTGTAATGACACCTTTCTAGGCACTCCTTCATTATACTTAAAAAAACGAAACATGCCGATGAAACAGCTTATAATTCTTTCATGCCTATTGGGCATGATCGGGCAATCCTATGCTCAGGTCAAAGATCAGGTCAAGACAACTTTTCAAAGTTCGAGAGAGTGGAGACCAACGATCGACAACCGCGCAGATGCCGTCATGATATATGGTACTGGGGGTAATCCCTCTGATAAATCCAGAAAAATCCCTTTTGAAGATCGCGTAAAATCTTGGCGGGATAGGGGATATATCACCCATTTTATGACGGGAATAGCCTGGGGAGAATACCAAGATTATTTCACCGGTGAATGGGATGGTAAGTGGCATCTTGATGAGGGACAGGTCACCATGAAAGGGGACACCATCTGGCACGGACATATGGTGCCGTATATCGTACCAACGCAAAATTTTATTAAGTATCTGAAAGAAAAGCATGTCAAAAGAGTAATCGATGCAGGGATTGACGCCATTTTTATGGAAGAACCTGAGTTTTGGGCGCGTGCGGGATACAGCGAAGCTTTTAAAAGAGAATGGAAAAGCTACTACGGATTTGACTGGAGACCACAACATGAATCTCCAGAGAATACCTATTTGTCCAATAAGCTCAAGTATTGGCTGTATTACAATGCGCTTAATGAAGTATTTACCTATGCGAAAGAATATGGTAAGACCAAAGGAATGGATGTGAAATGCTATGTTCCCACGCATTCGCTTGTCAACTATTCCCAATGGATGATTGTGAGTCCAGAGGCGAGCCTGGCATCGTTGCCAAGTGTAGATGGGTACATTGCGCAGGTGTGGACAGGGACCTCCCGAGAACCGAATTACTTCAATGGCATTGAAAAGGAAAGGGTATTCGAGACTGCATTCTTGGAGTATGGCTCGATGGAATCGATGACAGCACCTACGGGAAGGAAGATGTTTTTCCTGACCGACCCAATAGAGGACTGGCCCAGAGACTGGGTGGACTACAAGAAAAATTATGAAGCCACCTTCACCGCGCAACTGTTGTATCCGAAGATTGCGGACTACGAGGTGATGCCTTGGCCTGAGCGTATCTATGAAGGTCTTTACAAGACCAGTGCAAATAGTGATAAAAAAGAGCAGATTCCGCGCCATTACTCCACACAGATGCAGGTGATGATCAACAGCCTCAATACGATGCCCCAGTCTGATACGAAAGTGTCGGGTTCTGATGGGGTCAGTGTGCTGATGTCCAACTCATTGATGTTTCAACGTTTTCCAAACCATGCCGGATATGACGATCCACAACTGGCCAATTTTTATGGACAAGCACTGCCCTTCCTCAAAAGAGGGGTGCCAGTAAAGACCGTGCATTTGGAAAATGTGGGGTATATAGAAGCTCTTGCCGATACTAAGGTATTATTGATGACATATGCGAATATGAAGCCGATGGCGATGGAATCGCATCAGCACTTGGCAGATTGGGTGAAAATGGGAGGAGCCCTTATATACAGTGGCTCTGATCAGGATCCTTTCCAATCGGTACAGGAGTGGTGGAATACCAAAGGGAATACTTATAGCAGTCCTTCCGATCATTTATTTGAGTTGATGGGCATCCCTGCAGCAGCAAAAGAAGGTGTTTACAAATATGGGAAAGGTACGGTAGCGATCATCCGAAAAGATCCTAAAGAGTTTGTCATTAAGGCTGACAATGCACAGCAGTTGCTGGATGTGGTGAAAGGTCTGTACGAGAAACAGCCAAAAGCGGGCAAATTGGTCTTTAAGAATAGCTTCTACCTGCAACGCGGAGTATATGATCTGGTAGCGGTGCTCGAAGAAAGTGTCGATAGCGAACCTTATCGGGTCTCCGGTCATCTGATCGATCTCTATAATCCCCAATTGCCGATATTGACTACAAAAATGGTGCAACCGGGAGAGCAATGCCTGTTTCTGAATATTGACAGAGTAAAAGACAAAAAGAAACCGCAAGTATTGGCAGCAGCTTCCAGGGCGTATGACGAGCAAATCACATCTAGTTCATACACATATGTTGCCAAAAGCCCGATCAATACGACTAATATATCTAGGGTGCTACTGCCCCAAAAGCCTAAAAGTGTACAGGTAGACCATAAAGAGGTGTGGCAAGAACAAAATTGGGATCAGCGGACAAAGACCTACCTTCTGGGGTTTGAAAACAACCCTGATGGTGTATCGGTGGTATTTAAATGGTAATTTTTATAATGGAAAACGATAAATTAAATAAACAATTGAAAATGAAGCGTATCTTATTATTGATAGCTGTACTCTTGAATTTTGCACATCTGGCAATAGCAGAAAAAAAGGAACCTGTCGACTACGTCAGTATATTGGTGGGTACGCAGTCCAAACACTCCTTGTCGACGGGCAATACATATCCTGCAATAGCGCGCCCTTGGGGAATGAATTTCTGGACCCCGCAAACGGGAAAGATGGGCGATGGATGGGCGTATGTCTATACCGCAGATAAGATTCGCGGATTTAAGCAAACGCACCAGCCAAGCCCATGGATCAACGACTATGGACAATTCTCTATCATGCCGGTCACTACCAAACCTATATTTGATGAGGAAGAACGGGCAAGCTGGTTTTCCCATAAAGCGGAGACAGCATCTCCGCATTACTATAGTGTATACCTTGCCGATCACGATGTCGTGACAGAAATTACCCCTACATCCCGCGCGGCAATGTTCCGGTTTACGTTTCCCGAACGGGCCAAATCATATGTCGTGATAGATGCCTTTGACAATAATTCCTATGTCAAGATCATCCCAGGGCAGAATAGGATAGTGGGCTATACCACCAAAAATAACGGTGGTGTGCCCGATAATTTTAAAAACTATTTCGTCATCGAGTTTGATAAACCATTTACTTATACTGCTGCGGTACGGGACGGAAAGATAGAGGACAATAATCTGGAAGCTCAGGTAAATCACGCCGGTGGAATCATCGGCTTTACGACCAAGAAGGGAGAGCAAGTACATGCGCGGGTGGCCTCTTCATTTATCAGTCTGGCGCAGGCAGAGCTGAACCTGAAAGAATTGGAGCATAAATCCTTCGATCAGGTGAAAAATGAAGGGCGCCAGGAGTGGAATGATGTATTGGGTAAAATAGAAATTGAAGATGATAACCTAGACAACCTGCGGACCTTCTACTCAAACTTTTATAGGACGCTGCTTTTCCCTAGAAGCTTTTACGAATACGATAAGAATGGGGAAGTAGTTCACTACAGCCCCTATAATGGACAGGTATTGCCTGGGTATATGTTTACCGATACAGGATTCTGGGATACTTTCAGGAGCCTATTCCCACTCTTGAATATAATGTTCCCTTCGATGAATGAAAAGATGCAGGAGGGGCTGGTCAATGCATACAAAGAGAGTGGATTCTTACCCGAATGGGCAAGTCCTGGGCATCGGGACTGTATGGTCGGCAACAACTCCGCCTCCGTGGTAGCAGATGCCTATATGAAAGGGTTGAAAGGCTATGATATAGAAAAACTATGGGAGGCGGTCGTACATGGGGCAAATGCTGTCCACCCAAAAATCGGATCTACTGGACGACTGGGATATGAACACTATAATAAGCTGGGCTATGTGCCGTATGATGTGAAAATCAATGAAAATGCAGCACGTACATTGGAGTACGCCTACAATGACTGGTGTATCTATCAGTTGGGGAGGAAGCTAGGAAAGCCGAAAAAGGAACTTGAAATGTATGCTAAACGGGCGATGAATTACAAGAATCTGTATGATCCAAGCCATAAACTGATGCGTGGAAAAAATCAGGATGGTCATTTTCAATCTCCATTCAACCCGTTGAAATGGGGAGATGCTTTTACCGAGGGAAATAGTTGGCATTATACCTGGTCGGTCTTTCATGATCCACAAGGATTGATCGATCTGATGGGTGGAACACGTGAATTCAACACGATGTTGGACTCCATATTCAGTGTGCCACCCTTATTTGATGAAAGCTACTACGGCTCGGTGATCCACGAAATTAGAGAAATGCAGATCATGAACATGGGCAACTATGCGCATGGCAACCAACCTATCCAGCATATGATCTATCTCTATAATTACTCGAAGGAGCCCTGGAAAGCCCAGTACTGGACACGGGAGGTCATGGATAAACTGTACAATGCCAATCCTGATGGCTATTGTGGCGATGAAGACAATGGACAGACCTCGGCCTGGTATGTATTCTCCGCACTGGGCTTTTATCCGGTATGTCCAGGTACAGATGAATACATCTTGAGTGCACCGCTCTTTAAGAAGGCAACAGTAACACTTGAAAATGGTAAACAAGTCGTGGTCAATGCTCCGAACAACACCAAAGAGACACGCTATGTCAATACGATGAAAGTAAATGGTACAGAATACAGCAAAAACTACCTGACGCACGACCTATTGATGAAGGGTGCGAAGATAGACTACGGAATGTCTACTGTAGCCAACAAAAATAGAGGGGTGAACACAGCAGATCTACCGTATTCATTCAGCGTAGAAAAAAAGTAGAAGATCATGAACGTTAATGAGCTGTAGACACCGCAAAGATGACAATTGGCCGATGGACACTTGTACAAGTCCTTCTTATGAAGAAAAGGTCGATAATCGATAGACGGAAGGGCATCGAGATCGGTAGAGGGATATTTTAGACTATGCCCCGAAAGCCTATTGGCTCTAGGGGCACAGTCATTTTAGTGAATAAAAGGAGAGGTGCTTCGTCAGTCCTGAAGGTCGGTAAGCCAGTCTAATAAGACTTTGCGGTCCTTATCCGATAGCTGAGCCTCGGGATGCATACTGATGTACGACTGTAGCGGCATAAGACCATCTGCAATCTGGCTATGCATAGACCTGATCTTACTTTGTTGCTTACGCTTGCTATACTGCCCAAAGATGTCAAAATTGAGGGCCTGCTCACCTGCCACGATGTGACGATTCATGTAGCTATAGATAGGTTGAATCTTGGCGTACCAGGGATAACGTGTGTCATAGCTGTGGCAATCATAACAGGCTGTTTGCAGCAGGTGCTGTACCCTCTCCGAGGCCTTCCACTGGTAGGCAAAGCTATCCGAAGCCGTATGGGGCTTTTGAGGGATAGGAGCTGGTCGGAAAAACTGGATCACAATCGCCACCGCTACTGCAATGACGATCAGGGTGCTTATTATTTTTCGTTTCATATGGGGTGGCTTAAAGGTCAACTGGCTGCTATTGCCCATTGAGATGTTCTTTGTTTTCACCACAATTCAACATAGATGCACCATAGTAGGGATTCCGAATCTCCTTATCGCTGCTAAGCCAATATGCTCCCTTGTTGTCCAATGCCATCGGGCAATACTGGACGAAAAGATCGCCACTTTGCAATTGGCTCTTTTTGATGAGGGTGATCATTTCCAATGAAAAATCGGCAAATAAGGTGCGCTGCCGTTCAAGAGTGGAGGTATTGGCAAGTACTTGTGCTTTGCTTTTGAGAACATGGCCCTCTGCCCAATCTTTACTCCCTACTTCGATCGCTAAGGCGGCGACCTTCGCTTCAAGCGAATCGCCTGCTACCAGAGCTTTTTGCATCAAGGAATAGTGCTCATACACCGCCTGCGCCCGACCGTCCTTTAGATCGATATTGGCAGAAGAAACTGCAGCAGTCTGCAATGTGCTGTCTCGTTTTGTAGATGTTGTGTGTTGCTTATCAGATACGGAATCGGATCCGTTGCATGCGGTGATCAATACTGCTATAGATAACATATAAATCAATTTGCATGTGTTGATTTTCAACGCTGTAATTACTTTTAGAATAGCCATTTTTTTAACCTTTTAAAACGTCAATAGGATGTTTGCCTTTTTTTAACACATACTCACTGAACAGCAGGTATGTACCTGTGACAACAATGTCTTCGCCAGCGCTTAATCCTCCTTTGATCTCTACGCGTGTGTCATTTTCGTAACCCAACTGTACTAGACGGGGTTCAAAGGTGTCTTTCGCCTTCCTGATCCATACATGTGTCCCTTTGGCGTCCCGGATCACAGCATGTACGGGGAGATTCAACACCTCTGAAGCACTCTTATTGGGAAGTATCACTGCTGTATGTAGGCCGGGTTGCCATTGATTAGAAAGATTGCGTATCGTACCCCGGATTTGCGTGATCTGTGTGCCAGGAAGGTAAGCTGGACTGATGAAATCTATTTTCATCGGCTGCCCTTCATTCTCCCAACCGGTGATCTGTACTTCCACTTGATCCCCTTGTTTGATGCGGGTCAGCTCACTCGGATACACGTCCGCCTGTACCCATAGATGATCATAGCTTTCTAAGCGCATGATGGGACTGCCTTCGGATACATATTGCCCCTGAACGATGGAAAGCTCAGCAATGATGCCTCCCGATGGAGCAACGTAGTCGACCGTAGGGGCTTGTCGCTTAGATTGCTGTAAGGCTCGGATCTGCTCAGTAGATTGTCCATAAAGCCTGAGCTTTTGCTTCGCAGCTTCGACAAGTTGCTGTTCTATACGGTCATCTGGGAAAAGTGCCGACTGGGCTTCAGCTTGGAGATACTCCTGTTGTAATGTAGCCAACTCCTCCGAGTAAAGTTGGTACAGCAGTTGCCCCTTGTGCACCTGTACCCCTGTCTCTTGGATCAATAGACGCTCTATGCGTCCCGAAATTCTAGCTGTGATGTACGCCGTAGACTCCGGGTTTACAAAAAGTTTGCCGTTGAGCACTGTCGCTCCGGCCAACGCAGCGGTGCTGAGGGTCATCGTTGAAATATTGGCCAACACCTGACGCTTCTCGTCTATCTTGAGCATTTTTTCATTACTGTCCTTGACATAGGGGACAAGGTCCATCCCACAGATGGGACAAGTACTCATTTCGTTCTTAATGATCTGCGGGTGCATAGGACAGGTGAATACCTGCTTGGAGGTAGTACCTGATTTTAACTCTTTTTTATTTGGATCCTCACTGCATGCTGCAAGCACCAGAGTGGGGGCTATCGTCAGGTAGCTGAGTCTTTTGATAAATGATTTTCTTTCCATCTTACTCGTGTGTTGATTCGTTCTTCTTAATAAAACTTTCACTGTCTATTAAATAGGCAGCATTGCTACTGATATCCCATTGGGCGATATCCTGCAGGACTTGGACATGGCCACCAATGATCTTCCCGACCTTTATGGATTGAGGTAGATATACATCCTGCTCTTTCCTAAAGACAACAGTCTGGCCTCCCAATTTGACAGTGGATGCTACAGGAATCCACCATGTAGGAGCGAGACTAATGGGGATTCGTCCTGTTAGTAATTCGCCTATACGAAGTCTACTCTGCGGGAGATAACTGCGCGCGATAGTGAAATTTTGCGCATCCTGTATCACAGGTTGTATCAATCCAATAGAAGTACGTTGCACAGGCTGCTGACCGACTGTTGGATAGTATACAAGTGGGGCACCTCGCTTTACAAAAGAGGCCACATCTGGTTTCAATGCAAATTCTGCGATCAGATCCTGGGCATTGTAAATCGTGAACAGCGCCTCGCCCGCCGTCACATACTGCCCTTCGCGCAGCATGACAGCATTGGAAGTTGGCGCGCTGGGTGGAGGGGAAGTAGCAGATGCCGGTGCGCCTCCACCTGACATTCCATCAGACATGCCCATCGCATCCCCACCGGCCGAAATTGTAGGGGCTGCCATGGATACTGCTGGAGAAGAAGTGGATGTATTCTCTACGATAAAGCCATCTGTAGGACTATAGACCGGAATCCTGTAATTGATCTGTTTGGATCGGATAACTTGCTCGATGGATGCATCGCTCATACCGAGTAGACTGAGCCGCTGTCGGGATTGTCTAAATAAAGGTGACTGCCCATCATTATTGAGTAGATAAAGTAGTTCTTGCTGTGCTGCGGCTAGATCTGGCGAATAGATCTCCATGATCAACTGTCCTTTATGAATCGGTTGATAATTATATTTGATAGCAAGACGCTCTACACGACCAGAAACACGACTAGAAACGGTCAATTCATTACGCTTGTCATAACTGATCACGCCTTGTACCTCCTCCACATATATGCGTGGGCCATAGACGGCCCTTATGCTCGGCAGTGGTGATATTACAGCGGTATTCGATGGCTTTAATAAGGCCTTCATCTTTGTGTCGATGTCTACATGACCAGGATCATGGTGATCGCCTTTTGATGCATCCTTGGGAGCGCAGCTGGTCAATAGGGCGATCAATAAAAAACCACCCCAACCGCTAGCGATATAATTCTTTTTCATAATCTGCATACATTAAATACAACTTCAATTTTTCATTCAACACATTGTCTTGCGCCATAGTAAGGGCTTCCCAGGTAAGGATGACCTCCGGTAGCTCCATTTTATTCTCCCGATAGCTCAAAAAGTTGACATCCAGTGTCTTCTCCAATGTGGGAATGATGGTTTTTTCCATGGCTTGTATCTGAGCCTGCATAGATTGGATCTCGTACTTCATTCCATACACCATTCCTTGCATGCTTTGCAACATACTTGTACGCTCTTTTTCCATGGCTTGGATTTCATACTGCATGCTCTTGATCTCGGATTTGTACATCTTAGAAGACCAAGGTGCTATAGGGATGGTCACCATGCCCATAATGGAATAGGAATTGGGCATCATACCGGCGATCGGTGTCATGTGATCATACCGGATTTTGAAATCAGGTAGTTTCTCTTTCTTCATCGCTGCAATATTGAGATGCATACTTGCAATGTTGTACTCCATCTGTTTGATGTCCATTCTGCTACTAGCCAGCATTGCTGTATCGATGTAAGCATCCTGGTGATAGGAAGGTACGATGGTGGTATCGATCTCTAAGGCGGCGTCACCCCGTACATTCATCAAACTGTTGAGCCAAGCTCTGGATTTGCTTATTTCCCCTTGCTGCATCCGGATCATGTTGGCATTCTCCTCAAGTTCGGATTCAATACGGTATACTGATCCCAGCTTGGATTTATTGTATGGATACCTGACTTCCTCAATATCTTTCATCCGCTTCAGTATGCGCTCATTTTGATGAAGGATATTGATCTTTTGAAGGGCGACGATCCAACCGTAGTATAGCTTCTTCGCTTGGGCTTTGAAATCGTTCATACTAATGTCGCGACCGACCAACTCGGCTTCGCTCTGTGAAATAATGTATTTCTTCTTTGCCTTTAGCTTGCTGATATTGGGAATATCTTGTTCCATTTGCAACATAATAGAACCCTTGTCATCATCGGACATAATCTGCTGACCGGGATACGGCGTCATAAATGTGCCGACACCAACCATAGGCGCCATCCAGGCAGTGGATGCGTCCGCTAAATGTTTGAATCGCTCAGCTTTTAAACCAAATGATTCCAATAGTGGATTGTTGCGTTCGATACGATAAATAATCGTATCCAATGTCATTGGTGAGCTTTGCTGTGCATAGCTACTCAGTGGGAGTAGCAGGAGCATTATGCCCCATTTTTTAATGTTGGACATCATATACCTCCAATTTTCCATGTTTTCTTAATTCGTATTCTTTAGCCATTAAAAAGATTAATGGGGTGACAAGTAGGATGTGAGTCGATGAAGTGAGTACGCCTCCGATCATGGGCAATACAATAGGCTGCATGACGTCTACACCCACACCAGTAGCCCATAAAACGGGAACCAGACCAAATAAGGACACACATACGGTCATCAACTTGGGACGTAGACGCTTGGCCGCACCATAGATTACATACTCTCGTAGATCTTCTTTGGTAATTGTCTCGCTTGAATTGCCCTTTAGTTTAACAAGTTGGTGCATCGCATCATTGAGATAAATAACCATGACAATGCCTGTCTCGACGGCAATACCAAACAGGGCGATAAACCCAACGGCTACACCTACCGACAGGTTGACTCCCCAGAAATAGATCATGTAGGCGCCACCAATCAAGGCAAATGGTATGGTGACTAGACTGAGAAATGCCTCTCTAATCGAATGAAATGCAAAATATAGAGCGAAGAAGATAATGATCAGTACAATGGGAGCGATCCACATAAGAGTCTGTCGCCCACGGATGAGATTTTCATATTGCCCGCTCCACTCCAAGAAATAGCCTTCAGGGAGGATACCATCCTGCTTGTTGAGATTTTCCATGGCATCCTTTACCGTACTGCCCAAATCGCGATCTCGGACATTGAACATGACAGCTCCACGTAGGATCGCATTGTCCGAACTGATCATCGGAGGACCATCTTCGAATTTGATCTCCGCGATGGCTTCCAGTGGGACCTCTCCAAAATCTGGAGATTGTACAGGAATACGACGGATTCGTTCGACACTATTACGGTACTCTTGCGCTAGTCTGGCACTGATAGAGAAGCGCTGGCGCCCCTCGATAGTCGTACCGATATTAGCACCCCCAAGCGCAGTCTCGACGATCTGATTGACATGATCTACGGTGAGACCGTATCTGGCGAGTTGTTCTTTTTTAACGTTGATAGATAGGTATTTGCCTCCGGTAATCGGTTCTACGAATAGATCGCTGATACCTTCGGTGCCTTCCAGAGCGGTGCGGACACGCTCAGATACGGCAGCAATAGTGTCCAGATCTTGACCAAATACTTTTATACCTACATCTGTCCGTATTCCAGTGGCGAGCATATTGATCCTATTGATGATGGGCTGTGTCCAGCCGTTGACCACTCCTGGTATCTGCAACTTTGCATCCAGTTCGTTGACAATATCCTTTTTGGTAATGCCATCCCGCCATTGGCTCTTGGGCTTAAGTGTGATAATGGTCTCAATCATACTAATAGGAGAATTATCTGTCGCTGTATTTGCCCGACCGGCTTTACCAAGTACCTTATCTACTTCAGGAATCGACTTGATGATTTTGTCTTGTACCTGCAAAATACGTTTGGCTTCGGCATTCGAGACATCGGGTAGCGTCACAGGCATAAAGAGGATACTCTGCTCATCTAAAGGTGGGATAAACTCCGTTCCCAAGCGTGCTAATAGCGGGATGGTAATGAGCAAGGCTGCAATATTGATCCCTAATGTCGTCTTGCGCCACTTGAGTACCTTGCGTATAATGGGCTCATAGACACGCTCGAGGAAGCGATTGACCGGGTTGGCGTTGTCCGGTCTGAATTTTCCCTTCATAAAGAAGGAAATAATAACGGGAGCCAATGTAATCACCAAAAGTGCATCTACAATCATGATGAATGTCTTGGTGTAGGCCAGGGGGTGAAAAAGTTTCCCCTCTTGACCAGTCAGCATAAAAACTGGTAAAAAAGAGGTAATGATGATAACTGTAGCGAAAAAGACGCCTCTGGAGACCTGTTTGCTAGAGTTGGTGATGATCTGCAGTCGCTCCTCTTCTGAAATCCAGTCGGGTGATTTTTTAAATATTTTTCGAAACCAATTTTTCATGTCTATGTCGTTTTATTTTGATTTTGACTTTCTTCCCAAGCGAGGTAACGTTCGGAAAGATGTTTGTACGCATTCTCACTCATGATAATGCCGTTGTCGACGATGACGCCAATGGAAAGTGCAATTCCTGTCAGCGACATGATATTGGAAGAAATACCAAAGGCATTTAATAGAATGAAGCTGGCAGCGATCGTAATCGGAATTTGAATGATGATGCTGATAGCGCTGCGCCAGTGAAAAAGAAAGATAATGACCACAAGTGAGACGACGATCATCTCTTCGATCAGTGTATTTTTAATAGAAGTGATAGATTCTTGAATCAACTCGCCGCGATCGTAAACGATGTCAAATTTGATTCCTTTAGGAAGTCCCTTGGCAACTTCTTCCATTTTCACTTTAACACGGTCGATCACTTCGGCGGCATTCTCTCCATAGCGCATCACGACTATACCCCCTACACGCTCACCTTCGCCATCTTGATCAAATATCCCTAACCGAGTCTCACCGGTCATCTGGACGGTGGCGACATCTGAGATCCGGATGGGAGTGCCTCCTTGGGTCTTGAATGGAATAGCTGCAATCTCTTCAACCGATTGCAGGTAGCCGGTCGTTTTGATAATATAGCCGATATCACTCATCTCAAACTTGCGGCCCCCAGCTTCGTTGTTATTTGCACGTACTGCTGCCAAGACCTCTGCTACTGATAATTTGTAATACAGTAGCTTATTGGGATCGATGGTAATCTGGTACTGCTTTTGAAAACCGCCGAATGAAGCAATCTCGCTCACACCGGGTACCGTTTGTAATCCAAACTTGATGTACCAATCTTGTACCGCACGCTGCTCTCCGAGATCCATGTTAGGGGCATCTAAGGTGTACCAAAGGATATGTCCCACACCTGTGCCGTCAGGTCCAAGTTGTGGAGAGGCTCCTTCGGGCAAAGTTTTGGAGATCGTACTGATGCGCTCCAGTACGCGCTCACGTGCCCAATATACATCTACATCATCCTCAAAGATGACATAGATGAAACTCATTCCAAACATGGAATTGCCCCGTACATACTTAATTTTGGGAATCCCCTGAAGATTAGTCACCAAGGGATAAGTGACTTGATCCTCGATCAATTGTGGTGAACGTCCCATCCATTCTGTGAAGACAATGACTTGATTTTCGGAAAGATCTGGAATTGCATCTATGGGATTCTGCTTAACAGCGAAAATACCCCACACAAATAAACAGATCGAGAGAATCAGTACAATGAATCGATTCCGGATGGACCAATCAATAATTTTGTGTACCATTTTTGTTTTTTATAGAATTGTTTCGAATCGTATGAAACGGCTTTACAGATATATAGTGGGTACGCAACCGCTTATAATACCCATAAGCTGAGTAGAGATAACATAGCTACATTCGTAATAGCCCTTATATAATTGCCAGCCCGCTGCTAACAGTGGAAGCCGTAGGAAACATCCACCTACCATAGACTGCGTGAACACAGATGACCACAAAGTGGCATGCGTACCATTGATAATATCCAAATACAAATAATACAGTTTGGATATCCCATCCCGATAAATCGGGAAAAGTCAATGACGGCTAAAAGGTAAATGATGTATGTGAAAAATAAATGCTGGGTCAGGATATCAGATCCGGAGCATCCTGAAAAGGATGTAAATAATAGGAGGGGGGAGTTGGATCTTAAGAATAGGTACTGCCAGCTGTATACCCCACAGATGATGAAGACTGGAGAAAGGTTCAGCTATCGCGAATGACGCTACATCAGCGATCTGCTGAAATTTAATATGTTGAACACTGGACAATCTGGTCTTTCCAAGTTTAATCTCTTTGACCAGATCTTGGCAACAAGAGCGACGCTCTAGTCCCGAAAAGGAATTGCCACATAAGGAGCAACTTTGATGTTGGTCAAGTCCCCATTCAGCCAGTCGTCCATTGCAGTAATGAAAATGCAGCTCTACCCCAGTAGCGGTAGCCAGGTACAAAAATGTAAATAGAAGAATGATAATCTTTTTCATATGCTGTCTATGCTTTTGTAGATAGAACTGTATTTTGTTGATGCAGACAGGAAAGTGACCTATAGTGGAATTAATTCAATTCTTCTTTTACAGATCCACAGGTGGACATCTCTGCTCCATGGTATGGATTTTTGATCTCCTTGGTTTCACTTAACCAATTGGCACCTTTCCCGCCATTATACATCGGGCAATACGTCAAAAACAACTTTGTACCAGTACCTTCTCCAGCTTTGATAAGTTCATACACCTCTTGACTCATTGTGGCAAAATGCTCACGTTGATGCTTGATATTGCCGGTGTTGTCTTTGATGTGCTCGCCGTGCTCTTTTAGATCCTCAGCTACTTCATTAAATACGGTTGCCTGCTGGGCACTGAGTGTTGATTTATCCAGAGAAGAGACATGGTCAGCAAATGCTTGACCCGCTGTAGCAGCAGCATTATCATCATCTGATGCCAATGCATTCTTTAAAGCGAGATAGTCTTTGATCAATACATCTATCGTGGCCTGTTGTGTGGAAGCTTGATCAGTGACGGATTGTTGGGCGGTACTGTCTTGTGCCGAGGCAGAACCGTCTTTGGGTGCGCTGTTGCACGAAGTCAATAAAATAGCAGCAATAGCTACGGAGAAAAACATCTTTTTCATGTGATTTGTGTAATTAAATTAATTAATAAAATGTGTATAAAGAATAGGTATCCCCTAATACGTTAATGGAAAGCCGATTCAAAAAAAATGGGAATGGATACGAAATTTAGACCAATGTAAAATAGGCACATAGCGCACGTAAGGGCTGCTGCTTCTTTAATTGGATAAAAATCGCTAAGAAGAAGGGAGTCTAAATTTGAAAACTACTGATGGAAATACGGATATCGGCAGAAGGAGGCGGATACCACGCAATCTTGTCTTCAACAAATAATGGTGATATTGTTGGATTGAAAAGCTGTAAATAAGCGAAGGAAATATAGTGAATCAGTAGAGTCTCCTTACTTGTAAAGGACCATTCTACACTACCTTTTACTTGCTTGTCAAGTTTTTCAAATTTGTATACGATGTCTTTACAGCAATCTGTACGCTGTCCAAGTGAGTACCCTTGAAGGTCCGAATCAGCGGCATGGTCATCGTGTTGAATGGATTTGGTATGATGGCAGACGGACTGATGCTCAGCGGAAGAATCTTTTGTCGAAATCCGCATTAATCCCATGGCACATGCCGTACCCAATCCAATATGAAAGAGGAATACAAATAATAGCGATATGGCTTTGAGAGTTCTGTTCACGACAAAAAGTACGTATACGTACAAATCTATAATAAAAATTTAGAAATACAAAAACAAAAGGGGGCCGGATCTTTATTGAAATATACGTTTACGAGGAGTTTGGTGCTTGTGAGAATAGAAACGCTGTTGTATATCTCAATTGTTACTTTCTCTCGATCCTCGCTTGTGGATGGATCGAAAGAAAGTAAGCGGAATGAGTGATTTGTTTAATGAAGATGCTTTATTTAGCATCGTAATTCTTCATGATCGATTCAAAATATGCAATCATCCGACCGTAGTTGGCAATACTGATGTATTCGTTGGTGCTGTGGATGCTCTGCTGCTCAGCACTATTTATGGAGAATGGAATGAACCGATAAACATTGTCGCTCGCAATTTCGTATTTATAGGCATCCGTACCACCTACCGTGAGGTATGGGGTGATCACGACATCTGGATAAATCTCCTTAATGGTCTTTTCAATCACTTTGTATCCTTTGGTGTCTTTTGGCGATATCTTAGATGCTTCACGCGTATTGTCTACCTCCTCGATTTCGACCTCAAAACCTTCGCATGCTTTTTGGATATGCTCTTTGATCTCGGCTACAGTATTGCCGGGAAGTATTCGGAAATTGACGACAAACTCAACCTGTGGGGAGAGTACATTGGTACCATCACTACCTTTCATCATGGTAAGGGCAGTAGTTGTACGCACAAGTGCATTGGTCGAGTTATTTTTAGTCAGTTGTCCAAGTAAAAGTGGCTTTAGGAGCCATTGGTTGGCAATCGCCATGCGGGATGTAAATCCCATGCCACCGCCAATATTGGTGAAAAAATCATGAATGAGTGGTGTCAGAATGGGATCCATCTGATGCTCTTCCAACCGTTGCATGATGATGGCGGCTTTGCCTATAGCACTTTGCAGAGGTGGCATAGATGAGTGACCTCCAAGCCCATTGACCTTGATGCGTGCCGATAGAAATCCTTTCTCTGCGCATCCGATCAAAGCTACGTCAGAATTGATGCCTTCAACCGCGCCTTTTTGCATGATAATCCCTCCTTCATCATAGACGGCATCGAAGTGTAAGCCCTTACGCTTAAAATCTTCCGCAATTTCTTTTGCGCCTTTGAGACCCCCAACTTCTTCATCACAGCCAAATGCTAAATAAATATCGCGTTCAGGGACATGTCCGCTCTTCATAAGTGTGGTCATGGCTTCCAAAAGGGAAAAGAGCATGCCTTTCATATCCAGTGTACCGCGACCATAAATACGACCATTGCTGACGGCACCCGAAAAGGGATCATAGTCCCACTCTTCGGCAATTTTAAGATCAGCTGGCAAGGCTTTGTCTCCGATGTTGAAGATAAAGGTGGTATCCTTATTCTTGACAGGGGCATCACCTGGAGGAACTACATCCATATGCGATAGAAACAATATGGGATTGAGAGAGCTGTTCCTACCTTTCCACTTGAACACTAATCCGTAATTATTGTTGACAGAGTGTCGCTCTGTCCGTGCATGTACTTCAGGATAGGCCTTTTCCAAATAGGAAATGAATCTTGTAAAGGGCTCAAAATTAAAATCGCCGAGTGCGCCCGTAGATACCGTGGGTATCCTGATCCCATGTGCAAAACGATATACTGCCGAGTCACTCACTTCCATAGAAGGCGGACTCGTAGTGACTGACGATTCAGGGATCTTACCAAATGGATAGCGTAAGGTGTTGATCAGAAGAATACCTACAAGGATTAGCAACAGTACGCATAAAAGTAGAAGGATTTTTTTCATCAGACTGTAATTTATTTAAAATCATTGAATGAACGAATAGAGACGGATATCTTAATTTAAGGGTATTCCAGACTCTTTATTCGACAAAATGTATCTATTTGTGCCTCCTATCCGTTAGGATTGAAAGGCATATATTGTGTGATTTCGGGTGTGAGGGAGGCTGATATAGCCTGCTTATGCACATCAGATACAGGAACTAATCCTAGTCGCCTTATCTCTATCATCACTGTGGACTTCATAAGTCAAGTGTTTGAGCTGTTCTTCTAAAGTCGTATAATCGGAGCTACCGCTAATCTATAAATGTCAGGTGCCTTCCTCAGCATATCGATTATTGGTATTGTTCACTTAAAATATGTGAATTTATAAAATATAATGTAAATTATTCAAATATTATTTCTAAAAGAATATAAGTATGAGAGTTTTGTAGTGTAGGGAAAGGTTGATTTGTGCTTTTAGGTTTTAATTGTTTACACTGTTTTTTTTGATATCAAATAGTTAAATATATTTTGCATTTGCAATGAAGATAGATGTACACACTAAAGGATTACCTAGAAAGATGTCCGTATCTCTATATAGAATGCGTTAATGATAAATGGAGAAACCCTGTCTACCAATCGGCGGACAGGGGTAATAGGTATACATATTTTAAACAGCCTCTTGAATAAGCAACATGCATATTCCTCTATGGGCTGAAATGATCATTAAATATAAGCCGGAAAGGTATCTATCCAATCGCTGCGATCCCAGTCAACTGCTTCTTCTGATGTCAGTAGACAGCTCTCCAGATCTGCAACTAACTGCTGTTTGTCTAGATACTGACCGATGAATACGAGCTCTGTTTGCCGGTCATACCACTTTGGATGCCAACGGGCACTAATACTCGCCTGATGGGCGATATAATCCGGGTGACGTACACGCTCTTCCGCAGAAAGACTACACCACCACGTCCCGCTATGCTCTATACGTAAACTACCACCGGCCTGACTGAAACTAATCGCAAGGTCAGGTCTCGAGGCCATCCAAAATAGACCTTTCGTCCGAATGATATGGTGGGGATACTCATCATTTAAATAGCGATGCCAGCGTTGTGGATGAAAAGGTCGCTGACTTCGGAATACAAAAGAGGAAATACCGTATTCTTCTGTCTCTGGTGTATGCTCATTAGCCAATTCCTGGATCCAGCCTGTGGAAGAAGACGCAGCTTCAAAGTCAAACATCCGGGTGCCCAGTATCTCCTTGTTGTCCACCTGCCCGAAATGTGACCTGATAATCTTTGCTTGGGGATTCAGTCTGTGTAAGGCAGCTTCGAGCACCCCCAACGTTTCTTCAGAGACGAGATCTGTCTTATTGAGCAGTATCACATTAGCAAACTCGACTTGATCTGTCAACAGATTGACAATGGTACGGCTATCCCGCTCATCATCGGTAAGTGTCCGATCGGTGAGTGTCTCTGATGACCCGAAATCTTTAAAAAAGTTGTAACTATCCACTACCGTGACCATGGTATCTATATAACTGAATGCCGAAAGATCAATACCGTTCTGCTGGTCTACGTAACTAAATGTCTGTGCAACAGGTATTGGCTCGGAAATACCGGTACTCTCTATCAATAGATAATCAAATCGATTCTCCATAGCCAATTTTTCAACCTCTACCATAAGATCTTCTCGAAGGGTACAGCAGATACATCCATTGCTCATTTCGACCAATCTCTCTTCGGTTCGAGAAAAGGTATTCTCTTTTTCGATGAGCTGTGCATCGATATTGACTTCGCTCATATCATTGACTATGACAGCAACTTTGAGCTGCTCCCGGTTGTGTAAAATGTGATTTAATAAAGTCGTTTTTCCGGCGCCTAAGAATCCACTTAGGACTGTAACAGGTAATTTTTTAGTGTGCATAGAAATGTTGTGTTGATGGAAAAAAATAAATTAGAAACGATTCACTCCTAACTGTGGGAGTGAAGTTGATTGGCAATCTGTCCAAACCATCTCAAAATGCGTTGATGGTGACCCTCACCATAGCGGGCAATAAATCTACGCGTTTCGGGAAGCTCTTTTTGGCTGTATACAGCTAGTCGTGCTTTCGCAAATTGGACTGTTAATGGAATCATACACTGCTTCTCAATGCAAATCTTCCAGCTTTCAAAATCTTGTGGTATCATCTCATATATTGTCTATGATACAAATGTATGAAGTATAATCAATAAAAGCAACTGTGTTGCAATTGATGTGTAGATGTATTACATTTGTTTAGTAGTACAGATGTAAGCGAATAGCAATATGGAATTTTCAATATGGAAGAATCTTTCACCCAAGAGGGGGTCGGGTCTTATACGATGGGGTATGATCATATGTATGGTGCTGGTGTTATTTGAACCAGAAGATACACATGCGCAATCAAAGACGGAGCATCTCACGGCACATAAGCCCTTGATGAATCCCATATGGGCTGCAATTGATAAATTGATGTATAAAGTGTCGAATACAAATGGGCAAGTGACGTATACTCCCCATTTTCCTTCAGAATTGCAACAGCTAAGTGGAAAAAAAGTAAAGCTGAAGGGGTATATGGTGCCGATCAAGCAGGGACGTAGACATGCTACATTTTTGCTGTCTGTATTGCCAATCTACCAGTGTATGTTCTGTGGACAGGACGGTATCCCGCCCATGATAGAAATATCATTGCGAGATGAAAAGAAGCTTATCTTTAGTGAGCAACCTATTACAATAGAGGGTACCATATATCTCAATAGTAGTGATGCACAGCGTACCGAGATACAGGTACATGAGGCCATTGCCATAGATTAAAGAATAATGGTCATGAGGGATGGAAACAAGGTGTACTAAAGGAATATGCCATTCGATTCTGTCAAAATAATTGGCATACCATCTGTAACCACAATAGTGTGCTCGTGTTGCGCCATGTACCCTCCTTTGTTGCCTACCATAGTCCATCCATCTTCAAGCTGATCTGCATAGGTTGAAGAGGTCGAGATAAAAGTTTCGATCGCTACAACAGAATTCTTTTTGAATCTGCGCTGATCATATCTATTTTTATAATTCAACAATTCATCGGGTTCTTCATGTAGACTTCTGCCGATTCCATGTCCGCCTAGATTTTTGATGACACTATAACCTCTCTTTTTGGCTTCAGTCTCCATTAAGTGGCCAATGTCGGCAATTTTCACACCTCCTTTTATATACTGGAGTGTCTTCTGTAAAATTTCTTTGGAGGCAGTGACGAGATTTTGATGTTGATGAATGTCGCTACCAAGGACAAAAGACCCGCCATTGTCCGCCCAGAATCCATTAAGTTCAGCGGAAACGTCAATATTGATCAAATCACCCTCCATCAGTACCCGTGTATCCGAAGGGATGCCATGGCAAAATTCTTTGTCGACACTAATACATGTCCAACCCGGAAAACCGTAAGAAAGATAGGGGGCGGAGTTTGCACCGTAGTCCGCTAGGATCTTTGCTCCAAATTCGTCAAGATCTTTGGTCGTCATCCCTGGACGGGCATAGCGTGTCATTTCTTTTAAAGTATGTGCAACAGCATCAGCCGCCTTTTGCATTCCCAATAATTCGGATTCATTTGTTATCGACATATCGTTCTCTGTTTTATAGACTTTACACAGGTGAAACCTGTCTTTTCAAAGATACGAAGCGAAGATGGTGAATGCAACAGGAAGTGTTATGTGGTCTTTCGAGTGCAGCAGCTCGCGAATGTGTAGCCTGCTCAATCAAAAGTAGGGATATGTCATACGGATAGCTATTGAGAATTTGAGATATGCATAAAGTTGTGTTTATTTGATATACAAAAAAGGTTCTATATTTATGGGTACAACAATGTATGAAAAGAAATATATTATCCTTCTATAGTCATGATAAAGGGACCTACATCGATGATGAAACTATTGCAGCACTTATGTTTTTTATTTCCACTGGTGATGGCTTGTACGAATGCTAGGATACAGGACGTCCAACTAAGGAGATTACCAACTGCGGATACGTATATGTTTAGAAGAGGAGCGTACAATAATAGAATAGATTATTTGTATGTAGAAAATAACTTTTATTTTGAAAAAGACACCTATCAAAAGTTGAAAGACAAAATAGAAGAGAAGCATATGCAGTTGCTAGACGGGAAATATCAATTATCATCGTTCTATATTTATAAAAAGACGGATGTCATCAACGAACACTACAACAAGGGAACTGTTGGATTAGATGGTCACAATCGGGATCTCCTAGCTTATGTACGGTATGGGAATGGTAAGATGGATATCTTTTATGTACTGAAAGATGGAAATGTAATATATGATCTCCTCCAAAATAGGCAAGAGGGGTTTGAATTTGAGGACTAGTCTTGCTATCAGAAAGGGATCTTCCTTTCTGGAGCTACGCATTGATCGAACTTTAGATATGGTCGTGCCTTTTACAAAATTTTGATACTTAACTGCTCCCATTCTGCAAAGAGCAACATTTATTAGCATGTAGGGAATACACATAGGTTTGATTTTTAAATGTCAAATCAATTGCGAAGCAATTATGAAGAGCTCGACTAATTTACTATCTTAGTATAGACACTAATCTATACTATGCCTAACCAAGCCTTAACCTCTGCTGGAGATTTTGAGCGTATATACGATAAATGGAATAAAAAGGTATACCACTATGCTTTGAACAAGACTTCTTCTACTTATATAGCAGAGGAAACGGTGCAACGTGTATTCATTAAGCTTTGGGGTAACCTATTCCGTAAAAATATTACGATCGATCTCGAATCTCAACTATTTTGCATTGCACGAACCACTCTTTTGGATATCGTGAAGGAGGAGCGTAAGCGACAAATTAGCGTAGAAGCATCTTATCCGACATCGGAAATACCGACCCCGTCGGAGTTGTATCGATTAAAAGAAATAAACGATCAATATGAAAAGGTGATAGAGCGAATGCCCGAATCCAGAAGAAAGGTATTCTTACTGAGTCGATCAGATAACCTCACCTATAAAGAGATTGCTGAGCGCCTATCAATCTCACCCAAGACCGTGGAGAATCACATTGCTCTGGCATTGAAGGTATTAAAAAAGACACTTTTCACGTTAACGCTACACTTTTTGTTTTTTTTAAAATAGTTTTGGGGGTAAGCATCGATTCTACAGTATTCTTTATATATGAAGATTACGAAAGATATCATCGATCGCTATTTACAGAGAAGCTGTACGGCTGAAGAAGCCGCACAGCTGGAAAAGTATATACAACAGTCCGGAAAATCACTCGATCAGCTGCTGCCGCAGGATGAGTGGAACCTTACCTATGAAAATCTGGACTACGATAACCAAGAAGAACTAAAGGTAAAAGTATTTGCACTTATAGAACAAAATAGAAAATCTATTCTGAAAAGAAAAGGAATGTGGGCCATCTCCAAGGCAGCTGCCATTCTAATTGTTGGGATAGGTTGTTACATTGTCTTAAATCCATTCAAAAAAACACCAATATCACAGGAGATAAAAAAAGATCCGATCGAAACCGTGCAGGTAGCGGTCAGTAATCTGTACTATATCAACTCTGGAAATGAAAATATGGTGTTGATGGCAAGCGACGGATCAGTAATCACCCTCTATCCAAAATCCGAGATCAAATATCCGGAGGACTTTAGTGGTCTAAAAGAGAGGAAGCTATACTTAAAGGGGAAAGCCAAATTTGAAGTTGCAAAAAATAAAGAGAAACCATTCCGCGTGCACTCAACAGGTGTGACAACCACTGCTTTGGGGACGGTGTTTATTGTTGACGAACGGAGATCCACACAGACGCAAATTAAACTCCTGGAAGGAAGGATCGAGGTGGAAGCCGAAAATCCACAGAGGAACAAGAAACTGGTTCGGACCTTTCTACCAAATGAAGAAATCACATTAGATCATCATGACATGAAAGTACTCGAAGAGAAAAAAGTGCATACTGTGGGCGTAGACCGAGGTGGATACTTTCTACAAAATGAGATGACAATTCAGTTTAAAAACATTGCAGTAGCAGATGTACTGTCTCTTCTGACTCAAAATAATGATATACAGTTGCAGTACGATGTCAACAAAATAAAGAATAAATTTTACAGTGGCACCTTCTCCAATAGTGTAAAGGTTTATGAAGATATTATTAAAGAAATCAACTACTTACATCATGCTGATATAACCTATACCAATTTTGTCAAATAAGCAATTAAACTAAAATACAAATTATGAACAAGTTTTTCTCCAAAAAGCATCAACTGCTCACGATGCTGCTACTGCGGTTTAAAAATCCGCGGGCCAATGAATACCTACGACTAGGAATGCTGGGGCTAATGAGCATCGGCTACCAAGCGGCAATGGCACAGTCAACCGCCTCTGTAAGTGGGGTTGTACGGGATGCTAACAACAGCCCGATTACGGGCGCAACAGTTACTGTCGAAAATCCAACGACCAAATTCAAACAGGTCAATACCACGAATGCGGAAGGGATTTTTGCTTTTGATCGTATTCCTGAAGGACAGGGGTATGTCATCAGTGTGAGTTTCTTAGGCTTTAAAACCAAGACACTGAGCAACTATAACATCGATTCCAAAGATAAAGTGGCCATCACCGTGGCTCTGGAGCAGGAGGAAGAGAGTCTGGAAGAGGTCGTGGTCGTGGGGTACGGAAAGCAAAGAAAGGCGAATATCACCGGCTCGGTAGCGTCTGTCAATGCAGATCAGTTGAAAAATATTGCACCGTCAAATCTATCCAATACATTGGCTGGACGTGCGGCGGGCATCAATGTGACGAATACATCTGGGATGGCGGGTGCATCCTCTAGCTTGCGGATACGGGGAAGCTTCGCAGAGCCGCTGTATGTCATCGATGGAATCGTTAGGGATAAGGCTGCATTTGATGCTCTGGAAGCGAATGAGGTCGATCAGATGAGTTTTTTGAAGGATGCGGCTACAGCCGCAGTATACGGCACTCGGGCCGGAAATGGGGTCGTAGTGGTGACGACCAAAAAAGGGACGGCGCAAGAGCCCGTGTTCAATGTACAGAGCAACTATAGCTTTGGTGCACCTACGCAAACACTTTTAGCGGATATCACCACTGCTGCGGATGAGCTGACTTATCAAAACCGTGTCTCTCAATTTCTTTGGGAGAATGGACCTCGAACGACACCATGGGTAGCACCGAATGGACAGCGAGAATTTGACTATTTTAACGATAAAGATTATAGTGTCAATGACGTGATCTGGAGAAATCCATTCAGCCATAGACAATCAATCTCCGTGTCCGGTGGGGGTGACCGAATTACATATTATAATCTCGTGAGTTACAGAAAAGAAAATGGTTCCTATAAATCATTAGAACATGAGAAGTTTAATTTAAGAAGTAATGTAAGCGCAAAGATCACTGACGATTTTACAATAGATGTCAATATTGCTGCGAATCAAGTCAACTCAAAACGCTTTTATTGGCCATTTAGCACGTCTTCAGATGATGCCGACTTTGATGTGTCTGATTTTTATCGTGTAACATTCAATTGGCCAAAGATGTATCCATTCTATTTAAATGAGGATGGATCTCCAAGCAATTCGCCGACTAAGTATCCTGTACAGACACCGATGGGAAGCTGGCAGGCCTGGAATGTCATCGATCAGGTGGTGGGAGATCGCTACATCGATCGTAAAGTCCGTCAGGTAAACCCGATTATGACGTTGAACTATAAATTGGATAAGCTGGTGCAAGGGTTGTCTACGAAAGTCGTTGGGAGTTATCTGGCAGAAGACTATATGCGTAAGAGATATATGACTTACCAAAAGAACTATACGTTTACGTCCCTGAATCCGAATGGTAATAGATTTATACCGGCGCCACCTTCAGAGGATAAAGTAAATATATTTACCTTCAGTCAGGCTCAACCGTTTATGGACTATGCGCCAGAAAGGGAGTGGGAGTATCAGGTCAATTGGTTCTTGAATTATAACCGTAAATTCAATAAACATACGATTGACGCCCTATTGGTATACGAACAGTTTAAAGCAGGGGGAACGTACGTGAGATCAAGGGCTGAGAATCCAATAACAAGTATAGATCAGATGTTTATCTATCCCACGGATCGTAATTTTAGATCTACTGAGGCTAGTGAAATGATTAATTCACGAAGAGGATTTATCGGGCGGGCAAATTATAATTATTCAGATAAGTACATTGCTGAGTTTTCATTTCGATACGATGGTTCGCCATTGTTCCCAGGAGATAAGAGATGGGGATTTTTCCCTTCGATGTCAGCTGCTTGGCGTGTATCAGAGGAACAATTCTTCTCGGGTATCAAAGATACATTTACCGACCTAAAGGTAAGAGCATCATACGGTACGACGGGAAATGATTTAGATACTAATGCCGAACGGATAGGACAATTTCTCTATCAAGAGAAATACAAACCCTCTGGAGGCTATATGTTTGGCGACCGATACTATAATGGAATAGCATATGGGGACACGCCAACCCAAAACTTGACTTGGACGACCTCCAAAAGTGTCAATATTGGAGTGGACTTTGGCCTAATGAATAATAGGCTGACCGGTTCAGTGGATGTGTTTAGCCGTAAAGAAACCGATATTCTGGGACGTCGATCCTTGAAAGTGCCGGATAACTACGGACGACTACTGGCTCCGGAGAACTATGCCGCAAGAAGCTACAAGGGAGGCGAACTATCTGTCAATTGGAATGATCGGATTGGGGAAGTCTCCTACGGAGTTACCGCAAATATGGGATATGCAAAGGACCAATGGGATGTCTATGATGAAGAACCTGCATTTGCGGTAGACGGGACACGAAATTTTGAGTCTCGTGTAGGAAGGCCTGAAAATCGTATCGTAGGACTGGAAGCTATTGACCTGGTCAGGACGCAGGCACAATTGGATGCGCTGAAAAATCAGGGATTTAAGACTTACGGGCGGGACCCTTATTTAGGAATGATCTTATACAGGGATACCCGTGGAGCAAACTACTCAGATACTCCTGATGGTAAAATCGACGATAACGATAGAATGTTGCTCTCTGAAAATAATACCCCCCGTATCAACTATGGCTTCGGTCTAAATACGAGTTGGAAGGGTCTTTCGGTCTCGGCTTTACTTCAAGGGGTATTAGCTTATGATCGAGTTATTAGCAACCAAGAGGGAGGTGGTATACGTCAGCATGGGGGCACTTTCCGCCCATACTATCCTATATGGGCGGGCGACGTGTGGACGGTAGAAAATCCGGATGCTGAGTATCCAAGAGTAGTGGGATCCAATTGGCAAGAGTCCGGGACAGGTGTATCGAGCTTCTGGATTCGTAATGGTGCCTATCTGCGGCTAAGGGACCTGAATATTTCTTATAGTCTGCCCCAGACATTGACAAATGCAATGAAAATTAAAAATGTAAATGTCTTCTTTAACGGTACTAATTTATTTGTATTCTCTCCCATGACAGAATTTCATGATCCAGAGCAAAAAATGTATGATTCCTACCCCGTTATGAAAACATTCACGTTGGGTCTGGATATTAAATTTTAATTGAAATCAATATGAAAAAGATATTTTATCCCCTTATAGCATTGTTGCTGACGACGTGGTCGTGTAAAAATGTATTGGACATAGAAGACCTGAATTCGGTAGATGAGAATAAGGTATGGGTCGATTCGAATCTAGTGAAAGCCTACATCACCAACCTATATCCCTTATTTGGTAATTGGAGCGCAGGTGCGGATGCCAATTCGGAGCAACTGATCGGAATTTCATTTCCATTGGATGCGGTGACGGTAAATAATGCAGAGTATAAGGCGTGGGACTACACGACCATAAGAAGAATCAATACCGCAATCCAAAAAGTAAATGAAAGTGCAACCTTGTCTGCTAATTTCAAGAATGCGATGACGAGCCAGGCTTTGTTCATGAGAGCATATATGTACTTCAATATGGTCAAGTACCATGGTGGTGTACCGTATATTACCGTTCCTCAGGATCTAAAAAAAGACGATCTGGAGACTCCTCGCAACACTACAAAAGAGTGCTTTGATTTAATAATCAAAGATCTTGATCAGGCCATTTCATTACTTCCTCCAACCATTAGTAAGACTTCGGCAGACTATGGACGGATTGATGGCAATTTTGCTGTGGCATTTAAAGCGAAAGTGTTGCTGTATAAAGCGTCTCCGCAATTTAACCCATCAAACCCGTATGATAATACATACTGGACGGAGGCTCATGCTGCGAGTAAGCTAGCGTACGATAGACTAAAGGCTAATGGATACAGCCTGACATTGGACTATGCAAATATTGCCTTGCAGGAAAAAGGGCCAGAGGTCATTTTTGCAGTGATCAATTCCTATCCGAACAAAGTAGCATCTTGGGATAATGGGGTACGCCCAGGATCCGAGAGTAGGGGGGCAGCTGGTGCCGTGCCGTCCTGGGATTTTGTAAAAGCGTTTCCCATGAAGGATGGTAAGATCTTTTCGGATCCAACCGGTAAATACCATAGGACGGGTGAACAGTTTCTGCAGAGATATTGGGAAAATCGAGATCCTAGATTTGACAAATCAATCGTCTGGAATGGAAAGTTATATGAGGTCTCCGGGAAAGCCGGTAAACGCCAATATACATCGGTAGGTATTGCGGCAGATCTGGATAACTTTGGTATAAATCCAAAGGCGAATTTACCGTCTGAAAACTTAAACAGATATAGCGGATTTTTCATTCTTAAAAACTCTAAACTATCCCTCAAACAAACGGAAGTAGAAACCCAATATGATGTAGATTTTGTATTGATGCGATTTGCGGAAGTGATGATGAACTATGCCGAAACTGCAAACGAAATAGGAGATCTTAGTACGGCGTTAAGTATGCTGAAGCAAATTCGTATGCGTGCGGGGATAGAAGCTGGAACAGATGGTAACTATGGCATTACTGCATCCAACCGTGCACAGATGCGGGAAGCAATCCTTGCTGAACGAAATATCGAATTTTGCTTTGAAGGTCATCGTTTTTGGGACTTGAGAAGAGCACGTAAATTGAACGTGCTAAATAATACTACCAAATATGGAGTGGAAGCAATCGCGATCAACAATGATGGTACGGAAATGAACTTGGAAGCAGCGGCTGCTCTAGCTAAGTCATACCAGTTAAAGGAAAATCAGTTTAAATATGGTGTATTACAAGTTCCCAATACCGGGAATAAAGTAAATATCGTGCCGGATACGTACTATTTCTTTCCAATAGCACAATCGGTAATTGATAAGAACCCTAATGTTTTACAAAATAAGGATTGGGGCGGAACCTTTAATCCAACAATGGAATAAAAAGAATAGGCTGTCCACCGAATGGACAGCCTATTCTTTTAATGAAATGCTCGTACCCATCTGGCAAGCGTATCTTGACCTACGGTTAGAAAATGTGCAATCTGCCAATGCTGCGTTTTTTCGGCTTGTTTGCTACTTGGCATCACCCAAGGTGGGTAAACCCGTATACCACGCTTGCCCTCTTGGTGTGGGCTGGCGAGAATGCCTTTGCTGGCTAGTACAGCAGATGGGAAAACAAATTGCCCTAACTGTACGCCCTCTCGTACGGTGATCACAAAAAAGTGAAAGCCATCTGATAAGGAAAAGGGGGTAGTCTGACCTTTAGTATCGCGTTTCCAAATGGTTACAAACTGCCCATTTTTGGCAGGTGTAATCTTGGCTGTGCGATGTAAGATATTTAATCCATTCAACTCAAAAGAACAAGCGTCGTACATCTGGCTCTCTGTATCTATACGCTCGTGTGTCAAAACCAATCCTGCAGGAATGTAAATCTCCGCTTGGATATGATCCAGATCTGGGGACAGTGAAGACTTTAATAGGCGCATGAATGGGGTGTCTCAGTGTTATGCTTTGCCGAATAGGGTGATTCGAACTTGCTTCTTGCCTCCCGATAAGTCTGTTGTATTTTTGATTTCTAAAACGCCTCCTTTGATGGTGTAATCGACACTCATGCTCTTCGATTTTTGATCTTTGTCCAGATACTTAAGCGTAATGCGGGATCCATAGAGCGCAAATGAACCCTCTATGTTGGAAGGGCCGTCTTGACCAATATTGCCAGCCAAAGTAAAGCTATCATCAGGGTAGAAATCGAGAGCAATGTTAATTTTTTTGATTTCTTCACTATTGGTAAGCTTGCCGTTGGTGTACGTCTCTATCTGCTGGGATAGTCCAATCCATTGGGCTACGATAGGATCGTCGCTACTGTCTTTGGAACAGGAGATAACAAGGGTAGTCAAAAGGATAGCGATAATGCTTAGTCTGAATACGTTTTTTAAGATGTGCATGGTTATTGATTTGTATTTGGAATGCAAATATCAAAAAAAATAGAATAAATGAAAAAGTAAAAATGCTACTTGTGGCGTTGTAGCTATACCGAATGGGAAGGAGACCGTAAAATACCCGATCCCTGTCGTATTATGTAACAGGGATCGGATAGAAAAGAAATGTTACTATTACTTGACGATGGGTATCAAGCTAATAGAACTGATCTCTGGAAGAGAGCTACTACTTATCTCCACTGCACGAAGCTGAATTTGAAGAGCTGCATCGCCGATGGCTTGTTGAGAGATTTCAATAGTACCGGCTTCGCTGTCAACAAACTGGTTTCCTTTTAAAGCAGGTAGGGCGTGGGACAAGGTGCTTGTGCCCAGAGTAATAGATACTACGCCTTTCTTCTGCTCATTAGGCAAATAGTTGACGATTACCTTATATTGTCCCGGACGTTGAATCTTGACGTCCCAGGTAACATGATCACTGGTCTTGGACCAGGAACCTATAGCATTAGGACGATTGGGATCGTGTGTAGTAGCACCTATTAATTTGATTCCATCGGTACCCACTAGCTTAGCATTATTGGCGGTTAGTACGATACGTCCATCTTTTTGAGACTGGACTTGGCTCTGAATAACGGTGGGTGTACCACTGATCTCGGCAACGATGACCATTGGCATACGACCTTTAAAGTTAGCAGGAAGCTGTATAGACTTGCCGGATGGACTGCTTTTGATTTTTAGCTTTTGCTGAGAACTACCCATGATATAAGCTTTGTGAATGGGACTGGATAGTGGAACATCTATAGCGCCATTAGTAGGAACGTCAAAGACGTGAAAATATAGTTTGCCAGCTTTCTGGGTGCTGTATCCCCAGTCTACAGCTTGAAAAGGGCTAGCGGTAGTTCCGTAAATGGCCTCGCCATTGACCTTCATCCACTGGCCGATATCTTTTAGTAGTGCTGTAGCCTGCTCAGGAATGGCACCTTCTGCATCAGGTCCAACATTTAAGAGAAAGTTGCCCCCCTTACTCACGGTCTCAATAAATAGACGCATCATCTTATCAAATGACTTCCAGTTTTGATCGTGGGCACTGTAACCATAACTTTCGTTCATGGTGTGGCTGACCTCCCAATCCATACCTGGAAGTCCGGTCGGTGGAATATATTTTTCAGGTGTGCCGATATCTCCATTTTTGTTCTCCAATCCATCCCAAAAGCGATTGTTGACAATAATCTGTGGCTGCCATTTGATCAGATCGGTAAGGATATGTTTGGTACCCCAACTCTCACCCTGATGCTTCTTGCTGCTAAAATCCAACCAAAGAACATCTAACCCGCCATAGTTATTTGCCAATTCCTGAATCTGACCATATAGGTACTTCTTATAGATTTCGTGATTAGGTTTGTAGTTTGTAGGGTTGGGATTGAGGTAAGACAAACCCTCATATGAATCAGGGTGTTGCCAGTCCAAAAGGGAATAGTAGGCTCCTGTCTTGAGGCCTTTCTTGCGGAAGGCGTTCATGACCTCGCCATAGAGATCACGTCCCGCTGGAGAGATATTGGTGCTTCCAGTAACACTGTTTTGCAAGGAATAAGGTTGCTGGCTATTGAAAATAGAGAAGCCTTCGTGGTGTCGAGATGTAATGATCACATACCGCATACCTGCGTCCTTGGCTAGTGATGCCCACGCATCGGCGTTAAATTTAGATGCGGTAAATTTGGGTTTCAAGACTTGTGCATACGGAGTGCTAGGTACTTTGGCCCAAGCTTGGATCCACTCGGCGTAGTGCTGTGGATATTGCTTTCCGTCCCAGCTACCACCGGCGGCACTATAGAGTCCCCAGTGGATGAATAGGCCGAATCTGGCTTCTCGAAACCATTCCATGCGTTTATCCTTGGTGGCTTCCCAACCCGGGACACCTTCGTAAGGGATAGAGCTCTCCTGAGCCGAAGCGGATAACGTAGCGGCAGAGAGTAGGCCAATCAGGCTGATTTTCTTAAGTATGTTCATATGATAAGATAATTTTTATATGATAGTGGTCTATTATTTAATGATTTACGGGAGTTAGGTGCAACTGTTTAAGCTTGAAAAGCTCCTTTCCTGCTGAGGTAGCTTGTAAAGAGAGGGTGTACGGACCGGCCTTAGGAATATGGACAATGGCGACATCATGCTTAATAAACGGAATCAGGTCTTCTCCACCGTAGCTGGCTATTGTAGGTAAAGTACGAAAATGATAAGTTTGATGATCGAGCTGCACGAGGCCTTCTTGCTGACCATTGCTCTTGGCGTTTGCGTATTCAAGTGAAAGCTTATAATAACCTGGCTCCATGACGCGTAGTTGGAATGTAGCTTGGTCCTGGGGATCGGATAGTCCCTGAAGGCAGGTGACGTGCTTCCAGTCGCCAAAGTAATGACTGAAAGTGAGATTGGATACTTTCGCGTTACCACTTAATCGAGCTTGTGCAACTGGGATATCGTTGGTGACATATTGATCAGATATCGTGATCGCTTGGTTGGTCACGTAAGGAGGTATGGGACCGTCGTAGTCGATGACGTATACTTCGCTTGCAGCGTCTAACCCCTGAGGGCTAGAGTCCGGAAGCTGAATATAGATATCGGTACCCCGTTGTTCCCATTTGAGGAGAGCATGGCTATGGAGTTGGCGGATATGCTTGGCCTTCGGACGAAATCCAGGGACTAAAATACGGTTGTCCCTGGGACGGTCAAAGATGTGAAGGTACAGCTTACCCGGTTTGGAAGTGGTGACCCCCCAAGGTTGAGCTGGAACAGCGCCAAATGTTGTTTCATAGATACTCTCTCCATTGCGCTTTAACCATTTGCCAGTCTCCTTGAGAAAATCTATACATATGGGGGGAATGTTTCCTTTGCCATCAGGGCCTATATTGAGCATCAAATTGCCCCCTTTGGAAGAAGCTTGCGCTATCAAGCGAATGATCTCCTTAGGTGTCTTGAAGTTAAGGTCGTGGTCGATATAACCCCAAGAGTCATTGAAGGTATAGATTGCTTCCCATGCACGTGCTATGGGGGCGGGAGGCATTTCGGAATCACCGAGATCTATATAATCTCCCAGTCCCTGACCAACCCGACTGCTGAAGAGACAATCAGGCTGAAGTCGATGTAGAGTATCAATGAGTGCCTTGGTCTGTACTTTGTCCATGCCTCCTGGCATATCAAACCAGAGCATCCCTAACTTGCCATACTTGGTCATAAGCTCTTTGAGTTGCGGGATAGACTTCTCATGGTAATATTTTAAGTAATCTTTTTTGCCTTTAAAATCCCAATCATTGCCTCCGCCATTGGGCTCATGCCAGTCCAAAAATTGAGAGTAATAGAATCCAAATGGTAATGATTGGCGATGCGCTTCGTCCGCTAGGGCCTTCATTGGGTCTTGTCCATAAGGACTTGCTTTGGTAATACTGAAGTCACTGACCTGAGAATCATACATCGCAAAACCTTCGTGATGCTTGGAGGTAGCAACTATGTAACGTGCTCCCGCTTCTTTGGCCAGAGATACCCATTCTTGAGCGTCAAAGGCTGTGGGATTAAAGCTCTGAGCTTCCGCTGCATAGGCTTTATAGGGGATTTTTCCTTGAAACATGAGCCACTCTCCACTACCATAATAGCGCTGATCTTGCCACTTTCCTGCGAGCTGTGAATAGAGTCCCCAATGGATGAAAATCCCGAACTTGGCATCTCGGAACCATTGTATATTGTGATGCTCCTCCTCTGAGGCTCGGCTGTCCCACATATTCGGCATATCTTGAGCCACAAGTGGAGTAATAGGGAGAAGGACTATCAGCATAGCTACTCCAGTTATAAAACATTGCTTGAGGTTGATCATCGTGTAGATGCTAATTATATAATTTGGTGATAGGCCAACCATAAATTTAGAAAAAATGCGGTGTATTCGCACCACAATTGAAATAAAAAATATATAGGATAGTTTGCATTTAGATGCATACACCAATGCAAACTATCGCTTTCGATGCTACCCTAAGGCAGTCTTTAATCCAGAGAAATAATTGCCTTATCTCTCTAAAGGAATCGCACTACCAACCGGGGTTATTCGGGAGGAGATTTGGATTTTTGGTCGTTTCAGTAAAGGGGATTGGCAGAAAATACATCCGCTCTGTGAATACGGGTAGATTTGGGTCAATCGGCTGATAATTGTAACTGAAGGTACCATCAGCCTTTTTGGTAATGATAACCCCAGTGGCACTCTTGCCATGTAACCTGTCTACCGCTTGCTTCCATCTCCTGAGGTCCCAATACCGCTTATTTTCAAAACAAAGCTCGACATATCTTTCATTGTGAATCAATGCACGCATCTGCTCCTTAGACAAGCTGCCGATAGGGATTTCTGTCTGTATACCTGCACGGCGTCTAAGCTGGTTGATAGCTTGGTAGATGGAGGCATCAGGGGCTGATAAATATTCATTCTGCGCCTCGGCGTAGTTAAGCAACACTTCGGCATAGCGGATTTCGATCCACGGCTGTGTACTGGAATAACCGGCTGAATATATCGTATTTTCAGGATTGACCGCTTTCACAGTGTAATATCCCGTGATCGTATTGTAGATCACATTGGTAGGGTTGGCGTCGTAGTCTACACCGCCCTTATAAATCTCTAACGTGATCTCTTGTAACGGAGGACCGGAGGTGGTACCTTTCATCTTAGCGCCATTGTAGGCTATAAATGCATAAAATCGATCATCACGTCCTTCATAGGGATGGGATGGGTCGTATCCCGAACCGGTTTCGATAATCGTCTTCCCATTGCTCATTGGGAAAGCATCGACCAACTCCTGTACAGGTGAGCACTGTCCTGCATCTGCATTGGCCAGTCTAAGAGGTTTGACTAGTGCATCCCAACCGTGATCCTTCTCTGGCATTTTATATTGTACTTCAAAAAGAGACTCTTGATTGGTACTTGGTGTTAACCACAGTGTCTTCAGGTCGGGGTAGAGGGCGTATTTTCCGGCTTCGATGACTGCTCGAGAGGCATCGGCTGATTTTTTCCAAAGCTCGGGATTGTTTAGGTCATTATATAAGGGACTGGCTTGGTACAAAAGGCTACGTCCCAATAATGCCTTTGCTGTCCATTTGGACGCTTTGCCTCCCTTGGCTGTCTCGGGTAGACCTGCATATGCTTTTTCAAGCTCAGCTTCTATAAAACTGAAGCTCTCTGCAAGGGTGCTACGACTTACTAATGGATCATCCTCCACAGATTGAGGAACTGTGATCAAGGGTACGCCACCATAACGCTTGACCAAGTTGAAATAATGAAGCGCACGTAGGAAGTAGGCCTCCGCCTTGACGCTTTCTTTACGGTCGGTACTCAGGGGAGTACTGTCTACTTGTACCAGTAATTCATTGACTTTACGGATATAATTATAGGTGCTATCCCAATTGTCCATCGGATCGTTGGTCGCATCCCAATCTCCGATAACCACCTGATTGGGTGTGTGTCCAGGATAGTTACTGCGGGCTTCGTCTGTGATATTGTTGTACAGATTGTAGTCCCAACCCGGGACATCGTTGTAAAGCCCGGATACATATGACTCCGTTAATTTGATGTCTTTCCATACATCTTCTAACGGGATAGCTCCAGGGTTGGTAGGGTCCAACAATCCTTTATTGCAGGAGCTGATCGCAATAGTAAGTAAAAATAAAAACGATAGTCTGCGTAAGAGTATAGTGTACATGTTCGTATTATAAAGTAATGTTAATGCCTAGATTGAAATTACGTTGTTGTGGGTAGTAAGCGCCATTTGCTGCAGATGCTTCTGGATCGAACTGCTTAAGCTGACTCCAGGTCAAGAGGTTATATCCGGATACGTAGACACGCAAACGGTCTATCCCGTGCTTATTCAACCAAGTACTGTTAAAAGAATGGCCGACATTGACATTTTTCAAACGGACATAGCCGGCATCTTTCAGCCAGAAACTGGAGTTACGATTGTTGATGGTACGGGAATCGACCCAAGCTAGTGGATATTCGGCATCTGGATTATCGGGGGTCCAAGAGTCTGCTAAATATGCAAAGTTGCCTGAGGCACCACCACCGGAATACATCACACGAGCAGTACCTTCCAACATCATGTTGCGCATGGCAGTACCTTGGAATAGGAAACTGAAATCAAATCCCTTCCAGCGGAGATTAGCTCCTAGGCCGTATACCATTCGCGGATCATTGCTGTATTCAGAAATCACCTTTTGATCCTGAATGTCTATCACACCATTATTGTTTAGATCCTTGTACTTAATGTCTCCAGCTTTGGATGTCTGACCAAACTGCTTGCCTCCATACCAGGCTTCGGCCTCAGCTTGTGAGCGAAATAGCCCATCCGTCTCATATCCGGATCTAAAATTGTATGACTTGCCTTTCTGGCGCTGATAGTCCAATCCATCTGTCGGATCATCTATCTCGGTTACCTCGTTCACAACATGGCTGATGTTGAAGTTGAGATCCATGGATACATTGCCTACCTGCTCCCGATACGCAATACTGGTTTCCCACCCACGGTTGTCCATCTTGGCATAATTTTCATTGGGGAGATCTCTACCAAATGTACCGGGTGTAGAACGATTTCGCTTCCAAAGGATGTCATAGGTGTGGCGCATGAAATATTCAAATGTCCAGTTGATCTTGGATTGTAGAAAAGAGGCATCCAGCCCTATGTTGGTACTGCGCTGTTTTTCCCAAGTGATCAACCTATTGGGATATACGCCATAGGCGATATAGGGTACAGCAGCGCCATCTAAGATAGGGCCTGAATTACTTTGGATGTTATAGTTGTCCAAAAATTGAAAGGCATCTACTCGGTCATTACCCACCAAACCTGTCGACGCGCGGAGCTTGAGGTTGGAGATGAAGGAAAGGGCTTCACTGTTAGAGAAAAATGACTCTTGTGAAATGACCCAGCCCGCTGATACGGCAGGGAAGAAGCCCCATCTTTTGTCGGCGGGAAAGCGATAAGAACCGTCATAGCGAAATACACCTTCTAGTAGATATCTGTCTTGAAAAGCATAGTTGACACGACCAACAATGCTCCGTCGAGCGTCAGTAATTATTCCTTTACCATCTATGCTTTGATTGGCTGTACCTGAAGCAAATAATTCGTCTTTAATATTGGATAGAAACTGCGCCCGATAAGCATTGAATTGATTGCCGTTAGACCGATACTCCTCATATACAAGCAATCCTTTAAATGCATGGCTACCGAATGTGCGATTGTAGTTGAGTGACAGATTGTAGGTCTGTTGGTCATCTTCAAGATATTTTTGATTAAGCGATGTCTGGACTCCTACAACTTTGGATCCGGTGATAGCGCCCTTATCATCCATATCATACATAGTATAGGGCGTAAAAAATGTTTTGTGAAAGAGTCTGTCTTTGTAGATCGACATCATCCCGTTGATACTTAAACCTTTAGTTACGAAGGAAAGATCATGGTCAAAGGAAAGTGAACCCTGAAAGACATTCCAACGCTCATTGTTGTAGCCGGTAGATTGATACATTGCTACGGGATGCTCACCATTGGTGTTAAAGTATGAACCGTCAGGATTGTAAATATGGAAAGTAGGATTTTGGCGCAGTACATATGCAAAGATGGATCCAGCATCATATCCTGGATTGTCTTTGTTTTCCTGACGGCCTTCGATGCCCAGTTTGACGACAAGATTTTTGTTGATTCGGGCATCTAAATTTGAACGAAAATTATAACGTTTGAAATTGATATTATCATACATGCCATCTTGATCCATTGTCCCTGCGGAGGCGAAATATTTGATGTCATCTGTCCCACCGCTGATCGATACATTGTGATCGGACTGAATCGCATTTTTTTTGAAAGTCGCATCATACCAGATATTTTTATTTCCTCTGGATTGAAAATCGGAGAGCTCTTCGTCTGTGTAGAAAAATCCAGAATGAGCGGGGTTAGTCGGCTGGTATCCTTGGTTGAGGAGGGCCTTGTTGCGAACAGAACCGAATTGGTAAGCAGACATAAGTTCTGGATAATTGGTTGGATTTTGAATACCGAGCATTCCGGAATATGTGATAGTTGGCTTGCCAGATTTGCCCCTTTTGGTGGTAATCAGGAATACACCGTTAGCGGCTCTAGCACCGTAGACACTTGCAGCAGCAGCATCCTTCAATACAGAAAGACTCTCAATCTCATTGGGGTCTAGATTGCCAAACCCATCTGGCCTCACGACACCATCGATAACGACTAGAGCCTCATTGTTATTCAATGTACTGAGCCCACGAATCTGCAAGTTAGACCCAGAACCGGGAGTGCCGCTGGGATTGGTAGCGATCACCCCAGGGAGGTTGCCGGCAATCGCGTTGGTGAGGTTAGAGGTAGGCATCTGCTCGAGCGTCTTACCGGATACCGTCGCAATAGAGCCTGTTAGATTCGATTTCTTTTGCGTACCATAGCCGACGACAACGACATCTTCCAGCATATTAGCTGCTGGACTAAGTGTCACTGTAAGGGTTGTCCCACTGACAATGACTTCTTTAGACTGATACCCAATGATGGAGACAATGAGTGTACCACCTTGGGGAATGGCAATTGAAAATTCGCCCGTGCTGGAAGTGGAAGTCCCTTTGGAAGGAGCTGACTTATCCAAGATTGTGGCACCAATTATTGGACTACCGCTTTCATCTATGACTTTTCCAGTGATAGTCTGTTGAACCAACTTATCAGTTGGAGTACTTGTCGATTTTTTAAGGATAATCTGGTTGCCAATGACTTCATACTGGATTTGGTAAGGAGTCAGCATCTGCTCAAGTATCTGCTCTAATTTAAGATCTGGACTCGAGAGGGATACCTTGTCTTCTGTGGAGAGGATATTGGATACATAGGTGAACTTTACATCAGCGTGTTCTTCGATTTTACGAAGGGCTTCACGTAATCCAACCTGATGTATCTTCAGATTTATTTTCTTATGCAGGACTTCTTGGCTTCCCGCTTTTTTGGAGAATGCGGGCGTGCAGAAGATAAATAATGCAATAATCTGGAGAAACGATAATTTCATAGCAATTTCTAAGAATTGGTTTTTTCCTTTTCTGTTCATAAATTAGTAGCTGTTGTTATTTATTATAATGGCAATATGCTCCCATATCCTTCGCACGGCATTCGGGAGTGTCAATCGGTGGTAATGTTTCAGCATTGCCACCCTTTTTTAATTATTAAGTTATAGCATAGGCATTGGAGGGCTTTAGGTTTATTATTTGTAATGAAATGTATTGGTCAATTATTGGCAACTGCCCCCAGTGACATACAGTTTGTCATCTTGTGGGCGGTAGCTAGCACCGGTAGCTTTACATAGAATATCTAGTTTTTCATATAAGGATTCCGAACTGAGCGATGTGGTGACGCGGCAATGTGCTAACGTTTGACGATCGTATATGATTTTGACGCCATAGGCGCTACTCAGGCTGTCTAAAATGGTAGGAACTGAGGTGTCTTGAAATTGTAGAGCGATCTGCTGCATAGCGGGTGCCTGTTGAATAACACTTGGATCTATCCGAGATTTGATCAGGACACGCCGTTGGTCGTCATATGTCAACTGCTCATTGGGAAGTAAAATTTCAGTCTCTTGCTGAAGGATATCGCTGACCGAGACTTTCCCTGTCTTCACGGCCACAGTCTGCTGCTGAGCGCCCTGTGCCGTCAAAATCCAAAAACTTGTCCCCAAGACACGTGTGTAGATGTAATCAGTGTGAACAATAAAGGGCCTATCAGTGTCTTTCGCTATTTCAAAGAAAGCGTCTCCTTGTAGAATAACCTCACGTAGTGTGTCGTTAAGCAATGTTTTGCTTTTAAGGCTTGCGCCGGGCTCCAAACTCACTTTTGAACCATCTGGAAGAAATACTTGCATCGAAGTGTGACCCAAATTGCGCTTGACGACATAACCAGCCTCTTCTGAAAGGAGCAATGAAGATGGGCGCACCGAATGCTGGTTATCCCGTACTAGCCATACCACGCCTAGGGCTAATAATAGGATTGCAGCAGCCCACCATATGGGTAAGTGTCGTCTCGATTTCGTATTCAGATCGGATTGATGAAGCGTATTAGCAATGTTTTCCCAGGTTGCTGATGACATAGCGGTAATCTCCGCAGAATCTTCTTTCTGAGCTTCGTGTATCTTCAAGATTGCAGTCCTGGCCTCGTCTACTAGGGTACTGTATTGCGGGTTGAGTCTGATCCATGCAGCCCAATAAGTATCTAATGCAGTATTTGGGACTAATACCCATTGGACAAATTGCTCATCATTGATTAAGTCGAAAATCTTCATTATTAAGTTTACTTTAGTATAGCACAAAGCAGCAGGGGCAAGTCCTGTTACTTCGACTGTGTTACTATAGAGTGTATACAACTATGGTTTTATACTCACTCTTACTCGAAGTTTTTTTCTTTTAAAAAAGACGGACAATATTCAGGAAGAAAATAAGAATATTGAACTGGATGAGTTTCCGGAGTGCTGTTAGGGCTCTCTGTAAAAGGTTGGCAGCAGATTGATAATTGACCTCCATGATATCAGCGATTTGCTGAATTGAATACGATAGATAGAAATAGAGATAGATCACTTCCTGCTGGCGGGGAGACATCTTATGCAACGAGCTTCTAATTTTAGATATTTTAACATCTTGGTCTTCAAGTAGTTCGCTTAGGTCTTCTGCTGCTAATGTATCCGAAAATTGCTCAATGGCTACGAAACTTTCTGTTCGCTGTTTTCGTGAAATAGATAATAGCTTGTAACGTAATGATTTGAGCAGGTAGAAACGGATAGACTTTACATGGCTCAATCTTTTTTTTGATGACCAAAGTTCAATAAATAGATCGTGAATGGCATCTTGGACGACTTGTCTATCCGCTTGAATTTTGAGACCGTAAAGGATGAGATCGTGGCTGTAATTATTGTAAATACTCGAAAAAGCTTCAAAATTTCCATTTTTGAAGCTTGCCCACAACTCCTCATTGCCATTCTCTAAGTGCATACTTTGCTGATATAGAAATTTGTTAAAGATAGAAAATAAAATCAAAACGTATGAAAGCCTAAAGTGTTGAAAAGAAGTAGGAGTATATTTTGTTAGATCTAATGCGTATTAGAGATAGGACACAGCTTTGCTAATAAACAACAAAGACAAGTAGGCTAGACGCTGGAGGTACTGGATGAGATCCTATGACCCTGACGCCTAATGCTAGCCAGAGTTGAATGAATGGGAATGAACGCAATTGACGTAGGGTTCTGGGACAAGAAAGAATGCTTTTTTATGGTTTTAGGCTTGATTTTTGCTGTTAATCAGCTACTTAACCAATTTTTTTTAAAATTATGGAAATCAAAACATCAACAAAGTTTGTGGCCGAACTGATCGGTACATTCGGTCTAGTATTATTTGGATGTGGAGCAGCAGCAGTGGCGGGAGGGGATACCATTGCTGGGCTTTCAGGATTGGGGTTGCTAGGTATTGCATTAGCATTTGGACTTTCAGTAGTGGTATTTGCCTATGCAATAGGTGGTATCAGTGGATGCCATATCAATCCAGCAGTGACCATTGGAGTATGGGTAGCGGGTAAAATTTCGGCCAAAGATGCAATTGTGTATATCTTAGCACAGCTGGTAGGAGCGGTATTGGGGGCATTCGTCTTACAGCAGATTCTGAATGGGCAATTAGGGGGATTTACTGCTGGACAATGGGCGTATGGCGCTAACGGCTGGGGTGAAGGGTACCAAAACGAGTATGGTACCTCGGCGGCGTTCCTGACGGAAGCCATATTGACATTCTTATTTTTGTTTGTCATACTGGCCACCACTTCTAAAATCGGGAACAGCATGATGGCCGGTTTGGCAATTGGTCTTACGCTAGTGCTGATTCACTTGGTCGCAATTCCTATAACTGGGACGTCAGTAAATCCGGCAAGGAGTTTCGGGCCAGCGATATTAGCTGGCGGCAATGCAATGGGGCAATTGTGGCTGTTCATCGTAGCACCGATCATCGGTGCTATTGCAGCAGCTGGGGTCTGGAAAATTCTGTATACTGATCAGAAGTAAATAATTGATCTAATTTCTGTAAAAATGCACAGCAGGGCCAACAGTTGCTGTGTATTTTCCTTTTTTATAATCCGAGCCATTGTGCGACACTATATAACCTTAGTATCTAGCTGTCCATACTTAAGCTTGCTTATCGCATAACTTGCTTTCTGTCATTATTTTTCCTATCTTTGTAGCACACGCCTTACTTAATACTCCTTTTTTCTCCTTAATGTCTACTTAGGAGCCTTAGCATCAGGAATCTCAAGTTTTATGCGCTTTATCCCTATCATTTAAATTAATACCATTAATGGCACAAACACAGCAAAAAAAAGAAAATCAAAAGAAAAAATTAGAAAAAAGAAAATCAAAAGAGCAAAAAAGAGAGTATAAAAAGACACATAACTCTAAAGGCAAGACACTAGAAGACATGTTTGTATACGTTGATGAGTATGGAAATCTTTCCAATACACCTCCTACGCAGAAATATGAATTTAAAGCTTCAGATTTAGAAAGACCAATTGTAGAAGATGAGTTCTCTTTTGGTAAGGTGTCATTTTTTAATGAGCAAGGGCAGTACGGTTTCATTAGAAATAATGAAACAAGAGAAAATGTGTATTTCAATCTTAAGCTTGTCGGATTTCCATTGAGAGTGGATCAAAAAGTCAAGTTTAAATACCAATCTTCTAAGCAAGGTCTGCAAGTAACTACTGTAGAGATCGTTCAATAAATTGCTGTTCACTCGAAAGAGTTAACATTAAATTTAGCATACTTTAACTTAATTAATCTCTGCGTTCATTTTTATTTTTTGTAAATTTGGACAAGGTTTATCGAAGGGGCCATTAATTCCGGTGTTTCCATTCGTGATCCCGGTATTTAAATGTCAAAAATAAAATTCAAAAATAGTGGTGAAGCATTATTTTCAAAAGATCTTCGCAGCAGGGTTAACCTGCATTTTAGTTCCTCTTCAAAAGAAAAAGTAGGCGATCGACGTCTCTTCTTTAAAGCAATAACCCTCGTCCTCTCAGCTATTACGCTTTACGTGTTGCTGATTACACTAACTATTCCTGTCTGGTTTGCCGTTCTGCTATGTGTCGTGTTTGGGTGTAATTTGGCAGGTATCGGGTTCAATATCATGCATGATGCGGGGCATGATACCTTCTCTTCTAATAAAAAAGTAAATCATGTATTTTCATATAGTCTGAACCTACTGGGAGGGAGTATATTCTTCTGGAAGCTTAAGCATAATATTGCACATCATACCTATACAAATGTAGAAGGGCACGATCATGATATTGAAGTTAAATTCATGCGATTACATAACGAACAGCCTTACAGATGGTATCATCGTTTTCAGACGGTGTACTTTATATTGCTATATGCTATTTCTTATTTAGCTTGGGTGTTTTTTCAAGATTATGAAAAATATTTTAGAGGTTCTATGGGGAAACAGAGTAATTCATTCAAATTCCCAGTCAAAGAGAAAGTGATTTTTTGGTTTACTAAAGCCTCCCATTTGCTGATTTTCATTTTGTTACCCATTTATTTTCTGGGCGTAGTCCCCGCTCTTATAGGGTTGTTAATTGCTTTTGTAAGTTGTGGATTGTGTTTGGCAATTGTATTTCAATTGGCTCACGTGGTTACTGAAACCGATTTTCTGACGGTCGATGAGCATGAGGATCTGGATCAAGAGTGGATGATACACCAGCTGCAGACTACAGCCAACTTTTCAACGAACAACAAATTATTATCCTGGATGCTAGGTGGACTTAATTATCAGGTGGAGCACCATTTGTTCCCGAAGATCAGCCATATTCATTATCCAGCTATCAATAAGCTCGTGAAGCAGACTTGTAAAGAACATGGTATTCGGTATATAGAATTCAAGACGATAGGGCAGGCCGTGCTCTCACATCTTAAACATATTCATAGAATGTCGCTAAATCCTAAAAGACAGATGCTGAATTCATAATAGGATAGGAGCAGAGTACTCACAATATTTAATAATTTAATCAACTTCGGTTGATTTTTTTGTGTCTAAAAAACAGAAAATTCAATCTAAAACGTATCTGTGTTTAGGTCTGTTTCCCAAGAAAGAATCTGGGAACCGGTTTGATTTACAGCTCTTTACTTATTGTAGAGTGAAGTGTGTGCAGATCCAAGATACAGGGATAGGGCTTAATAGGGCTATGTAGTGAGATTTATGATGTAAGTATTCTTGGCGGATAAGAAATCAGGAACATAAAAAAAGCAGCTTTTCAAAAAAGCTGCTTATGCAAAAAAAACTATAGTAGTAATTAGCTTAATCTTACATTGATAGCGCTAAGCCCTTTTGGGGTACGCTCTAAATCATAGGTAACCTCGTCACCTTCTCTAATTTGGTTTTTTAGTCCTGTAGTGTGTACGAAAACATCACCACTACCATCACTTGGAGTAATAAAACCAAATCCTTTAGTTTCATTAAAAAACTTTACAGTTCCTGTATTCATTATTTTGTATTAATATGTACTTCTACAAGAGTACGGTTTTTATTTGGTGTATGGATGATTTATTTTCAAAAAGTATAGAATACGCGTCATGGATGTCTACAAAGAGGGTGAAATATAAAATTAAATGCCTTTGTAACAGCTTTTAATATACTATACCAATGCTGTCTATATTTCAAAAACAAGTATTGATCTAAATTGCTTCCAAGAGTTGTTTCTCATGGAGTGAATAATATTCACCTTCCATATTCATGAGCTCTAGATGAGAACCCTGTTCGACGATACGGCCTTGATCTAATACGATGATGTGATCTGCATTTTTGATGGTTGATACTCTGTGAGCAATAAAAATGGTGGATCGTCCTTTCATAATCCGACTGAGGTTATGTAGTATCTGCTCCTCAGTCTTCGTATCTACTGCGGATAAGCAGTCGTCAAAAATTAAAAACTTAGGCTCTTTAACCAACGCCCTCGCTATCGAAACCCTCTGCTTCTGTCCGCCAGACAGGGTAATACCACGTTCGCCAATAGAGGTTTCAAATCCTTCTTCAAATCCCATGATATTATCGTAGACAGCAGCGTCTTTGGCAGCTTGATGAATTTGCTGTTCGGTAAACTGGTCCAGACCGAATCCGATATTATTAGCTATGGTGTCGGAAAATAGAAAAACATCCTGCGGGACAAAGCCGATCTGTGATCTTAGATTTGAAAAGGTGAAGGACCGAATATCTGTATGATCATATTGAATAGTACCTTCATCGGTATCAAACATCCGAAGTAAAAGATTGGCAAGTGTGGTCTTACCAGACCCAGTCTTCCCGATAATGGCCAATGTCTGCCCTGCAGAAATTTTAAATGAAACATTGTCTATAGCCTTAATGCCGGTCTCAGGAAATGTAAAACTGATGTTCTTTACTTCTAGCTCACCAGTGAGCGCTTTCTCGACAGTGCCGGCTTCTATGCTAGAAGTTGTCTTTAAGAATTCATTGATCCTCTTCTGAGAGGCTGCGGCCCGCTGTACAAGTGACGTCACCCAAGCTAATGACATCGCTGGGAAAGTAAGCTGATTGACGTATATGATGAATTCGGCTATATTACCCGCCGTAATTGTCCCTTTGTTGACTTCTAGACCACCAATGTAGACGGTAATAATGGTGCTTAGGCCGATAAGGAAGATAATGAGTGGAAAAAAGATAGCTTGTATCTTGACTAGAGCTAGGGAGGTGTCTCGATATTTGTTACTTTCTGCACTGAAGGAGCGAATCTTGTCTTCCTCCCGATTGTATGTCTTGATTACCCGTATGCCCGAAAAAGTCTCCTGTACAAAAGACGAAAGATTGGATAATTGTCTCTGGATACGCTCGCTTCGCCTATTGATGACTTTATTAATGAAGAGGATTACTACCGAAAGGATAGGAATGGGCAGAAGTGAGTAAGTGGCTAAAGTAGGGTTGACGTCATACATGGCATAAATGACCATGATGGAAAGTACCACCGTATTAATGGCGTACATAATTCCAGGACCGAGGTAATTGCGAACCTGATTGACATCCTCGGTTGCTCTGTTCATTAAATCTCCCGTATTGTTTCGTCTGAAAAATGAAAAATCTAATCGTTGATAGTGCCGGTAGATCTCATTCTTGAGGTCGTACTCAATATGACGGGATGTTAAGATGAGCGTCTGACGCATCATAAACAAGAATATACCCCGAACTAGAGACAATAACAATACAACGATACCAAAGAATAATAAACTGCTGCCAAAGACTTGGTAGATGACAGCTTGTCTATCAAATCCGTCGTACAGGCGATACAAATCGATGTTCTCCTTGACGAGATCGAATGCTACGCGGATCACTTTTGCAGGCAGAATACCGAAGTAGTTGGATACGATGACAAAGATTACTCCCGGGATAAGTTTCCAACGGTATTTGTAAAAGTATTTATTGAGATAAGCGAGCTCCTTCATATTTGATAAGCAAAAATACAGTATTATTCAATAAGGTTGAATGATGTACAGTTTTATTAATGTCATTAATTGATAGAACGCATTTATTTGCCTTTTTATCCAGTGGAGTGTAAATTATTTTCTACTTTTGTAAAAGTTTATTTTGACTACATTTTATAGTTCTCTATTATGCAAAATAGTAATGCGTCGCTATTTGAAATGATGGGCCAGTTTGGCCATCAGAATTTATTGTTCTGTAACGATGAGGCCATCGGTCTCAAAGCAATTGTGGCTATCCATGATACAACCTTGGGACCTGCAATTGGCGGAGTGAGGATGCTTCCTTACGATACAACAGAAGAAGCTATCGAGGATGCACTACGTTTATCAAAAGCTATTACCTACAAAGCATCTGTAGCTGGACTCCATCTAGGAGGCGGCAGTGCTATCATCATTGGTAATCATCGGTCGGATAAAACGGAAATACTACTGAGGAGACTCGGTCAGTTTGTAGAGGGCTTGAATGGCAACTTTATAGCTTCCATTGATGTGGGTACCACGCAGAAGGACTTAGAGCATATTTATACGGAGACAAGATACGTAGCGGGGCTACCTGAATCATTGAATGGAGGAGGAGATACAACTATCTTTGCCGCTAGAGGTGTGTTTTACGGGATTAAGGCTGCAATCAAAGAACTATATGGTGACGACAGCCTTGCGGGACGTAAAGTAGCTGTACAGGGAGTAGGAAGTGTCGGTGAGCATCTCGTGGCTATGCTGAGAAATGAAAATGCAAGAGTGTATGTCAGCGACATGACGGAAGAGCGGAAGATGAAAATTGCTGCGAAATATAAAGCGGAGCCTATTACGGACTCTACAAGTTTTGAAATGGATGTAGATGTGTATGCCCCATGCGCGCTAGGAGGGACAGTCAATCCCGAAACAGTACCGCGTATGCGTTGTAAGATCATTGCAGGATCAGCTAATAATCAGTTGAAAAATGAGCAGGAGACCTCACGTTTATTGAAAGAACGAGATATTCTTTATGTGCCGGATTTTATGATCAACTCAGGTGCACTGATCAGCTGCTATTCAGAATTAGAAGGCTACGGCTCTGAACGTACAGAATCTTTGATCCGAAATATCTACACAATTACGAGGGAAGTAATCCAAAAGTCAAAAGCAGAAGATATCACGACACTAGTAGCTGCCAATCAAATTGCAGAAAAGAGAATCAGTGATGTTAAAAAAATAAAACGTTAACGGGTATCCGAAATTTACAATCGTTCTTATATTAAAAAATCGTTCTTTATAAAATATGTTAAATAGAAGACACCTAAGGGTGAAAGTCATGCAGACCCTGTATGCATACAGTTTGTCCGCTGACAAGCAAGTGAAAAGCTATGAAAAGGCACTGTTGAAAAGTGTAGATGAGGTTTATGAAATGTACATTTGGACACTCAACCTACTAGATGAGGTTTCGGAGTACGTGATGATAGATGCCGAGGGACGTGCAAATAAGTTTCTACCGACGGAGAAAGACCTTTCACTTACCACAAGATTGAATAATAATACTTTTATTGAGTCGTTGAGACAAAATAGAGATTATTTAGAAGGTGTTAAAAAATACAGGGTAGACTGGAGTTTTGATCCCGAGATTGTACGGTCTGTATTTGCTCAATTGAAAGATTCTGAGGTGTATACCGAGTACTTGCTGTCAGATGATCGCTCGATTTCGTCCGAAAAAGATGTCATCAAACATATCTTTAAGAAGATCATTCTGAAATCACCCAGTATTGAGCAGGCTTTCGAAGAGCGATTTATTAATTGGCCGGTGGATAAGGAAGTGTTGCAAGCATTAATTGCTAAGACATTCAAAAATTTCAGCAGTGAAGTGCCGCAACAAAATAAACTGGCAGAGCTTACTCAGAATTGGATGGATGATCGCGAGTTTATTTTAGATCTGTTGACGAATTCTATTCGTTACAGTGACGAGTATCAAGCGATGATTGCTGCTAAGACGAAAAATTGGGAAGCAGACCGAATTGCATTATTAGATACCATTTTGATGAGAATGGCAATATGCGAACTCGTTAATTTTCCGTCCATTCCAGTCAAAGTAACGATTAATGAGTATATTGAGTTGTCAAAAACATTCAGTACGCAGAAAAGTAATACATTTATTAATGGAATCCTGGATAAGATACTGGCAGATTTAAATCAAGACGGTCGTATTCGTAAGCAAGGACGGGGATTGAAAGATTAATGTGATCAGCGCGGTTTCTCTACATCAGTGAGAGCGCGTATCTATGACGGAGATACAATAGATAGTTATACAAGCGATCACTTTATATCTGTTGAAAATAAAATAGTTAGATGAAACCGAGATGTAAATAATTTTGGCACACCGTGGAAATATTATTTACTCGAGCTCTCATCAGCAATTGAAAATAAAATAGTTAGATGAAACCGAGATGTAAATAATTTTGGCACACCGTGGAAATATTATTTACTCGAGCTCTCATCAGCAATTGAAAATAAAATAGTTAGATGAAAAAAATAGCATTCTTAGGATTATTATCCATCACTTTTATCGTAGGTGCTTGTGGTAGTGGTGACACCAAAAAAGCTGAGCAGACAAGTGGTGATACGACCAGTATCACACAGCCTACTGCAGCGGGCAAAATAGAATTTGCAGATCCAGCTTTTGATTTTGGCCAAATAAAGGAGGGAGAGATTGTAGAGCATACTTTTACATTTAAAAATGTGGGTACAGCGCCTATCATCTTGTCCGAAGTAAATGCTTCCTGTGGGTGTACGACACCTGATTATTCAAAAACTCCGGTATTGCCTGGTAAGGTAGGGGAAGTGAAAGTAGCCTTTAATAGTATGGGACAGGCTGGAAAACAACAAAAAATTGTTACTGTAATGTCTAATGCGGAAAACGGAATCACAACCGTGCAATTAAAAGGTGAAGTGCTGAAGAAGTAACGGATTTTTAAAATAGTATATAAACTAAATAACAAATATAATGATGAGTACAATATTCTTACAAGCTGGTGGAGCAAGCAGTTTTACTACTTTTTTACCAATGATTTTGATTATTGTGGTTTTTTATTTTTTTATGATAAGACCACAGATGAAAAAGCAAAAGGAACATAAGAAGTATATTGAAGAATTAGGTGTCAATACACGTGTTGTCACAACTGCAGGTATTCACGGACGCATTGTAGAAGTGAGTGACACTACTTTTTTAGTAGACGTCGGTTCGGGCGTGAAGATGCGTTTCGACAAGTCTGCAATTGCATTGGATGCTTCTAAAGCAATCAACGATAAAGACAAAGAAGTGAAAAGTTAGTCATACAGACTTTGAATGATAGCCGCATTTTTGCGGCTTTTTTTGTTTATAAACCAGAGCAGTTTGCTCTGCAACACCTGAAAAATGTATACCTTTGTATGCTATGGCAATAAGACGTTTCAGTAAAATTCAAAAGCGGAAAATATCCATCTTTTTGAGATGCGTATTAATCTCTTTCGTTGCTTGGACGTTATTTGCTGTATCGAATACCTATATATACCATATGAAAGCCGGTATTCAGTATGTCAACCTTCCGGATAATAAGGCTTTCCATCCCCTTCAGTCCGATACCGTAAGTCTGAAGGTAGAGATGAGTGGCTGGAAATTGCTCTTGTCTCGTTTTAGACAAGATACAGCTAACATACAGGTTGACTTGAGCGGATTAAAAAACCGAAATTGGATTGTCTTTTCTAATCAGATCGGTTTTATAAATAGACAGTTTCCGAATGATAAGCATGTAGTCTCTGTAAGTCCAGATACCCTGTATTTTGACTTTTCGAAGCAGACACAACGTAAGGTGCCTATCAAGGCCATTTACAGTGTAGGCTTTGCTAAGCAATATGGTATTATTGGAGATACCAAGAGCTTACCTGAATATGTTACTATAACCGGGCCTCTGGAAGACGTCGCTAATATTGAAACCTGGGAAACGGATACGATCAGAGGGACAAATGTCAATTCTGACATTAGGACGATGGCCTATCTGGACAAAAATCAAAAGGCTAATATCAATGTTTACCCGGCCTATGCAGAGGTCACAATACCAGTCGGAGAGCTTACAGAGAAAGTATTGGAATTGCCTATAAAGGTAATAAATGCTACTAAGTATACTTCCGTGCGCACCTTACCTACTAAGGTTAAAGTTACGATCTTGATTTCACTCAAAGATTATAACAAGTGGACGCAACGCGATTTCGAAGCACTAGTTGATGTCGAAAATTGGGAGGAAAATGGAGTGCCGAATCTACCCGTTATCTTGACAAAAGTACCTCCGTATGCAAAAGTTGTAAGCGTGGAACCTCAGAATGTTGATTTTTTTGTTAGAAAATAATCATGGGATTAAAAATTGGGATAACAGGAGGAATAGGTGCTGGAAAAAGTATTATCTGCAATATCTTTAAAGTGCTAGGAGTACCCGTGTATAATGCTGACCAAGAAGCTAAAGATATCATGCACAAAAACGCCTATGTTCGGGAGTCTTTAAAGAACGCATTTGGTTCGGAAGTGTATAGAGAATCAGGTGAATTGGATAGGAAATTTCTATCAGCTCAGGTATTTTCAAATGAAGAACGTCTGCGGGTATTAAATGAAATAGTTCATCCGGCGGTAATTAGAGATGCAGAGGAATGGGCGGAGGAGCAACAATTTGCTTATTCGCTAAAAGAGGCGGCATTGCTTTTTGAATCAGGATCTTATGCTAAGCTGGATTTTACGATACTCGTGACTGCACCGGAGCATATTCGGATAAGTAGGGTTGTCGAAAGAGATCAGGTCACACCCCAACAGGTAAAAGAGCGCATAAGTAAACAGATGGAAGATGAGCAGAAAATCGCGCTGGCTGATTTTGTCATTCTCAATGACGGTAAGGAAGCATTGCTTCCACAGGTGCTAAAATTGCACAATTATTTTTTAACACTTTAACACATACTAATGTCTGAAATATTGGCTGATTTTCTTGTTAGGAAACCAGAAGGATACTATTGTAGATACGGAGACTTTTATATCGATGCCATGCAACCTGTAAGGGTGGATGTTGTGTCCCACGCACATGGTGATCATGCGTCAAATGGGCATGGAAAAATATATGGAACAGCAGCTACTCTAGCATTTATGCAACACCGATATACGAAACAACCGATCGCTACGTTTGCGAGAAAGGCATTTAATGAATCATTTACGTTAGGAGAGGTACTACTTACCTTTGTCGCTGCGGGGCATATTCTGGGTTCTGCGCAGATCCTAATGCAATATAAGGGTGTACGGTATCTATATACTGGAGATTACAAGATGGATATTGATCCGACCTGTGAACCACTCGAGGTGGTCAAAGCGGACGTACTGATTACGGAAAGTACCTTTGCGCACCCCGATACACAGCATCCGGATGCTGTAGGTGAGATCCTCAAACTGAAAGACAGACCGAGTAATATCTTGTTGGGGTGTTATGCTCTAGGTAAAGCGCAGCGTATAACGGCATTGTTGAATGAATACTGTCCTGAGAGGCGGGTTCTTGTGCACCATAATATCATGCCTTTTCATCGGATCTATGATAAATTGGGCACGCATCCGCTAAAATATGAACCATATAATCGGCAAGTAATGAAACAAGGGGATCCTGATAAGGTCTACCTGGTGCCTCCAATGACATTTAATAATTACTCTAGGGCAACCAAAGTGCTGCGAGCATTTGCTTCGGGATGGAAGCGACTGCAGCAACATAACGACATAGAGCTGTATATTTCGGATCATGTGGATTGGCAGGACATTGTTGATTATGTAAAGAAAGTAGACCCAACGCAAATTTGGACAATACATGGAGATGGGCGTCACCTTAGCACGCATTATGATGGCAAAATGGAAGTCAGGGATATTTATTAATATTCCTCTTCCCTTACAGGTACAGAAATAATTTAAAGGTTTCCGAAGAAGTAAAAATGAAGTGGGAAATACTGGGTTCGAACCAGCGACCCCTACCTTGTCGAGGTAGTGCTCTAAACCAGCTGAGCTAATTTCCCTTGGTTTGTTTATGTGTAAAAAACCTCTTTTATGTTGAAGTTTATGTTGTGGTGCCAGCTGGATTCGAACCAGCGACACAAGGATTTTCAGTCCTTTGCTCTACCGACTGAGCTATGGCACCGCTAAGATTTTTATTTGAATCTGTTTCTTATCAGATGAAGGTGGTGCCAGCTGGATTCGAACCAGCGACACAAGGATTTTCAGTCCTTTGCTCTACCGACTGAGCTATGGCACCTTTTTTTGCAAAGATTTTTATCTCCTATTGCGTTGCAAATGTATGTTCTTTTTTTGGATTCTAAAACTTTTTCTGTCAATTATTTTACTTCTATTCGACAAAGCATTGATTTTGATTAAGATAAAATTACACCAAATAAACATGCTACAAAAAAAATAAGCCTTATCTTTGCACTTCAAATAATAGTAATGAGTAAAAGAGGAAGAGTACTAGTAGCAATGAGCGGTGGAGTGGATAGTTCGGTCGCTGCCGTTATGCTCCACGAACAAGGATATGAGGTGATCGGGATCACGATGAAGACATGGGATTATGCCTCCTCGGGTGGGTCTTCAAAGGAGACAGGATGCTGTAGTCTGGACAGTATTAACGATGCGCGTGCTTTGGCTGTAAACTATGGATTCCCTCATTTTATATTAGATATCAGAGACGAATTTGGAGACTATGTAATTGATAATTTTGTTGATGAATATATCGCAGGACGTACACCTAATCCTTGTGTACTATGTAATACCCATATCAAATGGGAGGCGTTGATAAAACGGGCAAATAAGCTCGACTGTGAGTTTATCGCAACGGGACACTACGCTAATATACGGATGCATGATAACGGCCGCTACGTGATCTCTAAAGGGCGTGATGAGAATAAGGATCAATCTTATGTGCTGTGGGGAGTCACACAGGAGAACTTAGCTAGGACTCAATTTCCACTAGGTAGCTTTACCAAATCCGAAATTCGCCAGATGGCAGCTGATATGGGACAGATGGAGCTTGCAAACAAATCTGAAAGCTACGAGATCTGCTTTGTTCCTGATAACGATTACCGATCATTTTTAAGGCATAAAATGCCAGATCTGGATCAGAAGGTGGGACCGGGCAACTTTCTGCTGTCCGATGGCACTGTAGTAGGGCAGCATATTGGTTATCCCTATTTTACAATTGGACAACGTAAGGGATTGGGTATCGCGTTGGGAAAACCCATGTTTGTTATCGAAATTCTTCCAGAAAGCAATTCTGTAGTTCTAGGGGAGGAGCATGAACTGGAGAAAGCTCAAGCTTTTGTGCGGAATATCAATTTGGTCAAATATGCCAGTATCGAACAGCCGATGGAGGCGATCACCAAGATCAGGTATAAAGATGCTGGGGCACTCTCGACCATCACTCAACAGGGAGATATTATGCAAGTGGATTTCCAACATCATGTGAAAGGGATTGCTCCTGGGCAATCTGCAGTATTCTACGAAGGAAATGACCTGCTAGGTGGTGGATTCTTGATGAAATAATAAAAATGCCAACGTTTAAGTAGGCGTAATAAAAAAGGTCTTGGTGTTAACACCAAGACCTTTTTTATACTGATTGTCGTGTATTACGATAATTTGCCTACTTCCTGTACCAGGTCAACGATTTTGTTAGAGTAACCCCACTCGTTGTCATACCAAGCAACTACTTTTACAAAGTTGTCATTCAATGATATTCCAGCTTTAGCATCAAAGATAGAAGTACGGGCATCACCTAAGAAATCTGTAGATACAACTTCATCTTCAGTATATCCTAAGATACCTTTTAACTCGCCTTCAGAAGCTTCTTTCATGGCTTTTTTGATATCTTCGTATGATGCGCCTTTTTCTAAGCGTACCGTCAAATCCACAACCGAAACATCCGCAGTAGGAACACGCAGAGACATACCTGTCAATTTACCTTTAAGGGATGGTAATACAAGACCTACAGCTTTAGCTGCACCAGTGGATGAAGGGATGATGTTTTGGTAAGCACCACGACCACCTCTCCAATCTTTTGCTGAAGGACCGTCCACTGTCTTTTGGGTAGCTGTCACAGCGTGTACTGTAGTCATTAAGCCTTCAAGGATACCGAATTTATCGTGTAATACTTTGGCAACAGGAGCTAAACAGTTTGTCGTACATGAAGCGTTAGAAACGATGTGCTGATCAGCTTTCAATTCTTTGTGATTTACACCCATTACGAATGTAGGGGTGTCGTCTTTTGCTGGTGCAGACATGACGACTTTCTTAGCACCTGCATCAATGTGTTTTTGCGCCAATTCTTGTGTTAAGAATAAACCGGTAGATTCAATGATTACTTCAGCACCAACTTCATTCCACTTCAAGTTTGCAGGATCTTTTTCTGCAGTTACGCGAATGGTCTTACCATTGACGACTAAGTTACCGTCTTTAACCTCGATCGTACCGTCAAATTTACCATGTGTTGAATCATATTTCAACATATACGCCATATAATCTGGCTCTACTAAGTCATTGATACCCACAACTTCTACATCTGTGCGACTGACCGCTGCTCTGAATGCCAAACGGCCGATGCGACCAAATCCGTTGATTCCAATTTTCATCTTTTTAATTTTTATTGAGATTTAAATAATATTTTACTAAACTATGTATCGGCTCCTTGACAATGGTGCCAATATCGAGGCCAAATTCATGCTCTCCTATATCTTTAAGCCAATCGGAGTAATGATTGGCAACAGATCCGGTGAAGTTGATCTTTTGATCGGGATAGCGTTCACTTAACGGAACAAGGTATGTCTCGCAATACAGGTATAAGCCTTCCTTAATAATAGTAGACAAATAAGTTTCTTCTTTATTTTCCTGGACAAAGTCTGCAAATGATGTCAAGAAAATATTGGGATTGGGGTGATTGTAAACTTTCTCTAAGATTACCTTTCGATCCAGATTATGTTTCGCTAAAATCTTCTCCTTGATATCAGTTGGCATAGTGCCACTCAGAAAATCTTTGAGCAACTGTCGCCCGATCCAATTGGTTGAACCCTCATCTGCCAGGATATAACCTAGGCCAAAATTGTTTTTGATGATCTTTTTTCCGTTGAAAAATGCGGCATTAGATCCGCTTCCAATAATACCGATGATCCCCTTTTCGTCACCAAATGTTGACAGTGCCGAAGCAAGCACGTCATGGTTGACCTTTACATTAGCATTTTTGAAGAACGATTCAAAAACCTTTTTTATCTTCTGTTGGCGATCTAATGACGACGCTCCCGCCCCGAAAAAATATATCTTTTTTATACGTTCAGCATTGTTGATCAATTGTGTATTTTTATTGAGTAGCTGTGTAATGAAGCGCTCGTCTTGAATATACGAATTGATACCAAGCGTACGAAATCCGTTGACAACGCGACCTTTATCGGCTAGTCGCCAATCCGCATATCTTGATCCACTAAATACAACTGCTATCATACGACTCTTTGATGTTATTTAATTAGATGGCCATTATATGGGAGATCTCTAACATATCTTTACTTAATTTGAACTCTTTATTGTGTAAAGCTTCCTCTAGAGAAGTTGTTTTAATTTCGTTCCCCCTAAGGCCAACAGTCATTCTCGTTTCTCCTGCAAGCAAGCGTTTTACAGCTGCATATCCCATTCTGCTTGCGAGAACCCGATCAAAACTACTAGGAGATCCACCCCTTTGTAGATGTCCTAATATACTAACTTTTGTGTCATAATAATCAAATTTTTCTTTGACTCGATTCGCAACATTGTAAGCACCACCATTTTTATCCCCTTCAGCAACAATCACAATAGTAGATGTCTTTTGCTTAAATGCAGCTTTTTCCAGTAGCTCGATCAAGTCGTCAATAGCCGTCTCTTTCTCCGGCAGCATGATTGCTTCTGCTCCACCTGCTATTCCTGCATTTAGTGCAATGCAGCCTGAATCACGACCCATCACTTCGATGAAAAATAACCTTCCATGTGAAGCCGCTGTGTCCCTGATTTTATCAATAGCGTCAATGACTGTATTGGTTGCTGTATCATATCCTAATGTATAGTCCGACCCGTACAAATCATTGTCTATCGTACCTGGTATACAGATTACTGGTATATCATATTCCTTAGAAAAAAAATCGGCACCTGTGAATGTACCGTCGCCACCGATAGCAACGAGTGCATCAATACCGGCATTTTTTAGATTTTGATAAGCAAGTGCACGTCCCTCGACAGTTTTGAATTCCAGACATCTAGCAGTCTTCAAGATTGTACCGCCTTTTTGGATGATGTTACTGACCGATCTGCTATTCATTTCAGTAAAGTTTGCCTCCAACATCCCTTGATATCCTTGGTGAATTCCTGTCACTTTTTTTCCTTCGAATAGTGCAGTGCGGACGACCGCGCGAATGCACGCATTCATGCCAGGAGCATCTCCTCCTGATGTAAAAACTCCTATATTATGTATTGTATTCACGAGCAAAAATCTTTTTTAGGTTTGACGAATATACAGTGTATTTTTTACACTAATAAATTTTTTGATTATTTTTTTTGTTACTTTGATATATTTAACGCATTATTGTGATGTTTAGCAAGTGTAAAACGACAAGTGCTTGCATTTGATTTCAGAAACTTAAATAAATTCTTGAACATTGTTTACAAATTTTACCATAGACTGTGTCATTTTTGGTTTTCATGACGGTCTGTTAAAAGCATTATTGACGGAGAGGAACGAGTATCCATTCAAGGATTGGTGGGCACTGCCTGGTTTTTTTGTGAACAATGACGAAGAGATGGAAGACGCAGTGAAACGGATTCTCTATGAGAATGCTGGCTTGAAGGACATTTACATGGAACAATTAGCGGCTTTCGCGGGACTCAAACGGCATCCCCAAGGCCGTATTCTTACAGTCGCCTATTTTGCGTTAATGCAGTTGGATCAAAGCAAAATTAAGGTCAAACCCGTTACTACTTACATGCGACAGGCTAAGTGGTTTTCGGTAAATGAACTTCCTGAACTGGCATTTGACCACCAGCAGATCATTGATCTCAGTCTAGAAAAACTGAAGCGCAAGATCGGCTATACAGCTGTAGCTTTTGAGCTACTACCCGAAAAGTTTACCCTTACCCAACTGCAACAAGTGTATGAAGCCATTCTAGGACGTAAGTTAGATAAACGAAACTTTAGAAAAAAAATGCTGAATTACGGCTTTTTGAAAGAGCTTCCAGAGTTTCAAAAAGGAGTATCCTACAGGGCTGCGCGTCTTTATAAATTAGATAAACGTAAGTTTCAAAAGGTCTTTTCCCATGAAGACTAGAAGTATTTACCAATTTGGTGAATAATTTTATAATCCTCTTAAAGTAAATTGCCATACCATTCGTCTCTCACTAAGAGACTAAGCATATAAAATGCGCTTTTTTTTTTGTTAGAAAAAAAATGAGATGGCGTGTTGTGTCATATTAAAATCCTTTTTTAAGTTTATTAGTAGATTACGGCTTGAAAATTGCAAAGGTATTTTACTTTTTTTACTTTTGACTCGAAAATAGAAAAAGTCAAAAAGTAAAATTGATGGTGAATTCAGATAACAAGAGAAGGCATATAGTCAAAGCGGCATTGAAACGCTTTGCCCATTTCGGTATTCCAAAGACAACAATGAACGAAATTGCAGAAGATGTGAATCTAACCAAGGCTAACCTATACTATTATTTTCCAGATAAAAATTCCTTGATTAAGGATGTACTGATCAGTATTGTAAAGGAGATGGATGTAGAAGAGCAAATGGCAATTGACGAATTGAGTGACAATCTCTTAGCATTATTGCATAAGCTCTTGGATATAAGAGTTGTTTTCTTGAAAAAGTACTATATGTTTTACCTACATGAGAACATGGACTGGATTAAAGATTCTTTTATCTCTGCTGAAATAGAATCATTGATCCAGAAAGACGAAGATCAATACTTCAAAATTTTTGAAAAGGCAAAAGCTGCAGGTGAAGTTGTAGATCTGGACCTCCGGTATATCGCAAAGAATTATAGTGATGCTATGCGAGGTATCGGATTTATGGGAAATCTGTCAAATATTATTAAGGGCTTTCCGAGTATCGACAATATCGATGACATTGTTCAGCGCCAAAAGGAGGTAACTGAGATCATGTTATATGGATTGAGTACCCAAAAACGAAATTACTAACACACATACACACACAATATAACGATGAATAGAATAAGAAAATGGTTATTGATCTTACTGAGCTTTGGGGTTGTAGGGGGCTCTTACGCTCAAGAGGAATTGACACTTAGGGAAGCCATACAGTATGCGCTCAAAAATAAAGCCGATGCTAAGAAGTCGCAGTTGGACGTAATAAATGCTGAAAATAAAATTAGCGAGGTTCGATCAGGTGCATTGCCGCAGCTTAATTTGAATGCAGGATTGACATACAATCCTATTATACAGAAAGCGGCCCTTCCTGGAGAAATTTTCGCTAAACCAGGAGAACCCGTATCACCTGGAACAACCGTACTAGTCGCTATGGGCCAAAAATGGCAGGCAAATCCGACAATTTCACTAACACAACAGATCTTCAACCAATCTGTATTTACAGGATTAAAGGCTGCGGCTACTACTCGCGCATTTTATCAGGTGAATCACGAGATGACTGAAGAACAATTGATAGAACGTGTTGCCAATAGCTATTATGATGTCTATCAGGCAAAAATGCAATTAGAAACCATCGAGAGTAATCTGAAAAGTACTAAGAAAACAAGGGAGGTTATCTTTGGATCCTATTCAAATGGCTTAGCCAAAAAAATAGATCTCGACCGTACAAATGTGACCGTTAACAATTTAGAGTCATCAAAATTGCAAAAAATTAATGAAATAGAATTGAAGGAAAATGCATTGAAGTTTGTGATGGGAATGGATGTAGATCATGAAGTGGTATTGCCAAACACTACTTTTAATATTGATATCCAAGTTGCACATCTTGATACTGCGCAGTTAGATAATAGAACGGAAATTAAGCTGTTGGCAACTCAAAGGCAGTTAAATGTATTTAATAAGAAATCTATAGAAGCACAGTATTATCCTACTTTATCATTAAAAGCAGATTATGGATATGTCGGTTTTGGTGAGAAATTTCCTTTGGTAAACAATAATGGAGTGTGGGCTAATTTTGGATCTATTGGTTTAAACCTTTCTTTCCCAATATTTAACGGCTTCGCTACGCGCTCCAAAGTGAGACAGGCGCAGATAGACATAGATAAGCTGGATGTCGATATCGTTGACAAGAAAATGAGTTTAAAGATGGATGCGAATAATGCACAGAAGCAACTAAAGAATAGTTTGTTGAATATCAACGTACAACAAGCTAACATGAAATTGGCAAAGGAAGTACTATCTGACGTCGAAAATAACTATAAAAATGGTTTAGCAACTCTTACTGACTTATTGGATGCAGAGAAGGCCTATGCAGAGGCACAAAATAATCATTCGACAGCATTATTAAACTATAAAGTCGCAGAGATTCAGATCATCAAATCAAACGGAAACTTAAAATCACTTATTAACGAATAATTAGCATTAAAATATGAAACGACTCATCATAACCATCGTCATTATAGCAGCAGCATTGGCTGGTATTATGTATGTATTGAATAAAAATAAAGAAAAGAATAAAACAGAGACACAGATCGTGGCCCAGAAGAATGCATCGGTTTCCGTCCGTATTGATACTGTCGCGCAGCGGGAGATGAATCTGCAATATATTGCCAATGGTACATTCTTACCCTATCAAGATATGAAACTGTCTGCTGAGACACCGGGAAAGGTGATCAAGGTATTGGTAAAAGAGGGGGATTATGTGAAAGCAGGGCAGGTCCTTGCAATTGTGGAAGGAGACAAGTTGAATGTGAGTAAACAAAATGCGCAGGCGGCTTACAATAATGCCAAGGCCGACTATGAGCGTTACGAAAATGCTTTTCAAACTGGTGGCGTAACAAAACAACAGCTTGATCAAGCAAAATTAAAGATGGAGAGTGAGCAAAACAATCTTAAAAGTGCACAATTGAATGCTTCGGATGCGACGATAAGAGCGGGTATCAGTGGTACTATCAATGAGCGTAAGATAGAACCTGGTACATATGTGTCCCCTGGTACCGAAATGTTTAGCTTGGTAAATGTCGGTTCGTTGAAACTGCGCGTGAATGTGGATGAGAAAAATGTTGCTACATTGAAAACAGGCCAAAATATTAAGATTACAGCAAGTGTATTTCCGGACAAAAGCTTCGATGGCAAAATTATATTTATTGCGCCTAAAGCGGATGGTAGCTTAAATTTTCCGGTAGATATTGAAGTCAAGAACAATGCGGGTAATGAACTGCGTGCTGGAATGTACGGTACAGCAGTCTTTGGCGCAGATCGTCTAGCATCTGTATTGACTATACCGCGTACCGCATTTGTTGGAAGTGTAAGTTCCAATCAGGTATTTGTCAATGAAAATAATAAAGCTGTATTAAAAACCATCACTTCGGGACGTAATTTTGGCGATTATATCGAAGTCATAGACGGATTGACTGCAGGTCAGATCGTCATTACAAGTGGTCAAATCAACTTGCTAAACAACACACCGATTAGCATCATTAAATAATATTGAAAGAAGATATTTCATGAAAATTTCAGAAATCTCAATAAAACGCCCAAGTATAATAATCGTACTGTTTATTATACTCACGCTGGGTGGTTTATTTAGCTATAAGATGTTGAGCTACGAGTTGATTCCCAAATTCGAAGTCAACGTTATTACAGTACAGACAGTTTATCCGGGAGCGTCGCCTTCAGAGGTCGAGAATACCGTTTCTAAAAAGATTGAAGACGCAATCTCCTCATTGGAAAATGTAAAGAAGGTTGAAACCAAGTCCTATGAAAGTTTGTCGTTGGTATTGATTACATTGACCAATAATGCAGATGCAAATTATGCATTGAATGACGCACAGCGTAAGATCAACGCCATCCTAAAAGATCTACCAGAAGATGTGGATCCGCCATCCTTGGTTAAATTCTCGCTCGACGATATGCCGATCATGAACCTATCGGTCACGAGTAAATTGTCTGAGAAGGAATTGTATGATCTATTGGACAAGAAAATACAGCCTATCTTCTCGCGTATCGGTGGGGTAGCACAAGTGGATATGATCGGTGGTCAAGAGCGAGAGATACAAATCACGCTAGACCCTAAAAAAATGGAAGGTTATGGTTTGACGATTGCACAAGTGCAGCAGGATATCTTGTCATCCAATCTCGACTTCCCGACAGGGAACGTCAAGACGCGTAACAATCAAACATTGATTCGACTTGCCGGAAAGTTTAAATCAGTTGAGGATCTACGAAACTTACCGATCACAACTCCTAATACAAACACTGGCAATCTGGGAAGGTCTACCAGTGCAGCTATCAGGTTGCGTGATATCGCTGATGTACAGGATGCGCAGAAGGAGGTGGAGAAGATCGCCCGCCTAGATCGTCAAAATACAATTTTGATGCAGGTCAAGAAGCAGTCTGATGCCAATGCTGTGGAAGTAAGTAAGCTGGTTAAGCAGACTATCGAAACTGTCCAAAAGGATTACAAGGAGCAAGGTATACAGGTCTTGGTAGCGAATGATACGTCAGACTATACCTTAAAGGCTGCTAACAACGTTATTTTTGACTTGTTCCTGGCGATTGTATTGGTAGGGGTGATTATGCTTTTTTTCCTACACAGTTTGCGTGATGCTGCAATCGTGATGGTTGCGATTCCACTATCGTTGATTGCAACTTTCATTGGTATCTATTTGATGGGGTATACTCTGAACTTGATGAGTTTGCTTGGATTGTCATTGGTGGTGGGGATCCTTGTCGATGATGCGATTGTGGTAGTGGAGAATATTCACCGTCACATGGAGATGGGAAAGAGCAAGATCCGTGCGGCTTATGACGGAGCGGCTGAGATTGGCTTTACCGTCACGGCGATTACGATGGTAATCGTGGTGGTATTCTTACCGATTGCGATGTCGACTGGATTGGTTGCTAATATTTTGGCCCAATTCTGTGTGACTGTTATTATCGCAACAGGTTTATCGTTATTGGTTTCCTTTACCATAGTGCCTTGGTTATATTCGCGTTTTGGAAAGCTATCGCATATCAATCCGCATACTCTCTTTGGTAAGATTATCCATGGTTTTGAAGCAGGATTGACAGCATTCACGCATAAGATTTCAGATTTATTAAAATGGTGTATTGATTCTAGATTGAACAAGGTGATCACGATGTTTGTGGTATTGGTTCTATTTGTCGGATCATTGGGATTAGTTGGTGCTGGATATATAGGTGGTGAGTTTTTCCCTGCCTCGGATAAAGGGGAATTTTTGGTTCAATTAGAGTTAAATAAAGATGCTTCTATTGAGTCTTCCAACTTTATGACGCAGCGTGCTGAAAACTTTATTTCCAAATTTCCGGAAGTGAAGCGTGTCATCACAACTGTTGGACAGTCGAGTGATGGAATGGGAGGGACTACAGGTACGAAATATAAAGCGGAGCTCCATGTAATTCTGATCGATCAAAAGGAGCGAAGTGAAAGCACCAAAGTATTCGGAGCCAAGCTTAAGAGGGACTTGGAGAAAGAATTAGTAGGCTCTAAGGTAAAGACAGTTACCGTTGGTATGATGGGTCCCGAGCAGGCCCCTATCACCTTGACTGTAATCGGATCTGATATGAAAGATGCATTAGCTTTTGCAAATCAAGCCGCAGACCAATTGCGCAAAATCGAAGGAGCCACGGAAGTTAAATTAACGTCTGAAGACGGTAACCCTGAAATCAATGTACAGGTCGATCGCGATAAGATGAATGCCTTGGGACTTAATCTCTCCACTGTAGGTATGGCCATGCAAACGGCGTTTAGTGGAAATACGGATGGTAAATTCAGGGCTGGTGAATATGAATATGATATCAATATCAGATTTGGCGAACAGGATCGTAAAAATATCGAAGATGTTCGTAATCTACAATTTATCAACACACAGGGACAGGCTATTAAATTGGAGCAATTCGCCGATGTGAGCTACAGTTCAGGACCAACTTTGTTAGAGCGTCGTGACAAATCTCCATCTGTATCTATTGAAGCCCAAGTGATCGGACGGCCTTCCGGTACCATCGCTGCTGACTGGGAAAAACAGTTTGAAAAATTGAAACGCCCACCAGGTGTAAACTATATGTGGGGTGGAGATATGGAAAATCAGACAGAGGGGTTTGGTACCCTAGGATACGCCTTGGCAGCCTCTATTATATTAGTTTATTTAGTGATGGTATCTTTGTATGATAGCTTTGCGACACCGTTTATTGTCATATTCTCAGTCCCGCTGTCATTCATCGGAGCACTATTACTAATGGCCCTTACGGATACTTCACTAAACATATTTACCATTCTGGGGATCATAATGTTGATTGGACTGGTCTGTAAGAACGCGATTTTACTGGTGGATTTCGCAAATATGCGAAAGGAAGCTGGAGACAATACGCATGATGCATTGGTCGCAGCTAATCATGCCCGTCTTCGTCCAATCTTGATGACGACTATCGCCATGGTATTTGGTATGGTGCCTATTGCTATTGCGTCTGGTGAAGGAGCAGATATGAATAGGGGATTAGCAATTGTGATCATAGGAGGATTACTATCTTCACTATTCCTGACGTTGGTTATCGTACCGGTGGTTTATTCGATCTTTGATAGTTTACAGAAACGTTTTGGTCAGCATAAGAAACTTGACTACGAAGCGTTGATGAAGGAAGATTATGTTCAAAATGAAGATTATGTAGACGAAATGTCTGTCAAGCACAATTAGAAAGCAGATACATGAATATGAAAGCCGCCCCAATTATTGGGGCGGCTTTTTTGTTGTATAAATGGATTCTATGCCATAAGCCCTATGCAAGAGGCACTGCAGAGTGATCAATGTTAAAAAAAATAAAAAAACTCTTTTTAATGCAATCGATTGCGTGAAAAAATATACATTTGTTCCGAACTTTATAAGAACTTATTAAACAACATATGTGCGGAATCGTAGGATATATAGGTGATAAGAACGCCTACTCTATAGTACTCAAAGGTCTAAAACGACTCGAATATCGTGGATATGACAGTGCGGGAATAGCACTTCATCAGCAATCAAAACTGACCGTCTATAAGAAGAAGGGAAAGGTTGCTGATTTGGAGGAAGAAGTTGTCGGCAAAGACAACAGCGGCACAGTGGGCATTGGACACACGCGTTGGGCGACGCATGGCGAACCCTCTGACAGAAATTCTCACCCACATGTATCCGCTTCTGGAAAGTTGACTCTTGTTCATAATGGTATCATTGAAAATTACGCACAGATTAAAGCCGAGCTGGTAAAAAAAGGTTATCAGTTTCACAGTGATACGGACTCGGAAGTGCTGCTCAATTTTATCGAAGATATCAAGACTCATAATACCTGTCCTCTAGAAGAGGCTATTCGTATAGCCCTCAAACGTGTAGTCGGAGCCTATGTCATCCTTGTGTTGGACCAAGATGATCCCAACACAATAATCGCTGCTCGTAAGGGAAGTCCCTTAGTCATTGGCATTGGAAAGGGTGAACATTTTTTGGCCTCAGATGCCTCTCCCATGCTTGAATATACGAAGGAGGTCGTTTACATTAATGATTATGAGTTAGCCATTGTGAGACCAGATGAACTTATTCTTAAGAATTTAGGAAATGAACGCATCACGCCCTACGTCCAAAAATTAGATCTCGAACTTTCTGCAATTGAAAAAGGTGGTTATGAACATTTTATGCTTAAAGAGATATTTGAGCAGCCGCAGACTATTCAGGATTGCCTTAGAGGAAGGCTCGATCTTGTAAATAGCGATATCCATATGAAAGGGATAGAAGAGTATGCAGAGCAGCTTATCCATACTCCCCGTATCATTATATTGGCCTGTGGCACCAGTTGGCATGCGGGCTTGGTTGCCGAATATATTATTGAAGAATTGTGTAGGACCAATGTCGAAGTAGAATATGCCTCTGAGTTTAGGTACCGAAATCCGATAATCAATCCTGGTGACGTCATCATTGCAATTTCTCAGAGTGGGGAGACTGCCGATACATTGGTTGCTATTGAAACTGCAAAAGCGAAGGGTGCAATTATTCTGGGAGTAGTCAACGTAGTTGGATCGTCCATAGCAAGAGCCTCTCATGCTGGGGCGTATACACATGCTGGGCCGGAGATTGGCGTAGCCAGTACCAAAGCCTTTACCGCACAATTGACTGTACTGACGATGATAGCCCTCAAAATTGCCAAGATGAAACGGACTATTTCAGAAGATAGGTTTAGCCATCTATTGCATGAGTTACACGCTGTGCCTCAGAAAGTCGGCGATATCCTACAGCATCATCTTCAAATCGAACAACTCGCCGCAAAGCTGACGGAAGCAAAGGGTTTTCTTTATTTAGGAAGGGGATATAACTTCCCTATAGCCTTGGAAGGTGCATTAAAATTGAAGGAAATCACCTATCTACATGCAGAGGGATATCCAGCAGCTGAAATGAAGCATGGTCCTATTGCTTTGGTAGATGAGCACCTACCGGTGGTATTTGTAGCTACGAAAGATGCTTATCATGAAAAGATAGTCAGCAATATGCAGGAGATCAAAGCCCGAAAAGGAAGAGTAATCTCCATCATAACCGAAGGTGATATGGTATCTCCCACACTTTCTGAGGAGATTTTCGTTATTCCTGAGGCCGATGAAGTGATATCACCGATTCTGTCTGTAGTTCCATTACAGCTCCTGTCGTATTATCTTGGTACTATTAAAAAACTGGATGTTGACAAGCCACGTAACCTGGCCAAGTCGGTGACCGTTGAATAAGTTTATAAAAGCATTACGTCATTTCCGATTCGGTTAGAAATCGGCAGGTATCTTCATGATACCTCTGTCATCTTCGAACAGGAAGTGCAAGTGAAATGCTTGTGCTAGTATTTTGATAGTTAATTATATATGAGTAATTTGAGAAAAGGTAATCTTGCTGGTTTAGGATATCATTTTATTAAACAGGAGCATCTGTTTGAAGGACAGAGTGAGTTTGAAATAAGATTCCAACAGTCACCCATAGCGGCATCCTTCCGACCGTTAACTGGTGAGGAGATTGATGTATTGAAAGCTAATGCAAATGTTGCGGATGACTGGGCTAATATTTTAGTAACGGATCGATTTATCCCCCAACAGATTCAAAACTGCAAGTTCTATGGATTGAACCGAATTGGGGATATGGAACCCATTTATTTAGAATATAGGGATTTCAGATTACCCGTGGGATTGTATAATTCGACGATTATCAGTTGTGATTTTGGTAATCTGGTAGCTGTGCATGAGGTGCGGTATTTGGCACACTTTATTATTAAGGACGAAGTCATCCTCGCCAATATTAATGAAATGGAGACCAGCTCTAAGGCAAAGTTTGGAAATGGGATTCTGCGAGTAGGGGAGGATCCTGAAGTGAGGATTGCGCTGGAACTTTGCAATGAGAATGGTGGACGTCAGGTATGGCCCTTTGACGGTATGTTGTTAAGTGACGCCTATATCTGGAGTCGTCATCGACATGACCGTATTTTACAGGCCAAATTGGAGCGGATGACAACCGCCCTATACTCTACTAAGCGCGGAACCTATAGTGTGGTCGAAGATGGAGTAGTAATAAAGAACTGCCAAGTAATTAAAGATGTAATGATTGGCAAATGCGCCTATATCAAAGGTGTCAATAAACTTAAGAATGTAACGATTCATTCATCGGAGCAGGATCCAACGCAGATTGGAGAGGGTTGCGAATTGGTAAATGGCATCATAGGTGAAGGGTGCCGTATTTTTTATGGTGTCAAAGCTGTTCGCTTTATTCTCGCTGCGCATTCTCAATTAAAGTATGGGGCTCGTCTGATCAATTCATTTCTCGGTGAAAACTCCACTATTTCGTGCTGCGAAGTGCTCAATTCCCTTCTTTTTCCGGCACATGAGCAGCATCATAACAATTCATTTTTGAGCGCCTCGTTGATTCAAGGACAGAGTAATATGGCCGCTGGCGCAACCGTAGGATCTAATCACAATTCAAGAGCACCGGATGGAGAGATTGTTGCTGGAAGAGGATTCTGGCCAGGCTTATGTGTCAGTTTAAAACATAATTCGAGATTTGCATCTTACACCTTGATCGTAAAAGGAGATTTCCTTTACGAAATGGATATAAGGATACCATTTTCATTGGTCAGCAACGATATGAGTACCGATCGATTGCTCATAGTACCCGGTTATTGGTTTTTGTATAATATGTATGCACTGGCTCGCAATCCAAGTAAATACGCAAAGCGCGACAAAAGAAGACAGAAGCAGCAGTATTATGAATATGATATACTTGCTCCGGATACCGTAAATGAACTGTTTGATGCTCTAAAGATCATAAAAGTTGCAGTCGCAAAAGCCTATTATTCCGAGGAGTCATTTTCGGAAGAACTTGCCGAAAAAAAGGGAAGAGTGCTTTTGGAGTCGGATACGGATCTCAGTACTGTGGAAGTGTTATTAACTGGGTTTGAAAATTCCAAGAGAAAGGTACAGCTACTAAAAGTAAGGAAGAGTTATGTACTGTTTAAGCAATTGATTCGCTACTATGCTGCTTCCGTCCTGACAGCATCTCCCGATCGATTTATGCAGACAGTGGATGAGTTGAAATCTCGAAATATAACTAAACGGGAAAATTGGAAAAATATTGGTGGGCAATTAATCTTGACTAGAAAATATCAAGATCTCATTGAGCTGCTTAAGGCGGATGGCATCAATGAGTGGTCAGAGGTTCATGATTTCTACTACAGACAAAGTCAGTCCTATCATGATGATAAATTGATCCATGCCTACGCATCTTTGTTGGAAATTATGGAGATGGATAGAGGCCCATTAGATGTGTCGCAATGGCGGGGTATTATCGATGAAGCTGTGGAAACTAAAAAATGGATTACAGATGAGATATACAGGACCAGAGCTAAGGACTATCAAAATGAGTTTAGGCATATGGTATACGAATCCGCCGAAGAGATGGAGAAGGTTGTTGGAAAGCTAGAAGATAACGACTTTATCAATCAGCAGAACGAAGAGTTGCTGCAATTTCGCGATCGGATGTTCGCTATACGGAAACAATTAGATTAATTGAAGGTACATCTGTCAAAAAAGGAAGAGCGCTTACGGCCTTGAGGAGACGAAATCCTTAATGATAGTTTCTTTTCATACTACGCTTCATGGACCGTATACGAGATTCGTTTTTGCCATCAACTCTTGATGCTACTGCCCATATAGCGGCTGGAAGCCAGCCTATCAACGTGATCTGAAGAATGAGACAAAGTATTCCGGACAATATCTTTCCTCTTAAAAAGAAAGACAACCAAGGAAATAAGACAGCTATTAAGATCATAGTTATTGTTAATATATAAAATAAATATACTGAGCTTTTACAAAACAATCAAGAGAATGGACGAAATGGTAATTAAAGCAACCACCAATACTCTGAATTTCTGTTCAGGAATGATCTTGATGATTTTTATACCGATATATCCACCCAAAAGAATGAAAGGAACTGCTAAAATATTAAGCGCGAGACCTATCCAAGATAAATTCTGCCAAACGAATAATTGTAGCGGGATTTTGGTGATGTTTAATATCATAATAAACCATGCCCCTGTAGCAACAAACGTGTATTTGGGTAGCCTCTTGGTCAACAGATAGACGGATAATGCTGGGCCTGCTGCGTTACCTATCATCGTTGAGAATCCGGCGATAAACCCAAAGAGTGGTGCATACCATTTTCGGTTAGTGATGGAGTTGTCGGCTTTCGTACGTTCGACCCAAATCATAATCAGGACACCTAATAGTATACATATCCCCATTACTATTTTAAACAGGACGTCATCAATGTAGTTACCTAAAAGGAGTCCTCCAAATAGCCCAACAAATGCTGCAGGTAACATTTTAGCAATCTCCGACCAGAGAAATTGTTTACGGTAATAAATAATGGCAATCAGGTCTGCCATGCACAGCAAGATCAGGACTACGCCTGTAGAATACTTTGCGCCAAAGAGAAAGGCAAATAACGGGACAGCAAGTGTCCCTATATTCTGAATACCAGTCTTGGACATCCCTATCAACATTGCGCACATGAAATACAACACCCATTGGTACGGAGAGTGAAAGAGATGAAGAGCCTCTTGAAACATCAGCCTGTGATCAACTGCGAGACACGTGCAATATCGATGTCATTGTAGTCATTGATATAATATTGACAAGGGGGAAGTTGCGATTTGGTATGCGAGCTCAGTACACCGACTACTTTCATTTTTGCATTGATAGCCGCTGATATTCCGGAATAGGAATCTTCAAAGACTAAGCATTCGGATGGTGCGACACCCAATTGCTTAGCGGTCTCTATATAGACTTCTGGATCAGGCTTATGTTTGGTGACATTTTCACTAGATCGCAGCGATTCCATTTTTAACCTAATGTCTAGGCCATCCAGGATCAGATCCATGTTTTCTTTTGGAGCTGAAGTAGCGACTGCAGTCATAAATCCAGCAGTCTTTAAAGCATCCAGAAATTCTAGATAGTGCGGGATGGGTTGGATTTCGGATGCGTAGATCGCTCTAAACATTGCTTCTTTTTCAAATTCCAGGGCCAAGAGCTCTTCTCCCGCTACTGGCCTTTTAAAAAAATGGCTCATGATATAACTATTATGTTTGCCATACATATGTTCCTGAAACTCTTCTTCGCTACTCTCGATTTTATATTTTTTAAAAAAAGCTTCAAAAGCTTTTGCATGATATGGGTTTGTGTGGCAGATTACTCCATCCATATCAAAGATTACGGCATGTTGACTCATATGCCAAAGATAGAGAAATTAACGATTTGTAATGTGCTGCAAAAGTCAATTTTGCAGTAAGAGCATCTCCCATTAGTGCGCAACGTTGTCTGTTTAGATCGCACGTTCGTACTGTCCGCAAAAAGATAGATATATAAATGTGTACGTTCCGATGCTTTTTTCTGGTACATACTTTCGAATATAAAGCATTTTATTTAAGTTTACATAGTGTCCTCTGTGCCAAAGCAGTTGCTGTTATGTCTATGCAAGATCACCTCCAGGAAAAGTCGCTCTCCGATATCCACGAAAGTGTGGACGTTATAAAAAATAAGTCAAAATTTAAACGTATTCTCAGTTTCTTCGGGCCCGCCTATTTGATTAGTGTTGGGTATATGGATCCTGGAAACTGGGCCACCGATCTAGCTGGGGGCAGCCAGTTTGGTTATGCACTGATATGGGTACTGTTGATGAGTAATCTGATGGCTCTTCTTTTACAAAGCCTATGCGCCAGATTAGGCATTGTAAGGGGTAAAGATCTCGCACAATGCAATCGCGAGACCTATCCCAAGCGGATGAACTTCGCACTCTATATATTGGCCGAGATTGCCATCGCCGCATGTGACCTGGCGGAAGTTTTGGGGATGGCCATCGGCTTGAATCTTCTTTTTGGAATCGATTTGATATGGGGTGTATTAATCAGTTTTGCGGATACATTTCTACTGCTGTACCTCCAAAAATTAGGGATGCGCAAAATGGAAATATTCATCATTGGCCTTATCTCTATGATCGGGATGTGTTTCATGGTGGAGATGTTTTTTGCTAAACCTGATCTTGGAGAAGTGGCACTAGGGTTTATCCCGAGTATACCCAACAGTGCTGCTTTATATATCAGTATAGGTATAATTGGTGCTACGGTGATGCCTCATAACCTCTATCTTCATTCTGCTCTTGTGCAGACCCGTAAGATACCTCGCGAACCTGCTTTCATCAAAAAGGCGCTGAAGTACAATTTCTTTGACAGCGCAATTGCGCTTAATTTAGCTTTTTTCGTTAATGCCGCTATTCTAATACTCGCAGCATCCGTCTTTCATAAAAACGGGATGCATGAAGTTGCCGATCTCGAAGATGCTTATCATTTGTTGGGTAGTACGTTGGGAACTCAATGGGCCTCCAAACTATTTGCCATTGCATTGATCCTCGCTGGCCAAAGTTCCACGGTCACAGGAACACTGGCGGGGCAGATCGTCATGGAAGGGTATTTGCGTTTGCGGATTAGTCCCATCCTGAGACGGTTGATCACGAGGTTGCTAGCTATTGTGCCAGCCGTGTTGGTCATTTTAATAGCTGGAGAGGAGCAAGTAGGCGCATTGCTCATTTTTAGCCAGGTGCTGTTGAGCATGCAGCTCGCTTTTGCTGTTGTCCCGTTGATTCACTTTGTAAGTGATAAAAAGAAAATGGGGCAATTTGTGATCAAGCCCTATGTCCAGGTGATCGCATGGTTGATTGCCGCTGTTATTGCTGTTCTGAATTTTCAATTGGTTTTTGTAGAGGTGAGTGGATGGATTACGCAGTTGGACAACATTTGGTGGAGCATTCTATTGATCGCTGGGAGTGTGGGCTTAGCATTTTTGCTCTTGATGACTGTTTTCTACCCCATATGGCATAGGCGTCAACCTGCATTGGTCGATGTACACGCTCCCTTTGAGGCGATGGTATTCCATAAGATCTCTCCTTTTAAGAGGATAGTGGTAGCATTGGACTTTTCCATATCAGATACCAAGGTCGTGGATCATGCATTACATCAGAGGAGTAATGATACGACGGTGATTCTTGTACACGTGGTGGAGAGTGCTTCAGTGAAATATACGGGCGGAGAGACTGGAGATTATGAGGCTCGTAAAGATATGGAAAGACTACTCAAATACGTCGACCTGTTTAGACAACATCAGGTAGCAGTCAAGTATGAGCTCTGTTATAACAATAGGGTGAAGGCAATAGTAGACGTCTGTAAACGGAATGAGGCAGATTTACTTATCGTCGGAAGTCATGGCCATTCAGGGATGAAAGATTTTATCTTTGGAGAGACCGTGAATAAATTGAGGCATGAGGTTAAGATTCCAGTATTTATTGCACAATAAGACCCATTGACCTCCTGATGCGTGAGGACATGGATGAATAGAAAAGTTTTCAGCTATATGCCCTCAGGTAACACAAGAATATATATATTATACCAATGAACATAACATTAAAAGATAAAGTTGCTATGGTAGGAGGTGCTACTTCTGGAATAGGAGAAGCCATAGCCCTTCAACTTGCAGCTTGTGGAGCAAGTATAGTCTTGATTGCCCGTAATGAAAATAAACTGAAGACTACACTGGCTAAATTGGACACTGGTCAAGGACAACAACATCGATATTTGGTTGTCGACTTTGCTGATTTTGGACGTGCCCAACATGTCATAGCCGGTTTTTTTGAGCGTAATTATGTTGATATCTTAGTCAACAATACCAATGGTCCAGCTGCCGGGACGGTAAAAGAGAAGACCATAGCAGATTATCAGCAAGCTTTTGACCTTTTATTTCAGTATGCTGTAAGTACCACTATGGCTGCACTACACAATATGAGTAAGCAACGGTTTGGACGTATTATTAATGTATCGTCACTGACTGTTAAAGAACCTCAGGATACCTTAGTTCTTTCTAATACGATGCGGACCGCACTAGTCAGTTGGAGCAAATCATTGTCGAGAGAAGTTGCCACTAGTGGCGTCACTGTCAATACTGTTCTGACTGGTTATTTTGATACCGATAGACTTCATAAACTAATGGAGCTGCAAGCTGAGCAGCTGAATATCCCTGTGCAGGCAGTGCGAGAAAAGCGAATCAATGCTATTCCGATGAAAAGACTGGGACGTCCTGAAGAATATGCCTATTTAGTTGCTTTTCTCGCTTCAGACTACGCAGCCTACCAGACTGGAACAGCTATCCAATTAGATGGAGGATTGACGACAGGCTTATTTTAGATAAGTCTGTCATCTTGGATCCGGCATATTACTCATTCTCTAATTGATTTTTATACTTTTGGATATGTCCTTTTATCTCTTCGCTTAGCTCGGGATATTGAATGTCCTTGTATTTTTTCAGGACTGTATACATGATGTTGGCGACTAGATATCTAGCGACCTCTTTGTTATCAGCGGGGATGATATGCCAGGGCGTCTTCTTTTTAGTGGTTTTTTTAATCGCTTCTTCATAGCATATCATGTATTTATCCCACAGTCCCCGCTCTTCAAGATCTCCAGGTGAGAATTTCCATTGATGCTTATCCTTCTCTAATCTTCTTAAAAGTCTGCTTTTTTGCTCATCCTTGCTGAGATGTAGATAAAACTTGAAAACAATTGTACCATTATTGATAAGATGTTGTTCAAAATTATTGATCTGTTCGAATCTTTTCTCCCAAAATTCCGGAGTTACATCAGCTACACTTCCGATGTCAGGGATATTTTCTGCAAGCAGATATTCAGGGTGCACCCGAGTGACCAGCACATTTTCATAGTGCGTACGGTTGAATACGCCAAATTTTCCCTTTTCAGGGAGCGCGATGTAGTGTCTCCAAAGGTAGTCATGCTGATGTTCCTTGGCGCTGGGTGTTTTAAAGCTCTGTACATCTACACCACGCACATTGAATTTTGCAAATACCTCTCGGATTAGACTATCTTTACCGGCGGTATCCATACCCTGCAGACAGACTAATACGTTGTATTTGTCATGCGCGTACATGGTATCCTGCAGTGTGCTTAACTTTTTACGGACGTCTTTTAGCCCTATTTCTGCTTCTTCCTGGCTGATTTCATTGCTGATATCCGTTGGGAAGTCCGTGATTTTAAAGTCGGTGGTGGCTTTGAGTCTTTTTGTATAGTCGGTGTTGTCGCTCATAGTAGGAGATTTCTTGTTAAAAGTACGAGTTAGAGAATAATGTGGAGATACAAAGTCCTATTTCTATAATAGAACTTTAGTAGATCATAGTCTTCCGGTATTATTGTTGGACCAGCTCCGTATTGACCACTATGGTCACGTCAGCGCCTACAGCAGCTACACCCGAAGGTAGTTTGTCATTGTACTTGATGCCATAATCTAAACGGTTGATCGTAGTGGTCGCTGTGAAGCCGGCACGGGTCTTGCCCCATGGATCGGTGATGGATGAGCCGTTTTGTTTCACGTCAAATACAACACGTTTGGTGACATCCCGGATCGTAAGGTCAGCTTCTAATTTATTGCTCTTAAACGAAACAGACTGAAATGTGATACTCGGAAATTTTTCCGCACTGAAAAAGTCATCCGACTTAAGATGATTGTCTCTAGCTTCAATCCTCGTGTCGATACTGTTTACCTCGATTTTGAAGTTGACTTTAGCATTTTCGAAGCTAGTTTTGCTCGGAGCATCCACAACACCTTCAAATTTGTTGAATTCGCCATCGATAAAACTAATACCTAAATGTTCTACTGTAAAGCGCACATTTGTATGTGCAGGATCCACTGCCCATTTTACTTGAGCTAGGGATACATTCATGGCTACAAAAAGTGCGATGAATAGAGGAAGTAATTTTTTCATAGAAATAATTTGAATGTTATAACGCGTATATAGTAAATATCTATATTTAAAACCAAATTGCAGCACAAAATGTTTTAAACTATATATATCATTTAATATGATGATAATCTTTATTATCATTATATTTGATAATATAATGTGTATGAAAATGGGTGACAATAGGTTAATAGGAGTAATTACAGGAGATTTGATCAATTCACGGAAAACAGATGCTAGGGTTTGGTTGCCGGTATTGGAAGATGCATTGTCTTGGAAGATTCATAAATTTGATATTTATAGAGGGGATGGTTTCCAAGCTGAAGTCAGCCTTGATCAGCTCTTCCAGGTACTATTTTATCTTAAAGCACGTCTCCGGTCCGTCAAAAATATTGACGTCCGCATGGCAGTAGGTATCGGTCAAGTGACATTCAACGATAGACATGTCAAGACCTCTTCCGGGCAGGCATACATCTATGCTGGAGAAAGCTTTGATCAGCTAAAGAAAGAAACGCTAGGTATTAAGACACCTTGGGAAGAACTCAATAGCACGTTAGAACTTCTGTTGCAGTTGAGTACAGAAATAGCAGATAGGTGGACCGAAAATATGGCCGAATCTGTTGCTATGGCGATCCGGCACCCTGAAAAAAATCAAGTTGAACTGGCTCAGTTACTAAATCGAAAGTATCAAAGTCAGGTCAGTACAGAATTAAATAAAGCTGGCTATTTCAAAATACAGCGTGTTATCGATTATTGTACGAGTCAAATTTTTGAAAAATGCTCTATACATTCTTAAAACTTTTGTTGGCACATATCCTAGGTGATTTTGTGTTTCATCCTAGAAAATGGGCTGACGGGCGCAAACATCACATTCGTTTTATATTTTACCATGTGGTGGTTCATGCAGTTCTGGTATGCTTATTTTTTATAAATGATCTGGCCAATTGGTGGCCTGATCTAACGATGATCGTATTGTCACATCTGGCTATTGATAGTTTAAAGGTGTCCCTGGAACGAAAGATTAGAACAAGACCGCTGACACTATTCGCAATAGATCAATGCCTGCATATAGCTGTATTGGCGACTATTGTCGGATGCTACTATGACATTTATATTGATGTTGAACAATTGTTGTCAATAGAGAATTTGATCGTGCTGATTGCTTTTCTACTAACCGTATTTGTATCTCCTATTGTCCTGCGGGTATTCTTCAGTAAGTGGGCACGGTCTAGGGAGATGGAGGCACGACGTCAGGAAACCTTAGTAGATGCCGGGTTGGTTATCGGGATATTGGAGCGTATGTTGATTGTGGTCTTTATCAACTTAAATTTTTTAGAGGGAATAGGTTTCCTTTTGGCGGCAAAGTCTATTTTTAGATTTGGTGATCTGGCCAACTCAAAAGATAAGCAATTTACAGAATACGTATTGGTGGGTACCTTTGCTAGTTTTGTGATGGCGATTGCCATAGGCCTTGCTTTAAAATGGATGCTGGCAAGTATTTGAAAATAGGGGGTAACAATCTGTGTATTGTTTAATAATTCTTATCTTTAAGACGTATAAAGTTGTTTCTGACTTTTTGATGATTTTGAAATTAAAGTCAGATTGGTAACTTTGCTATCTATTTATTGAGGTTCTATCTTATTACAAGCACATGGCAAAGAAAAATTACGTATCAAACTCGACGGAATCTACGAGGATGTTCAAGAACGGTTTTTTAGAATCGTTGACTAAAGTTCATTATTCTGTTCCAATTATATTCTATGTACCGGTCATTGTCTATTTTTCTTGGAAGGCATTATCCCCAGGCGAGATGATGGTGTGGACTTATATCGGATATTTCGTATTCGGTTTAGCATTTTGGACAATCTTTGAATATGCATTACACCGTTGGGTCTTTCATTATCATCCTAAGGGTGAATTATTGAAGCGTGTGCATTGGATCTTCCATGGAGTACACCATGACTATCCAAAGGATCGCTTACGCTTAGTGATGCCCTTGTCTGCAAGTATACCACTCGCTACTTTGGTGTATCTCCTGTTTAGCCTTTTCTTTTCTAATGAATATATCCTAGCCGCTTTTTTTGCGGGCTTCATGCTCGGATATCTTATTTATGACGAGTCCCATTATGCTATGCACCACGCCAACTTTAAGAGTGGGTTGATGAAAAAAATTAAACAGCATCATATGCTCCATCACTACCAAGACCCCGAAAAGGGCTTTGGAGTGAGTTCAGCTGTCTGGGACGTAGTATTTGATTCCGGGTTTCCTGAAAAAAAGGAAAAGGACAGGATGGAAAGTGAAACAGCATCTAAGGAATAACAAAGAGGAGATATATGCATATCTCCTCTTTGTTTTTGCATATATGTCTTTATTTAAATGTTGGCCCAAAATTTGAATTTAATATAGATGTAATGATATATTTACAGAAATTTATATATCTTACATCATAAACATAATCAGTTATGATTTGTTAAAATATAGGGTAACATTATAAATTTAAGTCTTATGCACAAAATCTTGATTATTGCGTTGTTGTTTGTTGCCAAAAGCAGTTTTGCCCAAAAATTGGACCTCGATCAGATCCGAAAAGATTTTAATAAAGGTGTCAAAAACGAAGAATTATGTGAGGGGCATCTGGAGGCCTTGGAAAAATACGCGAAAAGTCCAGAGGAAAAAGGGTACCATGCGGCATTTCATATGTTTATGGCGAGTCATACTGGTAATCCCTTTAAAAAGATGGGATACTTTAAGCATGGTAAGAAGCTGTTAGAAGATGTAATTTCAAAGAACCCTCAAAATGTAGAACTAAGATTTATCCGCCTGTGTATTCAGTTCTATATTCCCAAGTATCTCAATTATCATGACAAGATAGAATCTGATAAAGTATATGTCATGAACAATCTCTATAAGATGCAAGATGATGAAGTCAAATCTTTGATTTTTAATTACCTAAAGGGAGCGAAGATGTATACCAATGAAGAGCTTGCTCTCCTAGGGCGTTAGCGGTTATACCCCACCTTTTCTTTTTTAATAAGATTCTAGGAATTAATGTCTCTATCCAAGATATTGGAGCACTATTTGCTACTGATTTAAGAGGAGGTTTTTGGACATATCTTATCGGTTTTAAGATACAATACACTTACAGACATCGGTTGGAAAGCAGATGAAGATTTATAGTCAATTGATCGCTTTCATACCCTACATTGACTGTGATAGATGTGTCCATGAGCGCTTCACACCTTTAAGAAAATAAATTATATACGGATGAAAAAAACGATGATTATTAGCCTGCTATTTGCCTTTGCTACAGCAGTATCAGCTCAGACGAGCCAGGTTGTAGGTCCATTTACGACAGTAGAAGCGACGGATAAGATTCAAGTTCAGCTGAAGCATTCTACAGATTTGAAAGTAACAATAGATGGGACTTTAGCCAAGGATGTAGAGGTCATTCAAAAGAATGGCGTCCTTCGGTTGAAGATGAACGCATTGAATATACTTCAGGGGGACAAGGTGGAGGTTGTGGTGTATGGTCAAGATGTAAGTACTATCACCGCCAGGAAAGGTGCAAAGATCCATTCTGAGGATGCAAAGATATTGAGTCAGGACATGGTCAAATTGAATGCTGCCGATGGTGGGGCTATTGATTTGGAGGCTGTTTCTGTACAAGATATCAGAGCCAATGTCAACAAAGGTGGCAGTATCAAGTTGGAGGGTAAGACTAGCTCGCAAGAAATACAGTTAACCTTTGGCGGTAGCTATGATGCTAAAAATCTCGCGTCTGAGCAGACGAAAGCGACCGTTAATGGTGGTGGAAGGTGTGAAGTCAAGGTCTCTAAATCAATCGAAGCACAAGTAAGAGCAGGAGGCATAATTGATGTTTATGGAAATCCTACACATACGAAAGAAAAGAAACTGGCCGGAGGAGTCATCAATTACAAGTAGTGGATTGATGCTTGTGGACCCGTAATTTTTGTTCAAAAAGGGTCCATATATTGCCTAATTTGCTAGGATTCCTCCTTATTTTTTGGAATTCATTGGATTGTTCTTCATCTTTACACGATAAGTGCCCTTGGTGGATATGTCGTATAATAGTACACTTGCAAATTGGCGAAGACGGTGACAAAAATAGAGCCCTCAGAAGATAAATTCAATTATAAAAGCTATTTGATAGTCAGTGCTATTGGTGCTATATTTTTGATTGGACTTACCGTAATGGTCATGAAGACTTTCATGGAACCGGAAGATGTCATAAAAGCCAAAGTTTTTAAGCAGGATATGTCTCTTAATGAGGATCTTATTTATATGGATAATACTGCTGGGGCCACAAAATGGCTTTGGAATTTTGGAAACGGCGATACTTCCCGTTCCCAAGATGGGAAGTATAGATATCACAAGGCAGGCACCTATGTTGTCAAATTGGTGGTTAATGATCATCTCAAAGAAGAGTTTTTCGTAACAGTCAAAGATACTGTGCCTAAGGAGGTCGATAGTACATTGCATATATCCGGACCAGTAACAGGAGAAGTCCTGAAAGAGATCAAGCTTTACGTGGAGGGACCCGGGGAGGTGTTTGAGTGGTGGTTTGGCGAGACCGGCAAAGTTGACGTCATTGGGAAAGTAGCACATTATACTTATTCCAAGCCAGGGGACTATCGCATCAAGGTTCGTTCTGACAAGACTGTCAAGTACTCGTACCGGAACATAGTCGTTACCGGCGGAGAGATCGATAGTTTAGATAGCCTGATTGTGGATAATCTTTCACATAAAGTGGCTATGGATGATCTCAAAGTACAATTACAGGCGATCGCCGATGGGGGGGATTTTAACGTTAGATATCGATATATTTTAAATAAATTCTTTTGCAAGAATGAGCGAGCAGGTGTCTCCATCAATATGGGGGGCACTGTCAAACAACAAGATATCTATAGCTACTGCATTGGGCTTACGTTCGGTGGAGCGCTTAAGATTGATAATGTAGTCCTGTATCGAGAAGCTAACTCCAGTTGTTACAGTTCTTTGACTGTTAGTCAGCACAAGTGATTCTTCAGAAAAATTTTATACTATAGTAAAAAAGGGCTGTCTCCAATATTTGTTGAAGCAAATTGTAGGAGGCAGCCCTTTTTGTAAAGAATGAGAATGGTTTAAAAGCTGATAACAAAATCTTTCTTATCCTTTCTGACTTTTTTCATGTTGACTAACCAATCATTGTCCGTATCTCTATAACCCAATGCCAGTATCGTTACTGATTTCAGTCCATGTGCTTCTAGTCCCAATAGTTCATCCAACTGTTGATTGTTGAAACCTTCCATTGGCGTGGCGTCCACCCGTTGCTCGGCTGCTGCGGCAATTGCTAGTCCAAAGCCAATATAAGCCTGACGTGCAGCATGTTCGAATTGTTGATGTTGCTCTCGGGATGAAAGCATTCCAAAAAGTTGATTTTTGTAGTCATCTGCATATCCAGAAGGCAATCCTCTTTCCACTTCTTGCTGTATAAAAACTTGATCCACGCGATCTTTGGTATATTCATCGTAAGCTGCAAAGATCAATAGGTGTGAAGAGTCCACTATCTGTGATTGGTTGAAGGCGATAGGTTGTATCTTTGCTTTCAATTCCGGATCAGAGATTTCAATGATTTTGTAAGGTTGCAGGCCAGATGAAGTAGGAGCCAATCGTGCAGCTTCAGTTATGTAATTGACTTTTTCTTGGGAGACTTTTCCACCGTTCATTTTTTTTGTGGCGTATCTCCAGTTGAGATGATCTAATAGATTCATTTTGTTTTAATTTATTAATGATTTAATATATCCATCTATAGCATCGTTCATAATGGCAGATGGTTGAATGGATTTTTGATTGTTTGATAATAACTCTATTGCAACGAGTCCGTGCATGATGGACCAGAATGTTTTCACTTTTAGATGCAGATCGATATGCGTTCGACCACTATGAGCCACAGCGTCAGATATGGCACCATACATTACATCTGATGTTTTTCTTTTTTCAGAGACACTCTGAATGGCTTCGCAGGTGGGGATGCCCACTCCAAACATGATTTCGTAATGCTTTTGATGTGTAAATGCAAATACCCAGTAGGCCGCCGCAAGGTGACTGATCTTATCGGCTGGTGAATCATTTGTTTTTATGGCTGCGATCAGCTGTGTAGTTAACATCTCAAAACCTTCTTTTGTAAAGTACTCGATCAGCTCATCCTTGCTGCTGAAGTGTTTGTAGATGACTGGCACACTATATCCAATCGCATCAGCAATCTTGCGTATGGAGAGCGCTGACCATCCCTCTTCCTCAATGATGATACGGGATTGTTCGATGATTAATTTTTTCAACTGCTCTTGATCCTGCAATCTTTGCGTTGCTTTGTTCATGTTTAGACATTTAGTTAACACTGTTAGCAAAGGTAATGATGCATTTGATTCTTGCAAATATTTTACAGATTTTTATACTTTTAGATGACATTTTCATATCCACTTAATATTGTATTTTTAGCGTATGGATTTGGAAGTTAAAAAACATGTTTCGCTAGTATTGGGGAGTGGGGGAGCACGCGGAATATCAGAGATAGGTGTTATATATGCATTGAAATCCAAGGGTTTCATCATCGACGAAATTGTTGGTTGTTCGATAGGTTCCTTGATTGGAGGGATATATGCGCAGGGTAGGCTGGGTGATTTTCAGGATTGGCTCAAGAACCTGAGCAAACGCGAAATCTTCCGATTGATGGACTTTACATATTCGGGCGCAGGTGTTATGAAAGGGGTTCGGATATTTGAAGTGCTCAAGCAACTGGTGCCCGATGTAGATATTGAAGATCTTCCTATTCGATATACAGCTATAGCAACAGATCTAAATAAGGAAGAAGACGTCGTTTTTAGATCGGGAAGTATGTATGATGCTATACGAGCTTCCATCGCCATCCCAGCAGTATTTACCGCAGTGAGTATTGACGAGCAGTTTTTAGTAGACGGTGGAGTGCTGAATCCTTTACCGATCAATCATGTTCAGCACAGGCATAACATTGTCGTGGCCGTCAATCTGGATGGGCATCCAGATCCTGAATTGCTTGCTCAAAAAAATGTAAAACCATCTAAGCTTAATTCCATCGGTGTTCTTACCCATGCTTATTATGCCATGAGACGGAAGCTAGCTGCACAAAGTTTAGCACTCTATCAGCCTGATTATACGATTACTATTCCGCATAATATTTCAGGCCTTTGGGACTATGATAGATCCGAGTATCTTATTGAAAAAGGAGCTGAGTTGACAGAGCGAGCACTATTGCGGGTCTAACTTTTTGAGGAATTGATTGATCGCATTGTTGAATTTTTCAGCATTTTCCAGATTAGGCAAGTGGCCGCAGTTTTCGAATTCCATATATTCCGAATTTTCGATGGCTTCGTGAAGCTCTTCCATATACGCTTTAGGCGTGACCTTGTCTTCTGCGCCTCTAATGATCAGTGTAGGAGTCTTGATGTGAGGCAATGATGCGGTTGTGTCCGTGCGGCTCGCCAATGCCAGTTGAGTTGCACATATACTAGCTATACTATTTCTTCGAATACTGCTTTTGATCAATTCGACGACATCGCTATGGTGTGCGATAGTATTGGGGTGCAGAATATTCTCCACAAAGCCAATTGCAAATGGTCTTCGTCCATATTCCAAGATGGCCTGTATAGCATCAAATCTTTTTTGTTTCCCCTTGTTGTCGTCCGCTTTGGCATGTGTGTCACTTAGGATGAGGCCTTGGATACGTTCCGGTATCAATTCTGTAGCCCGCAGAGCAATATACCCACCCATAGATACCCCACATAATACTACCTGATCTAACTTCAACTTCTTGATCAATACCACCAAATCTTTGGCAAAGACGTCGATGCTGAAAAAACCATGGCCAGAGGTCGTACTCCCGTGTCCTCTAACGTCGATGGCGATACCCGTAACATCATCCGCTAAGCTGTCCAATTGATTCCGCCAGGTATTCTTGTTAAAGGGGAAACCATGGATGAATATAATGGTCTTGTTAGGGGAGAGGGCCAGAGCGGGCTTGATATAATACGATATACTGATATCTCCAATCCTAATCTTACTGCTCTTAAAGTTACGGTCTGTCATATGCTTGTCAATGTATGTTGTAAAAATATTATATAAAATCTGATTGAACGAAATATGATGTATTTGTGTACATCTTATTCAAAGAAGACAAGGAGCCTTTTTACTTCTCTGACCAGACATCTATTCATCAATCGCCCAATCATGGACCATATGTTAGGAGATGCATGCATATGTGGATGCCGTCCAAATATCGGTTTTCGTACCTATTAAACATGCACTCATGGTCATTCCGCCTGTGTTCCTAAGGTAGAAAATAAAATATTTTCAAACAGGAACTCTAATAGAATCAACAAGATAGTCCATATATAGTTTTTGGTTGCTCAAAAAAACCATTTTTAAATTTGGAAATTAGAGAAAAGTAACGATATTTGCATCACCAAAACAAAACAGGGATATCCCTGCGAAACAACGGTAAGCGCTCATAGCTTAATTGGATAGAGCACCTGACTACGGATCAGGAGGTTAGGGGTTCGACTCCCTTTGAGCGCACATCTTTAATTTCCTCCCGTATTATTCCTGAACATATTTTTTTTTCTAAAAATAGGCCCTGCAATTTGTATATGCGTATTGACCGAGGTGTCATGATAGTCATTCAATGGCTTTGTTTTTTTCTCGTCGATGACTGGGGCACACTTTATTTTATTAATCGCGTGTCCAATTACGAGAATAGACTATTTTTGATGCTATAAAGGCCGCTTTGTTGATCTAAAGTGGATCTGGGGAGTGGTGCATTATCGCCGACGATGAACGAAAAAATGAAAAAGGGAGAAAAAAATTTGTGTAAAGATGGATTTTCCCTATATTTGCATCACCAAAACGGAAATGGCATAAGTCGAAAAGTAATGGTTGCCGCGCTCATAGCTTAATTGGATAGAGCACCTGACTACGGATCAGGAGGTTAGGGGTTCGACTCCCTTTGAGCGCACTTGTTTAACTCCAAGCCTAATCTTTTTTCTGATTAGGCTTTTATTTTTTTTACAGAAATACAACTATGCTAAACCTTGTTTTATTTGGCCCTCCTGGAGCGGGCAAAGGTACACAGTCAACAAAGCTTATTGATAGATACCAGTTAGTCCATATTTCTACAGGCGATCTTTTTAGAGCGCATATCCAAAATCAAACAACCTTAGGTCAGCAAGTTAGTCAAATCATTGCAGATGGAAATCTTGTTCCGGATTCAGTGACAATCGCTATGTTGGAAGAAGAAATTGAAAAGAATCCTGATGCAAAAGGATTTATTTTTGATGGTTTTCCGCGGACTGTTGCACAGGCAGAAGCTTTGGATAAGTTTTTGGAATCTATTCAATCCTCCATCAATGGAGTCATTGCATTGGATGTCAATGAAGACGAATTAAAGACACGTATCGCAAAAAGACAGGAGATTTCTGGACGTGCTGATGATGCAGCTGATAAATTGACTAAGCGCATTGAAGAGTATTTCGAAAAGACTATACATGTACTGCCTTACTATGCGGCACAAGGTAAGTTGTCAAAAGTGAATGGAATCGGAGATATCGATTCTATCTTTAGCGAATTAACGAACATTGTTGACAAGTACTAGGGAGACCTAGTTTGTTTTCTTTTTAATTTTTAGAGGTTTTAAATAAATGGCTCAAGGATCAAATTTTGTAGATTATGTGAAGGTGTGTTGCCGATCTGGCCATGGGGGAGCAGGCTCTGCCCACCTACATAGGGATAAACACACCGCAAAGGGAGGGCCTGATGGTGGTGATGGTGGACGCGGCGGACATATTATTCTAAAAGGTACGAGCCAACTTTGGACCCTGTTGCACCTCAAGTATAGAAAGCATATTATCGCTTCGGATGGTGAGCGTGGGGGGAGTGCCTTACGGTCGGGCGCCTTTGGTAAAGACGAAATATTAGAGGTCCCGCTGGGGACTATTGCTCGAGACGCCGAGACTGGAGAAGTGTTATTTGATATTACAGAAGATGGTGAGACCAAGATCTTGACTCCCGGAGGTATTGGCGGGTTGGGTAACTGGCACTTTAAGTCGTCTACTCAGCAGACTCCGCGCTATTGCCAGCCAGGGATGCCTGGGCAGGAGCAGTGGATTATTTTGGAGTTAAAAGTATTGGCAGATGTGGGACTTGTAGGCTTTCCAAATGCTGGTAAGTCAACACTTCTTTCAGTAGTTTCTGCTGCCAAACCCGAGATTGCCAACTATCCTTTCACGACGCTGGTACCCAATTTGGGTATCGTTGCATACCGCGACAATAAGTCCTTTGTGATGGCAGACATTCCCGGAATTATCGAAGGTGCCTCTGAAGGCAAGGGCTTAGGTTATCGGTTCTTACGCCATATTGAGAGAAACTCAGTATTGCTGTTTATGGTGCCAGCAGATACAGACCGTTCCATTACAGAAGAATACAATATTCTGTTAAAAGAACTTACTGCCTACAATCCTGAGTTGATGGACAAGCCCAAATTGCTAGCGATTACAAAAGCCGATATGTTGGACGATGAATTGGAAAAAGAGATGGAATTAGAGGTTCCCAAAGATGTGCCTTACATCTTTATCTCTTCGGTATCCGGTAAAAATATTCTTCAACTTAAGGATATGATCTGGAAAGCCATACATGCATAGCGACATTCGTGCTGCGGCGCAGTGATCTGCGCTTATGCAGTATTGCTTACATAGATATTTGATAAAAAAAGAGCGCATAAAATAAATTTATGCGCTCTTTTTTATCAAATAATAGGAAATAACTTTTTATTTACCTCTATTCTAAAGTTTGCAGAGATCGTATCTGTCAGTAATTTAGAAGGTCTACTATTTTCATCAAACAAGATGTATGGGATCTCGATGACTCTTTCTGAGGTTGTCAACCGATAGTAACCAAATGACAGACCCTTTGTTTTTTGAATCGATTCAACCTGTTGTACAGCAATTACATCCCGCAGCAAGTTGAATCGATAGCTTTGTTCGTTTATAAATTCGATTATAAAATCGGAGGTATCCGGATCGTACCATACCTCTTTATCTTTTGAAGCTCGGATATGATTCGTCAGTACAAATAGTTGACCTATCAGGTATAGGCTGATAGGAAGCAGGATCAGGAGGATCTTTATCTTGATTGCAAGAGCCAGTATAATGATCAGCAGTAAGAAGCCAGCTCCTGCATTGGCGATTGCCATATTTGATATCTTGCTGATTCGACCCACACCCGCTCTTAGAAGAAGATATTGATTTCTTCTGACCACTGTCGGTGTAGAGCTGGTGAAGCCCGATATTTTCTTAGAAACAAAATAAAGGATGAAACCAATCAATCCAATTACTATCAGAATCTTGAACATTTTAGCGTACGATGAAGTTAGTACTGTTCATTTTCATTTGGATAGCTGACCGTTTTGACATCTGCGACATATTGCCCTACGGCTTTGGTCATTTCTTCATAGAGATTGAGGTACTGACGAAGAAATTTTGGTTTGAATCCCTTTGTAAGTCCTAGCATGTCATTGACGACTAATACTTGCCCATCACAACCATTTCCGGCTCCGATGCCTATGGTTGGGATGCGTAGGGATGCAGATACTTCGGTTGCCAATTTGGCCGGTATTTTTTCCAATACAATTGCAAAGCAGCCCGCCTCTTGTAAAGCCAATGCATCGGTTTTTAACTTTTCAGCTTCAGCCTCTTCTTTGGCTCTGACACCAAAGTTCCCGAATTTATATATCGACTGCGGGGTCAGCCCGAGGTGACCGCAGACGGGGATGCCCGTGTCCACTATTTTTTTGATATTGTCAATAATCTCTACACCACCTTCTAATTTAAGTGCATGGGCGCCAGATTCCTTCATCACTCTTACCGCTGCTTTGTATGCGTCATTTACGTCCCCCTGGTAAGCTCCGAAAGGTAGATCTACGACGACCATAGCCCGTTTAGTACCTCTGACTACAGCAGATGCGTGGTAGATCATATGATCTAAAGTCATAGGTAGTGTAGTCTCATACCCCGCAAATACATTCGCAGCCGAGTCACCGACCAAGATAATTTCAACTCCGCCCTCATCCAAGGCTCTGGCTATAGAGTAATCGTACCCCGTCAGCATTGCAACTTTTTCTTTACGATCCTTCATATCTTGTATGATAGAAGTCGTAATTCTGGTGATTTCTTTATTTACAGACATATTTTGATTTGTTGTATAAGCAAAAGTATAGTTTTTTTAAGCAAAAGCCGATCATCGTAGTGATTTAATGTCTTTCACTACAAACCTAATCGGATCGTAATAGCTATCTCAAAGGGATTTTGTAATTTTGTATAATGAAGCAAAGCGAAGGCAAACTCTTTAAATATCCTAAGTTCCCCGAACTGATCATACACGAAGATGATAACATTATTGTCATTAACAAACCACCTTTCATCGCATCGTTAGATGAGCGCGAAGGCGGAGAAGTCAATATTCTTCGATTGGCCAAGAAATATTATGCCGATGCACAGATCTGCCACCGTCTGGATAAAGAAACTTCCGGCATCCTCTTAATTGCTAAGAATCCGGAGACATATAGACTGATTTCTATTGAATTTGAAAAGCGGAGAGTTGATAAGGTGTACCATGCGGTTATCGAGGGGACTCATGTCTTCAATAGTCTTAAAGTAGATCTTCCGATACTTAATCAAGGGAATCGGAATGTCTCCATTGATCGGTACAACGGCAAACCTGCAGAGACCATCTTTACTTCGATACAATACTTTAAGCATTATACGCTTGTAGAGTGTAAGCCGATTACGGGCAGAATGCACCAGATACGTATCCATTTAGCGACTCAGCATGCTGCTATCGTTGGAGATGACATGTACAGAGGCAAACCGGTGTATCTTTCGCAGATCAAGAAGCGCGGATTCACATTGTCGAAGGATGAGGATGAACAACCTATTATGAAGCGTTTTGCACTTCATTCCAAAAAGGTAACCTTCAAGATCGATCAGAAGGAATATACTTTTGAGGCTCCTTACCCCAAAGATTTTGCTATCTTGGTCAAGCAACTAGAGAAATTTGATGCTTAACATCCTTTATCGTATATCATGAATCCAAAAACAAAGAAAATTGTCTTTAATGTCCTATTTGTTGTCTTAATTGCACTGCTGATATGGCCCACTAGTCGCTCGTATTTCCATCAAGGTTTGATGAAGATAGGTCTTTTCAAGCCGAAGTTGGAAGCGCCTAAGGAGGTGTCCCCGAGTGCTGCGTCTGGAGGTGTTACCTCTGGGGAGCCCAATCTATCGTTTGTAGATGTGTCTGGAAAGCAGATCAATACCCATGACCTCAAAGGCAAGGTCGTTTTTGTAAATTTCTGGGCGACTTGGTGTCCGCCTTGTAAGGCAGAAATGCCCTCTATTCAAGTGTTGTATGATCGGTTTAAAGACAATGATAAAGTTGCTTTTTTGATTGTAGAGATTGAAAATGACGTGGAGAAAGCACAGGATTTTTTGAAAGCCGAAAATTTGACCATGCCTATTCATTTTCCCGTAAGTGATATTCCACAGAATTGGCTCGGAGGTTCTATTCCGACCACATTGATATTGGACAAGACTGGAGCAATAGCGACCCGTCATGAAGGAATGGCCGATTACAGCCGTCCAGATGTGACTGATTTTATCAACGAATTGATTAACAAATAATAATTGTAATGACTAGAGCAGCGCTCATTCATCAAATTAGGTCCAAACGGTCATTCCTCTGCGTGGGATTAGATACAGACCTTACCAAAATTCCACCCCATTTATTGGATGAAGAAGATCCAATTTTCACCTTTAATAAAGCGATTATTGAAGCTACCGAAGATCTCTGCGTTGCCTATAAGCCAAATATTGCCTTCTATGAAAGCTATGGTGTAAAAGGATGGGAAGCCCTCCGCAAAACTTGGGAGATCCTTCCCAAAGATTGCTTTAGCATCGCTGATGCTAAACGTGGTGATATCGGTAATACATCCAAGATGTATGCCAGTGCTTTCTTTGACCAGACAAATTCGGGAATGAGCTTTGACTCCATTACCATAGCACCCTACATGGGGAAAGATTCCGTTACCCCCTTTCTTGAGTTTGAAGATAAGTGGGCTATTGTCTTAGCATTGACCTCTAACCCCGGAAGCCTGGACTTCCAGAATTTTAAAGATGACAAAGGAAAGCAACTGTTTGAAGAAGTGCTGGATAAAGTAAATACATGGGGGACAGATGAGCAAATCATGTATGTGGTAGGAGCCACTAGAGGCGAAGGGTTTATCAAAATCAGAGCACATGCCCCCAACCATTTTCTGTTGGTACCCGGCGTCGGAGCACAAGGCGGAAGCTTAGAAGATGTGTGTAGATACGGTATGAATAAGGATTGTGGACTTCTGGTCAACAGTACAAGAGGTATTATCTACGCTTCGCAAGGGCTGGATTTTGCAGATCGTGCACGAGAAGAAGCGCTTTTGCTGCAAAAGCAAATGGAAGTGGAGCTACTACGGTATGGTGTGATCGACTAAATAATACTCTTTTAGATCTTAATAGAGGGCTGTTTTCATTGTGAAAGCAGCCTTTTTTATAGCAGAATATTTACTATCTTACGGCATTTAATACGGTTAGAGATGATGAAGAGATTTGTTGCATTATTCATTTTAAGTACGATAATGAGCTTGAGCTTGGCACAAGTGTCCCGGTCTACGCTATTCATGAATACTTTTGAAAAGCACGTCGGAAAGTATTATGAAGGCAAGATAGTTGCAGGAGGCAAAGATGGTGATGGTTTTACTGGCAAGCGACTGCTGATGCAGGTCATGAGCTGGGATCCCAATCAGGTGAAGGTGCCGTTCTACGTGGGCGCGGATAGGTCACGAACGTGGGTGTTTTCATTAATTGATGACCGCGTAGAGCTCAAGCATGATCATCGTATGTCAGATGGTACAGCGGATAAGGTGACTTTCTATGGGGGTATCGCCAGTAATGAAGGGGCTGCACATATGCAAGTGTTTCCAGCCGATGCGGAGACATGTACACTTATTGACTATACTTGTTTCAATATTTGGTGGGTGACGATTGATCAAGATACATTTACCTATAATTTGAGACGGATAGGGTCGGACCGTTTCTTCTCTGTGGAATTTGATTTGAAGAAGCCGGTCCAGTCCGATTTTAAACCGTGGTAATGTGTATCGGTAATGCATGCATGATGCATATGTGTCAAAACTTGAACGTCAATAATTTAGTGAGATGTGTCTCTCTGTGTTATGGAAGAGATTGATTAAAATTTACTTCCACATATTTCAGTACAAATCCGTAACTTTGGCCCATGCCAGAAAAAATTATTATTCTTGATTTTGGTTCACAGTATACACAATTGATAGCTAGACGTGTACGTGAACTAAGCGTATATTGCGAAATTCATCCTTACAATCATCTTCCTGAGTTTGATGATTCTGTAAAAGGTGTTATCTTCTCCGGTAGCCCATATTCGGTTAGACAAGAAGATGCTCCGCAAATTGATTTTCAATCCATCCAATCGCGTTTCCCACTTTTAGGAGTTTGTTACGGAGCCCAGTATATTGCACAGCAATCTGGAGGCGAAGTCCTTCCTTCAGAGATTCGGGAATATGGGCGGGCCAATCTGCAATTTGTAGACGAACAAAATGAGTTGTTAGCAGGAGTACCGCTTCAATCTCAGGTATGGATGTCACATGGCGATACCATCAAAGATGTTCCGGCTAATTTTAAGATTATATCCAGTACAGATAAGGTGAGGATAGCTGCCTATCAGGTAGAAGGAACCAAGACTTTTGGAATCCAATTTCATCCTGAGGTCACTCACAGTACCGATGGACAGATTCTGTTAAAGAATTTTGTGGTTGGTATCTGTGGTTGTGCACAAGAGTGGACACCTGATGCTTTTGTCGAGACGACGGTAGCAGATCTAAAGCAACAGCTTGGGGATGATCACGTTATCTTGGCGTTGTCAGGTGGTGTTGACTCTACTGTAGCAGCCGTATTGTTGCATCAAGCAATTGGCAAAAACCTACACTGTATATTCGTCGATCATGGATTACTCCGTAAAAATGAATACGAACAAGTCCTTGATTCCTACAAGAATATGGGTCTGAATATAAAAGGGATCAATGCTAAAGATTTATTTTACGGTCGGTTAGCAGGAGTCTCGGAGCCTGAGCAAAAGCGAAAAGTGATAGGTGCATCATTTATCGATGTATTCGACGAAGCTTCCAAAGAAATTCAGAAGGAACTTCCTGAAGGTATTGAACCTAAATGGTTGGGACAGGGCACGATCTATCCTGATATCATCGAATCGATCTCTGTAAAGGGCCCATCTGCTACAATCAAGTCGCATCATAATGTTGGCGGATTGCCTGACTATATGAAGCTTAAAGTCGTGGAGCCATTGAAAACTTTGTTTAAAGATGAAGTTCGTAAAGTTGGAAAAACCTTAAATGTAGATCCTAATATTCTAGGAAGACATCCTTTTCCAGGTCCAGGACTAGCTATTCGGATTTTAGGTGAGATCACAGCAGAACGGGTACAGATTTTGCAGGATGCTGATGATATTTACATCAGAAATTTGAAAGAGTCAGGTTGGTATGATAAAGTTTGGCAGGCAGGTACTATTTTCCTTCCTGTAAAATCAGTAGGAGTGATGGGTGACGAGCGTACGTATGAACACGTTGTCAGTCTTCGTGCAGTAGGGTCACTTGATGGAATGACTGCTGATTGGATACACTTACCTTACGATCTACTTGCTAAAATTTCAAACGAAATCATTAATCATGTTAAAGGAATCAACAGAGTTGTTTATGATATCAGTTCGAAACCACCAGCAACGATTGAGTGGGAATAGTCTGCTAAGTATTGCGGCAGCACTTTTACTAGTTGTCGCTTCCTGCGCACCGAAAGGTACGCAGGTGCTTCGTGCACCTGATTATAAGGGAGGTAATGTCGGCTCCTCTACTAATAAAAAGGATGACGGTAAGACTACCGTAAAGGAACTGTCTTCTGAAGAGAAAAGTGCCGCACTTAAGAAAGCACGAGTCAATCAAATTGCCTTAGTGCTTCCTTTTCAATTGAATCAGGTCAATACCAAGTTACTTTCCGAAGACGATGTGAAGCGTTCTTCACTCGCCCTTGATTTTTATCAAGGATTTCAGATGGGGCTGGACGATCTAGCCAAAAAAGGAACCAACTTTACGTTGAATATCTTAGACTCTAGAGATGATGTGACCCGTACCACTGCACTGGCCAAGTCAGATGACATCGAGTATGCCTCCTTAGTAGTAGGGCCCATATATCCCAAAGAAATTCGCACGTTCGGCGCGAGCTCCATTAATAAGCAAGTCTTGCAGGTGTCACCTTTAGCAGCGACTATGCCTACTGAATTTAATATTCCTAATTTGGTATCGCTAACTCCTCCTATCCGTGTCCATATGCGTGCAGTAGCCAAAGACGTGGCCAAGCGCTATAGCACTGGAGATGTAGTCATTATTTACAATACCGACGATAGTGATGGTAAGCAGTTTTTGAGTGGCTTTCAATCGGAGCTCTTGGTCAACAGGAAGGATATACAGGTGTATTCGGTAAGCCAGCTGAGCCAGCTCAATCAACACTTGAGTATCACCGGGAATAATTTTATCGTGACCGGTACCACCAGTGCTGTTAATCTTAAAGCCTTATTAAGTGACCTGGAGAATCAGAGCAACGAATCTCCTTATACTTTCAATGTATATGGTCATCCCAATTGGGACCGATTCGACTTTTCTGCATTCAGCAGTATAGACAGTTACAATTTAGTGATCACGTCTTCGTTTATTCTAGAAGATCATTCATCTGCAGTCCGGAATTTTAAATCTAATTATAAGGCCACGTATAAAGTCGATCCGTCTGAGTTTTCGTTCAAGGGATATGATGCTGCGCAGTACTTTGGAAGGTTGATTGCAAAATATGGTAAAGACTATGCCAAGCATGTCGTGGATGAGCAGTACGATGGACTATCCAATTCCTATCAATTTCAGTATAATGCTGCTTGGGGGTATGTCAATAATGCCGTCGGCTTTATGCAATATCGCGGGGGCGCATTTCAATATCGATACTAAATACTATGGCGGTCACGGTCAATGAAAAGAGAGTTTCTCAACAGATAAGAAGCTTTGAGCGCGCCTTGTCCGCGTATCAGGCAAAAGAACCATTTGCTCGCTTTTTAACCCAGTTTTTTAGAGAGAATAAGCAAATGGGTTCTTCCGATCGTCGGATGACCTCCCGTCTGTGTTATAATTTTTTCCGAATTGGGAATGTTGCTCAGGACATTTCTCCTGTGGAGCGGCTTACTATTGCAGAGTTTCTGTGCGAGCGGCAAAGTGATGTAGTAGCACTCTACCAACCCTCATGGATCGACATGCAGGATTGGACACCCTCCCAAAAATTGACATTCCTAAGCAAAGCAGGTATAATCAGGCAGGAGGATCTCTTTCCATTCTTGCAGCATCTTTCTCCAAGTATTGACAAAGATCGCTTCATAGGCGTTCAATTTGATCAGCCGCATCTTTTTATCCGCGTACGTCGAGGTTCCGAAAAAGTAGTTGAAGGTGCACTGGCCAAAGCTGATATTCCATTTGATGTTATTGAAAAGAATACTTTAGCGTTGAAAAATGGCACGAATCTGCAAGCGCTAAAAGGTATAGTGGGGCTCTATGAAGTGCAGGATTTGTCGTCCCAGCAAACGATGAAATTGCTAACAGCAGCTAACGGTGCACGGCCTATACAAGCCCATGAACATTGGTGGGATGCATGTGCTGCTTCTGGAGGTAAGGCACTACTCTTTTTAGATCAGTATCCACAAGTAGATCTATTAGTATCAGATATACGAATGAGTATATTACGCAATCTCGACGAGCGATTTGATCAAGCAAATATTAAGAAGTATCGAAAGAAAATAATTGACCTAACAAAAGACCCGCTGGAGGTTCTCAACGGCGAACAGTTTGATGGAATCATCTTAGACGCACCCTGCTCCGGATCTGGTACATGGGGGCGTAGTCCAGAGATGATAAGCCAATTTCGAGCGCAAGCCATCCAGTCTTTTTCTATATTACAACGTCAGATTGCCAAGAATGTCCTGCGTCATTTGAAACCTGGTGGGACGCTACTTTACATTACCTGCTCTGTATTTAAAGAAGAAAATGAAGATACTGCCCGTTTTATTGAAGAGCATCTTCACTGCAAAATAGAGCAGATGGTGACCTTAAAGGGATATGAGCACCGAGCCGATACGATGTTCGCCGCCAGATTTACCAGGCTTTAGAGCGACAGCGACTATTCGCATTTGCCAGGAATGACGAGTACTGGGCACTCAGCCTTACGAATCACTCCCTCGGAGACACTTCCCGAGATAAAATGGTCGAATCCTGTACGACCGTTAGATCCCATTATGATAAGGTCTGCGGCCCATTCATGAGCCACGGACAATATTTCTTGTTTCACTGATCCCACTTTATTGAAAATAAAAACCTCTCCTGCATCTGTAAACTCGCGACTCATTCGCTCCAAAAAGTCCTGTGCAGATTTTTCCTGTATTTCAGTTACCTCCGGTATAATGATGGGTTGTTGCCCCAAGAGCGGGTCAGCACCATAGCTTGCTGGAGTCGCTGGTGGTACTACGGTTACTAAAGCGATAGAAGTCTTGAGCAATTTAGTGATCTCTTTCGCATAGAGTATGGCCTTTATCGAACACGGTGTGTCGTCAATTGCGACGAGTACTCGCTGGAATTTTGGATGTGCTGCAGTCATGATTTATCGTTTTAAAAAATTACCTTCGTACTATTAAAACATATGTAAGCGGTATATTGTTTCATTATTACAGTAAAATATGGCTATAGGCATCTGCAATTTATCAATAATTCCTCTACGGGCTAGTGCGTCACATCGCAGTGAGATGGTTTCTCAACTATTGTTTGGAGAAGCATTTGAAATTGTTGAACAAGACAGTGAGTGGGCCTCCGTACGATCATTACAAGACGCTTACTTAGGATTTGTGCAGCAGGGACAATTTGTGACACTTACCGACGAAGAGTCTTCTTCATATTTTAAGAATCCCTATGTGATGGTCGGAGCTAATGGTGGTGTGGCTACCACCGATGATTTGACGATCAATCTATTGCACGGTACTCGATTACATCAGATTGTTGATGATGTATTTAGTTTCGGCTTACAGGATTATCGTCTGTCTGCTGATACATTTGTACCTTCAGCGGATCGATTTGATGAGGAGATAGAGGTAGTTGCTATGGGCTATCTGACATGCCCGTATCTGTGGGGAGGACGTTCATCTTATGGCATTGATTGCTCCGGATTTTCAAAGTTGCTGTACAGTCATTTCGATATACACCTCCCGAGAGATGCCTATCAGCAAGCCGAGTTGGGCCGTACAGTAGATTTCCTGACAGAGATTAAACGTGGCGATTTGGCATTTTTTGATAATGAACAGGGTCGGATCACGCATGTAGGGGTGATGTTGGATGAGGAGCGTATTATACATGCATCATCCAAAGTACGTATCGACCGGATGGATAGTACCGGTATCTTCAATGCGCAACTACATAAGTATACGCATACGCTCCGGATCATCAAGCGGCTTCATTGACCAATCATCAATAGCAGTGATTAACTTAGATATTATTGAATTTAATGATAATAGTGTTATATGTCTCCAGATAGGCTGCGCTACACTACACACATTCTAGCATAAATAACATAATGAAGGTATTGACCATTAAAATTGCGCTATCCTATTTGATTGCAACCGGTATTAGTCTACTAGTAGGATGTCAACCCTCTGGGTCATCGACCAAAGGACAATCTATAGACAGTGCGATTACACTGAGAGCTGATGCAGGGACGATTCGTAGGGATACTGTCACCTTGGTTCAAGATGATTGTATATTTGATAATGATATGGAGCGGTTGAGCAGAGATGCTCTTAGTGCTTATGATGCTACAATTCAAGGAGTTTGGGATACCACCAGTAGGCAACTCTACGTGCAACTGGAGGGTGGGGATCGCTTGGAGTTGCGGATAGGAGGGTGCAATCATTTTATATATGAAGCCTATTTGGAGACGGCTATTCCATTCGGACACACTTCCGAATTACTTCAAAAAATGGTATGGATCACATCTTCTTTCTTTGGAAAATCCTATGGTACAGATTACGAGAGGATCATAGCGAGTAAAGCATACAAACTACAACGGACCGAGCAGGACGAGCAGCATCTTACTGGGCACTATTATGAGATTACGGAGCCCGTGGCTGAAATAGACAATGTCATTAGAGAGGGCTTCTTTTTGTATGACAGAGGAGCCAAAGGAGCTGCAATTCGGGTCTCCTTTTATATAAATTAGGTGTTTTCTTCTAATTTTTTTGGGTATTTTTGGATATGGACAATTTAGATGAACAGATTATACGATTAGACGAACAGTTCAACCACTTGGGTTTGACACATAATATTTCGTTTGTTTTATCAAGTTTGTATTTATTTCCTTCGCCTGAGAATAAACGAGAGTATCAGGTATCTTCCTCCGCTCCACTGGCGGTATCTCTAGCCGTCTCAGCGATTAATCTATACGCGGTGGATGATATTGAAGGTGCACATGCGATCTATAGCCAAGGTATTGAAGCATATCCTGAGGAAGCATTTTTCTACAGCTGCAGAAGCTTGCTAAATACGGCTTTAGGCGATGACGAGGGAGCTTTCTATGACTATCAGGTCGCAAAAAAAATTGACTTTAATTATTACTCTTTTATGGAGTGGATTGAGCAACGTGAATTTGAAAAGGAGCATTTGGCCAATAGCGAGCACCTTTCAGATCTAAATTTGCTTATCCACAAAGAGCCGTTGAATATCCGGCATCTGGTCAACCGGGCGTTGGAAAAAGTATATGCATTTGCTTATTGGGGTGCATTGGATGATTACACTTTTGCTATTTCGATAGCACCCGATACAGCCGAATTGTATGTCTATAGAGGCGCGTTGCAGGCACGTCTTCTCCGATATGACGACGCCCTTTTCGATTATAATAAAGCCATTGAATTGGATAGTGCGCATTTCAATGCCTATATCTATAGAGCTAAGTTGTTTTCAGCTATAGGTGAATCTGATTTGGCATTGTCCGATTTGAATCAAGCTGAAGTATTGGAGTCTGGTGAAGTTGCCGTTTTTGAAGAGCGAGCTACCATATATGAGAAAATTGGGAATCTGAACTATGCAAAAGCAGACTTTGACCGCTGGATCAGTATGGCTCCCGAAGATTTCTATCCGTATACCTTACGCGCGGAGCTATTGGAGAAAATGCAGAATTGGGGTGGTGCACTGGAAGACTATGACTCCGCAATACGTTTAAATCCGTACTATTCGGATTTATACCAATATCGTGCGCAGGTAAAGGAAAAATTAGGTGATAAAGAAGGAGCGCAATTTGACTTGCAGAGATTTGAAGAGCTCGAACAGGAGGGGTAGCATGGAAAGGGCATTACAACTGTAATGCCCTTTTTGACCACAATATCTATGAGAATAGGTTATCCTCTTTGTGAGGACTTCTCAAATTTAGATCAAATGTTTCATTCATCTTTTTGATAAAATGTGTGGCTAACAAGGGGGACTCCACCTCGATATTCTGATGAATAAAGAAATACAGATTTTCCAATCCAGCAGCTCTCCATTCTTTAATGACTTCTATCCAATTGTCTAAGCGATCATAATCGCTAGGGTGATTGGCTCCTACATAACGCACAAATGCCGTGGTCGTTGTCAATCTCATGTGCAGCATATCCCGACGGCCAGCTGTATCCACCAATACATTACTGATGTTGTTATTTTTAAAGACACTGTAGAGATTTTCGCTGACTTCTTTGTTTGAAAACCATTCTGCATTTCGGACCTCTACGGCCAAGGGCACTCCCTTTGGAAAATCTTCGACAAATTTCGTTAGTCGATCAAAGTCTTTGGGTTTAAAGTTGTCGATCATTTGTAAGAAGATCATGCCCAGTTGGTCGTCGAACAGGGCGATAGCATCTACAAAGGTTTTCACTTTTTCATCGACATTCAACAGTCGACCAAAATGACTGATAGACTGGGGGATTTTGGGGAAGAATTTGAAGTCTGCAGGCGTCTTGCTCTTCCAGATTTCAACTTGCTCTTTGGACGGACTGTTGTAGAATGTCGCATTCAGCTCAATACTGTTGAACTGCGTAGCGTAATAGTTGAGCTCATCTTTCGTTCCCCGAGGGTAGAAACCTTTAAGATCGGCTCTGTTCCATTTTGCACAACCTACAGATACCTCAAATGGGCGATTTGGATCGCCTTGTTTTAATACTTCGACCGTTTCCGGCGGTGTAGGAGGAAGCTTGAAATCTATTTCCTCCGGATTGCTGACTTGTCCAAATTTCATTACCTAATTGATTTATTTGTTTATTCGCTTATCGTATCCCAGATGTGCAATCAAAGCGAGAATTGTAAAAAGAGTACCCACAGCTACTACCCCGGTCCATCCATACGCTTTCCATGCATGCGCTGCGAGGTATGTTCCGGTAGATCCACCGATAAAATAACTGACCATATATACAGTATTCAATCGATTATTAGCGCCTAGATTGAGTGCGTAAAAACTGGATTGATTCATAATATGCATTGATTGTAATCCTAAATCTATGAAAATAATACCAATAATTAATCCCACATATGTATATCCCCCCCAATAAAATACAGCCCAGCTTGCTAGCATGATTACTGTGGAGACAAGTATAATCTGATATGCGCTCACTCTATGGGATAATTTTCCGACCAAAGCAGCGGCCAATGCGCCGGCTGCACCTACCAGTCCAAATGAACCTACTATTGCAGGTCCATCCTGAAAAGGTGGCCCTTCCATATGAAAGACCAATGTAGTCCAGAAGGCACTAAATGCTGCAAATCCCATGGCTCCCCTGAAAGCGGCCAGACGGAGTACAGGCTGTGTCTTTGTAAGGTCAATGAGGGATTGCATCAGCTCCCGGTATGACCCCCGGAATGTGGGCGTGATGTCTGGAAGCTTGATCGCGATGAGCACGGCTAAGACGATCATTGCCCCCGTAGCTGTCCAATACATCTCTCGCCAGCCAAAGAAGTCCCCGATAATCCCGCTGATTACACGCGAGAGTAATATCCCGATCAGTAATCCACTCATGACGGTACCGATAGCTGTACTCCGCTTTTCTGGAAGAGCCATTTCAGCCGCCATGGGCACAAATATCTGTGGAATCACGGATGTGAAACCCACCAAAAAACTAATAGGCAAGAGCCAAGCTACCGAAGGGGCCAGTGCCATGCCCATCAAGGAGGCGATGATAAAGGCGAAGTCTATCAGTATGATCCGCTTACGATTGAGCATATCACCCAGTGGGACGATGAATAGGAGGCCGCAGGCGTACCCGATTTGGGTCAGGACAGCAATGTTGCTGATTTTAGATTCACTCACACCAAAATCCTTTGCCATGAGTGCAAGTAAAGGTTGATTGTAATAATTGTTGGCTACCACTAGTCCGCTTCCAATAGCCATCAGCCATAGTAAAGAAGGGGTGAGCTTCGCCGTTTTGGAGTCATCCATTAGTTACATTTTTTGAGTAGACCTGTTATTTGGTCTGGAATTTTCCTTCCACGTGGTAGGTATTGTCACTGATCAGATTGATATGTTGCTTCTTCGCGATAGTATATAACGAATCGGTTACATACAGCAGCTGCTCTTCTGTATTATACAACATGTTGTTCGTAATTTTTTCGACCCGCACTGCTTGTACTTTACCATCCTGGGTTTCAGTGATCGTGATTTTTTGAACTGCCAGATCCGGCTGTAGCGCTGTATAGATGATATCGCAGTCGAGGTGCTGGACTTTGTAAAGACCTACATTAGCCCTTTTATTGATATCAGACAGTACAAAGGCGGATAGCTCATTTTCCCAATTCGCGATTTTCAATGATTTAGTTTCCTTATCCCCGTCCTTTGATACTGACTTTTCAAGAGTGGGATTTGACTGTGTCAAGCGGTCGATCTCTCCGTTAAAAAAGCTATCCAATGAAAAGTAATAGTCGTCAGTCTTCGATGAGGAGGACGTCGAGGTGCAACCTGTTAATAACAAAGCACTGATCCCTATACCGATCAGTGCTTTAAAAATAAGATGATTCATCTTGTGTTTGTTTCTAATATTAGCTAACTAAAATATTGCCAGACATTTCAATCGGAATCTCAACACCTAATATTTTCAAAACAGTAGGTGCTATATCTCCAAGCTTGCCATCACTGACATGCTGGTAGTCCTTATCAATCAGTATGCAAGGGACCAAGTTGGTTGTATGGGCGGTATTTACCGATCCATCTTCATTGATCATGAATTCTGAATTTCCGTGGTCAGCAATGATGATAAAGGAATAGCCCAAAGCGATACCTTTCTCCACTACCTGTTTTGTACAGGCGTCTACCGTTTCTACGGCTTTTACAACTGCTTCGAATACACCTGTATGTCCTACCATATCAGGATTTGCAAAGTTGAGACAGATGAAGTCTGGCTTCTCGTTTTCCATATCTTTGACAATAGCATTCGTAATGCCTTGGGCGCTCATCTCCGGTTGGAGATCATAAGTTGCGACCTTAGGTGAGGGGACGAGCAGACGGTGTTCACCTTCAAATTCCGTTTCGCGTCCTCCGGAGAAGAAAAATGTCACATGTGGATATTTTTCCGTTTCGGCAATACGTGTTTGTGTTTTTTGATTTCTTGCCAATACCTCGCCGATTGTATTGGTCAGGTTGTCTTTTTGAAAGATAACTTTTACGCCTTTGAATGTCTCATCATATGCTGTCATCGTCACGTAGTAGAGATTTAACGCTTGCATATTGTATTCCGGGAAATCTTTTTGCGTCAATGCGATTGTGATCTCACGACCTCTATCGGTTCTGAAGTTGTAGCACAGTACGACATCACCTTGTTGGATAGTCGCTTTAGGCGTACCATCAGGGTTGGTGATGACGATTGGTTTTACAAATTCATCCGTTATATCTTGATTATAGGACTGTTGGATCGCCTCTACAATATTTTCAGTCGGTGTACCAGTACCATGTACCAATAGGTCATATGCTTCTTTGACACGCTCCCAACGATTGTCTCTATCCATTGCATAGTAGCGTCCAATAGCCGAAGCCAGTGTACCCGTAGAGTGTGTCAGGTAATCTTCCATATCCTTTACATATCCAATACCGGCATTAGGATCCGTATCTCTACCGTCTAAGAACGCATGGATGAAAACTTGATCACTAGCTAGACCTGCATTTTTAGCTGCATCGCATAGTCCCTTCAGGTGTTTAGTATGGGCATGTACCCCGCCATCTGATAAGAGGCCGATAAAATGTACATTCTTATTGTTTTCTTTAGCGTAGTTAAATGCGTTGACCAATACCTCATGTGTATTAAAGATACCATCTCGTACAGCCTTATGGATACGTCCCAATTCTTGATACACTACTCGACCTGCGCCCAGATTCATATGCCCTACTTCTGAATTGCCCATCTGGCCATCAGGCAGCCCGACAGCTTCTCCCGAAGCCTCCAATTTGGAATTGGGATATGTCTCTAACAAATGATCTAAGTATGGGGTGTTTGCGGCTAATACCGCATTTGAAATATCTTCTTTGCCATATCCCAGTCCGTCCAGGATTAATAGCGCTACTTTTTTTGTGCTCACTCACAAATATAAATTTTATATCCCGTTTTTCCATGTTAATCCTGATTTTTGAGGTTCAACTGTTAATCTTTTGGATGTGTCCAATCATGGCATACTTTTGGATGCGGAATGCATAAGCGAAATTAACCTTCGGGTTAAAATTATTTTTACAGAGCTAAGAGCCTTTATTTTGGTAATAAGATGAGCGTACAATGAGAAAATGGATGGTGTTTACCATTACCCTTTTGCTGGGTGTAAGCAGCTTCGCCAACGGGTATGGTCAGGATATTTCAGGACGTATTTTAAGTAGTCTCCTAGCTGGGAGTTCCAAAGATTTAGCGAAGAACTTTGCAAGTTCAGTCAGCGTGGCTGTCAAGCAAGAGGACGGGGTATATTCCAAGTTTCAGGCTGAGCTCGTGATTTCGGAATTTTTTAAACAAAATAAGCCTAGTAAAGTAACCTTAGCCCAGCGAATGACCAATAATGCGGCTAATGCTTACTATGTGTTTTTGCTGAAAACCCAGAATCAAAATTATAGAGTGTTCACCAAACTCATCGAAAATAACGACGTATTTTACATCTCTGAAATCAGATTTGAACTTATCACTGCAAAATAGCCACTTAAATTTCTTTTAGAATTTAATTTATTTCCTCATCTTCGTGTTGACTTAGCGTGAGGTATTACAATTAATATGGATAGAGCATTTGTTGAAAAATTAACTTTTTTCGTTAATCAAGCCCTGCAAGAGGACGTTGGTGACGGAGATCATACTACATTATCGACCATTCCGGAGGATCACCAAGGAGAAGCAAAATTGCTTGTCAAAGAGGAGGGAATACTAGCCGGAGTAGAAGTCGCAAGTCATGTGATAGCACTCATAGATCCCAAGCTGGAAATAGACGTCCGCATACATGATGGTCAGCAAGTCCAAGTTGGAGATATCGCTTTTTATCTTCGTGGTCCCATTCACAGCATCCTAAAAGCTGAACGTTTGATCTTGAATGTCATGCAGCGCATGAGCGGTATTGCAACACGCACACACCATTACGTAACATTGTTGGACGGTACCAAGACCAGAGTTTTAGACACACGTAAGACGACTCCTTTATTACGATTTTTAGAAAAAGAAGCAGTCAAAATAGGAGGTGGCGTCAATCATCGCTTTGGCCTCTATGATATGATTTTGATTAAGGACAATCATGTTGATTACGCAGGAGGTATTACCGCTGCTCTTACTTCATCCAACGCTTATCGTAAGAATTTGGGAAGACCCATGGAAATTGAGATCGAAGTTCGAAATATAGAGGAATTAAAGGAAGTATTGGACTTTGGATATGTGGACCGGGTAATGTTGGATAATTTCAGTCCCGAGCAAGTTGCAGACGCTGTAACACTTGTAAATGGAAAGCTGACTACGGAGGCGTCCGGTGGAATTACAGAAGATACCATTCGTGCTTATGCCGATGCTGGAGTCGATTATATCTCCGTGGGTGCACTGACACACTCAGTGAAAAGTTTGGATTTGAGCCTTAAAGCTAAACTTATTTAATTATATTAGAACTTTCTATTAGCGGAATACATGATTTCAATTTACCTTCTAGGTATAGTAATATTGGCATATTTGTTTGGCTCTATTCCATCTGCAGTATGGTTTGGTCAGGCATTTTATGGTGTGGATGTCAGAGAATATGGAAGTGGGAATGCCGGTGCAACCAACACATTTCGTGTGCTGGGACCCAAAGCGGGCAGCGTAGTTATGTTCATTGATATTCTCAAGGGTTGGACAGCTACTAATTTACCCTATTTATTGGATGCTTCGGTGGTCGGCTCTCATGATGCACCGCAGTTTGTCAACTTTCAGTTAGCCTTAGGTGTGATTGCTGTTGTTGGACATCTTTTTCCAATTTTTGCAGGATTTCGAGGCGGCAAAGGAGTCGCCACTTTATTTGGTATGGTGCTGGCTATCCATTTGCCAGCAGCGTTATGCTGTGTGAGTGTATTTATTTTGACGCTTTTAATTACACACTATGTCTCACTCAGTTCTATATTGGCGGGATTTACGTTTCCATTTAGTATTGCTTTCGCGTTCCGTACCTCCGTCCCTTCGGTACTTTTATATGGGATAGCGATCTGTGCCTTGATATTAATTACTCACCAAAAGAATATTGAACGATTGCTCAAAGGACACGAATCCAAGATATATTTGTTTAAGAAAAGAACTAAATCGTAGATTTAGGCACAGGAATTGCAAATCATTTTCTGAAGTATTCATACAGCTAAGGCTGTACAAACACTAAGTAAATATGATTTGGATCCGCGGATTGGCGGATGACAACTGAAGAATAAATGATATACATATGAATAAGGTATTCAAGTACACAAGCATCGTATTGCTGGGTGTAACGTTGGCAGGTTGTTCTACTGTCCCTTTAACAGGACGTAAGCAATTGAGTCTGGTTAGTGATAGCCAGATTGAACAACAAGCTGCTGCATCTTATAAAGAGTTTCTTGGGTCGTCAAAGACCAAAGTCATCACAGGAACCTCGAATGCAGCCCTGGTGAAGAAAGTGGGTAATAATATTGCATCTGCCGTTAATAGGTATTTAAGCTCACAAGGGTTAGCCAATCAGTATAACTTTAATTGGGAGTTCAATCTGATTCAGAGTGACGAGGTCAATGCTTGGTGTATGCCGGGCGGGAAGGTCGCCGTGTATTCCGGAATTTTACCTATCACATTGAATGAGACGGGTTTGGCTACCGTAATGGGACATGAGATTGCACATGCTATTGCCAAGCATTCTGCGGAGCAGATGAGCAATCAAATGTTGTTACAGACAGGTGGGCAGATTGTAGGCGCGGTGACTGCTGACAAAAGCGCAGCACTTCGTAGTGGCGTCAATCTTCTCTACGGTGTTGGTGGTCAGATTGGAATGTTGAAATACTCCCGTAGTAATGAGTCGGAGGCTGACCGCTTGGGATTGATTTTTATGGCAATGGCTGGATATAATCCCAGTGATGCAGTTAAGTTTTGGGAGCGTATGTCCAATGGTAAAGCAGCTGGTACACCCGAATTCCTAAGCACGCACCCGAGTGATGCCCGCAGGATCTCGGATATTCAACGACTGATCCCCGAAGCGAAAAAATATTATAAGAAATAGGTGGGAAGTATCACCAATGACCGTCAGCGTGCTAGCGCTGTTAAGTCGACAAAGAGCCGCTTTTTTTTAAAAGTGGCTTTTTTTGTAGCCTTTACTCCTTAGCAATCGTTCTCTATAAAACAATACAGTAACAATATGACAAAATTCATTAAACTTCTAACTTTAATCGCAACGATCGGTATGTCGAATGTTTATGGTCAGCAGCAGGCGAGTTCAACCGTAACCATGTTTCCCAAGCCAGAGAAAGGACAAACTCAGTACATTATTGATGTCCCGCATTCGGATAAGGACAATAGCAAGAAGATAGAGTTTTTCGTGGGTAAAATGACAGAAACGGATGCATGTAACCAACATGGCCTGTTGGGTCAGTTTGAAGAAAAGGACTTACAAGGGTGGGGCTACAGTTATTATGAGTTCAAGACAGATGGCCATATTCGGAGTACTTTAATGGGGTGTCCCGATGCCAAAAAGATTCATCAGTTTGTATCTTCTGAAGGAAAATTGGTTCGTTATAATGGCAGACTACCTATCGTGATCTATGTTCCTGAAGGCTACGAAGTGCGATACAAGATCTACACGACCAATGAGGAGATATTTGTTGGCAAGACCTTGAAATAGAAGTTGCCATTAAGGCTTTAATAATTGTTAACAAAGGAGTTTCATTAATTTGGATCTCCTTTTTTAATGGGAATAGCCCTACTGTTGATGATGATCGGATAGTTTTGTTTGAAGATCCCTGATATTGGCTTCTATTTTAATGGATGTGCATCGCTATTGCGTATCGAATAGCCTAATATCAAAGAAGGTCCCGACCATGTGGCGGGACCTTCTGTCATTATGTTTTTAAATCTAACGACTGATTAATGCGCACTTAGATTTTTGGCTTTCTCTTCATCGAATGAAGCTTCGAGCTCCGCAAGTTTTTTCTTCCCGTAAGCCATTCGTGTAATCACAACGAATAGTACAGGTACGACAAATATCGCTAAGAAAGTCGCTGCCGCCATACCTCCGAATACTGTCCATCCGATAGTCTGGCGGGATACCGCACCTGCACCGGTAGAGAGCATCAATGGTATAATACCCAATATAAAGGCTAGTGAAGTCATGATGATCGGACGTAGACGCAACTTGACCGCATCTAAGGTCGCATCGATTAGGTTCATACCTATATCGACCCGTTCTTTCGCAAATTCGACAATCAAAATCGCATTCTTCGCCGCTAGACCAATAATGGTGACGAGACCAATCTGAGCAAAGATGTTGTTGTCAAGTCGTGGGATCAGGATCAACGTCAAGATCGCACCAAATACACCTAGTGGTACAGATAGTAAGATCGAGAATGGAACTGACCAGCTCTCATATAAGGCTGCCAATAATAGGAATACAAATAAGATACAGAGCGCAAAGATCATGATCGTCTGCGAGCCGGATTGTTTCTCCTGCAAACTTAATCCGGAGAATTCATAACTGTATCCATTAGGTAAGGTTTGTGCAGCAACCTCTTCTAAAGCTTTCAATGCATCTCCCGAACTGAATCCAGGAGCCGCACTACCCGATACCTCTATACTTCTAAAGATATTGTAGTGGTTGATAAGTGAAGGGCTTGTCGTCAGTTCGTAACTCACTAATGAAGTCATTGGTACGGACGATCCTGCAGCATTCTTCACATACAGCTTGTTGATATCTTCGATACCCATACGATAAGCGGTATCCGCCTGTGTGACCACACGGAAGTTACGGCCATATTTGGTAAAGTCGTTGATATAACTACTACCTAAATAGGCTGCGATCGTAGAGTAGATATTGGATACAGGGACCCCCATTCGCTTCGCCTGTTCGCGATTGACGTGAAGTTTGTAGTTTGGCGAGTTGGAGTTGAAGAGGGTATAAGCCATTCCAATTTCGGGACGTTGATTAGCGGCGGCTAAAAATTTGCCCACCACACCCTCGAATTCTTTGATGTCTACTGTTTGCTGATCTTGGATCATCAGGGAGAAACCTCCAGAAGTACCCAATCCTGGGATCGCAGGAGGAGTTACGGCTAGTATACGTGCTTTTTGATAGCCCATGTATTTTTGCATGATAGCACCTGTGATCTGTTCAGCAGTACGGGTACGTTCGTGCCATGGTTTCAAAGACACGAATAGTGTTGCACCATTTGGCTTAAAAGCACGGTTCAAAATATTGATACCGGATATAAGCGTCACGTGGTTGATCTCTGGGAAATCTTTTCGTAAATCTGTCTCTAGCTCATGAAGTACTTCGTCAGTACGTGCGGAAGAAGCTCCCTCAGGTAGTGATACCCCTGCGAAAAACATACCCCCATCTTCGGAAGGGATAAATCCTGTAGGCTTGGCTGTAAACATGAATCCTGTCCCGATAAAGATACAAAGGAGGATAATCAAGACCAGTGGCGCCTTGCGAATACACTGTTGTACACCTTTCGAATAGTTATTGGTGACCTTACCAAACCAGACGTTGAATTTGTAGAAAAATTTGTTCAGCCCTTTTGCATGCTCATTTACGGCCGTTGGCTTTAGCATGATCGAACATAGCGCTGGTGTCAGCGTAAGTGCGATAAATGCAGAGAGCATTACCGATACCGCAATGGTAATGGCAAATTGTTGATAAAGTTGTCCTACCATACCCGGGATAAAACCAACGGGTACGAATACCGCCGATAGAATCAATGCGATGGCAATAACCGGAGCGGTGATATCCTTCATTGCTCGTCGCGTGGCCTCCTTCGCATCCAACTTATAATGGTCGATATAATGCTGTACAGCCTCCACGACGACAATCGCATCATCCACCACGATACCGATGGCGAGTACGAAGGCAAGCATAGTCAAATTGTTGACCGAGAAGCCAAATAGCAGGAAGAAGATAAACGTACCGACAATAGATACCGGAATAGCAAGTACCGGAATCAACGTCGCTCTCCAGCTCTGTAAGAAGAAGAATACAACGATGGTTACCAATAGTAAAGCTTCAAGAAGTGTGTGTATTACGGATTCGATAGAAGCATTTACCACCGAGATGGTCTCATATCCGACTACATAATCCACATCATCTGGGAAGGATTTTTTGAGTTGCTCCAATGTTTTGTAGATACCGTCAGCAGTTTCTACCGCATTACCTCCTGGAGTCTGGTTGATCATCATACCCGTAGATACCATACCGTCTGTCTTAGTCGATGTACTGTATGAGAATTGGCCCAGTTCGACACGTGCTACATCTTTAAGTAAGACGATAGATCCGTTGGCATTGGCTTTGACAATAATGTCTTCAAAATCCTCTACATTAGAAAGGTCACCATCTGTTAAGACTGGGTATTCAAATACCGTCGATGATTCTTGCGGACGACCACCCACACTACCTCCCGGCATACGGATATTCTGCTCTTGTATTGCATTGGATACATCATTAGGTGTAAGGCCAAGATTAGCTAATTTATTAGCGTCTAGCCATACACGCATAGAGAATGGTTGACCAAATACTGTCGCATCCCCTACACCTTTGACACGCATGATCGCATCTTTTACATATAAGTTGATATAGTTGGATAAGAATTTGTCATCACGTGTTCCCTTTGGGGATACCAAGGATACCAACATCAGGATATCGGTATTGGCTTTACGAGTGGTCACTCCTAGACGGCGTACGGCCTCCGGTAATGCCGGTTCGGCAATACCTACACGGTTTTGTACGTCTAGGGTAGCGATATCAATATCCGTACCTACTTCAAAGGTGACTGTGATCGACGATTGTCCATTTGATGTACTGTTCGAAGACATGTAAATCATGCCTGGTGTACCATTGATCTGACTCTCTATAGGGGTAGTGACTGTCTGCTCGACAGTCTGCGCATCTGCTCCAGTATAGTTAGCTGTTACAGATACAGTAGGAGGAGCAATAGAAGGGTACTGACTGATCGGCAATGTAGCAACGGATATCGTACCGATGATAGTAATCAGGATCGATATGACAATTGCCGTTATGGGTCTTTTTATAAAAACTTCTGAAATCATATTTTAATTTTTAAATGAGGATAGCATTACCCTTTTTTTGGAGCTGCACCATTCTCTGTTCCTGTATTTTCAGTTACTTTGACACCGGGTTGTACGTTCATAGCACCATCTGTGATGACCTTTTCGCCGGCACTGATACCTTTCTTGATGACAATGTTGTTGTCTATCTTGATACCCAGCTCGACGTGACGTATTTCAGCTTTGCTGCTATCATTGACTACATAGACATTGAATACTCCCAATTGCTCCATTACTGCTTTATACGGGATGACCAATTCCTCAGTTGCAGACTCACGTTTGATATTAAGAGACAAGTTCATTCCCGCTACTAAGCTTTTACTTGGGTTAGGGAAAGCAGCTCTTACTTTCAACGTTCCTGTTTGCGGGTCTATAGCACGATCCATTGTGTGGATTGTACCGTGACCTGAATAGGTACTGCCATCAGGAAGTGTTAGTGATATAGCTGACGAACCTTGTTTATTTTTAAGTGCAGTGAATTGGCTAATGTCTTTTTCATTGACCTGTATCTCTACTGCAATTGGATCTACCGAAGAGATCGTATTCAACAACGTGGTTCCAGCGGATACCAATGCACCTGATCTGACTTGTGAGATACCCACCGTTCCTGCAAATGGAGCTCTGATGACCGAGCGGGCCAAGTTTGTATTAGCCGTGGTCAAAGCTGCTCTTGCAGAAAGTACCTGTGCCTCCTGATTCGCTAGATCAGTCTTGGCATTATCCAGCGTTTGCTTCGCAATCGCATCTTGTTGTGCCAGCTTTTCATATCTTCCCAAATCCCGCTTTACACGATCGTAGTTGGATTGTGCGATATTGAGGCTTGCTTTTGCTTGATCGACAGCCGCAGTATAGCGGACACCATCAATTTCATATAATTTTTGACCTTTAGATACGCTTGCTCCATCAGCTACATAAATATTGGTGATATAGCCATTCACTTCGGCACGTAATTCTGTCTCATTAAGAGGCACTACCGATGCTGGATAAGTTACATTTCCTGTCACGATCTCCTGACTCGCAACTGCGGTCGTAACAGGTACTACACGCTCAGCAGGGGCTTGTGCCGCAGCTCCTTTTTGCTTTGCATCGTTGTTGCCACATGACTGCCAGATTAATGCAGAACCAATGAAAAATGCCGTTAATAATTGTCTTTTATTCATGATATTGTCGATTTCTTAAGTTTTTATTTCGTTTCTATATTTCCCAAAGCTTTCTGTACATCCAATTTGCTGGATAGCAAAGCATACAGCGAATTTAAATAATTAAGTTGGCTCGTCTTTAGATCAGTCTCTGCAGTCATCAAGTCCAGATATCTGGTAATACCTTCGTCATACTGAAGTTTGATGGTATTATACACTTCTTTCGAAAGCTCCATGTTATCTTTGGAAGTTCTCCAGTCGTTCAGATTAGCGTTGTAAGACGCCTTGGCGAGAGAATATTCCGTATTTATTTGATTTTCTATATTTTGAATATCCCAATCGATCCGGCTCTCTTGTAATTGCGACTTACTAATCTCATGCTTCCTTTTAAAGCCTTGAAAGATTGGTATTGACAGATTCAAACCTATCATCGAGCTTGGGAAATTATCTTTGAACATGTCGCCAAATTGATCGTTACGATAATTTAAGCCATAATTGACAAAAGCGCTGAGGTTCGGAAGATACGTCCACTTGTGATATTGAGTGGTCAATTCTTGCATTTTCTTAGCTGTTTGCAATTGTTGAAGTTCAATACGTCTTGAATTATCTAATCCCGAAGCCGTATCCAATAAGATTTCGTGCTCCATATTGGCATTGTCAAAGGAGAGTGTAAGATGCTCTTTAATATCTATTGCTAAGAGATTTTTTAAATAGTCATATTTATACTTACGAAGTTCTAACGTACGTTTCTCATCTGCTTTGGTATTACTCAAGGCGATTTGTGCCCGTTTGAAGTCAGTTTTATCTACTAAACCCACTTCATACTGTACTTGAGCGTCGTTGAGCTGCTTGTTGAGCCTGATTATGTTTTCCCGAATGATATTCAATTGCTCTTCTGCGGTCAGGATGTCGTAGTAGGCTTTGCTGACCTCCACTACTGTATTGATTTTGATATTCTCGGTGTTTTGTTTATTAGAAAGGCGAACCAGTTCTGCAGCTTTGGAAGCTTGCAGAAGACTTGGATTCAACAGTTGTTGATCAGCCTGTACAGTAAGCGCAGTGGTGTTTTTCTGGCCCAATGTAATGGTCTGCCCTCCAAAATAGTTAGTGGGTAGTTTAAGTGCATGATTGTAACTACCGGTCACACCGATTTGAGGATACCAGCCCGATAAGGAAATATCAATGTCCTTTTCTCCAATGGCTTCGTCAATTTGCGCCTGCTTAACAGAAATCTTATGCTCCAGCGCATAGTCGATCAGCTGTTCTAATGTCGCCTTTTCAGGAATTTGCCTTTGTTGTGCAAATGCCCCATTAAATAGGGCAGAAGTGGCGAGAATGGATAATATAACTTTGTTGAACTTCATATCTATATTACATTGAGATTATTTTCATTTATTGTCGTACTGCTTTCGTAAGCAGATTCAGTGCTATTTGTAAAAGGTGCATTTACCTTCTTTTCATTTTTAACCCCGTCCCAGACAATCTGGATCAGTTGTCCAATCTGTGTTTCTGAGTAATTTACTTTTGCGTAAAGAACTGTTTTTACAGTGGAGATTGCTATACCGATATAGGAGGTTAATAAAATATTGATATCTAAATCTTTAAGTGCTTTTGTTTTAATACCTTCAACAAGAAAGTCGCAAATATTGTTTTCGCTGAGTGCACTATGTCTATTGGTTTTACCTCCATGCTCCGAATACGGAGATGAATAGTATTGCTCTAGAAAGCCAAACATATCTGGGTTTTCGATTGAAGTCCGAATAAAACGTTTCCATATCGTGAAAAAACGCCCTTTATAGCTTTTGATTTCTTTGATCCCTTTAAATATCTGTTTGTTGAGGTGGATTTTACACTCCAGGTGTAATTCTTCAATCAGACAATCCTTTGAAGGAAAATAATGGTAAATAGTGCCCGTAGCGACCTGTGCTGACTTAGCAATCATGCTCATGGCCGTCCCGTGAAACCCGTGCTGAGCGATTAGCGCCAGTGTGGTTTCAAAGACTGCCGCCTTCTTATCGTTGATATGTGTAAACCGAACGTTCATTCGGGTGCAAATGTAGACAAAAAGAGTTTAAACATATTGGTCAAAATGTCAAAAAAATGTTATAAAAGAATATTTGAATAAATTTAACACAATCTTAAGGTTTGTTTACATTATTTAATAGAAAACGTGGCAAATGCGGTAGATTTAGTGAATTCACGAATATTGTGAGCAATAATTTAGAAAAGAAAAGTATGCTGAAGAAAATGGTCAGGCTTCTTTAATCGAGAAGGAATAATATTTCAAAAAAACATTTGGAACGTGTTGAAATATTACTTACCTTTGCAGTATCATAATTTAGGTTTATAATTGGTTAGTAAAGGTTTCCATTCTCCCCGTTTGGAAACCTTTTTTTTATTTTAATTTTTATCAAATGATGCCCTTAAGCTGTCTTTGGATATTGTAGATTAGTTGTGTGTAAGTGCTTCTTTTTAAAGGAGATATCGGTGGTTTGTCATGGAGATTTTAGGCGTATTGTTGTAATAATATCACAGTTATAGCATTTAAACCCTGCTTGGAAACCTATTCTAGGAAGTATTGTTCGAAAGTAGAGATTCTAAACTAGGTCATGCTTGGATGTTAGTTGCGCTTAAGGCTAGCTTTTACTTCTTCTAAAGAAAACTTTTCCGTCTGTTTTCCGAATGTAGTGGTCACGTAGGTGAGGATGTAGGCAATATCGACATCTGTCAATTCGGGTACACCGGGCATTTTTTCGTCATAGACCTGACCGTGTACAGTGATGGGGCCGTCAATTCCATTTTTGACAATGCTGGGTAGTTGCTGTCGATTTCTTTTCAAAAATAGGGTGTCTGTGAGCGGAGGATAGAGCGCTCCTAAGCCTTCGCCCTTTCCGCCATGACAGTTTTCGCAATGTATCTTATATAGTTTTTGACCATTAACAGCGTACTGAGCGGTCTGTATACTCACATTGGGTTGGCAGGCATGCAGTAAACTCAATATATAAACCATTACCAAACAGATCAGTACTGTTGTTTTTTTCATCAGCGTATAATTTTTTAAGACGATGAAGAGGTTCTGATCTACCAGATCGGTAGATCAGAACCGTCACATTATTTGTATTCTTCGAATAAAGTCTCCAAATCTACTAGTAGTTTGTCAACTTGGTCTTTGTCAGTTCCATCATACGCACCACGGATCCTTTTCTCTTTATCGACAATGACAAGATACCCTTGATGGTCATAGCCCCCCGGTACACTGCTATCCTCTTTTGTAAAGACCATATAATTATCAGCCATACCGTAGATATCGGCTTTTGATCCATTGACAAATTGCCATTGATCATTCGTGACCCCCAGTTTTTTAGCATAGGCCTTTAAGATATAGGGGTGATCATATTTGAAATCGATACTATGAGACAGGAAAGCGATACGGTCGTCACCTTTATATTTTTCGTAGATTTTCAGCATATTCCGTTGCATTGTAGGGCATATGCTGGGACAATGCGTAAAGAAAAAATTTGCAATAAATATTTTATTGTCGTAGTTCTTTTCTGTGAGTATTACGCTGTCTTGATTTAAGAAACTGAAAGGAGGGATCGTGTGATACACGGTGTCTACGACGGTTTTTCCGTCAACCGTTTTTTCTACAGCTTCCCTATGTCCATATATCGGCAGTTTTTTTGTCTCGGTTGAACAGCCGGCGAAGGTCATGCTCAAAGCCATGAAAAATAAAAATCTTCTACCTATCATGTCTTAAAATTTTGATAATGCGGCTTTACTTTCTGTTGACACCTCTTCAAACAACTTTTTCATTGCACGTACTTTTTCTAGCTCATTTTGCTGATATGCCGTGTCTGTACTATCTAGCGAGTAACCCTTCATCCAATCTTCCATGGAGGCAGTAGCCTGATCCAATTTTGACTTTAACGCTGTGAGTTCGACTCTTGTAGCCACAGTGTCCAATGTGGTATGCGTCGCCTTGACACCTGCTAAATTGGTCAGGATAGAATCTATGCGAACGGTGTTCTTGTCAAAAACTGAAATTTGGGGCATGATCTCGTCATGTACGGCAATTGCCTCTTTCTGAATAGAAGCGACATCGCCTCCTTCTTTCTGATCTCCATTATTCTGACAAGAAACTGTGAAAGCTGCACCAGCTAAACACAAATAAGCTAATTTGTTCATTTCGTTTAATTTTTGTTTTCTATTATAGATGAAACGTTCATGATCCATTCCTTTGCTAGTTTGACCCCGAAACGGGAGATCATGTGCGTTTTATCCTATTCACTGTTGTTTTATTGCCTGTATTGCAGCATCTGATAGTCCTGTCTCTTGCTCTGAAAAGTCGTAAAGTAGATCACGGATATAGATTTCGTTTTTAGATACCGCACATAATGTACCTTTTGTATCATATATTTCGATCGCAAATGTCTTGATTACTTTACCGTGGGCAGCGATGCTATCTAGCGCTTCTTGAATCTCTTTCTCTGAGATGCGAATAGAAATTTCTAAATTATTTAATCCGGGTTTCTTATATTCGATATGCGCCGATTTGACCCAAGCCACCGTTTTGGTATAACCTTTGGATTTGAAGATCTGATCGATCAATAGTGGATGTAAGGGATCGGCAGCACTGAAGATAGTGCCTCCAAAGATACTCTTGTTGCTGTTGATGTTGAATAGGCTTCTGTATATTTTAATATCAGCACCCATATAGTTGGGATAGATCTTTTTCACCCAAATACGTTGGAAGACAAATGGAGGATAACTGCGTAGTATCCATTTAAGCAGAGTCGGAGCTAACGTCAACATACACCTACAAAAGTAGTACAAAATTAGGACGAAGGCGAACATATTGCGAATATGTTGTGATAAAATAAAATCTATCACTAAATTCGTGTCCATCAAAGCCTAATAGCTATGTCCCAGTCTCAAGGTATGTCTGTCGATAGTAAACGCGTCTGGATAGTCGTATGTATTGCTGCGCTTGGCTATTTCGTAGATATCTATGATCTGATTATTTTTTCTATTGTCAGGATCAGATCTTTTGAATCTATTGGCGTACCTGTAGAGGATATGCGGGTCAAAGGTGAGTTTGTACTTAATATGCAGATGGGCGGACTGTTGATCGGCGGGGTAATCTGGGGAGTGATCGCTGATAAGTACGGTCGACTCAAAGTTTTATTCGGTTCTATTCTGTTGTACTCTCTGGCAAATATTTATAACGGATTTGTACAAGATGTGACCACATATGGTGTCGTGCGTTTTATTGCCGGAATCGGTCTAGCTGGCGAATTGGGGGCAGGAATTACGCTGGTGAGTGAGAGTATGAGCAAGGAGAAGAGAGGGTATGGGACAATGATCGTTGCTGGGCTAGGTGTGCTAGGAGCCATATTGGCCTACTTTGTTGCAGAAGCTTTTGATTGGCGCACAGCGTACTTTGTAGGTGGAGGCATGGGGCTCTTGTTATTGCTGCTGCGAGTAAGCGTCTTTGAGTCAGGGCTGTTCAGCAGTCTAAAGTCGCCCACCATACAGAAAGGTAACTTAAAAATGCTATTCAATAATGCTGAGCGCTTCAAGAGGTATATCTATTGTATGTGTATCGGACTCCCGATCTGGTTTGTGGTAGGAGTACTTGTCACACAGGCTCCTGAAATAGGGCAGGCATTGGGTGCGCCTAGCGTGTTAAGTGCAGGCAAAGGAGTCATGTTTACCTATTTGGGGATCTCACTCGGTGATATCTTGGCCGGGCTGTTGGCTCAATGGCTTAAATCTAGGAAAAAGGTTGTGTTTATCTGTCAGATACTTATTATTGTCAGCTCGTGCTGGTATTTATCCAGTCAGGGGATCTCAGAAGAACGATTTTTACTGTTAGCATTCTTGATGGGTCTGGGAATGGGGTATTGGGCTACATTCGTCACCATAGCTGCAGAGCAATTCGGAACCAATTTGAGAGCTACGGTGGCGACTACTGCACCCAACTTTGTGAGAGGCGCACTGATTCCATCGACGATCTTATATGGCTATTTTGTGGAGCTATGGGGCATTATCACGGCAGCATTACTCATGATTTTTATATTATCCGCGATTGCGATATTCGCATTGAGCCAGCTCCAAGAGAGTTTTGACAAAGATCTGGACTATTTGGAAGAGTAGCAGCTAGCGACCAGGACACTTTTTACAGCGCTTACCTCGTTTGTATTTCTTACAGCATTTTTTGAAAATGCAACATGAAAAGTCCGAAGTAGGGCTCAGACCCTTCTGCAGTTCAGTTATTCTAAAATCCAAGGTGTCCCATGTTACATCACTTTGGCTTTCCCATTCGTTCATGATACAAAGATAAGTATTTTATTTATATTCGTTCTAAATAATTTGTTAATGTTGTTGCCCTTCAGTACTTTGTGACTTTATTTCACTTTTTTTTATTATCGTTGTAACAAAATGTCGTTTCAGTAGACTAATTAATTATTAACAGTTAACATTTTTATGAATTTATCCATCACCAACCTCAGTAAAACCTATCCTAATGGTGTAAAAGCCTTAGATAATGTCAATTTGGAAATCAAGCCTGGGATGTTTGGTTTACTAGGTCCGAATGGGGCTGGTAAGTCTTCATTAATGCGCACGATAGCTACTTTACAGAAGCCGGACAGCGGACATATTACTTTTGATACTATTGATGTAGTTAACAACCAGATGGATCTGAGGAAGATTTTGGGTTACTTGCCACAGGAATTTGGAGTCTATCCCAATCTTTCGGCTACCGATCTGTTGCAGTATTTCGCGCGGCTCAAGGGGATCAAATCTGGACCAGATCGCCAAAAGATTATCAATCGGGTACTAGAGGTGACTAATTTATGGGATGTGCGTAGTAAAAGTGTTAGTGGGTACTCAGGGGGGATGAAACAGCGCTTTGGGATTGCGCAACTGCTGTTGAATGATCCCAAATTGATCATTGTGGATGAGCCTACCGCGGGTCTGGATCCAGCAGAAAAGCATCGATTCCTTAACGTACTACGGGAGATCGGCACCGATCATACCGTTATTTTTTCTACGCATATCGTGGATGATGTACGCGAACTGTGTCACGAGCTGGCCATTCTCAACGGAGGGAAGATCTTACTACGCGGTACACCAAAGGATACGATAAATCAACTGGACGGAAAGATCTGGGTACGGATCATTGTGCGGGATCAACTGGATGAATACATCCAAAAGTATAATATCATATCGACCAACTACAACCAAGACAATACCTTGAATATTCGAGTATACAGCGATGTGTGTCCAGACGAATCATTTGTCAATGCGCAGGGACAGTTGGAGGATGTATATTTTGTAGCGCTTAAACAAGATCAACGCCATGTTTAGTCCTATTTTCAATTTTGAGTTTACGCGTTGGTTTAAGAATACAGCCATTTATATCTATATGGCATTATTTTTTGCTCTGGCATTGTTCATCATGCTCTCTTCCTTGGGTATATTTGATGGCTTCACCGCCACCACATCTTCCAATACGATCATGAACTCCCCCTTGGCGATCAGTGAGATGATCGGTGGGATGTCAACCATTACCTATTTCCTCATACCCACCGTCGTGGGAGCTTCCGTGTATCGGGACTTTCAGTATAATGTGCACACGATACTCTTCAGCTATCCCTTTACCAAGACGGATTATCTACTCGGGAAGTTCTTTGGTTCGCTGACGGTGGTACTGATCGTTGTATTGGCTTCTACTTTGGGGATTATAGTCGCTCAGTTTGTACCGGGTATCAATCCAAGTCTATTGGGACCCGTGCATATATTTGCATATTTCCAGACATACCTGGTGCAGGTCATTCCCAATCTTATCATTTTCAGTTCTATCATTTTTGTGCTGGTTTCGCTGACTAGAAATGTATATGTAGGTTTCGTAGCCGTATTGATACTGCTTATCCTACAGGGGCTCATCCAGGGTATTACCGCTGATATGGACAATCGGTATCTGGGAGCGTTATTAGATCCCTTTGGCGATAGTGCCATAGCGTACTACACCCAGTATTGGTCACCCGAGGAGAAAAACATCAGCAATCTTCCTTTCACCGGTGCGATCATCTACAATAGACTTATCTGGCTAGCGGTCGCCGCTTTGTTTATTGGCGGTTTTTATCTATTCTTTTCGTTTTCGCAGCATTCGTTTTCTTTCAAGAGCAATAGGAAGGGCGAGCGTGTGACCAAAAATAACTTCGACAGTATTTTTAGGATAGAGCTGCCTAAGGTAAAGTATGATTTTTCGACAGCGCACTATCTGAGGACGTCCTGGGCATTGGCTAGGCACGATTACAGCTATATTGTCAAAAATCCTGTCTTTCTGATTTTGACACTGGTAGGGGTACTTTTTATCATCCTGATGGCAAGTACCATCGGATCTATTTTCGGTACGTCAACCTATCCGGTCACATGGAAGATGTTGCAGATACCAGGATCCACCTTTAAATTCTTTTTATTGATCCTGACCTTCCTGTTTACAGGCTTGCTTGTGCATAGAGGTGCTATTACACGTATGGGCGGGTTGGTTGATTCAAGTCCTATTCCCAATTGGGCATTGCTATTATCCAAAGTGATTGCCATTATCAAGATGCAGCTAACCCTACTGTTGGTGGTCATTCTTACCTGTGTAGCATTCCAGGTATATCATGCCTATTATACATTCGAGATTGGACAGTACGTGATGAATTTGATGGTATATGGGATGTTGGCCAATGTGGTTTGGCTTTTTATATCCGTATTTGTCCATACACTTTTTAAAAATTATCTTGCAGGATTTTTTGTGCTGTTGATTTTGTTTATAGGTTTACCGTTCCTGTCCTCAATGGGCGTGGAACAGTCCATTTACAAATTCAACCAAGGGCCCGGGCTAGACTATTCGGATATGGATGGCTTTGGGTATATCCTGCCATTCCTGACCTATCGATTTTACTGGCTGTTGTTCTCTATATTTTTCCTGACTCTCTCGTTGCTTATGTGGCGGAGAGGGGGATTTTCTGGTGTTCGAGAGCGATGGACTATCCTGACGACCAACCTAAATCTCCGAGCTGCTGCGGTTCTCGCGATTAGTCTTATTGGTTTTATTGCTATCGGAGGGAGCATATACTATGACAATAACATTAAGAAACCCTATTACACCAGTCTAGATCATGAAAAGCAAGCTGTGGAATGGGAGAAGAAGTATAAAAAGTATCAATATAGTCCACAGCCAAGAGTCGTCGATGTCAAATTTAATATGGATCTCTATCCTAGCGAGCGAATCTTTAAAGCACAAGTCGCATATGTCCTGAAAAATAAAACAACAACTGCTATTGACTCTATTTTTGTCAACTACAACGATTACGACTATACCTTTTCGCTGAGCGTCCCCAATAACTTGGTGTCTGCCGATGACAAGTACAACTTTAACATCTATAGATTGCAGAAGCCTTTGGCTCCGGGAGACTCCCTTACTTTGAGCTTCAGTACCTCAAGTCCGATCAATACTTGGGTGAATGAGAGATCCCCAGTGAAGGGCAATGGTACGTTTATCAATAATATGTTATTCCCGAACATCGGTTATCTGGATAGGGGTGAGCTCGTAGACAATGATATCCGAAAGAAATACGGGCTGCCTCATCGGAATAGGATGGCTCCGCCTACAGATCCGAGGGCCTTACAAAATAACTATATTTCGAATGATGCCGATTGGATCCGATTTGAAGCGACTGTGAGTACCGATCGGGATCAACTGGCTATCGCTCCGGGCTATCTTATCAAGGAGTGGGAGAAAGACGGACGTAAGTATTACCAATATAAGATGGATACAGAGATTCTTAATTTCTATGCTTTTAACTCAGCGAGATATGAGGTGAAGAAAAGCAAATGGAAGGGTGTCAACCTGGAAGTCTATTATCACAAAGGGCATACCTACAATCTGGACCGTATGCTGGCATCTAGTAAAGCTTCCTTGTCCTATTACACACAAGAGTATAGCCCATATCCACATCGGCAGCTCCGCATTATTGAGTTTCCACGTACCGCAGGTACATTTGCACAGTCATTTGCTAATACAATTCCTTTTTCAGAAGCTATCGGCTTCATTGCGGATGTAGACGAGAAAAATAAAGACGCTGTGGACTATCCATATGCGGTCACAGCGCACGAGATTGCCCATCAATGGTGGGCGCATCAAGTGGTGGGTGCTAATGCACAAGGAGCCACATTGATGTCCGAGAGTATGTCGGAATACTCATCCCTTAAAGTGCTGGAGAAGCGCTATGGCAAGGGGCAGATGCGCAAATTCCTTAAAGATGCATTGGACGGCTACCTAAAGGGTAGAAGCGCTGAACGGTTGGGCGAACGACCGCTGATGTTCAATGAAAACCAAATGTATATCCACTATCAAAAAGGTTCATTGGTGCTGTATGCATTGAGCGATTACCTTGGAGAGGAAGTATTCAACCAGACGGCCAAAGCTTATCTGGAAAGTACAGCCTTCCAGAATCCGCCTTATACAACCTCCTTGGCATTTGTTGACTACTATAGACAGGTGACGCCCGATTCCCTGCAGTACCTAATCAAGGATATGTTTGAAACTATTACGCTGTACAACAATAAGGTGCAGAAAGTGACCTCTAAAAAGCTGAGCAATGGTAAGTATCAGGTTGATATCGTATTTGAGGTGGCTAAGTATAGGGTGGATGAGAACGGGAAAAAGAGTTATAACGACGTGGGCGGTCAACCTATCTTGTTTACGAAATCGGATAAAGTGACCTTGAAATCACTGCCACTGCGAGATTACATCGAGATCGGTATCTTCTCCAAGTCAAAGAAAAAGGGGGATTCCTCTCCTCATGAATTATATCTCAAGAAACATAGGATTGATAAGATCAATAATAGTGTAAGACTGGTAGTTGATGATATGCCTACTCAGATAGGTATAGATCCGTATAACAAGTTGATCGACATCGATTCTGATGATAATCGGAAGGATATCTGAGCACTTTAAAAAAAGGGGGCTCTAGATAGCCACCCTTTTTTCTGACACCAGTCAACTTGCAGCAAGGCCGTCAAATGTCTCTTCAATCATCTGTATTGGGACGCAGAAGACATCTTCTGTTGCCACTACAAGATCGAAATCATCAGGATAAATATCGTGAATGATCTGTTGTATTGTTGTGGAATATTCCGTTATGTCGAGGGGACGAAGTAAGCTGTGATGGGTATGATCCAAAAGCTGAGGATTCAATGCTGGGAAAAATATCTCAAATTTTCGTATGTTTAATCTTGGAATAAGCTTGCGATCAGTAGGCCGAGAATATTCCTTTGTAAAATTCAATATCTTGAAAATCAGCACGATGAAAAATATGCTTTTAATACCTCTCCTGTTTATGGGGATACAAATGACATTAAAGGCTCAAAATAACGCGCTTAATAAAGGGCAGACAGTGGATTATATCAATAAATTATATAAGGTCGCCTATCAATACAAAGAGACAAAAATAGATACTGTCATCTTGGATGGAAAGGTCTTGAACGTTTTCTTATCAACAGGTAAGAATTACAGAAGTGATATATCTAAGTCGGATTCATTAGTAGTCTCCAAAGAGAATGCGGGCTACCATATTCGTTATAAATCCTCCCCCAATACAGCAGAAATCCTATGGGCTATTCAGATTGAAGAGGATGCCAGACGTTTGAAAAATGCATTACAGCATCTCATCGCTATTCTCACAGCAGAAAAGAGCGAAGATCCATTTGCGGAATAACCGTACATGTTATGCTCCGTTCCTGAACTCAAGTGAATGAATCCTTAATCAAGGATTTCTATATAGGTAGGTTATTTTTAGGTAAACATAACGTCTTTCTTGCCGTAGAAAGTGAGCTTTATGTCAGTCCAATCGTCAATCATTAATTGTATGAATATCGATGGTGTCGTAGTGGGTTAAGAACTGATTTAGTCACCTGTAAGCGTCAACGTTTTTGAAGCTCCATCTTGTCCGATTACTGTGAGGATAATGGATTCTTCATATACAACGCCCGATAGATACACACCACATATATCCGCTAGACTGTTTATTTTTATATTGTTGATCTGTGAGATTTTCTGACCGATATGTACACCCGCTCTCGAAGCTGGAGAGTCATCATACACCGCAGAAATAATAAAATCTCCATCAGAGAGCTGCGCATGAAAACCAAGGAAACTTTTATTCTCTTTAACAGGAGGAGCTGGGTACAGGTTCAAATAAAATTTTCTCCCCGGGTAGTCTATTGTCACCGTTCCATACTGACTGATGCCCATACCTATAGCATCTTTATTTTTATATTCAGAAGCAGTCGCAATTACATTCTCAATCTTTATAGCGTTAGTTATCTGTAGTGTCTCCATGGCTACTCGATATTCCTTCCCCTTTTTTCCACTACCAAATAAGCCTGCAGATATGGAGCCATAGCCTTTGTTTAGCACTGTTGCTTCTTTTTCTTTTTCCAGTCTCCGGAAAGTTGTATAAGACAGGGGTAATAGCTTATCAGAGCCACTGTCAAAGAGGGATTCAATAACCGATTTTTTTCCAACTCTTAGGTTAATAAATGGACGACTATTTTCATCCAGCTTCATTTTGATTGGTGTGGTATTTTTTACTGGAGTATTTTCAATACGATCAGTTAAGATAATGATCTCTTGCTTTGTATCGATATGTACTATACAGTCCTTCAATATGGTACTTCCGATCAGCCCCTCCACATTGAAACAATCCATTAATCCGGTCATCCCTTTTTCATAGGCTATTGCCCGGCTATCCGAAAACCTGATGTTTCCAATAGCGATCTGCGGAACATCGACAATGGCGAGTTGTTTTGATTTTCCCGTTACATCTGTCACATCCATCAGATCGGTAGAATTTAACTTTAATTCGTTTTTCAGATTATCAGATAGTAGAAAAGGGGCACCAGTGTCTAGAATAAACCGTGCTGATCTATCGGCGATCGTCGCATTCATAATGATCTTACCGTTGGCATACTCGAAGGGGATGGTATCGCAGAAATTTGATGACTGGAGGACAGTTGTATTGAGTTTTTGCGCAGAGCTGTTATTCACAAAATACAACAGGAGTAATGTGATGATTACCAGACGGGTTGCCATTAATTTCATTTTCTAGTATGAATAAATATACAGGCTCAAATATATTTTAAAAAATTGATGATTACTCCGTTTCCTTTGAAAGAAGTGGAACAATCAATATTGTAAAAAACGGGATACAACCCTACTATTCATTGATCATCAATGGCCAGATCCTCAATTATTGAGAATCAACAATCCTTTCGTTTGATGACTGCCTTTTTAATACCGCATTTCTGTAGGCTTCTCCCCATTTTGCAATTTCATCGATGAGGGGCTCCAATGTCCGCCCATATTCGGTCACTTCGTATTCTACGGTAATGGGCTTGGTGTTCATAACTGTACGGCTTATAAGGTGATTTATTTCCATATCTTGGAGTTCTTTGGACAGCATCTTGGCCGCAATGCCGTCGACCTCTCGAAGCAGATCCATAAAACGCATCTTCCCACCCTCCATCAAGGTGCCCAAAATGTGAAATTTCCATTTGCCAGATAAAATTTCCATCGCGTCTCTGATAGCCGCTGTGCGCGCTTTACAGTCAGGTCTATTGTTGAGGGTTGCATTTTTCTTCATCACTATCTTTGTTGTACATCGCAAAATTACAGTGTGAAATTACGGAAACACCTATTAGTTTCCAAGAGGAAAGTAGTTTCAAAAAGGAAACTGATAGCGTTTGTATACTGTGTCTATATTATTTTTGCCACAGATTTTAAAAAAAACAAAAAATGAAAAAATTATTAGTGATCGCAGCATTAGCTTCCGTAATATTGGCTTCTTGTGGAGGCGCAAACGGAGATAAAGCACAAACAGGAACAGAACAGCAGGTGGCTGAGGAAAAAGGTGCAACCTATACCGTAGATTCCACTGCTAGTTCCATCAAATGGAAAGGATATCACAAAGGTGGTTTTGATCCGAGATTCGGTACATTGAAAAGTGAAGGTACAGTATCTGTAGAAGGTGGTACCATCACAGCTGGATCATTCAACATTGACATGAACTCCGTATTGACAGATTCAAGCTCGGTAGATCCGGCGAAATCAGGTGGTAAAACCTCTCTGGATCTAGACGGCCATTTGAAAACGGCAGATTTCTTTGAAGTCGAAAAATATCCTACTTCTAAGTTTGAGATCACCGGTGTGGCTGCATTTGATGCTGCAAAAGATAAAAGCGTGATTGCCGATGCTACAAATGTCATCAGTGGAAACTTGACTATCAAGGGTAAGACAGTGAATGTCTCTTTCCCGGCAAAAGTAGTCGTTACCGACAATGAAGTAAGTGTTCAATCTAAATTTACGATCAACAGACAAGATTGGGGACTAGCTTATGGTACTGAAGGCGATCCTAAAGATTGGATGATTTCTCAAGAGGTAGATATGGAATTGAATATCACCGCAAAAAAATAATCCGTTATCTATAAAAAAAGGCTTTAAATATATTTAAAGCCTTTTTTTATAGATATTTTTTACTTCTTCCTTTGATACTTTCAGTTCTGATGATCTCCAAAAGAATCTAATCGCCATATTCACCTTAGTTCCTGTTGCTCGAGGATAATATTGTTCAACGGTTATATTATTTACGTAGTTAAACTCTTTAACGATATATAGCCTCAGATAGCTGTGTTTTTTGAATTGCCCTAACTTCGGGCTGACACGTTATTGATTCCAAATACAGCAGTGGACTGTGACAAGTTCTATATTAAAATATTTTTTACTTATCCTTTACTTAGTCTTTACATAGCAAATAGCTAAGTATTGGCTATGTAAAGGCTATGTTATCCATACGTAAATGATAGTCTAATCCATAATTGTATCCTATTCCTACCTGTCTTTATCTTTACCTTGGACCTAATCAATACACATCGTTACCAAAACGACCTATTCAGCTTGTCTATATAGGCATAATCTCACTTTCGGCATATTTATTGCCACGATATTTGCCATTTTGGATATTGTTAGTTAATTTGGACTAACAACTTTGTAAACCTTCACCTGCATTTGTTCGTCCTAGTTATTTTTTCGCCTAGGAGTATGGGGTACGCTTTTTTGATTTAGTCCGTTATATGTCTAACATGGGGGCGAGCATAAATGCGGGGATAGGTGAACTATTGTCCTTTTTTTAATTGCGATACCTCGATTGAGAAGCAAGTATGTCATGGAATTTAAGAAATAGCTGAATTGATGGACCACTCCGTTTTGATTAATTATCTGCATGATGGCAATGACGCAGGTCTGATCGGTGTATATCGCCTTTACAATAAACCATTATTTTATTTCGTACAGCGGTATCTCAAAAATTATCAAATAGCAGAAGAGGTCGTTGCCGATGTATTTGTGAAGGTATGGGAAAGAAGACTGCAATTTGCCGATATGAATCGACTACGTGCATTTCTCTACATTGCAGCCAAGAATATGTGTCTCAATAGACTACGCGGAGAACGGATATTTAAAGATGCCGAAAATATTGAGGACTATGATCAACTTTTGACTGAAGATGGGGATGCATTTACCCAAATGGTACGTGCTGAGCTGTTGAAAAGTATCATGGAGGAGGTCCAACGTCTGCCCGAAAAGCAACGACAGATCTTTCAGATGTCTTTTCTGGATGATATGAGTATTGATGAAATCGGTACAAAGTTGGGGATGTCTCCGAATGCTGTGTATGCTAATAAATCACGTGCTTTGGCAACTTTGCGTGGACATCTCAAGATGAAAAACTCGCTATACGTCGCTACGCTGTTTTACTACCTCTTCCGATAAACTGCATTTTCAATATTTATATTTTTTTTAAACTTCTATGTAAGGTTTTGCAGATTGTGGTGTTTCTATTGTAGTACGTAACCAATAACCATGCAAAACCTCGATCGAATAGTAGAATTATTAAAGGGATATTTGGGCGGTGACCTGACTGCTGACGAATCTATTGAACTGCAGGAACTGTTTGCAGCTCACCCCGGTCTTGTCGAATTGTCCAGTGAACTGAAGGATATTGGTCAACTGGAACATGCATTGCAGGACTATGAAACGCTATACAATGAGGACCGTGTCAATAGGGAGCAGCTCGTATTAAATGATATCCTACTCCGGATTAACGATGGAAAGGGGGGGAGGGGCGGACACCATCTGAGACAAAATATTTGGTTGTATAGTGCAGTCGCAATCGCGCTACTCGTATTGTCTGCTGGACTTTTTATGTTACGGGACTACTATTTGATGATTCCGTCAAATGGAAGCGATCAATTGCTAACAGAAAATTTTACACCAGGACACAATAAAGCAACTTTGGCTTCATCCGATGGAAATAGTATCGAACTTAGCGATACCCATACCGGGATTGTCGTCAGCGACAATATTACTTATAGTGATGGTACGCATCTGGAGTCGGGGCATCATACCCATGAAGATACACGGCTTACCCTATCCACACCCAAAGGTGGTCAATATCAGGTGACCTTAGCTGATGGGACAAAGGTATGGCTCAATGCTGCTACTGTACTGCGGTATCCTCAAAAATTCGGAAATGATGTTCGAGTAGTCGAATTAGAAGGAGAAGCATACTTCGAGGTCGCCAGAAATGAAAAAGTCCCATTTGTCGTCCGGACAAAAAATGAAAGTGTACAGGTGCTGGGTACGCACTTTAACGTCAATACTTATAAAGATGATCAAATCTCTACCGTCTCTCTGTTGGAGGGGAGTGTGAAAGTGTCGTTACCAAATGAAACCTCCAAAATTTTGAAACCAGGACAGCAATGTGTCTCACACACAGACCACATGGAGGTGCAGCCTATGAACGCAGGTGAGGCTGTGGCATGGAAGAATGGTGAATTCATGTTTAATAGTGAAAGCTTGGTTAGTGCGATGGATAAAATCGCACGCTGGTATGATATCGAAGTCATCGTGGAGCCTCAATTGAGAGAGATTGCGATATGGGGAACCGTGTCCCGATACGATAAATTTGACAAGGTACTTGAATTAATAAAGCTTGTGGATAAAAGGATAAAATTTAAAGTAGAGGGGAGGAGGGTCATGCTCATGAAATAATCTTACTGCAGGATAAGAATTAGTACAGATAAAAAGAAACCGAAGAAGGTGGTGCTTCTTCGGTGTAAAAGGTTCCAATTCTAAAAAGAGATATCGTATTTTTTATAAACTAAAACCAATTAAAGGTAATGAAAAATTACAATTTATCATTGGGGATGGGCGTGCTATGCCCCAAATATAAATACCTGATTATAATGAAACTGATCGCCATGCTACTCTTGCTGGGCTTATGCCAAGTTCGGGCCGAAACTTTTGGACAGAACATCAGCATATCACACTCCAAAATGCATATCGTTGAACTATTTCGAGAGATAAAGAAGCAAACAGGATATACGGTGGTATGTAATGCTGATATTATCAGGACGAGCCCTCGTCTTAAAGTCGATGTACGTAATAAACCGTTGCGCGAAGCACTGCATGTGATCTTGTATCCGCACAACTTGGAATATACACTAAAAGATCGTTCAATAGTTGTTCGGAAAAGAATAGTAAGCGAGGTAGAGGCTATTTCTACAGCCCTGCCGACAATGGACCAAACCCGGGTTACGGGAGTAGTAACTGGCTTGGATGGAATGCTATTGGCAGGGGTCACCGTCAGGGTTAAAGGTAAGGCTGCCAGTGAGGCAACAGATGGTAATGGTCATTATGAGATCGAAGCATCTACAGGAGAAAGCCTGCTATTTAGCTATATTGGTTATGAAATGAAGGAGGTGTCGATTGGGACCGATCTCCGCATTGATGTCAAGCTGCAATTGTTGAATGAAACACTGACAGAGGTAGTGGTGGTGGGTTACGGTACACAGAAGAAAGCTGTAGTGTCAGGTGCAATTGCCTCGGTAAAGGGTGAGGAATTAGCAAAGTCTTCGTCCGTGAATCTCTCTAATTCTTTTGCAGGTCGGTTACCAGGAGTTACTGCTATGCAAAATAGCGGTGAGCCCGGTGGTGATGGTTCTACTATTCGTATTCGCGGTATCAACTCGTTACCTGGAGGTAATAGCAACCCATTGATCGTCATTGATGGTGTGCCACAACGGGCAGGAGGGATAGATCGCATCAATCCGAATGATATTGAAAGCGTCTCTGTACTAAAGGATGCCTCTGCTGCCATATACGGTTCTCGTGCAGGCAACGGTGTTATCCTAATTACCACCAAGCAAGGTAAAGTCGGGGCAATTCAAATTTCTTACGATTTTACCTATGGAATACAGCGTGCAACACGTATTCCAAAAATGGCAAATTCGGAACAGTACACCTCTATCATCAATGAGGTAACAGGGGTGTATCCACGTGATCCGGCTAAATGGTCAGACATATGGAAAGCGTTCAATACAGGTACAGGCACCTATGAGACGCCTTCGGGACCGATCAATCCAGAATATAGTCCCGAAGAAAGACAGCAGTATATAGATGGGTCGGATCCGCTACGTTACCCGAATACGGATTGGTTTGCTTCCACTATTAAAGACTGGTCTCCACAACAACGGCATAATCTGCAAATAAATGGAGGTACGGAAAGCGCACGATATCTGATATCTTTAGGCTATCTAAACCAAGACGCGATTTATAAGAATTCGGCGACATTTTATAAGCAGTATGACTTACGGGCCAATCTTGAATTCAATTTAGGCAAGTACATTACGGCGAGATTAGGAATAACAGGGCGTGAGGAAGCGCGTAATTTTCCGACTAGAGGAGCTGATGCGATTTTTAGGTTTCTTGCTCGGGGTCTACCTACTCATATCGCGACATGGCCCAATGGACTTCCAGGACCAGATTTGGAAAACGGTGCTAATCCTGTAGTGATCACTACGGGAGCAACCGGCTATGATAGAAATACCAAGGATTATCTGCAAAATACAGGAGCACTGGATATCAAAATACCAGGTGTCGAAGGGTTAAAATTAACAGGAACAGCTTCCATTGACAAGTATTGGGGTAGGTGGAAGAGATGGGAAACTCCTTGGACCTTATATGATTGGGATAAAGTGAGTTTTGAGGCTGATGGAGTCACTCCAAAATTATCAGGCTATGTGCCAAAAGGAATAGATCCTATGGCTCAACTTCGAGAAGCTACCGAAGATCAGTTAGCCATCAATCTATCGGCTTTACTTTCCTACGAAAAAACGATAAAGGGTGGACACAATATTTCATCAATAATTGGATTGACTCGTGAGACAGTTGCCAATAATGGTTTCTTTGCTGCTCGCATGGATTTCCCTTCGACATTGGTCGAACAACTTAATTTTGGGGACCGCGTTCGCCAGACCTTGGGCAATGAAAATACATACGATCGGGCACGCTTGAGCTATTATGGTCGTGTGAACTATAATTACCAAGAGAAGTATCTTGTGGAGTTTAACTGGAGGGTAGATGGATCCTATATTTTTCCACCAAACAAACGGTTTGGTTTCTTTCCAGGAGTATCAGCCGGTTGGCGTGTATCAGAAGAGGGATTCTTCAAAAATAATGTAACCTTTGTTAATACTTTAAAGTTGAGAGGTTCCTGGGGACAAATGGGGGCAGAGGCCTACGCCGGAGGAGTGCTGCAAGAATATAAATACTTATCATTGATGAATACCGGTCAGGGCGTATTCAGTGATAAACTCTATCAGACACTATATGAAAGTACTATTCCCAATCCTAACTTCACATGGGAAGTCGCCAACAATAGCAACATCGGATTGGATGCCTCTTTTTTAAATCATAAACTGGCATTAGAGCTTGACTTTTTCTATAATAAACGTACCCATGTATTAACTACAAATCCTGCCGTAGTACCGACTAGTACCGGTATCGCTAACAATCTACCGATTGCAAATCTAGGTAATCTTACTAACAAAGGTTATGAGTTTAAATTGACGTACATGGACAAAGCTGGAGACCTATCCTTTAACATAGGCATTAATGGCGGTTTCGCCAAAAACAATGTGCAATACTCCAGTGATGTGGCCAATACATTACCTTATCAACGTCAGATAGGCAAGGTGACAGATTCATGGCTCGTGTATTTGTATGATGGCGTCTTCAAGGATCAAGCGGCTATTGATGCCAATACGGTGGATTATAGTCCTCTGGGACTGAAAAATGGGGAATTATTGCCAGGCGACATGAAGTATGTAGATTATAATGGGGATGGTAAAATTACGAGTGATGATCGCGTGCGCTTGAATCATAATGGTACACCTACTTTTACAGGTGGGCTAGTGCTTGGCGGGCAGTACAGAGGATTTGATTTCAACATTTTGGTACAGGGCGCTACAGGTGGTATGCGAAGAATGGGGCCCACTGAATCGGGGTTGATCGGGAACTATCTCGAATGGAATTATGAAAATCGCTGGAGTATAGACCATCCGAGTGATGTAGACCCTCGTCTGACCAACCGATCGGATACCTACTATACGTCAACTGATAATACGTACTGGATACGAAGTACCAATTATGTGCGATTAAAAAATGTCGAATTGGGATATACGCTGCCAAGTGATTGGGTAAATAGAATAGGTATGAATTCGATCCGTTTTTACACGAATGGTATCAACCTGCTGACTATTGATAAAATAAAAATATGGGATCCTGAGGCAGATAACAGCACCGGCCAATTTTATCCCCAGTCCAAAATCATCAGTTTTGGGTTAAAGGCTATATTTTAACCCGATTATAAATAATAAAATAATTGAAATGAAGACATTCCTGAAAAATAAGGTTCCTAATATGTTTGCTGTTATGCTATTGTTTATGACAGCATGCAGTACAGATTTTCTAAATGTGCCTCCTCGTAATGCATTCTCAGATGAGACGATATGGCAGGATCCGGTACTTGCAGAAAAGTTTGTGAGTGATATTTACAACGTCTTTGAGGCCGGTAATTCGGGTTTTACCGAGCAGATGCAAGCGTCCGCTACCGATGAATCTTTGTGGAACCATACCGATGCCTTTCTGTTGTTGAATACAGGCGCGATTAATGGAGCAAATGAAGGTTGGAGTGGGACATCCAGATGGTGGGAGCGTATGTATACGTATATAAGATTTAGTAATATAGCTATCGAAAGGCTTGCGGATGATACTAAAAATAGTATCAGCAATAAAGAGGCAAAGGATAAATTATTAGCTCAAGCTTTTTTTATACGTGCTTATTGCTACCATCAGCTGTTGCGATATTATGGCGGAGTACCGCTTATTACCAATAGTTATCCCTACTCTGAAGATCCAAGCATATATGCGAAGGAACGCAGTACCTATGAAGAGTGTGTCAATCAAATCTTGAAAGATTGTGAGGAGGCTTATAAGCGATTAGGGGATGCCAAACTAGAAAAAGGACGTATTAATGCCCTAACTATTTTGGCGCTGAAATCTAGAACGTTGATCTATGCGGCCAGTGATTTGCACGATGGTACCAAACTGGCGGCTAAAGTTACTGATTTGACAGATCTTTCGGCGAAGTTGTCTTTTTTGGCTTATACCAACGGTTCTCAAGAAGATCGATATCGTCTGGCTCAGACTGCTGCCAAAGCAGTATTAGATGCAGGTACGGGTTATAAGCTGAATCTTACTGCACCAGTCTCGCCCGAACAAGGGAGAGTGAATTATAAAAGTATTGCCATGGGTGGGGGCAGTAAAGCGGAAGGCATAGATGCAGGCGCAGCTGCAGATATCCTTTATGCTCGATATTTTATTACCGAGCAAAGTTCATCACATGCTCGTGACAATGGTCCAAATGGTTACAACAATTGGGGGGGAAATCAACCTCTGGGTCTTTTGGTAGATGATTATGAAATGAACGACGGGACAAAGTTTGATTGGAATAATCCCATCCATAAAACAAGCCCATATAAAAATAGAGATCCTCGCTTCTATGCATCTATACTTTACGATGGTGCAGATTGGAAACCGAGAAATAATCCTTTAGATCCTGCCAACCAAATCCAGACAGGCACATATGACTTAATGGTGGGGGGCAAGGTGACTAAATTTTCGGGATTAGATACCAAACAAGGACCTAAGGAAGCACATAATGGAACATGGACCGGTTATTACATTCAAAAATTTATTGATCCAGATCCCACTATTATTGATGCTCAGGCGAGGCAATTTGTACCATGGCCGTATTTTAGGTTTACAGAAGCTGTATTCAATTATGTGGAGGCATCTATCGAGCTTGGCGAAATAGAAGTCGCCAGAACCTGGTTGAACAAAATTAGGTTCAGGGCAGGTATGCCAGCGATCATGGCTACAAGTCAGAATGAACTGCGCGAAATATACCGTCATGAGCGCCGCATAGAAATGGCATATGAACAACAGCGCTTCTTTGACACACGTAGATGGTTGGTGGCCAAGGAGACGCTCGGACGTAAAGTTACAATTGTTAAGATCGATGCTACATTTAAGCCTGGGAAGTCCTTATCTGGTGTTTACAAGTATGATGAGTCCATTTACAATTACAACTATACTCCGGAGGAATTTAATAGTAAGGAAAACCGTGTATGGAAGAATCAACTTTATTTTTTGCCTCTCTCACGCGATGAAATACGAAAAAACCCTTTACTGATTCAAAATCCTGGATACGTAGAGTAAATAGCGGTTTATCTTTTCGGATCGCTAGTTATGCTAACTGTATACTATGAAAATTTATATCTTTTGGTGTTAGTGTTTATGTTGTTTATGGGAATATTTAAATCAAAAAAGGATTATTTTTTATATTTTTCTTTATCAAGAAAATAATCAATAACTTTAGGTTAACGAAAATGCTGTTTCGTGAATTCGTGAAACGGCATTTTTTGTTTACCAGATTACAAAAATTATTCACACTAATTTTTTAAACTTAAATATCAACAACATGAGACAATTGAATTTTCTCCCTTTTTTAACGGGAGTGTTGAGTTTAGTCTGTTTATCTTCTTGTCAAAAGGAGATTACACAGGATGCACTATTGACTACGAAGGATCTTCAGACTACAGCTGCGGTGCCCAATGTCGGTGAGATCAAGCTGCTGGAGAGTGTGCTTTTTTATCCATCGAATAATGTATCCAATATCAATGGAAATACCGCAGCAATAGAGGTGGGCATCTACGACAATCTTGCTTATGTGACCAAATTAACTGACGAACAAAAGCAGGGATTGGGCTCAGGACTGAAGCTTAATCTAAATGTGTATGCTGGTACCGCTCAGACAGAACCATTTGGTTACTTTTATTATTTCAAGACTGCTAAGAATACAAGCGTCCCAACGGCAGCTAATGACTCTGGACTTACTGCAGCATATCGGTCACGCAGGGTGGAGATCGCCAGATACATTCTTCCTTATTTATCTACGGTGTGGAACAATTACAATATCACGACCATTACAGCTACTTCACCTGTCGTGTCCTATACATTTGATGTCAGTGCATTTGCGGCGGCTTTAAAAGATCCCGATTCTACGGTATGGATTGCATCCAGCCAAGGTCAACCGGGTAATTCGTCGTATACATACAAGGTGGATCTTTCTTTAACAAACTCCGGTAATACGGATATAAGTACATGGAATAAAGATAATTATGTGCTGCCTATAGTGGGGTATTTAAATATGGGTAGCACGACAGCGCGAACCAGATCGATTACAAGATCCTTTACTGTTCCTGAGGATATTACAAATGCCAAATTGAGAATTATATATACAGGCCCTGAGGGATATTACACGACCAATGTTGTAAAATTGGATAACCAGCAGGTGGATTCTTACAGTACACGAATGATCTGTACACCAGAGAGTAGATATCAACAGCGAAATCCATCTGTAGCCAATGGTAGTGTACAATCAGGACTCTGGAACTATCCTACGCGGAACTATTGCCAGAGTGACACTGTGACACCGCACACAACGATCTTAATGAACAAGCTTACTAAAGGTAGGCACGAGCTTACTGTTGATATGACCCAGAATGCAGTAGCTGCTAACTATGGTGGCAGTATTGGGGTATCTGTAAGCTTGATAGGTACTCAAATACTAAAGGGAATCTCCCTTTATCAACATTGTAGCTACACTGGGTGGAACGCGACCCTTAGTCCTGGCAACTACACGATGGCTCAGTTGACTGCAAAAGGTATCATCAACAACGATGCTTCTTCGATCAAAATCCCTGCAGGCTATACCGTAACTTTGTATGATAATGACAATTTCACGGGTACATCGCTGGTACTTACTTCGGATAACTCCTGTTTGCTAGGGAACTCTTTTAACGACAAAGTCTCATCTTTGAAAATCGTTAAAAATTGATCAAAGGAATATCTGTTGGAGATGGGGGGCGCTCTTTGGTTAACAACAGCATTCCTCTTAGCGGCAACGCAGGATGAGTATGAGAATAACATTAGATGCAGTAGTAAATACTTGCCCATTTTGACAGAGAAAAGCGCACCAAAGGACCCTTGACCTCTGGTGCGTTCTTCCTTATAACTACAGCAGCTATTCTCGTGGGCTTTGAGTATTCAATAGATCCCAAAAGGTTGCCAATTATCTACAGTGGTATTCGGGTTAATGAGGAAATTTTAACTGTTTTAGATCTATTTGGAATAAGCAACAATTAGGTTCAATTTGATAATGTAATGGAAGGTTTGAAGTATCCTTCAATTCGGATATGCCCAGAAAATCAAAGCCTGCGGATGTATAATGTTTTATGAGCTTTGTGTTGTTTCCTAATGTGTCCAAGCGTATAAATTGTTTTCCCGATTGTTCAGCGTATTGTAATGACCATTTCACAATTTCATCTATATATCTCCTTCCGCGAAAAGTGGGATGCGTGCAGATGCGGTGAATATAAATCGCATCATTTTTATCTCGTTCTCCCCAGATTGCTTTATCCTCAAGAGCAATCATCCAATTACACACTATTGTATCAGAAACAACTATCTTCCACTGGCTGCCCTCCGCTATTTCTTTTCTAATAAAGGATTTTTCAAAAAAAGGCCATACCACCATTTTCTGTTGAATCTGAAGGTTTCTTGCCGCTTCATAAAGCGAGAAAATTTCATTGGTATCAACCACTAGACAATTCCTAATTTCCATATTTATGTATTGTTTACATCGTAAAGATCAGCGTATTTGAAGAATTAAAAAATCCGAATCTTGCTTTTTTTAGACCAATGAAGTCTACAAATATGAGATGTATTGATACGAATGTAGACTTGATACCAACGTATATCAGATAGGTAGCTTTAGGGTTATCATCCTCTTTATATTTGTGAAGTATAAGACGATGACTGACCATTAAATCCGGTAGGAGAAGTGATCGATAGTGAGGCGGATCTTTTACTGCAAGACTATATTTTTTATGTAGATGTTTAATACAATTAGATTTTATCCAACCCTTTAAAATTAGAAAATATGAAAAGAATGAAGACAACGGTGGCCATTCTAGCGATTTCAATGGCTTTAGCATTATCAGGATGCAGTGGGGCAAGCAACGAGCCAGCGACACCGATTAATGCGGAACAATTTAATAAATTACGAGAAAGCAAAGATAATGCGGGAAAGAGATTCAGCATTACGGGATATCCTTTTCTGGATAGCGATGTAACGGTTCGTAATGATATGGACATTAGCGTAGCCCTCCACTCGGAGCCCAAAGGTAAGGGCGATTACATTGCAAGTATTGATTTGGGATACAAGGATGATAAGAACGGAATGTATATCCCCGATACGTTTACCGCAGATGATTTACAGATTTTTGATAACGAAGGTAATCAACTGGGTGTAAATGATAAGATAACGATCTCATTTACCATGAAGTTAGATACAAATCGGGAACCGAGAGAAGGAGATTCTAAAATGGAAAAAGATGAGAAGGGTATTCCGAAAATGGTGAAAACAGGACCAATTTATTACGGGGATGGACCTGTGGACATTAAGATTGAAAAAGCTAAATAAAATCGGATGCGGTATCTGTCTTTTGTATTATACTACATCAGTTTTCTGATGGGGGGATTTTCCGTCATTTTTATGGCGATGAAAATCTTTACGTGGGGTGCTGACTTTTATACTCGAATTAATACAGAACTCCTTGTTTTGGGATTGGGGATAGGTCTGCTTTTCCTGTCGAAAATCCTCGAACCTAAAATTCAAAAAACGGAGCAGGGCCGTACCGTGACCAAAAAACTTTAAACGCATAATGATGATGTGGATAGTCGCTATACCGATTGTATTGATTGTACTGGTAATGGTGTATCAGTACGCTTTGCTGCCTAAGATGAAAGCAAAGCATGAAGAAAAACTGAGTCGGGCTTCAGACGACTTTGCGCTGCAAATAGCAGGAAAGGAAGCCGAGACCAAGACCATGTTTATACAGAGTAATGAGCACATAAAACCGATTGTTTTTCAGATTCAGGAGCAAGATATTATGGGTATTATCTCCTGTCAGGAAAAACGTGAAACCAAAGATTTCCTGCGACAGCAAGCGGTGAATATTGCAGGAAAAGCATTGGGACGACTCACGGGAGTCGGGGTGAGAGAAGTGGATAATACGGAACATTATTTTTTGGTCCTAACGCATGCACATCTACACTATCTCCATTATTCTGACAGAGGTGATTGCAAAGAGCATCTCTCTTTTGAAAGAAACGGTATGGAGAACCTTGCGGTCGGTAAGATCACATCCGCCGATATGCTGAAGAATAATGCATTTGTAGGGGAAACCGAGCGCTTGACCTTTGAAAGTGGAGATACGCAGTACAACTTCTTCTTCTATGATAAAATGTATGCACATCCTAAAGCTGGGGATAAGTACAGCACTATGCAGGAAATGTCGAAAGTAAACTATCTTTTTGCGAAGCCTTTTTTAGCATTTGTAAAGCAATATCAGTAGTGGGACAGCTGTAAAGGGAAGGTGTGGAGCTGAATATGATGTAATATATTAAAAAGTCGGGTGATCGGATGTTGCCCATATCATTTGTATATTTACTCCACACATTGTGCTTCTTAAAGAAGTTAAATAAAAAAGAATGACCTCATGACGGCTATTACGAAGTATATATTTTTATTGATCCAAATCTTACCCTTGTTGCTTTACGCACAAAGTAAAGAAGATTATAAAATACTCTTCGGCGATCTAAATTTTGAATCAGCGCACCCTTTTGCAGAGGGAAGAGCACTGGTGTGTATCGATGAATATTATCAGTATATCGATCAAAAGGGAAATCTATTACCGATTAAATTTAAGCGAACCTCCGAATTGCCCAGTGACTTTACAGACGCTAGAGCCGAGATTTACACCAGATCTGGAAAATATGGTTTCATCGACCCGTCGGGTAAATTGGTGATTGATACGATCTATCAGGTGGTAGGTACATTTTCCGAATCTCTTGTATTTGCAGCACGAAAGGGTTTTTATGGTTTTGTCGATGTCAAGGGGACAGAGGTATTACCTATTGACCGAAAATATAGGATTGCTCTTTCCTTTACCAACGGAAGAGCGGTTGTGTCTGATTTTAAAAAATATGGTGCTATAGACAAAAATGGCGCCTTAGTGATTCCGATAGAGTTTGACGAAATGGAACCCTTTCAAGAGGGATTCGCGGTTGCACGTAAGGCGGGGAGTGAATTGTCGGGAATTATTGATGTAACGGGTAAATTTGTAGTTGAACCTAAGTATAAGATCCTTTCTGGGGTGTCGGAAGGTTTAATCGGTTTTTACGATGAAAAATCGGAAAAATGGGGCTTCTTGGATGTAAAAGGTAATATAGTTATACAGCCCAAGTATGTTAATGTTGGGGATTTTTGTGATGGATTGGTTTATGTTGAAAACGAAGATTCCAAGGTTGGATATATCGATCGAGCGGGAAAGCTGGTGATTGATTTTAAATTTGAGGAGGCATGGGATTTTTCTGAAGGTGTAGCGATTGCAGCTGTCGAGATCGAAAAAGATGGTTACAAGCGAAATCGATATGGGTATATTGACAAAAAGGGAAACTGGTTTTTTCAACCTAATTTCTCTGAAGCAAGAGTATACCGCGAAGGGAAGGCACTCGTGTTGGATTCTTCGGTCAATAATCGCCTGCAGTGGAAGTATATTTCCAAACGGTGACCTACGTGTATCGATTTAGGGGGCTGGAAAGTTATACCTTTCTTCATATTGGTCCTGCTTATTGACGAGGTATATTTGCACTACAAGTTAGATATGGAAGCTATAGAGTCCCTACGATATCTGTCACGTAAACTTGGTGATGTAACGTCCCGTGTTATTATCGGGACATTACATCTATATTTTTAATCAGAAAGTAAGACTCAAATATATTTGACATCCTGATTACAGGGATCCGCTTGGTTGCCCAAGTGTCCAATAAATAGGGATATCAGAGGAGTAGAGTTATTGCGCTGCAATTCTGGAGCGCACTTCTTTGCAGATGTCGTTGGTGACTTCCCAGATCGGTTCCGGATCGTCGATATTGTTGATAATTACTTTGTCACAGGTTTCACGATAGGGTAGTAGATATTCATTGTATGAAGGGACAACGTGATTGACCCATTTATAGAGCACATCATCCCGATCGTATCCGCGCTCTATAAGATCGCGTTTCAGTCTTCTTTCCAATGCAATAGACTCTTCGGCATCTAAGAAGATACGCATATCCAATAGTTCGTTGACCTCAGTGTAGTGAAAGATGAAAAGCCCCTCGATAATCAGGATAGGGGCCGGTTTGATCTCCAACAGCTTGGGTTTAATTGCCGGATTATTGAACGTATATTCTTCCTTATGTATTGTCTTGCCATCAAAGAGATCTTTAATGTCCGAATAGAACGCTTCTCTGTCTATTGATGTCGGGATGTCAAAATTATAGAGCCTATTCTCTTCCTGGGTCTTGGTATTGGCGGGGATGTAGTAGTCATCTTGAGAAATCAGTGTAATCTCCTGCTTGTCAAAGTGCTTTAGAAAACTGTTTAAAAAAAAAGTTTTACCCGAACCGCTACTTCCAGCAATCCCAATGACGAAAGGTTTGTTATTCATGTATAAAATCAAATATTTTAAATATGGCGTCTGGCAGACTTAGTTATTCACATGCGTAGCCATTATTACCTAATTATTGCTCCAAAGGTACGCCATAATTTATTTCTACCAAAAACCGTTTGTCCAATGCTCCGATATATGCAGCTGCGGACTTAGATAGTACGACGATGGCATTTTCGGTTTCGGCATTGTCGTTGAATTTGCCAACGACCTTCGCATAGGTTACATTATTAGTCATTGGATTCGTAATTTTGAGAATGGTGCCGATAGGAGCGGTCTTGTGTAGTGCGAGGTTGCTTTTTCCTTCGGAATTGAGATTGGTCATCCATACGGCAATGCCACGTTCCTTTTTCTCGCGTATGCCATATTTGTTGGCGGAGATTTCGTTGTAGGACGAATCCCGTTCTGTAGTATCTACACGGGTAGTATCAATAGGAGTCAATACCACTTTGGGTTCTTCAATAGGTTGAGGGAGGGCTGTGTTTGGTATTTTTAAAAGTTGTCCCTCTCTTACAGAACTGTTTGTGAGGTTATTGAATTTTTTAATATCATCCACAGATATTCCAAATCTTTTGGATATGGCATACAATGTTTCGCTCTTACCTACTTTATACTCTGTAAAGTCACCTTGTTGTGTAGGGGAACCCGCATTTTTGCTACCCTGTTTTGCAGGAGTACTATTTGCAGCCTGTTGCTGAAAAGGACGCCCTGTCGGAATTTTGACAATATCGCCAGGCTTGAGATCCTTGCTGTTGTTGACCGACATAATGCTTTTCACGACAGCGTTATACTGGCGACCAAGCTTATAATAAGTGTCTTTTTGCTCAACTTTATGAAGGATATAGATCTCTCCTTTAACATTTTCAACGCCAACCGAATCCTTTGGGGCGATGTATAGAGGGGCTGAGCTTGCGTATATATTCGGGACAGAAAAACCTGCAAAAGCAACAAATGCTATTTTCTTAAAAATAGTAGATTTCAATAGTTTGTTCATGATAAAATTATGCAATTATACTAAATACGAAACAATTTCTTGTTTATTATAAGACATTAGAAATATCTGTTCGTTTATTTGAAAATAGGGTTGGGGTATCATTTTTGTCATATTCTCCAGTAGAACCTTCTTATTCAGTACTTTAAATTTGTCTGATACCAGCACTTGTAAATTGTACCCCTCTTCATGGCGAGCGTGGAAGCACCATACAAAACGTTGTTTGGACTTACTGATCCAAATGGTGTCTTCAAAGTCACTATTTCTTAAAAAATCAGGAAGAATACCGTTATAAGCCAATGGGAAATTAATATGATTGGAACAATATGTAATCGCTAGGTCAGGAGGACTCAGACGCTCGCCTGAGCTAAGGGATAGGTATTCTTCAAACCCTACACTGATCTTATGGTGCCGGACTTTCAAGATCGACTTGAATACGTCGACCAATAAATAATGGTGCCATTCATGAGCGATGTGACGGGACGGTATGTGAATAATAAGTATCCCGGCAACCTGGGGGGCATTACTACCCACTTTTTTTAATATCAAATAGTCTTGTTGGATCTCCGCTAATGTCCATTCTTTTGTTTTTATTTTGAAATCTTCCAATAGCGAACGGCCTTCAAAATCGAGCACATGAAAGGATGGAGTTGTATCCATCTGATCACGTGTCTCTATGGCTAACAAACGCGCCTCCGAGTCTGCCTCGATCTTCCATATCGGACTCGAAAACTTTTTCTCAAATGCTTTATTAATTGTATATTTAACCATTACGCTCAACACAAATTTCAACCAGTTAATGATTGAATATATGAACAAATTTACAAAAAGCTTTTTAACCTTTCTAAGCTTAATGTTATGTTTAAGCATAACGTCAATTCAAGCACAACAGATATACAAGGTGCAGATAAAGGATGAAATTGGTCCAAATGCCTGGAGAATATATAAAAATGCTTATAAAAATGCGATCGAGGCCAAATCAGATTATTTTCTGATTGATATGAATACATTTGGCGGAGCGTTGAACTATGCCGACTCCATCCGTAGCGCATTATTAGAATCTAAGATCAAAACCATTGTTTATGTCAATCATAATGCGGCCTCGGCCGGCGCTCTTATTGCAATCGCTTCGGATCATATTTTTATGCAAAAAGGGGCGAGTATAGGTGCTGCTAGTGTTGTGGATGCCAAGGGTGAAGTCTTGCCTGAAAAATATCAGTCTTATATGCGCGGACTCATGAGAGCTACTGCTGAAGCAAAGGGGAGGAATCCTCAGATTGCCGAAGCGTTTGTAGATCCATCGGTATCATTGCCAGCATTGAAGCCAGATGGAAAATTATTGACAATGACTGCTACTGAGGCTGTCAAATCAGGGGTCGCCCAAGCGGAGGTGACTTCCGAAAAGGATATCTTCGTTGCACTCAAATTTCCTAAGCCTGTAATTACGCAGCACAAGACGTCTGCGATTGATACTATCATTGGTTTTTTGATCAACCCCATGGTCAGCGGTTTGTTGATACTATTGATCATAGGCGGAATCTATGCTGAAATGCAGACACCGGGTATAGGATTTGCGCTGGTTGTGGCCTTAGTGGCGGGCGCTTTATTTTTTGCACCTTTGTACATGGAAGGGCTTGCTGCGCATTGGGAGATTGCGCTGTTTGTGTTGGGCGTGATCCTGATCGCATTGGAGATCTTTGTGATACCGGGTTTTGGAGTGGCCGGAATTATGGGTATCGTCTGTCTGGTGTGTGGGTTGGCCTTTAGTATGGTCTCCAATGATTATTTTGATTTTAAGTTGGCGCATCCTGGGATGCTTTTTAATTCGTTTATGATTGTAATAGGTTCAATGATATTAGCCATTGTATTGATGGTGATTTTCGGGAAGAATATTTTAAGATCTTCCGCATTTAAGCGATTGGTTCTTCAGGATGAGCAGAAATCCGAAGAAGGCTTTACCTCATCTGTTCATAAGACAAATCTATTGCACAAAGAGGGGGTGGCGAAGACGGTGTTACGACCTTCAGGTAAGATTGAAATCGAAGGCGTCTGGTATGACGCTGTTGCGTTAGACGGCTTTATAGAGGTAGGGGCAAGGATATATGTAGAGAAACACGAAAATTACAATCTATTTGTTCGGAAAATAGAAGAGCTAAATTCTTAATTTTACAAGAAGGGGCTGCTTATCTAAGCAGCCCCTTCTTGTAAAATATCATGTTTTACGATTGTGTGTCCTATTAGAACTTTGCTCCCAACGTCAACACGGCACTCGTGCGGTTGTTTTTGATTTCAGCGACGGGATTAGGCGTTGCCCAAAATTCCGCGTCAAATACATACGGGCTTTCATAGTACTTGAATTTATCGTGTACCACTGCTAAGTCCATGTACAAGGAGCTACTCAATTTCACGCCAAGACCGACAGAGCCGGAGTAGTGGCTATAATCAGCGTCTTTATATGGATTGCCATAATAGTTGAAGCCGGCACGTCCACTTAAGATATTTGTAATTAAGTATTCACCTCCAATTCTAGCATTTATCGCCGCCTTGTAGGTGTCTTTTACCGAGGCTTTCATGTTGTCTTCAAACTGTTGATCCACAAAGTTGATAGATCTGAAACGTGTAGTCGAATAATCTGTGAGATCGGCGTCAACAGTAAGCAAGCCTCGCGAGAAAAATTTGGTCACACCTAGACTATATTCAAAAGGTGTGATGATACGGATATCATCAGGGGCTTCATCTCTGATCTGAGAACCGGGCAATGTCGCGCCGCTTGCCGTGTAGAAAAAATCCGTTGTAAAGTATTTGTCATCTTGTACGGTCAACCACGTTGGAGTTTTGATGGTAACACCAAGGTTCCAGTCGGTCGTAGGCTTATAGATCATCCCGAGTTTAACATCAAATCCGGAGCCCTGGGTATATTGATCCAAATAATTATCCACTGCATAACCTACGTTCAGATACTTATTTTCTGTTTTAGTAGGATCTAAAAAGATAGAGTTGGGGTTTTCGGCAGTGACCTCAGCTGCATTCTTGGTTGTTCCTTCTTCGGTGAAGCGATGGTTCATCTCATATTTGAATGAGGTCATCGAAAATGTAGCTCCGAGGAATAACGTATTGCTATAGTTTGCTCCAAATGACATGGAGGTCTTAGAGCGGTCACCTCTGCTTCTGATGCTATTTTCCTGGTATTTGTCTCCATTTTGTTTTGCAATAGGGAAATAGCCACTCTTGTTAACATCTGGGTATGAAGTTATAAATTTGGAACCGATCAAATCCCTTTCCCATGGGGAATTGGGAGAGCGGTAAGCGTCATCTGAAAAGAACTGTCCTATTGTACTTTCGGGATTGTTGCCCGAGTAAAATGTGTTTTCTCTGAAATTGTTGGTTCTGTCGTAGCTAAGGCCAATATTAAAGTTCAACCAGCCTTCTGTCAAGTTGTCTCCTACACCTCTTGCCGATGGAAAATGAAGCACAATACCCGCATTGTCAATGACGAAGCGCCCTTGGTTTTGAGAATTACTCTGGCCGAAGTAGTTGGTCTTGTTGTTGTTGTTGAAATAATTGAAGGTGACGGCAATATCGGATTGTCCAAAAAATCCTAGTCCTGCGGGGTTTCCAGCTACAGCGCTGATGTCACCGCCCAAAGCTGTCTGTACATTGCCCATTCCTTTGAATCGGGCAGTACCGCCTTTGTATTCCTGTGAAAAAAGAAGAGCTTCTTTATTAAATTGTCCGTAAGCGGTACCCAGCATACCGGCGATAAATAGAGTTGAGCTTAATAGGTATTTTAAATTCATGTGTCTAATATATTTTACATCATATGGTGACAAAACAATAGTCAATACGCTTGCGCATATTGACTATTGTTTTGTTATTAGATAGTTGGATTAACGAGATCTTGTAGAGCGACCTGATCCGCTGCTTCCTCTTGACGACCCGCCACTGCTCATGCCAGACGATGATCTGCCTGAAGAAGAAGACGGAGTATAAGATGGTCTTGAAGCTGGCTCATATGATCTACCTGATGATCTGCTCGATGGAGCGGAGCGATTTTCAGTAGGTCTGGAAGTCGAGCGTGAGCTTGGTGTTGCACGCTCAGTTGAGCGAGTTCTAGCCGAACCCGAAGGATACGTAGATCTAGTATTGTCTCTGGATACCCTTCCATTGTCATAAGTCTCTCTTGTGCGTGTCGAACGGCCCGAACCATTTACAGCTCCAGAAGTGCTACGATTTGAGCTTCTGACGTCTCCGCCTCTAGTGCGGGCTGCTGTCGAACGTGTGCTCGCACCGGTAATGCGACCACTGGCATCTCTGCTGACAGATGCTCCTCTACTGCTTCTGGACGAAGAGACCCGATTGGATGAAGAATTTCTGTAGCTTGAGCTTCTAGAGGACGTACGTACGTTACTGTAGTTGTTTCTATATGCTGTAGAGCGATTGGATGCAACGCGATGTCCACCTCCCCAATATTGATTATGACCTCCATAGTATCCACCTCCATAGTAAGGATGGCCCCAAGAGTTGTAGTACGAGTTATATCCCCAATAATTACCCCAGCCATAGCCCGGAAATCCTCCCCAACCATAGTAACCAGGGTACCATGGATTATATCCCATGCCAAAGCCGATTGACCAACCTCCACCGAATCCATAGCTGAAACCTAATCCAAATCCACTGTAACCATACCAAGGATCAAACCATGGATCATAATAGGACATTCCTGGAGACGCATAGTAGAAGCGGTTGATTCTATTTGCATATTCCAACTCTCCGATATCATCATTGTACTCCTCATCTGAATATTCGTCTGAGTAATAGCCTTCATCAGGCTGTACATATTGATCTCCGTCAGTATAATAATAATCTGGGCTCTGATATACCCGCTGAGCTTTGGATTGGTTATTATAGACATCATCCCTGTAGGTGATTTGTTTGCTGGTTGAGCAAGAGCTGAGTGCGAGCACAGCAACTAGTGTCAACCCACCGAATAATAATCTATTTGTTTTCATCGTGCTAATTTTTTTATTGATATATTTATTGTTGTCAATGGAATCAATGGAGATCGCTGTACTACGTTTCGATGTAAAACGAACTGCTCAGCGTCATCACATGGCGATTTGCAAATAGTAGACTCCTGATGATTTCACGATTTCCATACCTCTTAACCTTCGACAATACAGTCTAATTTATTATCTTAGACGCCAAATTAAACGATTAGTTTAACGTATCTTGTAAAATATTTAAAATTACGGATTTTAATCCGTTCCTATCTTATAGAGACGAGAATTAATCGCAGATTGTTACAATTTTTTGAATAAATATATATATGAGTAAAGGAATTACGAGTCGCGCTGAAGACTATTCGCAATGGTACAATGATCTGGTAATCAAAGCAGATTTGGCCGAGTATTCAGCTGTAAGAGGATGTATGGTCATCAAACCGTATGGATATGGTATCTGGGAGCGTATGCAGGCTGTCTTAGATAAAAAGTTTAAAGATACTGGTCATAGCAATGCGTATTTTCCTTTATTTATTCCCAAATCTTTTTTCTCTAAAGAAGCTTCACATGTGGAGGGATTTGCGACAGAATGTGCTGTGGTCACTCATTATAGACTTAAGAACGATGGTAATGGCAATATTGTTGTTGACGAAGATGCTAAATTGGAAGAAGAATTGATCGTCCGTCCGACATCGGAAACTATTATTTGGAATACCTATAGAGGGTGGATCGAATCCTATCGTGACCTTCCAATTTTGGTCAATCAGTGGGCCAATGTGGTAAGATGGGAGATGCGTACTCGTCTTTTTCTGCGTACGGCCGAATTCTTGTGGCAAGAGGGACATACTGCTCATGCTACTAGCGCTGAAGCTATCGAAGAAGCCGAGAAAATGCTAGATGTATACGCCGAGTTTTCGGAAAAATATATGGCTGTACCAGTCGTTAGAGGTAGAAAAACTGAAAATGAACGTTTTGCAGGTGCACTTGATACGTACTGTATCGAAGCATTGATGCAAGATGGCAAAGCACTCCAAGCGGGAACATCACACTTTCTGGGACAGAATTTTGCTAAAGCATTTGATGTCAAATTTACTTCTAGAGAAGGTAAATTGGAACATGTATGGGCGACCTCATGGGGCGTCTCTACTCGACTGATGGGAGCTTTGATCATGGCGCATTCTGATGATCAAGGATTGGTGTTACCTCCAATGTTAGCACCTATCCAGGTGGTGATCGTACCTATCTATAAAACGGATGAAGAGAAGGCAAATATTGATGTCTTTGTCCACCAACTGACAGCAGAGCTAAAAGCAAAAGATGTGTCTGTCAAATATGATGATCGTGACACACAACGCCCCGGATATAAATTTGCTGAATGGGAGTTGAAAGGTGTGCCTCTGCGTGTGGCTGTAGGATCGCGAGATATGCAGAATGGGACTGTTGAATTGGCCAGAAGAGATACCCAAACCAAAGAGACTGTAGCACAGGAAGGGTTATCCGGTCGGATTGTGGAATTGTTGGATACTATACAAGACAACATTTTCAAAAAAGCACTCCAGTTTAGAGATCAACATATTACGGAAGTAAATTCGTATGATGAATTCAAAGAGGTATTGGAAACCAAAGCTGGATTTATCTCCTGCCATTGGGATGGTACAGTTGAAACAGAAAAGAGAGTAAAAGAAGAAACGAAGGCAACAATCAGATGTGTGCCTCTGGATGCTAAAGATGAGGAAGGGATCTGTATTTTCACAGGTAAACCATCCAATAAGCGTGTATTATTTGCAAAAGCGTATTAATGAGATTGATGCTGGGGTTAGCAAGAAATACGTTTGATCCCTACACGACAACTCAGAACGCACTATAGAACATATGCGATATCTAATATTAGGATGTGGTTGGGTGGGCCAATCTGCTGCTGCTAAATGGCTAGGAGACGGACATGAAGTCTGGGCTTCAACCACCACGTTAGAAAAATACCATCGTCTTCAAGACGATGGTATTTTTGCTTTTCAATATGACTTCGATACCCATGATCTTCCTGTAGAGAGTATGCCTACGGTATTTGACTTTATCTTGGTCAGCATTCCAGCAACTAACCGGCATACGGTGGAAGTGCTCAGAGCGAGATTCGAACGTGTACATACTTTTCTGAACCGTCTTCAATATCAAAAGCTGATTTTTTTGAGTTCTATTGGTATCTATCCCGATATATCCGCATATATTGATGAGTATAGATTAAATGAGGACAGTCTTCATGGTAAATTGAAACTTGCTGAGCAAAGTATAGGACAAATGGAGCGTGTCCATATTTTTAGATTAGGGGGATTATTTGGGAAAAACAGGATTTTTGCTAAATATTTCGAGAACAAGATTTGTAGTACAGGTGGACAACCAGCCAATTTTGTACATGTTGATGATGTGACGACCTTATTGGAATTGGCCTTTCGGAGTGATCTGCAGCACCCGATTTACAATGTAGTAGCTCCTGAGCATCCACTTAAGAAGGACGTGATCCTTGCAGCTGCGGCAAAGTATAATATGGCCTTGCCCTCGTCTTTTGAGGACGTTGATTCTTTCCAAAAGATAGTACTTGGTGATTTGCTTCAGAATGAGTTGAATTATTCGTTTAAATTTCCATCTCCACTGGGCTTTTAACTATTTCATCTGTTGGTGAGTAGGACAGCCCAAGGTCTTATCAAATTCTATAGTTTTTTTGCTACTCGTTTACAGCTACCGGATCAAGTCTGGTATGACGACAACTTCGCCCATAACAAGAGAACTCGATAACTTGGTAACAAGACTCCGCTATCCCATCACCTTTCTTGTGAATACAAAGCATTTTATCTAAGTTTACAATTCACTAAATAAATTGACGATGGCTTACAAATTTGCGACAAAAGCGATTCATGCTGGTCAACAAGCAGATCCTACTACAGGTGCAGTCATGACACCCATATATCAAACTTCGACTTATCAACAGGCAGCACCAGGTGACCACAAAGGTTTTGAATATTCGAGAGGAACTAACCCGACACGTAAGGCGCTGGAAGATTGCCTTGCTGCGCTAGAGAATGGTAAACATGGTCTGGCCTTTTCTAGCGGAATGGCCGCTACCGATTGCGTATTGCGTTTATTAAAGCCGGGGGATGAAGTTGTCACGGGTGACGATCTATACGGTGGATCATACCGCATTTTCACAAAGGTATACGAGCAGTATGGCATCACATTCAAATTTGTCAATACCTCTGAGGCCGAGGAAGTAGCGTTGGCTATCTCAGATAAGACTGCGCTCATCTGGATCGAGACACCCACCAATCCAACCCTGAAGCTGGCTGATATCGAAGCCATTGGTAAGGTAGCCAAGGCCGCCAATGTACTGTATGTCGTAGACAATACGTTTGCCTCGCCTTATCTGCAAAATCCACTCGACCTAGGGGCCGATATTGTGATGCATTCTGCTACCAAATATATTAATGGACATTCTGACGTTGTGATGGGGGCATTAGTGCTTAATGATGATGACCTCTATAAGCAATTGTGGTTTTACTATAATGCGGTGGGGGGTACTCCGGGACCACAGGACTCCTTTTTGGCATTAAGAGGGATCAAGACTCTTCATTTGCGTATGGAAGCACATTGTGCTAATGGACGTAAGGTCGCTGCATATCTTCAGAATCATCCGAAGATCGAGACTATTTACTGGCCTGGATTTGCGGATCACCCCGGACATTCGATCGCCAAAAAGCAGATGCGGGACTTTGGAGGTATGATTTCTATTGTCTTAAAAGATGCAGACTTGCAAGAGACGTTCAGGATCTCCTCGCGATTTAAGGTATTTACACTTGCTGAATCATTGGGAGGCGTAGAATCTTTAATAAATCATCCTGCGACGATGACACACGGTTCTATCCCCAAAGAAGCCCGTGAGAAGGTTGGCGTGGTCGATAATTTACTCCGCTTATCTGTCGGAATTGAAGATGCCGAGGATCTAATAGCTGATTTAAAACAAGCACTAGCTTAATATATAACATATCTACGCTCACTTCGGGATACGAAGTGAGCGTTTTATCGCAATGTCGGATTTCAATCTTAAAGATTTCTTAGATCAAAAAGTCGAAGAATATAATCATCCCGGGTTTATTTCGCATGATCCTATATCCATTCCACATTTATTTGTAGAACAGGAGAATATAGAGATCATGGGATTTATCGCCTCTATCCTCGCATGGGGACAACGTAAAACCATCATTAATAAATGTAAAGAATTAATTGATCGTATGGATGGCCATCCATATGACTTCATTTTGCATCATCAGGAGACAGATCTAAAGCAATTATTAGGATTTAAGCACCGGACATTCAATGACACCGACTTGTTGTATTTTATCGCTTTTTTCAAGTATCACTACTCTAGATTCGGCTCTTTAGAAGAGGCTTTCCTCATTGGACAGGAGGGTGCTGAAGAAGTGAATGTTGAAAGATCCTTAAATGAGTTTAAAGCTTATTTTTTCTCTTTGCCTGATTTTCCAGCACGTACAAAGAAACATATCAGTGCTCCTGTTCAAAAGTCTACGGTCAAACGGATCAATATGTTTTTGAGATGGATGGTAAGACGGGATGATAAAGGGGTGGACTTTGGGATTTGGAGAAAAATATCCCCCAGTAACCTGATCTGTCCATGTGATTTACATGTGGAACGTGTAGCACGTAAATTTGGATTGATCACGTACGACAAAGTCAACTGGAAAACAGCGATGGAACTGACTGAAAATTTGAGGGTATTAGATCCAGAAGATCCCGTGAAATATGATTTCGCGCTCTTCGGATTGGGTGTCGAGCGCGAAATGTAAGATTATAGTTTATCAATTTTGACCAATAAATCTACCAACCTATTTGAGTAACCAAATTCGTTATCATACCAGCCTACCACTTTGACCAGTCCACCAACAATAGAGGTCAATTGCGAATCGAATACGCAGGAGTATGGATTGTTGATGATGTCTACAGATACTATTGGATCTTCTGTATAATACAGCACATGTCTCAAAGAGCCCTCTGCAGCTTCCCTGAATTTTTCATTGATTTCTTTTACAGAGGTCTTACGCTTGAGTGTACAGGTGAAATCTGTAAGCGATCCATTAAGCACGGGCACTCGAATTCCTGCCCCTCCTAACTTACCCTCTAGATGTGGAAACACATTCGTAATCGCTTTTGCGGCACCCGTCGTCGTGGGAATAATTGAAGAGGCGGCGGCTCTGGCTCTACGCAGGTCCCGGTGGGGGGCATCGTGTAGATTCTGATCTCCTGTCATGGAGTGTACGGTGGTAATATAGCCATCTTCAATACCCCAGTTTTCGTCCAAGATCTTCACCAAAGGTGCAACATTGTTGGTCGTGCAGGATGCATTAGATAGGATTGGAGTAGAGAGATCAAATGAAGCGTCATTAATACCTAATACAACGGTTGGTACTTCTTTGTCGGAGGGGGGAGCAGATATAATGACCTGCCCCGCACCTGCAATAAGATGCAAGCTGGCCTTTTCGTGGCTGGTGAACTGACCCGTGGATTCGATGACTACATCGATCGCATTTATTTTCCAGGGTAGTAGCTCGGGATTCCGCTCTTTAAAAACTCGTATGTAGCGACCATTGACAATAAGGTGATCCTTGTCAAATGTTACTGTTCCTGGAAAGGGGCCATGTACCGAATCATATTTGAATAGATGAGACAGGGTTTCTGTATCCGTCAAGTCGTTGATCGATACCACTTGGAGATCATCTTCCAGACTACGGAGTAATATATTCCGTAGCGTATGTCTTCCTATCCGACCGAAGCCATTGATCGCTATTCTGATCATGTATTATTGAGTATAAGCTTTTATGATTTCATTGACATTACGGTCTCCCTCCCAATATTCCTTAAGTTTACCATCGGAACCATAAACATAATTTGCCGGAAACTTGGATGGAACATGAAATTTTTGAATAAAATCCTGATTCCGATCATACAGCATTTCGACATTCGGCTTACCATTTAACTTGGGGCCAAAGCTATCTAGAAAAGATGCCATCAATGCAGGGTCATTCATCGAGACGAAATAAACGTTGACATCTTTGATGCGGTCGTAGTTATCCGACAGCGCTGTTGCTTCCTGTTGACAATGGCCACATCCTGGATCAAACAGTACAAATACTGAGTTTTTGTCCTTCGGGAGATCCATATTGCCAAAGCTAATCCCTGATTTCAATTTATAGAAGGTGAAATCTACTGGAAGTTGCTTTGCTATTTCTTTTGCCACAGCTGGAGCTGGAGCTGAAGGTTGCGCCTGACCAGTTGATGGATTTCCATGAGGGTCTGCTGGAGTTTCGGTAGCTGCCGGGGTGGAAGTCGCCTGTTCGTTAGACTTGTTCTCTGCATTACAAGAGAGAAGAAGCGCTGTTGAGGCCATTCCAATCAGTCCGAAAATGAATTTTTTATTCATATGTCTATTGCTTTTGCTTGATCTGCTAATGTCAACACGGTCTCCTTCCAAGAGCGGCGTCCATAAGCAGATCCTATTTAATGAAATTTGATGTCCAAAACTATGAAAAAAATAGATGTTTACTCACAACAATTCGTATTATGACAGTGACATGGAATAGTCTATGTAAACAATTGCCGTTCCGGATTATGTTGGTATTTGTGGCTCATTGTCCCGATTAGGGGATGACTTGCCATACTCATTGCTATACACTTTAAGCAGTACCCCTACAGAGGATAGGATCAATGGACCAAAGATCACACCAAGCATGCCAAATAGCTTTAGACCAAGTAATACACCAAATACGGTAATCAGTGGGGGGACGTTACCCAAGGTCTTGAGGATCGTGAAGCGCAACACGTTGTCTATACCACCGATCACCACAAAACCGTATACCAGTAGCCCGATTCCATTACCGACCTGACCATTGGCCAGTAAAAAAATCGACAACGGGACATATACCGTCATCGTGCCCAATACGGGGATAATAGTCGAAATCGCGGTCATTCCTCCCCAAAATATGGGATTTTCGACACCCAGTAGCCAATAGCCTAATACAGCTACAAACCCTTGGCATAAAGCCAATATCGGAATACCGATTGCATTGGAGCGGACCATCATATTGACTTCTGTCCAGAGCTCTTGCTTACTCTGCTGAGAGAAGGGGATAGCGTGGTATATGGTGGACTCCATCCGTTTGGCATTCACGAGCATGAAGTATAGGACAAATAATGCTACCAAGAGGTTGACACCGACCTCGGCAATTGAATTGAGGATACTTGGTAAGTATTTTGTTAATTTCTGAAGAGCATTCAGTAAAGCTTCTTCAGAGAGATCGACGCTCTTCAGAATAGGGACGCTCTCTACATAATTTTTTATCGAATTGAAATTTTTGACAATATCATTTTTGTCGCCAACAAGATTTGTCAATTGAGGGGTGATGTAACTGATTAGCCCCCAGGCGGGGAATACAATAAAGATGACAGTGATCAGAATGAAAAGCAAGCTGACCAATGGTTTATTCCACTTTTTTTCCTCGGTAAGCCTAAAGAATACATTTCGGAATAGAATATAGAGTGTCATTGCTCCTAAAAATCCGGGAAGGTAGTAGGAAAGGTTTGTAAAGATCAGAATACAGACCAGGATGATGATAATGATCAGCATGATCTGGTTGATAGAATTGTTGTGAATCTGCCTATATTTCATCGTTTTATGCTTTTTAGGGCGGCGTGTATGTGCAGTCCGTTCTTGACCCTGTAGGTTCAGAATATTGACATCTCAGCTTTATCCCTTTTGTTTTTCTTTAGTTGATGTAATTCGTAAATCTTACGCTACTGAGCAAGTATATAAAAAAAGCGTCAGATAATTCTGACGCTCCTATATTTTATCCATAAATCCATTTGAATTTGTAATCTTTTAATGGAGTCTGCATACGATCTGCCAATCTTAATAGACGGTCTGGAAGTTTGAGTAGGTAGTCCCTCGCTTTTTCTGCCTTCTCATTCAATCCAGTCAGCTGATCAAGCTTCCAATCTGTATTTAGTTCTTTTAGAATGTCGACATAATCTATTGCTGTGTATACCCCAAGACGTTGTGCTGCATCTGAAAAATGTGAAAATGCTTGCCCCTGTGGTTCGCCACTTTCTCTCAGAAATTGTGCTGGCATCACGATCTTCTTACGCATCATATCTTCAAAGGCCAATACGACCTCACTGCCATCAACAACCAGTGCTTGCGAAATAAAAGACATGTATGCTTTTGCATGACGGGCTTCGTCTGCGGCAATGACGCCACACATTTTAGCCAGCAGCTTATCACCTTGTTTTTTAGCAAGTCCCGCTACCCGGCGGTGAGATACATTTGTCGCAATCTCTTGAAAAGAGGTGTAAATAAAATTGCGATACGGATCGCTACCTGTACCGATATCAAATCCATCCTTAATTAAATACTGCGCCGAGCGTTCGAATTCACGCATATTGACACGTCCTGTAAGATAAAGGTATTTATTCAAGAGGTCTCCATGACGGTTCTCTTCAGCTGTCCATGCACGAACCCATTTCATCCACCCCCCTTGTTCATTCTTCTCGACGTCCTCTACCATTGTAAGCCATGACTCGTATGTCGGAAGAGCTTCCTCTGTAAGCGTATCTCCAATCAAAACCGCCATTAAGTCGTAAGATAACTCTTTGGCACTCTCTTGCAAATCTCTCACCTCTTCAAAGAAAGTATCTCGCGAGGAATCGGGAAGAAAATCTGCAGGTTGCCACATCTCCTCTACCGGCTTTAGATATTCGCTCATTTCATTAAGCATGAAAGGCTCCAAGTATTTCATGACCTCTTTACGGGATCCTTCTGGGATTTGTTGGTTTAATTCTTGCATAACAACACAAAGATAATTAAATATTGCCTAATAATTTTTTAATAATTTGATAATTTCCTCCATAAAACGTTCACCTGATGGTCGAATAAGGATTGTGGATGTAATGCGAAACCTTTTAGAGTCTTGCAGAAATGTTGCGTAAATACGCGAGACTTGGATTCTCTAAATTAAATCTAGGGTAATCCGTGGTGGCAAATCCCTAATCGATTTTAAAAGAATACAGTCAATTGACTTATTTCTGATTTAATACTATTAACTTTGTCTACTTTAATAGGAAACATTTTGAAAAACTTAGATATAGCTGAAATCAGAGCTGATTTTCCAATTCTGTCACGAGAAGTAAATGGTAAACCCCTTGTTTACTTGGATAATGGAGCGACTACGCAAAAACCAAAGCAGGTGATTGATGCCATCATAAGATATTATTCGGATATGAATAGTAATGTGCATCGTGGCGTACATTACTTAAGTCAGATTTCTACAGATGCATTTGAAGTCACCCGTCGTAAGGTAAAGCAGTTTATCAATGCAGAGCATGAGCATGAGATCATTATCACGACAGGTACTACTCATGCGATCAATATTATTGCTACTTGTTTTGGTAAGGCCCATATTCGTAAAGATGACGAAATTCTTATCTCCGCCATGGAGCACCACTCTAACATCGTGCCTTGGCAGATGTTGTGTGATGAGGTAGGAGCGAAGTTGAAGGTAATACCCATGAATGAACAGGGGGAATTGGATCAGGAAGCGTATCGGAAACTGTTGAACGAACGGACAAAGATCGTGTCCATTACTTATGTATCCAATGCCTTAGGGACAGTCAATCCGGTGAAGGAGATGATTGCCATTGCCCATCAGCATCAGATACCAGTACTCATCGATGCAGCTCAGGCGGTTCAGCATATGGTAGTGGATGTACAGGCCTTGGATGCAGATTTTTTAGTATTCTCTGGACACAAAATGTACGGGCCTACAGGTGTGGGTGTCTTATATGGTAAAGAGCAGTTGCTTAATGCAATGCCTCCTTATCAAGGTGGGGGAGATATGATCAAAGAGGTCACCTTTGAAAAGACAACGTATAATGAACTTCCTTTTAAATTTGAGGCTGGCACACCTAATATCGAGGCTGGTATATGTCTCGGGGATGCGATTGACTATATCAACGCCTTGGGCCTGGCAAATATCGCAGCCTATGAGGAAGAATTATTGACATATGCGACACAGCAGATAAGTCAGATACCCGGTCTTAAAATTATTGGCACTGCGGCACACAAATCATCCGTGCTGTCATTTGTAGTGGATGGAGTCCACCCATATGATATTGGAGTGATCTTAGATAAATTAGGGATAGCAGTACGGACGGGACACCATTGCGCGCAGCCTGTAATGGATCAGTTTGGTATACCGGGTACCGTGCGGGCTTCATTTGCATGCTACAATACCAAAGAAGAAGTGGATAAGTTGGTGGCTGGTGTGGAACGTGCCGTAGGCATGTTGGTTTAACAAATAAAATATGACAATAAACGAAATACAAGATGAGCTCATCGAAGACTTTTCCTTCTTTGAGGATTGGATGCAAAAATACGAGTATATTATTCAATTGGGTAAAGAGTTGCCCTTGATTGATGAGCAATTTAAAGTTGAAAATTATATTATTAAGGGCTGTCAGTCTAAAGTCTGGCTTCACCCCGAGATGGAGGATAGCAAATTGGTGTTTAAGGCCGATAGCGATGCTGTTATTACAAAGGGATTGGTGAGTCTGATGATCAAAGTGCTATCCGGACATACGCCGGAAGAAATTGCAAAGGCTGATTTGTATTTTATTGATCAGATCGGGTTGAAAGAACACCTTTCGCCAACTAGAGCGAATGGCTTGCTGTCGATGGTCAAACAGATGAAATTGTACGCTATTGCGTTGCACGCTAAGAAATAATACGTATTGATTACATAGGGGGTGATCGCATTCTGGAGCTCCCTATGATATTGTCCCAAATATTAAAGTATCAGCCCCCCTTTCGTTTTTCTCTGCTGTCATCTATTCTAATTTATAGTATTTCCGTAGCTTCCCTTTCATATAATTTTGTCTTTTAATATGATATCCGCTAGAAAAATATGGACTAGACGTCGTATTCTGATTATTACGGGTGGAGCCGTCGTTTTTCTTTTAGCAGCGTTGATGCTGCTGCAGGTCATCAATAACCGATCACAGGCTTTGAATGTGAAGATGCTGCAGGAGTTGAGTGCAGAGAAAGCATTGTTGATACAGAAGGAGTTTGAAATATTGGATCGAAATGTCTTATTGATCCGAGAATTGGCTAATACGGGTGGGTACGATGCCATCGGCCATTTGATTGAACAGGATAAGAAGAGAAGCTTTATCGTCGCCTATCAAATCTGGGCGCCCTACGAGAATCGTGTAGTTCATACATGGGTAGCAGATACGGGCACCGTTTCGGACCTGACATCATCTGAGTTAAAGCAACCTCCTGCTGGAATGGACTCTGTGAGGTTGATACAGACTACTGCAGGACATCATATGGCTAGGGACTATAAGTTAGCAGAAGGGCGGATTTTACGGATATATATCGATCTCCTGAAGCTTAATGAACATTTTATGTACTCGAAACTTAGTGTTCGTGCATACTTTGAACTGTATGATGCTGATGGGTGGTGCCTGATTCATCCCGATATTGCTAAAGTAGGGATCAGAAATCTTCAGAAAGTCTCCATGTTGAACTATGGGCAGGATACGGTGTTAATGTCTGACTATATTCACTTACAGGTACTCGTTCAGAAATATAAGATCGAAGGTCTACTCGGATCATCGGAGGCGCTTGTCTCTGTACTTTTTATTCTGACGGATGAAGAGATAGCGGGAATAGGGCAGTTAAGCCTGTTTTTGGGGCTGATGGTGCTTGCTGTGGTGTTATTATTCTTCTATGTGCTCTATCGTGAACGGCAGAAAATATTTAAACTGGAGATGGCCGGGCTTCATCATCAGAAGGAGGAAGCGCTATTTCAGCTGGAACGTCTCCGTGAAAAGATGGATCCTCATTTTCTGTTTAATACTTTAGGGACTTTACAGCAACTGATTAAAAAGGATAGTCTACTGGCACAGAATTTTGTGTCCAAATTGGCGAAAGTCTATCGGACATTCCTGACTCAGGGAGATGGCGAGCTCTCGCCCCTGAGTACAGAGCTTGCACTAGCAGAAGAATATTTCTTCTTACAAAAGATACGCTTTGGAGCGGGACTTAATGATCTTGATGTAGCAATTGGAGAGGAAGTGTATACGGGGAAGATCCCTAAGCTCGGATTACAGATGCTGATAGAAAATGCGATCAAGCACAATGAAATCTCGGTAAAACATGCGCTCTCCATCAGGATAAAGGTTGTCGATAATAGGGTGGTAGTCGTTAATAATTTGAATCTGCGACGATCTATTGACGACTCAAGTGGATACGGTACACGATATCTTGAGAATGTCTATAAGTATCATGGTGTTGAGGGATTTGAAATTATTCAAAGGCGTCACGCATTTGAAGTTTATCTCCCCATTATATAGATGAGCGAGATGGTTCATCTCCTAATTAGGAAGATTCACTCCGATTTGAGGCGTGTTCACGGATAGTAATTTTATAATCCCTGTAATTCTTGGCATCTTCACGACTCAATTTTTTTGACCCAACTCGAATGCACTTCATGAGATGATCATGTATTTGCCAGTCGCGTAGCGAATGGACAAGATGATCATGCTAGCTGTCTATTGGTAGACCGCACATTCATAGCTTTTGAAAACGGCAATTTTAGAAACAAATGATGAACATTAATCTTAAAAGCACCTCCCGATTCGCAATTCTTTGCCTATGCTCCACCACACTATTTGGATCTTGTCAGCTGATGACGACAATCGGTTTACGAAAAGAAACGAAAACCGTGCCAATTAGTGATACCATTAAAAAAGATAGTACTGTTGCCTATGAAAAGATCCTAAAAGATGCTAAGTTGGATAGCGGTGTCTTCAATGTCGTATCCAAGGGGAAAGATTTCTTTTTCGAAATTCCACTGGCAAAGATGAACACGGACTTCTTATTGATCAACAAGATCTCATCTGTACCACTAGCGTTGAATGAGGCCGGGCTCAATAAGGGGATGAACTTTGAGAATAAAGTATTGCGCTTTTCTATCAAAAAGACAAGAAATGAGGTATGGGTGGGCGAAGTGAAGCCACAGATAGAAGTGCCGCATCAGGATGCTATTGCTCGGTCGGTACAGGACAACTTTACACAATCTTTTATCGAATCGTTTAAGATTGAAAGCTATAGTGAAGATTCGTCATCGGTATTGATCAAGATAAATAAAGTATTTGATGGTACAGAAAAAAGCTTTAATGATGTGTTTACCAACATAGGGCTGGGAACATCTCCCAAGAGTGCGCTCTCCAATATTGAACAGATCAAATCTTTTGCTAATAATGTAGTTGTGACATCGATCTTGAGTACCCGGGTCAGCGAAGGTAACGAATCAATTCCTATTAGTCTGACTATCACTAGTAATATTTATGAATTGCCAGCGGATAAGATGAAGCCTCGATTTGCAGATCCGCGAGTGGGGTATTTCACGACGCCAAGATGGTATTTTTCAGATAGGCAGCAAGAGATGGAAAAGCGGGAACTGGTGACGCGTTGGAGATTAGAACCCAGAGACGAGGATAAGGCGCGTTACCTAGCAGGCGAATTGGTCGTTCCGAAAAAACCTATTGTATTTTACATCGATCCAGCGACTCCCCAGCAGTGGCGAAAAGAAATTATCGCCGGTGTCTACGATTGGCAAAAGGCATTTGAGCAAGCCGGCTTTAAAGACGCTATTGTCGCTAAAGAGGTTCCTGAAGGTATGGATTTTGATATCGATGATGCTAATATTTCGACGATCACCTATGCCGCATCTCCACAGGCAAATGCTATGGGACCGTCTGTAGTGGATCCCAGAACCGGCGAGATCTTGGAGTCGGATGTGATCTGGTGGCATAATGTGATGACCATCTTGAACAGTTGGATGCGTGTGCAGACGGGTATTATAGATACTGCTGCCAGAGGCAACTCATTCTCGGATGAAAAAATGGCACATGCAATTCGCTTTGTGTCGTCTCATGAGATCGGACATACACTAGGCCTCAAACATAATATGGGCTCATCCTTCAGCTTCCCGGTTGACTCGTTACGCTCTCCGGCATTTACCGAAAAAATGGGCGGTACGGCAACCTCTATCATGGACTATGCACGGTTTAACTACGTCGCACAACCGGAGGATGGAGTGTCAACGATCACACCGGTCATTGGGCTGTATGACAAATACGCCATCGGATGGGCATATCGTTGGAACGAACATCAGACTCCTTGGCACGAACTTCCCGAATTGCGCAAAGAAATCGAAAAACATCAGCATGATCCTCATTATTGGTATGGTGAGCAACAAGACGGTAAAAATGTAGTGGATCCAAGATCTCAATCTGAAGATTTGGGAGATAATGCCATGTTAGCAGGAGAATACGGCCTCCGCAATTTGAAAAGGACCATGCCGCACATTATCGACTGGACGACCAAAAGCGGTGAAGATTATTACCGTGCTGGCAAATTATATATGGCAGTGATTGGACAATGGTACGCTTATGCAGATCATGTAGTTAACAATATCGGGGGTATATACCTGGAGAACCCTGTATGTGGAGATGGGAAGGCAGCCTATTCGCCTGTACCTCGTCAGAAGCAAAAAGATGCCCTTAGGTATATCAAAGATCAAGTGTACTATCTGCCGGAATGGCTATTCCGAATGGATTTAATGACGAAGACATTTCCACTCAAAGACAGCCCTATGGGGCCCTTTGAATATGCGCCTTATAATTTGAAGCGTGAGTTTCAGTATAGTCTATTGTATAGTCTGGTCAAAGACGAACGACTGTTAAGAATGACTGAAATGGAATTGCTATTTGGTCGGAAAGATGCATGGAGCGTTGAAGAGTTTTTGACAGATATCCGTAAAGATATCTTTGATAAATCGCTGAAGGGGCAGCAGTTGGATGCGGAGATACGCATGTTACAACAAAACTATATTGATGTATTATTGGTATCTACTAATAAGAATATGGAAAAGCTACAGGGTAAAAAACTTCAGTTGGTAGACCGTTTCTTGGCGGCAGCTAGACCTGAAATCTGTCCGGTGCATGGTATTGCCCACGATTGGGCTAAGGAATTGCGTAATGTACATGTCTCGGGTATGAGCCGCACCTCTGAAATGTTGACCAGCAAGCGATCCGAACTATTCCAGATCCGCAAATTACTGTTGAAAGCAAAGGATTCTGGAGATTATATTAACAAAGCACATTATCAAGACCTGATCTCTCGTATAGATGGATCGTTAAATATCAAAGATTAACTTAAACCCACAAATGAACAGAGTACTGTTATTCATCATTTTTTCTTGCAGCCAATTGGTTTATGGGCAGGAATTGATTACGGTCAATGGCCGTGTGTTGGATGCCATATCGCACCAACCGATCGTAGGAGCTACCGTCTTCGTCGGAAGCTCTGCTGTCACCGAAGATACAGGTGTACCGGGACAGATTCAACAGTCAGCCCTAGGTACCTTGACCGACAGCAAGGGTACCTTTCAATTAAAAGTGCCCAAGAGCATTGTTTTTTTTACGATTTCCTATGTTGGTTACGAAAGTAGACAAGTGAAGGTGTCTGACGGCGAGAAAACCATCTACTTAAATAACGACAACCATTCGTTGGAAGAGGTCATCGTCACAGGCTATACGGATATCAAAAAGCGAAAAAATACGACAGCTTATGATAAGATCAAACTGGATGATATCAAGCAGGTAGGGGTATCCAGTATTGATCAATTACTGGAGGGGAAAGTAGCTGGACTGCAGCTTAATAATTTAAATGGCGGCCCGAATAGTGCTCCCCAAATCAGAATTCGTGGGACTGTCTCGATGAATGGAACACAGGATCCGCTATGGGTGATCGATGGATTGCCGATAGAAGGGACTGTAATGCCCAATACATTCGACAAAGACAATCTCAACAACCTGACCAATCTTCCTATAGCGGGAATCAATCCTGATGATATAGACGATATCACGGTATTGAAAGATGCTGCTGCAACTTCTATCTATGGTGCGCGTGCCGCGAATGGTGTGATCGTGATTACGACCAAAAGAGGTAAAAAGGGGCCGGCTCGAGTGCAGATCAGTGCCAACACATTTGTGTCTCAACGGCCTGACTACAGTAAGTTGAACCTGATGAATTCAAGCGAAAAGATTGATTTCGAATTGGCGCTGGCTAGTCGCTCCGACTTGGACTATCGTCAGGGAAATGGTGCCGTTTCGCGTTTATTGACAGCTTCCGATGAATGGGATGCATATCGGAATGGTGGTTTTTTGGGCTTGAGTAGCGCTACTCAACAGTCTATCAACAGCCTTCGCGAACAGTCCACAGATTGGGGAAGGGAGCTTTTTCGAAATGCGCTCAACCAACAGTATACGGCTTCAGTATCGGGTGGTCATGAAAGCCATACCTACTACATCTCAGCAGGATACTACGATGAGAAGGCGACAACGAAAGGGATCGATATGCGTCGTTATTCATTGACATTTAGCAATGATTTTCAGATCAATAGCAAGTTTAAAGGTGGGTTGAGTCTATTGGGATCCGCGACGGATAGACATGCGCTGATTCAGGATGCAGATGGATTTTCAAACCCATCGCGCTATGCCCGCAATGTCAGTCCTTATCTGAATGTCAGGGATGCGGCAGGCAACTACGTGTACGATCCGGACATTGAGGGATATGAGCAGACCCGATACGTAAATTTCAACATGATTGAAGAGCGTGAAAATACCTCTTCTTCATTGGCTAATAAGAGCTTGAAAGCTATCGCCAACTTACAGTATCAGATCATCCCTTCACTGAGTATACGTACGGAGTTGGGATTACAGCTGGAGGAGATCGGAACCGAAAGATTTGGTGATAAGGAGTCCTATTATACCCGTAAGTTTAGGGAAGGGACCCGCTACTATGATAGTGCGACAAAACAAAATCGGTATTTCTTGCCCGATGGCGGGATTATCGACAACTCTAAAAATAGCGGCTTTCAATACAATTGGAAATCCTTTGTTCAATACGGTACAACCTTTGGTGGGCGACACGAACTGGAAGCTATGGCGGGTACAGAGCTGAGAAAGTCTGACAATACGATCATCGAGACAAGGGGATTTGGATACAATCCCATCACTTTGACCAGTCAAAATGTCGTCTTCCCAAATACCAGCTACCAACGGGAAAACAAGTATAGGCAATATGCTAAGCGGATCGGCGAAACTTCGTATGCTTCATTTTATGCTAACGCTTCTTATACTTTGGATCGCAAGTATAATGTCTATGGAAGTATTCGTTATGATGGTTCTAATATGTTTGGTGTAGATCCAAAATACAGATTCCTCCCGATCTGGTCTCTTTCAGGATCATGGAATGCCTCGGAAGAAGATTTTATGAAGGATGTGGAGTGGATCTCTAATCTGAGATTGAGAGGGTCTTATGGTATTCAAGGAAATATAGATCGTAATACTTACCCATTTATCATTGGAGAGTATAGCAATACGACCTTATTGCCAGGGAATAATGAGCAGACGATCAATGTCGGGGCTCCAGCAAATGATAAACTGCGTTGGGAAAAAACCAAATCATGGAATGCAGGACTGGATATCGGATTCTGGAAAAATAGGCTGACACTTACAGTAGACTACTATAACCGGACGAGTACGGATTTAATTGGTAACAATGATCTGCCTTTGGAAAATGGCTTTGAGCAGGTGTTGCGCAATTGGGCTTCTGTACGCAATGATGGTGTGGAACTGACGATCTCTAGCCGTAATATTGTTAAAGAAAACTTTACATGGTCCACGGATTTCAATATTGCGCACAATCGCAACAAATTGTTGAGGGTAGTCGCCAATCCAACAGCATATGCGCCGGATAGACAGGAGGGGTATAGCATGAACTCTCTATTTGTATTGGAGACAGCCGGCTTAGATGCGGATGGTATACCCCAATTTCGTGGCGATAATGGTGAAGTTATCAAGTTTGAAGACTTTTATGAAGTATATGATCCGTATGCGGACTTTATGCCTGGATATCTGTTGGCCACAAATCTGACACATGAATCGTACCGTAATAAATATAAGTATAGAGGTAGCCTCGATCCGAAGTTTGTAGGAGGGCTGACCAATAGATTTAAATATCACAACTTTGATCTGGCCGTTTCGGCAATCTTCAATATCGCTAAATGGGTGAAACGGGATCCTATATATAATCCAGCAAAGGTGGATCGGGGGACGAACTATTCAAGAGAAATTTTGGAGGCATTAGAAGCCGGTAGTCAACTGCCAAGTATAGGTAGCGCGACGATGGATCTTAATGATCGTTGGATGGCATATAGTTGGATGATGGACAATGATCCAGCGCGATCGTTTGGAAACCTTGATATTTGGGCAAAAGAAATGAGCTATCTCCGCATAAGCAGTGTACGTTTAGGGTATACGCTACCTAAAAAGATAAGCAGCAAATTACGCTCCTCCAACCTTAGGTTGAGTGTTGAAGGTCGTAACTTACTGGTATTCGGAACAGATTATACCGGTTATTTTGATCCTGAAACCTACGGTAACAACTTCGCGCAGCCAATTTCAAAATCGATCGCTTTTGGGCTATCGGCAACATTTTAATATAATAAGGTAGGTACACTACTACACATAGATAGCATACTATCATTAATAAAAGAAGTAATTAGATGAAAAAAAGTATTATATACATCTATCTCTTATCCATGAGTGTCATCTTGTCCTCTTGCGATAAATATTTGGATATCCAACCTGTCGGTACAGTGGTGCCGAGTACGGAGGCAGACTTTAGAGCGCTTTTGACCAGTGGCTATCAGGCATTTCCCGATCATAAGGCATTTTTGAATCTTCGTACAGATGAACTTGTATTAAACGAAGAATCTACAGATTTAGCAAGCATCAAGGATATCTATATCTGGAACGATCAGAATCCCGGCCCGACCACTCGTGCGTATGCATGGCTGGCGTTTTACAAAAGTATTTTTTACGCCAATCATATTATTGCCAAAGCGCAGGAGGCTGCCGGAAATACGGACGGTGTTAGCCAGATCCGTGCCGAAGCATATTTGATACGGGCATACTCACATTTTGAATTGTTGAATTCGTATGCACCTCAATACAATCCATCCACCGCTAATACGGATCGGGGAGTTCCTATTTCTGTAAAGGTGGATCTAGAACAGAAATTTGTGCCGGCTTCTGTTGAACAGGTTTATGAGCAGATCTTATCAGATATGAAAGAGGCTGAATCATTGATAAAGATTGTGGATAGTCCTAAGAATGTAAAATATAGATTTAGTAAACGTGCAATTTACGCTTTTGAGGCCCGATTGAGGTTGTATAGAGGCGAATGGCAACTTGCTATGGATGCTGCGGAAAAAGCCTTAGAGATTAATTCCGATCTTGAGGACTTAAAGCAAGCGGCTAGTTTACTGCCAAGTAATTTTGAGTCGGCCGAAATGATTCAAGCATGGGAAAATACTGGAAATTCCGTGGTTAGAAGCTCGACATTCATTTCCGATGGATTATTAAGTCTGTATAATAAAGAAGAGGACTTACGTTTCAGTCGCTACTTTGAAAATACAGATAAGGACCAACCACTATATGTATCATTGAAGGGTGGGGATAACCGCTATAACGTGACTTTTCGCAATGGAGAACTGTATCTGATCATAGCTGAATCATCTTTACGATTGGGAGACAGGCCTAAGGCAACAGCGTATTTGAACCGTCTATTAAAAAACAGGCTGACCCCAGCATATTTGCCAGTTCACACCACAGCCCTAGCAGGTATGACAGACGTACAGCTGCAGGCTGAAATTATCAACGAGAGAGCGCGTGAGCTAGCTTTGGAAGGTTTGCGGTGGGACGACCTGAAAAGAACTGATAGACGCAAAATTGTACATTCATTCTTTGGACAGGATTATACCTTGAATCAGAATGACCCACGCTATGTCATTCGCTACCCGAAAGAAGCGGTCGATAAAAATCCCGATTTGTAATTCTTTCATTATTATAAATAATAACTGATCCCTATTCATCAAAGAATAGGGATTTTTGTTTAATTTCACTTCATGGCAACTCAAATATTGATAGTAGAGGATGAGGACTGGGCGGTAGATAGCCTCTCAGAGATGTTGTCAGAGATTTGGAACGAGGACTTTACTATTGAGGTGCTGTCTACCGTCCGTGAAGCAATTGATTGGTTGACGAAGCACAAAGCTGATCTTATCTTTATGGATGTGCATCTGGGAGATGGTTTGAGTTTTGATATTTTTGACTCCATTAAGGTCAAGACTCCGATTATTTTTACGACAGCCTATGAGGAGTACGCTTTGCAGGCCTTTCAAAATAATGGCTATGCTTATCTGTTGAAACCTTTTGAACTCGAGGAACTCAGGATTGCTGTAAATAAAGTACAGTCACTAATACCCAAACATGGACAGTCTTCTAGTTATAAGAATCGATTCTTGGTCAAGTATGGGATCAGATTAAAATCTATTCGGGTGGAAGATATTGCTTATTTCATGGCGGACGATAAGCTGCTGTATGGATTCTCGATGCAAGGGGAAAAATTTATAGTAGATGAAACCATTACCAAACTCATTCCTAAGCTAAATCCCACTTTTTTCTTTCAGATCAACCGCAAATTTATTGTGCACATTCAGGCTATTGTAGAAATGGTGAAAATCAGCCGTAATCGTATTCGACTTCAGCTGCAACCCCAGCTGCTTGAGGATGTTGAAGTCATCGTGACGGAGGAAAAATCCAATGAATTTCAGCTGTGGCTGGATAAGTAACGGATGATTATGCGATTGAGGATTTGCGGATGATCAATTCTGTGTCCAATTCAATACGTTCATATATGGAGTGCGTCCCCTTACGTTGCATTTCTAGGATTTCGATCAATTTTTGTCCCCCCAGGCGTCCCATTTCTTTAGCTGGCTGGTATACGCACGACAGGGGTGGTGAAAACCCCTTTGAATAGGCCGAGTTGGAGAATCCCACTAATGCGATCTCCTGCGGGATCCGGATGCCCATTTCATTGAGAATTCCGGTTAGCTTATTCGTCAGGATATCTGTGGCAGCGAATATGGCGTCAGGCTTGAAATTGGATTTCAATAATGCAGTAAGTCTGCTCTTTATCTCCGTCTCTAGTTTGGCTGCATCCTGTAGATCGAATTGTAGGATGTATTTTCGTTGAATTTCTATGCTGTGATCTTGAAGACATTTTTTGTACCCCTCTAGACGTTCGGATACGACTCCGATATTCTTACCTGTGATGTGCAATATCTTTGAGCGTCCCTGTTCTATTAGATGCTGTACTGCTCCATAGGCGCCTTCTAGGTTCTTAACACCTACTTTGTAAGTGTTGAGTGGGTTGTTTATTCGGTCGATTACGACTATCGGACAGCCTTTGTCTTGTATGGTCTTGAGCAATTGGATATTAGGTCCGTCACCCATTGGAGAGATGATGATCCCGTCTACTCCCCGCGCATACAGTGTCTCAATGCAGTTGAGCTCTGTAGCAGCATGTTCCTTGCTCTGCATAATGACCAAACTGTAGTCGGTAAGGACAAGATAATCTTCAATTCCCTCCAATATCTGCGAAAAAAATGAATTGCTAATAGTCGAGACAATTACTCCTATTACATGGCTCTTGCCTGTTCGGAGACTTTTCGCCAATTTATTAGATTGGAAATGATGTTGCCGTGCATAGTCTTGAATGATCTTCTTCGTTTCCCTATTGACTTCATGACTGTCAGATAGTGCTTTAGATACTGTAGATATCGATTTATTGACCGCCGCCGAAATATCTTTGAGTGTTATCTTTTTCATCCAATTAGTTTATACTCTTTGCTGATGAGAGCTCGAGTAAATAATATTTGCTCTGCGTGACAAAATTAATTACATCTCGGGTTCATCCATTTACTTTATACTATCAAACCCTTTGCCCGAAAACCGTAATATAGCATTTTATCCAGTGCTTTCTACCTTTCTACTACTTTTATTGTATCTGCATGTACAGGTTTTCCAAAGAATATTTTTGCTTTTTCTTCAAACCCGGCAGCATCATCTGTCGTATAGAATTGAAGCGAAGCATTTTTTGAACATCTTTCTTCGACTTCTGGATGTCGATTAAGGTAATCAACCAGACTGTCGGCTACGATCGGCCCCTGAGAGATAATCTGTATGTGTTCCGGTACAAATTGTTTGATGACCGGAAGTAAGAGCGGGTAGTGTGTACAGGCCAACACGATGGTGTCAATATCTGGGGATAGTGAAAGTAATTTGTCTATATCCTTTTCGACGAAATAGCGAGCACCCTCCGTATCGATCTCGTTGTTCTCAACCAAAGGCACCCAAAAAGGACAATCGTGCTGAAAAACTTCAATCTCCGGGAAAAATTTATGAATTTCGAGTTTGTAAGATTCAGATTTTACCGTCCCTGTGGTTGCCAGTATCCCGATTTTGTTGGATCGGGTAAAGTCTTTAATGACTTCAGCAGTGGGCCGGATGACTCCTAGAACTTTCTTCCCGGGTGGGAGGTCATGCTGTTGAATGGATCGAAGCGCTTTGGCCGAGGCGGTATTGCAGGCAAGTATGACTAAGTTGCAGCCTCTTGAAAAAAGCTCAAAGACACATTCTTTGGTAAATTGGTAGACGGTTTCAAAAGAACGGTTTCCATAGGGTATACGTGCATTATCTCCAAGATAGATATAGTCATACTCTGGCAGGCTTCTTTGGATTTCTTTGAAGACAGATAGGCCACCGTATCCTGAATCAAATACACCTATCGGACCGCTGTTGATGAATTGTTTTTGCATAAAAAAACACTATTGAGAATACCCAATAGTGTCTTAAAATATTGAGTATTCGGATTACTTAAGCAAAGATGGCTTTTCCTGATAAGTTTTCCATAACAATTCGCCAAATAATGTATTTGTCCATGCAAACCAATGACGTGTATATTTAGTAGGATCGTCCTTGTGGAAAGATTCATGCATAAATCCTGTACCTCCATGTGTCTTGATCAATGTCTGTATACAATTACGGATCTCATCTTCATTGGACGTGGTAAATGCTCGCATGATGATCGACATTGGCCAGATCATGTCTCGACCGATGTGTGGCCCACCTACACCTTCGGCAGCGGTACCTTTGAAGAAAAACGGATTGTCTGGAGATAAAATGTATTTACGCGTCCGCTGATAGACTTCATCATTTACGTCTACTGCACCTAGATATGGGAGGGCTAATAAACTGGGGACGTTCGCATCATCCATCATCAGGTGACTACCGAAGCCATCTACTTCAAAGGCGTATACACGGCCAAATTGTGGATGGTCAATGATGCCATATTTCTGAACTGCTTGTTCTACCTCGTTTGCCAGGTTTTCCATTTTAGTAGCCAGATCGATATTGTTTTTTACCTTACGTAAGATCTCGGCAGACTGTCTCAGACTCACGATAGCAAATAGATTGGAAGGAATCAGGAAAGAGAAAATAGTAGCATCATCCGAAGGCCTGAAACTAGATACAATCAGTCCAACAGGCTTGACGGGATATCCCAGACCATCCACTTGTAAGGTGTCTGTACCTCTGGCGGTCGTTCTCTCAAACTTATATGGTCCTAGATTTTCTTTACGTTGTTGTTCGACGAAAGTTTTATAAATGTTTTGTTGCGCTTGTACCCACTCATCATCAAAGGGAGTAGTATCGTTTGAGGCTTTCCAATAGGCATGGGCGAGGCGGATTGGATAACATAGCGAATCAATCTCCCATTTCCGTTCGTGAATCCCAGGTTTCATTGCTGTATGATCGCTGAACCATTCACCTTTTTTTGTCGGATCATTATAGAAGGCATTGGCATAAGGATCTATATTGATGCATTTGCTCTGCTTCCGGACAAGACCCATGATCAGATTTTGAAGATTTTTATCTTTCTTCATGAAGGGAAGATATGGCCATACTTGTGCACTGCTGTCGCGTAGCCACATTGCATCAATATCTCCAGTAATTACATAAGTAAGGGGCTTGTCACCATCTTTCTCTGGGTATACGGTGGTGTCCAACGTGTTTGGAAAACAGTTGTTGAACATCCAAGCCATCTCTTTATTCGTGACGCCTTTTTGGAATTCGAGGATGACATCTTCGATGACCTTACTGGAAAAATGTCTTTTGTCTTTTGCTAGTCGAACCACTGGAAAGGTACTCTGCATTTCGGCAAAGGATAGTTTGCTCGCCATCATTCCAGCACTGAATAGGGCAGCATTCTGAATGAATGTTCTTCGTTTCATTATGGTGAATTTATAAATTAGTTACTGTTAATCATTCGCAATATAATAAAAAAAGTGTTTTCTACCTATCGCAAATACGTTTTAGCTTATCAATAATAGAACCATGCAACCATTAGTTAAATAATATTTAGTTAATTTGTACTTCGGAACAGAATTTGCTTAAAGATTGCAGAAATTTGAAGGACATCAATAGTGCACTTGCAGGCTTCGTGATGAAGCAGGCTAACGATTTGCTTAGCGTCTACAAAAAAACAAAATAAAGTTTATATGAAACTCACTATACTCAAACCTTGGTTACGCTGGACGATTGTTGCCCTGCCCCTGACAATTGCTGTGCTTCCAACTTTTGCGCAGGTCAAAAATCAGACATATTCTTATCAGTACTATCAAAAATTTAATGATGTTGTCTATTCGCTAGATACACGCGAATTTACAGCTTCTAAACCTTTTGTTTTTAAAGACTTACTGTTGTCCCGATATGACTCTCTTGGTACAGTGGGGCACGTGGATTCGGATAATTTTTTTATGCGTAAGATCTTCAACGAGCATCTCGTTCAAGTCGAAAAAGAAGACCATACTTTTTACCTGGACTTTATGCCCGATTTTCAGATCGGTAAAGACCTTATGGGGGACAAGCGCAGTACATATATGAATACACGCGGTTTTCAAGCGGGATTGACGATTGGGGACAAGTTCACGTTCTATGCCAATGCCTACGAAAACCAAGCACGTTTTCCTGCTTATTTGGACAACTACATGAATCAAAATAAGTTGATTCCAGGTCAGGGTGTGACCAAACTTCAGTCTAATAATGTCAAAGATTGGATGTATGCCACAGCAAGTGCGACCTATGATGTCAATTCTTATCTACAGGTTACCTTGGCTTACGATAAGAATTTTATTGGAGATGGATACCGCTCGTTACTATTGTCGGATTTTTCGTCCAACTATACGCATTTAAAACTGCGGGGGAAGATAGGGAATGTGCAATATACATCCATTTGGGCGTATATGACCGATCCCAAAAATCCGCGTGTCGATTCGCTTAATTCGGGTGGTCGATTTGGAGATGGAATAAAATGGGGTGCATTTCAGTACTTGGATTACAATGCTACCAATAGATTATCTGTAGGTTTTTTTCAAGCGGTTGTATGGGCCAATCAAAATGAAGCTGGTCGTAGGGGATTTGACTTTAATTATATCAATCCGCTCATCTTTATCAGACCTGTGGAGTCTAATAACGCTTCCTCTCCAGATAAGATGTTCTTAGGGTTGAATGCTAAATACAAAGTATTAAAGAATGCAATTGTCTATGGACAATTTTTGTTAGGTGAATTTACAGCGAAGGAATTCTTTGGTGGAAATGGATATGCACATAATAAATGGGGAGTACAGTTGGGAACAAGGGGATTTGATCTTTTTGGTGTCAAGCATCTTAATTTCTTGGGTGAGTTTAATACTGTGCGTCCATACACCTACCAACACTTTACTTCTATCTCGAATTACAGCAATCATGGAGAGCCGTTGGCTCATCCTTCTGGTGCCAATTTTAGAGAATTAATCGGTCTCCTGAATTACTCTTGGAAGAGATTTGATTTTTCAGGTCAGCTGCTTTACAACAGATTCGGAACCGACCCGAATATGGAAACCAATATGGGGGGAGATATCTTCCAATCGTATACAAACATTCCTAATATGTATGGCAACTCTATTGGTCAAGGGGTGAAGAACAATTTATATTTGGCAGATTTAAAAGCTGCCTACGTGCTGAATCCTAAGTATAATCTTCGCTTTGAAGTAGGCTATACCCAGCGATACCAGCAGATTGAGAACCTTAACACTCAAAAATCTGGTGTAATTTCAGTAGGATTGAGATCTTCGTTCCGTAATTTTTATGGCGATTTTTAATAAGTTGCAGAAATGCTTAAAGAATGAAACTACTATGCTATATCAGGCTCAGGGATGATGGATATTTGCTTAGTAACTTCTTGGCCTTCACAAAAAATAAACCGAGTGTAACAAGCTCATAAAATAATTATATACTGATGAAACCATCATGATTTTTCAAACCACACAGTGGGATGAATAAATCTGATAGCTTCATCACCGTTAAAAACAAATTATATACAGATGAAAAAAATAGTGATTATCAATGGTCCTAATCTTAATTTACTAGGCATCAGAGAGAAGAGTATCTATGGTGATCAGGATTTTAATGGATATTTCGAAAGCTTAAAAAATAAATTTCCAGCACTTGAACTTGAATATTTTCAGAGTAATACCGAGGGAATTATTATTGATAAAATCCATGCTGTAGGATTTGATGTGGACGGGATTATTTTGAACGCAGGTGCCTATACGCATACCTCCATTGCGATTGGAGATGCAATTGCAGCTGTCAAAAGCCCAGTGGTGGAAGTGCATATATCGAATGTATACGCTCGCGAAGAATTTAGACATAAGTCATGTTTAGCGAAAAACTGCAAAGGTGTATTATGTGGCTTTGGTCTAGATGGCTATAGGCTAGCTATCGAATCTCTGATATGATCCTCTGGATGCTACCCATGCAGAAGAATACGGCTGCATAAAAAGATATTTAGAAAGTGCGCAGAAGATTAGAGCGCACTTTTCATAAAACGTAGCCAATTGCCACTGACGATCTTTTCAATATCCACGTCTTCGTACCCCCTGTTCTTTAATAAAGCTGGAATCTTTTGAAGATCGGCTATGGTCTGTAGGTCATATGGACATTGCTCTGTGCCAAATGCGCCATCTAGATCACTTCCGATACCCACATGATCGGTATTACCAGCTAACTGACAGATGTGATCAATATTATTGATCATAATTTCCAAGTTACAATTCATCTCCCTAGGTGTAGAGACCCCTTTTTGCCAATCAGGCACCATCATCCAAGCATCTAATGCTACCCCGATGACCGCATTGTGCTCAATGAGTGCGCGGATCATCTCGTCACTGTATTGGCGGTTATGATCGACGAATGTACGGCAATTGTTGTGACTAGCCCAAATGTGCCCTTTATAGAGATCCAGGGCATCCCAGAAGGCATCATCACAAAGATGCGTAGCGTCAAGGATCATCCCTAAACGATCCATTTCTTTCAAGAGTTCAGTCCCCATCTGATTAAGCCCTCCAGTCGCATCAGTCCCATTGGCGTATCGTCCTGGTCCATAATGTGCTGGTCCTATTGCCCTCAATCCATATGTGTATGCTTTTTCAACATAACTGATATCTACAATCGAATCTGCCCCCTCCAGGCTTAGGATATACCCAATGGGTTTATTTTCATTGGATTGACCATTTTGCCATAGGGATAGATGAGCAACCAACGCGTCTTTGTCCTTAATCATGACCATCTCTCCCGCAGACTCCATTGCCTGGTACCAAGCCAGTTGTCCCTGTGTCTGTGCCCAGGCTTGCTCAGCAGAGTGCCATCCTGCGCCTGGTCGATTATTATTAGCACGTGTCACCCTTCCGATCTGAGTCGCGACTACGAGTCCTACATTTCCTCTTCGAAGCTCCGGAAAGCAGGTCGTGGCATGTCCACGGTCCGGTTTGTCTGATAGAAGTGATTCGGCGCTGTTGATGTCGTCAATGGACCAACGTAGATCTCGATTCCATTCCAGTGCATTCATACTCAAATCCAAGTGTGCGTCGACTATAAAAGGTGTGTCCATATTGGCGGGTATGTTTAGTAATTAATTACACGTTTTCGGGCTACGATAGCCCATTCCTTAATTTTGCGGTGATCGGTGATGACATGAGCCGTGTCGTAAAGTGCTACAGTAGGACAGATATGTACAGGGATGCCATATAGTACATCTCCAATAGATAAGGTGTGCCCTTGTATTCGAAGGACGAGATGCTCTTCACTTTGCGCCACGGGCTCTGCTTCTGGGGCATTTAGAAAATGAACGCGCGGAAGTGGATTTTCTGCGGCCACGGATTTGTGTCCCAGATCTAAACAGATATGATTTTCATCAACAATGGAGATGATGCGGGATAGCAATACAGCAGCGTATTGAAAAGAGAGATCTTCAAGCATGTGACTATATCCCCAATCCCAAAAGGCAAATGTCCCTGGACTGCATTCTACTGCCTCATGCTGGATATGTATCGGAAAGGAAGGTGTGCCTCCGATCACCAGATGAATGGGATGTCCTAGCCGCCGTACCAAGCTATCCTGGACCTGCTTCGCGATATGATAGCAGGCATCTGCAGCTTGTTCCCGTAGTGCTAGATCACGGTCATGTATGTGTCCATCATAGGCGTGGACGCCTATTAACTGGAGGGAGGTATGCTCTTCAAGAGTCTCTAGCAGAGGGGTGATCTGCTCGGGCACGATACCCGTGCGATTCATCCCAACATTTAGATCAATGTATATATCTGCTTTTACATTATGCAATTGACATAGCGTGTGAAGATATCTTGCGCTATCGGCATGATCTACTAAGCAGGCAAATCGAGTAGCAGGATAAGCTTGAATTAACGAGATAAATCGTTGCACTTTTGGACCCACAGGTTGGTAAGCCAATAGTACATCGTGAGCGTGTATCGTGCCTAGCATCTCGGCTTCGGCAATGGTTGCACACTTAAATTTCGTAATCCCTTCCTGCAACATCATCTCGCATACTTCAGCAATTTTAGTAGTCTTGACATGAGGACGCAACTTTTCGGCTCCCCCTGCAATTTGCTTCACAAGTGCGATGTTTTGTGCTATCCTGGAGGGATAGACAGCTAATGCAGGCGAATCGATCTGGTCTACATTATCTATGTGATACCATTCCATAGAACAGGTGTATATTGGTGAACATTAAACAATGAATATCTATGAGAGCATCATATCGACCATTTTGAATTGTATGAGTTAGTCCTGTAATTCAAATAAGGCTTCAATCTCTACCGGGATATTGTCTGGTAATGAACCAAATCCGACAGCACTGCGGGTTCCGATGCCATTATCCTCGCCCCATACTGCTGCGAATAATTCACTACAGCCATTGATGATATAGGGGTGCCTTTCGAAATCTGCCGTACAGTTGACCATTCCCAAAACTTTAATTACTCTTTTTATCTTATTGAGACTACCTAGATTGGTCTTAATGGTCGATAGCATGGTCAAGCCAACCTGACGCGCCGCTAATTTTCCACCTTCCATGTCCATATCTGCACCTATTCGGCCAATAATCAATGACTTATCATCTTGTACTGGGCCGTGACCAGAGAGATACAGGTATTTGCCATCAATAAGATATGGCTTATATACGCCTAGAGGAGTTGGGGCAGGGGGCAGAGTCAGCCCTAATTTTTCGAATGCTAGATCGGCATTATAGCTATTGTCCATTTTCTTTTAGTTTTTACTATCTATTATTTGTTACAAAATCATATTGATCAGCAGCACCCCTATCAATCCTGCGATAGAGACAATAGCCTCCATGACAGACCAAGATTTTAAGGTGTCTTTAACACTGAGGTTAAAATATTCTTTAAACATCCAAAAGCCTGCATCATTGACATGAGAAAACATCAAACTGCCAGCCCCTAATGCTAACACCATCAGATTGGGATTGATGCCGGACTGCTGCATTAATGGCGTGATCACCCCAGCTGCAGTCAGCGCTGCGACGGTAGCAGAACCTACACATCCGCGTATGATAGCTGCGATCAGCCAACCCAAGATCAGCGGATGAATAGGAAGCTGCTGCAAAATGGCTGCCAGCTCATTGTTGACACCGCTCTCTTCCATGACCTGCTTAAATATACCAGAGCCAGCAATAATAAGCAAGATCATGGCAATATATTTTACAGCATCAGCGTATATATCCATCACGGCTTTGATACTTCTCTTTTGACGGGTACCAAGTGTGTAGGTTGCAATCAAGATAGCAATAAGCATGACGATGGATGGATCTCCTAAAAAGGAAAGCCATTGGTCAACCTGCGGACTTAAGTCTGGAATGCAATAAGGAATGACGGTGACAATGATGAGAAGAAAGACCGGTAGTGTAGCGGAGAAAAAGCTATTGAACTTACCGGGTACACCGATATTGGGGTCGATACTCTTCTGCTCAAATAGGGTGACAGGCCCTGGCTGTATGTGTTTCAATGTCTTCGTGAATAATGGACCTGCTAGTATAATGGCTGGAATAGCCACTGCCAGTCCGTAAATAAGGGTCATGCCCATATCTGCTCCGAATATAGATACAAGTGCTGCAGGAGAAGGGTGGGGCGGAAGAAAGCCGTGAGTTACCGACAGTGCTGCCAGCATCGGCAGCCCAATGTAAACCGATGAAAGCCTATACTTGTATACAATGGAGAAAATCAAGGGAACCAATAGGACAAATCCTATTCCATAGAAGAGGGGGATGCCGACCACAAATCCTGTCACCATCATTCCCCATTGGATATGTTTGATGCCGAATGCGTTAACCATTACCGCTGCTATTTTTTCAGCAGCACCACTTTCAGCTACGAGCTTACCCAGCATGGCTCCAAGTACAATAATGAGGGTAAGACTCCCCATGATACTCCCAATTCCCTTACTAACGATCGCAGGTATTTTTTCAACGGGAATGCCTAAGCCTATCCCAGCAACGATCGATACTATCAGAAAAGATAAAAAAGCATCGACTTTGAAGTAAGAGATAAGTGCAATCAGCAGGGCAAGGCAAAGGACGACAATGAAAAGCGACATAGTGCGTTCGAAGTAAAGGGTTATAGTTGATCTTGTTACGTTGGTTCTTTCTCAAAAATATCAAAAGATATTTAATATCCAACTAAAAATCGTACAAATTAAATGCAGGAAATCTGTAATTCCTTTATTTCGAATTTTAATATCTTACTTAAGGCCTGTAGCCGGTTTTTACTTCACAAACTTCGGAAGAAAGCGATAGACAATCAAGCTGAGAAAAGAACATCCTACCATCACGCCTACCATAGGTGTGGCTGTCCCATTATGTAAAAAACTGACTGCTGCTGAGGCCAAAGCTCCGACGCCCATCTGTATACAGCCTAGAAGTGCTGAAGCACTGCCTGCAAGCTCTTTAAAAGGTGCTAATGAAAGCGCAGATGTATTAGGGAACGTAAACCCCTGAACCAATAAAAACAAGAATATAAATCCAATCATTAACGGTAGCGTGATCCAGCCTGCGAGGGTCAACGTGATAAAAAATAGAGCCACTATGGATTGGGATTGTACCGCAATTTTGGAAATATCGCCACTGGATAGCCTGTTGAGCACAGCTCGATTGATCTGTGTGGCAATTATCAATGCCGATGCAATGAAAGCAAATGCGATACCATACTGTGTCTCCGACAGTCCGTAATATTCTTGCAGCACAAATGGAGATCCAGCCAGGTAGGCATACATCCCTGAAGAGGATAGCGCCCCTACTAAACAAAATCTAAGGAAGACAGGATGTCTGAGCACTTTCCAAAAACTAGAGGTGACCTCTTTTGGAGCAAGAGAGAGGTTTCTATTACCGGAATATGACTCGGGTAGAAAAAATAGAACACCGATCAATATAAAAATCGAGATAATGGTGAGAATTGCAAAGATGATATGCCACTCATAATGGGACATTACAAATGCCCCGACACTTGGAGCCAAGATCGGAGATATACCGACAATAAGCATCAGCATGCTGAAGATTTTGGCCGCTTCCTGTGGCTGAAAATAATCTCTGACCATTGCCCTCGAGGCTACCATGCCTGAGCAACTGCCTAGCGCTTGTATAAATCTGAAAAGAATTAACTGTTCGATAGAGGTGGAGAACACACACATGATGGAGGCGAATATGTATAGACCTAGCCCTACGATGAGGGGTTTCTTGCGGCCAAATTTGTCCAATAGTGGACCATATATGAGCTGCCCAACAGCAATGCCTATAAAAAATGATGAAAGAGACAGCTGTACCTGATCGACAGTAGTGCTAAAGTCATTGGCAATAATATTGAATGCTGGCAGATACATGTCTATTGAAAAAGGACCTACTGCAGATAATAAGCCGAGTATGAAGATAATGGTAATTCGTTTTGATCGTGTAAAGTCGCGCATGTAACATGTAAATAAAGTTCCCGTATCTCTAATCAAGAACAATCTTGAGGATGATAGGGAGCCTGTTTTGTCAAAAAAACAGGAGTATTAAGCAAAAAAAAATCCTTTTTGTATAAAAGGACTTTGTGAATTAGTTGGATTTCTTCTCTGCCGGTTTTCGAAAGATGAGATAAAAGCCCACAAGAATAAACGGGATACTGAGCAGCTGACCCATGTTGAACATCATATCTTTCTCAAAGGCTTCCTGGTCAATTTTGAAATATTCCAGCACAAATCGTGCTCCAAATAAAAGAACCAAAAAGACACCAAATAGATATCCAGGCTTTCTATTGTTGTTTTTACTGTAGAGGTACCACATGACAACAAAAATCAGTACATAAGCCAGGGCTTCATACAATTGCCCGGGATGGCGAGGTATATTGTCATGCTGCTGAAAGACCACCCCCCAAGGCAAGTCGGTAGGAGGGCCTATCATCTCCGAATTGAAAAAATTGCCTAGACGAACAAATGCACCCGCGATAGGGACAACTAATACAAGACGATCGGCCACCCACATGAAGTTAATCTTTGTCTTCCTGGAGAAGAGGTAGATAGAGGTCAGTATACCGACAGCAGCACCATGACTTGCTAACCCAGCAAAACCTGTCATCTGGAAATTACCATTGGCATCCCAGCGGAAGGGAAGGAATATTTCCAAAATATGGTCCTTGTAATAGTCAAATTCGTAGAATAAACAGTGTCCTAGACGGGCACCGATCAAGGTACCCAAAAAGATATAGATACTCAATTGATCTAATTGTTCCTGCGTTTTGCCTTCTTTTTTAAAAATCTTAAGCATTAATACATAGGAGATTGCAAACGCAGCTAACCAACACAAGGCGTAGTATCGTAAACCAAAAGAACCTATTTTGAATATTTCGGGTTGTATATCCCAATTAATAACATTGAAAAAATTTTCCATTCGTGACGAAGTATTTTAATGGTGTAAACTTAGATAAAATGCTTCGAATTCACGAGTAAACGCGTGAAAAAAACAATTGACAATTTTTCAAACTATTTTCTTGACACTGCAAATACAAATGTATGTAATCCTCAAAAATGTATAGATGCATGTGCTAGGACCAATCGATGAGTATTTGATATATGGGGTTCTGTCTTGGATAGCTTCCTGACGGTGTTTTATGGATGCTCAAATATGAGACGCTAATCAGCCCATATTTATTCATGTTCAGGACAATGACCTAATTCAATGAATACCAAGGCATCGATTTGAAAACGTCTTAAGGAATATGTCGATATACTTGTAAGAAAATGTAAGTTTATCTATGTTTGCATATAGTGAATCCCTAGTGGAGTAAATCTGATTTTAAATACGTTAACATGGCAAAAAAGAGCGATACAAAAGAAGTAAAGCATGTACCAGTAGTAACCAAGGAATCTCTTTCTTTTTTCGAAAAATACATCAACAATCCATCACCCACAGGATTCGAGTGGCAGGGGCAGCGTATGTGGCTCGACTATTTGAAGCCTTATGTAGACGAGACCTATATTGATAACTACGGTACGGCTGTAGGTATTATTAATCCCGACGCACCCTACAAAGTTGTTATTGAGGCGCATGCAGACGAAATCTCCTGGTTCGTTAATTACATCACCAAAGACGGATTAATCTATGTGGTCCGTAATGGCGGATCCGATCACCAGATTGCTCCGTCCAAGCGTGTCAACATCCACACGGATAATGGAATGGTTAAAGCCGTATTCGGCTGGCCAGCTATTCATACTCGCTCAGGAGAGAAAGAGGAGGCACCAAGTCTGAAAAATATATTCTTGGATTGTGGCTGCACAAGCAAAGAGGAAATTGAGGCACTAGGTATCCACGTCGGTTCGGTAGTGACTTACGAAGATGAGTTTATGGTGCTCAACGACCGATACTATGTAGGGCGTGCATTGGATAATAGAGCTGGAGGGTTTATGATTACTGAAGTGGCGCGATTACTAAAAGAGAACAAAAGGAAACTTCCATTTGGTTTATATATCGTCAATTCTGTACAGGAGGAGATCGGTCTGAGAGGGGCGGAAATGATTGCTGATTATATTAAACCCAATGTCGCTATCGTCACGGACGTGACACACGACACACAGACGCCAATGATCAATAAGATTACACAGGGAGATTTATCTTGTGGTGCCGGTCCCGTGCTGTCTTATGCACCTGCAGTACAGATCAATCTCAATAAACTGTTGATCCAAGTGGCGGACAAAAATCAGATTCCTTTTCAAAGACAGGCCTGCTCTCGTTTTACAGGTACCGATACTGATGCATTTGCTTATTCAAATGGTGGAGTACCTTCAGCATTGATATCCCTACCACTTAGGTATATGCATACAACCGTTGAAATGATTCATAAAGAGGATGTCGATAATGTGATTCGATTGATCTATGAGACTGTATTGGCCATAGAAGATGGTCAAGATTTTAGAACATTTAAGAGCTAATAAAATTATATTACATCATAATGGAAAATAATAATCAGGAAAATCAAGAACTGAGTATCGAGTTGACAGAAGACGTAGCTGAGGGTACATACTCAAATCTAGCAATCATTACTCATTCCTCGACAGAGTTTGTTGTGGACTTTGTGCGGATCATGCCAGGAATACCGAAAGCAAAAGTAAAATCTCGGATCATCCTAACGCCTGAACATGCGAAAAGGCTATTGGGTGCATTGCAAGATAACATTGTCCGCTTTGAAGCGCAGAATGGAATAATTAAAGCAAATGACAACAATTTGCCACTAAATTTTGGTGGCCCCACAGGTGAAGCATAGACATTCTTCTTGCTGCCTTTATGACAGATGTGCATAAAGGCAGCAAGATATGGATACCTCTTTTACCTCTCCCGTATGGCATGATGAATATGCATGCAAGTATCCAGATCAATTTACACTCCTATTACTTTTTGTATTAACTTGGTACATGTGGCTCGCAAATATGTGGGGTACATGAGGAGATGTTAAAAAAATAAAATGTCGACACAACAGTTGGCACTATTTTTTGTTCTACTTTACAGGTACGCCCATATCTAAACCAGATGGCGACCATAAAAAATAAGCATATATGGATATACAGGTAAGACCGCTAACCAAGAAAGATTATAGGGATTTAAAAAAATCGATGGAAGAGGCATATCAGGGAATGGGGGAGGTATGGACTCGCGAAAATATTGTCGATCTGATCGACATTTTTCCGGAGGGTCAGTTATGTGTTGAAGTCAACGGACATGTGGTGGCATGCGCACTTTCTATCATCCTCAATTCCAAAAAGAATAATATTTATGACAGCTACTACGAAATCATTGATGATGGTAGATTTTCCAAGCATAATGACGATGGCGATACACTTTATGGAATAGAGGTCTTTGTTCATCCTGATCACCGAGCCCTACGACTTGGAAGGCGATTGTATGATTCGAGAAAAGAACTGTGTGAGCAGATGAATCTCAAAAGTATTGTAGCAGGGGGGCGTATTCCCAATTATCACAATTATTCGGAGAAGATGAGCCCCAGAGTATACATCGATAAGGTCAAACGGAAGGAAATATTTGACCCAACACTCACGTTCCAGTTGTCCAATGATTTTCATGTTAAGAAGATTCTCAAAAATTATCTCCCTGAAGATGCCGACTCTATGGAGTTTGCGGTATTATTAGAATGGAACAATATTTATTACGAACCCGATTCGCGGTCTATCTCAACATCCAAGCAGACCATTCGCCTAGGACTGGTACAATGGCAGATGCGCTTGTTTGATAATATTGAAGCTTTTTACGATCAAGTTGAGTTCTTTGTCGATACTGTTAGTGACTATGGGGCGGACTTTGTAATGTTTCCGGAATTTTTTAATACGCCATTGATGAAGCCATTCAATGATCTGCCTGAGCGTAACGCCATGCAGCGGCTGGCTGCTATGACTAATGAAATCGTGGATCGTATTCAACAGTTTGCAGTGTCGTATAATGTGAATATCATCGCCGGCTCGATGCCAATATATGAAAATAATAAGTTGTACAATGTGTCCTACCTTTGTCACCGTAGTGGAAAGGTAGATTCTTATCGTAAAATCCATATTACCCCCAATGAATTTAAGTACTATGGAATGGTAGGTGGGAATGAGGTCAAAGTCTTCGATACAGATTGTGGAAAAATAGGCCTATTGATCTGTTATGATGTTGAATTTCCGGAACTTAGCCGGATCTTAGCAGATCAGGGAATGCAAATTCTATTTGTACCGTTTATGACCGATACACAGAATGGATATATCCGTGTACGTGCCTGTGCACAGGCACGAGCTATTGAAAACGAGTGTTATGTAGCTATTGCCGGCTCGGTCGGTAATCTGCCAAGGGTCAATAATATGGATATTCAATATTCGCAATCTGCTGTATTTACTCCTTCGGACTTTGCATTTCCGAATAATGCGATCAAAGCTGAGGCAACTCCAAATGCTGAAATGGTGTTGATCGCAGATGTGGATCTCTACGCATTACGTGATCTTCATGAATATGGGACAGTTAAAATCATGAAAGATAGACGGAAGGATCTCTATCAGGTTAATCTGCTTAAATAGAACAAAAGGCTGTCCAATTGGACAGCCTTTTGTTCTTGTTATAAAATAGGATCTTATGCTACGTCGCGTAAATCTACAGCAACCACTCTTGATATTCCTTGCTCGACCATAGTCACACCGTAGATCACATCGGTACTGGCGATAGTCCGCTTATTGTGTGATACGACGATAAATTGGGATTCATTGGAAAATTCACGGATGATATTGTTGAATTTGTCAATATTCGTGTCATCCAATGGTGCATCTACCTCGTCGAATATGCAGAAAGGGGCTGGCTTCAATAGGTACAGCGAAAATAGAAGCGCGGTGGATGTTAATGTCTTCTCTCCTCCTGAGAGTTGATTAATAGACAATGGACGTTTGCCCTTGGGTCTAGCGATAATATCAATGTCCGATTCTAAAGGGTTATTAGGATCGGAGAGGATCAAGTCACAACTGTCCTCTTCATTGAATAACGAGCGGAATACTCGGATGAAGTTTTCACGTATCATGTTGAATGCATTCATAAACTTGTCCTTGGCAGTATCATCTATTTCTTTAATGGTAGCCATCAAAGAATCCTTAGCCTCTAATAAATCAGACTTCTCTTTTGTGATAAAGTTGGATCGCTCATTCATCTCGTCGTAAGCTTCTTTGGCCATTGGATTGATGGAGCCATATTCGTCTAGTTGTTTTTTGATCTTCTGGCAGGTGATTTGTAACGTGTCCTGAGATACCTCTGATGCTGGTGGCTCGTGTTCTAACAGGTCTTTAAGGTCAATATTGAATTCCACTGCAAGACGTTCTTTTAAGCTATTAAGGTCGATTTGCAGTTTTGTCTTTTTGTCTTTGATTTCGCCTATTAATACATCTGTCAGTTCTCTTGACTTGCGGAGTTGTACAATCTGTTCCTCTATGTCGAGAATGATCTTACGGGAGCTGTAAAAATCCTCCTCGATTTCATTCAGGCCCTTCTCTAACGACTCCTTCTGCGCATACATGGCGATAAGATCTTCATCATTATGATCCACATGCTGTAAAGTGTCCTTTATTTGCTGTTGTACCTGCTCATGTTCGGTTGTATTTTTTGCGATCCGGTCCTCAAAAGATTCCTTTTGTACCTCTCTATATTCCAGATCTTTTTGGATACTGGATAGTTTATTCTGCTGTTGATGAAAGAGAATGTTTTGCTGGTTGAATACAGCCGACTTATCCGTTAAGACATCTGAAACTTCATTGAAATTTTCATGAAGATCATTTAAGCTTATCTCTTTTTGTTGAATTTCGATTTTAAGATCCTGCAAAGTCGGATCGGCTTTCATCAGCTCATTTGTAATATTAGTGACTTTCTCTTCAATATCCTGTTTGCGATTTTGACTATTCGTAATGAATGTCTGGTATTGCTCTTGTTTGGTTTTGACCGTGATCAGTTCATTATTGAAGCGATTCAGCTGCTGGCGTAACTCATCAATGGTATCTTTTTGCGAGTTGTTTTTAAAAGTGGATAGCCTTGCGGTCTCCTCAATCTCTTGATTCTGTAGATCGAGAATTTGAATATTGAGGGTTTTAATTTCCTTTGCAAGATTTTCCAGATTTTTGGCTCTACCGATTCTCTTTCCTTCAAACAATCCAACCGAACCTCCCATAAGGCCCAATTTATTCTTTGAGAACTTTCCTTCTTTATGGAGAACCACGGTCTCATCACTTGGTAATGCACTGTCTAAATCCGAAATCTCCGGATTCTTGATAATCACGACGTGCTGCAAAAGTAGGTGGCAAAGCGTCTTGTACTTTTCGTCTACACTGATGATGTCTAATGCCGCAATGAGACGGTCATCTATAGGCGCTCTTGGCGCTGGAGCTGAAGTGATAGCGTCTAGTACGAAGAAATTGGCACGGCCTCTAGCGGAGTCACTTAGTAACTGAATAGCCTGTACCGCATCTTGTTGGGTGTCGACCACATAATGATTCATGATCGGCTCTAGATAGTTTTCGATGGCTACGCGATAGTCTTCCTTACAGAAGAGAATATCGGAAAAGAGTGGAAATTGCTTTTTCCAGCCTGCATTCTTCCTTAGGAAACGGATGGATTCCGGGAATCCCTCTAGATTGTCCACCAAAGATTTAGTCAGATTGTATTCATTTTGTTTGGCATCGACAATACGATTTTGTCTATTCAATTCGTCTTTAATGTCCTGCAACTTGTTTTCTGTCTGCGAGATCTGACCCTGTAATTCGGTCTCCAGATGCAGAGTAGATTCATATTGCTGTTGCTGTGCTTCTACGCGTCCTTCCAGTTCAGCTACAGCAATGTTAAATTGATTAAGCTCACTTTCTTTTGATGCAGTATCGTTTACATTTCGAAGAGATTCCTGTTGGAGCGCATCTTTTTGTATGTTTAGGACAGCGACTTCTTTTTCCAGTTGGTAGATTCTATTTTGGAGTTCGTTTTTCTCTTTTTGGACAATATCCAATTTTGCTTTTGCCGATTGTTGTTGGGCACGTAATTCTTCTACTCCTGTTTTATTTGTCTGGAGGTCACCTTGGATAGAATCGAATCTGGCTTGCTCTTCAAATAGCTCCTCCTGCAGCCTCTTGATGTTGTAGTATGCATGATTGAGCTGCTGCTTGTCATTGGCCACCTCACTTGCCAGCCGCGCATCTTTCTCTTGAAGATGCCGCATCTGCTCGTTCTTTATTTTTTTCTCCGATTCATAAGCACGTATCTTATTGATGTATTCATGCGTGCTTTTTTGCTGTATGGATAGATTTTTCTCTTTTGAAAGGATGTCTTTTTTCTTATCTTGAAGTTCATTTTCAGCCTCTCCGATCTGTGTTTGGCTCAATTGGATAGCCTCCTGTTGTGTCTGTTCCTGATCTTCTAATCTTTCGAGATCTTGACTAAAGTCGGATAATTTAAAATAAGCTAAACTGATGCTTGCATTTTTGTATTCGTCCTTTAGTTTGAAGTATTTATCCGCTTTTTTTGCCTGATTTTCCAAACTTTTAAGATTTTTACCAATCTCAAAAAGTAGATCATCTACTCGGCTGAGATCAGATTCTGTATCTTTTAGCTTGGATAAAGTCTGTTTTTTGCGGACCTTATATTTTGAAATCCCGGATGCTTCTTCAAAAAGATTGCGACGTGAATTGTCCTTATTGTTAATAATTTCGTCAATCATCTTTAACTCGATGATGGAATAGGTGTCGGCGCCTAGACCAGTGTCGAGCAATAGATCGGTTATGTCTTTCAACCTACATTTAACGTCGTTGAGTCTGTATTCACTATCTCCATTGCGGTAAAGCTTACGGGTGATATTGACCATCGAAAACTCGGTAGGAAGAATATTTTTAGTATTATTGAAAGTGAGGGATACCTCTGCTAGATTGGCTGGTTTCCGGTTCTTTGTCCCGTTGAAGATGATGTTTTCCATCTTTTCGGAACGAAGGGCTTTTGTACTTTGCTCCCCCAATACCCAGCGAATTGCATCTACTACGTTAGATTTACCACAGCCATTTGGTCCTACGATTGCCGTAACACCTTCATTAAAGTTGATAGTAATTTTGTCACCAAAACTTTTGAACCCCTTTATTTCCAACTTCGTTAACTGCATGTCTCTTGATTTACTTCTTCTAAAATTAACGTGCGAAAATACTAAATATGTTTATATTCAAGACATACTAAAATAACACAATGGTAATAATTTGGTGAATAAATTGCTGGGGATCTGATCACAGCTTCGCCAAGCGCGCATACATTTCTGCAAGCGCAAACTGATTTAAGAGCCATTTCTGATCGGAGGGTTTGATATCCGCTGTCCAATCTGTCCCGAACAAGCCGTTTTTGTCGCGCATGGCATTCCATGCATGCTCCAGATTGGACTGAAAGGCTTTGATGTATTGTTTGTCTTTATCCTGGTAGTAGAGTTCTACGAAGCCTCTCAACATGATTGCGATAAACCAATTATCGCTTTTTTTGAGTACAGGATAGGTGGCTGTTTTGCTGCTCTCCTTTTCGGCAGGATGGAAGAAATAAGTCAATGCTGACTTTGCTGATAGCTGCGCATCTTTTAGGTATCTTTTTTCTTTTGTCAGTTTATAAAGCAATGCACCTGCTTGGATCATCTGCCCGGTATTGTAGGGGTATTTGGTTTTTTCTACCTTCCCTTGTAGGTTGATATTGTCCCAGTACAGGTGGTCCGCTGGATCTTCCAAATTTTTCATGGTCCAGTTGTAAAGTGCGATGGCCTGTGTGAGATACTTTTGTTCCAGGGTTGCTTGGTAGAGCTTGAGCAAATAGACAACACCCGGTGCATTGGAACAGGTGTTTTTAGATTCTTTTCGCTGTTCGCACCAATAGATACCGCCGCCCAATTTGTCATCCATACCACTTTCGACAAAAGCCCAGATCTCTTTTGATTTTGCCAAGTACGCAGGCTCTTTGGTGTGAAGGTAGAGGTCTGCAAAATCAATGCCTAACCAGATGTTGTCATCATAAAAACGATCAGATAACGGAGCACTGCTGAGATAGGAAGCGTAGGCTGCGGGTTGACGTTTGTCATAATAATTTTCAAGCGCTGGAAGCACTTGCTCGTCAATATGTTTTTTGATCTGTGGATCATTGGATTTTTCAAGAAGTGCCGTATAAGCGGAGAGGCTTCCTGAAAATGGCCAAAGGTAGGAGTAGGGGTTTGATTTTTTGATATTGTCCCCATCTCCAAGGTAGCTCGCATTGTAGGTCTGATCAAAAGGATAAACTTCCCGATATAGGTGATGTCCATCTGGCACACCATATAATTGCTCAATTATGGAAAGGCTCTTGCTGGCTTTTTCATAATTCGTGGTAGCTATTTTTTGAGCAAAGAGACTTGTGGAGAGTGAGATAGCCACTATGGCTGATCCAATGTTTTTTTTGATCATTTCGGTTGTTTTAGTTCGTAAACCTCTCTGACGGTATGGTTACACTTGGTTGATTATTTATGATAGGTTGTTGGATTTATACTATCGATTGGTATGTTTACGATATAGACACTAGTCATTGAATTTTTTAAAGCTAGTCACAAAATACATATTTTATTTTGTTTTTGAGCGACAACGAACAACTATGTAGTACTTTACTGCATGTTATATATCGGATCGGGAAGATTAATAAGGGGATATTTGTAGAAAGGTAGTGCGATATGTGGTCTTTACTATCCTTCAATTCCCAGTGCTTTTTTATGTTGTTGTATCTGATCGTAAACTATGGCTGACTCAAAACCTCTGCTTATGGCATACTGGACCAGTTTATTTGTTCTTAAGTAGGGGTTTTTATCTTTGAGAGTGTTGGCTTTTTTGAATAGAATATCATCTACCTTCTGTAGGTATTCGGCATCATCAAGGTGCGCTAAAGCTATTTTAATGAGTGGGAGCGACACTTTCTTGAAGATCAGGCCTTGTTTGATTTTATTTCTACCCCAAGCTTTCATCCTGAATTTGCCAGATGCGTATGCCAAAGCAAATCTCTCCTCATTGAGGAAATTGTCGGTGATCAGCTCGCCAATAATCCTCTCCACATCAACGGAATGCAGTCCCCATTCGTAGAGCTTGTCTCTTACTTCCTGTTGTGAACGTTCCTGATAAGCACAATAGCTCTCCGCTTTTAATTTAGCCTGTGCGGGCGTGAACGATTTGATTTTCCTTTCGTCGTCATACATCTCACAAACTTAGATAAATTCATTTTATTACCATGAATTTATCTAAGTTTCATGCTGCATGTGCATAGAAATAAGATCAGATGAAACTTGAAAAAAGAAAGCCAACTTAGCAAAAAAATGGCAATCTTTGAGGGACAAAAAAAGAGGACATGTATAGCATTTTAGAGATTCAAAATATTCTGGAGACGAGTCAGGTTCAGTTGGTAAATCAGCAAGCTGAAATTCACTACTTACTTTACGACAGCCGAAAAATTGCTCATGCGAAAAATGCCCTCTTCTTTGCGCTTGTCAATCGAAATGATGGACATCAGTATGTAAATGAAGCCTATCATAAAGGCGTCCGCAATTTTGTATTGAAAACGGGAAGTGAGCTCGCAGCTGATCTTTCTGATGCCAACATCTTGTGGGTAACGGATACATTGTACAGTTTACAGGAGCTTGCTAAATATAGACGTCAGCACTTTGAAAGTCCTGTCATTGGTATTACAGGGAGTAATGGAAAGACAATTGTTAAGGAATGGCTCTTCCAATTAATGTCACCTGAATACAAGATTTATAGAAGTCCAAAGAGCTACAATTCGCAGTTGGGGGTGGCGCTCTCGCTTTGGGGGCTTTCGGAGTACTATAATCTAGCCATCATTGAAGCTGGAGTCAGTAAATCTGGAGAAATGGAACGCCTGGAGGAGATCATCATGCCTACGTATGGCGTATTGACTAATATTGGAATTGCGCATCAAGAGGGATTCCCATCGAAAATAGCAAAAGCCGAGGAAAAACTTCAGCTTTTCAAAAATGCCGAAACGATTATCTATCCATCGAAGTATCTGGAAGGGGTGATTTGTCCCTATAAGCCTCGAAAGTTCGCCTGGGGTGACGAATCGGATAATCAGTTGGAGGTCTACAGTGTCAAAAAACAGGGGGAAGGAAAGACATTTGTCACTTTGTCCTACGCGGGACGTCCATTTGCCGTGGAGATACCTTTTACGGATGATGCGGCTGTCGAAAATACAATCACGTGTGTCGCCGTAATGCTTCGATTTGGTTACGATACGGCTGTAATTGCTGACCGTGTAAAGCAACTCGCCGCCGTAGAAATGCGATTGGAGTTGAAGAACGGTAAAAATAATACATCGATTATAGATGATTCCTATAGTAATGATCTGGTGTCGCTTCAGATTGCGTTAGATTTTTTAAATCAACAACATCAGCATCAACAGAAAGTGCTCATCTTATCCGACATCCCTGGTTTGAATCTGTCTGATGAAAAGTATCGTAATAAACTAAGAGGACTAGTTTCTGAACGTAATCTCAGTCAGTTGGTCTTAGTTGGACCTGAATTGAGTAAATATGCCCTTCAAATTGAACCCCAAGCCCATTGTTACCCAAGTACCGATGCTCTGGTGCAGGATCTCAAAAAGCTTGATCTTCGGGATGCGACGATTTTACTGAAAGGAGGAAGGGGCTTCTATTTTGAAAAAATCAGTAAATTGCTGGTTGCTAAATCTCACGATACCCTCTTAGAGATCAATCTCAATGCTTTGGAACACAATCTGAATACATATAAAAATCTATTACCTTCTCATGTCAAGCTGATGGCGATGGTTAAAGCTTTTTCATATGGCAGCGGTAGTTTTGAGGTAGCTAACTTGTTGCAATTCAACAAGGTCGATTATTTGACCGTTGCATTTGCCGATGAGGGAGTGGATCTCCGGAATGGTGGTATCACATTACCTATTGTCGTGATGAGCCCAGATGAAAATGCTTTTGAAGCCATTTTACAAAATAGATTGGAACCTGAGATATACAGTTTCAGGATATTGCGTGCATTTCTTAGCTTTTTGAAATTGAAGAATATCAGCGATTTTCCGATTCATATTAAGGTAGATACCGGTATGCATAGACTGGGCTTTATGCCAGATGAGCTAGACGCGTTACTTGATATCATAAAAGGACAGAAATGGGTTAAGGTACAAAGTGCATTCTCACATTTGGCATCAGCTGGCAATCCTGTAGACAATGAATTTACGGAGCGGCAAGTAGAGACATTTGATAGATTTACTAAAGGACTTCAAACGGGTCTAGGATATCCGGTGCTTCGGCATATCGCTGCGACCTCTGGGATCGAGTGGTGGCCTTCTGCCTATTTCGATATGGTAAGGTTGGGAATTGGGATGTATGGCGTGAGTATGGGGCATCCGGATCTAGATCTTCAAGAAGTCGGACAGCTGAAGACCAATATCACCCAGATTAAGCATGTGCCTAAAGACGAAACTGTGGGGTATAATAGGCATGGGGTGCTGTATAGAGACAGTCATATAGCCACGATCAAGATTGGATATGCCGATGGGTATGATCGTAGATTTGGAAATGGTGTAGGACAGATGATGATCAATGGACAACTTGTGAGGACCGTAGGAGATATCTGCATGGACATGTGTATGCTGGATGTTACTGATATCGATGTTAGTGAAGAGGATGAAGTAGTGGTATTCCCGGATATCAGATCAGCCGCCTCAAGCATAGGGACGATCCCATATGAGCTCTTGGTGAATGTCTCCCAGCGTGTTAAAAGAGTATATTTTTATGAATAATGCGCGCATCATTTTGCATCTTTGTATAGATTATTTTGTGCTTAGCAATTATGTTTTCAAAACTGTTTAGAGGATTTTTAAATTATTTTATTAAAGGAACATTGGTCGTGGTTCCTCTAGCGGGCGCAGTGTTCTTAATTTTGTGGATTGTAGCATCGGTTGATTCGGCACTCAACTTGACAGAGCATTTTTTTGAGGACGAAAAAGGACACCCGATGTATATACCGGGTATTGGTATATTAACGGTCATCATGGTGCTGGTATTGGCCGGGGTCGTATTTACCAATTTCGTGACAGATCCTATTAAAAATTGGATTAATCATCAGATCAATAGAATTCCGCTTTTAAATACCTTATATTCTTCTATTAAGGACTTTACGGAGGCTTTTGTTGGAGATGCTAAAAAGTTCAATGAACCGGTGTTGGTCACGGTGAACGATATGGGACTTAAAAAAATAGGATTTCTTACCCAGCACGATTTGACTAAACTGGACCTTCCAGATGAGGTCATTGTATATTTTCCCTATTCGTATTCATTCGCGGGGCAGATTGTCGTCGTACATGCCGATAAAGTGAAAAAGTTAAATATGTCTGCTACAGATGCTATGAAATTGGTGGTATCAGGCGGAGTAAGCGGATTGGAGTAAGCTGGTGGTAGGGGAATAAGCAAATAAAATAAAGGGCTCTGAATCCATTTCAGAGTCCCTTTATTTTATTTAGCTGATTAGCTGACTAAAGTACTAAACTTGAATATACAGGCAGGGCCACAGCGTACCTAGGAAGTAGATTCCGTATGGCGGTTCCCTTTGACGTGGTCATCCTGTACTGGGGATACAGCTTAGGATAAAAGCTGTTTAGAAAAATTCCTGTTTTGATTTCTTATGTCAAATTCTTCGGCCAGCTTTCGTGCGGCATCCAGATAATGCTGATAGATGTCGGCCACTTGATACTTGCCGCTACTATCGTACAACGGGTGCTGTGCATCGAGCACTAGCGGTACCTTATCGGTTGTCTGGTAATTTTGTAGACCTTCTACAACGCCCTTAGCAAAGAAAAATAGTGTACTCTTGTCTGTATCCAGCGACCATGCCATGAATTGCTGAAGGTAAGACCAGGCGGCCATAGGCTTCAGTCTAAAGACTACTGGTATAAAATTCCCGATCGAGCTGATCAGATAAGTGTCTTCCTCCCGTTCGGAAAGTTCTTGTTCTATACGTTCAAAAAGTTGTTGGGCAATGTCTACCTCATCATTTTTCAATGCGTAGTAGGCTAGATTAATGCGGGTGACAATAGGCACACGTGCACAGGTATATTGCTCCTGAAGGATAGGCTGAGCTTTGTTATAGCCTTTATCAAATTCATTTGCTTGTAAATGTATCAATACCTCACTGTCTAATTCGCAAGCTTGACAATCACTGATACCATCTCTTTGGAAAAGATTGATCTGCTCTTGCAGTAATCTGCTTTTTTCAACATCTTCTTCCTCTGCAGCTTCGTGAAGTAATTTAGAGTGATATGCCCGCAAATTGTACCCCTCTTTTTCAGATCGTCTTTTGAAATCCTCCATAATGCTAGCCACCTGATCTTTACTGATCTGAGGATTGGACTGCACTTCGCTGATGATCCATTTGTATTTCCATAGGAGTTCCTCGGGATTGTACTGATCGGGACGTTCGTCGTACGCATTCAGGAGCCAACTGAAGGTCGGTAGAAAATTACGCCGGTCATTGTGCTCCCATTCGATATCCATGAGTTGCATTCGGAGTTCGTATGCCCAATCGATATCATTGTTCTCATCCGCTAGTTGTATGGCTTGGAGGTAATATCTTAGTTTATCCTTTTCTTTGTCAGTTAAGTAGGATGCTTTATTTAATAGTTTTTGAATCTGTAAGGTATACATAGTGTCAGATTATGCGTCTAAATATTTATAAAATTGTCAATACCCATGATCAGCAAGTTATTAATGCCCTCATTGAATAGCATCATCTCCCGATCATTCACAGGGTACTTACCCAAGAGCAACGATTGTACATACAGTACATGTACGACAGAGCGGATAATATAGTCATCTTTCACAGTAAGTAGATTGTTGATGAGTTTATTGCTGGAATTGAGGCAGAGAACTGGCTTGTTCGTCTTCTTTTTGGGAGATATAGATCCTAGAATATCATGTAGGGGGTTGTCAACAGATTTTTTTACAGTGGAATGTGTGATGGATTCGTTAGATGCAATATAGAGTGCGGGGATGTCTTGCGGCGCGTAAGATTTGACAATCACTTCACAATGTTGTTCTTTCAGGACTTCACTCGCTTTATCCAGAAATGTGAAATAGGCAATCTCCTGTTCGGGAGGGAGTTCATGAAACGATGCCAAGATGTCTCTCGGCGTAATTTCTTTCACTTGAATACTCGCGTCTAAGCGCTGTGCCTTTTTTAGAAGTTCCTCTTCAAAAGTATATGCGGCATTGATCACCAGTAGACCCTGGGATTCCGCGATGCGTCTCATCTGCTTAAAATCATCTATATTGGGAGTGTAATAAATGATGTCCTGATATTGCTTTATATTCTTGAATGTACGTACCCCTTTATTCGTTTCAAAGGGGAGGTCATCAATAAAAACCCGTAACAATTCAATATCCTCCGCCGCAATTGCCTTTATATGCAGATAGTGTGTGTTGATCAGATTATTGTAAATGTTTTCATCGATGGTGCGAATATTTCGAAGATAGTCCTTCAGCGCTTCAGCGATTTCTTTTTGGGTCTCTTTAAGGGCATCGTTGGCCATCAGTGACTCTCGCGATGCTGTCGCCTGTAGTCCGTCCGTATTGATGATACACCTTACGAAAAAAGCCCATCGAGGTAGTAAACGACAGTCATCATCGCTCAAAAACATCCTCTTGAGATACAGTTTGTGATTTTGACGATTGGAGAATTGAGCTTTGTGCGGTAAAATATAGACAATTGCCTTGAGTCCTCCCACAGGAACTTGAATGCAAAAAGCATCAATGAAATTCGTGTGAAAGACGGTGCTGCCTAGTTGCAGGAGTGTCTCTTTAGAAACTTGCTTTTCTAACCACATACCGGTTGCATCATTGATGATGACCTGTTGGTCCTCACTTACACATTCGATAGGGATGGGGAGCAAGTCGCCGTAGTAGCTCAAATTTTGTTGGAGGGATGAGAATGTAAAGAGATGCACCCATTCCTTTTTTGGCGTCAAGATGACACGTGTACCAATAGGACGTTCCTCTGTTATCATCTCTATCTGGTAAGTCCCATTAGACAAACCCACCCATCTGACGGCTTGATCATTCATTGCTGAACGAGTCTCCAGTACGATTTCATTACTGACCACAAAACAAGAAAGCAGACCAATCCCGAATTTACCGATAAAGTCCTGGGCATCCACACTATCTCTCTTCGAACTCTCGCCAATGACAGCAATGAATTGATGTATTTCGGCTTCCGTAAGCCCAATGCCATTGTCCTCGAATATGAGCCTTCCACTATCTAGGCGTACCGTGATTTTGCCCCGGTGATGCTCATCAATATGCTGGATCGCTGTGATCGCGTCGACAGCATTTTGCAATAATTCGCGAACGAAGGTATTGGGATTACTATATAAATGCTCCGAAAGCAGCGATATCATCCCCTTTAAATTGACCTGAAATATATAAGACTCTTTACGCTCCATGTTTTATCTTTTTCCTCCCCCAATAATTCGTTTCGCTTGTTCATGACCATTTTCGGCTGCAATAGTAAACCAATGTATGGCTTGTTGCTCATCTTCGTCAGTGCCATCTCCCATCAGGTAACAATTGCCTAATTCGAACTGAGCCCCAGTATTGTTTTGTTCGGCTGCCTGTTGAAGCATCTTAAAACCCTCTTCCTTATTCATGGCTACACCCTGTCCTTTAAGTAGCAAAAGACCCGCGTGGTACTGCGATGGTGCGTCACCATAATTAGCAGCGTTTGCAAACCAGTGATACGCCTGACTTTCATTTTTCTTTGTCCCCGTACCGTTTAGGTAGCATCTTCCTAGACGGTACATCGCATTTTTATTTTGTTGATTGGCTGCGATCTCGTAATATTTGAATGCTTCTCCAGCATTTGGATCCGTCCCTATACCATATTCATAGCAGATACCGAGCCCGTCAGAGAGGACTTCATACTTTTCATAAGCCTCACTAAAATAGGTAATGGCTTTTTGATATTCGTCCTTCTGATCATAATCATATAGATAGTAATCCCCAAGTTCCAGCAATGCATAGGGTTGACCATTTTCCCGTGCTCTGTAGAGCCAGACTAGTGCTTCTTCTGAATTTGTAAGTATAGGCGCGCCTAAACTCCCGTGCATCAGGTATGAACCGACCTTATACTGCGCATAGGCATAGTTTAGCTCTGCCGCTTGTTTCATCAGATCAAAAGTCTTTTGGGCATCGAAGTTTACACCGAATTCATAGTCATAGCACATGGAAAGCTCCACCATCCCCTTTGCGAGGCCCGCATCTACTGCCTGTTGAAAATACTGAATGGCAAGATCGGGATTGGGCTCATGAATGATGCCATACCGATAGCAACGCCCCATTTCGTAGATGCTGTTGACGTCTTGAAGTGCGGCTCCCTTTTCGTACATCTGTACCGCCTGTTCTAAATTACGTTCGCCGTCTTTGTGATAGCCATGTTCTAGATACTGGCCTCGAATATAGTAGGCATAGCCATATCCAGCATTCATTTCGGATGCCAAAGTAAATAACTCAAATGCCCGGTTGAGGTCTTTTTCTAAGTTCTCCTCCTCATACATAAACGCTAATTCAGTTACTGAAAATGGATTATTTTGGTCAATTCCTCTTTCAAAGTATGTTTTAGCCTTCTCATTATCGACTTCGGTGCCAATGCCATATCTGTACATTCGACCCGAATTGCTATTGCCATAGGGATGGTTCAGTTGAGCTGCTTTTTCGTAATTGCTGAGTGCAAGATCGAGCATGGGCGTACCCGATGCAGTCAATCCCGATTCGTACATATACCCAAGTCTATAATAAGCATATGGATTTTCATGAGCTTGAACGGCTTTCTCAAAACATGCCAGACTGATCGCTGGATCTTTGTCGACGAGCTGCCCTTCGAGATATAGCTCCGCTTTCTCAACAAGTGCATCGGAAAGCTTTTTGTCAACAGCTATATCGAGGTATGCCAATCCTTTGGCCATATCTTGGTAATGGGATACATACATATGTAAGAGTGCCAATCGATAAGTTGCATAGATATTGCCATAAAGATGTCCTACTGAAAACCAGTGGAAAGAGTTGCGGTAAGCTTCTGCTTCCGATGCTTGATGAGGAAAAGAGAGGTGTCCCAAATTGCTCATCGCTTCTAGACTACCCAGTGTAGAGGCTCTCTCTAAAAGAGATAGGGCGGTATCTGGTGCTTCGTCATCGTATGTCAATAATGCGTAGCGTGTCATAGCATAAGACGATATATATGTATCTACGCAATACTTGAAGACAGTTTTGGCTTCCTCTAGATTGCCCTGCCACTCATGACTGCAGGCTTCTAAGATGTAGCTGTTTTTGACGATCTTACTGTCTTGACTTTTTCGAAGTGAGGTGTATATCGTCGCTAGGGCGTCATACTCTTTCGTCTCTAAGTATAGATAACCTCTATATAACCTACCCCATTCACTTTTATCAGCGTCTAATAGACGTAGAGCTTCTGCTTTATCTTGTTGAGGAATATAATTGTAGTATAAAAAATAAGCATAAACCGATTTCGCTATTGGGGCTCCATATTCGCTGGCTAATGCCAGATAGTGCGCTATTTTCTCTTTGCTTTGAAAGCTTGTGCGTGCCTCATGATACTGAAAGGCTAGTTGCGCATACGCATCTGGCCATAGCTGGGCTAGGTCGTTTAATAGTGCGGTAAGCGTATCCCAATAGAAGTGATAGTCTTCCTCAGCAAGTGCGTAGCTAAACCTAAAGTCTAGTCCGTCATAAAAAAGCTTTTCGTACAGGCGTACGATATCCTCTTGATGCTCTTGAAAATGTGGAATGGATTGACGAAGTAAGGCCAGGCCATTCAACCAATGTTGATGATCCTGTAGCGCCTCATGGTTGTGCTCGAAATTTGGTAAATCAGCTATTTTAATAGTGGAAAGTGCAGTTTCGTACTGTGTACTTAAATTCATAACTATTTTGTTTCTTCTATATAATACAATATATGTATAACGTTGACTTAAGATCTTTAGTCAAAATAATTAATTTTTTTCTATAAAAGAATAGGCTGAGCTTTTTAATTTTTTGAGCAGTATTGAATTTAGCTCAATGGGCCTTCATTCGAGGTTTGATGATCCCGTAGTATCTTGTAATATAAGCCGAATTATGTAAACTTGTATATTCGAAAATAACGAGAGATGATGTCAGTTTTTAAAAAATATGGTAAAAAGACGAGTCCTAAAATGGTGTCAGAAGAGGACGGCCTACAATCTTTTTTAGAAAGCCAGGTTGACCGTACACTTCTAAGGTTTTGGAGTGAGCGATGTATCGCGCAAGCAATGGTTGAAGATCTCGATCTAAAGTATGCAAAATTGCAAAAATGGGCATTTTCCAGACCATCGCAAGGTCTGACATCACTTCAGGATGAGCTCGCATATACCATGGAATATATTTCCGTTTACCAACAAATGTCACCGGGGGATTTTTATGTCAATTTTGTCTCCAAGTGGGCGGGGGGTGAGGTTCTTATTCCGGCATTTACCCTTATACCCCTTATACAGAATGCTTTTATTCATGGGTATTGTAGTATGGAAAAGTATCCTGTTAAAGTCAGGGTGTCAGGGTCGGATAAGATCTTGATACTGGAGGTGAGTAATCGAGTGAATCATCACATCGAAGATCAGCGCGTGACGGCTATCATCCATGCATTTAAAAAGCGATTGACTGTAGTATACCCAGAAAGGCATCATCTGCTTTTTAATAGTAATAGCAATACCTTTAAGGCATCCCTAACGTTGGAGTTTTAAATGACTTCGTAATAGTTGAGGGCATTCCATATCCCATCTTGGTCCACGTCATCTGTAATATAGTCGGCAATATCTTTTACCTCGGGATTAGCATTGCCCATTGCTACCCCAATACGGGTATGTTGTAGCATCGTAATATCGTTACCCCCATCCCCAAATGACATGGTCTGGTCAAGTGAAATACCAAAGTGCTCAAGAAAGATATCGATGCCTACTTTTTTACTTTGTCCAATTGGATTGACGTCTGCAAAAAGCGGTGTCCAGCGCGATGCCACAGAATTGGGCATCACAGTCTTCATAAAGTGTGCTTCATGCTCCGGTTGAATAAAGATATTGGTCTGTAATACCGTCGATGTATCAAAATCATCGTAATCACGTTGCATAGGTACGGGGAGATTTAGAGAGTCGTACATGCTTTGGATATCTGCAGTTACATGGAAGATGGAAATCTCTTGTTCAGACATCAACGAAAAACTTACAGGTGTGTCCTTTTTAGCGTATTCCAAAAGAGATTGAATGTCTGCTGCTGGTATCGCCTTTTTAAAAAGCACCTCTCCCCCCTTGGTAACACAGTATCCTCCGTTGAAGGTGATAAAACCGTCAAAATCTAAATATTTAATATGACTCAGGCTATTGATCGATCGTCCAGTGGAAACAATTACCTTGATTCCCCTCGCTTGTAATGCACGGATAGCATTTTCCGTGGAAAGAGGAATTTGATGGGTGCTGAAACTTAATAATGTACCGTCTACGTCAAAAAATACTGCCTTGATCATAAAAATATTCCTGTTGTCTTGATAAGCTGCAAAAATACCAAAAAATCCGCTACATATGGTCAGGGGAGTGTTATCAATTCGTAAACAATGAAGCTGTTTAGCTCAATAATTTTAACAGATCGTCCTTGTCGAAGTCTCCAAACAGTGGGTTAATCTGTTGTCCAATAAGGGCGGATGCGATCTCTCTCTTATGTTGTTGGAGCTTGATCATTTTTTCTTCAATGGTATCTGGCGTAATCAGCCGTACAGCAGTGACAGCCTTATTTTGCCCAATGCGATAGGTACGGTCGATGGCTTGCGTTTCTACTGCAGGATTCCACCAGGGATCTACTAGATAGACTAAGTTGGCAGCTGTGAGGTTTAAACCCATTCCACCCACCTTCAACGATATCAGGATGACTCGTATCTCTGGTTGGTGTTGGAATCTGTGGACGATCTGATCCCGATTTTTACTTTTCCCCGTTAGCATAGCTACCGTAATTCCTTCCTTTTCTAAAGCTCTTCTCACCAGTTCGAGCATAGACACGAACTGGGAAAATACGATGATTTTTTGTTGATCTATTCGGTCAGTTATCTGTTCGACAAGTGTTTCAATCTTAGCTGAATCCAATGCGCTGCTTAAATCTTCGGTTTTCAATAATTTGGTTGAATTGCAGATCAGTCTCAACTTAGTCAGTCCCTTTAAGACGTACATGGAACTTTTACGAATTTCGTCGCCGTCACTTACTGAGATAAACTCCCTAAATTCCTTTTCGTACAGGTCGTAGATTCTCCTTTGATCAGGTTTCATCTCACAGTATAGGATGATTTCATTTTTCTCAGGAAGCTCATGAAGCACCTCTTCCTTGGTTCTTCTAAGGATGAAAGGTTGAACTTTGCGCTGTAGGGATTGCATTCGTTTTCGATTATTGAATGCATCAATGGGGGTGGTATACACATCTTTGAAGTATTTTTTGCTACCAAGAAGTCCTGGGCATGCAAAGGAAAGTTGTGCATATAAGTCTAATGTGCTGTTTTCTATGGGTGTGCCTGTCAGTGTAATACGGTTGTAGGATTGAAGTAACAGTGCAGCTTTGTAACGTTGTGAATTCGGGTTTTTGATCTGTTGGGATTCGTCTAAAAAAATGTAGTTAAAATAGTATTTCTTCAAATAATTAACGTCGGTTAAGAGATTGTGATAGGAGATCAACACCAGTTCGTAGGCTTCGAAATTCTCGGTACTTTTGGGGCGCTTTGGTCCTTCCAATATCAGGAAGCGTATGTCTGGGCTAAATTGTTCCAATTCGTGCTTCCAATTAAAGATAAGCGTGCTAGGAAGCACTAAAAGATTGCAGTTTTCTTTCTTTTTGTCACGTTGAGAGAGAATGAAGGCAATAATCTGTATCGTCTTGCCTAGCCCCATGTCATCGGCAAGGCAGCCACCGAGTCTGAAGTCGTCTAAAAAGTTAAGCCAGTTAAGACCTTCTTGTTGATATTTACGAAGTGATCCCTGAAATGCATTCGGTATTTTTAATTCAGATAGTTTTTTGAAATTCTTTGTTTTATGTTTTAATAACTTAATCTCTTCTTTAGTATTTGTGTCTAACTGCTGTTCATCAAAAAGCAGATCCATGTCACTGAAATTACTTTTTGCGACTGCGATATAACCGTCCTCGTCTAGTTCGCCTGCTTGAAAGTAAGATGCAAATTTTTCTAACCACTCTGTAGGAAGTATTCCAAATGTGCCATCATCCAAAACGACGAATTTAGAACGGTTTCGGACGGCTTTCTCCAATTTTTTAGTAGATGCTCTGCTGTTGCCGAAAGTAAGTTTAATGTTTACATTAAACCAGTTTATTCCACTCTTTACTTCAACTGATACTTTACCTTTAAATGGGTTAATGTTGTGATGTTTAAGCGTATTGAATCCAATAATACGGATCCCCTGACTACGCCATTCCTCAAATGCTTCCAAAAACCAATTTTCATTTAAGAAATGCTTTCTATGTAGGTAAAAATGCAAGAATGATTCGTGGAGCTGCTCTTGGAAGTACGGATGCTGTTTGATCAGTAATGCAATGATAGATTGTTCTCTGTCTTCCTGCCTCTTGACCAAGTAGCTATTGCCCAGATGGTCAATTCCGAATATCTGCCTTTTGGACCGTATCGGCACTTCAATGTCCGCGTACCGAAATACTGGTGTCAGCGTAACGTAGTCCTGTGACTCGTCCAGATATAGGATAGCCTCCATATCCGTATAATACTGACGTTGGACGAGCTCTTTTTTGCTTATTTGGGGGATGTCTTGATAGTGTATCGTTAAATATTGGGATAGCGGTTCTAGAAATCTGGAATTAAATGTTTTAAATATGGATTGATGTACGAGCAGCTCAGGTCCTTTGGCCTGAAACATGGTAATCAGCGCCATTACCTCTTTTTGCTCGACGTGATACAGCGAATGTTGGATATGCACAAAATGTGCAAATTTTAACGACAGTTCATGTAGGGCATACGTGCTATGTTCAAGTGTTAGAGATGCCTGAAGTACCATAAATGTACCTTTTGTCGAGACTTCAATGACAGGCATAGCTGTCAATCGTTTTAATAAGACGGGGGACAGACTACTTGATGTGAGTGTCTCAGATTGAAGGTCCATATGGAGGTATACGGGTAGTTGTAGTGGATTTTTGACGACTGCACACAACGCATGTTGCATCTGCTCATCTGTTAATTCAGTACTCGCTTGGGACAACTGCTGTATAGCACTGTAAAATTGACTTTCTACTACGTCTTTTGATTTCCATATATGATCCAATACCGTAATTTGATGGATTGGATTCTTCAATTTGTTCTGCTTAGTCTTGTGTGCTTGGCAGAGCTGGATCTGTAGATGTTTATAAAACCGATGCCTTTTGATAACAATAAAGGTCTCTTGTTCGGATGTTGCTACTGAGGTGATAGCAGGCTCTGCTAGTAAGGGGATGTTTTCTAATGAGATAATGTTGTTGTTTTGAATGGATACTTCTGCTTTTTCAGTGTACAAGACCTGAAAATATCTGTCTAGATCAGTTTGTTCTGAAAGGCCATATCCGGCTGCGGCTTTTTTTAAACGAGCATGATATCGTTTGTCCGAGAAGAAGATCAACCATTCTTCATTGCAAAAGAGTGAGGCTAGCACAGTCCGTTGGTGTGCACACATCCCCGCAGTCTCTAGGCAGGAGCAAAATAATGCAAGAGTTGGCTTTTGATAGACTAGGAGTACAGTATGGGTATAGCCTTCGGTCGATAGAGAGAAGTGTCCTTGATGACGTTGGATATCTTCCGGCTTTACAATGCAATTCATAATTCGAGTGCCATCTAGTGCTGCGATGTACGAAAAACGATCAATCTCATCGAAGTCGATGTGTGGAATTAAATACTGATGGTATTCGGTATTTTGCGATAGTTCATTGCTGTCTAAGCCCTGCATAGAATCCAAACTTAGATAAAATGCTTTGTATTCGCGAGTGTCAAATCGAAAAAAATAAAATCTATAGTTTGATTTAGTTGTCGAGATTTAGTGCGTCAGCTTGAGTCCAGCGTAGTAATTTCGGGTTGGGGCTGCATTAAAGTAACGTCCTCCAAACGCATTAATATCATTTCCTAGACTGTACTTCTGGTTCAGTAAGTTGTCTGCTCCAACAAATAGTTGTAAGCTACATCCTTTGCTTACGTGGGTGGTCCAGTTGACCTTCGCTTGGAGTAAATGGTATTTGTCTGCATACACGGTATTAGCGTCATTCAGCGGAATACTTGATGTAAAGTTGTGTAAGATATTAATGCCAAAGTTTCTACCTAACGTCAAAGAGAGATGATTGACCCAAACCCAGTCTGGAGTGGCGGTGAGTTTATTACCTTTAAAGTCGTCTTGTCCTATTTGGTAGTGTGCGAAGCGATAGTGATTGTAAGTCAAGTTGCTTCCCAAAGTGAGCGATCGGATGAACTGTTGCTTTCGTGGTGCGATCAGATAGGCCAAGATAGATGTTTCGACACCCCTCTGATCAACCTTTCCGGCATTTAAAAAATACTCCTTCCCATTATCTCGAAGCTGTCGGATAATAGCGTCATCCATTTTGAAATAGTAGTACGCGACGTCAATAATCAATCTCCCATTCCAGCTCTCTGTGCGTAGACCAAGCTCGTAATTGGTGCCGGTCTCAGGAGCGAGATCAACATTAAAGAGATTGTCCGAAGGGTAGACCTCCGCGATAGTAGGTGCCGAAAAACCTTTACTGACAGAGGTTCTAGCCGCTATGTGTGGCGTGAGTAAATAAGATGCTCCAAATCGGGGCATCCAAGTGGCGCCAAATGAAATGTCGCGAAAGGTTTCACTAGCCTGTGGGTAGATCTCTTTGTATCGGATGGTATTGTAATTCAAGCCGAGTGATGCTTCTACTGTAAGTTTTTGGGCAATGAGGCTCTGGCCACGTAGAAAATAGAAATGTTGACCGTTGTTTAATCTATTCTCATTTTGTGTTCCTGTAGCAATACCCTGGTCGTTGTCAAAGTTGCTTATTTTGTATTGACCTTTCTGTGCTTCCATACCCAGTTGAAACTGTACTTGTACATTTCTGTTGTCGTTATTGTGGTAGGAAAGGTATGTACGTAGACCAATATTACGTTCATCACGTTTTTCGAAATTGGTAATAAATGGGTTCTTGACACGGGCATGGCTTCCAAATAAGCTAATGACATGGGTGAAATAAGGTGAGAGATTATAGGTGTTGGCAAGTCCTCCAAAGAACGTTTTATTATAGATTCCCGCTTTTTGTTCTTTTGCTCCTGGATTGGCGCCTGCTGCAGGTCTTGCAGCTGTTGGATCTTCATCGTATTGAGCTTTTGTCAGACCTCCTGGAGTTCGATATCCTAGATCCGCATATAGGGCCAATAACTTGAGCTGACCTGAGGAGCTGTAGCTCCAGCGATGTGTGGTTTGAATGGTTTTCCTATCGAGCGCGGAGTTTTGACGATATCCGTCGCTCCTGCTTACACTTTGGTCAATGGCAAAGTTATAATTGCGTGCCGGTTGTAAAGACATCGATAACTGCTCTTGAAAGCTTCCGAATGATCCGCCTTGTAAGGTGAGTGAGCTCCCTAAGTGCGTGTCAAAACCGCTTGGTGTGAATTGGATAACACCTCCCGAGTTAGGACCATATATCGATCCATCTGGACCTTTAATGATGTGTATACTTCGTATTGAGGCTGGATCTAGTAAATTCAGATAGGTATTACCCCCTGCGTCTGTCAACGGAAATTCGTCAACATAGATCTTGGTGTTACGAATCCCAAAAGGGGAGCGGATTAAACTTCCTCTCATCGCTAATCGGTAACTGCCGGGTGATCGCTCCTCCATACGGATACCGGGTACTGTATTGATCGCTGTCAGCAAAGTCTGGTTGCTCTGGCTTGAAATCAAATCCTGACCAATACTCTGGGCAGATGATGTCAAGGTCAGTAATGGGCGATTGGCAAAATAGGCATTTATATGTATGGGGGCCAGAGGATTGTCAATGCTATCTGTTAATTGAACTTCTTGAGCAATCAAATGAAAGGAAGAGGAGGTAGAAAAGAGAAATGCCAAGGCTTTGATTAGTCGCATATCGTGTTTAGGGTATGGAAAGTCCCTAAATTAATAAAAAACAGCAAACTTTAGATACTTTGTCCCCTAAAAAGCTTCATTGAGCCCTAGGAAGAAGCCTCTATTTCCATACTTCCCAAAGGCATAGTCCAAACATAAATTGGTTCTTGTAGCCTTATTGAAAAGTACCCGTAGTCCGGCACCACCACCTGGTTGCCAGCGTTGGAAAAGTTTGGTCCCGATCTCGTCGCTTGCCGATTGTACATTGAAGAAGGTGACGCCGCTTAAAAACTTACTTTCCATAATCGGGAATCGATATTCTACCTCAGAGTAGGCAAATGATATCCCTTTGAAATAACCGATGGTATAACCGCGACCTGTGCGTACATTCGTATCTTTACTGGTGCCAGGGAGGTCAAAATAGGGAAGTGTGCCGCTAAGTCTATAAGAACCCCAATACCAAAAAGCAAGGATATGGTCTGGATGCTTAGGGGAAAGGCTGAAATACTTTCGGAAATCTGTCACCAATTGCACCGCATTTTTGCTACTCCCCATCCAGGTTTGATTCATTCGGACTCCTACATCTGTATAGATACCTTTGTACGCCCGATTGGGATGATCTCTGGTCATGTATTGTACATTAAAGAGTAATCCATTTGAGTTGTATTTTTTAGGATCAAACCCATGCTTTAGGCTATAGAGATAGGGTGGGGTTGGACCATTAACCAACTGAGGCTCTTCGATTTTGCGACGCATGTCAAAGGAGACTCCAGCGCCAAGGAAAAGACCGTCAGCTACCTGTCTATAGATTTTTTCATTGAAGATATATGAGTTATAACGTGAACCATATCGATTTCGGTCGGGGTTTGCGGTGATACGCTCTTCCTCAGTCGTCCATGCGTGCATATTCATCCCGATGCCTGCATCGGGAGCGACCATGTGTACTGCTGCGACACTCCCTTGTAAGTTCCATTTATTGCCAGGAGTAAAGATGTTGTGACTGAGATAAAAAACCATAATGCCTTTGGTCGTAATAGAAGCTGAGGTTGCAGCAATGGACATGGTGGTATTGGGCTGATCGCCTAATACTTTGCCAGCAACCGCCTTGATGCCACCCTGCGCGCCAATAGTTGGATTATAAGCGATGTTGGGCATGATGGTGATAGGCGAACGTCTTTTAGTTGGGTCTGCTTTACGCCGAGGACGAAAAATGTCTCCAAATAGATCGCTGATGTCATATTGTCCAGCATATGGGACTACTTGCCGAAGGGTGTCTCGAGAAATCAAGGTGTCCTGGGCCCGTATGTGGACGACACTACTCGTGTCATGCTGAGCATGGGATATATCTGCAGTACCTATTGACAGCAGTATAGGCAGGATACAATAGAAAAATGAGCGATTTATCGATGTCATATTAGGTAAGGATGTCAAGGCTATTCATACTGATGCTTAATCAATTTTTAAAGATAGAAAAATTGACTAAAGATGTAACAAAGAAGCTCCTTTATAGTTTTGGTTTGGTAAAAAGTAAAAAAGCCAGTACGCTTAATCTCATACTGGCTTTTTTGACTCTTTAGTCGAGGGATTATTCTTCTACATACCCCATGTTGCTGAATTTTTCAATTCTCTCACTGACCAAAACATCTGTATTTTTTGCTTTTAGGATCGTCAGATCTGCTAAAATTTTGTTTTTTACATTCTCCGCAGTGATAACGGGATCTTGATGCGCACCGCCAAGTGGCTCGGCAATAATTCCATCGATCAATCCATTTCCAAGCATATCTTCAGCAGTCAATTTAAGAGCCTCGGCTGCTCTTTCTTTGTGATCCCAGCTTCTCCATAAAATAGAAGAACAAGATTCCGGCGAGATAACGGAGTACCACGTGTTTTGCAGCATGTACACCCGATCACCAATACCTATACCTAATGCACCTCCAGAAGCACCTTCACCGATAACAATACAGATGATAGGAACTTTGAGAACTGACATTTCCAATAAATTACGCGCAATCGCTTCTCCCTGACCTCTTTCTTCTGCCTCTAATCCGGGATAAGCACCCATTGTATCAATAAGTGTGACGACTGGTTTATTGAACTTTTCAGCCATTTTCATTAATCGCAGAGCTTTGCGATAACCTTCTGGATTGGCCATCCCGAAATTACGGAACTGACGTTCTTTAGTGTTTTTACCTTTTTGATGACCAATGATCATAACAGATTGTCCACCGATAGAAGCGAAGCCACCGATGATTGCTTTATCATCTTTTACATTTCTATCACCATGTAGTTCTATAAACTCATCACAGATCATATCAATATAATCGAAGGTCTGTGGACGTTCAGGGTGTCTGGACATCTGCACTTTTTGCCATCCAGTCATATTGTTGTAAACCTCAAGCTTAGTCTCCTCCAGTTTAGCTGTCAGATCCTGGATAGTAGCACTCATATCTACCTTGGTCTTTTCCGCTACCTGGTTTACTTTTTCTATCTGCGTTTGCAAATCTGCAATGGGTTTTTCAAAATCGAAAGTTGTTTCCATATGTTCTTATGAAAAAAATTAGAGGGCTAAGGTAAGGGTATTTTTAGGTAAATTAAAATTTTAGTAGACATTCATTTGACCCGTGATGTCATTTGCATTTGTTATTTTTGCAGAGGATTTGACCAACTTACTGTAATAAGTTAGGAATTATATGTTCACTTTTTTGAAAAGATATCATGAAATATTGGAGTCTATTTGTCAGTTGCCTTTTTTTTATAACCCATGCTGTCAAAGCTGATACTTATCCAGAAGTGATATTTGACAATAGTTTGATAGGTGGCAGTTATGCTAAAAGCATTGTTAACTATAGTGGCAATAGCTGGGTCGAAAATGTAAAAAAACACCTTTTAGTTTCCGATACGCTATTTTTCACGCCGGGAAATGCATTATCTCTTAAATATTTCGACGCTGTGGATGGAACATGGGATGCTGATATTTTATACAGTAGACAGAAATTCTTTTATCAAGTCTCAACTAAAGATATCTTGACATTAAAGATATATGTACAGACACCATCGACTACTGTTGAGGACCTTCCGATGTTGACGATCAAGCAGGGACATGTCGAGTCCGATCCTGTAAATCTCGGACGATATCTTGACGACTTTGCCACCAATACTTGGCTGAACGTGGAGATACCTGTCAAAGATATCAAAAATATTACGCAAGGAACATTGACTGCCGTAACATTTAAAGGGAAAGGTGGCAGTAATCAGGGACATCAACTATTTATTGATCAGATAGAATTCTTGCCGGAGAGGCATCCGAATGTTAAATTGTCATCTCCGGCGATCTTAGCAAACGCGACTGCCTATGACAAGCAAGTGCTGCTCAACTGGCAATTGCCGCTGACGCCTAGCATTCGATATATTAAAATCTATCGATCGACGGACAAAGAAAATTTCGAGCCTGTCGCCGTAAGACCTATACATATGCAGGGATGTTTGGATCGCGTACCCGAAGTGGACAAGACTTACTATTATAAAATAGCTTGGGTAGATTATAATTATTTGGAGTCGCCCTTCTCAGAAGTGAGAGAGGTCAAGACTAAAAAGATGTCTGACGAAAGCTTGATGGACGTGGTGCAAGCAGCGCATGTCAATTATTTTATTGAAAATTTTGACTTTAACAGTGGGATGTACCTCCCTTATCGAAGAAAAGATAAGGCGATTGTATCCGTGAAGGAGTCGGGATATGCAATTCTGACACTGCTAATCGGAGCTGAAAGAAAACAGATTAGCAGATCTGCGGTCCTGGGTAGGATCGATAAAATGGTTAATTTTTTGGAGCAGGTACAACAGAAGGATGGTGTATTCCCCGAATTATTTGATGGCAGGACTGGTCTCCCGGAGTATCGACATCAGAAGCCCAAGTATAGCCTTACATCTACGGCAAGTATTGTGGAAGCTCTGTTGGTAGCTAGGCAGTATTTTTTCAAAGAGGATGCCGCAGAAGAGGTTGCCTTGCGTAAGAAAATTACCAAAATTTGGGAACGGGTGAACTGGAAGGCCTTTTCATTTAATAACGATGGAATCGTGCTGTGGGATAGTTGGTCTCCAGTCGATAGTACTCAGCGGGCATATTTATTGGGGGGATTCAACAGTAGTCTGAATGTATACCTATTAGGCCTCTCTTCCCCAACCTTTCCGCTTTTGCCCGATGCATACAGTACGGGATATGCGAATGTCCACCTACATGGTGGTCAGCTACCGAACTATTTTTCGCAATTTGTAGTGACAGATTCGTCCGCTCAAGATTCTATTTCAGATGAACATGCTAGTAGAGATACTTCTACAGCAATCTGGTCTCGATCCATGGTGCGAGATACAGTCGAATACGGATTAGCAACAAAGGTTCCTGATCTTGGAGTACCATTGGTAGATATCTATCGCATGTTTTTTACGTTAGCACCACATGGTCGAAAAGATCAATTTTTAGATTATGAGCAGCAAGTCCTTAATCTCCTTCATATTGCGAAAAGAAAAGACAATGAAATGGGACTAGGAACTGCCCAATCGGATATATGGGGATATTATCATATTCGCAATTCAAATAATGGCACACGTATTAATCCAGCGGTAGGAACTTCAGCAGTGTTTGCCGATAAAGAAGTGGGGATCAGGGCTATGAAGGTCTTATATGAAAAATACGGAGATGTCCTCTTCACTGAATACGGATTTAGAGCATGGTTGGATTTGAAGGATAACGATGTCTCTGACGAATATCTAGCCATTAATCAAGCTGCTATAGCCATTATGATGGAAAATGCAAGATCGGGACTGATTTGGAAGCTTTACAGTGAGATTCCAGATATCAAGAAAGTGCAAAACAAACTACTTAAAAAGAACTAAGATGATAGATGGTTGGAGAGAACTACAGGAACTATCCGGGAGCCTGAAGTCTGATAGTCGGATTATGCCCGCCCTCTTCATTGGTCATGGGTCACCTATGAACGGTATTGAAGATAATGAGTTTTCAAAAAAATGGACGCAGCTTGCGAAGGAAATTCCAGAACCTCAAGCAGTATTGGTCATATCTGCTCATTGGTATACAGATGGTACAAGGGTTACTGCTATGGAAAATCCGCAGACCATTCATGACTTCTATGGGTTTCCAAAGGAACTATTTGCCGTCGAATACCCAGCTCCAGGGAGCCCTTCTTTAGCAGAGGAGACAAAGGCATTGATTACGCAGACTCATGTCGAGTTGGATCATGACTGGGGTCTGGATCACGGTACTTGGACGGTAGTGCGGTTTATGTATCCTGACGCCAAAATTCCCGTACTTCAGTTGAGTATTGATTACCGGCAACATCCCTCTTGGCATTATATACTTGGTCAAGAACTGCAGGCATTAAGACGAAAGGGGGTATTGATTATTGGGAGTGGCAATATGGTGCATAATTTACGCATGATATCTTGGAAGATGATCAATGGTGGAGGTTACGACTGGGCTTATGAGATGAATGATACCTTCAAACATTTGATCCAAAAAGGGGAACATCAGAAATTAATCCAATATGATCAATTGGGGGCAGCAGCGATGATGGCCGTTCCAACTCCCGAACATTACCTGCCTATGCTGTATACCTTAGGATTGCAGGTTGGTAGGGAAGATGTAGATTTTTTTAATGACAAAGTCGTAGGTGGGTCTTTGAATATGACTTCTTTCAAAATATCTCAATAAATAAGCGTATAACAGCTGGTTTTAAAGATTTTTACTATCTTTAACAGATTAAAATCACAAAATTTTCATAAGTTATCATTTTTTTCATGAAGCGGATAAACATATTAGCATTAACCTTAATTTCTGCATTAACCCTTTTTTCTTGTAAACAACAAGCGTTGACAGTAAATCCCGGGGCGGTGGTCAGCAAAGATGGTACCGATGATGGGTTGAAAAATGTCAAAGAGGAATTCAATGATGCCTCCCGTACAGAAGAAGGTATCAAATTTTCACTTTCTTCAGACTTTTTGTTCCCTACTAACTCCTCGTATCTGACCGAAAAGTCAAAGGTAGAATTGAGTAAAGTTGCCAAATTATTAAAAGAAGATGCGAAAACAAAGATTCGTGTGGATGGTCATACGGATGCAACAGGAGAAGCTGGGTACAACCTCTGGCTTTCAGAGAAACGGGCTGCATCTGTTAAAAAATTCTTAGTAGATTCCGGTATTTCAGATGGACGAATTGCGATCAAAGGACTTGGACAGACCAAGCCCGTAGCAGATAATAAGACGCCAGAAGGACGTCAAAAAAACAGAAGAGTAGAGGTGACCATTTTAAACGGAAAATAGATGGTTTCATCTACTTAAATAAATAAGGGCGGTATTAGTACCGCCCTTATTTATTTCCATTCGGTGGGCCTGTTGATTATGGGGTATTTATGTCTTAACGACAGAAGATAGATACAGGAGCCAATGATAGGTAAAAAGAATACGAGTAGGATCATTAAGATTTTATCAGCATTGTCTGGAAACTGTCTTTTAACAATATCGAGAATGGACAAGATAATCAATATCGTAGGGATGAAACCCACCAAAGCTAGGATTATGATTAAAATCATTTCTTGCGCGCCAATGTTGAGAAAAAGTAAGTGCATAGGTGATCATATTTATAATTTGTTGTAGGCTAATATAATAAAAGATATCCCTATTTTAAACTTAAAAGGACTCAAAATCTTTAGTAATTTTGTATCTTCAAGAGGTATTGGGTAAGACAGTATCAATTAGTAAAGGAAGGATATATGTATATAATATTTGATACGGAGACCACAGGTCTACCAAAGAGGTGGGATGCGCCAATTACAGACACTGATAATTGGCCTCGATGTATACAGCTTGCCTGGCAACTGCATGATGAGATGGGTAATCTTGTGGAGCATGCCGACTTTTTGATAAAACCGGATGGATTCAATATACCTTATGATTCGGAAAAGATTCACGGTATTTCTACCGAGTTGGCTCAAGAACATGGTATTCCTATCCAAGATGCTTTGGTCAAGTTCAATGAAGCGTTAGCAAAAGCAAAATTTGTCGTTGGCCAAAATATTGGCTTTGATGTTAATATCATGGGCTGCGAATTGTACCGATATCAAGTGGACTCGCCGATGGCAAGTATGCCTGTATTGGATACATGTACAGAGGTGACCGCCAATTTACTAAAACTTCCGGGAGGACGCGGTGGACGATTCAAACTGCCCAATCTAACTGAACTCCATACTTTTTTATTTGGGGTTCCATTTGCAGAAGCACACAATGCGACCGCAGACGTTGAAGCAACGACACGATGTTTTTTGGAATTGGTCCGCCAAGAGGTCTTCACATTGGAGGATCTGCAACAAGATACGGGATATTTTGTTGAGTTTAGAAAACACAATCCAGAGCCTATACAGACGGTAGGACTTAAACATCTAAATTTAAAGAAAGCCTCGGATGAAATTCGGGCCCGTGAACGTGAGGAAAGCAGCAGAAAGGTGGTTGTTGATGCAGAGGCCGCAGCAGCTATGCAGTCCGCGACTTTTGTACATTTGCATAACCACTCTCAGTTTTCAGTTTTACAATCCACTATTTCAATTGGAGGGTTGGTAGACGCGGCAATCAAGAATAACATGCCTGCCGTAGCGTTGACCGATCATGGAAATATGATGGGTGCTTTTCACTTCGTCAGTCGGGTCATAGGACACAATAAAGAAGTCGAAGCAAAGAATCAAGAATTGATTGATAATGGGCAAACTCCAACCGAAAATATTATCAAACCTATCGTCGGGTGCGAATTCTACGTTTGTGAAGATCATTTGGATAAAACACGAAAAGATAACGGTTATCAAGTGGTATTCTTGGCAAAGAATAAAGCCGGCTATCACAACTTAGCTAAAATGGCTTCTGTTGCGTATACCAAGGGATTTTACTATGTTCCCCGGATTGATCGTAAAGTGGTTGAACATTATAAAGAAGATCTTATCGTCCTTTCTGGTAATTTGCAGGGGGAAGTACCGAACAAGGTATTAAATATTGGTGAACATCAAGCTGAAGAGGCGTTGATCTGGTGGAAGGAGCAGTTTAAAGATGACTTTTACATAGAGGTCATGCGACATGGACAGGAAGACGAGAACAGAGTCAATGAGACATTGGTATCGCTGGCGCGCAAGCATCAGGTGAAAGTTGTGGGTACCAATAATACGTATTATGTCAATAAGGCCGATGCGCACGCACACGACATTTTGCTATGTGTAAAAGACGGAGAGAAGCTGTCCACACCTAAGGGCCGCGGAAGAGGGTTTAGATTCGGTCTACCCAACCAAGAATACTATTTCAAATCTACTGAAGAGATGAAAAAGGTATTTGCAGATCTTCCAGAAGCAATTGTTAATATTCAAGAGGTCATTGACAAGATTGAAATATATAAGTTAAATCGTGATGTTTTACTTCCAAAATTTGAAATACCGGAGCAATTTCAGGTAGCGGAAGATAATGAGGACGGTGGAAAAAGAGGTGAGAATAAATTGCTGGCCCATTTAACATATGTAGGTGCCGAAAAACGATATCGTGAGATCACAGATGATATCCGAGAGCGATTGGACTTTGAGTTAGCAACGATTGAAAAGACGGGCTATCCGGGTTATTTTCTAATTGTACAGGACTTTATAGCTGCCGCTCGGGAGATGGGGGTGTCTGTGGGACCTGGGCGTGGATCTGCGGCGGGATCCGCTGTAGCCTATTGTCTAGGAATTACCAATATTGACCCTATTCAATATGATTTGCTTTTTGAACGTTTTTTGAACCCAGATCGTGTATCCATGCCCGATATCGATATTGACTTCGATGATGAGGGAAGGGGAAGAGTCATGCAATACGTAATTGACAAGTATGGTTCATCTCAAGTTGCTCAAATCATTACCTATGGTACCATGGCTGCTAAGTCATCTATTAAAGACACTGCTCGGGTATTGGATCTGCCACTCTCTGAAGCCAATGAAATCGCTAAATTAATCCCCAATCTTAAGCTTAGCAAAATTTTTAACATGGGGGAGAAGGCTTTGAAAGAAGCTTTGCGTGCGGATGAGCTGGAGGCTGTGAATAAATTGATCTCCATTTCTGAAGGAGCAGGCCTAGAGGCTGAGACGATCAAACAGGCAAGGGTGCTGGAAGGATCTATGCGTAATACAGGTATACATGCGTGTGGGGTCATTATTACACCTGATGATATTACCAATTTTGTGCCGGTATCCTTAGCGAAGGATTCAGACCTGTATGTCACCCAGTTTGACAACTCTGTCGTGGAGAGTGCGGGACTTCTGAAAATGGACTTCTTGGGGCTAAAGACATTAACGCTGATTAAAGATACAGTTGTCAATGTCAGATTGAGACATGGTGTGGATCTGGATCCGGACAACTTTCCAATTGACGATCAATTGACCTATGAGCTCTTCCAACGTGGAGAGACCGTAGGAGTATTCCAGTATGAGTCTCCAGGTATGCAGAAGCATATGAAAGATCTGAAGCCGACGGTATTTGCCGATTTGATTGCTATGAATGCACTCTACCGACCTGGACCAATGGAGTATATTCCTAGCTTTATTAAACGTAAGCATGGGATTGAACCTATTGTGTATGATTTGGATGCTTGTGAAGAGTACCTAAAGGAGACATACGGAATTACGGTTTATCAGGAGCAGGTCATGTTGCTGTCTCAGAAGCTTGCGGGATTCTCTAAAGGAGATGCTGACGTACTTCGTAAGGCGATGGGTAAGAAGCAAAAGGCTGTATTGGACAAGATGAAGCCGAAATTTGTCTCCCAAGCGGTAGAGAAAGGTCACCAAGCGAAGACGCTTGAAAAGATTTGGACAGACTGGGAGGCGTTTGCGAGTTATGCCTTTAACAAGTCACACTCTACCTGCTATGCATGGGTTGCTTATCAGACAGCTTATCTAAAGGCCCATTTTCCAGCAGAGTATATGGCAGCGGTACTCTCCAATAATATGAACGATATCAAGCAGGTTACCTTTTTTATGGAAGAATGCAAGAGAATGGGATTGGAAGTCTTGGGGCCGGATGTCAACGAATCCCATTATAAATTTACCGTCAATGACCGCGGAGCAATTCGCTTCGGGATGGGGGCAGTTAAAGGTGTTGGTGCTGGAGCTGTGGATACAATTGTTCAGACTCGAGAAGGTAACCCTTATAAATCGGTATTTGATATGGCTAAAAGAATTGATCTTAGGGCGGCTAATAAAAAAGCTTTTGAAAGTCTGGCTTATGCAGGCGGATTTGATAGCTTTAAGGAAACTCATCGAGCACAATATTTTAATTCGGATACCGACAATTCGACGGGATTGGAGAAGGCCATAAAATTTGGGCAACGCTTCAAAGAAAATGAGAGCTCGGCGCAGGCTAGCCTGTTTGGAGGGGAGAGTAGTGCCGAATTGCCAGAACCGGTACTGGCACCCTGTACCCAATGGGGACTGATCGAAAAATTAAAGTATGAGAAAGATGTTATCGGTATATATTTGACGAGTCATCCATTGGATAATTATAGATTTGAAATCAAGCACTTCTGCCAGAATAATGTGCGTGAACTCCAACTGATTAACAAAGTGAAAGCCTCAGAAGTAGAAGAGGAGGTACTTTTAGAATTCAATCGCATTAAAAATAAAGAGGTCATCATTGGTGGGATCATCGCTGTTGCTAACCATCGGGTCTCTAAGAATGGGAAACCTTTTGGCTCTTTAATTATCGAGGATTATTCGGATTCGTTTGAAATGATGGTCTTTGGAGAAGATTATGTCAAATTCAAGGGGTATCTTCAGGAGGGATATTTTGTACAGATACGTGGTTTGGTACAAGAGCGATTTAGACAGGTCGGAAATTGGGGTTTTGAATTGAAAAGTATACAGCTCCTTTCGGATTTGAGAGACAAACTAGCTAAAAGCTTTACGGTGCAAGTGCCTTTGCAAGTGTTGAACGATGAGTTTGTACACAGTATGAAAGAACTCGTGTCCGCAACCCGTACAGAAGGACAGGAAGCGAATTGTCAACTGAAATTCAAAATCGTCGATGTTCAGGATGGGTTCAATATAGAAATGCCAGCAAAATCCATCAAGATTAATCTTACTAATGAATTTCTCGAGGGAATTGAACAATTTGAGGGCGTCAACTATAGATTGAATTGATAGTGCATAGTTATTATTTAACAGCTGAATGACAGGAAATTTGTCGATGATGCTTATATTTGTATGGATTAAGAATAGAGTATGACTATAGTGACTTGGTCACAGTTAAAAAAAACATAATTATGGCATTAGAAATTACAGACAGCAATTTTGAAGAATTGGTATTGAAATCAGACAAACCTGTATTGGTTGATTTTTGGGCAGAATGGTGTGGTCCTTGTCGTATGGTAGGCCCAGTGGTAGAAGAGATTGCTAAAGAATACGATGGGAAAGCGGTAGTCGGTAAAGTTGACGTAGACAGCAACCCTGAGATATCCGTTCGCTTCGGTATCCGTAACATTCCTGCGCTCTTGTTTTTCAAAAACGGAGAAATCGTTGATAAGCAAGTCGGAGCTGTTCCTAAATCAGTATTGACTGAGAAATTAAACAAGCAATTGTAAAAAATAGAAGAGGGTAGTTAAAGCTACCCTCTTTTGTTTTATTGATTATTTTTGAGCAGTCTTAAAGGAGTTCAGGCGTATATGTTTATGCTAACTATGGTGTTGTAAAACAAATGACATATAGCAAACTTTAACAAGACTTTTTGTTGATTTTTTTTCTTAAATATTCTTTACCTTTGCGACATCAAATAAAGCTATGAGTGACGCTATAAAACACGAGTGCGGAATCGCACTTATTCGATTGCTAAAACCCCTCTCTTATTATCAGGAAAAGTACGGTACGCCATACTATGGCATTAATAAACTGTATTTATTAATGGAAAAACAACACAATCGGGGCCAAGATGGTGCCGGTATTGCGACCATTAAATTTGATACTCAGCCGGGTAGCCGGTATATCAGCCGATATAGAGCAATGGGGGCATCTGCTGTTGCGGATATTTTTGAATATGTACAGAAGAAGTTTGCTGCTGTACAGAAAGCTTATCCCACCGAATCTAAAGATACCACCTGGTTGAAAGAGCACGTAAGCTTTACTGGTGAGGTATTGCTAGGACATTTAAGATACGGTACCCATGGAAAGAACAGCATAGAAAGTTGCCACCCTTTTCTTAGACAAAATAACTGGATGAGCCGGAATCTTGTCGTTGCAGGTAATTTCAACATGACCAATGTGGATGAGTTGCTCCAACAGCTCTACGAACTTGGACAGCACCCAAAAGAAAAAGCGGATACCGTTACTGTATTGGAGAAGATCGGACATTTCCTAGATGACGAAAACCAGGAGTTGTTCGACAAGTTCAAAAAAGAAGACTATTCGAATATTGAGATCAGTTCGCTCATTGCCAAAAATCTAGATGTCGCTAAAATCTTAACCCGCTCGGCTAAAACATGGGATGGTGGATATACAATTGCGGGTATCTTTGGACATGGAGATGCCTTTGTCATGCGTGACCCAGCAGGTATCAGACCCGCATTCTATTATCAGGACGATGAAATTCTCGTCGTAGCGTCTGAGCGTCCTGTAATACAGACAGCATTCAACATTCCAATCGGAAGTGTAAAGGAAATCAAACCAGGGCATGCGCTTATCGCTAAGAAGGATGGCACGATATCCGAAGAGATGTTTAGACAACCCGTTGAGAAAAAATCATGTTCATTCGAACGTATCTATTTCTCAAGAGGATCGGATGCCGATATTTATAAAGAGCGTAAGGAATTGGGCCGTCTTTTGCTACCTCAAGTGTTGGATTCGATAAATTCTGATATCAAGAATACAGTATTCTCGTTTATCCCAAATACAGCTGAAGTGTCTTACTACGGAATGGTAGAGGGCGTTAATACCTATGTGCGGGATTTACAGAAGCAAGCACTGCTAAACCGTGCAGATAAGATCTCAGATGTTGAGCTAGAGGAGGTGCTGAGTATGGCTCCTCGATTCGAGAAATTAAATGTGAAAGATGCGAAGCTTCGTACCTTTATTACACAAGATGCTGACCGTACAGATATGGTGCAACATGTATATGATACTACTTATGGAATCGTACGTGATCATCAGGACACTATCGTTGCCATTGATGACTCTATCGTAAGAGGGACCACGTTAAAGCAGAGTATCTTGACAATATTGGATCGGTTGAATCCAAAGAAAATAGTTATCGTCTCTTCAGCTCCGCAAATTAGATATCCGGATTGCTATGGTATTGATATGTCGCGCATGGGTGAGTTTGTTGCTTTTGAAGCGGCAATCAATCTCTTAAAACAAAGAGGGATGGCACATATCATTGATGAGGTCTATCAGAAATGTCTTGCTTCATTGACCAAGCCTAAGGATGAAGTCGAAAACTATGTAAAGGCAATTTATACGCCATTCACCGATGATGAAATTTCAACAGAGATCGCTAAAATCATTCGCCCCCATCATTTGAAGGCAGAAGTACAGGTAATTTTCCAAACATTGGATAACTTACACAAAGCCATCCCTGATCACAAAGGAGATTGGTATTTCTCTGGGGACTATCCGACACCCGGAGGGAATAAAGTCGTCAACAAAGCATTTATGAACTGGGTAGAAGGCAAGAATGTAAGAGCCTATTTTAGCAGTTAATGAAGAATCGATTATAAAAAAAGGAAGAGGCTCTAGAGTCTCTTCCTTTTTTTGTGGGGTAATATCCGTAGTTCGACGGGGCGTATCATATTTACAGAATGTTTATTCCTCTATTTCGTAGGTTTAGTTTCTCTTGCTCGTCCCAAATACTTACCTGCACTTCTCCAATATGTGCTTTTTTAAGCATAAACATACAGACTCTTGACTGTCCAATCCCACCGCCGATTGCTTCTGGAAGTTGGTCGTCAAGTAACAGACGATGGAATGTGAGCGATGCGCGATCTAAATTGTTTCGGATTTCCAATTGGTGTTGTAGCGCCTTTTTATCTACACGGACCCCCATTGATGACAATTCGAATGCGATATTTAGGATTGGATTCCAGACGAGGATATCTCCATTAAGACCATTATGACCATTTTCATTGCGTGTACTCCAGTCATCATAATCGGCTGCACGACCATCGTGAGCTTTGCCATTGCTGAGCTCGCCACCAATCCCGTAAAGAAAAACAGCTCCCAATTCCTTGGTAATGGCGTGTTCACGTTCCTTCGGTGAGAGCGTCGGGTAGCGTTGTAGCAATTCTTCTGAAGAGACGAAAGTAATGTATTCCGGCAAAATTGCCTTGATATGTGGATATTGCTTTTCGACTTGGTGTTCCGTGAATTTCAAAGCTTCAAATATTTTGAGGACCGTCTCTTTTAAGAAGTTTAGATTTCGTTGTTCTGGGCTGATGACTTTTTCCCAATCCCATTGGTCAACGTATATGGAGTGGATGGGGGTGTAGTCTTCATCGGGACGAAGCGCACGCATATCCGTCAGAATGCCTTCTCCTATATGCATATCCAGTTCCTGTAAGCGTAATCGTTTCCATTTCGCTAAGGAATGCACTACTACTGCTCTACGTTCTTCTAATGCTTTGATAGGAAAAGCAACGGGTCTTTCTATGCCATTGAGATCATCATTGATGCCGGTACCATCCAACACCACTAGGGGGGATGAAATTGGGATCAGGTTTAGATTGTGCTTGAGTTGCTGAGAAAAGGTATCTTTTACAAAGCTAATAGCAACCTCAGTTCTTAATAGTTCTCTTCCTTCCATGAAGTATAAATATTGATAAAAATTGGCTATACTTAGTTAACCAATGTTCTATTCTAATGTTAATGTCTAAATTCTATTTAATAAAGTAACAAAAATACCATTATTTAATGTATTTTAAAGTTTTATTGATAATATTATTTTTGATATAGTATATTGTTGATTATTTTTTAATAAAGAGGTTGATGTAGAGTGTTTTTGGTAAATTTAAATTATCGTGGATAGCGTACGTGATCTATAATGATGGGTGGACATGGTGCAAAGAAAATAGTATAGATCTATCTAAGCGTAATTTCGTTCTACAGCTTTTATAAAAAAAGCCGTTACAATAAAGTAACGGCAATCCACATTAACCTGAACCATTTTATAAACCAGATCTTCAATTTTATGATGTCCGTTTTGCTGCTATCCTTTTGAAGAACAGCGCAGTTGTACGTCAACTTATAGTCTGTCAAAAATTATTCGATATACAAATTTACATCTTTATATATTACTAAGTGGTGACTTATTAGTAAAATGAGTATTTTTGTGTAAACAAAAAGTTATGTGTCTGAAAATTAGCATAAAAAAATCACGGCGCCTAATCCTGATTGTCAAGTCTGAATAAAATAATGCGTACAGTAAGGCCACGAAACCAGTTGAACAATACGGAGAAGGTTCTATTGTAGCGTGATCATAAGTAGTTGTACAAAATTGATTTGTCAGATTGAATACATGAAAGGATATATAGATTCCAATTAAAATTATAATTGCCAAAATATGAAAATAGATTTTAACAAAGCGACTTTTAAGGATTTTGAGAATATCCCGGGATTTGATCTGAATGATCGTGCAGATGTATTTTATGACTTTCTGAAATTTATGAGAGACAATGGTCATATGAACTATAGGCTGATGACCGAAAGTGCATGTGCACCGCAGATGGATGTGGTGTTGACTGGAGAAAGTACGAGTCGCAATTATATCAGCTATGTATCCAATGATTACTTGGGCTTCACCCAACATCCTCTAGTGAAGGCTGCGGCAATAGCAGGAATTGAGAAGTTCGGGACTGGGGCTGGAGCATCTCCATTGATTGGCGGACATTATGAATATCACGAGCTTCTTGAACAGAAAATTGCTGGCTTTTTTGGAAGACCTGCGGATTGGTCCACTATCTTTACTACAGGTTATACAGCCAATAGTTCGTCACTGATGTCTCTTCTACAAAAAGAAGATTTGGCTATTGTCGACATGGCTGTACATACCAGCGTACACGAAGGATGTATACTCACAAACAAAAAAACATTTCCGCATAACAATTTAGAATCGTTGGAACACATCCTCAAATTGGCGGAAGGGCAGTACAGGACCAAGCTTGTTATTGTCGATGGTGTTTACTCACAAGACGGAGATGTAGCACCGCTGAAAGAAATCTACGCTTTATCAAAAAAATATGGAGCTTATCTCATGGTGGATGATGCGCATGGTATCGGTGTGGTGGGGGCTACTGGTAGAGGAGTGTTGGAGGATGCAGGCCTGGTAGATAAAGTTGATTTTATTACCGGCACTTTCAGTAAGACGTTTGGAAATATTGGTGGTTATGTGATTGCGAATCCCAAGCACACCGCATTTCTTAAGTTTCAGGCTAGGCAGCAGATTTTCTCCGCAACATCAAATGCATCAGCTCTGGGAATCGTTAAGGCAATCGAATTGATAGATGAAGAGCCACAATGGATGAGTAAATTGCAAGATAATATCCGGCATTTTAAAAATGGACTGAAAGGACTCGGACTGGATTTGGGTAATACGCAATCCGCCATCATCCCCGTTAAAATCGGTGATCCACATTTGACAGGTGATATTGGAAGGTTACTATTGGAACAGGGAGTATATACGAATCCGATCTTGTACCCTGCAGTACCCAAAAAAGATGCGCGTATTCGGATGAGCTTGTCAGCTTCACATACTCGTGAACAATTGGATAGAACAATCGAAGCTTTTGCATATATTAGCGATAAGTTGAATCTCGTACAACGATGATATAGGATGACGACCGAGTTGCATTGATGTCAAAGCCCTATTTGTTGATGTTGTTTACATAAAGAAGAACATAAACTTCCAATGAAGCCATTATGACTGTGTTGCCGAAAAGTATCGGAGATATGCTTATGATAGCTTCATTGCTATTAAAGTCTAACCGATCCGACAATTGGCGGATCAATAAGAATGTATTCCAATGAAAAGAAAAACCGTTGACGGAGAGTTTAGGAATAAGGAGCGTACTAAGCAAAAGCTGCTGGATGCTGTTGGTGAAATTCTAAGAACAGAGGGGCATGCTAAACTTGGAGTAAATAATATTGCAAGTAAAGCCGGTGTAAGTAAGAAATTAATATATCGATATTTTGAAGATGTGGATACATTAATCGATACGTATATAAGGCAAAAGGACTATTGGGTGGCCTTAAATGAGCAGGTCACTGGACTCATTGAAGAAAATAGTCACAACTTTGGAAAGGAGCTGGCAGGTGGATTTTTGGAAAATCTGTTTATGCATTTAGATACTCTTCCAGAAACTCAAAAAGTTATTCTCTGGGAGATTTCTGAAAAAAGCAAGATTATGCAAGAAATTAGTGAGATACGAGAGACAATGGGAGGTGAGTTGTTTAAGATGACCGACCCTTATTTTGAAGGTTCTTCAATTGATATCAGAGCTGCATATTCAATTATGTTAGGCGGAATTTACTATCTCAATCTACATGCAAATGCCACGGGAGGTACATTCTGTGAAATTGATCTCAAAACAACAGATGGAAAGTCAAGAGTGAGTAGGATGTTGCGCGTGTTGATTGATCATTGCTTCGATGAAGCAAAAAATAAAAAAAGTTAGTTTATACACAAATAAAGTTTTATCCTTGAATTTTTCCGTCCGAATTCAAAACTCCAGCGGCGAACGTCAATTTTACAACCTCCGTATAGACACAAACCTTAAATAAAAAAAGCAAAATTTACAGACGATGAAAAATGTCGATAAATTTCTAAAAACTTATGTAGAAATAACTGATGAATGCTTTGAAAAATGGGGATACTACTATCCACCAAAAACCTGGGACGAATTTCATGAGTGGGACGACAAATCATATGAGGCATATTTACAAGAAAAGGAGGAAGATGTAAAAATAACAAAATCTTATGTTAGCCTATTAGATACTACAGAATATTTTGGATTTTATATTGCGTTTCAGAAACTTGACTACGAACTGCTAAACAATGTTCTTTATCAGACTTCAAGGCAAAGACTTCTGAATCGAGGAATGACTGCAAGTGGAACTGATCATTGCAATGTATTGCAGGATGCGTTATCTGCATTTTCTTGCAACGATTTTGAAGTTATTGATTACTTTTTTCCGAAAAACTTACAGCATTCCAAAGGGAAGTATTATACAGAGGTCTCGGTCAACTTATTAAAAGTTCTTTACTTTAGTGAAACTCAAAAGAAGGATGAGGCATTAAAAATAGCTGACAAATTCTTATTAAAAAAAATGACAGCCTGGGAAAGATATGTAATTCTATATTTCAGAGCATTGATCGACCGCGACGCTGAAAATGCAAGCGTCTGTTTGCAGGAGCTGTGTTTCGCTTATCAGAAAATGGAACATTCTGTTAGTAAACTTCATAATAAACTTGCTAAATACTTTGCATTCGAAATTCACGGACTTTACCGATTTGCGAAAATTATAAATCAAGATTTGTTTGACAAAATTATTCAACCGAAGCATTCTTGTTTTTTGGAAGATTTTGAAATATGGCAAAAAGAAAACAATTACCCGAAAGCCAGAATTTTCTATTCATATCCACAAAAAATGGACTATATGAATAGAATATTTGTAGCGGAATTGCCAACAGTTGCTCTTCACAAACCTTATCCGAATAGGAATGATCTTTATAAAGACGTCGATAAATTTGCAAGTGACTTGACAGAGAATGTAAAGAAAATTTTAACTCGATGATATAGGACTATTGACTTTTTTAAAATACGATTAAACAAGAAAAGCTAATCGTAAGATTAGCTTTTCTTTTGTGATCCCGCTGGGATTCGAACCCAGGACCCATACATTAAAAGTGTATTGCTCTACCAGCTGAGCTACGGAATCCTTTCTTTTTTTTGAAAGTGATGCAAAGATAGAGTTTTTCAGATTATCTTCCAAATAATTTATGAATATAAAAGTGTTATATGTACACATTAGTGGCTATATGTGTTGATCAACCAAGATAGGATTTCCATCCGGATCTAAAATAATGAAACCTGCTGGGCCAGCACTTTTCTGGTCTACCTCTTGTTGAGGCGTGATTCCTGCTTCTTTAAGAGCCATTTGGATGACTCTAACATCGTCAAATGAATCCAATTTGCTGGCATTTACGTCCCAGCCCGGATTGAATGTTAACATATTCTTCTCAAACATTCCCTGAAACAATCCAATTAGACTGTCTTCATTTTTCATAATGAAATAGTTCTTTTCTATGTCACCCGCAAAAACGGAAAACCCTAGTTTTTCATAGAATTCTTTAGAAGCTTTAATGTCCTTGACATTTAAGCTAATGGAAAATGCACCAAGTTTCATGAGTTTTATTTAAAATTCTTCTTAATATTAATCTTATTCTAGTATAACTCTACGTTATGAAAAGTGTTTTAGAACATTATGAGCCGTATCAATTCATTTCAATTATCTACCACCAAATCATGGAGTAGTAATCTATTCGTAGAGGTATCGATTGGGCACATTGGGCGGTCTGTACTCAATAGTATAGGCGTTCTTGAGCAACATTGAAATCACTTCATAGATTAATTTTTCTTTTCGATGGAACTGTGGAAGCAATCCCATCATAGCGTAACTTATCGGATTTACTGCCGGAATAAAAGTTTCCCAGTCATAACCTTTTCCCCAAATCAGGCCTTTAACGGTGTAGTTCAAATCTGGCGAGTGAGAAAGTAAAAATTGCAACATGGCAATGTTTTTGTTTGCATGCTGATTGACCGTATGAAAAATTGGGGTTTGTCCACCAAAACCATATTCATCATAGCCGGCTCTAACGTTTACCGCGGCGCCATATTTAATTAGTATCTGTGCAGACTTTTGATGATTAAACTCTGCACAGATATGAAGCAGAGATACTTCAAATAACGACGTGAAGGCACAAGGAAAGGTATACACCCCGTCCGTCAAGGCATTGTTGATCATCAATACATCTTCAAGAGCTATATAGTCATCTAAAAATACGGCTAGTAACGCCTTGTCGTGTAGGGCTAAGCCATAATCTACAAATGTTCTAAAACATTCTCGGAACGCAGGACCTCGACTGTATCCTCCAATGAGTTGGTAGATTAATGGCTTGCCGTTGTACAGACCATTGGGGTCTATTCCTTTCTCAAAACACGCTTTGATACCTATGAAAGATAGAATTTCAAGTTCGCCTATAATTCGTTGTTGGTAATCCATATTAGTAATTGAAATAAAACCTGTTTGTATTGGAATGGAAATATAAAAGCTTTACCCACTTGCAATTAGTTCTATTCAGATAATACATCAAACACCGTATTGTTGCAAATCAGATATTAATCATATGACAGTCGAAAAAATAATCTAGATATATAAATATACAAGTAATAAAACAATAACGGGTGCCCTTAAATGAGTTTGATTCTTAAATTTTTGATTATATTGGGCTCCTCAGGTATGTATTGGAACACCTGACTAGCTCAAGAAAATCTGCAACATACATAGAATAGTGACGTAAGACAATGTGAATTGAGATTGGTGAGCAAAGTCAAATACCAGATAAGGACGGAGACATACTGCTAGCACACTTACAAATTGTAATTTTTTCGAATACTGAAGTGTATCTGTCAACAGTGGTTTCAAAGCTCCTAGTGATATGGAAAAACGCGAATCAAATTATTTACTTCAACAGCTAAACCTTTAGTTTTTATTGACTAGTTTTGTCTCAATAGAACACTTTAAACCATTTTCGTGGCACTAATATTTAAAGATGAACGTCCGGTGGTGAGGTTAAGAGCTTTTCGTGCTATTGATGACCCCAAGACCTGTGAGCGTTTTATAGAGGGACATGCTCACGTCTTAACCGCAATCGGCATAAAAAAAGTTACATCATCGAAGAATGATTGGATGTACAACCCTGCAGCATTCGTTTTGATCGTCGAATCTCTTGACGGAGAAAACGTTTATGGTGGCGCAAGAATACACGTTGCCGGTGGTTCACAACCACTTCCCATAGAAGAAGCTACGGGTAAGATGGATCCTAAAATTTTTGACCTGGTATGGCGTTATGCGCAAAAAGGTACTGGTGAAGTTTGCGGTCTTTGGAATTCCAGAGAGATCGCTGGCTATGGTGTGGGAAGCATATTTCTTACTCGAGCGGCTGTAGCTATTTCTACTCAGGTAGGATTGAATTCCCTATTTGCTTTGTGTGCACCATACACTGTTAAAATGGCTGAGAGTGTAGGGTATCAGTTAGAAGACAGTGTTGGAAATAAGGGTACCTTCTATTATCCAAAGCTGGATCTTCTAGCTACAACGATGATTCTGAAAAATGTCAACGAATTGGGGGATGCCGATGAGAATGAACGAGCTGCGATATTTAACCTTAGAGGACAGTTAAATTTGACACGTGTCGAAAAATTAAGAAAGAGAGAGATCGAAATAGAATATAAGGTAGAACTACCTTTTATGGAAAGGTGGAATTTACAGGATGTTATAAATAAGCTCAAAGTCAATCAGCGGATGAATATAGAAAATAGCGATGGTGAATTCAATTTTCTGTAATGCTAAACTGATTTGACAACTATTTATTCTACTGAAATGGAAAATATTTACCGTCCTGAAATTTTAAATCTAAAATCAAGCAAGGATAATGCTCGCTACGAAGCATTACTAGGAGCAGATCCTAATATTTTTATCTTTGACACCATTGAGGCACAATTACGTGAGCTGATCAAAGTTAGACACCCGGATCAAAATCCATCGGAGGATGAATATGTTGCACTCATTCAACGCCAATTAAAAGGAGAAAATGTGCGTGAGTATGGTGTATGGGTATACTTCGCTTGGAGCAGGAGGATTGTACATGTACTACCTGAAGAGGAGTTTATTGAAGTCCGGACCAATAGAAATCAACTGAAAATCACACGCGAAGAGCAGCTTTTGTTAAAAGAGAAAATTGTTGGTGTGATTGGATTATCGGTGGGACAATCTATAGCCTTGACCATAGCTATGGAAAGAGTCTGTGGAACTATACGGCTGGCGGACTATGACTTCGTTGAGTTGAGCAATCTAAACCGTATTCGCACAGGCATACACAACTTAGATGTTAGTAAGGTTGTTATCGCGGCTCGGGAGATTGCCGAGATCGACCCATTTATGCATGTTGAAGTGTTCCGTGATGGATTGAATATGCAGAATATGGAAGATTTCATTTCGGGTAAAAGGAAACTAGATGTGATGGTTGAGGTGTGCGATAACTTGGAGATCAAACTTAAAAGCAGGATAGCTGCCAGAGCTCATGGTGTGCCGGTGGTGATGGAGACAAATGACAGATGTATGCTCGATATTGAACGATTCGACTTGGATCCCAATAGACCGATATTACACGGTTTGGTATCTTCACAAGATGTGGAGAATATCGCTGATCTACCAGGAAAAGAACGCCTGAATTTGGTGCTGAAGATTGTGGATGGAGATCAACTATCAGACCGTATGAAACAATCATTTGGTGAAATCGGAACAACGCTAAGAGCGTGGCCTCAATTAGCCTCTTCTGTCACGTTAGGCGGAGGCATTACTACAGAGGTCGTTCGGAAAGTTCTTTTAAATGAAAATATTGAATCAGGAAGATGCTATTTTGATGTAGAACAAATTCTACTCGAGAAAACTCAATACAAATAAAGAGAAACCAAAAAGCCGATGATAAAATTCCGCTCAACAGATAATCAGGAGGTAGATGAATGATGATATTTCAAAGATTTATTTTTGTTTTGATATTTTTGTTTGCTTTAGCGAATTCATTTGCCCAATCTGTTATTCATGTAGAAAATGAAAATTCTTTAGGATACATCGGGAAAGATGTTTTTGTTTTTCAGGATTCAAGCCAGCATATGACATTGGACGACGTAGTGAGTAATTCAGCGTCTTTTGTACGTAACCACACTGTGGTACCTAACTTTGGTATAAGTAATCATCATAATTGGATCCGATTTAGTGTGGTCAATGATTCAGATAAACGACATTTAATTCTCACGGTTAGCAATCCCATTATCGATCAAATTACCTTATATACGATTGGCAATAATTCCAAAGATAGCTTGACTATCCACATTGCGGACTCATTGGGCGGAAGAAGCTTTGAACATCAATTTTATACTTTTGATTTATATCTAAATAAGGGAGATACAGCGACCTGTTATCTGAAGTTGGTTAGCGCCAAGCAATTGCTTGTCCCCCTGACCATCAGCGATGAGAAGACTGTGGTTCGGGAGATTATCGGTTTTGATTTCCGTTCCGGTATTTACGTAGGTATCATGTTGACAATGTTACTCTACAATCTGTTTTTGTATTTCTCTGCTAGAGACAAGCATTACTTGGTATATGTGCATTATATTTTTTGGGTGACAATAGCGCAAATAGCCATCTTAGGATATTTTCATCGCTTCTTTCAATGGCCGGTATTCTCCAGTATTAGTTTCGTTACCTTCGCCGGTGCGATGTCAGGCATAGCATCCGTGATTTTTGTCAAGTCGTTTCTCAATATTAAAAGTTACGGTTCTAAGCTCAATAATTGGCTCAATATAGTCATCTTAGGTGATGTTATCGCCATAGGTCTGCTCTTTTTTGATATGCCGATACAGAGCTATGAAATGGTGAATTTTGTCGCTGGACTTGGTTCAATGCTCGTTTTGATCGTTGGATTTGCAGCCTATCGAAAAGGCAATCGCTCCGCGAAGCTGTTTCTGGTTGCTTGGGGAATATTTCTAGGGAGTGTTATTATTTATGTACTCAAAGACTATGGTATTTTGGACTATAATCAGCTTACCGCTCATTCCGTCCAAATAGGAGTATCTTTAGAGGCACTGTTACTTTCCTTTGCACTAGGAGATAAGATTAATATTTATCGTAAAGAAAAGGATGAGTCTCAAGCGCGTGAATTGGCTATTTCTTTGGAAAATGAGCGTCTCATTCGGGAACAAAATATGGTCTTAGAGCAAAAGGTGGAGGAGCGAACTCATGAGTTGACCGCAACGAACGAATCCTTGCAGACGACATTGACCCATTTAAAAGAGACACAGTCCCAACTTGTCGAAGCCGAGAAAATGGCTTCTTTGGGGCAGCTTACCGCAGGTGTCGCCCATGAAATTAATAACCCGATCAATTTTGTGACATCCAATGTCGCGCCGCTGAAAAGAGATGTCAAAATGGTTTGGGAAACATTGGCTGAAGTCGAGCGGATTGCGCTTGATGAGGGCCTTTCTGTGGCGGAAAAACGAAGACATATCCAGAGTCATAAGGATGATGTAGATATTGAATATCTAAAGACGGAAGTAGACTTCTTGCTTAAGGGGATGCACGATGGAGCACATCGGACGGCAGAGATTGTGAAGAGTTTACGTATTTTTTCACGGGTAGATGAAGATACACTCAAGTTCGCTGATATTAATGAAGGTGTGGAGTCAACTATGGTGATCCTGAATAGCTTGGTACAAGACGGGATTGAAGTGCAGAAAAGCTATGGGATCCTACCCAAGGTGGAATGTTATGCAGGCAAGCTCAATCAGGTGTTTTTAAATGTATTGACGAATGCGATCTACGCGATCAATAAGAAATTTGAATCTAAAGTAGGTGGTAAATTGCGAATTGAGACAGGTATACACAAAGATTATACTTGTATATATATTAAAATTACCGACAACGGTATTGGTATTCCAACACATATTCGGGAGAAGATTTTCGAACCATTTTTCACAACGAAAGATGTTGGTGAGGGAACGGGTTTGGGGATGTCGATCGCCTACAATACAATTGCTAAGCATCATGGCAAGATTGTTGTTGAGTCCTCTGAAGGGGAGGGTACGACGTTTATACTAATTATTCCAATCCAACAAAATATTTAAAAGAAAGCAAGCTTTAAACGGTACAAATATCATTAACTTCGTTTACGGAACGAAGTGGGTTAGGTGAGCACCTATTAATGTCAGATTATGCAAAAAGAGTTAGAAATATTATATATTGATGATGAAATAAATAACCTAATTGGCTTCAAAGCTAATTTCAGATATCGCTATGTAATCCATACTGCTTCCAGTACTTCGGAAGCACGTGGCATACTTCATGCTCATCCTGATATACGTGTTATCTTCTGCGATCAGCGTATGCCGGATGAATTAGGGGTGGATTTTCTACAGCACATTAAAAGAGATTTCCCAAGACCGATACGTATTCTTTTGACAGCCTATGCTGATATGGATACTGTGGTAGATGCGGTCAATAAAGGGCATATATTTAGATTTGTTCGGAAGCCTTGGCTTGAAGAAGAGATAATTTCTTCTATAGAGGAAGCAGACAAGTTTTATACCGCTAATTCTTTATTGGATATCCGTAATGAGGAACTACAGAAGGCATACGACGAACTTGATAAGTTTGCGTACAGTGTGAGCCATGATCTTCGTGATCCACTTACAGGGGTATTATCTGCAGTCAAGCTTGCGTTGGGCTTCGATCAGATTGAGCAAGTGCGCGAGTTGCTGGTCCTTATGGAGGGATCATTAACAAGGCTAGATGATTATATAGATAGCCTGCGGGATTATTATCTTTTGAGAAGAGGTGAGCTAATGCTATCCGATATTGACTTCCGTCTGCTTTTCGAAAATATCAGACAGTTTTACAAGATGTATACACAGAATAATGATGTGGTATTCGATATTACTGTGGAGCAAATAGATTCTTTTAAGAATGACAAAGCTGTTCTGGAATTAATTTTACATAACCTCTTATCTAATTCGTTTAAATATCAACGAAAAGATGCCGAATATAAATCCGTCAGCTTATCCGTGAGGGTTGTCGATGGCAATGCTATCGTAACAATACAGGACACTGGAATCGGTATTTCTACCGACCATATCAATAGCATATTTAAATTATTCTTTAGAGGTAGTGATCAGGCAAAAGGGATGGGCTTTGGACTCTACAATGTGCAGAGCGCCCTATTAAAGTTGCAAGGTACCATAGAGGTCAATTCGGAGCTTGGAGTAGGGACAACGTTTGTTGTGGTCATTCCTAGTAAATAGGCTATACTGCAAGTATAACCTATTTACTAGGAAAGCAATTTTTGACGAAGTAAGAATTCCAATTGTTCGTTTGATATTTCTAATTTGGAATACGTCTCTAATATCTGTTTACGTTCTGCATATACTTCGTAAGCGCGTTGTATAGTTTGATCAAGTTCATCTTCACTCCAGGGTTTGTTGAGGTAGTGGAATATCTTACCTTTATTAACAGCATCTATTACTGCGCCCATATCTGTATAACCTGTCAGTAGAATTCGCATCGGTTCCGGATTTATCTTAATGATCTCCTCTAAAAACTCAACCCCGGTCATTTCGGGCATCCGCTGATCTGTGATGATAATATCTATTGGGGTTTTCTTGACGAGGTCAATGGCTGCAGACCCACTGATGGCTGTGTAGACTTTATATTTTAAGCGAAATGTCGCTTTAAAGGAAAATAAGTTGTTCTCCTCATCATCCACATATAATATAGCAATTTTGTTATTTTTGTTTTCCATGAGTTCTTATGTTTTTAGTGTGATACATAAAAGAGAACGAATTCACCAAGTTAACAAAAGTCCTTTAACAATCAAAGTGTGTTTTGATAGACGTGGAGGTCATTTTTGTTGTTGGCCAACTGCATTTCAACTCGAATTCAACGTATACAAAAAAAGCTTCACTGTTGCGAAGCTTTTCTGTGATCCCGCTGGGATTCGAACCCAGGACCCATACATTAAAAGTGTATTGCTCTACCAGCTGAGCTACGGAATCCTTTCTGTTATTTGGAACTAATTCCGTTTTTGAAAGTGATGCAAAGGTAGAATTTCTTCCCATATCCTCCAAATAAAACGCAAAAGAATTTGCTTGTAATATTGTAACTGTCTAAAAGCTAAAAACATTAATTTGTAAAGTTATATTTGAGCATGAATCATTCGGTCTGCTTGGTTGATATCTTTGAACAGTTGTACACTTGAAAAACCTTTTTTAAGGAGCATATTTATAGTTTGTGAACCATAGTATTGATTTATCTCAAAATAAAGATGTCCAGAAGCGGCTAAATGTTGCAGTGCAAATGATGCGATAGTCTCATAAAAAAGGAGGGGGGCCGCTTCTTCAACAAAAAGAGCAAGATGAGGCTCGAATTCTAAGACATTGGGGTGCATTTCTTCCTTCTCCTTAGGTGTGATGTACGGCGGATTGCTCACAATAATATCGTATTTCTGATCTTTAGCGAAGATATATTCCCACTCTAATATATCTGCATTTACAAAGTTTACTACAGCCCCTAGCTGAGTGGCGTTGCGCTTGGCAACCGCAATAGCTTCTTTCGAAATATCGAGTGCGCTAACAGTACTTATTGGTAGTCGTTTTTTTAGAATAATTGGGATACATCCACTTCCTGTACCGATATCTATAATGTTTAGTTGCTTTGTCGCCTGACGATGATGCTTAATAATCATATCTACCAATTCTTCTGTTTCAGGTCTGGGGATGAGCACGAATTCATTTACTTCGAAATCTTCTCCGTAAAAATGGGCTTTATGTAGGATATGCTGTATGGGTTTGTTTGCTGCCAGGGAGCGGAGTATGTGTACAAAGCGTTGATGTTGCTCATCGGTGATGTAGCTGTCTTTTTGAAGTGTATATGAAGCCCTGGCCACCCCCATGACCTCCTCAGTCACGATATAAAAAATAGAGCTTGATTCATCTCGACCATAAAGAGTAGTCAATTTTTCTAAATAGAGTCGTTCTATATCTTGAAGTTGGTTCATATTCCAAAAATACAACTAATCTGAAATAGCTTTTACATATGATGTAATAATTATTACATCATATTGCAAAGTAAATTTCTCTAAGTTTAATACTTTTGTATATGGGTATACATGAAAGATACATGCGTCGTTGCTTAGAATTAGCGACTTTGGGAGCCGGCACTGTAAGTCCTAATCCTATGGTGGGCGCGGTGATTGTTTACAATGGCTGTATCATTGGTGAAGGATATACCTCGCCCTATGGAGGGGCACATGCGGAAGTCAATGCCATACAGCGAGTGCTAGATACCTTTTCCGAGCGAGCCGAAGAATTGCTTCGTCAATCGGAGCTGTACGTTAGCCTTGAACCTTGTGCACATTTTGGTAAAACTCCACCCTGTGCTGATTTAATCATCAAATACAGATTACATAAAGTATATGTAGCTTGTACAGATCCTTTTCCGCAGGTAAGTGGTAAGGGAATAGAGAAGCTAAGGGCAGCCGGGATACCGGTAGAAATTGGACTTCTTGAAACTGAAGCATTGTGGATGAATCGACGTTTTTTTACCCGGATCTTAAAAAATAGACCTTATATAATCTTAAAGTGGGCACAGACTCTTGATGGATATATGGGGACAGGTGATGATAAACAGGCTTGGATTAGCAATCTTGCTAGCAAGCAGTTGGTGCATAAGTGGAGGGCCGAAGAAGATGCGATTCTCGTGGGAACCCGCACAGCACTTATTGATAATCCAGAGTTGACCGTCAGAGAGTGGAATGGGACACATCCTAAAAGGATTTTGATTGATAGAAATCTATCTGTACCTACGTCGTCAGCGATATATGCGGCGGAAGGAGAGTTGATCGTATTTAATGCGGTCAAATCAGAATGGACTGACCATGTAAAATACATTGAGCTGGAAAACTATGATCTCTACCTGCCTCAGAACATCCTTTATCAGCTTTATCTAATGGATGTACAGTCCCTTATCATCGAAGGAGGGACGACTACTTTGCAACATTTCATCAGTGCTGGATTGTGGGATGAGGCTCGGATCTTGACTGCGTCCCATCAATGGGGAGCAGGCGTTAAAGCGCCAAAGATAGAAGGAAAGTTGGTCGATAAGTACAACGTAAGCACAGATGAATTGGCTATTTTGATTAAGTAAGATAAATGATGCTGAATAAATGTGTATCTTTAGGGTATGCAGATGCCAGAGGAATTACTCTATTTCATATGGCGCTTTCGTCTGTTTGACCAATCAAACCTAAAATCATTAGGTGGTGACGAACTAGCCATTAAAGTAGTCGGCCAGCAGAATAGAGATGCTGGTCCAGATTTTTTAATGGCCAGAATACAGATCGGTACACATGAATGGAATGGTCACGTCGAAATGCACTGGGCAGATATGGATTGGTATGCGCATAATCATCACCGAGATCCTGCCTATAATAATGTCATACTACATGTGGTGTGGACAGGAAGTGGTGAAGTCGGTAGATCGGATGGAACTTACATTCCGACGCTCTGTTTGTCAAATTATGTAGATGGTCGCCTGTTGAGTCATTATAATAAGCTAATGAACAATATGTATTGGATCCCATGCCAAAATCAACTTCCATTAGTTAAAAGTCTTTATATAAACCAATGGCTCTCCAGATTGACCGTCGAGCGTCTTGAGACGAAGTTTGAGATATTCCAACAGCAATTGCTCCTTCATCATCAGGATTTCGAAAAAATTACATTTATGATTTTGGCTAGAGCATTTGGTCAGCGTGTGAATGCCGACTCATTCCAAGAATTGGCCGAATGTATCCCCCTGAACTTGGTGCATAAATATAAAGACAATGCGATTAGAATGGAGGCCCTTTTCTTAGGAGTCGCTGGCTTTTTGGCAGAGGATATTAATCAGGATGAACCCTATATTCGCACGTTGGTAGAAGAGTTTGCCTATCTCAAAAATATTCATGCGCTATCCAGTATGGACAAAAGTAGATGGAAATTGTCAAGAATGCGCCCTTATAATTTTCCGGCGTTTAGAATAGCGCAATTGGCAGCTCTGTATAGACGTCAAGACGTTATGCTTTTCAAGATTTTGGAACTGAACTCTTTGACTGATGTACGTATATTGATGTCTAAAATCAAACTTTCAGCATTTTGGGAATCACATTTCACCTTGGAAAAACATTCACCAAAGCATGTTACACATTTCAGTTCAAGCTTCGTGGATTCCTTCATTATCAATGGTTTAGTGCATGTTGTGTTTTTATATGGTAAATATTTTGGGCAAGAGTTGTATCTTTATAGAGCCATATCTTGGTTAGAGGAAGTGAAAGCAGAGTCTAATAGTATTATTAAAGAATACAGGATTCGTGGTGTAAAGGTAGGATGTGCGGCAACATCGCAGGCACTTTTACATCTTAAAAATGCTTATTGTGATAAGAAGCGGTGTCTTAATTGTGAGATAGGGTTACAAATATTAAGATCAAAAGAGCATGATTGAAAGAATTTTATATTATTTTGAGCAGCAGTCCTTTGGTGTGTGTGCTTATTTAGGTGAGAAATTTTCGATATCGATTTCTAAACTACGACTGTTTTTTATCTATGCAACTATCATTGGCGCTGGATTTCCGATTGTATTTTACCTCTTTGCTGGAGTATTACTAGATTTTAGAAATTATGTAAAGAAGATGCGTAAGTTTTTATGGGACAATTGAAATTATTCCACCTTTAATATCTCTGCAATTTCTTTATAGCCTTTACTTGCTGCAAGATCGGAAGCCGTCAGGCCCGTATCACTCCGAACAGAAATATCAGCCCCATTCTCCAATAGCAAAATAATCATGTCGATATTTCCATGTTGCGCTGCAAGGTGCAGAGGGGTAATTCTAGACGATTGTGGAATATTGACATTTGCTCCTGCTTCAATCAGCATTTTACTGATCTCTGTTTGATTGGCATGTAGAGCAGCATGAAGTGGAGATACATTGTAACCATTTTGGGAGGTTATATTAGGATCTGCATAATTCTTTAACAGCATCCGAACAATATCTTCTCTTGAAAAATGTGCTGCAATACCAAGTGGGGTGAAGCCTTGTGTGGAGACTTCATCGACAATATCGGGTTTTTGGACGATAATGGCTTCTACGTGCTGTGTTAATCCTGCGGCACAGGCCTCATGAATGGTGATAGAAGTGATATGCTTTAATATAGTCTGAACAATCTGAGTTTTGCCGTAATAGCAAGCTAACATCAGTGGTGAGATGTCGTGGCTGGTGTTCTCTTTTACAAGTTCAGGTTCATTGCGAAGCAATAGCTCCAAATCTTGATGATTACCCGTCTCAATATATTCTTCTAATACCGATAAACTCATTGGTTACACATTTTATGATACGAAATAAATAAAAAAATGTTAATTATATAGAAATTGTTAATAACATTCCAAGTGTTGATATTTTTTGAAAGTATTTGTGCTTAACAATTAAAAAGTAACTTGTTGAACACTTTCCTAATATACGCAATGATTCCGTCCTTTAGAGCCCGATAGTTAACGCTTTACAGAACTTTTATCAAGCTTCGGTAGCCCGAAACTAGTTGCTTGTAGCCTATCCGCTACATTTTTTTTTTTGGAATTTGAATTAGTTTTGAATTGCAAGTTATTAGGGTATTTTTGTACATGGCTCTCCCCAAGGGCCTGTTTTTCATAGGTAGATGTAGGGTCGAATATTTCTTATTCGACCCTTATTTTTTGGACATGTGGGATGGTAATATTGTTGAAAATTGTATTTTTCTTTTGTAGCCCTTTGTCAAGGCAATTCATGAAGGTTTTGTTAGCTTTGTTTCTTATTTAGAGTTATGGCAAAAAAAATAGTAGTAGCTGTCACTGGAGCAAGTGGCGCTATATATGCAAAAGTGCTGCTGGATACACTCTTGCGTCACGGCGATCAATTTAAGGAAATCGGTGTTGTGATGTCTGACAATGCAAAAGACGTCTGGCAATATGAACTGAACAATCAGGAATATGAAAATTATCCTTTCACTTTTTACAATAAAAATGATTTTTATGCTCCTTTTGCTTCTGGATCTGCCAAGTTTGACACTATGATTGTATGTCCATGCTCGATGGGTACGTTAGCCAGGATTGCGCACGGTACGTCCACGGATCTCACCACACGTGCAGCTGATGTAGTATTGAAGGAAAGACGAAAGTTGATCTTGATGGTCCGAGAGACACCTCTAAGCCGTATCCATCTCCAAAACATGCTTACTGTAACTGAGGCTGGCGGAATCATATGTCCTGCAAGTCCATCTTTCTATAGCTTACCGACTAATTTTGAAGAGTTAGCAAAGACTGTTGTTGATCGCGCACTTTCTCTCGCAGAGATTGAAGTTAGCTCTTATCAATGGGGCGAGGAAAAATAGCTAATCTAAGAAAAGAGCTACTTCATAAACACCTTAGTAAAGATCAAGATAGGTAAATGAGATGGAGGATCGATAATCATACCTTTATTATGAGCGCTGAAAAAACATCACATAAACATGTGAATATAGCGTCGGTTTTAATTGTATTTTGTACATTTGTTTCTCAAATGAAGCAGCTTTTCGCTAGAACTATTTGTTTTCCCTATTTCTTTGACTTGTCAAAAGAAAAATTCACTTTTTATTTTCTACTCGATTGGTCTATGCGGAGAAGTTATTTGTTGATTACTTACCTTAATACTGGACTTCATAAAGCTATAAGATTTTAATTTCATGACTACATTATTGATTACTTCAGCGACCATTATCTTGCCTGGAAACAAAAATCACCTCAAGCAGGTGGATGTATTGATTAAAAACGGAAAGATTACTGAGATAGCTCAGAAGATAAAAAAAACAGATCTAAATGGAGAAGTGCTTGATGGTAAAGGTGCTTTTTTGGCACCAGGATTTCTGGATTTGAATGTCAACTTTGGGGAGCCAGGGTTGGAAACAAAAGAAGATATAACAACAGGAACTGCAGCTGCAGCTGCAGGTGGATTTACAGGCGTGGCAGTTCAGCCTAATACCGAACCTCCTATTCAAAGCCGTACAGAGGTGGCTCTTGTCAAAAATTTGGCAAAAGGAAATTTAGTTGATGTTTTCCCGATTGGATCAATCAGTAAGAAGCGGGAAGGTAAAGAGCTTGCCGAGTTGTATGATATGCAGCAGAATGGAGCCGTCGCTTTTAGTGATGGCAATCGTAGTGTACAACAAGCAGGATTGATGGGAAGAGCATTGTTATATGCAAAAGGGTTTAAAGGGCTTATCATTTCTCATGCTGAAGATGAGTCTATGGCAGGTGACCGACAGATGAATGAGGGAGTGGTCAGTACTTATTTGGGTATGAAGGGGGTGCCTAATCTCGCGGAATCTTTGATGGTTTCTAGAGATTTATATCTTGCCGAGTATAACGATGCGCCAATACATTTCGCAACGATCAGTACAGTAGAAGCAGTAGATCTCATCAAAAAAGCAAAAGCCAAAGGTATTGCGGTAACCTGTGATGTTGCGGCCCATAATCTAGTCTTGACGGATAAGGAAGTGGAAGGCTTTGATAGTCATTATAAAGTCAATCCCCCGCTTCGTACAAAGGCAGATATCAAAGCCTTGATAAAAGGACTGAAGGACGGAGTGATAGACGCGGTGGTATCTCAGCACACTCCACAAGAAGTAGAATTCAAAAGAGTTGAATTCCATATTGCTAAAAATGGAATAATCGGACTTCAGACCGTTTTACCTCTATTGGTGCAGGCTGGGTTGAGTGAAGAGCAAATTGTAGATAAGCTCGCTGTAGGGCCTCGAAGAGTACTCGGAATGGATGTTCCTCTTATTGAAGAGGGAGCAACGGCTAACTTAGTGCTTTTTGACACGTCTTCTCATTGGGTATTCACAAAAGAGCATAATAAATCTAAGTCTGAGAATACACCATTTTTTGGAACAGAATTAACAGGTAAAGTATTGGCAGTTGTCAATAATGGTCAAATTTTTAAAAACTAATCGACATGGATCAAAAAATAGAACGTGCAGTAAAAGTTGGATTACAGGCATATGGACAGAGTGAAGGTAATGATTATCAAGAGCTTTTAGATCTTTTAAAAAGTGCATTTGATGCAGAGAAACCCTTTTTACAGAAAATCGAACTGATGGATGCAGCTTTTGATGAGCATATGCGATTTGACGAGTTAAGAGAAGTATATTTTGACCTGCTGTTAATGAATTTCTTTTCAGAAGACGTTCAAAAATTAGAAGAAGATTATCTCGACTCACCTGAGTGGGAAGCGATAGAGGACCAAACGATAGATCGTGGGACGGAGTTACTGAATATTTTTCTTTATCTTCGTGAGTGTGCGGATGATGAGATAGAACCCGAACTAGAAGACTATCTGAAAGAATTTTTATTGGTTGATGAGGACGAATTCCAAGATGAACACCGTATTTACGAAAGTGTAATAGCTAATCAGATTTTGGTGGAAAGTGACTATGTTGAAATCGCTAAAGTAGCCAGATCAATTGACGCAGAAGACGATTTATTTGATGTGTTCTATGCAATGATGAGTTTCTTTTCCGAAACCAATCCTTCAGAGAGTCAGTTGAAAGATTATGAGGCGTCCGCTTCGAACAAGGCATTCGATCTTGCTGTTTATCAAATTATTTCCAATTATAACAAATAAGACTATGACTGATCAATTGACAAACCAACCAGCTGATAGTAAAAAGCAGAGCATTACCTATGGCATATACCTAGGTGTTATCGCTTTGGTGCTAGGAATCATTACCATGTATATTTCCAAAAGCACGACTTCTTTAGTTGTACTATATGGGATTTCGGCGGTTCTTAATCTCGTTGTATTTATTGGTGTAACCGTGTTTTTTTCTATCAATCTGCGTAAAGGGTATGGTGGGTACTGGTCCTTTAGCCAAGCGTTGAAGAGTATTTTCATTATGTTAGCTTTTGCGACATTGATTTCATCAGTCGGATCTTTTTTGTTTACAAAATATATCGAACCTACTATACAGGAAGAGGTCATGAACAATACCAGCAGTCTGACTATTGAGATGATGGAAAATTCTGGTGCAAACGATGATCAAATTGATGAAGTAATAGCTAAGCTGGATGAAGCAAAAGCTTCTATTAGCAATATTTCATTCTCACAATTCTTTAAGGGATTTGGGATAACCCTTATTTCGTATTTTGTATTAGCATTAATATTGGCTGCAATCTTCAAAAGGGAGAAACCCGTATTCCTTCAAGGAACGAGAGACTCCAATGATACTTATGGAAATTTGCCAAATCAACAATTTCCTAATCAATAAGTGAGTGCAAAACGATATTTTTAAATTACATATGGATATTTCGGTTGTCGTTCCATTATTTAACGAAGAAGAATCATTACCAGAATTGACTGCCTGGATAGACAGAGTCATGACTGCTAATAACTTTGCCTATGAAGTTATTCTAGTGGATGATGGGAGCAATGATGGTTCATGGCGTATTATTGAGCGGTTAAAGCAGGAGAATAGCAACATAACGGGGATCAAATTTCGAAGAAATTATGGCAAATCTGCGGCTTTAAATGTCGGATTTGCTGCTGCTCAAGGAGATGTCGTCATCACGATGGATGCGGATCTACAGGATAGCCCCGATGAAATCCCTGAACTCTATGATAGGATCATGAACCAAGGGGCCGATCTTGTGTCGGGGTGGAAACAAAAGAGATATGACCCATTGACGAAAACGGTGCCCACTAAGCTCTTTAATGCTGTAACACGCAGTATGTCTGGTATTACGAATTTACATGATTTCAATTGTGGGCTTAAAGCTTATAAAAAAGATGTCGTCAAAAGTATAGAAGTGTATGGTGAAATGCACCGGTACATACCTGTACTAGCCAAATGGGAGGGATTCTCCGCCATTCAAGAGCAAGTAGTACAGCATTATCCACGTAAATACGGTACCACGAAGTTTGGACCTGGTCGATTTGTAAAGGGGTTTTTAGATCTATTATCTATCTATTTCGTCGGAAAGTTTGGAAAACGCCCAATGCATTTCTTTGGAACTATCGGTGTCATCAGTTTCTTAATTGGTTTATTTATTACATTTTATTTGATCGTCGACAAGTTGATGAGCATTGCGACTCAATCTCCTTATCGTAATGTGACAGATCAACCGTTGTTTTTTTTGTCACTAGTCGCTATTTTGGTGGGCACACAGCTGTTCCTTACCGGATTTGTTGCAGAACTGGTCTCTCGCAACGGACATGATAGAAATAAATATCAGATAGATAGAGTAATCTAGCACTATGTTTTTTTCGATTATCATTCCACTATATAACCGACCTCAGGAGATAGATGAATTGCTTCATTCGCTATTATCTCAGACCTATAAGCATTTTGAGGTCATTGTGGTAGAAGATGGTTCGACTGCCGATGCAGAAGAAATAGTTGAGGGGTATAAGGACCGTTTGGATGTGCGCTATTATCAAAAGCCGAATGAAGGGCAGGGCTTCGCACGCAATTATGGATTTGTCCGAGCTCATGGAGATTTTTTTATAGTCTTCGACTCCGATATCATTGTTCCGGTTGATTACTTGGAGAAGGTGATCTTCGGATTGCAGCGAGATAAATGGGACGCTTTTGGTGGACCGGACGCTGCTCATGAATCGTTTACTCCCATACAAAAGGCAATCAGCTATTCGATGACCAGTCCGTTTACCACTGGTGGAATACGTGGAAATAAAAAACACGTAGGACAATTTAATCCCCGTAGTTTTAACATGGGAATCTCTCGAATAGTATGGGAAAAGACGGGGGGATTCAGATTGGCCAGGAGATCTGAAGATATAGAATTTAGCCTTCGCATGATTGCACAAGGATTTAAAGTTGGATTGATCCCAGAAGCATTTGTTTATCATAAACGGCGGACAAGTTTCGCTCAATTTTATAAACAAACTAATTTTTTCGGCAAGGGCAGAATAGATATTTATAAGCTTTTCCCTAAAGAATTAAAACCGGTACACGCTTTACCGGCAGTATTTGTGTTAGGGTTGATCAGTCTATTGCTTTTAAATGCATTGAATTATATTGTGTCTGGTCAGATTACCTTCTTACATGTGCTGACATCTATTGGCAATAGCCTAATTAGCCTATATGTCGTGTTACTTTTTATCCATGCTTGCTGGCAGACCAAGAGTCTGCAAGTGGGCCTGCTAAGTGTAGCAGCAGCGTTTACGCAGTTGGTCGCTTACGGAAGCGGTTTTATTGAACAATATATTCAGGAGGTACTCATCGAGAAAAAATAGAATTTGGAGATTCTATTTTGATATCTACCTGAAGCTTGTTAACTTGGTTCATAGATTTAAAACAGATATTTTGCTGGCTTTTACACAGAATAATTTAGATAAGTTGGAGACGTTGTTTAAAGAGTTTGGCTTTAAACTTCGTTACGAGAAAGGGAATTTCAGGACCGGTGCTTGCGTTCTTCAAAATTCCAGGGTCATTGTTGTCAATAAGTTTTCGAATTTGGAGATTAAGATACAATCTTTGATTCAGATCCTCCATGAGATACAAGGCGATGAATCTGTTTTGGATGAAAAGCAAAAAAACTTTTACCAAACGATCAAGCAAACAAAATTAGCGATTTGAAAATTACTTTTTTAGGAACCGGAACCTCACAGGGTGTACCTGTGATCACTTGTGACTGTGCTGTCTGCCAATCTACTGATACAAGGGATAAGCGTCTTAGGTCGTCTATTTTGATCGAGTTTGAGGGTAATAATATTGTCGTGGATACGGGACCTGATTTCAGATACCAAATGCTTAGGGAAGAGGTGAAACACCTCGATGCTATCTTGATGACGCATTCCCATAAAGACCATATTGCGGGTCTGGACGATGTGCGTGCCTTCAATTACCAGCAAAAGAGTTCCATTCCTATATTCGGTACACAGGCGCTCCATGAGGCCTTAAAGCGCGAGTTTTACTATGCCTTTTCGGATTTTAAATATCCAGGGGTTCCACAGCTTGAACTCAAAGAAATAGATGGTGCCGGTTCCTTTAAATTATGCAATAAAGATATTATTCCACTCGAAGTTATGCATTTTAAAATGCCAGTATTAGGCTATCGTTTAGATAATTTTGCCTACATCACAGATGCCAAAACTGTTGCTGCCGAGACTATTGCTAAACTTGAAGGTGTGGATTATCTAGTCATCAATGCCTTGCAAAAAGAACCCCATATTTCCCACTTTACCTTAGATGAGGCGCTCGCATTTGCCGAACTCGTCGGTGCAAAAATGACCTATCTTACACATATCAGCCATCGTCTAGGTCTCCACGAAGAAGTGTCGAGAGAATTGCCCAATAACATTCAGTTGGCCTATGATCGACTGAGCATTAATATCTAAGTTTTCCTTAACCCCTGCAAACTTTTCTTTTGCTTGTCTGTTTAATTAATACAGACATTCATTTTGTATAAACCAAAAAAAGAAAAAGATTATGGGTAACATTTTGTATTTAATTGCGGTCATATTAGTTATTATTTGGGCAATTAGCTTTTTAGGAGGTTATTACACAGGTGGTATTATTCACGCATTACTAGTTATTGCTATTATTGTGATTTTACTAAGAATAATACGTGGGAATGCGTAGTTAGCTATCTTTAAAAGATCGGAAATACAGTTGGGCAATGCTGATATCTTCTGCGAAGGTTATTTTCAAATTTGAGTAATGACCTTCAATTAGGGTGATGGTATTGCCCAATTTTTCTACAACCGAAGCATCGTCAGTGAACGTCTCCAGTTCATCCTGTCTATAAGCTTCAAAAAGAAGCTGTGCTTCAAAAGTCTGGGGCGTTTGGACTAGCCAGACATTATTTCTGTCTATACTTTGGCTATCGCCATCCTGTTCAATTCTTACGGAATTGGTACTTTTGCACGCTACTACTACTGCGTTCTTTTCTCTAGCCAGTTCAAAAGATTCGTCAATGATAGGTCTTTGGATGAGTGGGCGGGCGGCATCGTGTATAGCGATGCAATGTCCAACGGAATGCGCTATTATAGATTCCAGATACTGGAGCCCATTTCGGACACTTTGAAAACGAGTAATGCCGCCATACACTACCTGATGTGGTATCTGGAAGTCATACTCTTTACATAGAGCTTGCCATAGCCCCTCCATTTCTGGATGGATGACCACTATGATATGTGGGCGGCTTTGTGCCTTATAGAATGCTTCAATCGTGTGCATCAGTACAGGTTTATCTTCCAGTATCAAATATTGTTTGGGAAGTGATTGGCGCATACGTGTGCCGCTGCCACCTGCAACTATAATGACGTGATTGTCGTTCATATGGTATCTTTTATAATGTAAAAATAAAATTTTATATAGCTACTGCACCCAATGATAGGTGATATCTTAAAAGTTTGCTCGCATCGAACGAGAAAACACCTGTCTTGGCAAAAAAAACGCGGACAATATCATATATGTCCGCGTTAAATAAGGTTGTAGAGTGTTGTTAGATAATCAACATTGCATCACCATAACTGTAGAATCTATATTTTTCTTTTACAGCGACTTCGTATGCATTCATCACATTTTCGTAGCCTGCAAAAGCTGCGATCATCACCAATAGCGTTGATTCCGGGGTATGGAAGTTGGTGATCATAGAGTTCGCAATGCTGAAGTCATATGGTGGATAAATGAATTTACTTGTCCAGTCAGAAGCTGCTTTTAAATGTCTATCCGCAGATACTGATGACTCGATTGCACGCATGGATGTCGTACCAACTGCGCATACCTTTCTTTTATCATCAATTCCTCTGTTGACAACTCTTGCTGCTTCTTCCGTAATGATAAATTGTTCTGAGTCCATTTTATGTTTCGTCAGATCTTCTACTTCTACTGTACGGAATGTTCCAAGTCCGACATGTAGCGTCACTTCAGCGAAATCAACACCTTTAAGTTCCAATCTTTTCATCAGCTCACGAGAGAAGTGTAACCCTGCCGTTGGTGCAGCTACAGCGCCTTCATTTTTAGCATAGATAGTCTGATAACGATACTTGTCTTCCGGAGTGGCTTTACGTTTGATATATTTAGGAAGTGGGGTTTCTCCTAAGATTTCGATATTGCGGCGAAATTCTTCGTCAGTACCATCGAATAGAAAGCGAATGGTCCGTCCGCGTGAAGTTGTGTTGTCCACAACTTCAGCAACCAATAGGTCATCATCGCCGAAATAAAGTTTGTTTCCAACCCGGATTTTACGTGCTGGATCAACCAATACATCCCAAAGACGCAGTTCTTTGTTTAATTCGCGAAGTAAAAATACCTCAATAGTAGCACCTGTTTTCTCCTTATTGCCGTACATACGAGCAGGGAAAACTTTAGTATTGTTTAAGATCATGACGTCTTTGTCATCAAAATAGTCCAAAACATCCTTAAATATTTTATGTTCTATTTTTCCGCTATCACGATGAAGAACCATCAAACGTGCTTCATCACGTTGTTCTGATGGTTCAGATGCTAACAAAGATTCTGGTAGATTAAACTTGAATTGAGATAATTTCATTTTTTACTTTTGAAATTTGATAAATAACAATTTTGCTTCCCCTCCGGATAATTAAAAAAACGGATTTAAAAAAGCATACAAAGTTAAGCATTTTTAAGCTAAAAGTGTTATATTTCACCATTAAAATTACTTAATAAGGAATTATCGGCCTAGGTTTGCTACGCTTTAATATTCAGCCTGGAGATTAGGAAGTTGACAGAATATCAGTCATTTATTAGGAGCCTCAAAAAGAAGATCTGAACAAATTTCTTGTTTTCTAAACAAGCGGTTAGCGGGATTGCAGTTGAAAGCAAGTAGATGTTTGCGTTTTTTTTTGTTAGGCACTCGTGAATTCAAGGCATTTTACATAAGTTTACGCTATACAATTTATCCTCTTTCATGATTACTGTTTTTAGACTACTGGGTGAAAGCTTTGGTTTTGCGATTTCTGCGCTTAAAGATAATAAGACAAGGACCTTTTTGTCATTATTGGGAGTGACAATTGGCATTATGACCATCATTGGGGTCTTTTCTGCTGTGGATACATTACGCAATAACCTGGAGGAATCTGTTAAGAAGATCGGTAGTCGTACCCTTTATGTGGAAAAATGGCCTTGGGATGGTGGACCGGATTTTCCTTGGTGGAAATATGTCAATCGACCCGAGCCTAAATATGCAGATTATGAGTCGTTGCGTACCCGCATGACGACTGCAGAAAGTATGGCTTACGGTTTCAATGTGGGCAATAGTATCGCCAAATTTAAGAGTAATAGTGCGGCCAACATCACTGTCAATGCATCTACGCATGATTACTACAAAATACAAAGCTCGGAAATAGCCGAAGGTCGTTATTTCACCGAGACAGAGTCGAATGTGGGGTCAATGGTGGTCATTCTGGGGGCGACTATTGCGGAAGGTCTATTCCCTTCCGGGAATGCTATCGGGCAACAGATCTCACTACTAGGAAGAAAATTGAATGTTATTGGCGTGATGAAGAAGGAGGGCAGCGGAATGTTAATCAATACCTCCTCAGATGAGATAGCTTTTATACCCTTTAATTTAGGTCGTAATATTATTAATTACGAACAGAATAATCCCAGTATTATGATCGCCGTTAAACCAGCATATACACTGGATGAGGCTGAAAGTGAGCTAAAAGGTCTCATGCGTTCTGTTCATCGTATAGCACCCCAGCGTGAAGATGACTTTTCTATCAATAAGACGACCTTGATCACCGCACAACTAGATCAGATGTTTACCGTCATCAACCTTGCAGGATTTTGCATCGGGATTTTCTCCATATTAGTAGGCGGCTTCGGGATTGCTAATATTATGTTTGTCAGTGTGAAGGAGCGTACAAATCTCATCGGTATACAAAAGGCACTTGGAGCTAAAAACTATTTTATCCTAACTCAATTTCTATTTGAATCTATTCTCCTATGTCTCATTGGCGGTGCAGTAGGCTTGCTGTTAGTTTATGGCTTGGCATTCCTGGCAAAAGTTGCACTTGGATTTGCAGTGGTCGTGAGTGTCAAGATGGTCATGATTACAAGCATCTTATCCACCTTCATTGGGCTGGTCTCTGGGATGGTTCCCGCGATTATGGCTTCTAAAATGGACCCTGTAGAAGCCATTCGGAGTAAATAGACTATTTGTCTTTGAGGTAATGATTTGAGTACTAAAAATAGTATTTTTAAAGTATGGATAGGTCTCTTCGATCTCACGTTATACTTTTGCTTTTGCTTCTTGCCCTGGGGTATAGTTTCATACTCATGGCGGAAATAACTTGGCGTTACCGTTTTTTTGAATTAGACGCTTCTTTTTTGCAGATCAAACAAACCGAGATACGGAATGTGCCCTGGTATAAATATGTTTTCTACGCACATGTTTCTACGGCTATCCTTACACTGTTTGCGGGATTTACACAATTTAACACTCGATTCCTCCAACGTTTTCCATTATGGCACCGCCGGCTGGGTTACCTTTATATCCTTACCATTCTCTTTTTTGCAGCCCCGTCGGGTATATTGATGGGGATATATGCCAATGGTGGTCCTGGAGCCCAGATTGCTTTTGTTCTGCTGGGCATACTGTGGTGGTTTTTTACCCTTAAAGCTTTTTTTACAGCGAAGAGTAAAGACTTCAAAGCACATCAGAAATTTATGTATAGAAGTTTTGCATTGACCTGTTCAGCGCTCACACTTCGATATTGGAAGGTGATATTGGTCTACTTTTTTGAGCCCAACCCTATGGATCTCTATCAAGTGATAGCTTGGCTTGGTTGGATTCCAAATTTAATTTTAATTGAAATTTTTATTTCTCACAAATTTAGAGAGACCGTTCCTCTCCGTACAATTTGAGTATTAACGTTTATTAGTATGAACATAAATTATATATACATGAAAAGATTAGGGTTGGTATCAATAGTCTCACTCTGTATACTGTCTGCCTGTAAGGATCAGAAAAAGGTACAATCTGGCTTAGTTGGAGCAGACTCCGTGAGGGTAGAACACGAAATTAGGCAAGAGCTCTATGGGAATTGGGTTGGCGATTTTGATGTCGATGGTGAGCTGTACGAGCAACTTGCACTCAACGAAGAATTGCCCGTAGACTTCGATTATAATCCAAAGATTAATCTTTCAATAAAAAGAATTACAGCAGACACCGTCATCGGACAGAATATCGTTAAAGGAAATATACGCCCCCTTTTAGGCCGTATGGAGGAAAACGGTGGTGCTGTATCCTTTATCCTCGACGAGCCTGGAGATAAAAAATCAGATGGCCGATTCGAAATTAAGTTAAAAGATGATACGCTCATTGGCTCATGGGTTGCATTTGATACTGGTGTCAAAATCAAGAAGCGACATTTTAAACTTTTGAAAAAGCAATTCGCATACAATGCCAACCTCATGTTGCCAAGTGAAGCCGATCTAGTCGATTGGAGAAGCAGTGAAAGGAAGGAGGTAGCTGACGATAATGGAGATTCAACAGCAACCTATGTCAATGATTTTTATAGAGTAGCTTCTGATGCTGTATTTGTGATCAATGCATCCAAACAAAAGCTGACAGAAGCGCAATTGAAAAACTTAAAAAAATTGGACTTAGAAATTATTAGAAATACCATTTTTGCGAGACATGGTTATGCATTTACCAAGATAGGAGTAAGGCAATTTTTTGATCCAGTAGAATGGTACGTACCTATTTCTAATGATGTGACTCGGGAGCTGACACCTATTGAAAAAGATAATATTCGGTTATTGCAGAAATTTGAGAAGTATGCCGAAGACAATTATGATTATTTCGGTAGGTAATCGTGCTATGGCGATATTATAAAAGTATTATTTTATTGCGAATAGCAATTTATTGAATTAAATATTCGTATTTTAATATCCATAATATGCATACAGTCAGCGTATGTTATTTTTAATCACACTATTTAAGAATGGAAGAAGAACTTAAACCTATTGACGTAGCGTCTACGACCGAAGAAACCTTAGAGGGGGACGTCCATCACGTCAATAACCCCGTATTGGACTTACCCCATATTGAGAAAAAATATTTAGGATCTGTCAAGTCATATCTCAAGCACGAGAACGGTTACATCTTTTCGGATGGCAGTGCCAAAGTCGAAGTCAAAGTAGTTACTGACGAAATCATACGGGTGCGTCTAGCTCCCAAAGGATCCTTCTTAGAAGACTTTTCGTATGCGGTCCCCCAGTTAAATCTGCATCCCGTATTGTTTGATTTTGATGAGAGCAGTGATTATTTCGCTGTGAAAACGAATACTGTCGTCTGTAAGATTAGGAAGAAAGATTTCAATGTGTCATTTGAAGATCGCACAGGAAAGGTCGTTAATTCCGATTACTCATCAATGCACTGGGAAGAAAATCCGGATTTTGGTGGATACTATGTATACTGCACCAAAAATGCTTCCAGCGAGGAAGTGTTTTTTGGCGGAGGAGACAAGGCTACAAATTTAAATCTGAGAGGAAAGAGGATACAAAACTGGAATTCGGATACCTACTCGTATGCATTCAATCAAGATCCCTTGTATAAGACCATTCCGTTTTATATTGGTGTACATGAGGGAGATGCCTATGGCATATTCTTCGACAATACCTTCAAAACCTATTTTGATTTTGCCGCGGAAAACAACGATCGGACAAGTTTCTGGTCTGAGGGAGGAGAGCTTCAATATTATTATATCCATGGGCCACATATGATGGATGTAGTTAAGCGTTACCACAGCATAACCGGTACCCACTATATGCCTCCATTATGGGCTATTGGCTACCACCAATGCCGATGGAGCTACTACCCAGAGAAGATGGTAAGAGATGTAGCCAAGCAATTTAGACAAAGGAATATCCCTTGCGATGCTATCTATCTGGATATTGATTACATGGATGGCTATAGATGCTTCACTTGGAACAAACAATATTTCCCCAACCCCAAAAAGATGATTTCAGATTTAGCATCAGATGGTTTTAAGACGGTGGTAATGATTGATCCGGGTATTAAAGTTGATGAAAACTATTGGGTATTCAAAGAAGGGCAGGAGAATAAATATTTTTGTCGCCGGGGAGATGACTATTTTATGGAGGGCTTTGTGTGGCCAGGGCGTTGTCAGTTCCCGGATTTCACAAATCCCAAAGTCAGAGAATGGTGGGGTAATCTTTATAAGGGATTGGTCGAAGATGGTGTCGCAGGTTTCTGGAACGATATGAATGAGCCGGCGGTCTTTGGTAGAGGGACGTTTCCAGACGATGTGCGGCATTATTATGAGGGACATAGAGGATCGCATCGTAAAGCGCATAATATATACGGTATGCAAATGGTCCGGGCGACCTATGATGGACTGAAAAAACTGTATCAGAATAAACGCCCATTTACAATAACACGAGCCGCTTATTCAGGCACACAGCGTTACTCTTCGGTGTGGACGGGCGATAATGTGGCGACATGGGAACACCTGAAGATCGGCACGCTACAATTACAACGTCTATCGGTGTCTGGGCTGTCATTCTGTGGTACGGATATAGGTGGTTTTACCGGAGAGCCTGATGGAGAGCTGTTTACACGTTGGATGCAATTTGGCGTTTTCTCACCATTTATGAGGGTGCACTCCGCCGGTGATACACGGGATAGGGAGCCCTGGAGTTTTGGTGAAGAGTGGGAAGTAATCAATCGGAAATTTATAGAACTTCGATACAAATTATTGCCTTATATCTACTCTGTTTTTTGGGAGCAGCACCGATATGGATTGCCTATTTTAAGACCATTAGCGATGTTGGAACAACATATCCCTAAAAATCTGCAACGCGAAGAAGAGTTCGCCTTTGGTGACAAGATCTTGGTCTCGCCTGTACTCAATCCCGGTCAGAAGGAAAAAATCGTGTATCTGCCAGCCGGTACTTGGTACTATTATTTTGATAATCGGGTGTATGAAGGTGCGCAGGAGCACATGGTGAATACACCATTAGGCGAAATGCCTATTTTTATTAAACACGGTAGTGTGATTCCTGAATATCCAGTCATGCAATATACAGGCGAGAAGAAACTCGAACATCTCAAGTTAAATGTATATTATACAAGTGGGAAGGAAGATTCTTATCTATATGCAGATCATGGTGATACCTTTGCCTACGAGCAAAATATATATTCGGAGAAACATTTCATAGTGGATGGAAGTCAATCCTTATTGGTCATCACGCAGCATGTTGAAGGTCTCCATTCCGAAAGATTCGACGATTACCATATTTATTTAGTTGGGTTGCCGGCAGGACCAACGTCTGTCAGTCAAGATGGAGTTGATATTGAGCTTCAAAAAGACGAATACGATAACGTATTTTTTGTTGTTGAAAAAGAATTTAGAAAAATTGTAGTTCAATAAGTATCATCTAACCTAATCCATTATGAGTCAGTCCGTAGAAGTATTTTCATTGTTTACAGATTATGATGTTTCATTATTTCGTTCTGGAAAGCATTATAAATTGTACGAGAAGTTTGGAGCACATGCACTAACATTGGCTCATGTTGAAGGCGTTTACTTTGCAGTCTGGGCGCCTAATGCAAAGAGAGTGACGGTCATTGGAAATTTTAATGGTTGGAATCCCCATCGCCACGTGTTATTCGTCCGTTGGGATGGGAGCGGCATCTGGGAGGGGTTCATACCGCACTTGCGGCACGGCGAGGTATATAAATATCATATAGAAACGTATGCTGGAGAGGTATTGGAAAAAGGGGACCCTTTTGCATTGCAATGGGAGATTCCACCTCAGACAGCATCTGTTGTAGCATCCACTTGGTATGAATGGGAGGATGAAGATTGGATGCAAAAGCGATATATCAACAACGGCCTGAATCAACCCTATTCGGTCTATGAGATGCATCTTGGCTCTTGGATGCGCAGCCCTGAAACGCCCGGTAGTTTATTTAATTATCGAGAAGTAGCGACCCGACTGATCCCTTATATCAAGGAGATGGGCTTTACTCACGTAGAGTTTCTGCCGATCATGGAGCATCCCTATTATCCATCTTGGGGATATCAGATTACAGGATATTTTGCCGCAAGTTCGCGCTACGGTAGTCCGCAGGATTTAATGTATCTGATAGAAGAGTTGCACAAAAATGATATAGGTGTCATTTTGGACTGGGTTCCCTCGCATTTTCCGGGCGACGCCCATGGGCTGCACCGTTTTGACGGTAGCTATCTCTATGAGCATGAAGATCCCAAAAAAGGATTTCACCCGGATTGGAAGTCCTATATTTTTAATTACGGACGAAATGAAGTGCGTGCATTTCTGATTAGCAACGCCGTTTTTTGGTTGGAGCGTTTCCATGTCGACGGTCTACGCGTAGATGCTGTAGCCTCTATGTTATATCTGGATTATTCTAGGAACGAAGGCGAATGGATTCCAAATGAATTCGGTGGTCGCGAAAATTTAGAAGCAGTTGATTTCTTAAAAGAATTTAATGAAGTCATCTATAGCCATTTTCCCGATGTGCAGACCATAGCCGAAGAGTCCACTTCATGGCCAGGGGTGAGCAAACCTACTTATACTGGTGGTCTGGGGTTTGGAATGAAATGGATGATGGGCTGGATGCACGATACATTAGATTATTTTAAGGAAGATCCTGTAAACCGCAAGTACCATCACCATAAGATGACCTTCGCTACGGTATATGCATATCATGAAAACTTTATGTTGCCATTATCACACGATGAAGTTGTACATGGTAAGCGGTCATTAATCTATCGCATGCCTGGAGACGAGTGGCAAAAGTTTGCAAACTTAAGAGCACTCTATCTTTATATGTTCACCTTTAGTGGAGCAAAACTACTGTTCATGGGGGATGAATTCGGTCAGACAAGTGAGTGGAATGCCGAGCAATCGCTCGATTGGCACCTACTGGATTATGCGCCGCACATAGGGATGAAGAGGTTCGTTTCAGATCTTCATGCTTTATATAAGTCGCAGCCAGCATTGTATCAGCGCAACTTTGAGCAATCGGGTTTTCAATGGATAGAATTGGGCGATGCTGACCAGTCTATATTTGTATATCACCGTTTTGGATATAATGCCAGTGACTGTCTATTGATCATTTTAAATCTTACGCCCATAGTGAGAGAAGGTTTCCGGGTCGGAGTTGGTCACAGTGGTGTATGGGAGGTCTTACTTAGCTCGGATGATTTAAAATATAACGGAAGCGGGGTCGTGTCGAGTGATTCGTATACAGAACCCACGCATTGGATGGGACAGGGGCAATCTATATTGGTCAATCTGCCGCCATTGGGTGGTGTCGTGCTGAGAAGAAAGCAGGCGGAAGAGACCTCTTTTCCAGCCAAACCACTATCCACAAGAGTGCCGATTAATGAATGAAGGGTCTAATATTTCGTTAAAAATTTATGATAAGCAGATGAATGTAATTCATTTAAGTGTAGAATGCTATCCTGTGGCAAAGGTTGGTGGTCTTGCAGATGTAGTTGGAGCGTTGCCAAAGTATCAAAATAAACTGGGTGTAAATGCGTCAGTCGTGATGCCTTGGTATGACAGGCCTTTTATTCGAGATCATGCATTTGATAGGGTCGTTTGTGGGACATTCGATCAAGGTTCGGCGATACTTTCATATGAAGTTTGGAAGCAAGCAGAGCCGACCTTAGGCTTTGATCTTTTTTTAATTAAGATCCCCGGATTTCTAGACCGTTCGGAAGTATATGGGTATGCAGATGAAGGCGAACAGTTTATTGCCTTTCAGCATGCTTTTTTAGATTGGCTGACAGTATCTGAAATAGTGCCTGATATCGTACACTGTCATGATCACCATGTTGGCCTTATTCCATTTCTCATGCAATGGGGGGATCGTTTTACTACATTGAGGACTGTCAAGACTGTGGTCACGGTACATAATGGACAGTACCAGGGATGGATGAACTGGAGTCGTGGGATTTTACTGCCTACGTTTGATACATGGAAGTGGGGACTGCTCGATTGGGACGGACTGATCAACCCCTTAGCGGCTGGTATTAAATGCTGTACCGCATTCACTACAGTATCTACAGGGTATTTAAAAGAACTTCTGGTAGACGCCAATGGGTTACAGTCACTTTTTAAGGACGAGTCTGGCAAGGGGGTCGGTATTGTAAATGGTATTGATACCGATGTGTGGAATTCGGAACAGGATGCTGCAATACAATTTCCTTTTGGTGTCCATGATGTAACGGAGAGTAAAGAGAAAAATAAGCGCGCATTCTGTGCCCGTTATAACCTTGATCCGGAGCGGCCTTTGATGGTGTTTATCGGAAGATTTGCATATGAAAAAGGGGCAGATTTATTAAGCGAAATTATTATTAATTTATTTGAGGTTAAAGATGAAAAAATAAGTATATTTATATTAGGCTCTGGTGACCCTGAGATAAAGGATGCATTAGTGCCACTACTGTCAAAATATCCCGGATATTTTTCGGCTTATTTTGGTTATGATGAATCATTAGCCCATTGGGTCTATGCATCTGCAGATTTGCTGTTGATGCCTTCTAGGGTCGAACCATGTGGGTTAAACCAGTTATATTCACTCCGCTACGGGACACTACCTGTGGTGCGGGCGATTGGAGGTCTGAAAGACACGGTTATCGATATACAAGATCCTAATGGCTACGGGGTAAGATTTGCAGAAGCATCAATGGAAAGTGCTGTTGAAGGAATACAGCGTGCAGTATTATTTAGTTTAGATCATACAGCATTCGAAAAAAATAAAAAAAGGATGATGTCTCTTGATTTTTCATGGGATACGTCCGCGAAGACTTACATTGATTTATATAACCAGATAAACCCTTAAGACTATGCTTCCAAAAGTAGTATCTATCGTGCTGGGGGGGGGACGCGGGACGCGTCTTTTCCCATTGACCCATGACCGTTCTAAGCCTGCGGTCCCTATTGCTGGAAAGTATAGGTTGGTGGATATTCCGATTTCCAACTGCCTCAACTCTGGTTTTAATAGAATATTTGTCTTGACCCAATTCAACTCGGCTTCGTTGAATAAACACATCAAGAATACGTATAATTTCAGTGTGTTTAGCAAGGGATTTGTCGATATATTGGCTGCAGAGCAGACCAATGAGGGAGATCGTTGGTTTGAAGGTACTGCCGATGCTGTGCGTAGATCCCAAAAATATCTGACAAATATTGAGTATGACTATGTTCTGATATTGTCTGGGGATCAATTGTATCAGATGGACTTCTCCGCACTGATTGATTTTCACATTCAGAATGAGGGGGAGGTTACGCTGGCGACCATACCCGTCTCCAAAAAAGATGCGCCTGGTTTTGGCATCTTGAAAGCAAACGAGAATAATGAAATCACTTCTTTTATCGAGAAGCCAAAGACAGAGCTACTGACGGATTGGGCGTCTGAAGTGAGCGACAAAATGGAAAGTGAAGGCAGGCAGTATCTGGCCTCCATGGGGATCTATGTCTTTTCCAGAGGCATTCTTAATAAATTGCTAAAAGAGAATCCAGGAATGGACTTTGGTAAAGAGATCATACCTGATTCCATTGGTGTCAACCGAGTATTGAGTTATCAATATGATGGATATTGGACCGACATTGGTACTATTGATTCGTTTTTTGAGGCAAATATCGGATTGACCGATGACATACCTTTGTTCAACCTGTTTGACAAAAATACAGTGTTTTCCCGTGCACGAATGCTTCCTCCTTCCAAAATTTCGGGAACTACACTCACTAATACCATCGTTGCGGACGGCTGTATTCTCGTTGCCGAAAGCATTGTCAAGTCTGTAATAGGGATTCGTTCGAGAATAGGCAAGGGGACGACCATGCACTCGACATATATGATGGGATGTGATTATTATGAGCATCTAAACGAAGTGATTGAACTCACGAATACACAGGCGCCTCCACCTGTAGGAGTAGGAGAAAATTGTCATGTTGAGAAAGCAATTTTAGATAAGAACTGTAGAATAGGGAATGATGTCTACATCAAGGGTGGAGATCACCTTGAAGATGGGGATTATGAGACTTACACCATTCGAGATGGAGTAGTCGTGATTAAGAAGAACGCTATCATTCCTCATGGTTTTAAAATAGGGTATTAATCGAATCTCTTTAATATATTAATTAGTTTCATACAGTGTAATAATGATAGATGTCGAGAGAATTCTTCAGGAGAAGAACATGTATTTTGCCAGAGAGGTGATTGCAGGTATTCCCTGTGTTGTAGGTTATGTGAAGAAATTTAGATGGCGCTGGCTAGCTACACAGCTTAATACTTTTGTAATTATCGGTGAGGTTGACGGTACTATCCAACCCTTGATGATGCGCAATTTTTCAAAAGCTTGTTATCAATATGCCATCGCTAATAACCGGGGATGGCCGAGAGGTATACAGTCAGGAATTGGGTCTGTCGCAATACTCATTGGTGATGAGATTACACAGGAAGCTGCTGCCTATTGCATGGCTAGTCCGGAGATGCATTTCTCTGCTTTTGAGATTCCGGTCGCTTACCTCAAAAAATACAAGCAACCCGTCAAATACACCGGTACCCAGGTATGGGGTGGAATATACTTTCCATATTTTTCTGCATTGATTAGCGAATTGGTGGAGAAGCTGGTGCAGTATCAGCCGAGTTCTACACCACCACCACTTCCGCCATTGGGAGAGAGGCAATAAAAAAAGCCATTCCAATTTGGACTTTAGACCATCTCTGCATATCTGCGTCTGATTTCAGAGATGGTCAATCCTTATTTGAAATGGCCTGTAAGCTTATACTAGCACCTTAGTTCAATTTAGCTAAGGCTTCTTTGATTCTTCTTAATGCTTCTTTTAAACTGTCATCAGAGGCGGCGTACGAAAGTCTGATATAATTATTATTACCAAACGAATCTCCACCTACGGTCGCCACATGCCCTTCATTTAATAAGTATAGCGCCAGATCTGCAGAATTATTAATGAGATTTCCTTGTGTATCTTTTTTACCAAAGAATGAGCTGATTTCTGGAAAAAAATAGAAAGCTCCTTGTGGGAGATTGGTCTTTACCCCAGGGATATCATTCAAGAGATCATAGACCAACTGACGTCTTCTCGCAAAGGCCTCTTTCATTTCATTGACACTGTCCAATCCACCTTCGTAAGCCGCAATCCCTGCACGTTGAGAGATAGAGCAAGTTCCCGATGTGGTCTGTCCTTGCATTTTATCGTTGGCCGCAGCGATTTCCTTATTGGCCGCAATATAACCCAGACGCCATCCTGTCATAGCATAGGCTTTTGAAAAACCGTTGATGATGATGACACGGTCCTTGATCTGATCAAATTGTGCGATGGATTCATGTTGGTCAACAAAGTTGATATGTTCATAAATCTCGTCAGAGATAATGTATATGTCCGGATGTTTTTCAAATACGGCTGCTAAAGCGGCCAACTCATCTTTGCTGTATACAGATCCTGTAGGGTTACAAGGAGAAGAAAACATGAATACTTTTGATTTCGGTGTAATCGCAGCTTCCAATTGTGCGGGCGTGATTTTGAAATCCTGATCAATTTCTGTATCAATAAATACGGATTTGCCTTCAGCAAGTACCACCATCTCAGAATATGATACCCAGTAAGGTGTCGGGATGATCACTTCATCTCCCGGATTGATCAAGGTCATGAGGACATTTGACAAAGACTGTTTAGCACCAGTAGATACCACAATTTGGGAAATATCATAGTCCAAATTATTTTCAGACTTTAATTTATTGACGATAGCCTGTCTCAGTTCAGGATATCCCGGTACAGGAGAGTAGCGCGTGTAATTTTGGTCCAAAGCGACTTTTGCGGCCTCCTTTACATGATCTGGGGTATTGAAATCTGGTTCTCCAACACTTAGACTGATGACATTGACTCCTTTGGCAGCTAGCTCACGACCCAGTTTTGTCATTTTTAGCGTAGCGGATTCGGATAAATTATTAATCCGATCTGATAAAATTGATTTTATACTCATGGTGATACAAATATATTATATAGAATGCAATTAAAGGGTTAATATTTTGAAAAAAAGTAAACAATTCAAGTTAAATGTGTTGAAATATATAATTGGCTTGGCTCAATCTCATAAATGAAAAAATACTTGTAGCTTTGAATTGCTCAAAGTTAGTGAACTAAACAATCATTTTAAATGAAATTTAAATTTGACAGTTTTGTCGTCGGATTGGTTATTGCCATTATCGTTGCTTATATCTATCCTGATTTAGCTCTAGTAGAGGGTACTTTCTCCTTAGACCACATTACCACAGTGGGGGTGTCGTTGATTTTCTTCTTCTACGGTCTCAAGCTCAGTTTTACGGAGATTAAGACGGGATTGAGCAATTGGAAACTGCATATCCTGGTGCATACCTCTACCTTTGTCCTATTTCCACTCTTGGTATTGCTTTTCTATCCCTTTATCAAGACCGATGTACAACATGATTTTTGGATGTCGTTTTTCTTTTTGGCGGCTTTGCCCTCGACAGTATCGTCTTCTGTTGTAATGGTTTCTATCGCTCGTGGTAATATGCCTGCGGCGATTTTTAATTCTAGTATCTCCGGAATCATGGGCGTTTTAATTACTCCAATGTGGATGGGACTGTTTCTGACGATCAAGAGTGATTTTGATTTTGGACATGTTTATTTAAGTCTGTTTTTAGAGATTATCCTGCCAGTGATTCTCGGCATTTGTCTGCAGCCTGTTCTCGGAAAGTGGGCCCATAAATATAGTCGTCAATTGTCTAAAATGGATAAGCTGACCATCCTACTGATTGTGTACACCAGTTTTGCAGACTCTTTTTTAGAGCACATCTTTGATTCGGTAGATGTTTGGTATTTCGTTGCCGTGTTCACCGGTGTAATTGTCCTCTTTTTTGTTGTATATGGTATCATTTGGTATTTGAGCCGTCGGGTATTTCACTTTTCGATTGCTGATGAGATCACTGCTATATTTTGTGGATCGAAGAAGTCGCTGACACACGGATCTGTATTTGCCAAGATCATCTTTGGGCATACAGCGACCGGGTATGGTCTCGTATTTTTCCCGCTGATGATCTTTCACGCCTTCCAGATCTTGGTGGCGAGTATCATCGCCCAGCGCTACGCTGCCAGGACAGACGCAAACCAAGATTCATATTGATTGTTATATAGTAATTTATAAGAAAAGGTACACACGATATGTCAAGGCAAAAAAGACTGGTATTGCTATCTCTGACAACAGGTATGATCCTGATGTTGATCAAGTTTACGGCCTATCTGATTACGGACTCCAATGCCATTTTTACGGATGCAGCAGAGAGTATTGTCAATGTCGTGGCTTCCGGTTTCGCTTTTTACAGTATCTACCTATCTGCTAGACCAAGAGATGAAAATCATCCGTATGGTCATGGTAAGGTGGAGTTTTTCTCCGTTTTTCTAGAAGGAGGTCTAATATTTATTGCCGGCGCTATAATTTTAGTCAAAGGTATATACAACATATTTTATCCGAATGAACTGTCTAATCTGACAGAAGGTATCGGACTCATCAGCATTACCGGTGTTGTTAATTTCGGTATTGGATTTTATCTGATGAAGAGGGGACGTGCTTTAAAGTCATTGACCATTGAAGCAGATGGAAAGCATTTACAGGTAGATGCCTACAGTACCTTTGGGCTCATTATAGGCTTGATTTTGATGAAGGTGACCGGTATTGCCTGGATCGACATTGTGATCTCGCTGTTATTAGGTGTGTTTATATTATATAGTGGATATAGACTACTCCGTAGATCCATTGGAGGGCTGATGGACGAGTCTGATTTGGACCTGGTCCGTGAAGTGGTAGATATCCTGAATGAAGTGAGACGTACTGAATGGATCGATGTACACAATCTTCGGGTACAACGTTACGGCAACGAATTGCATGTAGATTGTCACCTGACATTACCTAACTACTATAAATTAGGAAAAGTACATGACGAAATCTCCGATTTGGACAAGATTGTAAATGCCAAGCTTTCTACGAAGACTGAGTTTTTTGTCCATGCAGATCCATGCCTTCCAGCATGTTGTCACTACTGCCGAGTGGAAAATTGCCCTATTCGTTCAGTTGCATTTGTGCGTGATATTCCATGGGAGATTCAGAATGTTACACAAAATAAAAAACATTTCGAAAGTGCCACTAATCCCTAATTAACCCATCTATGGCGAATAAAATCGGGTAGTTCTAAAAAAACTTATTGTAATCCTATTTTTGAAGCGATATTTATCTCTTCAAAAACGTATCTTTGCTGATTAAAAAGCGATATTAATATCTTATATGAAGCATATCCGTAATTTCTGTATTATTGCCCACATTGACCATGGTAAGAGTACATTGGCAGATCGATTGTTGGAATATACAAAGACCATCACTCAGCGTGAGGCACAGGCACAATTACTAGATAATATGGATCTTGAACGTGAACGTGGTATTACCATCAAGAGTCACGCTATCCAAATGAACTACACCCAGGACGGTCAAGAATATATTCTAAACTTGATCGATACGCCGGGTCACGTTGATTTCTCTTATGAAGTCTCCCGTTCCATAGCTGCTTGTGAAGGAGCATTGTTGATTGTAGATGCCTCTCAAGGTATTCAAGCACAGACTATTTCTAATTTGTATCTAGCATTGGAGCATGATCTCGAGATCATTCCCATCCTGAATAAAATGGACTTGCCAGGCGCCATGCCTGAGGAAGTAAAGGACCAAATCATTGATCTGATCGGTGGTAAACGGGAGGACATCATCCCTGCTTCAGGCAAGACTGGTCTAGGTATTCCAGACATTCTAGAAGCTATCGTCCGTCGAGTGCCTGCCCCTGTGGGTGATCCGGATGCACCCCTTCAAGCGTTAATTTTTGATTCAGTCTTCAACTCTTTCCGTGGCATCATGGCTTATTTCAAAGTCGAAAATGGAGAGATCAGAAAAGGAGATCGGGTTAAATTTATTGCGACTGGTAAAGAGTATTTTGCAGACGAGATCGGTACGTTGAAACTTAATCAGGTACCCAAACAAGTTATTAAGACCGGTGATGTAGGCTATATTATCTCGGGTATTAAGGAAGCGAGAGAAGTCAAAGTAGGGGATACTATTACACATAAAGATAGACCCAGTCCAAATGCCATCCAAGGATTTGAAGAAGTGAAGCCGATGGTATTTGCAGGTATCTACCCAGTAGATACAGAGGACTATGAAGAGTTACGGGAGTCCATGCACCGGTTACAGCTTAATGATGCATCTCTGGTATTCGAACCGGAGTCTTCTGCTGCTCTTGGATTTGGTTTCCGATGCGGTTTCTTGGGTATGCTCCATATGGAAATTATTCAGGAGCGATTGGAACGCGAATTTGACATGACAGTCATCACCACCGTACCAAACGTATCGTACAAAGCCTATCTCAGCAAAGATAACGAGGAAGTCATCGTACACAACCCTTCAGATTTACCGGATCCAAGTAAGTTGAATACGATCGAGGAACCTTATATCAAAGCAAATATTATCACTAAAGCAGAGTTTGTGGGACCGATCATGTCCCTATGTATTCAAAAACGCGGTGTGATCACCAATCAATCTTACTTGACTTCGGATCGTGTAGAATTGGTTTTTGAAATGCCTATGGGCGAGATCGTATTTGATTTCTATGATAAGTTGAAGACTATTTCAAAAGGATATGCATCCTTTGACTATACGCAGATTGGCTATCGGGTATCTGATTTAGTCAAATTGGATATTCGTCTGAATGATGAACCTGTAGATGCACTTTCTTCATTGATTCACAGAAGTAATGCTTACGATTTTGGAAAGAAGATCTGTGAAAAATTGAAGGAGTTACTTCCTCGTCAGCAATTTGAAATTCGTATCCAAGCATCAATTGGAGCGAAGATTATCGCCAGAGAGACGATCAGTGCTTTAAGAAAAGATGTGACCGCGAAGTGTTATGGTGGGGATATCTCTCGTAAGCGTAAGCTTTTAGAAAAACAAAAGAAAGGTAAGAAGCGTATGCGCCAAGTCGGTAACGTGGAGATTCCACAGTCCGCATTTATGGCAGTATTGAAGTTAGATTAAGAAATATCAGTAATCCTATTCCTATATATAATGAATTTATTAGACGGTAAAGTCGTTTCTGCGAAGATTAAAGAGGACATTAAACGAGATACGGCTGCATTTACGGCACAGTCCGGTCGAAAACCACATTTAGTGGCTATCTTAGTTGGAAATGACGGCGGTAGTGAAACATATGTCGCCAGTAAAATGCGCAATTGTGAGCTTGTGGGCTTTGATTCTACCAATATCAGATACGATGTCTCGATTACAGAAGATGAACTTATTGCTAAAATAAAAGAAATCAATAGTGACAATACTATTGACGGGCTGATTGTGCAATTACCTTTGCCAAAGCACATTGATCCCGAGAAAATTACTGAGGCGATAGACTATCGTAAAGATGTAGATGGATTCCATCCTATTAACTTGGGACGTATGCAGCGTAATCTTCCTTGTTTTATTCCAGCGACGCCTTATGGTATTATGTTGATGTTGGAGCACTATCAAATCGATACTGCTGGCAAACATGCAGTAGTCGTTGGAAGGAGTAATATTGTGGGCTCACCGATGAGCATCTTATTAGCTCGCAATGCTAATCCCGGAAACTGTACAGTCACATTAACACATAGCCGTACAAAAGATCTAAAAGCCGAAGTATTACGAGGAGATATTGTTGTTGCGGCAATCGGAAAGAAAAATTTTGTGACCGCAGACATGATCAAAGATGGAGCCATCGTGATCGATGTTGGGATCAATAGAGAAGATTCTACCGAAACAAAATCTGGATTTAAATTGTTTGGGGATGTTGATTTTGAGCATGTAGCGCCTAAATCTTCTTGGATTACACCTGTACCAGGCGGGGTAGGGCTCATGACGATAGTAGGGCTTCTGAAGAACACTTTGGAGGCTGCTAAAGGTACAATTTATAAAAAGTAATTTTTTTGGTACAAATATTGTTCTTCTTAGTTATTTGAACTTAAATAATTTGAAAATGAAAAAAATTGCGCTTTTAGCAGTCGTTGCCGCTGCACTAACAATGGCTTCTTGTAACAACTCTTCAAATCAGCATGAAGGACATGATCACGATCACGATACTTTGACGACTGCTGGAGACCATGTGGATGCTGCAATAGCGGATCTGAATAAAGCTGAAGCCGAAGCAAAAGCCAAAGCTGAACAAGCAAAGAAAGATCTTGAAGATGCCATTGCTCGTGGGGATAAGAAAGCCGAAGAAGTTGCTCGCAAAGCATCCGAAGAAGCAAATACAGCTTGGGACAAAACTAAGCAGGCATTAAAAGATGCTGGTCAGGATGTGAAAGAAGGTCTTAACGATGCTGCTAAAGCAACCGAAAAAGCAACTACTAAAGCAATTGATGCTACAAAAGATGCTGCAAATAAGACCGTAGAAGGTACCAAAGATGTAGCGAAAGATGTGTCTGATGCAACCAAGAAAGCTGCTAGCGATGTTGAAAACAAAGCGAAAAAAGTAGGCGAAGCGCTAAAGAACTAGTATTCGAGTTTTATAGTAAAAAGGGTCGAGCACTGCTCGACCCTTTTTTTATACACTTTCGATTTTGAATCCTGCTTTTTCAACCGTTTGAATTACTACTTCCTCACTTAATCCATCTACCTGCACAGTCAGGACTTTGTCACTGGACGTCGTGTCCACCTCCCATGACTGAATACCAGTCTCTCCATCTAAGAATGGGGTAACTTTTGTGACACATCCAGCACAATTAATATTTGTTTTGAATTTTAATGTATTATCCATCTTCTTTTGCTTAATGTTTAATACAAATGTCGCCTGTTGCGTCTGTATATCCGTTACATCATTTTATGAATGATGTATACAATTTTACTTTTTTAATAAACTGTTGCTTACCACACTGACACTATTCAGGGCCATGGCTATCGACCTGCGCCAATGCTGTACTGACGTTTTTATACTTTTTCTCCCTTCGAGTACATGATTACGATGGGACAATGTCATCTGCACTATTGTAGAAGCGCCTGCAAGTAGCCCGGTTTGAGTTACGATCTGCAGACGCTTGCCGGCATCGATTATAACGTTTCCAATTCTTCAGATGGTTTTGTGAGCACAGCATCCTTAACTCGGAGATCTCCAAATACTTCAGATAGCGTGTCCAGCTGTATGCCTTCCCGGACAGTTACTCGCTTTAGCGTCTTATCCGCTTGTTGGATGATGACAAAAGTACCGGCTTGCGTTCTCAAGATACTTTTTCGCGGTACCCACAGCGACACTTGTGGGCGTTGCAACTGTAAGTTTACTTGAGCATAGTCTCCCCCCTGAAGCTCCTTTAGACGATTGTCAACGTCAAATTCGAGTGTCAATGACCTATCCTGTTGATCAAGCACGCCCGAACTACGAGATAATGTGGCTTCATATTTCTTATCCGGACGAGAGCTCACAATGAAGGCGACCTTGGCACCGGATGGTATGGCTGCTGCATGTTTCTCGGCAATTGATACCGTTAGGCGAAGTCTATTATTTTGCGCAATTGCAAAAATGGGCTCATTTGCATTTGCGCCGATTAGCGCGCCTACTGACAAGTGTCGCGCTGTAATGATGCCGTCAAATGGGGCTGTAATTCGGAGGTAGTCCTGTAACTGAGAAGATTGTGCAGTCCCCGCTTTGGCGGAGGAGTAAGCGGAGCTGTCACTTAGCATCTTACTTCTTGCCCTATCCAATTCAATGGGTGCGACGGCACCATTCGTGCTGGAAGCTTCTTTTAATCGGTCATAAGCCTGCTTGCTGAAGATGTAGTCACTGTATAGTTTCTCATGATTTGATTTGTCCGAAAGATATCTTTGGTTTATTTCAGGTGCCTCTAGAAGTGCTAGCAGTTGTCCTTTGCTGACCTGATCACCTCGGTCTACATATATTTTTTTGATAAACCCGGTCATTTTTCCATAGATATCGACCTGTTCATAAGGTTTCAGTTCTCCAGGAGCGGTGATTGAGTATACCGGATTATCGTGAAGAGGAGATACCGTATCATACTCCGTAGTTACATTGGGAGATGCAGCTTTTTCTTTGGCAGGTTCATTTGATGTACATCCCAATAGCAGGCCGACACCCAATGATGCCGTTATCAAATGTATTATTTTGTATGTTGATCGTGTAGTATTCATGTTTATAGGATATTAATAAATCAATAATTAGAGCGTATCGATATGATAGTATTTGCTTTCTTGATCGTCTGGGTCTAATGATGGACCTACTGTGCCGGATTTACGCATCGCAAAAGCAAAGAAATGCGGTAACAGTAATAGGATGACAACAGTAGATGCCAACAAGCCACCGATGACCGCTTGACCAAGTGGTGCGATCTGCTCGCCCCCATCGCCTATACCTGCTGCCATGGGAAGCATGCCCGCTATCATAGCCGCGGCAGTCATCAGTACTGGACGAAGTCTGGACGACGCCGCCAATCGGGCCGCATTTGTAGATTTTAAAGCAAGCTTTTGCCGATAATGCTCTGCTTGGTTGATCAGCAATACCGCATTGGAGACCGAGACACCTATAGACATAATAATGCCCATATACGATTGAAGATTCAGTGTACTCCCCATGAGCTGGAGTGTCAATAGACTTCCCGCAATTACAGCCGGTACTACCGAGAGGATGACGAGTGGTACCTTGAAGGACTGGTAGTATGTAGCTAGCATCAAGAAGATGACGATGACGGCAACAGCGAGACCACTAAGCAGACTATCGAGGGTCTCATCCAGTAATTGAAGTGTTCCTTCAGTCCATATCTGTACGCCACGGGGGGCAGGTCCTATCTCCTTTATTGCCTTTTTGACCGCTGCAGAGGCGTGCCCCAAATCTACATCGTGTAGATTTGCGATTACCGTCACATATCGATTAGGTCCTTTTCTATTGACCTGAGCGGGGCTATTGACGCGTTTGATAGTTGCGACGTCATCTAGTAATGGACGGAGACTTCCCTTTTTCAAAGGGAGCGACTTAAGTTTCTCTTCGGATTGCATAATGGATTCCGGAATCTGCACCTGTACTTGGAATACCAGACCCGAACGTGGGTCGATCCACAGATTTTTGTCTGTGTATCGAGTCGAGGATGTCGCAGCTGCAAGGCTGCGGGTTACGTCTTGCATCGTCAGTCCAAACTGTGCTACTAAATCCCGATTGACCTCAATCTCTAGGGTGGGGTAGTTCAATGGTTCTGCGATACGTACATCTCGCAGAAAAGATATCCCCTTTAATTTTTCTTCAATTTTGGATGCATGGCCCTCAGCCTGCTTGAGTTGATTAGCACTTACCTTTACCTCAATAGGGGTCATCGAGCCCTGACCTAGGATTTTTTCGACAAGCTCCATGGGTTCGAAGTTGATCCTGGCCTCCGGGTGCTTCTTCGCAACAATGTCCCGGATACGCTCGCGTAGGGAGCTGATATTTCCATCATAGACATTTTTGTCTATGGACAATTGGAGTACTGCTTCGTGTGAAGCACTAGTGAATAAAAATATCGGATTAATCGGATTGGCTGATGGGTGCATTCCAACAAAAGCTGACGATATCGCGATACCTTCAGGCGGAAGTAGGGATTCAATATCGTTGATAATATCCTTCACCAGTCGTTCTGTTTTTTCCAGTCGAGCACCTTCTGGAGCCTGAATTCGGATTTGCATATCACCACTGTTGGATGCGGGCATGATGTCGGTCCCGAGAGTGGTGAGGAGCAATGCTGATATACCCACTGCAGCAAGAAAATATAGCCCAAAGAGTAAAATGGGCCGTTTGAACCATGCACGCATATGGAATGTATAGCGGACTCTGAACTTCTCGAAAAAACGACGCTCCGTCCGGCTCTTTACTTCAGATTGATGTTTGTCTTTCATAAACCAATTGGCCAATATTGGTACAAAGGTCTGTGATGCAAGGAACGATACAATCATTGCCATGGCAACAGCGAGTGATAAGGGCATAAACATATCACGCGGTATCCCACTCATGATTATAGCAGGAGCCAATACTGCCAGGATACAGAGCAAGATCAATAATTTAGGAATCGATATTTCGAGTAATGCATCTAAGATGGCACGTTGCTTACGCTTGCCCATATCCATGTGCTGGTGTATATTTTCAATGGTGACCGTAGCTTCGTCTACCAGTATACCGATGGATAGCGCAAGCCCACTCAGTGTCATGATATTAATCGTATGCCCCATTAGATAGAGTATACTCACTGCTGATAGGATGGCAATAGGGATGGTAAGGATTACAATCAGTGCCCCTCGTGTATCCCCAAGAAATAATAGGATCATTAAACCAGTAAAGAGGGCTCCGAGTATCCCTTCATGGATAAGATTAGACAATGAGTTTTTAATGTACTTGGATTGGTCGAATTCATACCGGATATTGACATCTTCCGGTAAGGTATTCTTAAGCATAGGTAGCGCTTTTTTGAGATTCTCCACCACTTCAATGGTAGAGGCATCTGCTTTTTTTATGACAGGTAAGTATACTGAGCGTTTACCATTGATGAGTGCATATCCTACAGTTTGATCTGCAGCATCATCTACCCGCGCAACATCCCGGATATAAATGGTGCGATTGTCGTTCGTTTTAATCGGTGTATTCAGAAATTCTTCCGTGCCTTTTGCGATGGAGTTGACGGGAGCCATTAAATTTTGATCTCCAATACGAATATTCCCCGCAGGTGAAGGATGACTATTTTTGGTAATGGCCAATGTAATTTCTTCGGGACTCATGCCGTGTGCTTGCATGGCTTCGGGATCGATATTGACGACGATCGTCCGGACATTACCGCCAAATGGAGCCGGAGCTGTAATCCCAGGTATGGTTACAAACATAGGACGTATCTTGGTCAGTACCATCGTCTGGAGTTCGGTGATGCTCCGTTCGGGACTGTCAAAGACCAGCTGTCCGATAGGTAACGAGCTGCCGTCGAATCGGACAACCATGGGTGGGACTGCTCCCGGAGGCAAAAATCCCATAGCTCGGGATACCTGGGTCGAAACTTCTCCTGCGGCTTGAGACATATCAGTACCTGCATAAAAAGTTAACTTCATCAATGTCAGACCCTGTACACTCTTGAAGTCAATGTTTTTGACACCTCCGACGAAAAGCAGCACTTTTTGGAATTCATTGGCCATGAATCCATCCATGTAAGCCGGCGTAAGCCCACCATAGGGCATAGCGATGTACATCGCTGGCAGTTCGATCTCAGGAAAGATATCCACATTGATCTTCTTCATGATATTGACGGAAAAGTAGATAGTAGCGATCACTATCACCATAATCGCTATGGGCCTCCGTAATGCAAAACGTATTAAATTCATAAGGGTCTTTTAAAGATTATCAAATAAGATCTCAAAATCAGTTGTCAGGCCAGCCTCTTCAATGCGTAGATCCCAGTAGCTTTTTGAAGTTTCAATTTGCTTAAGTTCTGCCTGTTCTAACAGCTGTCTGATCTGTAAGAGTTCAGATAGTGAAAGCAGTCCGCTTTTATACCGAGCCATGTACATGTCATAAGCAGCTACTGCTTGCTGTACACTTCGTTGATTCTTCGTGAGTTGGAGGGCTTGATATGTGATTTGCTGACCCGATGCTGTGACTGCAGCATTCAATTTGTCCGTATATTCCTGTAGCACGTGTTGATCGCTCAGTGACAATTGGTGAAGCTCTTCTTTTTTCAAACGATTGGTGAAGATGGAAGATATATTCCATGTCATACCAATTCCGATAAGGTAATTGTTGGTTGTATTTGAAAAACCATCCCTCCACTTTCCGGACACTTGACCCTGTTCATTAATCCCAGAGCCTCGGTGAGCATAGCCTGCCATGGCCTTGATGACGGGAAATCCCGATCGTTGGATCGCTTCTCCACTAAGGTTGTGATATTCAATCTTTTTCTCTAAGACAGACAGTGTCGGATGTTGAAGAGACGCTGTATACTGTGACTGTGGGGGAGGGACCGACACAATAAAGTGGGAAATGGACGGAGAATAGTCGATATTGTCACTTCCATATAATTCGGCGAGATAGATAAAATCACTGATTTTCTTTCCTTTCCATTCGTCCTGCTCGGCTAGCGACTGGATGTATGATGAGGAGGCGAGTAAGGTGTCTGCAGTAGGACGGAGGCCGGCCTGCGTTAGACTTATTGACATCGCTTTAATTTCGGCCAACCTTGTACTGTTTTTGTTGGCCCATTCGAGCCGCGCATGGCTATGTAGCAGATTGATATACCGCGAAGTCAGTTCTTTTTTTAACTGAAGAAGATAGAGATCTTTCTCCACCTTCGTCTGCTCGGTATGTATATCGCTAGCCCGATTTTCTGATTGCTGCCTCCCAAATGTGTATAGATCCCACTCTATAGTTGTTGATCCGAATGTATTTGATGCCAGGTTAGCGCCCGTGAGGGCGGAGTTATTGCCGCTGACATTGAAGAATCCTGCCTGTGGAAAAAAAGCGCCATTGCTCCCTTCAAATGTTCCATATGCGTTTTGAAGTTGAAGCTTTGCCTGCGGCAGTGCTTTACTACGGGTAGCTTTTGCCTGATATTCCGAAGATTTGATCCGGGCATCTTTTGCTGACACACCGGCGTATTGGTCTTCAATTCTCAGCCACAGTTGATGCAGAGGTGACTGTGACTGACCATATAGGAGTGCTGGGGATGTAAAAGCCATTATGCAAGTCGTATAGACTTTAATAAGCTTATTCATGATGATAGCTTTAGTGCCTGATGTATTAAGATCAGGACGTTTTAAAATAAATAAATGAAAATTGTGATGAGGCTCCTCATATACAGGAACCGAAAGAAGTTGCGGAATCGTTCTAAATAATCAGTTTTTGAAACTGTATAAATATCGGGGGATGACTTCCTGAGGTATCCAGATTGATGTACTGCTGGATACAAGACATGCGTCTACCGACTGGAAAGCCCAAGAAAGCGAGAAATCCAGTAATGACCATAAACAGTAGGTGTGTAGGAGCAGCAGCTTGTTGAGCAGTATTCAACAGAGACTCTTCACTACTATTATACTGGCAGGACGAATTTGTAGACGTATATGATTTGTCTGTTTTTGAAGAGTGGGGAATTTTTTGCTCCAGAGGCTGTACCCACAGTGCAGTCTTGATACTTGATTTGATAAGACATGACGATAATATCAAACACAGAATACCCATCAACATCAACATTTTTTTTGAGTTGCCGGAAGAGATCTTTCTGTTTGTATCTAGCGCCATTTCGGGCTAAGATAGGATTGATTTTTCACTAATACAACGTCCCTGAAAGCCAAGACTACTTATTGTGTTGTTATTTTGTTTTGTAATTGTCTTGTAATCAGTTGCTTTGGTTGTCGTGTAAAAAAAAAGCTACCTTATCTTTTTGGGCCGTGTCAATGCGAATCATGGAAACTAATTCCAAGTACTGGCCTCCTGTTGTGAACGACGGATATACTATGATGCGATACTGTAGACCACGGACTTTGCTGGCGTCTACAGCAAATGAGGGGCTCTTCCGACGCCTGCTATTGCCATAAAAATAGATTTCATCCATCATTCGACAAAATAAGATCATTTTTATACTATTTTTTTTGAATTATAACCTCAGGTTGTAGTGGCTTTCATTTTTTATGCCGATCTTTGAAATGTTTATAAAATGTTCAGGTCGACGCCGTGCATCATGGTCAAAATCTATTAGGCGTTGGTTTTAGCTGGTACAAAGCTGGATACGTTCCCCAAACGTAACGAACTTGACAGAAGGAGGGGGCTCCTTCTGTCTTTTTAATTATTCATTTCATTAGTTATCCTTTTACTGCGATTTTATGTGATTTATTGCTTATTCAGTGCCGTATCCAATTCACATTAATGTGATGCGTAGCATACGTTAAATAAAAATGCTCAGAGATGGAGGACCGCTGAAATATTTCTTAATTTCGTAGTATGATCTCGTTCCCAAATGCTAAAATAAATATTGGACTCCACATCGTCAGTAAGCGTCCTGATGGCTACCATAATCTGGAAAGTATCTTTTATCCAATTCAGATACATGATGTGCTCGAATGTGTCGAAGGGGAAGGGGAGACCCGATTACACTTATCCGGTATACACATTCCCGAAGGTGGCGACAATCTTTGTCAAAAAGCGTTAAAGCTTCTTCAACATGATTTTTTTATACCCGCTCAAGATATTTATCTACATAAGCATATTCCTATTGGAGCAGGCTTAGGAGGAGGCTCTTCAGATGCCGCTTTCGTGCTAAAGTCTTTGAATGAATCTTATCAACTCGGATTGAGTATCAGTCAGTTGCAGGTGTATGCAAGTCAGTTAGGTGCTGACTGTCCTTTTTTTATAGCGAATACCCCAGTGTATGCTCATGATATCGGCACGATGTTTCAATCCGTACCCTTGTGTTTGGACACGTATTTTATTGTCGTTGTCAAGCCTGATATTCATATTTCGACAGTGGAGGCCTATCAGCATATCGTTCCCAGAAAATCGGATGTTGATCTCAGACGAGCAGTACAATTGCCCATTCAAGAATGGAAATTTATAATTAAGAATTATTTTGAGGATGGTTTATTTGAAAAGTATCCCATGATTAAAGCACTCAAAGAGGCCCTTTACGAATCAGGTGCTGTATATGCATCCATGTCAGGATCGGGATCAGCAGTATATGGAATATTTCGTGAGGAGACAAATGTGGATCACTTAAACGATTATGGGACGGTGTATTATCCCACTGTACTCTAGTCGTTGATTGATCCTTATACCACGGGGGATACACCATGGTATAAGGGCGGGACAGGTAAGCCAGCGCTAAGCTTGCTTCTTCATTGATTTTTCCCCCAAGACCCAGTTGGCCTTGCGTGGCGGTTGGAGTTTGAGAATTTTACTTTGCTCGGCATGGTAGCGAATGTGTTCTAGCGCTTCATTCACATCATCTGTAAATAGTATAAGGTCTTGGTCATCAGGGCTAATAGTACCCGCCAGTGCCATCGCAGTGATATGGTCCTGGATATGTTGATGGTAGGCAATGCCCATAATAACGATTGGAAATCGCTTGATCTTACCCGTCTGTATAAGTGTGATCGTCTCGAATAATTCGTCTAATGTACCAAATCCCCCCGGTAGGGTAATGATACCAAATGAGTATTTTCGTAACAGTTCTTTACGAACAAAGAAATATTCGATATTTACATATCTATCCAGGTAGGGATTGGGATGTTGCTCATGAGGCAGGACAATATTACAGCCTATAGATGGTCCACCCACATCTCTTGCACCTCGATTAGCAGCCTCCATAATACCGGGGCCACCCCCTGTCATAATGGTGAATCCCAGCTGGGATACTTGGGCACTGACCGCACGTGCGAGCTGATAATATGGATGATCTTCTTTGAATCTTGCTGAGCCGAATACCGTAATACAGGGGCCAATAAAGTGCAATGCACGGAATCCTTTAATAAACTGGTATACCACACCGCCTACATACTTCAGTTCGCGCCAGCGACTGCGCGCTCCTTCCATAAAATGGAACTCCTCTTTCAAAAAAATGTTTTTCATGTGGGTGTTTAATATTCTACTTCTACAGGACTATTGATCAGTTCACAAGCTTCCTTTAAAATCTTCTGCCCTTTTTCTTTATCAATATTTACCTGACGTAGGATAGTCGGATTTTTTACAAGTTCTTTCACTAAAATAATCTGGTTTTTAAGCAAAAGTCCTTTTTCAACATCATTTAGAGTCGTCAGGCATGTGATGGGATACAATCCATTGTCATCCACTCTCAATTTGATACTGCTAGATTTTGGATAATCCCAAGAGAGAAGATTCATTTTATAATATTCACCGAAATCGATCGAGTCGGACGTGAAATAGGCATTCGTCACGAGCCAACCTTCCGAGAATGGATTTTTCTGACCGAAGAAGGTGAAGGGGATTCCGGTGATATCTTTGACCCTGGACATAAAATACATGGGGGTCGTAACGGATATTTTAGCGTCAATATCATTTCTGAACTTGCACTCCACAGCCAGCATTTTGTCGTCTTTCAACGCGACCACGTCTATTTCGTGTGTGACAGCATGGCCTTGTACAGTTTGGCCGGTGGTACTATCATATCCTTCATCCGCAAATAGGCGCGCCACCCATTTCTCAAAATAAAATCCCTCCGGTCCTAATTCCCTTAAGGCTTTCTTAAGACTATAGCGTGCAGCATAAGATTCACGTTGTATTTTGAGCTGTTCAAATGCAAGCTTGTAAAGTTCTTTTGTGGATATACCATCGTATAATTTGGACTGGATACCTTGATATACATGCTCTACTTCCTGCGGTTCTGCTCCTGATCTAGACAGCGAATGTTTGAGACTATTAGGATCAAAGGGGACTAATTCTCCTGTGTGTTTTTTTACCTGCATATTGATTTCTCTTATTTGCGATCGACTATGTAAAAGCACTAATTTTTAAAACCCTTCTAAAACAATAGAAGAGGCCAATTGTTATAAAGTTAAAATAAAGGAACAAATTATGAGCAATATATTGAATTTAGCTTTAGAAAAAGTAAAGGATAAGTTGGATGCCGGTTGCGAGAATGGGAATGTTGGTAATTCTGAACGCGTTCTTTCAGTTATCGCTGGAGGATTTATCTTTGGAATAGGTGTCCGAAGTATTTTTAGAAGTCCCTTGACCGGATTTTCAACATTGACACTGGGCGGTGCGCTTGTCTGGAGAGGAGTGACGGGAAAATGTGCGATTAAAGAAGCGGTTAGCAAGGCTACCGGTGAGAAGGACGTCACAGTCATCGAACATCGCTATTTTGTTAAGTAGACCTGATGGGTATTCAAACAAATAAGGTCTCCACACCCATGTGGAGACCTTATTTGTTTGAATATTATAGTTCTTCTAGATGACGGCTTTCGATGACCGTTTGTCAGTTTCGATATCCTTTATATTAATGCTTTCTTTCGGCGCAATAATGGATTTCTTTCTAAATCCTTTGTTGCGTACGGCCATGACGGTCTTATTGTTTTTATAGAGATTCCAGTTCATCAGCAATACACTTACCAGGACAATTACAAGTCCTGATATTTGGAGACTAGTCACGACATGGGCCGTGAAAAAGTAGGTCAGGATCACAGCTACGATCGGGTTGACATACGCATATGTGCTAACCTCGGTCGCCGGTCTAACTTGCAAAAGCCAAATGTAGGAGCTGAACGCCAAGATAGAGCCAAACCCGATTAGATAAACCAATGCCCACCAATCTTTGGTTGCCACAGTTGTGTAGTCAAAGTTCGCATACTCTCCATTCGTCAATGCAACTAGGGTAAACATTACACCGGCTATCACCATCTGCCAAGAAGTTTTCACCATGACATGCAAGTCTTCTTCCTTCGACGTATCATCATTCTTTTCTTTCTTCGCACTGTATTTGGAATATAGTGATCCTGCAGTCCAGGCGATAGAGCCGACGATCATCGCAACCATGGCAAGGATGCGAAGTGTTCGTTTAGAAGGATCATCTGCCATTACCAATTGCTCGCCAAAAAGCATTACTACGCCTAGAAAACCTAAAAATAGTCCGGCGACGGTAGGGACACTTGTAAAGTTCTCTTTCCATTTGGATCTATCCAGTAGTACAAACCAGATTGCTGCAGCAGCCGACATAATAGCCACAATACCGCTTGATATATATTGTTCGGCCCAAATAACAGCTCCCATATCAATGAAAAGCAGTAAAAAACCAACTAATAGGGCATCAAAAACTGCCTTTTTACTAAAAAGTTTATAGCCCTTCATCTTACAATAAGTAAGGAGAATTACGCTTGCGGAGATAAACCGCAGCGATCCCAATACGAATGGTGGGAAGCTATGTAAAGCTTTTTCAATGAAGAAAAATGTAGAACCCCAAACAATATAGACAACAGCATATGCTGCTATAACCATAGCGCTGTGATTCGATTTTTTTAATGTAGCATTGTTTTGCATAGTGAATACCTCCTTTACTCAGGAATAACAACCTTCTGTTGTTCCTTAACTGTTTGTAATACAATAGTGGTCCGAGTAGAGATAATTCCGTCAATCTTCGAAAAGGTATTGCGCATCAAATCAACTAGGCCTGCAGAGTCATTGGTTCTGACTTTAATCAAGTAACCATCATCACCTGCTATATCATGAACTTCTTGTACTTCAGGGATTTCTGCTAATAGAAAGCCTACTCCCTGTTCTCCGATGATATCATTGGCCTTAATGAAAATAAAGGACAATAACTTTTGATCGACTGCAGCTGGATTGATTTTTGCATTGTACTCCAGAATGATATTTTTCTGCTCCAACTTTTTAACCCGCTCCAAAATTGCCGAGGGGGCCATACCCAGTTCTCTAGCAATATCTGCATTGTTGGTCCGCGCATTATCTTGCATAATTCGCAAGATCTGCAGGTCTATCTGATCTAAATTATATTCTACTTTTGCCATTCTGCTGCAAAGATAAGTATAATTGAATAATATTCAAAATAAAATATATAAATATGAATATTATTCTGTCGTTTATTGTTTGTTGAGAATTTTATGCGATTTCATTGCTTTTTTTACCTTGCCTCCTTGTCGCCTTCTGGAATAAGTGATTCATTTTGAGTTTGATCCACATCCAAGTCCCTTTTCTAGTCTTTAAGCATCGATAAGGCCGATGTATAAACGAGATGTACATAGTTCTAAAGACTAAGTTATTTTGTCTTCAATAAATGGTGGGGCTCGCCATTAAATAGATTCTTGAATTTTTGTGGATTAGGATCTAGAATAGAAACTCTCAAGTGTTGAATCTGTATCCTGATATTCGCTACGAATCAAAGTATGTTAAATGGTCATTTCTCATTCTGCCACCTAAACGAGTGCCTATATTAATGATCGATGGCAGGTTAAAAATAATAAGAAATATACACTAAATACAAAGATATTATTCATCTAGATCATTTTCCCGGATAAGGTTCAGCTTTTTGCGTAGCCTATTGATTATGGCCGAGGTTGATACTGTCACCATCAAGCCAATGAAACAGCCCAGCCCCACGGACAGGAATCTCTCAAATGCACTGAAGTAGCTATGTTGTTGCTGTTCATGGACCAATACTATGATGAGCGCTACCATAGAAGTACGTGCTACGGTCAAGATATTGAAAATACGGCAGACAATTATTGAGGACACGATCCCTATCACCATCATGAAGACTTGGTGGACAGGGATGAAATAGCAAGCTAAGCCAATAGCGGATCCTATGAAATTGGATTTAAATCTTTCAATGGCAAGTTTAAGTGCATCTTTCTCTTCTGGAGAGATCACCAGAATAATGGATATTAGCATCCAATAGAGCTCATGCTCCGGAAATTTCCAATAAATGTAATAGCCAATAGAGAATCCAATCAGACATCGTAATGTATATATAATGAGATCTGATCCTAGACTGTATCTTAATAATTTATCCTTCATATAAAAAAGCAAATCGCCTGTGGTGTTTGGTCGGTGAGGGTCAATACCAACATCAGCATCTAAAATATATGTGTTTGCCACAGTTTTGCACGTTCCTTGAATGCTGGGAAATGGCTGAGACGGCACAAAGATAACAACCATTGCAACAAGCTAAAAATTAATAATCCAGATAATATTGCAAGTTTTTGCGTTTTGTTGTTTTTATTAGGGAAAATTACGCATAATTTAGCTCTGCTAAATAGACGGGCATTAATACAATAGTTAGTAGCTTTGTCATTACCTAATTAATTCGATTTAAACGTGGAACGTATTCAATCTCTAGATCAATTGTCACAGCTCCTAAAGGGAGAGTTTTATTATAATGATACACCTGCTCATCACACTGTTCGTATTGCTTATTCGACAGATGCTTCCGTGTATCAGGAGATGCCGCTTGCCGTAGCAATCCCGTCCGGCGAGCAAGACTTACAGCAATTGATCAAATACGCTATTGACCATGGCGTGACATTGATCCCACGTACGGCTGGTACTTCATTGGCAGGTCAAGTTGTAGGGAAGGGCATTGTTGTGGATATGTCAAAGCATTTTACGGAGATACTCGAGTTGAATACTGCTGATAGGTGGGTGAGCGTACAACCGGGAGTTATCCGGGATGATCTCAACGCTTTTTTAAGACCGTATGGCCTTATGTTCGGTCCAGAGACTTCCACTGCGAGCCGTGCAATGATCGGCGGTATGATCGGGAATAATTCGAGTGGTCTCCATTCTATTGTGTGGGGTGATACCCGACACAATTTGATTTCAGCCAAAGTACTCTTGGATGATGGTACTGAAGTGATATTCGAGGAACTAGAAGAGGGGGCATATTTCAAAAAATTGATCCAACAAGATCGGGAGGGAGAGATTTATCGTCAGCTCAATGAGATTATGACAGATGGTCAATCTTTACAAGCTATTGCAAAGGGCTATCCGAAAGCAACGATCACACGGCGTAATACGGGATATGCACTGGATATGTTGGCAGATAAGACAGCACCTTTCAATATGTGTAGTCTTCTAGCGGGCTCGGAAGGTACACTCGCGATAGTAAAAGAAGCCAAGCTCCAGCTTATGCCATTGCCTCCCAAAGAGCTCGGCCTGCTGTGTATTCACTTTGAAGATATGGTCGAATGTATGCAAGCTAACGTCGTTGCGTTGGCTCATCGGCCGGAAGCATCAGAGCTGGTCGATAAGTATATTTTGGACTTCACCGTTGGGCATCCTACCTATCAATATAATCGATTTTTTATCGAAGGTGACCCCAAGGCACTTCTTATTGTCGAGTTTCGAGGAGATACCGAAGAGGACGTTAGGCAGAAGGCCGATGCCCTTCGTGAGGAATTGATGGCAAAGGGAATGGGATATGCCTATCCTTACGTTACTGGGGCGAAGACAGATCTCGTTTGGGATGTGCGGAAAGCAGGGTTGGGGCTTATTCGGAATTTACCGGGAGATAGTCAGCCTGTTAACCTGATTGAAGATTGTGCTGTCTCTCCAGAAGACCTACCTGCCTATGTTGTGGATATACAAAACCTCTTGATCGAGGAGGGGGTGCATGCCTCTTACTACGCGCATGCCGGAGCAGGGGAGCTTCATATCGAACCGTTTGTTAACTTAAAGACAGCTGAAGGGAAGAAAACATTTAGAAGTATCTTAGAGAAAACAAGTGATCTGATTGTGAAATATAATGGATCATTGAGTGGCGAACATGGCGATGGGCGGTTGCGCGGAGAATTTATCGGAAAGGTATTGGGAGAAGAAGTATATCGTCTTCTTGAACGGGTAAAAGCAATCTTTGATCCTAAGGGTATCTTCAATGCAAATAAAATTGTCGCTACACCGCCAATGGATACGCATTTGCGCTACGATAACAATCATAATCGGCAGGACATTGTCACTTATTTTGATTTTAGCAAAGAGGAGAGTATCCTTCGCCTGGCCGAAAAATGTTCAGGATCGGGTGATTGCCGAAAGACAGAAATTACTGGAGGGACGATGTGTCCATCCTTTATGGCGACAAGGAAAGAGAAAGATACAACACGGGCGCGTGCAAATATGTTACGACAGTTTTTGACCAACTCGACCCAGACTAATCGTTTTGACCATGAAGAGTTGAAAGAAGTCATGGACTTGTGCCTAAGCTGTAAAGGGTGTAAAACCGAATGCCCATCCAGTGTAGATGTCGCTAAGATGAAGGCTGAATTTTTACAGCATTATTATGATGCCAATGGGTCATCATTCCGAACCAAGTTAATTGCCAACTTCACGAAGTCTCAGCAATTGGGAGTCATGTTTGCACCTATTTATAATATGATTGTGAAGAATAGTACCTTGTCTGGATTTGTAAAGGCGATCGTAGGATTTGCTCCTCAGCGCTCGTTGCCGACAGTTGGTAAGACAACATTGTCCTCCTGGATAAAGAAACAGAAGGTTACAAAAAATCAAAATAAAGTCTATCTATTCTGTGACGAGTTTACGGAGTATAATGATGTCGAAATCGGAAAAACCGCCTATCAGCTCTTGACAGCACTTGGATATCAGGTGATTGTACCGCAGCATGTAGAAAGTGGACGTACATATCTGTCCAAGGGATTTGTGAAGGATGCTAAGGTCCTGGCAAATAAAAATGTCCAATTATTAAAGGATATAGTCTCGTCTGAAACCCCTCTTGTAGGAATCGAGCCATCCGGGATCATTAGTTTTAGGGACGAATATCCCGCTCTTGTCGATGCTGAACTTCGGGAAGCTGCGACACAGCTTGGTAAAAATGCATTAATGATAGACGAATTTTTAGTGGCAGAAATAGAAGCAGGTCGCATTCGCCAAGATCAATTTACAAATCAAGCACAAAAAATAAAATTGCATGGACACTGCTATCAGAAAGCGTTTCACTTAGTCGATGCCACAAAGACTTTATTATCCTTTCCTGAACATTACGAAGTGGATGTGATACCTTCTGGCTGTTGCGGTATGGCGGGCTCTTTTGGATATGAAAAAGAGCATTACGATATCTCTATGCAGGTCGGTGAATTGATCCTACTACCTGAAGTTAGAAAAACCGAAAATACTACACTCGTTGCGGCTGCAGGCACTTCTTGTCGTCACCAGATTAAGGATGGTGCTTCGCGGATGTCTTATCATCCGGTAGAGATCTTATACGAAGCATTGAGAGATAAGAAAAGGTCAATTAAGTAACCATTCAAAAATAAAGAAGCTAAAATAAAAGTGGGTATTGGTCTTCACATGTAAAACAAATCGTACCTTATTGCTGTTATTCAATAAAATCGTTTTTTAACATCAATATTAATCAAACATCATATGAGCCTAGTTCGAAATTTATTAGGTGTTGGGGTAATTGCACTGTCTGTCTCCTGTGGCAATTCGTCCAATCAATCAAAAGAGGGAGCTAAGAACTCCAATGGTCCATCCCTGCATGAAATTGTAGACTCTGCAGACGCTAAGAAGCATTTTTACTTCACGATTTCAGAAGACGGTAAAACGGATTCTTCCGTATTTTATCTAGCGAAAGGGCTTTACAAATCAGATACTGTAGGATTGAAACTCGAAGTGTTGGGGGATATCAAGCCGGGGATAAATGCCGATGGAACGCCTAATGAAGATAACGGGTTCCGAAGAGGGGCTCTCAAGATCACGTCGATAGGAGCACAGTCTGACGCATTTGTCAAGGTAGTCGGACAGGTTTTTAATATGCCTACAAGTAAGGCTATGTCGACAACACCGATTCTGCCTGTAGTATTTTCATCCAACAAAGGTAAGGTGGATCTGACGAAAAATGGAACTTACAGTTTTAAATTGTTTTTTGATACATCGGATAAAGAACAAGCGGAAGTTTTTTCCGTATTGGATATGTACAAAAACTCTTTTGAAATTACAGAGAAAGACTCCACTTTTCGTAGTCAATTCTTGAAAGCACTTACCGGCGAATAGGATTGTGCGTATAATATATTAAGAAAGTCTGGTTTTTCGTATGCGTGCTGTTGGCACGTGATTACAACAGAAATATACAAAGAAGGGGTGCCTAAAGCATCCCTTCTTTGTATATTATCATATGCGTTTTTTAATTCATCTTCGTCTTTTACTCTTTATTATTTGGTGCGCCGACCTGTCAAATTTGCATGCGCAGACAGACTTTTTTCCCGAATACTATAGGAAAAATCTTGGAAAGCTCATTTCCCCGGATCTACAAGAAATATCAGGCTTGGTCGCATCGAGACAATATCCAGGTTTCTTTTGGGTACACAATGATAGCGGAGATCAAGCTAGAATTTTTTTGATCGACAAGACGGCTCAACTTCGATTGACTTGTCACTTGGAGGGGGTGACTGCTATCGACTGCGAAGAGATTGCCTGGGTGACGCTTGACGGCAAGAACCTGTTGATTCTCGCAGATATCGGTGATAATAAAGCTAATCGCTCTCATATAACTCTATATGTTCTGGAGGAGCCGGAATTTGACGAACGCGCTTTGCAGGTGAACATCTCACATTCCGCCATTCGGCAAATCAAGCTTACTTACCCCAATGGAGCCAAGGACGCAGAAGCACTAATTGTTGATCCCATTTCGAAGAAGCTAATTCTATTTTCCAAGCGCGAGTTTCGTTCAGGAATCTATACCGCTGATTTCAAGGAAGCACTACAGCATACACATGCTCGATTACGGAAAGAAGGAGAGTTGGACTTCAATTTTGTAACCGCAGCCGATATCAGTATGGATGGGCAGCAATTGCTGATTAAAAATCTTCTAGATGTTTATTATTGGAAACTGGATAGTAGAAGAGGGTGGCCTGCAAGCCTGAGACAGCCTTATGTGAAGTTACCCTACCACGCCGAGCCACAAGGAGAAGCTATTGGTTTCGATAGCAATGGCGAAAGTTTTTACTCGCTGAGTGAAAGACCTTTTGGCCTAAGTTCTTATCTTTATCAATATAATCTAGAAAAATATGATGAATACCATTAACCAATTTTTTTTAACCGCATTATTTTCGTTAAGTGCCTGTGTATCTCTCGCAGCAAAAGTGGATACATTGAGTGTGTGGAGTCCTAAAATGGACAAGAAGATTAAAACTGTTGTGATCCTGCCGGATAATCACGCTCAGCTTTCCGCTTTGCCCGTTCTCTACCTTTTGCACGGATATTCTGGAGATTATGCGAATTGGGTCAATAAAGTGCCACATATCAAGCAGTTAGTTGATCAATATCAGTATATGGTTGTATGTCCTGACGGTGGATTTGATAGCTGGTATTGGGATAGTGAGAAGGAGCCTGCCTATCAATATGAAACCTTTGTGGCCCAAGAACTGGTAAAAGAAATTGATCAAAAATACAAAACGATTAAAGGTCGCGAGGGCAGAGCGATCACAGGATTAAGTATGGGAGGACATGGGGCACTTTCGCTTGCCTTTAAACATCAGGATATCTACGGAGCGGCCGGAAGTACCTCTGGAGGGGTGGATATTATTCCCTTTCCTAATAATTGGAGTATTACCAAACGGATAGGGGGGCAGGCAACTGATCCCGAAGCGTGGAGAAAGAGATCCGTGATTGAGATGACCCATTTACTCATTCCTGGTAATCTCAAACTTTTTATTGACTGTGGATACGATGATTTCTTTTATCCGGTGAATGTCAAGCTCCATGAAAAACTCCAATATCTAAATATCGATCATCATTTTTTGACGCTTCCAGGGAAGCATGATTGGAAGTATTGGTCGCAATCCATAGATTTTCAGATGGCCTTTTTTAGTCAATTTTTCACACAAAAGTAATTGTGTCTGTCTTTTTTGAATAAACTATTTGCTTAAATGAATAATAATATTGATCTTAGCAGCTACAGAACCAAACTAATTATATTATAAACTTACAAAGTAACAGCTCTTTATGAAAATAAGAGCTGTTTTTGTTTTATATCCTATACAACTCCTGCAACAGGTGTCATATTTCTCAAATGCAAAGGATATGTTAAATTACGCCTTGAACCGCCTGATTATCTTTTTTTATTCTATTTTTATCGGCTGTTAAATAATACAATATGGTTATTAGACCTTTTCTGCTTTTACTATTTTTATCAATCTTCAATTTATGTACTGCCCAGACAAACTATACAGTAAGTGGCTATGTGCGGGATAGTGGTACCGGCGAGACCTTAATTGGCGCTGTGATACAGGGGGACAATCCGGCCTACGTCACACGTACGAATAATTACGGTTATTACTCATTGACTTTACCTGCAGGTGAGCATAAGTTGGTGTATCGATACGTAGGATATTCGAATAGTGAAATCGCGCTATCTGTTCAGGATAATATCAAACAGAATGTGGAGCTGATCTCCGATCAAAACCAGTTGGATGAAGTGGTTGTGTCCGCTCAAAAAAAGAATAGTAATGTGAAGAGTGCCCAAATGGGAAGCTTTAAGTTCAATGCGTCAGAAGTGAAGAATATTCCAGTCGTATTTGGCGAGCGTGATATCCTGAAGACTATCCAATTGTTGCCCGGTATCGCGACGGGTGGAGAAGGAAGTGCAAATTTCTATGTTAGAGGTGGCGGTGGGGATCAAAACCTGATCCTACTCGATGAAGCGACCGTTTACAATTCATCCCATTTATTGGGCTTTTTCTCCACGTTCAATTCAGACGCTATTAAGGACGTGGAGCTGTATAAGGGCGGGATACCGGCCCAGTATGGAGGAAGGATCTCTTCCGTAATGGATATCAGCATGCTTGACGGAAATAGTAAGGAATTCGGAGTAGAAGGCGGGATCGGTCTGATAGCTTCCCGATTAAAGGTAGAGGGGCCGCTTGTTAAGGATAGGGGTTCATTTATGGTGAGCGGGAGACGTACATATGCGGATTTATTTTTGAAGCTGTCAAATGACGAGGATGCTAAGAAAAGTAAATTGTATTTTTATGACCTGAATGCCAAAGCAAATTATAAGCTTGATGAGAAGAATACAATTTATCTCTCCGGATATTTTGGTAAAGATGACCTCGGTTATTCAGACCAATTCAGTTTTGACTGGGGAAATGCTACTGCTACTGTAAGGTGGAATCGTGTAGTGAATGACAAATTGTTTAGTAATACTTCGTTAATCTACAGTGACTTTAATTACAATGTCAATGTCAGTGACGATAATAATGACTTCAAGATTGCATCTAAAATAAACAATTGGAATTTGAAGCAGGATTTCCAATATTTTGCAAATAATAACAGTACGTTAAAGTTTGGTCTTCAGCTCTTGCATCAAAAGATATCTCCAGCAAGCCTCAATGCGATGGATAATTCAGAAGTAAACTCTATCGCTATAGAACCTCGAAAAGGAGTAGATGTCGCTGCTTACCTGACACATGAGTGGAAGCCAATAGACCGATTATCGCTGCTGTACGGTGTGCGACTGTCGGATTTCTTGGTATTAGGTCCAGGCACATTTTACGATTATGATGCCGATGGAGCCCCTGTCAACACCAAAAAATTTGGCAACAATGAGGTCATCAAGCAGTACTTTAATATAGAGCCGCGCTTGTCAATGGCCTATCAGCTTGACGACAAGCAGAGTGTCAAATTATCCTACAATAGGATCGCACAGAATCTGCATCAATTGACCAATACCACTTCTAGTCTTCCTACCGATCAGTATGTCATGAGCAGTGAAAATATCAAGCCACAATTCGCGGATCAGGTGGCCCTAGGTTTTTTCCGAAACTTTAGCGACAATATGTACGAGTTTTCAGTGGAATCTTATTATAAAAAGATGGGCAATCAGATCGATTTTAGAAATGGAGCAGATCTGCAGGCCAATGAATTTCTGGAAGGCGAACTGCTATACGGCGTAGGTAGATCCTATGGTTTAGAATGGTTCGTTAAGAAAAAAGAAGGTCGACTAAACGGATGGATCAGTTATACGCTGGCTAAAAGTGAACGTCAATTTGAACAGATCAACGACGGTAACTGGTTTAATGCTCGACAGGATCGTACACATGACCTTTCAGTGGTCGGAATCTATCAACTTAGCAAAAAATGGACTCTAGGGGCTACTTTCGTGTACAATACAGGCAATGCCATTACCTTTCCAAGTGGTAAGTATGAAGTTGATGGTCGCACCATGTTCTACTACACCGAGCGAAATGGATACCGAATGCCGGATTACCACCGCCTAGACGTATCGGCTACTTATGCGAAGAAGAGACCGGACAAGAAGTATCAGTCAAGCTGGTCTTTCGGATTGTACAATGCCTATAACCGTAAGAATGCGTACATTATTGATTTTAGAGAGAATGAAAATAACGCCAATGTGACCGAGGCTTATCGAATAGCGCTATTCGGTATTATTCCATCCGTCACATGGGATTTTAAGTTTTAATTTAGAAAAGAGTGGCGTGTGAAGGACTCCGAAAGACGGAGGAACCTTTCACACATAAAATGGTTTATACGAATGAAAAAAATACATTATATCACTGCTGCACTAGTATTATTCACCTTACTTTGTTGGTCCTGTGAAGACAAGATTGATATCGATCTCAATGATGCCGACCCTCGCGTGGTCATTGTTGGCGATTTGAGTAATCTTTCCGACAAGCATCAGATTCGTGTGAGTAAGACTGTCGCTTTTAATGAGCCGGTCAATAGCCTGCCTATTAATAACGCCCAAGTAGAGGTCACTGAAGTAGGGGGAAGAAGCTACCGATTTGCCAGCACCGGTGAGAATGGGATTTACACAATTTCGGGAATGTCCTTGAGGGAGGGGCGGACCTACCGTCTCAAAATATGGGTGGATGACGAAATATATGAGAGTGAATCTACTGTCCCGAGGTATGTGCCGGTTGAAGAGTTGGGTCTGAAAGAGGAAACTATTTTTGGGGAGGCATACAAAATGGTCACATTTGGCTTCACTGATCCCGTAGATATAGACAATTATTATCGTTATCTCATTGCGGTGAATAATAATCCGATGGAATTCAGCACCGTATTTAGTGATAAGTTCAACAATGGTCTGACGCTGACGCATGACATTGCCAATGAAGATAATGATTTAAAGGTCGGCGACGAAATCGTGATCCGTAGACAATGTATTGATAAAAATGTACATCGCTATTGGAATGAATTTCAGCAGACCAATCCGGGATCTGCATCTCCTGCGAACCCTACTTCCAATATCAGCAATGGTGCTTTAGGATATTTCAGCACAAGTAGCGCACAGGACTTTAAGACAACAATGGAATAATCTATAGGGTGTCGAACTGATAACCTTTTTTTAGAAAATGGTCGATGGCTTTCGGGAGCGCATACTGTACTCGAGGGATCGCTTTTATATTGTCATGGAAGACAATGATCGATCCGTTCTGCGAATGTTTCAGGACATTTTGTAAACATTTTTGGGGCGATAGCTGAAGATCGAAGTCTCCAGATAGCACATCCCACATCACGACCTCGTAGTTGGGCAGTCGACGGAGTTGACTCTTCTTAGGGCGTCCATAGGGAGGTCTGAAGAGATTGGTCTGGGTGAGGTGCTGGCATTGCTCGATGTTATGGATATAAGCTTCGTCTGGCGTATCCCAGCCTTTCAAGTGATTATAGGTGTGATTGCCGACTTGGTGTCCTTCTTGTAAAATCCGCTGGAAAATCTCCGGATGCTTTTGTACATTTTCACCCACGCAGAAAAATGTTCCCTTTACATTGAATTCCTGCAGAATATCCAGTATAAAAGGGGTTATTTCGGGGATAGGGCCATCATCAAATGTCAAGTATAGTTTTTTTTCATTTCTCGGTTTGTTCCACAGGACATCATTGGGGTAATACCATTTGAGAAAAAAGGGAGCTTTGACTAAATACATCTTGCGAAATTGAAATAAATATACCAAATTTATAAAATCATTACATTTTAAGAGAAGAATGGCCAAAAAATTGACCAAGTACCTACTTTTTGGAGGATGCCTGTCTTTAGCGACATTAAGTCATGCCCAAAGTCAGATCACTGTACAACAGGCAATAGAGTTGACATTAGAACGCAATCTTCAGATTAAAGAGGCCGAATATAAAAAGCAGCTAACAGAACAGGATGTGTATCAATCTCAAGCTGAAAGATACCCTAATCTTACGTTCAATGCAAGCGAAAATAGTAATTACGGCTTTGGATTCGATCAGGTATCGGGTCAGGTTGTTCGTGGAAAATGGAATCACTCAGCTAATGGGCAGCTCTCGTCATCAGTGGTGCTGTTTCAAGGGTTCCAACTTGTGAACCAAATCAAAGCCAATAAATTACAGTTGTTGGTCGATGCAACAGCAATAGAGAAAGCGAAGAATGACCTTATTCTTTCCGTGCTTACCAATTATTTACAGGCGATTACCAACAACGAACTGTATGAAGCGAGTCGGCAACAGTTACAATTGTCTAAAGAACAATTGAGAACGGATTCTATTCAATTTGAAGTCGGTAATAAGACTTTAGCGGATTTATCTCAGGCGCGAAATCAGGTGGCTACGGATGAGCTGAGTATGTTGAATTCTAATAATGCCTATGAACTTTCTCTATTGGAATTGAAACAATTGATGGAGTTGCCTGGAGATACTACCATCGCTTTGGTGAAGCCCGATATTTCCAATTTGACTTCTAGTGCTGTCGGCATTACTGCTGGGGAGGTTTTCAGAAGAGCATTAGAGGTACAACCGGATATTAAACAGGCGCAGATCAGTATGGAGCTAGCCGAAAAAAATATTGATATCGCTAAGGGATCATATTTTCCAAAGGTATCTTTATCTGCAGGATATGGGACCAATTATTCGTCCAACTCAGTAGAGTTTGGAACCAATACCATCATGCCATTTGGTAATCAGCTTGATCAAAATAAATCCTTTTCAGCCGGTGTCAATCTGTCTGTGCCGATTTTTAGTAATAGAAGAAACAAGACATCCGTTAGTAAAGCGAAGATTAACTATTTACAGACACTGAATCAGCAAAACCTCATCAAGCGTAATCTCAATAAGACCATTAATCAAGCTGTACTGGATTTAAAGGCCGCAAAGCAACAATATGTAGCATCCGAGACTGCTTTTAAGACTGCAAAGGAAGCTTATGAGGTCATCAAAGAACGATACGATGTCGGTATGGCCAATGCGATGGAACTTTCGACGGCACAGACAAAGATGAATAAAGCCGAATTTGACATGATACAGGCGCGATATACTTCTGTTTTTAGAGAAAAAGTAATCGACTACTATATTGGCGACCCAATTAAATTTTAATTCTACAACTTATTATTAGACTATAAATGGCTAAGAAAAAAAATAAACTTCCTCTTATTTTAGTAATATCCGCATTGCTGATCTTGATTCTATTCATTGCAGGTAGTAAATTAGGTTGGTTTGGCGATGGTAATGTTACTAAGGTTGCTGTTGATAAAGTTCAAGAGAAGACTGTCCACGAACTTGTTTCGGCTAGTGGTAAGATCCAGCCGGAATTTGAGGTGAAGTTAAGTTCGGAAGTTTCAGGAGAAATCACTGAACTGAATATAAAGGAAGGTGATGTCGTCAAAAAAGGGCAGATCCTTTGCCGCATCAAGCCCGATATTCTACAGTCTGGATATGACCAGGCTATTGCATCCCTAAATATCCAACGCGCTACATTGGCATCTTCGGAGCAGCAATTGAAACAGCAAGAGGCTAACTTTGTAAACACCGAGAATACTTACAAACGTAATCAAGAGCTCTTTAAAAAACGCGTCATCTCTGCTGCCGAAATGGACAAAGCGGAGGCTGACTATAGAAGCTCATTGGCCTCCATAGCTGCACAGCGACAAAGCGTGCGTGCGACACGCTACGGTATTGATCAGTCTCAGGCATCTGTCAAGCAAGCTGGTGACAATTTAGCGAGAACGACGATCTATGCACCAGCAGATGGCGTAGTATCACTCCTTTCGGTCGAATTAGGCGAAAGAGTCGTGGGGACAGCGCAGATGGCGGGTACTGAAATCATGCGAATCGCAAATATGTCTTCTATGGAAGTGAATGTTGATGTCAATGAGAATGATATCAACAGAGTGAAGGTAGCGGACGAAGCCGACATTGAAGTCGACGCTTTTCAGGGCCGGAAATTTAAAGGTATTGTTACTGAAATTGCCAGCTCATCCAAAAGTGCTGCAACGACGACAGCTGCGACCTCTACTGCCGAGCAGGTTACCAATTTCAATGTAAAGGTTAGGATAAATACGGCATCATATGAAGATTTATTGAATAAGGAAGCTAAAAACCCCTCACCTTTTAGACCAGGACTTTCTGCGACGGTACAAATCAAAACCAAGACGGCCTCTGGACTGGTTGTACCTATCCAATCCGTGACCATCCGTACCGAAGGCAAGTCTACTGATGACAAGAAGGAGGCAGACCAGACCCAGAAAGACAGCGGGGTACAGAAAAAAGAAACAGCAGCATCTGAAAATGCAGGAGCAAAAGAATATGTATTTGTATTAAATGGAACGCAAGTCGACATGGTCGAAGTTAAAACCGGTATTCAGGATGATAATAATATCCTAATCCTATCCGGACTTAAAAAAGGGCAAGAGGTCGTTTCCAGACCATTTAATGCTATTTCGAAAAGTCTGCAAGACAAAAGTAAGGTCGAAAAAGTAGATAAGGATAAGCTTAACTAACTTTTCTTAAAGAGCTTTTTCAGCATATGGAGGATCGCTAATCGTATGAATCTTGATGAAAAAGCTCTTTGATTTTTTTAGCCTCAGTCGATCAGAGCGAAATGGCTTTTTAGTCCTCTTTTTTCTGATCTTGCTATCCACGTTGATACCTATGATACTGTCCCTGTCCTCTAAGGATGAGGCTCTGACGATTGATTACCAGCAATTAGATGAGCGGCTAACGACAACTATCCAAAAAGATACTGCAACTAACATCCATCCTCGTTCAAATGCGTTGGCAAAGAAGCCAATAGCGTATTTTAAATTCGATCCCAATCATCTTTCCTATGAAGAATGGACGGAAATTGGATTTAGACCCCATCAGATCCGAATGATTCATAACTATCTAAGTAAAGGTGGGAAGTTTAAAACAAAAGAGGACTTAAAGAAAATATATTCCATCTCCGCCGCAGATTATGACCGTGTAGCCGCATATATAGAAATAAAGCCGGCTGACAGAGAAGATGCAGGTCAGGACCAACATCCATCCTCGTCTGTTATCCGAGAGCCTAGAGCGATTCAGATACCCTTAAAGGTAGACATTAATGCAGCTGATACGAGTATGTGGAAAGATCTGCGGGGAATCGGTAGTGTATTTGCCAGTCGAATTGTTAGATTTCGCGATGCGCTGGGTGGGTTTCATAACGTGAATCAACTTAGGGAGGTGTACGGTATGGACGACGAACGGTTTAAGACAATCGTTCCATATCTGGAAATTGGACAGCTTTCGCTGGCAAGGATAGATGTTAATAGTGCCGGGATAGATATCTTACGAAAACACCCCTATATTAACAATAAACAGGCCATAGCGATCGTAAATAATAGGGAACAAAATGGTCCTTTTAAAAATATAGAAGATTTAAAAAGAATCGTTATTTTAGATACCGTATTTTTAAACAAACTAGCGCCATACTTAGCATTTTAATAATAGCATATGATAGCACAACGACTGAAAGAGGTCATTCGGGACATTGACGATTTTCCCAAGCCTGGAATTGTATTTAAAGATATCACGCCTATTCTCAAAGATGCAGATCTCTGCAATGAAGTGATTGAGGCCTTTGTCAGCAGTTTAGCAGGGATGAAGATCGATGCGATTGCAGGTATTGAAAGTAGAGGATTTTTATTTGGTCTGATGTTGGCCAATAGACTCAAGATTCCTTTTGTCCCGATTCGTAAACAAGGAAAACTCCCTTATCGAACTATTTCTGAATCTTATGCGCTAGAGTATGGACAGGCAACTATCGAAATGCACGAAGATGCTTTTGAACCTGGACAGCATATCTTGATACATGATGATCTTTTGGCAACTGGAGGTACGGTAGTCGCTGCTAGTAAATTGATTGAAAAGCTGGGGGGGCAGGTTGCTGGCTTCAGCTTTGTGATTACCCTTGACTTTCTACAGAGTCGGGGACGGTTGACCCGATTCAGCGACAACATTGTATCCTTGGTGAGCTACTCATAGGATAGAATAAAATGTCAGATTTAATTCTGAAATTTTACTACTTTAGGTCTTTAATAGAAAACGCAAACAAATAATTTATGGAATGGTTGGCAGATCCACAGATTTGGATCTCTTTTTTAACCTTGACGATTTTGGAAATCGTACTCGGTATTGATAACATAGTTTTTATTTCCATATTGAGTGGAAAGTTACCTGCTGAACAGCAAAAGAAAGCCCGTCAGCTTGGACTACTACTGGCATTGGTGACACGGGTATTACTTTTGTTTTCCATTAAATGGATCATGTCGCTGACAGAACCCTTTGTCAATTTTGCTGAAATCTTAAATATCACGAATACGTCTTTTGCCCGCTATCTTGAATTATCGGGAAGGGATCTCATCCTATTTATTGGAGGGCTTTTTCTAATCTATAAAAGTGTCACGGAGATTCATCACAAAGTTGAGGGGCACAGTGAAGAACAGCAGGTAAATACCAAGCGGGCAACATTTACGAGTGTTATCATCCAGATTTTGATTTTGGATATTGTTTTCTCTCTTGACTCGGTCATTACGGCTGTAGGTATGGCAGATCAAATAGGGGTGATGGTCGCTGCTGTTATTGTAGCTGTGGCTATTATGCTCGTCTCGGCAGAGAGTATCAGCAAATTTGTACACGATTATCCATCTATTAAAATGCTTGCATTAGCCTTTTTACTCCTGATCGGTGTATCGTTGACAGCAGAGGCTTTTGATCAACACATCCCTAAAGGATATATCTACTTTGCAATGGCCTTCTCCGTGCTGGTCGAATATTTGAATATTCGGTCTGAGAAAAAAGCATTGAAAAAACAGGAAGCTACTAAATAAGACGAATGGGGGATTTATCCCCCATTTCGTCTTTATCCTATTGCCCCCAGCGGTCTAATTTGCTGCCATCATAGTTGATCATCCAGCAAATGCCATACCTATCTTTGAAGGAGCTGTAGAGTTGCGCCCAGTAAGTCTCTTCCATAGGCATTTCAATTTCTCCATCTTGCGAAAGTCCTTTGTACAGCCGCTGCGCTTCGTCAGCAGACTCAGCAGCTAGTAAAATAAAAGAGTTATTTCCCTTATTTATCGTAAATCCATAGTGCTGATGAACATCGGACCCCATTAATACAAAGTGTTTGCTAATGGGGAGTACAACATTCAGTACCATTCTTTTGATCTCTTGCGGTATTTCTTCATCTGCAGGCATATCTTCATATCTCATAAAAGATTTGAACTCCCCTCCAAAAATAGATTTATAAAAATTGAAAGCTTCTTCGGCTTGTCCGTCAAAATTAAGATAATGGTGTACTTTTGCCATAGTGACTGCGTTTAATATATATTATTGCTTATCACTACGTTTGGTCTGTAGTGAATGTTAAATAGTGTATTAAAATAGGAGTGACGACTACTGCTCCCGAAGGAATTTATCAGCAATCAGATTTAGATTTATTCCGTTTTCAAGGTATGCTTTCATTCCGTCAATCACCGTCGTAAATCCACCTGTAGAGTCGATGATAAACGACATGAATGAAGCATCGTCGATCTGCTCAAATCCATAGTTCTGAATTTTAAGATAGGTGCTTTGGTCATCCACGGCATGCAATAGAAAATCAATATTTGTCTTAGGTTCGCCCCATACGACACTCACTTTTTCATTCGGGATGATGTCATGGACGATTACTTCAGAAGATACATTATACATTTCCCACTCCCAGGTTACAGTTGTTCCTTTTTGTAGCTTCGCGCTTCCCTTTGTAAACCAAAAGTGTTTCGTGATTTCGGGATTGACGATCGCTTCAAAGACTTCTTTAGCAGGGGTGCGGATCAGCATTTGTACTTCGATCACAATATCCTTTTTATTCATCTTTTAACGGTTTATATATCAGTTATATAATAAATTTAAAGATTTTTATCTAGCATGCCAATAAAAAAGGGAAGTTTTTTCAAACTCCCCCTTTAAACTAGAAAACTAAATGTAAAAAAATATAATCGTTACGGCTAAAAATCAAATTTTATACGAGCCCTTACACCCCAAGTAGGGGCATCTGGCTGATCCAGATAGTTGAGACGCTTTACAGCATCCACTCTTAATATTTTGAAAATATTGGAGAGACCCACACTCGCTTCCATGTAAGGGCGGCCATCTGCAAATGTGTAGGAGATAGGGACCCCTTCTTCATTCTTTTGAAAGGTGAATACCTTATTGGTAACAGCTGGATTATTTTCGTCTCTAAGTCCACCATATACTGCTTTAAAGCTGAATACTTCTCTCCATTTCAATTTCTTGATCAGTGGGATCTTATTCAGAATAAATCCATTCATGTAATATTGAATATTCGCAGATGCCGAGTGGTCACTCACGAATTCCATAAAGTTCATCAAGTTGAATGAATTCAGTTGGTAAGCATATGTCTGATTGGCCCGGTGAATCGTTAACAGCGGGAATGGAATCTCATTCCCTGCAATATATGTTCCCTCTACGTTGACATCAGCATAACCAAGCTGTGACAGGTAGAATCTTTTAAAGGCCCCTGCAGTGAAATTGTGATAGTTGTATTCGCCATCCAACACTCCTTTGAATCCACCCGTATAGTTAAGCGTGAAGATGGGATATTTGTTGAAGATAGGCGTTCTATATAATTTACCCTGATAATATTGCTCATGAGGTGCCCATCTCAAGCCTACGGATACTTCTGTCGTATTTAGTTCATTAAAGAGCTTTGATTCCCCATTATCACCGATCATCTGGTAGGTTAGGATACCTGCTGGTTGCTGTTTCCACTTGCTCAGTCCCACAGTGTAGGAGAAGTTGTTTTGAAACTCCCGTTTGTATTCCAAGCGATAAATGTCATTGTACAAATAGCGCTCATTCTCACCTCGCTTGAATGATAGTAAGAAGTTATCCTCCTGGATGAATTCCAGGTTTTGCCCCGGAATTTTGGTGTCCCGTTGGAAGGAAGCCCTTACATAATGCATCGGAAATGTATATACTGATTTATTGTTCAACGAATAGGTACCACTTATAAAATACTTCCACTTTTCATCTTTAAAACCATATGCAGCATAGGATTCGGCAAAGAATCTTTTGCTTAAGGACTCTGTGGTACGGCCACCTATCCGTAGTCTGAAGCCTTCTACCGGATTGAAACTATAAAATGTGTTGACGGGACCAATTTCGACAGGCCCAGCCTGTTTATAGCCCGAGAGCAGCAGGGCTGCGATGTCCATAAACCTTTTGAATGAAGGCATGAGCTGCAGCGAATCGATATTGGAATAAATACTGGACTCGTTTGTTTTCAATGGTATAGGGCGATGCGAAGCCCAGTAATCCTGACTGTTCGTAGATGTATTCGACTTGACAACAACCACATCAGGGCCATTGTACACACTATCCGGTTGTACAATTCCTGTCTTGAAGTTTTCGTACGATACGGTACGTTGTCCCTTGATACCAACTCCTTTATCAGAGAGGGCAAAGTCCATCGCCAACGAACTTGATGTTAGATAAAAACGATTGTTTTGATCTTTCGTAAAATCCAGTTCTACAGCCATGTCTCTGACGAAATTGAGGTTGATCCCATCTGCGACAGACAATTCTGCTTTGCGAACTGCATAATTACCGTCAAGCGTAATATAAAGCTTACCCTTGAAGAGCATATCCTCCTTATTGCGCGGGAAGAAGCTAAGCTCTACTAAGTAGGGGCTCTCCGTCTTAATGGTATCCGTGATGAAGAATTTGTAAAAGGTAGGTGAACTACCAGCTATCGGACTTAAGAATTGATTGGTCACCAATGAAATATTGTTTTCATAGATGTCAATGTCTTCATACAATCTATTGAAGTAATTGCTTAGACCATCATTATCTACAAATTTTGGGTCAAACTGTGCTTTTTGTTCAGCCAAGATATATTGTTTTGTCTTTTTAGGACTTTTACGTTGATATACCTGGGATAATTTTTCTTCAATATATGCAGGAAGCACGTATCTATTCTCTGTTTTGACAGAGTCATCCTTCTCGAACAAAAATTGATATTGCTTGAATACTTTTCTGTTTTTAAATTTTTCAGATAGGTTGCTAAGCGCCATTGACAATTTTTCGTATTGTTGGTACTCCGCATACTCTTGTGCTTCTAGGCGATTCTTTTCTTTATTTGCAATTACCTTACGGATTAATTCTACAGCAGGGTTGTCCTTATTACGATACTTCGATTTTTTAGCCTTTACTACGACCTCTTCCAGCATATTGTCCTCCGGAACAAGATTGATCGTTAAGTTTTCCGAATTTGTAGGATTGATCATGATGTCTTGAGATTCGTAGCCCAAATAAGTAACTCTAAATTTGGTAAAGCTGCCGTTGATCTTTAGGCTAAACTCCCCATTATCGTTACTGGAAGTACTATTACCAGCAGGCGCACCAATCACTGCAATCGTAGCCGAACCAATAGGTTTACGGGTCTCAATATCCAAAATCTTACCCTTTAGAAGGATTTGTTGACCAAATAACGAGCCTGTACTTATAATAAGTACAAACATGAAAAGTATTCCTTTCATGATTCGTTTGGTAAAAATCTCGTTCATAACAGTTTTCATTTAGTTTCTAGTTTTCTTGTTCAGTAGAATCTAAACTTTTGACTTTTTAATCAAAATGTTTAAATTTTCTAATAAACAATGCAAAACTAAGTAATTATTAACAAAAAAATAACACAGGAAGTGATGTAAAATTGACCGAAGTGTACTTGAAGTCGCCAGATGTCAAATAGAGAAGGGTTTGCCTTTGAAAATGGAGATTAATTGACAGAATTTTGACTTTTATACAATATTGGTCAATGGCTAAAAAGGGGCGGGAAGATCAAAGGATAATTGCGCTTTAGTAGTCGGGTGGAGGAAAGAGATATACGCCGCGTGTAGGTGTAGTCTGTCAGCTTTTTTTCCATACAGATCATCTCCTACAATAGCGGCATTGAGACCTAGACGATGTGCAGCGTGTACACGCAGTTGGTGTGTCCGACCTGTGATCGGATAAAATAATATCCGTGTCTGGGCATTATCGCGAGCCAATACCTCATACTTGGTCAGCGCCTTTTTCCCATATGTATAGCAGACGACCTGGCGAGGTCTGTCATCTAGATCTACACGGAGTGGGAGGTCGATCGTGCCCTGATCCTGCTTTACAAGACCATCCAAGACAGCGATGTATCTTTTCTCAATGCTGCGGTTGATGAATTGTTGTTGAAGAGCTTTATGCGCCTCTTTTGTCTTGGCGATGAGCAGTAAGCCTGATGTAGACATATCCAATCGATGTACAATCAGTGGGCCCTCGGCATTGGGAAAGATTGCCTTCATCCGCGTGTATACCGAATCTTCTATGTTTATCCCCGGGACAGACAGGAGTTCTGCAGGTTTGTCAATGACTGCAAGGTCATCATCCTGATATACAATCTGAAGCGCTGACCGCTGGATAGGTGTGGACAATAATGGGTTGTCTTCTATTACCAGTCCCCTCAACATGTGTGTAAGTATCGGTTCACATTTACCCTTACAAGCAGGATAATAGTTTTTGTGCATGCGTATTTCTGATGTCGGGGAGTCTCCCCACCAAAATTCTGCCATAGCGATAGGAGTGAGGTGATGACTGAAGGCATAATGAAGAAGCTTTGGAGCCGCACATTCACCCGCCCCTGCAGGAGGGGTAGACTCACTGAACTCCTGAAATATACTTCGGATGTCTTGCAGTTCACCTGCGGCATTTAAGAATACATACTGTTCGAAAAGGCGATTTTGTAAGGCCGCCGATCTGGATTTGCGCTCATTTTTCAGATCGTTCAATTGTGTCATATATGCGTCTAACTGCGATTGAGCAATCTCTATTTTAGATGCCCAAGTCGCCTGCAGTACGGATAGCAGGTGCTTATCCCGTAGAGATTGTTTAATTAAGTCCGCTTCTAAGCGACTGTACTCGTCCGCATCAACTGTGTTTGCATATTGTTCTCGTTGTCTTTTTCGATCCTTTTTCTGCTCTTTCAATTGGTATTTGAAAAGATTGACTGCTTTTAAGGCCTGCTCATTTATAAGTTGCAAAGCAGAAGAGAGCCGTTGCACTTGCGTATCCTGTTCCAGTTGTGTTATTTTTCGGTTTAATTCGTTGATCACTTCCTCCTCCTGTAGAAAAAAACTGTCTTTTGTCAGCATGTCAAATACAGGTGGGACGAAATAGGAATGATCATTTTTTCCGGCCAATTTCCCGGAACATGCACATAGATAACCTAATTCGCCCTTCTGATCTTTGACCACAAGTACACCAAACATTTTACCGATGACCTGCTCACCTGAATTATCACCCAAACCAAAATTGTGGACCCACTCTTGCTGATGGGTCAGGTAATGTTGCAGTTCTTCGCTGGCGATTACACTTAACGGATGAGGCGTATAAAAAAAAGGAAAAGTAAATTTCTCGGGAATCACGATATCGGATACGTCACTTTTAAAAAAATGAAGATGTGGAGGATGGGTCATATACTGCAAACACTGAAATCTTTTTCAGGTGCAAAGGTAATAAGATTCTTGGCATGTATCGCGATAAAGGTTTTTCAGTGTGAGGTAAAAATAGTTATTTATGACAATGAAATGGTCGGTTATCGCAAACAAAATGCTACTTTCATTGTCATATGCTATGATATCTTTTAGGCTGTAATTCTTCTTTTGTACAGGCCACTTTCAGGAGAAGAGAGACAGTGATCGGGATGTCAATAGGGTATGGCAGATCACATTGCTTGAATATTATATAATGCATACATATATGAATAGAATAACCTTAGGTCAGTCTGATCTTGAAATAGTCCCCATCGTCTTCGGTGGTAATGTCTTTGGATGGACATTGGATGAGCAGCAGTCGTTTGATGTACTGGACGCGTATCTGGACAGGGGCTTTAATGCGATTGATACCTCTAATCAATATTCACATTGGGTACCTGGTAATACGGGGGGTGAATCCGAGACAATTATTGGAAACTGGCTGCAAAAATCAAAGAAAAGAGATAAGGTGGTGTTGATGACCAAAGTCGGGGGCAAGTTTTCGACTAATCCTAAGCCCAATACGTCCAAGCATCACATAATGGAGCAGGTTGATCTTTCATTGAAAAGATTAAAAACAGATTATATCGATCTGTACCAGACACATTATGACGATGAGACGACACCTATAGAAGAGACGCTTGAAGCTTACGACGAACTGGTGAAGGCTGGTAAAGTAAAATGGATAGGTGCTTCTAACATCTCTCCTGAACGATTGATGCGGTCATTGGAGATCAGCCGCCAATATAATTATCCCGTGTATCAAACGCTCCAACCCGAATATAACTTGTATACACGGGATAAGTACGAAACACAATATGAACCTCTCGCACAGCAATATAATCTGGGCGTGCTCACTTATTACTCGATAGCGAGTGGTTTTCTTACCGGGAAATATAAAAGCGACGACGATTTCAACCAGTCTGCTCGAAGCGAAGGCGTGAAGAGTCAATATTGGAACGAACGCGGACAACGTATCGTCATGGCGTTAGAAGAGGTAGCGAATGCATACAAAACAAATCCGACAGCTGTGGCGTTAGCGTGGTTGTTGGCTAGACCATCGGTATCCGCTCCTATTGTAAGTGCAACAAAAATCAGTCATCTCGACCCATTTGTATCAGCGGTGCAGTTGCAGTTGAGTGCAGATGCTTTGGCCAAATTGGATATAGCGAGTCAGTACATTTAATAATTTAATCATCAATAAATATTGTCAACATGAAAATTAACATTGGAATTAAAGCAGATCATTTAGAAAAAGTAGCACAAGCCTTAAATATCCTTTTGGCTGATGAAACAGTATTATACATCAAGACACGAAATGCGCATTGGAATGTCGAAGGTAGTGACTTTCATGCTACTCACTTATTTTTTGAAGAGCAATATGGTCAGATTTCGGAAACAATCGATGACATTGCCGAACGGATCCGTTCGCTTGGACATTATGCTGTCGGCACGATGAAACAATATTTGGACATCACCCACTTATCCGAATCCACTCCGGGCAAAAATGATAGTAAAAGCTATATGAAGGAATTGTTAGGCGACCATGAGTCCATTGTGATGTATATACGTGGTCTTGTGGATGAGTTTGAAGAGAAGTACGGAGATAGTGGAAGTTCTGATTTTGTAACTGCTTTGTTGGAGCAACACGAAAAAATGGCTTGGATGCTGAGAGCTCATTTGAGTTAGCAAAAAGGGACTGTCTAAGATGGCGTAGTGAAACCTTAGCCACAAAAGATACCTGACTTGAAGGTACCTTGCCGGGCTCGGGAGCGTATTGCACGTCCTAGAATAAACGATCGTTCATTCCGATACTGCTCGCATGAAGACTACTTTGGGCAGTCCCTTTTTAAATTATTTTCGACTGTGCAGGAGCATACCGATCACGACCAAGGTCATACCAAGTACAGAATAGACATCCGGAAAGTGACTTCTTAAAATCAAGATCTCGCCGACCAGGGCAAAGATGACCTCCATGGCCTGTGTCGCTTCTACTGCAGCCAATTTATGCGGGTTGTCGCGGACGCGATCAGTTGCTGTAAAGAATAATACAGTCGCGATGACGCCCGAAGATAACGCGACAACGAAGGTCTGACTCAGCTGTCCCGAGGAGGGCACTCCATCTTGTATAAAGGCTACAACACCTAAGACAATCCAAAAAGGGAGGCTACAGATGGTCATACCAAGTGTCCGCTGGTAGGCATCCAATTTTCCATCAGTTATTAACATCATTTTCCGATTCCCAAGTGGGTAGGCTATTGCTGCAATCAGTACAGGTACCGTGCCGATCAATACAGATGACCAACTTGTAAACTTGGCCTGGCTGACCTGCATGATAATGATACCCAAGATGATGAGTGCCGAAAAAAGAAGAGATGCTTTTGAGATTTTGCTGGAGCGCCCCGGTGTCAGAAATGGAGCGAGAAGCATTCCAAATATAATAGTTGTCTCAAAAGTACTCGCGACTAACCAGGAGGGACCAAATTTGGCTCCAAACGTGAGCGTACTGTAAAATATACCAAATCCGACGGTACTCCAGGTGATCCAAGCCCATACGTTTTTTTTAATTTCGAGAAATAGTGGCCTAATCCCTTTTCTTAAACTGACCAATATCCATAGCATCGGTAACATCCAGATGAATCGGAGCGCGGCAGCCCATATCCAATGGCCGTCACCTAATGACATAGTTCTGTTCAACACAAAAGTGGTCGCAAAGAATAAGGCGGATATGACACCTAATAGAATAGGTGAAATCTGTTTTTTCGGAGACATAGTTTTGATACGGAAAAAGATCTACCTGTATGAGCAGACTTCGAAAATAGGAAATTCATTTTATCATTTACAATGAGCAGGGGATTTATTGTGAGAATAAATGTCTTTTTTAATTCGAAAATTGTTTATTTTGTACATTCAATCAAAAATAAAACTGTAAAAAGTTAAAACATGATCATACAACCAAGAACAAGAGGATTTATCTGTTTGACATCTCACCCAGAGGGTAGTGCTCAAAACATTAAGAATCAAATAGAATATGTGAAATCTAAAGGAGCTATTGCCAATGGTCCTAAAAAAGTATTGGTCATCGGTGCTTCGACTGGGTTTGGTATCGCTTCTCGTATTTCAGCAGCATTTGGTTCGGGAGCAGCTACTATCGGTGTTTTCTTTGAGAAGCCAGCTACGGAAGGTAAGCCCGGTACTGCAGGTTGGTACAATTCGGCAGCGTTTGAAAAGGAAGCCCATGCGGCAGGACTTTACGCAAAGAGCATCAACGGAGATGCATTCTCAGACGAAATCAAGAAAGAAACGATAGCTTTGATCCAAAAAGATCTTGGACAGGTTGACCTTATTGTATACTCTCTGGCCTCCCCGAGACGTACCAATCCAAGAAATGGCGTGAGCTATGCGTCAGTTCTGAAACCTATCGATCAGCCATTTACAAATAAGACAGTTGATTTTCATACAGGTGTTGTATCGGATATTTCGATCCAACCGATTGAAAATAAAGAAGACATTGACAACACTGTTGCTGTCATGGGCGGTGAGGATTGGAAATTTTGGATTGAAGATCTAAAGGCTGCCGGTGTATTGGCAGAAGGTGTTAAGACGGTTGCTTACTCTTACATCGGCCCACAATTGACGTATCCAATCTATCGCAATGGTACTATTGGGAAAGCCAAGGATCATTTGGAGGCTACGGTACCTGTAATTAATGACCTGTTGAAAGATCTGAAAGGTATCTCGTATGTATCTGTCAATAAAGCATTGGTAACACAATCGAGTTCGGCTATTCCTGTTGTGCCACTTTATATTTCCTTGCTTTATAAAGTAATGAAGGAAAAAGGAATCCATGAGGGAACTATTGAACAAATGCAACGTTTATTTGCGGACCGTCTTTACAGTGGAAAGGATATTGAGACAGATGAGAAAGGACGTATTCGTGTAGATGATCTAGAGATGCGTGCGGATGTTCAGGAAGAAGTAGCCGCTTTGTGGGATCAAGTCTCTACAGAGAATTTGGGTCAGATCAGCGATATACAAGGATATAGAGACGAATTTTTCAATTTGTTTGGGTTCAATTTTGGGGGTATAGATTACGAAGCAGACACGAATGAAGTCGTGAATGTCCCTAGTTTGGAACAGCACTAATTCATAATTCATTATTATACACACCAAGGGTGTCTATCGCGAGATGGACACCCTTTGTATTTATCCTAGGATCCGTATCGTGTCGACTTCAGTTTGGAGATTCTTGATTTGCATAGAAAAATCAATAAATTGTAATGATTTCATATAATTTCACAAAAAATGTTAATTTGATTTTAATAAAACTCCAATTTATGTGAAAAAAATGTAAAATAGTTATACCTTTGCGATTGATTAGGCAAACGATTGTCTAATTTTAATTAAATCAACTATTTAAATTTTAGATCCATGAAACACAATTTTGGAGCAGGGCCATGTATTTTGCCAAAGGAGGTTTTTCAAGAGGCTGCGCAAGCTGTTATCGATTTCAATAATACAGGATTGTCAATTTTAGAGATTTCGCACCGTTCCAAAGAGTTTGAAGCTGTAGTTGTAGAAACCGAACGCTTGGTTCGTGAATTGCTAAATGTACCTCTCGGATATTCGATTTTATTTCTTCAAGGTGGGGCTAGTACCCAATTTGCTATGATTCCGATGAATTTGCTTCCAGAAGGTGGACGGGCAGCCTACTTTGATACCGGTGTATGGGCTAACAAGGCTGCAAAAGAAGCCAAAAGAGTAGGAAATGTGGAGGTGATCGCTTCTTCCAGTGATCAAAACTATACCTATATCCCCAAAAATATAGAAGTACCGACTGATGTTGCTTACTTTCACTATACGACCAACAATACGATCTACGGTACTGAGGTATTTGAAACACCTAGATCTGTAGCTCCGATTGTTGCTGATATGTCATCTGATATTTTGAGTCGGGAGATTAATGTCGCTGATTACGGCTTGATCTACGCAGGAGCACAAAAAAACATGGGCCCTGCTGGAGTTACCTTGGTCATTGTTAAAGATGAGTTACTTGGGAAGACCGGCCGTACATTACCAGCTATCTTTGACTATGACTCTCATATAAAGGGTGGATCTATGTACAATACTCCTCCCGTCTATTCGATCTATGTATCGATGCTAAATCTTCGTTGGTTGAAGGCAAAAGGAGGAATCAGTGTCGTTGAGCAGGAGAATATCGTGAAAGCGCGTACCTTGTATGATGAAATTGATCGCAACACCTTATTTAGAGGAACTGCTGCGAAAGAAGACCGTTCACGTATGAATGTGACATTCGTGATGAATAACCCCGATTTGGAAGCTGAGTTCTTAGAATTTGCGAAAGAAAGAGGTCATATCGGTATCAAAGGACATCGTTCCGTAGGTGGTTTTAGAGCCTCTATCTATAATGCATTAAGCATTACCTCGGTCAATGCATTGGTCGACACGATGCAGGAGTTTGAAGAAAAGTATAAATAAGGAGTTTACACTCACAAATCACGTATACAGATGAAAATATTAGCAAATGACGGTATCGATCCAATCGGAAAAGAAATGTTGGAGGATGCTGGATTTGAAGTAGATACGAATCATATTCCTCAGGATGAATTAGCTGGGAAATTAAATAACTACGATGCAATTACCGTTCGTAGCGCAACTAAAGTAAGACAGGCACTTATTGATGCATGTCCTAATATTAAGGTGATCGGCCGTGGTGGTGTCGGTATGGATAATATTGATGTCGACTATGCACGTTCCAAAGGTGTTGCAGTTGTCAATACACCCGCAGCTTCTTCACTCTCTGTCGGAGAGCTTGTATTTGCTCACCTTCTTAATGGTGTCCGTTTTTTATATGATTCCAATCGGAAGATGCCAGTAGAAGGAAATACGAATTTTGCTGGTCTGAAGAAGGCGTATGCAAAAGGTATAGAACTTCGAGGAAAGACCATCGGTATTGTTGGTTTCGGCCGGATCGGTCGTGAGACGGCTAAGATCGCGCTAGGACTTGGAATGGACGTTATCTATTCCGATTTATTTGAAGGACCTCAAACACTTCCTTTAATTTTGTCAGGTAATATTCAAGTAGACATTCCCGTCAGACAGGTTGAAGTCGACGAGTTGTTGAAAGCTTCTGACTTTATCTCGCTACATGTCCCTTTCACAGATAAGCCAGTCATTGGTCGGGAAGAGTTTCCGTTGTTGAAAGACGGTGTCGCGTTAGTGAATGCTTCTCGTGGAGGTGTTATTGATGAACTTGCTTTGATAGAAGCATTGGATTCGGGCAAGGTATCCTTCGCTGCACTCGATGTCTTCGATAACGAGCCCACACCTAGAGCCGAGATCATTAAGCACCCCAAGATTTCGTTGACTCCGCATATTGGAGCTGCAACTAACGAGGCGCAGGAAAGAATCGGAGAGGAGCTTGCTAACCTGATTATTGAGAATCTGAAGAAGTAGGAAACTAAAACTATAATTTACGGCACAAAGCGTAAGTTCTACACTTTGTGCCTTTTTAGTTTAATACCTTGGCTTTTTTTGTATATTCACCCCGCAAAACATCAAACTGTTTTTTATAAATAATTATTTCAATGAAAATTCTAAAATTTGGAGGCACATCTGTCGGAAGTGCTGCACGTATCAAAGGGTTATTAGAAATTGTAAACCCTTCCGAACGTCAGATCGTCGTGTTGTCTGCTGTAGCAGGTACAACAAATGCTTTAGTCGAAATCAGTCAAGCTTACCTGGTTGGTAAGAAGGACGAGGCCAAGCAATTGATCAAGCAGCATAAGGACAAGTATGAGACTTTGATTAAGGAACTTTTCAGTACAGATGCAGGATATCAAAAAGGGAAAGATCTGATCGACTATCATTTTGATTTTATATCCTCCTTATCCAACGAGCTGTTTACTCCGATTGAAGAGAAAGTGGTGTTAGCGCAGGGCGAATTGATTTCGACTACCTTGTTCCATTTTCACCTTACAGAGATCGGTGTGCCATCTGTCTTGTTGCCTGCATTGGATTTTATGAAAATTGATGACGACAACGAGCCTATGGTGAGCTACCTTGGTGAAAAATTAGGTGCTCTTTTGGAACAATATCCAGACAATGCTCTTTTTATTACACAAGGATTCATTTGCCGTAATTCCTTCGGCGAGATTGACAATTTAAGAAGGGGAGGATCTGATTATACAGCATCTTTGATCGGTGCGGGGATACAGGCAGATGAAGTTCAGATTTGGACGGACATAGACGGGATGCACAATAATGATCCTCGGATTGTTAAAAATACCACACCTATTGCACACTTAAGCTTCAACGAAGCAGCCGAATTGGCTTACTTTGGGGCTAAAATACTTCATCCACAATCCGTTTTCCCTGCTCAGAAATATAATGTCCCCGTCCGGGTACTCAATACGATGGATCCTCAGGCGGCAGGTACGCTGATCAGTAAGGATGGCGCCCAGAAAGGAATCATCAGAGCAATTGCTGCTAAAGATGGTATTACGGCTATCCATATCCATTCTTCCCGGATGCTACTGGCTTATGGCTTCTTACGTAAAGTGTTCGAAATTTTCGAACGATACAAGACGCCGATAGATATGATTACGACTTCAGAAGTGGCTGTCTCGTTATCCATCGATGACACAACGCATTTGGCTGATATTATTAAAGAAGTAGAAGATTTCGGAACCGTTTCTGCGGATGAAAATCAAACAATAGTATGTGTGGTAGGGGACTTTGGGCAAAATACCCATGGGTATGCGGCTCGCGTGCTGGATGCCGTCAAGCACCTGCCGATACGTATGATTTCATACGGAGGATCGGATTACAATGTTTCCATTTTGTTGGATTCGGAGTATAAAACAGAAGCGTTACGTTCATTGCATAATCGTTTATTTTAGGAGCTATGTTCAATAATGACCTCAAAGCTTTCTTTGCAGATAAAGAAACACCATTCTACTACTACGATATGCAGCTCTTGGAGCAGACCTTAGACGCTTGTGCTGCAGCAGCAGATAAGAGAGGATTTCATGTGCACTACGCTTTAAAAGCCAACTTCAATGATAGGATCCTGCAGTTGATTCAGCAAAAAGGATTTGGAGCGGACTGTGTAAGTGGCAATGAAGTGAAAAAATCTATAGACACGGGGTTTGATCCCGGAAAAATTACCTTTGCCGGTGTCGGTAAATCGGATAAAGAAATCCGATATGCACTATCTCATGGGATATTCGCCTTTAATGTGGAGTCTATACAAGAGATGGAGGTCATCAATGACCTTGCTCGGGAGGCTGGACAGGTTGCCAACGTCTCGCTCCGTATCAACCCCAATGTGGATGCACAGACCCATCATTATATTACAACAGGACTGGATGAGAACAAATTTGGAATTCCCAATTCAGAGCTGGAAAAATCAGCGGCGGTGTTAAGGAATGCGACCAACCTGAAATTGGTCGGGTTGCATTTTCATATCGGTTCTCAAATCACCGATTTGAATGTCTTTAAGAGCCTGTGTGTAAAGGTGAATGAATGGAAAAATTGGTTTGAAGAGAGAGGGACTACCATTAAAGTATTAAACGTGGGCGGAGGCCTTGGCGTAGATTATAAAAATCCAGATGGCAATGCCGTTGCTGATTTTGAGGCCTACTTTGACATCTTTGATAAATTTTTAGAAAGAAGCCTGCATCAGGAGGTCCATTTTGAATTGGGGCGTGCATTGGTCGCGCAGTGTGGAAGTTTAGTGAGTCGGGTGCTATATACGAAAAGCGGTGTGAAAAAGCATTTTCTTATTTTAGATGCTGGAATGACTGAACTTATGCGTCCTGCACTCTATCAAGCTTACCATAAGATGGAAAAAATTGGAGATACTGAACCGACAGTCATCAATTACGATGTAGTAGGGCCTATTTGCGAGAGCTCAGATTGCTTTGGAAAAGAAGTACCCCTTCCTATCAGTCAAAGGGGAGATTTGATCGCTATTCGTACGGCAGGTGCCTATGGAGAAGTAATGGCGTCGCATTATAATCTTCGAGAGGAAATTCGATACGTATATTCGGACGAGTTTGTGAAGTAATAGAAAAAGAGCTGTTCATTAAATCTGAACAGCTCTTTTTTATTAGCGCTTTTTCTCTGTCATTCCGAATATAGCAACCAGTTTATCGGCGTGATAGATATTAAATGTCTGTTCGGCGATATCGTATGTCAGACCTTTCAAAGACAATAAATCCAGAAATTCCCGTTCAATATTGTCATGGAGACATGCTTTCTGTGTGCTGCCCAACCCGCTAAACAAGATTTTATTTTGCTCGAACTTGACCGTTCCAAAATAACTGTTGCAGCTGGCATTTCCACTTACACTATTCGTAGAGAGATCGAAATCCATAAAAGCACCAGCCGTACTTTGCATTTTACCATATAGAGAGAGGAGCTTCCAACTGTGCTTCTCTAAAAATGTTAGAGCATCATTAGAATTGATTCTTTTCTGACTGAGGATTTTTTTGACCTCATATTCGTATGATGAGGCATCGGCAGGTACATTCTTTAATTTGGTGCGTTTTACGAGAACCTCATATCGATAGCCTTCCTTATAGTCGAAATTCTTGAAAGAAGAATAGAAGTATTCCCATTCTTTGCTATCCTTATATTTAACCAGAAAACATCTCATTTTGCCCACACCGGTGCAGTCAACTCTGTTCTCTTTGATTGTCATTTTGATATTGTTACTTTCTTCACTTGTGGTATTTATACGCTTCTTACTTAAGATCTTGACGACTTCGTATCTGTTGGAGGAGGCATCCGCTGGAACATTTTTTAGTTTTGTTTTTTTGACCAATAACTTATAACGATAGCCTTCTTCGTAGTTGAACCCTTCCAGAGGCGCGTAAAAATTTTCCCAATCCTTACTATTGTAGTACTTAACGAGGTAGCATTTCATTGGCGCTACACCTATGCAATCCCCTTTATTCTCTTTTACCTCGAGCTTGAAATTACTACTCTGGGCAAGTAGTTTAGAAGTCCATGCGACCAATATCAGGCACATGAGTAGCGGTACCCATTTTGTTTTCATACTGTTTGTTTGTTTCGTGTAATCTACTAATTGACAAATAAATTTGAAAATGGTTTATAAAAATAAAATATAATTTTTATTTAACCTACCCCATGAGACAGTGGCTCTAAAGAGGATACTAGTCGGTAATGGCTTTGCCTACCCATGCGCCCGTACTAAAGCAGGCCTGCAATAGATAACCGCCCGTGGGAGCTTCCCAGTCTATCATCTCACCAACACAGTATACATTTGGGTATTGATGCAGTGCGAGGCTGGGGTCTAACGAGGTAAATGCTACACCTCCTGCGGTCGAGATGACTTCATCGATAGGGCGCAACCCACATACCTGAATCGGATAATTTTTAATCATCGTTGCTAAGTTATGCGGTGTAAGGAATGTCTGCTTGTCTAGTCTTTTTAGGAGTGCTATGGCCGTGTGAGAAAGCTTTACATTATTTTTCAGTAACGAACTGATCGTTCCCGTAGTCTGGAGATGTCTGATGATCGCTTCAATGGTCATTTTGGGTTTGAGGTCTATGCGAAGATCTAGCGGAAAATCCCGACCTCTGGTAAAGCGATTTAGATAATAGAGCGGACTACCTTCAATACCATATTTTGTAAAGACCAATTCTCCCAACTTCGCTGTGCTATCGAAGGTCACCTGTATGTTTTTCAAGACCTGTCCTTCTAAGTCGCTGAAATCGTCTGAGGTGTTGTACCCCGAGTTGGCGGGCTGTAAGGGTGTGACTTCTATATTTTTGCGGACCAATAGGGATATCCAGCTTGCATCCGATCCTGTTTTTGCCCATGAGCCACCACCCATAGCGAGTACTAATCTGTGATAAGGTTTGGTAATGATTGCGTCATTGTGGGCGAGAGTGATGGAGTCTGTGTCAAAATCAAGAAGTGTACACCCGTAGTGAATGCTGACACCCAACTGTTCGAGATGCCCTAGCCATGCTTGTAGTACTTGAATGGGCTTCATGTCTTTTGCAGGAAATATTTTCCCTGAGCTGCCGACGTATGTAGGTATGCCAATTGAAGAAAGCCACTGGACAGTTGCATTGTTGTCAAAAGATCTAACGATCATACGAATTTGATGGGCATCATACTTTTCGACGAAAGCATCTATGGCTTCGCTGTGGGTAAGGTTAAAACCGCCATGACCAGCAACTAGAAATTTTCGGGCAGCAGCCTTATTTTTTTCATAGATGGATACTTGGTAGCCTCTCTCTGCCAACAGCTGCGCCGCCATCAAACCCGCTGGACCTGCTCCAATGATAACAATAGGACCTTTCTTCATGCCAGACAAAAGTAAGCATTTTAGTGCAAGGCCTAATAACAATCGACTTCCCAATATAGGTCATTTTATATCCTTACTATCCGTGTGGTCATCTGCCTGACAGTCGGAAGGATAGTAACCGCTTCTTTCAGGATGGCTTATATCGTGAAGCTACCTGCGTACAGACTATCGATTTTTCTATCGCTATGATCAATACTGACAAATCCAATATGGACATGATACATACAACCACTTCTTTTGTTTGTCATCGTTATATTTTGACTCTTGTCGATTAAGTTATTGCCTATTATATCGCCGCACACATTAACACTTGCGTCATCGGGTATGATGGCGATTACAGTCCTGAAGTGCCTCACCGACAGTTGGCTTACCAGTGTTCTATCAAAATCCCATTCGCAATACAGGTCTCCATCCTGGTATGTGATGGTGGTACTGGTGAGTAGAGACGCTAATCCCTTGCAAATCCGAAGATTGGTATGGTCGATATGTAGTCCGTCGTCATCTGCTGCTATAGCATGTGTCAAATTGTAGGACATTGCCGAGTTGAAGGCTGTACGGTTTTCTTCATAATTATGGAACCCGACTCTTATTAATTCTTTTAATGGGCTCAGGAAGCGTTGCATACAGCCAAAACGCCCACGGTTTTGAACTTCCTCATGGGATAATTTTCTGTTTTTGTTCACACGAGGTTGCGAACGTACACAATCAATGTTCTTCCATTTGTAAAATACGTTTGGCCCCACTTTCCCAGAAACAGAACCATTAATGCCGTTGTTAGCTCTAGCCATGTTGACTTTTAGTTTTTTTGGTTATACTACTAAGATAATATAAACAAGAAGCCTTGTCAAGAACTTCTTCATATTTAAGCAGTCTATAACCTGTTTGTTACTCAGATATCAGACAGACATAATATGGATAGTACCGATGAATGTCCGAATAAAGTCCGTGTAAAATCCGAATCAAAGCCTATTAATAATAAAGGCAATCTCTCGGACGTCTCGCAACTGCTCCCCCAATTGGGAGGTTCTTAAGAACATATACTTCATCCTAAAAGATCGTTTCATGACATTTAATTGATTGAGGAGATGAGTTATTTATTAGTCGTATTGACTATAATCATAAGGCATTCCATAGCTATTTATAATACTATTGTCATAACTTATATACATTGTTGAATATTGTTTATATCCATTCTAAATAATATATATATTCGTCGGCTGTTAAAATGTAGCGAATGTCTATCTAATTGTTTGTGAATTTGTTATGGTAGTGAAATAGATGAGTCCGATACAATGAAGAATTCTGTGAAGAGCAGCAATTAGGAATAAACTAAACGATAGACTTATGGATAATGTATGGCTGGACAGATGGAATGATCGCTACAGTGAAGCAGGGTATGCTTATGGGGCAGAGCCCAATAGTTTTTTAAGGATACGCTTGACCGGATGCGAGTGGGGGGGAAGATACTGTTTCCCGCAGATGGCGAAGGGCGAAATTCGGTATATGCGGCAGCCTTGGGATGGGATGCCCATGCCTTTGATATCAGTGAGGTTGGTAGGACAAAAGCCGAGAAACTGGCCAAAGCGCGCAATGTGGCATTGAATTACCAGATAGGAGAGCTTCCCTCACTGTCTTATCAGGAGGAAGAGTTTGATGTGATAGCATTGATTTACGCCCATTTTCCAGCTGAGATAAAGACTGATTATCACAAAAGATTGATTAGTCTGCTGAAGTGTGGCGGGTACGTAGTCTTCGAGGCTTTTAGCAAAAACCATCTCACTTATCGAAAATCCAATCCTGGGGTGGGTGGCCCGACAGATATCGGGAGCCTATTTTCGATAGATGAATTGACGGCTGATTTTCAAGGATTCACATTCCTGCGTATCGAGGAGGTCGAAATCGAACTGAATGAAGGTCGTTTCCACATTGGAAAGGGCAGTGTCATACGATTTGTAGCATGTAAAATGTAAGGGAATATGCCTAAGGTGGCTGCCGACTTATTGGAACAATTAGAAAAACCATATTTTGCCGAAACACTTAAGGTCACGTGATAGTTGCCATAACCATCAGGTTGTGCGAGGGCCATATGTTATTGCTGTAAGTGGCGAAAGGAAGCTGGCGAATGCGGATAGCTTTCCTCTCAAGTCTAATTGATCGTTGAAAGTCAAGATGTTCAGATAAATTCTGTAAATTTCTTAAAAAAACGATAAATTATGAAAACCAAATTCAGATTGACCTTAATCATCTTGACCTTAATAGGTATGATAGGATGTAACTCGGGGAAAACTAACCATTCCTCAGCGCCGGAAGTTGGAATGTTCAAAGTAGCCATCTTGTATCCAAATGGCGAAAACAAAACCTTTGACATGGGCTATTATGAAAAAACGCATATGCCGCTGATGGCGAAGCTACTCGGTACCAATCTAAAGTTTTACGAAATCAATCAGGGGATACCCGAAAAAGCAGGAGAGCAGGTTCCCTATGTGACCATTGGCTATTTTTATATCCATAATCTGGAGGAATATAACAAGACGATAGAGCAGCATATTGATACTATTCGACAGGACATCCCGAAGTACACCAATATCCAGCCAATGGTACAGGTAAGCAAAATTACGAAGTGGATAGCCGGGGCTGGAAAATAGGACTTAGAATCGAAAAAGAGAATTAAAGGGGGCTGTTATATTAGGTAGCAGCCCCCCTTATTTTAAGTCTTCACTTTGTCCCTGTACGGTGTACTTGAGTAGCTCTGAATAAGGATCTCCACTTATATTCAGTAATTTACAAAACGCCGGCTCAGTTTTTATCCCCTGTCTTTTAAACTCAATTATTTGTATTCTAAAGTCGTCACTTTTAGACTGGAGGATTTCGTATTCCTTAACCATATGTAAATATCCATTTTGTCTTTCGGTGTCCATGTCTGTTGCATAGAGTTCTATTTGAGTATCCTCTATGATAAAACCGCAACTTAATTTACCGTTTCTATACGGACTTGATTGGAATTGGGGATATTGAGAAAAACTATCCTGTAATAATTGATTTAACTCCTTCAGGTTTTTAGCCTGCAAAATTATATCTGCGTCACTATCGTCAATATCAATATTAATAGGAATTGTTCCCACTAGAATGGGGTTGTAGTTACTGAGAATTTCGAAAATTTGATGTTCGGTAATTATTTTGTGAATTTTTATTTGTTTGGCGTTTCCAAATCTCAGGTAGTCTATATCTCGAAAGTCAATGTTCATTTTGTGATAAAGTTGAATTTTACAGTTTCGCCTCACTATTTCAAAACCCTTGTTGGCAGATATTTATTAATTCCCTTTTGTAGGTTGCACACCGGAGGCATCAGATCTTGAATTATTTTCTAAATATTTTAATATTTCAAGTTTAAAATTTTCAGATACATATATTTTTAGAATCGCATAGTTGAAATATCTGTCTATTCCCTTTGAAAAATTGGAGATAAAATTTTGTTTATGTTTTTTGCTAAATGAATCAAAAATAAATGTCAGTTTTGTTGAATTTTCATCAATTCTCTCGATGTTAATTTTCCATTTAAGTATTCCATTCTTAGAAAAAGACTCTTTAATTGGCGGTTTTATTGGATATTTAAGTGTTTCCTTATTATACTCACCTTTGTAAAGCATTATGATGTTAGATTCAAAAGATTTCTCACTAATCGTTTTCTGATATAAGTTTAAATCCGTAAAGATGTTGGCTGAAGTATAATTTTTGCTTTCTGTAAGATAAAGAGTAGCAATATTTTCAATTTGACTTATAGAATCGATATTCGTTTCTTTCAAACCATATTCAAGTAGGGAAGAATTGTTGAAATCATTAAAATAACTAACAACTTTTTTTAGGGGTAACCTTATTGTTTCTGTTTGACTATTATTAATAATTTCTTGTCCATATAAATCTAAGTTTGAAGTCAATAATAATGCAATAACTACTATAAAGCTGAAGTTTGAATTTTGTTTCATTTTTTTGTTGGTTAATAAAACTCGCGTCAACCATTTATTGGGACACGTTTTTCAGTGTTTGATTATTCAATTGTTTGTTTTCACTTCAAATTTAAAGTATCTCTCCTATATCACTCTAGAATTATTTATAATTCGCTGGGTTTGTTTTACGATTCGCTAAATGTGTAGTTGATGGACGGCCTAGTTATTCCGTAAGGTGTACCGTCACGTCCTATACCGGAGTCAGGCATTCAGGCTGCCTATAATGGCTTTGAGCTTAGGACAGGTGTTTGAAATAGTAGGAATTCTGAGTGTTCTTAATTCGCTTTTAGACCCGAACTATTCAAGTGCTGACCTAAACCCCGAAGAGCTGGATGTTATAGAAGAGAAAGAAGAATTAGTTAACTCAAGGCTTGATATGACAATTGTTAAAGAGCTGTGACCGTACTAACTATTTAGAACTCTATTTGGTCTCTCCAATCTGAGGATTTTTCTTAACAAACGAGAACTGTATAAACTCCTCTAAGAGCAGATTATCATTACGTTCAGAGAGGCTAATTTTGACAGTCTTGTAATAAGCGGTCGGGATCAACAGCTGTATTTGTGTCGAAGTATCTGTAAGGAAAAGAACGGTATCTTTTCATGTATTAATGGCACTTCATTTTTGCTCTATTGTAAATTTAATAGAATATTGTTCAATTCTTTAGTACCTACCGCACCCTGATAGAGCAGTTTTCTGTCTTTATCCAGCAACATAACAAGTGGATAGCCAAAGACTCCCAGAGATTTAGAAAGTATTCTAAAATCAAAAAGAACAAGTGGTAATTAATTCAAACACTATGGTCTTCACCTTAAATAGTCGTTTTAAAGATTGGCGAGAAAGTCTGTAATCGCTCTGATGAAAATTTGGGGCTCAGCATAATGAATGTTGTGCGCGACATTCTCCACTACAATATGTGTTATCCATTGCGGGTGATTTTCAGCTAGCCTCTTATTCTCTTCATAAATAGGGATAGGATCATCAGTGGATACAGCATCCAAAATCAGAACTGGAACCTTTAGATTTTGAAAGATGACAAGAGGATTGACCTTGATAATAGAGGAAGCGTATTTGCTTACATTTGGACTGCCAAAGATAGCTTCTGCCATATGCAAACTATCCTGCATGTGGTAATATTCAGGTTGACCATAATAAGTTGTCCATCTATTTCCCAATGGTCGGATATAACTGAGGATTTCAAATTGATTGGTCGTATCTCCAGGGTCGTATAGACTGCTATAAGCTTCAAACTTGGTAGAGTGCTGTGCAAAATATTGTTCCTTGATGTCATCAGGAGGGGTTACCTCTTTTAGTTTTTGTTGTAGTTCATCTTTGTTCAGTTTGAGGTAACTGGTGTTGAACGCGACAGCACCTCCGTCTTCCAAAATCAGACCTGTTACATAGCTGGGATATAGTTTATAGAAATTGGTTGCCAAGAATCCACCTCTTGAAAAGCCGCCTAGTACGACTTTAGGGATTTTTAAAGAGTCCAACAACGTTTTTATATCCTCAGACAGGTCATCAAAAGAAGCATCAAATGGAGGTAGAAGAGTCTTGCCAGAGTTGTATTGGTCAATTGACAATACACGGTAACCTACTTTAACAAATTCTTCTGCATAGGGCACAAGTTCATAAGCATTACTCAAGCTTCCATGTAGCCATACTAAAACGAATTCCTTATTCGTACTAGCTCCCCATTCCAGATAAGATAAATCAACGTTTTTAGCTTTGATAGTACGTCTATGTTTTGCTTCGAATTCATAGTACTTGTCCTGAGCTTTATGAAAGGTCTGTTCAAGCCTTATTTTATCGGTCTCTTGTGCGCGTGCTTTAAAACATAGTGTGAATACGAGCAGTACGCTAATTATAATCTGTATTGAGGACATAGGGGTAAAAATATAAAGAAAATAGCTTATTTCGCTATCATGACCAAGGTTCCTGCAATAATAAGTCCGGCACCGATTGCGGTTTTCCAGGTAAGCGACTCATTAAGAAAGATAACTGCCAACACAATGGTCAGCGCTACGCTCAGCTTATCGACTAGGGCTACCTGCGAAACATTCCCAATCTGTAGGGCTTTAAAGTAAAATAACCAAGATAGTCCAGTCGCAATACCCGAAATAATAAGAAAGAAAAGACTTTGTTTGGATATGCTGCTGATATCCTTTACTTCGCCCTTAAAAAATACAATAGACCAGACTAGTATCAGTATAATGATGGTACGAATGCCCGTGGCAAGGTTGGAACTGATATTGGCGACTCCCAGCTTAGCAAAAATCGCTGTTAGGGACGCATAAAGAGCCGATAGTAACGCATAAATCCACCACATGTTGTAATGATTTAAAGTTTTCAAAGCTAAAGTAACAAATACTATCGGTAAAACTTTAAAATTAAGAATACCAACTCCGCAGATGCGTATCCAAGATGCAGAAGAGAAGTATCCGTAATAGGAGTACTGTTTCTATACCAGCTATTTGATTAGGATGTACGCTACATATACTACTAAAATATAGTGTATACAATTTAAGATCGAGATAAGTCCGTGTGATTCATGGATATAGGAAGTAGACATTTCGAATAAACAGCGCTTGGATATTATTTTGAGGGTAGATAAACCGTAGATCGAGGTCGAATTGAGCATAGATGTGTGTTTGACTTGGACTTGGATTCCCTGTAAGACTCTGTAGTAGATAGGGGGAAGTGAACACTTAAATGATTAAGCAAGAAGTTCTTGTATGAAAGATAGAGAATATGAGTTTGAATAGTGAATTTGTTACTTTGGTTTCCGGTCAAGAGGTTGCTGTAAGTTAGCATTTTTCTATTTATTTCGTTAACTTGTAAGGCAATAGAAGGATTTGTGGTGTATGTTTTTTTGAGGTGATAGGAGTAAAGAAAAAAGTGTATGAAGGCGCTTTTTGGGATGAAAAATACGAGTTTAAATCACATACTTAATTATTAACTATGAAAAAGATATTGTTTTTGTTGTCTGTTTTGTTTTTTTCGATTAATGCTCAAGCACAATTAATTGACCGATTTAATAGCAGTGAAAATAAGCTTTTAATGGAGCTTCTTTTTCTAGGAGGTAATAAAATCGATAATAATCGAATACAGTATGATATTCACGATCGGATTAGCCGCGTTGGGGATAAACGAATAGAATATGATATCCACGATAGGGTTAGTAAAATTGGCGATGAACGGGTCGAATACGATATCAAAGATAGAGTTCGTCAAATTGGGGATAAACGGATAGAATATGATATCAAAGATAGAGTTAGTCAAATTGGTGACCAGCGGGTTGAATATGATATCAAAGATAGAGTTCGCCAAATTGGAGATAAGCGGATTGATTATGATATCAAAGATAGAGTTCATCAAATTGGGGATGAGCGGGTTGAATACGATATCAAGGATAGAGTTCGTAAAATTGGGGATAAACGGATAGTATATGATATAAACGGAAAGGTTAGTCAAATTGGGGATAAACGGATAGAATATGATATAAATGGAAAGGTTAGTCAAATGGAAAGCGACTACTTGCTCCTTTATAAAATGATTGAAAATTATAATAGCTTGCTACTCTTGCCTTGATAGGCGCTCATGAAAGTGTCCAAGGTGATATTGACGGATTGGTACTCGTGTATGACTTGGGGCTGGGTGAGTTTGTTTTTGATGCTCTCGAGATAGTTATTTATTGAACGGGCTTCTTCGGTGCTGCCTTTGATTTTCATCGTTTTCTGATCCCACTTGCTCGGGATGGAACGGTCAAGATGTTCAGGCTTTGGTCTTGTGTCTGCCATTTGATGCTGATTCTTGATGTTCATTTTAGCGAGACCCTAGCAGACCAAATATTAGGGTCTCGCTCGGGTCTCGCTGAAAACGGGAAGTATTGAAAAAAAACGGGATTGGTCTATAAACAGAAAACCCTACAAATCGTTGAATTTGTAGGGTTTTGATACATTTTCCTTGTTAGGACGCGGAGAGCGAGGGATTCGAACCCCCGAACCTGTGACAGTTAACGGTTTTCAAGACCGCCGCATTCGACCACTCTGCCAGCTCTCCGCCACAAAAGTAGAAAATCTAACTAATTATCCAAAACTAAAAATGGGCCAAATAGCTTAACGCTTGAAAATGAGCTTGATTAATTTGTTTTCATCAATTTTGATGCCCTTAAGGCATTAAAATCTCGTGTATATGTTTCTTAATATTGGACATAAGCTTGTCTTGAGGAAGGTCGTCGGAGTCTGTTCCGAAGGGATCTTCTATTGATTCGGCTATCAATTCCAAAGAGGCCAATACGTAGAAAACGAATGGAACAGCAGCAATGACAAAGTAACCAATAGAGAATACATATCCTATCGGGAGTGTAAATACATAGAAGACAATAAACTTCTTAATGAAAGAGCTGTAAGATTGGGGAATCGGTGTGTTTTTGATTCGTTCGCAGGCGCCACATACACGTGTGAGCTGCTGCAATTCATCATTTACAACAATCAATTGATCGCCTGAAATAATGCTAGAGCGATATAGGTTATTTACTTTTTTGAATATCAAAGCCGCCAATTGGTTGGGTCCATGCTTTTTGAGGTCAAAGTTGCCTAATTCGGGGTGTTCGTTGTCATCCAGCATATAGGTGGTATAGTCCGACCGTAAGAAATTACGCATCATCTCGGCATACATGGGAATGGATTTCCTAAAAAAAGAACGGTTGACGTGATCATCATCGGGTAGAAAGGCATTCATCTTATAGGCTAATGTGCGGCTGACGTTGGTCAGCATACCCCATTGCTTACGGGCTTCCCACCAACGGTCGTAGGCCGTGTTGGTCCGGAATACTAATAACAGGGACAGTGCGAATCCGAGTAAACTGTGAACGATGGTGATGTTTTTTACCCAGCTTTTTTCAGATAGGTGCAGGTATTCTAACTCGAAATATGCAATTCCACCCGATAGTAAGCCTGTTAACAATAGGTAAGGAAATAGTTTGCGGACGGTGTCCGACCGGTGGAGGTAGAAGGTCGCCCTAAACCATTCTTTAGGATTGTATATTTGCATATACAAACTAAGATAAATTTACTTTTATATGCAATTACAATTGTATATAAATCAATTTTTGGATGCAGCTGATTCTTTGAGTATTTATGGGACAGTGGAAATATATTTGTAGGATTTTAATTTTTAATTTGAAAGTATCCCTGCAATGCATTAATTTCATGCCATGGCTAAGAGAGCTGTGAAGCGCGTGCAGAGCCCTAAAAAGGGGGTAGAAAAGGACGATCGACTGATATATTTGATATGGAGCATTGTCATTCCGATCATCATTGTCATCGTCGGAGTGGCTTGGCATTACCGGTCTGGCATTAAATATTATTTTAAGGAAATCTCCTCGGGAAAAAATAATACAGAATGGAAGGATGCCAAGTATGATATCCGTAATGTCGAATTGATGACTAAGCATGACGACAAGATTTTTGGGATTGATATCAGTCAATATCAGGGAAGGATAGATTGGATCCAGGTCAATACGATCAATGATAAATTTCCAGTCGACTTTATTTTTATCAGGTCTACAATGGGCGAGTCTGGTGTAGATAGCAAGTTCAAATCCAACTGGAAGAGTGCGCAGTCAAGAGCCAAATTAAGAGGTGCTTATCATTATTTTCGACCCAATGAGAATTCGCTGAAACAGGCTCAGAATTTTATCAAGACCGTGAAACTTAAGCCTGGTGATCTCCCTCCGGTATTGGACATTGAAGAGATGCCAAGAGGCCAATCCATGGATAGTTTGCGTGTGGGACTTAAGCGTTGGTTGGTGACAGTGGAAGAGCATTACGGAATTAAACCCATTCTCTATTCTGGGGATAAGTATTTTACCGATTTTCTGGAAAAAGAATTTTCAGGTTATGTGATCTGGATTGCCAACTACAATTTTTGGATTGACGACCTGAAAGACCATTGGGACTTTTGGCAATTTTCGGAAAAGGGTACTGTGAGAGGGATAAAAGGGCCTGTTGATTTGAATATATTCAACGGTGATATCGAAGCGCTGGAAAAATTGGCGATTCCCTATTCGAATTAATGACGGTAGGTAGACGATGCTGTTGGATAAATTGTCGAACTTTGGTGTCGTGTCTATTTTGAACGTTCTCGGTGCGTGATTGTGCCTGTGACGAGGTGGTTCGGAATAGTTTTGAATGGAAGTTAAATTGAATTGTATGCGAATGAACAAATATATGGTGTCTCTGTGGATGATGTTGGTCATGTGGAGTACCGTTGCGGTGGCGCAAGAGCGAGCTACAGCATTAAGTGCAGCAGAATTTGCAACACAGGCCCAAAAGAGCCTAATCCTAGACACCCGTCAATCTGCTGACTTTCTAAAAGGTTTCATAACGGGAAGTATCAATATTGGCTGGAAGGGGCCTTTTGATAGCTGGATACAGAAGATCCTGAAGGATAAAAATGAACCAATCATTCTGGTCACGACCGCCGGGACAGAGCTAGATGTCCTTACCCGGCTGGATTCACTCGGTTATACGCAAATAAATGGATATCTTGCTGGAGGAGTGGATAACTGGATTAGTAGTGGTAAGTCTATTGCACATATTCCTAATATCTCTGCTGAGGAAGCGGTTGAATGGGGTGCATTGAAAGACCATGTCTATGTAGATGTTCGGACAGCAAAGGAGTTTGATGCTGGACATGTGGATCATGCTCAGAATTATCCGTTGGTAGATCGTGATTATGATCTAAAAGTAGACCCGTTGAAAACTTATCTGTTGCAATGTCAGATTGGATACAGAAGTACATTAGCAGCATCATTACTTTTTGCAAAAGGGGTGAAGAATATTAAAAATGTAGATGGTGGTTATAAGGCTGTCTCTTCCATAAATCCATCTCAAAAATAACACAAAGATTATGGCAACATTTAGCGAAATCATTCAAAAGAGCCCGTTGGTGCTGATCGACTTTTCTGCAGCGTGGTGCGGTCCTTGTCAGCAGCTCGCCCCCATATTGGATGAGGTGAAAAAACACTTTGGCGATGCACTGTCAGTCATCAAAATTGATGTCGATAAAAATCAAAAGTTAGCGGCCTACTACCATGTACAGGGAGTACCTACATTGATGCTGTTCAAGTCCGGGGATCAGGTATGGAGACAGAGTGGACTGCTGATGAAAAGTGAGCTGATTAAGATTGTTAATCAGCATCAATAACATCATCGCTAAGCCCTTTTAATCTTCGTAGTTGTCTGCCCTTGGTTCGGGCAGCTTGGTGACGAGTAGTTTGTCAATTCGATTACCGTCCATATCGATTACCTCCAGACTCAAGCTCTTATAAATCACCTTGTCACCCTCTGCCGGGATATGGTCTAGTATGGAGAATACTAATCCGGCAATGGTAGTTACATTATTGATTTCTTCTTCCTCTTCCTCATCGAGTCCTATTTCGAATGTGTCCAAAAAATCATCTAATTGATACCTTCCATTGACAAGGAATGTGCCATCGTCACGTTTGAGAATATGACGATCATGCTCAGCGACCTCTTCTTCAAAATCTCCTACAAGTCCGGTAAGGATATCTTTTAATGTGAGAATACCTTGCGGTATACCATATTCATCAATAACGATCGCTTGCGCTGATTTCGAATTTTTGAATGATTCGAGCACACTCATGGCTGGACTATTCTCATTGATATAGGGGATGGGCTGCACAAGTGTAGCGAGGTCTGTATGTCCGCCTGTCAGGTACTGCCGGAGCAATGTCTTGACATGCACTACACCCCGGATCTGATCAAAATTGCCTTGGCAGACAGGATATACGGTATGTTCCGATTTTAGGATTAAAGCCTTGTTTTCCTCAAAGGTATCATCCAGGTCCAGAAAGGTAATTTTGCTGCGGTGCACCATAAGATTGATCGCTCTCTTGTCACCCAGCCCTAAAAGCCGATCGACGATGTCATGTTCGAAATTGTCAATAATACCGCTATCTACCCCCTCATCTACAAGGGCTTTAATTTCTTCTTCAGTAACTGTATTTTTGCTGACTTTGATATTCAGAAGTTTGACAATAAAGTCCGTAGAGCTGCTTAAAAACCATACGAAAGGACGCATGATCTTACTGAGCAGGTTCATGGGGACGGCTACCAATATGGCGTATTTTTCGGGAATAGCCATACCGATTCTTTTAGGAACGAGCTCGCCGATCACCAATGATAAGTAAGTGATCAAAATAACGACCAAAACCACGGAAACCTGTTGGCTATATGGGGCGAGGAATTCAATCTTCTGAAGTTGAATCTGTAGAAAAGAGGATATCGATCCACCACTGAAAAACCCGGTTAGGATACCGATCAGTGTAATACCGATCTGTACAGTAGATAAAAATTGGTTTGGTGATTCTTTAAGGGACAGCGCAATTTTTGCAGAGGCATTTTTCTTGGAACTTTCCGCCTGTAGTCTTGCTTTTCTGCTGGATACAATGGCAATTTCGGAGGCGGAAAGAACTCCGTTTAAAACAATAAGGATAAGAATAACTATAATCTCTGTGAGCATATGTTGTGTTGAATAGTCAGCAATTTACTGAAAAAACACTACTAAAGGAGATTATTTTTTTAATTAGGAGGTGATGAAGATGGTAGGGGGAAGAATGGCCAGTCTTGTCGATCACGATATGCTGATTGATGCAAGTCCTGTTCGGAGGGGAAAAATAAAAAGGAGCTTAAAGCTCCTTTCTTAATCTTGCGACTGGAATATTAAGGGCTTCCCGATATTTGGCCACTGTACGACGGGCTATCGAATAGCCTTTGTCCTTTAAAATATCTGTTAGCTTTTCATCAGCCAATGGCTTACGCTTATCTTCATTTGCGATGCACTCTTCCAATATCTTCTTCACTTCTTTGTTGGATACTTCTTCTCCAGAGTCTGTCTGTATAGCTTCTGAAAAAAATGATTTAAGCAGAAAGGTGCCAAATTCGGTCTGTACATACTTCGAGTTGGCTACACGTGATACGGTAGAGATGTCCATTTCAATACGGTCAGCAATATCCTTTAAGATCATCGGGCGGAGCATACGATCATCACCCGTAAGGAAGTAATCATATTGGTACTCCATAATGGCATTCATCGTTTTCAGTAATGTCTGCTGTCTTTGTTTGATGGCATCAATAAACCATTTGGCCGAATCTAATTTCTGTTTGACAAATTGAACCGCTTCTTTCATCTTTTTGTCGCTCTTCTCTACTTTTTCATAATGCTCAAACATCTCCTGATACGAACGTGATACCCGGAGCTCGGGTGCATTTCGGCCATTTAAAGTAAGGTGTAATACACCGTCATTGTTAGAGATATGGAAATCGGGAATGATATGAAGCTGCTTGCCCGCGACAGCACCAGAGTCACCTGGTTTGGGATTCAACTTCAAAATTTCATTGATGATACTCTTAAGCTCTTCGGAGGTCAAACCCAGAGATTTCTCCAGCTTGTCGTAATGTTTTTTGGTAAATTCGTCCAGGTAATTTTTGACAATCGTGATTGCTTGATTGATTGTCGCATTATTGTGGTTCTTTTTACGCAATTGTATGAGTAGGCACTCCTGCAAATCGCGAGCACCTATTCCTGCAGGTTCAAAATCCTGAACGACCTTCAACATTTCTAACACTTCTTCCTCATTGGCGATGACATTCTGGGAGAATGCTAGGTCATCTATCAAAGATAGAATCGGTCTGCGAAGGTAGCCATCGTCGTCTAGACTGCCAATAATCTGCTGACCGATTAAAAAATCTCTGTCGTCTAAAGCGAGTAAGTCTAACTGATTTTGTAAATTTTCAAAAAATGAATTCTGGACAGCTATCGGGATTTCTTTCCGGTCATCTTCGTCGTCACCGCCATAAGAGCTTCCGTAATCATTAAAATCATTGTCCTGTATATATTCGTCTACACTGAATTCCTCTTCAAAGGAGTTGTCTTCTCCTTCAAACTGCTCATCTGGATCCTTGTCCGGATACTCCTGAACAGGTTCATTCATGTTGATTAAACTGCCATCTTCTAAAGCGGGATTTTCTTCTAATTCTTCCTTGATACGAGCATCTAATGAAACAGTGGGCACCTGTAGCAGCTTGATGAACTGGATCTGCTGAGGGGAAAGTTTCTGTAAAAGTTTCTGTTGTAAAGTTTGCTTCAACATGTTTTTTCGGGTCAACTAATTGCTGTAAAAATATGCAATAATTCTTTAAATGTGGACATCTTCAAGGTAAATCTAACGAGGGGGTGTTGCTTTTGACTCGGGAGAGGACGAAAAGACCTGTCGAACGGGATGCTGAAGCGTTAGGAATTAAATGTTAAAATTCGTTAATTTTGGTTGTGGTGTTGCCAATTAATCCATTTAAACCGCTTTTTTACCAAAAGTATTTTCCATATTTACATCATGTTTAGACGTGTCAAAAATAAGTTTTTGCGTTATTTTATAATAGCTCTCTATTTTATTGTTCTGATTGTTTGTTCGGTGCAGATTAATTTCTTGTGGCTTTTCGGCTATTCTCCGACGAAAAAGGACATCGTGATGCCGTCACTTAACATATCTACGGAGTTATATACAGCAGATTCTGTGCTGATTGGTCGTTATTTTGAAGAGGATCGTGACCCCGTACCTCACGATAGTATCTCACCCAATGTACTGAATGCACTGGTCGCTACAGAGGATATTCGGTTCTATAAACATAATGGGATCGATTTTCTGGGACTGGTTTCTGGAGTGGTTTCGACACTGCGGGGAGACAAACGCGGGGCGAGTACCATCACCCAGCAACTTGCCAAAAACCTGTATCGTACACGCTATACTGCTTCTGCTGGTCTTCTGGGGAAAGTCCCCGGAGTTGGGCTGATCGTCAATAAATTCAAAGAATGGATGACTGCCTACAAGCTGGAGAGTAAATACGGGAAAGACGAAATTATCACCATGTACCTCAATACGGTATCATTTAGTAATAATGCATACGGTATCAAATCTGCGGGACTGCGATATTTTAACAAAATGCCAAGCCAATTGACCGTCAATGAGTCTGCCATGTTGATCGGTATGCTGAAAGGAACGACATTGTACAATCCACTGCGAAATCCTAAAAATTCGCTGCAACGACGAAATACCGTATTATCCCAGATGCAGAAAGCAGGATATTTGAAAGAGGAGGAAGTGCAACGCTATGCCGCACAGGATTTGGGGTTGAATGCAAGTAATCAGGATCGGCAGGATTCGAATGATTCGTATCTGCGGGTGGCTGTGGAGCGTTGGTTGGAAAAGTGGAGTGAGGAAAATGATATTGACATCTACAAAGACGGCCTGAAGATCTATACGACTATTGATTCGAGAATGCAGAAAATTGCGGAAGAACAGGTGTCCAAACAAATGAAATTTTTACAGCAACGGTTAAAGAATGCTTGGGGCAGTGAAGAGCCTTGGCGGGATAAGGAGGGGAATGTCATCCCTAACTTTATCGAAAATCTAGCTAAAAAAACACCATACTATGCCGCTTTGGTCAAGAAATATGCAAATAATATGGATAGTGTCAACTACTATCTTAACAAACCCAAAGAAATGGAGATCTTCACGTGGAATGGAAACCAAAAGAAAGAGCTTTCTACAATGGATTCCATTCGACATTATGTGGTGATGCTTAATGCGGGAATGATGTCCATGAATCCATATGATGGAAAGATCAAAGTATGGGTAGGGGGGATTAATCATAAGTATTACAAATTTGACCACGTCAACCAATCCAAACGTCAGGCTGGATCGACTTTCAAACCTTTTGCTTATTTAGCGGCATTAGAAGCTGGTAAGTCACCTTGTGACAAGTATGTGGACAAACCGGTACGTATCTATGCGGGGGTGACAGATGGTGTTGATGAATATTGGGAGCCGAAGAATGCGGATTGGAATTTTAGCTATAGAGATATGTCCTTGCGTTGGGCAATGGCGCGATCTGTCAATTCCATTACAGCACAGATTACAGAGGAAGTTGGGTGGGATAAGGTCGTCGATGCAGCACATAGATGTGGTATCGAGAGTCCATTAAAATCCGTGCCGTCCGTAAGTTTGGGGTCCAATGACGTGTCTGTATATGAAATGGTACGTGCCTACGCTACTTTTATGAACCAGGGGAAAAAATTAGATCCTATCCTCGTTTCTAAAATCGTGAATTTCGATGGGAAGGTGATCGCGGAATTTAAGGCCAAAGAAGAAGAAGTGTTGACCAAAGAAAATGCTTGGTTGATGACGTATATGTTAAGAGGGGGAATGGAAGAGCCGGGGGGGACTTCGCAGGCCCTTTGGGAGTGGGACTTATTTAAGAAGGAAAATCAAATCGGTGGAAAAACAGGTACTTCCTCTGATTATGTGGATGGCTGGTACATGGGCGTGACCAAAGATTTGGTGACCGGTGTGTGGATCGGGTGTGACGAGCAGAGCATACATTTTAAAAACTCGGCGACGGGCGAGGGGTCCAAGACCGCTTTACCAATTTTTGGAATGTTCATGGAGGAAATATATAAGCGTCCGGAGTTGGGGTATACTTTTGGCAAATTCCCAGAGGCTACGGTAGAGATTACTAAAAAGTATAAATGTGAAAGCCCTAGATTGCCAGCGAAGGAAGTCGAGTCCGATAGTACGGCTATTGGTGATGAAATACCGGAAGGAGAGTTTATAGAGGGAGAGGGGACAACAGAGGTGGTGCCGTTGCCGTTGCCGGATGGCGAACGCGCAGACACGCTGCAGTAATAAAAACATATACGCATACCAGTTTTGATAAATTAACGGAATTAAATGAAAAGAACTTTACGTAGTCGGTTTTCAATTGGAACTAGAGTCCTATTCGCATTGCTCTTGTTTTGTTTGATACTGCCGAATATGAGCCAGGCTCAATATTTCGGTCAAAATAAGATGAGGTATAAGAAATTGAAGTTTAATGTCTATGAAACCCCTCATTTTGACTTGTATTACTACCTTAAAAATGATAGTATGGTCAGGTGGCTGGCTAAGGAGAGTGAAGTGTGGTATGAATTGCATCAGCAGGTCTTTCAAGATACATTCTTGCGTAAGAATCCAGTGATCGTATACAGCAATCATCCCGAATTTCAGCAAACTACAGCGATATCCGGTGAGATTGGTGTGGGTACGGGTGGGGTGACTGAAGCTTTCAAACAACGTGTGGTGATGCCAATCATGCAGATCAACCAACAGACAAGGCATGTCTTGGGCCATGAGCTGGTCCATGCATTTCAATATCGAGTGCTCATCGATGGGGGAGATTCTACACGTCTTGAAAATATTGCCAATCTTCCCCTTTGGATGGTGGAGGGGATGGCGGAATATTTTTCCATCGGAAAGAAAGATGCTTTTACATCCATGTGGATGCGGGACGCGTATCTGAATAAGGATATTCCTTCTTTGAAGCAAATGACCGAACAGTCGTATAAATACTTTCCATATCGATATGGACAAGCCTTCTGGTCTTACATCGGCTCTACGTATGGCGATACGGTCATCATGCCACTGTTTATTGAAACGGCTAAGTACGGATATGAAATCGCAATGAAACGCGTATTTGGCTATGATGCTCAGACGATGTCTAATCTCTGGAAAAATAGCATGGAGACCATGTATAAAAATTCGGGAAAGGATACGGTATCCAGACCGATAGGTAAAGTCATCCTGAATACCCGTAATTCGGGACGTATGAATGTGTCTCCTGCGATATCACCCAATGGGAAGTATGTGGCCTATCTTTCAGAAAAGGACATGTTCAGTATAGACCTTTTCCTCGCTGATGCACAGTCGGGAACGGTGGTTCGAAAACTTGGGAGCCGACTCACCAACAAGGATATTGATGAGTTTAGTTTTCTGGAATCTGCAGGGACCTTCTCTCCCGATAGCCGAAAATTTGCATTTTCGGTGTTCAGTGAGGGGAGGAATAAGTTGATGACGGTGGATGTTGAGACGGGTAAAACACTATCTGTCGAAGCAATGGGCGATATTACGGAGTTTACTAACATCACGTGGGCGGCAGACGGTGACCGCGTGGCTTTTTCGGGACTCCGTAATGGGCACAGTGATATCTACATCTACAACCTGAAGACTAAAAAATTGGAACAGTTGACAAATGATGTGTATTCGGACTTTCAACCTAGTTTTTCGCGTGACGGTAAATCCATTGTGTTCAGTACGGATCGGGTGTCTTTAGCGGCCAACAATCGTTCTGTGGATATTCCGATGAACATCTCGATTGTGAATGTGGCGACCAAGCAGATTCAAAATTTGGATCTGTTTCCGGGAGCGAATAACTTAAATCCTCATTTTTCGTCCACTGGAGAGCAGATTTATTTCCTGTCCAATGGTGATGGCTATCGGAATATGTACCGGTATACATTAGCTTCTGATCAAGTCGAAAAATTGACGGATTACTTTACCGGGATTAGCGGTATTACAGAGTATTCGCCAGCAATGAGTATCTCTGCAACTGATGAAATTGTGTATTCCTATTTTAAGGACAATGCTTATAGCGTATACTATGCAAAAAGCAGCGATTTTACGGGTACAGTAGTCGATGCTGCAACGGTCAATTTCGATGCGGCAATGCTACCTCCTCCTGTCAGTCGCGGGGTGAATGTCGTGAATACAAACCTTCGTAATTTCAATGCCTTTGCCCGTATAGGAGATGATCAGATTAATACAATTGCTTATAAGCCAAAATTCAAATTGGACTATCTGGCCAATAGCGGTATCGGTATGTCGGTTGGCAGCCGCTATGGAGCTGGAATATCTAGTGGTATACAGGGGATGTTTTCGGACATTTTAGGGTATAACCAAATCTTTGCAGCCTTGAACGTGAATGGTGAAATTCAGGATTTTGGAGGGCAAGTTGCCTATATCAACCAAAAAGGACGCTTCAATTGGGGCGGAGCTATCTCGCACATCCCCTACATCTCGGCTTATAATGAATATGGATTGGAGGATTTTGGCAATGGACAAGAGACGTCTTTAAATACGTATGTCATCCGGACTTTTCAACAACAGGCTGAAATGTTTGTTGCTTATCCATTCAATAGGCATCATCGTGTCGAACTTGGAGGAGCTTTGATGCGCTATAGCTACCGGGTCGATAAGTGGAGACAGAGTTACTACTATGGCTACGGCGATCGTAAAAAGATGAGCAATGAAGAGGCTTCGCAGTTAGGATTTGGAAATCTGAAACCTTTTATCATTCAACAGATCAATACCGGATTTGTCGGAGATAACTCTGTTTTCGGTATTGCGGCCCCATTGCAAGGATACCGATATCGAGTCGGTGCTGAGCAGTATTTTGGAGATTATAATTTTTCGGCGGTTAATCTGGACTTGCGAAAGTATAATCGATATGAGCCTGTGACACTGGCGGCTAGATTTTATTCTTATGCCCGCCTGGGGAATAGTGAAAATGCACTTTACCCTCTTTATATTGGTTATCCGTATTTGGTTCGCGGTTATGAAACAGGGAATTTTGATCAATTCGGAAAGGTGAGTTTGTCCGATCTGATGGGATCACGTACAGCAGTATTTAATTTTGAAATTAGATTACCATTTACCGGACCTGAGAAGTTGGCTGCCATAAAATCCGGATTTTTGTTTTCGGATTTAAATCTGTTTTTTGATGCGGGACTTGCCTGGTCAAAAGGTAATAAAGTGGTGTGGTCATCAGATGATAGGCCCATAGTGCCTAGAAAGGATCGGAATGGTCAGGATGTGGTCGATCCTGAAACAGAGCAACCGGTGATGGGGCCTGACCCAAATTATAAAATCCCGGTGATGAGTGCTGGAGTATCCCTCCGGATCAACCTCTTCGGAGCTATGATTCTTGAACCGTACTATGCATTCCCGTTTGTAAAGACAAACTCGAAGACAGGTACCTTTGGTATTAACTTCACTCCGGGCTGGTAAACGCGAATACCCGGAGGAAGTGAATAGCCGTTGCATCAAGAAAGATAGGCAACGGCTTTTTTATGATTAGGGATAGTTAAAGAAGGGGCTAAAGAACATAAGTTTTTCCAGTTTGGATTTTGCTTTCTGACAAACCGCTCTTTGACGATACGGGGTAAGGTCAAAAGCTCACGCACGCGTCTCTCTGCTTGTTCAAGCGAATCCATATATTCGATATATACGATACTGCTCAATTTGGCAGCCTGGCTAAATAAGGCGGAATGTATAGTCCTCATCTCTTGGTAAGTGGACTGAATGTCACTGCTGATGTTGACTTCAAGATGGTGACGATTACTGTCAGATGCGATGTAGATACAATGTTTTTTCATGTTTCCTCCTTGTTGTAGCTAATATATTTGGTTTTTATAAACCTTTTTGCTAATTTTGTTAGTGCAATTATACTAACAATTTTAGTATTTACAAATTTTATTTTAAAAATATATGTCTAACATCGCCTCAAATCTGAAATATATCAGACGAAAAAAAGGATTAACACAGCAGCAATTTGCTGATTTAATGGAAATTAAGCGTGCTTCGGTAGGTGCTTATGAGGAAGATCGTGCAGAACCAAAATATGAATTGCTAAGAAAAATAGCGGAATATTTTGATTTGACTATGGATGAATTAGCAAACGATACAATTGATGATAAATGGAAGCCGACTCCTAAAAGTAATGCTTCTAATATGCGGGTATTGAGTGTCACGGTCAACCAGAATGATCGGGAGAATATCGAGTTGGTGCCTGTGAAGGCAAGTGCTGGGTATATGAATGGATATGGCGATCCGGAGTATGTGGCAGAGCTTCCTAAGTTTTCCCTGCCGATGTTCAATCAGGGGACATACCGGGCATTTGAGATTAAGGGGGACTCCATGTTGCCTCTGTCTTCAGGAGCTGTAATTATAGGTGAATATGTCGAGAATTGGCATGACGTAAAAGCTGGCCAGACGTATGTAGTGGTCTCGAAGGAGGAAGGGGTTGTGTACAAGCGGATAGCGTTTAAATACAAAGAAGATAAAGGACTAAAGCTGGTCTCTGATAATAAGTCGTATGAACCTTACTGGGTCTCTTCTGCTGATATATTGGAGATCTGGAAAGCGAAGGCATTTATTTCAACGGAGCTTCCCGAGCCGAGTCCGGAGCCTACAATGGAGACATTGACTTCGATGATGACACAGATGCAGAAAACCATTAGTGCCGTGGTGGATAATAGTAAAGGCTGAAAAGTTTTTGAAATTAATAAAATATTTTGTACTTTTGTACAATCTGAGAGGAAGGGGGCATGGTATGCCCCCTTTTTTAATTCTTTATTGACTTATTAACGAAGCAAGTGATGACAAAAATAGAACAGCGGGTTCAAGAATTGGTTTTAGAGAAGATAAGTGACCGATCCGATTTATTTATAGTAAGCATCAATATGAGGGGCAATGGAGTATTGGAGATTTTGATGGATGGGGATCAGGGGATTGCTATCGCTGATTGTGTGCAGATAAGCCGCCATGTAGGTTTTCATTTGGAAGAGGAGGGCGTTGTCGAGACAGCTTATCGGTTAGAGGTTTCCTCGCCCGGAGTCGATAGTCCTTTAATGTTGGTTCGTCAGTATGAAAAGAATGTAGGACGTAACGTGCGGGTAAAAACCCAAGAAGGTGAAAAACGGGAAGGTAAACTTCTGGAGGTTTCTTCTTCAGCCATTACAATTGAGGAAAGTAAAAAAGAAAAAGGGAAGAAAGCCGAATTAGTACAGACGGTGATTCCATTTGAACAGATAACAGAAACAAAGGTGTTAATTTCATTTAAGTAAAAATGAGCAGCAATATCAATTTGATTGACTCTTTTCAGGAGTTTAAAGAGTTTAAAAACATTGACCGACCTACGGTAATCTCTGTGTTGGAAGAAGTATTTCGCAGCATGATCCGTAAGCGCTTTGGTACAGATGAGAATGTGGACGTAATTGTCAACCCTGATAACGGGGATTTGGAAATCTGGAGAACGCGTGTTGTCGTTGAAGATGAGTTTTCTGAAGACGATGATTTAGAGATTGAATTAGCGGAAGCTAATCAGATCGATCCAGATCTTGAAGTCGGAGACGATTATATCGAACAGATTACATTGGAGAGTTTTGGACGTCGTGCGATTTTGGCTGCACGTCAGACATTAGTATCCAAAGTGTTGGAGTTGGAGAAAGATGAGGTCTTCAAAAAATATAAAGATCGCGAAGGGGAATTAGTGATAGGTGAGGTATACCAGATCTGGAAAAAAGAAATTTTGGTATTGGACGATGATGGCAACGAATTGATTTTGCCAAAAACGGAGCAGATTCCTGCTGACTATTTCAAAAAGGGAGATAGCATCCGTGCAGTGGTACATAAGGTTGACATGATGAATAACAATCCAAAAATCATTATCTCCCGTACGGCTCCTGAATTCTTACAGCGTCTGTTCGAATTAGAAGTTCCGGAGATTTTCGATGGATTGATTACAATCAAAAAGATTGTTCGTGAGCCAGGCGAGCGCGCTAAGGTAGCTGTTGAATCATACGATGATCGTATCGATCCAGTTGGAGCATGTGTAGGTATGAAGGGATCACGTATACATGGTATCGTACGTGAATTGAGAAATGAAAATATTGACGTTATCAATTTTACGACAAACCATTCTTTGTACATTACTAGAGCACTAAGCCCTGCCCGTATTGGTTCCATCAAGATTGACGAGGAAAATAAAGCTGCTGCCGTATATTTGAAATCAGATCAAGTGTCGTTAGCGATTGGTCGTGGTGGACACAATATTAAATTAGCAGGTAAATTAACAGGGTACGAGATCGATGTGTACCGTGAAAATGATGAGTTTGATGAGGATGTGGACATCGAAGAATTCAGCGATGAGATCGAAAGCTGGATCATTGACGAATTGAAACGTGTGGGATTAGATACTGCAAAATCTGTTCTTTCTCTTACAGAAGAAGAGTTGGTCAGACGTACAGATCTGGAAGAAGATACGATTCAAGAGCTGGTTCGTATTCTGCAATCCGAGTTTGAATAGCCTTGGGCTCACAATTATTCATTCAGCAATTTCGAATAAATTGTGAGTTACAAGTAAAAAAAACATATTTTTGTATATACTTATAATTACAGGACATAATAAATGACAGAAGGTAAAAGCATAAACTTACTAAAAGCAGCAAAAGAACTTAACATTGGTATCGCAACCGCTGTTGATTATTTAGTAAAAAAGGGTTTTGATGTGGAATCGAAGCCTAATACTAAATTATCAGGCGAGATGTACGGTGTTCTTTTGAGCGAATTTCAAGGTGACAAGATTGTTAAGGACGAGGCAAAGCAAATCGTAATTGGTAAAATTCGCCGTGATGAGTCGCCTGCTGGAAGTGGCAATGTGGCACCTAAAGATACTGTCTCTGAGAAAGAAGATACGACTGAGGTGAAGGAGATTTTGATTAAAAATGCTCCAGTTGAAGCTGCAGTTCCGGCTAAACCCGTTGAAGTTGAAGAGAAGAAATCTACCGATGATCATCCCCACTTGGCAGGCATGAAAATCGTAGGTAAAATTGACTTGGATAGCTTGGGTAAAGGTAAGCCTAAAAGAAATGAAGAAACAAATGAGCCTGTTTCGCAGAAAGCCGATGATCCTAAGCCGGTTGAAGCTAAAGAGGAAAAGGTTATAGAACCTGTTGAAAAGCCTAAAGAAGTGACAAAACCAGTCGTTACAGAGAAAGTCGAGACTCCGAAAGAAGCTCCGGTTGTACAAGCTCCTAAAATAGTAGAGCCTGTTAAGCCCGTTGTCCAGGAAACCAAACCTGTGGTTCAGCCTGAGAAAAAAGAAGAAGTTAAACCTGCACCAGTCGTGCCTGAAGTGAAGAAGCCTGCACCTCAAGATGAGGTAATTCGTGCAAGAGCTGAAAGCTTGAGTGGACCTAAGGTAATTGGCAAGATCGAATTGCCAGCTGCTCGTCCATCTCATCGGGACAGACCTGTGGCCTCTTCTTCGAATGCTACAGGCAATGCTAATGATCAAAAACGTAAGCGTAAGCGTACGAATAATGCGCCAAATACCGGAGGCAATAATCAGCAGCAAAATAGACCTGCAGGCCAACAGCAAGGTGGTGGACAGAGCGGACCCGGAAATAACCAAAACCGTCCTGGAGGTAATAATCAAAATCGTCCTGGGGGTGGTGGTAACAACCAAAACCGTCCTGGTGGCAATTATCAAGGAAAAGGGGGTAATAGACCAGGTTTCCAAGGTAGGGCTAAACCGGTCGAAAATAAGGAAGAGCCTTCAGAAAAGGAAATCCAAGACCAAATTAAGGCAACTCTTGCTCGTTTGAGCGGTGCTGGGAAATCCGGTAAATTTGCACAACGTGCTAAATTACGTCGTCAAAAACGTGATGAGGTAGCACATAATGCAGAAGAGGCTGCATTGGAACAAGAGATGATGTCCAAAGTATTGCGAGTGACTGAATTTGTAACCGCAAATGAGTTGGCTAATCTTATGGATGTATCTGTTACGCAGATTATCGCAACATGTATGAGTCTTGGACTATTCGTATCGATCAACCAGCGTTTGGATGCCGAAACTTTAGCAATTGTTGCAGATGAGTTTGGCTACCAGATCGAGTTTATCAAGCCAGAGGACGAAGAAGTTGCAGAACTTGAAGAACCGGATAATGAAGATGATTTGGTGATGCGTGCTCCGATTGTTACCGTCATGGGACACGTCGATCATGGTAAGACCTCTTTATTAGATTATATCCGTAAAGCCAACGTTACAGGTGGTGAAGCTGGAGGTATCACGCAGCACATTGGTGCGTATGCCGTGAAGCTTGAAGATGGTAGAAAGATTACATTCCTAGATACACCAGGTCACGAAGCCTTTACAGCGATGCGTGCTCGTGGTGCTAAGATTACAGATATTGCAATTATTGTGGTCGCTGCAGACGACAGTGTGATGCCTCAGACAAAAGAAGCAATCAATCACGCACAAGCTGCAGGTGTACCTATTGTATTTGCCTTTACAAAGGTGGACAAGCCTGGTGCTAACTCCGATAGAATACGCGAACAATTGTCTGCGATGAATATCTTGGTAGAAGACTGGGGTGGTAAATACCAATGTCAGGAAATATCTGGTAAAACAGGTCTCAATGTAGATTTATTACTTGAAAAAGTATTACTTGAAGCTGAGATGTTAGATCTTAAAGCAGATCCGAAGAAACGTGCGGTAGGGTCGGTGATTGAGTCAGCATTGGATAAAGGTCGTGGTATTGTGACTACCGTGTTGATCCAAGGTGGGACATTACGTATTGGAGACCCAATATTGGCTGGATCACATAGCGGTAAAGTCAAAGCGTTGACCAATGAACGTGGAGAGCGTGTTAAAGAAGTGGGACCATCTACTCCAGTCCAGATTTTGGGTATGGCAGGTGCGCCGACAGCGGGAGATAAATTCTACGTTTTGGAGAGCGAATCCGAGGCTCGTCAAGTAGCGAACAAACGACTACAATTACAACGTGAACAAGGTATGCGTGCGCAGAAACATATTACCTTGGCTGAGATTGGCCGTCGTTTGGCAATCGGTAACTTTAAGGAACTGAATGTCATTGTCAAAGGTGACGTGGATGGTTCAATTGAAGCATTATCTGACTCCTTGTTGAACTTGTCGACAGATGAGATTCAAGTGAATGTGATCCACAAATCAGTAGGTCAGATCTCCGAATCAGATGTATTGTTGGCTTCTGCTTCAGACGCTATTATTATCGGTTTCCAGGTCAGACCTTCGCAAGGTGCTCGTAAACTTGCTGAACAAGAACAGATTGATATCAGATTATACTCGATCATCTATGATGCGATAGAGGAGTTGAAATCTGCAATGGAAGGTATGTTAGCACCGAAATTGGAAGAGAAAATTGTTGCGAATGTTGAAATCCGCGAAACATTCAAAATATCCAAGGTCGGAACGATTGCCGGTTGTATGGTATTAGATGGTAAAATCAATAGAAATAACGATATTCGTATCGTTAGAGATGGTGTGGTCATCTTTACGGGTAGACTAGCTTCACTGAAACGATTCAAAGACGATGTGAAGGAAGTATCTCAAGGATACGAGTGTGGTCTTAATATCCAAGGTTATAACGATATTCACGAAGGTGATATTGTGGAAGCCTTCGAGCAAGTAGAAGTAAAACGTAAGTTGTAAATATTTTACAGATAACAAAAAACCCCATCTCTGCTGAGATGGGGTTTTTTGTTATATTTGCCGGATGCACAAGCTTCGTATCTCCGCATTAGCACAAGAGCCCAATCAAAATCTATCAATTGATTTTGAATCCCTAGATGGCGGGTATCCAACGTATAAAGCAGGCCAATTCCTGACGCTAATATTTACATTTGGTGAACGTGAAATTCGACGTTCTTACTCATTTAAAAGTTCGCCATACGTAGATGAGCCGTTGAGCATTGCTGTAAAGCGGGTGGATAATGGGGAGATATCCAGATTTTTGCATCATAAGATCGAAGTGGGTACGGTGGTTGATGTATTGGACCCACAGGGCCTTTTTGTATACGAACCCCAAGAGGATACCCAACGGACTACTTTTCTTTTTGCTGCGGGTATCGGTATTACTCCTTTATTTTCTATACTAAAGACGGCGCTGGTTGCCGAAAGGCATTCCAAGATTGTACTTGTCTATAGTAACAGCTCTCCCGAACAAACTCCTTTCCTGGAGGAATTGGATAGCTGGCAGAAGCAGTACCCTGCCCGTCTTCATATCATCTGGGTCTTTTCAAATAGCAAGAATCTAATGACGGCGAGGTTGAACCGCGACTTTATCTACCAAATTCTCCAGCAGCACATTTCCGAAAAACGGGCGGATACCTTGTTCTATACCTGTGGTCCGGTCATATATATGGATCTCTGTCGTTTTACACTACTGGGAATGGGATATGAGGAGTACCAAATTCGGCGGGAGACCTTCTTACTGCCAGAGAATGAGGAAGACGATGACGATGAAACCGAGCGTGTAGTCGACGAGACAAGTTATGCTATTACCTTAAATTTCCAGGGGCAGTCTTATGCCCTGACAATACCATACAATAAGTCCATTTTGGATGTCGGTCTAGAACATAAACTAAAATTGCCCTACTCTTGCAGATCGGGCATGTGCAGTACCTGTATTTCGCAGTGTTCGAAAGGTCATGTCCGCATGCACTACAATGAGATATTGACGGATCGGGAAATCGAGAATGGTCGAATATTACTGTGTACCGGCCACCCTACAGTAGATGGAACTGTAGTCGATGTATCGTAGTGTAGCCTTGTGTCGAACGATGGCAATCGCTGCCTTGCGTATAGAAGAGTTCGCTATTTGAGGCTTGTGAATGCAAACCATTTTATCTAAGTTTGGACCATAACCAATTGCTATACATGTATGCGTGATTTAATCTGGCAGCCAAAAGAAGAATATCGAAGAGGATCGACCATTCATAAATTTCAGACGTTTATAGAGGAACGCCATCGTTTGTCCTTTAAAAATTATGAAGAGCTCTGGAACTGGTCTGTTGATCACATTGCCGATTTTTGGGAGTCTATTTATGTCTATTTTGATATTCATTCTGAATCTCCGTACGAAGCTGTCCTGAAGCCTTCGGCTCAAGGATTTATTGGTAATGAGTGGTTCAAAGGGGCTACGATCAATTATGCTGCACATATTTTTCGCAATAGGACTGTAGATCGGCCGGCTCTCCTCTATCAAGCTGAGAATGCGGCACTCAAAGAGGTGTCATGGGAAGAGCTAACTGTCCAAGTGCAGGCTATTCAACAGTTCTTGATGAAAAAGGGGGTGCGGAAGGGGGACCGTATAGTCGGCGTACTCAACAATACTGTAGAAACTATTGCGATATTCTTGGCTGTGAATTCGATAGGAGCCATCTGGTCCTGTTGCTCTACTGATTTTGGGATTGCGAGTGTGGTCGAACGCTTTGAGGTCATCGAACCGAAGATCCTTTTTGCAGATATGGGCTATTCTTACAACGGAAAGCAATATGATAAATCGGGTGCTGCTGCAGAAATCAAGGAACTCATACCCTCCCTTACTGATGTAGTGATGGTACACGGAGATACATGGCATGCTCTTGGAAAAGAGGTCGACAAAGGGCAGCCGCTATCATTTGTTGCCGTAGCCTTTGATCATCCTATTTGGATCTTATACTCTTCTGGTACAACCGGTAAGCCTAAGGCAATCACGCACAGTACCGGTGGAAATCTGATCGAACATTTTAAAGCATTAGCACTTCACCAGAATGTACAGGAAGGAGACCGGTTTATGTGGTATTCAACGACGGGGTGGATGATGTGGAATTATGCGCTTTCATCGCTGTTGGTCGGCGCTACACTATGTATATATGATGGTTCACCGGTATTTCCAGATAGAGAGGCGATGTGGAGATTTGCAGCAGAAAATGAAATTGATCATTTAGGAGCAGGAGCAGCATACTTTACCTCTTGCCAGGATATGGATATACGGAAACTGGACTTAAGATTGAAGACGATTGGTTCTACTGGTTCGCCACTTCCACCGGATACTTTTCGGTGGTTGCAGTCGCAGGTGACAGATGTACAGATTGTTTCCTTGAGTGGGGGTACGGATGTCTGCAGTGCATTCTTATCTGGAAATGCGCTATTACCTGTGTATGCTGGAGAAATACAATGTCGGACATTGGGAGCGAAGATACACGCATATAATGAAGATGGAGTCTCGGTATATGATGAAGTGGGTGAATTGGTGATTGAAGCTCCTATGCCCTCTATGCCGGTATATTTCTGGAAGGATGAAGGGAATAAAAAGTACCACGAAAGCTATTTTGATAAGTATCCGGGTATATGGTGTCACGGTGATTGGATAAAGATAACAGCGAATAACCAAGGTGTGATTATATATGGTCGATCAGATGCTACTTTAAATAGGGGTGGTGTGCGGATAGGCACTGCCGAAGTGTACAACGTGTTGAATACCTTTGAGCAGATAGCGGATAGTCTGGTGATCTGTATAGATAGTCAAGATGGCGATTCGGTGATGCCGCTTTACGTAAAAATGCGAGCTGGTGTCGTGCTGACAGATGAATTGAGGGATCAGATTAAGCGTGCCTTGCGATCGACCTATAGCCCCAGACATGTACCGGATCAAATTATAGAAGTCCCGGATATCCCGTATACCATGAGTGGAAAGAAGCTGGAGATACCGGTTAAAAAGATAATGATGGGCGTGCCGATTGAACGGGCCGTCAGTATCGATGTGGTCAAAAATCCAGCAGCTTTGGATTTTTGGATAACGGCTAATAAGGAGGAGCTGTTCTAGGAGTAATTTACGTCACTCATGAGCACATAGCGGCTCTTGATGGGGAGATATGTATGCTAAAAAGGTAGACTTTTTCAATAGGATGTATTGTGGAAGGTCTACCTTTTTAGGTATATGCGGCTGGGAATAGTTAAAGTCTAAACAACTCCTTGTGCTATCATCGCCTTGGCAACTTTGAGGAATCCACCGATATTGGCACCTTTTAGATAATTGATATGACTGCCATCATGGCCATATTTGACACAGGTCTTGTGAATGTTGTTCATGATACCATGCAATTTTTTATCTACTTTTTCTTTTGTCCATTGTTCTCTGATGGAGTTTTGAGACATTTCTAGACCTGAGACCGCTACGCCACCTGCATTAGCTGCTTTTCCGGGAGCAAAGATCACTCTTGCCTTGTGGAATAGTTTAATAGCGTCGGCTGTCGATGGCATATTTGCGCCCTCTGCTACGCAAGTACAACCATTGTTGATGAGCTGCTGGGCATCGTCGGCATCTAACTCGTTCTGTGTGGCACAAGGCAAGGCGATGTCACATTTGAATTCCCATGGTTTTTTACCTTCGTAGTATTTGGCAGTAGGATATTTCGCAAGGTATTTATCTAGATCGCGCCCAATGGTAGCGACAAAAGCCAATTTTTCAGATGTAATGCCCTCTTCATCATATAGCACACCCTGACTGTTGGAAAGAGTAATAACCTTGGCTCCCAGCTGAATAGCTTTTTCAGCGGCATAAAAAGCCACATTGCCTGCTCCGGATATGGTCACAATCTTATCCTTCAATTCTTCATTGCGGTAATCGTAGATGCAGGATACAAAATAAAGCAGACCATAACCAGTCGCTTCGGGACGAATATAAGAACCGCCCCAATGAGCACCTTTACCGGTCAATACTCCTGTGAAATTATTCTGTAGGCGCTTGTATTGTCCAAACATGTACCCAATCTCCCGTTCGCCAACCCCAATGTCACCTGCCGGGACATCTGTCTCTGCTCCAATATGGCGGTAGAGTTCGGATATAAAGCTTTGGCAGAATTTCATGATTTCGGTATCTGATTTGCCTTTGGGATTAAAATCTGCCCCACCCTTGCCACCACCGATTGGAAGACTCGTCAGGCTATTTTTAAAGACTTGTTCAAAAGCTAAAAACTTGAGTATGCTGAGATTGACATTAGGTGCAAAGCGTAGACCTCCTTTATAAGGGCCTATCGCACTGTTCATCTGTACGCGGTACCCACGGTTGACCTCTACCTCGTTTTTATCATTCAACCAACTTACACGAAAGGATACAACACGCTCAGGCTCCGCAAGACGTTCTAGAATTTTTAGTTTTAACAGCTCAGGTTGGTGTTCTTCAATATAAGGAATTAAATCTTCGGCGACTTCAGTAACCGCTTGTAAGAATTCTGGTTCGTTGGGATTACGCTTTTCGATATAATCAATAAATGATTTGTATACTTTCGACATAAGGAAATAGGAAGTTTGTAAATTATTGTTGCTAATATATAAAAAAAAAGCTGAAATTGTTGATATTAATACAATTTCAGCTAATAAAGTTTGTAATTTTTATATATTCAAACGGTGGTCTTTACCAACCTTTAATGGCGTGTCCTTTAAATATTTTGGTTGCGACGGCTTCTACTTCTGGTGACTGGTAAGCTTGTACGAATTTTTTAATGCGTTCGTCATCTTTGTTGTCAACTCTGGTCACGATTAAATTGACATAAGGTGAGTCCTTGTCTTCTGCAAATAATCCGTCAACAGCGGGGTCTAATCCGGCTTGTGCAGCAAAGGTATTATTGATGATCGCTACATAGACTTCTTTGTCATCTAATACGCGTGGAAGCTGTGGTGCTTCTAACTCTAAGAATTTGATCTGCTTAGGGTTAGATACGATATCAGTAACGCGTGGTGTCTTGCCTGTATTTTCTTTTAAGGTGATGACGCCTTGTTTTTGAAGGAGCAGCAAAGCACGCCCTCCATTAGTCGGATCATTGGGTATCACGATGGTTTGCCCTGCTTGTAGCTCATTGATATTTTTTATCTTCTTGGAATAAGCTACGATAGGAAAGACAAATGTCTTACCTACGGCGGTCAGCGTGTATCCCCGTTGTTTGGACTGCTCGTCTAGATAGGGCTGGTGCTGGAATGCATTGGCGTCGATATCTCCTTGATTTAAAGCTTCATTGGGGACTACATAATCGTTGAATGTCACTAACTGGACATCGATGTTATACTTCTCTTTTGCTACTTTGGCCGCTTCTTCTGTAATTTCCTTTTCAGGGCCTGCAACTATTCCGATTTTGAGTGTCTTATTGTCCTTTTTCTGACTGTTACTACAAGCCGAAAAGGTGCAGATAAACACGGCAAGGGTTAGTATTGTTGATAATGATCTGGTCATAGCTGTATGTATTAATATTATCTGTGATTTGTTTTTTTGGAAATGAAATCTCCTGTCCATTGTAAAATGAAAACAATGACGATTAAGAGGATGAGAACGGCATTCATGATGAAGGTGTCGTACCCGATATATCCATATTGATATCCGATCTGCCCTAGACCTCCCGCACCTACTGCGCCACCCATTGCCGAATATCCGACTAGGGTAATCAAAGTAATGGTCGTATTATTGACCAATGAAGGCAGGCTCTCGGGAAGTAAAACTTTAAATATAATCTGTCTGTGTGTGGCTCCCATGGCTCTTGCAGCTTCGATAAGTCCTTTTGGAATCTCTAGGAGACTATTTTCAACTAATCTAGCAATGAATGGTGCAGCACCGATACTGAGGGGGACCAGCGCGGCTGATACACCTATTGAGGTGCCCACAAGCTGTCTGGTGAATGGAATCATCCAAACGATTAAGATAATGAAAGGAATGGAACGAAATATGTTGACAAAGATGGAGATTGTGTGATGGATGGCCGAGTTTTCCATCACTTGTCCTTTGCGGGTCAAAAACAATGCAATTCCGGTGGGTAATCCAATCAGGAGACCGAAAAAACCGGCGACAAATGTCATGACCAGCGTTTCAATGGTGCCTTGTAATAAGAGGGTAAGGACGGTATCAGACATATCCCAAAATTTCAAATGATGCGTAATTCAATTTTAAATAATCCAGACTTTCCGCTATTGCGGAGTCTGTGCCATGCAGCTCCATAAATAACAAGCCAAAGTTTGTATCGCCGATATATTCAATCTGAGCAGTGATTAATTTTGCATCTACACCATATAAGCGCTGTAGATCGGATATAATGGAACGCTGCTGTTCGTGACCGCTTATGAATAATTTGACAACCGGACTCCCTTGTAGCCGGAGCCGGGACTGGATGACGAGTGGAAGGTCTGCATGAAACGAAGACTGAATGAACTGCTTGGTAACGGCGTGCTGGGGAGATGTGAATATCTGCTCAACGGTACCTTCTTCAACGAGAGCGCCATGTTCCAATATAGCGACTCGGTCGCAAATATTTTTGATCACGTCCATCTCATGTGTAATCAGGAGAATGGTAAGATTCAATTGTTGGTTGATGGATTTCAGCAATTGTAGAATAGATTTGGTCGTGCTTGGATCTAAAGCACTTGTCGCTTCATCGCATAACAGGACCGATGGGTTGTTCGCTAAAGCTCTAGCTATTGCAACGCGTTGCTTTTGACCGCCGGATAGTTTGGCAGGGAAATCTGTTGATTTATTTTCCAAACCGACCAGTTTCAACAGTTCGTTGACCCTCTCCTGGATTTTAGCGCTGGGCATCCCGATTAGTTCCAGGGGAAAGGCGATATTGTCAAAAACTGTGCGAGAAGAAAATAGATTGAAATACTGAAAAATCATGCCTATCTCTCTTCTTTTCAAATTCAAGTTTCTCTGATTGAGTTGCATGAAATTCTGACCATTGATGATCACCGCACCTGTATCAGGCCTTTCCAGCAGGTTGACACAACGGATCAGGGTACTTTTTCCTGCGCCCGAACTTCCGATAACACCGAAAATCTGGCCGGAAGGAATCGTTAAGGAAACATCCGATAGGGCATGAGTGGTATTCCCTTTGCTGGTGAATGTTTTTGAAATATTGACTAATTCTACCATCTAGCTATATTAATAACATTTTTAATAAAAAAAACCTTTCGCTAGAGCATGGAAAGGCTTATTTATAAAGTTATTATCTTCGCATCAAAGGTATCAAATCTTTCCTTTTTTTGCAAGGCATTTATCTACCTTTAATATATGGAAATCACAGGATAGATTAATAATATTATGAACTATAAGGAATTATTTGAACAATTGGAGATACTTTCATTTGTCAAAATTTAGCAATTTATTGGGATTGTACTTTTGCTTCGATGTTGAGTACTTGTGATGAGATGAGTGGGTAAGTAATTTGTATATAATAGGTTACGTTTCGCTTTCTGAGGTAATTTTGTAACACCTGTTTCTTGACCTTTTTATTTAAATGGTAAATACGTCAAATATTAAATTCGTGTAAATGGAATATTATCTAAAATTCTTAACTTGCCACAAATTATCGTTAAATTGTATCAATTCAGAACAACAAAATAGATTATATTAATATGGAAAATCAGGTGAAACAAGCCAACGGAAAATTGGGTATTTTAATTCCGGGCTTGGGTGCAGTTGCAACTACTCTTATTGCGGGAGTGGCGGCTATTAACAAAGGGTTGTCGCAGCCTATAGGCTCTGTATCACAACTCAGTCGCATCCGTTTGGGGAAACGTACTGAGGACAGAAACCCATTGATCAAGGATTTTGTTCCTTTGGCTAAATTAGAGGACATTGTCTTTGGAGGTTGGGATGTATACGAAGATAATGTATACGAAGCTGCTTCAAAAGCAAAAGTATTGGAGCAAGGCCAGTTGGATCAGGTGAAAGATACATTGGAAGCGATCAAACCGATGAAGGCTGTGTTTGATAAAGATTTTGTCAAGAACTTAGATGGTACGCATATTAAGACTGAATCTACCCGCCGCGAACTTGCAGATGCAGCTCGTCAGGATATCCGTGAATTCAAAGAGCAGAATGGACTTGACCGCGTAGTGATCGTTTGGTGTGGTTCAACAGAAAGATACATTGAAACTAATGATGCGTTCTCTACTTTGGCAAAGCTGGAAGAGGCGTTTGACAATGATGATAAGCGTATCCCGCCAAGTATGATCTATTGTTATGCGGCATTGATGGAAGGTGTACCTTATGTCAATGGTGCTCCAAATCTGACGTGTGATGTACCGGCTATCGAGGAGTTGGCGCAGTTAAATGGTGTGGCTATTGCGGGCAAGGATTTTAAGACTGGACAGACGTTAATGAAAACGATCGTAGCACCGGGTCTTCAAGCGAGAGCGCTTGGTGTGGAAGGTTGGTTTTCGACTAATATCTTAGGTAATAGGGACGGCCTGGTATTGGACGATCCGGATAACTTTAAGACAAAGGAAGTATCTAAATTGTCCGTGCTTGAGGAAATCCTTGATGCGAAGAAAAACCCGGAATTATATGGGGACCTTTACCACAAAGTGCGAATCAACTATTACCCGCCGCATGGTGATAATAAAGAGTCTTGGGACAACATTGATATCTTTGGATGGATGGGATATAAAATGCAGATCAAGATCAACTTTTTGTGTAGAGACTCTATCTTAGCAGCTCCGGTTGCGTTGGATCTGGCTTTATTCATTGATCTTGCTCAACGAGCAGGTATGTCTGGTATCCAGGAATGGTTGTCTTTCTACCTGAAATCTCCACAGACTGCTCCAGGATTGCCTCCTGAGCATGATATCTTTAAGCAATTGATGAAATTGCAAAATACACTGCGTCATATCATGGGCGAAGATTTGATCACACATTTGGGGTTAGACTATTACCAGGAGCTTGTGGATAGTATCCAGTAAGCGCTATTGACATATATAATTTTTTAGAAAGGGTCTGAAAGATATATCTGTTAGATTGAACTAACCCTCCGATTACCATCATCGATATTAGCGATGATGGTAATTTTTAATTTAGAAGATGATAAACTTTGCTATTATAGCTGCTGGAGAAGGATCTCGCCTCAAAGAGGAGGGAATCGATACTCCTAAACCTTTACTGCCTCTGAACGGTGTGCCTATGATTGCGAGATTGATTCAGATCTTTGCCAATCAGGGTGCTCAACAGGTTCATGTGATTATCAACAGTCATTCTCCCGCACTTGACGACTATCTGACCTCAGCAGCATTCCAGGTGCCAGTGATCGTGCTTGTCAAGGACACACCAAGTTCATTGCACAGTTTCCACGCACTGATCGAAGCTAATCCTAATTGGGAGGCTGTCTGCCTGACAACCACAGATACCATTTTTAAAGAGGGAGATTTTGAAAAATACTTAAGACAATTTGAGGAGCAGCGCGATGCGGATGCTTTTATGGGAATTACGTCTTTTGTAGATGATGAGAGTCCTTTATATGTGGAAGTAGACCCAGAAATGCAGATTACAGGTTTTATGGATAGCTATGTTGCAGGTATCCAATATGTATCAGGTGGTATTTATGGACTGCGCAGGCGGGCTATAGATCTGGTCAAGCGGTCAGTAAACGATGGAAATACGCGAATGCGAAATTACCAAAGAGCGCTCCTGTCGAATAATTTGAATGCCAAAGGGCATGTCTTCCAGAAGGTGGTTGATGTTGATCACCTCAAGGATAAAGAAATGGCGGAAGCCTTCTTGTTGGAGAAATAAGTATAGATAAAAAATGGCCGAAAAGACAAAGATTTTGGGTGTGACGAGAAAGAGCCGATTCTCGCCAAATCATATTGGCAACGATGCCGCAATATTTAATGAGGTATGCGAAAAGCTTACACTGAATGGTGCGGATATAGAGATCTGCAACGAAGATGAATTCCTAGCTAAGGAATCTGTGTCGCAGGATTTTATTGTAACTATGGGTCGAACTAAAACCCTGGTTAAAAAATTGCAAAAATTAGAAAGTGACGGAAAGATCGTGGTCAATTCAGGAATAGGGATTGAAAACTGTTTTCGGACGAATATGACCAATGCGCTTTTGGATGGAGGAATCCCTTACCCAAAGAGCTATGTGGTATCGACCACGTCGGATATACTGGAAATATTTAAAACCTTAAAAGGTAAGGGCGTGTGGATAAAGCGGGGTGACTTTCATGCAATCCACAAAGAAGATGTGACCTTTGCCTCTTCGTCTGAAGAGGCGCAGTATATTCTAAATGAATATGCGATGCGGGGTATCAAGGAAGCGGTTATTTCGGAACACTTGGTGGGAGATTTACTGAAGTTCTATGCTGTACGACATACGGGTTTTTTCTACAGCTTCTATCCGTATGAGCATAATCACCATAAGTATGCTGTGTACGAACAGATTAATGGGGAGACGGTGCATTATTCATTCGACGAAGACAAATTGAAAAAAACGGCCGACCGTGCTGCTGAAATCCTGGGTGTACAAATCTACGGTGGTGATGTTATTATCAGTCCAGATGGAGATTTTCATATTATTGATCTCAATGATTGGCCTAGTTTTGCACCGTGCCGTTCAGAAGCATCTGAAGCAATCTCAAACCTTTTAATTAACGCTTTTACAATTCAACAAAATGCAAAGAGAGACATCAGCATACAACACTCCTAATGCACCTGAAGAGGGTACGGCCTTCGAGCAATCTCTCAAATCCAACGATACAGAAGAACAAATTGACATCTGGTTTTATCGGCCCATTGGGTTCCGGATTGCCAAGGTATGTGCTAAAATTGGAATCACACCAAATGCGGTGACCATCATCAGTATATTCTTTGGGGTAGCTGCTGGTGTGCTATTCTATTATGAGTCTTTAGGCCTGAATGTCGTGGGGATGTTGCTGCTCATCTTTGCAAATTCCCTAGATTCTGCGGATGGTCAGCTGGCGAGGATGACTGACAATAAAAGTCGATTTGGCAGGATCCTAGACGGTTTTGCCGGTGACTTTTGGTTTGCCTCAATCCATATTGCACTTTGTCTTCGATTGATGAATGAGGGATGGAGCGCATGGATATGGGTACCGGGGGTCTTAGCTGGTGTATCACACGTGTTTCAGTCTGCGATGGCAGATTACTATCGAAATGTGCATCTGTACTTCATAAAGGGTAAAGCGGGCAGTGAATTGGACAACAGTCGCGATCTACAGGCGGAGTTTGATCAGATGACCTGGGGTAAGCAAGCGTTCAGTAAATTTGTGTTGAATGGTTATCTGGGCTATACACGTATGCAGGAACGCCTGTCCCCAAAGCTGCAGCAATTATTGACGCTGATCAAAGGTAAATATGTAGACCATTTGCCAGCAGGATTAGTAACGGAATTTAGGACGATGAATCGTCCATTGATGAAGTATACGAATATAGTACAATTTAATACGCGTGTTATCTTTCTGTTCTTGTGGTTGTTTATCGATCAGGTGTGGCTGTATTTTTTCTTCGATATGTTTGTGTTGAATCCTATTCTTATCTACATGGTCAACCGGCAGGAGAAAGTCAGCGGATATTTTGTCAATAAACTTAAAAACGGCAACTCGTATGGCGAGCAAGATCTATAAGGTTATCTTTTTTATCCTGGGTATCGGTACACTGGGGTATATGATTTATGCTTTAGGTCCAGCGGTAATCTGGGATAATATACAGAAAACCGGTTGGTGGTTTGTCCCTGTATTGTTTAGTTGGCTAATCATTTACCTAATGAATGCAATGGCCTTACGGGATATTATTCGGGAAGAAAATAATCCCCGGACGAAACTTCCCTTTGGTAAAATATTCCAATTGATTGTAACCGGATTCTCCATCAATTACATCACTCCATTCGTGGCGCTGGGTGGGGAGCCCTACCGCATCATGGAGCTTAAACCGTATGTGGGCAGTTCCAAAGCGGGCTCTTCGGTCTTGTTGTATACAATGATGCATATTTTATCTCACTTAGTCTTTTGGGTAGCATCAGTGGGACTGATTCTTTGGTTTGTGCCTGCGAGTAAGATGGTTGTAATTGCCTGCGTGACGATTATCCTCATGGCGGTATTGGGGGTGTGGTGGTTTTCCAAAGGATACAAAAAAGGCATTACCGTAAGCTTGATGAAGTCATTGAGTAAGCTTCCATTTGTCGGAAAGAAGATTGCTGTCTACGGTCAGAGTCATCATGAATTGTTGACAGATGTAGACAATCAGGTGAGGTCGCTTTATGTGGATCGTAAGAAGAATTTTTACAGCTCCCTTTGTTGGGAATTTTTCGCCCGGGTCGTGGGATGTGCAGAAATCTATTTTATCGCGCACGCATTAGGGCTACCGATGACGTATGTGGAGTGTCTGATCGTCAGCTCAGGCTCCTCTCTGTTTGCCAATCTCATTTTCTTTTTTCCTATGCAATTGGGGACGCGTGAGGGAGGTATGGCGATGGCTGTGGCGAGTGTCGGATATGAAGCTTCTGTCGGTGTATTTATAGGGATAGCCACTCGTATACGAGAATTGGTATGGATTGCCATTGGGTTGGTCATGATGAGTTTTGCTAAACGAAGTAAAGCCCGTAAAATGGCCGAGGTGGAGGCCTAAAGTATACCTCGTAAAGGGGGTGTTTTTTAATATGGAAAGATAAATAATGAAGGAAATAAAAGGATTAATATTTGATTACGGGGGAACATTAGATTCGAATGGACAGCACTGGGCATCGGTGATCTGGGAGTCTTATCAAAAGGTGGGAGTGCCTATCGCGCGTGAGTTTTTTAACGAAGCCTATGTATACGCGGAAAGAAAGATGGCACGTCATCCCTTGATTGCAGCTGATTTTAACTTTTTGAAGGTGCTGCAAACGAAAGTGGAAGCGCAGTTTGAGTATTTGAAAAATCAAAGTGTGATATTGGATACCGACTGGATAGATGCCATTGCTGCGGACGGATATACGCTTGCGCGAACTACAGTACAGGGTGTTGAACAGGCTTTAAATAATATTCATGAGAGGTACCCTATAGTAATGGTCTCCAATTTTTACGGAAATCTGTCTGCAGTACTGCGTGATTTTGGGATATATAACAGTTTTGATAAGATTATTGAGTCTGCGGTGGTAGGTGTGCGAAAGCCAGATCCTGCTATCTACGCACTTGGTGTGGATGCGATTGGGTTGGATGCATCGGAGTGCCTGGTCATCGGAGACTCGTACAGTAAGGATATGGTACCTGCGAAAGCTTGTGGGTGTCAGACGCTGTGGTTGAAGGGAGAGGGGTGGTCGGAAGACGAAGAGTCGGATACCGTAGCTGCGGATTATACTTTTTATGATATCCAGGAGTTGGAGGATATTATAAAAAGTTGGACGTCGCTGGGGACTGTATAGGTAGCGAGTATCATAAAAAACACCCGTGCCCGATAGATATCGGGCACGGGTGTTTTTATTATTTTTTGGTAAACATGCCTGCTATGTCATCCAAAAAATTGCCGTCTTTGTTTTTATCAAAAAAACCGCCAACTAAATCTGCAATTCCACCACCAGAAGTCTGCTGTTGTCCTGCAGTTGTAGCTTCTGCTGTATTCGATCCGCCGAGTAAGCCGCCTAATAAATCTCCAATACCCCCACTGCTCTGATTTGCTTTTTCTTTGCCAAGATAACCCATTACAATAGGTGCTAGCGTCGATAATACGGTGCCGACAGTTTCCGAACTGATGCCTGTCTTTGCAGCAATTTCACTTTTTACCTGATCGGCATTTTTGCCAAACATATTGCTGACAATCTTGTCATCATCTTCCGTAGGGCCATCTGTAACGATTTGATCGACTCTATCCAGAGCATCGCCAGTGTGTTTGGTGTCGAGAGCATTGTTGAGACTGTCAGCCTTTTCAGCTTTTTTACTTGAATTGTACTTTAATGCAGCGATCATTAAGGGTACAGCAATGGCGACCATCCATTTTGCTTTACTTTCACTGATTCCCAGCTTTCCTGCTAATGCCGTAATGACTTTTGTGCCAATACCGCCAGTGATTAAATCAATCATTCCCATAATTGTGTATTATTATTTAAGTGTGCAGATTTAAGTCAAAATCTATTCCAAAGATTTTAGTGATTTGTGCCTATCTGAGTTTACGGTAAACAAATTGTTCGGATAGATTGTTTGCTTAATAATGAAAAGTTTAATGTTCATATTTACAGGGATCTTAATGGGTATATTTAATCATCTTGACGCTCAGGAATCTCTTGCCGAAGATTCTAGGCTGGAAATTGTCGGTGAATTTGGAAAATCTCAACCAATAGGAGTTACAGTATCTGCAGCAAATCGTGTTTTCATTTCTTTCCCGAAGCGTGAGCCTTACGAGATGGGGTTGGCTGAGCTTAAAAATGGCAGACGATACCCGTATCCGAATAAACTTTGGAATAAAAAGGAAGGGAAGGAACACGAGATTTTTGTGAATGTGCAGGATATCTACGTGGATAGAAAGGATCAGTTATGGGTCTTGGATTCTAAGCCAGCGCCTAAAAATTCGGTGTTTGGTGATGATGGATCGAAAGAATCCAAACAGGGACAATTTAAACTTATACAGATTGATCTCGCTGGAGATACAGTGGTGAATATATATACTTTTGATTATCTAGATAAGGAAAAGTCGGCGCTTAATGATGTGCGTGTGGATGTAGATCGGAATCTGGCTTATCTCTCTGACCCGGGACAAGCAGCTATTGTGGTATTGGACCTGAAAACAGGTAAAAGCAGATTGTGCCTGCAAAATCACTTCTCAACTTTGGCTGATGCAGGCATGGTACTGACCTACGAGGGCATTAAGATGCAGGATAAAAATGGAAATATATTTAAGTCAAATATCAATGGGATTGCGCTGACACATGATATGCGTTATTTTTACTATAGACCTATTAATGGGACTCACTTATACCGTATCGAAACGAAATTCCTCTCGGATGATCAGCTGTCCTTGGATGCGCTGTCAGCTCATGTGGAAGATATGGGGGAGACGGGGGTATGCCACGGAATGGAGGCTGATGGCTATGGTAATATATACAGCACGTCGTCTCTAGATTACAGTATCAAATATCTGACACCTGCTGGAGCATTGATGACCTTGGTCCAAGATCCTCGACTGATCTGGCCAGATTCTTTAGGGATAGGTGCTGACGGGTATCTCTACTTTTCTTGTGCGCAAGTGAATCGGCTACCGCAGTGGAATGGAGGAAGGGATAGAACCTCATTTCCATATCGCATATACCGGATTAAATTACCGTCTTCTTAAATGATCAACAACTTGAGCTAAGCGCGGAAGAGCTGGGTGTGAATAATCCAATAATGGAGTGTTATTTGTGAGGCAGGGGCGATGACAGAGCTACAGGATGTCATCGCCCTTGCTACCCTGTAACTCTGTACGCTTGCTATATTTTGCTCAGCTCGTCCGTGATACTATTGATATCTTCAGTCGTGATTTCTAGATCTCCTGCTCTGGCATTGCTAATTGTCTGGGAAGCATTGCGGGCTCCGGCCAATGCGATTGTAATGCCGGGCTGAGCGACAGTCCATGCTAACACAAGCTGACCTAAGGTGACATCGTATTTATCTGCGATGGGCTCAATTTTTTTAAGAAATGTATTGGTCTTGGCAATACTATCGTCTGTAAAAAAGGGGTGGTTGGCTCGGTGATCTCCAATGCCAAACTGTTGGCCGGGTTTCATTTTGCCGGTCAACAGGCCTCTCTCCATTGGACTATAAGCCAGTATACCTACTGCGTGTTCTATGCAGTAGGGAACGGTATATTGTTCAATGCCTCTGTTGACCATAGAGTATGGGATCTGATTAGAAATAATCGGACAAACGGATGCGGCTTTTGCTAATTGTTCGTTGTCATAATTACATACACCTGCATATCGTACTTTGCCTTGCTGGATTAGCTGGGCTACTGCATCAAAAGTCTCTTCGATAGGGGTGGTCTGATCATTCCAATGGATTTGATACAGATCGATATAGTCTGTACCTAATCTTTTTAGAGACTGTTCGCATTCATAAATCACGCCGTCTTTTCCTGCATATTTATAGATGGTAATGTCTTGCCCTTGGTTGTTTTTGCTGGGGCCTACCAAATCGCCTTGATCCGTATCCCAGCGCATACCGAACTTGGTAAGGATTTGAATTTTATCACGTGCGACGCCCTTTATGGCCTCACCGACAAGCTCTTCACTCGTCCCTTGGCCGTAGATGGGGGCGGTATCGATTGAAGTCATTCCTTCTTCCAGTCCTGCTTGAATAGCTTTGATAGCCTCATTGCGGTCTGTACTTCCCCACATCCATCCTCCAGCGGCCCAAGCTCCAAAGGTAATGGTCGATAACGCAAGATCACTATTTCCAATTTTTCTATATCTCATAATACTTTGTTTTTTTGCTGACTTCTAAATTTACGAGTACTTTACTCAAATTAAAAATGGGGGATGTCATTATGAGCTTATTTTGACTATCTTTAGCCAAACTATGATCTAGAAATGATAAAAAGATTACTTTTCGCAATTCCATTATTGTCTCTCGTAATGTCCTGTCAATCCAATAGTTCTACATCAACGGATGCAACAGATTCTGTAAAGGCTATTACACTTGATGTACAGGAAGCAAAACGAATTTTGGATTTACCACTGCATTGTCTTATTGCCGAATACCCGAATAAACTGGGACAGGTAATCGGTAGCGAGCAGGACCTGAAGACACCAAAGCAACTACGTCCCATTTTTTACGGTTGTTTTGATTGGCACTCCTCGGTACACGGCTATTGGTCAATTGTCCGGATATTGAAAACTTTTCCAGAACTGGATCGAGATGGGAAAATCCGGGAATTGTTGAAACAGCATATTACGGAGACAAATGCACAGGTAGAATTGGCCTTTTTTCAGGAGAAGAACAATTTGGGATTCGAGCGTACCTATGGCTGGGCATGGTTGTTTAAACTTCAGGAGGAATTAGTGACTTGGGATGATCCAGACGCAAAGGTGTGGGCTGCTGCTTTACAACCGCTGGTAGATGTGCTCGTCACACGGTATGAAGACTATCTGCCTAAATTGGTATATCCTATTCGGTCTGGTCAGCACGATAATTCGGCATTTGGATTTTCACTATCGCTGGACTATGCCCGAACGGTGAAAAACACGAAATTTGAAAATGTGCTTATCGAGCACGCCAGTCGATTGTATACGTCTGATCGGAATTGTGACATTGCTTATGAGCCAAGTGGATCAGATTTCCTATCACCATGCCTAGAGGAAGCGCTGGTCATGAGTAAAATATTACCAACAGAGGCGTATCGAAAATGGTTAAAAGATTTTATGCCAGCCCTCTTTGAAACGCAGTTTGAACTGAAGCCAGCAATTGTCAAGGACCGTACCGATGGTAAGCTTGTCCATCTAGATGGTTTGAACTTCAGTCGGGCAACCTGCTTGAATGGTATTGCACAGGCACTGCCCGAATTGGGTCACCTGAAGAAGGTGGGACATGAACATCTGGCATTCTCGCTACCTAATATCTCTAATGATGACTACATGGGAAGCCATTGGTTGGGTACATTTGCCTTGTACGCGCTGTTCCATCAGTAATGGTCTTATAGAAATAAAAGCCAGGAATTCATTCCTGGCTTTTTTAATTTATGGGAATGACAATATTGTTTTCCAATCGCAATTGAGCAATCCTGACGGATGTAAAGCCGTCCTCCCGAACCACAATTTTCGAAAGATCGAGCCCTCTGGCCGATAGGGTATGGAGTAGCGCACTCCGAAATGCTCCCCTGGAACTGATCCAATCCTGATGCTGAATATCCTGATTGTTGACTTCAATAAGCTGGTCAATGCTGTACTTCTGGAATATCTCCAAAAAATCTTGGTAAAGTTGGACTGCTGTTGACATACAATTTAAAATTAAAAGTTTAACATAAATTGTATTCAGAAGTTGGGTTGGAAAATAACTCGTGTTATACGTTTATTTTGGTGATTACCCGTATTATTTTACCACCGTGGTGACTCCACTCGGTTGGTATTGCCATTGGACAATTCTGAATACTCTACCAAAGTTATAGTATTTATTTTGAAAAAACAAACACAGTTTTTATTTCGCGTTAAAAAGTAGATAATTTGGGCTTTTTAAAACAAAATAGGCCATTATTTGTTGTTTATCTAACTCGCTTACTGAAAGCATCTCACCTAAATAAATCCTCAGGATCTACCCTGAGGTCAAATACAAAGAATTGAAATGAGTAAAACAATAATAGTTTCGAATAGACTTCCCATTAAAATAGAGCGTACCGAAGAAGGCCTGAAAGTGCTCCAAAGTGAGGGTGGCCTAGCGACAGGCCTAGGATCAATTTATAACACTGGCGGTAATATCTGGATTGGCTGGCCGGGTATCGTACCGGACGACATAAATGAAGAGGCAGAAATAAAAGAAAAGCTGAGGGAATTGAATCTGATTCCGGTTTTTTTGAACCAAGAGGAACTCGAGGGCTTCTATGAGGGCTTCTCCAACGAGGTCATCTGGCCCATTTGCCATTACAAGCCCAGCTATGCAGTCTACGAGGAGTCTAATTGGAATACCTATCGTGAAGTAAATGCCAAGTTTTCAGAGCTTATCAAGACAGAGGTAGCAGATGATGATGAAATTTGGATACATGACTATCAGCTGATGTTATTACCAAGCCTGGTACGAGATTTTAAACAAGATATTTCCATCGCTTACTTTCAACATATTCCCTTCCCTTCCCATGAGATTTTCAGATTGATTCCTTGGCGAAATCAATTGTTGAATGGTCTGCTTGGAGCAGATCTGGTTGGTTTTCATACTTTTAGCGATGCGCAGTATTTTATTGATGCATGCTCACATATATTGGGTACCAAAAATAAAGAAAATAGCTTGCAGCATAAAGGTCGTACGGTATTCGTAGAGGCTTATCCCATGGGGATCGATAACATCAAGTATGAAGGGCTTTCACAAACAGATGCGGTGCGACGCCGCGCAGCAGGGATAAAGGCGGACTTCAAGGATCGAAAAATTATCCTTTCTGTCGATCGCTTGGATTACAGCAAAGGAATTTTGGAAAGGATCCATGCTTTTGAAAATCTGCTGATCCAGTACCCTTCGTACGAAAGAAAGATCGTGTATTATATGCTGGTAGTCCCTTCTCGGGATCAAGTGCTGCAGTACAAGATGTTAAAGGATGAAGTGGATCGATCGGTAGGTCGGGTGAATGCTAAGTATGGTAAGCAAGATTGGACACCTATAGCGTATTTCTACAGTTCATATCCGTTGGAGGAGTTATCTGCATTGTATGTCTCCGCAGACGTATGCCTAGTGACGCCTATCCGCGATGGAATGAATCTGGTGTGTAAGGAGTATATCGCTAGCCATCCAGAGGGGAAAGGTGTATTGGTCCTTAGCGAGATGGCGGGAGCAGCTCGGGAGCTTCCTGAGGCACTGATCGTCAACCCAAATGATGCACAGGGTGTTGCAGATAGTCTACGGGAGGCATTGGAAATGTCGCCCGACGAGCAAATGGAACGAATGACGCCCATGTTGGCCAATATTCGAAAATTCAATATTCACCATTGGGTACGCCAATTTATGGAGCGTCTGCGGGAAATCAAGGAACTGCAGCATTATGAACTGGCTCGCAAGGTGGGGGATAAAGTTCAGCAGGAATTGTGCCGTGGGTATAGGAGGGCTTCCCGCAGGCTCATCTTATTGGATTATGATGGGACACTAGTCGGGTTTAATAAAGATGCGGAAAAGGCAACTCCTACGAGTGAACTGTATGAAGTGCTGCGGCAATTGAATAGTGATCGCAACAATCTGGTGGTCATCATCAGTGGTCGAAAGCATCAGACGCTGGAGTCTTGGTTTTTGGGGATGGAGATGACAATGGTGGGGGAGCACGGCGCTTGGTCCAATTATCCCAACGGTGAATGGAGGGCAAAAAAAGGACTTTCTACTCCTTGGAAGGAAGTCATTAAAGATGTGATGGAAAAATATGCCGATCGCACTCCGGGTGCATTTGTGGAGGAGAAAAATTACTCACTTGCCTGGCACTATCGAAAAGTACAGGCTGGCTTGGGACGACTGCGGGCTCAGGAGCTCATGGATCGGCTGCGGTATATCGTGCCGACATACGGCGTTCAATTGCTAGATGGGGATGAGGTGATAGAAGTCAAAAATTCAGAGGTCAACAAAGGGCGGGCAGCCCTGGAGATATGGAAAGACTACAATCCTGAATTTGTACTCTCGATGGGTGATGACAAGACGGACGAAGATATGTTCCAATCTCTGCCGGAAGAGGCTTTTACGATTAAAGTAGGCAATAAACCTTCTTCTGCTCGTTATTATATAGAAGAACAACGAGATGTACTTCGTTTATTAAAAGATCTGTTAAATTGTAAAGATACAGCCAATGACTAAAAATAGACATGTTTATAATACCGGAATAGTGGGAAACTGCTCCTTCATCGCACATATTAATAAGGATACCAATATCGATTGGCTCTGTTGGCCTTCTTTCGAAGACTCATTTGTCTTTGGTCGGCTATTGGATGAGCAAAAGGGCGGTGAATTCTCCATTCTCCCGGCCGAAGGGACTTATGAAAGCGCGCAGAACTATCTCGAAAACACAAATATTCTACAGACGGTAATTACTTCGGAAGAAGGAAGTTATCAGATTACGGATTTTGCACCTCGCTTTGAGCAGTATGGACGGTATTACAAGCCGCTGATGCTCATCCGAAAAGTAGAGGTCGTATCTGGAAGACCAAGAATAAAAATTACTTGTAGGCCAACATATGATTATGGTAAAGGAACATTTGAGAAGCAACGGGGGAGCAACCACGTTGAATTTACGAACGAGAATGAGAAGATCAGGTTGACGACCAATGTGCCGATCAGCCACTTTTTTTCGGACTTCCCCCTTCCACTGAATGAGACGAAGTATTTGGTATTGACCTATGGAAGCTCATTGGAGGCACCTCTAGTGAAGACTGTAGAGGACTTTTTTCACAATACCAAGAGATATTGGCGCAACTGGATTAAAAAGGCCTCTATTCCTCATTTTTATCAAAAGGAAGTGATCCGCTCCGCATTAGCCCTCAAAATCCACCAATATGAAGATACAGGTGCTATTATTGCGTCCAGCACCACGAGTCTGCCAGAGCATCCGGGTGGTGGTCGCAATTGGGATTATCGATATTGCTGGCTGCGGGATAGCTACTATGTACTGAATGCATTGGAGTACATTGGGCATTTTGAAGAGATGGAAAAGTATGCGTCTTATATAACCGGTATTACGCAATCGGATGTGGGGAGATTACAGCCGTTGTATGGTATCATGGGGAAGCGGGAGCTAAAGGAGAGTATATTGGAACATTTGTCCGGATATCAGGGAAATCAGCCTGTAAGGGTCGGTAATCAAGCGTACGAACACATCCAGAATGATGTGTATGGTCAGGCTATTATCGCACTGCTGCCTCTTTTTACGGATCATCGATTTACCTATAAAGAACGCGCGGGCGTGGGGTACTGGTTAGACTATTTTTTACAGCGTATCGAGAAGACGATCGATGAAAAAGATGCTGGTATTTGGGAATTTAGAAACTTTGAAAACCATCATTGCTACAGTAATCTCTTTCAATGGGCGGGTAGTGCTGCAGCTCTGAAGATAGCGAAGCAAATTGGTGATGAGGACATCATGATGCGTGCACAGAAATTAATGGCGCAGGCGGCTGAATATATTGAGAGCTGCTATGATGAAGAGCGTATGGTATATACCAGCGCTCGTGGAAGCGCCAATCTGGACGCGAGTACATTGCAATTGATCATGATGCATTATCTGCATCCGAACAGTGAACGTGCGCGTAAGCATCTAGAGGGGCTGGAGAAAGAGCTGAAGACCGAACAGGGGCTATTCTACAGGTATTTGCATAAGGATGATTTCGGGAAGCCGAAATCGACATTTCTGATCTGTGCATTTTGGTATGTGGAGGCATTGGCATGTGTAGGTAGGGTAGAGGAAGCACAGCGTATCTTTGAAAACCTGATGAAATATGGCAATCACTTGATGCTGTTTAGCGAGGATATCGACGAGGTGGACGGAAGTCAATGGGGGAATTTTCCGCAAGCTTATAGCCATGTGGGGCTGATGAATGCGGCATACCGTATAGCAATAAAACTGGATGAGCCGCTCTTCCTAAAATAGCCATATGTAGCTATTTTGTCACACCCGACTGTCAACCTGTCTTATATCAGCTGAAGAAGTAGATTTGGAATATTCCTTGATGTACATGGCTAATAACATTGTATAAAATTAAAGAGATATATGAACACAGAAAAAGGAAGCATTTCTATTCACACCGAGAACATATTCCCGGTCATTAAAAAGTTTTTATATTCAGATAATGAGATTTTCTTGAGAGAGTTGGTATCCAACGCTGTCGATGCGTCTCAAAAAATTAAGCGTCTAGCGTCACTAGGACAATATCAAGGCGAAGTTGGAGATTTGATGGTCGATGTCAAATTTGATGAGGCTGCAAAGACCATTACAATCTCTGATAAAGGAATTGGGATGACTGCTGAGGAAGTGAAAAAATACATTAATCAGATCGCTTTCTCAGGGGCTACGGAATTCATGGAGAAATTTAAGGAAGCGAACGATGCGAACGAGATCATAGGCCGCTTTGGGTTAGGATTTTATTCTGCATTTATGGTTGCTGATAGTGTTGAAATCCAGACGCTGTCCTACCAAGAAGGGGCGGAGCCAGCCAAGTGGGTCTGTGATGGCAGCACGTCTTACGAAATTTCGGAAGGAATCAGGACAGAAAGAGGTACGGATATTATCCTCCACGTTAATGAAGAATCTGCGGAATTTTTAAATAAATCCAGACTACAAGAAATATTGGACAAGTATTGTAGGTTCCTACCGGTACCGATACGCTTCGGGACAAAGACTACGTCTGAGCCTGATGGTGAAGACGAAGAGGGTAAGCCGAAGTATAAGTCTGTGGAGGTCGATAATATTGTAAATAATACGCATCCAGCATGGACCAAATCTCCGTCTGAATTAAAAGATGAGGATTACCTAGCGTTCTACCGGGAGCTGTATCCCTACTCGATGGATGAGCCTTTATTTTGGATACACTTGAACGTAGACTATCCATTCAACTTGACAGGAATATTGTATTTCCCTAAAATCAAGAATGAGCTGGAAATACAACGTAATAAAATCAAATTGTATTCTCGTCAGGTATTTATCACAGATGAAGTGAAAGACATTGTTCCAGAATTCTTGATGTTGCTTCATGGAGTGATTGATTCACCAGATATCCCATTGAATGTGTCCCGCTCTTTTTTACAGGCGGATGGCAACGTGAAGAAAATCAACAATTACATCACGAAGAAAGTTGCGGACAAGCTTCAGGAGATTTTTAAATCTGATCGTAAAGGATTTGAAGAGAAATGGAATGACATCGGTCTTTTCATCAAATATGGTATGCTGAGCGATGAAAAATTTGCCGAGAAGGCAAGTGACTTCTGCCTTGTCAAAAATACCACCGACGAGTATTTTACAATCAAAGAATACTACGAAAAGGTGAAGGATATCCAGGTGGATAAGGACGGTAATATCGTATATCTGTACACACATGACAGATTGCAGCAAGATAGCTTTATCGCTGCGGCAAAACAGAAGGGCTACGATGTATTGTTGTTGGATGGCCCGTTAGATACTCATTTTGTGGGTTACTTGGAACAAAAAGGAGGCGAGAAAATCCAATTGAAGCGTGTAGATGCTGATGTCATCGACAAGTTGATCCCCAAAGACGAAAAACAAGAATTATCGTTGTCAGAGGATGAATCAAAACAGGCACTTGGTATTTTTGAGAAAGCGATCACCCGTCAAGACATGAAGGTAGAAGTGGATGCGTTACATGCTGATGAAGCTCCTGTATCTGTCACGATCGATGAATTCATGCGCCGCATGAAAGATATGGCGAAGACAGGTGGAGGCATGGGATTCTATGGAAACCTTCCTGACAACTATAAAGTGACGGTAAATGGTAACCATCCACTGATCAAACGCATCGTCGAAGCTCCAGAAGGTGAGGGTGAACAATTGGCCAAACAGGCATTTGACTTGGCATTATTGTCCAGGGGATTGCTAACTGGGGCTGATTTGACGGCCTTTGTGAAGAGAAGTGTAGCGCTTATTTAAGTTTTTTGATAAAATAATTGCTTAATCCTCATTATGATACAAAATAATGAGGATTTTTTATTGAAAAACATTTGCAGGATGTGGTGATTTATTCTACCTTTGTAACACAAAATCACGGTGGTTTTAGCTCAGTCGGTTAGAGCGCCTGATTGTGGTTCAGGAGGTCGTGGGTTCGAGCCCCATATTCCACCCATCGTTTTTGAAAGCAGTCTTTTTAGACTGCTTTTTTTGTGGGCTATACTTTAGACGATTGTATGCAAATGCATACGCTGAGATGGATCAATCTGAATAATGCGTTGTATTATTTTAACTTTTTGAATACTTCTCGGGACGTACCCGCTTCACGATTGAGGAAGTTATCCGTGAAGTTTAAACCGCTGTTGCATTCGTACAGAAGTTTTTTATCCTGAAGTGTGATTTCGCAATAGGGACAACGATGTTGTTCTTTTTCGGCATACATGATGAGCTTGTTTTCTTTTACATAAGCCCGATATACGTCGATACTTTTGTCGCGGTCTTTGGCAGAGTGTCCCGTCCAGTCCGAGATAACTACTTGATCGGAACTATTAGAGCTGACGTCGAATCTCAAATATCTTTTGGAATTGGAATTGTACCAAGTGCCATTAAGCTGCTGCTGTAGGGTGTGTTTTTGCTGGGCAAACAATGGACTAAGTATCAGGATGGATAGGATAAGTGCTGGTGCTTTTATACTTGGGTTGATAAATTTCATTGGACACTTTTCTTTATTTTATGATATCGACAATTGGATGGATGCGTGTGACAAATTAAATGTAAGAAAAAATAATGATCTTCTAGATATCTTATGGGAGGGAGAGCCAGTATGCTTAAATGTAAGTTAGTTATACAGAGGTCAGGAATGAGTTGATGAAGGAGACACCTATGCGGGTATAAGAAAAGGAAACTACTCTGTAAAAAATCGGATAGCAATGAACGTAGACTTAAAAAAAATGATATATTTACGTAATGTAAAGTGGGGGGCGGTGCGTACATCAATGAAACCGCTAAAGGTAATATGAATGTTTTATGGACGGAACACAAGTGGACGCAGGTACGATAAATGAGTGAATCCGTGGTCAATAAAGCAAGCCATATGATGTGTAAAAAAACAGACGAATCCATCAACTGATGGGTCATTGCCGCTTCATTACCTTAAAAAAAGATAACTATATTTCAATGAAAACTAACCTTAAACTTGCTTATTTACTTTCTGGACTTGCATTGATGACTTCTTGTAATTCAAGCGCAGAGAAAGGAAATGATGGTGGGGGAGCAGATACGACTTCGTACCCTCCTGTAGAAAAAAATGCAGCAAATACGGACTATAAGCCTGCATTTGTTGGACAAACAAGAGTGAAGGGAGTCAAAACTACGACACCTTTCGATGTGACGGTATTGAGTAAGGATCTGAAGTCTCCTTGGGGGCTGGTTGCTTTGCCGGATGGAAAACTGTTGATTACCGAAAAGGAAGGTACACTACGTATTGCGTCAGATGGCAAACTTAGCGAGCCTATCAAAGGGTTACCAGAAGTAGATGCTAAAGGACAGGGTGGTTTGTTAGGTATTGCTATAGATCCTGATTTTGCTACGAATAGAATGGTATATTGGACTTTTGCGCATAAAGTGGACGATAAAAATCTGACTGCTGTCGGGAAAGGAAAACTGGCGCAAGATGAGAAGAGTATAGAGCATGCTGAAATTATCTATCAAGCCGGACCAGCTTATAAAGGGACATTACATTATGGATCACGTATTCTTTTTGATAAATCGGGAAATATAATCTTCAGTACCGGCGAGCGTTCGGATCTAGAGACGAGACCGCAGGCGCAGGATTTGGGCTCGGCTCTGGGTAAGATCATCCGTATTACGAAAGATGGAAAACCGGCGAGTGGGAATCCGTTTGAAGGAAATGCTGCTGCCAAAACTGAGATCTATTCATACGGACACCGTAATGTGCAAGGTTTGGCATTCCATCCAGAGACCGGAGATTTATGGGAAACCGAATTTGGACCAAAGGGTGGTGATGAGGTGAATATCATCAAGCCTGGCAAGAATTATGGATGGCCAACTATCACTTACGGATTAGAGTATAGTGGCGCGAAGATCGGTGATGCCATCCAACAAAAGGAGGGACTGGAACAACCTATCTACTATTATGATCCAGTAATATCACCCAGTGGTATCACGTTTTATAGCAGCAATAGTATTCCAGAATGGAAGAATAATTTATTTATAGCTGCTCTCAGTGGTACACATATCGCTAGATTGGTAATCCAAGATAATAAGGTCGTGGGTGAGGAACGATTGCTGGTTGATCAGGGGCAACGTTTCAGAGCAGTGATAGAAGGTGCCAATGGCGAATTGTACGCCGTGACGGATGCTGGATGGTTGATTAAGGTGTCCAAAAAATAGCAAATACCTTTTTGTACACTAACAAAGGCTTCGAATCCATCATTCGAAGCCTTTGTTATTATTAGATGCTATATTCAATTTACTCGGTCACGACATGCGAATAGATGATCGGTATCTTATCTGCTATTCCTTGGAGATGAAAGAGACCTAGGCACTTTTGTATGATGACTATAGTTAAGGAAGGTGCGATCTTCTAACGGTCAACTCGCTTGCCCAGTATTTTCAAACTTCTTTCTATCCCATCCAATTCTGCGATATTGGGCAACATTGCCCATTCTTCAAAGCCAAAATGTTGAAACAGACGTATACTGGGTGTATTGTGCGCAAAAATAAATCCTAATAATGTCTTGATGCCATAGAGGGGAGCTTGCTCAAGGGCATACAAAATTGCTTTCTTACCTAATCCCTTTCCTCGAGAATGCTCGTCAAGGTATATGCTTACTTCTACTGTGGCCTGGTAAGCTGGACGGCCATAGAATGATTGGAAACTGATCCAACCTACTATTTGCTGCTGGCCATCTTCGATTACCCATAATGGCCTTTTGTCCTTGTCGTGTTTTTCAAACCAGGGTATCCTGCTGTTGACGCTCACACATTCGGTGTCGGCTGTGACAACTCTAGAATCTATTGTGGAATTGTATATTTCCACAATTTTTATCAAATCTGCTAAGATCGCATGTCTAAATGTCATGGTGTTATGCATTCAAATTATGTGTAATCATGGGAAGCTGATGTCTCGACCATTCACTCCATGATCCGACATAAAGTTCAGGGATGGGCAGCCCAGCGACTGCAATGGCGAGCAATGTGTGACAAGCGGTCACCCCGGAGCCGCAGTGGACAATCACCGTGTCTGCGTCTACAGTGTGCAAAATAGGAGCGTATAACGCACCTAATTCATCTTTGTCTTTAAATGTACCATCAGCCTTCAGATTGTGCGTAAATGGGATATTGATCGCCTGAGGGATGTGTCCCGCGATGAGATCTATAGGTTCTCGTAGTCCTGCATATCTGTCGGCATCTCTGACGTCAATGATAGTGGAAGTTCCGGTCGCGCTAGCTTGCTGTACGTCTGCAAGTGACGCTTGGGGAAGTATCCATTCGGAGATAGGATACGGGGGCGCATAATCAGGTACATGTACGTCTATAGAAATTGGGAATCCTGCTTTTTGGGCGGCCTGCAGGCCACCATTTAAGACGTAGATATGCTGATGTCCAATGGCTGTTAACATCCACCAGAACCGAGCTGCAGCGTTGGATCCTTGCTTATCGTCGTATACCACCACATATGTCTCTGGTGTGATGCCCAGATGTGCAAGTGTGTGGGACAATCCATCCAATGTAGGAAGTGGGTGCCGACCGCCATTGGCAGCGTTGTCACCGACTTCCGCAAGCTGGGTTTCGAGATTTACAAAAATGGCTCCCTCGAGGTGTTGTTTTTTATAATTCTCCAAGGCATCGGGACCTGCTGATGCATCTATGAGCACTGTGTGGTTTGTACCATTCTGGTACAACGCTAAAAGTTCGTTCGTTTGGATTAAAGGGGATGCCATATTGCACACATATTGTTTATAACTAAAGTAGGATATTATCGGCGATAATACGTTTATTTTTAAAATTTTGTTGATTCGGCTTGTCTGCCTGCTTGTGTTTTAAACTGCCTGGGACTGAGATCTTTCATTTTTTTGAAAAACTGATTGAAGTGCTGGGGATAGTCAAAGCCTAATGCATAACCGATTTCGGCAATATTCCAATTGGAGTGAAGTAATAGATTCTCTGCTTCTTCTAAAAGACGTGTGTGAATGATCTGGGTGGTCGATTTGCCAAAATAGTGCTTGACAGTATGATTGAGATGATTGACATGTATATGTAGGTGATCTGCGAAATCTTTAGGTGATCTCATTGCGATCATATCCTTAGGTGAGTCTATGGGAAATTGTGCATTCAGTACCTCCATAAATCTACTTACCAAGGAGTTGTGCTCAGAAGATTGGTGTCTATCCTGCTGTAGAGACTGAATTTTAAGGGAATGATAGATGATAAGTTTCAACGTGTTACGAATCAGTTCATTTTTATATTTGAAATGACCTTGGTATTCACTAAACATGAGTTGGAAATAATGCTGGTAGTGCCCAAACGTAGTATCGTCAAGGAATAGAAAGGGGTATACGTTTTTTTCAAAAGCAGCATAGAGCATATTGAGCTCATGCCGTAAGTCTGCCGACAAAAAAGCCTCATTAAATAGGCAGACATAACCGGATTGGTCATCAGAGATATTTTCCCAGCCAAACCGGATGGACGGATTGGAAAAGAAAATTGCCGGGCGGTCTATCTCAATCTGTCCCTGCTCGGTATAGAGGATGGACTTGCCTACGGTTAGACTCATTTTATAATAATCTTTTCTGCAGAATGGTATTCCAGTGGTGCAGTTCTCTCGTTTGATAACATTGAAGTGCTTGGCATTCCGAAGGGGAATACGTAGATCTTCAGGAATCTCTTTTTGACTATTCCGATAATATTCCAGTAAACTCTCCATCGTGTCCTCCATTATTCAAAATTAGTGAATTCAGAATTGTCACTCGCCTAGACTAGAGGCAAAATAGAAAAATGACAATTATTTTATTTGCGCTGAATCAGATATTTTTTTCTAGATTTATGTATACGAAGTTATAACATGGATTGCGAGGCGTCATCCGTCCGTATATCAGTGTGTACAGTCAGTAGAGAGTATGATTGTCAAAATCTTGAAGGGGAGACAATAGAGAGTCAAATGTGGTATGCGATAAAAAGCAGATAAGAAGACGGGACGGTATTATGAAAACAAAAAATGGGAATTAAGATCATACTAACAGGCGCGACTGGAATGGTCGGTGAGGGTGTCCTTTTGGAATGCCTAGAGCATCCGCAAGTGGATCAGGTGCTTTCTGTGAGTCGAAAGCCTGTAGGCCGAACTCACCCTAAACTGAAGGAATATTTGGTCAAGGAATTTCTTGATTTGCGGATGGACGACGATATATTAAGTGGGTATGATGCCTGCTTTTTCTGTGCGGGAGTGAGTAGCGTAGGGATGAAAGAAGATCAATATACTCGACTGACATATGATATTACCTTGCACTTTGCAAAGGTGATATTGGCCCAAAACCCACAATCGACCTTTATCTATGTTAGTGGACGGGGGACAGATAGTACGGAAAGCGGTCGTGTGATGTGGGCCCGTGTGAAAGGCAGAACCGAAAATGAGCTTCAGCGTCTTGGCTTTGCGCAGGTGCATCTCTTTAGACCTGCATTTATGAAAGCAAGTGCCGGCCAACGTAATATTCCTACGATCTATAACTTTATCGGATTCTTATATCCAGTGTTTAAACTACTCATACCTCGAGGTACTAGTACGCTTCACCAGGTTGGTAGAGCGATGATCAACTGTGTGCTCCATCCTTGTCCCCAATCGGTGATAGAAGTTCCCATGATCCATGTACTGGCAGATTCGAAAGATTGACAATGAAGAAAACATTCAAAATTCTTAAAAAAACAATGATTATACTGATTAGTGTACTGGTACTATTAGTCCTGGTCGTCTACTTTTATATGCGAAAGCCTGAATTTGGAAAGGTACCTGTGGGTGCGCGCTTGGAGGCGATAGAAGCGTCAAAACATTACAAAGATGGTGCTTTTCAGAATATACATTATACTCCTACGCTGACAGAAGGATACAGTATGATGGGCGTGATGTATGATCAGTTGTCCAAAAACTTTCCTAGACGTAGACCCCTGGACAGCCTGCCTTCTATCAAAACAGATCTGCATACGCTGTCTAAGGATCAGAATGTGCTTGTATGGTTTGGACATTCTTCTTATTTCATACAACTGGATGGAAAGCGATTTTTGATCGATCCCGTATTCAGCGGTAATGCATCGCCTATACCAGGGACTAATACGTCCTTCAAGGGTGCAGATATCTATCAGCCAGAGGATATGCCTGAGATTGATTATTTATTGATTACGCATGATCATTATGACCATCTTGACTACCCGACAGTGGTCAAGTTGAAAGATAAAATTGGAAAGGTGATCTGTGGTCTAGGAGTGGGGGCGCATCTGGAAGGTTGGGGTTTTGAGGCGGGTACGATCATCGAAAAGGATTGGTATGAACATCTGTCCTTGGAGAATGGGTTTTCCTTGGATACAGCTCCAACAAGGCATTTTTCAGGACGTGGATTCAAACGTAATAATACCTTGTGGCTTTCCTTTATCTTGCAGACACCGAGCATGAATATATATATTGGAGGGGATAGTGGCTATGACACGCATTTCAAAGAGATTGGTCATAAATTTGACCGCATTGATCTTGCCATCCTGGATAATGGACAATATAATGTAGCATGGCAGGCTATCCACATGCTTCCAGAGGAAGTGATAAAGGCGAGTCAGGATCTGCATACGACCCGTCTTTTTCCGGTACACTCGTCGAAATTCATGCTGGCACAGCATCCTTGGGATGAGCCCCTTATCCGGACGTCAACTTTAGCGAATGACGCGAACATCCCATTGGTAACACCTATGATCGGTGAGGTGGTGCGCCTGAATGACACGACACAGGTCTTTAAAAGATGGTGGAAAGACCTGAAATAGACAAACTATGTATGTGCTCTGCTACTTTGGGCGACCCTGGTAGTGATGCGTTGAAGTCTGCTGGCGGCGTCTGATGCTACGATCAACCCACCTGCCATCATGATAATGTCCTTGAGAACGAGCCTACCTGCGCCAGAAAGGTAAGGAAACCCGTAATGTGGGGTCGGCAGATCTCCGCCGAGGTTGGGAACGTATACCTCAGGGGTCGTAATCAAAAAAGTGAGGGTGACAATAGACATACCGAAGGTGAGTAATCCGCCCCACAACCCAATCGTTGGGTACCATATTCCTAAAAGAGTAAGTATGCCTATGCCGAGAATGACGCTACCGAGGACATAAGAAAATGTATAAGTGCCATTGGCTGTATGCCAATCGATATTCTTCTTGACCATCTTTCCTTCTGGATTTTTATAAGCTTGATATTCTGGGGCCTCTTTGCTTAGAAAAAAATGCATAAAGGGACTGTTGGCAACAAATGGGATAATACCGTCTGCTTCATATTGGAAAGCCTTGAGACCTCCGATCCAGGCCATAACAATAAAAATAGAGAGACGAAGAAAATTGATGAACGTGGGCTGTGCCTTGGACAGTGCAGATATAATCGTATTCATATATTGGACTTTTAAAAGTATAAATCCAAAATTAGAACATTGGGTGAGTCTATAGAATGGATAAATCGGAGCTTGTCATAGACTATTTTGCAACAACGGAAATGCCGACCTGCTCACGATAATGTGCAGGGGATAACCCAACACACTTCTTAAAATATCTACTGAAGTAGAATTCATCTTCAAAGTTAAGGGCAGCGGCAATCTGCTTAACGGATTGAAAAGTGAGATGTAGTTGCTTCTTTGCCGCTAATACAACCCGGTCTTGTATGAGTTGACTGGGTGTCTTGCCAAATTGCTTCTTTACTTTTTTACTAAAAGCAGCTGTGGTCATTGTCAATTGATCAGCATAATAGGATACACTCCGCTGGTGGATAAAATTGGTCTCGAGAAGATCCTGGAAGTGATCCATATCCGTCAGTGTGTGGATAGGAGAGACTTTGCTTTCCAAGAGCATGTTTTTCTCCTTACTACATAGGGCTAATACGAGCTGGAGATAAGCTTTTAAGACGGATGCTGAGTAGGCATGATCGCCACTTAACTCTAAGGATAGGCGATCGAATAAGTCCGTAATTTCGTTAAATGCAGGGGCCGATAGTGGGACGTGTGGATTTAAGTAGATGTTGTTAAACAGAAGACCATTGCAGGCGACTTCCTTTTTGTGATATTCGATGCAGTAAAAATCCCCGTGAAATTGTAACTGATAAATGGGAATGGATCTGGGAGAGGTCCACTCGAAATGCTGATAAGGAGATAAAAACAGGATGGTAGAGGTTTGAAAATCATAATGGGTGAAATCAACCCGAAAAGAACCTGGTCCATCATCGAACAGCAGGATCTGGTAGTAGGGGGAGTCGAACCCTTCAGTGAATTGTGAACTGGTGCTATGGTGGATGGCAAGTAGGGAATCCATGATATTATAAATTAGATTTTAGCCTACTGCGGGTTTCTTGTTCGAGGTGCGCTCGATAGAATTTTTCCCATTGTGGGATTTCTTGTAGCAGCTGATAGTAAGCGTGATGAGAAATATATAAGAGTTGGGATGGCTCTATGGATTGAATGACACCTAGCTCTTCTGCGGATACTCCAGTTGCATCGTGAATAAATTTTCTTAATTGTTCAACCATTCATGCGTATAATTTATTACAAAGGTACGGTAATAAATAATATCTTCAAGAGCTGATACCGTCAGCCCGTGTTGTTGGACGAATTGAATACCTCGCGAAAGTCCCGACCTCCGAATAAAAAAACTCCCAAGTATTGTTGTGACCTGGGAGTTTTTGTTTTTATTTTTTTAAGTATTTTTCGAGAAATTGATCCTGCTCCCAAAGGAGGTGCAGAATATTCTCCTTAGCAACATATCCGTGCGACTCTTTTGGTAATAAAAGCATCCGCACCGGAGCGCCTAAATTTTTCAGGGCTTGAAAGTACCGTTCGGTCTGGAGAGTGAATGTTCCCGGATTATTGTCGGCTTCGCCGTGTACCAGTAGCATCGGTGTCTTCATCTTAGTCGCATTCATAAAGGGAGACATGGTGTTGTACACCTCGGGGACGTCCCAATAGTTCCGTTGTTCATTCTGGAAGCCAAATGGAGTCAACGTCCTGTTATATGCTCCGCTTCGCGCTATACCCACTGCAAAGAGATCGGAGTGTGTCAGAAGATTTGCAGTCATAAAAGCACCATATGAGTGACCACCTACACCAACACGCTTACGGTCTATGTAACCCAATTTGTCAACGGCATCGATCGCTGCCTGAGCATTTGCGACAAGCTGGGGGATGAAGGTGTCATTAGGCTCTTCCTTACCCTCGCCTATAATCGGGAACGCGGCATCATCTAATACTGCATATCCTTTTGTTACCCAATAGACGAATGAACCGTAGTATGGAAACGTAAATTCATGGGGATTGGCAGTGCTCATACCTGCTGTGCTCTTGTCTTTGTATTCTGCAGGGTAGGCCCATATTAGTAATGGTAATTTGTCTTTTTTGCCTTTGTCATAACCCGCGGGTAGATATAGGGTGCCTGAAAGGTCTACACCATCATTGCGTTTGTAATTGATGACTTCTTTGTGGACATTCTTGATGCTTTCAAACGGATTTGCAAATTGTGTCAAAGGTGTCAATTTACTGCCTTTAATGGATTTGATATAATAGTTGGGATAATCGCTTTTGGATTGTAGCATCACTAATATCTGACCTTTTTTGATATCTAATATGTCGTTGATGTCTTCTTTCTGATCTTTGACGTCGGATGTATATAGACGCTTGACGGTAAAATCTTTTAGGTTCATTTCATTAATGAAGGGAAATTGTCCTTCTTTGGTATACCCGTCACCGATCCAATAGGTCTTACCATCTTTGATCTGGATGACATGTCGGCCATATTGATTACGCTCTGTCTGCACGTTTCCAGGATCATTGTATACATCCTGAAAATTGCGGTCACTGAATAGTTTGGTCTCGCCGGTACTTGGATTGAGTAAGTGCGATTTTTGATTGCGGGTATCGTACCAGCTTTCGTATAAGAAAGCGTGGGTAGCATCTCCCCATTGGATCTCGTCAAATCTGTCGTGGGTCTTGACTAGGGCTTTCGGGGCTGCGGTAAAAGGAGCTTCCCATGTATATACTTGATCCCGATATTCCACTTGTTTGGCTTGATCTCCATCATCTAATGCCTCCGCATAGTAAAGTGTCGCTGGCTGGTCCGCTCGCCAGGAGATCCCACGTTTGCCTTTTCTTACGGATGAAAATCCCTTAGGCATGATCTCATTTAGCGGAACCTCACTGATTTTTTGGATTTCCTGACCTTGCAGGTCGTATACAATGGTTTCCATTGGGAATCTGTTTAGCGGCACGATGTAAGAATACGGACGTTTGATCGTCGTAATCAAAATGTAATTGCCATCTGGAGAAAATGATTTGGACGTGTATATAGCGGACGCTTTGAATGGTGTAGTGGATCCATTGAGGTCTACTTTGACCAGGTCTGACGAAGCTAGTGTTTCGAAATTGGTCTCGTCCTTTGGATTCTTTAATAGATCTTGATAGGTTCTATTTTGGGAGACTTTGCCATCACTGGTGGATACGATTGGGCCTGTTGGGAGGTCTTTCCGTTCATCTAGTAATGCAGGCCTGTTTGTGGGCAATAGGTTGATGAGAAGGGCTTTGGAATCTTTATACCACAGGTAAGGAGTGCCTAGATTAGCATTGAGATTGTCTGAAGTAAGTTTTTTGGCTTGAGCGGTAGCTAAGTCAATGACCCAGAGTTCGACTCCCTTAGATGTGGTGTTGGTAAAAGCGATCGTTTTCTCATCGGGGGAGAAGGACATGTTGGTGATTTTGGCGTTGGTAGGGAGGCCATTGACCTGTGTCTCCATGTTATCCTTGAAGCGCTTAATCTTCAGATTGTAAGAATACGTCGCGGTGCTGGATATGTTGGTGATAGGATTGACACGTAGTCCTGCAAGCTTCATTTCTTCTTGGTTGAGATCATCCAATGTTTTATAAGTGGCTCGGTAAGAGAGGACGATCCATTCCTTATTGCTGTCCATGGATACCGCGGGCGGTCTGTCAAATTCGGCTAGTTGAAGGATCTCTGCTGTGGGCTTTTGATAGGTGATGTTTTCCTGTGCAAAACTAAAACTAGCCAATCCAATAAAAAATACGGTCAGTTGTCTTTTCATTTATTTACTGTTTAAATTGTTGATGAAGCGGCTGTCTAAAAAAGCCATACCCTACACACGCTAAGAATATTGGATATAGAGATCTTGAAAATAACGATACTCTTTAGGCCAGCTTCTTCATAAAATGAATATCTGTTTATGTATCGAAAATACAGAATTGTTTTGAATTGGAGTGGTCATGGAATTGTGATAAAAAAAAGAAGCCATTGATCCGTTGATCAATGGCTTCTTTTATGATGGTGTCTTTGGATTATTATTCAAAGTATTCTTTGATGCGTTCAAAGAATGATTTTTCACTCTTACCTGGTTGAGGTTTGAAGTTTGGAGATTCTCTTAGTTTTTCTAAAAGAGTCTTTTCTTCGGCAGAGACGGCTTTGGGTGTCCAGATATTAATGTAGATCAACTGATCTCCTTTGTGGTAAGAGTTGACTTCGGGAATACCTTTTCCTTTCAGACGTAATATTTTGCCGCCTTGAGTGCCTGGTTCGATCTTTATTTTTGCTTTGCCATCGATCGTCGGGATTTCCACAGAAGTACCCAATGCGGCATCAGCAAAATTAATATAAAGATCATAGATGACATTGATACCATCTCGTTTGAGTTGCTCATGTGGAACTTCTTCTACCAAAATGATCAGATCTCCAGGTATTCCTCCACGTGCTGCGGCATTTCCTTTACCGCTCATGGATAGCTGCATACCTTCACTGACACCTGCAGGAATATTGATAGTGATTGTTTCTTCACCTCTTGTCAATCCTTCCCCTTTACATGTCTGACATTTGGCAGTGATTTCGACACCTTCTCCATTACAAGTCGGACAAGTACTGGTCGTCTGCATCTGTCCCAATATGGTATTGGTGACTCTTCTTACAGAACCGGATCCGCCACATGTGCTACAGGTATGATAAGAGGATTTGTCTTTTGCTCCAGTCCCTGTACAGGTACTACAGACAACTTGCTTGTTGACTTTAACCTTTTTTTCGGTCCCTTTTGCGATTTCGTCGAGGGTCAATTTGACTTTGATACGTAGATTACTTCCTTTTTGGACACGACGACCTCCTCCTCTGGAACCTCCTCCGAAGAAGCTTTCAAATGGATTTCCACCTCCGAAGATATCACCAAACTGACTGAATATGTCATCCATATTCATACCGCCTCCGCCACCAAATCCGGATGCAGAATTTCCTGCGTGACCAAATTGGTCATACCGTTGGCGTTTCTCAGGGTTACTTAATATTTCATAAGCTTCGGCAGCTTCTTTGAACTTTTCTTCCGCTTCTTTATTGTCGGGGTTTTTATCGGGGTGATATTTGATCGCTAGTTTACGATACGCAGATTTTATCTCTGCTGCATCTGCACCACGGGCTACCCCTAATATATCATAATAATCTCTCTTTGACATTGTCTTCCTTATTATTTACCTACGACTACTTTTGCATAACGGATCACTTTGTCATTGAGGTAATAGCCTTTCTCAACAACATCTACGACTTTATCTTTTAAATCTGCTGAGGGAGCAGGAATGGAGGTGATCGCTTCTTGAAACTCAGCATCAAAAGGGAGTCCGATAACTTCCATCTCTTTTAGACCTTCTTGCTCCAATATCTTTCTGAATTTGGTGTTGACCAGGTCAATACCTTCTTTGACTCCCTGAACATCTGGAGCTGTCTCTATGGATTTCAATGCTCTGTCAAAATCATCCAATACAGTTAATAGCTTGGAGATAACTTCCTTTCCTGCAGACTGTATTAATTCGACACGCTCTCTTGACGTACGCTTCTTGTAATTGTCAAACTCTGCAAATAATCTGGTGTACCTGTCCTGAGCATGTTGTAATTGTTGCTCAGGTGTTACTTCTTGTCCCGGAGTCTCTACATTTTCATCTGTAGTATTTCCACTTGTTTGATTTTCATCTAAAGGAGTTTGTTGCTCCTCGTTTATATTTTCTTTTTCGCTCATGATCCGGATATAAAAAATACTTTAAATTTGTTAAAATACCTGCTGATGCTGGATCAAAGTTACTGCCAAACCAAAAAAAAAGACAGCTTGTCAGTTTATGTTGAACACGAACTAACAATCTGTCTGAATTTTAGGATATGTGTCAGTTTTTTGCGGACTATATCTCCACATTGTCATGCAATGCGCCATCTGCAGTCTTAAGAATGCGCGCAGGCATATTGCGAATGATCTGATAGTCATGTGTCGCCATGAGTACTGCAGTCCCAGATGAAGCAATATCTCTTAATAACAAGACAATCTCTTCGGATGTCGCAGGATCCAGATTGCCGGTGGGCTCATCGGCAAGGATGATCTCTGGGTTATTCAATAAAGCACGAGCAATCACAACACGTTGCTGCTCACCACCAGACAGCTCGTGTGGCATCTTCTTTAATTTGGAACGTAAGCCTACTTTCTCCAGTACGTCGAGCATACGGTTCTCAATAAGACCTTTTTCTTTCCAACCTGTGGCTTTCAGTGCAAATTCTAGGTTTTTTTCAATGGTCCTATCGTTCAAAAGATGGAAATCCTGAAAAACAATACCTAATTTACGTCTCAGAAAAGGTACATCATTGTCATGTAATTTACGGAGATCGAATCCTGCGACCATTCCCTCACCATTCCCGATATAAAGATCGCCGTAGATTATTTTTAATAAACTACTTTTTCCGCTTCCGGATTGACCAATAAGGTATAAAAATTCGCTCTGGTCTATTTTAAGATTGACATTTGACAGTACTAAATGTTTCTGTTGATAGATATCAACATTTTTTAACGTTATTACGGTATTTCCTATCATCTTTACTTACAGTTCTAATTTCTTGATTTGACCAAAAGGAAGTTCATTAACCACCTTCATGATATACTCCATCTTATCTCCCAGACCTATTTTCTCTAGAGATTTGTCAGGCCGGTCCACTCTAAAATAAGCTAATAGCGTGAATTCGTCATCTCTAAGCTGCACATAGTCTGGTATTTTTGCTACTCCTTTTACTTTAACGATATACATATCAACACAAAGTTAGGATTTTTTGATAAACCTGACTTACGATTACTAAAATAAAGCTATCCTTACGGGTTTGCAAATAAAAAGTCCAATGTATTTACGCCATCTGCATAATCATCCAACATCGGGCATTGACTTTCACCAAAGCCGAATGTGGGAATTATAGTCTTGAGCGGTATGCCAGTCGTGATACATTGGATCTGTTGCGACGCTGTATTTAGCAATTCTTCGACCTGTTGGACATTGTCATACTCCTGAAAAAAGAGTACGGCAAGGGGGGAGGCTATTCGCTGATCCTCTTTGAGCAACAAGAATCCGTTGTCGAAGTGACGGTCTTTGTTAATAAGATAAATCGACTTGTTGTAATCGTAATTATTGTGGTACTTGAAATGATCTCCAATCTGTGTAAAGTGCTCGATGCCTTCAAAAAGATGAGCAACGTCATACCCTTTGGGTACAAGTATCTTGGAGACAGATCGGCAACCCAATCCGAAATAATCGAAAATGTCATGCCCCAGCTTTGCAAGGTCATCACTTGATTCCTCTCCAGAGAGTACGGCTATTGAATTTCTATTCTTACGGATGATATGGGGCTTTTTTCCGAAGTAATATTCAAAATATCGGGAACTATTGTCACTGCCAGTGGCGATGACTAGATCAAAGTCCCGAAGTCTCTCTACAATCGCGAATCGGTCGGCAAATCGGGGTTCGATATCTACTAACAGGCGAAGTAGAGCCGGAGTGAGATTGGCGTCGTCAGAAGAAACTTTGATGTGGGCCTTAAAACCCGCGATCAGTACACACAGGAGATCATGAAACCCTACTAAAGGGATATTGCCCGCTAGCACAAGTCCAACTGTTTTGTCGGATGTCAGATCTGGATAGGGAGATAGCCAGGTAGTCAGCTTATCCTCTTGCAGGTTCCTGGCAATTGCCGATATGGCCTGCTCTACATTTGAAGCTGTATACCATGGATTTTTAAATGCCGCCTGAGCGATGGTTTCTGCTAAATATTCGGGTGCTTTTTGCAGTTGGCGCCCCAACTCAGCAAAGGCTTTAATACGTTGTTCTTTTGTCAAAATCTTTAATTCTTCTTTATTTAAAGCATCAAATTGTACTATCTTTGTATAAGCAAAGAGGTCATCTACTGATTATTGCTTTAAAATCTATACGATTAATAGTCTAATATATTATCTTTGCATTACAAAAATAGTTTATTTATCAGAATTGAGAGGTTATAAATGGCGATTAAAATTACAGATGAATGCATTAACTGTGGAGCTTGCGAACCAGAGTGCCCAAATAATGCGATATATGATGCGGGAGTGAGTTGGAAATTCTCAGATGGAACTTCTTTGGATGGAATCATTGATTTTGGAGATGGAGTAACGTTGGATGCTGGAGAGACTCAAGATGCAATATCTAATGAAGTGTATTATATTGTCTCGGACAAGTGTACGGAGTGTGTCGGCTTCCATGATGAGCCTCAATGTGCTGCCGTGTGCCCAGTGGATTGCTGTGTAGATGATGAGGATATCCGTGAAAGTGAAGACGAGCTTTTAGCAAAAAAAGCTTGGCTACACGGTGAATAATGTAATCTAAAATATTTTTAAAAGGCTTATTTCAATTGAAATAAGCCTTTTTTTGTTGTGTGAGTAGCATCGTGGTGAAGTGTATCAGAATGTTAAACTGCTTGTGTTAATTGGGAAACTGTGAGACAACAGCCTTTTTTGAGGAGATATTTTTGTTTGATTTTTGGATTTATATCCTAATTTATACGATCTGAATAAGGAGCTCAGACGAATAAAATTTGTCTATCGCCGTAGAATTTTTATTTTTGTTCATTAAATAACCTTAATAAATACTGAATGTTTAAATCAAAAATGGGTCTTTTGACCCTTGCAATTCTTTCAATAGCCACGATTTTAACCGTTGTGTACGAGTTTGAATGGGTGCGTATTTCGCCTGCCTTTATGATGGTTGTTCGTTGGATAGTAGGGGTTGTTTTAGTCATCACCGCATTACGACGTAAGAATCTGACGACTTGGATTTTGACCTGTATGATACTGGGTATCTTTGTAGGGATAGACTTTCCTAATTTTGCAATCGCTTTACAGCCTTTGAGTAAAGGTTTTATCAAGTTGGTGAAGACGATAGTTGGTCCGATTCTGTTTGCCACCTTGGTATATGGTATAGCTGGCCACTCTGACCTGAAACAGGTGGGACGTATGGCTTGGAAGTCAATGTTGTACTTCTTTTGTGCAACGACCTGTGCTATTTTTATCGGACTTGCCGCCATCAATATTACGCAGGCAGGGGTAGGGATTGATATCCAACATATGCCACATGAAGAGCTACCAGAGAAGAAAGTAAATCCTGATCAGGTCGCATTGGACCATATGCCTGAGCATGTACATGGCGTATATAAATTTACGGCATTCTTCAGGGATTTATTTCCGGAAAATATCGTGAAATCGGTATATGAAAATCAAGTTTTACAGATTGTGGTCTTCTCTGTCCTATTTGGGATAGGTCTTGCATTGGTGGAGGAAAAGAAACGAAAGCCATTGGTAGCCTTTACGGAGAGCTTATCGGAAGCAATGTTTAAATTTACGAATATCATCATGTACTTTGCACCCATAGGGGTGGGGGCAGCGATGGCTTATACTGTGGGACACCTGGGAGTCGACATCCTCAAAAACTTATTTATGCTGTTGGCAACCTTGTATCTGGCACTTATTGGTTTCTTGCTATTGGTCTTGTTGCCAGTCGCGCTGTACCTCAAGGTGCCTGTACTGAAGTTTATCAATGCGATTAAGGAACCTGTCTCGATTGCTTTTGCCACGACAAGTTCAGATGCAGCTCTCCCAAAGGCGATGAGTGCTATGGAGCGTTTTGGCGTACCGCGTCGTATTGTTTCATTTGTGATCCCCACAGGATATAGTTTTAACCTGGATGGAACGTCATTGTACTTGTCATTAGCTTCTATTTTTGTAGCGCAGGCGGCAGGTATGCATCTTTCGCTCGGCCAACAACTGTTGATTGCCTTCACACTGATGATTACATCCAAGGGGGTAGCTGCCGTGCCACGGGCATCGTTGATAATCTTGATCGCTACCGCTGATCAATTTGGATTGCCAGTATTTGTCATTGCCGCGATTTTGGGTATTGATGAATTGATGGATATGGCAAGGACGTCTGTAAACGTCATCGGAAATTGTCTGGCGACTATTGTCGTCGCAAAGTGGGAAGGTGAGTTTGATGAAGAAGCCCCTTATCGGACAGACGACCCTGATGCGCTGTAAAACAATAATGATGATGATGGAAAAGGCCTGAAGAAATTCAGGCCTTTTCTATTGTAACAATGAGTTGAACTATAACGATTTCGGAAATTGTGCAATCGGTTGTGTGTCTCTAATCTGCTTTCATAATTGCTATATTTAGCAGGCAGTAACCTAATATGATATTCAAATCCTTCAGAAAAAGTCTGTTATCGTATCAACTGGAGGACAATGTACATAGATGGCGAAATAAAATTATAAAATCGGATGAAAACAAACTTATATATCGCCCTTTTGGCTGTGGTAAGCATGCTGAATATGCAGTCTTTAGAAGCGCAATGGACTGGGCCTAAGCAAAAACCTAAACATAGAATAGATGTAAAATATGGACCTCTTGTACCTGCACACCGTACAGATACGAGTATGCAACGATTTCGCGAATATGGATTAGGACAGTTTATCCATTGGGGGCTATATGCGATCCCAGGGAATGAATGGGAAGGAGTCAGTGCTAGAGGAGGAGCGGCTGCTTCTGAATGGATCAGAACCTGGAGTGGTCCCTCGGCTCCTAAAGACTGGAAAAATACTTATGATAATTTGTATAAGCAATTCAATCCAAAGGATTTTGATGCGAAAAAATGGGCTGCTCAAGCGAAAGAGATGGGTGCGAGGTACGTAATTTTTACTACTAAGCATCACGATGGGTTTGCATTGTGGCCTACTCAATATTCAGATTATAACATTTCGAAGTCTCCCTACAAAAACGACATTGTGAAGGAAGTGGTGGAGGCCTATACTGCGGCTGGAATCGACGTATATCTCTATTTTTCTATTCTAGAATGGAACAATCCGGATTACATGGGTAAGGAACCGATAACGGAACAAGAAAAATCTAAATATAATAAGTTTCTGATGTATACCAAGAATCAGCTATTGGAACTGTTGACAAACTATCCCCAAATTAAAGGGTTTTGGTTTGATGGCACGTGGGACCAATCGTGGATCAAAAACTATGACTTTACCTATAAACTTGAACAGGAACTACGGGGTAAGCATCCTGGTCTGATCATCGGCAGTCGCTTTCGTAATGATGAGTTTGGGAAACGGCATTTTGACTCAAACGGCGATATGCTGGGCGACTATGAGCAAGGGTGGGAACGGAAGTTACCGGCAGAGTATAGTTGGGTGGATGGTCGTGATTGGGATTGTGTGATGACTATACCACCCAACGGGTGGGGATATATGAAGGACTGGACAGGACTGTATACGAAGACTGTGGACGACTTGATCGATATGCTGATGCACTCGGTCTCTATGGGAGGGAATTTTGTTTTGAATTTTGGCCCCGATGGAAATGGTCGTATGCACCCTGGAGAGGACAAGCTGGCTAAGGAGTTGGGCGAATGGATGAAAATAAATGGTGAGGCTGTCTATGGAGTCAAATATGCAGGCTTAGCACCTTCTAAATACGGTTATTTTACAAAGAAGGATAGTCAGGTATATCTAACGATATTCAATCGACCGCTAAATAATGTAGTCCGTATTGCCATCAATAAGAAAGCAACCGAAATCCCGGTAAGTGCGTCACTTCTGATCAACGGTCGATCTCTGATGCTCAAGCGCAGTGATATTGGGATAGACTTGGATAAAAATATGTACTATGATGTGACCCTGCCACAAGATTTCCTTTCAGAGAAGCCTTTTGTGTTAAAAATACAGACGCAAAAGGGAGACGTAAAGATGGATAAACTGATGGATGCCAAAATGTAGGCTCTACTCTTGGGGCTTTATAGGCTGCCCACATCTCTTGGGCAGCCTATTTCTCTAAAAAATGGAGGAATGAACAGGCGTTTACTTCTTTCATCTTATCGTCACCGTCTTGATAAGGATAGATGTAGTGAAGTTTTTTAATTAAAATTTAGAGAGGCGGGGCCAAACTCTTCAAAAAAGATAGAATCGCGATTTACTCCTTTTTCAGTCAAGTACCCAACATGCTTCTTAATAAATGGAGCCGGACCACAGATATAAAATTGGGCTTGTGTGTACAATAACGCGTTAGGTAATTGATCAAGTGAAACCCATCCCTGATGTATATGGTTTTCGTGGACTTGTACATTGTCGTAGAATATATGCTGTTTAACATTCGCATTGTTCCGTCCAATTTCCTTGATTCGATCTTTGAATGCATGCACTTGCTCATTCCGACATCCGTGGATCCAAGTGATGGGTATATCAGTTTTCTGTACGGTTAAAGCTTCTAGCATGGCCATCAGAGGAGTCTGCCCTACGCCGCCACTGATAAATACCTGAGGCCGATTGCTCTCATGCTTTAATGTGAAATTTCCTGCCGGCGCGCTGAGCTCAATGTGATCCCCCTCCTGGGTGTGAGTATGTAGTCTATTGCTGATCAGACCATCAGGATGCTGGCTGCCCGTTTCTTTCTTGACTGATATTCGGTAGTAAGTACCATTTGGCGCACAAGATATACTGTATTGACGTGGCTGAATCAGATTCAATTGGGGGAGGAATAAGCGAAGACTGATGAATTGTCCAGGGTGAAAATCGGCTACTGGACCACCGTCTGAAGGGTAGAGGTAGAACGAGGTAATCTCTTCTGATTCTTCTTGTTTTTTGTCAACGCGGAAGGGTCTCCATCCCGACCATCCACCTTTCTTTTCAACCTGCTGGTTGTATAGTTTTTGCTCATGACCGGACATGAGGTCTGCGAGCTGTTTGTAAGCTGTCGCCCAAGCCTCCAGCAGTGCTGGGGTGGCGGCCTCGCCTAATACTTCCTGTATGGAGGCGATGAGGTGCTTGCCAACGATACTGTAATGCTCCGGGCGTATTGCCAGACTGGTATGTTTATGTCCGATACTGTCTACCACAGGGAATAGTACCGATGGATCTTCGATATGCTCTGCATAGGCCAGGACTGCCATCGCTAATGCAGTCTGTTGCTTTTGATTCTGCTGATTGCCCATGTTGAAGATATTTTTTAGTTCGGGGTTGTGTGCAAACATACGGCTGTAAAAATGCGTGGTCAGCAAAATCCCGTGTTCCTTAAGTACGGGGACAGTGGCCTTTACAAGGTCTTTTTGTTGTTGGGTCATCATATCTATCGTGTTTAATAGAAGAGTTTTTTGTCTTCTATTTTGTTAAAAAAATGCTATTTGTATAGCGTTAAATTTCCTTTAATTAATTCCAGGTTGAATTGCCCAATAGTTGTCTTTTTGAGCATTATACTGAGCTGATTTCTGACCTTTTTGAAATCGTTGTGCAGTGGACAGGGATTTTTCTCTGAACAGTAGTCCAAGCCCATGCCGCATCCAATAAAGATCGCCTCGCCATCTACAGCTAGCACGATATCAGCAATCGGTTTTTTGAGTCCTTCTGGGGTAATGAAAAAACCACCATGGGGACCTTTAGAGGACTGGATCAATCCTTCTTTGCTTAAATTTTGAAGAATTTTGCCTAAGAATGGTTCGGGAGATTTGACTTTTTCAGCAATCTCTTTTATTCCGACTTTCTTTCCTTCATGCGAACATTGCGCAATGTAAAAAACAGCGCGGATAGCATACTCACATGTCTTCGAAAAAACACCCATTCTGATTTAATTTAATATGTGACCAAACGTGTAAAGATACATATCTAATTGTTATTTATAATATTCTCTACACGATCAAGACGATCATTTTTGTGTATAGTCAATCGTACGATGGTATCCGCTATGGCGGTAAGATCGTGAGGTACATGAGGTCCAAGACTGATCAGTTGGCCTGCTTTCATCTGCTGCTGTTGACCTTGGATTCCTAAAGTAATCTCTCCCTTGAGGATGTGAATGAGGATGGAGAATGGGCTTTTGTGTTCAGCCATCACTTGACCAGCGGCTATACATATCCTGACTTCTTTACTAGTAGGTGTTTCTAGTAATAGCTTGATTGCTGGCTTTGAACCTCCATAAATGATGTCTTCATAAAAGGAAGTAGATTGATAATCTTTGGTGTCCATGTTGGATATGTTTGTTACTATGATAGAACAAATGTATGGAATAAATAATAGAAGAGTTTAAACTCTTCTATTATTTATGTATTCTGATATACCGATGACAAATATAGGGTTAGCGGAGCGCCTGATCGAAATCTGAAATAATATCGTCTATGGTCTCAAGTCCCACGCTTATACGGACTAAGCCGTCTGTAATGCCGGTCTGTAATCTGATTGCTGTTGGTATTCCGGCATGGGACATAGAGGCGGGGTGGGAGACTAAGGTATCTACTGTACCTACCGATACGGCACGGGTACAGATCTCAAGTTTGTTCACAAAGTCTATTGACTTCTGATATCCTCCCTTTAGTTCGATGCTCATGACGGATCCAGCATGCCGCATCTGCTTTTGGCTAATATGATAGTCTGGATGTGTAGGTAGCCCATTATAGTGCACTTGTGATACTTCTGGATGGGTGGTCAGATAGAGGGCTACATCCATCGCATTTCGACAGTGCTGTTCCATACGTAATGATAATGTCTTGATACCTTGTAATACGAGAAACCCATCGAAAGCATTACTGTTTGTACCTAACAATTTGTGTGTATGATGGATGTGGCCGTTCATCGCTTGAGGATCTAGACCTATCAGCACGCCACCTATTGCGTTTCCATGTCCGTTGAGAAATTTGGTTGTGGAATGAAATATGAAGTCCACACCATATTTAAACGGCTGCTGTAAGTAAGGGGTAGCGAAGGTATTGTCTACTGAGACCAGTTTGTCATATTTTTTTGAAAGTTGAACGATCTGCTCGATGTCCACGCACTGCATCGTTGGATTTGCAGGTGACTCGAAGTGTACCAGCTTTATTTCAGGGGTATTTTTTAAAAGATCTTCTATCTGGTTACTATCTGTCATATCCGAAAAGTAGGACTTAATTCCAAATCGGGGTAGTAGCTTGGTGATAAATTCGTGCGTCCCACCATATAGGGATGGAGTGGCTAATATAGCATCACCAGCGCGAAGGCAAGATATGAACAATGTAGACATAGCCGCCTGTCCGCTTGCGGTTAAGAGGGCATAGGCCTTTAGTGGCTTGCCCTCTGGGTCTACGATATTCCAAGTTTCAAGATCGGCAATGGCCTGCGCTGTGGTGTCTGTGGTCGGATTGCCGAATCTGGAGTAGATGTAGCCATTCTCTTCCCCGGTAAATCTTCGCATCCCCTGCTGAGCACTGTCAAATGTAAAAGTGGACGTCGCATAGATGGGGGGGATGTGGGCATAGTTGTCGTTACGATGTTGCTGGTGTATGGATAGCGTGCCGAAATCAATTTTGCTGTCGTTCATATGTCGGTAGGTATAGGGTTAGCTTGTTTTAAATTTATCTACTTTAGAGAATGGTCCTAAATCGTGCGTCTCTTGTTGACTTTGATCGTACCTACTAAAGTTAAGGAGAAATGATCGTAAAATTATAATAAAGGATATTTTTATCTTTTATTGTTTATATATTTGATTACGTAGATTTAACATTTGGCGATATAGAAGCAGGAACATACTATGGAAAAGAAAGATATAACATCATTGGAGGAGATTAGACTATTGGTCGATACCTTCTATGGTAGGGTTCGGTTGGATGGCTTGATAGGTCCTATATTTGAGCGCCTACTTAAAGACAGATGGGAGGAGCATTTGAAAAAAATGTATGCTTTCTGGCAGACATTGCTGCTGGAGGAGCATACCTACTTTGGTAGTCCCTTCCCGCCTCATGCTGCTATGTCACTCAATAGCTCACATTTCGATACTTGGCTGGGAATGTGGCGTGCAACAGTTTATGAATTTTTTCAAGGCGCGAAAGCTGATGAGGCTGTCTTGAGGGGCGAGAAGATGGCGGCGATGTTTCTGTCTAAAATTGAGTATTTTAATAACTTGCAGTCGAAGCCGCTTACCTAAAGCTGTCCTCCCTACTTTCAATCTTTATACGTACACCATTGGGATAAATAACCTCAACATCGTTTTTTCTGTTGATCTTATCGATTGTTATGCCAAAGAAGTCTCCTGCGTCGCCAGTATGTTATATATTTAGTTCTCCTTCAAATAAAGAGTATGATCGAGGGCAGAGTGCACCGATTGCAAACTTATATTTCGCAAATGGTAGGCAAGATCTATCATCGGCACAAACTGATGATTACCTTCTTCTGCCAATTTTCTAATTAGCGTTGCCCTTTCTTCTGCTTTTTATGAAGATGGCTCCGTATGAGCTTCGAATTTCCATCGGCGTGGCTCGAAGCTAACTCCAGGCCAACTCAATGAAAACTCGCGGAAGGGGCGAAGTTGGTAGGTATTTAAGCCTAACTTTACTCCGGCTATGCGGTGGCTATAAACAAGAATGGCACAACAACGACTATAGGATGAGCCTAGCTTCACACAAGGATGACTAAGGGATGAGCCTAGCTCGAGCCTGCAATGACTATAGGACGAGCCTAGCCCGACACAAGGATGACTATAGGATGAGCCTGTCTATAGACTGCCTAAGCACTGGTCTGACCCTAGTCTCACATACCGATGACTATAGGAAGAAACTACCGATAGTTTACAGAAAAGGTACGGAACATCTACGAACCGGTAGTAAGTGGCTAGTAGGGAAGGTACACCTCTTTAGTAAGTCTCCATTATCTTCTAAAATCCGTTATAATAGCTTTAACAACAATACTCATGTATCCTTTGTATATAAAAGGATACCTTCTTTTTTGGAATTTAAAATCTTACATTTACTCACAGAAGAATTATAATAAACCTATGACTGATTTTAAGTCTCTATCTGAAGAACAACTGGTTCGACTATTACAAGACGGAGATCAACGTGCTTTTAATGAAATCTACAAGCGCCACTGGTCGGGTATATTTCTCGTGGCCAAGAACCGACTTGGAAGCGAGGATGATGCGTATGAGGTTGTTCAAAATATCTTTCTTGGTCTTTGGCGAAAACGGTCATCATTTGAATTGAATAAAAATTTTTCGGTCTATTTTGCAGTAGCAACCAAGTATGAAGTCCTAAAATCTATCTCCAAACAAGGCCATTTGGACCATCATCGGAATGTATTGCGTCAGGAAATGTCAGAGCGAGATGATTCTACGCTTCGAGAATTGGAAATAAAGGAATTTATGGAGTCATTGGATGAATCGATCCGTCGGCTTCCTGAAAAGTGTCAGCTCGTATTTCGTCTGCGGGTGGAGAAGGAATATAGCCAAAAGGAAATTGCTAAAGAACTTGATATTTCCGAAAAGACTGTCGAGGCCCATCTCAGTAAAGCTAGAAAGCATCTTCGTAATGATTTGAATATCGTTACCATCTTGCAATTAGCCTGTTATTTTAAAATTTTTTAATACGGACTAAGGGATATCTCAGATTCAAGGGGCTTATATGTATAGCCCCTTTATTATGACGTATAAACCTAATTCCGAGAGATTAAAATATTTAGCCGATAAATGGCTTGCAGGTACCATTTCAACGGAAGAGAAAATAGAGTTTGACGAGTGGTACTTATCTTATGAAGATCATCTGGTTGAAGATTTTTCGGCCGAAAGACTTCAAGCAATCGAATCTGAGCTTTATTGGAGTATCCAGGCCAAAGCTGAAATGAATCAGTCCGAGCAACATCACCGTGCCTATCATTTTAAAAAAGTATGGTACTGGGCGGCGGCGATTCTTGTGATTATCGGGATCGGTGGATTCTTCTACACGCAACAACAAACACCAGCGACCACTGCTGAGGTAGCTATCATAAAGCCAGGCTCTGAGAGAGGTAATCTACGGCTAGGGGATCAACAGGCTTATAATTTGGATGGTCTGAAAAATGGAGTGTTAGAAAATAGGGATGGGATCGAGATTGTCAAAACAAAAGAAGGAGAAGTCAGCTATATACTTCGGGAAAAAGGAGCTTTAAATCCGAAAAATATCATTGAAAGCAGTATCTCTACACCGAATGGAGGACAGTATAAAATACAATTGAGTGACGGCACCCGTATCTGGTTGAATGCCGCGTCAGAGGTAAAATTTCCAATAGCTTTTGTGGAAGAACAACGTGTCGTGGAATTACAGGGTGAGGCCTATTTTGAAGTTGCTAAGGACAGAAAGCGGCCTTTTATTGTCAAGACGGCAAAGGAAAAAGTAACCGTATTGGGTACGCATTTCAATGTAAATGCCTATCGAGAAGAAGCTGTTTCCAAAGTATCACTCCTAGAGGGAAAAGTACAGGTGGCCGCACACCAAAGTGATTATAGTACCCGTTTGCAACCAGGTCAGCAGACGGTCAACGGATCCGGCACTGTGCGGGTAGAGTCTTTCAACCCTGAAGAAAGTATAGCCTGGAAAAATGGAGATTTTGTATTTAATAACGAGACGCTGGAACAAGTGATGCTAAAGGTAGGACGATGGTATGATGTGAATGTAGAAGTGGATCCCTCTATTGCAAAAATCCAGATTTGGGCATCGATTTCCAAGTCTGAACAGATTGATAAAGTACTGCGACTGGTCCAACTGGCCAGTGACCAGATTACATACCGTATTGAAGGAAGGAGGGTGTATATGATGGCCAAGTAAGAAAAATAGACTCCAAAGAATATGTAAATAAGCTAGAGAAGGTTGAAGGCTTCTCTAGCGGTATAGCAATATTCTACATTGAACACCAGGTAAGTATTACCAATGTAAAACCTTATTACTAACCAAATATAATGAAAATAACCTCTAATTATAAGGCGGAAGGCTATCGTGTGTATTCTCCCGTCCTAAAATTCCTAATTGTGATGAAACTCATTACATTACTTATGATAGTGACCCTCTGTCAAGTGCATGCTCATACAGATGCACAATTGCTGACTTTGAAAGGGAAAAATACCAAGCTAACAGATATCTTGAAGGAAGTCAAGAAACAGACCAAATATGATGTGATTAGCGAGACAGGCATAGTCGCTGCTCTACGTGTGGCGGAGGTCAATCTTTATAAAGTGCCTTTGGATAAGGGACTTAGCAGTATACTTACACCACTCTCGCTCTCGTTTGTAATCGAACAGAATGCGGTCATCATAAAACGTGCAACACCTTCGCGGAGAGCCAAAGAGGCTCCGGTTGTTGAGATTCAGAAAAGTATCCATGGGAAGGTCGTGGACGCTAAAGGTCAGGCGCTGGCCGGGGTGACAGTTAAAGTCAAGAACGGAGCGAGCATGTCAACGGATCAAAATGGAGAATTTCAGATGAATGCCAGGAATGGAGACGTACTGACGGTGGAATTGCTAGGATTTGAAGCGCAGACAATCTCCATTGGGACTCAAACCAACTATTCGATAACGATGAAGGAGAAGGTTGACGCACTGGACGAAGTGGTAGTCGTAGGGTATGGTACGCAAAAAAGAACAAGCCTGACAGGGGCGGTTTCAGAAATAAAGGGTGAAGAGTTGGTGCGGCGACCGGTATCTAATTTGCAGCAGGCTTTGCAGGGGCAAGTCGGCGGCCTGACAGTCCTGGATCAAGGTGGGGCACCGGGTAAACCCAATACGACTATGCGGGTGAGGGGAGTCACAACGATAGGGAATAACAATCCATTGGTGATTGTTGACGGGATTGAGCAATCAATGGATTTTGTAAATCCCAATGATGTGGAGAGCATGTCTTTACTGAAAGATGCGTCGTCTACCGCAATCTATGGATCCAGGGCAGCTAACGGTGTATTGTTGATTACAACAAAACGTGCCAAAGAAGGAGGATTAAATGTCGGTTATGATGGTTTTTTGGCTTTGCAGAAGGCTGTCAATACACCAGAACATATGGCATTGGAAGATTACATGCGGATGCAAAATACGGCCTATACGAATGTAGGCTCCAAACCAAAATATACCGAAGAGCAAATTAATGAATACGTCAATGCGACAGATCGGGATAAATTTCCGATGCCGAATACCTGGTTTGATGTCATGTTTAAAACGGCTCCTCAGATCAATAACAATATTTCATTGAGTGGTGGAAATGAAAGTTTTAAGGGACGAGTGAGCTTTAGGCAGCAAGATCAGCAAGGGCTGGTGAAAAATCTGAACGCACAGCTCTATGACTTTAGGACAAATGTAGATATCAGGATATTGGATAATCTGAAGATGTCTTCAGATCTTAACTATCGGTATAGTAAGAATACAGGTCCTGCCGATCAGTTCAATATTTTTAATATTATGCTTCATGCATCACAATGGACTGTGCCGCAGTATCCAGATGGAAGCTATGGTGTCAGCCCTCAAGGACGAAGCCCCATGGTGGAAAATGAGCTTGGAGGATACAATCGTCAAGCATCTGATTTTATCTTGGGTAATTTCAAAGCAGATTGGGAGATAGTTGATGGATTGACGTTGACGGGGCAGTTTGGCCTGCGCAGCGAAATGCAAGCCATGAAAAATTATCTAAATAGCTACGAGATAAGGGACTATTATAATCCTGACTTGGTAAGGGTCTCTGTACCCTTGAACAATCTGGATGAAAAACGTAATGCAAATAAAGAATACACAATCAATGGTCTCTTGAATTATAAGAGGACATTTAACACCGTACATGATTTCAGCAGTTTGCTGGGATACTCACAGATTCGGAATTATGGAAATACCCTAAGTGCTTTTCGTCAGGGATTTTATAATAATGATCTACAATCTATCGGACAAGGATCTAACGACGCAACTAAAAGTAATAACGGTGGAGAGTTGGAGTGGGCCTTGCAGTCCTATTTTGGAAGAGTCAATTATGGATATGCCAATAAATATCTATTTGAGGCGAATGGACGCTTTGATGGCTCTTCCCGTTTTACAGGTAATAATGTTTATAGTTTCTTTCCCTCATTCTCGGCAGCCTGGCGCTTGTCCCAAGAGGATTTTTGGTCTGGTTTGACAGATTATGTAGACGAGTTTAAGATTAAAGGCTCTTGGGGTAAAGTAGGTAATCAAGCAGTCGATTTGTATAGCTATTATTCAACACTGGCACTGATCAACTATTCCTTTGGTGAAAAACCTGTTCAAGGTTATACACTGACGAAGCTTGCAGACCCTAATATCACATGGGAAACCACGACCCAGCGAAATATCGGTATCGAGACCTCTTTTTGGTCTAATAAGATGTCGTTTAGTGCAGACTATTACCATAAGCGGACAGAGGGTATCTTGTTAGTATTGCCCATTCCCGCTATTTTGGGGTTGACGCCTTCAGCACAGAATGCAGGTAGTGTCGAGAATAAAGGGATTGAGTTTGTATTAGGATATAAAGAGAATTTTGGCGACTGGAAGTTTAATGGAAATGTGAACTTCAATGTCAATAAGAATAAGGTATTGAACCTAGCGGGTACAGGACCCTATATCACAGGGTCGAATGTCGAGTCCATGTTTATCACGGGTGAACAATATCCGATTAATGGATTTTGGGGATATCAAACAGCTGGTTTCTTTCAAACCCAAGAAGAGGTGGCGGCATCGCCAAAGATTGCCACATCGGTACAACCAGGGGATGTCAAGTATACCGATCGAAATAGCGATGGAATTATCAATGCAGATGATATGACGTTTTTGGGCAATTCGTTTCCGACCTATACTTTTGGTTCAAGTCTAGGGTTGGGGTATAAAAATTTTGAATTGAATGTTCTCTTGCAAGGCGCAGCAGATGTATATACCCGCTTATCGGGAGCTTTGGCAGAGATGGGAAATCAAGAAGGATTTACACATGAAATCTACACGAATAACTATTGGACACCGGACAATACGGATGCGCGCTTTCCCAGGCCGACTAAATTTAACCTATTGAACATCCAATCATCGGATAGAATGCTAATCGATGGATCCTATTTGCGTCTTAAAAATGTACAGCTTCAGTATAGTATTCCATCGGAGATGCTTGCCTCTACGTTTATCAAAAGTCTGAAATGCTATGTGTCAGGAACAAACCTGTTGACTATTTCCAAACTCAACGAATGGAATCTGGATCCTGAAACGCCACCTGGTCGGGCAAATTATTATCCGCAAACCTCACTCTATACATTCGGTCTAAAACTGGGCTTTTAAAAAATTAAGAACATGATTATGAAACTTAAAACATATAAATCACTCTTATCACTATTCATTATCTCCGGCTTTGCTTCTTGTAGTGATAATATTTTGGAGACGGTCCCTAATGACCGGATTTCGAATGAGATATTTTGGAAATCAGATAATGATGCGATCAAGGCTAATAATGCCGTGTACAACTCTCTTGATAGTGTACCCTACTATTTTTCTTGGGATGGAATGTCTGATATCGGGCATACCAATATACCATTTAATGAATTTGCAGTTGTTGAAATTGGTCAACACGATGCCTTGAATAGCACCATATTGAATTTTTGGACCCACTCCTATAGGGGAGTCCAAGCCTGTAATTTTTACTTGGATAATGTTGGGAAGATAAAAGTTACCGATCAGAAAAAGATAAACACTTTGACGGCAGAAGTCCGCGCGTTAAGAGCCTATTTCTATATCAAGCTACTGGCTCTATTTGGAGATGTGCCGCTAGTGACCAAGCAATTGTCGCTGGAAGAGGGCAGATCTGCTACACGTGCATCAGCGAGTGACGTAGGCAACTTTATTGTCGATGAATTGGAAGCAGCTGCGGCCGATCTGCCAGAGACGCAAACGGAGGTTGGAAGAATCACAAAGGGGGCAGCATGGGCGATCCAGGCCAGAGCACTCCTGTACCAAGGTAAATATGACCGAGCTGCTCAATCGGCAAAACGAGTGATGGATATGCAGAAATATGAATTGGTACCCTCTTATGAAAAACTATTTACGTATGCTTCGGAAAATAGCAAAGAAATCATTCTAGATAAACAATTCGTAAAAGATACCTATCGCAACAATGTCTTCTCATTAATGGCTCCCTATAGCCAAAGAGCTAGTAATAGCCATTTTGTACCTACCAAAGCTTTGGTCGACTCTTATCAAATGAAAAACGGTAAGTCTATCAATGAAGCAGGAAGCGGGTTTGATCGGGATGAACCTTATCAAAATCGGGACCCTAGACTACGTTATTCTATATTCGTGAAAGGAGATCTACTTCCCGATGGTAAAATCTATAATCCTACTCCCGGAAGCGGTACGAGTGATGCCATAGATTTTACCTACCTATCCACTTCTACTGGATTTAACGTCAAAAAATATATTAATGCAGAAGATCTCGCTCAACCGGCAAATGGAGGTATTAATATTATCTTACTGAGATATGCAGAGGTTTTGCTGACTTATGCCGAGGCAAAGATTGAGCTAAATCAGATAGACGCCACTGTTGTAGAGGCCATCAATCAAATACGACAAAGAGGGGACGTAAAGATGCCTATTGTCACTCTTCAGGGAGATCAAAGGTATTGGCGAGAGTTGGTTCGACATGAACGTAAAGTTGAGCTGGCATTTGAAGGGTTGCGCTATTTTGATATCCGCAGATGGAAGATCGCTGAAGAGGTCATTCCAGGGAAGGTATTGGGAATGACCTATAAGAATGGAAATGGGGACTATGTGACCGAGGAAATACCTTCTTTCAACAAAACTTTCAATGCTGGTCGCGACTACCTATGGCCAATACCGCAAAAAGAAAGAGATATCAATCCTAAACTAAGTAAAAACCCTAATTGGTAAGCAGATGAAAGCGATTGTGAGAAAAACCTGGTTAGCGATACTTGCAGTATTACTAATTAACTATGGATATGCGCAAAAAAAAACCAACATCATTATCGTCTTTATGGACGATATGGGCTATGGTGATCTATCGATAAATGGTGCCCTGGGATACAAAACACCCTACCTGGATCAAATGGCAAGCAAAGGGTTACGATTTACCAATTTTCTCTCAGCACAGGCTACTTGTACAGCATCGAGGGCGGCACTACTCACCGGAAATTACCCTAATCGGATGAATATGTATGGTGCATTTGGTCCCAACTCCAAGATCGGCCTTCATGTATCAGAAGTGACGATTGCAGATATGCTCAAAGAAAAAGGTTATAACACGCATATGATCGGGAAATGGCATCTGGGGAATGAGCCGGATTTTCTGCCGACGCGACAGGGGTTTGACAGTTACTTAGGCTTACCTTATTCGAATGATATGTGGCCTGTAGAATATGACGGTACACCCGCTAAGCCAGGGGGACGTGTCGCACATTATCCGGTGTTGCCCTTACTGCGGATCAATCAGGATATGCAGATACCGGATACCGTAAGCAAAGTGACCAATCTAGAAGCGCAGGCACAACTGACTACCACCTACACGCAAGATGCTGTACGGTATATCAAAGAAAATAAGGATGCTCCGTTTTTTCTCTACTTAGCACATAGTATGCCGCATGCACCTATTGCAGTGTCTTCTAAGTTTAAGGGGAAGTCAGAGCAAGGGCTATTTGGCGATATGATGATGGAGATTGACTGGTCGATGGAGCAGATTTCGAAGGCACTGAAAGAGGCAAAGATCGATAAGAATACATTGATTATTTTTACCAGTGACAACGGTCCTTGGCTCAATTTTGGAAATCACAATGGCAACACGGCAGGCTTTCGGGGAGGAAAAGGGAATAGCTGGGAGGGAGGTGTACGGGTGCCTTGTATAATTTCATGGCCAGCAGTTGTGTCTACAGGTGCGGTCGCCAATCAGCTGAGTAGCACGATTGACATATTTGCGACTATTGCCGATATTGTTCAGTATAACGAACATCCACACAGAATAGACGGGATTAGTTTTTTACCCATTTTGAAAAATGCGAGTAGCGAGGCTCTGAGAAAGGAGTTCTATTACTACTATAATAAAAATGACTTGGAAGCTGTGAGATTGGATCATTGGAAATTGGTACTACCACATGCTTATCGTTCATATGAAAATATACTTCCCGAAGACAATGGCTTTGGAGGGAAGTATGCCAAGGGAACCGTGGATTCGTTAGCACTTTTTGATTTGAGAAGAGATCCAGGTGAGCGTTACAATGTAATCGAAAAATACCCGGAAATAAGAGAGCGTCTGTTGGAACTGGCCGAAAAAGCTAGAGAGGATTTGGGTGATGATTTAACAGACAGAACGGGTGCAAATAGACGCCCGATTGGTCGCATTGAAGAATAAAGAAAAACAGCCGGCAGGTAAATGATATTGCCATATTGGGAACTATTATTTACTTAAACGCTAATCAGTAATTGAACTGTGTATAATGAGCTCATGGTTCCACTGAGCCCATACACGCAATAAATAAAGAATAATAGAATGAAATACACCTCTATGATTACCGCACTGCTTCTCTTTTGGAGCAGTGCAAATGCTCAGCGAAGTCCGAATATAATTTATATCTATGCCGATGATTTGGGCTATGGCGAGCTGGGCTGCTATGGCCAGGAACTTATTGAAACGCCACATCTGGATCGAATGGCAAAGGAGGGGATACGGTTTACGCAACATTATACATCGACTCCGGTATGTGCACCGGCTCGGGCAATGTTGCTGACAGGCAAGCATGGTGGACATTCATATATACGAGGTAATTATGAGATGGGCGGATTTGAAGATAATACAGAGGGAGGGCAGATGCCGCTTCCCGAAGGTACCTACACCTTAGCGCACATGTTAAAGGCGCAAGGATATCAAACAGGTATTGTCGGTAAGTGGGGTCTGGGGATGCATTTTACTACAGGTAGCCCCAATAAGCAAGGCTTTGACTACGCCTATGGTTATCTGGACCAGAAGCAGGCCCATAATTATTATCCGACTCACCTTTGGGAAAATGGCCGCTGGGATACGTTGCGTAATCCATCTGTGGTGCTCCACCAGAACATAACGGCAAAGGACAATAGGGACGAGTTGTTTTCCCAGTTTGAAGGAGCGGAGTATGCCCCAGAGAAGATGACAGACAAAGCTATGCAGTTTATCCAGACTAATAAAGGAAGGCCATTTTTTCTATATTTACCGTATACTATCCCACACGTAGGTTTACAGGCTCCTCAGAAGTGGATTGCTAAATACAAAGGGAAATTTGCAAATGAGAAACCATATTATGGCGAGCAAGGCTACAACCCAAGTGAGTACCCCTTAGCTACCTATGCAGCAATGATTAGCTACTTGGATGAACAAGTGGGACTTATTATGCAGCAATTGAAAGATTTAGGAATCGATGATAATACAATCGTGATGTTCTCGAGTGATAATGGTCCTACTTTTAATGGAGGAGTAGATGCTAAACTCTTCAACAGTACGGGCGGCTTGAAAGGAATGAAGATGGATGTATTTGAAGGAGGAATCCGTGTTCCCTTTATAGTCCGATGGCCGAAGATAATTTCGGCAGGAAAAGTATCCGATTTGCCCTCTGTGCAGTATGATATGATGGCAACATTGGGCGAGCTGACCGGCGGTAAGGTGGGACAGACAGATGGCATCTCTTTTTTGCCAACACTGCTTGGTAAGAGCAATGCGCAGAAAGAAAGAGAATTTATTTATTTTGAATACCCTGAAAAGGGAGGGCAGATAGCAGTTCGTCATAAAAACTGGAAGGGAATACGGGTGAATGTCAGCCAAAATGGAAATGCTCCTTGGATGTTGTATGATTTAGAGAAAGACCCCAAAGAACAAGTCAATGTTGCCTCTAGGTATCCAGCTGTACTTCAGGTATTGGATGATATCGTCAAACGTGAACATCAAAATGCCCATATTCGAGAATGGGAATTTATCAATAGTAAGATGCCCGAAAAATAACCCGAAGGAACCAAGTCTATAAAAGTTTTATGGGCTTGGCTCCATTATACTATTGTGAGGGATGGGAAAGCTAGTTGTCCATCTCTTTGTGCTGTTAAGCGTGTCGTCCATACTAAAATGGTTTGGCAGCCAGTTCACTGATCAGTTTGTGAATACCCAAGATTTTAGCTAAATTTATGATGGCATGGGATAGGGGAAGGACTGATTTTACCCGGATTAAAAACGTAATCATGGAATATCCATATAATCCAAACTGGACAAATAGGAAGGGATATAATCTGCATATTTCGTTCTGATCAATCGGGCCAAGTTAGTAATAGTTGATAAATCAAACCAATCTGTCAGCAGACGGATTCATCACATAAAGTAAATTAAATACGTATGAAAAATAGGATATTTACAGCGCTATTGATACCCATTTTAGTATGTGTATCATGCCAGCCCAATAGTAACTCGGGGTCATCATCTCAGCAGGATAGTACCTTAAAGGATTCTCTAGCCGAGACCTCAGATAAAGGAGGCCTCGAGGTGTCGTTTACTGAAGCTGAGCGATATTTTGTCAACAATACGTATAACAATACAGAGATTGACGAACTTAAAATTGATACACAGGCAGAATTTGATCGTGTATTTGGTATGGCTGCGGTAATGGGGGAAGATGGGACGCCCACTTCCATTGATTTTGCAAAAGAATATGTACTGGCCGTCATCGGGAGAGTGACCGATAAAAAGACAACTATCAAAGCCAATCACGTATTTGTACAAGATGGTAAAGTTGTGTTAAAATATCGGTTGGACGAAGGAGAAAAGCTATCATATACGATACATCCCAACTTGATTATTATCTTAGATCGGAAATATGAAGGGACTGTAGTCTTTAAAAAAGAATAGTCCTAGCTTTATTGTTCAATAGAAAGTAGTCTATTCCGGACTAATAAAGATGCGCCAATCAAACCAGCTTCCTCACCAAGAGAAGATATCTTAAACTGCGTATCGGTATTCACCAGATTGAGTGAGAATTTATTAATAGCTGACAAAATCGGAAGAAGTACGATCGATCCTGACTGGGAAATCTTTCCTCCGAGTACAACGAGCTCGGGGTTAAAAATGTTGAGTAGGATGGCAACGCCTTTACCTATGCGTTCTCCGGCTTTGGAGATTAGATCAATTGATAGCATATCATCGTGTAGAGCGGCTTCTATAATATGAGCCAGTTTGATATCTGAAACATTGGATACATAGTCTGTGAGGATACTTGTGGTACCATGGTTTATTGCGTCTTTGGTTTGTGCAATGAGTGCCAGTCCAGATGCTTCCGTCTCTAAACATCCTTTTTTTCCACAGTGACAAAGGATGTCATTGTTCAAGAAAGGCATGTGTCCAAATTCTCCTGCGAACCCGGACTTTCCAGAATACAATACACCGTTTATAATGATACCCATTCCTATGCCTTCGTCTAAGTTGATAAAAAGAACATTCTTTTCATCCTCAACCACACCTTTGGCATATTCGCCATAGGCCATAGCTCGTGTATCATTTTCAATGAAAACGGGAATGTGAAACCTTTGCTCTAGCATTGCACTGACTGGTTGATTGTTAAAATTAAAGTAGTTGTAGCTATTTCCAGATTTCTGATTGATCCGTCCCGTGAGATTCAAACCCATGCCTATGGTCTTAGATCTGTCGAAACCTGGAATTGATAAAAAGTTGTCAATGATAGCACACAGTGTTTCAAAACATGCAGGTGTATTCTCTAACGTAAAAGGAATATCCCGTTCGATATGGATTATTTCTTCTAGAAAATTCACTATGCCGATATTCACGTGTTGTCGATTGGCCTCGACAGAAAGAAAATAGGCGCAGTCGGGATTCAATCCATATATATTGGGTTTTCGTCCAACCCCATTGAGAATCTTGCCATGATCTAGCATCAATCCTTCTGCTATCAATTCGTTGATCGTCTCGTTGATCTTTGGAATGCTGGTCTTGGTATGCTGGGAGAGATCAGCAATGGTAGCTTTATCTTTTTTGATTAAGTAAAATAGTATATCCTGCTTAAGTTGGGCAGTTTTGTATAATACGGCATTGCTAATGCTTATTCCTTCTCTTAATGGTGAAAATATCTCAACAATTGTCTTCATTCAAAAATAATTTGCTACGCAATAATAGTCATAAAAACCTTAAAAGAGTAATGAATAATGTTGATATAGGGTGTAAATGACTTTTTTTTTGAAAATATATATTATTAAATATGATATATATTAAAATAAATTAAAAAATATAGTTAAATACATGATTATTTTTATAATTTAGATTCGTCAATCTTTTGCATGTTGGATGTCAGTCCGGAGGGGAAGATCTGACGTAAGTAAGTTTTATAATAACCATAATTTATATATGAACCGATCAAAGTTATACAGTGCGTACCTATTGGATAATGTGATACCTTTTTGGTTACGACATTCGTTAGATCTAGAGTTTGGAGGATATTATACCTGCCTGGAAAGAGATGGTCAGGTATACGACACAGATAAATTTGTGTGGCTTCAGGGAAGGGGTGTCTGGACCTTTGCGATGATGTACAATCAAGTGGAGAAAAAAAGAGAATGGTTGGATGCAGCATTGTTGGGGGCAGATTTCCTGCTGAAAAATGGTCGAGATAAGGATGGAAATTGGTATTTCTCGCTGACTCGAGAGGGTGTACCTCTACAGTCTGCTTATAATATTTTCTCGGACTGCTTTGCGGCAATGGCATTTGCGCAGTTATATAAAGCAACAGCAAACGAGGAATATGCTGTAGTTGCTAAAATGACTTTTGAAAATATTCTTAGACGAAAGGACAATCCAAAAGGCCAATACAATAAAACGATTCCTAGAGCTCGAGATCTGAAAGGTTTTTCCTTACCGATGATTCTTTGTAATCTAGTGCTGGAAATCGAGCATTTGTTGGATTTTGATCTGGTCGAAAATACACTGCGAGAGGGGGTGGACGAGGTTATGAATACATTCTACAAGGTAGAGCTGGGTATCATTCTTGAAAATGTCTCTTTGGATGGTAGTATCGTTGATTCGCATGAGGGGCGATTGATCAATCCTGGACATGGTCTGGAAGCCATGTGGTTTGTAATGGATATTGCGACCAGGTGGAAGGATAAATCTCTTGTAGACAGATGCGTAGAAATATCCTTACGATTATTGTCTTATGGATGGGATAAAGAATTCGGAGGAATCTACTATTTTAGGGATCTTAAAGGCTTTCCATTGCTTCAATTAGAATGGGATCAGAAGTTGTGGTGGGTTCATGTCGAAGCATTGGTAACATGCCTGAAAGGATATGAACTTACGGGTAATAGCCAATTAAAGCGATGGTACGAAGTCTTGCATAACTATGTATGGGATCATTTTGTCGATCAAGAACATGGCGAGATGTTCGGGTATCTAGATCGAAGGGGTGATCCTCTGTTTACATCAAAAGGAGGAAAGTGGAAAGGGTGTTTTCATGTGCCTAGAGCGTTGTACCAATTGTGGATAACGAGTGTACGGATCGAAGAGCAGGGGGCTGTGCTTTCTAAATAAGCTTTCATCGAATGACCAATTAGTAAATCAAAATAAATGAATAAATCACAGTCTTACAGGGTTGCGTTGATCTCGCTAGCTGTTCTCTATTTTATGATGGGTTTTGTTACTGTCTTAAATGATACGCTGGTACCCTTTTTTAAGCAAGGATTCGATTTGACCTATTCTCAGTCATCGCTTGTGCAATTCTATTTTTATTTGACATATGGATTGGTCTCCATCCCGGCAGGTAGATTGGTTGACGGGGTGGGGTATAAGAAGGGTATGATCATTGGCTTTCTAATTGCGGCTATAGGGGCATTGCTTTTCTTTCCGGCCTCCCTGTTTCATCAATATGTGCTGTTTCTCAGTGCATTATTTGTGATTGCGATTGGTGTTGTCATGCTCCAGGTCTCTGCAAATCCTTACATTACTGTTCTTGGTTCGGCAGCGACTGCGGCTTCAAGACTGACATTGATTCAAGGGTTGGGATCTATTGGCACGACGTTGGCACCCATTTTTGGAGCTCATTTTATTCTTTCTAAACTTGACAAGACACAGCAGTCTTCAAGTTCTTTGGTCATGCCTTATTTACTTATTGGAGTAGTACTGTTGACTATTGCTTGTTTGGTGTGGAGGCTGCGGCTGCCGGAGGTGAGACATCCGGAAAGCCATCAGGTACGAGTTGGACTAAAGTGGTTGATAAAGAATAACGTACAGTTGAAATATGGGTTGATCGGACTCTTTATGTATGTGGGTGCAGAGGTAACGATCGGTACATACATGACCAACTATATTGCTGATAAGATGGGCATCAGCGAAGCTTCTGCAAATTATTATGTTTCTTACTATTGGGGCGGCATGCTGGTGGGACGATTGTTAGGAGCGTATTTTCTTAAATTCTATAACGCTGCGAGAATATTGATGTATGTCAGTATAGCGGCGGGTAGTATGATTTTGATTTCCTTATGCAGTAACGGTGAGTGGGCGGCGTGGTCGCTGATCCTAGTTGGGCTATGCAATTCGGTTATGTTTGCAACAATATTTTCGCTTTCCGTGAGCGGTCTTGGTGCTAATACGGGTAAAGCATCTGGATTGTTGTCTACAGCAATTGTCGGTGGAGCAGTCATCACCTATCTGCAGGGCGTGCTACGAGATCATTTCTCTTGGTCTGTGGCTTTTATTCTGCCAGGAATCTGTTACCTCGTGGTTTTTCTTTTTGCATATTTCTCTTTTAGAGGAAAGCTCCAAAATGCAACTACCTAAATCAGCTAGACTCTTCTAATAGTGTTGATCTATCTAGAAAAAAATAAGGATTGATTTTTTAGAGTAGCTCCTGCTTTTGCTATGCTTGGAGTGGATCAGCTTATTTATAGCCAATATTATACCTTTCATCCTCTTTTATTGAATATTTATTATTTAATGAAGTTTATTTAATAATATTTTTTAAAAAATATTTGCATAATAAAAAAATATATGCGTTATTTGATTTTATATAACCGATAGTCCATCTAATAATTATGGACATGAATAAACCGCATAAACCCAAATAAAAAATTATGAATAAACTCAAACTACTTAAAGAGGAATGGTCTTGTTCCTGCTGTTTCAGTGTATTCCTTTGGTCTCTTTTTGTTTTGCTACCTACTGGATTGATCCAAGCACAGGGCAACCGCATTGAAATTAAGGGGACGGTGAGGGATGCACAAGCGCCATTAGCAGGCGTTACAGTCATGCTCAAAGACAACGCTACGGTGGGAGCACAGACAGACGCAAATGGTCGTTACAAGTTGAGCGCTCCAGCGAACGGCCGATTGATCTTTTCTATGGTCGGATATAATGCAAAGGAAGTTGCGATTAGTGGGGATAGTGAAATCAATATTACACTTGAGCTGGGGAATGATCAATTGGATGAGGTGGCGGTTGTGGCATTTGGCAAGCAAAAGAAGTCGACAATGGTCGGCGCAGTGACGACGATTAACCCCAAAGAATTAAAAGGACCTACGAGCAATCTAACCACTATGCTTGCAGGGCGTGTTGCTGGTCTTATTGCATATCAACGCAGTGGAGAGCCGGGAAGAGACAATGCAGACTTTTTTATAAGAGGAGTCAACAGCTTCGGAACGGGTAAACAGAATCCGTTGATCTTGGTGAATGGTATTGAAACAGAACCGTACGAATTTTCTAGACTACAGCCTGATGATATTGCCGGGTTTTCGATTTTAAAGGATGCAACAGCGGCTGCGCTATTTGGTGCGCGAGGGGCGAATGGTGTAATACTTGTGACTACAAAATCGGGTTTTGATGGGCAGACGAAGTTTAATGTTCGTTATGAAAATTCCTTATCATCCAATACTAGAAATTTCAAATTTACAGATAATATTACGTACATGAAAACGGCGAATGAGGCCTTTCTGACCCGTCGTCCTTTGAGCCAACCTATCTATAGCCGTGAAAAAATAGATAAGACCGCTATGGGGGCTGATCCCTATCTATATCCGGATAACGATTGGATGGGATTAATGATTAAGAACAATACGCTGAACAGTCGTTTGAATGCCAATGTATCCGGAGGGGGAGCAAAGGCAAATTATTACGTGTCGGGAACTGCGAACGTCGATAATGGAATACTTAATAGGTTGGATTTGAATAGTTTTAATACCAACGTAAAGGCGCGCAATTTTGAATTGCGTACCGATGTGACGCTGAATGCTACCCCCACAACAGAAATTAAGGTGCGGACAACGGGACAGTTTAGTGATTATAACGGTCCAAGGGGCGGTGGCGGAGAGGTGTTCAAACGTATCTTATATGCGAATCCGGTAATGTTTCCGGCAATTTATCCAGCAGCGTATGCGCCGGAAGTGAAGCACCCATTATTTGGCAATGCGTATGTAAATGGGCAGAATTTTTATAACCAACCATATGCCTATGCGCTTTCGGGATACTCGCAGACCAACACGTCATTTGTGTTGGCACAAATGGAAATCAATCAAGACTTAGCTTTTATTACACCAGGCCTGAAAGCTCGTGTGATGGCCTATACAAAAAGGAGAAGTTATTTTGACTTGTCTCGGTCCAATAGTCCTTTCTATTACTCGGCACTGGTCGATCCCGATGAGGGCTTCAGAGGTTTGAAGTATTTGAATGAGGGACAGGGTAGTGAGTGGTTGAGTTATAATGAAGGTGCAAAGGAAGTAAACACCTACAATTGGGTAGAAGGTGCTGTCAATTATAATAAGATCATCGCTGAAAAACATGATTTGGGAGTCATGTTGGTCGGATATATGAGCAATTATCTTCAGGGCAATGCGGGTAGTTTAGAACGGTCATTGCCGCAGCGAAATCTGAGCCTTTCGGGACGTGCGACCTATAGTTACCATAGCCGCTATCTGATGGAGTTTAATTTTGGGTACAATGGGTCTGAACGTTTTTATAGCTCAAATCGTTTTGGTTTTTTTCCGTCAATAGGAGTGGCTTGGAACGCAGGGGAAGAGTCCTTTCTTAAGGTATTAAAGGACTCTGGTGGTAAATTGAAAATTAGGGCTTCTTACGGTCTAGTCGGGAACGACCAGATTGGAAGCGTCGCAGAGCGTTTTTACTACATGTCTATCGTCAACATGAATGATGGTGGTCGAGGATATACATTCGGCGAGAATTTTGGAGAGAGTAGAAGCGGTATTAGTGTAGGGCGGTATCCTAATAATGAGATTACCTGGGAAAAGTCGCGGAAGTCAAATCTGGGAATAGAATTAGGACTGTTTAATAGTTTTAATCTGGAGTTGGATTTATTTAGGGAGCACCGCTCCAATATTCTATTGACGCGTGCTTCGATACCGAACTCTATGGGTTTAGCGACCGGGATCAAAGCTAATCTCGGTGAAGTAAAAGGGCAGGGCATAGATGCTACCCTGGATTATTCGAAGTCTTTTATGAATAATAGCTTCTTGACATTAAAGGGGACATTTACTTATGCCACCAATGAGATCGTTAAGTTTGAAGAAACGGATTATCCGGCTGGCGTGTTCAAATCTAGAGTCGGGTATCCGATCAATCAACGATATGGTCTGATCGCCGAACGCTACTTTGTGGATGATGAAGAGGTGGCAAACTCGCCTAAGCAAGAGTTTGGCAATGTATATCAAGCTGGTGACCTCAAATATAGAGATGTGAATGGCGATGGCCGTATCACTTTCTTGGATGAGGTGCCAATAGGCTATCCTGAAGTGCCAGAGATTATATACGGATTTGGATTTACCTATGGGTACAAGGGATTCGATGTGAGTGCATTTGCACAGGGGTCTGCCCGGTCTTCCTTTTGGATCCAACCGGGAAATATTGCACCGTTTTTATTTGGTGCTAATTCCGATGTCCCGAATGGACAGACTGGATTGTTGCACGCAGTGGCTGATAGTCACTGGTCTGAGGAAAATCGAGATCTATATGCTTTCTTTCCCAGATTATCCTATGAGTCCATTTCAAATAACTATCAATCTTCTACATGGTGGATGCGAAATGGTGCATTCTTGAGACTCAAAAGTGTAGAGTTGGGTTATAAAATCCCAGATCGAATCATGCAGCGCTACAAAGTCAATAACCTACGTATTTATGCTACTGGCCTGAATCTATTCGCGATTAGCAAGTTTAAGCTATGGGACGTAGAAATGGGAGGACAGGGAGTCGGATACCCCATTCAGCGGGTTTTTAACTTTGGAGTTCAAGTCGGGTTTTAACGTCATAAAATTACAATCAAATGAAACAATCAATTCAACATATCATTAGTATAATATCGTTTAAACGATCTCGAATATGCTGTCTTTTAGGGTTGTCAGCTACACTTACTTTTTCAAGCTGTTTAAAAGACTATTTAGATGTAATGCCGGATAATGTGGCTACCATTGACCATGCGTTCGCTAATCGATATGAGGCAGAACGATATCTCTATACATGCTATTCATGGTTGCCCTCTATGCAGGGGCAGAGTATTTATTTTTTCGGCGCAGACGATGTTTGGACCTGGAGTTTTAATCATGAAGGTTACCAATGGCCTTGGCAGATTGCTCTAGGAAAGCAAAACGCTTCTAATCCTTTGGTGAACGGATGGAACGGCGATAATTCAGGTTTTTCATTTTTTAATGCCATCCGGGATTGCAACGTATTTATTGAGAATATTTCAGACAACAATAAAGTCTCTGATTTAGACCCGATGACCCGTAAGCGATGGCTAGCAGAAGCTAAATTTCTTAAGGCCTATTACCATTTCTTCTTATTTAAGATGTACGGGCCTGTGCCTGTCGTAGACGTTAACTTGCCGATGGACTCTGAAGGGGAAGTGGTGAAAGTGAAGCGTGAGCCGGTAGATAAAGTCGTGTCCTATATTGTGGGATTATTAGACGAAGCTGCACTAGATCTACCAGTATCGATACAGAAGATGGCGACAGAAGCCGGAAGGGTGACTAAAGTAGCCTGTTTGATGCTGAAGGCAAGAGTGTTGACGACGGCTGCTAGTCCTTTGTTTAATGGCAACTCTGATTATATTGATTTTAAAGACAAGGATGGTCAGTTATTATTTCCGAGCACCTATCAAGCAGAAAAATGGAAAAGTGCAGCAGATGCTTGTTCAGCCGCTATTGACGCCGCTGCAGGAGTGAAATTGTACGAATTTAGCAAGGGGCTATTCAATATGACTGATGAAACCTTGAACCAAATGCATATCCGGGGTGCAATTACCGATAAATGGAACAGTGAATTGATCTGGGGAAGATCTGGCAAGGTCAATAGCAACGATATCCAGGAGAAAGCGGCTATTGATAATATGGATCCTTCTGTAGGAAAGCAGACCTATGCCGGTTCGTACTATTCTGTCACCTTAAACATGGTCGAGCGTTTTTACACCCGAAATGGTATCCCTATTGATGAGGACAAGACATGGGATTATTCAGGACGTTTTGAATTGAGGAAGGTCGAAGAAAAAGATCGCTATCGACTGCAAGTGGGCTATACCACGGCAGCTATTAATTTTGAAAGAGAACCTCGTTACTATGGTTCGTTGGGATTTGACGGCGGTGTGTGGCTGCAGCAGAGTAATGGGAGCGATGGTAATCCTTGGAAAATTCAAGCGAGATTTGGTCAGCCACAGGCTAAGCAAAGAGAAATGTATTACAGTGAAACGGGATACTGGATTAAGAAATTTGTCAGCTGGAAATTCACGCCTACAAGTACGGGTTACACTACTGAATCTTATCCTTGGCCTGAAATGCGTCTTGCGGACCTTTACTTATTGTACGCCGAATGTCTGAATGAAATTGGTAACGGGGATGATGCGATTTACTATCTAGACCTTATCCGTACACGATCTGGTTTAAAGGGAGTAAAGGAATCATGGCAAAACTATTCGAATAGGCCAAATAAATATACAACGATGGATGGATTGCGAGAGATCATTCATCAAGAACGGGAAATTGAATTGGCTTTTGAAGGCAGCCGTCTATGGGATCTACGTCGTTGGAAAGCTGCCGAAACTTTCCAAAATCGACCGGTTAAAGGATGGACAATCATGGGCAAGCAGGATGTGGAGTATTACCGGGCACGAACTTTATTCAGTCAACAATTTGTCGCACCTCGAGACTATTTATGGCCGATTCAAGAAGCAGAGCTTTTGAGAAATAATAAACTGGTTCAAAATCCAGGATGGTAGATTTTAAAGAATTCGAAATGAAATACATATATATGATATGGATTGGGTTGGCATGCTTGCTTGTCCACTCGTGTAAGGAAGATTTTAACGCGCCACTTCAACAGGATGGAGTCGCCACCGCTGCTGTCACTAATGTGCAGGTAAAGAATATGCCAGGTGGCGCTATTCTCACGTATACTATACCGAAGGACCCCAATCTATTGTATGTTATGGCGGAAGTGCCAATGACAGGCGGAAGAACTGGTTACTTTAAGTCATCGTCTTTTAAAGACAATGTGGAAATTTTTGGTATTCCGGATGAAAACAGTCGAAGTATAAAGGTGTATGCAGTCAGTAAGGGTGAAGTTAAATCTGCCCCAGTAGATGTTGTTATTCATCCATTGACCCCACCGTATATCGATGTGTTGCGTTCCTTAAAAGTGAACCCTGATTTCGGGGGAATCAATATCAAATACGACAATGAAACAGGAGCAGACCTCGCCTTTATGTTGGAACGATTAGGTGACGACGGGAAATGGATACCCCTGAACGGGTATTATAGTAAGTTAAAGGAAGGAAATCACTCTTTTAGAGGAATTGAAGCAGTGGAGACGCAATTCGCAATTTATGTGAAAGACCGCTGGGACAATATATCGGATACACTTTACACGACAGTAACTCCTATCTATGAAAAGATGTTGGATAAGGGGCTTTTTAGGGATCTCACCCTGCCTGGAGACTCACCGATCTATACTACGGAATGGAATATTGGGAAGAGATATGTGTGGGATGGCACATGGTCTTCGGATTTTTCTAATCCTTATGGTAATTGGTATAACGTGTCGACCAACGCACCCAATGACGGGACGCCATCACATATTACAATTGATATAGGTATCAATGCTAAGCTGAGTCGATTTCGGATCAATCATTATTACCGATTTATAGACAGAGGAATGAAAAGATATGAAATCTGGGGAAGACCAGATACACCAAAAGACGGGAGTTGGGATGGGTGGACTAAAATGGCTAATTACGAACAGAAGAAACCATCAGGATTAGCTGGGGAGAGTTATACAGCCGAAGATGCGGAAGTCTGGGTGACAGGAGATAATGGTGATTTTTCATCCGATTTACCAGCGATGCGATATATTCGGATAAGGTGTCTTGAAAATTGGATCGGAACCACCAACCTCTGCTTTGCGGAGCTTACATTATATGGTAATGATAAATTTTAAGCAACGATTATGAAAAGTTTAATATGGATGTTGACAGGTCTATTCTTTTGTGTCGCCTGTTCTAAAATGGATGATTATAAAAAATTTACAGACGGAAAGGAGATCACTTATTCAGGAAAGAATGATTCACTGAAGATTCTTCCGGGTCACAATCGGTTGAAGTTAAGTTGGTGGGTGACTACCGACCCCAGTATTACAAAGACAGTCATTTACATGAATAATCGACGAGATTCTATTGTGTTGGCGATAAAGCGGGAATCTGGAAAACAATTGTTTGAGCATTTAATAGAACCTCTCCAGGAAGGTAGTTACAGCTTTGAAGTTGTCAACTATAACGAATTTGGAAACAAGTCAGTTTCTTCTTTCGTGTCTGGAAGGACATATGGTGGAAAGTATATTTCAACCTTATTGAATAGAGCCTTGTTGAATTCGGAGATTATAAATGACAATGCGATAAGGCTCAGTTGGGGTACAGCGGATGTACAGAGTTATGGAACCACTATTCTTTATACACAAGAAAACGGAAAGGAGACGGTGCTGGAGTTGCCTTCTGATCAGAAAATTATCGAACTTCCTAATTTCAAAAAGGGAGGAAAATTTGTGTATCAAACGCGATTTATGCCTGATAGTCTATGTATTGATACATTCAGGACGGTAGCTACTGAGATAAAACCACTTTTTGAAAAGCAAATGGATAAAAAACTCTTCAATGCACTCGTATTGCCGGGAGATGCCCCCATGGTTCCTGGTGATAGTTATCAGATGTCAAATGCTTGGGATGGAGAGTGGTCGACAAATTACGATGAACCGTATGGTAACTGGAGAAGCCTGTCTTCCAATAAACGCAGCGCTACTGATCCGGCTACAGCGACTATTGATTTGGGCGAGTTGGCACAGCTGAGTCGGTGCCGGATCAATCACTATTGGAGGTATGAGAATAGGATGATGAAGCGATACGAAATATACGGAAGAGCAGATTTGCCGACAAATGGTAGCTGGGATGGGTGGACTAAAATAGCGACATTCAAACGTACCGATCAGACGCCTGCGGCCTGGATTGCTGGGGATAACTTCTCCTTTGAAGAAACATCGCCTGCCGTTCGATATATCCGTATTAAGTGTTTTGAGAATTATCAGAGTGAAACGGATATGGGATTTGCGGAGATTACTTTCTGGAAAACTTTATAATGCGGACTGATACATTTAATGAATAAATCAATGAACAATATATCAAAATTTAGGAAGTTATCGCTACTATGCGTAATGCTGATCGTGACGGTCGCTGCTTGCTCCAAGTCAACAGGCAATCCTGCTGAGCCTCTACCTGAAGAACCGAAGGTAATCCTTCTGCCGTCGGCATCCAAGATCTCCGATCTGGCTTTAATTTATCATGGAGGGAGTGATCGAATTCCTTATCGTACCTCTCAAATGAAGCATTACGTCTTTCGGGACAATAACGGTAGACCAGAATTCTTATTCGACAGTTTTCTGTTTTTGGAAATCACTACTCGCATCAATGGGCAGCTTTTTGACTATGGTGTAGAGGTTCCTGGTCGTCAAATCCCTGGTAAATCCGAATGGAATTGGTTGCTCAATGAGACCTTTGGTGAAGGACGTGGACCTGATGCGATTGAACAGACTATTGACAGCTTGGTTCAGAAAGGCTATGCACCACCGACTAAACGAAAAGTGATTTTCGCTATTCCTAATCCAATATTTGGAAGTAAATCTTGGGGAATGATCGATAATAAAGCTCTAGATCTCCATATAACAGAAGATCGGTTTAAAGCGGCAAATTGGTATATCAATCAGGTGGAAGAACGCTGGAAGAAAAAGAAATATAAGTATTTGGAGTTGGAAGGTTTCTATTGGCTGCATGAGACGATCGATATGCAAAATAGGGATGATGTGCTGATCAAACAAGTGAGTGAAGCCTTGAAGGGGAAGGCTATGGATTTTGTCTGGATCCCCTATAATTGGGCTGAGGGAGCCGAACGTTGGCGAGAGACGGGTTTCACTCGGGCATACCAACAGCCTAATTATTTTTTTGATCTGAAATCCGAAATGTGGATACTGCAACGTGCAATTGACTTTGCCAAAGAATATGATATGCATTTGGAATTTGAATTTGATGATCGCGTAGCTGAAGAGGGGTATCGGAAACACTTTTACGATTATGTGGAAAAATTTCAAGCTGGTGGGGTGTGGGATAACAGAGAAGTGGCCTATTATGAGGGGGGAGGAGCTTGGTACCGCATGTCCATCAGTAAAAATGCAGAGATGAAAAAAATGGCGAAGACGCTTGGTGACATTATCGTCGAACGTCAGAAAAAATTGAAATAGAAAAGAGATTACCGATTCGATCTGGTCTGGATCGGTTTAGTTAATTATTAAATGGAATCTAAATGAAAATAAATAGGTTTAATATTATTGTGTTGTATGGTGTCCTATTGTGCAGCATCGGTACCGTGCCAGGGCAAGGGACGGCCGCGAGAAGTGGAAAGAAACTAATCTTACCTTCCGCCTCTGCTATATCAGATATGGCACTAATCTATCATGGGGGTAATCACCGTATCCCGTACACGACTTCGGAGATGAAGCATTATGTATTCAGGGATAATAATGGTCGGCCTGAATATCTTTTTGACAGTTTTTTGTTTCTAGAGATCGTGACCAAGGTCAATGGTAAAGAATATGATTTTGGAGTAGAGCTGCCTTACAGATCGGTGCCGGGTCAGTCAGAATGGATCAATATACTGGATGAAACATTTGCTGAGGGAAGGGGGCCAGATGCTATCGAAGCGACTATCGATAGCTTGGTAAAATGTGGATATGCACCTCCTGCTAAAAGAAAGATCATCTTTGCGCTCCCCAATCCCATATACGGGAATAAATCCTGGGGAAAGATTGGAAGTAAGACAATGGATCTAGGGAAACTCGATGATCGCCTTGTCGCTGTAAAGTGGTATATAGATCAGCTGGAAAAGCGTTGGGGGAGAAAAAAATACAAGTACCTGGAGTTGGATGGATTTTACTGGCTGCATGAGACTATTGATACTCAAAATCAGGATGATCGGCTGATTCAGCAGGTGGGAAGGTTTTTAAAGGAAAAGAAGAAGGAATTCGTCTGGATACCTTACAATTGGGCAGAAGGGGCCGAGAATTGGAGAAAGAACGGATTTAGTAGGGCGTATCAACAGCCTAACTATTTTTTCGATTTAAAATCGGAGATCTGGATATTGCAACATGGGATCGATTTTGCCAAAGAGCACGGACTGCATCTCGAGTTTGAATTTGATGATCGGGTTTCAGAAGAGGGATTTCGAAAGCATTTTTATGATTATGTTGATCGATTTAAAGCTGGTGGAGTATGGGATGCTAAAGAGGTGGCCTACTATGAGGGGGGCGGTGCCTGGTACCGAATGTCCATTAGTGAGGATGAAGAACTGAAAAAAATGGTTAAGGTATTGGGGGATATCATTGTTGAACGTCAAAGAAAACTGAAATAGAGCAGGATTATGATTGTCTTTTTAGACATAGTCTTCCATTATGAACCTGCTATTGTGCACTCCAATATATAAAAATGAAATACTTATTAATAAGCATATGTCTGATTGGTAGCGTAGTTGTCGCGTGTAAAGGTAAACAAAGGGTAGTGGTCACTTCACCTTCTGAGGAGATACCTTCAATCAAGTCGGCGGTGGACCTCGCATTAATCTATCATGGTGGGGCTCAACGATTGAACTGGAATACGGCATCCATAAAACACTACGTATATCGGGAGGAAAATAGAAAAGTAGAGTGGCTGTACGATGGCTTTCTTTTCTTGGAATTTATCTCCAATATAAATGGACAACAAGTGGACTTTGAGTATGATGGACTTAGGGGAGGTCGGGCAGCTACCAAGGCGGATTGGACATGGCTATTGGACCGTACTTTTGCGAATGGGCAAGGTCCTCATGCTGTAGAAAATACATTGGATAGTTTGGCCAAATTGGAGAAATACCCTCCCTTCCGACGTAGAGCTGTATTCGCTTTGCCTACTCCGATATTTGATCAGAAGAATTGGGGAACTGTTGACCATAAGAATCTTGATTTCAGCAAAGTTGAAGATCGAGCAAAGGCTGTGATCTGGTATATTGATCAGATCATAGATCTGTGGAAGCAAGTTGGGTATCGACATCTAGATTTTGGAGGTTTTTATTGGACGCACGAAGCTGTCTTAGACAAGCATCAAGATAGAGAATTGATTGGGTTGGTCAAGAAGTATCTTGATGAAATCGATCAGTCCTTGAGCTGGATTCCATACTATGGCGCTGAAAACTCGCCATTTTGGAAAGAGATGGGTTTCGATACAGCTTTTCAACAGCCTAATTACTTTTTTGAAGTCAAGACGCCTATGGAGATTCTTACTGGCGCGGTCAAATTTGCGCAGGATAATAAATTGTTTTTGGAGATGGAATATGACGAGCGTGTGGCTCAGCCTGAGTTCCGAAAGAAATTTTATGAATACATCGATAAGTTTGACGAGGTTCACGCTTGGGAACAGCAGCCTATCGCATACTACGATGGGGATGGGGCTTGGTATCATCTTTCTATTAGTGAAGATCACGAGATGCAGCAGATGGAAAAAAGACTGGGCGACCTGATTGTCAATCGGCAATTGAATTATCGAAATATTGAAGATAAACAGTAGGCCATAAGCGTAGAAACAAGGAAAATCCTTATTTCTGCCTACCATAGCTGTTGGAGTTAATTATGAAATGTCTATTCGTTTATTTATTGTGCTTGTTCATTTGCTGTCAAGAAGCAATGCCGGTAATGAGGCGTGGCCAATTTCCTGAATTCACACATCGGCAATTGGATTCGATATCCGATCTCCAGTATGTGAAAGTCGTGGCCGGTGAATTGTATATTGGCGCTAAATACAATAATGAACAGGACTTACTCATTCTATTCAAGAAGTGTATGTTCAATGAGCTGATGACTTTCTACAGTGTGGGGTTGGCCCGTAATCAAGACATTGATGTCGCTGTGAATCCCGATAGGTCCATGGACGTCAAGTTGAATACAGCTTACTCTGATAACATTGGACCTGTCTCTATCGTTGATGGTGGCTGGATCGGAGGAAATCACAGTTATTTAGAGGCTGGGAGGCTCAAGACCGCTATATGTAGGGCATATGAATTTTACGCAGATGGTAATCGACTGAAAGATGGAGATGAAATGTATGCTAAGAAGATAGAGGTGCGTGTACACAATCAGTTGTATGACCCGCTAACTCCCAAGCTTGATAAAGATGGGTCTGTGGTAGCGTTGACCGACGTATTGATTGAAGAGCAGGTTAATTATAGCATTGAGATGGGGAATATTTTTGTCCAAGTGTCACATACCTATAAGAATGACCGATCTAGGATGATTCGACGGTATTACGGTATGCAGAGTATGTTTGCCGATGAAACACATGTCATGATCAGTCACAATGGGTTTGAAAGTGTGCTGGGAGGTAAGAGTGTCGAATTATTAGAGGGATCCTGTCTAGGGCGATTTGTGGAATACAATCGGGAGAATAGTACTTTTCAATCGAGCTATCTGCTACCAGATGTAGGGCTGGGAGACCGTACTGGGGTGATGAATGGTAATGTGTTGTATACCAGGGCGTATGGCAAGTCTTATCATCATCTTCAGGAGTCTTATCCAATGCGTAGCGGCAATACTGTAAAGTGGGCTGGATTATACACTTGGTTTACGCCTCTATATCACAGCAAGGATGGACTTGTCTATCCAGCGTATGCGAATGGCAAAAGATACCTTTTTGTCGATTGCTTCAATGCGATCGAGATCTCCTTAGAATCTGTAAAATCTAAGGGACTGTGTACATCTGGTGTTGTACAAATAGATGAAGGTATACAGGTAGAATTCGATCAGAATGGATTAAAAATACAAGCAAAAGGTAGTGGAAGTGCTCTTCTGACATATTAGCAACTCCCTATCAATATGTGATTATTCTAAACTAATAAATGAAAGAACATATGATGAAGAAAATGATGACAGGCCTGGGGCTAATGTGTCTGATGCTGCTGGCCGAAGCACAGCAATATCTTCCTTTGACGTCGTCTAAGACGGATTATATAACAGACTTGGCGCTAATCTATCAGGGAGGCACTCATCGCTCTGATTGGACCCCTGATCAAATTGCATCCTATATCTATAGGCAAGAAGGGAAAAGAACTGACTTTTTGTTTGATGGTTTTTTGTTTATCGAATTCAAAGACGGGAAGGGAAAAGACTATTCTATCGGATACGAGAAAGCTCATGCGGGTAAAGATGAATGGAGTTGGTTGTTGGATCGTAATTTTGAAAAAGGAAAAGCCATCCATGCCTTGAACCATGTCTTGAAGGGCCTGGATAAGAAAGGGCAGAGGCCAAAGCATAAGCGTAAAGTGGTGCTTACGTTACCTGAACCTATTTTGGATCAAAAAGATTGGGGAAGTCTGGATGGGAGACTTTTACGCTTTGACTCCGATGATGACCGGCTTGCTGCGTGTAAGTGGTATATCGATGAGGCTTTGAATCGTTGGGATAAGGCTGGATTTGATCAATTGGAGTTGTCTGGGTTTTACTGGGTGGCTGAGCAAAGTTCGGGAGGTCAGCAGCTTATACCAAAGATTGCAGCTTATATTAAAGAAAAATGCAAGAAGTTTTATTGGATCCCGTATTGGCAAGCAGAGGGACATGGTGCATGGGAATTGGCTGGCTTTGATGCAGCCTATCAACAGCCTAACCATTTTTTTGAAGAACATATTCCTGACCATCGTATAGATGAGGCCTGCCAATTTGCAAAGAAACATCGCATGGGGATGGAGCTTGAATTTGATATGCGTGTGGAACAGCCGGCTTTTGAAAGGAGGCTACAGGCTTACCTAGATTCTTTCGAAAAGAATGGGGTCCTCACCCAATCAGCAATGGCTTACTATGAAGGAGGGGATGGGATTATGAAGTTAGCTACGCATCAAGATCTCAAAATGCGCAAATTGTACAAGAAAATTGCGGATATAATTGTTAAGCGACAGCAGCTTGCCGAACGGATAAAGAGAAACGGTCGATAGCCTTAATCTTTGTGTTTAATTATAATGGTGTAAGCTCGATTGGTATTCAATCGAGCTATTTTGTTTGTTAGGTAATTGATGTGTTTGTGGGTAAAAAAAATAATTAACAAAACATAATGTAATTTTAATTGTATTATTATATAAGGGATAGGGTTGGGGTGGAGTGTCAGTTATTTATTTTACCAATGTGAAAAGAAGCCATTATGAAAGTTGTATTGCTTATATTCGGAATTGTGAGCCTACTTTGCATTAGTGGCTTGATTTACCTATTCACCCAATATTTTATGGAGAAGAATGAAAATGACTTAGAACAGCGAAAGTGAAGTCCTGTTCGCTGGTATGCATATCGGGATACTTTGAAAAAATACGACAAATGGGACAGGAAAGTAAGGTTCTTGGAAAGGACTCTTATAAACAGAAAAACCGCTCTCATTAATGAGGCGGTTTTTACTGTACCTAGGGCGGGAATCGAACCCGCACTCCCTTAACGGGAACAGGATTTTAAGTCCTGCGTGTCTACCAGTTCCACCACCTAGGCAGGTGATTTGCGGAGCGAAAGACGAGATTCGAACTCGCGACCCCAACCTTGGCAAGGTTGTGCTCTACCAACTGAGCTACTTTCGCTTTTAACGTTCTGAGCGGGTAGCTCTTTCCGTTTTGGTGATGCAAATATAGAGAGAAAAATGGAAAAGCAAAATTTATTTACCAAAAAAAATGACGTCTATATAGTAATGCGCTCAATTTGTGGAAGATAAATTTTGTTATTTTTAATGATTGTTATATTTGAGGTATATCTCTTTTACCTTTGCCTGTGCATCGCCTCCTTTTTTGACCAAGAGGTCACGTTTTCCTGGTTGATTTATCTTTTTTTCGTTGTCTTTATTTTTCAAAATGTTAAGATGTGCGATGCGACCTAGCCATGTATTTCGAAGTCCTAGTATCTTACATGAATAAGGGCCTAGTAAATATTGATTGTAATAGAGGTGTATCTCTTTCATAAGTAGGCGACCTATTTTGTATGGTGGGTATGAGGCGAGATAAGGCTCTTCCATTAGGGACTTTGCCAACGATTTGGAGTCTTCATCACCGTCGGCTTGAGTCATTGTCCAATAGTAAAGTGCTTCAATAGCCTGTTCTTCCGTATCGGGTAATAAGGCGATCGGGATTCCAATGAGGTATCCAACGTATTTCCAAAGATGAAACAGGCCTTCTATTTCTGCCGCTGTTGGCTTGATGCCCAATTGCCGTAAACCTACGATAAAGACAAGTGAAAATCCAAGATTGGTCGCCAACAGGTCCCAAGTATTGATGGGAAGGCCCCATTTATGACTTTCCCAGTTGGTAGATTGAAGTATATTTACCCTAGCGAAGGAGTGGATCATACGTGTCATGATCACATTTTGGATACCTGCTCCATTGTCCTCGAACGCCCCCTCCCGCGTGATGTTGACCCAAAATTCTACTGTGTCTGTTAGACGTTTGACAGCTCCTTTTTTGAGGGCACCTGTATAGATCAACGGCTTGTTGATTGCGGAAGACTCATACCCACCCATAAGGCAATAATCCCGTAGTACGATTAATGCACTGATACCCGGTCGTCTACTCAATTCACTACCTATACGGAGTTTATCATCATCAACCCATTTGGGCTTTATCTCGAATGAAGAAAAGAATCCATCCAACGAGTTCACATGTTCCGGATCAATGGATAATGGAGCTTGTAGATATTGTAATGTGAGCGCACTGCCCTGTTTAAATCCAACAGATTGATGAAGGGCCCGTATAAGCGCGTCGCCTGCGTGATCTACCTGCATCAATAGCGGGATAAATTGATCTGCGGCTGACAAGTCTAATTTATCGGGTAATTTTTGGAGTAGGGTAGCACCTATCCCTTTTGACCAATAGTAGGCAAATGAGGATGTATTTGTCCGATAGCGTTCAGGGATGTTCATGGCTCATTAATTATCTAGTGTCCAATTTATATAAGTTGCATCTGCAAGTAACCTGTCGTCTTCAATAATGAATTTCCAATCGACATAGTCCCTTGTGCAAGACTCTTGGTCACTACAGCAGAATCTTCTTGTGACAAAAAAGTGCATTCGAAATGTACCTTGGCGATACTTGATGTCATATTGCAGGCTTTTGATCTCTAGCTCCTCCAATTCAGGAGCGCCATCTCTATCGGCTAGTGTATCTATGATCAGATCTTGAATGGCTTTGCATTGCTCAGATGGAATCAGAGCAAGGAGACGATTAGGGGGGATTGGCATCTGATCGATTTCCTCTTTCGTTAGTGAAAAGTTAAGGGTTAAATTTTGATTGTTCATAAGCGAGTTCTTCAGCTAAGGAATGGTAGTTAGGGATGTATCTGGCCATTAATACTTTTTTAGCGTCATTTTCTAAGTCAATAATATCCAATAAGCATTTGAGCGTGAGATAATATATCTGCAGGTGATTTCGATCCACCAAGTGAGTTGAAAAAGTAAGATTCTTTGTTTTTGAATCGATGCTATACCAGTTCTTTTTGAGTTTTTTGATGATAATATTACCGGAGAGGATATCTAGCTTCTCTTCCCACAGACCAATTTGGGAAGCAACATGGGTTAGCAATAGTTGTTTTTTCAGTTGTGCAACTTTGCCTGGTAGGATCTTTTTGGATGTGTAGATTCGGCTCCCTTTAATATAAGGTTGGGATAGGCTAGGCTCGATGTAAATAAAGTACGAAGTCCCGAAAAGATCTATTGATTGAGGAGCGGATAGTTTTTTTTTGATATCTTTCTTTGTTAAGCTATCCATATGGAGCATGATGTAATTCCGGACTAATGACTCGTCTATATCAGCAGGCACTTGGAGGCGGATAAGGGAATCCGAGGATTCCAAAACTCTGAATTCCCGATGAGGGGAGATTACCCATTCAAACCAAAAACCTTCAATTTCTATTTTCACTGTTAGCGAAGTTAATATTTATCTGCCATAGTTTATTCCTACTGCGATGATCATCTTCGTTTTTTTTGACAGTGCCGTTTATTTATAGACTATTGTGTTCGAAGAAGATATTATGTTAAGGTTTTTTTCAAAATCGTTACCCTTCATTATATCAAAGTTTTAGTATGTTTGTCTCAACACTTATTTTTCACAGTACCTGGATGTCTCTTAATTTTTAAGGTATCTGGGTGCTCCAATTAAACAAATTATAGCATATGAAGAAGCATGTAGCTGTTGCTGTATTGATGATGGGGGCAGGAGTAGCATTTGGCCAGTCTCCTAAAGCCATCAATCCTGACTTTATGGACACTTCTGTCCGACCACAAGATGATTTTTACAGTTATGTAAATGGTAACTGGATGAAGACAGTCAAAATTCCGGCAGATAAAGCTCGATGGGGATCTTTTGATGAACTTCGAGAAAATACCGATGAGGCCACATTAAAGATTTTAAAAGAATCCTTAGAGCAGAAATTTGATAGGGGGACGGATGGTCAGAAGATTGCGGACCTATATCGCTCTTATGTAGACTTTGATGCCCGCAATGCCAAGGGGATCGAGCCTATAAAACCCTATTTGGCTAAGATTGATGCGATCAAGAATTTCGATGATCTGTATGCTTATTTGATAGAGGTAGCACCCGAAGGTGGGAATCCATTTTTTGGAGCTTATGTGTATGCGCATATGAAGAATAGTAATATGAATGCCATCTATCTAGGAGCTGCTAGTCTAGGTCTTGGCCGTTCTTATTATCAGAAAGTAGATGAGAAAAATACACAGACATTAGGGGATTACTCGGCTTATGTATCGGCCTTGAACAGTGCTGTTGATCAGAAGACCAGAGATTTAAAAGGACCAAAATTGGTTGCTTTTGAAAAGGAGATTGCGAAGAAATTAAAAACAATAGAAGAGTCGCGCGATGCGCAAAAACGTTATAACCCTGTTGCGGTCAACGACCTTAGCAAGATGGTTAAGAATATAGATCTGGCAAAATATATGCGCGATTTGGGATTTAAGGCGGATACCGTGATCATCTCCGAATTGAAATATTTTCAAGAGTTAGATCAAATTCTAAAACCTCAAAATCTTGTACAGATCAAAGAGTTATTACGTTTCAACGTGATGAATACTGCTGCAACTTTACTAACTGCAGATCTGGATAAATTATCCTTTGAGTTTTGGGGTAAAAAACTGAATGGACAAGAAGAGCAACGTGCTCTAGATAAAAGAGGATTGGCTTTCGTAAACGAAAATGTGGGTGATCTTTTGGGCAAAATATATGTGAAGGATAATTTTCCGCCACAAGCGAAAAATGCCGCAGAAGAGATGGTGCAATACCTAATCAAGTCTTTCGAAATGCATATTAAACAATTGGCTTGGATGTCTCCCGCAACCAAGGAGAAAGCATTGGAAAAGCTGGCAAAGTTTAATGTTAAAATTGGCTATCCGGATAAATGGAAAGACTATTCGCAGCTCGAGATTGGTACGTCCTTATTTGAGAATGTGCATCAGATCAATAAATGGGCTTTTGAAGAGAATCTTGCTAAACAGGGCAAGCCGGTAGACAAGTCGGAATGGGGAATGACGCCACAGACCGTCAATGCATATTACAGTCCACTTTTCAATGAGATTGTATTTCCTGCGGCGATCCTTCAGCCGCCTTTCTATGATTACAAGGCGGATGCAGCTATCAATTTTGGTGGTATAGGAGCAGTTATCGGTCATGAATTGTCGCATGGTTTCGACGATTCGGGAGCTCAGTATGATGGCAATGGCAACTTGAATAATTGGTGGACCGAGGAGGATAAGCAGAAGTTTGATGCCTCTGCAAATGCGCTAGTGAAGCAATTTGAAGCCTATGAGCCTGTACCTGGCGTATTTGTTAATGGACGTTTTACATTGGGTGAGAATATTGGTGACCTAGGAGGTTCTTCGGTCGCTTTTGATGCATTGAAAATGTATTTAAAAGACAAAGGGAATCCAGGTTTGATAGACGGATTTACACAGGAACAACGTTTCTTCCTTTCATGGGCTACAATTTGGAGAACGAAGACTACAGATAAGTTTGTTATCAACCAGGTTAAGACTGATCCACATTCACCTGCACAGTACCGTGCATTTGCGCCTATTATTAATCTAGATGGCTTCCATGAAGCTTTTCAGACTAAGTCAGGGGATAAGATGTATGTTCCTAAAGAGAGTCGTATTGTTATTTGGTAACGTTGCAGCATAATGAAGTACTCTGCAGCGGGTATTTATTAAAAAGGGGCTTTCCGATCTATTTCGGAAAGCCCCTTTTCATGAATGTTAATGAAGGAGATTACCATCTAGATAGTACCAATTCCCTTCCCACTGTCTAAATATAGATCTTTCGTAGTGAATATCTTCTTTTTGATCAGCTGCGATATAATATGCCTTGAATTCGACAGCATTTGATGTCGAGCGGGTGATATCTAATTTCAGCCATCTATTTTCTTCTGCCCACTGTTTAATTTCATTTTTGTCTTGCTCGCTGCGGGTCTCTGGATGATAAGTGTCATAGAGGAAGTCAATGAGCCCCATCGTGAATGCTGTGTATCTTGCCCGCATAATCTGCTCAGGCGAAGTAGCTTTAGTATGGTCTTGATGAATGGGCGCGCAGCAGTGTTGATAACTCTCTCCACTGCCGCAGGGACATACTGGTATATTCATTTTTTAATTGGTTAAAGTCTTTAAATATTTTTCTAGGGCTCTACGGCCTCTTTTATATGCCCATTGCTGTTTGTAATCCACCCATTTTTGCTTTCCAAGCTTACGCATGAGTTTGTCACTGTAACGCATGATGAATACTTGATAAAGCATGCTTAAGAATCGTTGAGGTTTGTTTGGCAGTGCTCTTAAAGAAAGAGAAAAACCTGGTTCCAAATAGCGATTAAAGTGCCAGTATGCTCCCGGAATATAGAGTGCATCTCCATGTTCCATAAAAATCTCGTATCCTTGTGTATACCTTAATGCTGGAAATCTTTCGTAATCAGGATTTTCGTAATCTACATCGTAAATAGTATGGACGGACATAGGCACTTTATACAGGAGGTCAGATTGCTTTTGATCAAAGAGCAAAATCCGTTTTTTGCCCTCAAAATGGACATGCACAAAATCACCCAAATCAATATCATAATGCATCAATACACGGGCTTCACTACCTCCAAAAAATAATGTTGGAATTCGTTTGAAAAACTTAATTCCTAGATCTGGATAGGTGAAGTTTTTGAGTAGCGCGGGAAGTTTGTCCGTGATAATGTAAAAAAATATACGCAGATCAGAAGGTTGCGCCCGGATCAGGGACAGGTAATCTTTGAAGCGCATCTTTTGTACGGGAGCGTCTGTACTTTTTTTAGCGTCCGCGGGTTTATTTTCATATAGACCCACTATCTGCTCGCCAACCTGTTCATAGATATAGTCAAAGTTCCATTTTTCAAAGGCTTCCCATTCTTTTGCAAATCCCTTTATGAGTAAAGGTTTTTGAGGTTTGAAATAATTGTCAATAAAGTCTTGCTTACTTATTTTTTCGACGGTATCCACTCCTGATAACTGCATACGAATTTGTTTTTCAAAATCTAATTTAAGAATAATTTATGAATGTCATGGTATTATCATATCGCATTGCATCCAAACCACTGAACTAAGATAAACGTTATTTATAGGAATACACGAAATATTAGCGACGCATTATGACATCAATCAAAAATGAACTAATAGGGAGTTGGAAACTCCTTTCTTATATCGAGCTGCCTATTAATGGGACAGACTCGCTATTTCCAATGGGGCAGCAACCAGATGGGATATTAATGTACAGTCCGGATGGATACATGTCCGTACAGATAGCCAAGCAAGAGCGTCTCCCTTTTGCCTCGGGAGATTGGTTGAAGGCGTCTTGTGAGGAGCATACCTCTTCGATGTCATCCTACATCTCTTTTAGTGGGACTTACCGGATACTGGAGAATAGGATTGTGTCTTATCAGGTTAAGACTTCTCTGTATCCCAATTGGAAAGGGCAGACCCATGAGCGGACTTTTGATTTTGAGGGTGATATCCTATACTTGAAGTCAATCGAACCTCAACTCTCTAATGGAGTGATGGTACATGCTCATATGACTTGGCAGAAAAATAGAAAGCGTGATATGAATACTGATACGATGGAAAACCCAATCTATTTATCTCATTCATAGGTTATATTTACCATAAAAAAGAGGGGGATAATTTATTATCCCCCTCTTTTTTATAAATAACTTAGTTAAACCAAGCTGTTACTTCTTCTTTTGAAGGCATAGTGATCTCAAGTTTCATCTTTTTTCGCATGCCCCCTAGGTCGTTGAAGACCTTATTAGGATTAGCTTCTTTTAATGCAGGAATAGTAGTAAATCCCATTTTTTGAAGTACGGGTACCCATTCTTGAGGGATCCCCAATGAGATATAATCTTCTACTGATGCCACTTTTGTTACCTTTTCTGGTCGCATCTGAGGGAAGAATAGTACATCCTGTATAGACGCTTGGTTAGTCATTAACATCGCCAACCGATCTATGCCAATGCCGATCCCGGCGGTAGGAGGCATTCCGTACTCCAATGAGCGGACAAAATCGTAATCGATGAACATAGCTTCGTCGTCACCACGTTCCATTAATGTGAGTTGCTCTTCAAAGCGTTCCAATTGATCGATCGGATCATTGAGCTCTGAGTAAGCATTCGCGACCTCTTTCCCGTTAATCATCAACTCGAAGCGTTCGACAAGCCCTGCTTTTTCTCTATGTTTCTTTGTTAAAGGTGACATCTCTTTTGGATAGTCTGTGATAAAAGTGGGCTGAATGTAGTTTCCTTCACACTTTTCTCCAAATATCTCATCGATCAATTTGCCTTTGCCCATCGACTCTGAAGTCGGAATGTGGAGTTGCTTACAGACGTCTCTCAAACCTATTTCATCCATTTCACTGACATCAAATCCAGTGTACTCTTTGATCGAATCATAAATAGATATACGCTTATATGGTGGAGCGAAATTTATCTCTGTATCTCCAACTTTTATCAGGGTTTTACCATTGGTTTCCAGCGCGACTTTTTCCAAAAGTTTCTCGGTGGTTTCCATCATCCACACATAGTCCTTATAGGCAACGTAAAACTCTAATACCGTAAACTCTGGGTTGTGCGTACGATCCATTCCCTCATTTCTAAAGTTACGGCTAAATTCATATACCCAATCAAAGCCTCCAACGATCAAACGCTTTAAATACAGCTCATTCGCAATCCGCAGATAGAGTGGGATATCCAATGCATTGTGGTGTGTGATAAATGGACGGGCTGCGGCTCCACCAGGAATAGACTGTAGGACAGGAGTATCCACTTCTAAGGCTCCTTGAGCGTTCAAGAAATCACGTATCGCAGTCTTGACTTTGGACACCTTTACAAATGTATCTCTTACTTGGGGATTGACAATCAAGTCCACATACCGTTGACGGTAGCGAAACTCAGGGTCTGTGACAGCATCGAAAGTCTTACCGTCAGCTGATTTTACAACAGGAAGTGGTTTTAGTGATTTCGCCAATACGACGAAGCTCTCTACATGTATGCAGATGGCTTCCGTCTGTGTGGTGAATACATATCCCTTGATACCGACGATATCTCCGATATCCAGTAATTTTTTGAAAACCGTATTGTAAAGCGTTTTATCTTCACCAGGACAGATGTCATCGCGCTTGAAGTAAGCTTGAATACGTCCAGTTGAATCTTGAAGCTCGATGAATGAGGCATTCCCCATTACACGACGGGTCATCATACGTCCCGCTATACTAATCGTTTTATAGCTGATCTTATCACGATCATAATTTTCTAAGATGTCTGCTGCAGTGACGTTGACCTCAAATTCATCAGCCGGATAGGGATCAATTCCTAGGTCGATAAGTGCTTGAAGGGCCTGTCTACGTTGTTGTTCCTGTTCGGATAATACAGTACTCATTTATTTTCGATTGTTAAGTTGCAAACTTAGATAAAGTTGCTTATATATGCAAGCTTGGGGCAAACTGTATAGTCATCAGAAAGAGTCTTTTTGTATCGCTTAAAGCATAAATCTATATATCAGGCGATGCATGCGAAAAAATAGCAAAAAAAGGAGGGGCTGTGTAGCGAATTCTCCTTCCGGCTCGTCTTAGTGTAAAATATGTTGAAATCTTTAGTGCACACGATATGGCGGTGAATTTCTAATGTTATGTAATAATTCGTAAATTGTTGTTCAGTTAACCTAGAGATATCCGCCGTTTGTGAAACTTGTTCGTAAAAATACTAATCATGCAGAACCCTTGAGCTTAGGAAAAGCCTTGGATGACTGTCGTGTGGCAAGTAGTGAGCGAGGAAAGGCTTGGTTGTACAAGAAATATTATGGCTATTTGATGGCCATTGTGATTCGATATGTTAAACACGAGATGGAAGCCGAAGAATTGGTCAACGAATGTTTCGTCAAGGTGTTTTTAAAAATTGAATCGTTCAATGCCGATATTGAAGAAGATCGATTGGAGAAGTCATTCCGTTCGTGGATAGCCCGAATCGCGGTTAATCAATCCATAGATTTTTTAAGAAGCAAAAAGCAGATGGCTATGTTGGATGATGTGTCCGAGTTTGAGTTAGTACCTCATGCGGTCTATAATCAATCCTCCTTGGAAGTCCAGGATATCATGAAGCTCTTAGAGGCGCTTCCAGATATTCAACGTACTATCTTTAATATGTACGAAATAGAGGGCTTCTCGCATGATGAGATTGCAAATTTATTGCAGATACCGGATAGTACATCACGTACTTATCTGACGAGGGCAAAGCAAAAATTGAGAAAATTATATGTAGAGCAGTTTGAGACTGATGCTACAAATTATAGCGGTTAAGTAAAATGGCAACAGGAAATAAAAAGGAGTTAATCGATGACTTAGCGAGCAAGCTGCGCGATTACGAATTGCCGTATAGGGAAGGAGCTTGGGAACGTTTTTCAACTTTACAAAAACGTCAGAAGGCACGTGTGCTCTGGCCTTATTGGAGTGCAGCAGCAGTACTCTTGGCGTTAGGTATTTCTTACCTGGCTTTGAGGGATGATGCTAGTACCGTTCATCCCCAGGTAGCGCAATCAGATGCCGCTATCCGTAGATCGGGTGTGGATGTTCCTTCCTCCGATCTATTGTCGCCTAAGGGGGAGGATCAGTCGCCAAGCCAGAATTCTAACCTGTCATCCAGTGATGAGCAATCTCCTGAAGCCAAGCAAAGCGAAAAATTTATCAATCAAAAGCCCTTTTTGGCCAATCATGTGGCGGTGACAGCCTCTGAAACGTCTGCTCACAATCTTAACATAGAAGGATTGGTGTCTAAAAAGGTAGAAAATCTACAGGCACAGATGAATATAGCTGCTCATCCTACGAATAGAGACTTATTGGGATATCCGATGCGCTCTACCATTCGAAGTGAGGAACCTGAGCAAAAGTTTACGATAGCAACATTGGGCGGATCCGGCCTTGATCAAAGCCTTGCAATGAATAATCCTGTGAGCAGCCGTGGATTAGGGAAGAAATGGGAACTAGGCGCATTTGTTTCCCCAGCAAGCTCCAACGATGAGATGAGTATGGGTGGAGGTCTATCTGTGGCCTACAAACTCACTAACAAATTGAGTGTCAGATCAGGGGTGGCCCTTCAAAATTATCAGATGGCGATGGCATTGGATCCTACACAAAAATCACCTGCCATGATGGATGCTCCTGCAAGCGGAAATGCTTTTTTGACAGATGTCTCCAGTTTCAATGCCCGGATGAATCCCAATTTTACAGCCGTTTCTGGCTCCGTATTGACACTGGATATTCCCGTAGAAATGAAATATAGTTTTACAAAGACGTTCTATACATCCGTGGGAATGTCTATGGTCTCTGTCTTACAGCAGGAGCGCGTTAATCACTATGTAGAAAATATCAGTGCGAATACATTTGTTGAAGGAAAGTCTGCGGCTGGTACTAATAATATTCAGGCGGTGAACCGCACCATCAAGTCGGATCAAGAAAATGTGAAAACAGACGGCTTTAATGGCTTTATAAACTTATCTATTGGTCGTAAGCTCCCACTTAAAAAGACTTTTTCAATTTCTGTTGAGCCGTTTTATCGAGTGCCACTCGGGCAGTTCCGGAGCGCGGACGGTAATTATTCGAATGGTGGGATAAAGGTTATTACTAATTTTTAAAGTAAAACTCGCTTGTTGCTACAGCTTCCCATCCTACACCTGAGGACGCTTTTTTTTATTTAAAAAGTGTTGGAAAATACAGTACGATAAAAGGTAGGTAATCTTTCAATTCTATCCGAAGACCTTTTAGTGCCTGTTGGATTCGGTAGTCTACTGTTTTCGAAGAGACATTCAACTGTTCTGCAATCTGCTTGTAGGTCATATTCTGATATCTATTCATGACAAAAGCCTCCCGATAGCTTTCAGGTAACCTTGATAAGGCTGATTCCACCTTATCCCTCAATTCCTTTTCTGAATAAAAATCAAACGATGATTGTTCGTAATCTGCGCGTTCTCTAATTGAATTAAAAATGAGTTGCTGATGTTTCTGGCGATTTATCAAAGTTAGGCACCTGTTCCTTACGGATACAAAGAGGTAATTTTTAAGAGAGGATTCCAAATATAGATTTTCTCGGTTGTTCCATAGCCACAGCATGAGATCCTGGACGATCTCTTCACTATCTTCCGCATTAACAAACTGTCTTGCATACGCCACTAGTTTGGGATAGTAGCCCATGAAAACGGTGTCAAATGCTTGTATATCGCCGTCTTCAATAAGATTAATTAGCGATCTGTCAGTTAGTTCCTGATACATGACTTGTTTTTTTAAAAAAAAGTATGATTTGGTTTAGGACATTTTAATTCCCAATAGTCCTAAAGTAAATCACGATGTAAAGATGCACGAAAATAAAGATATAATAGAATTGTTACTGTTAAAATATGTTGAAGATAATGTTAACAAAGAGGAACGCGAATTTTTAAACCAGTGGATTGAGGAGTCGGAGGACAACAGGATCCGGCTCAATGAGTTTTGTCACCTGTATCATAGTATGGATGCCTTGAATACATTGGAATCTGTAAATACCGATGCCGCACTTTCATCTGTAAAAGCAAGGATGCTAAAACCGAAAAAGCAAAGTTTGATACTTTACTTGCAGCGGATAGCAGCAGTGCTATTCCTTCCTTTATTATCCTATCTGATTTATGACCACGTCTTTTCAAGTAATGGTGAGGCAATGGTGACATGGCGTACTAATCCCGGGATGGTGGGACAGGTGACGCTCCCGGATAGTTCCAAAGTGTGGCTGAACTCAAATTCATCATTGACCTATTCCCAAAAATTTGCTTCATCTCGAGAAGTTCATCTCGATGGAGAAGCTTTCTTTGAAGTTACTCCTGATAAATCATCTCGTTTTATTGTACAGACGCCCAAGAAGGTCAAGATTGAAGTGTTAGGAACCAAATTTAATGTGGAAGCCTACAAGGAAGATAAGTTGGTGACGACAACATTAGAAGAAGGGAAAGTTAACCTGCAGTATTTTGATGGTCAATCTTTTAACACTCTTGTTCTGAAACCTGGCGAGACAGTCGTATATGACCCGTCTACGATGCGTGCCGCACCTCGCCATGTACTTGCTAGTATCGTGACCGCATGGAAAGATAATAGAATAGTCCTTGAAAATACATCAATGGACGAATTGCTACACATCTTGCGCAAGCGCTTTGATGTCGATTTCATCATCAAATCTCCGAGTCTCAGAGATAACTCTTTTACTGGAACTTTCGATTCACAGCATCTGACCACAGTGCTGGAGCATTTGCGGATTTCCTCAGGTATTAATTATAAAATCATAGATAGTAGGAGTAGTGGTGCACATGAGAAAGTGGAAGTTATCCTCACAGATTGATGCTCAAAGCTGCTTGATTTAATGATAGTTATCTCGCTGATGATCTGCTATCTATAAACAGAGAGTGTGCTGTTTGTATTTTGAAACCGATACATAATCGAGTTGTCTATTGGCGGCTCACGAATCAATTATATCTGATGAAATATAGAATTATTCCACCTTGAGGAGTTCAAGCTAATGGAGTTGGCATTCTCCTGAAATAATGCCATATGAAAAGGGCAACAATTATTAACACAGCTGTCTTCTTGAGAAAGACAATAACTAAATCTATAAAATTATGATGAAGTGGGTTTACATACTTTCATTCGTATTCACGTGGATGTATCATGCATCTGCTTTCGGGCAAAATAAAAACTTGACATTATCGCTCAAAAATCAAAGTATCCAGTCAATTTTGGATGAGATTGAGCAAAAATCAGACTATCGTTTCTTCTACAATAATAAGCAAATTGACACCAACCGTAAGACGAGTATCGTCTTAAATAATAAAAGTGTGCCAGACGTCCTATCTGAACTTTTTAAGGATGCCGACATAAGCTTTAAAATCATGGACAACAATATTATCCTGACCAAAAAGGGTAATGCTTCACAGGAACAGGATATGGTTTGGGTCAGTGGAACTGTTCGTGATGATCAAAAGATACCTGTACAGGGGGCTACTATCACAGCGGGAAATGTACAAAGGAAGACAGATGATAAAGGACATTTTAGGATACAGGCCGCCAAAGGTAGTGTATTGATCGTCAAGTATCTCGGATTTTCGAGTCGATCTTTTAGTGCATCGCAAGGCGATCCACTGGATATTGCATTAAGTCCTGATAGCGAATCATTGGACGAAGTGGTTGTGACCGCATTGGGGATCAAGCGTCAGGAGAAAGCCTTGGGGTATGCTGTTCAAAAGATAGGGGGCAATGCAGTTTCTACAGCTAAGGGAGTAGATGTCGCTACATCACTGACAGGCCGGGTCGCCGGTCTTAATATTAAGAATAGTACAGAGTTCAATACAGCCCCAGCGATACAATTGCGCGGTCAAAGTCCAGTCATAGTCATTGACGGTGTAGCGACCAATTTTGTGAGTATGCGAGATATACCGGCTGACGATATTGAATCTATTACCGTGCTAAAAGGAGCTACTGCTACCGCATTGTATGGCTCTAAGGCAGGTGGCGGAGCGATCATGATCACCACCAAAAAAGGTAATACCCGCGGTCTGGAGGTACAGATCAATAGCAGTACTATGTTTGATGCAGGGTACCTTGTGCGCCCTGAAGTCCAGACATCATACAGTTCTGGACAAGGGGGGAAGTATGCTGCTGGAAGCTACGTGTGGGGAGATAAGCTGGATATCGGTCGTACAGCCATGATCCATAATCCATTTACGTATAAGAAAGAGGAAACATTGCTGGAGTCTAAAGGCAAAGATAATTTGCGGAACTTTCAAACACAAAGTTTAATTGCCAACAATAATGTAAGTATATCCCAACGCGGAGAGAATGGTGGGGTGCGCGCATCTTTTACACATGTCTATAACAAAGGGCAGTACGAAAATAATAAATTGAACAAACTGACCTATGCCGTATCAGGTGATATGACTGCGGGTAAGTTCAAGTTTGATGGGGGATTGAACTACAACAAGCGCTACTATCCTAATATGGGCGGTACAGGTTATGCTGGAGGTGGACTGCTCTACAACTTGACGGTATGGTCTGGTGCGGAGTATGATGTACGTGATTACCGAAACTACTGGGAAACACCTAATGAAAAGCAAAATTGGATGGATGCATCCTGGTATGATAATCCTTATTTTATTGTGAACGAAATACTTAATTCGAGTGATTACAATATCTTAAATGGCTATCTAAATTCAAATTTCGAAGCTACAGATTGGTTGAGCATTACAGCCCGTGTGGGTTCGGATATGTATTCACGTTCAGATAAGGCACGTAATCCGATCGGTGCTGTCGGTGGAAGGGACAGATTAGGATACTTCTCCACGACGCGGGCTGGAGGGTATAGTGTCAATGGTGATTTGATGGCATTGGCGAAGAAGACGGTTGGTGACTTTGCATTAGAAGGCTTTATTGGTACCAGTATCGATTATACCAATAGTGACAGCCAAACGGGAGCTACCGCAGGAGGTCTGAATGTTCCTGGATTTTATTCATTAAAGGCATCCGTCAGTCCAGCGACCACAAGCTCATCTGTTTCAAAAAAACAAGACAATGCGGTATATGGAAGAGCCTCGGTAGCTTGGCGTGATGCTATCTTTCTGGAGGCTACTGGGCGTAATCAATGGAGTTCGACCTTGGCAAAGGAAAATCAATCTTTTTTCTATCCATCGGTACTCGGAAGTGTAGTATTATCGGAGCTAATTGATCTGCCTAAAGCAATTAGTTTTTGGAAAATCAGAAGTTCGTGGACACAGAACAAGTCGCCACTTGGAGTATATGCACTTAATCAGCAGTATAGCATCGCTAGTGATGTATGGCAGGGGCTGGGCACCGCGGACTATCCATCTATTATCAAAAATGCTTCTATTAAACCTGTGACTACCAACTCGTGGGAATTGGGGACAGGGCTGAACTTGCTTAAAAATCGGATTAGACTGGATGCTACATACTACAATATATTAACATACAATCAACAGCGAAATGCTTCTGTAAGTGCTGCATCTGGATTTTCACAGACGCAAGTTAACATTAAAGAGGATCTGAGAAGGAAAGGAGTAGAAATCATGCTGGGAGGTGATATCATTCGGAAGAGTGATTGGGATTGGACTTCGCAAATTAATTGGTCAAGAGACCGCTATACCTATGATCGTGTAGACCCTGATTATTCAACGGATAAACCTTGGGTGAAAGCCGGTGCACGTTGGAATTGGGTCTCGGTATACGATTGGGAACGTGATCCACAGGGAAATATCATCCATTATAATGGATTACCAAGAGCGAGTAATTATGACACCGTAATCGGTTATAATGAGGCTGATTTTATCTGGGGTTGGTCCAATAGTATCCGCTACAAAGCACTGACATTGAGCTTCTCGTTTGATGGACGTGTAGGGGGGACTACGCATTCTGTCACTGATCAAGCCATGTGGAATTCGGGAAGCCACCCCGATAGCGACAATGCCTACCGGTACGATCAAGTGGTGAATGGAAAAAACAATTATGTTGGTAATGGTGTGAAGGTGTTGTCTGGTTCTGTAGACTATGATGCATACGGTAATATAACCCGTGATGACCGGGTCTTCGGACCTAATGACAAAGAGGTGTCCTATGAAACGTATGCTGTGAGAATGGCTCCCTACATTGGAAGCCCACGTTCGCAGTTTATGTTTTCACAGACTTTTGTCAAACTGAGAGATCTTTCCTTGGTATTTCAAGTGCCCAAATCTTGGAGTACCAAGATCAAAGCTAGAGATGCTTCCATAGGTCTTATTGGACAAAATTTGTGGATGTGGGCGAAGGATTTTAAGTATTCAGATCCAGATGTAGGCTCCGACAATTTGAACTCTGCGTCTGTAAGATACATGGGCGTGAATGTCAGATTACAATTTTAACTAAATCAATGCATAATTTATGAAACTAATGAACAGATTAACGAAAGGCCTAGGCACCGTCCTAGTACTTTCTCTTGTATATGGGTGTAGTCATTTTGATGAGATCAATACCAATCCAGATGGATCCACTACGGCTTCACGATCTTTATTGGCAACGAATTTGATTTTGAATCTGACTTCGAGTAGTGTTGGAAAGTCTTTTTACTCCAGCCATTTGGTTAGTAAAAGCTTGGCTTGGGGTGAGAGTGTGGATGGCAATCAATATAATGTATTTGGACGAACGGGATTTGATGACTACGGGAGTGTCATTGATGCGACTAAGATGTTGACATATACTACTGAGGCCAACAGACCAGGTTATGAGGGATTGTTTTACTTTGTAAAAGCTTATCGGATGTTTTACTTAACAATGGCTGTTGGTGATATTCCTTACCAAGAAGCTTTTCTTGGTGAGCAGGGCCAGCTCCGTCCAAAGTACAATACCCAAAAGGAAGTGCTGATCGCAATTCTAGATGACCTGGATCGGGCAGCATCAGCGTTTGATAAGGGCGTCAAAATAGACGGCGATCCCATCTTCAAGGGCGATATGCCGAAGTGGCAAAAAACTGTACGTGCTTTTCAGCTCAAGGTCTTACTGCATCTATCTATCAAGGCTACTGACCCTGAGTTAAAGGTAGCTGCCAGATTTGCGCAGTATGCTAAGTCCGATCTAATGCAGTCCAATGCTGATAATTTTCAACGCACCTATTCAGACAATGCCAAGGAATTCTACCCCGTATATTTCACACGATTGAATCACAATCCATATGCCATGGTTAGTAATCTTATTGTGGACAAACTTAAGGAAACGGAAGACTATCGACTTTTTTACTACGCGAAGCCTGCTAAGTCAAAGTTAGATGCGGCGGTGCCGTTTACCAGTTTTGATGCATATTTAGGAGTCAATCCAGCTGATAATTTTGACATTATCAAAGACTTATGGGGAGCAGGCAAATTTTCAAACGTCAACGAACGGTATACCCACTTACCTAGTGGAGAGCCTATCGTCAAGTTGGGTTATGCTGAGCAACAATTTATATTGGCTGAGGCTGCTTTGCGTGGATGGATATCCGGCGGTGCTGATAGTTACTATAAAGAGGGGATCCGTGCCAGCATGAAATTTACCGCTGACCATACACCTGATAATGCGGCTTATCACCACGATCGAAAGATTACGGAGAGCCATATCCAAGCCGTGCTTAACCATCCGAAGAATCAGTTAACCGGTAGTTTTGAAGGTGATCTCGAAAAGATATTGTACCAGAAATATTTAGGCTCGTTCTTGCAACGCGAATGGGAGACTTATTATGATTATAGAAGGACGGGATATCCAAAGTTTCCGATAGATCCCAATACTAATCAGAATACGATCGATACCCAGATGCCACTGCGTTGGATGTATCCAACTTCGGAGTATGATAATAACAGTACTCATATTGCCGAGGCACTGAAGAGACAATGGAACGGTGTGGACGATGTCAATAAGGTGATGTGGATGTTACAAAAGTAAATTAAGGAGCAGATGTCGCTTGTATAGGTCAGTGACAAATGTAAGTGGCATCTGTTTTTTAATCAGATATTCTAATTATTTTTGAGGGATATGAACGTAATGAAACAATCGAAAAAATACTTTTGTCTAGCGCTGATGTGCTTGTGTGGTATGAATCTATTTGCGCAACAGCAAAAAATAGAACTTAAAGTACTCCAGATGAATATTTGGCAGGAGGGAACGAGTGTACCAGGAGGATTTGAGGCTATTGGAGAAGAGATTATAGACAAGCGTCCGGATGTGGTACTATTTAGCGAAATCCGAAATTATAAGGATACGGATTTCATACAGCGCATTCGGCAATATTTAGCGTCCAAGGGCGTGACATATTATGGTGAGAGTAGTGAGAAGAGTCTGGATGTAGGACTTATCGCTAAATATCCTATACGCACGCAGGCGCCTAATTATGACGAAGGGAAGAAGGTCGGGAATGTTTTGAAAACGAAATTGTCGATCAAAGGACAGCATTTTATTTTTTATTCGGCACATTTAGACTACACCAATTATGCCTGTTATCTTCCTCGTGGTTACGACGGTGTGACCTGGAAAAAATTATCCACACCAATTGTAGACAATGAGGCGATCTTGACTGCAAATAAATTGTCAAAACGAGATGAAGCGATTCAAGATGTGATTGCGGATGTGGAGAAAGAGGATAAAGAACAGATAATTATCTTAGGCGGAGATTTTAACGAGCCTTCACATCTGGATTGGACGACACATACCAAAGATCTGTTCGATCATCGCGGCACAATCATTCCCTGGCACTGCTCGGTCATGTTGCAACAGGCCGGTTTTGTTGATAGTTTCAGGAAGATGTATCCAAATCCGGTGACACATCCCGGATTTACCTACCCATCTTATAATAAAGGCGTAGATATCAGTAAATTGGCTTGGGCTCCTGAAGCCGATGATCGGGATCGGATCGACTACCTCTATTATTTACCTCGTAACGGGTTATCATTAAAGGATATTACTATTGTGGGACCGATCGAGACTGTAGTCAGGGCGAAGATGCAGGGCAGGGACAGTGAAGATCATTTTTTATTACCAAAGGCTATTTGGCCAAGCGATCACAAGGCTTTGTTAGCTACCTTTGTTGTCCATCTATAAAAAAAGAGCCGCTATCTACAAGGATAGCAGCTCTTTTTTCCATGTGTGAGATTAGAGTTGATCGATCCTAACCCAACCCATTCCGGCATTGATAGCTCCTTGGACGCCGGGATCGCCGTCCTCCAAGACAATACAGTTTTCGGGATCTACTCCCAAATGTTGGGCTGCGAGTAGGAAAGGTGCCGGATCCGGCTTTCCTTTAGGTGTATCTCCCGCACAGACCAGTGTTTCAAATCTTCCCTCCACATCAATGACTTTTAAGGTGATCGTCAGCGTAGATCTTGATCCGCCAGACACTATACCTATCCGCTTGTGTTTTTGATTGGCAAGCAGGTGTGCATGCACGTAGTCTACTGGTTTCGTTTCTTGAATAAATCGTTCAATAAAAATAGCCGACTTGCGCTTGGAGAAGATCTCAAAATCAAATGTTTTATTATAGCGTTGTGCGATCTCTTTAGCTACGGCCACTGTAGGCCAGCCAGCGGTCTCATCAATTAGATCTGTATCCAAGTCGATGTCGTACTCAGCTGCAGCAGCTTTGTATGCGAGCTTATGGGCCAACATATTGTCTGCTAATGTGCCGTCCACATCGTACAGCAAAGCTTCATATGCATGTGTGATATCCTGTAGTTTATCGAATTTTTCTTGAGATTCAGGAGACATATGTTATCGTTTTGTTTGTTTTCTTCTTTGCTTTTCCTTAATGATTAAGGAAAGCTCACGACCAGTCTGCCCACCTACAGAGGTATTCTCCTGTGCTCTACGGAATAGATAAGGCATTACTGCTTTTACAGGTCCGTATGGCATATATTTGGCTACATTATATCCTGCAGCAGCGAGGTTAAACGTCAGGTTGTCTGACATTCCCAAAAGTTGAGCAAAATAAATATGAGGGCTTTTGTGGTCGATGTTTCGTTTATTCATTTCTTCAGCAAGCAAAAGACTGCTCTCTTCATTGTGCGTTCCAGCCATTAGACCGATATGTTCAATATGATCAAGACAAAAGAGTAGTGCTTCATTGTAGTCTACATCCGAGGCTTCTTTTGTGGGCTGTATTGGAGAGGTGTATCCTCTTTCGGTCGCACGCTCTCTTTCAATCTCCATATATGCACCGCGTACAGTCTTAGCGCCTAAAAAGAAACCTTGAGTGCGTGCATAAGCAAAGTCCGCTTTTAGAGATGCCAATTTATCGTGACGGTACAGTTGGTAGGTGTTGTATACAATAGGTTTTTCCCGATTGTATAGTTCCATCATTTCCCGTGCAATATCATCGATGACATCTTGTATCCAAGAGTGTTCGGCATCTACAAGTACTTTCACATCTGCGTCATAGCAAGCCTTACATATACGATTGGTACGGTCCCACATTTTTTGATATTCTACTTTCTCGAGATCCGATAGTTCTTTTTTTGCATTTACTTTTTCAAACAGTTCGAATCTTCCTAAGCCGGTTGGCTTAAACACAGAAAAGGGAATATAGGGGTTGATTTTAGCTGCAGCGACTGTTCTGAGGACCTCCTCGCAGGTATAGTCAAACACAGCTTCTGTATCCTCACCTTCTACAGAGTAATCCAAGATTGTACCCACACCATTGTGACCCAGGTGTGCTATTGCAGTAGCGCATCCTTGAATTGTCTCACCTCCGCAGAACTGTTTGTAGATCGTGTTACGGATGATTCCTTGAATAGGGAGTCCAATATTCAGCGAAAAATTAGTTAGGGGCGTACCAATTTTGATTAAAGTATTGCTGGCGACCATTTTGAAGAGCCAATAAGCACGTTCTAGATCCTTGTCGCTTTTACTTTTAAACGCTATTTCGGTATTGTCAAAGGACAATTTACCGGGGGCAGCTATATTTGACATATTTGTATTTTAAATAATGGCACAAACTTAGATAAACTTGTTTTTAAATGCAAGTTTAGGCAGTGACATGCAACAAGTTTGTTTATTTATCTGGACGGGTATATTCTAGTTGGAATGCAGTTTTATTTAAATTATTTTTGCACCATGCAAACGTTCAAATTAGAAGGCGAGTACATCCAAATGATCCAATTACTCAAGGTGTTGAATTGGGTAGAGCATGGTGCGATGGCGCAAATGGTGGTGACAGAGGGGGATGTGAAGTACAATGGCACTGTAGATTATCGAAAGCGGCTGAAAGTAAGGGTGGGTGATATAGTTGAATTTGATGGTCTCCAAGTAAAAGTCGTTTAAAAATCCTTATCTTTAGCAGACAATCCATATAACATGCAAGCAATAAACAGTCTAGGGTATCAAGTAATATTTGATGACTCATTGGTCTCCTTGAAAACCTTTTTGGCCGAACGTGAATATTCAAAGGTACTGGTATTGGTCGATCGAAATACAAATGACCATTGTCTAGGTGCACTTCAAGTAGTGTTTAATGATCTGGAGGATTATGATATCATAGAAGTAGATCCGGGAGAAGAGAACAAAAACATAGATTTCTGTATTGGCGTGTGGAAGACCATGCTGGACTTTGGTGCCGACCGGAAGAGTTTGATGATCAACCTTGGCGGTGGTGTAGTGACAGATATGGGTGGTTTTGCTGCTGCCACTTTCAAGCGTGGGATAGATTTCGTACAGATACCCACGACGTTGCTGAGTCAGGTTGATGCATCGGTAGGGGGTAAGACTGGGATTGACCTGGACAATGTGAAGAATATTATCGGGACATTTACACAACCTCAGGCAGTCTTCATCAGCAGTCAATTTTTGAAAACGTTAGATGACAGACAGCTGACTTCTGGATTTGCAGAGGTAATCAAGCATGGACTTATTTATGACAGAGATTTGTATGATCGTATCAAAGGTATGGCGGTACGTGATATCGATTCGGATATTGTCTTTCGTTCGGTAGAAATAAAGAATGAAGTTGTCACTCAAGATCCTACAGAAAGGGGACTGCGGAAGATCCTTAATTTCGGACACACCATCGGACATGCGATTGAAGGCTATTCACTTTTTAATGATACTAATCCGCTTTTACACGGCGAAGCCATCGCCGTAGGCATGATATGTGAAGGGTATCTTTCACATAAATTGACCGGATTGAGTGAAGAGGGACTGAATGATCTAATTGCTACTTTCCGGACGTATTTTCCAGACTACCGGATAGCCAGAGAGAACTACGAAGACTTTCTGACTTTGATGAGGAATGACAAAAAGAATGTTGGTGATAAGATCGGATTCGCTTTGTTGAGCGACATTGGCAAATGTGAATATGATCAATATGTCAGTGAAGATTTAATTGTAGAGAGTCTCGACTTCTATCGCGAGCTTATATCTAGATAATATGAATAGAACTTTTATCGTCACATTGGTATTGCTGTTACTCTTCGGATATGGACCTGCATATGCACAGAACGCTAAAAAACAGGTGTTGATATTCAGTAAGACGACAGGCTTCAGACACAGCAGTATCGAGCATGGCGTATCTGTATTAACGGCCTTGTTTGAAAAGGAGCAGGTGGGTGTTCAGCATTCGGAAGATGCGCAGATATTTTCAGATCAGGGGCTTGCTAGTTTCGATGCGGTTGTATTCTTAAGTACCACCGGTGATATTTTTGATGATGCACAGAAGGCTGCTTTTCAGAGGTATATCCGTTCAGGAAAAGGATTTGTTGGCATACATGCCGCTAGCGATACCGAATTCAATTGGCCATGGTATGGGCAGATGGTCGGTGGTTATTTTGCTAGTCATCCAGCTGTACAGGAGGCTGTGATCAACGTTGTGGATCGTAAGCACCCATCTACACGACATCTCGATACAAGTTGGAAGCATAAGGACGAATGGTATGACTTCAAAGATCTGCAGCCTGATAACAAAGTGTTGATGAAATTGGATGAGAAATCTTATAAAGGAGGAAAGATGGGAGACCATCACCCAATTGCTTGGTACAAAAAGTTTGATGGCGGACGGGTATTCTACACCGGGTTAGGACATACCGAAAGCGCTTATGACGACGTCGATTTTCAACAGCACGTACTAGGCGGCCTGAAGTATGTACTAGGCGGGAAATAATCCTGTATTTAACCCCCGTATTCCTAGCTTACGATATAATGATGTCAAAAATAGAGATGTAGTTCATGAATTAAACTGCAACTCTATTTTTGACATCCTTTTTATTTTCCAAATACCTGATTCCATTTAATTCCTACACTGTACCACGTTCCCGGCATAGGTACAGCCCCACTTTCGATATAGGATACGTCAAAGATGTTCTGTGCTTCCACATAGAGGTGCATATTCCGAAGCTGGTAGGCCAGTTTAATATCCGACAAGAAATACGATTTATAAGATATACGTTCTTGAAATCTATTGGCAGATGTGATCGACCAGTCACGATGCTGGAATGTCAGCGCTGCGATCGCCTGATGGCTCAAGCTTTCAATTGCATATTTGGAGTCTATTTCCTGATCGCGTTCTGTTGTCGACGGGTGTAGATAATTGTAACCAATATTGAACCAATACGTATTTATATCCTGCTTACTGCCTATGCGATATTGCAGTGAAGTATGGAGGCCATTTACATTGTTTTTTCCAAAATTGAAGGGCTGGTAAGGCGCTGTACTTTCGGTACGGGTCCAATCTATGAAATCATGAATCGATCTGTAGAAATACCCAACCTGAGCGATCAGGTTATTGTCGATATATTTGACACCACTTTCTACTTGATATGCCTGTTCAGACAGGAGCTGTGCATTTCCAATATTACCCTTTTGCTGCAGATAGAGATCTGTGAAAGATGGAATACGTTGACTGCTTCCTGCATTGAATACCAGTTTCCACTTCGGAGCGACGTCGTAACCCAGATCTATTCCCGGAAATAGTTGCCATCCGTAGTCTGAATTGTAATTGACATACGTACCGATATTGATCATTAGATTCTCGATTCGCTCTGTTTTGAATTCCGCATAGGCTCCTTGGTTATTGCGGTTGTGCTGACCAATGTTCGAACTGTTTATTTTCTCCCAGCGAGATTCCAAGCCCACTCCAAAATCGCCAAAAGAAGTTTCATAGACACTGTTTAACTCCATACTGAATGCATTGTTGAAATGTATACTTCTGGCCTTCGAGAGATCATGACGGTAGTAGCGGTAGTCATCTTCGTTATATCGATTGCTGATCCGCGGTGATAGGGAGAGCTTGGGCGTCAACTGGTGCTTTGATGAGAGTACAGCAAATACTGTCTCTACTGTTTCTGCAGATTCGATATCCCCTGGCGCTGCATAGAATCCATTTGCGCCAAATTTATTGTCGATATATCCTGCAGCCCAGTTTATCTGATTGGAAGAATTTGGTGTATACTCCCCTTGATAATAGAGCTTGTTGTTTTCAGATGCAGTATTGTAACGCTGTCCATTGGACTTCTGATAGTTGTAGAAGAAAAGGTGATTGTGTTTTTCTTGGCGCCATGTTCCACCGACCTGAGCTCCTAGGCCATAATATTTTCCACTGGTTGTCTCTTCATTATTTTTGAATGAGCTGCCAGTGTAGACATGTGCTTGTAGACTATTTTGTGAAGGTCGTTTCGTGACGATATTAATTGCCCCAGTGAGACTGTTGATTCCGTAGATACGTGATGCCGGCCCTCGAATGATTTCGATACGTTCGATCGCGTCGGTTGGAATTGGAAGATTCAAGGCATGATGTGCCGTCTGAGGGTCGGCCATCTTCACACCGTTTAGGAGCACGATGGTCTGTTCAAAGCTACCACCATCTATACTGACATCAGCCTGTGATCCAAATGGCCCTCGTTGTCTTACATCTACACCATTGGCAAATTGCAAGATTTCATTTAGCGAATTACCAGGTAGCTTTTGAATATCTTCCGCTGTGATGATCTGGATATTTCTACTCTGTTTGGAGAATGGAAGATGTAATCGATTTTGTTGAATTTGTACTTCGGAGAGTTTGGTGGTATCCGAAGGAAAGGAGTCGTAGTGTGTTGGGGCGTCAATCTGTTGGCCGTATGCTACCTTAAACGTGCATATGGCGACAAACGCCCATCCTAAGCTTTTCATGTTTTTGGAAAATTTTTCAAACTTAGTAAAATGTTTGCTAATAAATGCAGAGAACTTTATGTGACAGCATATAAGTGGCGACTAATGCCATTCTTCTCTTCCAATAATGGGAGAGGAGGGGAGCACTGTGGGGGCGGTTGTTGGGCTGCCTTTTTTTCTTTTCAATTTATGGAGTTCTGGCTGCCCTGCTTCTATCCATGCAGAGTACCAGAGGCTTCCTACGGCATGGATTGCTTGCGTCATCCGCCGATGGACCATGCCATTGAGTGCCGTATGGTAAGCCTGTGCATACTGATCAGAGTAAGTACGTATCAGGACATTATTTCGCTCTATATAAGACATCTTTTTGGCTGAGGAGAAAGACGATGAGAGCTCTTTTTCAAGGGTTAGGACCGAATCGACAAGAGCATTGCTTTCATGCACTACCTGCCATGCAAAAGATAATGGATCTTCTATAAATGCTGCCTTGCCTGTCACCAACGAGTAGGAAGTCGCAAACATCTCCGGAAGTCTACTTTCCCAAAAAGCATGAATGCCGATCTGATTACTATATTGGCCATTGTAGTTTTTGGTCGTATGTAAAGGTACATGTGCATCAGAGATATAATGTCCGAGATCTGCCGAATACCGGATAATGCGGTCCATGTCACGGCTTTGAAAGGCTTTAACGAGCTTTTGGTAGGTAAATGAAATTTGCCAAGGGACGATGCCTGCCGATAGCAGTCGGCGTTCCGTAAACTTTTCTTTGGCCTTGCTCCAATGAATAGGTATCGTATCTTCTTGGGCGAAGTCGTCGATGTCAATAAAATGGCGCGGCGACTCCAGTGTGTCCACGTAACAGCGTTTGTCAGCATCTACAGCTCTTTCCGTGATCTCTTGTATATGTACTTTGTAAAAAGAAGAGAGCGCTGTGGGCAGTGTGAATACTGCCGTCTGGTTGATAAGTTTATGTGCATAAAATCCCCATCCGCAGCAGCATAGCCACACCAATAGCAAGAGTACAGTGACTTGTAAGCTTTTCATAACTAGGGGAGTCTTATTTCGAATATAGCAAATAAATCCCATATCCCAGAGATGTATCGCGAGTCAATTATTTTAACTTAAAGATTTGTTAACAACACTTTGTCAGTATTAATTTGTATTTTGCACACTTATAGTAGATAGCTTATGAGAGTACTTTATGCCGTTCAGGGGACCGGAAATGGACATTTGTGCAGAGCTATGGATATTGTTCCATGCTTGCGAAAAGCAGCAGAAGTAGATGTGTTGGTAAGTGGTATTCAGGCCGATATCAATCTTCCTTTTGAAGTGAAATACAGGCTTCATGGGTTGAGTTTTATCTTCGGAAAATCAGGAGGAGTGGATCTCTGGAAGACTTTTATGAGCTCTACCGTACGTAAGTTTACACAGGAGATCAAATCTTTGCCCATTGAGCAGTATGACTTGATTATTAATGATTTTGAGCCTATTTCCGCGTGGGCGTGTTACTCGAAGGACAGACCTTGTATAGGATTGAGTCATCAGATTGGTGCGCTTGATTCTTTAAGTCCTAAACCCGAAGAGACAGATATGCTGGGCAAATTTATCATGAAAAATTATGCGCCGAGTACATCTTCTTATGGATTCCATTTTAAGTCTTATAGCGATCGGATATTTACTCCTGTCATCAGACAGTCTATACGAGATATTGATCCTCGTGATGACGGGCATTATACCGTATATCTACCCTCTTATGATGACGCCCATCTCTTAAAGCATTTGGGACGTTTTCCTGATATTAGATGGGAGGTCTTCAGTAAGCATAATAGTAGACCGTTCAGTATGAAGAATGTGTCAATACAGCCCGTCAGTACTGAGGCATTCATCAAGAGCATGTCTACTGCATCAGGTATTTTGTGTGGTGCTGGCTTTGAGACGCCTGCAGAAGCATTGTATCTGAAGAAAAAATTATTAGTGATCCCCATGAAAAATCAATATGAGCAGCACCTCAATGCAGCGGCATTGGAAGAAATGGGAGTACCTGTAATAAGTAGCCTAAAATCGAAGAACGAGTATGCTATAGAATCTTGGCTCAACAGCCGGAGCCGGATTGATGTCCACTATCCGGACTATACACAACAGATTATCGATAACATCTTACATAAACATCAATAAATGTTAAATCTGTATACGCTATTCATCCATCAAGGATCTGAATAATGTATACCTGTTTCATTTCCATTTAAAAAAAATAAATTATACGCTAATGAAAAAAGTATTGGCCGTCAGTTTTTTAGCTGCGCTAACATGGAGTGCTGCTGCACAGACAAAAAAGAAAGTAAACACAACAAAGAAAACAACGGTAAATAGGACCACAACTGTACAGGGATTGGTATTGAAAAATTCTTCAGATTCGGTCTCGTATGCATTGGGCTATGATATTGGTTCTTCCATCAAATCGATGGGATTGGACCTCAATCTCGATGTCATGAAAAAAGCAATTGAAGACGTGGTCGCTGGTCGCGACGGCAAGTTTACAAAAGAACAGAATGTCGAATTCATCCGCAATGCTATGATGGATGCTGCCAATAAAAAGAATGAAGTGGCGCAAAAGGCCGAAGAGGAGTTCATGGCCAAAAATAAAGTTAAATCAGGCATGCAGGTGACACCGGAAGGGGTACAGTATGAGATTTTGACACAGGCGGAAGGCTCCAAACCAGCTCCTGATGATGAGGTTAAGGTCCATTATAAAGGATCGTTACTCGATGGTAAGACCTTTGACAGTTCCTATGATCGCGGCGAGCCTATCGAGCTTAGTCTTGGAAATGTGATTGAAGGATGGAAGATCGGAATTCCTTTGATGTCCGTAGGAGCTAAGTATAGATTCTATATCCCTTCAAAGTTAGGATATGGACCCAATGGCTCGGGGCCCATTCCCGGTAACAGTACATTGATATTTGAAGTGGAGCTCTTAGAGATTAAAAAAGCTGAAGCAGAAGTCACGGTTAAAGATGTTGTACAATAAATTAGGAAAATCTGAACTAAAGGTATCTGCAATCGGCTTTGGAGCGATGTCCATTCGCAAAAGTCTGACCATCTCTACCCATCTGCGGCTTATCCAAGAGGCATTCGAGGGCGGTATCAATTATTTTGATACCGCTGACCTTTATGATCATGGGTGGAATGAAGAGTTTGTAGGGCAGGCGGTCTCCTCTTTTCGTAAAGATGTGATCTTAGCCACTAAAGTCGGTAATCAGTGGCGTGCCGATGGCAATGGTTGGTCTTGGAAAGCCTCTAAGCCCTATATTATCAAGACGGTAGAGACCTCTCTTACTCGATTGAAGACCGATCATATTGACCTTTACCAATTACATGGCGGGACAATAGAGGATCCTATCGACGAGATTATTGAGGCCTTTGAAATGTTAGTTCAGCAAGGTAAGATCAGATATTATGGATTGTCCAGTATTCGGCCTAATGTGATTCGAAGCTATGCAGAAAGATCGAATATTACCAGTGTCATGATGCAGTTCAATTTGTTGGATCATCGACCAGAAGAGGAAGTACTGGACTATTTAAAAACAAAGGAGATTGGAATATTGACAAGAGGGACGATTGCCAAAGGCTTGTTGATTGACAAAGTCGCAGATACTTATCTTCAATTTACAGCTGGGGAAGTACAGCATGCCGCGAAGAACATTAAAAAACTAGCCGCAGAAAAGGGGGAGCAAGCCTTAAAAATAGCCATATCATATGTGCTGAGTCATCCAGCTGTGACTGCTGCAGTGATGGGGATACGGACGAAAGCGCAATTGGATGCGATTTTAGGGATTGCCAGTACTTTAGGGAAATTGGACGAATATGAACTGCGAAAACTACGGAGCGGTGTTCGTGCGTATAAATATGCTGAACACCGTTAGTTTTGTTTATTTCCTCTGTAAAATAATTCTTCAATGGCAGAGGAGAGCTAAATAAATTCATTTCATATGCCCACGCAATTATATTGCGTATAAAAGTGAATTTATTTAAGTTTGAAATAGCGGTCCAGAATATTGGCTAGATCTTCTGGGGTATCTACTGCAAGTGTCTCATGTTCGGTCAGGGCAGTCTGTATGCGATACCCATTTTCAATCCATCTTAATTGTTCGAGCGACTCTGCTCTTTCTAAGCTAGAGATACCCAATGTTGCTAGCTCTTTTAAGATGTCCGTGCGGTAGCCATATATACCGATATGCTTGTAAAATTGATGGCTGTTGCGCCATTTGTCCTGATCTTCGCGACGCACGAATGGAATCGTCTGTCTGCTGAAATAAATGGCTTCACCTTTCAGATTGCATACGACTTTTGGTGTATTGGTATTCCACAATTCCTCTTCGTCGTGTATTTCCTTTATCAATGTTGCGATCTGCGTATCTACCGACTGAAAGCAGGACAATAAGCATTCAATTTGTAGCGGACTGATAAAAGGCTCATCTCCTTGTATATTAATAGCAATGTCGAAGCCCTCTACACTGTTGATGATCTCAGCACAGCGGTCGGTGCCCGACTCATGTGTGGTCGCCGTCATCATGACATTTCCTCCGAAACGCTGGACATGATCGCGTATACGCTCATCATCCGTAGCTACGATAACTTCATCTAGCCCAGTCGTCTTCCTGACCTGATCATATACCCGCTGTATCATTGACTTGCCACCAATGTCAACCAGTGGTTTTCCAGGAAATCTGGATGAAGCATAGCGTGCGGGAATGATACCTATTGTTTTCATAGCTGTTGAAGTATTGATCTGTGCGTGTGATCATAGATATGATGGGGCGCAGTTATTTTAGTGGTCCGTGAGTGAGTGTTTATGTCGTCGCTAAAATAGTCCAAATAATTCTGCTTCTATTTTTTGGATAATAAATCCCAGATCCTCAGGATTGTTGGTGAAGTCCAAGTTGTCCTTGTCAAGTACCATCACCCTACCATCTTTGTAGTTATTGATCCACTTGTCATATTTGTCGTTAAGTTTGGACAGATAGTCCAAGCGGATTCCGGATTCATAATCCCGACCTCTTTTTTGGATATTATTGACCAAAGTCGGTACAGAAGCTTTAAGGTAGATGAGGAGATCCGGGGGCTTAATGTAGTGAATGATGCTTTGAAATATATTACTGTAATTTTCGAAATCACGCTCACTCATCAATCCCATATCGAAAAGATTTTCGGCGAAGATATAGGCATCTTCATATATCGTTCGATCCTGAATCATGTTGATACTCTGTTCCTGCAGTTGGACAATGTGTCTAAATCTACTGTTCAAAAAGAATATCTGTAAATTAAAAGCCCATCTTTTCATGTCTGCGTAAAAATCCTCCAGATAAGGATTGTTATCAGCCGCCTCAAACTGGGGCTCGTATTTGAAATGATTGGCCAACAATTGAGTCAAGGTTGTCTTCCCTGCTCCAATATTTCCCACAATAGCAATATGCATAGCTCTTTCGCTTAATACTTCTTAGTAAAATTTTTTAAATCCAATGATCTCTCGGACTTCTCTTATCGTTTTTCGTGCAGATTCTCCTGCCTTCTCGGCCCCTAACTTTACGACCTTAGCAAGGTAGTCATCGTCTTTAGAGATTTCTTCTATCCGGTTGCGTACGTCATTTGTTGCAATGACCATATCTTCTGCAAGCTGTTTTTTAAAATCGCCATACCGGATTTCGCAATTATTGTATAAGCTATCGAAGTGTTCAACAGTATCAGTAGAGGAGACGACTTTCATCAGATCAAAGAGATTCTGTATCGCTTCGGGCTTTGCTTGGTTCTTTTCCGTGGGTCCCCCATCCGATACGGCACGCATTACTTTTTTGCGAATGATTTCGGGAGAATCTGACAAGTAGATACAGTCAGCATCGCCATTTGATTTCCCCATTTTACCCTGACCACCAAGTCCAGGAACTTTTACCAATTTGTCCGAATACGAAAATGCAAATGCTTCTTTGAAATAATCGACCTCATACAATCTATTAAACCGATTGCCAAAGGTGCGGGTCATTTCCAAATGTTGTTCTTGATCTTTTCCTACAGGCACTTTTGTGCCATGGTGAATCAAGATATCACAGGCCATTAGGACAGGATAAGTCAATAATCCAGCGTTGACGTTGTTGGGATCAGCCCGTACCTTGTCTTTGAAAGCTGTTGCTCTTTCCAGTTCGCCTAAGTAAGCATTCATATTCATGTACAGATAGAGCTCCGCGACTTCTGGGACGTCTGACTGTACGTAGATAGTCGATTTCTCGGGGTCAATACCAGCGGCCAAGTATTCAACAACGACTTGTCGTACTGTTTGTTGGAGTCCGTGTGGTGTCGGGTGAGTAGTCAAAGAGTGCAAATCTGCTATAAAAAAGAAGCAATTGTATTCGTCCTGCATTTTGACGAAGTTGCTCAATGCTCCGTAATAATTTCCTAAATGTAATTTTCCGGTACTTCTAATACCACTAACAACAGTTTCCATATTGATGCGAATTTAGCAATTTTTATTTTCATCAGAATATAATTCTTTCATCAACCCGCGCACTCAGATTTTATCATGGTACATAGAAATGCTCCGCGCTTGGCTTGATTGCTTACGAGCTTGATTATGGATATGAATATACGAAGTGAAATCGTTGAATTTATCTGCAGGGTGGGGTGCGGGTCTTCCTTTCAAACGTAGCTTATTTTGTTCGGTGTGCCCATCTATTTTTAGAGGAATGTCGAGTCATTCATGATCCCGGTCTTCCTATATTTCATATGCTGTATGTAGCAGGTAAAAATATTTATAGGAGGTCACGCTATGATTATAATTATAAGTAGCTTTGTATGTGTATTTTAGTTTTTTGACCTTTGGAAAATTAGGCGAATTAATTCAAAAAAATTATCCTTGAATACAAAGACGCTGATTGATATTGTCTTAAAAATGTTATTTTACACATTGAAAATCAATACTTTAAGTAACTAATGAATTTTGAATACTGATTTTTTAGTTAATAAAATTGTATATAGAAACAACTTTATCTAAGTTTGAGTAATTATTTAACCGAATATGTAATGGGCAAAAAAAGAGATAGCGAGCGTACGAAAGAAAGATTATTATCTGCGGTCGATAAAATTGTAAAGACAAAAGGATTTCAGGAGTTAAAAGTCTTGAACATCGAAAAAGTGTCCGGCATCGATAAAAAGCTTATTTACTTTCATTTTACTGATTTGAAAGGTTTGATATCTGCTTATTTGACCCGGACAGATTTTTGGATGAATATGGAGCCACCTGAAGATCAGGTACTGGACAAGAATCTTGCGTTAAATGTATTGTTGAAACAATTCGACGAAATCAGCAAAAACAAAAAGCTACAGAATGTGCTCATATGGGAATTGGCGCATAAAAATCCTCTACTTCGTAAGTTAGCAGATGAACGCGAACTGAGGGGGGAGCAGCTGTTAGAGGAGTATGAACATTTTTTTGAGGGCACAGACGTAGATTTTCGAGCGATAAGTGCACTTTTGATCGGTGGTATATACTATCTCAATCTGCATCATCTCAATAATGGTAGCAAATTCTGCGGTCTAGATTTCAAAAAACAAGAAGATCAAGAACGTGTAAAAAAATCGATCGATCTTTTATTAACACCTTTATTCGACAAAAAGAATAAGTAAGTCGCCTTTATATCGGTGACTTTCTTTTTTTATTACGGACTAAAACGTGATTTTTTGAACATCCATTTCCAAGGTGTCGATGAGCATGAATTGATTTTTTAAGACCGGGATATCGACCATCATCTTTAAGGCTTCATGCGCCATCATGGTTCCGATGATACCTGGAAGCGTGCTGATTACTCCATTTTCGTTACAATTGGGGACATCTTCAGACGGGGGTGGTGTAGGAAAGAGATCTCGAAGATTTTTGGATCCTTTATGGTTGAATACCGCCAATTGTCCTTGAAAGTTGAGCACACTTCCGAATACAAAAGGTTTGTCGAGCGCTACGCAGGTGTCATTCACGAGGTAACGTGTCGCAAAATTATCACTTGCGTCTAGTATAATTTCGTAGTCCTCTATTATCGATACAGCGTTGTTTCTCTCTAATTTTTCTTCATGACAGATAAGGGATACATTTGCGTGTTTGGACTGTAGTGATGCCTTTGCAACCTCAGTCTTCTTTCTGTTGACATCCTGTTCCCCATACAGGATTTGTCGGTGTAGGTTGTCCATTTCTACTTGATCAAAATCTAAGATGCCGATAGTGCCGACACCTGCGGCTGCGAGGTAGGAGAGGATGACTGTCCCTAATCCGCCAGCACCTACGACGAGTACTTTGGCAGCCCTAATTCTTTCTTGTCCTTCCATTCCAATCTGAGGCAGCATGATGTGCTTTTTGTAGCGCAATATTTCGGTTCTAGGTAGCATTTTTTAGTATTTAGATATTAGACGTTAGATATTAGTATTTAGATATTAGACGTTAGATATTAGTATTTAGATATTAGTATTTTGGCCTATTGCTTACGGCTTATAGCCTACAGCCGATGGCCATTTATTGAAAAGCGCTATCCCAATCTTTCATGATAGGTTCATAGCCGTGCGAGCTGATCAGGTGTCGGATGTTATAGATGCTTCGATCGTCTGAGATTTCAAACTGTTCCAAGGACTGTGGATCGACAGTATAGCCTCCTGGGTTAGTTTTGGACTCGGCACTCATGGTGGTTACACCAAGCGGGATGATATGATTTCTAAAATGCTCGCTTTCGCGGGTAGAAATAGAAATTTCCAAAAATTCATTCCACAGTCGGTATGCACAGATCAATTGGACCAAATCCCGGTCTTCCATATGGAAGTTGGGTTTGATAACACCTTCGGCCGGGCGTAGACGGGGGAAGGAAACGCTATATTTTGTTTGCCAATAGGTCTGCTGGAGATAGTCTAGATGGAGTGCATTCATATAGCTGTCTACTCTCCAATCCTCTAGTCCTAATAGTACACCCAGTCCGACTTTGTGGATACCCGTCTTACCGATACGGTCGGGAGTATCCAATCTGAAATCAAAATTGGATTTTTTGCCTTTTGGATGATATGCTTTGTATACTTCGCGGTGATAAGTCTCTTGGTAGACCAACACTGCGGATACACCCGCTGCATAGAGCAGTTGATAGTCTTTTTCACTTAGCGGCTGAACCTCTATTGAAATACTAGAAAAATAAGGTTTGATGAGCGCTATAGCATTTAAAAAATATAGCGTATTGACAGTATGGTTTGCTTCCCCTGCCACCAGAAGGATATGGTCAAATCCTCTGGTCTTTAGGTGTTTCGCTTCTTGAAGAAGCTCTGTATCATTGAGCGTCTTACGCCGGATCTTGTTGTCCATGCTGAAGCCACAGTAGGTACAGATGTTTTGGCACTCGTTGCTTAAGTAGAGAGGCGCATACAGTTGAATAGTTTTTCCAAATCTCCTTTTTGTAGATTCATGGCTCTTTTGTGCCATTTCTTCCAGAAATGGGAGGGCCGCCGGCGATAGGAAATGGAGGAAGTCTTCTAGATTTCGTTTCGTCTTTGAAAGCGAATTTCTTACCTGCTCTTCTTGGGTGCTGTATATTTTTTCTTTGACATCTTCCCACTGGTACTGGGCCAGTAGTGCATTGAATTGTGTACTCATATTGACCGTGTTAAGCGTTTAGAAATGCTGTAAATGGACTTGAAGCATAGGCTTTGGCTGTGCTTGATGCTAATTTAGCATGATAGGCCATCCGTCCTGCCTGCACCGCTAAACTAAAGGCACGGGCCATCATGATGGGGTTATCAACCACTGCAATGGCGGTATTGACCAGTACAGCATCAGCGCCTAGTTCCATGGCTTGAGCGGCGTCTGAAGGAGCACCTATCCCTGCATCAATGATTACTGGGACATGGCTCTGCTCGATAATAATCTCCAGGAAATCCAAGGTTTTAAGGCCCTTGTTGCTCCCTATCGGGGAGCCCAGCGGCATTACAGCCTGTGCTCCGACATCTTCTAATCGTTTGCAGAGAACAGGGTCTGCGTGTATATAGGGGAGGATTACAAAACCTTGTTTTACCAATTCCTCTGCTGCAAGCAGTGTTTCGATCGGATCCGGCAATAAGTAGTGGGGATCCGGATGGATTTCAAGTTTTACCCAATTCGTTTCTAAAGCTTCTCGTGCAAGTTGTGCCGCCAGTATAGCTTCTTTTGCATTACGTGCGCCCGAAGTATTGGGAAGCAAATGAATATGTGGTGCTTGAAGATGACTCAAAAGGTGATCATGGTCATCTTGTGCATCTATACGTTTCAGTGCAAGGGTTACCAGTTCCGTTTCTGACGCTAATACAGCTTGTTCAAAATCGATTCCTACGCCAAATTTGCCGGAACCCATAAAAAGGCGGGATGTGAATTGACGATCTGCAATTGTTAATTTATCCATTGTAATGCAAGTTAATTTGTTGAAGAAGGCATTGAGGCGATTCGTGTTGGGAGAGTAGTGCTGATACAGCAATACCGTATACACCCAAGGAACTTAACGGCTTGAGATCTGCTGTGGATATTCCGCCAATGGCATATATAGGCGGAATATCTGACCGGTTGCCCAGAGCGTTCAGTATAGTAGCATAGCCTTCGTAGCCTAGTATTGGGCTAAGTTTTTGTTTAGACGTTGTAAAGTGGCAAGGCCCGAGGCCAATGTAGTTGCATCCCTCATCTATACGTTGAAGGACATGTTCCTTTGTGTTGCAAGTACCACCGATTATCTTATCCGGACCTAGGGATAGGCGCGCGTGCTTAATGTTTAGATCATCTAGTCCCAGATGTACGCCATCCGCGTCGACTTGATAGGCGACCGATACATGATCATTGATGATATAGGTAAAGTCGTATGATTTTTTAAGCTCGGATATTTGATTTGCAAGCAATTTGAAATCTGCATTGGGTTCTTTCTTCCAGCGTAACTGTATCCAATTACCACCTGCTTCGAGGATCTTCACGATATTGATGTACTGCTCATTCACGGTTTCGCCAGAGGAGATATATTGTATTCTGTTGTATTTTTTCATGAAGATTATATGTTGATTTGATCCTTCCGATGTCCTGTGTGCTGCGCAATGTGTAGGTTTGCCAGTGTATCCCGAGGTACTGGAGATTGCCAGAGATGCCCACATATTGCCACATCATCATAGCCCATCATGGTCAACTCGTATATATTTTGATCATTGATACCTCCTAGTGCGATGAGCTGCGTACAGTAATTGGTTCTTTTCCTGATATTCTCCATTTTGAAATCTATCGTCTGTTTGTATCCCTTTTTGGATATGCTCGGATACACTGGACTGATAAAGGCATATGAAAATCGCTGATCAAGCCCATTAAACGTCGCGATATCATGTACAGATGCCGAGATCGTCCAGGGACTCGCGGCGGGTATCTGCGCTATCAGTGCGCTGTTGTACTCCGAAAGGTGGATGCGATTCAATAGCGGCTGATCGTATAGTAGATCTATATGATTATGTACGGCCAGGAATGGATAGATACGATGATCCATATCGGAGAGGATATCTGCTATTACGTCTTCCTGATAGACCGACGAGCGTAGATGGAGGATGAGCTTATCATTCCAAGATATGGAATGAATAAGCTCAATTTCCTTTTGCCCGATAATGTCTGGTGTGATGATAACCATTAGATATAGATTTGCTTCCCCTTTTCGATGAATTCTTGGGACTTATCCAATAACCCCTGTTCCGTAGCCTCCCTTATTTCCTGTGTTATTTTCATGGAGCAAAATTTGGGTCCGCACATGGAGCAGAAATGTGCAACTTTTGCGCCATCGGCAGGCAGTGTCTCGTCATGATATTCCCGTGCGGTATCCGGATCGAGGGACAGGTTGAACTGGTCTTCCCATCTAAATTCAAATCGGGCTTTACTGAGTACATTGTCTCGGTACTGTGCACCGGGATGTCCTTTAGCTAGATCCGCGGCATGAGCGGCCAATTTGTATGTGATGACGCCATCTTTGACATCCTTCTTGTTGGGAAGGCCTAGGTGCTCCTTTGGAGTTACATAGCACAGCATGGCACAGCCAAACCAGCCGATCATCGCTGCACCAATGGCTGATGTAATGTGATCATAACCCGGGGCGATATCGGTCGTCAGCGGTCCTAATGTATAGAAGGGTGCTTCGTGGCATTCCTGTAACTGTTTGTCCATATTTTCCTTGATCAGGTGCATGGGTACATGACCAGGACCCTCCACCATGACCTGTACATCATGTTTCCATGCGATCTTGGTCAATTCGCCGAGTGTCTCCAGTTCAGAAAATTGAGCTACATCGTTAGCATCTGCTATCGATCCCGGACGTAGACCATCTCCCAGAGAGAACGCGATGTCATAAGCCTTCATGATTTCGCAGATTTCTTCAAAGTGTGTATAGAGAAAATTCTCTTGATGGTGGTATAGACACCATTTGGCCATAATAGAGCCACCTCTGGAGACGATCCCTGTGACTCGGGCTGCCGTTAGGTGTATATACCGGAGCAGTACGCCTGCATGGATCGTGAAGTAAGATACCCCCTGTTCAGCCTGCTCGATGAGCGTATCTCTAAAGATCTCCCAAGTCAGGTCCTCCGCTACACCCTTTACTTTCTCTAGAGCTTGGTAGATTGGGACCGTACCAATCGGCACTGGTGAATTTCTAATAATCCATTCACGGGTCTCGTGTATATTCTGACCAGTAGAGAGGTCCATTATGGTGTCTGCTCCCCAGCGGCATGCCCACACGGCCTTTTCGACTTCTTCTTCAATACTGGAGGTGACCGCACTGTTGCCGATGTTCGCATTGATTTTGACGAGAAAATTGCGCCCAATAATCATAGGTTCACTCTCCGGATGATTGATGTTGTTCGGAATAATGGCTCTTCCGGCAGCTATTTCATCTCTGACGAATTCAGGAGTTATTCTGCCTTTGGGTGTATTCGCACCAAAGGAATGTCCCGTATGGGCATGATCCATCCCCTTGGTCGCTTGCAGAAGTTGGTCTATCCGTTGATTCTCGCGAATAGCAATATACTCCATTTCGGCTGTTATTATGCCTTTTTTTGCGTAGTAGAGTTGTGTGACATTTTTACCCTCCATTGCTTTTTTGGGTTGATGCGCGTATTCAAATCGGAGAGCATCTAAGCGAGAGTCTTGTTGCCTCACTTTTCCATATTCGGAGGTGATGTCATGTAATATCTCGACATCATCACGATCCAATATCCATTTCTCGCGCAAGCGGGGCAGTCCTTTGCGGATATCAATGTCAATAGCCGAATCCGTATAAGGGCCGGAAGTATCATATACAGTGATGGGCGGATTATGCTCTGTTTTTCCATTAGATAGCTTGGTATCACTTAGTTTGATTTCACGCATCGCTACACGTATCGGAAATAATTGACCCTCAACATATACTTTTTGGGAGTTTGGAAAGGGAGTTGTGGAAAGAGATTGTGTTTGGGTTGTCATATCATATGGGTTTATGAAGGATCGAATGGTTATCCTCCCTGTGCAGCTGTAAATACTAAAATGTTGTCTTGGTGGACGACCGTTTGGGTAGACCAGTTGATCCTGGGCACGACCGTGTTATTGACAGATACGGCAATACTTTTTTGCTTATCAGGGAGCTCCTGATCGAGCAATTGCTGTAGGGTAAGGGGGGATGTAGGGGACTTGGTGCGTCCGTTGAATGTAAATTCCATGTTCCTAAAGTTTTAATATTCTTAATATTTACACTTTAGGAATGCCTACGTTGTGCTGCTGCACAGAACATAAATCTTCTACTTTTCCCTACGCTAGTATGAACTAGATCAGGTTCAAAGGGTAATTCTCAGCCCACCTGCGTGGACACCCCTAAAGTATGACAAACATACTGAAATTTATTGATTATAAAAATCAATGTTGTTTCTTTGCTTCATTCCAATAGACATCCATCTCTTCCAATGTCATATCTTGAAGCTGTTGCTTATTTTCGCACGCCTTCTGTTCAATATATGAAAAGCGATGAATGAATTTTTTGTTTGTTCGTTCTAACGCATTTTCGGGATTGATCCCGACATGTCGCGCATAATTGATCAGCGAGAAGAGGAGATCTCCAAATTCTGCTTCTGCTTTTTCCGTATCGATAGCTGTGTGATCTTCAATGTTAAACTCCGCCTTAAATTCCGTGAGTTCTTCTTCCACTTTCTTCCAGACTTCTTTTTTGTCTTCCCAATCGAAGCCTACTCCACGGACTTTATCCTGTATTCTGTAGGCTTTTACCAATGCAGGGAGTCCTTTGGGCACACCAGACAGCACGGATTTGTTTCCCTCTTTCAGCTTTAAGGCCTCCCAATTGGATTTGACCTGTTCATCATTGTCGACATTAACATCTCCATAGATATGAGGATGACGGCTGATGAGTTTGTCACAGATCGCATTAAGCACTTCCACTAATGTAAACCTGTTTTCTTCCTCTGCTATGCGCGCGTAGAAGATCAGGTGCATCAAGACATCTCCCAATTCCTTTTTGATTTCAGGATAATCTTGATCCAATATCGCATCTGTAAGTTCGTACATCTCTTCAATAGTCAAGTGGCGTAGAGATTCCATCGTCTGTTTTTTGTCCCATGGACATTCGACACGGAGTGTATACAGCACATCTAATAATCGTTGAAATGCTAGTGGAGCTGTAGATTGTGCAGCAGGAGCAATGTGAGCCATTTTTTGTTTTTTTAGAGATGTAAAGTTAAGGATATTGTTTTGCCGATACGAATGTGCAGATTAATAGCTCGATCTCTGTTCCATAATTCCAGCTTTTGCAATAAAAAATCACTACATTCAAACAAACAAAAGGATCGAAAAATAGTTATTAATGTGACTTTTTTTGACAATTGTCAATGTTTTCCAACCCATTATTTAAGATGTTTGCCTTTCAGATTATTGAAAATAAATAAGTGCATATGACTATTTCGAACTTACTGCAAAAAATTAGACCTTTTACAAAACCTTACAAGAATCTTATCTTCTATACATTGGCATTGACTGTAGTGGGGTCATTTGCTGCACAAGTGAACGCCTTCATTCTGAAGTATACAGTCGATTCCATCAGCGATCTCCTCATCGCGGATCAGCCATTGTCTAAGGGATTGTATCTATTGACTGTCATCTCCGTTATCCTGCTGTTGAAGGAGATTGTCTATTCTGTCATCCAGTTTGGTCAGAAATTCTATGGGGAGAAATTGCGTATATATATTGCACGTGACTTTTCGCAATTGATTGTCACAAAGATTTTGAGTTATCGGATGGCCTTTTATACTTCTGCAGAGAATGAATCCGGCAAATTGCAAACCCGCATCGATGCGGGGATCAGCAGCTTGACTAGACTGGTGCAGAATTTTTTCATAGACATCCTTCCCTTATTTGCAAATGCCTTGGTCGCATTGGGGTGTATGTTTGCGGCTAACTTTTATGTGGGGCTGGTCGGACTGCTTATTGTGCCTATCTATTTTTATGTAAGTCAGATACAAGCCAATAAGCTGGGTGGTTTTCGGCGTAACATGCGCCGTTATAGAGAGAATAAAAGTAACCAAATCATTAATCTGATTGATTCTATCAATGTCATTAAATCCTTTGTCCGAGAAGATCTCGAAGGTGAACGTCATGAGAAGATTCAATTTGAAATGACTGAAAATCAAATGGCCACCCGTAAGACAAGTTTCCTGTTCGATAGTATAAAGAGTTTCATTGAACAGATTGGTGTGGTTATCGTGATTATCCTGACAGCCTATTTTGTACTTACCAATCAGATGTCCCTAGGAGCCATTATGTTTCATATTATGTTGTTTAACAATGTGTCTGCACCGATTAGGCAGCTGCATCGCATATATGATGAGGTAAATGATGCGTTGATTTATTCAGAAAGTTTCTTTGAAATTTTGGAAGCAGATCAAGAAATTGAATCTAGTGGTACCTACAGACCGAATACGATCAAAGGAGTCATTGAGTTGAAAAATGTAGATTTCGAGTATCCGAACGGGACAAAAGCCTTGAAAAATGCCAGTATGTTGATCAAGCCAAATGATATTACAGCTTTGGTGGGATTGAGTGGTGCGGGTAAGAGTACAGTGATTAACCTCATGGATAAGTTTTATGCACCGACGAAGGGACAGATTTTTTTGGATGGAGTAGATCTACAGGATTATGATACCGCTTTCTTACGCGAGAATATTGGTCTGGTGCTACAACGCAACCATATTTTCAAGGGATCCATAGCCGAAAATATCCGATATGGCAAGCCTGATGCCACTTTGGAAGAGGTGGTCTTCGCTGCAAAGCAGGCCTACATACATGACCAAGTCCAGGAGCTGCCCAATGGATATGATGCCGAAGCGCATCTATTGTCTGGAGGACAGCAACAGCGTATTGCGATTGCTCGTTTATTTCTAAAAAATCCACCTATTATCTTTCTGGATGAGCCTACTGCCAATTTGGATGCCATTGCTACCGAACAGATAAAAAACAGCTTGGACGCGATTAAAGTGGGTCGTACGGTCATCATTGTATCGCATAGTATCTCTCAGATCATTGATGCATCCCATATTGTGGTCATGGAAAAAGGGCGAATAGTCGAAAATGGCAGCCATGAGGAGTTGTATGAGCAGAGAGGAGTATATCACAAAATATTTATGGCGATGGCCAACAGTTTAAATCTTAGTAAGATCACCAATGCTATGTATCGGTGATCACTTGGTGTGATAGTTTTTTCCAGATGCGCTTGCTGTATCGTATGACGAGTATAAGTATGGTAAGTGCTATGATAAAGGCTAATATGGGGGCAAATATTGCTAGGGTGGACATGACAAAAGAACCTGCTGTTTCAATAGAAGCTACAATGAAATTTCCAAAACCTCCAGTCGTGGCGGATGAAGCGGCACGGGTGCCCGCAAAGCCGGATCCAATGACTGCTGCTGTACCTCCTCCGGCAATAATGGCCAAGGCCCATTGCGGGACAGCGCTCATATCTGTGAATTGACTGGCAAAGAGTAAGGAACCTGCAACGGTAGCAAGGGGGACATTGATCGTATCCAATATATTGTCAATAAAAGGAATGTAGTATCCCAATATCTCCACCAGCGTCGCGACACCTGTAATGACAAGGGTCGGTATGCTTGCCAACCATGTCCATTCTGTATCCAGGGGAATCCAATTCAGATACGAGGCTAGACTCACCAAAAAGAAAGGTAGAAATACACGAAACCCAGTTGCGGCAGCCAGCCCTATTCCGATACATGTACTCATGACATAGGGCAGTAATGATAGGATGTCCATGTTGCAAATAGTTGGTTTATAGTAAAGTTAGCTAAAAAACCTCACATTTACGAGTCTATGTACAAGCAAAACGTCCTGCAAAATTTACATTGCAGGACGTTCTGGTAGATGGGCATAAGAAAAGATTAGCTTTCCAATTCCATAATTTCTTCTGCTAAATCTTCCCAATCCTTTTGTAGTTGATTGAGTTCTGCTTTTGCAGAATTGTATCGACGGGTATGATCTTGTAGCTTCTGTAAGTCTGAGTAGATTTCTTCTTGGGCAATTTGCTGCTCCAAAAGATTGACCTCCTCTTCTTTTTCAGATACTTTTACCTCCAATGCCGTGAGCTCCTTGTTCTTTTTACTAATGAGTCTGAATTTGTCCTCTGTAGGAGCAGCCTTCTCTTTCTTAGGTTCTTCTGCAACTACTTTCTTTTCTATTTTCGGAGCCTCCGGTTTGATCACACGTTTAGCATTCCACTCTTCATACTCTTGGTAGGTACCTGGGTATTCTTTAATTTTTTTGTCTTCAATAAACCATATTTTGTTCGCGACGTGGTCCAGGAAGTATCGGTCGTGCGATACGACTATCAATGTTCCTTCGTACTGTTGAAGTGCTTGGATCAGGATATTGACAGATTGCATATCCAAGTGATTGGTCGGCTCATCGAGCACCAAAAAGTTTGCGTCCGCTGTCAGTGCCTTTGCCAATGCTACGCGTGATTTCTCCCCTCCAGAAAGTACCTTTATCTTTTTGAAAGCATCATCACCCGAAAATAGGAAGCATCCAAGGATAGAGCGCAGCTCTGTCTCTGTATGCTTGGGCGCGAAGGCTTGCATTTCAGAAATGATTGAGTTTTCGAGATGCAGTGCTTCCAGTTGATGTTGTGCAAAGAATGTTTGCGAGACATTGTGTCCTTTCGTGCTCGTACCGCTATATTCGTGATCTGCGTCGGCTACAATTCGTAGTAGGGTAGATTTCCCCTTGCCATTGGCACCGATCAGCGCTATTTTGTCTCCTTTTTCAATCAGACCATCCGTCTCTCTCAGAATTTCGAGATTGGGGTATGCTTTGTTTATCTTCTCTAGCGTAACGACATGTCTACCTGATGGTTTGGAGAACTTGAATTGAAAATTTACTGTTGGATTGTCGTCATCCACATCTTCAATTTTTTCCATGCGGTCAAGCGCTTTGATACGAGACTGTGCCATTTTCGCTTTTGATGCCTTTGCTCGGAATCTTTCAATCAGACGTTCTTCTTGTTTGATTTTCGCCTGTTGATTCTTGAATTGGCTGGACTGCATTTCGCTGCGTAGTGCTTTCTCTTCTATATAGAAGCTGTAGTTTCCGGCATATAGCGTTAATTTTCCTTTACGGGATTCTACCGTCTTCTTGATAATACGATCTAAGAAATATCGATCGTGCGAAACGATGACAATAGCACCTTCAAACGCTTGCAAATAGTTTTCTAACCATTTAATCGAAGGTAAGTCCATGTGGTTGGTCGGCTCATCCAGCAGCAAGATATCTGGCGTTTGCAACAATATCCTTGCGAGCATGACCCGCATACGCCATCCTCCGGAGAAAGTCGCTAGTGGTCTTTTTTGTTCTTCTTCTGAAAATCCAAGACCTGCCAATATCTCGTGTGCACGGAATTCAATACTGTAGCCATCCAGGGCTTCAAACTCCATCTGCTTGTCACTGAGTTTGTTCAGTATCTCGTCCGAGTAGTCTGTTTCTAATTTTTGAAGTAGATTTTCTATTTCTGTATGCAGCTGATTTTGACGCTCGAAAGCTTCCATAGCTACGTGTAAAATACTTTTATCCGAATGGTAGGACAATAAATCCTGGTTTAAGTAACCAATTTTTAAATCTTTAGCCATCGATATTGTCCCCGAAGTGGGGGTGTACTGCCCGACGATTAGCCTTAATAAAGTAGATTTGCCGGTACCATTGGCACCAATGAGGCCCACCTTATCGCCAGGTTTGATATGCCAATTGGCTTCATCGTACAATGCTCTAGAGCCAATTTCAAATGTTAAGTTGTTTATCGATATCATTTCGGATACAAAAGTAGTGAAATTTCTGCTTCTTTCTCTACCTTTGCACATATGTACAAGTTGATCAAACCTTTTTTCTTTTCTATGAATCCCGAATCTGCCCATCACACTGTGACTGGAGGACTGCAGACTTTTACTAAAATATGGGGTGCCAAATCTTTATTGAAGTCCATCTATTCTGTAGAAGATAAGCGATTGGAGCGTGAGGTACTGGGATTGAAATTTAAGAATCCTGTGGGCCTTGCTGCCGGATTTGATAAAAATGGAGAGTACATAGATCAGATGGTCAACTTCGGATTCGGATTTATAGAGATCGGGACAGTGACGCCAAAGCCTCAGCCCGGAAATGATAAGCCCCGTATGTTCAGATTGATTCCCGATGCGGCATTAATTAATCGGATGGGATTCAATAATCAGGGTGCAGATGTAGCTGCCGGAAGATTACGGCATCTCAAGAGGAGAGAGGGGATCATCATCGGTGGGAATATCGGAAAAAATAAAGTCACCCCCAACGAGGAGGCTGTTTCAGATTACCTCTATTGTTTTAGAGCACTATTTGATTATGTTGATTACTTCGTGGTGAATGTCAGCTCTCCCAATACTCCAGGATTACGGGATTTGCAGGAGAAAGAGCCGTTGAAGAATATCTTGCGACAACTAATGGATATCAACAATAAGGATGGCGTATCCAAGCCAATTTTGCTTAAAATAGCGCCAGATCTTACCGACAGTCAATTGGATGATATTATCGAGATTGTTCAGGAGACAAACATTGCCGGAGTCATTGCGACCAATACCACTATTTCTAGAGCCGGATTACAAAGTGATCCTGTCCTAGTCAATGAAATGGGTGGGGTGAGTGGTAAGCCGTTGACCAAGCGTTCCACTGAAGTGATCCGCTACCTTTCGGACAAGTCCAATCGTGCATTTCCTATTATTGGGGTAGGGGGTATACATTCTGCTGCGGATGCTATAGAAAAGTTAGACGCCGGCGCCAGCCTCATCCAATTGTACACTGGATTTATATACGAGGGACCAAGTCTGGTTTCCGATATTTGTAAAGGATTATTAAAGAGAGCTCGTTGATATAAGTACTATTTTCATAAAGCCGTTATTTCAATAAAAAGGTCCGCACTCTTTAGAATGCGGACCTTTTATATGTTATCAATTTATATTTTTTAGTTCAGGGCATCGATTTTAGCCTGTACTTCTGCACTCTTAGCTTCATCTTGTACGAAGTCATAGTAGCTTTTCAAATATTTCAGAGAGTCTGCATTTTTAGGTTCTAGCTCCACTAGTTTCAACAAATACGGCAATGCTGGTTTTAATTTATCTTTTGCAGCCGTCACAGCAGCATTGTAATCTGCAGTTTTTAGCGAACGGTCGTTATTAGCCTTGTTGATATCCTCTCTCACCTGATTCATGATGGTAACAGCCGCATTAGTATTTGCTTCAAAATAATTAGGATCGATTTCTATCGCTTTTTTGTAAGCGGCTAATGCTTTGTCCATATCTTTTGTAGCGCTGCTAGCAATACCTAAGTAGTAATATAGCGTTTTGTTGGTTGGATCTTTTGTGATTTGATTTTCAATATCCGAAACTACTTTTTGCTCATTACCAGCGATAAGGTTCAATTCTATGTTTTGTACAGCAGCACCATTGTCTGTAGGATACTCAGTTGCTGCGATCGCTGCATATTCAAGAGCGCTCGTTGTATCCAATGCTGATAAATATAGTTTTGGAAGATCTACCAATACACTTTTGTGATTTGAAAATTCTTTAGCAGGAATCAAAGCTTTGTATTTTTCGATCGCATTTTTATAGTCCTTGTTTTGGATAGCTGCCAGACCTGAATAATAGGTCAATGTAGTATCACCAGGTAGGTATACAAGGCCTTTGTCAAATGCAGTATAGGCAGTAGGATAATCTTGTTTTTCCCAAGCAGCTACCCCTTGGTTAAAATTATATTGACCCAATGTCTGCTCAGCCACTTTTATGTTTTCGGCATTTTTCTTGTCCGTATCCAACTCTTTGGCTTTCTTAATTCCTTCTTCTGCTTTTGTAGCTTCTTCAGCCGAATTGTTCAGGGAAGCATAGTTTGCACTTACCAACGCATAATATGTCCAAGTCTCTGCTAGATCTTTTGTCTTTTCATGTACAATAGCTTCGTTAAGCGCATCAGATGCAGTCTTTAAACTTGCTTCGCCCAATTTGGGTTGTCCGGCGCCTTTAAATTCTTCAAACTTTGCAATCGCAGATTTAGCTTTTTTTAAGTTTCCCGTTTGTGCAAAAACAAGTGTTCCTGCGGATAACATCACGGATAAAACTATTGTTTTTCTAATGTTCATTGTTAATTATTTGTAAGTTGGTTCAATAATAAATTGACGCGGTCTAATTGCGCCATATCTTTAGAAGCAGTATAATACATGGCTAATGATTTAAGCGCATTGACATCATAAGGCTTCACCTCGTTAGCTTTCAACAGGTAGTCTTGTGCATTATATTGTGCTTCATTGTCATCATTGTTTGCCAAAAAACTATTCAGATAAATGAGACCTATCGCCAGATTTGCTTCGTAATTATTACGATCAAATTTGATCACCTTTTCATAGTACTCTTTCGCCTTATCAATGTGATTGAGCGATTCATTGGCGTATCCTGCTAGATAATTGAGATCAATGTTCTCAGGCTCATACGCTATAGCTTCATCTATTATAGTGACAATGACATCATATGACTTGTTGTTCGAATAGATCTGGATCAATTGAAACAATATCTCTTTACTATTCGGGAATTGCTGTCTACCTTGGGTAAGAACGTCCAAAGTAGCCTGTTTCTTATCTTGAAGAGTATAAATATGTGCTAATTTTAGATAGTCACTTGGTGTGACCTTATCCGACTCGACGATTCCTTCATACAATTCGGCTGCTTTTCCATAATCTTTAATTTCCAAAGCCAGTACTGCAAGGTTGGCTGTGACGGCTGTATTATTGGAGTTCAAAGCATTTACTTTTTCATAGTAAGTGTAAGCTTCCTGAAGTTTCTTCTCGTTAAGGGCCTTATTCGCTTTGAATATAAGGGCCGATATTAAGTTTTGTTTGACATAGTTGACCTCCGAACGGTATTCATCTGTAGCCCCTTTTCTGTCAATTAATTGAATTGCTTTCTCCGATAGTTCAATGGGGTCCGCCGTGTACTTCTGCTTGCGTAGAGAGTCTGTGACCGCGTATGAGCTGTATACCAGAGCCCTCAGCACATTGTTTCTGACCTGAGAAGAATCCTTTTTAGTGGCAAATGCGGCATCCGCAAACTTGCGGGCATTTTCCAAATGTTTAATTTCGCCCGTTTTGGTATATAAAGCAAAACTGTTGTTGCCCTCCTTAATATTGGATTGGGCGACAACAGTAAAGCCGAATGAGGTGAAAATTAATATAGCTATTAAAATTTTCATTGGATATTATTTGTCTTTTAAAGGTAATGAAGCTATCATGAGCATATTGACTTTGTGCGTTCTCCAGACGATCGTCAGGGATAATTTCACTTGTTGCGGTTGTACATTACGCATTACGCTTAGTCAATAGTATGCTCATGATAGAGCCTTCATATTCATTTATTCTTCTGTATCGTTGATCGTTGTGTCTTCATCTGCTTCTTTCGTAGATTCTCCATCAATCTGCTCGCCTTCGGCCAGTTCGATTTCCTCATCTTCTTCTCGCTCTACTTTGGTGATGGACGCAATTTCATCATTGTCCTTCAGGTTAATCAATCGTACCCCTTGTGTAGCTCTTCCCATGACACGTAGATCTTGGACGCCAATACGGATGACAATACCAGACTTATTGATAATCATCAAATCCTCTTCATCCGTTACACCTTTAATGGCGACTAGTTCACCTGTTTTGTCCGTCACGTTGATGGTTTTGACACCCTTACCTCCACGATTCGTTACACGATAGTCCTCAATATCTGTTCGTTTTCCATATCCTTTTTCAGATACGACCAACACCGTGACCTCAGGATTATTCACACTAATCATGCCAACAACCTCATCTTTATCGTGCGCTAGCGTGATTCCGCGAACACCTGTTGCTGTTCTTCCCATAGGTCGTACAGTAGATTCGTTGAATCGGATAGCCCGACCTGAACGTAAGGCCATTACAATTTCGCTGCTTCCATCTGTCAATGCAGCTTCGATCAGCTGATCGCCTTCATTGATGTTGATGGCATTAATACCATTCGCACGAGGTCTAGAATACGCTTCAAGAGAAGTTTTCTTGATTGTCCCCTTTTTCGTACACATGATGATAAAGTTATTCTCCAGATAGTCTTGGTCTTTTAGGTTGATCACCTTGATATAGGCCTTGATCTTTTCATCTTTTGGAATATTGATGATATTCTGAAGAGCCCTTCCTCTAGATGTGCGGCTTCCTTCTGGTATCTCGAAGGCTCTCAGCCAGAAACAGCGACCAGCTTCCGTAAAGAATAACATATAGTTATGGGCTGACGCGGTAATGATATGCTCTGTAAAGTCTTCTTCCCGCGTATTGGTGCCGATAGAACCACGTCCGCCACGCCCTTGTCTTTTGTATTCGGATAGCGGCGTACGCTTGACATAGCTATTGTGGGAGATTGTGATGACGATTTCTTCGTCGTCGATGAAATCTTCCATGCGCATATCTTCAGCAGAGTGGACGACTACCGAACGGCGTTCATCACCATATTTTTCTTTGACTTCGTGTAGCTCATCTTTGATGATCTGCATACGAAGAGCTTCATCCGCAAGAACACTTTTTAAGTAATCTATTGTTTTCATCAATTCGTCGTATTCTTCTCTGATTTTATCGCGTTCCAGTCCTGTTAGACGACGCAATGTCATATCGAGGATCGCGCGCGCTTGTAGATCAGATAGGCCAAATTTCTCCATCAATCCCGTGCGGGCATCTTCTGGTGTCTGGGAAGCCCGGATCAGTTTGATTACTTCATCCAGGTGGTCTAGCGCAATCAGATAACCTTCTAAGATATGTGCTCTTTTCTCCGCTTCTGCCAGTTCGAATTTTGTACGGCGTATGACCACTTCGTGGCGGTGTTCTACAAACTCGTGGATCATATCCTTCAGATTCATCATTACTGGTCTTCCTTTTACCAGTGCAATGTTGTTTACTGAAAATGAGGTTTGTAGAGCGGTATACTTATATAGGTTGTTTAATACAACGTTTGCGTTTGCATCCCGTTTTATATCGTATACAATCCGGAATCCTTCACGGTCTGATTCATCTCGAATTTCGGAAATACCTTCTAATTTTTTCTCATTGACTAACTCCGCAGTACGCTTGATCATCTCTGCTTTGTTGACCTGAAAAGGGATTTCCGAGACAATGATTGTCTCCTTTCCGTTTTTAGTGGTTTCGATTTCAGCTTTTGCACGCATGACGATCCGTCCGCGTCCCGTTTCAAAAGCTTCTTTGACTCCATTGAAGCCATAGATGATACCACCAGTCGGAAAGTCAGGAGCTTTGATATGTTGCATCAGTTCCGAGATTTCGATATCCCGATTTTCGATAAAAGCGATTGTCCCATCTACTACCTCGGAGAGGTTGTGTGGAGCCATGTTGGTCGCCATACCCACAGCGATACCCGAAGCACCATTGACCAATAGGTTGGGAATACGGGACGGTAACACAGTAGGCTCTTCTAAGGAGTCGTCAAAGTTGAGTCGGAAATCAACAGTGTCCTTTGCGATATCTGAAAGCATTTCTTCCGCGATTTTCTTCAAGCGGGCTTCCGTATAACGCATTGCTGCAGGAGGGTCCCCATCGATGGATCCGTAGTTACCTTGACCATCTACCAACGGGTAGCGCATACTCCAATCCTGCGCTAGACGTACCATCGCGTCATATACTGAAGAGTCACCATGAGGGTGATACTTTCCGAGTACATCTCCGACAATACGGGCAGATTTTTTGTAGGGTTTGCTACTGGTGACACCAAGATCTAGCATGCCGTAGAGCACACGTCTATGGACTGGTTTAAGACCGTCACGTGCATCTGGAAGAGCACGGGAGACAATTACTGACATCGAGTAGTCGATGTAAGCAGATTTCATCTGGTCCTCAATATTAATAGGGATTATCCGGCCGTTAGCGGACAAATTGTTTTCGTTTTCTGTTTCTTCAGCCATATTAAGTTGGGTTCGATAAAACTAATGCATAGCAGTAGCTACGTTTTACTAATAACATACGCATGCGAAGATACGGAATATTACCCATTTTCGGAATGATTTAGGCTTTTAAATTTGATAAAAAAGCACCTGTAAATTTTCCGGTTTCAACATTCCATTATCTTGCGATATTGTCATATTTATCATACTCGTTTTTTTTCAATTCTTATTTTTTAATATATTGATAGTAAGATTTATAAGTTTACTTATATAGATTACATCTTTAAATATTTCCATTTTGCCTTAACGGCTTTTTCGACGACTGATTTTTGACTGTCAGTGAACGGGCTCCTGTGGGATCTTTTAGGTGGACTATTGGCTGTCACATGAGATGCGTATTGCGTTGGTTTTTATAAGCCTATCGAAGATTTTGTATCCTGCTGTTTGTGTTATTTTGCCCTCATATTCTTCGCAGGTGAGAGCCGGCTATTTGTGCGTAATGAATGATATCCTTGCTGATGAGTGCGCTATTTGCAGGGGACGTAAAAGTCTTGCAGGCAGGGCGCTGGTCAACGATGACTTTACTTTTTGTTTTCGATGCTCATGATCTCTGCCCGATATCCGTAAGCGGGGTCTTTGTCGATTTTCACTGTAACAAAGGCTAGTGTGCCCTTGTCGGCACGTACTATCTGGAGTATAATTGCATCATTTTTCACATTTACTTCGCTGATCTGATCATTTTTCATTAGTTCCAAAAAGGGAAATTCAGATTCAAAAATGTTATTATTGATCTGCTTGATCAATCCTTTATATCCGTCCTCACTATTTGTAAAGAGGATAGGGAAATGAGACGTAGAGGATGCCGTGCTTTGTACTTTCGTGGCCGATGCACTGTAATTTTCTAAAGGCGTGAAGGAAAATTTGTTATTCCCGATCTGTGTCACTTTAGGAGAAAAGACCGTTGATGGTGAGTAAACTTGCTGGCCGTCGATGATCGCATCACCTAAGGACATTTTCACTTTTATATAGGTGGGTTTATGCTCTTGCGAGGGCGCTGGTTGATCCAATCCGACTTGCGTTGGCGTGCTAATCCCGGTAATTTGAAGGATCCTGCCTTCGTTTTTCAATGTATCAATAGGAACCAGGCTGTCATTCAATAGGGTGATTTTGTCTCCTATAGCGATCCCTTCGGTCTCTAAGCTCTGGAAGTCAAGTGGTAGTGAGGTGGGCTGTGTGCCCACAACTGTGTCTGTGGTATCCACGGTATAGCTTTTTCCATTATTTTGGCATGACGCTAGGTACACCAGTGTGCTTATGAAGAGGGGCAAAGAAAGTCGTTTTGAATAAAAAACCATAATGTTTATGCGTTTAAGTGCCGTGTTTTAGCCGTCAGGTGCAAAAAATGTACCTCTTTTGGAGCGTAGATTTCCAATCGGCTTTTTTTTGTTCGTAAGTTGCTTATTAATAGGTTTCTGTGTCTGTTTCTTAAATACAATATTAAGAATTATTTTACGTTAAGTAAACAACAGTTTCCTTCCTTTGTTATGTTGCTACAAGGTTTATATTTAATACTGCACTACCATGATTTTCAAACGTGTAAATTATGAGGTTCTAAGAGAGCTCAAAGCTAAAGGATTCACGCTATTGGTTTCCGAGATTACCGTTACCGATCAGACCCCCATCTATGTTCCGCTTAGGGTAGAAAATGCCCAAGGTTATATTGATCACGGATCAAAGTCGGACGGAGTTGGAGAGGCTCCCAAAAGCAAACTGATGTTGATTATAGACGAGTTACTGCTCAAATTCGATGAAAAGAAGGTTTTTGGAGTTATCCGCTTTGATTAGACAGCCCGTAGACTTGTCGCTTTATTAATCGACCCAACCGCTTCGCATATTGTAGTATGCATTGAGGCATCTTTTCGTTTTAAATACTTTTACGAAGTGTTTAGTAAGAGGCATATAATATATTGCGTTTAAAGGAATAGAGCGCCGGTAGACGTTTTGTCATTTTGGCAATTCTAATTTTAAACTCCCCAATGAATTCTTCTCTGACCTCACCATTCAATCGCTCAAGATAGGGAATCAGGGTTGACCCGGATATAAACTCGAAGAGATCATCCCGCTGCTGAGCGATGATGGGATACACCTTTTGCATCACTTCCTGTTTTCGGCTACCATTGTCGAATAAAAGCTGGGCATATTCGTCCAGACTTAGTACAGGGGATTCTCTTGTCCAATGCCCCAGTGCAGCCGCAAAGGGAGCTTCGTTCGCCAATTCGAGAATCATTAGGTTTAATACATTATCATTCTGTGCCGGTATCTGTATCGCCAGTTGACCTCCAGGCTTCAATTTAGATATAATGGTCGGTAGGAGTGTCTCATGATCATCTATCCACTGGAGTGCTGCATTTGAGAAAATAAGATCCCATTGTTCGGGCTGTCCGAGTTGTTCTTGGATGCTTCGCCTCGCAAAAGATAGATTTTTGCTTACAAAAGGAATAGATTTGGACAGCATCTCGGGAGAAGAGTCCACCCCGAGGACAGCGGAATTGGGTAGATGTTGTGCTAGTTGCTGAGTTAATTCTCCCGTACCACAACCCAGATCTACGACCTCAAGGTCCGGTTTTTTTTCGATCCAGTTTAACAGGTCGAAAAACGGTGCAAAGCGCTCTTTTTTGAAAAGTGTGTATTGATCGGGATTCCATTGCATAGCTCTCTATTTTTATTTGTTCAATTCTTTTTCTTAAATGCTAGATCGTGGAAGTCATAGCTGAAGTCTGTCAATGGAGATATTGCTTTCATCGTAAAGCCATTCACAATATCGTCCTGGACATCAAAATTTAGAAAAGCATCCGCGTTAAAAGATCGGTTGTCCCATTTGACCACAAAAGTATGATCTTTATAAAAAAAGAGTTCTCCTTTCAACTGCGGTGACCGTTTTGATACAAATCGAAGCTTGTCATTTTCGGAGTATATCTTCACTTCGCCTAGCCAGTTATCAACAAAGTTTCCAGTCCATATGTTTTTAGAAATTTTATCTTTTTTGTTAGAGTTATGGATGGATTGCCAGACTTCGGTGGTTATTTTATCCGCTTCCGAGGTATGCGAAATGTTCTCCGATTGGTACTTTGCGATCCAGTCTTGATCGGGGAGCCCAAGATAAAAGTCTTTTATCGTGTTGGAGATACTCATGAATGCCGCCCCCTCCTGTTGATTAGTCAGGACGATGATGCCAAGTGCAAGTTGGGGTATCATGACCACTTGTGTGACCATACCTTCGAGCCCACCCGTATGTGATGCTTCCATCTTTCCGGCAATATCAGTCAGGCGAAAGCCTAGTCCGTACGCACGGAAAAGGGAATGGTAGGGGGGCACAGTCGCCACAGGCATTAAGGTCTGCGGTTTTTTGAGTTCGCTCATCTGTCTTTTGGAGACCAATTGTGTGCCATTTAGGGTGCCATTATTAAGATGCAACGATACCCATTTGATGAGATCGTCGACATTGGAATAGATGCCTCCGGCTGCGTCCATTGTTGTCCCGCTGTATCTGTGCACCACTTCTAGCTTGCCTTCTATGGGTACATGTGGGGCAATGATATTCTCTTGGCTCTTCAGTAAGTGCCAATTTGGTGCTGAGCGGTCCATCCCTAACGGAGTCAGTATGTGTTCGGATATAAACTGAGGCCACGTCTGGCCAGATGCACGCTCCATGACTACGCCAGCAATTACATATAAAAGATTGTCATAATCATATTTAGTCCTGAAATCTGATACCGGCTTCAGGTATTGGATATTCTGAATGATGTCTTTCGGCGTAAAATCATTGCCGTCAGGCCAGATCATCAGATCGCCAGCACCTAAGCCCAGTCCACTGCGATGAGTGAGTAGATCCCGTATGGTGAAGTGCGCACTGACATAAGGGTCATACAATTTGAATTCAGGTATATATTGCTGTACGCGGTCATCCCATTGGAGCTTGCCTTGATCAACGAGAATTGCGAGAGCAGTAGCGGTAAAGGCTTTCGAGTTAGATGCAATTCCAAAATTAGTCTGTGCATTCACTGCTTGCTGGGTGCGGATATCGGCTACGCCATACCCTTTTTTTAAGATCGTGCGACCATCTTTCACAATTCCGACAGCAATGCCAGGCACGTTGAAGGTCTTAATTGTTTTTTCGACCAGCGCATCTATTGTGCTTTCCTCGATCTGCTGGGCCAAGCTTACACTGCTGCCGGCCAGGAATAATACACATGTCCATAGTAAGTGGATCTTCGTCATACCGATGGAGAATTGTTATTTAAAAATTCGTTAAGCACACCTACGCTTTCGGCGGTGTACGTCGCTCCGGCCGTCTGCAGTTCCTGGAGATTGCCAAATCCATACAGTACACCCAAGGTATCCAATCGTGTGTTTTTACCGCCAATAATATCGTACTTGCGGTCACCGATCATCAGTGTGTGCTCCAAGTCGTGTATATTATTTTCGCTCAGCACATGCTGTATGACATGAGTTTTGGTGGGTCTTGAGTCATCCAGAGCACTTCCGCCCACAAAGTCGAAATAGGAGCGGATATCAAAATATTCGAGGATCTGTTCCGCAAAAACCGTAGGTTTTGACGTCGCCAAATAGAGTTTATAGCCTTTGTTTTTTGCAGTGGCCAATAAGTCTACAATTCCATCGTAAAGGATATTCTCATGCCATCCCTTTTCGGCAAAACGTTCCCGATATTTCAAGACCCCTTCGTCTGCCTGTGCTTCGTTAAAATGGTAATATTCTACCAGAGACTGTTTGATAGGAGGGCCGATGAGTGGTTTCAAGGTATCGAGGTCCGTCACCTGTATCCCAAAGTGAGCCAACGAATAAGCGATTGACTTTGTAATGCCTTCAGCGGGATCTGATAATGTACCATCCAGGTCAAAAAGTAAATTCCGGTATTGCTTCATATATCCAATATAAGGAATTGAAGAGAATAATAAAAATTACCGGACTGATTATATAGCGTTTTGAAATCTCTTGTTGAAGAAAGTGGGAAAAATCCTTAGTTTAGCAAAAGTTAGGATAATGCATGGAAGAAAATAACAAACGAGGTAGATGGCCGGTAACTTTTATCGTGAAGAGCGTATTGTGGATCGCGCTTATTGTTTCCTTTCCGGTGATGGAAGAGGCGTATAATAAGAGCAATTCCCTTTCACAGATTGCATATGCGCTGAATACTTTTCTGACGGCTAGTATTTTGTTCTCTGTAGGGCGTTTTATTTTGATAGCCTTATACAACCGAAGGCATGCACAGCATAGCGTGCGGGGCAATTTTGTATTGGGTATTAATCGCGTTACGGTTGTTTTGAATGCTGTATTTGCGATCATATCGCTTATGATTGCCTTTGGGATCAATCCGATCAATTTTTTGACGAGCATGACCATTGTAGCGATGGCTATAGCGGTAACTTTTAGAGAATACATTACCAACATGATCAGTGGCTTGATTTTGATGTTCTCCGAGCAATTCTCGATAGGTGACCGGATAAAAGTAGGCGAGTACAATGGTAAGATCGTAGACATTACCTTAGCTAATATTGTGATCAAGAATGATGATGACGATATTGTGTTGATTCCTAACAATGCGGCTTTTACGGAAAAAGTTGTCAATAAATCCGTTCACCAATCCAATAAACTGTCGGTCAAATTTGAGCTGCCATTACATTCCGCCATGTTTATGGAACAATTGGAAGCAGATCTCCGAAAATTATTGAAAAATCATGCTGAAGTAAGCTGGAGTAATGATGTGGCCTTAAAAGTCATTGATATCGGAAAAGATTACGTCAAGTATAAAATAGAATTTGTGGCGGTCAACAGTACCAATAGGCTCCATCGACAACTGGAGAATGAGGTGCTCGTTGAAGTTTTAAAATATCAGCGAAACCAAATTTAAACGGGGTCCTATATTTTTCGGATTTTGATTTTTCGGACGAAGTGATGATCTCCTTTTTCTAGAATCAGATCTGCCCGATAGCGTGTCGGCAGGATGTTTTCAATCAGATTCGGGCGGTTGATTTCATTCCAGATATCTGTAGCCATCTTTTTGCTTTCATCCTTATCCATTCCTGCATAGCGGTGGAAATACGATTTTGGATCTTGGAAGGCTGTGGCTCTTAGTGATTCAAATCGGTCGATGTACCAGGATTTGATATCTTTCTCCTTGGCGTCTACATATATCGAATAGTCAAAGAAGTCCGATACGAATACACCTGTCCGCTGTGAATTGACTTGTAGTACGTTGATCCCTTCTACAATCAGGATGTCTGGTGCATCAATGATTATTTTCTCGCCGAGTACATCATAGACCAAATGCGAATATAGCGGTGCTTCGATATTGGTTTTTCCCGATTTGACATCTGCCAGAAAAGTCAGTAGGCCTTTGGCGTCATAGCTCTCCGGAAATCCCTTTCTATTCATGATTCCTCTTTCAAGGAGTGTTTGATTAGGGTATAGGAATCCATCGGTAGTGACCAGGTCTACCTTCGGCTTATCTGGAAGCAGGGAGAGTACTTTTTGCAAGACACGGGCTGTTGTACTTTTGCCTACTGCTACTGATCCGGCAATACCAATGATAAATGGAAGCTTCTTGTTATTCGTCAGGAAGAAATTATTGGTGTCGTGATGCAGCGTTTTGGCATGTTGGATATGAATATGCAATAGATGTGCTAATGGAAAATAGATGTCTTCTATCTCTTCCATCGTGAGCGGTTCGTTCAGCGCATGTAGGTATTGGATATCACTATCCGAGATATTATGCGAAAAATGACCATTCAACTGTCTCCAATCTTGTCTGGAAAGCAATTGAAATGGACTATTAATGGTCGTTAACTCTGTCATCAATCGGTATCGATACTCGTGAGATGCAAACCTAAAAAAATTCTTTTGGAAAATAATAGCATACGCCTAGAAAAAAGAATTATTTATATGTTCATATTTTCGAAGGTGTTCATGAGCGTTGTGCCGTTTATGCAGTAATAGGCCGCTATCATGACTTTATAGTACGAAAGTATAAAACTTTTTTTTAAACCCTAAAGTAAAATAATTACAGAAGATTGCTATCAATAATGATCGGATTGGATAAAATCTTATGAATTGGACACCTGTCTACAATCGTAAGCAATCTTTTTTTCTGTTCATCGTCCAAATTACCTTCAAAGGAGACATGACATTTTACGTATGTAGTCTGTTGCTGTTCGCTTTTCTGCACTTCAGATGATAGGTGGATAGTGACTTTTTTGAGATCCCACTTTTTCTGATCAGCATACATTCTAGCAGTCATCACTTTACAGGTGCCAAGCGACGATAGTAGTAATTGTTTGGGAGTGACTCCTTTATCTTGTCCTCCGAGCGCTGTCGGTTCATCTGCGATGACCGTGTGATTTTGCGTCGTAATGGTGGTTGTGTATTTCTCTTCTTCGATTATTACCGTAACTTCTTTGTTCATGTTTGATTGTTGAGCTTAAAAAAAATGGAGTAGTATTAGTCGTTGTCTTCAAGGAGTCCCTCTATGATCAGACTTCCAGTAGCAGGATTTGTAGCCAAGGGCACATTGTATAGGTCACATATTCGCATCAGCATTTGTATATCCGGTTCATGTGGATGCTTTCCCAATGGATCCCGGAAGAATATGATGCCATTTACCAGCCCCTCAGCTGCCATCGCTGCGATCTGTGCATCGCCTCCTTTGGGGCCGCTTAATTTGAGTTCAACAGCCAAACCTGTCTGTTGAATATAGGCACCGGTGGTGCCTGTTGCCACAAGATGGGCATGCCTTAAGGATTCGATATGATCTTTTACAAAGGCGACCATTTCAGCTTTTTTGCCATCGTGGGCAATTAATGCGAGTGTTTTTTTCATCAAAGTACAATTCGTTTTTTAATGGTAAAGCGCTATTAGGGCCTGTAGGTCCGCAATAGCTTTCAATCTCCATCTTCTTAAAGTTAGCCAAAGAAAATGTAGGCCAATACGATCGCAGCTATCAATCCTACCAGATCTGCGATCAGCCCGCAGGTAAGTGCATGTCTCGTATTTTTGATACCTACTGATCCAAAGTATACCGCAAGTACATAGAAGGTGGTCTCTGAAGAGCCCTGAATGACACTCGCCAGCCGGCCTTGGAAAGAATCTGCACCATATGTATCCATGACATCGACCATGAGTCCCCTTGCACCACCACCGCTAAGCGTCTTCATCAGCCCTACGGGAAGTGCCGGTACGAAACGTGTATCCAATCCCATTGCTGCAAATGCAGCCCCTATACCATTGACAATATAATCCATGCAGCCAGTCGTCCGAAATGCCGAAATAGCGACAAGAATTGCAATAAGAAATGGAATGATCATGACCGACGTCTGGAACCCTTCCTTCGCGCCATCGATAAAGGCATCGTAGACGTTAATTTTTTTTATGGCTGCATAACCGATAAAAAGAATAATGATAGAAAAGATAAGGAGTCCACCGATCAATCCGGTGATTTTTTCAATCTGTTCCGAGGGCAGGCCATTTAATCCAAAATAGAGACCCGCCATCAGTGCTACAAAGATTCCCAAGAATACAAGAATAGGCAGCTTGAAAAGATTTATTTTCTGGAATATGGCCACCGCCACCATACCAGCGATGAAAGATATGAATGTTCCTAATAATGAAGGGATAAAGATGTCTGCTGGATTAGCGGCACCATTAGCCAGACGGAGCGCCATGACCGAAGTGGGTATCAGTGCTATTCCGGCGGTGTTGAGCACCAAAAACATGATCTGCGCATTTGTCGCCGTATCTTTTGTCGGGTTGAGCTCCTGTAGTTCTTTCATTGCTTTCAGCCCTACCGGGGTAGCGGCATTGTCCAGCCCTAGCATATTAGCCGAGAAGTTCATGATAATGGAACCGTTTGCAGGGTGATTTTTAGGTACCCCAGGAAACAATTTACTGAAAAAGGGATTGACCCCTTTTGCGAATACACTGATCATTCCTGCTTTTTCGCCGACTTTCATAATGCCCAGCCAGAATGTCATCATCCCCACCAGTCCTAGTGAGATCTCTGCACCCGTCTTGGCGCTGTCGAACATTCCATTGACGACTTGTGAAAAAATCTCGGTATCGCCAAGGAAAATTAGCTTACATAGCGCAACGATAAAGGCAATTACAAAGAAAGCTATCCAGACGTAGTTTAAGGCCATTTGTTTTTATTTGTTAACGTAAAAGTAGGGTTTTAGTCCCGGTTCTTCAAAAAGTTCCATGCCGATTTACGATTCCGAGATTTACGGTCCTCGATCAGTTCGACAACAATCTGATCAATGACTTCTTCATTTTCACTGATCATACGGTCAGCTAGGGATTCTAATTTTTGGATATTGGTTTTGGTGGCAGCATCTAGAGAGGATTCGACAGATAGCAGGTTACTGGGTTCGATCCGAATGTAATTTTCCAGATGGTGCACAGATTTGAAGAGCTGTCGTAAAAAATAATCGATACTCTCGGAGGAGCTACTGGTCATGATATCCACCAATGCGGGGCCGATCGAAATGGCCCATTTCTTTTTAAAATCCTCGTAATTGTACGCGTTGCGAGCGGCACCAGTTCCTAAGGAGAGGATAGATATATCTGTTATTTTGAACGTGTTAAAAGTCTTAAGAACCTCCAATAGGGCAGAGATTGACGGGTTTTGCGCAAATACCCCACCATCGACAAGCGGATATCGGATATTGGCGAGCGAGAAAATCTCGGCCACAGAAAAGTACGTTGGCGCAGCGGATGTGGCGCGGCATACATCTCTGACATAGTAATCTCGGGACTCCCCATGACTGATAGCCTTTTGCTGCCGAAAGAAATGATTCTTTCGCAGTTCAATGTTGTATGCTGTGATGATGCAGGGCTTGATCAATTGGCTGAGCTTGGTATCTCCAAAATAATCCATGAGTACCTTTTCAAATGTCGTCTCGTCATAGAGCTCACTGAGCAATCCAAATTGACTTAGAAAACGCCGCCATCGTGTAGTCGAAAAGATCTCGGGGCCGTGGTCTAGATAGATGTTGAGTGCTTCGCGAGTAGAGAAGCGGGGTTTGTTGGGGTTGTCTTCACTCGGACATAAAATAAGGGCAGTCAGAATACCACCTGTGCTCGTGCCCGCAAAAAAGTCAAAAAAGTCCGAAATATGGACATTCGGATCATTCGTTGCCGCTTTCAATTTGTCTTCCAGATGCACCAATAATAGGCCTGGGATGATGCCGCGTATCCCGCCCCCATCAATCGAAAGAATTCTTTTCATTCGCATATCATTACGTCGTGATCCGTCAGCTGGCGAATCCGTTTGTTTATTAATCAGTGTAAGCGCTAATCTGCATTAATGAGCTCGTTTCGTTTGGCTTATTTATGAGCGTCAGTTTTTTTAAATGGAGGTATTCCCGCAATTCTGTCAAAAAAATCATCAACCTCATCATCGTACAGCCGCTGGTCGATCATGCGCATTCTCCTCGATGATCAATCATCTTTATTATCATCTATCTACCGTCAAGCTCTACTCGTAAATGTATCAAATTTTGTTGAAAAGGCAAGTAAAGTTAGCGTCACAATAGTAGGAAGTACTGATCTGCGTTTTTCTTTTAGTAAGAATAGTATTAGATTCGAACCATGAATGAAGGTCTAATAATTAAGGAAAAGCTTATCCAGTATATCGCGGATACGACCAACAAAAAACTGGATCAGATTGATATTGCGTTGGTCCAGGCCCGCGAGTCGTCAAATGATGATACGAAAAGCAGTGCCGGTGACAAGTACGAGACTTCAAGAGAGATGATTCAGCAAGATATCACCCGTTTGCAAAAACAGCGGGTGGAGGCCCTGAAGGAACTGGAGATAATCGAAAAAATAGAAGTTGTTCCAATGACAGTAGGACGCTTAGGTGCTTTGATTACTACGGATCGTCTGATTTATTTTTTAGCCACCAGCCTTGGACAGATCGAGTTTGAAGGCAAGCGCTATGCCGTTGTATCCTCCCATTCTCCCATTGGCAAATACTTGACAGGAATAGAAATAGGGCAGGCTTTTGAGTTTAATGGCTCGAAGCAGGTGGTTCGGGATATTGTCTAAATGTTTTTTCAAAACATTTTTGCATCGAGATTGTTAGCATGAAAAGTCAATTGGGGCGACCGAAATTTAAGTCATCGACCAATTGATAAGTTAAATCAAACATGCTAAATTAAAGATTATGAATTTGAAAAAATTTATTCCCATGTTATTGATGTCTGGTGTATTGACCATGAGCATGGTAGCCTGCAAATCCAAGGTGTCGGATGCAGACTTGAAAACAAAGGTAGAAACTGCCGTGAGTGGCAATCCTGATGTGTTGGTCGATGTGAAAGATGGCGTAGTGACTTTATCAGGAAAAGTCTCCACCGAACAGGAAAAAATTAGTTTGGAGACAGCCGCTAAAGCTGCTGAAAAAGGGATTAAGACCGTCGTCAATAATATTGTCGTAGAGGCGCCTGCTCCAGTATTACCTACCCCTGTAGACGATACCCTGAGCAAAAATGTAACTGACATCATGAAGGATTTTCCTTCTGTGACTGCACACGTTCAAGATGGAATCATCCATGTGACTGGTACGCTTGAACAAGCACGGATCAAGACGTTGAAGCAAGCTTTGGATAACCTCAATCCTAAAAAGGTTGATCTATCTGGTGTAACCGTTAAATAATTCACATTCAATAACGTACGAAAATGGCATTACAAGATAAATATAAAGTATTACTGGATACGGCTAATGCTTCCGGTATCAATGATCTACAAGTTGCAGAGCAGGATGGTGTATTACGCATTGCGGGTACAGCACCTACGGCAGATGTTAAGAATAAGCTTTGGGATATCTACGGTCAGATAGATCCTAATTTCCTGACTGGAGATGTGGTGATGAATGTGGATGTAGCGACTGAGGTCCCAGGAAGTCAGGTTCGGGTGATCACTGAAAGTAGTAACCTCAATATCCGGAAAGGACCCGGTACTGATCAGCCGATAGTAGGAAAGGCTTCAAAAGGTGAGATCATTACCTTAATCAGCAAAGCCAATGATCAGTGGTGGTTGGTCCGGACTAAAGATAATGAAGAAGGATATTGCTATGCGCAATATCTGGAGTCCATTTAATGGAGGTTAAGAATTCTATAAAAATAGCCAATCTATTTGATTGGCTATTTTTTTTTGGAAACCAATCCCACCGATTGCTATTCGTCGTCTTCCTATCTTTAGTAGGTCGTCCTGCTGTTGCAGAATGATTATCTCCAGCAGTGTACTGTCTACTACTGTTCACGGTTTCTTTCCTTTATAGACCGCTTTTCTTTTGAGATCTACTTATTTACCGTCATATATGCTGTTATACTAGTAATGGAAATGGAAGCCTGGTATCATTTCAATGTTGGGATAAAGCAATTTTTGTATAGGCAAAATCTATTTACTTTAATTATTTTTGATTCTTATTTAAGTATAGACTGTATGAAGAGACTACTGAGTATCCTATTGTGTTTGTTGGCATTATCTGCATTTGCCCAAGAGTTATATACCCCCAGAAATATCAAGAAGGCATACGAAAGCGGGACTCGTAGTCTAACGGGTGCACCTGGAGAAGCCTATTGGCAAAACAAGGGTGTATATGACGTACAGGTGAAGGTTGACGCAACGACAAAAATTGTCAGTGGAACGGAGACGATTGTCTATACGAATAATAGCCGGGACACCCTCACACAAGTAGCTATTCGTTTTGACAACAATGTGCATAAACCTAATGCGCCTCGGGCCAGCTATGCTGAAAATGATTTCTTAACGAGTGGATTGAAGATACATGCTTTTGCGATGAATGGACAATCTTATGAGGTCAATGCGCAGGACTGGGGAACTGTGACGTTGGGTGATTTTGAAGATGTTATTCTACCTGGAGGCCAGGCCACCTTTAACATTTCCTGGGAATACCCACTTTCTGCCATTAGCGATCGTGAAGGGCAGATTGATCCGACTACATTTTATCTTGCCTATTCCTATCCACGGATATCGGTCTACGATGATTACAATGGGTGGGACGTCGTACCGCACAATGGGAGACAGGAGTTTTACAATGATTTTAATGACTATACCTTTACTATCTCTGCTCCAAAGAATTTTGTGATCTGGGCGACAGGTACATTTCTCAATCCTGAAGAAGTACTGACCCCTACATTCTTAGCGCGGTATCAACAGTCATTGAGCAGCGACAAACGGATGCATATTGCCAATGTTGACGAAATGAAATCGGGAGTCGTTACCCAGCAAAAGGAGTGGAACGTTTGGAAATTCAAGGCGGATCACGTCACGGATTTTTGTTTTGCTATGAGTGATCATTATGTCTGGGACGCTGCAAGTGTGCAATTGGCGAGTAAGCGGGTAAGTGTACAGGCGGCATACAAATCAGGTACGAAGGATTTTGAACAATATGTAGATTGGTGCCAGTATGCCATCCGATGGTTCTCCACGCATTGGCCTGGGGTGGAATATCCTTATCCCGTCATGACCGCGATTCATGGATTTGCAGATATGGAGTATCCGATGATGATCAATGACTCCAGCGTGCCTGACAATTTGTTAGATGCCCGGCAGACTGCAGATCACGAAATTGCACATACCTACTTCCCTTTTTATATGGGGACCAATGAAAGCCGTTATGCCTATATGGATGAAGGCTGGGCCACAGCCTTCGAATATTTGATAGGTCTCGACGAGAATGGTTTGGAAGTGACGCAGCAAATGTTTAAAGATTTCAGAGTTAAAGGGTGGATTTCGGATCCGTCTGCCGAGCAGGACCAGCCTTTGATCTCGATGAGTTCACAGTTGACAGGTGCCGGTTATGGTAACAATTCCTATATCAAATCCGCACTTTCTTACTTGGCACTCAAGGACTATCTAGGTGATGCTGTTTTCAAAAAGGCCCTTCATCATTATATGGACAATTGGAATGGCAAGCACCCCATTCCTTGGGATTATTTTTATTCCATGAATACCGGGGCGGGCGAAAATCTGAATTGGTTTTGGAACAACTGGTTTTTCAGTAACAACTATATAGACCTCCAAATCAGTGCCGCTAAGCAGGTGGCTGGACGATTGGAGATTACGGTGGATAATGTAGGGGGATTTGCAGTCCCTTTCGACGTGCAGATCACGCTATCGGATGGCACAGTCAAGGTCGTACATTACACACCGGAAGTGTGGGAGAAGACACCGGAGCAAACCAAGTTGACGGTAGCTGTAAAAGGGAATGTGAAGAAAGTAGAACTGGATGGTGGAATATTCATGGATTATACGCCTACGGATAATGTGAAGATCTTTTAGGGATAGATTGGGTCCTATCAGACAAAGACCGCTTCTTAGATAGAAGCGGTCTTTGTTGTTTTTGACGCATGTAACCATTCTTTACAGCTTCCGAATATACTCGTTGTAGTACTCTGCATGTTTTATTTGTACCGTAGGCAAAAACGCAAATATTTATTTGTATTTAATCTAAATTATATATATTTGCACCTTATTGAGACTCAATCTAAATAAGTTGCGCGCACTAACACTAACATTTTTCCTTTCGATACTGTTTATTAAAGGGCATGCTCAGAGCCATTTTACTGGTAAAGTGGTTGATGAGGAGCATAGCCCTTTACAGTTTGCCTCAGTGACTAATTTGAGTACACAATTGACATCTTTTTCGGATGATCGAGGTGTATTTAGAATAAAACTTGCCAACAACCAGGATTCAATTCGACTTAAAGTAGTTTTTGTCGGCAAGCAGACTTTATTTTTATCTTTTGGACGTAGCGATTTTTTGAAAGAGCATACCATTGTTCTGAGCGAATTATCCTTAAAGTTAGATGAAGTAAATGTGATTCCGAGTTACAAGCGAGATGGGGGATCCAATTCAGCTATTACTATTGATAGGCAGACGATAGATCAGTTACAGGCATTTAGTTTGGTTGATGTAATGAATTCTCTTCCAGGTAAGAAAACAACGGCCTTAGATCTTAACTCTTTAAGTACCCTTACCTTTAGAGGTGGGATGGGAGGTGAACGTGACTTAAGTAACTCGCTGGGTATAGCTGTTATCATGGACGGTGTACGTCTATCTAACGATGCCAATATGCAGAGTAGAGGAGTGTCAAGAAATGGTATTGGTAGTTCAACAATAACATCCTATGGATATAGAGACAGTTATTGGGGAAATCAAGGTTCTAAAAGCTACGATACTCCTTATCAGGGGATAGACCTCCGTGATATACCCATAAATAATATTGAAAAAATTGAAGTGATTCAAGGGATAGCCCCGGCACAATATGGCGAAGTTACCGACGGAGCCGTAATTATTGACAGGCAAGCTGGTAAAAGTCCGTACGTTATCAATTTTAATATCAACGGCGGGTCTACTTCATCGGGCTTTAGTAAAGGCTTTCAATTGCCTAATAATCTAGGTGCCATCAACATCAGCGGAAATTGGACACACAGCAATGCAGATCCAAAGGATAAGGTGAAAACCTTTAGTCGTTACACCCAAGGATTAATTTGGACAAAACAGTTTAAGGGTTTTAAAAATACCCTCTCGCTGGATTATAGTAGCCGTAGCGATAGAAAAAAGCAAGATCCAGATGATGATACTGAAAGAACTTCAGAGTATAGAAACACCAATTTGGGTATAAGCAATAGAATTAGCTATGACATGAATTCCAACTGGATCAAAAGAATTCAATTTAATACCAATCTATCTATTGGAAGTCAAGAATCCTCAGCACAGTATATTGTAAATCGAGGACTGACAGCTATCGCTGATTTGGATACTTCTGGTATATATGAGGGGAAATTTATAAATGGTAGTTACATGGCAGATGAGGTTATTTTGGGAAAACCTCTTACTGCCGGTTCTTCTATTTCAGCCAATGGACTATTCCAGACCGGAGCTATTGTACATGCATTGAGTTACGGTATTAATGTTAACATATCCAACAATGGAGGGAAAGGAATCGTTTCTGATCCAGAGCGACCTCGTCTCGTCGGGAATAATCAACAGAATCTCAGGCCTTACTCTTTTGAATCCTTGCCTACGGCAGTAAATTATGGTTTCTATGTTCAGGATCAATTTAAAGTAAAGATCAACGATCGCGAAATGTCTAATAATATTGGATTGCGTTATGATCTTCAAAATGGTTTTGGAACTATACAGCCGCGGATTAACTCTAGGCTCAAATGGAATAAAAATTTGAGCTTTACAGGAGCTTTTGGTTTAGGAACCAAGGCACCTACTTTGGCTCACCTTTATCCTGGGCCCGCTTACATTGATTATGACTTGATTAAGGAAACCACAGGAGGGACACCCCCCTCTCTATACCTTTTATTTACAGATAAATTTACGCCGGATAATAGTCACTTAAAACCATCTAAGTCCCTACAGGTCGAAGTTGGGGCAGAATACAGCCATCGGTTGTTCAATACTTCTGTATATGCATATTATAAAAAGAATTGGGATGTTTTTGCTACCCTACGCACGTTGAGGAGATATGAGCTTCCTTATTATGACGTACTGTTAAATGAGCACGCTGGAAAATATGAATATACACCAAACGGTAAGTATCGATTTGAGGGCGGATTCTTGGACTTTAATATGATCAATGGATCTTCATCTCAGAGTTATGGTTTTGATTGGTCGATCTACACAAAAAAAATTCCGTTTATCAATACGTCATTTTCACTGTTAACTTCATTGGGATACAACCTGTTTGCTTCAATTGCTGATGCAAGCGTCAATCCTCCCAATAAGATATATGTTTCCAACAATGATTATATCAAGACGGTCTATTATAAACCCGATCGCGGTTCAAGTTTACTTGTTATGACCAAGCTGAATACAATTACACACATTCCGAGTATTGGCTTTGTGCTCAATCTCAGTATAGATTTTAATCTTTTGGATAAGAGTCACACCATAAGTAATACCGATCCTATCGCTTATTTAGATGATAAGATTAGGTATGTGGTGTTAGGGGAGGCGGAATCACAGCAGGGCCCATTTGCTCCATTGACCAGATTGTCAAAGGATTCCAAAAAAGACAATATACCCATGCCTTATGCAAATATCAGCTTGGGTATAGAAAAGGAAATACGTAAAAATTTTAGAATTAATCTGCGGGGGTATAACGTGTTTGACTTCAGGCCATATAAAGTCTATTATTTAGATAGTGGTGAGGAGAGAATATTTAACCCGAATGGAAAACCGAGTTTAACAATAGGAACGACCTTTAAATTTTAAAAACTATGCTAAAGACAAACATTTTTATTTTGACAGCTCTCATGCTGATTTCTTTGGGAGCATGCAAGAAAAGCGACGATAATCTCGTGGCACCTGTATCATTGAGTATAAAACCTACCGCTATCGAGGGTACAAATTCATTTGTAGTAAAAGGGGCTACTGTAAAGATAACCAATTTATCCACTGGAGCGGTGTTTAACGCCACAACAGATGCAAATGGTAAAGCTTCATTTGCGAGTATTACGCCCGGCACATATGGAATAAGCGCTGTATTGGAAATTTTAGCGGCAGATTATACCGCCAAAACTGGGGTGTACACAGAAGATAATGTATTCTTTAATGGTAGCTTAGACCGGATTGATGTGACTGCTGACCTAGAACGTGAATTGCCTCTTGTTGTTGGTCAAGTCGGTGACTGGGTTTTCAAACAGATATATTACGCAGGATCTCATGTCACAAGAGGTGCTGCCTTTAGAGATGTTTTTTTAGAAATATATAACAATTCCAACCAGGTGTTGTATGCCGATAGTCTATACTTTGGTCAGGCCGATGGCAAGAACAACAAGACTGAAGGGCCTTATTATCTTAAAGAAAGCCGCCAGTTTGACTGGAGTCAATCCATTGGGATGACCTTGCCTGTGGGATTGGATGCAAATAAAGATTTTATCTATGCGTACACATTGTTTATGATACCTAGTGATGGTACAGGAAAAAAATATCCTGTTAATCCTGGAGAAAGTAAGATTATTGCTGCAAGCGCCATAAATCATACGGGTAATTACAATGGAAATGATGGACAATCAGTTAGCGTTACTGATCCTTCATTAACAGTTGATCTTAGTAATGCAGATTTTGAAACTTATTTGGTAGATTATCACGGAGGAACTCCTTACAAATATGATGTAGACAATAGCAAGGTTCCCAATGTAGAAGTATTATTGGCTTTAGGTAGTAATGACATGATCTTAAAAGCGAATGGACGAGATGCTGTATTTCTTTTCAAGAGAGAAGCCGGGGGTGTTGATCCTAAGAGCTTTCCAGAATTTGCAGAGCCAGACGTTCGTCAATTAACTGCTACAACGAATAAATATAGACAGATTCCCGTAAGTTGGGTTATTGACGCAGTCGAATTCCAGCATCCCCTAGAGAACAGTCGCGTGCCTAAACGTCTACCGCTTACCTTAGATGCAACACGTACAAACGTCCCCGGTGGGCAGTATTCTAGCCAATCTCTTATCCGCAAAACAGCTAAGATTGTCAATGGAAGAAGAGTATTGCAGGATACGAATAATTCAGATGCTGATTTCTCATACTTCGACCGACCAAATATATCCAAATCAGTTTCTTCATTTGTCAATTAATTTTTTCAACGTTCTTATATGGCATAGCAATGCTATATAAGAACGTTCTTGCTTTACTCATATGAGATACATACTTGTCTTCATCTTGCAGTTAATGATGTTAGTGCAGCTTCATGCCCAAATGAAGTACGACTCCGATAGTATAGATTGGAACAGGGGGAGCCGGCAAAAGATGTCCTATCTGCTCGACCATCCTGCGTTTATTCAGGATACACTTCATCATGGATATGGCAAAGCAAGTGTTGATCTCTCTTCAGATAGACAAAGTTACAGGACTGCTCAACAAGCGTATCGTACTAGCGTAGCAGGCTTTTCAGCCGAAGGCTATAACCAGTTGGGGCGTGTCCTTGTCGCTGGAAAATTTCATTTCAGTAAAACCTGGGAAGATAGTCTGGCCTATAGTCTTGGTGGTAGTACAGCTCATCGGTTGCCTACCTATTATTTCGTGCCTAAAGCCGGTAAGTTTGAAAGACAGGTTTATCAGGCAGATGCCTATGTAGGGTATGATGTCATACCCCATCGTTGGAAGACTGGGATCAATTTGTCTTATCTTCATCATTGGGCAACACGCTCAGTGGACCCTCGAATGGAATATTATGAAATGATGTTGCGATTGCAGCCTCATGTATCCCTCACTGTTAATAAGACGATATGGACATTAGGTGGTACAACTGGTTATGGACGTTCACAAACCGAACTTAGCTATAAAAGCAATAAATATCCGACCGGAAATTTGTATCCCGAATATTTACACTATTTAAACTTAGGATATGGTAGCTTCGTTAAAATGGATACTTCTGAGCTACGAAAGTATGACACATACAAAGGGCTAAATCTTGGTGTCAAAACAGTTGTGGGGACTTGGGAATTATTGGCAAATTTGGATTATACAAACCAAAAAAATAAGAATACAAATGACAGACAGCGCATGGTCGGTTATTTCACGAAACAAAGCTTTGAACTGGATGAATATGAGGTAAACGTGTTTGCAAACAATCAGCATGCTAATCAGACTTCTATCTACTTCCAACTCAACCACGCTAGCGGATCAGACTTTAATGCCATATATGGAGGCAAAAACTATATCTTATCACAATGGTCGGGGACAACTAGCATAACCCAACTCTTTCACGCACGCCAAAAATGGGAAAAAGAATTAGGAATAGATATCTCCTACTTTTATGAAGAGCGGCGGGATGCTGCCACGGTGCACTTTGCACAGCGAGCTTGGATCAATACCGGTATTTTTATTGGGGGCACATACAAGACAAATTTAGGAGACAGGATCAGATGGAATATAAATCCGTCTTATCGGTTTAAGCTGGATAATCAACTGACCATTCCAGATACGCAGGTTAAGATTTTTTCAACAGATATAGCCTATCCTGAGTTCTATTACTATGATGTCAATGTCGTTCAAATCAAATCTAGATTGGAATACTTTACTAAAAGAATAATGAAAAATTATGGTGTGGGGTTTCGTCTAGAAGGTGGTGTTACTTCTCCGGAGAGCTTCAAAGGAATACAACAAACCAATACTAAAGTTTATACAGGTGATAATTACGCTGTAAAAGCTGGTATTAACTTATATTTGTAACGAGTTTTTAATATAAAATAGAATCTATTAATGAGGGTAGGGGTAGTATTATGTGTAATCATCAGTGTGGTGCTGTTGCTTTCTTTTAGGGGATTTCGGTCACAACACGAACAAATCGGAGTGGATTCTCTACGGGCACTATACCAACGACCGGTGGGCGAGTGGCCAAGGCCTCTAATTGATTCTGGGGTTAACTGGGAGGAGTTCAAGGCTCTGCCAAATTTTGATACCGGTTACTTTGCCATGATGGAACGGCCGGAAGTTGTATTGGGGAAAAATCTATTTTTCGATCCTATTCTTTCAGGGTCTAACCAGATTTCGTGCAGTTCATGTCATAATCCGCAGACATCATGGGCAGACAAAGTACAGGTGCCGGTGGGGCATGACCATCTGAGTGGTAATCGCAATACGCCATCCTTGCTCAATGCACATGCTCGCAAGACTTTTTTCTGGGATGGACGTGCGGCTACATTAGAAGAGCAGGTACTGGGACCGATCCAAGCACATAATGAAATGGCTATGGATGCGCAACTACTTCCTGCGAAATTGGAACAGTACAAAGGGTATCGCGAACTTTTCCAAAAGGCGTTTGGTACAGATCACATTACCTTTAACATGGTGACGCAATCTTTGGCCGCTTTCCAGAATACCATCTCCAGTCGTAGAAGTCGATTCGATCGGTTTATTGATGGCGAGTACAAGTATCTTTCGGACCAGGAGATCAGTGGCCTACATCTCTTTAGAACTAAGGCGCGCTGTATGAACTGCCACAGTGGACAATATTTTACGGATGAAGATTTTCACAACATCGGATTGACCTACTACAAGCGTAAGTATGAAGATCTGGGCCGCTATCATGTCACGCTTGATCCAGCAGATGTGGGTAAGTTTAGAACACCATCCTTACGGGACGTGATGAGTACCAATCCTTGGATGCATAATGGTCTATTTTGGGATATCACGGGCTTACTCAATATGTACAATAGCGGCATGCAGATGAACAGTGCTACTGCTGAGCAGAAAGCCCAAGACGTCATGTATCCGATCACGGATCCCTTGATGAAGCCTTTGAAACTGACTAAAGAAGAAATACAGGATGTGGCTGCTTTTTTGAATGCCATCACAGCTACAGACTATAAGATGCGGAGACCCGAAAAATTGCCTCGAAATGAGTAAAGGTATATCGACAAAAAAGACATCAAGAGTTCCAAATCATGCTCACGGATCGATAATCAATGAAGGGCAAATTTTTCCATTGAATTGAAGTTTGTTGCGTTCATTAATGAAAAAATACTAAAATAAAAATTGGACCGCGATCTGGATAAAAGTGAGCTGTCTTTTTGCATTTATATCCCATAATTGCGTATATTGGCTATCCATTCGCAACACAATCATTTGCTGTTCAGCATTTGATCTCCACCACTCATCCAAGTCCGTAAAAGTCTGTAGAAGTCCGTGAAAGTCCGTAAAAGTCCGTGATCTCTCTGGGTTAACTTGTGCTTAACTTGTTCTTAGCTTCGTGTTAACTTCGGGACAGCTTTGACTCCTCTTCGGGTGGGCTTCGAGTAGGCTTCGGCATCTTCCCGAAGAGGGGGTGAAGGATCGCCGAAGCCTTCCCTTAGCAGTCCCGAACACCACTCAAGCATGATCCGAAGGATTGCAAAGGGATAGGCAAATAAAAAATAGGCGGAATGGATGACACGGAATTTTTAGACCATTTCTTAGTTTGTGGATTTACCAGGTCCTGAGGGTATAGGCTGCATCCCAAAAGTCATATTCGAGACGGGATGCCGTCACAAAGGCTTCTGTCATTCTGCTACGGACAGCAGGTGTCGTTTGGGCGGCGATGCGGTCACATATCGCAATCGCTTTTTTAACCTCGTTTCCAAACTCTTCACCAGCATACGTATCTATCCATTTTTGGTAGGGGTTATCCGCATGGGATTTTGCGGAGTAGATGTAGTCGCCTACTTGCTGGTATATCCAAAAGCAGGGCAGTAGAGCTGCCATCCCCACTTCAACAGCATCCAATGCTGCGGTGCTTTTCAGAAAATGTATATAATGGTGGCAAGCTGGCTGAATCTCACCTCTTTCGGTAAGTCCGAAATCTTTAAAGTACGATTCATGGAGTGCATTTTCGACAATGATGGCATTTGCTCCGAAATGCATAAAGGTAAGTGCATCTTGTATATCTGGTGCTTTTGCTCCTATCAAAGCGAGAGTCCTCCCGAAATGTTCCAGATAGGCGGAGTCCTGAGCCATATAAAACTGAAATTTTTCAATATCCAATGTGCCGTCCATCAGTTGGGTGATAAAAGGCATCTGGAGGATGTTATTATAAATAGGGGCAATTTCCTGCCACACCTGTTCAGACCAATTCATTCTTAATAAGTTTTTGAGGATTGAAAAAATGGTTTAAGGGACCGTTTCCTTTGCCGATCTGTACATCTTTTCCATTTTCAATAGCCTGATGTACATAATTCTGGCCAAGTTGGACAGCTTCTAGTAAGGATTTCCCCTGTGCGATATAGCTAGCAATAGCGGAGGATAGGGTACATCCAGATCCGTGCGTATTCTTCGTGTCGAATTTTTCGAATTCAAAGGTATGGACGTGCCCCTGCTGATCAAAGTAAAGGGACGTTAAGACCGGTGTCTTGAGGTGTCCTCCCTTTAATAGTACCGATCGACATCCCAATTGCAGGATTTTCTGTCCGGCGATATACATATCGTCAAGTGTCTGGACTTCCATTTCGGCTAGTATCGCTGCTTCGTCCATGTTGGGGGTGATCACCTCTGTGATCGGAAATAGACGGTCTATAATGGTGCGTATCGTTGAGTCCTGAATGAGCCGATGCCCACTTGTTGCGACCATCACCGGGTCGAAGACGAGTGGTATATAGGGGTATTGCTGAAGCGTATCGACGATCGTATTGACCAGTTCGGAGGTATGGACCATCCCTATTTTGATCGCCTTTGGGAAGATGTCATCGAGTATGGTCGTGATTTGATCTTGCACCACCGTTGTCGGGATGGGATAGATGCTCTTTACCCCCTGTGTATTCTGAATGGGAAGTGCAGTGAGGACGGAGGTCGCAAAGCAACCTAGGGCTGAAAATGTCTTGATATCCGCTTGGATACCGGCTCCTCCACTTCCGTCAAATCCTGCAATTGTCAGCACCGCTGGATAAGTATATTTTGGATTCATTTAATGATGTTATTTTTAAGTTCAGATGCAGACCTGCGCGGGTCGGCCGCTCCACAGATGGCCGATACCACTGCTACGGCATGTGCTCCAGCGGCTATGACTTGTCTGACGTTTTCGAGATTCATATTTCCTATCGCCACTAATGGTTTATCCGTAAGGGCCGCGATCTGTTCGATACCCGACAGTCCCCATTCGACGATCGTATCCTGTTTGGTAGGCGTACTGAATACCGGACTAATGGCCAGGTAGTCTGCAGCGGATGATTCAGTCGTTGACAATTGTTGGATTTGCTCGATAGAATACCCAATACATTTTGCATCGAGCCATTCTTGCCGTATGACAGTCGGTGGCGTGTCCGAATTACCCACATGTATACCGTAAGCACCCACCTGCATAGCGACCGCAAGGTTGTCATTGATGATCAGGGGGATGTTGTAGCGGTCGGTGATGTCTTTTAGTCTACGGGCACTTTCCGTAAAGATTGCTGTAGAGACTTCCTTTTCGCGCAGCTGGATAATGTCTACGCCTCCTCGTATGGCTTCTTCAGCAACATGCCACATGTCTCGTCCTACACAGTCTTTCTCCGAAATGACCAGGTAGAGCGGGTAGGGGAATTGAGGATGCGGAATCATGATCGGGATATCCGTATGGTGTCCAAAAACTGCGCCTCCGATAGGTTATGAAGTTCATCTAATATATTTACCTGAAGACTCCCGGGGCCGGCACTCCGCAGTTGAGCAAGCTCACCCGCGATACTCAGCAACGCCGTGGCGGCTACAGTGGCTTCTGTCTTGTTTTCTACGATCCCGAGGAAGGCGCCAATAATCGCAGTTGCACTGCATCCTAACCCTGTGACGCGGGTCATCAGTGGATGTCCATTTTTAATCTGTATTATTTCATGTTCGCTAATGATAATATCTACCTCTCCCGAGATGCATACGATACTCCCAAAACTGTCATGCAGCTGTTGGCCAGATGCGATGGCCTCAAGACTGTGATGCGTACTGTCTACTCCTTTGGAAGAGGATATATTCGTCTTCGCCAAGGCCATGATCTCAGAGGCATTGCCCCGTATGACGGTTGGGCGGTATGACAAAAGTTCGGATAATACAAGGTCTCGGTAGGGAGTCGCTCCTGCGCCTACAGGATCAAGTATCCAGGGCTTTTGAAGTTCAATGGCCTTTTCAATGGCCAATTTCATCGCTTCTACCTTATCATCGTCCAGCGTGCCGATGTTGATCACCAGAGACTGACAGATGTCCATCATCTCCTTGACTTCGGTGTGTGCATGTGCCATAATAGGGGAGGCGCCAATAGCGAGTAGCGCATTGGCGGTATTGTTCATGACCACATAGTTGGTGATGTTGTGAACAAGAGGAGATTGTAGCCTGACTGACTCAATATGCTGCCAAAGAGTTTTATCCATCGGAGTAATTTTAAATTTCAGAAAAAATATGGCTGAAGGTATTCTTGTCCTATAAGTGGCAGTAGCAAGGCGCTGCTGTCGTCATTAACTTTTTCCTACGCCGGTCTCAACCGGATCAGGTTCAAAGGGACTGTCTCAATTCATATTCCATGAATACCCCTAAAGCCAGCTCTAAGTTAGGGAATATATAACAAGAAGCAAAATAATCTGGATTCCCCTGCTATTAGGATTGACAGTGGGTATGGTCGACTATAAATTCCTCCCTGCAGCATGCCCCATCGATCTGGCCAGATTTGCGTTTTTTTTGTCATTGCAGCCAATCTTCTTTTATGTCTACCTTTGTCGTACGATAAAAGGAGAAAAATATGGGTACGAGTGCGGATGTTGCCGGAGCTAAATATATTGCCATTTTACTGTTGCCAGACGCACAGCTGTTGGATATCGCTGGTCCGAGTGACGTATTTTCAGCGGCCAATCATTTGATGGATACGATAGGGGTAAGTCCATCGGATCCCTACCGAGTGGTATTGCTATCCGGTACCAGTTCATTAGAGATGATCACCAGTGGAGGCATAGCGTTGACTTGTGGCTGTACGATTCATGATGTTGATTTTGAAATAGACACGCTATTGATTGCGGGTTCTAATTTGGAGGTCCTGGATCAGGTGGATGGATTTCTATATCAATGGTTGAATGAGATCGCTCCAACTGTACGACGTATCGGCTCGATTTGTATCGGTGCATTTGTCTTGGCTAAAGCTGGACTATTAGCTCATAAGCAGGTGACTACGCACTGGAAATATGCCGGAATTTTAGAGAAGAAGTATCCTGAGCTGGAGGTGGATGTGAATCCATTTTACATCCGTGATGGTAACTTGTATAGTTCTGGTGGGGTGACTGCGGGAATGGACCTTGCTCTTGCGCTGATTGAAGAAGATTATGGCAGAGAGTTGGCTGCTACAGTGGCTAGGCATTTGGTCCTTCCTTTAAAGCGTCTGGGTGCGCAAAGTCAATTTGGGACAGGTCTACTGGATTATGAACCGCTCACTCCTTTTATCAAAGATGTTCGCAACTACATTGCCCATCATCTGCACCATTCCCTGACTATACAGGAGATTGCCCGTGAAGTTCACATGAGCGAGCGCAACTTTTCCCGTGTGTTTCAAAAAGAAGCTGGAATGACAATCGGACGATTCGTGGAGACTATGCGTCTCGAATTAGCCAAGAATTTATTGGAATGTTCGGACCTGACACTCGAGCATATCGCGCAAAAGTGCGGCTTTAAACATATCAGTTCGCTCCAGCGATTATTTTTGAAGACTTTGGAATTGTCTCCAAGCAACTATCGAAAGGCTTTTAAGACGACCTCACCAGGTTAATACAGCGTATATTTTTTCGGCAGGCAGTTTTTTTCTGATGCGGAGTATTCCGCATGAGTGGACGTGTCATGTCTTTTATTTATCTATTAAACGTAATCATAATTTATGAATCAGATCAAAGAAAACCGTGCGATGAATGTCGCGTTTCTCGTGTATGATCAAGTCGAAGTATTAGATCTCAATGGTCCATTGGATGTATTTGTCAAGGCCAATGCTGTAATACCGGGCAGCTATACTTGCTATACCGTTGGCCACACTGTAGAGCCGGTATATACAGAGGCCAATACCATGGCTATCCTTCCCAATTATGGAATAGACACCTGCCCCCGTCCAGATATGATCGTGATCCCGGGAGCTAATCCTGATCAGATCATGCGGTATCTTCAGGATGAAAAGTTTCAGGATGGAATCTTGAAGTGGGTGACGGCGCAGTATGCTGCGGGTGTGATCATCTTCACCATTTGTACAGGGAGTATGCTTTTGTCTCAGACAGGCTTGTTGGCCAATCGGAGCATTACCACACATGCGATGTTACTTGATAAGCTGGAAGAGTACAACCCGTCGAGCACTGTAAAGCGGGATGTGAGGTACGTGGATGATGGGCAGTTGATCACGACTGCAGGCATCACAGCTGGTATTGACGCGGCCCTGTACGTTATCGCCAAGCAGCAAAGTGAAGAGGTGGCGGCAGTTATCGTCCAGCTTTTTGAATATCAGCAGTCCCAGAAGAGCTCTTAATTGGGATGGTCAAGCTTGATTTCTCCGGGACAGGACTATACTGTCCCGGAGAAACTGCTATCCCGATCATTTATCCAGATATTGCAGGATATCATGGAGTCTTTCGAGCGTATTGAAATGTGGGTGTTCCAAGTGATGCTCCCGATGCTCATGTGCCCAGGTGATGTAGTAGGGGATATGGAAAGCATGCCCACCGAGCTCGAGTACCGGAATAATATCTGATTTGATGGAGTTGCCGATCATCAAAAAATGTTCAGGCTTACAATCCAGATGTTTTAACAGCTTTTGATAGTCCAGAATCTGCTTATCGCTCATGATCTCGATATGATGAAAATAGGCTTCCAGTCCTGATTTTTTTAATTTGCGTTCTTGATCTAACAGATCCCCTTTTGTTGCCATTACCAACTTGTATCGGCCTTTTAAATGTTCTAGGGTCTCTTCTACACCTGGGAGCAGCTCAATGGGTTTTTGAAGTAGCTCCTGTCCTAGAGCGATAGCTTGGTCAATCAATGCAAATGAAGCAGTACCCTGGGATACCCGTGCAATTGTTTCAATCATACAGAGTATGAATCCTTTTACACCATAACCATAAAGGTGTAGATTTTTCATCTCCGTCTTGAAGAGCTCCTGAGATACTGTATGATGGGGCAAATAGTCTTGTAAGAGATCGCAAAAGGCACGTTCTGTCTCCTGAAAATAGGGTTCATTGATCCAAAGGGTATCGTCTGCATCGAATGCAATTACTTGTATTTGATTTTTCATTTATAATCTTTATTTTTCGGTCCAAAGGTCTGAATGAAAATTATTATAAAGAAGGACATTTGTCCCAGATAACTATGTTACGTACTAATACTGCCTTACTTTCTTATGTACAGCAGCGCTATGAAATGCAGCAGCGACGAGCGGATATTGTATTAAAAGAATTTCCTAAAGGACGACTCTTGCTGGAGCAGGGCGATAAGTTAACAAAGGTGATAATCATCGTTGAGGGCATTACCAAATGCTTTTTTATGGAAGAGAATGGGAAGGAATTTGTTGTCGAATTCCTGGGGCAGGGGGAGATATTGGGGGAGATTGAAGTGATTCGGGAAATAGACTGTCTATGTAGTATAGAGGCGTTGATCGAGGGGAAGGCTTTTTTTATCGATGTTGCTTTTTTTAGAACATGGTTGGACACTGATGTTACATTCAATAAGCTTTTGATGCAATCTTTTGCAGATCGAATTATACATACCAGCAGAAGGTCTTCTAAACAGCAGCTTTACACGGTCGAACAGAGCCTTGGACAATTGTTGTCGTTACAATCGGATCAGCTTTTTTCCATCTCAAAGGAGGACATGGCGGCCTATCTTGGCATTACCATACGCAGTTTAAATCGAGCGCTTAAAAAAATAAAGTAGGGGATAAGCCTTCTTTTGTCCAAAAGTAGATTTTTGCCTACATCCAATAGTACGAAAAAGCATACTGCGCCATATTGCAATTTCCAGGCATTTTAGCTAGGTTTATACCTGTAACCCTTTAAGATTAGAACCTAGATGAAGAATGCCTCCATTATTCCATTTGCAGCTATTGTCCTGCTATTATCCTGCCAGGCTGAAAACAAAAATAGTGAGATCTCCCTGATTGGAAGTTGGAGACTTGTTGAAAGTAAAACCATAAAAGGTAAAGACACAACGCTGGCGCATACCGACACGACAAAGAGCGAGATGATCAAAATGTTTAATGCGACTGATTTTGCATTCTTTAATCATGATAAGCGTAAAGGGGCAGATAGCAGTGCTTTCTTTGTTAGCGGTTCGGGGCAGTATTCAGTTGTGGGCGAGCGGTATCAGGAAAAACTTAACTATTGCAGTTTTAGGGAATGGGAAGGGAAGACTTTCGATTTTAAACTAGTGATGGAAGGCGATACGCTGATCCAAAGCGGGATAGAGCATATTCCTGAGTTGGGCATTAATCAGGAAATTATAGAAAGATATGTGAAAGTCAGGTAACGGTCATTGGGACTATTGCAGTACGAAATTCCAGAAACTAGCCGGTGTCGTGCTGGACAAGAGAGACTGAAGAGAAGACTGGTATATCCTATTTTGAGCCGATTGGATTGGACTGCTGGAGTTTTTGCGGACTGGACTATTAATATCTACCGAGATTGGTGTATTTTTGTTCACCATTAGTTCAATAATAAAATTTTAGAGTAGAGATGAGCGTTTATAATCTAATATTAGGAGCCCCCAAAAAAGTTACTTTCGATGATCTTCTTTTTAGTGCAGAAAACCGGAATGTAATCAACCAGATTATCAAAGAGCATCATTATCTTGACGAGTTGCAGAAATACGGTCTGACCGTCGACAATAAGATCTTACTCTATGGGTATTCAGGCTGTGGTAAGACATCTACTGCTATCGCCATTGCCCATGCAATGGGCAAACCTATTAATATTTTAAATCTGAGTACGCTGGTGTCATCCAAATTAGGGGAGACAGCTTCTAACCTCAAAGCCATATTTGATAAAGTAGTCCGGGAGAAATCGGTTCTATTTCTGGATGAATTTGACCAAATTGGTAAGATGAGGCTAGGGGATGAAAAGGATTCATCTTCTGGTGAAATGAGACGAGTGGTCAATACACTTATCCAATTGATTGACTATTTCCCTGCCGATTGTCTATTGATCTGTGCCACCAATTACTACGAACTGATTGATGCGGCACTATTGCGGCGTTTTCAGCTGCGGTTGAAATACGAGATGCCCAGTGAGCAAGAGCTGGATGTATACTACCAAAAGATTTTACAACCTTTCCCGGCGCACCTGCATACAATCGTCCCGAGGTACGGTATTTCATACGCCGAAGCGCGGGATTATGTCCATACCCTCATGAAGTCCAAGATCATTGCAGAGCTGGAAAGTAAGATCCCGGTTGATATCGGGTCTTAATTCAACGCAATAGGTTATTCCCTAGTTGCTGATGCCACCTTTGTATTGCGGAATAGGGTCTACTTTTGTAAATATATGTGGCGCGCACATTTCTATACCGGCTGCAAGGAAGTCGTTAAGAATATGTTGATAGATTTCGGACTTCGCCAGGTCGATCTCCCCGGATTTGGATATGTAGACATTCAATTCGTATAATACAAAAAAATCGTCTAACTTTTTCTGTAGCACAAAGGGAGCTGGGGTCGTATTTACCCGTTCTATGCGAGCGGGGATATTCAGCAACAGTTCGTGCACGCGTTGCCAGGACTCTTCATATCCTACTGTCAATTCTACCTGAAAGCATATCCCTTCCTCTGAGTAGGTCGAATAGTTGACTGTATTACCGGAGAGGATTGACGAATTGGGGATTGTAATTTCTTCATTTTTGATGGTTCTCAGTTTGGTCACCAATGGTGATTTTTCAATGACTACCCCTGTTTTATCGGCTATGGTGATGCGGTCTCCGATCCGGAAAGGACGCATGTAGGTAATGACGAGTCCTGCAATAATGTTGGATATGGCCGACGATGAACCAAGAGAAAAGAGTATACCAATGAATACCGAGATACCTTTGAATACATCAGAGTTAGAGCCAGGAAGATAGGGAAATATAAGTACCAGGGTAAAGGCATGCAATAGAAAGCGGACAATGGTAAAGGTCGGCATGGCAAATTCCCGATGAAAGCCGTTGACTTCCAGTTTCCCTTTGTCGATTTCATTGAATATGTACTTTACAAAGCGTACTGCATACCGCATAATAAATAGAATCACAAATACCGTAATCAGCTTGGGTATATAGTCCCAAACGGCGGCAAAAGCTTTTTTCAATGGTTTGGTAAACATGCCTATCAGGTTGTTGGCCCAGCTTTGCGTAAATGGGAACACGCTGAAAATAATAGGGAGCATGATAAAAGCCATCAATATAATGAGTGCCCACCGGAGCATGTTGATCATGTTGATCAGTATGCGCGTTTTCTGTACCGATGTGACCAGGACATAATTCTTGATCTTGATATCCTTGATCCGTTGGGTACGCTCGGTCAAGATGCGTTGCACACTGTATCTTTTCAACTTGTTGATCAAGAAAATCAACATTGAAAACACAAGCAGGATCAAGATCACAAGCCCGGTCCGTATCAATAGCTTGGTGAGGCTATTGGCCTCCTTTTCCTTAGTAATCGTCTCTTGAATACTTTTGAGATACTGCGCCGCCACCTCTTCTTTAGGCTTGCCGTCGAGCAATGCATCAAGTTCAGTAACAGAGGTAATGATCAGATCTTTGTAGACGATGTCCGAGCTGATCTCATTATTTTCGATAGTAAACGAATCGACCTGAACAAAATCGTCTTCATAAAGATTTTGAATTCGGTTCACGACATTCATTGCCCGATCCTTGGCCAAGGTTGACCCCAGCTTGTTGTATATATAAAAGAGGGTGTCGTTAAATGGGGCGACGGCGTAACGGCTGGTATTCTTCTTAATGGAATCCACCTTGATCTTCACCTGCTGATTACGAAGGTTATTTTCTTCATCCAGCTCGTTTAGCTGCTGCTTTAAATTCTCTTTTTTAGAATTATTCTGTGTTTTTAAATTCGTGATTTCATGCTGGAGTTTCAATCGTTCCAGCGAATCATTGATCTGCTGTTGCCGGATCTCATTCAATAACGAGCTTAGGCCCAGTTCCTTTGTGTTTAGGGAGTCTGTCTCCTGAGCCGAAAGCTTTACTTCCGGGAAAAGAAATAACAGTGCAGTAAGCAAGCAAATGTAGCATGTATTCATATGTGTATAACCTGTTTTTTAATGGCCATATGGAATACTCATGTGTGTTTGTGTTTAAGAAAACATGAGTATTTCATAGGTATATCATTATCGATGCTAAAGCCGTCAAGGCAAGAAATCTACGGTCAATTTTAAAAATCAAACATAGATAAAATGCTTTGCATTTACGAATATCCATCCAAAAAACACCATGGGTCGCAGTATCACTGCGCAATACCTATGGCCACTTGCTTGTGCTGTAGTGTTTTGTCCCGATTAATACACCACAGTCTCTTTGACTTCACAGTTTTTTTCGATCCAGCTGGCATCAAAGTCACTGATTTTTTTTCGTTTACCTTTGTAAATATAGTAGCTTTTGTCTTTGTCGCCTTTGGCGGGGGGGCCGGGCATTCGATTGACAATTTTCTCTTCAGGACAATCCTTTATCAATTCGGTATTGCCAGTTCGAGCAGTTTGTAAAGAGCTGCAGGCAGAAAAGGTAATTGTACAGAGCAAAGCAATAAATATGTTTTTCATCAGCTTAATTAATTATAAGGTGTTGACGCTTGCTTACCATTCATACTCTAAATTTTAAACAGGCGCTTAGTAGGATCCCGACAGTTGAAGATCGGGATACGGTTTGGGAAGAGAACGGATCTAGGCATTCATTTGATACAGGTACTATCAAAAGATGTATAAATCTGAGAAAAAATAAAATGGGCTCATGAGGATTGTGTTTTTACTTTAGGTAACTACATACAGGTCTTTTGATATTCATGTTGCTGTTTTTGAGTTTGTTGTAAAGATTCTAGCCTGCTAATTTTATTTTTGTAATTTGTGGTGGTGGTAATTCGGTGTAAAAATAAATGTCAATTAAACCGAAAATGTGAAAAGATTATTAATATTGTGATCGACAATTACGACTTGAATCCTACTAGTATTGAAGACCACAATAAATATGAAAGAAGTAGATCTGATCGCGCTGTATGCACAGGGGGACCAGAAAGCTTTTGCCGATTTGTACGCCATCTATTCACCGCCATTGCTCCAGAAGCTTTATCAGATGGTCGCCGATGAGGAGACCATTTTAGAAATTCATCAAGTTGCTTTTGTGAGGCTCTGGGATTATCGTGATCGAATTGAAGTGAAGCCCTCCATTTATGGTCTACTTCTGCATATCGCCAAGAATCTCGTCGTGGATCATTACCGCAAAATCGCATCTGACGAGCGCTTGAAAAAACAGCTTCTAGCGAAAGCAACCTTGTATTATCAACTTGACGAACCGGATGATCAGCTGGACGAGATGACGGATGCATTGCTAGGAGCCGTAAATAAGCTGCCGCCAAAGCGGAAGGATATCTTTTTACTTTGCAAATTGCATGGCAAGACCTATGAGCAGGTCGCCGATATGCAATCGGTCTCCCTTGGTACCGTAAAAGATCATATGGCAAAAGCAATGCGATTTTTGAAAAATGAGTTAGGCGACAAGACCTTCAGTACCTTGCTTATTTTGATCTCCTTAATGAAATAATTATTGTGTCGCCTGTCATTTACCCCGGCGTTCCTATTGGCCCACACATATACTCTTCAGGAGCTTCTTTTAATTTTTTTTAAAAAAATGTTTTTCTCAGCATAGAGATTCGGCACTGCATCCGTAATAGTCTAAAATAGGGATAGATCACGCCTCATATGGAAGAATTATATACACTATATCTGCAAGGAAAATGTAGTGCCGAGCAGGCAGAGCAATTGATTGAATACTTTGCGGAGCAAGGTAAGCAGCGAGAGCTCGATATGCTCGAAATGGTGGATAAGCAGTTTAACCAGGCATCAGATCCTGATACTCTTTCAGATTATGTCAAAGCCGTTTCTAAGGAACAGTTTCTGCATATCCAAGCGCAGATCAATACAATGGAGGTTCCTGTTCGGAAAGTGCGTATTTTCCATTGGTGGAAAGTTGCAGCAGCATTGCTCTTGATAAGTAGTATCGGTTACCTCTTTTACACGAGCGATATGCGCGATGCGATGTACAGCAGTGGAGCTGGGACAGAATCTACATCCACAGGTAGTGGACAGGAGGTCCTTCTGACGCTTGCAGACGGGGAGCAGATCTCTCTTGAAGATCAGCAAAAGACGGGTTCTGCAGATCTTTCCGTGCACAGGGATGGGGATGGAAATCTGGTGTATACTGTTCAGTCTGCAGCTACCGTTGCCGAGCAACGTCAACCTAATATTCAACGGATTACGACTCCGCGGGGTAAGACCTGTCACATCATCCTATCCGATGGCACCAAGGTCTGGTTGAATGCCGCGTCGACACTGACATATGATGCCAATTTTGTCGGCAGCAGCCGATTGACCCAATTAGAGGGAGAAGGTTATTTTGAAGTGAAATCAAGGACACATCAGCCCTTTAAAGTCCAGTCTGATGGACAGCTTGTGGAGGTGCTCGGGACACACTTCAATATTTCAGCCTATGCCAATAATGGCCGGTTTAAGACCACCTTGCTGGAAGGTCGCGTCCGCCTGACTACAGCAAGCGATAACCCCATACTGTTGCAGCCTGGGCAACACGCCGTGTGGGATCGTGAGCAGAGCAAGTTGAATGTTGAAGAGGCCGATGGGAGGTCCAGCATTGCTTGGATAAACAATGAGTTTGCCTTTAAGAATGCGGGAATTACCGAAATAATGAATGCATTGGCCAATTGGTACAATATCAAAGTAACCTACCGTAGTACGATCAAACCGTTGGGATTTACCGGTGTAATTTCCAAGCATAAGCGTCTAGAAGAAGTATTAGAAATATTGGAGCGGACGAAGCTTATTAATTTCCAGATTATGGGCACAGCGGATACGGACAAAGAAAGGAGCGTAATCGTTATGATGTAAAGCTATACTAACCGATGGATGCTTTCAGTAACCGCGAATCAGCATCCGGCCATATTAACATAAATTATCGAAAATATAAATCAATCTTAAACACATATGAAGGCATCGCACCTAGTTGCTTATCAGAGAAGTAGACGTTGGAATAGACTGGTGTTTTTATCCATACTATTATCCAACTTCCAGTTTCCGTTTGCTGCACAGGCCCAACGGATCACCATTAAAAAGAACAATGTAAATCTTTCACAGGTATTCAATGAGATTAAAAAACAATGCAATTGTGATTTTTTTTACAATGAAGATCTTATTAAGTCACAAAAGACTATCAATGTCGATATGCAAAATGTCACGGTGCAGCAAGTACTGGACTATTGCATAAAGGACCAGCCTATTCATTACACAGTAGAGAAAAACGCGATTGTCATCACTGCCAAGCCGGATGCCGGTCAACAGACACGTACAGTAAGAGGGCGAGTGGTGGACGTCAGTGGACGGCCACTCCCCGGTATTACGATAAGCGAAAAGGGGGCAGGCCGCAATACTGTAGGTACAGACCGGGACGGTACGTTCACGATATTAGTACACCGGGCAGATGCCGTGCTGATCTTCAGTAGCGTTGGATATGAAAATCTGGAACATTCCCTTCAGAATAAAGGATGGGTAGAGGTCCGGATGAAGACGAAGGAAAATCAGCTTGACGACGTCGTGGTTACGGGTTACCAAAGCTTGAGCAAGCGCTCGCTGACCGGATCCATTGTAACGGTCGACATGAAAAAGCTCAATACCATCCATCAGCCTAATATTGACCGACTTTTACAGGGGCAGGTTCCAGGGTTGACGGTGATGAGTACTTCGGGGGCGCCTGGTGCTGTTCCACAAATAAGAATCAGAGGGACAGCTACATTAAGCGGTAATGTGCAGCCTCTTTGGGTTGTGGATGGGATTATATTGGATGACGCTGTCAATGTTTCAGTAGATGATATCATGACCAATCGCAATTTGATTGCTTCCGGGATCGGCGGTATTAACGTGGAAGACATCGAGACAATTAATGTTTTGAAAGACGCTGCCGCCACTGCAATATATGGGACTAAAGCTGCTAATGGAGTTATCGTCATTACTTCCAAGAAAGGAAAGGCCGGTAAAACACGGTTAAATTTTACCAGTAACCTGACTTTTGGAGAGCGTCCCCGGATCGAAGACGCGCATATGATGAATTCTAAGGAACGCATCGATGTCAATTTAGAAATGATCCGTAGAGGAGTATTCAATGCCAATAGTCCATTGTCGGGTGAGTACAATACTGTATCGGACTTCGAACGCTATTTTATTGACGTGATGGACAACAGGAAGTCCTGGTCCGAATTCAATGATAAAATAAAGGAGCTGGAAGTGGTCAATACGGACTGGTTCAAACATTTATTCCGTACTTCGGTAACCAATCGACAGAACCTGAGTATATCGGGAGGAGATGAAAGAACGACCTTCTACGCTTCGGGCAGTTACCTTAATGACCAAGCCACAGCTAAGGGGGTCGGACAGAAGACATATACGGGATCGTTGAAGGTCTATACAAAATTGCATAATGCACTACGTGTAGGGGTGATGATGGATGTCAATGCGCGGGAGAATGAGAGTTTCTTTGCCGTAGACTCAAAGGAAAATCCTTTTGAATATGCCATCTATACCACTCGTGCTCAACCAGCATTTGAAGCCAATGGTGCTTATAGCCATTTTTACTTGAACGGGATGCCCTATAATTTTTTGGAGAATAGGGATAAAGGATGGCGGGATTCTCGAAATTTTGGTATGCGTGGCTCTCTTGACCTGGAATGGAAGGTATATAAAGATTTGACATTCACCAGCTTGTTTTCCTATTCCAAGCAGCAGACCACGGATGAGGACATTGCGATCGATGACAGTTACTTCGTTCGGATCAGAAAGAAGGATAACCGTGAGATAGTCGACGGCAACTACAAATACATCTGGAAAGATGGCGGCTATAGAAAAGATAAAAATAGCTATAACGGTTCGATTACTTTTCGTAATCAATTGGCCTACAATCCGATGTTTAAAGATGTCCATTATTTAAATCTAATGGTAGGGCAGGAGGTCCGCAAGTCCAAATTCAGTGATACGGCTACCGAGATATACGGCTACTCGCATGATAGAGGGCATCAGCAGGTCCCTCAATTCGACTATATGAAAAAGATCGGCAGTGCCTACTGGTCTGAGAATTTGAATAATAGTGCTGCAGTTTCTTATTTCGGAGCCGCTAATTATACTTACGACAATCGTTATACCGTGAGTTTCAATGCCCGTACAGACGGATCGAATAAATTTGGTCTGAAGACCAATCAAATGTTTCAGCCGCTTTGGGCTGTAGGAGCCAACTATCAGATAAAAGAAGAGAAATTTCTTCGGGATCGCGCTTGGATATCCTACCTGACGTTGAAAGGATCATACGGGAGTCAGGGAAATGTTGCCTCACAGGCGTATTCAGATCTTGTGGCGAGGATAGGAGCCGTTGATGCAATCAATCCTTCGAATACCGTCACGGTTATCGCTCCGATGAATCCAAATCTGAAATGGGAGCAGACTTACACGGCCAATGTAGCGCTGGAGTTTGGACTTTTTAAACGTCGATTGATGGCGAACGTCGAGTGGTACAATAAGCATGCTGTCGATCTGCTTGGAAACCGTCAAGTCTCCCAGGTGACGGGCTTTGATATTATCCAGGTGAACTGGGCTTCTATGCAGAATAGAGGATGGGAATTTTCCCTGAGCTCCATTAATTTGGATTCGGACAAATTCCGGTGGACCACCAACGTGAATTTTGGATTTAATCGCAACAAAGTATTGGAGGTGTACACGAAGCCGACCGTTCAGAATCTGACCAACCAACGTCGATCAGACTACGCTGCCGCGGCCAAAGTGGATTTTCCTATAGACGGATTGTGGTCCTATCGTTTTGCCGGATTGAATGAACAAGGTCGCGCTACCTTCTATACGGGCAAGGAGGGGGAGACAGTCTTGACTGGTATGACGAGTATTGACGGTCTGGCCTACTCTGGGGTCATCAATCCCAAGTCCCAGATGGGCTTTACCAATACCTTTTCCTATAACAAGATTACGCTATCGGCTCTTTTTGTCGGCAGCTTCGGGAATGTCATCCGATTGCGGAACCTATCAAACGGAAGTTATCTGGGATTCCCGGATCCTACGCAGAATATGTCTAAGGAATGGGTAGATCGTTGGAAAAATCCCGGCGATGAAAAGTTGACCAATATCCCTGTACTGGAAACCGGAAATGATGCACAGTTGACATCCCTAAATCCGACGAATGGGAATATGTTTGACAACAGCGATATGCGCACCGTCAAAGGGGATTTTGTGCGTTTCCAAAATTTATCCCTTAGTTACGATTACTTTACACCTAGGTTGCGGCAGATAGGGATCCAGAATATACGTATATCTGCCCAGGGGAACAACCTGTACGTTTGGAAAAATAAGGAGCTGAAAGGGCAAGATCCAGAGGCGCAGGGATCCAATGTGCTCTCTTACTCCAACACCACATCAAAAACGATCAATTTTGGGAATACATTCTTGCCTATACCCAGATCTTATTCGCTATCGCTGTACGTACAATTTTAAAATTAAAGACATGAAAGTTACTAAAATATTTACACTAAGCGTCTTGTCCCTGAGTCTTGTCTTTTGCTCCGGGTGTAAAGATATGCTGGATATCAAGCCGGTGCACAGCATGATGCCCAAGTCAATTGCGGATTTTGAAGCCGTTCTTTTAGGCGGGTATCCCAGAGCTGATTTCTTTATCAAGACGGATATGTTGACCGACAATGTGTATGTCAATTTGAATGCGGACAATCTGCCTGCTCAGGACAATGAGCGCTGGTTCACCTTTTCATCCTCTCTGCTAGCTCCTGGGACCCTGTCGGATCCTTATTGGGGCCAGTTGTACAAGAGCATATTCTGTGCGAACACGGTATTGGATCACTTAAAGAAAATAGTACCCAGTCCTGAGGAGAAGGAGCTGTATGATCAGATCCGAGGCGAGGCATTTGCGTTGCGGGCTTATTCGTATTTTTATCTGATCAATTTCTATGCAGATGTATACCAAGCGGAGAATCTTCAACTGCCAGGCGTGCCTATGCCACTGTCGGCAGAGAATACAGTGGAGTATTCCGGCAATAATCAAAGAGCTCCAATTGAAGAGGTGTGGAAGCAGATATTAACGGATATCCAAGAGTCTTCTGAATTGCTAAACGGTAAACAGATCACAGACCGTTACCGATTTTCGGCGGATGTATTGGCACTGTTTCATGCGCGGGTGGATCTTATGATGGGAAATTATGCGTCTGCAGTATCGTTTGCGACCGAGGTCATCGACAATCACCCGTTGGCGGACCTATCGGGGTTGGAAGCTCTGATTGTTAAAGATGGAGCTAGTAAGGTGCTGACTTATCAATATGGTTTTGTCGACACGCAGATCAATAAAGAATTGCTGTTTTTTGTAGGTGGTAAGGCCAACAATAATCCTTATTATTATGCTACGGGACCTATAAAACCTGTCGAAGCTCTTCTGGATCTGTCTCGAAGATATGGGGACCTCAGCGACTACAGGCAGTTGATCTATGACCCATTTGAAGATCCAGCCTCTTCTCAAGCAATTAAAATCGGAAAGACGGTCTATAAAATGTATGCGTCACAGGACTTGCTCTGGTACTACGTTGGATTCAAAGCAAGTGAGGCTTATTTGATCAGAGCAGAAGCACAAGTACGATTGAAGAATAGCGATCTGGCGATCGCGGATCTCAATACCATTCTTAAAAGCCGGATGCGTAAGGATAAAGTTGTGACATTGAAAACGGCGGACTTCGTGGATGCTGCCGCTGTGCTGGACCGGGTGCTGGAGGAAAGACGATTGGAGTTGGCATTTGATGGCGGCTTACGATTTATGGATCTTCGCAGATTGGGTAAACCCGAGATCGTACATGTCTACAAGAATGCAGATATCTACACCTTACATAAGAATGATCCTAGGTACCTCTTGCAGATACCTCCCTCTGAGAGTGAAAATAGTCCAGATATGCCCCTTAATCCTCGATAGCAAATAGTCAACATGAAAAATTATTTAATATTCACTATTTTGATAGTTATCTTTCTGTGCAGTAGCTGTACCAAGGAAGATCCTATTACCCCGAGCACCGAAGTCGCGTTTGAAATACTGTTTAAACCTGAAACGGATGCCCATCCACTGGAAAGGAAATTGTTTGACACCTATGGCGTATGGGTGCGTATGGATTTTAAAGACTCGAAAGAAGTATATAATTCTTATTTGGGTCAGGATATTGTCAATGGACGGTTTCCGGCTCAGAAGGTAGACGAATCTAATCGTATCAGTGCCTATCAGTATATGGATACTTTACTTTCTAATGTTTCCATAGATTTTTGTAAACAGTTGATGCCCAATGAAATCTTCTTTATTAAAACCTATGGACATCCTGCCTGGGGCTATCAATTCTATGTAGTGGCTCGAAATAGGCTTGCATTTGTATGGCCCAATACTACCTACGGGGCGCAGCCTATCGATGACCCTGCTACGCACTACTATCGGGACTCGACGCTTACGAGGACAGTGTGGGGCCACCTTACCAAAATGATCGGGGACCGCATTACAGAAGAGATCCCGGGATTCGGGAAAATCGGTAAACCCTACGATGGGGGGACTGCTTTTACGAAGATCAGAGACCAATACTTTGTGGATTATGATCGGGAAAAGAGAGACGTTGCATGGCAGAAGCTTGCAGATCAGGGCGGGTATCTAGATGCATATTCCTCCTTCTCCTACAAAGAGGAGTTTGCGGGATGGTTGAAGCTTTTGACCACCGAATCATATGAAAATATCTATAACGGTTACCTAAAGGATAATGCCATGCGACGGGCTAAATACATTCTATTTGTCGATTATTTAAAGAAAGTATACAAATGGGATATCCAAGCTACCGGAAATAAGTATAGACAGCAAACAGATCTGTACAACTAGCAACACGATGAAACGGCGTGAACTAACAAATGATCGTGCTAGCGCAGAGACTACTGCTATCGTCTATTAGATGGATGAGTCAAGTAGTCGCTGGCTCAGCACAGCCGCGCAAGCTTGCGGACACCTTACTATGAACAATCGATCCGCGTATTGGCGGATCCTGAATAATTAACTTACATGAAAAAACACACATTAAATTTACTAGCTGTTAGCCTCCTGCTTGCAAGTGCATCCATTACTCAGGCGCAGATGTCCACGACTAATCCGCTGTTTATGGACAATAATGCCTACTTCTCTAAATTGGAAAATGCTGCAAACGAGATTATCTCACAAAAAGGGTTTTTAACTCCAGAAGCTGCACAGCAACAATTGATGAATACAGTAGATAAGAAGGTGGATATCAAATCTAAAAAAATATATAAAAGATTATTATCTGCCGAAAAAATTGCTATTTTAGCGAAAGAATCCACGCTGATTGTGGGAGATGCCTACTTATGTGGGAGCTGCTCAAATACGCATGTAAATGCAGCTTCGGGGTATACCATTGATGAGTCTGGAATTGTTGTCACTAATCATCATGTCATGGCTGCTTATGCGGAAGGTAAGGTAAAAAAACTGTCATTACAGGTAATGACAGTCGATGGCCGTGTATATCCGGTTACCGAGATCCTTTCTTGCTCTAAGGAGCGTGATTTGGCAATTATCAAGGTCGACACGAAAGGGGATAAGTTGAAGGCGCTTCCATTGGGTCATGATGCACCACTGGGATCAGATGTCTATGTCATGAGTAATCCCAATCGGATGCTGTTTTACTTTTCAAAAGGAATCGTAGCCCGCAACTATCTAAAAAAGTCGGACAATGGCGACACGGCTTCTTTTCCCGAAATGGAGATAACAGCGGATTATGCTGCGGGATCAAGCGGCGCTCCTGTACTGGACAATAAGGGCAATCTGGTCGGTACCGTATCGACTACGTCATCCATCTACTACCATCCCAATGAGCAGAAAGACTTACAAATGGTAGTTAAAGGAACTAAGCCCGTAATTTTATTAAAGGAACTTCTAAATTTTAAATGATAATGAAAAGAACAGCAATAGCAATTATGCTGGCCCTACCTGCTATGGTGTGGGCACAAGGTGGTGAGTACACGATCGAAGGAAAAATTGAAAAATCGAAGAAACCGTCTAAGGTTTTTATGTCTATCCGTACGGCTAAAGCCCAATTGTTGGATTCGGTAGATGCTTCCAATGGAACTTTCCGTTTCAGTGGAACTGCTGACGGTCCCACACTGGTCAGCTTGGTATACGATCAAGAAAATAAAGGCTGGTCCAATCGGGGTGAGAAAGCTGATGTTGTTAAATTGTATGTCGACAAGGGAGCTACGACAATCACAGTCAAAGATTCTTTGAAGCATGCCCAGATCAAAGGGACAGCGATCAACGATCAGTACAATGTGTATAATAATTCTTTAAAAGCTGCAGATGAAGGTATGAATAATATTAATACCAGATTTCAAAGCGCTACTGAGGAACAACGTAAAGATACTACATTTGTCAATCCGCTTAGAGATGAGTACATGAAATTAGTAGATGAAAAGACGAAGACCCAAGAAAGCTTTGTCAAAGCAAATCCAGCGTCCTACTTCAGTGTGTTGGCACTACAGGATTTGGCCTACAGTGGAAAGGAGATTCTAGATCTGGAACCTACTTATAATGGTTTGGCTGCATCTGTGCGGGATAGTGAAGCGGGAAAAGCTTTTGCTAGTCAAATCGCCTCGGCAAAAGCTACAGCTGTAGGGGCGATGGCTCCTGAATTTACACAGAATGATGTGAATGATAAGCCCGTCAAACTTTCTGATTTCAGAGGGAAGTACGTGCTGATTGATTTTTGGGCTTCATGGTGTGGACCATGCCGTGCCGAAAATCCAAATCTGGTAGATGCTTTCCATAAATTCAAAGACAAGAATTTTACTGTTTTAGGTGTCTCCTTGGACAACCCTGGCAAAAAAGATGCTTGGCTTAAAGCAATTGCAGACGACAAATTGGAATGGACACAAGTCAGTGATCTTAAAGGCTGGAAAAATGAGGCCTCTACCTTATATGGTGTACGCGGTATTCCGCAGAACTATCTTGTCGGACCTGACGGTAAGATTGTCGCTAGTAACCTGAGAGGAGAGGAGCTTCACAAAAAATTAGCAGAAATATTATAAGCTAATTTAGAGCATTGATAAAGGCCATGCATACCAGCATGGCCTTTTTTCGTCTTTTAGGTACCGATGTCGATATGCCAATTTTCGTTACCCCCTTACAGATACCGTATTGAGGATCTTTTAAATGGAGGTATATCGTTAATATTTGTTTAAGTTTGGGGTAAAGGATTGATTTATGGCACATTTATTCGATTTAGAACGCGACTACATCTTAGAAAACGATCATTGTAAATTAGTTCCATTGCAAGAGCTGCATTATGATGTGTTAATCAATTTTGCTATCCAGGAGCCGGAGCTATGGCGTTTCTCTTTACAAAATGCGGGTAGTCCTGAGGGGATGAAAAAATATATAGCCGATGCATTGGCACAGCGACAATCTGGAAAGGGATACCCTTTTTTGGTGTATGACAAGGTGCAGCATGCTTATGCAGGATGCACACGGGTATACGATATTGACCTGTTCAATAAAAATATCTCCATCGGATACACGTGGTATGGAAAGATGTTTCAGGGGACTGGTCTCAATAAGCATTGCAAATATCTCCTGTTTCAGCTTATCTTCGAGCAGTTCGGTTTCGAGCGGGTTGAATTTAGATTGGACAGTCAGAATGAGAGGAGTATGCATGCCATCAAAAGCCTGGGATGTACTTTTGAGGGGGTACTTCGCAGCAATGGATATAAGGTAGGCGGCAGTCGAAGGGATTCCGCAGTATTGAGCATCTTAAAAGAAGAGTGGCTTGCGGGAGCGAAAGAGCAGTTGTTTCGCAAACTTCGTCAATAGCAATCGCCAGCTGTATTGTGGACAGAGGCAGGATGTACGACCTGTGGAGGAGATCTTAGACAAGTGGAGCCTTTTTATAAATAGGCCTCGATTTTTTAATATTAACTTAACAGTAATGTCCTACATTTGAGGTATATGGCTGAAAAGACACTCCTCTATCAACAGTGGTTAATTGGGATTAAAGAGCGTAGCGATACGACTCTGTTTGCCCAACTGTATCTGGGTTTTTGGGAGACACTCTATCTGCACACACTCCGAAGAGTCAAAGATGAACAAAGTGCTGAGGACCTCGTTCAGGAACTATTTGTACAGTTTTGGGAACGAAGGGCTTCTTTGGATGTACATATGAATCTGCCGGCCTACCTCTATGGTATTCTAAAATTTAAAATCATTGATTTTTTCAATTCCAATAAGGCAAATGAAAAACTTGTCGCCGGATGGGCGCATCATATGTTTGATTTTGTACAGCAACATCCTGAGGAGCTCGAAACCTATCTATGGCTTGAAAAGCTAATTGAAAAGGAGCTTCAGGCTATGCCCAATAACATGCATCAGGCGATCTTGCTCAAATGGGATCATTACAGCATCAAAGAGATCGCTACCAAGCTCAATCTCTCGGAGCAAACCGTGAAGAACAATCTCTCCGAAGCCGGGAAGCGCCTGCAGCGTAGTCTGATGCTGCACAAGCGGGGTAACTATGAGCCCTTGCTCTTGCTCTTTATACAGGCGATGGAACAATGGATTAAGCATTGATAACATTTCTTGCTTTTTATTCCGATACTCTTCACAATTCTTTCATATAAGCTTAATGATTTATTGAAGTACTTTTTGGCCCTTTTAGCGACATCTATTAAAAGGGAATACAAAAGTGAAACAACGAATATTCAGAACATTGATGCACCGGTACCGTGCCGATGAGGCTACGGCGAGAGAACGTCAGCTCGTCGAGCGCTGGTATGCATCATTAGATAGTGAACAGATAGCGGATCAGGATACCTTGCCTATCCGTCAGGAAAAAAATCTAAACCTTCTCCTCCAGACCATTGATAACCGTCCTGTTCGGCTACGTTCGAATCGGCGGATCTATCAGATGGTGGCTGGATTAGCTGCTGCGATCCTGTTGTGCCTTACCGCCTTATACTGGGTGGCTCCGTCTCCTCGTACGGTAGGATCTGTACCTGAGGAAGCGTATCAATCTTTTCAAACCGGCGTTGGCGAACGAAAGCGGATTACGCTCCCTGATGGCTCCACTGTGACGCTAAACTCCAGGACGCAGATACGTATAGATCTCCATCGATACAACAAAGCGAATAGGACTGTGCAGCTTTTGGACGGAGAGGCTTATTTCGATGTGGAGAAAGATAGTGCCCGAGCATTTGTAGTCCAGTCTGACGGTCTGGAGACCAGTGTTTTGGGGACTACATTTACGGTCCAGTCTTACTTGGATCATCCTGAGCAGAAAGTATCTGTCTTTACGGGACGGGTACAGGTGACCAAGGCAGATCGGATGTTGGGCGTGATCCAAAAAGGGGAACAGATACGTTTTGAAAAGAAGGGCGCAAATGCAAAGACTGAGACGTTCGACCTGAATAATAGAAATGCATGGATAGCGGGTAAGGTTTTTCTTAAACAAGCGGCTTTCAGCGAACTGGCACTCGTGCTTAGAAATAATTACGGTGTCGAATTAAGAGCTGGTAATAGTAAGGTCGAACATCAATACTATACCTTGCCTATTCATCGACAAATCGCGCTGGACAATGTGCTCCAAACAATTGCCAAGATACATGATAACCAGCTGAGAAGGGAGGGCAATGTTGTAATTGTCTTTTGATCGGAAAGGAAAAGAGTCAACGACTGCCATCGTTAACTCTTTTAATAAACAGGATGATTCCTGATCAAGCATGTACTGAAAAACGCTGAAAAGTAATTAATACACAATCAAATTTATGCAATTTAATTTATACTATCTCCACTTTATTATGCGAATGTTGTTGATCTCCGGCATGATCATGTTCTCCTTGATGGAGGTTCTTTTTGCCAACAATGTTAAAGCCCAGGTATTAAAGAGAAGAATTGATATAGACATCTCTAAAAGTAGCATCCCTCATGTCTTCAAAGAATTGGAGGCTCAACATATCTTCATCGCCTACGATGCAAATAAATACAAACTTGATTCCAAGGAAGTCAGCAGTAAGAAATTTGTTGGAAGTACGGTAGCAGAAGTTCTGGAGTATGTATTAAAAGGTACCGGTATCGGATTTGTAGCAACCGGAAGTTATATCACCCTTGAGAAGAAGGTCGTCCAACAGACGGGAAGGATTGCCGGACGGATATTAGATGATAGAGGACAGCCGCTGTCCAATGCCAGTGTGACGATTGTAGGTCGCACCGTGAGTGTGCAGAGTGGTATCGATGGCACTTATCTGCTCCATACCGCTGCCGGTAAATATACATTGGAAGTCCGTTATCTGTCTTATCAAACGCAGCGTATAACGGGTGTAGAGGTATCTGCTGGTCAGCGCACTGTGGTGGATGTCGCGATGGTCGCGAGTACCGAAAAATTAGCAGAAGCGGTGGTGACGACTTCTTTCAAGAAGGCATCGGTAGCCGGGTTGTACGCTACCCAAAAAAATGCGGCGACAGTGACAGATGGTATTTCGGCCGAACAGATCGCACGCACACCAGATAATGACATGGGGCAGGTGCTCAAGCGGATTACCGGATTGACAACGGTCAACAATAAAAATGTAATCGTGAGAGGGATGTCGGACCGCTATAACCAAGCCATGTTGGATGGTGTAGTCATCCCGAGTACTTCCATGAACCGTCGTGATTTCTCCTTCGATATCATCCCTACAGAGATGGTGAGCAGCGTTGTTGTCAACAAGACGGCATCACCGGATATGTCTTCCGAATTCTCAGGCGGGCAGGTTTCCGTGAATACACTGGACATTCCGGATCAAAATTTTACCAGTATCCAGATCGGAACAGGTGGCAACTCGCAGACCATAGGTAAAGATTTTAATCGACTGGGTCAGCGACATGCCAGTGAATATTTCGGCTTCTTTGACAAGTCCGCCAAACAACCCGAGGGGCTATTGCCTTGGCAATGGAATCAGGATGCCATCACGTTGGATGCCCCTCCGGGGACCAATAATGATCCTATACTGGACAACTGGCCTTTGAGTACTGATCGTCCAGATCTGAAATACAACGATCTGGATGCTATCGCGCAATCGAAGCGTCTCCATGCCGATGCCTTAAAGCCTTATCAATACAAAGGGCGGCTCAATCAAAACTATCGGTTTGCAATGGGGCGGGTGTATACGTTGGAGAATAACATGCGTTTTGGCTTTTCGGCAAGTGCCAATGTGCGCAATGAACAGAATATCGTGGAGTTCAACAATGTGAGAGGGTCGGGATTAGACGGCGGACATCATTTTATAGACAGTACCGGATTGGGGCAGAATGGGGCCGGGCACTCTTATCGCTTCAATAGCAGTAGCGGTTTGGTTGCCAATCTCGGCTTGCAGGGGGATGAATTCAAAGTCTCCTTTAAAAATATGTATGCCCGTACGTATGCTGATCATTATAATGAAGCGATTCGGTTGGCATATCGGGATCTGACTGCACCGGTTGTCAAAGAAATGTATCAGTTGCCAGAAGCTATGTCCTTACGTCAGCATCAGGTTAACGTAGAATACCGCTTGCCTTGGTCTGTCAAATTGGAAGCCATGGGTGCGGTGAATAAAATTGATCAGCAGATTCTGGACGAAAGAAAACTGAAATATCAGTTGACCACTCAGGTAGGGGATCAAGCTTACTTTCAGACGCCCAATCTATTGCAACTGTCTGGATTAGCAAATGATGCATTGACCAAGGATTCGCGGATGTGGACCAATATTGACGAGACTGACTACAACTGGGCCTTCAATTTCTCCAAGACATTGGGGCGGACAAGTGTGGTGAGTACGCTTGTCAAGGCTGGATATCAAGGCTGGCGTAAAAGTAGAAGTCTCGATGTCTTTCGGATGCTGCCAATGACCCGTTCGGCGAAAGCCGGGGAGCAACTGCCCGCCATAGAGCGACCTTATGACATGTTACTGGATCCCAGTAATATCGGATCGGGAACCAATCAAGCGTATTACTATGCCGAGAATATAGGCGGACGTGTCTACAATGGAAGCATGGATTCTCATGCCATGTACCTCATGGCTGATCAAAAACTGTGGTCCCATCTGCGACTGGTGTATGGTCTACGTGCTGAATATTACAGCTTAAGCAATCGGCAGGATGCGCTCGCCGTTCGTCAGGGAATTGCAGAAGGTGAGAATAGTGAACTGCTGGCCTATAGAAATCTCGTGGAAGAGAAAAACTGGCGATTCTTACCTTCCCTTAATGCTACTTATCAGCTGACCAATACCATGAATGTGCGTGCCAGCTACGCGAAGACCGCTATACGGCCTGATTTTAGGGAGACGTCCTTCTTCGGATTTTTCGACAATGAACTAGACGGTTACATCTCCGGGGAGCAAGTGGTATCGACCATTGTTGATAATGTAGATCTGCGCCTAGAATGGTATCCCAGCCCAGGAGAGATTATATCATTGACGGGGTATTACAAGTATCTGGACCGTCCAATTGAGCTTATTGAAGATCCCTCGCTTCCGAATCGTGGATACTATGTCTTTGCCAATATGGAATCCGCTCAGAATATGGGTCTGGAAATGGAGGTACGCAAAAATCTGACGTTTATCTCAAATACCGATTGGCTCTCGAAATTATTCGTGTCTGCCAATGGGACATTGCTCAAATCCACGGTGAAGGTATTGGGACCTTGGGAAACGGTGACCGAAGGTGGTGTCACCCAGCGAATCCAGAAAAAATATCCGGATCAGGATCGTCCATTACTGGGGCAGTCCCCGTGGTTGCTCAATCTGGGGCTTGGCTATTGGGGGGATGTCTACGGTGTCACCGCGAGCTACAATGCCAGAGGCTATCGGACGAATCTAGCGGCAGCCAATCTGGAAGCGGTGGAGTTTGAACTTGCACCTCGTCAGCTAGACGCCCAATTATACGCCCGCTTCTTTAATAAGAAGGCGGAGTTGAAGTTGAACATGGCTAATATACTGAATGAGTGGACTCGATTTTATCAAAATTCTAAGATAACAACCCCATCCGCGAATGGCGAATTGAATGGTGACAATACGTATGACAAGGGGGATGGAGATACATTTGTATACCGTAGACGGGATGGTCGACGCTTCAACATCTCGCTTACCTATAATTTTTAAAAAATACCATGCAGCGCGAGGCTGCTATTATACCAACCGATACTTTTTCTACACTTAAACTACAGTTCTTGGAATTGTCCACTAGCACAATCCAGAAGATATAACTCACAAAGTTAAAAGTAGAAATAGAATCGGTAAAACTACGCTACTAAACGTTATTTGCTGTCCCGAGTAGTAGCATAGTTTAAAATGGATCTAATGATAGCGAAGTTATTAAATTATTAACAAAGCATGAAAAAAATTTTAACAGTGGCATCTCTATGCGCAATCGCATTGACGTCATGTAACAAAGACAATTTTGCTCCTCAATTGGATTTGAAAGCAGGTTTGCCAGGTAAGCCGCAGGTAGCTGTTCCTACAGATGCCAACGGGTTGATTACAAAGACTGTATTGTCAAAAGACACCGTTTGGTTGCTCAATGGTGTTTCCTTTGTGAAACCTGGTCAGACGCTTACTATTCAAGCAGGTACATTTTTGACTTCTGGAGTGACCAAGGATTACGTAGAGTCGTCTACAGGTATTACGCATAAGATCAAGGGGGTATTAGTTGTCCCTAAGACAGCGAAGTTGAATGCGATCGGTACTGCTACCGAACCTATTGTATTCACTTCTCCTAATGCAGCTGGTAGCCGCAATCCAGGAGATTTTGGAGGCGTGATCTTAATGGGTAATGCACCAACCAACCAGACTACTGCACCTCGTATAGAAGGATTGCCGGCCCCATTGACGGTCGACGTGACATACGGTGGGTCCAATGCTACCGACAACTCTGGTACCTTGAAATATGTTCGAATTGAGTTTGCAGGATATAATTTGAATGCGGACAATGAAATCAACGGTTTGACATTAGGGGGGGTAGGTTCAGGTACCACGTTGGAGAATATCCAGGTATCATGGGGTAAGGATGATGCTTTCGAGTTCTTTGGTGGTACTGTAAATGCTAAAAATCTGGTAGCTTTATCAAATGACGATGACGATTTTGATTTCGACTTTGGTTATACTGGTACAATACAGTATGCCTTGTCTTTGAAAGATCCGAATTCTACCAACAGTACATCGAGCGGTAATTCAGATTCGAACGGATTAGAGTCTGACAATCAAGGTAGCGGAGTGGCGACTACTTTGTTGACTAGACCTACCTTGAAGAACTTTACCTTCTTAGGGATTCAGAATGCAACGACTGCCGGTACTAAGTTAAAGTATGGTAACCGTTGGAGAAGAGCTACTTCCTTGAATATCACGAACTCTATTATTGCTGGTTATGCGACAGGAGCTAGCTTCGAAAGCATTTCTGCCGGTGGCAATTTTAGTGACAACGTGGTACATGCGTATACTGCTGCATTCAACGGCACAGCGCCAGGGACTGGTAATGCAACCAATGTTTCGGCAAATGCCAATGCATATTTGAAACTAGGAAGCGCGCTAGCTAATCCATTTTACACGACTACTGGAGCCGGTTCATTTAATGTAGCCAATTTGATCCCTATCTCTTCTTCACCAGCTTACGGAACAGCCTCTACTTTTAAAGGTGCTTTCCAACCGGGTGTAGCTGCTTGGACAACAGGTTGGACTCAATTTAGTCCTAAAACATATTAACGATCGTTAGTTAATATCGGTAACCCCATTACCTACTGATCTAATTATAGATCAGTAGGTATAATTAATTTCAATGATGATATTTAGACCTCTTATTACGATATCTATACTATTGCTGGTCTTTTGTTCCTGTCAAAAAGGAGCGGAAATCCAACCTTATCAAGAATTTACAAAAGTGAATATCTCTGGATTGCCCCAGGATTATCACTTTCAGTACAATGGCGTTGAACTTCAGGCTTTCCGGCGAAGTCCGCTTGAAGCAAATTTTCGGATACCCAAAGGGGAGAGTACCCTCGCTGTCACCAATAAAGAAGGTCAGCAACTGACGGAGATGAACATCCTATTGACGAATGATGCAGATACCTTAGCATTTGTCAATGTGGGGAATAATGCCTCCTTTCTAAAGAATACAATTTCATCCGAAGCCTTCCAGCCGGATGTGGTCAAATTCCAGTTGGCCAACTTCTCGAACCATCCAAGTGGAACGGTCAATCTGCTTGTAATGCCTCTGGATAACAGTGCTAATTTCTTGGGCACTGGCGATACGATCAAGCATGTAGGTGCAAGCTTTGGCGATACCTTTCAAGAGGTTAGTATCAAGGGGGTTGATCAGGCAAGTGTATATCAATTTATGATCTATCTTCTTGATCAAAATAATCAACCTATTCTCCAAGATAATCTTCCAATTGCATTTTTAATGATTGCGAATACCGATTATGCTGTGCAACCGGCTCGTCTTCATACCATATATACGGGGTATTTTAATCTGAAGGAGGAGTTCTATATGGGACCTATGGAGGGTTATGGGCCTATAGGTAATGGTGCTGCGGTATATGGGCCAGATGTCTCCAGTACATTATTTAGTAAATAAGCAGCATAATATATAACAATATGATCTAATGTCACTATGAAAGGAATCAATGGCATGAAACATCAAGAGATGAAACTTCTGCTCCTTCAGCTTGAGCAACTCATGCAAGTTAAGGGGGAAGCTGAAGTTGCTGTAGGTATTCGCCATTCGCGTGAGGCGATGGCGGATATCTATCAACAATATAAAGATACTCTCCAGCAATTGGATTGGGTCATCCAAGAATATGAACAGCGTGTTCACGAGATCCGTGCGACATTTTTGACCAGATCCATCCGCAAGATCCAACGGGAGCAGCATGATCCGGAACACATTCGACAGTTGGTTCATAGCATCAATTCGCTGGCTAGATAACAAATATTCATGGGTAAGGTTGATTGTAAGGGTCGTTCTTTTCGAAGGACGGCCTTTTTATAGTCTAGATACGGCCTTTCGATTAGCCGTTTTTCTAAAAAAAACAGTAAGTTTGGGTTTTATTTTTTCACAACCAAAGAACTTCTCACATGACTGATATCCTCGCTTTGCTGACAACAGGTGAATGTAAATTTGCTGACATTATTACCTATATTGAACATCGTTATCAGCACACTCCCACAGGTTTTAAAAATGGGGCTCAGTACAATGCACCCACCGAAAATCAAGGAAGTGCAAAAGTCTTGTATTTTGCACAGTTGGTCGGGCTTGGACAGGCAGATACGCTACGTTTGTTTGTCGAGCACTATGCTGCTGTATTAGCTGATCCAGATGGCGACAATCACCAAAATATCCGTCAGTTTATGCAGCATGGATGGGCGGGGGTCTCGTTTGAAGGAGTCGCACTGACCGCAAAGTAGCCCTTCTTTTTGGGTGATCTATTTATTCATCTTATCTACCTCTTGCTTCAGGATAGACAGACTCTGTTCCATCTCTTCACTTGTAAAGTGACCGAAACCCAGTCGCATAGCTGTCATGTCTTTATTCTGGTAGAGTAGTGTCTTGGGGATGAATAAATTGTTTTTAGCACACTCCCGGCTCAGCTGCAGGAGATTGATCGGATGCTTCCACTCCGTCCAGACGGCGAGGCCTCCTGATGGTGATTGGAAGGTGAGCTCCGCTCCAAAATAATTGTCGAGCAATTCCACAAATCGATCTCTTCTCTGTTCATATACCTTCAAGGATTTTTTGAGGTAACGGTGAATTTCGCCTTCTTCAATCATTTCACCGAGCACTTGCTCCATCAGGATATCGCCCTGCCGATCGATGATGCCCAGGTATTTGCGCATCTCGATCATCAGGTCTTCGGGAGCCACGATAAATCCTGTACGGAATCCCGGAATTAGCGATTTGCCGAATGACCCGATATATACCACCATGCCATGTGTATCTGCGCTGGATAGGGGGAGTACGGGAGCTTTGTCGTAGTAGAAATCATAATCATAATCATCTTCGAGGATAATGAAACCATAGGTCATCGATAACTGGAGCAATTCCAGCCGTCTTTGTGCACTCAGGGTCACGGTCGTCGGGTAGTGATGGTGTGGGGTGAGGTAGAGCATACGGATGGCAAATTTCTTACATAGGTCGCGAACTGCATCCACATCGATCCCTTCCTCATCGATCGGGACATGCATGATGCGTGCACCGGATTTCTGAAAGATCATGTTGACCGAAAAATAGCTCAATGCCCCGACCAGCACGATATCGTCCGGTGACAACAGGATTTCGCAGCAGATATATACGCTCATCTCCGTGCTGCGTGTGATCAGGATGTTGTCTTTTGAGATATGTAATCCCCGTGACTGATGGAGGTAATTGGAAAGGTTCTTCTTAAAATACTCACTGCCATCCTGGTTGTAATACCCCATCTTCTTCCGGTTGCTCCGCCGTTTCATATTGGCACTATAGAGGCTGGATAGTTGATCGATGTGGGTAAGCCGTATATCTGGTGTGCCTTCGGTGAATACATAATCACATGAGGAATGTTCAAAGGGATTGTCCAGTAGGCTCGATCTCCGAAAATTAAAGCCGGTATGCTTGGGGTACTGCACCAACTGATTTTGAGCGGATGTCTGGATTTTGATGGGTTTGTGATCCCCATGCCCCAGCACAAATGTTCCTTTATTCGGAAGAGTCTCTATCCATCCCTGGGCATCAAGTTCATCATAAACGGCGACGATGGTATTGCGGTGCACTTGTAGCAACTCACATAGTGTACGGGTACCGGGCAACTTTATTCCCTGTTGCAAAAATCCACGTTGGATTGCATTGATCAACTGATTTGCTATCTGAAGATAGATGGAAGTGCTTGAATTTCGATCAATTTTGATAAAATTCAAGTATAAAATCTTAACCGGACTATTCACAATATAAAAACTGGTACGTGATGATTGTCCGGCAAGATAATACATTTGTTCCAAAATAAAGCTATCCCTATGCACAATTTACTCTTACATATTGTCCAACATGATCTGGTACATGCCAAGTGGCTCAATACCTTGTCCTATATGGAAAATGCCGGTGCGCGGAAGATCTCGGCTTGCGAGCATGCGACTCAAGTAAGCTTGATCCAGCTCAAGCATGCTGCTGAAGAGCACCGGCATGCGTACTACCTCAAAAAGCAGATCGCGAAATTGGGCTTGGATACCTGCGCGACTTATGAGGATAGGGAGCTGATCGCCCCTCGCTATACCAAGCAGTATCTTCATCAGTTGGATGTCAAATCCTGCCGGTACCTTAAGGAGGCATTTGATTTGCAAGCAGCCGAACTTAAGCATGCAGCTTATCTGTTTGTTACGTATGCAATAGAGGTTCGCGCGGATGAGTTGTATCCCGTATATCAAGATGCGCTTGATGAGCTGAAAAGTAAGGTGATGGTCAAGTCCATTATTCTGGAAGAAGAAGGGCATCTGGAAGAGATGATCACGCAGCTCCAATTGTTTTCACCGGATTGGGAAATGTATGCGAAAGACATTCAGGCCATTGAGCAGGTCTTGCACGAAGAGTGGATTGCTGCTGTCGCAAACGAATTACATCAAGATGTCGGACGTATACAGTGCATTGGATAGTCGTCTACAGGCGCGTGCACAGGGTGGGCACCTTCGACGGTTGGCCATACCGGATATCGGAATAGATTTTCTGAGCAATGATTATCTCGGATTAGCGCGCAGCGATGATTTTCATAGGTTGGTGGTCGCGGATGTGCTAGCAACACCTAAGTTGGTCGCAGGTAGCACGGGATCAAGGCTCATCAGTGGGCAGTCACAGGAGGCGATCGATGTCGAATCGTTTATTGCACAGGTGCATGGTAACGTGTCGGCTTTGCTCTTTTCTTCTGGATACCTGGCGAATCTGACCTTATTCTCCTGTCTGCCTCAAAAGGACGATACGATCATCGTCGACGAATATATCCACCGATCGGTGCATGATGGCTGCCTGATGTCGCAGGCTACGAAATGGAAATTTCGGCACAATGATCTGGAAGACTTAGAAGCGCGCTTGAGGCGCGTGAAGGGTCGCTGCTTTATCGCTATTGAAAGTGTCTACTCCATGGAGGGAGATTTTGCCCCTTTATTGGAGATTGCTGGTCTCGCTGCACGGTATGATGCGGCCTTGATTGTCGATGAGGCACATGCATTTGGGGTATTTGGATACGGACTTGTCCACCGTTTGGGATTGCAGCAACGGGTCTTTGCGACGTTGATTACCTATGGTAAAGCGATGGGTGGGCATGGTGCAGCCATACTTTGCTCAGAAATGGTCAGGTCGTATCTGATCAATTTTGGTTCGCCATTTATCTACAGCACAGCTATGCCTGATATTACCTGGCGCTGTATTCGATTAGGGTATCAATTTTTGGATAGCCGTCCTGATCTGGCCATCCAGCTGCAGCAGCGCATTCATCTATTACGGACACAGACTTTGCGCTTGGTAGCTGCTGATACGAGCCCCATTCAAGTACTGCCGCTGAGCGGAAAAGCGCGTCTACTCCGGTTGCAAGAGGCCTTGTCTGCACGTGGGCTGCAGACATATGCTGTTTTTGCTCCCACGGTCAGAGAGGGGACGGAGCGTCTTCGGATATGCGTGCATGCCTTTAATACCCCTGATGAGATCGGCCTTTTGGCGGAAGGGATAGCAGAAGGATCATTAGATACACGAGTATAGCGCAATAGCTATAGCATAACACTAAGAGAATGAAAGAAACAATTTTTGTGACGGGGATTGGTACAGGTGTAGGGAAGACTGTCTGTGCGGCAGTATTGGCGCAATATTGGAAAGCCGATTATTGGAAGCCTATACAGTCGGGTGATCTATTGGCCAGTGATAGTATGACTGTACGTCACCTGCTTGATGATCAAGTCGTGATACATCCCGAGCGGCACCGGTTGATACTTCCGGCATCACCTCATAAGTCGGCTTCAGGGGAAGGCATTTCGATTGCATTGGCTGACTTTGAACTCCCCGTGACGTCCAATTCTTTGGTTGTAGAAGGTGCCGGTGGATTGTTGGTCCCTTTGAATGACCAAGATCGTATGCTCGACCTGATCGAGGTCCTAGACATTCCCGTGGCCTTGGTCGTACGCGATTATTTGGGTTGCATCAACCATAGCCTACTTTCCATTGCGGTTCTGGGCTATCGCGATATTCCGTTGAAGTATTTGATTTTCAACGGTGATATGGATGCGGATAGCGAGCGCGTCATTCGTCTTGCCTTACCTAGCTATACCCAGGTACTGCGGATACCTGAATTAGCGTGCCTCACGGCGACACACATTAGCAATATAGCAGATCAATTAATTTTTTAATCATAATAGAGAGATATGAAGGCTACCATTCGAAGCAATTGGACCAAAACTGAAATTCAAGAGATATATGACCTTCCCCTTTTGGAGTTGGTGTATCGGGCTGCGACCGTGCATCGGGAATACCATCGTGCCGATGAAGTGCAGGTATGTACGCTATTGTCGGTCAAGACGGGCGGGTGCCCGGAAGATTGTTCGTATTGTGGACAGGCCGCTCGCTATCATACGGATATTAAAGTGCAGGCACTCCTGCCTACGGAGATGGTAATCGCACATGCCCAAAAGGCGAAGGATAGTGGCTCTACCCGCTTCTGTATGGCAGCCGCCTGGCGCGAAGTACGGGACAATCGGGATTTCGATAGGATCATCGATATGGTCAAAGGCGTCAATGGCTTGGGGTTGGAAGTGTGCTGCACCTTAGGGATGCTGACGGAGCAACAGGCCCTGAGATTGCAGGAGGCTGGACTGCATGCTTACAATCACAATCTGGATACTTCGGAGCAGTACTATGACGAGATCATCTCCACGCGGACATTCGATAATCGTATTCATACGATCAATAATGTGCGAAAAGCAGGTATCACAGTATGTTCGGGCGGTATCATCGGGCTAGGGGAGACGCACAAAGACCGTATCTCCATGTTGTTGACATTGGCGACTATGCCCAAGCATCCCGAGTCTGTACCGGTCAATGCACTTGCTCGTGTGAAAGGAACTCCTCTGGAAAATAATCCAAAGGTTGATATCTGGGATATGGTGCGGATGATTGCTACCGCTCGTATCGTCATGCCGGCCTCGATGGTGAGACTGAGTGCCGGTCGTGTAGAGATGAGTGAAACGGAGCAGGCTTGGTGTTTTATGGCGGGAGCCAACTCGATATTCACGGGCGAACGGGAGACTCTGCTGGTGACGCCAAATCCCGGTGTATCCGAGGATATGGGTATGTTCAAGACATTAGGATTGAAGCCAATGGCTAAGGTCATTAAAGAGGAATCATGTACAACATGTTAAGGGAGCGGGACCGAGAGGTCAACTGGCACCCGTATACGCAGATGAAAACCGCCACGGATATTATTCCTATTGTCCGTGGTGAGGGTGCTTATTTGTATGACCATGAGGGTAAGCGGTACATCGATGCGGTGTCTTCCTGGTGGGTAACCCTGCACGGTCACGCGCATCCACATATCGCTCATCGGGTATCGGAGCAGCTGAATAGACTCGAACAGGTGATATTTGCGGGTTTTACGCATGAACCGGCGATCCAATTGTCTGAGAATCTGTTGAAACTATTACCTGCGAACCAGCGAAAAGCCTTTTATACGGATAATGGCTCTACAGCTGTGGAAGTGGCACTCAAGATGTGTATACAGTTTCATATCAATAGAGGGAGCAAAAAGACAAAAATATTAGCCTTTCATAATGCTTATCATGGCGATACTTTTGGGGCAATGTCCGTAAGTGCGCGTGGTGCATGGACAGCGCCGTTCGGAGATATGCTTTTTGATGTGATTTTTATTGATGCGCCGACTCCCAATAATCTGGAGTCGCTATTGCAGGAGATCGATCGTCATGCCGATCGGCTGGCCTGCTTTATCTACGAGCCGCTGATCCAGGGTGCTGCTGGTATGTTGATGCATGATCCTGAAGATTTGAATCTGCTCATGGCGCATTGCCGTCGAAGAGGTATTTTAATGATTCAGGATGAGATCTTTGTGGGGTTTGGCCGTACCGGCAAATTATTCGCTGCGGATTATCTGACGGAATACCCAGATATCATGTGTTTCTCGAAAGGTCTAACGGGTGGTACCCTACCTTTGGGACTGACGACCTGCTCGGAGACTATCTATCAAGCCTTCTATTCAGATGATAAGCAGCAGGCTTTATATCATGGGCATTCATATACGGCCAGTCCTCTGGCCTGTGCGGCAGCCCTGGCTAGTATGGAGCTCTTGTTAAAGGCTGAGACGACTACATGTATAGCCCGTATCGCTGCAAAACATCGGGCCTTTAGAGAAGAGATCGCGGGGTGGGCCAAGGTGAAAGATGTACGGCAACGAGGTACCATCCTGGCTATAGAGTGGAGTCACGCGGCGAGTACTTCTTATTTCAGTGAGTTGCGTGAGGTCTTATACCCATTTTTTTTGGAACGTGGTATTCTCCTTAGACCATTGGGTAATATCATCTACCTTGTACCGCCTTACTGCATCAGTGACGAGGACCTGGATTATATATATGCGACTATCAAAGAGGCACTGACAGTGCTGTAGGTACTTTGCTAAATTGTCGAAAAGGATAGGGGAGCTGCTAAGAAGTTTCTACCTGTACTCCTTGCTCGAGCTGACTATTGAATGCACCAATCCTGTAAGTGCATTCCCCTATGCCATTGCTTTGCGTATTTTGTTTTTAATGCTGCTGTAGCGTGTTTGTCTATTTGCGTCACAACTGTCGACACAGCTAGACAAACACCTCATGCTTCATCAGATCGTCCCATACGATACCACATCTAGCCTGAATTCTTTTATCTCTTAATGATGCTCCCGTGCGGATTTTGGCATCTCCAATACATTGGCTGTTTTTTTTGTTGACTACTTCCTGTGGGAGCTGGCGCTGTTTGATCGCATCGTGAGGAGCTGGCCTGCTTTTATTAATTAACTAATTGTTAAATATTGTTGATATCTATCCGTTATGTTAATTCAATATGTTTTGTAAAAATGGGTCTTCAGATTATGTGGGTTTGCTGTTGGTATGGTAGGTGTCTAAAAAATCATCACGTTATCGTAATCTATAGTTAACATAAAGCAAACAGTAGTGTCGTAACATTGCGCCATCAAAATACTATTAACTTAAAACCATTATGCAATGAATCGTTACCTCTTGTTCGCTTATTTTTTGGGAAGTTTATTTTGTTTTTCAAGCTGTGAAAGCCGAAGTGAGCTCACCGATAAAGTACACGATCCGAATAAACCCATAGTTCTCACATCCTTCTATCCCAATGAAGGCGGAGCCCGGGATAAGATACTGTTAGATGGGGAAAATTTTGGAGATGATGCTGGAAAAATTAAGGTCTATTTTAATCATGCAAAGGCGTCGATTATCTCCTCCAGTGGCAATCGGATCTATGCCATTGTACCCCGTCTTCCAGGCGCGGATCCTCGGATATCGGTGGTCGTAGGGGATGATTCGGTTGTCTACAAAGATGCCTTTACGTACCATGTTCAGGCGCAGGTAAGCACCGTCACGGGTAATGGTCAGAAGAACTTTAAACCGGGAGTATTGTCTGAAGCTGAAGTTTACGGCAAATACCTCGAATTGGATGCTGAAGGGAATATCTTTATGTCTTGGCGAGACGGTGGTAGCCCAGCTACATTCGGAGTGGCCAGGATAAATGAGCAACAGAATATCGTGACCCCCTTAATCGAATCAGAAGCTGCAGCTCGTATTTTGTATGCTAATGGTCTAACTGTAGACCGGGTCACGGGTATGTTGACTGCAGCGCATGAATCTACTAAGGAAGTGATTTTTACGTTCGACCCACGGGAGGCATGGTACCCTCGCCAACGGAATGTGAAATACTCTACCGCAGATCTGACAGCTATTGTAGATGCTGATCGTTACAAAAATTTTGTGACTTTCTGTCCTTATGATGGACATCTGTATACACGGTACCGCGATGGGAAGATCGCGAAGATCAATCCGGAAACCTTAGAGGCGAAAATTGTCCATCAAGGCCCTTACGGATCACAATATGGTCAGGCAATCAATCCGGCAAAGCCTTGGCTGCTATACATCACGCTTCATTCCAACGCCACTCCGACCGAATTCAGACAGGGTATCTCTGTCCTGGATCTCCGTGATCCAAATGGTTCTGGAGGATTTAAGCGGCTGAATGCACCTGGTGGTAGTGGCTTCCGTGATGGGCCATTGGCAGATGCGCTATTCAATTACCCAAAGGATATCAAATTTGATAACAATGGAAACATGTTTGTAGCGGATTATGGCAACCACTGTATCCGTATGGTATCTGCCGATCATATCGTCACCACGGTTGCGGGGCAGCCTGGTACTGCTGGATATAAAGATGGCGGTCCGGTCGAATCGTTATTCAACCAACCTTGGGGCGTGGCTGTGAATGAGCAGGGTGACATCTACATCGCTGACTGGAGTAATGCCCGTATCCGCAAGCTGGTTATTGAATAATAGCAGCTCAATACGCGTTGAAGCAATTAAAAAACAGGAAAGAAAATTAATATATATCTATCTAAAATGAAGTTCATTCAGATTATGTGCTTACTATCGCTGTGCCTATCGCTGACGAAGGCGTTTGCACAGCAAGGGAAAGAGTTGACGATTGCAGGTACAGTTGTGGATAAGGAAAGCAATCCGATCGCCAGTGTATCCGTTTATGTCAAGGACAAGCCATCCATCGGGACATCGACGGATAATCAAGGTAAATTTACGATTAAAGCTACATATGGAGACAAGGTTGTCTTTAGCTATGTAGGTTACGATCCATTCGAACATTTAGCTGTGGTATCCAGTAGTGATCTAACCATTGCGCTGGCGGATAATTCTACAGCCATCGATGAGGTCATTGTGGTGGGACTGGGGAATGTGCAGCGAAAGATAAGTTCTGTTGGTGCTATCACTACTGTGGATGTCAAGGATCTTCAATCTCCGGCACCATCCATTGCCAATCTGCTAGGAGGCCGGGCTGCTGGTATTATCTCCAGATTGGGCAGCGGCGAGCCTGGAAAGAATATCTCGGAGTTCTGGGTACGGGGTATCGGTACCTTTGGTGCCAATAGCAGTGCCTTGGTCCTTATCGATGGTTTAGAGGGAGATCTCAATACCATCGATGCGGCCGATGTCGAGAGTTTCTCTATCTTGAAGGATGCATCAGCGACAGCTGTATATGGGGTCCGGGGAGCGAATGGTGTGATATTGGTGACAACCAAGCGTGGCTTGGTGGATCGGATCCAGCTTACCGCACGCGCCAATACGACCCTTTCCCGTCTCAAGCGACTACCGGAATACCTGCGGGCGTACGATTACGCACAATTGGCAAACGAGGCCAGTGTGGTTCGTGGTGAGAGTCCTTTATATAACCAGACAGAGATGGGGATCATCCGCGATGGGCTGGATCCCGATATGTATCCCGATGTAGACTGGCAGGATCAGATCCTGAATAAGAATTTTTGGCGCCATAGCTACTATGTAAGTGGTCGAGGTGGCTCTGAGGTGGCACGCTATTTTCTGAGTCTTGGGGGTAAAAGTGAGACTGCGGCTTACAAAGTCGACAAGAATAGTGTATACAGCTCCAATGTGGGGTTTAATACTTATAATTATCGCATCAATCTGGATGTCAACCTGACAAAAACGACTAAAGTTTTCTTGGGTTCGGATGGATTTCTATCCAAGTTGGATCAGCCGGGATTGGCGAATACAGACTATATCTGGGGGGCGCAATCACGCCTTACACCGCTTGCTATTCCTGTGCAGTATTCAAATGGTTTGCTGCCTGGACTTGGAGGAGAGGACCGCTCATCACCATATGTGATGATCAACCGTACGGGGAAAGCTTCTGATGAAGTCTACAAAGGCAAGACCACATTGGCTCTTAATCAGGATCTCTCCAGTGTGTTGGATGGGCTTAAGTTCCGTGTGCAGGGTGCTTACGATATATACAGTTATTTCGAAGAGCGCAGACGGGTACAGCCATCGCTTTATAGAGCGTTAGGGCGAGCTTCTGATGGTTCTCTCATTATGCAGGAGACAGTACAGGAACAAAAGGCATCTTACAAAAAAGAAACCCGGCAGTACCGTAAATATCATTTTGAGTCCGTTATCAATTATGATCAGATATTCGGTACGGATCACCGGACGTCCGCATTGGTCTACTATTACATCAGTGATGCCAAAGATACCAAGGATGCGACGAATAACTTAAATGCAATTCCATTACGCTATCAAGGTGTATCGAGTCGACTGACTTATGGTTTTAGAGATACGTACCTATTGGATGTCAATTTTGGGTATACAGGCTCTGAAAATTTCCAACCGGGCAGGCAGTATGGGTTCTTTCCATCGGTAGCGCTAGGTTGGGTACCTACAGGATACAAGTTTATGCAGGAGGCGGCTCCCTGGCTTAATTACTTCAAGATCCGGGCGTCTTATGGTACGGTGGGTAATGATCGAATTTCGGAGATCCGATTCCCTTATCTGACGAAGGTCAATCAAGGCTCTGGCAATGTATGGGGTATTCCCAATATAGAGACCATCCATGAGACACGGATCGGGGCTGATAATCTGGCATGGGAAAAAGCCATCAAGTCCAATGTGGGGATCGAAGGTAAGCTCTTCAACAATAAAATAGATTTCGTTGTTGACTTTTTCAAAGATCAGCGTAATGGAATCTTCCAACAGCGGGTACAGGTGCCGGAATATGTTGGGGTCGTATCCAATCCCTTTGCCAATGTGGGCCGGATGAAGAGTTCCGGGATAGATGGAAATATCAGCTATTCCCATAATTTTTCTCAAGATCTAGGCTTCACCGTGCGTGGTAATTTTACTTACTCCAAAAATACTGTTCAGAACTGGGAGCAGGCTTATCTGGAGTATCCTTATCTGGAACGTAATGGATTTCCTCACAATTCCATCAGGGGTTATCAAGCACTGGGACTTTTCAAAGATGAAGACGACATCAAGTATAGTCCTAAACAGACATTCGGAGAGGTGCTGCCGGGTGATATCAAATATAAGGATGTAAATGGAGATGGTACTGTCGATAAGCTGGATATGGTTCCTCTTACGCATAGCAACTACCCGTTGGCAATGTATGGAATGGGCGGGGAATTTCGGTATAAAAAATTGACCCTTGGCCTATTATTCAAAGGGACGGGAAGGACTTCCTTTTTCTATGTGGGGCAGCCGATGAAGGTAAATGATGTGGAAATGACAAACGGAATGGGGTATATGCCCTTCTTTGAAGGAGGCTTAGGTAATGTGCTAAGCCTAGCGGCAGATCCAAAAAACCGGTGGATTCCACGGGATTATGCAATAGCCAATGGTATAGATCCTGCATTGGCGGAGAATTCCAACGCTCGTTTTCCACGGTTGCAATATGGCAATAATAGTAACAATAGCCAATTGTCGACTTTCTGGCAAGGGGATGCTCGCTACCTGCGTCTAGAAGAGGTTACCTTGAATTACAACATCAACCCTGCCTTGTTGAAGCGCATCGGTATCTCGTCAATGGACCTACAATTTGTGGGGAGTAACCTCTATATCTGGGACAATGTCAAAATCTTTGACCCTGAGCAGGCTGCTTGGAACGGACGTAAGTATCCGATACCGTCTACTTATTCCTTTCAGGTGTACGTCAATTTTTAATACAGACAGGTACTCCCGATATAACTGAATGTCACGTGCCTATGCATAGGTATGCGTGGATACATTCCATAAATAATATAAAATATAAACAGCGTATATGAAAACGTCAATCTTAAAAAGAATAGCACTGGCCGCCATCACAGTGCAGTTGGTCATCATGGCGACATCCTGTAAAGACTACCTGAATATAGACGAATATTTTGACGATGAATTTAACATCGACTCCGCGTTTTCTAATGCTCGGAATATGGAGGCCTATATGTGGGGTGCAGCGGCGATGTTTCCGGATGAATCCAATACCGTCCGATTTGGCTATACACCGGGGCCTATGGCTACGGACGAGGGTCTGAACGGGCTTACTGGTGGAGGTTCAAACAATGTGTACTATGGGATGGATTTTGTCACCGGGAATATTTCGCCTGATTTTTTCGGTTCTCCTTCTTCGAAGCCCGAAGAATTTAACCTCAATCAATGGAGTCGGTATTACAAAATCATCCGTAAGTGTAACAGTATTTTGCAAAATTTAGATCGTCCTAAAGACCTAACCAATATGGATCGACTCCGGATAGAGGGTTATACCCGTTTTATCCGTGCTTATGCCTACTACAATATTGTAGTAGACTATGGGCCAGCGATCTTATTGGGTGATGAAGTGGTCAATACGAATGAGCCGATTGAATACTATGATCGTCCGAGGGCTACGTATGATGAAACCATGGACTATACTTGTGGCGAATTTGAAAAGGCAGCTCAACTGCTGCCTAGTGAGGTCTATCTGCTGGATTTTGGTCGTCCGACCAAAGGAGCAGCATATGCGTTAATCGCTCGATTGCGTCTGATCCACGCGAGCCCACTGTTCAACGGTGGTCCGGTGGCCAATTCCTATTTTGGTAATTGGAAGCGTAAGACCGATAATATACATTATGTATCGCAGCAGTACGATGAGGCTAGATGGGCCCTTGCGGCGGCGGCGGCTAAGCGTGTGATGGATCTTGGGTTGTACAAATTGCATACAGCTGTGGCCGATGCGAAGACACCGGTTCTTCCTCAGGGTGTGACCTCAGATCCGAATTTCTATGGCAATTACCCCAATGGAGCGGGAGGGATCGATCCCCTACGATCCTATTCGGATATCTTTACCGGTGAAGCTGTTCCAGAGATCAATAAAGAGATCATCTGGGGCCGGAATACCGGCTATCTGGTAACCACTATTAGCCAGGGCTCCATGCCACCCTCGCTTGGTGGTTGGGGACGTTTCTGTGTCACGCAGAAAGTTGTGGATGCTTATTTGATGGATGACGGTCGGACGAAAGAAGAGGCTGCTGCGGATGGATACTATTCGGAAACGGGCTTCACGACCCAGCCTCGCAATTTTTCGGGATATCCGTTAAATTCCGGTGTCTATAAGATGTATGCTAACCGGGAGATGCGCTTCTATGCTTCTATCGGATTTAACGAGGCTGTGTGGCAGGCACTGTCTAGTTCTTCGGTCAACAATTATACTGCTAAATACTATTACCAGGACGCCGATGGACGTGGTGGTGTTACAGCGACTTCGCCTAACTACCCGATCACAGGATATGTCATCAAAAAATACAATCACCCGATGGACGCTTTTCAGGGTACTGGAGCTCGCCATATGAAAAAAGCCTACGCTATCATCCGCTATGCGGAGATACTCTTGTCTTATGCAGAGGCGCTTAACAATTTGACAGGAAGCCATACGGTACAGGTCGGGGATAAGCAATATACGGTATCCCGGGATCTGGAAACGATGAAAGGTGCCTTTAATCTCGTACGCTACCGCGCCGGTCTACCGGGACTAAGCGCCGCACAGCTTAATAATAAAGCCGTTGTTCAAAAACAGATTGAACGCGAAAGAATGGTAGAACTGCTGTGGGAGAATAGGCGTTTTTATGACGTACGTCGTTGGGGAATATATGAAGAAACCGAGCGCGAACCTATACGAGGAATGAATCCAGATGGGGCTACCAAAGAAACGTATTATCAACGCGTCATCCCTGGAACCTCTTCTTTCCTGACACGTGTGGTGGACAGAAAATTTGTATGGGTACCTATACCTCGTGCGGAGATGAGACGACTGCCTTCTCTCGATCAAAACCCCGGTTATTAGGTATGCTACTGGATCCATACGATCATACGCCAAAGGCAGCGGGAATGCCTCTAAAGATTAGATAAGTGATGAACAAATAAAATAAAAGATGAATACAAGATATATAACCATGCTGGCGCTTGCTGTGGTGCTTTCATCGTGTAAAGACAATGAATTGTTCGAAAAAGAAATGTACAAAAACGAGGTTGCTTTGATCAGTAGTAGCTATCATAATACGTTTCAGGAAATTGTTCCGTTGACTGGTGAGGAAACAATCGGCTATATCGCGGCATCTGCTGGGGGGACACATGCTCCGACAAAGGACATGGTCATTCCATTGGAAGAGGATAAATCCCAATTGGATATTTACAATCGGTCACTTTTTGATGCTGATGAAAAATTGTACGCTAAGTTATTGCCGAAGGATAAATATGAGATCGTAGATTATACCATCCAAATCAAAGCCGGGGAGCGCACGGGACGTACGCTGGTGAAGTTGCGCCCAGATGGTCTGTCGCCAGATTCGACCTATTTCATTGGCTTAAAAGCTGCTGATATCCCGGGGGTGGAGATCAATCCGAAGAAAAAGACCATCCTTTATCAGATTCTTATCAAGAATGACTATGCTTCTCAGGCTGAAAATACGTTTTATTCCATGACTGGATTGGCCAACGATATGGTTACTGCAGGTAATAAGAAATTGTTTCCGTTGACCAAAAATAGCGTACGTGTCATCGCTGGAACGGAATCATTTGAAAGTAAGGTGGACCATCTCAACAAAACGTCGATTGTGCTGGAGGTCAATCCTGCTGATGGACGTATCACCATAAAACCTTACAAGGACCTTCAAGTGACGCAGATAGACGGTGATACCAGGTATCCGAATGTATTCCGGGTGGAGGAATCTTTCGGTCGAAAATTCAATGTATTTTTACTGTCGTATACTTACGTCTTAAATGGTACTACACGGCATATGCAAGAGGAGCTACGGGTAGAGATCAAGCGCTAGCCGAATCTGTGATAGTCACCCGATCGAAAAACTTTAATCTACCTTGTAAAACTTGTTTAAAGCCATGTGGTTGTCCACATGGCTTTTTTACGCAGGCTTTGACCCTTGTTAGCCCAATCTTTTTCGTAGCCATTTGCGTAGGGGCCCGTCATACCATAGAGTTCGATTGTTCCAAGAGTTATCCTTAGCAAGTTGTTCCGGATCTACCTGCTTTTGATGGATAACCACTGCAATATAATAGCGGATATACCCCACTTAATAGAAGCATAATACTAAATAAACACTACCAACATATCTCTTTGTGAATTTAGCGATGGAATCCGTAGGTATGTTGCTAGGTCCGCAAAAGAAGATGAACCAATCTCTATTGGACTGAAGGGGTTCCGAAGAGCGATATGTGCTCTTGAAGACAAACATAAATCATTATATAGATTGAAATTGCTAACCAGGGATGAATTATCATAGCGCATCAGATCGTGAATTATTGAAAGGCTGCTGTCTTTATGACGACCTAAAAGCTTATAATGAGCTCGTCGGCCGTTATTCGCCCAAACTTTATGCCGTTTGTCAATATTATTTTAATGATACTTTTCTGGCAGAAGAGATCGCACTTGATGTTTTGTTCTGGCTTTGGAAAAAACGACACCAACTCGAGATTCCTGAAAATGTATCGGCTTATCTGCACCGCGCTGCACGCAATGCGGTAATCAGTCAATTACGCAAACAACGCCGTAATATCGTTGAAACAGTTGAGGATTATACAGAAGTCGCTGCGGTGGAATACCGTATGGCCGATTATGCGGTGAGTTGTCAGGAGGAGGAAGAGCAGTATCAACAGCTATTGTCAGGACTCAGCTCACAGCGCAAAGAAGTGTTTGTACTCAGTCGGGAAGGTGGTTTCAGCTACAAAGAAATAGCACAGAAAACCAATCTTTCAGTCAATACGATCGAAAACTATATTTCCGCTGCGCTTAAACATTTTCGAAAAGGCATCTTGCCGATTGTTATCCTACTACTTGACCAGCTTGCTTAGTGAGTTTTTTTTATTGCTGATTATCAGCTTGTTGTGATTTTTGTTCTTTTTTTATTGATCATGGTAGGTGGTAAGCAGCTATTTCTGCGCCTATAGTAGTGAAGGAGTAAAAAATGGGCGAACAAATGATTACAAATGAGCTGTTGAAGCGGTATCTTCAGGGAAAATGTACACTAGCGGAGAAGAAGCTTGTTGCGGATTTTCTCGCAGATCCTGATCATACTGCTGTTCTTCATCGGTTGATGGAGACAGAAACAACATTTTTATGGGATCGGCCCGAAGAAGTCGAACCTATCGATGCCGCGAAGATTTCCGAATGGCAGCAGCGGTTAAAGGAAAGAATAGGACCGGTACAACCCATGGTCCAAGCCGAGGAAACACAGCCCCCGGTAAAATCTAAGATCGTTGCTATTGGAAAGAGAACAATACGATATGTTGCGGCGGCATTTCTATTCTTTGCGTTGGCCGGATTGATTTGGTCATTGATGCAAGGAGATGATTTTAAAGAAAATCGGACTGCTGACTTAAAAAAAGAAATCGTCCCCGGTAGTGACAAGGCTATCTTGAAGCTGGCAGATGGATCGACGATTTCTTTGTCGGATGCTGCCAAAGGAAGCATTGCAGATCAAGGGGGGGTGAAAGTACAAAAAACAGCTGAAGGTGCAATTGTTTATACTGCTGCAACTAATAGAGCATCCTCGCAATCTTATAACAGCATCAGCACACCCAATGGTGGACAATATTGTGTCACGTTACCCGATGGAAGTAAAGCCTGGCTTAACGCAGCTTCTTCGTTGACTTATCCTGTTGAATTTGAGAAAAAAGAACGTCGGGTAAAAATGACTGGCGAAGTGTACTTCGAAATAGCGAAAGTCAGTAACGAAAAAAAAGAACGCCTACCATTTTTTGTCGAGACCGATAAACAGGTGATCCAGGTACTGGGAACCACCTTCAATGTCAATGCTTATGCCAATGAATCTTATGACTGTACAACGCTGGTGGAAGGGAGCGTGCGCCTCGTTTCCGCACATAGCGGAAAATCGGAGTTGCTCAGACCCGGACAACAGGCGTTGATCGGAAACAACATGCTGCTCTCGGAAGCAGATATGCAACAAAACTTAGCCTGGATAAATGGATATTTTATATTCCGTCGGGAGGAGTTGGGCAGTATTCTGCGCAAGATCGCCCGATGGTACGATGTCACGGTGGAATGTCCTCCTGAATTAAGCACAATGAAATTTACGGGAAAGGTATCCCGGAGTCAATCGCTATCGGCGGTAACAGAAATGATTGCTTCCATCGATAAGGTGAAACTGGAGATCAAAGAAAGGAGGATTATCGTGAAGAAATAATTACCCATTACCATGACTTTGGATAAAAAATAAGCGGCGATGCTACCAACATCACCGCCCAAAATAGCTAAAGTCATTAAAAAAGATGTGTCGTCAATTTTTAACATTTACTATAACTACAAGACAAAAGTATGAATTTTCATCAAGTCATGCGTGTTATGAAAATCACCATGGTATTATTAACCTGTGTACTAGTACATTTAAGTGCAACTACATATGGTCAGCGCCTAACTATTAATAAGCAAAAGACCCTTTTGGCTGATCTGATGGAGCATATCAGTGTGCAGACGGGGTATGATTTTTTTTATGATGCGGAGATCTTTGATCATGCGCCGCGGATCACGATCAATGTGGTCAATGCGCCGCTGGAGCAGGTGTTAGAACGCTGCTTTGAAAAGCTCCCATTTGCTTACACGGTCAAAAATAGGATTGTAACAATTCGGCGTACGGATTTGGAAAGTCCAAGTGATGAAAAAAAGACGAAACGTTGGACGCAGACCACTACGATCCGTGGGCGGGTACTGGACGGAAGTACAGGACAGGCATTGGCTGGAATTTCGGTGAGCGTCAAAGATACCAGGAATTCGACGTCAACGGATGCAAATGGAAATTTCACTATCGGAATTTCCGGACAAAATGGGGTATTGGTTTTTACCTCGTTGGGGTATCAACGTAAGGAATTGGTCGTCAGTGCGAAACAGGTCGATATAACCATTCGGCTACAATCCTTGAGCACAGCATTGCAGGAGGTTGAAGTTACCGTACAGGCTCGAAAAAGAGCGAATACCGAAGCATCAGTACTCGAAGAACGCCGCAAAGCATCCATTGTACAGGATGCTATCTCGGCTCAAATGATCGAACGTACCGGTAGTATTACCACAACACAGGCCCTGCAACGTGTGACAGGGGTGACCATAACCGACGATAAATACGTGGCTGTACGTGGACTGGGGGACCGTTCGGTGATCGGGCAGCTGAATGGCGTACGGTTGGCATCTTCGGATCCTGATCGCAGTGCCATCCCATTGGATCTTGTCCCCGCGTCTTTATTGGATAATATTACCGTCTATAAGACCGTGACACCCGATAAGCCTGCCGATGCGGCTTCGGGCATTGTCGAACTGAAAACCAAATCGGTACCGGAAAAGATGACGTTTGAAGTGATCGCGCAGACAGGCTTCAATTCCAATATTGGGGTTGGCGGCAAGTATAACAGTTTCTGGAATAGCGATATGGGCGTATTAGGTACGGCAATCAATAAGAAAGATCTTTCCAAAGACTTTCTGAATCTATCCAAACAATATCCTAATGGTCTAAGTTCAATTCAGCAATTGATTGCCTCGAGCAATTATAGCCCTGAAGTGCGCCAGGAAGTCAATCGCATCAATGGCATCATGCAGGGATTTGATCCCGTATTGACCTCGCAGACCAAAAGAGCACCACTCAGTCAATTGTATTCCGCTACGTTCGGTAACAGTTACACCCTTTTTGATAAACATAAATTGGGCGTGATTCTCGGCGGAAACTATTACCGACGTACAAGCAATATCTACGACGGAGACCTGACGCAATATAGCATCTACCAAGGTGTGGTCACAGGTAGCCCCTATATCTATAGCCAGCGCAAGATCCCCAATTTTACCACCACCAATAATATTGTGATGGGAAAATACCAGACCTATAAGGAAAACACAGGCGTCGAGATGCTCAATTACGGTCTGTTGGGCGGTCTGACCTATCGTTTTAATCCTAGACATGAAGTGAGTTTTCAGTATCTAGGCAGTTGGGGCGGAGAGAATACGGCAACCAATCTGCGTGGCGGATATTTCTATGCGGGCTTGCCCGGTGAAGTAAACAGTACCACCTACTCACTAAAACAGACTTTTCGTACCCTGCATACCTTCAATCTGCAGGGCGAACATAAATTTTTAAAAAGCGATTATTCACCACGGTTGAGCTACAATATAGCGTCATCCAAATCCAACCAGAATGATCCTGATTACCGTTTTGTCAATATGGTGGACTACAAACCGCGCTATGGCGGAGCCATTGAACGGCCAAATATTTCACATCTCCCGAATACGGGCAATATAGACTATGTCTATACCGAACGCTATTATGCGTTAAGCTCAGGTTATGTCAATGGATTTGGTCCTTTCGGAATTCTTCAGGCTGATCCGAATGGACGGCGCTGGCGAAATCTGGACGAAACCAATTATAATTACAAAGCAGATCTGACGATTCCTTTTAAGTTATTGGGCCATAAACAGGAATTTAAAACAGGATTTAACTACCTGAATCGTGAGCGAAAATTTGGCGAAAACGTATTGTTTCTGCCGGGATCTAATTTTACCAGTTATGGCGCGTATGGTCCTGGTAAATTCTCTTCGATTCCGCTGTATGATGTGGAAGGTAATCTGGACCGCCTGGTCAGCAATGAGGTGGTTGGCGTGCGCGTACCCACAGGCGGGGTAGGCGAAGGTGACTTTCCCGTGGGAGGCTTCTTGTACAACATCCAAAAATCACCAAACAATTACACTGGATTTTATGAAACCAATGCGTTCTATGGCATGCTGGACCTGAAGCTGACGGACGAACTTCGGGTCGCCGGTGGATTGCGTTTTGAAAATACCAATATACAGTCCGCTGTGGATACGGCGAATGTGTATCTGGATCCATCACTAACAGCAGCTAATGCTAACGGGACCGTAAACCTGAATCCACAGAATCCCAATTCGGCCTATAAGCAGGGCTACAAACCGTATTATTCGGTCAATGCAACGTATACCCTCAATGAGAACATGAACTTTAGGGTAGCCTTTAATACCACGCTGGCGCGCCCTGAATTACGGGAAATTACCAATGTTTACGAATTTGACGCTTTCCAGATGGGCTTGGTCGTCGGAAACAGAAACTTAAAAAACCAGTCGACCAAAAACCTGGATTTCCGCTGGGAGTGGTTTCCCAATAGCGGTGAAGTCATTGCTGTTTCGGCCTTCGGGAAAGAAATCAATGACCAGCTGGTGAAGGTATTCAGTTTGCAAACTCAGGGACTTGCCGCTACTTTTCCAGAATTTCCGATCATTCAATTTCAGAACGATCCCAATCAGGGCCGGGTGTATGGAGTTGAACTGGAACTGGTGAAAAACTTAGGCTCATTCTGGGAACCCGCGCATGATTTCTTCTTGGGGTCCAATCTGCTGCTTGCGCAGAGCAATATTAAGAAAACACCGGAAAGGCTTGCTGCCAACTGGTCTATCGACCGGAATGCACCGACCAATAGCCCGCTCTTTGAACAGGCACCCTATAGTATCAATGCCTGGCTGAATTATAACAATAAAAAATGGGGTACGGATATCACAGCGACCTACAATACGGTAGGCGAAAGGCTGGTACAGATCAATCTTACTGGCGAACCGGACCTCTATGCACGGCCATTTTCCATGTTGGACCTGGTATTCAGCCAAAAGCTCAACAGGAGGTTGCTCTTTAAAGGCTATGCAAAGAATATCCTGAATCCGGCCATTAAAACGGTCTATGCTAATCCGGATACAGGTGGCAAATGGTATGGACGCGAATACATAAACCGTAGCTACAAACGCGGTACAGAAATTATGGTTGGATTTACCTATAACATTTTATAAGTATGAAACAGCAAAAAAAAGGAAAGAATGGGCAACGCTTGAATGCGATGGGATGGATATCCCTGCTGCAGGTCATACTGCTGTTGGTCAGTATTTTTGTCCTCTCCTGTAAACGGGAAAATTTAGATTATACCTTTGACTATAGACCCAACCCCGATGCTGAAAAGGCCTCGAATGCACGTTTGGTCAATTTATCCGAGAATGCACAGCTGATTGCCAATGGCGACAGTCTAACAAATTTCTTTGTGCCCCCACAGCGTTCGGGCTATATTCCACCAGAAGAACTGACGCCACCGGGAACGCGCTATTTTCCGAAAGATGGGCGCTTGGGGCAGAGTTGGACTGTACCACAAGATCTCTTTCAGACCGATGGCACGGTACGTTTTAGGACAACCTTTGTGCCGATGCCAAATAAGGTGACAGCCTCTCATGATGTGGAATTTACGGTGCGCGAAAATTATGATGTACCGAAGGATTATTACCTGCTGATCAATCATGAATACAGGGTGCAAAATCCCGATAAGCTGGTGGAGGTGCCACGTAGTGTGACAGCACCGGCGCGACCTGATCATTTTAAAATCCGGATCATTAATTTCGCCAAGAAGCTGATGCCTACGAGCTCGATGGAAGACATTACGGGACCGATTACACTAGCTTATGCCGATGGAACCCCCGTTAGCAACACCACAACAAGGGTTGCAAGCGATGCTTGGTCAGATTATGTGGAACTGCCCTATGGTACCTATCAGTTTAAACTGCTGACGGCCGATGGTAGGCAGATTCCCGCTATTGGGCAAACCTATTACAATTATATTGACCGTTTCAATTCAACCATGGAAATGGGGGGTGGGGCGATTAGCCGAATGTCTTCTGGCCAGACCTATGCACCTGTTCAGACCTTCCAGCCCGGCGGTATCTATACTATTGTCGTCCATCCCAAAGAGTTTACCTGGACCACGGGTACGGACGATATCCGCGAACTGCAAAATGGTTTTCAGATTATTGCGGATATCAGTGAACCCCTGAATCGGACCTATGCACAAATACAATTGGCTAATACTATCAGTGGTCAAAATACGATACTGGCTGCAAAAGGACAAAAAACAGCTGCAACGGCATATGGTGTAGCATCGGAGTATATCCGTGTGATCGCTGGTCAACAGCCTATTGTTATTGAAACAGGTTCAGGACAAGCTTTGGCTGCTATCGATGCCGAACTACAGCCCGGACAAAATTATACGGCCTGGCTCTACATGGATCTGGATAAAAAAGTGAAGGTCTTATTAGCGGCCAATAACTTGGCAGGAACGGCCTATACAGGGAAAGAAGGAGGGGGTAATAATGCGACAATAGACCGGTTCCGGTCCAGCTACATGTTTAATTTCCGTTTCCTGAATTTCTGTACAGCTTTGCCTTATGCCACGTTTACCAATGGTGAGGGGCGTCCTTTTGGTACAGGGGCAATGGATAGTGGTGTAAATATGGCTCCTGGAGTTTTAAATATCCTGCAACCTTATACATCGCTGCTCTATAGTGCGTCCAATGATACGGGTGGTCCTTATCAGTTTATGGCTTACAGTTCGCTGCCAACACGCATTCCTGGCGATTGGCTGCAGCGGGTTAAACCGTTGTCCAGTACGCAACTTGTTGCAAATCCCAAATTATATACGGCTGTAGGACGTAAAGTTCCGCTGCATGAACCCGGTGTATATTCTATCGTGGTCATTGGTGATCTAAAAGGCACTACTGAAACCGACAAAGCGAAATTTATGGTAGTAAAGCATACGAAATAACTATTGTTATGAAACACAAGAATTTAAATTGTTCCCTTTTTGCAGTTATCGCGTTATCGTTTGTTTTTTGCGTAGCTAGCTGCAAAAAAACCGAATATAGAACCGTCGAAGACCCTGCCTATATCCGGGTATTTAATAATTTGACGTATACACTCACATTGGATAATAAAGAAGAAGCGCAGCCCTTTTTCTGCATGTTTATTGATCCAGAATTTGATGCATCGGGTAAACCTATTGGCGGATTGGCGATAGGTGACTTTTTGGATAAACGGAATATTTATGCGGCACCCAATGCCGCACACGCCGGATTGAGTACCTCCAAATACAACCCAGAATACCCGGGTAAGGAACTGGTACCCACAGCACCGATATTGAATGGTTTTGACTTAACAAATTGGGCGCAGGTGTCTGCGGGCAAACGTCGTTTTTTATTTATGGCACGCCCGATCAGCAGTGTGCCTTTTGCGAAACTGCCCGATGAGCAGCAGCGCAAAGTATTTCTGGATACAATTATTGATCTGTCCTCGCGTGAAGTGTATACTTTACATATACTGCAGAAAGACTTTAAGACAAAGGAAAACGGACTCTATGTGCGTCAGGAAACTTTCCATAAACAGGCCTTTTCGGATACGCTGACTTATGTCAATTTTTATAACCTAAGTGCCAAAGGTTTTCTACAGGCGGATCTTTCACAGAAATTGCCGGTACCGGGAACCACAAGGTCATTGCGCTACGGTTTACTTGATACGATGAATATTTTTATCACGCATATTCAGCCAAGTGTAAATGCTGCTGGAGCGACGGTACAGCAGCGTATTCCAAATTTCAGCTATCAATATGCTGGCCAGATACTGCGTAAAATTGATGCCCCTAAAGTAACGCCTTATTATGGTTTTCCGATCTTCTTGCAGGATAAAAATAAGGTTTATTCCAATACCTGGCAATATATCCAGTTTTTTGCACCCGCCATTGATCCGCGTACAGCAGGGTCCTATCTCGAACCGCCATTGGTCCCGGGTGGGCTTACGGAACCTGCTGTTAAAGACGGGACTTTTGGTTATATGCTGATGGATCATGCCCAGTATTCGCCCAGTAATTACCTAAATACTTTTTTCCCCGGTCTAACGGTCAATGTCCATTCAGGAACAGCTAATCCACGAACTTTTGGTGTAGTTAATAGTATTGAAGTCGTCAATGGCCATGCCTTTCTGACCACGGTACAACGTAAATATCCGCAACCTATTTATTAATTATGAGACCTGATATTTTAGCTATGAGATGTAATGTATTAGTTCCACTCAAAAAACGAGCAGTACCGTTCTTCTGGACAAAAACTACGCTGCTGCTCGCCTTATTTTTCAATCTTTTCTTTTTTTGCGCCTGTAGCAATAAGGATCTAGATGTATATGTCGAAAGTGACAAGTACAGCAATGCGGCAGATTTTATTGGTAACAACTATAATCTGACCTTATTTTATGCTGCATTGCAGCAGGCCGATTTATTGGATCTGCTCAAAGAAGAGGGGCCTTATACCCTGTTCGCGCCAACAAATAAAGCTTTCAATGATCTCGGGATTGTCCGTGCCAGTGATTTCGCAAGCATGAAGCAGGATAGCCTGCGGCAGTTATTGCTTTACCATATGTTGCCGCGAAGGTTGTATACCAGTGATGTACCCCCAAATACCATCGACAACAAATATGTTAACATGATGGAAAAAGAACTGTTTATCGGTTATAAAACACAGAAAGTCTGTGCGGAATGTAATTTAATTTCGGACCTATATGTCAACGGCTCAAAATCTGTCTTGGCGACACAGAATATTGTATTGGCGAATGGTGTGTTGCATGTAGTTGATAAAGTGCTAAAATATAATCCAACAATACAGGATGTATTGACTTCCAAGCCTGAGTATAGCTTATTTATTGCACTGCTCAAACGTATGGATGACTGGGAGCGTCTGGGAGAGCCTGTCAATACAACTGTTTTTGCGCCCGATAACGAGGCTTTTAAGAAGGCAGGAATAACAGCCAATGACATTGCTCATTTAGATCCTAGCAAGTATGGCAAACGATTGTCGCGTGCTTATCTGCTGTATAACCACTTCTTTCTTTCTGATATGGCGATCTATGGACAGCTACCGGGCTCAGGTTATTACGGCAGCCCTTATTATCGTGCGCGCATCGTGGGTGATGAATTATATTATTTTGGCATTTCCTCCAATACGCCGATGGAGCCCTTTATTATTCACAGTCAGGCACCTGAAGCTAATACTCCGCTCCAGATCAGCAAATTTCAGCCGAGTTATCAAACGGATTATAAAGCGGACAATGGTGTTGTGCATGGAATAAACACCCTCTTGGTATTGCCGGAAGAAGCACTGATTAAGGAATCAACTAAGACAAATCAACGATGAAAAGGAATTTAAATGAATATATTACGCTTGCAATATTTGGTGTCATTCTCTTATTTTCCGGCTGCAAAAAAACGGAGTTTATGCCTGATGCAGTAGGAGAAGAGATCCCGGCACCAACATATCCTTCGCTGATGGAAGGACTGCCGGAGAATACCAGTTTGTTTAAAGCAATGTGGCAAAAGGCCGAAATGGATAAAGTCCTGGCCACCGAACAGGCGCAGGTCAAATTAACCTTTTTGGTTTCAGACAATAGTGCAATGGAAACCGCTGGATATACTGCTGCAAAAATACAGCAGCTAACAAAAGACTCCTTGCAGACCGTATTGCGCTATCATGCACTCAATGGTGCAATCAGTTCCGATCAACTGGCTATGCTGGGGCGGGATTTGACTTTTTTTACACTATTGAAGCATCCTAAATTTTTGGACGGTGAACCCCGGGATGGTTCATTGGTTCGGACGGTACCTTATTACCATCGGCAGCAACTGAGTATGGACGGAGGGAACTTCATTATCAATGGAAAGAAATTAAAGATTGGGCAGGAACTTGCCGTTGCGCAGGGACATGTTTTTATTATCGGGCAGGTTCTCAAAGCTCCCCAGCAGCAGATGTACGATTTCTTGGTAAAGGACGGTCGTTTTTCCTTGTATTTAAAGTCCATGGAACTTAGCAATACAGAATATGCTAATGATTTTATGATGAATATGTATGCAAGTTTTGGTTTACCTATTCGTTTTATGCTCGATTGGAATTATTATTTTGAGGGTACTTTTCACTATAGTGCTGAGTGGCCTAGACATGTCATCCATTGCACCTTGTTTGCGCCAACCGATGCTGCTTTCAACCGGATGGGCATCTATACGGAGGCTGATCTGCGGGCGTTGAACGGACGGATCGAAACCCCATGGTATTATGAAACAAACCAATTAACTCCGGTGGATAGCCTGCTCAAATACCAATACATCGGCAATGCAAGGTTGGAGACGGGTTATAATGAAGATTATTCCATGATTGCTGTCGGTGTGCAAATGGACCGTTTTTTAAATAATACAACTATTTTTTCGCAAATGTTGGACAACAACAAGCTGGCTGAATTCAAGAATATCTACCATCGTTTTTACCGCTCAGGCAACAAAATTCAGGTGGGGCATTTGAAAAGCAAGGAGCAGCCAGTAGACATTATTGAGGAAAATATCAACACCATTCAGGGACCGGTCCATGTTGTTGATCGGATCATTGTGCCGGATGATTTCAGCATGTGGCACAAGAAAAAATAATACACACGTGTAAACGATTAGACAAAAAGACATGAAATCAATGAAATACCTATACGCCATTCTATTGATGTTATCCCTGGTGAACTGTTCTAAGGATGCCATAAATCCAAATGAGGGTATCGAAAAAAATACCTTAAATGATGTGGTCCGGGATAACTTCGGACTGACCTATCTCGCGACGGCACTGTATAAAAGCGGGTTGAATAAAATGTTGATGCAGGATGGCTCATATACCTTGCTGGCCCCATCCGACGATGCTTATAAGGCTGCTGGTTATCAAAATCCAGCCGCAGTATATACTGAACCGGCGGGTAAACTCGCTGAACAGGGCAATTACCATATCCTGAAAAATGTTGTACTATTTACAGGAAAGAATTTAAAAATGAATCAGGAGGAAGAAACGGTATTGGGTACCAAAGTGTATTGGAGCCGGGTGAAGCGAGGAAAAGATACGCTGACGACGATCAATGGCGGCCGGCTGCTGCAAGCGGATACCAAGGCCGCGAACGGGGTAATGCAGGTACTCGACCGTTTATTGGTTCCCAATGTACACGGCAACCTGAAACAGGCGCTGGCAGCAAACGCTGATCTCAGTTTGTTTTACCAGGCTTTAAAGGTTTCGGGTCTATTGGAATCACTGGCGGGCACAGCGAATTATACGGTGTTTGCTCCCAATAATATGGCGATCAAACAACTTGGCTATCCCGATCTGGAGGCCATAGAAAAGGCCGATCCTGCCCTATTGAAAAAACTCTTAAGCTACCATATTGCCAAGGAACGCAAGTTTGCACAGGATTATTTTTTGCTGACGCCTGATGGAACAATGAGTTATACCGAAACGATGCTGAATGAAAACACCGTGACCATTAACTTGCTTGGTCAATACAATGTGCCCAATAGTTTTACGGGGATAACCATTAAAGGCATCGGTAATTCCTGGGCACTAACACCGCTACGTATGGATGTACTCGCTGGAAATGGAGTCATCCATGTAATGGGACAGACACTCCAACAATAAGGTCAAAGACTGTGTGTTATTCACTCAGATTTATAAAAAATGTTTACATGAGAACAATCAATAATACAATATATCGTTGGCTAGGGATGCTTATTGCCCTATTCCTGTTGCAATTGCAACCAACAAGGATTTTTGCCCAGGAGACTTCTGGTGCGCTGACGGGCCGTGTGCTGGACGGGACAAAAGTGCCGATAGCGGGAGCCTCCATCGAAGCGGTGCACACACCTTCGGGTACGAAGTATGCGCTGTCAGCAGATAAAGATGGCCGCTTTACCATCAATAATATGCGGATCGGCGGACCTTATCGCGTTACGGCTACAGCTGTAGGACTGCAGCCCGATATACGGGAGGATATTTATATCCGACTGGGGGGAGCCCAGGAGGTTGAGCTCCTGCTGACTGCGGCCAACCAACAGATGGAGGAGGTGGTGGTCAGCGCCCGGGCAAGGGGTCAACGCGCCGATACATTTGGCGCAGGTAAGAATATTTCGGGCGAACAGATCCGCAATATGCCGACAGTATCGCGTTCAATTACCGACGTTACACGCCTGACACCTCAGGGAAGCCGCGACAATAGCTTCGGAGGAACCAATTTCCGTTACAATAACGTCACCGTGGATGGCGCAATCAACAACGATGCAATCGGTTTTTCGCCTTCTTTGGGCGGGCAGACCGGTACCTCGGGCATGGCAGGAAGCTCGACCCGAACTAATCCGATTTCTATCGATGCGATTCAGGATGTGCAGGTCTATCTTGCGCCCTATGATGTCAAGATCGGGAACTTTACCGGCGGTTCGGTGAATGCTGTGACCCGATCGGGAACAAATAAAATCGAAGGCTCTGTATATGGTTTTGGCCGCAATGCGGCGCTGACCGGAAAAGACAGGGTCGGTACATTGGGAAAAATGAACAGTGACTTCTACGACTACCAGTCTGGTTTCCGGATCGGTTTTCCAATTATTAAAAATAAACTATTCTTCTTCAGCAACGAAGAAATTGCGCGTCGGCAGGATCCAACACAGCTGCTAGTTGGCACAGCTGAAACGGCGCAGATACTGAGTGTGACGGATGCAGAAAAAATAACAAATATCGTCAAAGAACGCTATGGTAACTTATTTGACGCTGGAACTGCTGGTTTGTATACCAATTGGAGCAAATCGGTCAAGTTCTTTAACCGTATCGATTGGAATATCAATGCCAAGCATCAGCTCGCAGTCCGAAACAATACCATCCGCAGTTCGGCGACGCATATGGACCGCGATCAACAGGACTTTCGCTTTTCGAGCATGGCCTTCAAACAGACCAATAACCAGAGCAGCACGGTGGCTGAATTGAAGAGCCGGTTTTCAAACAATCTGTCCGCCAATGCGGTGGTCGGTTATACAGTTGTCAATGACAGTCGTGATCCGCTGTCGGATCCGACCTTACCTCAGGTGCAGATTCAGGGACGTACCCCCGGAACGACGATCTACATCGGTACGGACCGTGAAGCGAGTATTTTTGATATGCAGCAGCGTACATGGGAGTTTACGGCCAATTTAATCTGGAACACAGGAAGACACAAACTCCTCTTCGGTACCCACAACGAGCTGTACAGAATTCGTTACGGCTTTGTCAATAGCTGGAACGGCCGGGTGGACTACAACAGCATCGAAGATTTTGTTGGTAACAACCCGTATCGGGTGCGCGGTAGCTACAATTATAACAACAATACCCGCGATTATATTTTAACGCACCCAGCGGCAGATTTTGCTGTTAATATGTACAGTTTGTATGTGCAGGACGAAATCAGGATACACGATCGACTGCGGATCACGCCCGGACTACGGGCAGATTTGGCAAGCCTTCCGGAGATGCCCGGATTGAGCGATAAAGTGAAGAGTATTCTCTCGGATCCTAATTTTGGTACGACATATCAGTATACCCCATTAAGCCGTCTGCGCAATGATTTTATGAACAAGGTACAGCTGTCTCCGCGGGTAGGATTTCGCTGGGAGATGACAGCGGACCGGAAGTTGGTGTTGCGTGGCGGAGCTGGATTGTTTACAGGTCGGATTCCCTTTGCCTGGTTGGCTTACGCTTATTACAATACCGGAAATAGTTACGGTGCTTTTGACCAGCGTGCAGATCAGAAACCTTTTGCTCCGGGCAGTGATGCAATACGTCCGAGTGAAAATGGCCTGGCAGATTTTATTGCTGAGAATGGTGCTGTCATCAATGATCCAAATAGCGGAAAAACGCAGGTCGATCTGGTTGACAATGGCTTCACGCTACCGCAGGTATTCCGTGCAAGTTTAGGAATGGACTATGAAGTGTCCGGTGACTGGAAGTTTACGATCGAGGGGATCTATACCAAGAATATCAGTGATGTGTTATTCCAGCAGCTCAATACCTCCGATAATCCACGTTGGTACGGTTATGACCGCACACATCAACAACCCGTATACAGTGGTACGGTGGATAGCCGTTTTTCGAATATTTACTTGCTGAGCAATACCAATCAAGGGTATAAATACAGCGTGACAGGAACGGTGGCGAAGAAATACAAAACTTTAAATGCAACTGCGAGCTATACCTACGGCATGTCAAAAGATCTATCCAATGGGGTGCGAAACTCCATGGAGTCGAATTGGCAGCTTAATCAGTCCTTGATTCCCAACAATCCCAGCCTTGCCTATAGCAATTTTGATATCCGGCATCGGATTGTAGCGAGTGTCGGTTATGATAAACTATGGCATCGTGCCGGACGTACAAATATCACACTGTTCTTTTCCGCGCAGTCCGGTTCGCCATTTACTTATGGTATTGTAAACAATAGCATACAGGGATTGCCACAGCAGGTATCGCTGGTCTATATACCGACAGCGTCGGAAGCAATCCGATATTTTAAGGACATTGCTGGTGGGCAGACAGCTGCACAACAAGCTGCCGCTTTTAATGCTTATATTGATGCAAATGAATATTTAAGCGGACGAAGAGGCAATTTTACCGAACGTAATAAAGCGCGTACGCCCTGGAATGTACAGGCCGATCTGCGGCTGGCACATGAACTGCCGGTCAATGGAAAGGGACATATTCTGACCCTTTCGGCTGATGTGATGAATCTGACCAACCTACTTTACAGGAAATGGGGAGTACAGTACTTTTCACCGAATACATTCAATTCTACCAGTTCGGTGGGACTAACGCCGACGCTGTTTCCGCCACAGCAGAACGAGGGAAATTGGCCTGTATTTGAGTTTCGCAATCCCGGGACACCTTATAGTATTGATTATTTTAATTCAAGAGCTCAGGTACAGCTTGGCTTGCGCTATTCATTTTAAAGATAATAGAATACGAGAGGAGCATTTTCGGAGATTTGAAATCCAAAATGTTCCTCTTGTTTAATATTTAATTTCCGGAATAGTTAGGATGGCATAAGCTTCTAATAGATCACATGGCTTTTTTACGCAGGCTCTGACCCTTGTTAGCCTAATCTTTTTCGTAGCCATTTGCGCAGGGGCTCGTCATATCCTTTCAAACTCGCATAGGCCAGAAAGATGCTTCCGATCAAGATTGATAGCGCATACGGCCAAGCTTGGTTGAGGGTTGTGCCCTTATTGTTGCTGATCCAGGCGACATAAAAGTATACGAGTGGATAATGGACCAAGTAAAGCGGATAAGATATGTCACCTAAGAATTTACATAGTTTACGTTCGGTCTGGGTATGCACTACAGCACTGGCGCCGAGGTATACGATAAGCGGAAAAATGAAGATGATGCAGACCGACTCGTAGATGCCATTCATCCAAAGGTGTTCGGCACCACCAATGCGTGGCATATAGAGGATGAGGGCGAGCAGGAGGCTGCACCATAGAAAGGCGTATTTAATGCGTGTGGGTCTCGTTATTCTGGAGAGCAGAAGACCTGCAAAAAAGGGGTACATCACCCTGGTGATGCCCACCCTTATGTGCTCCGTGTTGAGCGTCCACCCGCCACTGACATCGCCATTGGGGCTGGTGATCGCCAGATGCGCAAGTGCTGTAGCCGAGATCAGCACCAGCATGCTCAACGCTGTTTTTGAAAACTTCCTGATCCAGATGGCATACAGAATATTGGCGATGTATTCAAAGAATAATGACCAGCCTACGCTATTGAGTGGGTGCATTTCTTGCCATCCTCGTATATCCAGGGATAGGGGGATGGGTAAAACCGTATATCCGATTAACATCACGAGCAGCAATTTCCACAGTGGGACGGTATGGATGAGCGGCCAGATGGTGGAATCCGTAAAATAGAATCCGATCGCTCCGAGGGTCATCCCCAGTACCACCATGGGTTGGAGTCGCTCCACCCGCCGTTTGAAGAACGTGCCGATGGTCATGGTGCTCCATCTGTCGTCATATGCATAACCGACGACAAATCCGGATAGGAGAAAGAAAAAGTCAACGGCTAGATAGCCGTGATTGACCAGGATATCGAGATGCCCAGTTCCTAACGGTTCTGTCAGGTGAAAGGTAACTACGATGATGGCCGCGACACCGCGTAATCCATCCAATATAGGATAATGTGGCTTTGTAGAGAGGCTCGTATTGTTCATTAGTCTTTGAATGGCATTTAATACTATATGGCTTTGAACGGCATAGTTTATCGGTTGATCAATAGTCATGCGTTTGCTTGGTCCTGTTTGACCCCAGATAATTGTTTAATAGCGTTCTAAAATTAGTGAAAGAACCTATCTGCAATCGATCAAATCGTATCAAAATCCAAACAGATCCTCTCATTTATTCTGATAGGGAATATCTCTGGTATGTATAAGATGGTGAACGGTCTTGATCTGTGATCCAGTCGACATGGATTTCGCATGATGGTCAAATGTGGGAGAATTTAATTCACATTTAGTTAATACCCTGTTAATCGTCTGTTGTTTTCAATACGATAATTTTGTTGTGGAACAAAGCAATCGATCAATATGGTTTTCAAGGCATTGTCTGATATAGAGTTAGTCCAGGCGTTGAAGTTGGGCCACCACCAAGCATTCAAGGAGCTTTTTATGCGGTATTGGGACCGACTACTTGACCACGCGTATAAAAGATTGGGTTCAAGAGAGGAGGCTGAAGAGGTTGTCCAGGAGCTATTTGTATCGCTCTATCAAAAAAGGGACATGCTCGATATCCATAGCTCTGTGGAAGGCTATCTGAAAACAGCGCTAAAATCCCGTGTACTCAACTACTACCGCTCCCGGCACATCCATGAAAAATATGTAAGAAGTGTGCTGGCCGATAACCATCTGTTTTCTTCCGAGACATCCGATCGGGCTCTACAGCAAAAAGAGTTGTCTGTCCAGATGGCCAGTTCTATTGATAAGATGCCCGCCAAATGCCGTGAAGTATTTCTATTGAGCAAGATCGAAAGCCTGTCGCATAGGAATATTTCGGAAAAGCTCCAGATATCCATTAGTACTGTAGAGAAGCATATCCGAAAAGCGATGGACATCCTCCGTGAAGATTTCGGAAACTATCAATTTTCAATTGTACTTTGCTTTTTACTTCCACAGTTTTTATAAAATTCTAAAAAAAGTATTTCTCCACTAGCGGTTTTTTATCAGGAGTGTGTCTTGTAGTTAAAGCCTTTTTGAATAGCGTGTATCAGGCGTGATGAAAATGCTTAAAGGGATTGTCGATGGCTACAGGCTAGGACATCCTTTTGGAAAAGAGACACAAGAAATGGATAGAGAACGTTTTGTTGAATTGATCGGGAAAATGCAACAGGGGTCGGCTTCCGAGCGTGAGCTGCAGGAGCTGGATACCCTCTATGAAACCTTTGAGCATAAGCCGGGGCTCATGGCGCAGATCGCACCACATGAAAGGCCAGAACAGGCGGAATTACTGTTCCAAAAAATCCATAAACAGGTCGAACCAGTCCATGTACGTCCCAACGGACGCTCCTATCACATCGTATGGATTTCCATTGCTGCTTCCATTTGCTTATTCACTTTTTGGTGGGGGTATACCTTGGTTTTTCAAAACCATCATCCAGAAGATCAGGTTCAAATGGTACATCATCTTGAAGATGCCTTTCCTGCAGAAGACAAAGCCTACCTGACTCTTGCCGATGGCAGATCCGTTACTCTGGATCAACGAAATCCGGACGAATTGAAAAATCTACATTTTAGCATGAATGCAGAAGGTGCATTGGTCTACCAGGCACCCGATGATCCGAGCGGAAGTCTATCTAATAATTATCACACGATTACTACTCCAAAAGGGGGGCGGTACCAAGTCGTGCTGCCGGATGGTACTCGGGTTTGGATCAATGCGGGCTCTTCGCTGGTCTTCCCTGTAGTCTTTGACAAAGATATACGGCACGTAAGGATGAGGGGTGAAGCATATTTCGATGTCGCGACGGTCGTGGGTAAGCAGGGGCGTATTCCCTTTGTGGTTGAAACTTCCCATCAACAGATCGAGGTATTGGGCACGGAATTCAATGTGGCAGCCTACACCAGACAGCCATCCGAAATCACGACGCTCGTAGAGGGCAGTGTTCGGGTCAAAGGCAATTCCATTGGACAGGAAGCCCTTCTCCGACCTGGACAAAGCGCCCTAATTGAAGCCGGGAAAGTGGATATCCGTACGGCCAATATTGAAAAGGAGACAGCCTGGAAAAATGGTATGTTCCGCTTTGAAAATGATAATATCCGGACCGTTATGCAGCAATTGGAAAACTGGTATGATGTGGAGATCGATTATGGTCACATGCCGACGGTACATTTCAATGGTGGCATATCACGGAGTCTGCCCTTATCTAAAGTCTTGGCTATGCTGGAAGTGGCAGGTGGATTTCGATTCGAGATTCACGGGAAGCATGTCAAGATTAGCGCCAACAAATAGATTGTTAACCTTTAAAAAAGCCAGACGTTTATGACATAGAACTATACGAGAAAGGTAAAAACCGGCAGTGGTGGTACACCGCCGGCGAATCAAGCCTCTGAAAATAATCCAGCAAGAACTAGTTTACAGATTTAATCGCTTAACCATACAAAAATATGATTTTAAATTGTCCCGGCAATATAAAAAGCCTGGGTTTACACCTTATTGTACACGGTGTTTTTGGTAGCACCCCCATCATCCGAGCCATGAAACTAACGTTCCTCTTTACCCTGATCGGCTATATGCAACTACATGCTGCAGTCTATTCGCAGCAGGTCAGCCTTTCGTACAAAGGAGCTCATCTTTCCACAGTATTGTCCGAAATCAAACGTCAGACCGGTTACGAGAGCTTATACAGCACGGAGTTGATGAAAAATTCCAGACCGGTGAGCCTTGAGGTCAAGGAAGGTGGTCTCCGAAATGCCTTAGACCGTTTATTTAATGAACAGCCAATAGGCTATGAGATTGTCGAGAACAGTATCCTGATTAAGGCGAAGGCAAACAACCCGTACACCATTCGCCAACAATTCGGACGTATCTCGGGTAAAGTATTGGACGACCGCGGAGTGCCGCTCCCTGGTGCAAGCATCAAGATTGTACCGGTCGGTCAGACAGCCCAAAGCAGTGTTGATGGTACTTACAATTTGAGTATTGTCCCCGGCACGTATACCGTAGAAGTCAGTTACATCTCCTTCCAAACAAAACGTATCACACAGGTGGAAGTCAAATCAGGTCAGCTGACGAGTCTCCACATCACGTTGATACCATCGACCAGCACACTTGACCAGGTCGTGGTGACTGCTACCTTTAAAAAGGAAAGTGTAGCAGGATTATATAACGCCCAGAAGAATGCGGCTTCGGTCACCGATGGTATCTCTGCGGAGCAGATCGCGCGTACGCCTGATAATGACATGGGGCAGGTATTAAAACGTGTGACCGGTCTGACGACAGTAAACAATCGAAGCGTAATTATCCGTGGTATGTCCGATCGTTACAATCAAGCTATGCTGGATGGGGTAGTCATCCCCAGCACTTCACAGAATAGACGCGATTTCTCCTTTGATATTATTCCTACCGAGATGGTGAATTCGGTTGTGGTGAATAAGACCGCTACTCCTGATGTCTCTGCAGAATTTTCGGGGGGGCAAGTCTCGGTGAATACGATTGATATCCCGGAACAGGATTTTACCACGATTCAGTTAGGTACAGGTGGTAATTCACGTACAACGGGCAAAGATTTCTATCGTCTTGGCGAACGTCATACTAGCGAGTATTTCGGTTTCTTTGATCCATCTGCAAAAATGCCGGAGGGTATAAAAACCTGGGAATGGAATAATCGGGCAAGTCAGTTGGATGCGCCTCCAGGTTATCTGCTGACAGACCCTGAATTGAATGGTACACCGCTCAACTCGACAGAATTTGGGGATGTTGTGAAATACAATGACCTGGATGCCATTGCGCAGTCTAAAAGGCTTAACAGTGATGCCATGAGATTATACAAATATAAAGCTTCACCCAATCAAAACATACGTCTCTCACTCGGACGTGTCTATGACTTAAAAAACGGAAATCGCTTTGGCTTTGTGGCTTCGGCAAATTTCAGGAATGAGCAGAATATCGCTTCTTTTAACAATGTGAGACGGTCACCTACGGGCAACTATATTGATAGTGTAGGGCTTGGAGATAACGGTGCTGGATTGTCGTATCGATTTAACAGTAACGGTGGGCTGGTCGCCAATATGGGCTTACAGGGGCAGCATTTTAAAATTGCCTTAAAAAACATGTATGCCCGTACTTACAGCGACAACTACAACGAATCGATCCAGAAACCCCGTGAGGATTCCCAACCGATTGCCACTAAATTGATCTATCAACTACCTGAGGGGATGTCCTTACAGCAACATCAGTTGACTGGCGAGTATCAACTGCCCTGGAAGGTCAAAGGCGAAGGGATGTTTGCCGTCAATAAGATCAATCAACAGATTCTGGATGAGCGGAAGCTCTCTTATCGACTGACTGCCATAATTGGGGACCAGCCTTATTTTCAGACACCTGGTTTAATGACCCATTCGGCAGCTTCAACCGGCTCAACTTTCAAGGACTGGCGTATGTGGACACATATCGATGAAACAGATTACAATTGGAGTGCTACATTTTCCCGGAAATTTGGAGAAGGGAAAGCCGTATCTACCTTAGCCAAATTTGGGTATCAGGCGTGGTCAAAAAAACGTTCATTAGATGTGAATAAGATGGTTCCCTGGACGAGGTCCTGGGTTGAGGGAACCACGAGTCAGAAGGCTCCTACAATCGAGGCTCCTTATGATCAGCTGTTTGCAACCGAAAATATAGGAAATCGGGACGGACAAGCCTATTACTACGCCGATGCGTTGGGGGGCCGTTACTACGATGGGAACATGAGCTCTCATGCACTCTTCCTGATGGCTGATCAGAAACTTTGGGATAGACTCCGTCTGGTATATGGTGTCCGGGCTGAATTCTTTGATTTAAACTCGAAACAGGAGGAATTATATAGACGATCTTTCCAAGACGAACCCGATCCGGATGATGTACAGAGACATCGCTTCGGCGTTGAGGAAAATAACTGGCGTTTCCTTCCGTCCGTCAATGCCACCTACAGTTTGACACCTAAGTTTAATATCCGTGGAAGCTATTCCAAAACTATAATACGGCCTGACTTTAGGGAGGTAGGCATGTTTGGGATGTATGATTTTGAAATAGATGGCTATGTCTATGGAGAGCAGGTGAAGTCCACCTTGATTGACAATATAGATGTACGACTGGAGTGGTATCCATCACCCGGTGAGATTATTTCATTAACAGGATACCATAAAAAATTGGACAATCCCATCGAGTTGATCCATTCGGGTAACGGTTCGAACGAATATACCTTTGCCAATATGGAAAGCGCAAAAAATCTGGGACTGGAATTGGAAGTCCGAAAAAATTTCGGCTTTATTTCCGGTCGGGATTGGGCTCAAAACCTTTTTGTATATGCAAACGGAACGTTGCTCAAATCAGAGGTCAATGTGCTGAGTCACTGGGAATGGATCAATAATCCGGAAACACAGGTTGCCGAGCGCGTGCAACTGCGCTACCCCAATCAGGACAGACCATTGATGGGGCAGTCTCCTTGGCTGTTGAACCTTGGATTGGGGTATTGGGGCGACCTTTTTGGAGCTACAGCAAGCTACAATCACCGTGGTGCGCGGACAAATCTGGCGAATGTTAAACTGGCTAGGGTCGAGTATGAATTGGCTCCTAAGCAATTGGATGCACAAGTGTATGCCCGGTTTTTAAAGAAAAAAATAGAGGTGAAGTTCAATATCGCCAATTTGCTGGACGATTGGACACGTTACTATGTGAATGTCCATGACTATGAGCAGGACGACAACAAACTAGATGTATTAAAAGAGGGTAAATCCATTCGATATAATAAAGAGGAGGGCGACAATATCACGTATCGCAGAAGAGAGGGGCGACGGTTCAGTCTCAGTGTCAGCTATAACTTTTAATTGTCCATTGTCAAATTGTACGAAAAAAATAACAGATGAAATATCAAAAAAAACATATTGTAGTTGTAGTCCTCCTGTTAATGGGGCTATATTCCTGCGGGAAAGGTGAACATGTAACATCGTTTGCCCAGTTTGTAGATGTATACTTTGATGCGGATCAAACAGCTCTGCGGAGTAATGGGGCAGGTGTATTCATTGCGGCCAAATACAACGGAAATCCAATTGAATGGGATATATTGTCGAAAAAGATTAGAGTAGTGGCTGGTGAGGGACGATTTGAATTTTATGATACCCGAAGTGGTCAAGTGGTTGCGGAAAAAGTGATCGATGTGAAAGCGGGATCCAAAGAGACCTACACGATGTTCCAGCCCACACTGGACGCGCCCGTGGTGTTTGTCGATCCGATTGCTCAAGAAGCAGAGAGTCCAGCTCCGGCCGGACATATTAAGGTAAAAGTAGCCAACTATGCCAATGATCTTATTCCCTTTGAAAACCTGGATATCAAAGTTTCCCTGAGCTATTTTGATGCAGATTTTAATACGGTGGTCAAGGAGGTGGGGACGATCAAAGGCGTGAAGCGTACGGTGGATCAGGCAGTGTATCAGATTCTTCCCAATGCTTTGCCAAGCCCTTTACCCGAATTTGGATACCACTATGTATTTGAATTTGTAAACAGTGAGACTGGGGAGCCTTTGCTCAATCTTGGCGGGACTGCTTATGCTAATATGGCATTTAGTCCTGCGGATATTAACCCATTACCGGTCAAAAATATCTTCACGTTGTACATGATTTCCCAAAAAGCATGGGGTGAGGCACCTCCATTTATCAAAAAGGACGATAGCTTTTACGAAATCGTAACCAAGGTGCTTTTTGCAAATTAAAAAGTAGTAAAAGAGGAAATCATCAGCCAGCAACGGTATCCGATTGTAATCCGGATCTTACAGCAATTCTTAGAATAGCAAAATGCTGAATTGTTGTAGGCTGATGGTTTTCTTCCATCACGCATGTTCCTGTTCAGCTTATTCTGCCCTGTAGCCCGAAAGGGGACATTTGATAGTTGGTTTCGTTTTCTAATAGGTTGTATCGGTCTCCAACTTCTTGGAACCGGAGATTATCGAATAATGCAACGGATATAAATTACGTAGTTAAATTTTATCTTATTTGACATTAATGTTTAAAATTTATACTATTGGTTATTCCTGTCATTTTATGTAAATTTACCTATTGTAATATCTTTTGATTATCTGCTTTAAAAACATCTATTACTATGAACAAAACTAAAATCTTTAAAAATGCGATCGCTTTAACGGCTGTTATTTTATTCGGCGCGACTCATAAAATAGACGCCTGTACAAGAGTTGTTTACAAGGGTCCGAATAACACCATTCTTACAGCAAGGAGTATGGACTTCACGATACCTATTCCTTCTAACCTTTGGTTATTCCCAAGAGGGATGGAACGCGATGGAAGTACCGGGAAGAATACTGCCAAATGGACGTCTAAATATGGCAGTATGACCACCAGTTCCTGGGATATTGCGATATCAGATGGCATGAACGAAAAAGGACTTGTCGCCAATATGCTTTGGCTTGTGAGTTCGAAGTATCCGGAGTTTGCGAAAGATAGTGATGGTAAAAAAGGTTTGGCTGTTTCGCTATGGGCGCAATATGCGTTGGATAACTTTGCTACTGTAGCAGAAGCTGTCCAAGAGTTGAGAAAGGAAGAATTTGTTGTGGTCACCGACTTTATCCCGGGTACGGATAAATTCACGACAGTGCATCTATCGCTATCCGATGCAAATGGTGACAACGCTATTCTGGAGTATATAAACGGCAAGTTGGTGATCCACCATGATCCTTCTTATACGGTCATGACAAATGACCCGATTTTTGAAGAGCAGCTTGCTATCAACGAATATTGGAAGGGTATCCCCGGTAATATATTTCTTCCGGGCACTAACAGAGCAGCAGACAGATATGTACGTGCTTCTTATTATATCCAAGCCATTCCGCAGACAGATGATACCCGTATTGCAGTGGCGGGCGCTTTCAGTGTGATCAGACAGTGTTCTGTCCCTTACGGTATTTCTACGGAAGGTTTTCCAAATCTATCCACTACGAGATGGAGAACAGTTTCTGACCAGAAAAATTTGGTGTACTATTTCGAAGATGCTCTTAGTCCGAATGCTATTTGGGTTGATCTGAAGAAAATGGATTTCAGTAAAGAGGGGAAGGTGAAAAAGCTAGCGTTGGATAAAAATCAAATTTATGCCGGGGAAACATCTAAGCAGTTTGTAGATACAAAACCTTTTGTATTTCAGGGTATTTAGGTCCTCCATATATACGGTGTTAAAAAATCATATGATTGAACTGAGCTCCTGGCGAGTCGGGTTTTTATACGGAGTGATGTTGGGGGGCCGTTAAAAATTGGAAAGGTTAAAAGATGAAAAGAGGGACATTCGTCCCTCTTTTTGTTATTTAGTACCCTTTGTTTTGCGTTAATTTTGTGTTTTTGGAGAGCTCTGAAGCATTAAAAGGCAGGTACAAGCGTGTTTCGTCCCTTCCCTTTGATTTCAGGAAAGGAAGTGCCTTACCAAACCGTTTCATATCCTGCCATCTCCGGCCTTCACCGACCAGTTCTCTTCGACGCTCAGCCTCGATTTCTTGAATATACTGATCGGTATTAGCAAAGTCACTGTTGACTTTTAGACTGCTCCCTCTTGCTTTTCGAAGCTCATTGTACCGGGTGAGTACCAGGTGACCTTGGCGGGCAGAAGCTTCGGCCGAGATGAGGTAGGCTTCAGCAATACGTACCAAGGGATATACGATAAAAGCATTGGATGAGGGCTGTAATGTGTCTGTCGAGAATTTTAACAGATATGTGACTTCTTCCCCTATCGTCGGATTTTTTCTCTTTAGCAATAGCGAAGCTCTGATATCATTGCTTTCATAGGATTGGACAAGTACTGGGTCCACCCAGGTAAGCCCCATGCTCGCTCCACGGAATGGGGGCGGAGGGGAGTACATTGTATAGAGACCGCCTCTTTCATAGTTATTGATCGGCTCTGATAACCTCCATAGCATTTCAGAGCTTTTACCGCTATAGCGAAAGACTTCGCCAAAATCGCTCTCTTGCAATTTATTCTTACCTGCTTTGATTACCTCTTCCGACAATTCGAAAGCTTCTTTATGTTGACCAAGTTGTAGGTACATTCTGGCCAGTAGCAATTGCGCAGCTGGCTTACTGACATAGTCAGGTGAATGGAACTGCTCTAGAAGTGGGATAGCTTCTTCCAGATCAGTTGTAATCCGCTGATAGACTTCCTCTTCGCTGTTTTTATCCCTGCGTATTACATTAATATCTGTTTCGAGATCAAGGGTCAGGATGACGCCTCCATAGGCTTCCACAAGACGGTAATAATTGTATGCCCGGATTGTAAGTGCCTCACCAAGCATACTGTTCATGTTGGCGATACGTTTGCTCTTGATGTAGTTGATGATGAAGTTGGCATTCCCGATTGCTGTATATGCTCCGGCGTATAACCTATTATTCCCAAAGCCATCTTCTACATTTGGATTACAATCATCGTAGGAGCGTGGATTGTACTGTGTAGGAGTGGAGCCTTGTAAGGAGACTATGTCATCGCTGTATACATCCCACACGGGGAAGGGTTGGTAGTAGATGGGACTGGGTTTGTACGCACCTCGAAGCAATAATGGAATATCTCCGGGTTGCACTTTATCCAGCGGAATGGACGTGTCTGGAGTGGGCTTATCCAAGGATTTATCACAGCTGAATAAGCTTGCTGAAAGTAAGATAAAGGCGATTTGTCTTTGTATTTTATATATTTTTTTCATGTGGGCTCGAGTTGAGTGATTAAAAGGTGATGTCAAAACCGACTGAGTAGACCCGAGGTAACGGAGCGATGGCCTGCTGCCATCCACTTCCCATGGCTTGCTCTGGATCATTTGAATTCAGTGCTTTGTCTTTTAGGATAAAGAGGTTTTGACCTGCTAAGTAAAGTCTACAGGTAGAGATCCCGATATTCTTCAACCTATTGGAGGTCAAATCATAACCGATCGTCAGATTCTTTAAACGTAGGTACGATGCATCGTATAGATATAAGGTCGACACGCGTGTATTCCAGTCGTTGGTCATACCGGCACCATGCGGGCCAGCTACTGCTCTGGGATATCTAGAGTCTGAGCCGGGAGCTGTCCATCTGTCCAGTACCCAATCCGGTTTGTTCACCATGATACCTACATAGTCATCAAATCCATATTGGCGTGCTTCCTGTTCACTAAAATTGTACACTTTGCTACCTATAGAGAACACGAATAATCCCGACAATGATATTTTCTTATAGGATATATTTCCATGGAGGCCTCCTGACATTTTGGGTTGTGCAGTAGACACATAAATCATATCCTGTTGATTGATGATACCGTCATTGTTGACATCTTCATAAATGGCGTCACCTGTGTTAGGATCTATGCCAAGTGCATTGTAGATCTGGAGTAATCCTACTGGTCTACCTACCTGAATATAACCCATTGGTCCGCCAGGGGCATAGCCATCGTATCCGATGATATTATCACGCAGCTGCGTCACCCTATTCCGGTTGATGTTGAGATCTGTCCCGACACGCCATTTCCAATCAGAAGTCTGGAGGGAGGAGTTTCCGATAGATACGGATAGGTCCAGACCTTTATTGATCATGCCGCCCAAGTTGGCCCCTTGGGATGTGAATCCGCCACTAGAGGCAGGTAGCCGTAGATTGGTGATCAGGTCATCGGTCTTCTTTACATAGTACTCTGCCGTGAGCTGTATCCGATCCTTCCAGAAGGTACCTTCTAATCCGATATCATATTGTTTGGTGCGTTCCCATTGCAGATCGGGATTTCCTAATTTGGTATTCAGCTGTAAGGCGGGCTCATTACGATAAGTCTGCGTCCCTGCTAAGCTGTAGATATCAAACAATCCCAAAGGCCTGATGTTTCCAGTGATACCGTAACTTGCTCTAACTTTTAGGAAGTCAATCCACTGCTGGCGTTGGATAACATCACTTTTGCTAAGGATGTAACCTGCAGATACTGCGGGGAACCATGCATACCGAAAGTTTTTCAGTTTACTGGAACCGTCATGTCTCAGCGAGGCACTCAATAGGTAGCGTCCATTCCAGCTGAGGTTGGTACGTAGGAAATAGGAGGAAGAATTCTCGAGATAGTCGCGGTTAAGGTAAGTATAGTTGTTGTTGTAGGTGGATGCATTACCGGGTGACCACAGGCTTTCTGTCAATGGGAATCCTTCGAGGCTATAACCGGAGGTGGTATAGCTGTTTTCCATATATTCTTGACCCAATACCACATCACCATGAAGTAAACTATGATTTACCGTGTAAGTTAGCAAGTTATTAAAAGTATAGCGTAGACCTTTGTTGCCTTTGACGGTATAGCTACCTGCACTATATTGTCCTTCGTATGAGAATGGGGTATAAAAGAGGTTGTCCTCTATATTACTCTGTGAGGCGGCTAGGCTCGTCCGAAAAGAAAGGTTTTTCATTAACCGGGCGTTTGCAGAGAAATTACCCACGTAATTCCATGTGGAAGAGTAGGGGCGGGTTCCATCTCTGCTGGCTAGGGGGTGGCCTTGAGCTCCAAACCAATAGCCATAAGTACCGTCTTCATTTTTCTTGGCTTCCAGGGGGGTATCGGGACGCGTCTGCAAAACATTGTACAGATCGTTTGAGATGTTTTTGGACACTGCATTGGATATCTGGACATTGGCCTGCAGGTCTAGCCAAGGTGCTAGCTGTTGAACTAATGATATCTTACCACTCGTCCTGCCGAAGCGTCCACTTCCTATCGAGTTGTCTTCCCCGTATTTGCCAAAGGATACGTAATATCCGCTTTTGGCACCACCGCCACTGATACTTGCCTGTAGGTTGTAAGTGCCGGCATGGTTGGGTGAAAGCAAGTTAACCCAGTTGTTGTCATTGTCCATCATGGTCAGACTGTTGATCTGTGCTTTCAATTGTCCACTCTCCGTGTTTAAATTTGCGATCTGCTCGGGGCTCAGGCCACCTGCAAGAATACTTTTCTGGATATCACTTATACGGTTTTCCCTTGCCTCGCTAAACATGGATTGGTACTGCCCACTGTTTAAGGGTTTGTAACCAAAATAGGTCTTCGTCAATCCGTAATAACTGTTGAGGGCAATGGTGGGTTTACTATTCAACTGTCCTTTCTTGGTTGTTATTAGAATCACGCCCTGTGCTCCGCGGGCACCATATATTGCTGAAGATGCTGCATCTTTCAAGACTTCGACCGATGCGATATCCTGTGGATTCAGATTAGACAGGCTAAAGTTGGCGCCGGTTTCAGTCGGTGACATCGGATTGCCGATCGCATCGATCACTAATCCGTCAACAACGATCAGTGGGTTGGCACCTGTACCGCCGATACTGCCCTGGGTCGTTTGGACACCCCTTACGATAAAGTTGGGCATTTCACCAGGTTTGGAGCTGGTGTTCTGTACCTGTAATCCTGCGATACGTCCCTGTAGTGCGCCTATCGGATTGCTGACGATATTCTCTTCGGGTTTTATATTGGTGACCCGTCCTACAGAGCCTGTCAGTTCGCTGCGTTTGCGTGTACCATATCCGATGATGACAGCTTCGTCCATGATGGTTGTGGATTGCCTCAGAACAATGCGGTTGTTGCCCTGTGCTGTAGCTGTAATTTCTTTTGCTTCAAATCCCAGCATGCTGATAAGCAGCGTCAATGTGCTTTTTTCAGCGACAATTCGAAATTTACCCTGTTGGTCCGTCCTTGTCGCTGTCTCTGCCCCTTTGATGCGTACCGTAGCGCCCATTAATGGATTCCCGGTACTGTCTACTACGGTACCGGTGATTGTGGACTGTAGGACTTCTGGGGTATTCTTTGCACGCTTTGTTAATACGATTTCATTGCCCTCTATCAGAAAAGCTAGCCCTTTGGGCGCCAAAACCTGGTTTAGTGCGTTGGATAAAGATTCCTTTTTAATATCAACGGCAAATGTTTCGATATTTTCGAGCAGTGCAGAGTTGTATACCACGTGATATCCCGTCTGTTGTTGTACAGCAGCGAAAAACTGTCTGAGATTGATGCGGTCTTTTTTTAGACTCAGGTGTTGGGCGATGCTGTGGGCATGGGCCTGGCATAGAAACACCGTTAAAAGTAAAGTGATAGTCTTCACGATCCTAAGAAAAATTAGTGTGCGTAAATTTTTATACATTTGTTGAATGTTTTGATTGATAGATCGATAGCAATGTTTGGTCGACATTATCGTCTATATACCTGTGGATAATTAATAAATAGGTTTATCGGAACATCATGTCGGGAGTGTTAGGAGCACTTCCGACTACATGTGTATGGGTTAGTATTACTGGGTCACTATGATCCTCCTTCCTTTGGTTATAAATTTGACATCGCCTGTCAGTTCGAGACGACGCAGCACATCAGATAGATTTTTGTACTTGGAGACCGTACCTCCAAATCGCATTTGGGTGTCTACGTTTCGAAATTCGACATCAACGTCATACCAACGTTCTATTTTCTTCATAATCGTGGTCAGATTTTCGTCATTGAAGTAGATCAGCCCATTTTTCCAGTCCAATGCTGCCGAGGTATCTACTACAGCAGTATGTATGGCATTGTTGTACACGTGTGCTTCTTGTCCGGGGGATAGTAATCTAGATCTGCTTTTGTTAGGCAGTCTGACGCGCACACTTCCATTGATCAATGTGGTCTTTGCTAAATGCTCATTCTCATAGTCTTTTACATTGAATGCAGTTCCTAATACTTCAATTTCCTGAGATTTCGTATTCACGATGAATGGAATTCTCTTTCCATTTTGAAGGAGGGGCCGTACTTCGAAAAAAGCTTCGCCTTCTAGCTGTACCACTCGTTCATTCCGGGTGAATCGGTTGGGGTAGCTTAGCTTGCTCCATGCATTCAGTGTGACACGTGTCCCATCCGATAGGATGATGGTGTAGTTGCCTCCTTTTGGGGTATGCAGTTCATTCATCACATTTGCTTGTGTAGTATTCGAGGGTGACCAGACTACAGTGCCGTCATTATAAGCAACATTGTCACCTATGCGTATGGTATTTTGTGCCTCATGGAGATCTATAGTCTGTCCATCCGCGGTCTTTATGTAAGCCCTATTTCCACCAGCTGGTATCTGCGCCACCTGCTTGACGGGTTGGGCATTAGGAGTGGGAGTGGTGTCTTCGTTTTTTACCTTGATAAGGGCTAGGGCAGTGCCCACTACTATAGTGAGTACGGCTACGGCTCTAGCGAACGGTGAGCGCATCAGCTTGTGGATATAAGGAGCTCGCTTTTTGGAAGACAGCTCTTCGTATCCGATATGAGCTTTTAGGTTTTTCTCAATTTGCGCCATATGCATTTGCATACTTTCCTCATCAGGAAGGGGGGCGCCATCCTCCAGATCGATCAGCATATAAGCTTCGACTAAAAAACGTTTGTGTGCATTAGCAGTGCCATTCTGATATTTTGCAATCAGTGTAGCTGCATCATATTTCTTTTCCATACAAGAGGTTGGTTGGTACTTCTATATATAGAAGTAGGTTTGCAGGTACATTATCCCAGATGAAAAGAAAAAAAAGAGAAGAATATCTTTAACTTTATACAACAGTGATAGGTATAGCCTGATTTTCAGTGAATAAGGATTTTTTTAAGAGAAGCAATAGTACCTTTGGTTGTAGACATTGGTCTAAGTTGCCATTAGCGGAAAGGATCAATAATCTGTTTGCCTCATTTTAAACAGCTCCTAAATAAGAAAGATTAACCAGAAGAGTTTGCCTAGTTGTTTTCGCAAGATGTGATTGGCATTGTTGATCTGATTTTGGACGGTCTTTTTCGAAATATTCAGTTTTTCTGCAATTTCTTCTGCGCTTAGATGCTCCCTGTAGTTCAACAAAAAGACCAGTTTCATTTTCTGCGGAAGCTTTTCGATCTGCTCTTCTATGGCCTGCATCACTTCCCGTTCAGCAATGACATTGTCGGTCTGCCATTCGGATTGATCCAGAAACACCTGAAATTTGGTGAGGTAGTCCTCTCTAACCTTTTGTCGGTCTATCCAGTCAAAGAAGCGGTAGCGCAATGCACGGAACAGGTAGCCTTCCAGTGAGGAGTTTAGTGTGGTCGATGTTCTTTTTTCCCATAGGCGCATCATAATATCCTGTACGAGATCAGCTGCTAGCTCCTCATTCTTGACCAAATTGCAGGCAAAGAGAAACAAAGGAGTCCTATAGCGCTCATAAATCTCTATAAAGGCGGCCTTATTTGAGGACTTCAGTAGTTCAAAAAGTTGGTGGTCAGTATAAGATTCCTCTTGCTGCATGCAATAATGTGTGTCATTTGATTAGGCGCAGATGCAAATAAACAATAACCGCACAACATTCCAATGCTTTTTTTGTAAAAAAGTAGTGCCCTTGAACGGATTCAAAGTACTTTTCTAGCTGCTGGGGTATATGAACGACTGTGATTTGTGTACTTTTTTAATACGCTTTTACCGATCGGCAAAATAACGGACTATTGGTATGATTCATTCGTATTGGATCGCACTGTCAGCCTGAAACTCGATTTTTTATCTTTTTTGTTTTGCTTTTCTTTCGCTTGCCCCACCAGATCAAGAAACCGGTGATGGGGAGGGTCGTACTGATGAGTCCTGCAATAAATGTCGAAAACTTTCCGATCTGACCAGACCATTGGCCCATATGGAGCTGCCATACCCAATTTTCTACTTTATTGTGCATGTGTTCTTCTTGTTTTAGGAGATAGGGGGCTCCGGTGTATTTGTCGAAGTAATAGGTATGGTTATTCTCCTCGCTCTTCAATCCCGCACGATCTGCAACATTAAAAGCAAATACACCTGATTTGTCGTAGTCATATATCCAATACTTAATCACTTTTTTCTGGGGCTGTGCTGCAAACATTTGGTCCATGAGGGGAAAGGCATCTATAAAATGTTTACTCGTATCTGCCTTAGGGAGGTCACGGTGCCAATCAGCACTGGTGGCTCCTAAGGATTTCATGGTAAAGGCCATCATCGGCTGGAAGAAGATGATCAATCCGGTCAACCCGAGTATAAAGCATAATATTAATGAATAGAATCCAAAGACATTGTGCAGGTCATAGTTGAGCCGCTTGAACTTTGCCTTCCATTGTATGGTAAAGCTGGCTTTTCGGGTGGTCTTGGTCCAGCGTTTGGGCCACCAAAGGACCAGGCCGGTGAGGGTACTGGCGACAAAGATTAGGGTAGACACAATGACTATCCATCCACCTACCGACCCTAATTTCATATGTCCATGTAGATGGGCCATGATGAAGAAAAAATGGATCGTCTTATCGTATTTCAGAATCTCCCCGGTGTAAGGGTTCATGTAGATCATCGATAATCGGATATTCTTGGGGTCGAAGCCGTTGATCACGACACTACGATCAGGAGCATGGTAGTAGAGCACATAGGAGGGTAGGATGCCGGGCAACTGTGTCTTTTGTATCTCGAGCAATTGCTCCAGTGTTAACTTTTTGGCCCCGGGTGTGATGTACTTTGCAGGACCGGCAGAAGCTTCTATAATCTCATCTGAATACACAATAATGGTACCTGTAAGACATACAAAAACCACAATCACGCCCGATACCAGGCTTGGCCAGAGGTGTAGCCAGCTGACCAAGCGCAGTAGCGCACTTTTATTATTCTTTTTTTTCTTACGATCGGTCATAGCCTTCTAAAATCTGTACGATACGGTTCCCAAGATCGTTCTGGTGGGCTGTGCATACAGCCAGAAGTTAGTCGTCATATAGTGCTCATCTGTCAGGTTATTGCCCTTTAAACTCACTCTAAATTGATCTCTTTCATAAAAAACATTGGCATCTAAAAGGAAGTAACCGGGCATTTTGAAAGTATTGAAATCATCGCCATAGAAACCATCCGAATAGTTACCTCCGATACCCAATCCGAGTCCTTTCATACTTCCGGACTGGATGCTGTAGCTGGTCCAGAAATTACCGACATGGAATGGGGTACCTTGTGGTCTATTGCCGATTGTCTGTTGGTCACCCTCGGTAAACTTGGAGTCGTTGTAGCCATAGCCCATAATCAGGTGAAAGCCTGGAAAAGGATTGGCGGTCATATCAAATTCGAATCCGCGGCTCAGGCGCTTTCCATTCTGAACGGTGGAGGTCTTTCCATTTTCTGCTACAACAGAGAAGGGGACATTTTTTACATCGATGTTATAGTAAGAAGCATTCCCGTGCAATTTCTTGTTGAACAACTCATATTTAAGGCCGAATTCATACTGATTGGCTTCCTGAGGCTTGATCGTCGCCGCATTGAACTGTACACTCTCGATCATTAAATAGCCGTTATTAAATCCATTTGTATAATTACCAAATAGGGAAAGCTGATCGGATAGGACTTCATATACGGCTCCAAATTTTGGTGAAAAATAGGTTTCTTCGAAGTCAGATACTAGATTTTTATAGCGGTCCATACGCAGTCCTGCATTGAGGTGGAGGCGATTGTTCAAGCTGAATACATTCGAAAGGTACATGCCGTAAGTCTGAAATTTGGTGTTGATCTCGCTTTCTGCTGCTGAAGCAAACATTGTTTCTACCTTAGACATATTCATCGTTGGTGTTGTTGCAAAGCGGTCTACCTTATCGTAAAAATTTAGCATTTTACGGGTAGTGAGATATTGGTCATTGTTATAGTCTATACCGACCAATAGTTTATTTCTCCAATTTTCGCCTGCATATGTACCGACAAAATTCTGTTGTATGCTGGTCGCGATGAACCGGCTAGGGATGCGCATAATCCTCCGTCCAATGGTGTCTTGGGTGAGTGGAACTACAAATAGATAGTCTGATTTATTGGTCGTATTGGAGCTTGATACAACAGTCTGTGAATTCCAATGGTTGGATACTTTATAGTCTGCAGTGGCCAGCATATTCAAGACATTGGATTTCATGACCAGATCGTTGGAAGCGAAGGATTTTTTGACATCCCAATTGAAATCCTTCAAGCTATTGAATCCTTTGGGAAGATAACCTACGGCAATCATGTTCCGTTCGTTCTGACTGATTTCTGCTTCGACATTTAGCGTCAATCTATCATTAACCAGGAAACGGAAGGCTGGGGCAATGAAAGTGGTATTATCTACTCCAAAATCCTGGAAGGTCTTGCCGCGCTGAAATGCACCATTCATACGGAACAGCACTGTTTTACTGTCATTGACAGGCGTATTGAAATCAAGCGTCAATCGGCTCAGATTATATGCACCGTAGCTCATGCTTACGTCGCCAAAGGTATATGGTTTGGGTTTTTTGGTCACGAGATTGATCATTCCTCCATAGGATATCTCTGAGCTGCTGCCAAAGAGTGTACCTGCGGGACCTTTAATGACTTCGATGGCCTCTATATTGGCCAGATCGGCCATGGTGGTCGTACTCGTCCGGTAGCCATTCCGCAGTGATCCGGCCCCCGTCGAGAAGCCACGCATCCGTGCTATCACGGTAAATCCCCCGGCGCCTAACCCGTTGGTGACATTCGCGATACCGGGTGCGGCAAGTAGTGCCCCCTTCATATCGGTCACTGAGCGCTCCTTGAGCAATTCGCTGGGGATGACATTGTAGGTCTGTGAGGTTTCGAGATTTTCCTGCGCTATCTTACCTACCGTTTGGGTTTGTTTTTTCGCAAATTTTTGGGAGGCACTGACCAGAATCTCTTCTAACAGATGATGCTTCTTCCCGATATAGACGGTATACTGTTTCAATCCATTGATGGACAATTTTTCCTCATAGCTCTCTTCATTGACGCGAATCAATAACGTGTAGGGCCTGAATTCTGTAAAGGCTAATTCTACCCGCCCGTTCTTGTCGGTTACAGATTGTTGGTTGTTTTCCATTACCTTTACAGTAGCAGAAGCAACCGGATTGTACGAAAGGTCGAGAATACGTACATGTACCTTGTTAGATTGCGCTTTAGAGAGCTGTGTAAGGGTAATTAAAAGAAAAATAATGTAATATGTTTTATTCATTTCTATTTAGATTAAATATTAACAGTTGCAAAATTATTTCTAATTTCACTCAGTTTTCTACGAAATATGGATTTGAGAATCTACGATTTTGACCCCTGAAGAAAAATAGTATATGAGACCATTAAAGGAAAGATATAATCTTAAGTATCTACGGAATAAGCAAAGTTTAGTCTTTCAGGAAAACAATTTTAAAGAATGCTTTTTCAAGGTAAATTTTTATAATATCCCCGTTCAGGAACGGTTTATTATCAATGATGATTTTATTATCATAAATTCTTCAGCAGATATCAGTCAGCCTATCACGGTACCCGTCTTGCTGGAAGATGGGGTATTCAAAGTGCAGTTTGAACTGGAGGGCTATTCGAAATATACGGATCAGCACAACAGCATTGAAATCGAGGAAGATTGTTTTAATCTGTTTTATCTGCCTCGTGTCAATGGTAAGCTGCATTATAAAAAGCATCGTAAATGCATAGATATCATGTTTGACAAAAGCTGGTTTGAGCGCGAAGTCCTCCGAAAGTTTTCGGGATATGCCGGATTTGTCGATCAGCTCAAGAGCAATCAACCGGTGCAATTGTTTCGTGAAGCAATTCCGATCCGAAAGGATATCCGGCAATTGCTCCATAGTATTTTAAACTGCAATCTGCACAGTGATCTCAAATTAAGCTTTTACAGGATCAAGATAGATGAGCTACTGTTGTTGATGTTGTCTTGCCTGGAGGAGTACCAATTGGCCGCACCTAAACTGACGAGTCTCTCTAATGATGAAAAAGTGATATTGGTCAAGAACTGGATCGCTCAGCAGGAAATCGGAAACATCCGGTTGAAAGAGGTCGAGGAAACGTTTAACGTCTCGAAGAAAGTGCTGAATATAGGCTTTCAAAAATATTACGGCTGTTCGATCGCACAGTATCTCCGTAGGCTACAAATGGAAAAAGCATTCACTTTGCTAAAAGACAGAGGTTACAGTGTCAACGAAGTCGCTAAGCTATTAAGGTATTCCTACCCGCAACACTTCACAACGGCATTCACCAAATATTTTGGCTATCCGCCGAAGGACCTAAAAAACAACTAGTATTTTTCTGGATTCCTGACGTAGTTCCTGGCATATTACATGAATGATGGGTATATCGGCGGTTTCAGAATTATCGTTTAATTTCCTATATTTCGGGTATAAAAAATATCTCTGACGGTAAATGGGTGCATAAGCAGCCGCTTAGCTTCCATGGATCACTTTGGACACATGAGCTTGTGGGGCCTGCTGTCTACATGAGGCAATTATATTGTAGCGCGAATTATTCACGTTTAACACAACAGAAAGATAATCTATATTACAGGAAGATATTATGTTTAAGCATCTAAAATACATAGACGGTACGTCGGACAAATTTTGGGAAATACAGACAGATGGCGCTACACATACCGTAACCTATGGACGAAACGGGACCAGTGGGCAACGTAAAAGTAAGACTTTCGATTCGGAAGATGCCTGTCTAAAAGATGCGGAGAAGCTAATAACCGAGAAGACCAAAAAAGGGTATTCAGAGGATGGTAGCGTGGATGTAGTGCCCAAGGCCAATAGCGTGTCTACCCGGGCACCATCGGCGAGCAGCCAACGGAAAGGAGAAGCGATCGCTGCGATGAAGGTACTCATCAGTGCGGGTAAAGTGGGGGATATCATTCCCTATCTGGAGCAATATGCGAGTGGGAATCTGGAGGCCTTGAAAAAGGAAATCCGTACAGCTAAACGGTACTGGGTGGATTATAGTGATCTTTCCAATGACCCGGTCTATCGGAATAAAGCGCAGTACAATTGGGGTACTCGAGGCACTAAAGAGCAGCAACGTATAGTCAAGCTACTCGCTTTAGCGACTTTTTCCGGTTCTGATGTAGGTAATTGGGATATTTTTCAAGAACTTTTGGAGCAAGCTAAAAGTCCCGACGTGGAGAAGGTACTCGCCTATGCGAAACCTAACTGGTTAGGCGTATATCTACTGCAATTGGTCAAGCGCAATGAATGGCAACGTATCAGCTATTCCAGCCTTCGACATTTAGAGCGCATGGGCTATGTGGAATTCGAACCGGAGCTTTATGCAAGTGCTATTTCGGGATTTAATTACCACGAATCCGATAAGCTTTTTAAGGTCTTGACCGAAGACGAGTTAACTATTCAACGGGATGTTCCTTTGGTCTTCGAATACGAATCAAACATTCACAATATCTATCAGGACTACCGCTACCAGAATGCTGTTAATGAACTGATGTGGGACAAGGTGTTCGACAAGCTGCTGGATGCCGGTAAAATCGAGCGTGAACTGCTTATTACGGGTGCACTGGAAGCACAGACTAAAAACTGGAACAACAATCTTAAAGGTTATTTTAGAAAACTGATCGACCGGTTGCAGTTGCCAGAAGATACTGTGCTAGCGCATCAGCATCAGTTCTTTCCATTGCTACACGCGGAGCATAGTGCTATCATTAATTTTACGGTGGATTATCTAAAGCCGTTTCTGACACACGCCGATTTTCAATTGCAAGAGTTTCTAGACTGGGCGGAAGGTATCTTTATGCGGAGCGATGTAAAGGCAAGTCTTAAAACCCTTTTGATCCAATTTGATAAGCTCTTGAAGGAGAGGTCCGAGCTACAGGAACGATTTGTATCTCTGGCCGCAGACCTGTTTATGATTCAGGATCTGCAATTGCAGGAGAGGGCGAGCAAATTTATCCTAAAATATCAAAAAGAGGCTTCGGAAGAGCTCTCTGCTAAACTACAGGCCTATAAACCGCAGATGATGGGAACGGTAGCTGCGGATCTGCAGAGGTTGCTTCAGGAAGAAAGCTATTCAGAAGCGGAGATCCTTGCTGTACTAAGCGGTCAATCATCCGAACAATATGAATACAGACCTGCTCAGGTCAAACGGTTAAATGAAGCTTATGCATACCCCCAAACCTGGAATGATATATTTTTCAAAGTAGGTGAAGTGATCGGAGGTTCGGATCCGATACAGGTAGAGATATTGATGAATGCATGGATACAACATACCGATTCTTTTCCGACAGACTACCAGAAACAATTAGCGCCTTATATTAAGCAGCTAAGCGGATCCTATCGAGAGTCATCGTGGTACAATCATTTTTCGGGTGTATTCATCAATATGTATCACAAGCCACACGTGGTGTATCATAACAAAGACCGGTATACCCAATACTCGAAATGGGTCAACCTCATCGGACACCAATTGGGTCTATTGCAGCAATACGGGATAGATGGTATCCGGCTACCTTTATTGAGTTTGCCCACACATAAGCCATTCTGGATCGCGCCGTCCACTCTCGTACAACGTATTTTGGACTATCAACAGGCGGGTGTAAAGATCGACTTATTGGACTTATCCATTGCACTCAGCCGCATGGTGCGTGAAGATGTCCATGATGTCTCGGCATCTATTCAACAGATAAATGACAGGCAGGTACAAGAAGTATTGAACTATGCCCTAGGCTTTGATGAGACCATCAAGACCCAAGAGCGATCATGGTTGAAAGCTTTACTTTCCTCCAAAGATTCCGCTGATCTTCTGTGGATTGGTGTATGGGCTACCGTAGCACGTACGCATCACCCAGGTCAATATTTTGAAGAGTTTGAGCAGGATTCATTAAAGGATATTCCCTTTGCTGTCCGGCCCTACCGTCCGGAATTGAAAATAGAGCCTACCTATTACGACAGTTACAATTATGCCACCAAGAAATCTGAGCGTGTGTACAATGGAGATCAGCTGAGCTATCCATTTCCAGCCTATAAACGGGGTATCGATACATTTTTGTACCACCACGATATTTTCAGTCGGGGCAATAATGGCTTGGCATCCTACTATCTGTATAAGGTAGATGTCCCTTATATGCATAGTTTGATGCCTCAAAATACAGAGAGCCTTTCTCTGTTTTTGATAATGGGGTTCAATAGCAAAAGTGATACGGGAGGTAAGTCTTCCACGGCCTATTTGCAAGAAATGCTCTATGATTTTTTCTATTTTGATGAGCAGTCCAGCTTGTACCTAACCACTTCACTGTTTAACAAAGAGAAAGAAGTGCGGGCTATGGCGGTGGAGGTATTCCTGGCGGCCATCGGTGAAGATCGATTGGACGTCGCTACCTTGGGAAGGCAGTTAGGAATACTGCTTAGCAACGGTTATGGGCCCATCGGCCGTTGTGTAGAAGTCTTGGAGCAATGTCGGGATATTTCTTCTAAACATCATAATGCCTTGTTGCAGCTATTGGATGTTGCCTTTGTCAACTATACTGTTGCCGAAAAAATGCCGACTAACTTCAAGAAAATCGTAGAATACTACTACGATATCATGAATAAAGCACAATACCGTGTTCCGAAGGAACTGCAGCCGGTATTCGAAAGACTTGAAACATATAAAAGTCTGCAACCTATTTTGAAGAAAATAAACAAATAAAAGAATATGGCTGAGCAAGATTTAGCGATTAGCTACGCAAGAAATTCACAACTGACCCAGCAGTCTGGCATACAGCAATTGGTATTGGCACATCAGTCCGAATTGGCTGAAGTGGCGAATGTGCCTTGTTTTTTCTGGGGAAGTCTGACAGATCCCTTGTTGACTTCCAAATGTCTATTGACGCTATCAAAAGTTGTGCGATCGAGTTTTGGTCCTATACCTCCCAGTTTACGTGATCCTATTGTCTCTGCAGGTACCAATCAGATCCGTTTTGAGGGCTTTTCTTCCTGCAATGGTGTCTATGCCAGGCTGGATTTATTAGAAGATGCTATTGATGGAGAGTTTATAGCGAGCGGAACCACTAATGTCGATTTCAATGAGCCTATGCTGAATGCATTAAATGCAGTCAAGAAGACGGAGAGGATGGTATTGGGTGTAGGTAGTCAGGAAGTGGCCATTAGCACCGACAAGGCCAGTGTGACCGAAAAGAAAGTTACACTACCTCCCCGTTGGATCAAAGGGCTTACTTCCGTTCAGTTGTATCTGGCAGGCATGGAGGTGCAGTTTGAATTGAATAAAATCCAGGTTATCCAATTATTTCAGGGTATACCGAAAGGAAGCGTGAAAGGGGAGTTCTACCTCACCAAACGAGCTAATCGATTTGTATTTTCACCAATCAGTACAGCAGATGCGGTGCGTATTGGTGGTCTCCAGCGCTTACGTCTATTAGAAGGCTTGCTGACGTATGCGGACAAACTCCTTGTCTATCAAGAAAAAGGAGGGGAAAGCGCTGCTTTTGTAGCGGACTTCGGCAAGATGCGATTGACACTCGCGCTGTCACCCGATAGTTATCGAGGATTTTCGGGGGAGGGGAATGTTCTGGAGAATATGATTAAAGCTGTGCCTGACGAGTGGATACATGCTGTGAACGGGTTGCTCAAATCTAATGAACTGTTTGATCCGACGATGCTGTCGATAGAGCACGAGGTTGATTTTGATACGATGGATACCCTATCGGCCTCTTTGTCTTCGATTGGATTACTGGGGTATGACCTCCATAGCGGTCAACATTATTATAGACGCTTACCCTTTAAGATGGAGCGTATCCTGGCTCTAAATCCAAGACTGAAAAATGCCAAAAAGCTTGTGGCGACCGAGGGGGTACAGTTTATCCAAAATACTGCAGAGGCTATTGAGGCCCGTGTTGATGGGTCAGGTGTCCAACATACGGTTATCATTCAGGGAGACAGGCATCAGTGCACCTGCAATTGGTTTACCAACCATCAGGGTAGGAGAGGATTGTGCAAGCATATTTTAGCAGTCAAAATGCTGGTTGGCTAATGGATTCTTTTGTCGCGTATTCAAGTTGAAATGCGGATTTGAATATCGCAAAATGTAATCTTCGGATTTAACGATAGTCTATTATTTGGGGAAGAAACGATTTGGATACTCCAATTTACATCATAATTTTCTTCCGCTTTAAAAGACCGTCCATCATCAACTGATGGACAACCAATACAAGAACATAGATGAATTTTATAAAGAACATATTTCGTAAAAAAGAAGGGCAGATTGCTGGCTACGATGATTTTTGGCAATGGTTTACTGCACATGAACAGATCTTTGCTACCGCCGTAAAAAATAATGATAACATTGAACAGGTATTCTTCGCTCCTCTGTCCAGCAAGCTCGGAGAGTTAAGAGAGGGATTTTACTTTTTGACGGGCTTGACCACCGATGGTCAAGTAGAGTTGGTCTTTACTCCAGATGGCATTGTGAAAAACATTGTGTTTGTCGAAGAACTTGTCAGTAGTGCCCCTAGTATTGAGGGCTGGATATTTACAGCAATGAAGCCCAGTGTCGATATCGAAAATGTAGGTGTCAGGATCCAAGATTACACTTTCGAAAAAGATAATCTATTTTTTGTTCCGATCTCCGATGTAAACTATCCGGATGAGATCGACATCCGTATCGTTTACAACGACTACAATGCGGATGATAGCTCTATTATCGAGACTGGTGTATATGTATTTCTAGATAATTTTTTGGGTGAACTGAATGCTATTACTGCTATCGATCATCTGGAGATAATAGCTCCGGAAGCTGGACTGGAGCTGATACCTATCGACAAGATTAGGGACTTTTTGATATGGCGGGAGAAAGAGTTTATTGAGATGTACGATGGTACAAGGCACCATACCGAAAATGACAGCTATGCTGCTCTCGAGGCGACTCTTGATAACGGTATGCCCCTATTGGCGATTATCAACAGCACACTGATGCAATGGGAAGCCAAAGCGTCCCATCCCTGGATGCTGAATCTGGAAATCGGATATAATGGCAACCATACTAGTGGACTGCCGGATGCCGCGACAAGTGATACACTGAATGAGTTGGAGGATGAGTTGATGGAGATGCTTAGGGACCATAATGGTTATTTAAATTTGGGACGGGAGACGGCTAATAATTCAAGAGCGATCTACTTTGCATGTAAGGATTTTCGACTTCCCGCCAAAGTGATGGATATTGTGATAAGCAAATACTCCTCCAAGCTGGAGTTATCCTATGAAATATTTAAGGACAAGTATTGGAGATCGCTCGAACGATTTTATCCCCATGTATAGTTACATGGGGGGAAGTGAATCTTTCCCCCATGTTCTGAACTAACCGGAAGTAGAATTTGAACCTACATCCTGGCTCTGAATCGAAGTAACTATTTTGCCGTTATATTGGATCTATTGTTGAGAACTTGCCAAGTAAGGGCTTCTGTATGAAAGGTCTTATATGTATCTACCAAGCCAAGAAATAACACAAATGTATAACTGATGATATCCATCCTGAAAAAGATGGGTAGTACCTGACCTGTTGAACTTAGAATGTGCGCTCTATTCTTTCTATCGGAATTAATAATTTGGTAATAATGAACGGAGGAGCAGTGTACTTTGCAAGTTTCCATCGAACGTTAAATAAGCTTAAAAATGTAAGTGATATTTGTTGGATGATTCTTTAATTACGACTTTCACTTTCTGAAATTAATAAACTAATTACTTCTGCACATGTCCAGTAGAACTTATGTTATCTCATTGATTGTATTTGTGTTACCCTGTACTCTTATCATACTACCATTACATGCGCAGGATAAGCGTGAAGAATTGGATCGGCTCGTCGCATTCGCTAGATTAGCGGGGGATATTCGGTATTTCTCTCCGACGGATGTGGCAGATAGTATGGCGCTCCATGCTGGCTGGGATAATATCATCTGGAATGGCGTGCGTATGTCCAGAAATACCCGAAATGAAAGAGATTTTGCCGATTCTCTGGTGCGTTATTTTAGACCCATAGAGCCCTCTCTGGAGATCTTCTATGATCGTGCCCAGCTGTCGATAGCTCCAAAGGTAGAACCAAAGGAACTCGTCGTATCCTGGCAACATAAAGGGTTAGAGCTGTATTCCGGGCAGACGAAATCGTTTCAAAGTATCCGAACGAACAGACGCTCGTGGATGGCGGATGAAAGCTTGGGTTATTTCGATTTTGTGAGTATTCGCGTGCCTGAAGGAAAACAGGGCAAATCTCTAGCATTAAAATTCCACTATAGCTCTCAGGGGGATCGATTGCTCAAAAGCTATACGAACAATAAGTTTGGTCGGGACATCCATTTGGATGCAAAAGATTCGATATACATGTTTAGGGATAGTGTCCCGAAAGACGTCGATTATTTGATCATCAAGGTGGGTATACCGGATGGATCGGGTATGCTTAGCTTGGCGCATGATGGCTACATTACCATAGATGGCACTGACCATGAAATCAAGAAGCTGACGGTGCTTGATCCTCCAAAACCTGCGGCAGTCCTAGAACTGCGGATGATTGAAAATGATCAAAAGCTATTCGATGAGGTGAACAATATTGGTGACAGCTTGCAGCTGCAACTTACCGAGCATATCAGGGCTAGATTCCCATTGGCTGTATATGCGGACCAAACCCACACATACCCACTAACAGGTGTAACGACCAAGAACTATCCTTATAACAAGGGCTTGCCTGCAAGGGTATATTACAACACTGAGCTACAAAACGATCTGGACATCAGACTTGCCAATATCATCCAGATCTGGAATGTATTTAGAATTGCTTTTGTGTACAATCCTTTTGATGAAAAATCAGAAATGGAGTTCTTGCGGGAAACCCTGGCCGAAGTGTGGAATGGAAAAGACCTGCACGACTATGATCTGGCTTTACGTAAAATGCTGCATGCTTATAAAGACGCGCATATTTTCTATTCCAATATGGGCTATGACGACAAGTACGAATACTCGGCACCGATCACCTTAATCCACCTCAAAGATGGTTTCTATATTAAGGAGATACATGAGGAATCATTACGGGATAAGTTGAAGATAGGGGATAAACTAATGAGTATCGATGGGGAGGAAATGGAACAAAAGTGGGAGAGGCAAAAGTACTTTGGAACAGGATCTGAGGCTAATATCATCAATAGGGCGGGGGTATTTGGATTGCTGTATGGGGCATTGGGTTCCGAAGCACGGCTGGGTTTTGAGGATGTCGTGACCAAGGCTCAAAAAGAGGTGGCGACGCCCCGCAATTTTAAACATCCACAGAAATACATGTATACTTCATTCTTAACGCGTAGTGATAATAGGATGTTGAATGACAGCACCTACTATTTCAATCTGTCCCAAAATGAGCTGACAGATACGCTGTTAAGATTCATTGATGATCCGAGCAAACATATTGTCTTTGAAGTGCGTGGATATATCACACTTGATAGTGAAAGAAAGCAATTGTTGAATAAATTGATCACAGATACTGTAGTACAGCGAAATCTATTGGGCTATCAGATCTTGTCACCTGTTAATAAAAAATTTGTATCTAGCCAGCAGACGTCTATTCCTGAGAATAAAAAGCCGAAGGCGAAGTTCTATTTTCTGGTGGCTGAATCTACACAAAGTGCACCTGAAACTTTTTTGGATGTGATTAAATATTGGAAAGTGGGCACCTTGATAGGAAAGCATACCGCGGGAGCCAATGGCAACATCAACTATCAGTATCTTCCTGGTGGAATCATGGTGACTTTTTCGGGAATAAAAGTTGTGAATTCGGACGGTACGAAGCATCATCTCAACGGTGTACCGCCAGACTACGAAGTGGACTATACCTTACAGGATGTGGTCCAGAAACGAGATCCTTTCATCGAAAAGGCACTGGAAATCATCTCGAATAGGTAATCCATGAGCCGCTATTGTTGTTGGAGAAAGATTGTTGAAGAAGGAAATCGTCGCTCTCTAGGCTGAATTTTCGGAATTTCAAAATACAACCACAATTCCCTATCTTTGGCCATAATAATTACCCGATAGATGCCTAATATTGACCAAAGCTCTGATAAGGAATTGCTTGTGCGCCTACAGGATGGTGATCATATGGCATTTGAAATCCTTTATCATCGACATAGCAGAACATTGCTGGCCAAACTGGATAAAAAACTATCCAGTACTTTTGAGGCTGACGATATACTACAGGAGCTATTTATTAAGATATGGGACCGTAGGGAGCAGATTGACCCTGAGCAACCTTTTGCGGGCTACCTCTATAGAATAGCACAACGTATGCTGACGGATCATTACCGAAAGCTGGCGCGTACTTCGGTATTGCATGACCAGGTACATGATTATCTTAATGGAAGAGAAATGGAGCACCTTCTTGCTGTCGCTGTACAGCAATTGCCCGCGCAGCAGCAGCGGGTTTTTCAGCTCTGCAAAGTAGAGGGTAAATCCTATAAAGAGACCGCGCAGTTGATGGGCTTAAGTACGGAGACTGTACATGCCCATCTGGTCAAAGCGACCAAAACGGTCAAGACCTACATCCTGAACAATCAACAAAACATCTCCGGCACTCTCGCGGTAGCACTTGTAGTTAGTAAGCAATTTCTGACCTGATTACCCACCAGTGCCTTTTTGCCCGATTTTTACTTTTTTTTAACTTTTTTTAGTTTGACACTAACCACTTTGTCGATCCCGTGCGTAGTGTATATAAAAAGCAAAGAAATTGGCCTCAATCGAACATATCCAATCCTATTATAGGCAGTACCTGGCAGGGACTATTTCCGAAGAAGATCAACGGAAACTTATGCTCTTCTTTGACCGTTGCACAGATATCGAACTGCAGGCGGTTGTCGGCAGTTTGGTGCACGATGAGCATTATCAGTCGACGGACCTGAGTTCGCTGGATTTGCGCATAGCACGCATCTACGAAGAGATTAATGCACACACTCAGCCTGTGCCACAGCGTAGTGTGGTAAGGAAATTGTATCTGCGTCGCTGGATATCAGCAGTTGCCGCAGTGCTTGTTATAGCGGTGGTGGGGCTTCAGGTTTACAGGCTGCACACTACCGGTGAGACGCAAAAGCTCAGCAGTATCTATGGCGATGATGCAGCTCCAGGAGGCAATAGGGCTACTCTAACACTCTCGGATGGTACGACGATGGTTCTGTCGGAAAGTAAAGACGGAATTGTCGTGAATGGTACTGATCTTCATTACTCCGACGGAGAAGAATTGCTACAGACCTCCAAAGCGGTAAGTGAAGCGACAGTCCGTACACCGCGAGGTGGACAGTACAAAGTGACACTATCGGATGGTACCGTGGTGACGCTCAATGCGAAGTCATCGCTTACCTATCCCAATAGGTTTGATGAGGATGTACGTGTCGTAAAGCTCACTGGGGAAGGTTACTTTGATGTGGTCAAGAACACGGGGCAACCCTTTGTCGTAGAAACGAACAAGCAGCAAATAACCGTTACAGGAACCACCTTCAATGTGAATACGTATGATGATGAAACCATAACGACGACGCTGATAACGGGCTCTGTAAATATCAAAAGTAAAGAGGGCGCTGCTACTACGAAGCTAAAAGCCGGACAGGAAGCATCTTTGAAGAAGGGAATCTTTGACACAAGGGCGGTAGATGTAGACGCTGCTACCGGATGGGTTCGGGGTGTGTTTGTATTCCAAAATACCACCTTGGCGGAGATACTCCCACAATTAGAACGGTGGTATGATATTGAAGTAGATATCAATCCGATACCCCATGAAGAATTCTATGCGGAGATCAATCGGAATATGCCCTTATCGACCGTGTTAAAAGCTATTGAAAAGACGAGTAATGTACATTTTGAAATCAAGGAAAGGAGGCTTACATTAAAGAATAAATAAGTACCAGAACTAAAAAAACCGGATGTGCTTGCGACACTTCCGGCTTACAGTCAGGCCAGATGTCTGTCTACAGTGACGTAATACCTACACTTTTCTAACCTAATTAAAACAAATTTATGAATTATACCGTAGATTGCAAGCATGTATATGCCTCTGGCATACGCATTCCGCAATACTTACGCTTCAAAATCCTGATCCGTATGAAGCTTATCGCGCTGTCATTACTCCTTTTTCTGATGCAGGCCACAGCCGAGGTCCGTTCGCAGACCTTGAACTTGCATTTTACGAATGCACCTTTGGAAAAAGTGCTTACTGAAATCAAAAAGCAAAGCGGCTACAGCTATATCGCCAATGCCAAGCTCCTTAAAGAGGCAAAAAAGGTAACGGTCAATGTCAGTAACACTACACTTGGTGAAGCTTTAACTAGCATATTGAGTGGGCAGAACCTCTCTGCTGAAATCAGTGATGGTGTCATCCATCTTGAAGCAAAAGAAAACGATTTCAAAAAAACCGGATTGACTCAGCGTGTGACACGTGGGCGTGTCACGAATGAAAAAGGAGAACCCCTGGTCGGAGCCTCCGTCTGTGTATTGGATGAACGGGGGAGGCGTACAGCGCTGCAGATGATGACGGATCACAATGGGGGCTTTGCGTTTACTGGCTTGACTGAAGGGACCAAGTTAGAAATAGCCTATCTGGGATATACTTCACAACATGTATCCGTACAGCGCAAAATGAAAGTCGTTGTTTTAAAGCCAATAGCTGTCCAGGTGGAAGAGGTAGTGGTTACCGGACTTTTTAAACGACCTGAAGGTAATTTTACAGGCGCGGTCACCAAGATGAAAGGGGAAGAACTTAAAAAAGTGAGTTCTAATAATCTTTTTGCAGCCGTAGCGGCCATGGATCCTTCATTCCGCATTATCCCGAATAATGTGACTGGTGGAAATATCAATGCCTTACCCGAAGTACAGCTGCGGGGGAGTAATTCTATGCCCAATTTAAGTGGCGAATTGTCTGCCAATCCGAATGCACCGCTTTTTATTTTAGATGGCTTTGAGGTGAATCTCCAAAGAGTGGTCAATCTGGATATGAACATGATCGAGTCGGTGACGCTCTTGAAGGATGCCTCGGCGACGTCTATATATGGGTCCAGAGGTGCAAATGGCGTAATGGTGATTACCACGATCACGCCAGCCAGCGGCAAAGTACAGGTAACGGTTAATAACGATTTTAGAATCACGACACCGGATCTGTCGGTTTATAACCTACTCAATGCCGAGGAAAAATTGGATTTTGAAAAAAGAACAGGCGTATACACATGGTATGATGAAGAGACGTATAACAATCGCCTGATTGCTGTCCGATCGGGCGTCAATACAGATTGGTTAGCTATCCCTGTCCAGACCGGAACGTCCAATCTCACGACGGTCTACCTACAAGGTGGTGATGAGGTCATCCGTTACGGGGTGCAGGCCTCTGCAGACTTTCAATCTGGGGTAATGAAGGGACAGGATCGAAAGAATTATTCGGGACAGTTTGACTTAAGCTACAGGATAAAGAATCTACGTTTCCAAAATTCTGTCCGTATATTTCAAACTGTAGCCAATGAATCACCCTATGGATCATTCAGTCAATATGCCCGATTGAATCCCTATTGGTCTCCATACGATCGGAATGGTAGATTGGTGCAGGAGCTCGAACGGATTGAGTCGCCTTTTGGATTTGATACCTATATGAACCCCTTATATGATGCACTATTACATTCGGTTAATAAAAATCAAAATTTTGGATTTAGTAACAATTTTCAGATGCGCTATGATATGACTCCCAATTTATCTATGGAGGCCAATATTAGTTTGAATAAGACAAATTCAAGTGGAGACCTCTTTTACCCCGCGCAGCATTCTAGATTCAACTCCGTCGCGGATTTGTCACGTAAGGGGAGCTATAGTGTGAGTAATAATAATGACTTCGGGTATGAAGGTCGCTTTATGGCCAATTATAACAAGAGTTTTGGGAAGCATGTCTTACTATCTACATTAGGGATGGAGATTGCAAGTAAAGCTAGCAACAATTATACAGTTAATGCGGAAGGGTTTGCCTTTGATAAATTGGATAACCTCTTATTTGCAACACAGTATGAGCAAAATGGCAGACCGACAGGAGAGGAAAGCACTGTCAATCGTATCGGCATACTATTCAATGGCAATTATACATACGACAACCGGTATTTTGCAGATATATCTATCCGCCGGGATGGTTCATCCCAATTTGGTGCCGATTCGCGGTTTGGAACATTTTGGTCGACCGGTGCCGGGTGGAATATTCATAACGAAGCTTTTTTTGATTCTAGCGATGTCGTAAACCGATTCAGACTAAGGGCAAGCTATGGCTCCGCAGGGGGAATAAACCTTCCGGCGTATCAGTCTAAAACACGATACAGTTTTGGAACAAACAATGTATATAATTATGAGCTGGGAGCCGCAATCATGGCTTTAGGGAACGATAATCTGAGTTGGCAGGATGTACGTACCGCTAATTTTGGTGCCGATGTGGTATTGCTGAACGAAGCGTTAGACCTCCGATTGGATCATTACCGTACGATTACAAAAAATGCAATCTCTCCGGTCACCTTAGCCACTTCAACCGGCTTCTCTTCCTATGCTGAAAATGTGGGCAAGATCCAAAATACTGGATATGAGCTTTCGGTACGATACAGAGTCATTAATAACAGTAGCGAGGGGATTATCTGGTCCATTAATGCCAGCGCAGCGCACAACAGAAATGAATTGAAACAACTTTCCAACAAGCTGAAAGCTTTAAATGAAAAATCAAACGCAAGTGCTAGCGGAACTGGACCTAATACCTTATTAATTGAAGGCAACTCTATGAATACTATATATGTCGTTAAATCTGTGGGAGTAGATCCGATAACGGGGAATGAGGTCTATTTAGACAGGAATGGGGAGAAAACGATGACCTGGAATGTAAATGATAAAGTTGCCTTTGGTACAACTGATCCCAAAGTGAACGGTACATTTGGCACACAATTGAATTATAAAGGATTTAATGTTTCACTAACATTTGACTATCGATTTGGGGCGCAGGTGTATAACAGCACCCTTGTGGATAAAGTGGAAGCCGTAGATCCATTCTATAATGCAGATAGACGAGCTTATGATTTGGGCTGGACCAAACCAGGTGATGTGAGCCCTTACACCCGCATTTATTTTGGTAAATCTGATCTGGCAAGACGAGAAGTGTCATCTAAATTTGTGCAGGATGAGAATACGGTCAACTTAACGTCGGCGTCCTTTTCTTACAATTTCTATAAGCATGTCTTTATCAAAAAACTTGGTTTCAATAGTTTACAAGTTACCGCTATCACCAATGACTTGGTTCGGATCAGTTCTATACAGATCGAGCGGGGTACGAGTAATCCATTTGCCAGAACCTATTCACTTTCATTAAGAGCTAACTTTTAAATATATGATGATGAAAAGTAAGTTATTATTATACGCATTGGGACTGTTGTTAATCACCAACACAGGCTGTGAGAAATTTTTAGACGTCACGCCCAAATCTTCCGTAGCCGAGGAGGAACTTTTTAGTTCTGAGGCTGGATTTCAACAGGCATTGAGTGGGGTGTACTCCCAGCTGGCCGAAAGAGAACTGTATGCGGACAACCTGAGTATGGGCTTTGTGAGCGCCTTGGCCCAAAATTATTCGGCTAGGGGGGCACAAAGATTTATATTTAAAGAAACCACGGCATTAAATTATGATACTGATGAGGTCAGAGCCCGTACGGAAAGCATCTGGTCTCGAAGCTATACCGCTATTGCGGGCTTGAATAATATTTTGGCACATATTGAAGGAGCTGAGAGCATTTTTACGGGCTCGAACTATGCGCTAATAAAAGGAGAAGCATTAGCCTTGCGGGCATATTTACATTTTGAATTATTCCGATTGTTTGCGCCTACAGTAAGGTTGGCACCTACAGCAAAAGCAATCCCGTACCGTAAAGAGATGACTGCAGCGAATCAGGAGTATGATACAGTCACCAACTTTATCAGCCTAGCTCTTGAGGATCTGGCTGAGTCGGCGGAACTGTTGGACAAGATCGACCCTATCAAGGGCACGGATAGGCAACGCCGCTTTAAGATGAATTATCTTGCGGTCCGCGCTTTGGCTGCCCGGATCAATCTGTACGCCGGCAACAACTTAAAAGCAGGAGCCGATGCACAAGCGGTCATCAACTCCGGTAAATTAGCTTTTGTAAAAAGCTCGGAGATATCCACATCCGCTGCTAGTAAAGATCGACTCTTCTCGAACGAACAGATATTTGCGGTACGCGTCAGAACAATGAAAGATTGGACGGACGATTCCTACTTTCGATTTAGGTCGAACTCTGACGAGAACCTGACGCAGAGCGACGCTAATTTTGCCGCTTTATTTGAAACTGTTGCTGGGGGAAGTACGGATTATCGATTTGTCTATCTGTTGGAATTTGATCAATCGGTACGGTTTCCGTCCAAATTTTGGCAGACATGGTCGGTGCCGGGCGGCGTGGAAACTGCACGCTTGGACCAGACCGTCCCGCTCCTTCGGCTGTCTGAAATGTATTATATAGCGGCCGAGACTGCTGCAGATCCTAAAGAGGGGACTGCCTTTCTAAATCAAGTTCGGAAAAATCGTGGCTTAAGCGAATTGAATGTGGATGTCGCTACAGAAATGACACTCGCCAATGAGATTGCGAAAGAATATCGGAAGGAATTTTACGCAGAGGGTCAGCTTTTCTTTTTCTATAAAAGGTTGAATTTCTCCAGGATGCAATTCGGTTCAGCAACGCTCAACAGTAGTCGTTATATCCTTCCGCTACCGAATAGTGAAACAGAGTTTAGCGGACAGAACGATTGATATAAATGAACCTAATATAATTAATCGATGAAAAATATACTAATAATTATAGGTGTACTGCTGCTAGGAGTGGCATGTAGAAAGTCCGAAATTCCGCTCTACAAAGGGGGAGAGGGATTGTATTTTAACGACTCGATGGGGGATAGTACCAATTATTCCTTTGCGAATCAGATAGAAATTAAGACCACCGATACGATCTTCCTAAAAATGCAGGCAATGGGGGAGTTGGCTAGCAGGCACCGCAAAATACAATTGGTGGCCAGCGGAAGTACAAATGCTACCGAAGGTATCCACTACAAGCTTCCTGAAGTCATCTTACCAGCCAATCACTACACGCTCTTATTTCCAGTCATTCTTTACAATGTGCCCGAGCTGAAAGAAAAGACATTTCGATTAGAGTTAAAAGTAGCTTCGAATAGCGACTTTGTCGATGGGGCGGGAATAAAGCCAGGTCCGCAATTGTATATTCGGTATACAATAAATTTTAACAATCGATTGATCCAACCCGATTACTGGGGTGCCTTAGTGAATATTTTTGGGGAGTATTCGGATGTCAAATATCGATTTATGATCGAAACATTGGGTATTTCTAACTTTCGCCCTGATTGGGAGCAAGGAGGTACTGTCAGCTATTCGGATTTTCTGAACTATGCCGGCGCCCTGGCTAAAGCTTTGGATGAGTATATAGCAATTCACGGGCCCTTATTGGATGAATCGGGGAAAGAAGTTGACTTTCCTTTGTAAAAGTCGTGTATCAGCATGACGAGACTTGAATGTCTTGGTAAAATAGAACTACGGATAAATACATTATGCAGATGAAAAATATAATTAAGGTAGGAATAGGCTGTTGCTTAGGGGCTGTGCTGACTTCCTGTGTCAAAGATAATAATGAATATACGTTTGATGACGTAAATCTGGTAACGGTAACGACAACGGACACTGTTTTTACGGTTCAACAATTACAAAATCTAATTATTAAGCCTACACTTACCGAGTCCCTATCCAACACTGGGGATACTTATGCGTATGAATGGTCTGTTAACACAACAGCATCTCTGGCTGAAGATGAGGACGAGGGAACCGAGAATTCTAATCCAGACTTGTTGTCTTCAGAGAAGGACCTAAACGTCCGTATTACCTTATCTCCCAGCAAGTATACGTTAAAGTTTACGGTGACGAATAATAAGACAGGGATAAAAGCCATAAAGAAATATGACCTTATCGTAAATGGTGCCTTTTACGAAGGCTGGTTTGTGATAAATAACAAAAATAATAGTGGACAGGTGTCCTTTATCAGAAAAGATGGGGAAGTGTTTATGGATCCGATAAAAGGCTTAAATTCAGTCGGTTTGAATGGCCGAGTGCTGGGGGCTTATTCGGCCATTTCTAGCCAAATGCGGCAGATCTATGTCTTTACTGATCAAGAAGCCGCTCGGTACAGCGTGGATGATTTTAAATTGAGTGCTACGGATAGCCGATTGTTCAATGAAAAAATCAATTTTACGGATCCGTTCTATTGTCTGCATTCGATGGATCAATATATGATCAATAGCGGGAAGGTTTATGCGACGCTTGCTCCTGTTTTCGGCGTGCCTGGAAGATATTCGCAATCCTTTGGAGGATTGGACTACGAGGCTTTTCCCTACCTATTTATGGGGGATGAGTATTACACGTCGATCTATGATAATAAGAATAAAAGATTTGTACATAGCGGTTACAATACTAGGAGTTTCACAGTGTTTGGAAGTATGGATGACGCGCGGTATGATCTGAGAAATGTCGGAAAGACGCTTATCGCAGCTGACAAAGGTGCAAATGATGAATATTATATCCTGATGAAAGATGATGCCAGTGATTTATTTTATTATGGGTATAATCCCAGTTTAGCGTCTCCTGCTAGACTCACGCAGGCGATTAAAAATAGTCCTGAGATCAAACAAACTACTTCAATTGTCGCCTCAGGGTTGTTTCAACACCTCTATTATTCGTCGGGAAACAAAATATATCTATATGATATTTTAGCGAATTCTTCCCGATTGTTATTTGAATTTCCAGTAGGAAAGAACATAGCTACTATGGCCATGTACAAGGATGAGCGTTGGAGTGGAGACAAAGATCCGTTGTCTAACAAACGGTTGGTGGTTGCTACAAATCAAAGTTCGGAAGGAGAGGTCTTCTATTTCGACTTGGCAACTACTGGGGATATCGCAGGCAAGAATTATGTAAAATCATTTAGTGGCTTCGGTGAAATCGTCCAGCTAAGTTATCGAAGCCCTAATGAATAAAATTATAGCCCATTTACTGAAAATATGAAAACTCAAATCCAATTAATATTGATCGTACTGCTGATCGTTAATACTAGTCAAGCCCAGCTCGCCAAACAAGCGAACGTAACATCTAAGCAACTTTACGCTCGTTACTTTGAGTTATACGCTCTGGGCGATTCGGTTGGAAAGGATTCAATCCGATCAGAAGCTCTTCAGTTACTCCAATCAGGTCGCGAGGATTACATGGTTTATTCCATAGAGATGTATCGCGGCCTAGCAGACTCTGTAAGCAGTGCAAAGGCCTATAAAGAATTACTCAAGAAGTATCCGAAGGGCACATACGTTGCCAATATAGCTTTGGAAGAGATCTTGGATAGCTATGTGGATTCGGGCTCTTTTAATAAGTCCCTCCAATCTTGGAGCAAGCGATTCAAGAATACGCTGATGAAAGCGGAATTTGCCGATCAGAGTTATGAGAGGGTGATCAAGAAGCTATTGGAAAACGATGCTGTTTATGCGGCAGAAGTATACAGTAGTCATTTTAGAAGCACATCGAGTAAAGCGAAGTATCTCTACAATCTGGCGCAATACGCCTATGATCATACCGATTATCAAAAGAGTAATGAACTGTTGATTGAGGTAGTCAGGACCTATCCAGACGAATTAGGTAAAAATTCTCGGCTACTGGGAAGCTTGTCTTCACTGCAAGCACAGGTGTATGGAAAACAGGAACGGTGGAAAGACTGTCTTCAAATCTTGGAAAAAAATAAATTAAAAGACTATTATCCCGAACTAACGTTTCAAGCATTGGTGGGGGCTGATCGGTATTTTGATGCTTTCCTACAATTACAGCGTCACTATGCGGCGAATGAACTTACCCCGGAACAAGAAAAGGCAGGTCCATTAATCTTTCAAAAGTTGCGTAGCAGTCTAGAGGAGTGGACCGCCTATAAAGCAGGAGTAGACGGAATGAAGTCAATGCGCAATCAAGAAAAATGGAAGAGCTCTCTGGTAGATGAGGAAGCTATCGATTTTGAACTGGTGGATATGCAAGGTGAAAAAGTGAAAGCGTCCGATTATAAGGGAAAGATCGTTGTGTTAGATTTTTGGGCCACCTGGTGTGTGCCCTGTATCATGTCTTTCCCTGGCATGCAAGAAGCCGTCAATCGATATAAAGATGATAGTGATGTCGTGTTTTTATTTATCGACACTTGGGAGCGGGACAAGGATTATAAGAAAAAAGCCACAGAGCTGCTGAGGCAAAGGGGATTTAATTTTCATGTCCTATTTGATGACATGAACCGCGGGAATGGATTGGTCGATAAGTATGGCGTCAAGGGCATCCCAACAAAAATCTTTATTGATAAAAAAGGCAGGGTAAGATTTAATTCGCCAGCAACATCTTTTACGACAAAGGATACATTCGACGAAGTTGTCTATAAGATAGAACTTCTAAAGTCGGATAACATCAAAAGTATATAGTTAATAGTAAAAAAGACAGATCATACAATGAAAAAGAGAATCATTTTAATGACATTTGTATTACTAATATGTAGTATAGGCCATGCACAACTTGCAAAAAAGGAAAGTTTAACTAGAACGGAGTTTAACGCGCGCGCGAGTAGTTTAGCAGAGGCAGAAATGAAAGATTCGCTGAGGTGGGAAGCTGACCATCTAGTCGCATCGAATAAGGAGGACTATATCCTGTATGCAAAGGAAATTTACAGTTTTTTGAAGGATTCTGTGGCCAATGAAAAAGCACATCAAAAAATGCTGAAGACTTTTCCGAAGAGTGATTATGTCGTCGAAGCCACTTTTAGCGAGGTCCTGAATAACTATAAAGATCCAAGATCATTAAAAAAGTCCTTTGACACTTGGAAAAAAACATACCGGACAGCCATGATGGATCCTGAATTTGCAGATAAAACCCATATGAGGATTATTTATAAGCTGTTTAGTAATGATGCCATTGAGATGGCAAAAGAATATGCTAGCCTGCTGAAGATGGACGTGAATAAAGCATTTTTTTTGATCAGTTTGGCCGAGTCTGCCTACGGTGAAGACGATTACCTAAAGAGCAAGCAATTGCTTGATGAGGTACGGGATACCTATCCTAATGCATTGGAAAAGGATCGTGGTTTAAAACTTAAGTTTGACATGTTCTTAGTGAAAATGTATTATGAGCAACAGAAGTGGAAGGAATGCCTTCAAGTTTTTAACCAGAATGAGGAATTAATTTATTACACGCCTAATCAAAAATTTGATGCTTTAATGGGGGGTGAAAAATATTTTGATGCTTTCTTATTCCTCGATGAACTGTTTGCGAAAAATATCCTTACCACGGATGTAGAAAAGTCGGTCCCGCTATTATTTGAGAAGTTGGGCAGCACTACAGAGGCTTGGTTGGCCTACAGAGCAAGGATAGACGCAAGAAAATCTACCGCTAGGCAAGAAGAATGGAAAGCTTCTATGGTGGATAAAGAGTCTGTAGATTTTGAATTGGTGGATCTGCAAGGAAAGACGGTCAAATCATCCGACTATAAAGGAAAGATTATTGTACTTGATTTTTGGGCTACCTGGTGTGGTCCCTGTGTAGGATCATTTCCAGGAATGCAGGCCGCAGTGAATCATTATAAAGAGGATAGCGATGTGGTCTTTCTATTTATCAATACAGCAGAGCGAGATAAAGATTATAAAATAAAAGTGGCGGATTTTATAAAGGAAAAAGGCTATAATTTTCATGTGGTATTTGATGATACAGATAGAAAGAAGGCCCTTGTGAATAAATATGGAATCGAGGGTATCCCGACCAAGATTATTATTGATAAGAAAGGCAGGGTTCGTTTTCAATCTTCAGGCGGATCTCCTGTCGTGAAGGAAGTAGTGGATGAGATTACTTATAAAATAGGCCTAATCAAAGAAGAAGAAAAAGGAGAATAGATGATGATCCTTCAAAACAAAAGCCTGTAGCTCCCCGCTACAGGCTTTTGTTTTGAAAAATGTTTTTAACGATGGCTACTGAGCTGCTACACACGTGATGGATGGCGGATTTACTTTACGAATAGTGGCTCATATCTGTCGGATATCAATTTGTATACCTATCGTGAGTAGAAATAATGTAAATTTAAGCTGGTATTTAACAAGAGTATTTCAAAAAAAGAGCATCGATAATAAGGCATGGGTAGTAGCACAATAAAACGACTTTTCATCATATTCCTATTCGTGATAAATGGAATGTTGGCATTTGCCAATATGGGTGTGCCCTATATAGCGGGGTCCTCACATAATGTCCTGTACGGCAATAAACAGTGTCATGTGATACGAGAGAAAATTAACATCGAGATTCGTAAACGGGATATGGGGGAGGGTGGACTGTACGGCGTATTTCGTATTCAATACAGCATCCAATCCGAAAGCGATCAGAAAATCCCATTGCTCTTTATCGGAAAGGGGCTGTCTGATGCCAAGAAAATAGTGGTAAACCAGCTTTCGGTCGCTCCTCAACTCCTCGATAGCTTATCTGTACAACAGTATTCTTTTATCAGCAAGCACGCTGCTGATCCATACTACGAAGCACAGTACTCGGTAGACGAAAAAGTCCCGGTGATGTTGGACGAGCTGATCTATTTTCAGGCAGATCTAAAGAAGGGGGACAACAGCATCTTTGTCGAATACGAAGCCGATTTTGGATACAGTACCTATGGCTTCTTGGAGGACTACAAACTTGACTACTCCCTGTATCCGTCACGATTCTGGCGTTCTTTTGGACCTATTGAAATCGAGCTTAATCTCAACAACTTAGCAGATGTAACCGAATCGAACCTCGGAAGGCCGAATATGGAGGGGCAAACGGCAAAATGGACGCTGAACACGGTTGCAAAAGACATCCATCTCACGGTCAATCATCGAACGGGCTGGCTTGTAAAGATGCTGCTATATATCCAACCCGTAGGTATGGCTATAATCGCGTTGCTTATCATGGCCTGGTTGCATATCCGATGGCTGAAAAATAGTAAAAGACGTCGTCTGATACTTTGGCTGGGAATCTTTCTGGTACCGATGATCTGCTATGTGGTATTCTTCGCTTCTTATTCACTTATCGATCTGCTATTGCAGAAGCAATCCAGACAGGGGTATATATTTTTGGCCGTGGTGGGCTATCCTTTCCTGGCGCTCTGCTACGGCTTGGCAATCGGCTTTTTTAACCTCAGATTGAAAAATAGATGAAAGGATGTATCTTAATTTTTTGCGGTCTCCTGTTGTTGATCTCCTGTAACTGGAAATCGGGCGATAAAGTCAACTCCGGCCAACTACAAAGGAATGGAGGCAAGAATGTATCCCAGACTTTAGTGGACAGCATCGGAGTGGTCGCTAACGATGCCCCAGATCTTAAGGTACAGGTAGGTGCCGATACGAGGCCGCTAATCGAAGATTTCATCCCTGAAGGATGGAAGGTGATCTTACATGAAAGCGGTGACCTTAACAATGATGGGGTAGATGATCATGTCATCGTGATTGAAGATACTGATTCCAAAAACTTGATCATGAACGATAAACTGGGACAGGATACGCTAAACATCAACCCTCGTAATCTGCTTGTATTCTTCAAAGAAAGGAAAGATGGATACACCTTGATTGCGAAAAGTAATATCGGCTTCGTCCCACCTGAGAACGATGCGGAATCAACCTGCTTGGCCGATCCGCTGATGACCGAAGGAGGGATAGGGATTCAAAAGGGGGTATTGACGATCTACTATCAATATTGGCTAAGCTGTGGCTCATGGTATGTCAACAATGCGGGGTATACCTTCCGCTATCAAAATAGCAAGATGGAGCTAATTGGATTTGATCATTCGGAATTCCATCGGGCATCGGGAGAGGAAAGCAGCTCGAGTATTAATTTTTCGACGCGCAAAGTGAGCCACACGACAGGAGGCAATATGTTTGACGATAATGAGAGTAAGCCTACCACCTCTTGGAGTACCTGGAAGGGCCAGAAAAAATACAGCTTGGACAACTGTGATGAGCAGACCTACTTTGAACTGTATGATGTAGGGGGAGAATGAGCGGTTTTGTGTTAAACGATGGCTCTAGTCTACACGATATTGCTGTGAGGTAACGTGCCGCGATAACCAAACTTTACTTGATATTTTTCTTGTGGTTGACGAATTGGTGTTCTGTATTACAACGATCAATAGATGCAGTCCGCCTGCCGGCGGTAAGGAGATAAAATCTGACATGAGGGTGAAGCAAGCCCGGTACGTTGGGTCTATAATCCATCGGGCCATGTTACCGAGTGTAAGATTGTGCAGGTAAAACGAATGTACGCAAACGTTTGCTTGATTTTTTTGCTAGCTTGGAATTTCTTTTTTTGCTATCATTGATTCCAGTTGTATTGATTCACTAACTTAATTATGCGCTAGCCTTATATGAAAATCTGGAAGGATATTTCAATTCGAAACACAGATCGTATTGCTGAACTTTATAGCGAAAATTATAAAGATCTCTATGTATTCGGGTTGAAATTCACAGATGATATTGAATTGCTTAAGGATGCCATCAACGATGTATTCGGGGATCTATGCAAGAAACCTGAATATCTAGAAAATGCCTTGAATAAAAAGGGATATCTGTTGATTTGTGTGAAACACAAGATTATGAAGCTAAGGCAACAATATAGCCGAGCTGCCATGATGGACGTCGCCCTGAGTGATCCCGAGTATATGAGCTACGACCCCCAACAAGAAGAGATTGAATATCGCGATTTCTTAACCCTTCAAAAAAAGATAGAACATGCCGTGGCCCTATTGCCTGCTCGTCAAAAAGAGATCATTCGCTTAAGGTATTTCGAAAACCTGAGTTGTGAAGAGATTTCTGAAAGGACGGGTATTTCGGTCAAGACACTCTACAATACCACTTACAATGCTCTTAGGGTACTGAAAGCGGAGATAAAGCTCATCTTTATTTTTATTCTATACTTTTTATTTAATTAATCTGTTTGATTTTCAGATTGTTGCAATTTTTTTTCTATTTTAATAACCAATTGATTGGGCAATCTAACCTAAATGTTACTCTTATAATTAAAGACCATGCAGAGCACCGAATTCACCGAGATAGCGCATTTTTTGGCAGAACCATCCTTCTTACAATATTGTGATGGTAAAGATGCCGAAGCTACAAAACTGTGGCAGGATTGGTTAATCACCCATCCAGAGAAACAGGCACTGGCTACGCAGGCCAGGCAGGTATATTGGACGCTGGTGCTGCAGGAGGGTGAAATAGGAAGTTACTACAGTCGTTTTCGGAAGACCAACAGGCAGCAGCATTACGGTGCTTGGGTATGGAGGGTGGCGGCGATCTTGATTGCTATTGGAGGTATCGCTTTCTTTTTCCGCAATACAGAGACACAGGGAGTCAAGACAGTGAAGACAGGAAATGATGAAATCATTAAGGTGTTGTTGCCGGATAGCAGCGAAATGTTTGTAAATGGTGCTACCGAAGTGCACTTCGATACGCTAGCTTTCCGAGAGTCCCGTACGATCTACTTGATAAAAGGCGAAATATTCTGTCAGGTAAATAATGGCGCGAGCAAAGGGGTTCCTTTTATTGTAGAGACTCCTTCGGGTTTGAAAGTCGAAGATATCAGTACTTCTTTCTCTGTAAAGAGTAACTCCGATATATTGACGGAGGAAACAGTCCAAGTACAGGAAGGACTGGTACATCTGCATGTGGATAAAGATGTAATCCAGGTACGGGAAAACGAACTGGTCCGGTTTGACCATATAACGCGGGCGATATCCAAAGGCCGAGCGGATCAAATGAGTGCATCGGGTTGGATAAAGGGGGAATATGCATTCTACGATGCAACCATGGCCGAACTGGCCAAAACTTTGGAAAACTTATATAAAATCAATATCCGGTTTAAGGAGTCGGCAACGAGTAAACTGCGTATATCTATTTTCTTTATTAAATCACAAGAAATTGGCCAAATCTTGGAAAATATAGAGGATGTATATAACCTAAATATCACAAAAAATGGAAGCGAAGTAATCTTTGAGTAATCCTATTTAATCAATTTAAACGATTGTAATCCCCAAAAATTAATGGACTATTTGGTCCTATGGGATTGTTATGCCCTAAAAACTAAATTATAAACGAAAGATGACTGTATTTACAAAGATTTTTATGAGGCAATGGCTGTTGCTCATTTTTGCGCTTTGCCTATCTGGAAAGGGTCTCTCCGTGTGCTCGGCACAGGCGGTATTGGACAAACAGATAACGATTGACCTGAAAAAAGAGCGATTGGATTTGGCCTTGGAGAAGGTAATCCGGGCCGCAAAGATACCACTGGTGTACGACCCAGCAAAGCTCAAAAACCACAGCATTAATACGGCTGTCAGTTTTAAGAACGAAAGTCTTCAGAAAGTACTCGCTACCCTTTTGAAGGATACACCCTTTACCTTTACTGCCAATGGAAAGCAGTCGGTGGTGATCAAGGAAAAGAATACTCCAGATCGGAAACAAGCACCAAAGTCCAATACTATTTCGCAAAAGATGATGGACGTAAGCGGTGTGGTAAGTAACAGTATGGGCACAGTAGCCGATGTGTCCGTAATGGTGTCGGGCGACTCAAAAGTGGGAACCAAGACCGATCCCAATGGAAAATATGCCCTCCGGGTGCCAGAGGATGCTATATTGGTATTTCGCTCGGTAGGGTATCTGGATTTTGAGACCCCTGTTAATAAGAATAATGTCATCAATGTGACCATGCGTGAGGAGGACAAGCAGATCGAGGAAGTGGTGGTCACGGCATTTGGCCGGAAGCAGGCCAAAGAGGCAGTCGTAGGTTCGGTAGCTAGTGTGTCGGGTAAGGATCTCAAGGTACCCTCTAGCAACTTGACTACTGCCTTGGCAGGTCGTATAGCAGGGGTGGTGGCTTTTCAAAGGACAGGTGAACCAGGATCGGACAATGCCAATTTTTTTATAAGGGGTATTGGTACTTTCGGACAAGGCAACAGCCCCCTCATCCTGGTTGATAACGTCGAAATGTCGTCGACCGATCTGGCTCGTATGCAACCAGATGATATCGAAAGCTTCAGTATCTTAAAAGATGCTAGTGCTACTTCACTATATGGTGCTCGGGGGGCTAATGGGGTGATATTCGTGTCGACCAAAATTGGGAAAGAAGGACGTGCACGGATCAATGTGCGTAGTGAATTTGCATCTTCCAGGCCTACCCAAGAGATAGAGACCGTCGACCCGATAACCCACATGCGCTTGTACAACGAGGCTCAGCTCACTCGTGACCCACTTGCCGCGCCCAAATACAGCCAAAATAAAATAGACAATACGATAGCAGGACTCAATCCCTACGTGTATCCAGTCGTGGATTGGAAAAAGATGTTGATCAAAGATCAGACATTTACGAATCGTAATAATATCAGCATGAGTGGTGGTGGAAAAGTGGCGCAATACTATGTCGCCGGAACGTACAATGTAGATAACGGTATGCTAAATGTGGACAAGCGCAACAATTTCAATAACAATATCAAGTTGAAGACCTACCAGTTGCGTTCTAATGTCACAATTAATGTGACGTCCAATACCCAAGCTGTAGTACGTCTGTACGGTAACTTTGACGAGTACAATGGCCCGATAGATGGTGGTGCAGCAATCTATCAGAAGACACTGCGAACGAGTCCTACTGCGTATCCGGCTTACTACCTGCCGGATGAGGCCAATAAGAATACACAACATATCCTATTCGGTAATTTTGGCCGTGGTGGATCTTACCTCAATCCCTATGCGGATATGGTGCGAGGGTACAAGGAATACTCGCAATCCAAAATGTTGGCGCAATTGGAACTCAATCAAAAACTGCCCTTTATCACCGAGGGACTCAGCGGTCGAATGATATTGAGTACCGATAGATATTCCTATTTTCAGGCTACTCGTGCATATAACCCATTCTATTACAATGTCTCGCTATATGACAAAGCTACGGATGTCTATACGTTGGAATACCTGAATCGGGAGTCCAATCCTACGGAGTTCTTGGACTATAATGCATCGGTGCCCAATGTCTCTACGCACTTGTATATGCTGACGGGACTTGATTATAGTCGGTCTTTTGGTGCCCATAATCTTAGCGGTACCGTGATCCAGACCATTGAACAGACGCAAAGTCCATCTTCAGGGACTTCTTTGCAACAATCTTTGCCACGACGCAATTTCGGTATTTCAGGACGTGCTTCTTATGCATATGACAATCGTTATTTTGCAGAGTTCAGCTTTGGATACAACGGTTCGGAGCGATTTCACCGCAGTAGACAATTTGGGTTCTTTCCTACGTTTGGCGCCTCTTGGGTATTATCCAATGAAAAGTTTTGGCCCAATCTATCAATTGCCGAAAGCATAACCAAGGTCAAATTTAGAGGCTCCTATGGTTTGGTGGGTAACGATGCCATCGGCGCTCCTACTGACCGATTTTTCTATCTATCAGAAGTGAATATGAATAATGGTGGGCGCGGATTCGGAACCGGATTCAGCCCTGGTGATTATAACCGACCAGGTATCTCCATTTCACGTTACGAAAATTTTGATATCACTTGGGAGAAGTCTTATCAAACGAATTTGGCCCTTGAATTGGGTTTTTTCAATCACCTTAATTTTATTGGTGAGTTGTACCGTCAAAAGCGGACGAATATCTTGCAGTCTCGTGCCAATATACCTACTACAATGGGCTTGGCTGCGGCACCACTGGCCAACCTAGGCGAGGCGATTTCGGAAGGTATCGACATGTCGCTGGACTATTCCCAAAACTTTGGGTCGGACTGGTGGGTGCAAGCGCGGGCCAACTTTACCTTGAGCAGGGGCAAATATGTCAAATATGAAGAACCTAGCTATCCCGAAAATCTGAACCACCTATACTTACAGGGGTCGTACATTGGTGTACAACGCGGTTATATCGCTGAGCGTCTCTTTATCGACGATGAGGATGTGCGTAACTCACCTCGACAAAATTTTGGTATCTATGGCGCTGGAGATATCAAGTACCGAGATGTCAACGGTGACGGCCAGATCAGTTCGCTTGATAGAGTGGCTTTGGGATACCCAACGACTCCTCAACTAATCTACGGATTTGGGGCTTCTGCTGGTTTTAAGGGATTTGATGTCTCTATGTTTTTCCAAGGGTTGGGTAAAGAGTCTTTTTGGATCAATGCTGCTGCAACAAGTCCATTCATTAATTATGATGATTCTGGCATCAATGGTGGACGGATAGGGGAAAATGCCATGTTGGCGGCTTACGCAGACAGCTATTGGTCTGAAGACAATCGGAATATCTATGCCATGTGGCCCCGGTTGAGTACAGAACTGAATACGAATAATACGCAGACCAGTTCGTGGTTTATGCGGGATGGTTCTTTTGTGCGCCTTAAGTCTGCTGAACTGGGCTACTCCTTGCCAAAAAATCTGACGGAACGCCTCAAGATGACCGGACTTCGGTTTTACCTGAGCGGTACCAATCTGCTGGTCTTCCGTAATTTCAAACTGTGGGATCCAGAGATGGGGGGCAATGGCTTGGGGTATCCGGTACAAAGGGTGTTCAATATTGGTCTTAATGCTAATTTTTAAATCGTTGACAAAATGAAAAAATATATATTTTATCGAATCTTCTTTGTAATGAGCTTAGTGTCGCTGGGGGGATGTAAAGATTATCTTAATATCGTACCCGATAATGTAGCAACTATTGATTTTGCATTTAGACTGCGGGACGAAGCTGAAAAATACTTGTTTACGTGCTACAATAATATGCCCAACTACAATAATATAACGGGCAATGTCGGCTTAATGGGAGCGGATGAGTTGACTACCTTTTATCCAAGAGAGAGTGGGCGTGGCAGTCTGGATCTGACAATGCTCCGTATCGCTCGAGGGGAACAAAATGTAGCCAATCCACTGGTGAATTTCTGGGATGGAGCCAACAGCGGAAAATCTTACTTCATGGCGTTGCGGGAGTGTAATATCTTCTTGGACAATATTGATAAAGTATACGATATTACTTTGGCAGAGAAGACAAGATGGATTGCGGAGGTTAAGTTTCTAAAGGCATTTTACCACTATTGGTTGGTCAAGATGTATGGACCAATTCCCATCATCAGACAGAACCTTCCGATATCGTCATCGGTCGAGCAGGTAAAAGTATACCGAGATCCTGTGGATGAGGTAATCGACTACGCTGTAAGCCTTATCGATGAAGCGGTCGTCGATCTACCGGAAACCGTATCTGGGCAGGCGGAGCTTGGCCGAGCTACTAAACCTATAGCGCTTAGCATCAAAGCCGAAATGCTGGTCATGTCGGCAAGTCCGTTATTCAATGGAAATGCAGATTATCTAGGTTTTCAGGGTAAAGATGGCCGTCAATTGTTTAGCGAATATAATGCGGAGAAATGGCAAAGGGCGGCGACAGCTTGCAAAGAAGCCATTGATATGTGCGAACGTGCCAAAATAGTACTGCATCGATTTCAACCTGGGCAATTCTCAGTAACGGATTCGACCAAGAACATGATGAATGTACGGTCAGCGGTGACGACCAAATGGAATAGCGAAATTATATGGGGAGCGTCCAATTCATGGGTAGGTGGCGGTAGTTATCAATCTGGACCAATCCAAAGCATGGCGATGGCTAGACTCTCGCCTTATACGGCATCGGACGAAACGCAGACCATTGCTTCTCTATTTGCCGTGCCTATTCATATTGCCGAAATGTTCTATTCCAAGAATGGGGTACCCATCGAGGAGGATAAGACATATAATTATAGTGGACGGTATACCGATATACGGCCGGCTACACAAGCGGAACGGTTTTACATCCGAGCGGGTGAACGTACGGTACAATTAAACTTCGACCGAGAACCTCGCTTCTATGGTAGCCTAGGATTTGATAAAGGTATCTGGTATGGTATGGGCAGAATGGACGACAAGGCTACCAACATGTGGTTTGTGGAAGCAAAAACCAACCAAAATGCTGGTGTAATTGGGTCCGATCTGTATAATGTCACTGGATATTGGCCCAAAAAACTGGTGCACTACAATGGCTCGATCGCCTCTACAGCTTACCAGTTTACAGCGGAGCCCTATCCATGGCCTATTATGCGTCTTGCAGACTTGTACCTGCTCTATGCGGAGGCGCTTAATGAAGTGAATGGTCCTTCTGCGGATGTTTACAATTATTTGGATCGGATACGTGAGCGTTCGGGAATAGCGGGGGTGAGGGAGTCTTGGACCAATTATTCTAATACGCCGGACAAACCTAGCTCGAAAGATGGGTTACGTGAGATCATCCAACGGGAGCGCATGATCGAGCTAGCATTTGAGGGGAAGAGATTCTGGGATCTGAGACGTTGGAAATTGGCTTCGCGCTCCTTGAATCGTCCGGTACAGGGATGGAACTACAGAGGTAATGATGAGACATCTTATTATAAACTTCAGACAATATATCAATCCACCTTCACCCAACGTGAATATTTTTGGCCGCTTAGTGAAGGATCACTGAATATAAATACAAACCTTTCACAAAATCCAGGATGGTAATCAACTTAAAATCATGAAACAGCTTATATATATATTACTTCTGGCGACGGCTCTTCTTAGCAGCTGTAGTGAAGAACTGGGTATGCACCAACCGATAGATAAAGATGGTAGTAAACCTGGCATTGTCTCAAATGTAGCCATTAAGAACTTTGACGGCGGAGCTACGATCAGCTATAGATTGCCGGCGGATCCTGATCTCCAGTATGTGGTAGCTGAATATGCAATCAATAGTACGACCATCCGAGAGGCAAAAGCTTCTGCCCATGTGACCGAATTGACAGTAGATGGATTTGGGGATGTCGGCAAATATCCCGTCATGCTATACGCAGTAGATAGGAGTGGTAATCGTTCTGAATCTGTTGTGGTAGAGGTCGAACCGACGGAACCGGCTTTTCGAAAAGTATTTAAATCATTGACGTTGACCGAAGATTTTGGGGGCGCTAGTCTGAGCTTTCTAAACGAAAGTCAGGGAAATGTGGGGATTGTCTTTCTGACGGCCGATAATAATGGTGATCTGGTACAAAATGATGCGCTGTATACCAGTCAGGGGAGTGGTTTTTTCAGTGTGCGGGGATTTGACACAGTGGCTCGAGAATTTGGCGTGTATGTAAGGGATAGGTGGAACAACCGATCGGACACTATCATCAAGACGCTGACACCGCTTTATGAGACGTTGCTGGACAAGAGCAAATTTGCAGAATACAAATTGCCTACAGACGCTATTCCGGGATATACTGGCTTGGGATATGTGCCATCTAGGGCATGGAATGGGAGGGTAGAAGATCTTTCTTGGCATACTGCAGAGGGCGGGGGGATCACAATGCCCCTGCATGTGACGATGGATCTAGGGGTGGTGGCCCGCCTCAGCAGATTTACGATTTGGGATCGTCCGGGTTTTATATTTGCCCATCACAATCCGCGCAAATTCATTATTTGGGGAAGCGCTGTCCCGCCTAATCCAAATGGAAGTTTTGATGGTTGGGTCAAACTTGGAGAATATGAGTCCATTAAGCCATCGGGACTGCCTGTAGGTCAAAATAATGCTGATGATGTAGCTGCAGCTGCGCGAGGGATGGAATACAGTTTTCCGCCAGGTTCACCAGAAGCGCGTTATATACGGATCCAAGTATTGCAGACTTGGGGTAATACGTCCGCTTTTCACTTTACAGAGATTTCATTTTGGGGTAATCCGATGACTAATTAATATAGATGATAATGTGTAATGAGACCATTCTAATCCGCCAATTCAAGGGCCGAATAGTCAGGCTATATCTGATGAGGAAAGGTATGACTTCATCACCCTTAATAAATAGATACAGATGAAAACAAGATATAAAGAAGTACTGAGTAATTGCTGGGATAAATTACAGAAACGAAAAGTAATATCACGGATGTTGATAGTGCTCATGCTATCGTTGCTATCCTATGGGTGTGTAAAACAGGATGAATACCTCAAGTATACAACGAACGGTGAAATCGTGTATCCCGGCCGACCCGATAGTATAAAGGCTTACCCAGGGTATAATAGGGCGTTGCTGTCTTGGGTGCTCAAAGGATACCCCAACTTGGACTCCTATCTGATCAAATGGAACCAGGGGAGAGATTCGCTCTTCTACAAGCTGGACAGGTCGGCAGATTTGGTAGATACTATCCGTATCCTGCTTGACCAGCACATTGCGGAAGGGGCGACCACATTTGTTATTTATTCAAAAGATAAACAGGGTAATAGATCGTTGCCGACCGAAATCACAGCCCTGGGATATGGAGATGGGTATAGATCCTTATTGTCGAATCGGCGGCTGAATACAGCTAAACCATATAGTGCAGATTGGGATGGTCAACTGGTCTTACATTTTAACACGCCAGATACGATCAATATCCGTACAGATATTACGTACACCACCAAATCAGGGGGGATCAACAAGGTGGAGTTGGCGCCCAATTCGTCTGATGCAAGGCTACCATCCTATCGTTCGGGGACCAAGATTTTTATCCAATCGAGCTATGTACCGCACAGGTTGGCAATCGATACCTTTACGGTGATGCGTCCAGATTCTATTGTGGTCAATAGCATCAAGATGGACAAAGGATTGTACAAAGCGGTTTCATTGGTTAACGATGCTAAACCCTATGATGCAAGCACTACATTGGATAAACTATGGAACGGTAATACATCTCCTTCGGACTACCCGAATATCTTCCATACCGATGGAGCTACGATGCTGCCACACCACTTTACCCTAGATTTGGGAAAGGGCTATGAATTTATTTCAGATATCGAATTGATTGGTCGGTCGTCTAATCATAATCCTGTTGAGGTAGAGGTTTGGGGGACGGACAATATCCAAAATGCAGCTACCTCACTACCAGGTAACGATTCGGGATGGACAGATGAATCGAAAGCCAAGGGATGGCATATGTTGGGTAAACTGACACGCACCGACAGTGGTAATACGCCGATGAAATTTGCACTTCAAAAAGCGCCGAAGTCTATCCGCTACGTTCGTTTGCGTATCCTCAAAGTATCGTCAGGAAGTACAAATTATAGCAATCTAAGTGAGGTATCCTTTTGGCATGAATTGTAGTAGTGGGTCAATCATTTAAAAAAAGTATATGCAATTGTCGAAAATAAGAATAGTGTTCCTTGTGGTGGTGCTGCTAACAGTAGTCCGCAGTTACGCTCAGGAAACCAGTATGCCTTATGAAGGGATAAAGGAGTGGCAGGATACAAAAGACATACGAATGGAGTGGTTTCGCGAAGCAAGATTTGGGATGTTTATACATTGGGGGCTGTATGCCGCTGCTGGCGGAAGCTGGGAGGGTAAGCAGTACCCCCAACATTATGCGGAGTGGATCCAAACTTGGGCAGCTGTTCCGAGTTCCTCTTATGCAAAGGTATTAAAGCCCAAATTTACCGCTGCTAAGTTTGACGCAAATCAATGGGCTTCATTGGCTAAAAGAGCAGGAATGAAGTATGTGGTATTGACCTCGCGGCATCACGAGGGCTTTTCGATATTCAATAGCCAACAACCTTTTTCGCTAGATAATGAGGTCACCGGCGGAACGAATATCTCGCCTTCAGGTCGCGATTTGTACGGTGAGGTGATGACCGCTTTTCGAAAAAAAGGGATCAAGACGGGGGCGTATTATTCTCTCTTGGATTGGCAGCATCCGGATTCGTATGAGGGATTTGCCTTTAATCCCAATCCCAAAAACTACAGGCCTAATTACGAACAGTATAAAAACTACCTCTACGAGCAGATTAAGGAACTCGCGACCAACTACGGGGAACTTGATGTACTCTGGGTCGACTTCAGTAGCAAAAATCGTGAAGGAGACGCTTGGGGAACCAAGCGAATCTTGACAGACCTTATTAAATGGCAACCCCAGATAATTGTAAACAATAGATTTTGGGACGGACTGGAAAATAGGAACGGTGATATAGGAACTCCGGAAAAGTATATTCCACCGACTGGATTGCTGGGGATGGATTGGGAGGTGAGCCATACCATGAATGAGAGCTACGGGTATAGCGCCCATGATGATAAATGGAAATCCTATGATAAAATGATGCGTCTTTTTCTGGAAACGGTGAGCAAAGGTGGAAATTTTTTACTGAATGTAGGGCCTGATGCAGATGGGGCTATCCCTGCTCCAGCGGCCAAGCTTTTGGAAGACATCGGGCAGTGGATGCAGATCAACGGAACTGCAATATATGGCACCTCTGCCAGCCCATTCGAAGGATTGACTTGGGGGTACTGTACACAAAAAAAGGAACAATTATATCTACATGTATTTGATGTACCAGCGAGTGGCCAATTAAACCTTCCACTCCTGAATAAAGTGAATGTGGCCTATCCACTGCACAACCGGAAGCAGAAGCTGAAGGTCAAAAGCACGACAACGGGTACCACGATTGTACTTCCAAAATCGTATGCTGGACCACAGCCTATGGTAGTGGTAGTCGAAACAGCGGGAAAGCTGAAGATTGCCCAAAGTATGGTTCAGGCACAGTCGGACGGTCGCATAATGCTAACAGCCAATGAGGTAAAATTGCAAGGAAGAGGTGGCATTAAACTGGTCGGAGCAAGTACCCATAATCCTAATCGGCCCAATGCAATCGGCGCGTGGAGTATGGTGAGCGACGAAGCGTATTGGGACGTCAAAGTGCAACGCCCTGGTACCTACAAGGTAGTGCTGCGATATTTGCCGAATGAAAATCAAATGGCTAAAGTTTCCATCGTATTGGCCGATCAAAAAGTGGAATATACATTCGTGGCTGCAGCATCAACAGATTTCAAAGATGTGGAAGTGGGAACCATTGAGATAAACCAGCAAACCTTAGGACAAGAAAATGTAAAGCTCATCCTGAAAGCAGAGTCTACAGGACAAAAGCTGCTTCCCCAGATAAGTAGTATTTCCTTGGTACCTATACCTTGATATACATATCTGAAAAATTGTAGAAAGGCCGATTTTCAATGAATCGGCTTTTCTATATAACAATGTCGCGGAACAGGTTTGGTATGACGATCACAAAATGTCACCTTGAGTTTGGATTCAGGGTCTCTGTATTCAGTTATTGGAACTTCTTTTTTCTTTCCGAGTAGGCTATATATCTGAGATTCATTATCTTTGCATCTTATTTTAGAAGGGCAAAGAGGAAAAGTGGATCCTAGTTTGATAAATAGTGATGTATTGCGTTTGATTGCGGGCGGAGATCAGCAGGCTTTTACCTTGCTATTTGATGTCTACAGCCCCAGACTCCATGCATTCGCCCTCCGTATTACCCGATCGGAATCTCTCGCCGAAGAAGTGGTGCAGGAGGTCTTTTTGAACCTTTGGAGGCATAGAGCAAAGCTGGATGAACTGGACCATGCGGAGGCCTATATAATCCGTACTACTCGAAATGTCTCATTCAACATATTAAAATCCCAGACCAAAGCCATCCTTAGACTGGAAGACCAGCTGGTGGATGATGCCTATTTTCTGGATCATAGCACAGAGCATGCCATCGCTTATAAAGAAAGCGAACAGATCCTGCAGAAAGTCATTGAAGGGCTCACTCCCCAGCAAAGGCATGTCTACCTGCTTTGTAAAAAAGATGGACTAAGCTACGATCAAGCGGCAAGTGAGCTGAATATCTCGTCGGCTACAGTACACTACCATATGAAAGAGGCCTTGAAGAATATCCGAATACTACTCCTAAAAATGGGATTCCCCCTTTTTGTAATTGCATTATTGATAAAATAATTTTTTTTATACCTACCCGAAACCTTTCTTGTGTTGTCTTTCTTATGAAGGGCTTGAGTAATCAGCTATACTAATGGATTGTAAAATATATGGATAAGAACCGATTATCTTACTTATTTGCCTGCTATCTCACTAAATCGTGCTCAAAATCTGAGCTACGGGAGTTCTATGCCCTCTTGGTAGATGCGCAATACGAAGCGGAATTGTTGGCGCTGATGGAACGTAACCTGCGAGAAGATCTAGAGGAGGTCGTCTTGACGGAGAAGTCCAAATCGGATGTACTGGAGCAGGTTTTTGCCCAGACCGACCCAGCAATCTCAAAAGGGCAGAAAGTGATCCGCTTACTATCCGATTGGAGAAAGATTGCTGTAGTGGCCTGTGTGCTTGTGATCGGTACCTATCTCTATCTTCAAAGGGATGTTCAACAGCATACTCCGGATGCAAAACAGACGGTTGCTGATGCGCAGACGATCATTCAGAAGCCGAAAGATAATGCAGGTACTATCACACTGTCGGATGGACGTATTATTGCATTGAAGAGGGATCAACAGGAACTTACTTTTGAGGATCAGGAGATGCGCTATGCTGATGGTACATCGATCGTGGGGGGGAGTGAAGAACTGAAGAATGAGAATAGCTATCAAGTATTGAATACACCAAGAGGGGGACAGTATAAGCTGATCTTGTCCGACGGTACCAAGGTCTGGTTGAATGCGGCTTCTTCACTGCGTTTTCCAACTAGGTTTGCGGGGATGCCCGAACGGATCGTGGAACTAACCGGAGAGGCTTATTTTGATGTGTCGACTGTCCGAGGCAAACATAAAATTCCATTTAAAGTGCTTTCCAAAGGACAGGAAGTAAACGTCCTGGGTACACAATTTAATATCTCGGCCTATGCCACACAGAGCAATCGCACGGTCACCACATTGATAGAAGGAAGTGTCCGTTTGTCAAACGGGACCGTGACGAAAATGCTAACTCCAGGAGATCAAGCTGTAATGACCGATCGCCTGCTCGTCCAGAAGGTAGATGTTGAGGAGTATACGAGCTGGAAGGAGGGCGTATTCTTCGTAAGGGATAAAAATCTTCTGGAAATATTGCCGCTGCTGGAAAGGTGGTACGATGTCGAATTTGAGTGTGTAGGGAATGTGCGCGATGTTAAGCTCCATTTGAAAGTATCGAAAGACAAATCCTTAAATCAGCTTTTAGATATTATCAAGCAAACCAGTGACCTTAACTATAAAATCATGGGAAGGAGGGTGATTATAGAGCGTTAATAACATACTTCATATATGCTGCTTGTCTCATCAACGGGCATGCTAATCATACAACCATTTCAACCAGAACTAAAACAATATTACATTATGAACCCTAAACTGCTTTTGAAGAAAAGGCACAAGGGCTTGGCAAAGCCTATTATGAAAAGAAAGAACAATTTGCTATGGATTTCTCTGAGCCTGTTTTTGATGTTGTCGGCGCTACATGCGGATGCGCAACAGGTAAGTATTAACAAAAAAAATGCAACACTTGAAGATGTCTTGGAAGAGCTTCGTAAACAGACGGGCTACGACTTTGCCTATACGAGTGCACAGGTCAAGAAAACCAAACCACTGTCCATCCAGATGAACAATAAGTCTCTACGGGAGATCTTGGACATCTGCTGCTTGGATCAGCCGATCACCTATACCATAGAAAATAATACGATCATCATCAAAGATCGTCGTCAAGGTAATACTGTCATCAAGGTGGAGCAACAAGCGATGATCAGCGGTCGGGTGTTGGATAGCAAAGGCAAGCCTTTAGCAGGTGCCACGATCCGTAATATCTCGAATGGGGTAGAGCGCGCTTCGGATCAGTATGGCGTATTTATCATGCCTTATGAACCTCAGGCAGTCGTCCGATTTACAATGGTAGGCTACCTACCTGCAGATGTCAGGCTTAAGACAAGGGAAAACCTAGAAGTCCGCTTGGAAGAGCAGAATACGCTACTAGACGAACTGGTTGTCGTCGGATATGGAACGACTAAGAAAGAGAATCTAACAACAGCGGTATCGACCATCACCTCTGAACAGATCACCCAAATGCCCACGACCAATATCTCGCAGGTATTTGCGGGGAGACTTCCGGGACTGCTGTCGAGATCGAGCTCTGGTACACCTGGGGCTGATAATGCTACATTACTGGTCAGGACAAGCGGTATCGGACAGCAACCGCTTCTGGTGATAGACGGTGTACCTAGAGTAGGCAATGGAGGCGACCAGGTGGGATTGCAGGAGATTGACCCGAATGAGGTCGAAAGCATATCTGTATTGAAAGATAATGCTGCAGGAGCGGTATACGGAGCACGTGCCGCGAATGGGGTGATCATCATTACGACCAAACGAGGAAAGATCGGTAAACCAAAATTTAGCTATACCAACAATACGACATGGAGCCGCCCAGGTAAGATGATTGAGAATCTAGATGGATATCACTATGCTTTGGGACAAAATGAAATTGCCCTAGGTAATGGTAATCCGGTAGTCTACAATGATCTTGTACTGGATACTATCAAAAATCAATTGGCACCCTATAAATATGCCAATACAGATTGGATTAAGATGCTGACAGGAACCTCTGCCTTGGTACAGGCGCATAATCTCAATATCTCTGGGGGTAATGAAGCCGTTCGCTACTTTGTATCGGGGTCATATACGGATCAAAACGGAATGTATGCGGGTAACGGCTATGAGCGCTATACGCTGCAGAATAATTTTGATTTCAAATTGAGTAATCAATTCAAGGCGGAGATCAATGTCGGCTACCGCGGCGGTAAACAGGATGTACGCGGATCTGCGGTGTTAAATACGGCTGCAAATGCGTCTCCGCTGACACCGGTCCATATGCCGGATGGTACATTTGGTGTGGGCTCCGGTGGTGGTGCAAACCCGATGGCTATGATCTCCGAACGAGCGGGCTACTTGTATAACAAAGATAACTACATGACCATGACGGGACGACTGACTTGGCAATCTGCACATATCAAAGGGCTGTCGGCCTACTCCAATATCAGTGTGGAAAAGAGCTTTTCAAGGAGTAAAGACTATGCAGTGCCAGTGCCGCTGTATCAGCTCGACCCCACTAGTCCGACAGGCACAAGACTGGTGAGTGGTGGTGGCAAGCCTTCTATTGAAGATAAGGTGAGAGAGGCGAATACCTACACAGCAGACTTCGGGGTGAACTACAAAAGACGCTTTGGCAAGCATCAGCTGGATGCAATGGGAATATACACCATGACAGAATCAAGATTTGATGCGAACTCGGACAGGCGCCTTAATATGCTGGCACCGGGATTGGATATCATCAACCTAGGCTCGACCTTGGGTGAGGTGACCTCTGGAAATAGAGGACAATCGGCTCGTATGGGATATGTGGGCCGACTGAGCTATAATTACGAGGAGCGTTTGTTTTTAGAGAGTAGCTTCCGTTTTGATGGATCTACGATCTTTGCGCCGGGGCACCGATGGGGTTTTTTTCCGGGTGTATCTGCAGGATGGAACATCGCGAAGGAACATTTTTTCAGCTCCTTGAAGGGTGTGGTGAGTTCCTTGAAATTGAGAGCATCGGTGGGGCTGACGGGTGATGATGGAATCGGCGCCAATACCTATTATTATACCTATCGAGTGGCGAATGCCGGATCGCTAAATAGCTTTGGATATATCTTTGGAGGTGTCTATAGCCCCACTTTCTACCTGGCGAATGGCTCTCTACCGAACTACGAAATCACTTGGGCGAAGAACAGACAGGAAAACATTGGGGTGGATGCCATGCTTTGGAATGGTAAACTTGGGTTGACAGTGGATGTCTTTCAGAAAAACAGATACGATATGCTCTTGACACGTGAGGTGTCGCTACCGGGCACTTTTGGGATTAATGCACCTATACAAAATTTTGGTAAACTGCGTGATAGGGGTATTGACCTCAATCTTTCCAGCCATCATAAGCTGTCTGCTGACTGGTCACTGGGTATGTATGCTAATCTGACTTATGTAAAGACTGTACAAATAGACTATGGCACTAAAGATCTTCCGGACTATCAGCGTAGAGAGGGACGCTCGACAAATACACTTGTGGGCTACAAGTCATTGGGTATATTCCAAAATCAAGCGGAGATAGATGCCTGGCAGATCGATCAAGATGGTCTTGGAAACAAGAGCCTTAAACCTGGGGATCTTAAATATGCAGATTTGAAAGTCGATGGGGTGCTGAATGCGGAAGATCAATACTGGGTGGATAACTATGGTTTTCCGCCGTTAAATGCCGGACTAGGATTCGATGTTAATTACAAAAAAATTATGTTGACTGCCTTCTTCAATGGGGCATTTGGGGGATATATCCAGTATAATCTACCTCCAACTTGGGACTATACGTACGAAAACTCCTGGCGGCCGGGTAATGAGGATGCGAAATATCCGCGTATGGCATACTCCACCAACAACACTAGACCGTCAGATGCCCGATTGATCAAAGACGACTTCGTGAGACTGCGGGATCTGCGATTGGCGTATACCTTACCTGATGGGATACTTAAGACCTTGCGTGTCTCCCAGGTCCGAATATACGGTCAAGCTTCGAATCTATTTACCTGGACATCGGTAGAGGGAGGAATAGACCCCGAAACCCCGAATACAGGTTCTGGGGGTAATAGTGGCGGATTCTACCCCACACAAAAGAATATTGGATTTGGATTGAATGTGACATTTTAACATGGCATTTAGATCAATCGCTCGCGATCAACAGTGAGCGATTGCAGTAGCAATCAAGAGAAAAATAAGCAGATGAAATTGAAATTTATAATTATTGGACTATTTACTGCAGCATCGGCGCTGACGGCATGCAACAGTATTTTAGATATTAAACCGACGGATCAGGTCAGTGATCCATTGCTGTGGTCCAACCAAGATATGGTACTGACCTACACGGGTAATTTTTACGCGAAGCTGAATTCGGGATTCGAAAAACCACATATCGGGGCGTCTATCTTCACTGGAAATCTCCTGTCTGCGTTGACAGATGACGGTGAGGTAAACGGGACAACGTTTGCCACTTATTGGAATGGGGCATTTGACTCCAGCAACTCACCACTTAATGGGATGTGGGGCTCAGATCGTTGGATCTACATCCGTCGGGCCAATCTTTTTTTGGCAAATGTCGATCAGGTACCGGGTGACCAGGAACTCAATAAAAGAATGAAGGCTGAAATCAGATTTTTGAGGGCGTATTACTATTATGATCTAATGCAGTGGTTTGGTCCACTACCTATTATCTCCGAGGCACAGGACGATGTGGGCGAAAGTGCTTTCGTCGCAAAGGCATCTAAAGAGGAGTTCTATCGATTTTTGATCGATGAATTGGCCGAAGCCGCCTTGTATCTTCCGAAGAGCTATTCTAGTAGCAATTGGGGTAGGGTGACAAAGGGTGCGGCATTGATGCTGAAAGGACGTGTCGAATTGTATGCGCAGCAATGGGCCTCGGCTGCAAAGACGGCAAAAGAGATCATGGATCTCGATGTCTATAGCTTACCGGCGGACTATGCCTCGGTCTTTTCCAATAAAAATAAGATGAATACTGAGATCATCCTGTCGGTACAAGCCAACGGGATACGTACGGAGCGATACCATTCATTCGATATCATGAATCAGCCACCTGCTTTTGGAGGACGTGGAGGTACACTGCCAACTCAAAATCTAGTGGATGCCTATGAGATGAAGGCTACTGGCCTACCGATAACGGATCCACAATCAGGATACGATCCCCAGGCTCCCTATGAAGGTCGCGATCCACGATTAGCGGCGACTGTACTGTATGACGGAGCACAATATCGAGGGAGGCCCATGCAACTGCACGATGGCGGTCTGGATATGGTAGCTTCCGGAGGAATGGTACCAGGGTGGGTGACGAGCACAGGTTACTACCTGAGGAAGTATACAGACGAGGCATTTAACATAGCAGATGCTACCATCGGAAGTTCGCAAAACTGGATCTTGATGCGGTATGCGGAAGTACTGCTCAACTATGCCGAGGCGCAAAATGAGGCTGCTGGACCAGGACAGGAGGTCTACAAGGTCATCAACGATGTGAGGAAGCGAGCAGGAATGCCGGGGTTAAAGGCGGGTCTTTCAAAGGATGAAATGCGGGCGGCAATACGACAGGAACGTAGGGTCGAGCTGGCTTTTGAGGACACACGCTATTGGGACGTTAAAAGATGGAGACTGGCTACTGAACTCTTCTCCACACAAAAAAATCCACTGAAAAAGATGGAGATCAAATTGGATGTGATGACGGGGAAGAAAACCTATACTGTCAGGAATCTAACCAAGGTGCGTGTCTTTGAAGAGAAGCACTACAACTTCCCTTTTCCACTGACCGAAATAAACAAACCTGCCAATAAAATTGAACAAAATACGGGCTGGTAAAAAAAAACGAATTACTATACAATAAAATATGAAAAAAATAATATTGATGCTCTTGATGACCTCGGTCGGGATGTGGGTACAAGCGCAAATGAGTACCATCAAGGGTACTGTAAAACCCGGCTCTGTCCGCTACAAAACAATTGAACTGATGAGGATTGAAAACGGAGAGGGTAAGACTATCGCAACGACAGAAATTGCATCAGATGGTACATACGGCTTCCTGTTCAAACCTTCATACGAGGGTTTCTACGCTGTAGGCGCCAATTCGATTATGGAAGGCCAATTTCCGGTATATCTAAAGCCTGGCGATAATGCCGAGCTTCACATCGATGATGTCTATGCGACTTTTAAAGGGATGAATACACCTGAAAACCAGACTCTGGGGCAGTGGCAGGAGCAGGTAAAAGAAGTTCGATTTATCTCCATTTTTTTCAATAAATCCAGAGGTACATACGTGGATTTCTATCCGGCATTGGAAAGTGCACTTGGGCGGAAAGATGCCTTCAAAGCCTCGATAAAAACGCCTAATTCTACATTTAACACCTTGATGACGAAGACGGTGGATGTGGATATGGATTTTTATGCACTAAATTTCTTAAGCACGCCTCGAACTGCTCATCCAGATTCTACATTTCAAAAGCCAGAATTCTACAGGCATATTGCTCAGAAGGAAAAATTTAAGGATGACGATGTGTTGAAAAATATCTTTGCTAAACGCTTCTTGGGAATGTATGGCAGCTATGTCCGTTATCAATTAAAGGTTGAAGATGACAAAGAACTAATGGGATATTTCGGTACGGACGCCCAACGGGCTGTGTATGTGATGGATCAGGAATTGAGATCTATCAGATCGCATGATCAATATACTGCTTTTGTAACGCGCTATGGACAGTATATCACAGCGCCGCAGCATCGGACACAGATAGATGATATCGGAGCGAAGTTGTATGAGAGCAGGGTGGGGGCAGCGGCATCAGACTTTACCTATCCGGATCAGGATGGTAAGCTGGTATCTCTTAGCGGTCAAAAAGGAAAGGTCGTGCTCATCGATGTGTGGGCGACCTGGTGTGGGCCTTGTAAAGTGGAAATCCCGCATCTTAAAAAATTAGAAGCGGAGATGGAAGGTAAAGATGTCGTAATCATCAGTGTATCTATTGACGAAGAAAAAGATAAAGAAAAATGGAAGAAGATGATCAAGGATGAAGGATTGGGGGGACTCCAACTTTTTGCAGGTGGATGGAATTCTAAAATTACGAAAGACTATAAGATAACCGGTATCCCTCGTTTCATGGTATTTGACAAGCAGGGAAATATCGTTACAATAGATGCCCCGCGTCCGAGCAGTCCAGAATTGAAAGCATTATTGGAGAAAGAATTGAAGAAAAAATGAGATCAACTAGAGCAATAGCACTCTTGCTGTTAGCAGGGGTGTTCGACAATACAGTATATGCGCAGCAGTATGAGGTTAAATATGATTACATCAACCGAATCCCCAATATCAGGTGGTTGGACAAGGAACATTATGTCACTTATCGCCCAGTTCCAGGCCAGCAGGGGGCTCAGGAAGTAAAGATAAGTGTGCGTACGAATCGAGAGGAGGTTATAAAGCGGACGGCACCTAAAATCTCTAATGTGACGATCGTGCGTAAAAGTGAACTCCATATAGCGAAGACTCAAGAGCTGCAAGCCATTGTCCTGAGGGGACTGGAGAATCCGACATTCTCGCCAGATTCAAGTCATGTGGCCTACACTAAAAAAGGAAACCTGTATACCTATGATATCAAGCAGCGCAAAGAACAACAGATTACGCATGACGGAACAGAGGCGATCTATAACGGTTGGTCATCTTGGATCTATAATGAAGAGATTTTGGGACGTTCGATGGCATATCGGGCTTTTTGGTGGAGTCCAGATAGCAAAAAACTGGCTTTTATGCGGTTTGATGATCGGCAAGTGCCTATCCATTATATGACGATAGATACGGCTGCACATGCAGAGCAGGTGCTAGTCCGCTACCCACTACCGGGGGACCCCAACCCCAAAGTGCGGATAGGAATATGGCAGATAGGAAGCTCGACGCTGACATGGGCAAAGTATGAAGAGGAACGGGATCAGTATTTTGGACAACCTTATTGGACACCAGAGTCAGACGAGCTGTGGGTACAGTGGATGAACCGGGGGCAGGATACCTTGAAAATTGAACGTATAGATCTGCAGGATGGCAGTCGCAATAGCGTATATACGGAAACCCAAAAGACATGGGTCAGTCTGGATCAGGAAGAACGCATTCGTTTTGTCCCGTCCAAAAATTTGTTTTTAGTAATGAGTGACAGAGATGGCTGGATGCATCTCTATGCCTACGACCGTACTGGAAAGCTTATTACCCAGTTGACAAAAGGAAATTGGTCTGTACAGGAAATCCAATATGTGGATGCCCAATCGGGTACGGTATTCTTTACGGCTAACAAGGAGAGTTCAACGCGATCTGATCTCTATAAAGTAGGACTTAAAGGGGAGCAACTTAAGCGTTTGACATTTGGCGAGTATACACATAGAACGCAACTGTCTGAGGATGGACGGTATTTTATTACAAACTACAGTAACTATAAAACTCCTGAGAAGGCTGCACTACTGGATCAACAGGGAAAAATTATTCGGGAATTAGCAGATAGTAAAGGAAAGGACTTCGATCTGATCAATCAGAAAGCTGGAAAGTATGACATGATACGGGTCAAGACTGCTGACGGATTTGACTTGCCAGTACGGATCCATTACCCGGCGAATTTCGATCCGGCTAAAAAATATGGGGTCATCGCCCACATCTATGGCGGACCCAATTCAGTGATGGTGCGTGACGGTTTTTTTGGAGGAATAGGTGATCCACTGGCAGATACGACCCATTTGATCTCGGTCCAGATGGATCATAGAGGATCTGGACATTTTGGTAAGGTGGGACAGGATTATATGCATCGTAACCTTGGTCATTGGGAGATACTAGATTATAGTACGGTAATCGAATACCTGAAGGCTAACTATGATTTTATTGATGCTGAAAAAATCGGTATCAGTGGATTCAGCTATGGTGGCTATATTTCGGCAATGGCGCTACTGAAAGCTCCAGATATTTTTAAAGCCGCTCTGGCGGGTGGAAGTGTCACAGATTGGCGATTCTATGACAGCGCCTATACCGAGCGTTTTATGGATAGCCCAGCTGAAAATCCGGAAGGCTATAAGACGTCAAGTGTGCTGAATTATGTCAAAAATTTAAAAGGGCACTTGAGCCTAGCGCAAGGTACTGCTGATGATAATGTGCATATGCGCAATACCATGCGCCTGATAGATGCATTGCAGGAACAGCAGAAGGAATTTGAAGTGATGTTTTACCCGGGGGCGGCACACGGCTGGTTTTACCTGCGCAATAAGGCTGCACACTATAACAAAGCTAATAGGGATTTTATCAAGAAGTACCTTATCGATTAACTCTTTTGAAGGAAGCTTAAAAGGCTCTCTATCAATTTGTAGTTGGCATGAGAGATGAAGGGGAAGTCTTTTAGACTTCCCCTTCATTCTTTAATATTGAAAGGGCGGACATCGCCAAAGGGGACGGTGTAGACTTTATATACAGGGACGTTGTATGTGCTTTAATCGTGTCTGAATGCAGCTTATGCGGTGATTTATATTTTGCTACGTTTGCTGCTTGCTGCTGACAGCAAGATATATCCCATCAGTCCAGAAAGTAGTGATCCGACTAATACGGCAAACTTGGCCTCTTCGATCATGAGCTCATTGTCAAAGGATAGTATGGAAATGAAGATAGACATGGTGAATCCGATTCCGGCAAGCAGTCCAACACCTACAATATGCGTCCAATTGGCATGCTCAGGAAGCGTGCTGATCTTTAATTTTGTAGAGATAAAGCAGGTTGTCAAGATGCCCAGGGTCTTGCCTACGATGAGACCGGCGATGATTCCTATTCCGAGGGTGGAGGTCAGGCCAGCAATCATATCTGGATGAATCGTGATGTTGGTGTTGGCTAAGGCAAATAGGGGGATAATCAGGAAGTTGACAGGTCTGGTCAAAGCATGCTCTAATTTTTCAAGGGGTGACTCTTTGGCATCAGGCGTAGTCGGTAGGGTCATAGCGACCAATACTCCAGCGATCGTCGCGTGTATACCTGAATGGTGGATAAAATACCAGATAAAAATACCGGGAATCAGATAGGCCCAGATATTTTTGACTCCAAATTTATTAAATGCCAACAGAACCAAAAAAATACCTAAGGCATACATTAAATAGGTATAATGTAAATCTCCGGAATAGAAAATAGCGATGACTAATATGGCGAGTAGATCATCCACAATAGCAAGTGCAGCGAGGAAGATCTTTAAGCTGCTGGGCACTTTACTCCCCAGCATGGTGATAACAGCTAGTGCAAAGGCGATGTCGGTAGCCATTGGAATACCCCAACCGTGATGACTATCGGTGCCATGATTAATGATCGCATAGATCGCCGCCGGAAGGAGGGCTCCTCCTGTAGCTGCCAAAATAGGGAGTAGTGCTTTTTTAGGAGAGGAGAGCTCGCCTTCAACCATCTCTCTTTTGATCTCCAGACCTACCAATAGAAAGAAGATGGCCATGAGGCCATCGTTGATCCACAAGAGGATGGGATAGCGAAGTTGTATTGCTTCACTTTCGTAACCGATCTGTTGATTGAGGAAATCGGATAGATAACCAGCAAAAGGGGAATTGGCTATTATAAGTGAAATAATGACACAGCTGAATAGGATAATTCCGCCTGCAGTGCTAGACTTTAAAAATTGCTTAAAAACAGTAAGATTAATAAGATTCATACACCAAATCTACACTTTTCAGATCAAACTTCCCTCTAAATCCGGACGAAAGATGTCCGGGCTTAGAGGTATAGAGATGAGAGCTGTGCTTGCGAAACGAGGTATTAGAGTCTACTGGTCATAGTTATCGTGATGTGCGTCAAATGCATCAAAAAGCTTTTTGAGCTCATCGGCTATTTGTGGATAATCATCAATGACGTTGGTACGCTCGCTTGGATCGTAGGCTACATTGAAGAGTTCTCTAGCCGCTTGGTAGGGCTTTCCAGAATTATTGTTGACGCCAGCGGGCAGTTCGCGGTACTTCCAACTGCCTTTTCTGACGGCTTCGACATGGCCATGATTGACCAGGTAAATGGGGCGATGGTGGTAGTTCTGTGGATCTGACTTTCCTGTCAATAATGTCGCGATGGACTGCCCATCTAACGTCCTTTTGGCTGGCAGAGGGGCTCCTGTCCATTCGGCTAAAGTGGGTAATACATCTACGTTGCTGATAGGTGTGCGTAATGTGGCTGGTGGAATATGGCCATTCCAGTACATAATGAACGGAACGCGAACGCCGCCTTCATAGGTCTGGGCTTTTGAACCTCGAAACACGCCTGCTGTGCCGACATGCCAATTTTTGGTAATCCCATCTTGGCTCATTCGGACGGGATATTCAATCCAAGGACCATTGTCACTGGAAAATACAAATATAGTGTTGTCGGCCATTCCTTTCTCTTCGAGTGCACGCCACATAATCTCCAGCTGATGATCGAGATCTTCTAGTACAGCACCCAATGGACCTGCAAAATGATGATCTTTCATTCGTTCGGATGTGGCAGCCGTACCTACAGGTAAATGCGGCATATTGTGAGCATAATAGAGAAAGAAGGGCTTTTCTGTTTGCTGATCTGCGATAAACTGTAGCACTTCGTCGGTATATATTCTGCTTAAGGCAGAGTCGGGAGGACGGGTGACAACGGGAGTTCGGTCTTTAAATATTTTGATAGTGGTGTCGGTCTTGACATAGGGATCTCGATAGTCATGACTGTACATCATCCCGTAGAAATAGTCAAACCCCTGTGCATTGGGATGCGATTGGTATAGATCTCCAAGGTGCCATTTGCCGATCAGTGCTGTTCGGTAGCCCTGTTCCTTAAGTAGTTCGGCGATGGTTACTTCTTGTGGAGGAAGACCATTGGTAGCACCTGGTCCAATGGGATCAGGCAGGTTGTAGCGGGATGCGTACCTTCCTGTAAGTAATGCCGCTCTGGAAGGGGTGCACGAAGGACTAGTGACGACATAGTCGGTGGCGCGAACTCCGCTGGCAGCCATACGGTCCAAAAAGGGGGTCGATATACTGGGGTTGCCGTAGCAACTCAAATCCGAATAGCCCAAATCGTCGGTAAGTACAAAAATAATGTTGGGCTTTTGCTGCGCGTAACCAAAAAGGGCCATGATGCAACAAAAAAATGTCATAATAGGTTTAGCATTCATAACTCTAAAAATAGGCATTTTATTGTTTATGAAAGCATATCTTCATCAATCCTTGACGATGTGCGTTATCATCATTTAACGTAAACTTAATCCATTGCGTTTATTCTCATCATATTAGCAGCTTAACTTTATAGTGAAATTATGATCGCTTGCTATGAAATTACTGGAGCACACATTGAAGCTATTGACTAACTTGAAAGCAGATCAAGCTGAAACAAGTTTTTTTGGTTCTATTTACGTCACAATAGGCCTGACGACGATGATAATAATCTTCGTGATGTATAATATTCTGCAAAGCATTGTCGGATTCTAACGGGAAATATTTTTCATATTTTGATGTTCTTCTTCGACTCTCGTAGTACGAATGTGCTCTTAACAGAGGTCAATGGGACAATATTGATCAATTTGTTGATCATAAAATCTTGGTAGGTATGGATATCCTTGGCGGCAATGCGTAAAATGAAGTCGTGCTCACCAGAAGTCTGATAGCATTCGAGTACTTCGTCAAATTCCATTACCTGATCCATAAAATCGTTGAGTCCTTTTTTAGAATGATCTTTGATCTGTACATGTGTCAGTGCTGTAAGGCTACGATTCAGCTTTTGGTAATCGATTACAGCTACATAGCCTTTAATATAGCCTTCCTCCTCTAAGCGCTTGATCCTTTTGAAAATAGGTGTTGCGGTCTTGTTTAGTAAGGTGCCGATCTCTCTGTTTGTCAATCTGGCATTTTCTTGTAACAGCTGCAATATTCTTAAATCCGTATCATCTAACATCTCTGTATTTGCATTAATATTCTACAATCTTCTATTTTACAAGGCAATTTAGAAAATAATTCTTCATGTATACATAGTATTAGTTTTTTATTTCATTATTTATCTTTTTTGTGATTAATGATTCTAATTTTTCATTTTTGTGTGAAATATAATTTTTCGTAACATTTGGTTATTGATTTTGTCAAATGTTATATAAATACATCACGAATTATGATAAATAAACTGTCTGAAAGCGACGCCGGCCGCTTGAAAAGCTACATGCAAAATACATTTGAGCGTGCAGAAAATTTTATTGGCTATCCGATTGCGCGGGATTTTGACTACGCGGAACTCTATCCATTGTTGAGATTACCACTTAATAATATTGGAGATCCATTACTGCGCTCTACATATGATCTGAGTTCGCGTGAAATGGAGCAAGAGGTATTGAATTTTTTCGCTGATATATTCCACGTCCCTGAAAATAATTGGTGGGGATATGTCAATAATGGCGGGTCTGAGGGCAATCTGTATGCGCTTTATGCCGCACGAGAGCTCTATCCAGAAGGTATTGTATATTACTCGGATGCTACACACTACAGTGTGCAGAAGAATATCAAATTGTTGAATATTCCGAGTATTCAGATCCGTACTTTGCCCAGTGGTGAAATCGATTATGCAGATCTTCAGGGGATGATCAATCTCAATCGTAGTAAACCGGTTATTATTGTGGCCAATATCGGTACGACAATGACCGAGGCGAAGGATGACCTGTCTAAGCTGCGGAGTATTTTTGAAGGGCTACGTATCGAAAATTATTACATTCATTGTGATGCTGCACTGGCTGGGGTGTATAGTGCACTCCTGGAATTGAAGCCAGGGTTTGATTTTAGATACGGTGCAGATAGTATTTCTATCAGCGGACATAAATTTATTGGATCTCCTCTCCCGTGTGGAGTGGTCTTGATCAAAAAAAATCATAAGGATAGGATAGGGAGGAAGGTATCATATATAGGAACAGTAGATACTACTATATCCGGAAGTAGAAATGGACATACCCCTCTATTTTTGTGGTATGCAATCAAATGTATGGGAGTGGAGGGACTTAGGGATCGTGGTATCACATGTCTAGCCAATGCGGCATATGCGGAAAGCAGGTTGAATGAAATCGGTGTCAACGCCTGGCGTAATACAGATGCGATTACGGTCGTTTTGCCAGAAGTGAGTGCGGCTGTACGTGAGAAATGGCAGATAGCTACAAGTGCTGGGATCAGTCATATTATATGTATGCCGGGAGTGTCGCGTGAGAAGATCGAAGAATTTGTACAAGATGTTGCTACGAGCTTACAAGTAGATCCTATTCCGTATGTATTAGCATAAGGTATATGTCAGATAGCCTTTATTTGGTGAGATGCCTTGGAAATTCCAAGGCATTTTTTTTGAGTCTCAGTTGAATAGTCCATTTTTATCTAAAAGGATGCGGGGTGTTGAAAATTACTCAAACGATTGCAATATGTCATTAGGTAGGTTTACGTGAGCACGGACCTCTCATATCGCTATAATATTACATGGCGTGAAATAGGATCACATTTAATTGTACTATTTTAGAGTCAAAACTTATTACTAATTATGAAAAAAACACTTTTGTTATTGCTGCTAATTAGCGGAGGTTTGTCTATTTCTTGGGCGCAGACGGCGCGTGAATTAAAGGAAACTTATCAGGAACTCCAGGTTTTTGAGGATGCCTTAGCGACGAAATTAAAAAAAGGAATAAAAAAAGCCGACGTATCAAAAATAAAGAACGAAAAAATACGGTTAGTGGCTCAGCAGTTGTATGATAATACTTATGCATCACAATATCGGGTAGCGGAATACCCTGCTATATTGTCTCCTACTATATTGGGGGAGCAGTTGTCTATCGGTGATGGCTACAGCAAATATGAAAATATTACAGGAGTATATCTTCCTATAGGCCAACAGCTAGTACTCGTGGATGGTATTCGTAAAGGGAAGAATGTTAAGTTGATGGTGCCTAACTGGGATAGGCGCGCGCCTGAAGGAACTGATCCGACAAAGGATCCGAAGGGTTGGGGGATTGAAAAGCAGGAGTTTGACCTGCATAATGGAGTAAATGTCATCGATATAAAGGATTTTGGAGGGTTGGCCTATATAGCCTATTTCTCTGAAAATCCACAAAAAGAGGCTGCTATTAAGATGCACTTTATGGGGGCTGCTGTCAATGGCTACTTTGATATCAAAAAGAATTCGGACCAAGATTGGAATAAATTGGTTGACAACGCCGTGTATCCTGTGATAGACGCTATAGGTGAACATATTCAAATTGCCTATCCTGTGGAAGCCATTAAGAAGTATGCTTATGGAAAAGGGGTAGAGCTGATCAGTAATTACGATTCGCTGGTCTATAGACAACATCGGATCATGGGACTGATCAAGCACAACCGGGTACCGAGCAATAAAATTCTATCTAGAGTGAACTATAACTATTATATGTTTAGAGATGGAGATGGAGTGGCCTACATGGGAGCCAAGCCGGGATATGCGATGTCTATGGTTGTGGATCCGGCAAGTGTGATCAAAGGAGATCCATGCTGGGGATTCAGCCATGAGGTCGGGCATGTGCATCAAACTAGACCATACTTGAGTTGGGGTGGACTTGGTGAAGTGAGCAATAATATCTATTCGCTCTACGTCACTACTTCATTTGGAAACAAGAGCCGTCTATCTGAACAGAAAAACTACAAAACGGCTCGCGAAAGTATCTATGGTAAAGGGAAGAGCTATTTGCAAGATCCAGATGTATTCAATAGATTAGTCCCATTTTGGCAGTTGCAGCTGTATTTTGCAGGTAAGGGGAACAATCCGAATTTTTATCCGGATCTTTTTGAGCGTTTTCGAGAACAGGCTGCTAAAGATGCTAATCAGCGCAAAAAAGGACGTCGGGGTAATTATATGGAGAGAGGTCAAAACCCAGCAGTGTACCAGTTGAATTTTGTCAAAACAGTTTGTGAAATAGGGAAAGTAGACTTGACGGATTTTTTCGATAATTATGGATTTTTCTATGTAGGGCAGTTAGAGTATGATGACTATGGCAACTTTAAATATGAAATGACACAGACGATGGTAGATGAATGTAAAGCTGCTATTCGTCAGATGAACTTGCCTAAGCCTGTTGTGGATCTATCTTTATTGGAAGATTGAGGACCTAAGTACCAAATAAAACTTCGCATGTTAAAGCACTTGGCGATATATTGAAAGCTGGAAAGATCGACCAGACTGTCGACATGTTCAATGAGGGAGGGTATCGATCGTATTAAATGTCTGTACCAGTAGAATAACGATTGATCTATAAAATATAAGATGAATTTCCGATTCATTTGATAGATTCTGATCATTTTATTTGTTAATCACCCTAAATAGTAGGTGCTATTTAGGGTGATTTTGTTTTTTGTTTCTTTTATTTTCTGTATTTACTCATATTTTTCAATGGATTTGTTGTTATTTTGTTGTTTTTTTTAATTTAAAAGACTCTCAAACGGGGTGAATGAGAGTCTTTAATAACCAATTATAAATTATGATTTGAGGAATTGTAAATATATGGATGTAATTTTGAATTTCAAAATGATTTTTATTTGTTTTAATGGTTATTTTTTATTTTTTATCAATTTGTGTCTATGTTTTTATGATTTTTAATGAAAAAAAAGAGGTGTTTTGGTTTTTTTTATATTATTTTATTTCCTTTTTGCTGTCTTTGATGTTTTTTTGCTTACCCATAGTTGTATTTCTATACCGATTTTGATATTTCGATGGAAATTTGACTTGTTTTTCTAAAATAACGGGGAAGGAGAGACGGAAAACAAAAAATCCTCTTTATTGTTAAATAAAGAGGATTTTAAGTACGCCCATCAGGATTCGAACCTGAGACCGTCGGTTTAGAAAACCGATGCTCTATCCAGCTGAGCTATGAGCGCATTTGCCTTTCGGTGATGCAAAAGTACTTAAATCCGTTATACTTCCAAAAAAAAAGTGGTTTTTTTTGAAGTGAGGTAATTAATTCATTGTCTGTCAAGTGGATTGATTGGGACGTTTCTTTGGGGTAGGGTCCTTATCTTAGGCGAATCACCGACAAATGACATTTATCAAACAATATTGTATGTTATAACATTTATATTTGCGTTGAAAATTAAATTAAAATATATGGCACAAATTTGGAATTTGGACAAAGCTCATAGTGAGCTGGAATTTAAAGTAAAACACATGATGATCTCAAATGTAAAAGGTTTATTTGAGAATTTTGATGTAGTAATAGAAGGAGGTGATGAACACTTTGAACATGCAAAAATATCTGCAGCTATTGAGACGGGTTCAATCGCGACAAAGAATGAGCAACGTGATCAGCATCTGAAAAGCGGCGACTTTTTTGATGTGCAGACCTATCCTGAGATTAAGTTTGTCTCAACGAATATTGAAAAAAAATCGGATGATGAATTTGCAGTAACTGGGGATTTGACGATCAAAGGTGTCACCAAGCCGATTACTCTAAAAGTAGAATATGGTGGGATAGCGGTAGATCCATGGGGAAATAGCAAGGTAGGGTATACGTTTTCTGGTAAATTAAACAGAAGTGACTATGGCTTGACTTGGAATGCAGCATTGGAGACCGGTGGTGTAATGGTGAGTGAGGATGTAAAATTGACCGGCGACGTGCAGTTTTCAAAAAGCTAATAATCAGCTTGATTGCGTCTTAAGCCCGATTAGTTGCGATAAAATGTGAAATTTTATTTGTGAGCATAGATAAAATTTGTACTTTTGTCGCGGAGAGCTGGCAGAGTGGTCGAATGCGGCGGTCTTGAAAACCGTTAACTGTCACAGGTTCGGGGGTTCGAATCCCTCGCTCTCCGCGTCCTAATAAGGAAAATGTATCAAAACCCTACAAATTCAAAGATTTGTAGGGTTTTCTGTTTAAAGACCAATCCCGTTTTTTTCAATACTTCCCGTTTTCAGCGAGACCCAAGCGAGACCCTAATATTTGGTCTGCTAGGGTCTCGCTAAAATGAATATTTAGATACAATTCTCACCGCCATAACTGCTGGTCAATACCTGTCTAGGGATCTCGTGTTGGTCCTAGTACTATTTATCCCTTGGTCTGCCACTCTCGCTCAACTTGCAGACGACGAGCTAAAACCAGCGGGCTTTTTGTAACAGACTACGCCCATTGTAAATGCCTAAAAATCAGTCGATGTAAAAGGAGCGGATTTGAAAAAAGAATGTAAAATTAAGTACAGTAGGCTAAACAGCAAGGTCAAAACCAAGGTTATGTGTAGAGATTAAACTTTACAATGAAGCTTCGAATGTCTGATTGGTGATTAGTCATCAAATGGAATCCAAATTTGCTCATTATTTAGTCTGCGCTCGGATAGTCGGAAATACATTTCAATTTATAGCTTTTATGAGTGTCTGACGAGGACTTATGTTCTGGATTCAGCCTTCAGCATCATTAGAGTAAAGATATTACTATGCGCGTATGGTTTCCGAGAATATATTTTGGTTAAGAACTTATTGAATGGAGAAAATTAAGAAGCAGAATATCAGCTTATTATATTTTTGTTGAGCTTCAGGATTAAGCTTTCCGTAGATTGCCAGAGTCATAACACCAAACAACACTATTAAAAAGAAATTGGGAGGGTATTATGAAAAAACTATTTTACATGACGATGCTTCTAGGTGGGATGTTATACCTTAGTCCTGCAGGAGCGCAAGTCCGCGTCAATATCAATATAGGAAGCCAGCCTCTGTGGGGACCTGTCGGTTACGACTATGTTCAATACTACTATATGCCAGAGATGGATGTGTATTATGATGTGGCGCATCGTCGTTACACTTACTATCATGGTAATAGATGGGTGACGCGGTCTAGTTTGCCTAGGCATTATAGACGGTATGATATGTATAGAACGTATAAAGTGGTGGTCAATGATAGGAATCCGTGGCACAGACATTCTCACTACCAAAATCGCTATCGTCGATATGGATCGAACCATGCACAGGTCAATCTGAGAGATGGTAGAGGACGATATGATCGGGGAGATAGGCATCATGATAGAGATCGGGACAGGTATGATAGACACGATCGATATGACCGACATGATAGAAATGATCACTATAAAAAGGATAAAAGTCATAAAAATCGTGGAAAACATAAAAGGGGTGATGACTAAGAGGGGCTAAAATAGTCGATTTGATATATCTTAAGGAGCTTTAAAGCTCCTTTTTTATGGTCTGAAATTTTTTTTCTTAGGAATGGTATAAGACGTATTTAATATGTTACTTTTGCAAAAGTTTAAATAAAGCTCAAAAATATATTCATCATGCGATTTTTAGGAAATGTAGGGTTGGGATTGGCATTGTCAGTGCTGATTTTAGGTGCTCAGTCCTGTGGTAATAATCAAACATCCTCAAAACGTACGTCTGAAGTACGGGACAGCTCGATTAAGGTAGATCGTGGTGTCAAAGATAAAGAACAGGAGCCAGCGCAAAAAGATACGATAACAGCACGGGATACGGTGGTTCAACAGGTCGAGAAACCAGCTCCAAAGCAAACGAAAGAACAGCGGGACTCTATAAATGCAAGATTAGATAGTCTTCCAAAGCATATTTACCTGACTTTTGATGATGGTCCACTGATCGGAAGTTCGGCTATCGACTCCATCGCAACGTCGAAAAATGTGAAAATTAACGTATTCTTGATTGGTAAACATGCCAATATGAGTAAGCGCTTAAAAAAAGATTATCTAAGATACTACAACAATCCATTAGTAGACGCTTACAATCATAGCTACACACATGCAAACAACAAATTCAACGTTTTCTATAGTAACCCTGATCATGCATTTTCGGACTTTGAAAAGAATGAACAGGATCTAGCGCTTAAATACAAAATCGTACGTCTACCTGGGAGAAATATCTGGTACTTCAATGATAGAAGACGAATAGACCTGCAAAGCGGAGCTAGTACTGCTGATCTTCTTTTTGCAAATGGCTATAAAATTATGGGATGGGATGTCGAGTGGAAGATACATGGTCTAACCGGTCAACCCGTGCAATCGGTAAACGAGATTTATCAACGGATGAAAAATAGACTTCGTAAAAAGGATTCGTTCACGGCAAATAATGTGGTGCTATTGATGCATGACGATATGTTTCAAAATCGAAAGGGACAAAAATTACTGTCAGATCTGATCGATAGCCTGCAATCGCATCCAAACTATCACTTTGAGCATATGCGCGATTATCCGGTAAAATATTAACTCTATATTTAACAAAAGAGCCGCTTCTGAAAGCGGCTCTTTTGTTAAATTGGAATTCGTTCTGCTACCTTATCCCTTGCGAAGATATTTAGTGAGGATGACAATAGTCTGTCCCTCGACTTTACCCTCTATTTGGTCTGTGTTATCATGTACCAACTTGATGTTCTTGACCACAGTACCTAACTTGGCACTTAATGTTGAGCCCTTTACATCCAAGGTTTTGGTTAGCACTACCGTATCACCCTCGTGCAATCTAGTACCGTTGGAGTCCTGATGAAACTGAACCTCGGCTTCCATCTCGTGGTCTCCTGTTTTCTTTGCCCATTCAAGGTTGTCGTCATCTAGATAGAGAATATCTAAACTATCTGCAGCCCATCCCTCATTGCGAAGTCTACTTAGCATTCGCCAGGCCATGACCTGGACTGGAGGATGTTCCGACCACATTGTGTCTGATAAAATCTTCCAATGATCGGCATCAATTTGCTCCGTTTTTTCAATTTGGCTTAAGCATATCGCGCATATGAGGATACTGTTATCAAGATTGGGATTAGCAGTTGGTGGGACTTCGTATACATTTAAATTTTCAGATCGATGACAGAGCTCGCATCTGTTACCGGATCTTTCAATAAGTTGTTGTTGTAAGCTCATTTTCTCTTATTTATTGTTTCTGTAAGATGGACGAAAACCTAGATACTAATGCGCCTGAATTGAAGGACAAGAGCAGCTACTCACTGATTTCATCTTTTTGGTGATTGATGATCAATCTGCCAATCAGTAGATTGGATTTCGTATATATTGTGTTTTTGTACGTTGACTATGTAACGATGGCGCTAACGAATAGGGTGATGCGATCTTTCAATAGTTGACACCGCTAAAATTAACCAATTTTTGGCGATTAGCGAATTAAATTGCAAGTAAGAGACTTTAGAGTGTTATAACTGGCAGAGATTTTGTAATATTGATTCAACTTTTAATCGCAAAAATTATGAAATGGCAAGGTGGTCGTCAAAGTGACAATTTCGAGGATAAGAGAGGAATGTCTGGTGGACAGAAGCTTACGTTAGGTGGGGTAGGCGGTATCATCGTCCTGATCATAGGCTTTATGTTAGGGGGAGATCCGGCGCAGCTATTGGAGCAAGTACAGAATGCCAATACAGGGGGGATATCAACCGAACAGGGGGAAATTGAACTCTCACCGGAAGAGATCAAACTAACTGAATTTTCCAGAACAGTGTTAGCGAGTACAGAAGATGTCTGGAGCAAGGTCTTCGCAGATAATGGGATAGCCTATCAAGTGCCTACGCTGACTGTATACCGAGGTGGGGTGGATACACAGGGCTGTGGTATCGGGAAAGCTTCATATGGTCCATTCTATTGTCCTGGGGATCAGAAAGTTTATCTAGACTTGAGTTTCAATGACGAATTGCAGCAAAAATTTGGTGCGAAAGGCGAGTTTGCATTGGCCTATGTCATCGCGCACGAAGTGGGACATCATATCCAGAATCTGGTCGGGACACTTGGGAAAACAAATCGGTTACGAGAGCAGATGAGTGAAAAGGAATATAATAAAATTAGCATTATGACGGAATTGCAGGCTGATTTCTATGCGGGTGTATGGGCTCACCATGTCAATAAACTCTCGGATATCACGATTGACTATAATGACATTTTGGATGGTATGCGGGCAGCGGAGGCTGTCGGAGATGATAAACTACAGGAACAAGCGCAGGGATATGCTGTGCCAGAATCCTTTACGCATGGAACATCTGAACAACGGGCCCAATGGTTTAAAAAGGGATACGAAACGGGAGATATGAAAGCGGGGGATACATTTGCAGACCGAAGCCTGAGATGACCTGCTGGTGATGCCTACTGTACCAGTAAATTACATCCTCGGATATCACTTTGGTCAAATCTACCTAAGATTTCGAAGGAACCATCGGCATATATCCTTCCTAGATCCTGAGTGGCAATAAAAGAACAGGAGTAAATGTTTGCCAGATCGATGACATTGATAGCGCCAGTCTTGGCCTCCGTCAATAGGGTGAGGGGATCATTGGTATCGCGAATCAGTATCTTCAACCAATTAGGGCAATTGAAAAGACCCCGCCCAGACGAATATCCTTGAGACAGTAACTCAGTCATGCCATACTCGGAATGTATACTAGGGACATGAAATGCTTGGCATAATGTAGCGTGTACTTCTTCTCGAATCATTTCTCTACGCTTACCCTTCATCCCGCCTGTCTCCATGATAATAATGGAAGGAAAATCAATTTCATATTGTTCAACAAAGTCTAGCAAAGCGTATGTAACGCCAAATAAAATAGTTTTTGTTTTGGTCGCACTCAACTTCTTCAGGGTGTCGAAAAGATCCTGGTGATTATATAAAAAATAACCGGACTCGGACCGTCGACTTTGTTTAATCAAATCGTCGACCATATAAATGAGCGAAGACCCAGATCGTTCCAAATAGGAAGGAAGTAGAGCAAGTACAGCTATCTCTGATGGCGATCCATAGAACTGCTCAAAGGCATTTCTAAACGAGCATTCGTAGAGTGTGATATCTGCAACTTCATGTTTACTCGTCACCATCCCGGTAGTGCCAGAGCTGGTGAAGACTATTTGAGGCTCTAGATCAGTAGTGATGACACGTTGGGTCTTGAACAGCTCGATCGGGAGGAAAGGGATCTGTGTATAATGATGTACTTGTAGTGGATCTATTTGTAAGTACTGGACATAGTCCTGATATACTTTGCAATTTTTGATTTGATGATGGAAGACCGTTAAGCAGCAGTCGTTAAATTCGATGTCGTCGTGTATATTGAATATAGCCTGAGTATCCATGTGTCTATTTAAATAACAAACTTAGACAAACTTTCTTTTATATGGAATTTTATGACCTTTTCAGGACAAAGAAATTTAAGGCGTGCGGGTTCGTCTAGTCCAGAAAAGTTTTATTGGTGTTTGTTTTCTAGACTACAGTGAGAGCGGGCTATCGAGGTGGTGATCCAGTTTTGTGAATTGTTTACATTTAATTCCTTTTATCGAAAATAGCTTCGTACTTTTAGGGAGAAGTACTCATTAATCTCTCTACTATGGATGACTTTATTGCTGCTCGCTCGCAGATGGCCATGTCCCTAGGCTTTCACATTATTTTTGCTTGTGTAGGTATGGTGATGCCTTTTTTTATGTCTATTGCACATTACATTTACTTAAAAACCGGAAACGAGATCTACAAAGGGCTTACCAAGGCTTGGAGTAGAGGGGTAGCGATTTTGTTTGCCACTGGAGCGGTGTCCGGAACAATGCTTTCATTTGAACTGGGCCTATTGTGGCCAGGATTTATGAAGCATGCGGGTCCCATTTTTGGTATGCCTTTTTCACTAGAGGGTACAGCCTTCTTTATTGAAGCAATTGCACTTGGTTTTTTTCTGTACGGCTGGGAGCGGTTCAATAAATGGTTTCATTGGGGTACAGGACTGGTGGTCGGGATCAGTGGTATAGCCTCGGGTATACTGGTGGTAGCGGCAAATGCTTGGATGAATAGTCCTTCAGGATTTGACTACGTAAATGGTGAATATCTAAATATTGACCCAATAAAAGCAATGTTCAACGAAGCCTGGTTTTCGCAGGCGTTGCACATGACATTGGCGGCATTTGTATCGACAGGATTTGCAGTAGCGGGTGTGCATGCATTGATGATCATTAAGGGTAAAAACGTAACTTTTCATAAAGCGGCATTTAAAATCGCGGCGATATCAGCTTGTATCGCAGCGTTGCTGCAGCCCATAAGTGGGGATATCTCGGCGAAAGATGTCGGGAAACGTCAACCGGCCAAACTTGCCGCGATGGAGGCGCACTTTCATACGGAAGCAAATGCGGCATTTTTGATCGGAGGTATACCGGATGAAGAAACCGGAACGGTTAAATATGGACTGAAAGTACCGGGAGTGCTTAATTTTTTAGTGCATGGCGACCTGACGACTCCCGTGACAGGGCTTCATGATATTCCGAGGGATGAGTGGCCACCGGTGGCTATCACCCATTATGCTTTTCAGATTATGATAGGCATTGGAGTACTGCTGATGGGACTTTCTATCCTCTATTTTATCGCTTTGTTCAAGAAAAAAAGCTGGTTGGATAGCCGCTGGCTAATGCGACTATTCGTAATCGCTATACCGATGGGGTACATTGCACTTGAAGCAGGGTGGGTCGTGACAGAGGTAGGGCGGCAACCCTGGATCATCTACGGGATCATGCGTACTATTGATGCGGTGACACCGATGCCGGGAATTGTTTACTCATTTTACGTATTCACGGGTGTATTTCTTTCACTATCTCTTGCTGTGATTTATTTATTGTACCGTCAGATTACGATGGTTGGGTATCTTTACGACCCAACGGACCCTCATTTCAAACTAAAAAAATAAGGCTATGTTATATGTTGTTATTGCGTATCTATGGGCCGCCATTTGTCTGTACCTCATTCTAGGAGGGGCGGATTTTGGGGCGGGCATTGTAGAGTTGGTGACCAAGCGATCTTCGCGACCCCGTGTCCGCGGAATTATGTACAAAGCGATAGGACCTGTATGGGAGGCAAACCATATGTGGCTGATTATTGCCATTGTCATTTTGTTTGTCGGTTTCCCAGAAATCTATACAACCATGTCTACCTATATGCATCTTCCACTGCTGATGATGCTAATGGGAATCATTGCCCGGGGGACGGCTTTTGCTTTTCGGAACTACGACGCTGTAGATGATGCAATGCAGGGGGTGTATTTTCGGATATTTACGGTGTCCAGTTTGGTGACGCCCTTTTTCTTAGGTATTATAGCGGCAGCGACCGTATCTGGACGTATTGATGTCGAAGCTACTGACTTTTACGCGGCTTATGTAGGAAGCTGGTTCAACTGGTTTGGTGTGGCGGTAGGACTCTTTACGGTGGCGATATGCGGCTACCTAGCGTCTATATTTGCAATTGGGCAGATCGAGCAGCAGGAAGACCAAATCTTGATGATTCGACTGGCCAAGCTGTTTGTATTTGTCGTGATGATCTGTGGTTTGGGGGTATTTGTTGCGGCTTATTATTCTAATATTCCATTGTTGAACTGGGTATTGGGAGATCTATGGGGGCAATTAGCGATTGTATTGGCTTCGATGTCGGTGATATGGCTATTTGTATCCTTCAAAAGAAAGTCGATAACGGTGATGCGTATACTTGCGGGTTTTCAAATCGTGATGATTTTATTTGCAGCCACATATCAGCACTATCCTGATCTTATCCTGTTAAAGAATGGCGCCCACCTATCACTCATTGACCATTCAGGAGCAGAAGCGGCAATAGATTCATTAGCATGGGCGTTGTTGCTGGGGAGCATTTTTATCTTGCCAACTCTTTTCTATCTTATGTATTCGTTTAGTAGAAATAGGGCATCACTTTCGGATGTTTCCTGATATATGGATGTATAGCTCGTCAAAGATGCCTCAAACCCCAACCTCCAAATTGTATCTGTTCACAATTTTAAAATGTATATGTGTGATAATATTCATGTGTATAATTTACACTCCTGCTTTTGGTCAGGGGCGTGCGAAAGTAGTTGATGACCTCGTCCGTGCTAATTATCCAGATAAACATGGGCCAGGGATAGCTGTACTGATTAATAGGGGAGATTCTGTCGGTCAATGTGTCAACAGTGGTCTCGGGAATCTAAAACTTCAGACACCTATATCTTCGGAGTCCCAATTTAGGATGGCGTCCGTTAGTAAACAATTTACCGCCTATGCTATCTTTCAATTGATCGAGCAGAGGAAGCTATCATTTGCTACAACCTTAGGGGATGTTTTCACTGATTTGCCAAAGGCCATCCAAGAAATTAAAGTTGGACAGTTGCTACAACATACATCTGGAATATGGGACTATGAATCCCTAATGCCAGCGAATCAAACAAACCAACTTCTGGACAGCGATGTATTGGATATCATTAAGGGTAAAGAGGAAACCTATTTTACGCCAGGGCATACATTTAGATATAGTAATACTGGGTATTGCTTGCTCTCCCTTATTGTGGAGCATATGACGGGACTGGCTTATCCCGAATATGTCGAGCAATTCTTATTCAAACCGTCGGGGCTGGACGATGCGCGTGTCTTTGAACCCGGGCGAGATATACCAAATCGGGTCGTTGGATATCATCCGGATAGTGGGAAATATATATTTGCGGACCAGAGTCTCACTAGCGCTACCAAGGGTGACGGTGGGGTTTACATATCTACGCAAGAATTTGCAAAATGGATAGATTCGTGTGTCGCAGACCCTGTGAAGAATAGATCCTATCTTGACAGTCTGGTTGCTCAAAAAGTCTTGGTGAAAGATAATGTATACTATAGTATGGGGTGGTTTTTGACGTGGGACGATGCAGGAGGGATCTGTCTTTTTCATTCAGGGGAGAGTACGGGCTTCCATAATATAGTGTACGTGGTCCCGGATAGGAAAGTGAAGTTAATGGTTTTTACCAATAGAGATGACCAACAGATAGGTGCATTTTTTGATGAACTTCTGACTGCTGAGGGAATAACATGGAATAAATCGTTAGTACCATCTGTCTATTTGTTTGAATGGCTAAGCCGTGTCTATGCAAGTGATTGACCAAGCCAATATCAAAGTCCTTCTATTGGTGCAGGAAAGTGCCTAGCATATTACCTTTTGAAAGTATCAAAGGCCATATTTCGTATTGCCATCGTACGACGAATGTAGTATGAGATGTGCTATTTGGATAATGAGTGGGTTTTTAATGGTCGGGATGGCCGGATTTGAACCGACGACCTCCAGCACCCCATGCTGGCGCGATACCGGGCTACGCTACATCCCGAAGAGGAAGTACAAATAAAGGAAAGGTTCTACAGAAAAGCAAATTTATAATGAAAAATGTACCTATATCGCTACAAGTAAATTATTTGGTCCTATTGTACAGGGACTCACGGGGTCAAATGCAAGACAGTATGCATATCCGTCTCCTTTTCACGCAAACCAGGTAAGAGTTGTCAATGAGGAACGCTACGCTGAAAAATGCACTAAAATAGGAAAGTCCCTGTTCATTGAACAAGGACTTTATATAATAACGTAACGGTATAGGAAAAGATTGTTCTATAACATCCCACCATCTACAGGTATGACCTGTCCTGTAATGTAAGCAGAAAGATCAGAAGCTAGGAAAAGACATGCGTTGGCAACGTCTTCTGCTTCTCCAGCACGCTTCAAAGGTATTCCGGCTTCCCATCCAGCAACGACCTTCGGATCTAAAACCTCCGTCATCTCGGTACGTATAAAGCCGGGAGCAATCACGTTTGCGCGAATATTTCTTGATCCTAGCTCTTTTGCCACAGATTTGGAAAATCCAATGATGCCAGCTTTGGAGGCAGCATAGTTCGCCTGGCCAGCATTCCCTTGAACACCCACTACGGAAGACATGTTTATAAAAGAACCTTTTCGATTCTTCATCATCACCTTAGAAGCGGCTTTGGTAACGTTAAAAACGGATTTGAGGTTGACGTTGATGACATCATCCCAGTTTTCCTCTGTCATACGCATGAGGAGACCATCTTTCGTAATTCCTGCATTATTGACAACGATGTCGATCGTGCCAAAATCTTTAACGATATCATTGATAAGTTGTTCTGCTTCTTCAAATTTCGAAGCATCCGAACGGTAACCTTTAACAGTGGTGCCAAATGCCTGTAATTCTTGTTCCAGAGCTTGGCCTTTTTCAACGGAGGAAAGGTATGTAAAAGCTACGTTTGCTCCATTTTCGGCAAATACTTCTGCTATTTTACGTCCAATACCTTTGGATGCTCCCGTAATTAGAGCTATTTTTCCTTCCAATAATTTCATTTATATACTTTTTTAATGGTTGATGATCGTTTTTCCGACGGGTCGGAAGCGGTTTCATTATGTGATTTATTTGTTTTATTGCTGTTGTCTGTGATTTTTAGAAATGATCATTTTATTCATTTCTCCGTATTTAAATCTCGATATTTATAGATCGATCACAAAAGTGTTAAAAATCCTTGTATATTACCAATTTTTGCCTTAAGAAAGTTTACAATAATTCAAGATCGGAGGTGTATATCCTCTTGAATAATTGAAGTTTGTCATGTTTGAAATAGAAAAGGGCCGTTTTTGATAAAAATGTAGATTAATGAAAGAAATTTGACAAAACGATTGGTAATAAATCAAATTGTATAGTAAATTTGCAACAATCACAAAGACATGGGTAAAAGCAAAAAGAATTACGAAGACGTTGACGTCGTATTAATAGGCGCAGGAATTATGAGCGCTACTTTGGGTACATTGATAAATGAATTAAACCCACATGTTAAGATTGAGATGTTCGAGCGATTGGATTTGGTTGCGGCAGAAAGTTCGGATGCTTGGAATAATGCAGGTACAGGTCACTCTGCATTATGTGAACTTAACTATACCCCACAGCGGGCAGATGGTAGCGTGGATATCAAAAAAGCGATTAGTATCGCGGAATCGTTTGAGATTTCCAAGCAGTTCTGGACATATCTGGTCGAAAAGAACATTGTGACCGATCCGGCTAACTTTATCAAAAGTATCCCCCACATGAGTTGTGTATTTGGCGATGAAAATGTCAGTTTTCTAAAAACACGCTTTAACACCATGACAGAAAATACGCTATTCAAAGGCATGGAGTACTCGGAAGACAAAGAAGTTCTTCAGAACTGGGTGCCATTGGTCATGGAAGGTCGAGATGAAAATGAGAAAATTGCTGCTACTAAGATGGATATCGGTACGGACGTCAATTTTGGATCTCTGACCCGAGATCTGATCAATCACTTGGTAACAAAAGATAATTTTAAGTTGCAATTGGAGCATGAAGTCAAAGATATAGAACGGGAGGATGACGGTCAATGGGAGATAGAGGTAAAAGATCTGAAGACCGGGAAGAAGAGAGACTTAAAAGCTAAATTCGTATTTATAGGTGCTGGTGGCCACTCGCTACTGCTGTTGGAAAAATCTGGAATCCCAGAAGCAAAGGGCTATGGTGGTTTTCCTGTTGGTGGACAATGGTTGCGCTGTACTAATCCAGAAGTGATCGCTCGCCATCATGCCAAAGTATATGGTAAGGCCTCTGTAGGAGCACCTCCGATGTCAGTACCTCACTTGGATACCCGCTATATTGATGGTAAGCAAGCCTTACTATTTGGACCTTATGCAGGCTTCTCTACGAAATTTCTGAAGAAAGGATCATTTTTCGATCTACCTGCCTCCATCAAGCTAAGCAATATCCGTCCGATGTTGGCTGCAGGATGGGACAATATGGATCTGACGAAATACTTGATTACAGAGGTTATGAAAAGCCCTAAAGATAAGTTGGAGTCATTAAAGGAGTATATGCCGAATGCTAAGCAAGAGGACTGGGAACTGGAGATTGCTGGTCAGCGTGTACAAGTTATCAAAAAGGATAAAAAGCATGGAGGAGTGCTAGAGTTTGGAACAGAGGTGGTTGCTAGCGCGGACGGATCCCTAGCTGCTCTATTGGGCGCATCTCCTGGGGCGTCTACCTCGGTCAAGATCATGGTTGAACTGCTGAAAAAATGTTTCCCAGAGCGTGCGAAAACAGAAGAATATAGAACAAAATTGAGAGAAATGATCCCTACATGGGGACAGTCTCTAGCGGATGATCCCGCACTTTGTGATGCTACTCGTCGCCGGACGCATTCGGCCTTAAAGTTGGACTACAACAAATAAAAAATACTTATGGGGTGCTTAGATAGCAACGTAAGCGTTGCTGTCGCAAAACAGGCTGAGATTATACCCAATACCACATCTCGTGTTCTCTAATGAGATGTGGTATATACCTGATCCGGATAATGCTGGCGTAGGGATTTTAATTTCGAATATCATTGTTTTAAATAGCCAAATCCATAGGTGTGTATATACTCACTTGATATGGAAATTACAACCTTATGGAGGGATCTATCTAGTCAGATTCTCCAGACTTCTTTTTTACAATGGCTAGGAGTGAGTGCGGGCATCACGCAGGTCATGTTGTCTAAGAACAACAAAGTATCCAATTACTTATTTGGGATAGTGAGCGTTGTCATAACGATGATAGTGTTGTACGAAGCAAAACTTTATGCCGAGATAGCGCTCAATGGATATTATTTGGTCATGAGCTTATATGGTTGGTGGTATTGGACAGCGAATAAGACGGTCTCCCAAAAACCGATTAGTAGTTGTACCCAGCAGGATTGGGTGATTGTGCTCGGTATCGTTGCTGTCGCATTTGCTACATTCTATTACTTCTTGACTCATCTTACAGATTCGGATGTCCCTGTATGGGATGCATGGGTATCTGCTACAGCCTGGGCGGGAATGTGGCTGCTGGCCAAACGTAAAATCGAGAATTGGATATTGTTGAATATATCCAACTTGTTTGCAATACCACTACTATATCATAAAGGGATATTGTTATATGCGATATTGACATCCTACTTATTTATAATTGCTTTCTTGGGGTATTACAACTGGAAGAAGCTGATGAACACAAAACCGAAGATAGAATATGCTGATTAAGAAAGTTGACGAAGAAATCGTTAAAGCGAATATGCGGAATTCCATTGAAAAACAGTGTCTTACTGAGGAACAGTTGACTTTGGCTTATCGCGAAAAATGGTTTAAACTATGGGTGCCCCAGGAGTTGGGTGGAAAGGAACTAACCTTGGTAGATGGGGTAAGGTTTCTGGAGGATCTGGCATATTTGGATGGTAGTCTAGGTTGGACGGTCACACTGTGTGCAGGTGCGAATCTGTTTGTGGGATTTATAGACAGGCAAATAGGACAGGAGTTATTTAGGGATGAACGGGTGTGCTTAGGGGGGAGTGGTATGCCCAATGGACAGGCAATAGCTAAGGAGGGGGGATATGTAGTGAGTGGACAGTGGAAATATGCGACAGGGTCGCCACATCTTACTCATTTCACAGCCAATGTGAATCTGTTTGATTCGAGAGGAGCTGTGATAGATGATGAGGGTAATCCGGCCTACATCACGATTTTTGTTCATAGAGATTCGGTTGCAGTGGTCAAGGACTGGTATACATTCGGACTGGAAAGTACGGCTAGTCATAGTTTTGTATTGGATCATGTATTTGTGCCGGAGAATCAGGTATACAGCCTAAGCCCTGAACGGGTGACACGCGAAGAGGTCCTTTACAAATATCCGTTTATACCTTTTGCAGAGGTCACACTCCTTGCCAATTATATGGGGATGTTCAGCAGATTCTTGGATTTGGTAGAGGATGTAGTCGCTAGGAGGGGTCTTTCAACAAACTGGAAGATTACATATGGGAATTATCTCATGGAGCTTTTGAGGGATATAACTGCCGATTTTCAGGAAATGAGACAAGCTGTACATGCGGATATCATGCTGTCTTGGGACAATCTTCTCGAGAAGCAAGATAATACGGATGTATACTTGCGTATAGCGGAAAATAGTCGGTCTATAGTGTCTTTTCTGGAGAAAAAGGTGGTAATGTTATACCCGTTTTGTGGTATAGCAGCTGCTCAGCGAGATCAAGAGTTGAACATTGTGTTCCGAAATATATTCACAGCTACGCAGCACAGCCTCTTGCTATCTAAGGAGGGTTCACTGGACACGAAGACTATTGATTCAAGAGACTAGGTTCTTCAAGGCGCTGTCTAGGGTCGGGAATAGAAATCGATAGCCTTGTTGCTGTATCCAGCCATTGGATATGCGCGATCCCGTCAGAATCATATCTGCTTGATCGCCTAGTACCCATTTGATGAGTGGGGCGGGGATGGTAGGTAATATAACTTTCTTATTCAAATGTCTGGCAAGTTGAAGGGTGAACTGCCTGTTGGTCGTGTGCTCGGAGGCGACGGCATTAATGGGTCCATTGAGGCCTTGCTCTATTAATGCAAAGCGAAATATCTGCGTGAGATCTGCTATATGTATCCATGGGAAATATTGACGGCCATCACCAAGTATAGGGTTAGCGTAGTATTTGGACAACTTGATTAATAACGGTAAGGAGCCTCCATCTTTAGCAAGGACGATGGATGTCCGAATTTTGACGACCCGGTCAGCGGTATCTGAAGCGGTGAATAAGTCGGCCTTAGCCTCCCAGTCTCTGGTAAGGTTAGCCAAAAAATCCCGACCAGGAGGATCCTGTTCACTAAAGATATGATCAGATGTGACCATACCGTAATAGCCGACAGCAGATCCTGATATAAATGTTTTAATCCGCTTATTAAGAGATTGTAGGGTATCCAATAGGAGCTGAGATGCATCTATTCTACTGCTTCTCAAAAGGTGCTTTTGCTTGCTAGTCCAGCGTTTGTCAAATATGCTTGCCCCTGATAGATGTATGATATGATCGACATCATCGAAAGCTCTTTTATCGATTTCTCCCGTCGCTATATTCCATTTGTATTCGCCTGCTTCCTTTACACTACGGGTGAGGTAACGGAGATTATAATGTGGCTTAAGTAGGATTGATAAATGCCTTGCAACTAATCCATTCGCTCCAGTTATCAAAATCGTTTCTTTCATGTTTTTAACAGTCAAATTGCCTATCGGCTTCGTATGCTTGATGGTATCCACTCGAGGATAGGAAGAGCAAGGTGCGTTGTTCTTCATAGTCCCGAGGAACGGAAAAGATAAAGTCCAGTTTACCATCTCTATCTAAATCTCCAACAAAGGTGATCTTCATAAATGTATCATTAAATTCTTGCTGCTCAAATAAAAGAGCGGTACTGGAGCCATTAATGGTCAAGTAGAGTTCATAATTCCTGATCGCAGCGACATTGTCATCATTAGCTGGTACATTGCCCTTGGCCTCTAGCTGATAAGTCGCACCCTCAAATGTGTAGGAAACAGGCTTACCGGGTAATACTTGGTCCTGCATAACCTTCAATGTACTGACACCACCGGCCTTAAGTTGTGGAAGCTGAATATAAAGTAGGGAAGAGTGATTGGAGACAATCGTCTCGGATTTCATACCAGCACATTCATCAAAGCCCTTTTCGATAGTATAGTCTGGTGCTGCCAACTGAAAGAGGCCTTCTACATTTCTTAAATCTAGCCACCCTTCCTTAAATTCAAGTCTCGTGGTATCTTCGTCACCTAGGCGGTAGGATCCCAGGATAAATGTTTTTCCCTCTATCGGGGATTTGCTATGTTCAATTTTTATCAGATCGGCTGATCTTGCAGATGTATCCTGGGGAGAATCTGTTACGTGGTGCTGTTGCAAGGAATCTCTGCCAGCACCAGCGTTACTATTAGTCTGTTGACAGCTATATAAAAAGGATATGATGGCGATGATAACTAAGTATCTATACATAAAAAGCTATTATTAGTCATTAAAGATAACAAATAATAGCTTTTAGTGTTTTTTTAAGCGATACTATTAAACGCTCGGGCAAGAACCTCATATGATTTTAACCGCTTCTGGTCATCATATATATAGGAAGTTGTCATTATTTCGTCTAAATTGTAAGCCTTGGCAAATGCACTGAGTTCATGGCTTAAGGTTGCTTCATCACCTACAAATGTACATGATACCATGCTCTGTACAGCTTGTTCAATTTCTGTAATACCAGCGTATATAGGTCTTTCTGTAGGTGGAGAAAGTGGACGTCTCGTATTGGTGACGATACCAGAAAACATATTGTACAAGCTAGAGGATAAGTATTGCGCCTCTTCGGTTGTCTCAGCGCCCACAACGTTGACACAGGCGAGTGAGTACGGCTGTTGCAATTGATGCGAAGGCTTGAAGTTGGTCTGGTAGATCTCTAATGCGTTGCGAAGCATCGCTGGTGCGAAATGGGAAGCAAAAGCGTATGGAAGACCAAGTTCCGCTGCTAGGTATGCACTGTCTGTACTGGAACCGAGTATCCAGATGGGGACCTCTTTTCCTTCTGCAGGAAAAGCTCGAACCTTGGCTGTGTGATTGTCTACACTAAAATACTGCTGCAGCGCTTTGACATCGTCGGCGAAGTAAAATTGTGTATTGATATTGTTGCGGCGTAAGGCCATCGCTGTCGACTGATCGGTGCCTGGGGCACGGCCTAATCCGAGATCTATGCGCCCAGGATAGAGGGTCTCTAAGGTCCCAAATTGTTCGGCTACGACAAGAGGAGCATGATTGGGCAACATGATGCCTCCTGATCCCACGCGAAGTGTAGTGGTATGCTCTGCAATATGACTGATCAATACAACAGTAGCAGTGCACGCAATATACTCCATATTGTGATGTTCGGCTAGCCACATCCTTTCATACCCTAACTTTTCAATGTGCTGAGCAGCTGTAAGTACCCGCTGTATAGCTTCTCTAGGATTTCCACCTTTTTTTACCGGTGCAAGCTCCAAAGCAGATAGTTTGATTTTGTTCATCTTATTATATAATAATGAGTGTTTGTGCTAATTAAATTATTGAGCTTGTTTCCATCCATAGCTGGAAGCTATGTGCTGGATATGATGATAAGAATATCACCACATCGAGTGCTCAAAAGTTAAATATACAGCTCCGGATAGAGAGATTTGTAATGGAAATGTAGGATTAGTATATCCGGGATGCAGATATTACAATATTATTATTGTTGAGATCTTGTGTGAAGAAAAGAAAGTTATCTCCGCCGTCTTTGATCTTGAATTTCTTACGGATAGTGTCCGGTTTTTCTCCGAAATTCTTGACGATAATATTGGCTTGAGCGGGATGGGTGGACTTTTTGAAATCTGTATACCGCTGATATCCCAATATTTTAAAAACTCTTCCAGGGAAAGAAGAATGCAGTTCGGTGGAAGTATAAAGATGGGTGTGCTGATGAAGCTTGCTCAAGGAGTAGCGAGCACCGATGCTTTTAAACGCGCCTGCCTTAGTGATACACACATCGGGATCATAAAGGTAGGACAGGGGGGCGCTGTATGTATTGGGTGTATTTCTCTCCTCTTCATACGAAAAGGTGAAGCGCTGTTCAAGACCTTGAAATAATCTCACGCAGTGAATATTGCCCCCTTCGGTGTAACCACGCTCCTGTACAAAGAGAAGCTCTTTACAGTCATTGTCCACACTGATCACATACACTGCCTTTACAAAATCTAATGAGGAAAGCGCGCTACTGATATCAAGCAATGGTGCGATCTTACTGATGACAATCCTCGATTTTTCAAAGAATAGGGGTTGAAGGGCAACAATATTCGGCTCGCAATCTGCTAAGAGAAATACTTTTTTATTGTTTACCCGGCGAGAAGGATCAATATAAATGACATCGATAGCCCCATTCTCAAGTCCTGAGAGGTGGTTGATACCATCTGTGGCCAAGCATACAATATTGGAAGTCTGTAGTACCTCAAAGTTGTGCTTGACAATGATCGAGAGTGCTGTATTGAGCTCACAATGGATCACTTGATTTGCTTTAAGGGCGAAAAAATAATCATCAACCCCAAATCCACCCGTGAGATCAATGACACGTGCTCCAGGAGAAATGAGCTTACTTTTGAAAGATGCTGTCCTTTCGGACGAACATTGCTCGAGATTGATCTTGTCCGGATAATAGATATTGGCTGTATTGTACCAGGTTGGTAGTTTGTGCACAGCGCGTTGCTTTCCGTCGATCTGATTGGCTATTTCGGAACTTGTGACGCCTTCTATCGAACTTCTTTTCAGGGCAATAGTGCTTGGCGGGACATGGATATTGTCCTGGATGAATTGTTGAACTTCTTTATCTAATATATTTTTATTCAATTACTTATTTTTAACAAGCATCTGGCAAGTGTAGCTATCTTTCAGTTCTTTGATGATCTCTTTATTCACCAAGACCCGATCGATGGTCTCTTGGTTATAATAGCGAATGGTGATAAGCTCTAGTCCCGATTCTACAGTTACTTTATAACGTTTCTCCAACTCTTCCAATACCGCTGTGACATTGTCACCAGTCTGATCGACAGCAACTGAAAATTGAATCGCACTGTTGTGCATCATATTGATCTTGACGCGGTGTTGATGAAAGAGGTTGAAAATATGACTCAAGTTATCTTCCACAATAAATGAAAAATCTCGCGGCAATATATTGATAAATACCTGATTAACCTTGAAAATGAAGGAAGGTACCGGCAGTGTCTGATTGGTACTTTTGATCTGCGTCCCCGCCTCATCAGGATTTAGAAAAGACCGCACATGTAAGGTAATCTTTTTATTCTGTAAGGGCTTGATGGTCTTGGGATGAATAACGGTAGCACCGTAATAAGTTAACTCAATCGCATCGGTATATGAGAGTTCGGGGATCAACTGTGTCTTTTCAAACCATTTGGGGTCGGCATTCAATACGCCTGGTACATCTTTCCATATGGTTACCGACTCTGCATTGAGACAGGAGGCAAATATGGCTGCAGAGTAGTCTGATCCTTCTCTCCCTAATGTAGTGGTAAAGTTTTCAGACGTAGAGCCAATAAATCCTTGCGTAATCAAGATATGTTCGTCGAGTAGGATTGGTAAGTCTTCCCGGATCTTCTCTTCGGTCTTGGTCCAATCCACTTTGCCTTCGCGGTAGGTATTGTCCGTAAATATAAAATCCCGCGCATCTATCCAACGTGATGCTACGCCTACAGAAGCGACATAGGCTGCAATGATTTTGGAAGAAAGTAATTCCCCCAAAGAGACAATCTGATCGTACAGATAATCATAGGCATCTTGGGGCTCTTCTTCCAAAATCCATTCAATCTCCACGAATGAGTTGGCGATATCATCAAAAATTGGATTGGATTTGTCGTCGAAAAGTTGTTCTAATATGGTGAAATGGCTCTGTTTAACTTCGTTAAGTAGACGAAAGCTATCACCAGATTGCTTAAAAAAGGTATTGGTTAATGTTTCTAAAAAATTAGTCGTTTTGCCAATTGCTGATACGACGACTAGCAGTGGTTCGCCTTGATATTTGGCAATAATGGAGGCTACATTCTTAATACTATCTGCATCTCTTACCGAAGCTCCCCCGAATTTGAATACTTGCATTTATGTTAACTATGTTTTGGGTTGATTTCCAATTATACTCTGAACATACGTCTTACCGGAATCAGTAAGTAAATGTTCGATAGCTTGATAGGGGATCCGCAGCGTTGTAGTTCCTTCAGCATAAGATTTAATCTCATAAGGATTGTAATAGAAGAGTAAGTTCTCCCGTTCCAATCCAAAGTTTTCAGCCAGCGAATATTGTCCATTTTCAAAAAAATATTTTCCTTCCAATTGCTCTTGATCACCTAGTCGTTCTGTCTTTCGGAAAAATTTTTCTGCAATTTTAAGAAATTCTTTTCGCTTTTCTTTACTGACAAGGTCGTCAAGTGCTATTTTTTTGTCGTTTTTTAAATCGAAATTGGCGATAAGCTTGACATGGTTGCCGTGGGCCCCGCCGCTGAAATCATCAATATCCGTAGCAATGCTTAGAATATCGGAGCGGTTAATAAGCACATTGGCGCGGACCTCTCTAAACCAAGCGGTATGGTAACTGGGGTCGGCAGAGTCCTCGACAAACTCATTAAAGCCGGATAGAAAGCTTTCTGCTGCCTGCTGCACACTATCTTCTCCATCAATCAGGATCGAGGACCGAAGCAGCTGATTGATCTTCTCATTCTCAAAGTCCGGATACGAGGCAAAGAAATAGGTTGTATCCATTCCTTGCTCACCTTTGAGAAAATAAGGGCTATTCTGAAAAAAATCAACAACCTTGTATGTCAGTGTATCTTGACTTATCTGATGCTTAGACTCTTCTTTATTACTTTTAGGTTGACAACTGAAAGCTGCAATTGTCAGCCATACTCCTAATACTGCTATGTATTTAAATTTTCCTACCACCATAATCTTGTTCACTAATGATTGATCGATACATTGATCCATTCATCATCAAATGTGGCACCATATTTTTTGTAAAATTCAATAGCAGGCGTATTCCAATCTAATACCTGCCACATCATTCCCGAATAGCCTTGCTCCCGACTGTAACGTATAGTTTCTTCTAACAATTGTTTTCCTATACCGGTACCGCGCATTTTTTCGGTCACGATAAGATCTTCTAAATACAGTCGCCGCCCTTTCCATGTCGAATAGCGGATGTAATATAACGAAATTCCAACAATTAAATGATCTATTTCTGCAACAAATGCACCCCATACGGGCGAAGGACCAAATCCAGCAAGCTCAAACTCTTCTATGCTGACAGTCACCTCCTGCGGTGCCTTTTCAAACACGGCCAATTCCCTGACCAGATCCATCATTTGGACGCAGTCGGACTTCTCTGCTTTACGGATGATAACTGCGTTCATTAATTTTGATCGGCTTTAAAATGTTTGATCACACGTTTCCCAAAGACGGTGCTACCGAGACGGATCATGGTGCTTCCATTCTCAATGGCCAGTTTGTAGTCTGAGGACATGCCCATTGATAGGGTATCGAATGTATCTACTTTTCGGAAAAAACTGGCCTTAATCCCATCAAACAGCATTTTCAATTCGTAAAATTCTTCTTTTACTTCCTTTTCATTCTCGGTATTGGTTGCGATACCCATCAATCCTCTGATGCGAATGTTTTTTAAAGCCAGAAACTCCTCATCTCTAAGTAATTCCACCAATTCGATGTGGTCCAAGCCGAATTTTGTGGTCTCTTCTGCAATATAAATCTGTAGAAGACAATCTATTATCCGGTTATGTTTAAGAGCATGTTTATCTATTTCTTTTAATAGTTTTATCGAATCAGCAGATTGGATCATCGAGACAAAAGGAGCGATGTATTTTACTTTGTTAGTCTGAAGATGTCCAACTAGGTGCCATTCGATGTCCTTAGGCAGTTGTTCATATTTATCGGCCAATTCTTGGACCATGTTTTCCCCAAATACACGTTGGCCAGCTGCATAGGCTTCCAAAATGTCTTCGACAGGTTTGGTCTTGGATATAGCGACCAAAGTCACACCTAAAGGTTGGACCTCCTGATTTATTTTTTCAATGTTAACTGCAATACTCATAACGTACAAAACTAGGATATAAAATTTCGAAAAGCCACATATTCGGAGCCTTTTTGTAAATTTGTACAAATTTACGAAATGCAACGTTTAATACTCGGTATATATTTAGTGTTTTTTCTGTTTTCTTCGTGTGGTGATGGAAGCCCCAAAGGTGTCTTGTCGAAGTCTAAAATGACTGATATTCTGGTCGAGGTACACATAATTGATGGCTACCTTAATACGCTGAATATAGATAGTTCTCGCAAGGTATTGGATGGATACTACCAACAGGCTTTCAAGAAATTTGATACGGATTCGGCAACTTTCAATCGGAGTATGAAAGCCTATGCAGAAGACCCCTTACTGATGACAGATGTATACACGAAAGTCAATGATCGGTTACTTAAGATGGAAAAGGACTACAATCAGATCGACTCCATACGTAATGTCACTGTACAAGATAGTCTCAATCGCGTTAGTCGGTTGATGATCCAAGCCCAAAAGGCGAGGGATCTAATCCTGAATGTCCAACTAGACAGTACCAAAGCGGACCATAAGCTCTCTATGACCTATTTCCTCAATGAGGCGGGCCTCGGAGTTTTGTCTGAACGTAGCGTCTATACACCGCCTGCTGTGGTGACACCAGCGCCAGTAACACCTCCAGCAGTGACATTACCTGCCGAAAAAGTGGACGCTCAGCCAGTTGAGGCTCTTCGTCAACAGGAGATCAAGCCGGATACCACACGAGCACAAGTAATACCTATAGATGATAAGCGATTCAAGCCGGTCCGTCGTTGATAAAATCGCTTAAGGTACTTAAACTGTTGATTAAATGATCAATATTTGACATGATTTATCCAAAAAATGCAAGTGACAAGCTCGGCTTTGCTGAGATTAAATTACATATTAAAGCGAAATGCTTAAGTGAGCCTGGACGTGAAATGGTGGACAAGATCCAACCACAGGTCAAGCAGGATCAGATAGACCGTTTCTTACGTCAGACAAATGAGTTCAAAGATATCCTGGAAAATGATGCACCACTACCCGTGGACCATCTGTATCCAATCAAACCATTAGCGGAAAAAGCAAGGGTGGAGGGTGCCTTTTTGGCCGAAGAAGAGTTTTATCGGGTACTACTTTCTTTACGGACTGTCTACGCTGTGATCCGTTATTTCAACGAGCGAGAGGGACTGTACCCTAATCTGGAATTGCTATTTGAACACCTGCCGATCGAAAATAAGATCATCAGGGATATCGAGGTTGTGATTGATGATCGGGGAAAGATGAAGAATAATGCCTCTCGGCTATTGCTCGAGCTGAGTCAACAGATTTTAAAAGCTGAGCAAGAGGCCCACAAACGTATAGATACTATTTTTAAGCAGGCTCAAAACAGCGGATGGACAGCGGATGGTAATCTGACGATAAGGGATGGACGTCTTGTGATTCCTATTTTAGCCGAAAATAAACGAAAACTTAAAGGACTTATTCATGACGAGTCTGCGACAGGGCAAACCGCTTATATAGAGCCAGAAGAAGTCTTTCATCTCAATAATAAGATCAGGGATCTGGAGTTCGAAAGAAGACGTGAAATTGTTCGAATACTGGTGGAATTGACGTCTATGCTACGCCCTCATATCCCATTGTTATTATCTTATCATAGCCTATTAAGTAAATTGGACTTTGTGAGGGCAAAGGCTCTGTTTGCAATTGATATAGAGGCTGAGATGCCCGAATTGTCCAAAGAAGCCGAAATCGCTTTGCATAATGCAAGACATCCACTATTATTCTTACACGCTAAGAAGGAACAGCAGACAGTAGTACCATTAAATATTAATATCAATGCAAATGAACGGGTAATAGTGGTATCTGGACCTAATGCAGGAGGAAAGTCAGTTTGTATGAAAACGGTCGGTCTTCTGCAGCTGATGGCGCAATCCGGATTGCTGATCCCTGCTGAACCGACATCGAAAGTTGGCGTGTTTAAACAGATCTTTGCAGATATAGGAGATGATCAATCGATCGAAAGTGATCTTAGTACCTATAGTGCACATCTTTCTAAGATGAAGTATTTTACGGAGTTCGCCAATGCCCGGACACTGATCCTGATCGATGAGTTTGGAACAGGAACGGATCCATTATTTGGTGGACCTATGGCCGAAGCTGTGTTGGAAACCCTCAATAAGAAGGATGTTAGAGGTGTAGTCACGACACATTATTCTAATCTTAAGGTATTCGCAAGCCATACAGCAGGGCTGGAAAATGCATCTATGCTTTTTGACAATCAAGCAATGAAACCCCTGTATATCCTTCAGGTAGGGAAGCCTGGTAGTTCATATGCTTTTGAAATCGCACATAAAATCGGGCTTCGTAAAGACATTCTCGAATTGGCTAAGCAGAAAATAGGCACACAGCAAAAGAAAGTGGATACACTATTGGTCGATCTGGAAAGGGACAAGAAGGAAGTGTCGGATACGAAGATAGCAATCAGCAGGCGGGAGCGGGAGCTGATCGCGATCAAAGCTGAATATGAAGGTCTACAGAGTTACCTGGATGAGAACAAGAAGCAGATCTTGAGAAAAGCCAAAGATGAAGCCCAACAGATCTTAAAAGATGCTAATAAGTTGGTCGAAAATACTATTGCAGATATTAAGTCGGTAAAGGCTGATAAGGAAAAGACAAAAGAAATAAGAGGCAAATTGACTCGTGCAGCAGATGCTCACCGGGTGAAGCCGGTCAAGCAATCGGCAGCTGCCGCAGAGGTAACACAGGAGGATCATGTCATTGAGGTGGGGGATTGGGTGCGTATTACAGACTCTGGTAATGAAGCAGAAGTGATGGAAGTGGCTAAGAATAATAATCTGATATTAGCACTGGGAGATCTTAGGACGGTGGTGAAGCGGACAAAGGTTGTTAAGTTAAGGAGTAAGGAAAAGTCAAAAGCGATTAAGAAAAGTACGGGGCACACACCTTCAGGAGCAGATTTCAGTCCTGAGGTAGATGTACGAGGTATGCGTACAGAAGATGCCCTTCAGAAGCTAGAGGCTGTGCTGGATAGGGCTGTGATGATTGGCTACCCAAATCTTAAGATCGTACATGGTAAAGGTGACGGTATTTTGCGTAAATTCATACGGGAATACCTACGTAAGTATAGTCACGTATCCAGATTTGAGGACGAACATGCGGATAGAGGAGGTGATGGAATCACTTACGCTTACATTGATTAATAACGATTAATAAAGCTAAATTATGTTTCTTGATTTTTTTGATGATGAGCGTGTTCAAGCTGTATTTGTTTCCATTCTCTGTGGGTGTGTAATTGGCTTTGAGCGGGAATACCGTAATAAATCTGCCGGATTTAGAACTGTCGTATTGATCTGCTTTGGCTCTACTGTCTTTACAATGGTATCCATGTTGGGCGAAAATTCGGATGATCGTATTGCCGCCAACATCGTGACCGGTATAGGTTTTCTAGGGGCAGGTGTCATTTTTAAGGGTAAAGTGTCGGTATTAGGCCTGACGACAGCTGCAGTGATATGGTCGATGGCAGCCATAGGGATGGTGATCGGTACAGGCGAATTTGTACTAGCCTTTTTCTTGACAGCTTGCATGTTTGTCATCCTTGCTTTTTTTCATAAAATTGAGCGAGTGCTATCGAGTTTCTTTTTTACCAAGACGATCTACATTACTTTTCAGGATATTGGCCTATATCACCTTCAGGATTTTGAAGAGCTGCTATTGGAACGGAAAGTGAAAGTGGCGAGAAAGGGACTGGAAAAGCGTGGAAATCATTTAATGGTGGTGTATGACATCTCCGGGAGACGTAGCCATATACAGGCTGTCAACGAAAAAATTGTTAGTTTAGATTACGTATACGAATTTACATATAGCTAAAAACCGATTGGTATGGAGGATAATGTCATATTTTCGAAAATTTATTGGTTCCTTTTAGTTTTGTTTTGTAGCAGTTTTGGCACTGTAACAGGACAAGAGGTGCCGGCTAGCACAGTGGATATCCGGATACTTGAATCCATCGCAGCGGAACGAACGCCATATCAAACGACGACATTTAGAATTCTCTCCGATACACATAACTATATGCAGATTGCTATCCCTGCGGGACTGTTTGTGGCAGGTGCTATCAATGGGGATAAGCAAATGCGCCAAAATGCGGGGTACATATTTAGTAGCACAGCGGTCACAGCATTAGTCAACATAGGGCTTAAACAGATTTTTAAAAGAGCCCGTCCATTTAAGAAATATCCCGAATTTATTGCTTTAGCTGCTCCAAGTTCGTACTCATTTCCGTCGGGACATACCTCTGCTGCATTCAGCACAGCTACAGCATTATCACACGCTTATCCGAAATGGTATGTCATTGCACCGGCCATGCTTTGGGCGGGGGGAGTGGGCTACTCTAGAATGTATCTTGGGGTACACTACCCGACAGACGTAGCGGCTGGCGCCGTATTGGGAGCAGGAACAGCTCTGGGGATGGGTTTTATGAAAAAATAAAGAACAAGTTGTTCGAATTGCAGCATTCTCTTAACGAAGTGATGCCGAGCACATTCCGATGATCTTGCTAAGTTCTAGTTCTTCAACTGCAGCTGAGCCACGTTGCCTTTGCTTCCGGTTAGATAAATAGACTTCCCGTTCTTCGCTTTTTGGATGACATTGAAGCTGCCCGTATCTATATTGATCCAATTCTTCCCACCATCTCTAGAAATATCGGTGCCCGAAGTTCCTGTGGCAAGCAGTAGATCGGCGGTTAGGTAGACAACACTGGACCGGAATCCATGTACTGGTGTCTTTGGACGCTCCCAGGTGTTCCCACCATCGCTTGTCAACAAGATATTGTTACTATACTCTCTGTCCTTTAGATAATCGCCTCCTACTACAATGCCCATCTTTTCATTCCAAAAATCTACGGAAAACACACCCGTAGACGATCTTCCCTGCAGAATAGGGCATGCCGATTTTGTCCAATTCTTACCATAGTCAGCGGATGAGTATATATTGGATTCCCTTCCACCCGTTGCAATCCATACTTTCCCATTCTTAATGGTCTTGATCGTGGTCCCACTAGCTGCAAAGCTAGCTTCACCCTCCGTCATGATATGCGTTAGATTTGCTGATATATCTTTCCATGTCAATCCGCCATCGTGGGTAGTAAGTATTTGGAGCGCATTGCGGATCGGATCCCCAAATATAATGCCCTTTTGACTATCCCAGAATGATAGTCCATCGAGGAAAATATCTGGATCATTATTGGTGTACACGACTGACCAGCTCTTGCCGGCATCAAGCGTATGGAGTATAATCGCTGGAGAACCTACACTCATGATGATAGCACGCTCTTTGTCAAAAGCTTCTATGTCGCGAAAATCGTACTTCTCATATCCTGCCGGACTGATCCATGACCATGTCTTTCCAGCGTCGTCGGATCTGCCTACAGTACCGTTACTACCACTTACCCATATGACATCGTCTGATACAACGGAGAGTCCTCTGAAACTACTGTTGATCCCTTCCACTAGAGGTCTGATGGTCTGTGCAGAAATGATCTGAGGTACAATGAACAGGATCCAGAGAATTTTTTTTATCGACATCGTATATATATCAGCTTTAATTGATGGTACAATCTATTTATCCAGTTGGGCGTATCATTATTTTATCGGAGTTCCTGCATAAGGCTGTCAAACTCTCCTCTAAGCTGGGCTAGCTGCTCTTCGAGTGTAGCGACCCTACTCTCCAATTCCTGTACTTTGCTACCGCTGCCGCCTTCGTGTGAGGTGGGCAGGTCATAGTCTTCTTCGTTGACTTCTCCAAGCAAGTGTACATATCGCATTTCTTTCTGCCCTGGACGTTTGTCCAATTGTTTAGTATAAATGATATCACCTTCACTGAGTCTATTTAAGTGTTCCTGCACATCTTCCAGACCTTCGAATTCGTGGAGACGTCCGGAGTTACTATTGATTTCGCCGGGAGTCATTGGACCTCTGAGGATAAGCAGGCATAGTATAGCTAGATCAGATGGGATAAGCGGAAATTGGATCGCAAGATTGTGCTTGTATTTAGTCACCCGACTTCCTCCGCCGATGACAGTCGATACAAGGCCTCTTTTTTTTAGCGAATCTAAGGCCGCAGTGACAGTAGACTCGCTGTAATTGACAACTGGCTTCCGAGATGTCTTTTGATTACAGGCTGTCTGTAATCCGTTGAGGGTCATAGGATAATACTCTGGAGTCGTTTTGGATTTTTCTAATAGTGAACCCAAGACTCTCAGTTCTTCTGCAGATAATAGGGGTAATGATTTATGCTCCATAGAAATAAGTCAAAATCTGATAATTGTTCAATTGTAAACTTAGATAAAATGCTTTGAATACCCAATATAAAAAGTAAAAGGCGTAATTTTTCTATTGGAGTAAGAAGTACGACTCATTGATAGTTGCCTTGAGCATCCTCGTCTTTACCGGATATTTTGATAGTTAAGAGAGGTTCGATATATTTCGAAATAATGAGATTTAACACCTGTGATGCGCATATCGTGCCATTACATTTTTGTATCTTCGTGATCAGATAATAAATAGAATCATTTGCTGAAAATAGCTTTCCATAACGCATATATACACCCTGTTAAAGACGGGCATCGTTTTCCAATGAACAAGTACGAACTGATTCCGTTGCAATTACTTCATCAGGGGTTGGTCTCGGAAGCTAATTTTTTTGAACCTCAACTCGTCAGTCGGGAAATTGTCTGTCTTGCACACGATGCGCAGTATGTCAGTCATTTATGGGGTCTGACACTGAGCGCAAAGATGATTCGACGCATTGGATTCCCATTGTCCGAAAGCCTGATCAACCGAGAGCGATACATACTTGATGGGACGATACAAGCAGCCGTGTTTGCCCGGCAATATGGTGTAGCCTTTAACATAGCAGGCGGGACCCATCATGCGGGTTACGATTATGGAGAGGGCTTTTGCCTGCTGAATGATCAGGCGGTGGCTGCAGTTTACCTGCTGGAAAGAGAATTGGCCAGCAAAGTGTTGATTATCGACCTCGATGTACATCAAGGGAACGGTACGGCCCATATCTTTCGAGATAATATGGATGTGTTTACATTTTCCATGCATGGGGAGAAGAATTTTCCTTTTGTAAAAGAACGGTCCGATTGGGATATCCCATTAAGTGATGGCTTGACAGATTCGGAGTACCTTGCTATACTACAGGATGCCTTACCGCAACTGTTTGATAGAGTGCAGCCCGACTTTGTTTTTTATCAGGCTGGGGTGGATATATTGGAGACCGATAAACTGGGTAAATTGAATGTGAGTGCTAGCGCCTGCAAACAGCGAGATGCCATGGTACTCCGTGCGTGCTATGATCGGCAGGTTCCATTACAGATCAGCATGGGTGGGGGATACTCGGCACAGATAAAGGATATTGTGAATGCACATGTGGAGACCTATAGAGAGGCTATAAATATTTATCACTTTTAATTACGACAATCATACATTATATATTATGTTTTTTCACCAAGACGCTACTTTTGAAAATCTATCGATCCATCGTGTAGGAAATAAATCCCAGGATGAATTTTATATCCTGTCAGATGAGCCTATCAATCTGGGAGAAGATGAGGTGATGCCTCCTCTTTTGAAGCAGTACTTTTTATCACCATTTTCAAAGCTAAATGAAGTCTACCGATTTTACCATCCCAATGAGGACTTGGAATTGAATGAAGTGTACCATTTTACCAAGCAGTTCTTTGATCAAAAGCTTTCCTTCCACGAGCTCTCCCAGCAATTGAGCAAGCATCTGTATGAAGTATCTGGACATCCTAAGATTAAAGCTGGGGAGGTGTATGTTGTCCATCTGAAGGATGTACAAATGGAAGGAGAAGATCATCAGGCAATCGGTATATTCAAGTCTGAGAATAAGGAAACGTATCTAAAAGTGTACCCCGAGCAGGGAGCTTTCAAGCTTGACTACGAGCAGGAGGCGATCAATATCAATAAATTAGATAAAGGTGTACTCATCATTGATACGGAAGGGGAAGAAGGATATAAAGTATTGGTGGTAGATCAGACGAATAAGACGCAAGAAGCAGTATACTGGAAAGACGAGTTTCTGCAGTTGCGCATCCGCAATGACAGTTTCAACCAGACAGGCAACTATCTGAAGGTTTATAAAAACTTTGTAAACGAAAAACTTGATGAAGCTTTTGAAATGGAAAAGGCAGATAAAATCGATTTGCTTAACCGATCGATGAATTACTTCAAGGAGAAAGAAACGTTTGTACAAGAAGAATTCGAAGAAGAGGTTCTTAGTAATCCACAGGCTATTTCTTTATTCCAAGATTATAGAGGTGCATTAGAGGATGAGTTTGAAACACCTTTTCAGAGCAATTTTGATATTGCCAACAAAGCAGTCAAAAAGATGGAAGCCTCGTACAAGACGGTGCTTAAATTGGATAAGAACTTTCATATCTATATTCATGGCAAACGGGAATACCTCGAGAAAGGATTTGACGATGAAAAAGGTATGAATTATTATAAAGTCTATTTCGAAAACGAGAGCTAATGAAAATGCAATTGCGCACATCTTGGATTCTATTTATTTCGTTGCTTTTTGTGATTGCGATTCTTTCCGCTATTAAAGGAAGTCCAGAACAGGTAGAATCCGGATTTTCGCAATCCTTGTATCCTCTGATCAATGGCTTTCAGAAGCTGATATTCGGATACATCCCATTCAGCGTTGGAGACTTGCTATACGGATGTATCATCGGTACACTGCTATGGTGTATAGCTATGCTGATCAGATCTTTGTGGCGTAAGCAAAGACAGCAGGCCATTCAATATGGATTTCATTTTTTGAATATGGTATTGGGACTCTATGTTTTCTTTTATATCAGTTGGGGTTTAAACTATTATCGACAACCTCTTGCGGTGAATGCCAATATTGAACTAAATAATCCTAGACTCGCTGATTATCTGGTGGTAATGGAGCGTATGCTAGATAGTGTCAATACCTTAAGAGCACAAGTAAGGCCGGATCAATGGCAGGATAAAGAACAGGTCATTGCTTCTGATATGACACGATTGGTGCGAGAAGATACGACATTTAGTGCCTTCTTGTCCCGATCAAATGTCAGAGCTAAGTTGCCGTTGAACAGTACATTGGTGTCTTATGTCGGGGTATCGGGTTACTTCAACCCATTTAGTCATGAGGCGCATGTCAATGGAATTATGCCTGTGGTGTCCAAACCATTTACCTGTGTTCATGAATTGGCACATCAGCAGGGGATAGGTTTTGAGGATGAGGCCAATTTTATAGCATTTGTGCGGCTGAAAGATAATCCAGAACCGTTTTATCGATATTCTGCCTATCTACAGACGATGACCTATATGCTGACCGAATTGTATCGTATAGACAAGGGGCTCTACAATACATATAGAGCTCGGATATCACCTTCAGTATTGGCAGACTTAAAAGAAGAACGTCTATTCTGGACGAAGTATATAGGGTGGATGAATCGACTTACCTCTCTTTTCTATAATGAATATCTACAGCATAACAATCAAGCTGAAGGTATGGAACGCTATAACCGTATGGTAAGACTTGTACTTGCCTATGAGTTGAAAATAGACAAGTGTAAGTCTCTATAGTAACGACTAGATACAAAACCACCATCGGCTAGCATACCCCTTTGTTTCAATTTATTAAAAACGACTAAGCTGGCTCAGAAGTCTTTAACACATTGCGGTACGGATAGGAATGAAAGATATGTCTTCTAGCAAATCGTCCAGGAGAGTCAGCATTGATGAGTTTGATATAGTCATTTTTAGGGACACCAAAATACTCATATTTGCTTCCATCGAGGAAGGTAATCACCAATACCTGTGACTTCCAATCGAAATCTTGGATAGCTGAATTTGCAATAGTCTCTTTGTATATCGGTAATTGTTGTTCGATCATTTCCGGACAGATACTTACCAAAAAATGGTAGGCTTCAATCATTTCTGTACTTTTGATTTCCGCAGCTAACCTTCCTTCTTCATCATTCACAAATTTATCCGGATGACACTCTTTCATGATCGTGCGGTAGGTCGATTTTAGTGTTTTAAGATCGACGGATTTATCTACATTCAAAAGTTTTCGGTAGTCTGCAATTTTTTTCATGGCCGCAAAGGTATGCATTATAAAATATAATTCACTATCTCTGATTTTATTAGATGATGTTTTTTGAAAGAATGAGTCAACACTGGCCATGTTGCACGAAGCAGTATCACCTAATTGAAATAGGTATTTTTTTGCAAAAAATGGTACTGGAGCAGTAGAAGGATATTGTTGTAGCCACCTGCGGACTGAAGAGAATACCTTCTAACGTGATTCTTTGGTTATAATATTGACATATAAGTCTTCTACTTTCTGACGGGCCCAGGGGGTCTTCCTTAAAAAAGTGAGGGAAGACTTTACACTGGGATTATTATAGAAACATTTGATAGGAATCTTCTGCGCGAGTTCGTCCCAGCCCTCGTAGTATTCTACCAAATATTCAATGATGGTATCTAATCTTTTTCCGTGCAGTGGATTGTTAGCTTGTTCTCCCATGGTGTAAATGTAATAAAAAATCAAATGCGGGCATCTACATCAAATAAAGTAGATCTCAAAATTGACTATGTATTTTAGAGAATACTTTTTCTTTCTTTTCTGGATTTACGATACCTTTAACTCTTTAACTCTTTAACAAAATTTGACATGATGCGTTACAAAGCAGTTTATAAACTGATAGAACCCCAAATATATCAGCACTTACGAATAGAAAGTGGTCTTTCCCCTAAATCTGACGAAGCGGCAGCTATAGGAATGCAGCATTCGCTGTGCTGTGTGGCTATTGTGGATCAAATGGATGGAGACCAAATCGTGGGGATGGGAAGACTGGTCGGTGATGGTGCCTGCCATTGTCAAGTGGTGGATATCTGTGTTTTACCTAACCATCAGAAACAAGGATTGGGAAAGCTTATTATGCAAAAGCTTAGTGACTATATCGAAAATAACCTTCCCACCTCGTGTTATATTAGTTTGATTGCGGATGGCGAAGCCTATCGATTGTATGAGCAATATGGTTTTACCTCAGTATGGCCTGCATCGAGGGGGATGGGTTTAAAAAAGTAACTATTTTTTTGCCTGTTTAAGTCGGATTGAGTTACTTCGTGCACATTTTAATACAATTTTATACATGAAGAAGCTTAATTTTATTTTTTTTGTGCTCCTAGGATCATTTTTTATTGCTTGTCAATCCGAAAGTCCTGATCGTTTTTTTGGAAAGGTTGTACTCAATACCAACCATATTGCGGACTTTAGCCCTGCTGATTTTGGAAGACGGTTGGAGCAAGAGACCGTAGAGTATCCAAATATTCCATCCAGTAAAAAGAGTGGTAATGAAGCGCAACAGATCGTAAGTATCAAAATCCAGTCTATCGAAAAAGCTATTCAAGACATTAAACATATCCGTGTTTCAGACGATGATGCAAAAGCATTGAAGGAACAATCTATTAAATTGTTCGAAAAAGTATTGCCAGTTTATCAGCGCGAATACACAGCCTATGCCAAACTGTGTGATGCAAAAGGTTCAATAACCGAAAAACAGAAGCTGTTGCATAAAATTGAGGAAGAATACATGCCGGAGGTAAATATACTGTTCGATAGTCTGTATACTATGGGAAAGACGTATGCGGAGAAGCATCAGTTGAATGTAAAATGGGGAAACTAGGATGAGAGAAGCAATCAATTTGTATCGGAATACCAAGAAAACAACAAGGCTGCTGGTTTCTTCCATCGGTGTATTTATGCTTTTAGCAGTAGTGCTGCTGTATAGCATCGGACTGTTCGATGGTGTACTGCGCACCAAATCTATTGTTTTCTCTGGAGCCGTAATGTTAATCATGTTTTTCTTAATTTTGAAGAGTGTAATCGGTCTACGGGATAAATCGGCATTAATCTCGTTAACTTCAGACCAATTTGTTGGAAAAACGACTCCATTATCCAAAGCGTTTGGATATGGCGAATGGATGGATGTGAGGGATATCCAATTGCAAAAAGTTGGTGGTGATACGCTGGTGGTCGTGTCGGTTGCGAATGTCGAAAAGTATCGTGGAAGACTATCCAAGATGTTGTGGAATATGGCTTATGATGAGTCTAACCAACTATTGCATTTGGGATATTCTTCTTCAGAGATTTACCTTAATGCTAACGCACTTTTTGATTTGTTTGTCCAGTATTGGCTTGAATCACAAAAGAGGACCGGGGCGTAAATATATCATTCATATCGTATCCGAGGTTTTGCATCCCTAATTTTGTTCGTATCTTTGCTCCATGAAGAAAATGTACAATGATGTAGTCGAATTACTCCCCGAGATGATTGACTGTTTCAATAATCATTTGATGTTCGAGGCATTGGAAGAGGGCGATATCGTTGCCTTCATGCCCTTTGAGGACAAAGATATCGCCACGGACTTTGTTGCACAGACGAATAAGCTGCTAGCCGATTATTTTGAGGTGGATGACGAACTGTGTTATTCAGAAGACAGCTATGTGGATAAAGTAGACAATCCTATTTTCTTTTGGCAAGATTATTTAAATTGCTTTTTCACGCTTAGACTTGTAGATGAGGATGCACCTGATGAAAATTTGAAAGGAACCAGTTACGGCGTTTACGAGATTGTAGGAATCGCTTATATCGACGAAGTCAACAAAAGACTTAAACAGAGACGATTGAATGGGATTCGGCTGGAGTATAAAGTGAAGTCTACACCCATGGATAGAAATAAACACTGGAACCGGACCTATGACAAGGATTTTTGAGAATTCTTATCGTAAGAGATCTGGAAAAGCGCATAAGCACGCTACCTTTCCCCCTTCACTATAGTCCACTTCAATGAACCTATAGTGAAGGAATAAGTTGCATCGCAGGGTATAGGCCTTACCGATACCCTCTAACATCGTTCATTTTAAGCGTCATAGCAGATGCCTGGGTGGCAATCCACTTGTCGTATTCCGCTATAGCCCGAAGCCGGTCGGTATCTGAAATGTATCCATCTTCGACCATTTGCTTTGAAGCCGCCACTTTGGACCAGATCCCTAAGCTAAAATCAAAAGCAGTATCCCCCTTTGTATAATGCAGATCGGCATTTAGAGTTTCCACCTTTTTAAAACCAATTTCTGTAAGTATAGCGGCCAGATCATCAGCAATTTGATTATTCATTCCGGCATCGCTCCGCCATTTTAGAAAACTTTTATAGAAGATCTGCATGCTGACTGGCGGATTGGGTACCCACTCAATAGCAGTATGGTTATAGTCCAATATAGAAATTCTGCCGTCAGGTTTGAGCATGTCTTTCATTTTGTAAAGTGCCTCAGGTACTTTACTCATCCATTGTAGCGTTCTGGCAGATACAATCAGATCAAATTTCTGAATGGGTTGATAATTAAAGAGGTCGATATGCTCCAGATACAAATTTTTAGTTTCCCCATAGGATTGACGACCACTTTCGATAAACATTTTAGTATTGTCTATACCCGTCGCACTTCCCATAGGGCCGACAAGATCAGCCATCTCCTTTGTTAGTGCGCCAGTCCCACAGCCCACATCAAGGATATGAATACCCTTTCTTAAAAGTGGGGGCAGTGTTCTGTAGTCTTGATCCAAGGTTCTCCGGTCGAATATCGTATCGGCCTGCTGATCGTCTCTCTTGATGTTTTTATTTTGTATTGAGGATGTACTGTCCATAGGTTTCGGGTATTGTTAACTGTCAGAATATTTTAATATGCTATTAAGCTCCTCTATAATTAGGTATCAATTAGGGCGAGGTGCTCATATCTCCACGAATTTTTTCCATAAATGACCTTCCGCGACAATCTTGATCTCCTCATTTCTCTTTTTTAGGAAAGCAGACATGTAGGATGTCAAAAACAGTCTTTCTGCAAGTCTGCCTAAAGGACCCAGAGGTGCCGTAAAGGTGAATATATCGATCATACGGGTACCATCCTCTTCCTCTTCAAACAAGTGGGTGTGGTCCATTGATTCAAACGCTCCGCTTAGCATTTTGTCGGCAAACATATAGGGCCTCTCAAAGGCCGTGATGCTGACGCTGAGTTTTTGGTAGATACCAAAGTGCCTAGCCCGCCAAGTCACGGTCTCACCCAATAGGATCAGACCAGCGGTTCTTCCGCCGATGGCTCGCTCATGTGTATGGCTTGTAGAGATTTGATGTAAGTCAATACTTCTAGCAAGATCAAATACACGATCTATTGGCGCTTTGATAAATGTCTCTATTTGAATGGTAGGCATTTATTATTGATTTATTTATTAACTTTTTGTAGGTGTAGAATTCCTCGATATCATGGTATCCAAATACCTCAATATTCGGTTGCTGGTGCATCAGATTTTTAATTTTATCTAATGTTTGGATACGGAGCGTATCGTTCTCAGCCCTAGCCTTCGCTAGTTGGTTTACCGGGTGGGTCGCATCCGACAATTCTATACGCATGTAGTAGGCATCGCCTACATAAAAGATCCAATTGTTATCCGTTCTTAATGCAATACCACAATGTCCGAGCGTATGACCAAATAGTGGGATAAGATAGATGTCAGTATCGATATCAATATCTACCTTTCGGGCTTCAAACCCAAACCAACTGTCATTTGATCTGGGATAGGTCTTGATGATGGGATGGTGTGCTAGTGGGGCTTCCAAATAGCGCGGATTCCCAGAACGATAATTTTCAAACTCTTCTACACCGACATGGACAGATGCTTTTGGAAAATCAGCGAGTCCACCAATATGATCGTTGTCTAAATGGGAGATGACACAATCAGTTACCATTCCGGGGTCAAGACCTAACTTTTCAATCTGTCGGAAGGCGGTCTGCTCCTCATTGAAGCTGTAGCCGACTAAATCGATAAGTGGTCGCCCAATCCGCTCTTCAGGCATTAGTGTATCTAGTAATCCAATGCCAGTATCTATCAAAATAAGCTTGCCCTGTTCTTGAAGCAACAGACAGTGTCCGCAAACATTGTCATTGACAGGTGAAATAATCCGAACACAATTTAAATGATGTAAGTTCTTCATCTGATTATAAATCTTATTCTGGCAAATTGTTATTTTTTTCGGATATTCGAAAGAAAATCCTGCACAATCGTCTATAAAAATCGACCACGAAGTAGCGGTGACATGTCTATTGCATGCATTAAACCCACAAGAAGAGGTATACCAACTGTCGACTTCTTCTTGTGAAGCGTATTTAGAAATAGTTTGTGACGATCTTATGTACTTTCCAGCCATCTCGACCTTGGGCCAGTGTGATATGGTCCACTCGCGTAAATGTGTCGTATTTCATGACGAGTTTGGCAATACAGGCTTTTCCACTTTCATCTAACTTTTCGTAGGAAGATTTACATTTATATTTTAGCCCCTTGTTTTCCTTTAAAAATCTCGTGTATTGCGTCTTGTCAAAGCTCCGATTGTTATTGGAATCATAATATTCGAAATCATCGGCAAAAAGATATCGATCCAACGCCGTAATTCCCATTGTTGCAGATTCGACGTATGTGCTGATAACTTTCTCGACACTAAAAGTTTTCAATGGATTGTGTCCCACTGCAAATGAGTTGCATGGACCAATCACGATCAAGGCTAATACCGCCATAATGAATTTTCTTTTCATATTGTTGCTATTGTAAATTGATAGTTTCCAGGTCTGTACCGATATCCCAAACGAAAGGAAGCCATCTTAATATTTGTATAGCAGATGATAGACAATCGCATTGCCGTAAATCTATCTAGCTCATATTTAGACTTCTATGAATTATGCTGCTTGCCAGTGTTGTTCGGATTCGAACATAGATACGTCCACATTCGGACGTTTGTCGCTGCGCCCCTTTTCATATGCTCACCTCTCTATCTTTGACAGAGGACGGGGACCATCAACTGATGCGGGTCATAGTTTGTATTCGGTTTAATGTAGAACTGGTTAAAAGCAGTTATTGATGTGTTGATGGAAGATCATGCCGGTCGGCTCCTATGCATATCTGTACAAGAAGGGGAGGGGTGTAATGCATTGGTCATGCTTTGCAGATGAGCAACAGGAGCAAACCGTCAATCGTAAAATTTGAATCTTATCAAGGCAGGGCTAAGGTGCAATAGATCAATTTATCTGACCTGAGACGTCGTTGATGAATGGGAAAAAGATCAATGGATAGCGCCCGTTCTTTTTTTTACATGCAACCAGTTGAATACAGCACTGTGTAGTGCTGTGGTAAGCAAGACACAAGAAAACACACGTATATCGGATAACGCATCTTTGGCATCAGCTATGAAAGATTGAAAGTCACTAGCGCTGCCATCATTGAGTCCATATATTGTGAATAGAATGATAGAATAACAAGTGATTCCCGTCAGTATGAAGTAGGCGAAAATATTGTCAATGATACGATATTTATGGGCTAGATATTCAAGAATATAGCTCCAGATCATGAATGCAAAGATGACAACAGGACTAATGCCGATCAGAAATAAACCAAAGTAACCGGAGTTGTCCGGTAAAGCCACGAATGCAGCTATCAATGCGAGTAATGTAGTACAAGCCGCTATTGTAAAAATTTGGATTAATTTCATTCTTTGATCGTCAGATTATTGGTGTATTAAATTGTATTTAAAAAATAAATATAGCAAAACCTATTCACGAACCCTGCATCTTAATGGTAGTCGTGTACAGATGCCTTTTTTAGGCCATATAGTCAGCCCCCGTATTGCAATCGATACTCAACTAGACCGTATGGGACAAGTACTGAATTATTAGCAATCTTGTCAGCTGTAATACTACATATTTTAGAGGATATAGTCAAAAGGTGATTGATATTAGCCCATTATAGATAAATATCCGCTTGAATTTAATAAAATTCATTATTAGCCAGAAGGTGCTCCGTTAATGCTGTTATATTTGTTGGCATCGTCATTAAACTTATGACATAAATATGTATCCAATCCAGTAAACAGTAACTTATGAAAAAAGTCATCGCCCTCATTGCATTACTATTCAGCCTTATTGCAGTATTTGCCCAGCAGTATGATATGGAGACAGATATTTTCGGTAATCTTGACTATACATCCAGAGATGCTAAATACAATGCTACGCTTGAAAAGAATATTTTTGACGATCTGGTCTTTAGTGACAGTAGAAATAACGAAGTGAAGTATGAAAAGAAGTATTTAGATAAGCAATATCCGGGTATCCATCAAAACAAACAGATGAAAATAAATTTGTTTTCGGATCTATTGTGGCAGAATAGAAAATCTAGAGGTTATAAAGCTGAATATCAAATTGATATTTTCGGAAAGCTCATCATCGAAGACAATGAAGGCTATAAACTGGAGGAAGGAAAGGATATTTTTGGCCATAATAATGTAGAAGAAGAGATCAATGGAGTGAAAACATCTATCAAACGAAATATACATGGAGAGGTAGAATTTACATCCGGTACAGATAGAGCTACTTTGAAGAAAGATATTTTTGACAAATGGGTATATGAAGATAGCCTAGGAAACAAATTCCAGTTTGGTAGCCATACCTGGGATAGACTTATCCGAAGATTCCGAACGGATGAGAAGATCTTATTGTCGCTAGTTGACCAATATTTTTTCTAACTATAGCGTATAGATTCACCCCAGAGTGTAAATAAGTAGATTTATTATCATTGACCATCGGAGCTGTGCTTGCGTGACTCTTGAAATTGGGAGGGACTCAGTCCAAATTGTTTCTGAAAATTTCTGGAAAAATGAGTAGCTGAACTGTAGCCCAGTAAATCGGAGATCTCATAGATTTTGTGTTTTTTCTGCAGAAGCAGCTCAGCGGCTTTCCGTAGGCGCGTTAGATTGATCAGCTCGTTGGGAGATAGGCTTGATACCACATTTATTTTGCGATAAAGTGTTGGCCTGCTCATACATAGGATATCTGCCATGCGATCCACATTGAACTTTGGATCTTCCAAGTGATCCAGGATGATATCATCTACTTTCTTCAAAAATTCCTGATCGCTCTGACTTTGTCCGATACTTTGTATTTGGGATAGTGGGTTGCTGATAAAGAAATTTCTAACCTTAAGTCTATTTTTTAATAAGCTGGCTATCTGTGCCCTTAAAAAAGCTGGAGAAAAGGGTTTTTCGATATAGGCATCCGCCCCAAATTCTAAGCCCTGTATTTTTGATTCTATACTGTTTTTGGCAGTCAAGAGAATGACAGGTATATGGGAGTACAGGATATTTTCTTTAACCTCCTGGCAGAGCTCATAGCCATCCATCTCAGGCATCATTACATCACTTACAATGAGATCGAAACTATCAGATGCCAATAATTGCATAGCCTCTACACCATTATTAGTGGTCTGGATATCGTACTCTTCCTGCAGGTCATCTGCTATAAATTCCAGCAGCTCTTGGTGATCATCTACTAACAATAAACTAGCTTTTGCTTTCATAGTGTTGGTTTGGGCTTTGATTAATGGGCAATGTTAATACAAAAATATTATAATCAGAAGGATCGACCTGATAAATCAATGCCCCTTGATGTTTTAAAGCTAGTGACTTCGTCAGGGCCAATCCCAGTCCGCTTCCTGGAATATTTTTATTGTATTTCAGCCTGTTAAAAGGTTCGAAAATGCGTTCCCGCTCTTCAATCGGTATCAAGGCTCCATCGTTTTTTATAGTCAGGGAAAAGATGGACGCTATTTGATCTTTTTCTAAGCGGACTTCTAGCTGTCCTTCTGAATATTTTAAGGCATTGTTTAATAGGTTGTAACAGATTTTTTCAAAAGCATCCAGATCGATCAATGCAATAATATTCTCTTGGATATGGCAGATCAGATTTTTTTCCTTAGCTGCTAGAGTCACGGTAAAGTTGTTGATAATGTCTTGTAGAATCTCACTAATATTGTGGGATTCAAAATGTAATTTAAAGCCTTCAGCTTCTACTTTTCTGAAGTCCAGCAACTGATTACTCAATGCGATTAATTTGTCCGTATTGTTTTGCATGGTCAGCAGTAGCTTGTCAATTGTCTGGTTACGATCGACCTTTTCCATCAATTTTTCCAATGGAGCGCGGATTAGCGATAGCGGTGTCCTAATCTCGTGAGCGACATTCGTGTAAAAGTTTATTTTAGAGCGGTAAAGCTCCTGCTCTCGCATATTCTGAATGGTTAGCAGATGCTGTCTATTGCGCTGTTTGATCTTTTCATTAAAGTGATGGATAATGAAGCTGATGAGGCCGAGAAATATAATGCCGTATAGTAAAAAGGCACCCATACTGGCCCATATAGGAGGGAGTATTTTGATTTTTAAAGTCTTGAATTTTGGAATGGTGACACCATCTGGGTCCTCGGCTTTGACGATAAAGGTATAATCACCAGGCGCCAGCTTGGTGAAATATGCTCGGTGATTGCCGTTAATGGCGTTCCATGTTTCGTCCAGCCCCTCCATTTTATAACTATACATGATAGAATGAGGTGCTTGATAATGCAATGCAGCAAAATCAAGGCTAAAGGATGACTCATCATGTTTCAGTCGGATGTTGTCGGTGAATAAAATTGACTTTTTCAAAATCGTAGAGTCCATTCTTTGATCAACTACTTCATTATTGACATATAGATTGGTAATATAAATCGGAATAGTACTGTTGTAGGTGATGTTGTTAAGTTTTTCGGGATTAAATCGGATCAATCCGTTGATGGTTCCAAAGTAGAGATTTCCCTGATCATCATCAAAGGATGAGTTGTAATTGAACTGCAGGGTGGGCAGACCAGACTCCATGTTGAACACCCGGAGTTTATGAGAGAATAAATGATACCTCACCAGTCCTTTGGAGGTACTCGTCCATAGATTATTTTGCCTGTCTTCTAAGATGGCAAGGACCACATTGCTGGGTAATCCGTCCTGTATGCTGATATTTTGAAAACCATCTTTGTTAGTATGCTTTCTGGCCATGCCCCCTTCTGTGGCGACCCAGAGTTGCTTCTGCGAATCTTCAAAAAGACTGTTAATTCGATTATTAGGTAGCGACTGACTGTCATTAGGATCGTGAATAAAATGCTTGAAATATTGAGTCTTTGGATGATAGCAAAATAGTCCATCTCTCCACGTACCTATCCATAGGTTGCCTGCATGGTCCTCTAAGATCGTAGTATAAAATACAGGAATAGGAAGATTTTTAAAGGCGTGAAATTCCAGGGTATGATAATCGAATCTGTAAAGCCCTTTGGTGGAGGCGGCAAGAATATCGCCAGCGCGTGTCTGGTAGAAATAGAAGATAAAGTTGCTCTCTAAATCGGAATGGACATAGCTGTTTCTGTCCAGATGCTTGACGACCCGACGTTGTCTCACGTCGAAAATGTCAAGTCCGTTTACAAATGAACCGACTAATATTTTATCCTGTACAGGAAGCATTCCGTGGATATTATTATTGGACAACAGGCTATTTTCGGTACTGAAATTGTCAATTTTATTTGTCGTCACGTTCCACTTAGCTAATCCTCCATTTTCTGTCCCTATCCAGATATGACCATCACGGTCCTTCTTAATTGCGCGAACTACAGATCCTTCTAGACCTGTAGTGTGATTCCGAGGCAAAACCTTCTCAATGACGCTGTTGTGCCTGTGATAATAATTGAGCCCCCCGAAATATGTACCAAGCCAAACACCTTGATCCCGGTCGAGTAGAATATTATAGATGGCATTGTCCGAGATACCCCAAGGATTGTCTTTTTCCTTTTTTAGATTTACAAATGTTTTAGTCGATATTTGATAGATGAATAGTCCCGATTCCGTAGCGAACCAATATTCGTCATCATTCGGTTGCAGGATATCCCGGACATACAGAAATTGTTTCAATTGTGATTGGCCCAAGATAGAGGTGAGTTTGCTGGTCTGCGATTGGTAGATGAAGACGCCCGCCTTCGAAGTGCCGATCAGTAAATCACCATCCTTATTTTCAAAGATTTTTTGAATACTAAACCAATCATTATTCCCGTATTGAGCCAATAGATCCAAGAATAGGGTGTAGGTATAGGTGTTCGACACTTGATAAATCTTTCCTTCAGGTGTGCCAAAGTAGATTTTTCCGGTACGTGTTGTTCCTATAGATGTAACGTATAGATCAGACTTGGTTATTTGATGAATCTGTTTACTTTTTAAATGATAGGAGTATAGCATTCCATTTGATACGAACCACATCCGTTGTTGACTATCTGTGGTGATGATGGGGACTTCCATATTCCGAAAGGATTCATGCAAGATGGTAAACTCTTCCTTCAGAGGGTTATACGAATAAATACCCTGATCAGTTCCTATCCACATTCTCTTTTGATAGTCCTCCTTTAACGAGATAATCACATTACTTCCTAGGCTTCCTTTCTGCTTTGGAATGTTGGCAAACTGTTTAAATGTATTTCCATCAAAGCGATTCAAGCCGTCTTTGGTCCCGAACCACAGAAAACCGTAGCTATCCTGCATACTACAGATTACTGCGTTGTTAGAGAGTCCTTCATTAATTTGATAATGATTAAAATAGTAAGGTTGGGCGAATACAGGGAAATGTATGCATAACAAGATAAGATAAATGAAGGAAAATCTAGAAATTAACATGATTATTTGGTTATTGATACAAAACAGCGAGATATTGATACGATTTCGATTATCAATATTTCAAAAATTTAGGATTTTAGCCTCCGTTCAGTAGAATTTAAAATTATGAGAAAAATACAAGAGATGTACACAATTTTTAATATTTTTTTTGTTTGATCGGTTGTAAGCGCTACTTTGTGTACAACAGGTAACCAATATTCCAGTATTCGAATGATGATAGCAGCTAAAGCGACAACAACAGAAGAGCACAAGATGATCGCTGATTTACGGATGATGAAGTGGCGAACAGACACGCATGTACAGCGCTATGAGCAGACAATAATGTAACTGATCCGCCAATTAATGGATCACAAAATAACCATATAAATGAAAAATAGAATCAAACTTATCGGTATCATGAGTGTTGTCGGCATTTTGCTAGCCTGTCAGCAAGCCAGTACAACAAGGGATCGCACGGATAGCCTTCCAGCTCTACAGATGGATACTGCTGCTTTCGCAGGGCAGGTGGATGGTCAAGATGTTCGCTTATATCCGTTGAAAAATAGGAATGGAATGCAAGCCTATCTGACCAATTTTGGTGCACGGATAGTAGGCCTGTGGGTTCCGGATAGTAGAGGTGATCTATGTGATGTCGTTCTTGGATTTACCAAGGCAACGGATTATAACAATCCTAAGGAACCTTACTTTGGTACGATTGTAGGACCGTTCGGAAATCGGGTTGCTAAGGGGACTTTTCAGCTGGATGGCCAGAGGTATAATCTTTCGATAAACAATGGTGTCAACACGTTGCATGGCGGATTTAAAGGTGTTCACTTTGCCAATTGGTCTGTCAGATCGAAGAGTGACTCCAGCATTACATTTGCGTATACACTTCCTGATGCTGCCGAAGGTTTCCCTGGCAATATTGCTATGGAGGTGACATATGCGCTGAATGATCGGAATGAGCTGACGATCGCTTATCAAGCAATGTCTGATAAAAAGACCGTGATCAATCTGACAAACCATGCTTATTTTAATTTGAATGGAGAAGGCAGCGGAACGATTTTAGATCACCAATTGCAATTGTTTGCAAATCAATACACGCCAGTAGACAGTACCTTGATCCCTACTGGAGAATTAAAATCCGTAAAGGGAAGTGCCTTTGATTTTACGTCGGTGAAAACCATCGGTAAGGATATCCTTATGGATGACCAACAGCTTACCTATGGCAAGGGCTACGACCATAATTTTGTATTAAGTAAGCAGGTGGAGGGAGGTTGGTATAAGGCTGCACATGTCGTTGGAGAAAAGTCTGGAATCGTGATGGATATACTGACGCAAGAGCCGGGTATCCAGTTTTACAGTGGTAATTTTATGAATGAGCAAGTACAGCTGAAAAATGGAAAGAAAGACTCCTTTAGGACAGGATTTTGTTTGGAACCTCAACATTTTCCAGATGCTCCCAATCAACCTAATTTCCCATCAACCGAATTAATCCCTGGAAAGGAATACCAAACGAAATCCCTATACCGTTTTTCGGTTAAATAACAAGCTTGCCCTTAAAGGGTGTTGAGTGCGGGGTGCTATTTTTCGAAAGAAGGTAGCACCTTTTTGGTCTGAGCTAGATTGGCGGGAGTGTCATAATTATACTTGTAGTTGACACAAATAAGCAGATTAATGAGAGGATTCGACAACTATTACAGGGGCATATTTCCTATTTTTGAGTAATCAGTTATATCATTAAAAAATCTTATCGAATATACAGAGAGGGCGGGTAAATCTTTCAGGTATAGGTGAATAGATATCCAAAAGTCACTTTCAAGAGTAGGTACGAATTGTCTACTTGGGCGGTATTGCGATTGGAAGCCTAGTGTCTATAGCTATGGAGATACTTATTGGTTACACCTGGATTCAATAACATATCAAAAAATTATGAAGATAAAGAAAATCGGATTATTAGTAAGTTTTATAATCCTGTGGTCGTCAAGTGAGGGCCAAGTGGGATCAATTACGACGGTCAATGAGTTACCACTGGCTGCTCAAAACTCTAATTACATTAATAACAGATTACCTCTAAAGCAGAATGTCTTGATCAAACTGCCTATTGGCAGTATTGTTCCCGACGGCTGGCTTGGTAAGTATCTAGAATTACAAAAGGAAGGGCTGACGGGACATTTGGGAGAGATCAGCGCGTGGCTCTCTAAGAAAAATAATGCTTGGTTGAGCGCAGACGGGAAGGGGGAGTATGGTTGGGAGGAAGTACCGTATTGGTTGAAAGGATATGCAAATATGGGATACATTCTAAAAGATCCAAAAATTATTGCGGAGTCTAAAATATGGTTAGAAGGAGCCATTAAAAGCCAGCGGCCAGATGGATACTTTGGTCCACTGATTCTCCGTCATAATAAACCCGACTTATGGGGTAACATGATTATGCTCTGGTGTCTACAATCGTACTACGAGTATAGCACAGATCCACGAGTCTTAGATCTGATGACCAAATATTTTAGATGGCAATTGAATCTGCCAGATAGTTTTTTCCTTAAAGACTATTGGGAGAATAGCCGAGGCGGTGACAATCTACTCTCTGTGTACTGGCTTTATAATCGGACGACGGGTAATGAATGGTTGATGGAGCTAGCCGACAAAATTCATCGTAATACGGCCAATTGGAAGCAATCCGGCGATTTGCCCAATTGGCATAATGTGAATGTTGCACAATGTTTTCGGGAACCGGCAACGTACTATTTAAAAAGTCAATCTGCCGCTGATTTAAAAGCAACCTACGACAATTTTCACTTCGTGCGTGAGGTATTTGGACAGGTACCAGGTGGTATGTTCGGAGCTGATGAAAATGCTAGACCAGGGTATGCAGATCCGAGGCAGGGAGTAGAGACTTGCGGAATGGTCGAACAGATGGCTTCGAATGAAATCTTGCTAGGGATTACTGGTGATCCTTTCTGGGCTGACCATGCAGAAGAAGTCGCTTTCAATACCTACCCGGCAGCGGTGACAGCTGATTTTCGAGCGCTAAGATATATCACTAGTCCGAATATGACCATTAGTGATAGCCATAATCATGCCCCCGGTATTGATAATAGTGGACCATTTCTGATGATGAATCCATTTAGCTCACGTTGCTGCCAGCACAACCATAGTCAGGGATGGCCTTACTATGCCGAACACCTTTATATGGCGACCAACGACAATGGTGTTGCAGCAGTGTTGTACGCGGCTTCACAAGCAAGCATAAAGGTTAGTAATAATCAGACTATAAATATCCAACAGGTGACCAATTATCCGTTTGAAGAGGCGATTACCTTTAAGATCGGGACTTCGGCCAAGTCAGTAGACTTTCCGTTTTACCTGCGTATCCCCGGGTGGGTTAAGCAATATCAAGTAAAAATAAACGGCAAGGTGGTAGAAGGTTCCTCCCAAGGGAAGTATGTGAAAATACTGCGTAAGTGGAAGGATGGCGACCAGATCGAGTTGGTATTACCGATGACGATTGAACTCAAGCAGTGGACAGCCAATAAAAATTCAGTGAGCATCAATAGAGGCCCTCTAACATATGCGCTAAAAATTAAAGAAAATTATGTACAACAGAGCAGTAAGGCTTCTGCGATAGGAGATTCCAAATGGCAGGAGTCGGCAGACCCCGAAAAGTGGCCTTCCTTCGAAATTCTCCCTGCTAGTGATTGGAACTATGGACTACTAGAGGACCAGTTACAGGATGTTAGCAAATTGAAAGTAGTCAAACGTGCATGGCCTAAAGATTCATTCCCATTTGACGCAAATAGCGTTCCGATTGCTATTATCGCAAAGGCAAAAAAGATTGATGGTTGGGCAATTGATGAGCACGGACTAACGGGAGTCTTACCTGTAAGTCCTGTAGAAAGTAAGGGGCAGGTCCAAGAAGTGGAACTGATTCCCATGGGTGCTGCACGTCTGCGGATCTCAGCATTCCCGACAGTCAAATAGTATAGACAAAGATATAAACGATTAAAGCTTTTATGATGATGAAGAAAACCCTGTTATTTGCCAGTTTGTTTATGGCCACACAATTGAATTTTGCGCAAGAGTGGAAACCTGCAGGCACTCGGATTTTGACCTCTTGGGGGGAGAATGTGAGTGTCAAGAATCCACACGCAGAATATCCTAGGCCCCAACTAATCCGAACAAATAATTGGCAAAATCTGAATGGATTATGGAAATACGCGATTACAAATGCTACTGTATCAGAAGTTCCAAGCCAATGGGATGGCGACATTCTGGTTCCATTTGCCGTCGAGTCTGCCCTATCGGGAGTAGGAAAAGAAGTAGGAAAAGACAAAGCACTTTGGTATAACAATACTATCACCATGGATAAAGCCGTCAACAAGAACAAAGTGCTCTTGCACTTTGGCGCTGTAGACTGGCAGTGTGACGTATTTGTCAATGATAAACTGGTTGGAAGACATGAAGGTGGTTTCGATCCCTTCTCCATGGATATTTCAGCTTTCTTAAAAAAAGGAAACAAACAAGATATAGCTATCCGCGTATGGGACCCAACAGACGATGGTCCTCAGCCTCGAGGCAAACAGATTAAAAATCCTCACGGTATATGGTATACACCAGTGACTGGGATATGGCAGACGGTATGGATGGAAAGTGTTCCCCAGACTTATATTGTGAGTACCAAGCAGACTCCACAATTAGACAAAGGGAGCCTATCGTTTCAGGCCTTGATCGAAGATGGTCAAGCTGGCGATCAGATCAAAGTGAGAGCTTTGGATGGTCATACAGTTATACAGGAGCAATCTGGTGAGCCCAATAGTGCCTTTGAGCTTTCAGTACCCGGAGTACAGGCCTGGTCTCCGACCAATCCAAAGCTGTATGATTTGGAGATTCAATTGATCCGGAAGGGGAAAGTAATCGATCAAGTGAAAAGCTACTTCGCAATGCGTAAGATCTCTATGCAAAAAGATCAGCAAGGTATTCAACGTCTGATGCTAAACAATGAATTTACATTCCAGTATGGACCGTTGGATCAAGGATGGTGGCCAGATGGCCTTCATACTGCGCCTTCGGATGAGGCGTTGAAATATGATATTATCAAAACCAAGGAGATGGGCTTCAACATGATCCGTAAGCATATAAAAGTAGAACCAGCACGTTGGTACCGTCATTGTGACAGTATTGGGATGTTGGTTTGGCAAGATATGCCGAGTGGAGATTTAGGGGGTAATCATTGGGACATGCAACCCGGAAAGATATCAGGAGGTAACCGTGACAAGGAGCGCTCGGCTGTATCGGAGGGCTATTATAGAAAGGAATGGAAAGCGATAATGGAGGTCTTACACAACTTTCCAAGCATCGTGATGTGGGTGCCATTCAACGAAGCCTGGGGACAGTTTAAGACAAAGGAGATTACAGAGTGGACAACCGAAAATGACCCGTCCCGACTTGTAAACAGTGCTAGCGGTGGTAACTTTATGGAGACCGGACATATCTTGGATATCCACAATTATCCTGATGCAGCGATGCCCGATCCTTCTTTATTCGGCGCACAGCAAGTGTTGGCGCTTGGTGAATTTGGAGGTCTAGGTCTCCCTGTTGAAGGACACTCTTGGCAACAAAAAGATAATTGGGGATATCAGAGTTTCAAAAACAGTACAGAGTTACTAGACCGCTATAAGAGACTCATCCAAGATCTGAACCGGTTGATACCAATGGGACTATCGGCAGCCGTATATACCCAGACTACGGATGTGGAAGTTGAAACGAACGGTTTGATGACTTATGATCGAAAAGTGATGAAGATGTCCGAGAAGGAGTTGAATACGTTACATCAACCTCTCTATAAGGTACCTGTAAAATAGGCCTGAAGAATCGATATTCTCTTTTTCCGGTCTAAGGGGAAGAAAATATCGATTCTCGATCATGGTTATAAAGACATCTCTCATTAATCTCCATTTTTTATAATTTATAATGAATTTAAAGTTTTTAGTAGCTGTAGCTGTTTTCTGTCAATCGTTTTCACTGTCTGCACAGGAAAAATCATATAAAAATGAACTACGGGCACCGGCATTTCCATTGGTCACAATTGATCCCAACACGAGTGCATGGTCATATAGTGATGAATTACATGGTGACGTAGTGCGTCATTGGACAGGCAAATCATTTCCGTTACTGGGCGTTATCAAAGTAGATGGTAAGTCCTACCGTTTTTTAGGGAAAGAAGAGGTTGAGTTGAAGCCTATTGCCAACATGGCAGGATATGAACGCTGGATCGCCCCTTATACAGTACGCGAACCTTCTGCAGACTGGGCTGGACTGTCATTTGATGATTCTGGCTGGACTTCCGGCACCGCACCTTTCGGCACAAAAGATAAAGAACCAAATGTGAATACCGACTGGCAGCAGCCCAAAATTTGGATTCGTAGAGCTGTTGACCTGAAAGAGGATCTTGTTGGCAAATCTGTCTATCTGGAATTTACACACGATGACGATGCCATAATATATGTAAATGGAATTGAAGTTGTCAATACGGGCAATGCGACTGGCAAAGCCTCCCGTGTGAAGCTTTCCGCCGAGGTAGTCAAGACGCTAAAAAAAGGAAAGAATATTATTGCGGGCTACTGCTATAATAGAGTAGCTAATGGATTTTTTGATTTTGGTCTGTTCCTAGAGAAAGAAGGAACTACGTATTTTGAACAAGTCGCTAAGCAAGAGTCTGTTGATGTTCAAGCAACACAGACACATTATAGTTTCGATTGCGGAGCAGTGCAATTAAAGGTTACTTTTAGTGCTCCTATGTTTTTGGACAACCTGGAGCTGACCTCTCGACCGGTTAATTACATGACTTATGAAGTGGAGTCGAAGGATGGTAAGAAACATCAAATCCAACTATACTTGGAAGCTGCACCTAATTGGGCTTTGAACTCTCCCCTTCAAGATGCGGTAAGTAGTACATTTAAAAATGGATCTCTTCAATTTGTGAAAACAGGAAGTAAGAGCCAACAGATTTTAGGAAATAAGGGGGATGATATTCGCCTTGATTGGGGATATTTTTATATGGCGTCTAGCCAGCAAAATACACGAGCTATGGTCGGTGATAGCCACCAATTGAGAGGACATTTCTTAAAAGGGCAGAAGGGAGTAATTTCAACCAGTACAGGTAGGCAACTGGCATTGATTCAAACCTTTGATGTGTCCAAAACTTACCAAGATAAGGTACTTCTGGGGTATGATGATATTTATTCTATCCAATATTTTGGTGATAATCTACGTCCATATTGGAATGAAAAAGGGAACAGTTCAATCGAAAAACAATTTGAACTGGCCAATAAGGAATATGCGCAATTGATAAAGGCATGTAATCGTTTCGATGCGGAGCTAATGCAAAAAGCGATAGAGGTAGGCGGGAAGGAATACGCTTCTTTATGCGCATTGGCTTACAGACAGGCGATTGCCGCCCACAAATTGGTGAAAGCGCCGAATGGAGACCTATTATTACTCTCAAAAGAAAATGATAGCAATGGATCGATTGGTACGGTGGATGTAACCTATCCCTCAGCTCCTTTGTTTCTGTATTATAATCCAGAGCTTGCAAAAGGATTGATGAATTTTATCTTTTACTATAGTGAGAGTAACAAATGGACGAAGCCTTTCGCTGCGCATGACGTGGGTACATACCCGTTAGCTAATGGACAAACGTATGGAGGTGATATGCCTGTGGAGGAATCTGGTAATATGCTTATCTTGACATATGCAATTGCCAAAACGGAAGGCAACGCCGACTATGCCAAGAAGCATTGGAAAGTATTGACCACATGGGCTGACTACTTAGTGGATAAAGGATTAGATCCCGAAAATCAATTGTGTACGGATGACTTTGCGGGACATTTTGCCCACAATGCCAACTTGTCGATCAAAGCAATTTTGGGAATTGCCTCTTACGGCTATCTAGCCCAGATGCAGGGGGACATGCAGACAGCTGGAAGGTATATCGCTACGGCTAGAGAGATGGCCAAAAAGTGGAAAGAAATGGCAAAGGATGGTGACCACTACAAATTGACCTTTGATAAATCTGGTACCTGGAGCCAGAAGTATAATATGGTGTGGGATAAGTTGTTGAAGATGAAAATATTTGATGAGGATATTAGAAGTGCCGAAATTGCCTATTATCTAACTAAGCAAAATATCTATGGTCTACCTCTGGACAATCGCCAACCATATACCAAGACCGATTGGATAACGTGGACAGCAACAATGGCCGATGATAAGCAAACTTTTGAACGTTTTATCTCACCAGTATACCGTTTTATGAATGAGACGGTTGACCGCGTACCGATGTCGGACTGGACATTTACGGATAGACCCAAACGATCGGGATTCAAAGCGAGATCCGTAGTAGGAGGGTATTTTATTAAAATGTTAGAGGCAAAACTGGAAAAATAGTCTATTTAAAATATCAGGGCCTTCTGCGGAAATGCGAAGGCCTTTTTTTCAGTTTATAAATAGCATACTTATCAATTAATTAACACCATTCTTTTTAAAAGCTATATTGACGTATAAACATATGAACAATCAATCTAAAAGACATTTCGAGATGTTGGACGGGTTAAGAGGTATCGCCGCAATTGCAGTGGTGCTTTTCCATTTTATGGAAATTGCTACACCGGATTATAGCGATAGTTTTATCCCCCGTAGCTACCTTGCTGTTGATTTTTTTTTCTGTTTGTCGGGGTTTGTCATTGCGTACGCTTACGATGATCGGATCTCCAATATGGGGATCTCCAAATTCCTCAAGTTAAGATTAATTCGATTACATCCATTAGTAGTCATTGGCACGTTGATTGGACTGCTAGCTTTTATATACGACCCGTTCAGTGATCTTGCAGAGTCATTTACTCCTCTACAAAAGATAGGAATGTTTCTGAGTGGAATGACTCTGGTTCCATATCCAATTGTACCTCAACGTTATTTTAATCTGTTTCATTTAAATCCGCCGACTTGGACACTGTTGTGGGAGTATATTGGCAATATCCTCTACGCAATCGTACTTATTCGGATATCGAAAAAAGTGTTTTGGATATTAGTCGGTATCGGAGCAGTCTTACTCTGCGCTGTGTCTTTGCATTCGGGTTATCTGGCAGTAGGCTTTGGAGGAGATGATTTTCTATCTGGCGGAGTTAGACTGTGGTTTTCATTCTTGACGGGGATTTTGATTTTTCGATCTCGCTGGATGTTACCGAATATGATGTCATTTTTTACGTTTGCATGCTTATTGTCGGTTGTGTTTGTTGTTCCCTATTCACTTACCTACGGTAAGTTTATTGATCCGATAATTGTCCTTTTCTATTTCCCACTTCTCGTTGCATTGGGGAATGGCAATCGTCTCCTTAAGGGAAGTAAGATCTGTCGTTTTTTAGGTGATATCTCTTATCCACTTTATATCATCCATTACCCAGCCATATGGATTTTTATGAGTTACGTAGAAAAATTTAAACCAAGTATGTCCGAAATGACCACTATAATTACGGCAGGTACACTCTTGCTCATAGGGACATCTTATCTTGTACTGCGTACTATCGATGAGCCTATCCGAAAGTACTTTCGGACTCGTCTTCAAGGATGAGGTTTCTAAATAAACATATCCTTAATTTTCTTCCCATTTCTCATCTGCTCCGTTTGCAATATCCATTAGCAGCATAGTTGTGTATGTTGACGGAGCGACCGCTCCACTTTGTATTGTCCGGTCGCTTACTTGCTTGCGCCATCCATATACGCTACTACTAGTGCGGGTGAGTTTCTTATGATCTCGCGGTCACTTACTTAGTCTGTCTAGCCGTCATAGAGTCTGTTTTTCATCACTGATCGAGGAAGGTATCTATTAATATTAAGCTGTTTAGACTATTATGATACGAATACGCAGACTAATGAGATAATTCGATAGTATCGATTTTTTTACAATTCTTAATTTTGAGTAATCAATTATAGAATTAAACCCTCGTAAGATACATTTAGATATTTTGATGATGGAGCATGCTAGTTTATAGCCTGTATTAGGCTAATTTTTACGGACAAACCTGCACTGTTTTTTACAGTCGGCGACCAGTAGGAATAAATAGTATGATCGAATCAAGTGTGAGTAGATCTTATCAACACAAAAACTGAAAAGCAATAAACAAAATCTGGAGATATTGAAACCTTAGTATGATCTTTTTTTAACTAAAAGCTAATACCATTTAGCTTATTACAAATAGTCAATTATGTACATACCAACACTAAACCTCTCTTTGCTAAAGGCGTTAGGGATACCGTCCTACAGTCGCCTCCATGAAGAAAAAGACAAATTGTCCGTTACGCCGCCATAACCTGATGCGAGTATGAGATAGCTATAGGTTTTATGTCCAATTAGAGAAAGAGTTTTTTCTAAGAGCTGGATGGCGACCCCTGATGTCGATCGGAGAAATCTATAGTCGTACTGCAAAACCACAAATACTTGAGCACAAATTTTAACCAAATTATATTTTATGAAAACTAAACAGTTTATAAAAAGCGATAATTGGTTCCAAGGCTTGATGCTATGGACCTTTATTGCCCTTAGTTTAGGCTTAGTAGGTTGCAAGGATGACAATCAGCAAGTCGCTGATGCATTACCTTTTGACCCATCTAGGCCAGTCATCGTGTCTGATTTTCAACCCAAATCGGGAGGAATGGGGCAGCGCTTAGTGATTTATGGACAGAATTTCGGAAATGATGCCACAAATGTTTCCGTATCTATAGGGGGGAAAGAGGCCAAAGTAATCAATGTGGAAGGGGAATCACTTTACTGCTTAGTGCCGAGGCAGGCTTTTGGCGGAAATATAGAAGTGCGTGTCGGGAGCCAAGATAAAGTAGTGGTAGGTAAAGCCGAAAAACTTTTTGACTACCAACGCAAAATGGTGGTATCGACAATCATTGGGTATCGGAATGCCAGAGGTGACGAGCCCTGGAAAGATGGAAAATTTAAGGATCCAGATGAGACAAAGATGGCTAGTGGATTTTGGGAGCCCTCTTTTCTGAAATTTGACCCCGCTAACCCAAAGCATCTATGGATGACATTCGATAATAATAATGGACTCTATTTAATCAATTTTGCAGATAGTACGGTCACTAAGAAACGCTCTGATTTTGATCGTCCAAGGAGTATTGATTTTACCCTCGATAGTAAATACATGATTATCGCAGAAGACCGAGGTGGGGAAAATGACCGAGCCACGTATCGATTGTCGAGAGATAGAAATTGGCAAGATCGAGAAATCCTGACGACATATAGGCAGTGCAATGGCGCATCAGTCCATCCCGTGAATGGCGAAATGTACTTCAATAGCTATGAAAAGGGACAGTTTTTCCGTTTCGATCTAAACAAATATTTTAATGAAGGACTTGGAGTCAAGGATTATCAAACCTTGTTTGTGGTGCACGATCCAGAATGGGAATATAAAATTATGATACATCCTACTGGAAACTATGCGTATATCGTAGTGATCAACCAACATTATATCCTCCGGGTAGATTATAATTGGGAAAAGAAGCAGTTCAATCAGCCATACTTGGTCTGTGGTCAGCTAAAAGGCGCTGGCTACGAAGATGCAGTAGGTTCATCCGCTCGTCTGCGTAATCCTTATCAAGGGGTATTCGTGAAGAACCCTGCATATGTGGCCGCAGGCAAGACGGATGAATACGATTTCTATTTTACAGACCAGATGAACCATGCTATTCGCATACTGTCACCTGATGGGAGTGTGAATACTTTTGCAGGAAGAGGTAGCTCGAGTATCAATGCTAATCCCTATGGTTATGTAGACGGTGATCTGCGGCAGGAAGCTCGGTTTGATAGACCTTCCGGAATAGCCTATAACGAAGCCGAAGGCGCATTTTACATTGGAGACCAATCGAATCGCCGTATCCGCAAGATTGCCCTTGAAGAAATGGATGAAAATAAATAACGCACAATCAGTGATTTTCATGATGAAAAGAATTTTAACAATATGCATGTTGCTTCTTGGTGTCACTTATAGTGCACTGGCGCAAGAAATTGTCGAAGTAACCGGTATCGTAACGGATGCTCAAAAAGAACCACTTATTGGAGTTAGCATCTTTGTCACCGATGCTCCAGGATTAGGTACTGTCACCGACAATACCGGTCGATATAAAATTAAAGTAGAGCGATACAAGAAGCTAACTTTCTCGTATCTCGGCTATGAAAAGCAAGAAGTACTTATAAAAGATGCCCTAACCGTAAATGTCACGCTGCAGAAATCAGAAATGAGCGTACTGGATGAAGTCGTGGTAACAGGTACCGGAACCCAAAAGCGGCTGACTGTAACAGGAGCTGTCACCACTGTCAATGTAAACGATTTGAAATCCAATCCGACCTCAAGCCTGTCCAATGCCTTGGCTGGAAATGTGCCTGGAATAATGGCGATGATGCAATCCGGTCAACCTGGAAAAAATATCTCGGAATTCTGGATTCGAGGAATCTCGACTTTTGGAGGCGGTACCGGAGCTTTGGTATTAGTCGATAACATAGAGCGAGATATCAATGAAATCAATATCGAGGATATAGAATCCTTCTCTGTCTTGAAAGACGCAGCCGTTACAGCTATTTATGGATCTAGAGGAGCAAATGGGGTTATCTTAATCACCAGTAAAAGAGGAAAAGAAGGAAAGATTGACATTAATTTTAAAGATGAGACTATTTACAACACGCGTACGATTACACCCGAATTTGAAGATGGGGTGACGTACGCGAAGTTGTTAAATGAATCTCGGATTACACGCAATCAGGCGCCTATTTATCGAGATGAAGAATTGGAAATCTTGAGATTGGGCCTGGACCCTGACTTGTACCCAAATGTGAATTGGAAAGACCTCCTGCTAAAAGATGGTGCAATGACCTACAGGGCTAATCTCAATATGAGTGGAGGGGGAGCCACAGCTCGTTATTTTGCTTCGGGCAGTTATGTAGAAGAAGGAGGGATGTATAAGATAGACGAAACGTTAAAGAATGATTATAATACGAATGCGAATTATAAACGGTGGAACTATCGTCTGAATACCGATTTCAATATCACCAAGACAACTGTCGCAAAACTTGGTATTGCGGGTGCTCTAGGTAAACGTAACAGTCCCGGATTGGGAGACGATGATTTTTGGGGGGTATTGTTTGGATATTCACCTATTCGTACCCCAATTATGTATTCAAACGGCTATGTCCCTGCCATTGGTTCTGGAAATCAAACCAATCCTTGGGTGGTCGCTACACAAACAGGATTCAATGAGCACTGGACGAATAACATACAGACCAGTATATCAATCGAGCAAAACTTTGATTTTATTACAAAGGGACTTCGGGCTAGAGGAATCTTTGGATTTGATACGAATAATAAAAGCAATATACATCGGCGTAAATGGCCGGAGCAATGGCGAGCAGAACGTGCTCGCGATGAGAATGGCAACCTCGTATTCACGCATGTATCTGATCCTAGAGAACTATTCCAGTACAGTACAGCGGAAGGGGAGAGGCGCGAGTTTTTGGATCTGATGTTCAATTATGATCGAAGTTTCGGTAATCATAATGTGGGTGGCGTGGCGAGATTCACACGTGACGCTTTGGTAAAAACAGTAAATATTGGTGACGATATTAAGAATGGTCTATCTCGACGGAATCAAGCTCTGGCAGGACGGGTGACCTACAACTGGAGAAATCGTTACTTCACAGATTTTAACTTTGGATATACCGGATCCGAGAACTTTGCGTTAGGACAGCAATATGGCTTTTTTCCTGCATTCTCAGCTGCTTGGAATGTAGCGGAGGAGTCGATGATCAAGGAAAACCTAGCATGGATGAATATGTTCAAGGTCCGCTATTCATGGGGGAAAGTGGGTAATGATCAGCTAAAAATTGGTAATGATTTAGAACGCTTTCCATACCTATATGCGATCGGGAGCGGAGGTGGCTACCAGTGGGCAGACTATGGATTTAACAGATCCTATGAGGGAATGAGGTTTACCCAGGTAGCTTCTCCCTATGTGACTTGGGAGATGGCTACCAAGCAAAATTTAGGTTTTGATCTGGCGCTTTTTCACGATAAGATTATTGCCAATATCGACTTCTTTAATGAAGAACGTACCGGGATTTACATGGAGCGGAGATTTTTACCCGCCATTGTGGGACTGGAGAGCACGCCTAGAGCCAATGTAGGTGCTGTGAGATCACAAGGCTTTGATGGACGTTTTGAGTACAAACAGAAGCTTGGAGAGGTCAACCTTACTGCTAGAAGTAACATCACATACAGTAAGAACACCATTATGGAAAGGGACGAAGAAAACAATGTCTATGGCTATCAAAATGAAAGAGGATTTCGCGTAGATCAGGCCAAAGGGCTAGTTGCTCTTGGACTTTTCAAAGATTATGACGATATCCGCAACAGTCCAACCCAGACCTTTGGCAACTACCAACCTGGAGATATCAAGTATAAGGATGTGAACGGCGACGGCGTAATCAATGATGGAGACCGGGTGCCTATTGGTGCAACCAGAAGACCAAATCTCATCTATGGGATAGGGGCTTCTGCAAGTTGGAAAGGATTGGATGTCAATATCCATTTACAAGGGGCAGGTAAATCTACATTTTTTACCTATGGAAAGACGGTATATGCATTCAGTGAGGGAGAGTGGGGACAAGTAATGAAGGGGGCTATGGGCGAAAATCGTTGGATATCGGCTGATATCTCTGGAGACCCTGCGACGGAGAATCCCAATGCCTCTTATCCGCGCCTAAGTTTTGGTCCAAATCCTAACAATTTTAGAGAGTCTACATTTTGGTTGCGAAATGGTCAATATCTCCGTCTCAAGACAGTGGATATTGGTTACTCGATTCCGAAACATTTAGCAAATAGAATCAAGACCAACAACATTCGCGTGTTCTTTGTCGGAAGTAATTTGCTGACCTGGTCCAAATTCAAACTCTGGGATCCTGAACTTGCAAGTGCTAGAGGAGAAGACTATCCATTGCCTAAATCATTTACATTAGGCTTAAGTGTTAACCTATAAATCGAACGAAGATGCAAAAGAAGATATATTTTGTGGTTTTGCTGGTGCTGGGCACCAGCATCATTTCTTCCTGTAAAAAAGATTACTTGAAGTCCGACCAATATTTTAAAGACCGTATAACAATTGAAAAAGTGTTCAAAAGTAAGGTATATACTGAGCAGTGGCTGGCGCACGTATATGAAGAATTGAAAGGGATGAATGCTGATGTCGCCAGTAAGGGACTTACTCCACACAACTTTGCGGATGACATGTACTATGGTGACCGGGACAAGGATTATGACCCTTCGAAAGACGAACTCTCCTACAACATGTTCAAAATGGGACTTTACACCGAAAATGATAAACAAGGTACCTGGACACAATGCTATAGGGGAATTCGTAATGCCACGACGTTCATTCAGAATGTGTATATGAATATCGAAATGAGCCCAGTGGAAATCGAAGATTATCGAGGGCAAGCACGTTTTGCAAGGGCTTACTTATATTGGCTATTGCTTCGCAAATATGGACCGATTCCATTGTTGCCTGACGAAGGGATAGACTATACTAAAAGCTATGATGACATCGCTACGGCGCGTAGCACATATGAAGAGTGTGCAACATATATAGGCAACGAAATGTTACAGGCGGCCAAGGAAATGCAAAAATTGGGCATGAACCGTGGACAGGATGGCTCTGCTCGTCCCACCTGTGGAGCGGCGTTGGCTGCACGTGCTAAGGCTTTATTATATGCGGCAAGTCCATTAGCTAATGGAAATACCTCTAGCTTCGCTGCGAGGCTAGTAGATGATTCGGGTAAGCGATTACTTTCTACCGATTATCAAGAAGAGAAATGGGCTAAAGCCGCTGCAGCCGCGAGGGATGTCATTGAGCTTGGGGTATACCAACTTTATTGGGTCCCCATTCAAGAAACAGGTCAGGACGCTACTGTAGTACCACCAAAGGACAATAATTTTTCAGAAAAGAGCTGGCCTGCAGGTTGGGCGAATATTGATCCGGCTAAGTCCTATTCGCAAGTATTCGATGGCACATTGCAAGCGTCTGGAAATCCTGAACTTATATTTACCAGAGGTAATAATCAGCAAGGCGAGGGAATTGATGCAATGGTCATCCATCAGCTACCGCGATCGGCTACAGGTTGGAATACGCACGGACTTACCCAAAAACTAGTCGATGCCTACTATATGAATGATGGAAAGGATGCACCAGGAAAAGACAATGAAATCGGTCGTGGCAACGGGACCGAGCGGGTGAGAGGTTATGTCAGTAAAGCCGATTTTGATGCAGGTAAATACAAGCCACTCAGAGAGGGTGTATCGCTTCAATATGCTAATCGTGAACCTCGTTTCTATGCGTCAGTCGCTTACAACGGCAGTTTCTGGACACTCTTAAACGAGACACAAGAGCGCAATCGTAACCAACAGGTATTCTACTATCGCGATGACAATCGAGGTAATGGCTTTAATTCGTCCAATGCCTATTGGTTACGTACCGGGTTTGGAATCAAGAAGTTTGTGCATCCAAGCGATACCTATGAGGGAGGAAGTGCAGCTCGTGTAATTCCAAAGGCCGAACCTGCTATCCGCTATGCCGATATTTTGCTTGCTTATGCTGAAGCGTTGAACGAACTTGACGGATCTTACAACATTCCATCTTGGCGTGATGGGAGCTACGCCATCAGCCGTAATATCAATGAAATGCAAAGAGGTATTCATCCTATTCGTATCCGTGGAGGGGTACCCGATTATCCCGCAAGCGTGTACGCCAATAAGACGGAGTTAAGGAAGGCATTGAAGCGTGAGCGCTTTATTGAATTGATGGGAGAAGGGCAGCGCTACTATGATCTGCGGCGGTGGATGGATGCACCAGTAGAGGAGGCATTACCTGTATACGGCTGCAACGTATTGATGAACGGGAAGGAACGTGATCTTTTTCATCAACCGGTGGCGGTATGGGCACTCAAAACTACTTTTGCAGATAAAATGTGGTTTTGGCCAATTAGTCATAGCGAGCTTAAGCGCAACAAACGCTTGACACAAAATCCAGGATGGACATACAATGATTAAAGAGTGATACCCTGCATTCAAATTTAAAGATATGCTCATAGAACCATCACACGTGTGCTACTCATCATTCAGAATGAATGTATCTGCATGAGGGGATAGATACACAGGTGATGGCTTCAATGATCTTCAAACGTAAACGAATGCAAAAAGCGGATTCATTTAAAGGACTTAGACGTACTAGAGTTTAAAAACGCGTGAAAGCCTTAATGAATAATAAAAGATGAACAAAAAACTATATTCCAATGAAAAAAACATATATACAGCTCTTGCTGCTCACATTGCTACTCATCTGTGGTGGCTGCAATGATGAGTGGAAAGACGAACAGTTTGAAAATTTTATCTCTTTCAAAGCCCCGTTAGGAAGTGAAGGGGTGTCGAACATTTATGTTCGATACAAGAGCGATCAGAAGACCGCCTTTCTGCTACCGTTAATCGTTAGTGGATCTGCTGTAAATGACAAAAATATGAGCGTACATATTGGTATAGATTCCGATACGTTGAATGTCTTGAATTACGAACGTTTCCAAAATCGAGCAGATTTTTATTACAGAAAGCTTAATGATCAATACTTTTCCATGCCTAGTACCGTCGAAGTTAAAGCAGGAGAGAACACTGCTTTAATGACGATTGATTTTACACTTAAAGATATCGACATGGTGGATAAGTGGGTGTTGCCGTTGACGATTAAGGAAGACGCGTCTTATAATTACATCGCCAATCCTCGTAAACATTATAGGAAGGCGCTCTTGCGTATTAATCCATTCAATGACTATTCGGGTACTTATAGTGGAACCGCTCTGAAAACAAGTATGGAGGGCTATGAAAATGAAACCCCAATTGTTAAGAGTGAAATCAGGAGTTACGTGGTCAATGAGAATACCATTTTCTTCTATGCTGGGAATATAGATGAAGAGCGGCAAGATCGTCGCAATTATAAAATCTACGCAACTTTTAACGCCACCGGGGGTGTCACCTTCCGCGCTGATAATCCAAGTATGAAGTTCAAGGTGAATAAAGATGCGAGTTACACCATATCCGAACAGATGGATGCCGTGCGTCCATATCTACTTCGTCGGTATATATCCATCAATAATATCGATTATCAATTTACCGATTATACAATGGTGCCGAATGTGGATATCAACTACAAAGTCTCCGGGTCGCTAACTTTACAGCGTCGTTTAAATACCGAAATACCCGATGAGGATCAGTCTATAGAATGGTAAATGTGATAGGGAGTGCCTCACTAACAAAAGTTAGTTTGTTAAGCCAAGTTCTCCTACCCATGCCGACATTGGTTACAAGTTGAAAAAAATACAGGTTAGGAATCATCAATTCCTAACCTGTATTTTAGAAAAGCGTAGCAGATCAGTCTTACTTCTTGTCCAATAAGGGCAGGTACTGCTCATACCCTTGTTTTTTCATATCTTCCTTAGGGACAAATTTTAAGGATGCGCTATTGATACAGTATCGCAATCCTCCTTTGTCGGCGGGTCCATCGTCAAATACATGCCCTAGGTGCGCATCGCCTGTTTTGCTACGGACTTCCGTTCGGGTCATGCCATGTGTCTTATCAACCTTTTCTTCAACAATATCCTGATTGATCGGTTTGGAGAAGCTCGGCCACCCACAGCCTGAATCAAATTTATCTGTTGAAATAAATAGAGGCTCACCAGTGGTGATATCCACATAGATACCTTCTCTAAATTCAGCATCATACTCATTTTGAAATGGGCGTTCGGTAGCGCCTTTTTGAGTAACTTCGTATTGCAGCGGAGTAAGCTTCGTTTTCAAGGTAGCATCATCGGGTTTTACATACGGAGATGTAGGTGCCGGATTTGCATTTTTAGCATATTCAAATAGATTCGGTGGGATATGACAGTACCCTCCGGGATTTTTATCGAGATAATCTTGGTGATAGTCCTCTGCCGAATAGTAATTCTTGAGGGGTAGATTTTCTATGGCGATAGGTGCGGTATATTGTGTGGCTAGTGTTGCCAACTTTTGACTGATGATGGATTCATCTCCTGCGTCTTTGTAATAGATTCCTGTACGATATTGTGTACCCACATCATTGCCCTGACGATTTACACTCGTGGGTTCGATCGTTTTGAAATAGAAGTCAATAAGCTTTCCTAATTCTAGCACTGCAGGGTCATATACAACTTTCACCGTTTCGGTGTAGCCTGTGTTCTTGTGGGATACATCTTCATAAGTTGGATTTGGCGTATTCCCGTTGGCATAGCCCACTTCGGTGGCTAGTACCCCTCTTATTTGCTTAAAGAAATGCTCTGTTCCCCAAAAGCATCCTCCTGCAAAATAGATCTCTTTACCATTTGTCATACTTTCTTCCTTTTTTTGCGTGTTTTTTGTTGTGTCGGTCTTACCGGTGAAAATGTGTGAATTTGCTGCAACAACAACTGCAGCTCCTAGTAGCACACAAATCGCAATCATTGTAGTTTTCATCTTTGTTTTTTTTAATGCCTGACGTCGATTTCATCGTTTTTCTGATATTAGCGTAACGAATGGATCAACATCTGAATATCTTTCTACATATGTTTTTATAGCATCTCGATACTTTTGAAGACGACTATTTAACAATAATAACTAAATCTAAGTTTATTTGTTACAAACCAATTCAAAGATTGTTTTGAGATGATAATACAGATGATTCATTTCTTCCCAAATAAAACTTTGCGAAGTTTAGCTCAGCATGTTGCTCAATTCGCTACTTTATCTTTTTGATCTGAAACAAAGGCTGATACATACCTGCGGCTGCGTCTACGGTCTTCTCGAATAGATGTCTAAGTGCCAGAGTATTGTGGGAAAGAGAAGATTTGTGCATCGACAATATATCCATCACCACCTGATTCAATCCATTCCATTTCTTATTAGTATGTACAAGGATATCCAGCGCTCGCTTATCACCGATCGGGTATAGCTCGTTGATAGCAAACAAAGCCGATACAATATTTTTCAGTGCTCTTGTCAGGCAACCAGCAGTGTTGTACATGTCGTTTTGTGACGCAAATGTCTCGGCCTGTATTAGAGTGAATTCAGCCGACCATAGCGAACGTTGAATAATTGCATGTTTTAATTTTGAAGGATATTCCTTTACAGCGTCTTTTAAGCTTCCGATGATGTTTTGAGGATCATAGAGTGGGATACAGTCTTTGCATTCAGCTAAATAGAATACCGATGAAAATCCGTAGGGAGGTTGTTGTTCATAATGATTTTCCCATTCGCCCTGTTGAGCTTTTTGGACGGTATTGGCTACCTGTTCTATATTGCGGTACAGGAAGTCCACCTTTCCTGCGGAGGTATGGATCCAGGCACCGCCGTTGACCCAAGGCCCCCATTCGTAAAGGTCAGTGACGGTAGGTGCCAGATCAATAGCGATTTCTTCTGCAATAGCTTTGATCTTCTGGATGTCAAAGGGAACTTGCTCATGATAATATATTCCTATGTCCAAATCTGAAGTAGGAGTGGCATGGCCAGTCGCATGCGAGCCCCCTAGTACGATCGCTGTAACTCCCTTTACTTCTTTTAGATTATCTGTGATATGTTTAATAATCTGTTTCTTATCGTTATTGAGCATAATATGGTAAAAATCAAGCACGCTATTTTTTCGTGTAGTCTTGATTAAGATACTTCATATTGCCTATATGGTCAAGTTTTCTAACAATTTTTTGCCACGTGCAGGCTTTCGCTCTCTTTTGCATATTGGACTAAGCTACAGTACATCAAGCGGTTTGAAGAAAAAAATGATAAAAAATTTGCGTAGTCATTTGACTACATTTATATTTGTAGTCAAATGACTTCATAATGAATCTAAGAAGAGATGTATTCCAAGCTATTGCCGATCCGACAAGACGCGCTATATTGTTGCTATTAGCTTCGCAGGCTATGACGGCTGGAGCGATTGCTGCAAATTTTGACTCATCGAGACCTACCGTATCCAAGCACCTCCAGATTCTTACCGAATGCGAGTTGCTTGAAAAAGAGCAGCAGGGACGCGAAATCTATTACCAGCTGAATCCGCAAAAGATAAAAGAAATAGCCGACTTTATCGAACCTTTCCGACAGATGTGGGATGATCGGTTCAATAAGTTAGAAACCCTTATGCAGCAATACAAAGCCAAATAAACGATTGTTATGAAACGAAAAACCAATATAGCCGCCGAAGCTGGCAAGCAGGAGATACTGATCACGCGTGAATTTGAGTTACCTGTAGCATTGCTTTTTAAAGCATATACTGAAGCAGAGCTTGTGGAGCAGTGGATGGGCAACAAAGTATTGAAAATGGAGAGCAGGCCTCAGGGCTGTTATCAGTTTGAGACGACAGATGGACAGGGTAATGTACTGTTTCGAGCCAATGGTGTCATCCACGAGTTTGTCCCGAATCAGAAGATTACACGGACTTTTGAAATGGAAAATACCCCATTTCCGGTCCAGCTTGAATTTTTGGAATTTGTCGAAATTACGGCTGATAAATGTCAATTGATCATACATGTCATTTACAAATCGGTCAAAGACAGAGATCAGGTATTACAAATGCCATTTGCCGCTGGCATTAACATGGCGCACGATCGTCTTGAAAAAATTATGAACCAAACGAATATATGATGACGACTATTGTTGCAGAGCCCATGGGCTCAACAAAAACAATGAAAATCCTATATTGGATTTTTACCGCCTGGCTAGCATTAGGGATGCTTTCAACAGGCATTGTACAGTTTATAGGTGTGGAAGAGGAAGTAGCTTCCTTTAAGCATTTGGGCTATCCCACTTACTTAATGACCCTATTGGCAGTATGGAAGGTATTAGGTGTAGTGGCCATCCTTTTGCCAAGGCTCCCGTTGCTTAAAGAATGGGCATATGCGGGTTTTTTCTTCGTTAGCTCAGGGGCAGCTATTTCACATGCTGTTTTGGGTGACGGTATTTCCGAAATATTTCCTTCAATATTGCTTTTGCTGCTTACTGCTGCCTCTTGGTATCTTAGGCCTTCAGCAAGGAGAATAATTACTTTGTAAACGTATTTAAGATTTATAAGAATGAAAAAATTTGAGTTACCTCAGGAACGCATTGATGAGCTTTTTCATATTTTAAAAAAGCGATTTGAAAAAAATATGGATCGTCATAAGGGATTAAACTGGGACGATGTGCAGCAAAAGTTATCGAAAAATGATGATAAGCTGTGGTCTGTCAATGAAATGGAAGAGACAGGCGGAGAGCCGGATGTTATCAGTTATGACGTCAAGGCAAATGTGTACACCTTCTGTGATTGTTCAACGGAGAGCCCGAAAGGTCGCCGGAGTATTTGCTATGATCACGAAGCATTAGAAGCACGCAAAGAACACAAGCCGAAGAATAGCGCTGTCGCGATGGCCCAGGAAATGGGGATCGAAATATTGACGGAAGAGCAATATCACGAACTCCAAAAATTAGGCAAATTTGATACTAAAACCTCTAGTTGGGTAGCAACCCCGCCGGCAGTGCGTTCCCTCGGAGGAGCGATTTTTGGTGATTGGCGCTTTGGTCGTGTATTTATCTATCACAATGGTGCCGATTCCTATTATGGTGCACGAGGATTCAGAGGTACAGTGCGCGTGTAATACTGTGGAAACGGGTTGTCCATTTATAGACAGATCCTTTAGCCTTGTAACGACTAAAGGATCTGTCTGCTATCTATTATAACTTTTGGTGCTAGGAGATCGAAAGAGCTATGGGGCTTGAGTAGATAGACAAGTAACAGCTATTTGAATCTACACGCAGCGCTGCCCTGATGTGTATTAATCTTTGATGTGTCCCTTGCTCAACACGTCGGTAAGTCCCAACCGAGCCTTTTCGTTGGGTAAGTTTTTGATGATTTTAAGTAGGATAGGGGCAGCTTCTTGCTGTGCTTCCTTACCTTTAAAGTGGGATTGAAAACATATAAATGTTTCTTGCATCGCTTTGTAGATGACTGTCTCTGGATGAAACTCTTCGTCGCTGTATATTTTTCCTTTCTCAAATAAGCTATCAAACAACTTCTGTATTGCCTGGAGTTTCTCTGGATGTGCTTCTTCACCTCGACGTAAGTCTTGGACAAAAAGATGAAGATTAGCTAGATAATGAATGAATTTCGTTTGTTGGAGTTCTTCCGAATTTAGCCTAGCGCGATCCTGAAGAAGCCGCTCTGCCATCATACTTGTTGCTGAGTAGTCGTGCAATACATAATAACCGAATTGAGTTTTTTCTGTGGCATTGGCGTCCGGTAATAAGGCATTGAACAGCTTAGAACAGACTTCTTCCGAATAATTGTATTTGCTGCAAATATTATCTTCTGTAAAAAAAGCGGATATGACGTCCCGTCTTTCGATATCTCCCCCCATTTGATGCAGCCATAGGATTTTGATTTTGGAGATATACTTGTCTATCGTTTGCTTGTCTATATCGATCATAGCAATAGCATGTAGATAGGCGGATGAAAGCTGATCTTGTTCATTCCGGATGTCAAACTTGACAAAGTCATCAGTCGGACTGTACACCGCGAAAAAGCTTTCATAGCTTTCTATGGCTTTATAGTATTGTCCCTTACCGATGTAGCACCTGCCATACAAAGTCAGAAAGGCATGATCCTTTTCAATTTTGGCATTGTCCATGATTTTGAGGCAGTCATCATATTTGCCTAGATTTTGGGCCATAGAGGCTGCATTCCACAGTTTTGCATCCGAGGTTTCCTCCATGAGATACGCTTTTATAGCATATTCGAAGGCCTTCTCATCATCGTCTAGATGAGAAAAACAAGCAGACAGGTTGGTGTAGTAAAGAGCCATACTTTTTTTATTGTCTGGTGAACAATACAAGGCTGCCAATCGAAATTTCTGCTTTGCTTTTTGAAAATTCTCCTGTTCGTAGAGACACAGACCAGCTTGGCAGAGCAGATAACTATTCTTACTGTCCGACTGCAATAGTTTCTCATATTTCGTTAGAGCTGCGGTATATTCCGATGCATAATAAAGACTGTCAGCGACGTCTTGTGTGTCTGATATTTGTCTGGTTTGAGCATTTGTTACGATACTCAGCAGCACGAAAATGGGTAAAAGGACTCGCCTTGTCATACGCACGAACAGCCTAGTTTTCCAACAACCATTTAATCCCGATAATCAGCATAATGATAACTGCGATTATGTATTTTATTTTAATGACCTGTTGTTTACGGTACGCGATATAGATACCGAAAGCCATGATCACCGCAAAGGCAATGATGATCCATCCAAAAGAGAACGAATTTCCTAGATCAATAGTCATGATATCAGATATTTAGGTGTGATGTAATAGCGGTTTAATCTTTTTCGATAGATACATCCGTCAGTTTATAGCCGTAGTTGTCAGCTCTTCTTTCTTCTTCCGGCTTGCTTAACTCATCATAAGTCACTGTTCCTGTAATCTTAAATTGAGGATGTTGGTCTAAGTTATATTTTTCTCCACTTTTGTCATATACTGTGAAATCTTTAAGACTATAGTTTTTTTGATCAGGGGCTAAGTTCATGACTACACTGTTTCTTTCGGCCCCCATAGGCAATGTGACATCGGTCACGACATGTTTTTCGGAGCTGAATGCACTGGACTTTACGACAAAGTGCATGCGTATTGCTTTTGAATTGTTGGATGAGAAAGTGAAGCCTGGAGCGTCAAACTCACCAATTAATTCGACCTTTTGATTTTGATTCTCGTAACTGGATTCCAAGGCTTTTACCTTGTCTACAGATGCACCATTGCAAGATGACACGGTTACTGTGCCTAGAGATGCCAATAGCAGTAGGAAGAAGATACTTGTTGTTTTCATGTCCTTTTCTTTTTTTTATGTGAGAGGTTCTTGTGTATTATGACGATGTTGTGTATCAATATGGCCGCTGATTTCCTGTAATTTTAGATTTCATATCTTTAGGTAAAATCCTTTTAAACACACTGTTTACACTTTTGTTTAGTTATTTACATCAAATATAGCAAAGAAGAAAACAGCTTGAGAAGCTGTTTTTAGATCCGTTGTGATTCGATTGATATTTGCAGGCTTACGCTTATTTTCTGTCGATAGAAAATCTTTTCGATTGGCAGAAAGCAAGGGCTTGGATGATCCATGAAGGACATAAAAAAGGCCATCCGACAAATGGATGGCCTTTTTCTAATTTGGGATCAGATCGTAGACCCGTACGTAGTCAACCTCCATCGCCGCCGGAAATGCATCCTCGTCCATTCCCTGATTCGCTCCCCAATTGCCGCCAACAGCTAGGTTGATCAACCAATGGAACTTTTGATCAAAAGGCCATTCTCGAAATCCTGTCTTTTCGTTTGTGAAATGGAATATCTCGATATCGTCAACATATCCTTTAATGTAGTCTGGTGTCCAGTCTACTCGATAAAGATGGAATCCATCTGCTGTTTTCTCAATTTTGCGGATGGCAGTCTTCTGCGTGTTGATACTATGGTGGTAAGATTTCGTGTGTACCGAGATGTGTACCGTCTCGGGATCGTAACCTACATGTTCCATTATATCGATTTCTCCCGAACTTGGCCATCCACCATATTTCCATTCTGTAGGCAACATCCATATAGCAGACCAAGGTCCTTTACCGATGGGTACCCTGGCCCGTGCCTCAAAACGTCCATACAGGAAGTCGGCTTTTTTTCGACTAACTAATCGCGCAGAACTGTAATTAAGTCCACCGATTTGTTCGGGTAAAGCTGTGACCCGAAGTACTCCGTCGCTTACAGCGGCATTTTTTAACCTCGCAGCCGTATAGTATTGTAGTTCATTATTACCCCATCCATTGTTTTCCGAGCCAACATCATAAGACCATTTGTTACTGTCCGGTAATCCGTTGTAATCAAATTCATCTTTCCAAGATGGGATATCGGCAAAACGATATAGATTTTTATTTAATTGCGTAGATGTCGATGCGCTGTCGTTCTGTACGAAAAAAGGGATGTTGACAGTAGCGACATTGTTATGACCATCAGTTATATATGCGAATAGTCGATATGCACCCTGCTTCTTTGGAGCAGTTATGTAGGCTTTTTTGTAAGAAATCTCATGGATCAATCCGGGTATGGCAGAAGGTCGGCTTTCATGGTCGCCGCCCTCTTTTAGATCGGTACTTTCTGGAAGTACTTCCCAACGGGTTGCCAGTTTATCATGGTCAGGATCATTCACAAAGAGAGCGGCCTCATATTTATTCCCAGGTTTGAGGTAGATGAAGTCCAATACTTTCTTATTGTCCAGCAATGCGGAATCTAAGTGGGGCGCTCTGTTCTTTGGCCATTTTCCGGTCCATAGGTATTGCATGACGTCCACTACTTCATTTTCCTCACCCGCTTCAGTGAAAAGGCCATACCACGTAGGCGTTCGTTCCTGCTTTTGTCCCCATAAGAATACGTAAGACCCTAAGCAATTTTTGTCTTTCATGATAGAAGCTTCATATCGAGCCTTATAGACCGCAGCTTTCTCACTACTTGTTTCTTCCACTGCAGTATTCCAAGGCGTCTGTGGACCTTCCCAATGACCTGTGGGACCCCATTCGGTCACCATATAGGCTTTGTCCCATCCAACGGCTTTGATTTGGGCCGGCACGGAAGCGAGTCCGCCGTACACCTGTACAGAGAGTAGGTCGAGTGCCGGGCACTTAGTTTTGATAAGGTCAATCTCTTTTTGGTTGATACCAGCTAACATCGTCGTGACTAAGTGATGAGGATCTAATTCATGTATCGTCTCAGCCACCTCGTTGACTGCTTCCCATACCTTAGGATTGCTATAGTGTAGATTGAGTTCATTGCCTATTCCCCAAGCGAGTAGGGCTGGATGATCCTTGTAGTGTAGTACTTCTTGGCGTACCCGGTTCAATTGGCGGGCTACAGCATCCGCGTCATTATAGTCAAATCCATGTCTCTCGACACCCATATGGATTCCAAGGGTGACGGTTAATCCCAGTCTGTATGCTTCATCCAGGATCTTCATTGCGCCGTCTGTGCTCCAGGTTCGGATAGAGTTGCCGCCATAGGCTTTCAGTCTGTCCATATAGGACGAGCCGCCTGCACCCTTAATAAAGTAAGGCTTGCCATTCCGTTCTATTGTATATCCTTCGCCCTTTTTGACAATTTTTACGCTCACTGGTTTGTTTTTTTGCGCATCTACTTTTGACAACTGGACTAAGAAGGCAAGTAATATGAAGGTGACGAATCTTGAAAAAATCATAGTAATACGTTTGTTATTGCAATTTATAAATGTAGTGGTACGCTTTCAATCACAAGGTATATAGTTACACCTGGGGTATGACCTCTTCCTGACAGATTGATTAATTTACACCGGTTCGAGAGCAGACACTACGATCAAACCGGTGCAATGATTGAATTACTTAGCTTTTATCTAAAGTTTGTGTTGGCATCGATCTGTGTTTGTGGTATAGGGACATACTCGCTTTGTCCTGGAACAAATTTAGGGCCATATACCTGTTGTGCTTTTCCGGTACGAACCAGGTCATTGAAGCGTTCACCCCACCACTCACAGGCAAATTCCGCACGGCGTTCGTCTAGGATCTGGTCAAGAGTGACACCTGTAACGGCGCCCATATCGGCACGTTCACGCACCAAACGAAAAGGTTCGTCTCCACTTTGGCCTTTGCGGACTTTAGCCTCTGCATTCAGCAAGAGCGCATCTGCATAACGCAAGATCCGAACATTATTATTAGCGCCATATTCTAGACGGCCCGCAGTCATCTGTGATACTGGTAGATAAGCTTTTCCATTGAAATATTTCGTTCCAAAGGAGTTGCCATATACTTTATCACCGCTCGGTGTCTCAGCGAATGTTGCGGGATCTCCGTTTACACCACAGTGGAGAATTGTCGTTTTCAATCGTGTGAGATCCCCACGCTGCGTTAGGAAGTCTACGATATTCTGCGAGGGAGCGATCCAACCGGCACCAGAGATTGCGCTTCCACGTTGATCACCTGCAGGGCCCTGCCATTTAAAAAATGTACCCCAGTCGACGCCTGGACGTACGATATCGCCAGCAGACAATCCAAAGTCAGAGTATTGGAGTTCAAATAGTGACTCGTTTGAGAGTTTGCCCGGAATCTTGAAAAGTTCGTAGAAATTCGTGTAAAGCGAAAATTTGTTGCTGTTGATAATTTGATTAGTCGCATCCAATACTTGATCCCAGTAGGGGCTAGCATTGTCGTTTCCTGCTAAGTCTGCTGCGGCTTTTGCCTTTAATAACAGAGCTGAATATTTGGTGACTGCACCAATGTGCTTGGATTGGTTAGGTCTAGCATCTTCCAGATCTGTGATACAGGCATTCATCTCATCAATGATAAATTGTCGCACTTCTATTGCCGTACTTTTATGGATAGTCGTCAGGCGAGCGATATCGCCGCTGTCGGATAGAATAGGGACGTCGCCGAATAAGCGAGAGGCCATAAGATGTGCGTATGCCCGTAGGAATCGTACTTCTGCCTGATACTGCTTATTCAGAGCCATGTCTGCGGTATTTCCTGTAGGAATATGTTGGGCAAATAGGGCTAGCTCCATCAAAGCATTGTTGGCAGAAATAGCCAGACTGTAGTAGCTGATCCAAGATTGATTGAGACCCCAGTAAGATTGTATAGTAACATCCCGCTGAAAATTTTTAATGCTCATCAATTCAGGGTTGTCATTTGGATTAGGTGCCGCCTGTTGGTAGTCGTCATCTCGGATACATCGAATAGAAAGGTCTATCCAATGTACCAGATTGTCATCTGATGCTGCCCGATACACACCGGAGACCGGAGCATACATCAATGAAAGATTACTATAGTCGATCTCTTCAGATCGCTGTTGGTTTTCCAATGGTTTGTCCAGGAATTTTTCACAACCACTGATCAGTGTTGCAAGACCCAAGTAGCCGCTTAGTATGATATATTTATAATTCTTCATGATTATTTTCTTAAGTTGTTGTGTATTAGAAAGAGACGCGAAGGCCTAGACTATAAGTAGAAGATATTGGATATACATTGGCATCGTAGCCCATTCCAGAGACTTCCGGTGTAAAGCCATTATATCGAGTAAAGATCGCTGGTCTATCCGCAGTAGCGAATACGCGCACGGGTATAGTTTCACTGAAGTTGAAGCTATAGCCCAATTGTATATTCTGAATACGCAGATATGCACCACTTTCCACGAAGAAAGAACTGGCCTGTAGATTCCAGGATGCCACACTTCCTGAAGCTGACGGGTACGCGTTGGTAGATCCTTCGCCGTTCCATAGTCCCTCCACGAATGCCGCGTCAGCATTCATCTGAGGGTATTTACGGCGCATAGCGCGATTGAGATTGTGAATCTTGTTGCCAGCGACTCCCTGTAATACCACGCTCATATCAAATTTTTTGTAGTTCAGACCGAGGTTTAGCCCGTAGGTCAGCTTTGGAAGGTAGCTTCCAAGGTTTGTACGATCTTCCTCATCCAGCTCTCCGTTACCATTCAAATCTTTGTATTTTAAGTAACCTGGCACGATTGGCGAATTTGGATTCAAGGTGTTGTAGCGACTGGCGATAGGATCTGCATTGATCTCCGCTTGATTTTGGTAGACACCAGCTACCTGATATCCATAGTAGTAGTTGATGGGTTGATTTTCTTCGATACGAGCTGGAAATTCAGCTGCCCACTCCGGGAATCCGTTCATGATATTGGATAGCCCACCAAGATCGGTGACTCTATTTTTCAATGTTGTCATATTGATGCCGATATTGTATCCTAGCTGTCCCACCTTGTCCTTCCAGTCCAATCCGATTTCCCAACCGCTGTTCGCAACACTTCCCCAGTTTCCATAGACGCGATTCCACATGAAGGGAATAGGTCGCTCAAAAGCCAGGTCCTTGGTCTTACGGTAGTAGTAGTCCACTGTACCCGTCAAGCGGTTGTTTAATAACGCAAAGTCAATACCACCGTCCCATTCTTCTACTACTTCCCATTTCACCTGCGTAAAAAAGCGATTTACGCGGTATCCCGGTATCCGGCTGCCATTGGACGATCCAATGCTGCCAAAGATTCCTGAATTGTTGTTACCTGAGTTGACGATCGCGTAGCCTGCATTAGGCTGTATACCATCATTGCCAAGTAGTCCCCAGCTTCCTCTGATTTTCAGCTGGTCAAATAGAGACTGGTTTTCCATGAATTTTTCCCGGCTAAGTACCCATCCTAGACCTACAGAAGGGAAATAACCCCATTTGGTCTGGTATTTTGAGCTTCCATCGGCACGAAAGGTTGCAGTCAGTAAGTATTTTTTGTCATAATCATACGTACCTCTGGCGAAGAAGGAAAGTCCAGAATTGCGAAATCCTGTTTCGCCATATCCCGTGGCCGAGCCTATGCCTTGTGCTCCCTGACCGACATACCAGAATTCTGGAGACTCCGGTACGTCATTGGCCGATACCCAGGTTTCTCTCCAACGTTCTTCTCGAGTTGACTGGCCCAGTAACACCGTCCAATGGTGGTTGGCGGACTCATCCCGATAGGTAAGCAAGTTATCTAGGATATAATCTGTATTACGGGTCTGAGCCGAACGTAGATAGGAGCGATCACTGCGTTGATCATTGTCGATATAATACACAGGCGTATACCCAATGTTGTGCCCGGATTGATAGCGGTTGCTGAGTTGCGATCGAAATGTGAGTTTATTCTGCCAAAATTCAGCCTCAATATATGCACTAGGTAATATTTGGAAAGCTTTAGTCTGGTTGTTGTTATAGTATGCCGTTGCAAGGGGGTTGTTAAACCAGAATCCGGATGGGATACCAATTGAGGCACTCGTGCCGAATTTAATTGGTTTGGATAATTCAAGAGAAGGATCGTATGCCGGATATAGTGGAGAAGCGAAGTAAGCTTGACGGAATGCGGCATTGTTGGGGAGATACTCCTTCGAATTATTCATATGGGCAGTGAAGCCAACTTTTAACCAAGAGGCCACTCTTGCTTCCGTTTGCATGCGGATGTTGTATTTCCGATGATAGTTCTCAGCATCCATGATCCCTTTTTGATCGATATAGTTGATACCAAAAGTGTAAGTGATTTTATCACTGCCGCCTTGGACATCAAGGTTGTGGTTAGTGATCAGGGCCTGAGAGCGGAGTAGTTCTTGATACCAATCCGTATTCATGGTCGGGTTGTTGCCCTGACCGCCAAATTTTTCTATAGAGTTTTTGACAACATAGTCATCCCCTTTGGCGAGCGCATAGGAGGCAAATTGCTGTCCATTGGCCATTTTAAGTACGTTTGTCGGTATCTGAAAGCCGGTGTAGCCGTTGTACGTCACCTTGGCTTTCATGTTGAGACCACCTCTCTTGGTGGTGACAATGATGACCCCATTAGCGGCTCGTACACCATAGATGGCCGCCCCAGATGCATCTTTTAACACCGACATGTCTGCAATATCGTTCGGATTTAGGAAGTCAATATTGTCCATGAACATGCCGTCTACGACATATAGCGGACTTTCGTTGTTGAATGATCCCACACCTCTTATGCGTACAGTGGGCCTCGCGCCTGGTGCACCAGAGCTGACTACTTGGACACCTGTGACAGAACCCTGAAGAGCATCCATGGGATTGGTGACGGTGCGTTTTACTGCATTCTCCATGTTGACGGTAGCGACAGGCGCTGTGAGATCTCCTTTACGTTGGGTTCCGTATCCGACGACCACCACTTCATCCAAGTCAAAGCTGCCATCAGCCTGTAACCTGATGTTTACGACGGTGCCTTGCAGCGCTATGGTCTGTTTTTTATACCCGACCGAAGACACGATCAATGAGTCGACCATTCTAGATATCATTAGGCTGTATTGGCCATTCTCATTGCTACTGGTGCCGATATCAGGTGCACCTTTTGCGGTAATGCTGGCTACAAGCGGATTACCCTGCTCATTGGTGATCTTACCCGTTATGGTCCTGGTCTGCGCCTGTGCGTAGCCGAAGGCAGCGGACAAAAGTGCAACCATAGCAAGTACTAGTGCTTTGTTTCTCATGAACAATCAATTTAAATTATTTAGGAATTTTAATTTATAATAAGTCAACCAAAAGTAGGGGTAGATGGTGGGTTATATCGAATAAATGGGTACATCATTTATACATCAAATTAGGTGTATCGCTGTAATTTGCTATATTTGTGATACTTCAATAATACATCAAAAAAAACGTCTATAGGCCTAAAATGAAGTTTTTGAATTGGTATTTTTCGATTTTACTCACCGCTCTTGCTTTTATGGCATTGGCACAGAATCCTTTAGGGGTGCCGCTCGTGCATGTCTATAATAAAGCTGTTTTTCAAGGAGGGAGTCGTACTTGGGATATCAAGCAAGATAGCCGTGGAATCATGTATTTTGCCAATAATGATGGGCTGATCACCTTTGATGGTCGATACTGGAAGAATTATGATCTACCTAATCATACTATTGTACGGTCTATTTACATAGACCGTAATGATCGCGTTTATGTAGGAGGGCAGGGCGAATTCGGTTATTTTGAAGAGTCTACCGAAGGAGGCCTTACCTATGTGTCGCTTCAAGGGCGAGTCCCACCAGCACAGCGCAAATTTGCAGATATATGGAATACTACAGCTCATGGAAGTGCTTTTTTCTTTCGTGCTACCAATTCCATCTTCGAAATGGAGGGCGACGAGATCAAAGTCCATCCGGCAGCTACTGAGTGGGATTTCCTGGGGGAGGCAGGGGGGAGGCTATTTGCTCAAGATAGTAAAAATGGTCTGCTTGAATTTCGCAATAGTCAATGGATCTCCTCAATCTCAAAAGATGTGTTAAGTGGGACTAAGATCTCGTCTATCATGGCCGTAGGCAAGGATAGCATTTTGATTTCGACCATAAACAATACCAGCTATCTCCTGCATCACCATACGATTCAACGGCTGGACAATACTCCCTGGCAAGATCGATATACCCCCTCGCTATCGAAGGTGAATGACCAGGAGTATGTCGTAGCAACGGCTACAGAAGGCTGCATTATTCGTGATTTTGAAGGCCGGGTACTCCAGCGTATTGGTATTGTTGAAGGATTGCCAAACAAGAATGTTTCGACGGTATTTGTCGATAGGCAAAAGAATATTTGGGCTGCAGTGGACAATGCTATCGCAGTCATCAGCTATGGTAGCGCTGTTCGGTATTTTCGACCCAATGCTGATAATGATGTAACGGGTTACTCGACTCGGGTTTTTCAAGATAAACTTTATGTGTCTTCCTCCAACGGGGTATATATGACCGATTTAAATCCAGGGATCAAGGATCATAGTCTCTCCAATGGCAGATTTTCACTGGTGACGGGTAGTGATCGGGGAGAGGCACGGGGGCTTGCGGAGGTAAATGGACAGTTACTGCTCGCCCATAATCGAGGGCTATTTGCGATACAGGGACAGACAGTCACACCCATCTCTCAGGGGACAGGCTCTTGGTTGTTTCTTCCACGATCGAGCGTATATCCTATACGGCATACCCTTGTCGGTACCTATCATGGTATCGATCTGCTGGAGTATAGTGGCGGTCAATTTCAGTCTAAAGGTACCTTAGCAGGGCAATCAGATTCGTATCGTTTTCTGGAGCAGGATAGTCACGGTGACGTATGGGCCTCCCATCCTTATAGAGGGATCTATAGGTTGGATCTCGCTTCTGATAATAGATCTTACAAAGCCTTACTTTTTACCGATCAAGATGGATTACCATCCGCCTTTCAAAACTATGTGTTCAAGGTCAAAAGTAAAGTAGTGTTTGCCACTGAATCCGGTATTTACGAATTTGATGCTGCCACCAAGCGCTTCTTTCCTTCGGTACTTTTCGCCATATTCAGAGGAATGCCGATCAGATATCTAAAAGACGATAAGGACGGTAATCTGTGGTTTTGTAGCGGGATGAAAGTTGGGGTTGCACGATATGATACGACCACCAAGAAATACCGTATCATTTACTTTCCAGAGATAGACGGTATCAATACCTCAGGATTTGAGAATATCTATCCCTTTGATCGTCATAATATTTATATCGGTTCAGAGAAAGGAATCATTCACATTAATTACCAGAAATATCAGCTAAATATGCCCAAACCTTCGGTATTGCTGTCTTCAGTGACGGCTAATGGGGCTGGAGATAGCACGATTTTCGCGGGATATTTTAAGGGAAATCAACAGGGGACTTTTGTTCAGGAAAAACAACAGATACCCGTACTGCATTCCTCCTATGACTCTTTTCATTTTGCATTTGCTTCACCGAGTTACGGCATTCATGGCCAGGTGGACTTCAGCTATTGGCTGGAGGGCTATGATACCGATTGGTCCACTTGGACTACTAATACCGAGAAAGCGTACACCAACTTGCCCAGCGGGACCTATACCTTCAAGTTGAAAGCGCGAAATAGCCTGAATGAACAGTCCGGGGAGGTTGTTTATACGTTTGTGATTCGCCCGCCATGGTACAAGACCATATGGGCATTTTTGGCCTATCTGCTGGTATGTGTGATGGCCATCTATGCCTTAGTACGTTGGCAGAAACGAGAGTGGTATCTTCAACAGGAGAAATTTAATAAGCAGTTGGCGCAAATGCAGTATATCCACCAGTTGGAGATCGAAAAGAATGAAAAGGAAATTGTCAAACTTCAGAATGAAAAATTGGAGAATGAAGTTTTGTCCAAGACCAAGGAGCTCGCGAGCACGAGTATGCAACTGATGGAAAATTCAGGTGCTCTTACCAAGCTTAGGGTCGAGTTGTCTAAGTTGGACTTAGGTGATGAAGAGGGAGGTGACCTCAAGAAAATTACTTCTTTGCTTAAAGATGTGGAGAAGAATACCGCTCACTGGGACCAGTTTGCATCCCATTTTGACGAACTTAACGATGGTTTTCTTCATCGGTTAAAAGCTAGACATCCCGCCCTATCACGCAATGATCTCAAGGTATGTGCTTATCTTCGACTCAATTTTACATCCAAGCAGATCGCTCAATTGCAGAATATATCCGTTCGAGGCGTGGAGATCCACCGCTATCGAATTCGCAAAAAAATGGGGATAGAGACTGAAGTGTCCACCAGTGACTATCTTAGTAATATTTAATGTTCACTAGTAGCACTTATTCCACATTTGGGTAGCCCTGTGTAACTTATGGTGTTCTCAGTTGTTATATAGATATGGATAAAATGTATTTTTCTGGCACGAGTGGCATTGTTTTACCATATAAAAATCGAAGCTTCTACCCCGAGAATTTAGAGGGCAAAAGTAGATTGGCTATCTGTAGCCTATTGTTCAATTCACTTGAAATCAACAGCTCATTCTATAAGATACCTCGTGTTGATACCATATGCCGATGGGGTCAAGAGGTGTCGGATGGCTTTCGTTTCACCTTCAAGTTGTGGCAGGGTATCACGCATGTCAAGGCGCTCGCCTTTGATCCCAGTGATGTTGCTCGATTTATGGAAGTGATAGCAGCTGTTGAAGATCACAAAGGATGTTTGCTCGTCCAGTTGCCCCCATCCGTCAGTTTCAGTCTTTTCGATCGTTTATCTCAATTATTGGAGACTATTAGGGAGCATGATATACGTAAATGCTGGCGTGTGTGTGTAGAGTTTCGACATCCCTCTTGGTACTGTCAGGAGACGATCCAAATGCTAGATGGATATGGTATGGCCGCTGTTGTCCATGATAAGAGCGGTAGCGGTATCCCGATGGAGCATATCCATACCTCCTTTATTTATCTACGCTTCCATGGTCCTGATGGTGATTACAGGGGGAGTTATGATGACGCAGTATTACGGGAGTATAGCTACTATATTAAAGAGTGGCTGGCCGAAGGGAAGGAAGTGTTTACATATTTTAATAATACGATGGGAAATGCCATTGCGAATTTGTATACGCTTGAAGCTTATGTAGATGATTTAGGATAAGCCAATTTATGTAAAGTATCACTTTAGATTTCGGTGCACTATTTTATCAGGTCTGCATACCATTTTCCAGAGGACTTTAGGATACGTTGTTGCGTGTCGAAGTCGACGTGTACCAATCCGAATCGGGGTTGATACCCCTCAGCCCATTCGAAGTTGTCGAGGAATGTCCAGACAAAATATCCCTTTACATTCACGCCCTCTTGTTTTGCTCGTAGTACCTGTTGGATTGTGTGTTTGAGATACTGTAATCTTTTGGGATCATGTACGAGATCGCTTTCTGCCTGATCCATAAAGGCGGCACCACTTTCGGTGACCATCAAAGGCGGGATATTGGGGTAGGCGCTGAATTTCTTTAAGACATAGTACATCGATTCCGGGTAGACCTCCCAGTTCATTGTCGTCATTTCTACCTTTCGTTCTTTGGCCGTCACGATCTTAGCTTTTAGAAAAGGAACAAACATTGCATGACGTATGATTTCACGTGTATAGTTTTGGACACCTATAAAATCCATGTCAAATCTCAGGTCCTGTTCATCATTGTCTTTCATATATTTTTCAATCCTATTCAAGATTTTGATCTCACCTGTAGGGTAGCCCATTCCCAACAAAGGTTCGAGGAGAAGCCTATTGAGCAGCACATCAGCCTTTTTCGCGGCAATAATATCTTTTTCACGAGTAGTGAAGGGCTCGACGTGTGAGCAGGAGAATGTAGTCCCGACATTACTGCCTGGGTGGATAGTCTTTAGGATTCGCGCGCCATAGGCTTGTGCTAGAGCGGCATGATGAGCCGCAGCCAGGAAGTCGTCAATACCTTTTCTTCCCGGGGCATGTACCCCAAAAAAATGACCGGCAGCGCTGAACACTGTGGGTTCATTTAAGACCATCCAGTTTTTCACACGGTCACCGAATTGTTTGGCACAGATGGATACATAGTAGCCAAACCATTCTTTGATGTCTCGATTTGTCCAACCACCTTTCTTCTCCAATGCATAGGGGAGATCCCAATGGTACAACGTGACCCAGGGGGTGATACCCAGTTCAAGGGATAGGTCAATCAATCGATTATAGAAGTCAATCCCTGCTTGGTTGATCGGACCGTTACCTTCAGGTAAGATCCGGCTCCACGAAATAGAAAATCTATAATTACGGATATTCATACTATACATCAAGTATAGATCCTGGGTATATCTATGGTAAAAATCGCAAGCGATATTGCCATGCTGATTCTGAAATATTTTATTTCTTTTCTGAACGAATATGTCCCAGATAGAAGGGCCTTTTCCATCCTGATTATGAGCACCTTCAATTTGATATGCTGCAGTAGATACCCCCCAGATGAAATCAGCACCAAAAGCTTCTTTAGTCAATAACATGTATTGTAATTATGTGGGCATCTCTCATTATGCCATTTAGTTTTTGTGAAACCTTAGGGGAGAGTAAAATGAACTGAACTGCGCCAAAAATAGGCGGAAGATCATTCTTTGTACCAAATGCGTGATCGTTTTCATAATTCAATATATTAAACTGTATGATCCACTCTTTACGCATATAAATTTAAGGACTTAGTGTCTACCGTATATTAAGCCTATATTAAATTTTAGCTGTGCGTTACTTTCGTTGCACATGACGGACTAGTTGATCGCGTTTACTATTTGATTGTCCATCCCCATTAGTTATCCCTATTTTGTTCATTACATTATCGATGGACCGTATCCATTGACACAAGCACTCGACAGTGTGAAGTTACGAAACCGGGATTGAAATTATGGCGACATACCTTGCAAATATTATTTCTATCCGCGTTCATGTTGTCTTAAAGAAGGTGGAAAACATCGTTTTTCTTGGTCAATCAACTGAAGAGATATGATGTCAAAATGACCATTGCGAAATTGTGAATATGAAGTTGAGATGTGTTTCTTTACAATTAATTGGTTGTAATATTCAGTTATTTATGACATCTATATAATGTGATTGTTTATTATTTGTTGCACTAAATATTGGACGATTAACGTTGTCCTTCTTTAGAGAAACTTCGCGATCTATAGGCTATTCAGCTAGAAAAGAATGGACAGTGAGCGATAAGATAAGGGATCGTTGATAGGCGTATGTCCATCAAGCTGACGACAGCAGGGGGCAAAGGGGGAATCGTACATTTATAGATCTGCACAGTGGATTTAAGCAGGTAAAAGATCTCCTCAAGCGATCCTTGACAGCGTGAGGAAATCTTTTTAATAAGATTTAACCATACTACTTGTAGATGGCAAATTCCTGAACCGGATTTCTAACCTTTTTCATAGGTGCTAGCCAATCTCTTTCCGTATCGCGGTAACCGACATACATCAGAGATACACTTTTCAACCCTAAGCTTGCCAGGTCCAAAACTTCATCTACCACCTGATTGTTGAATCCTTCGGCCGGTGTGCTGTCTACATGAAGCTCTGCAGCTTGGGCTAATGCAAGGCCCAGTCCAATGTATGACTGCTTGGCGGTATGTACAAAGTGCTGCTCCTCCGTCTGGGAAGCATACAGTTGCTTTATCATATCCGTATAGCTGTTGAAACGTCCTGCAGGAAGGCCGCGTTCTTCGGTAGTACGACCATAGATGGAGTCGATACGCTCGGTTGTATACTTGTCCCAAGCTGCAAATACCAAGAGATGCGAGCAGTCGCGCATGCATTCTGGATTTAATGCTCCAGGGACAAGCTTTTCGCGCATCTCCTGACTCTCGACCACGATGACCCTAAAGGGCTGTAGCCCTGAGGAGGTAGGAGCCAGCCGTGCTGCCTCTACAATCTTGTCAATGTCTTCTTTACTTACCTTCTTAGTAGGATCGTATGCCTTAGTAGCATGGCGCCACTGTAAATTTTCGATTAATGCCATGATGTGAATTTGTATAGTGTGTGATTAAAAAAATAGTTGATTTTGATGCGGACTATTAAATATTAGCCACGGATAACCTGACTTCGATGTTACCTCGGGTTGCATTGGAGTAAGGACAGATTTGGTGAGCTTTTTCGACCAATTGCTGCGCTTCTTCCAACGAGACGTCTGCTACGATGACCGCTAGGTCGACACTAAGTCCAAAACCTCCATCTTCTAATTGTCCAATACTTACCTGAGCGGTTACGCTCGTCTCCCCTGTCTTAACTTTAGAAAGGGTGATGACTCTGTTTAAGGCACTGTCAAAGCAAGCCGAATAACCTGCTGCAAATAACATTTCAGGATTGGTATAGTCGTCACTGGCCCCACCGAGAGCCTTGGGCATTCGCACTTGTAAGTCTAATATACCATTATCAGACCTGACGTGTCCATTGCGGCCACCTGTAGCTGTCGCTACTGCTGTATATAATGTTTTCATATTAATTGTTTAAATGAATAAATGTCTAGTTTTGAATGAAAGCAGTAAAATGCTGTGCTGAAGCACATACCATGTCCATTATTTTTTGATGTATAGGATTTTATAGGCAATGTTGCGCATCGTCTCTACCTCCTCCAGTGTAATCCCGAGTTCGCTGACTAATTTTCCAGGAATGCACATAGCCTTTTGTTTGAGGTCACTTCCGGCCACTGTTAAAGAGATGTCAACCACACGCTCATCTACTGTACTTCGCTGGCGTGAGAGGAGCTCCTTCTGCTCCAGACGTTTCAATAGCGGCGTCAGAGTGCCACTATCCAACAAGAGCTTTTGACCGATCTGATTGACTGTCTGCTTACCATTCTCCCATAATACCATCAGGACCAGATACTGTGGATAGGTCAGCCCTAGCTCATCGAGATGTGGGCGATATCGTTGTATCACTTCCCGGCTGAGTGCATAGAGCGGAAAGCAGAGTTGCTTGTCCAATGTTAATAGATCTTCCATTTTGATGTGTTTCACTGTGCAAAGATATGAGTTTCTGCTAATTAAATTGTGCACAATTTAATTGTAGTATATTTATTGACATTCCTATGGCACAAGAGGAGTGTGGTGGACTCTGCCAATGTTCGGTCCCATGGATAAATATTGATGTTTTGTAGTGAACTCAAAAATAAATTATTACATTTATCCGGTGTGTGCTTGACTGAATGCGCAATGAAGTCTACGGCTACATCGGCTCTAAGAACATAACCTAATATAAATTTGATTACAGATAAAGTGTGATGGATAGTTTTGATGAGAAATTTTTCAAGGAGGTATTCCATACCTATTATGATAGGATCTATACCGGGTTTTATCGAAAGACCAGATCTCATGAGATCGCACAGGATCTCAGCCAAGCTACATTTATCAAATTTTGGAAATATAGGCATGGACATGACTTCGCGTTGCCGGTGAGTGTCCAGCTTTTTCGAAAGGCCAAGCTGACTTTGATCGATTGGTTAAGGAAGGAGGCCAATGAGCGCGCACTTCTCGAGCAGCTGAGCATCGCTCCAGACATTAGATTCGATGCAATAGATAGCGAGCTCAAGGACTCATTGGATCAGGCTATCAGCCAGCTCCCGCCTGTACGCCGAAAAGTATTCTCTATGGCCTACATCGACGGCCTCAGTCATAAAGAAATTGCTGAACAACTTCAAATATCTGTTCGTACAGTGGATGGTCATATCTTAAAGGCCTTGAAGTACCTGCGTAAAATATTAGCCTTGATTTATATTCTCCAGCATATAAATTAAAAAATATTTTTGAGTGAGTAGGTAGATCTTGATTTACAAACGTACATCATAGTATATGAACAGAGAACGTATCGAAAACTTTCTTTCAAACAAAAGCAATTATCAGGAATCTAAAGATGTAGCGGACTATCTGGAAAATGATATGACGGCATTGGATGATTTAGATATATTCGAGCATATAGCAGAAGCTGAATTGATACGTACAACAGATCTCGAGAAAAGAAAACTGCTTCATCAGATTATCCAGCCGCAACGAGCCGCTATTCGCATACTGCAATGGGGAAGCGCGGCCGCTGCGATACTCTTGGTCGGATGGTTTACATATTATTGGATGAATAAGAAAGTCGATCAGGCGCCTACTTATCAAATCGTACAGCTGTCGAATGATACAGAGTATAGTAAAGTATATTATTTTCCGGACAGTTCATATGTACAGTTGGCACCCGGAGCAAGCGTATCGTATAGGACTGACTATAGCAATAGACGGGTGATCGATCAAGGAGCGGGTAAAGCGATATATGCAGTACGAAAAGATGCTATGCATCCTTTCCGGGTGTGGATGGATGGTATTGAGACCAAAGCGTTGGGTACGGTTTTTAGTGTAGAGCAGAAGGAAAATGATGAACTCCTGATAGCACTTTTGGAAGGAAAGATCGTTGTCGAAGATCTCGCTCGCAACAAGATGGGGCAAGTTTTTCTAAAACCGGGAGAAACTGTCCGCGTCAATACACGCGCATATGAATATATCCTAAGTGCAGTTAAGGCGATCGATCGGAATGTATTATGGGATCGTAAACGAATCGAATCGAAAAATATCGCGACTTATGGACGTGTAGAATGGAGCAATACAGCTGTCGACTTTGTGAAGATGGACAATAGTGAGTTATTTGGCATTATTGAGCAGATGTATGGGGTGACCATCATGGTCAAGGACAATCAGATCTTACAGGGTAATTTTACCGGTAGTCTTTATCGAGGGGATGATATCGAAGTGCTGATGAAGAATTTCTGTCAGCTAAACGGTTGTCAGTTTACGCTTAAAAACAACGTTATTGAACTTAAGGATACGGCGGAAGGAGGGTTTATGAAAAAATGAAAATACTAAAATAACCAACTTAAATCAATTATAAACAACTAAGAGTGTACTTATGAGAACCAAAATTATTTACCTACTACTGGTGGGTAGCTTGTTACTGCTATGCCATGTGGTGAGGGGGCAGTCTGCAGTCCCGACCACTGGAAAGGTCATCACAACTACCGATGGAAAGGGGCTTCCGGGGGCCACCATAAAATTTGTCAATACCCGGACAAACCAAAAAACAGAAATAGCAGCAAATCAAGAAGGAATTTTTAATGTCAATAATCTATCTGCAGCTGAGGTGTACAATATCTATGTACATCATATCGGATATCAATCAGACTCTATCTTAAATTTTACGGTCTCTGCCAATAAAAATAATTCGGTGCTAGTACGTTTAAAACCGGACGCAACATCAATAGATGAGGTGGTTGTGATCGGCTACGGTACAGCATTGAAGAAGGATCTAACCGGAGCAATATCTACCATGGATGGAAAGGATGTAGCTACCCGCAAGACGACTCAACTGTCACAGGCACTACAGGGAGCGATTCCGGGCGTGATGGTAACGCGTGGCAGCAATGCTCCAGGAAGTACTGCACAGGTTCGAGTGCGGGGTATCACCACCATTACAGAAGGGGGCATGAATCCGCTTATTATCTTAGACGGTACGCCCATTGCTGATATGAATGCGGTCAATCCCAATGATGTCGAAAACATCACTGTACTTAAAGACGCTGCATCTGCTTCAATCTATGGATCGAGAGCTGCGGCCGGGGTTATTCTGATTACGACCAAAAGAGGTGAAGAGGGTAAGATAGCCCTGGAATACAATGCCGAATTTGGAATTGAAAAACCGACTGAACTTCCCGAATATGTAGGAGCAGTGAGGTACATGCAGTTGGTGAATGAGTTGCGTTGGAATGATAATAACAACAATAGCAATGAATATCCCATTTATAGTAAAGATCTTGTGGACAATTATCTGGTACGTCATCAGGAAAATCCCAATCTATACCCCATTACAGATTGGCAGGATCTGATGCTGAAGAAAAATGCAACGCGGTCCAGTCATAATCTATCTATATCAGGTGCAGGCAAATTTCTCCGCACACGCTTTTCTCTTGGATATGATGATACCGATGGTCTATATGTGAATAAGGATTACAAACGTCTGACCGCTCGGGTCAATAATGATATCACCATTACCAACTTCCTATCTGCAGTGGTGGATATCAATTTTAAGCGGACGATCGGCAATGCACCAGCAGTGGAACGCACACTGGACAATAAGCAATCTAATGATCCACTTTATCGAATGGGGATTACAGCGCCAATATATGCCGCAATGTGGGATGATGGCCGGATTGCAGCAGGTAAAGACGGAGACAATATATATGGAATGCTCAATGAAGGTGGGTTTTACAAAACCTTGTACAACCAGCTGGGGGGGAAAGTAGGGTTGGACCTCAAACCTTTGGAAGGGTTGAAATTATCCGCAGTGGTATCACCTTTATTTAACTTTGACAAAACGAAGAGCTTCCGGAAAAAGATACCCTATACCGCCTGGGATAATCCGAATCAGGTTGTCGGTCATCTAAATGGATACAATCAGACCAACCTCATCGAGTCGCGCCCTGATAATTATCAGTATACAACACAACTCTTGGCAAACTACGCCAAAAGTTTTCAAAATCATAGTCTTAATGTGTTAGGAGGATACGAGTATTTTTACTCGTTTACCGAGGATCTGTCTGCTTCGCGAGATCAATATGTTCTATCCAACTATCCGTACCTTGATCTGGGGCCACTTGAGTTTCGAAACAATAGCGGTGGGGCCTATGAAAACGCTTACCGCTCGTATTTCGGACGGATCATGTACAATTATGCCAATAAATACTTTATCCAGGCAAATGTGCGCTATGACGGTTCCTCAAGATTTGCACCAGCCTATAGATGGGGAATGTTTCCATCAGTATCAGCCGGTTGGTCGCTTTCAGAGGAGAAATTTCTGAAGGATGTGGAGTGGTTGAATTTCTTGAAAATCAGGGCATCGTATGGTACACTGGGAAATGAGCGTATCGGCAACTATCCTTATCAATCGATTCTTCAATTTGAAAACAGTTCACTATTCTATAAAGGAGACGAAGCAGTGTCAGCCCAGTCTGCTGCCCAATGGCAATATGCCATCCGTGATATCTCCTGGGAGAAGACCGAGTCCTATGACATAGGTGCCGACGTGATGGCATTTGACAACCGCTTCAATGCAACTGTAGAATGGTACAAAAAGATCACCAATGATATGCTATTAGAATTGCAGATCCCACAATACATCGGCTTTGATAATCCCAATCAAAATACGGGTAAAATGCATACGAATGGCTGGGAAGTTGCACTCGGCTGGAAGGATAAGATCCAGGACTTTAGGTATGCCGTTAATGTGAATGTTTCTAATTTCAAATCGGTAATGGGAGATCTAGGTGGAACCGAATTTTTGGGGTCGCAGATCAAAAGACAAGGAAGCGAATTTAACGAATGGTATGGCTACATGTCCGATGGTATCTATCAGACTGCTGAGGAAGTGCAGCAGTCGGCAGTACTCAATGTAAATGTAAAGCCGGGAGATGTCCGGTATCGTGATATCAGTGGGCCTAATGGCGTGCCCGACGGGATTATCTCACCCGAATATGATCGGGTACTACTTGGTGGTTCGCTCCCGAGATATCTTTACGGAGGGAATATCCATCTAGGGTATAAAAATTTTAGCTTGGCATTGGTATTCCAAGGAGTAGGTAAGCAGCATACACGGCTGTCGCCGGATATGATTCAGCCCTACCGCGAAAATTGGGGTAACTTCGCTTCGATCCTTGATGGAGATACCTGGAGTACCTACAATACTGCTGCGGATAACCTAAGTGCCAAATATCCAAGATATTCCAATACCTCGGCCAATAATAATTATGCCATGTCAGATTTTTGGATGATCAATGGTCGTTATTTCAGGTTAAAGACCATCAATATTGCCTATGATATCCCAGAGGCGGCTCTTCAGAAATACCATATCAAAGGATTGGGTATTTCTGGAACAGTAAGTGATCTGTTCACTGCCAATAAATTTCCGAATGGATGGGATCCAGAGATGACATCTTTTGCCTATCCGATAACCGCCTCCTTTATACTGGGACTTTCTTTAAAATTTTAACCTCAATATCATGAAGAAAATAATAATTACCACCATAGCTATTGCCCTGTTATCATCTTGTGAATCGTTAGATCTTAACCCATTATCTCAGGGATCCAGTGAGACCTGGAATTCGGATGCTGCGGAGTTGGAAATGTCATTGAACGGGCTGTACAAAGGTGTATTCTGGAAAAAAGACCAAGACGACTGGACAGATGATTGGATATACAGAGATGGACTGACGGATATCACCAGTGCGACACTCAATGGGCAGACTGCATTTGTGAGCTCATGGTGGAGTGATACCTACAAAGCGATAGCCCGGGCGAATACTATTTTAGTTGGCGCTGATCGTGCGAAAGATAAGTTGTCCGCCGAACAGATGAATATGTACTTGGCTGAAGCACGTTTTGTAAGGGCCTGCATGTACTCGATATTGTTGAGCCACTACGGTAATATCGTGTATACGGAAGATATCTTGGACATTGAGCAAGCATTAGATTTGAAGCAATCGCCACCGGAGTTCGTGCTGGAGAAGATCTACCAAGACTTTGACTTCGCTGCTCAACATCTGAAAGTCAAATTTGGCAATACGGAGTTGCAACGCGTTTCGAGAGGTGCGGCATATGCTATGAAGGCCCGGATCGCTTTGTATATGGGCGACTTCAAGACGGCCAAGGAAGCCGCCGCGCTATGCATGGGGCTAGACGTGTATAGATTGCACCCAGACTTCGGCGATCTCTTTCTGTCCAGTACAAAGCGATCTCCAGAATCTATTTTTGCACTCCCTCGATCCATAGCTTTGGGCGTAGCATTAGGTGATCGGCAAAACTATATCTCGCGTAATTCTGGTGGTTGGGCTTATGCAGACCCATCCTGGGATCTGTTATACGCATTTGTGAATACCGATGGTTTACCTGTAGATCAGTCGCCGCTATTCGATCCCAAGAATCCTTTTCTCCATCGGGATCCGCGATGCAAGGCCACCATTGCGGCCTTTGGAGAGCCATTGTTGGACTTCGTATACGATCCACATCCCGAGAAGTTGAAAACACTCAAAATATCGACCAATCAAGAGGTTGTCAACAACGATAATCGAGCCAATGCACAATATGCTTCGTTTAATGGATTGGTCTGGAGAAAAGGAGTGGACAACGATTGGTTGCTCAATTCATGGCGTGTAGAACCCGATAATATTATCATCCGTTATGCAGATGTGCTCTTAATATTTGCGGAGGCGAAGATCGAGCTGAATGAAGTAGATGCTGCAACGCTAGATGCAATCAACCAAGTACGAGCAAGAGCCTACGGAGTACCTGTGTCGGCTCCTGATTATCCAAAAGTGACGACAACGGTAGTGCCCGAATTGCGTAAGATATTGCGGACTGAGCGAAGGATGGAATTTGCGTTGGAAAGCTTGCGTTATATGGATCTGGTCCGGTGGAAGTTGGCGGAGAAAGTATTGAATAAGCCGAACTATGGATTGCTGGATCCGGCCGATCTGATACAAAAGGTAGTCAAACCGGGTAAGTGGTTTCTGCCCACCGCTCCAACGATTGACAATGATGGTGTCGCGGATTTTACGACCTTCTACAGCCAGGGGCTAGTCAAGCGCGTGACATTACGAAAGTTTGATGCCAGTAAACAATACTTATGGCCACTGCCCTCCACAGAAGTGTTGACAAGTGGACTAAAGCAGAATCCGAATTATTAGTTAGTAATGAGCGACCTAGTTGGTGCAAACGGCTGTAAGCTGGATGGGCTGTATATACGTTGAAACATGATGATGATTAAAGCATTTTGTATTGGATTTTTATACCTGCTGGGATATGTTTCCTGTAGTTATGCACAGCCCAGTGGGTGGACGAAGCTAGAAGATAAGCCTATATTGAGGCATGTCGTCAATGATACGTTGGCTTTTGATATTTTTTTGGTGAAAGGTTCAGTAGAGACTGACCTGTATTACGCCGCTTTCTTACAGACAAATGTATGTAATGACCAGCTATGTCTGCCGATAGAAGTTAATCTTTTTTGGGATCTGCTAGGGACATACCACCATTTTACCCTACCTGATAGTCATCATTTTACCAAGTTTGATCATGCTTATTTTGAGCCGCACGATTATGAAAAGTTGGATGCCATATTGAAAGACAGCTTATCGCTGTTGCGCGACTATCAAGTCATTGATCTATTGGATAATACAGCTACCCAATATTCGCTGGAAGTAGATGCTGTGACCCGGCCTACCTCCGTCTTGTTCTCTGATGCTACTGTACCGGGAGCACTGTATACGGTGTATACGTTGTGGCACATCGTCAATGGCAATATTAATCGCGAGCTTGCACAGTACCTGCAGCAACATTATCAGTCCAAAGGCTGGGCTTCCTTATTTGCAGCATCGGATCAGGCCGTGTATCAACAGTACTTTTTAGACCACTTATTGCCAGAGGATATAGATCAATATCGGGGGCAGGTGGTCCATCTGTTGTATGTCAAGGATGATTACGTACCACATGCGGCCATCCGGATCCTTGGAGATACCTTTTGGCATGATCCGTTGCAATATAACCCGGTGATAGCTCAGGCTAAGCAGCTCAAGCCGCATGTCCTATCAGTCATACTGCAGCGGTTAGCACAGCCTAATTCGGATGCCAAACACTTGTTAAAAGAGCTGTTTGCTTGGGATAAACTTCTTCCCAAACAGCGGGAGCGCATTGAGCAACTTTTAGCGAATGGAGATTAATCCATACCTAATAAACCATTTGAAAATAAATAACAAAATTATGAAAAATAACAGAAGAGATTTTTTGAAAACGATCGGGATCGGATCGGGCATGTTACTGGTGGACCCAGTGATGGTCAATGCTGCCGAGAAGAATGTTAAATTGGCGCAGGATGTTGCCTCCAAAGATGGGACATTTGCCGTACGTAACATGGAAACGGATCTAGTTGTCGCAGGCGGAGGGATGTCCGGTTTTTGTGCTGCCCTTGCCGCGGCGCGTAATGGAATAAAGGTTATTCTGATCCAAAACCGTTCACGATTGGGGGGCAATGCGAGTTCGGAAATCAGAATGCATATCTGCGGTGCGACCCAATTGAATCAGGTGTGGCGCGAGACCGGGATACTGGAGGAGGTGATGTTGACCGAAGCCTATATCAATCCACAACGTTCTTGGGAAATATTTGATTATGTATTATACGATAAGGTGCTCTCTAATCCCAATATCACCATGCTATTTGACACAATGCTGTACGAAGTAGAGGCTAAGGGTAAGAAAATACAACGTATTGGTGCGTACTGTTCACAGACGGAGGAGATCTACGCCATTCAGGCAAAATATTATTCGGACTGTACTGGTGATGGGACTTTAGCTTCATTAGCTGGAGCTGCATTCATGCGAGGTAGGGAGGCGAAATCAGCTTATAACGAACCCCTAGGCTTAGATATCAAAGACGAGATCACCATGGGCAACAGTCTACTTTTTATGGCTGCGCCACATGATAAGCCAATGCCTTTCAAAGCTCCGGAATGGGCAAGGAAATACAGCTTTGAAGACTTCAAACATCGCAAGATCCATTCTTTTGAATACGGATATTGGTGGATTGAGCTCGGTGGGTTAGAAAATATCGTCCACGATGGGCAGAAAATCAGACATGATTTGATGGGAGTAGTATTCGGGGTGTGGGATTATATTAAGAATTCGGGTAATCATCCGGATTCAGCCAATTGGGCATTATCATGGTTTGGATCCATTCCAGGAAAAAGAGAAAGCCGCCGAATTACAGGAGATTATGTGCTGACACAGAATGATATTCTCAAGCAAGTTGACTTTGACGATCGTGTGGGATACGGGGGGTGGCCTTTGGACGACCACTTGCCAGCAGGTATGGATGACACCTCACTAAGTCCTTTTCGGTCTATTCCATTAAAAGGACCTTATTCAATTCCTTTGAGGACCTTATACAGCGCGACGTATGATAATCTTGTGATGGCGGGACGCAATATTTCTGTGACTCACGTGGCACTATCTACAACCCGCGTGATGGCTACGTGCGCAGTGTTGGGACAGGCGGTGGGTACTGCAGTTGCCTTTTGTGTGCAAAATAAGTTGAGCCCGGCAGCACTGGCAAAGAATACGGCCAAGCTCAAAGCGTATCAGCAACTATTATTGAGACAGGATCAAGCAATTCTCTGTGTGAAAAATGAAGATCCGCATGACTGGGCATTAAAAGCGAAAGTGACCTGCTCTTCCCAGGTGACAGGTGGAGAGGCTATTCAGGTGATTGACGGTATCAATAGAGATATTCGGGACGGAAAGACACACCAATGGCGGGCAGAATGGAAGAGTGGAGAGCAATTTATTCAATTAGAATGGGACAGTCCGAAAACATTGAAGACGGTCGAATTGACCTTTGATACTGGCCTGAATAGACATCTAAGACTTTCCGGGGAAAATGGAACAATGAAAAATCAGGTACGTGGTCCCCAACCCGAGACAATATCCGACTATACGTTGGAATATTACTTGGGCGGTAAGCTGGTGTACAAGGAAGAGCAAACGGATAATTTTTTGCGCAAGGTGATCCATCAAGTTGCTGACCTGAAAGTAGATCGAGTGCGATTAGTTGCTAAAAAATCGCATGGCGACCAGTATGCCCGTCTTTTCGAGATCAGATGCTATTCCTAGGGATGTGTGTTGCCGATTAGATTTTACACATTTGATTTGGCATGTAGTATGATGAATTGTTAAATTGTACGGTATTATGTATCAGTAATTTAAGCACATATTATCGATTAAAATAAATAGTATGGAATTTCTAAATGGCGTAAATGCATTGACGCTCGTATTTGTCGCCTTGTTGATCTTTGCCATTTCCTACCGGTTTTATGGTGTTTTTATGGCGAGCAAAGTCTTGCGGTTGAATGGACAGCAGGTGACGCCTGCTGTCGAATTTGCTGACGGGCACGATTATGTTAAGACCAACCGAAATGTACTCTTTGGTCACCATTTTGCAGCCATCGCGGCGGCTGGACCTCTAGTAGGCCCCGTATTAGCGGCGCAATTTGGGTATCTGCCTGGGACACTCTGGATATTGATTGGCTGTGTACTAGGAGGTGGAGTGCATGATATGGTTGTGCTTTTTGCCTCCGTCAGGCACAAGGGCGAGAGCTTGGCTTCTATTGCATCCAAAGAAATAGGACCAACTATCGGCACTATAGCAGGGATTGCTGTACTCTTTATTTTGATCCTTACACTGGCAGGGTTATCCCTCGCTTGTATCAGCGCCATGCACGAGGCTTCCTGGTCCCTATTTACCGTAGTCATGACCATGCCTATTGCGATCATCATGGGGCTTATTATGCGCTATCGGGAGGGGAGTGTTGCCTTCGCAAGTATATTGGGCGGACTTTTATTGCTATTGGGTATTATAGGTGGACATGGATTGATGCAGTACCCATCCATTAGCAATCTATTCCATTGGGATGTAAAGACCATCTCGATAGCTATTGCGGGGTATGGTTTTTTGGCCTCGGTATTGCCTATTTGGTTACTGTTGGTGCCACGCGACTACCTATCTACATATCTCAAGATCGGCACGATATTCATGCTTGCTATAGGGATTGTCTTTGTACAGCCGACATTAGAGATGCCGGCGCTCACAGCATTCATCCATGGCGGTGGACCGGTCATAGGAGGACCGGTGCTACCATTTATATTTATTGTGATTGCTTGTGGTGCAATATCGGGATTCCATGCCGTGATTGCCACGGGTACGACCCCCAAGATGCTGGCCAATGAGAAGGAGATCTTATTTGTAGGCTATGGTGCGATGCTCGTCGAGGGCTTTGTTGCTTTAATGGCACTGATAGCAGCCTGTACCCTCATGCCAGGAGACTACTTCGCCATCAATACGCCGACAGCTTCCTACGCTGATTTTCTAGCTGCCCATCCCGATTTGCATGCCGTCGATTTACAGCATTTTGTCGATCGGATCGGGATAGACTTACATGGTCGTACCGGAGGAGCGGTGTCGTTGGCTGTAGGAATGGCCCATATCTTTGATAACATCCCCTTTATGGATGACGTCATGGCCTATTGGTACAATTTTGCGATCATGTTTGAGGCTGTTTTTATTTTGACTGCAATTGATGCAGGTACGCGTGTCGGTCGATTCTTCTTGCAGGAGATGTTGGGGAATGTGATCCCCCGATTTAAAAATAAAAACTGGTTGCCTGGAATTTTCATCAGCAGCCTCCTCTTTACATGCTCTTGGGGATATTTGGTGTATACCGGAAATGTAAGCAGTATATGGCCGCTATTTGGTATCAGTAACCAACTTTTGGCAGCATGCGGCCTGATTGTATGTACGACGATGCTCATCCGTATGAATAGAAAACGGTATGCGCTAGCTGCCGCTATTCCCGGTATATTTATGGCGATCATTACGTTCTGGGCAGGCTATGTACAGGTTCAGGAGATGTATATCCCGAATGGACAGTATATGCTGGCGTCATTGGCAGTCCTTGCAATGGTGCTGATGTTGATCGTATTCATTGGTGCCTTTCGGAAATGGTATCAGCTGATGAAGATCAAGGACACCATCACGGACTACTATGGTGAGCAGGTTAAGCAAATCGTGGAGAGATAATCGACAACATTTGTGAATGTAATGCTGCACACATACGTTTATCTATCTACTGGTGGGTAATTGAAAAAAGTATTACGGGTCCTTTCACTAGGCTCGTAATACTTTTTGAATAGCCGAAAAATAGCAGCTATTAAGGCTTATACTTATAATCAAAGGATAGGCTATACATGGAGACTCCTCATGCATTGATCGGAATGCGTCGATTGTTTTACAGTGAGATGTATGCTTTCATCCAATTTGGTGAATTTGCTGCTACCTGCAGGGACAAGTGTGTAGTCAAAGGTAAAAAACATTTTAGGAGACGTCCTGAACCACTGATCTGGATTCAACAAGTCCTTGTATACACTCAGGATCTTTATTTTGGCATAGTCGCCATTCGGGAGACGGATGATCAGTGTCCGTGCCGGTACTAACTTCCCTTGTTTAGTGGTGACAGGTGCGCTCAATGTATAGGCAACGTGTGCTTTTTCAGAACTACCATTTCCCAATATATCTCCTGCAAAGTCATATAAATACCAACCTGTGCCTTCACCAAATACGCCGGCATTGTCTGTGCCAATGACATGAGAGTGGGTTTTGAATAGATGGTCTGCAGGAACATCAACCACCTCGTCAAATGCTTTTTCAACAATATATACACCACCCTTGCCAGGTCCACCAAAACCGACGTTTGCATCATTGGAGCCATTGTTGCCACCCACAAAGCTGTTGTAGAGTCCACCGAAGGAAATATCCCAACGTGAAGTTCTGGAATAGTCTAAAGGGGCCTCTTTTCCAGTACGCAAATTAAATAGTACTGTTTTCCTGTTTTCGGTAGGGTTAGCATCATCTGATTCTGCAGCTAGATTTTTGACGCGCTGTACCGTGTAGTAAGGGACTGTCGTAACTTCTTCTTCCGGTTCGATTTTCGGTGAATCACTTTTGCTACAGGAGCTTGCTGTTGCGATTACGAAACAAGCAAGCCCTATTATCTTCCAAAAGGAAGTATTAAATTTTATGGTAGTATTCATTATTCTTATTTGTATTAATTCTAAACTAATGCAAATAAAGGAACTTTTTTAGAAGAATGATGGATGCAAAGTGATATTTTATCTATGCAAAGTGATTTTTCCGTTGCGATAAAGGGATAATGTGGAAGCTGTGTTGATCCAAGTTTCTAAAGAAACACCTGATGGACACCTGTACTTAAAAAGAAAAGGTTTCCAAACGGGGAGAATGGAAACCTTTATAACCAATTATAAACCTAAATTATGATGATACAAATATAGTGTAATTTAAACACTAAGTCCAAATTTATTTTCATTTTTTTTAAGAGTCAGTTTGATATACCTGATCATGCAGTTATAAAGCTCTGTGGTGTGTGGTGTGGGATTGGAAAAGGTAAGAGGGGAGTGTTGTAATTAAGAGGGGGGTGTTGTATAATATTTACAAGTTATGGTTGAGTATTTACAAGTTTTTACTGAAAAAATGATTGTTAATTTGATAATATATAGTTTCTATACTTTAATAGCAGCATACGGCTAAAATTGAATACCATTTAGTCTCCTATACTCATCTTGAAAAAGTGGGAGCTAGATATGGCTAGCCGTTTGTGTAAAAGAAAGGTGAAAAGGACTGTAGAAAGTACAATCTGTATATGCACACTATTAACTACATTCAAGGGGATCTGTCCCATATGCACATGTTCGTTGATCTGCGACTCCGCTACCTCTCCCAATTGATGGGACCTCTGATAGCGGAGTCGCAAGATGTCCTGAGACGGGCATTGGAACAGTTTTACAGATGTGGATTAGAGAGTGGCCATCATCATTTTTGGTTAGCTCTGGAGGACGGCTATCCTGTTGGTACAGCTAGCATCGAGACGCTAAAGGAGACTGGAGATCGTAGCGATATGTATGGTGAACAGGATCATGGGATATTTGTCTACGCGATACCCACGATAATAAAGGAGGAGATTTTAAATCAGCTTTTTCAAAGAGCATTGGATTTAAAAAAGAAGTTGTCATTAAATCCAAAAAACCTTGAAAAGATGGCTAAGCTGGAGATGAAGCTCCATTCACGCGACTCTTTCACGATAACCTATGAAGGAGATCATAGCCATGCGTCTGATTCCCCTTTACCGTTTGGTATGTGTTGATTTTTTAGGGGCCCCACTGAGCATGATTATGCACATTGATCGACCGCTAGGGGGGGAGGGGGCGTCTACTTGATGAATGGGCCGCCTCTTCAATCTGCTTCTAGCAGATATCAGGGGCAGCCCGTTCGGGTTTTCATAGGGTTGGGTTGATATTATCCGATCTTAATTTGTAGCGTGTTATTTAGGCTGTCCTCCAGCGGCATTGTTGTGTCGGTCGAGAAAATCTTGAACGAACTTGTCGTCGTGAAGGTGGGGGTAGTCACGGTACACCCGGTCGATCTCCTCTTGCTGTCCGGACGACAGCTTTTCTTCTGGATTAAGACACCAGATACCCTTCATCAATCCTTGTCTTCTGAGGACTTCATGTATTCCGGGTATACAGCCATGAAAATGATGGGCTGGATCAAAAAAAGCAGCGTTGGTATCGGTGACTTCTATAGCTTTTGATAGCAAATGAGCGCTATGGTTTGAATCTTTATGTTGTTTATAGGCTTTTATCTCGGAGAGCAGTTCGACAGCTTTATGTGTCCACACTGCCCAATGGCCTAGTAACCCACCTTTAAACTCGATTTCTACCAACTCTTCACCGACTGGAAATTGGTAGGTCGTCATCAGGTCGACTACGATATTGTCATCATTGCCAGTATACATAACGATTTCATTTCGTCGGCTTGAGTTTGCAAGGGCACGCATGACATCCAATGTCTGGTACCGATTGAAAGACGCACATTTAATGGCGACTACATTGGGAATTTCGACAAATTGCTGCCAGAAATCGTAGGTGAAGATCCGACCACCTACGGAAGGTTGAAGATAGAATCCAAAAACAGGAATTTCTGCAGCTACGGCACGTGTACGTTCCAAAATCTGTGCCTCTGTCCACTCTTGTAGTCCACCCATACTGAGCAGGCCAATGTGGTAGTGATGTCTGACGGCGATTCGTGCTTCTTCTACGGCTTGTGCTGTGGGACCGCAGATCCCAGCAATCTTAAGAAAGGGTCTGCTGAGATTCGCGTTGTCGACTTCCTCGCTTGCCCATTGTAGGACGGTCTCAAAGAGATTGATCTCCGGATCACGTATCTCAAATTGGGTGGAGTGTACCGCGACCGCAATACCACCAGCTCCGCTTTCGATATAATAGTTTGTGAGCAATCGTTGACCTTGCTCGTCAATCGTGCGATCCTCTTTTAAGGCAAGTGGGTGGGCAGGTATGACAGTGCCGTCACGAAGATGCTCGTAAAGATGTGGTGCTAAGTGTATCATTAGAATTTTCCTCCTCTTTCTTGAAAATGGGTTTCTTTATTAAAGAGATCGCCTCCTTGTGTAAGCCATTGTGCTGTGATCTCGATTGCCTGGCGTATTGTCGTGCGTGGGTACCCAAATAGTCGATGGCATTCGGATGCGTTGTTAAGCAGGGCGGTTCCAGCCGCCGCATTCATAAAGATTGGTGCTTTGCCGAGTAGCTCGCCAAATCGTTCTGCGATCCATTTTACGGACAGTGTTTCAGGACCTGTGACATTCAGCATCTTGGCGGGAGTTGAGCAGTGTAGTAATGATCGCAATGCGACCTCATTTGCATCCCCCTGCCAGATGACATTTACGTTTTCAGTAGTGAGATCGATCGGTTGATCATTCCATACCGATTTGGCAATCTCGACCAATACCCCGTATCGAAAATCAACAGCATAATTTAACCGGTAGACGAGTACTTCGGTTTTGTTTTTCTTAGAGAAATATTGGAAGATACGCTCGCGGCCTAAACAGGATTGCGCATATTCTCCAATAGGTTCAGGTGATGTCTCTTCGGATGCTCCTGCTGAAGTGACGGGCACGAAAGGAAGTACATTCCCCGAAGAGAAGGCCACAATTTTGGAATCTTTGAAGTGTTCGGCAACCATTCCTGGAAGGTAGGTGTTCATAGCCCATGTAAAATCCTCGTGTCCGGTCGTGCCGAATTTGTGCCCCGCTAGATAGATGATATTTGCAACATGAGGTAGCTGCTGCAATTCCGAAGGGTTCAACAGGTCGCATGAAATAGTCTCAATGCCCATTTGCTCCAATTGTTCGCGTACCGCTCTATCGGAGAATCGGGAGACACCGATGACTCGTTTTTGTAGACCCGCTTCTTTGATCGCACGCACAGCAAGTTTTCCCATGCTTGGGCCCATCTTACCACCGATTCCCAAAAGCATAATGTCTCCTTCGATTTTCTTTATATCGGCTACCAGTGCTGGCGATGGAGCCAAGATCTGTTCTTCTAGTTCGATTAAGTTTGTATTCATGTTGTTTAATTTATTAGATTGATAAAATTGCTGACCGCCAAACCTACAATAAGGAGTAAGCCCAGTGCGCCCCATATTTTTGTACTTTTGGAATTAACATTTTCCTGCATAATCGCTTTATCATTTCCGATGAGATACATCGTAATCCCAATGAACGGGACGAGGAATATAGTGATGCTCTGTGCAAACACGATGAGTTCCAGCGGGAGATTGCCAAATACCAACGCAATGATGGATCCAGCGATCATCACGAGCGAAATGAAAAGTCTGACCATCTTGTTGCTCAGATTACTGCTGTATCCAAAGGTATCCCCCAGAAGTGAGCCGCCAAGTACAGCATTCCCGATCAACGAGGAAAAGGAGGCGCCGAACAGGCCAATGAAAAATAGATGTGATGCATAGTCCCCGAACAGCGGTTCAAGGGCTTTTCCCATTTCATTGGCTGAAGTCACCTTGATGCCTTGAGGATGTAGTACATTGGCTGCGCAGATAAGTACACCGGCGCTCATGATTCCTAAGATGATAATGCCAATGCGGCTTCCTAGTCTTTCGGTACCGTCTTGCTGATTCGTTTGAGATAGTTTTTTCCGTTCCTGCACCAGGTAAGATTGATAGAAGGCACCCACAAGTGAGAAGCACGATGCTGTAAATGCAATAATAAGGCCCACAGAGCCAGATGGAATGGAGGGGATTAGCCCTTTTGTCATTTCCAGCAGATTGGGCTGTACCAAGATTGCGGTCGTTAAAAAGGAGAATAGCATGATGATAATCAGTACAAGCATTAGTTTCTCCAAAATCTTGTAGAAGGACCTGAAAAACAGCAGTAAGATCCCGATGACATTAAAAACAACAATCCATATTTTGGGACTAGTACCCGATGCCTCCGCTATGGAGATCGCTACGCCTGTAGAATTGCCTGATTGAAAGGAGGTGGCGACTAGGAAAATACCCAGACCAATGAGAATGGAAACCGGCTTCCCAAATTTTTTACGAATCAAGGTCAATAGGGAATCCTGATTCTGAGCACCTATCCGAGCTGCCATCGTCGTAAAGATCATCATGAAGAAGATGGCGACGATGATCACCCAGAGTAGGTTGTAATGGTAGTCAGCGCCCATCTTGGAAGTGATGGTCATTTTGCTAGGGCCGAAGACAAGTGCAGCTGTAATAATGCCGGGGCCTAATATAGAGAGCCAATTGGTCTTCAATCGTGTACGTGGTGTTGTTGACATGGTATATTATCGGTTAGATTGGACGGTAGTTGCTTGGACAGCCGAAGCTTGATTGCCGAATTGTGTGCGTATATAGGTGGCAATGGATGCAATTTCTTCATTTTTTAGAAAACCAAAAGAAGGCATCGCTCCTTCGTACTTGATCCCATTGATCTGTTGTGCAGATAATCCGTTGAGGAGTGCTTTTAACAAAGGCTTTTCTGGTCCATTCACCATTGCAGATTTGGAAAGTGGGGGGAAAGATGAAGGTACGCCCTCGCCCTTTTCTTTGTGGCAGGATTCGCAGTATGCTTTGTATAGTTCCTTTCCGGTCTTAGCAAGCTTTGTATCGGGCTTTGTCGGAAAGATTGGTGATTTTGCAACTTTCTCTGTTGGACGGAGCCTGTAGATCACATCGTCTTTATCTCTGGGAAAGCCAGGCTGCGGGTTCCAATCTCTATTGCTCGTCGAGAAATAGACATCTCCATTGGGGACGACCAGTACGGAGCGAAGTCTACCTAGATAGTCAGCAAATAGAATCTGCTCGTCGATGATCTGAGTTCCGTCTGTAGAAAGCTTTAAGATGCGTAGGGATTGACTCTTTAGCGTCGTCAGCAACAGTGTGTTGTTCCACTCCGGTATCTCCGTATGACCGTAGTAGGCCAAACCTGCAGGGGCAATCACGGGTGTCCATGAGCGAATGGGTTCCGTCCTTGGTGATTTACGGGCAAGGATAAGCTCCTGGTCTGTATCGTGCATTCCTTCGATCTGAGGCCAACCATAGTTGCGCAAGGGTTGTATCCAGTTGACTTCGTCTTCTATTGCATCACCATGTTCAGAAGCGTATATTTTTCCAGAAGAAGCTTGCGTGAGTCCCTGCATATTACGAAATCCCCAAGCGTAGATGTAACTCTTCGGGATAGGGTTGTCATAGGGAATGGAACCGTCGATGTTCAATCTGAGGATCTTCCCATTCATAGCGGTACTGTCCTGGGCAAATGTATCACTGGCGGCATCGCCGGTAGCCCATATTATTTTCGAATCCTGTGAGATAATGATACGCGAACCGTTGTGCCCCGTACTGCCTGGTATCTGCAAAAGAACTTTCGGATTGATCGGTTGCCCATCTTCAGCGTATTCGTAACGGACGAGGTTGGAATATATACTACCCTGACGGAGTGAGGTGTAGGATATAAAGAGGTATGCTTGTTCATTCTTTGGCTGATAGAGTGCCATGCCCAATAAACCTAGCGTACGCTTGTGATAGACATCTGTCAGTTGAATAAGGGTGTCGATTTGCTGCGTCTTTAAGTCCAGACGCTTAATGCTACCCGCTATCTCTGTAAAGACTATCGCGTTACGGTGGGTGTCGTATTGCAAGTCCCAAGGCACTTCTAGGCTGTCTGCCTCAATAGTGAGCGCCAATGTAGTCTTGTCCAATTTGACAAATTCAGCATTTTCAGGGAGGCGCTCCCTATCCTTACAGGACATGGACAACAAGCCGAATGAAAGCGCTATCACAATTAAATAATTTCTTCTAAACATGGTTCAGCGAATTAGGTTTATACGCAGCACAGGTTGCACGTATCAGGTGGCCTGTTGGTTCAAATGTAGAAATTCTATATGGAAGTTACAATAAAAAATGTATACAAATTTTAATTATTATTGATTACAATTTTAGAATACTGTTTTTGCAGGTGAAAACACACGATTGGCACTATGTGGTTATATTCTCCCTAAATAAAGAACTGTAAAATCGAAAAAAATATTTTTTATGTTTACAAAAGTTTTATATAATTGTATACATAATTGCGAAAGCGTTTTGTGATGATACCTGAAGTGTGCTTGATTATGGAGGGCAAATGTTGAAATGCTTTCCGATAGAAATTGCCAAATAAACCTTATTACACATAAATAGTAAAGAAACGAGCTGTTGCGCATAGAAAGTAGAGAAAAGGATGTAGACGCTTAACGGGACGGAACTTGAATGTTTCATTGTCCATCCAGCAGTAAGGCAGATCATTCCGATGAATAGAAATACCTTTTTGTCACTTTGTATGCGAGCGCTCGGCCAACAATTAAAATGTTTACAGTTATAAACCATGATGAATAATGAAAACACACATTAACCTAAACAGGCTTTGGGGCAAGACCAAAGCAGGCTTTCTGATCATCCCAGTCATGAACCTGCTGGCTATGACTCCGCTGGCAGCATCGGCCTTGGAAAGTAGAGATCCGCTGCTATTGTCCGTGATGAAGCAAACTACTCTTACTGGACGTATTGTCGATAGTAAGGGGAGTGCATTGGCCGGGGTCGAAGTGAAAAATTTGACGACTGGACAAGCTTTATCTTCCGGTGCTGATGGATCCTATACGATCGCGGGTAATAAATCCGATAAGTTGCAATTCAGATTGATTGGCTTTGTTAGTCAGATACTTAACGCAGGATCAGCCTCTCTGGTGACATTGGTTTCTTCTATGGAAGAGCTTGATGAGGTCGTTGTTGTGGGCTATGGTACGCAAAAGAAAGTCAATCTGACTGGAGCGGTCTCTTCTGTGCAATTTAATGAGTCAACATCAAGTAGGCCGAATATGAATCTGTCTTCCGCTTTAGTTGGAATGAGTTCGGGATTGAATATTTCGCAAACATCAGCAGCCCCAGGTGCTGAAGGATTTAATGTATTGGTACGCGGTAAAGGAACAATGAACGATGCTTCGCCTCTGGTTGTTATTGACGGTGTTCCGGGAGCGTTGAATGATGTCAATCCCAATGATGTAGAGAGTGTATCTATTCTTAAAGATGCATCCTCATCAGCTATTTATGGTTCGCGGGCTGCGAATGGTGTAATTCTCGTCACGACAAAGCGGGGTAAGGAAGATAGGTTTACCGTCACTTATAGTGGTTATGCGGGGCGCCAATCTGCGGCGAAGAATGTAGAGTTTATCACAGATATGGCTACCCACATGGAATTGGTCAATGAGTCAGAAGGTCGTGAGAAATATCCAAATACCTTGATCGATGAATGGAGAAGAGAGTCTGCTGCTGGTAACCCACTATACCCGAATACGGATTGGTACGATGAGATGTTAAACAGTTCGATGCTGACAGAGCATAATCTTTCCGTGCGTGGTGGTGGTCAAAAGGGGAACTTTGCCATGTCGTTGGGGTATCTCGATAATAAAGGGATCATCGACAATTCGAATTTTAAGCGGTATAACTTTCGGATCAATGCGGATACTAAAATTAAAAACTTCCTGACCTTAGGTGGGAATGTATTTGGTTCCTGGTCGGATCGGGGACCAGTCGATGTCGGGAGCTTCTTTTCGAGCATCCGGAATACAACACCCGGTGTGATACCTGTCTACGAGGACGGACGCTACGGTGGAGAGATGTTCAAAGGACTTCCCGCAGGATCCAATCCTAGAGCATATGTAGATAATGCGAGAGGTAACTACGAGAAGCAACGTCTGGGGCTCAAGTTTTTTGGAATCGTGAATATCCTGAAGAATCTAGAGTGGGAAAGTAGTTTTGGATTTAACTATGGTAATAATCGCGATTGGGAGTATGTACGGCCGTATTCACTCTGGAATCTGCAGACCGGGTTCGAATATCAGAAAAAGCCCAGTGTCAATAGTTTGTTGAACGGTAGTAGAAGAGATTATTCAACGGTCTTAAATACGCTTTTGCGGTATCGGGAGTCCTTCAACGATAGTCATAATTTGGCTCTTATGGTCGGTTTTGATCAGCAGTACAACCGCATGGATAGGTTCGATGCCAAGAAGAGTGACATCTTGGGTGATGATGCCATCTACATCCTGGATGCAGGGGCCAATCTTGAAGCGATCAACGGCTCAGGAACCGACGACGCGCTTCAATCTTATTTTGGACGTGTTAATTACGATTACAAAGGAAAATACCTCTTTGAAGCCACAGCTCGCTATGACGGCTCGTCTAGGTTTGCCAAAAATAACAGATGGGGATTTTTCCCTTCCTTTTCTGCAGGTTGGAGAGTGTTGGAAGAGCCCTTTGCGCATGCCTTGAAGGGGACATTTGACGATATCAAGATAAGGGGATCGTGGGGTAAGTTGGGTAACAATAGAATAGGTGATTATACCTATCAGGTGGTCTATGGCTCTTATCTCTATCCGTTTGGAGGGCAGTTGCAGCAGGGGGTAGCTCCAAAGGAAATTGCCAACAACAAGATCAAATGGGAGACGACCACGATCACCAATGTGGGGCTGGACTTGGCGCTATTGAAAAATAGATTGACCCTGACGGTCGAGTACTTCGATAAAACAACAAGTGATATTTTAACCAAAATACCGATTCCGTTAGTCTTGGGTAATTTCTTGCCACCTTGGCAGAATATTGCCGAAATGAAGAATAAGGGATTGGAGTTTCAGTTGGGGTACCAAGGGAAAATCGGGCCGGAGGTGTCTTATCATATTGCCGGCAATCTATCAACTGTAGATAACAAAGTGACTAAATTCAATGGAGAGCGTTCGATCAATGCGGCAACCATCACGCAGGAAAACAATGCTTTCAATAGCTTCTATCTGCTGGAGTTTGACAGGATAATACAGGATCAGGCGGAGATTGATCAGTTGATTGCTGATGGCTATACATTTGGTACCTATGTCGGGGGGACGCCAAAGCCGGGAGATATGCTGTATAAAGACAGCAATGGCGATAAAGTGTTCAATGATCAGGATCGGGTGGTTAAGTCATATTCAGCACTTCCTAAGGTGACTTATGGGTTTAATTTTAATGTGGGCTATAAAGGTTTTGATTTGAATGTCGTGGGGCAGGGTACTGGTGGTGTGAAGGAATACTGGGGGAATGACGGATTTAACACATTCAACATCAATGAAGGTTTTTTGCAGCGTAAAGAGATTTTGAATAGGTGGACGGCAGACAATAAGTCTACGGAATACCCTCGCTTGTTAAACTCAGGATCCGCCCTGAATACTATGTACAGCGATTACTGGTTGTATAACACTTCATACTTCAGAATTAAATCTTTGCAGCTGGGTTATGCTTTGCCGCAACAGATGACATCGAAATTTAAAGTCGACAGACTAAGGCTGTATGCAAATCTTGAAAACTATTTTACGTTTACAAAATTTGAGGGATATAATCCTGAAAATGCGAGTGTTGCTTATCCTTTGATGAAGCAATGGGTAGTGGGTCTGAATGTCACATTTTAAAAGAAAAGTCATGATTAAAAAGATTAGCAAAATAATACTAGCATCAGTTTCTATCTGTGTGCTAGGCTCTTGTAGTGGTTTTCTGGATAGAAATTCATTGGTTGGGCTGTCAGAAGGAGATTTCTGGAAGTCTGAGCAAGATGCGGTGATGGGTGTGGATGCGCTTTATCATGCCAATCGCGAGTTTACGAATAGTATCGTCATATATGGCATGATGGATGATTTTACAGATATTTCGTACCAGTCGTTTGCGACCGGGCTGACCACTGGTGTGTTTCCAGCCAATGCCTCGTTTTATTCAAATTCATGGGGTATATTTTTTAAAGGAATTTATCGAGCAAATACCGTACTAAAGAATGTGCCCCCTATACAGATGAGCGAAAAGATAAAAAATCGGACATTGGGCGAGGCTAAGTTCTTTAGGGGATATTTCTATTTCAAATTGTGGGATTATTTCGGACGCGTACCGCTTTATGATTTTCCTATGAATGTGGACGAATCCTACAAGGTCAGAAATACAGATAAGGAAGTCTATGAGTTTATCGTAAAAGATCTGACGGAGGCGTATCAAATGCTTCCAGAGAGCTATGACCAATCGAATAAGGGGCGTGCCACCAAGTGGGCAGCATTAGCGATGCGAGGTAAGGCACACCTCTGGGCGAAGGAATACGAAAAGGCTGCGGCAGACTTTAAGGAGTTAATGGAAAAGAGCGACAGGACTTTACTAGGCGATTATCATAACCTGTTTCGTGTAGCTGGAAACAACAATAGTGAAGTGATCCTGGATGTTCAGTATATTGCGGAGCAAGGACACGGTCTAGCGACGGATCGTAACTATGGCAATGCCAGAGGGGCGACATCTGGTTCGCAGCGGACGAGACCTACGCCTAAATTGGTGAATGCCTATGAAATGAAAGACGGGACGGCATTTGATTTCAGCAATTACAAAAATGCACAGGGAGATACCTTCAATCCGGACAATCCATTGGATTGGAGAGACGAATCGTCTGTGCGCAAATTGTTTGAAAATCGAGACCCTCGTATGCATAAGTCTGTAGTGGTTCCTTGGTCTACATTCGTAGGTAAAGCCGGTGTTGAATACTTATATCGATTCCCGGTGGTCAGCACTGATCCTTCTGCTTATGTTCCTGTTTGGACTGCCGGTAGCTATGCCTGGCGTAAGTTTGTGGAGACGGGTTCGGTGTATATCCTGCAGGACAATATGCCTCAGAATTTCCCGCTTATTCGGCTAGCAGACGTCATGTTGATGTACGCAGAAGCCAAGAATGAGGCAAGTGCAGCTGACCAAAGTGTTTATAATGCTGTTAACGCTGTGCGTACTCGTGCAGGGATGCCTGGTCTGCCAAGTGGCTTGAATAAAGAGCAGATGCGTGAAAGGATCCGTCACGAGCGGATGATTGAGCTATGTGGTGAGGGGCAACGCTATTCTGATATTCGGAGATGGGGGATTGGTAAAGGAGTTGTCGATGGAGTGTGGATGACCGAGTTTACAGGTGTAAAGATCAGGCAGCGGGGATTCCCGGATCACTATTACCTATGGCCTATTCCTCAATCTGAAAGAGACGTCAACCCTGGTTTGGAGCAGAATCCGGGTTGGGAGTAGATGCTGCTCACTTCCGACTGACATGTTGTTAGCCGTTTGATATGCAGATTTTTAGAGCTACTTTAGAGGAGCGATCCATCAGCTGATGGATCGACTCTCTTTAAATGAGTCAACTCTTTTTTATAGAGTCTATGCGCACTTTTGGATAGCTCTTGTTTTTATTTATTGTGTTTTTTTGATAAGAAGATGTGTAATCGATATATTTTAATAATTCCGTTACTTTTTTTGACATGGTGTTCATGGGGACAAGAGGGTGGTTCCTCCTTAATACCGTTATATGGTGGGCATATTAATAAAAAGACTGCTGTAGTTCGAAAATTGGATGGTCGGCAAGGGGTGGCCCTGCGAAGGCAGGTTGCGGAACTGTCGTTGAGTCGTCAAGCGGACGTAGAAGTTGAGCTTGTCGTTCCGGAGACCGGTTATTACGTGCTCGGGTCTGAGGCTATTCCGTTAGATGTGGATGCGTTGAAGAGCAGGGATACGACGGGTTTGTTGACGAACTATGCCTACTTTCAGATAGGAGACGCCCGACGCACCAAACGGATTGTATACGACCGGTACAAAGGTGGTAAGCAGGAATTGGGTAAGTTTGAAATTACGGTCAAAAACCAAAAAATAAAAATCTGGATTCCAGATGGTTTGTTGCTCTCATCTATAGCTATTAAGCCTTATGTGGCCCCTGTGGCGCCACCAGAAGCGATAGGATATAAACCTAAGGTCGTGCCAGGTAAGGAGCACCCCCGATTGTGGGTGAATCAGGAGAGTCTACCTGTCGTGCGCGCCAGATTACTCGCTTCAGAAAATAAAGATGCTTGGGAAAAAGTAAAAACAACAGCGCTCCGAACTTATCCCCTTGAATTCGATAGGAATAAGGAAATGTTTTATGATGAGAAGCTTGAGCAGGTGATTGAGCAAAAGGCGTTCTATTACTTGATGACAGCAGATGAAAAAGTCGGACTGGAGGCGGTGGATCTGGCTGTCAAATATCTGACGATGTTAGAATTTGGAAATGTCACCTATGGAGACATCACACGTGAATTAGGAAGGGCAATCTATACAGGATCCTTGGTCTACGACTGGTGCTACCCACTGCTGGATACCGCTACCAAATCTGCGCTCAGAACTGATTTTGGACGTTTGGTACGTGATATGGAAATCGGATGGCCTCCTTTTTATGGATTGGAAAGCATTATTAATGGGCATGGTAACGAGGCGCAGGTCTGTAGGGATATGCTTTCGTGGAGCCTAGCGGTATATGATGAAGATCCCGAACCTTATAAATACGTCTCGTATACCATCTTAGAACAATTGGTGCCCATGCGTAAGTTTGAGTATCAATCGCCCCGTCATAATCAAGGTATTGACTATGGAGGTTATCGCTTTGGGTGGGAGATGCATGCCGTATGGTTGTATTATCGTATGCTAGGATATTCTGTCTTTGATGATAACATCAAGAATATGAGTGATTACTGGCTGTATATGCGCACACCAGATGGCAAGATGCTACGGGATGGAGACATGTTTAATGTTAAATATGCAAGTAGCGATGAGTTTTACTGGAAAAATCCGCAAACTATGCTTTTATGCTACGCTTTTTCAGGAAATCGAATCGTTAAAGGTGAGTTTTATAAGCAAGGTGGGTTGCCGGATAATCCGGTCTTATTTTTATTGCTCAATGATCCGAATCTACAGCCGGACTATGATCTTGATCAGCTTGCGCTGACTAAAGACTTCGGTCCGGTCCTAGGGTCTATGGTTGCGCGCACGGGATGGGATCAAAAGGCCAGTAGTGATGACGTGATTGCGGAGATAAAGGGTGGTGGATTCCATTTTGGAAATCATCAACATGCAGATGCCGGAGCCTTACAGATTTATTACCGAGGGATGCAGGTGGGAGATCTCGGGCTGTACTTGTCCTATGGCTCACCTTACGACTTTAATTTCAATAAACGTTCCGTATCTCATAGCATGATGTTGGCGGTAGATCCGAGTGAAAAGCTATTGTTTCGAACCAAAACGAATGATGGGGGCACTCGCTTCAGTCAGCGATTTCCGAAAACAGCATATGAAACACAGACAGATCCTTGGTTTAATGTAGGGTATGTGCGTTCGTCTGCAGCAGGAGATCATGCGCAGCGGCCATCTTTTAGTTATTTCAATGTAGATCTCACGGCAGCTTATTCGGCAAAGATGAGCGCGTATTCCCGAGGATTTCTGTTTTTAAATCTCGCACGGAAAGATGTGCCTGCAATCGTAATTCTGACCGATGATATGCGTGTACAGGATCCTGCTTTCAAAAAATATTGGCAGATCAATACGCTGAATGCTCCTGTCGAAGAGCGCGGGCAGTTGGTACTGACAAGTGAGTGGAAAGGAAGAGTGGGCAGGACTTATGTCAATATGCTCTTGCCAAGAAGCGAAGATAGGAATGTGGAGATTTTGGGAGGAAAGCAGTCGAGTCACGTTTTTGGGACAGCATATGATGTTAATTCCAAATGGCCCGAGGCCAGCGGCTACCGCATTATGTATACACCAAAAGATGCCCGCAAAGAAGATAGATTCTTGACTGTTTTTCAAATGGTAGGCGATGGGGCGCGGGAGTTACCTCTTGAATACGCCGAATTTGACCGGTACTATTTGATTCAAGTGGCAGATAAGATCATTTGTATTTCCAAGGGGAGAGATTTGATAGAAGAGCCAATTAAAATAGAAATACCTGAAGGGGTGATCAAGGAGGTAATCTTTGCTGGTGTCAAGGAAGGATTCTGGCAGGTGAGTGCTGGTAGTCTGAAGACGGATTTTAATGTGATCGTGGATGCGCAGAGACATGTGCTGAGCTTCCAGTCTAAAGGAGGTGAGATTACAGTGAAGCCCGGTCGTTCGTACGCTGTGTCAGAATCTGTTTTGAGTAATAATTAATCTGGATAGTATAACAGATGCTATTTTTATAGTCTTGTGCAAGAATAGATCCAAAGTATACTGAAATATAGCGGATGTATTCTTATTTTTGATAAAAAATGTATACAAAATGAAGGAAGACTCGTTGTCATATAAAGCGTATCTGGAAGTGCGCAAAAAAATATTGTCCAATCAGCTTGTTGGGGGGGCAAGGCTTGTCGAAAGCTTCTGGGCCGAGAAGCTAAGCGTCAGTCGGGTAGCTATCCGGGAAGCCTTTATGCGGTTATCGGGTGAGCGACTGGTGGAGTTTGGAGAAAAAGGGGGATGCTTTGTCAAAAAGATGACCGCAGAGGATATCAAAGATATACGTGAGCTAAGGGAGTTGCTGGAAGTAGGGGCATTAAAGATTCTCTTCGGAAAAAGTAATCAGCACATCATTCAGGAATTGGAGTTGATCTGTGATGATTTTTCATCAATGGTCGAGAAGGGATATTATGGAGGAGCCTGCGAGGCAGATGTTAAATTTCATGAAAAGATAATTGAATCGACTGGAAATGAACGTTTGTTGCACATTTACCATAACAGTAACATACCGTTGTTCCATCTAAAGCTTGGGAATGCATTGAGCCATATGGATGACTACAAGCAGACGGAAGTTGAGCATCGTAAGATTGTAGAGTATCTCAAGGCCGGGAAGCTAAAAGAATCCATTGATACCTTGCTGGAGCATTTGGATCGTGGAGAAAAAGAGTCTATTGAGTTCTAATAGACTCTTTTTTACGAAAGGGACATAATCCCCCGTAGTTCAGTTTGATGGCTCAGCAGCTGCCCTTTTTGCGTTTCTGTGATGACAAGACCTAGTGTCCCGTAGGGGTCAAATGCGCAATTTGTGGGGTTTGTTCCCGAAAGTTCAATCTGCTGTGCTAGTTTCCCCTCCTGGTCATATACATGGATACATGACGATCCAAATACGGCTACATAGAGCCGACCTTCTTCATCAAATGCCATCCCGTCCGGTCCTATGGGGCCACCTGTTTCCGTAAATATGGAGGGTGTATCCCAGCTCATGGCTTCACTGTCCCAATTCCCTCTCCATATACGATGTGTGCCAGTTTCGGCGATGTATAGTTGCCGTCCGTTTGCATTGAAAGCTAGCCCGTTGGGGTAAAAACAGATAGCATCCATTTTGTGGAGTTTACCGTCTGGACTCCAAGCGCAAAAGTATCCGTCTCCTTTGTTTAACTCTTCGCCCGAACAGGTAAAGAGCAGGTTTCCAGCGTGGTCAAATGCAAGGTCATTCGGTAGGTTGAGCGGACGGTTGTCGACCTGGGAGAGTATGGTGGTGGTGCGTGCAGTTCTCGGATCATATCTTCTGATTTGATTTCGGATCGAATCACAAAACCAGATGAGCCCATTCTTGTCGATTGCTATCCCATTTGGACGACCACCGACATCATGACGGGTGAGGATTCCCTGCTTGTACTCACTTAAGCTTCCTTTGAGTTGTTCGACAAACCACAGTGTGCCATCAGCTGCAAAAGCTGGGCCTTCCGGAAAGTAAAGCTCCTGACATAAAACAGTAAGGTTGGAAGTTATTTGCATAAAAAATGAAATATATTTTAAATGTATACAATTTTAATGTAATTTAGTATACATAATTAGTGATCAGTTGTAGCCAAAATCTTAGTATAAGTATCCCTTCCTCATTTGATGTCGTCTTGGGACTCGAGCACTTATTCTGTACTACACACTATTATTAAAGGTATAAATGTAATCAGGAATAGTAAAAATTTGCAATAAATATGATCAGATCTAAATCTAACAGTACCTTACTGGAAAACGAAAAATGGATACCCGGAGGGGTGGTATCCCTGAATAGAAAGTCAGACCCTAATATTTGCTTTAAGAGCGGAGCTGGAAGTCGCGTTCGCGATCTTGATGGCAATGAATACATTGACTACCAAGCAGGGTTTGCAGCTTCATTTCTAGGGCATAATGACGCCGATGTCAATCAGGCGGTCACTACTGCTTTGCAGGATAGTTCTATCTTGATGGGGGCAGGGCCTACAACGTTGGAAGGTGAGTTTGCATCTCTATTTTGTAAAAGCGTACCTACTGTAGACAGTATTCAGATTACTACTACAGGATCGGAAGCCACTTATCATGCAATCCGCATTGCCCGCGCAGTTACCAAGCGGGATCATATTATTGTGATGCAGGGCGGTTATAATGGATGGCACAATGATGTCTCATGTAATGTGATCAGTGCATTGGAGGATATTGGAGAACGGGTTTCCCCGGGAGAGTATCCGTTTGATTCGTCTTCTGCAGGTGTGCCTAAATCCCACAGTTCGCTGGTGCATATTGTCAATTATAATGACTTGGAATCTATCGCCTATGTGATTAAAAGATACGAGGTGGCGTGTGTGATCTTGGAGCCTATCCTGCAAAATGTGGGAATTGTAAAACCTCAAATAGGATATTTAGAAGGTTTACGTAAATTGGCGGATGAAAATGGTTTTCTGTTGGTCTTTGATGAGGTCAAGACGGGATTCAGACATGCATTAGGGGGGTATCAATCCATATGTGGTATACAACCTGATCTTTCGACATTTGGTAAAGCCGTAGCCAATGGATACCCGTTGGGTGTCATTGCCGGGAAAAAGAAATACATGGATTATTTTGTTCACCCTGAAAAAAAAGAGCGCGTCTTAATAGCAGGGACCTTCAATGCATTCCCATTGACTACTGCGGCAGCAATAGCAACACTGCAAAAATTGGCTGATCCAGGACATGATGTGTATGGCCATGTGGAGACATTGGGCAGTATGATGGAACAGGGACTGAAAGATATTTTTACATCAAAAGGAGTCACACATTATGTGGCGCGTCAGGGTTCAGCATTCTGTACTTATTTTATGGACCATGCGCCTGTAGACTTTCATGATATTTTAGCAAATCATGATTTTCGGTATGATGTCAACTATCGGAAGAAACTGATTGAAGCGGGTATCTTTAATTTTCCGGCGGCTATTAAGCAGGGGAGTATCTCTTTTTCACATTCGGTAGCTGATATCGAGGAGACACTGGACAAAACAAAGAAAATAGTGGACCAATTATAGTAGATTCATTACCTTAACGTATACCAAGTGTAATGCTTGCAGGTATACCGCTTAGACAGTGTACATCGACATAATCATATCCTGAGGAAATTGAGCGAAAGATAATAGGAATAGACACAGCTATTATTATATATCCACATTTTCATCCATAAGGATACATGTTTTTGGAAATAATCAATAACGAGTAGTAAACCGATCGGCTACCTGGCAGATCATGAAATAATTATATTCGAATGAAAATTACAGCTATCGAAACTTATGTGTGCCATGCACGGATGAGAAATTGGATCTTCGTAAAGGTCGTCACCGATCAACCTGGACTATGGGGCTGGGGCGAAGCTACATTGGAATGGCATACGAAAGGCGTCGTGGGAGCGATTGAAGATCTTTCACAATTGTTGATAGGTGAGGATCCTCGACGGATCGAGCACCTTTGGCAAATGATGTACCGCCAGCATTTTTGGCATGGTAACGGTATTGTTCGGGGGACAGCAATCAGTGGGATCGATATTGCGCTTTGGGATATCTTAGGTAAGATCCACAATGTGCCTTGCCATGAGCTGTGGGGGGGGCGTGTGCGCGATCATGTGCGGTTGTATTGTCATCTAGGCGGTGGCAAAATGGAGGATTTCTATGAGACCGCGCCTGGAGATGCCAAGCGCTTTGGAGAGTTAGCCTTGCAGGCTGTAGAAGAGGGGTTTACTGCTTTTAAATCGATGGCGGTACCCGAAACAATGTCCCTGGAGGGACTACAGCCCATTAAATATGCAGAAGCCTGTGTACGTGCTATGCGTGAGGCAGTAGGGGATAACATCGACATCATGGTGGATTGCCACGCTCGTCCTAGTCCTAGGATGGGGATGATGTTTGCCAAAGCATTAGAACCTTATGGACTGTATTTCTTTGAGGAGCCTTGTTGGCCAGAGACCATGGATGATATTGCGTTGATTCAGCGGGCAGTCTCTACTCCGATTGCATCAGGCGAGCGTCTAGTTGGTGTACACGCCTTCCGGGAATTGCTGGAGAAAAGAGCGGTCAGTGTCATTCAGCCAGATATCACACATTGTGGCGGTCTTACAGAAGCTCGTCGGATTGGAGCACTGGCGGAGGCATATCGCGTATCGATGGCGCCTCACAATCCGCAGGGACCAGTCAGTACGGCTGCGTCGTTGGAGCTGGGATTCGCAACGCCATCCTATATTATCTGTGAGAGCGTACATAGCGATGTGGAATGGCGTGCAGATGTCGTTTCCGAAGGATTCACGGTACAGAAAGAAGGTCGTATTGTCCTTCCTAATACGCGACCCGGACTGGGGATCGAGATCAACGAAGAAGAGGTAAAAAAACATCCATTTCAACAAGAGCTTCTGCAACGAACATTTTATAAAGATGGCAGTGTAGGGGATTGGTAATATATAGAACATGAGCATTAGGGAGAGTAGTTTTAAAGACAAGGTTGTCCTCATTTCAGGAGGATTGGGTGATATTGGGCAGGCTATTGCGCGCGAATTTAGCAGAATGGGAGCCCTGATTGCGATAGCAGACATTGCGGACCCCACAGTGGCATTGAACAAGTTGATGACTATGGATGCATTGGAGATCAGCTACCGCTATAATCAAGTCGACGTGAGCGACGGTGCGGCAGTCGATGGTTGGCTACAAGAGGTTGTCCGCGAATGGGGACATGTTGATATCGCTATTGTCAACGCAGCTACGGTTACATTGAAAAGCGTACAAGAGATGACGAATGAAGAGTGGCAGAATGAAATCCAGGTCAATCTCAACGGTGCTTTTTTCATGGCCAATGCTGCATGTAGATCTTTCACCAATCAAGGAATCCTTGGCAATGTCGTGTTTTTAGGGAGTTGGGCTGCACATGCGGTCCATGCGCAAATACCGGCTTATTCGGTCTCTAAAGCTGGACTAAGGATGTTGTGCCAGACAATGGCACTCGCTTACGCCGGGCAAGGAATCCGAGTCAATGAAATTGCACCGGGCTATGTCAATGCTGGTGTGAGCAAGGAAGTATGGAGACAGGATCCCGGTCTGGCTGACGAAGCCCGTAAAGATGTGCCAATAGGTGAGCTCATTGAAGCGGAGGAAGTGGCAAGACAAGTTTGTTGGCTATGTCTTCCCGATAATAGGCACATGACAGGAAGTACTATATTGATGGATGGAGGACTCTCTCTTGTAGGAAAGAAATGAAAAGTATCAAATAAACCCTAATAATGACCACTTACCAAACCAAAATAAACCATCACGATACCTTTTCTGGCGCCTTTGCTGTGGCGACGGCAGATATTACACCTCCTTTAGCAATCTATGCGCGCAACTGGGGGGCCGCACAGCATGATCAGGCAGCATCTGTACACAAACCTTTGATGATGCAATGTCTATTGATGGCATCTATAGCGGATGAACAGCTGCTGCTCATCACAGCGGATCTGGGATGGTGGAAGAATCGTACAGACGAGCAAAACCTGAGAGAGCATATTTTGAAGACACTCGACCTTCGAGCCGAACAAGTGCTCATCTGTCTGTCTCATACGCATGCAGGTCCTAGTATCTGTTCGACAGATCACGACAAACCGGGGGGAGAGTTTATTGCGCCCTATCTCGCATTGTTGGCTGACACGGCTGTGCAGTTAATTGAACAGACAATGGCCATGAAGCAGGATGGGACGCTTACTTGGGGATATGGCACTTGTGATCTGGCGGCGAAACGCGACTATGCGATTGATGGCAGATACCTCATCGGCTATAATCCGGCAGCTGTGGCTGATGATACAGTGGCTGTAGGGGTGGTAAGGGATAGGGAGGGGAAACATCTTGCTACGTTGGTAAATTATGCTTGTCATCCTACTACCTTTGCCCATGAGAATAGGATGTTGTCTCCGGATTATATCGGGTCGATGCGACAGGTCGTCGAAGACTATACCGGCAGTCCATGTTTGTTTTTACAGGGAGCATCGGGAGATTTGGCACCCGCTCACCAATATGTGGCTGACCCTGCCGTAGTAGATAGCCATGGTCGTCGACTGGGATATGCTACCATCGCGGCGATCGAATCCATTCCTCCGAATAATTCAGCATTAGCTTTTGAAGGGGAGCTTCTGTCTGGTGCCCCTTTAGCAATGTGGCGACCTCAACCGCTGGAACCCGACTATAGAATGGGAAAACAAATTCTACATGTAGAAGTGGCCTATAAGGATCTGCCGGAAGTAGATGAATTGATCGAGGCTTATGAAGCGTGTGATGATCGGGTACTGAAAGATAGGTTGTGGCGCAAAATCAATACGCGACGGGGGATTGGTGATCATAAAACGGTGCAGATTCCCATTTGGATATGGCAATTGGGGAATTCTTTGGTGATAGGACAGGCCAATGAGGCTTATTCGATCATACAGGAGCAACTTCGTGCAACATTCCCAAGGCGAAATATAACATTTATCAATATTGCGAACGGCTATGTAGGATACCTTCCTCCTGCAGAACTATACGACAAAGACATCTACGCCGTGTGGCAGACACCTTACGCACAAGGAAGTCTTGAAAAAATAACCGAAGAGATCATAAACGCCATTCAAACGCTGAATTCATGAAATTAGAACTTATCGATATCTCCATATTTGTTGTATACATATTGGGTATCTTATTCTTGGGGTTATATGCCTCACGTTTTAATGCAAAGACGAAGCGGGATTATTTTCTGGCCGGAGATAAGCTGCCTTGGTGGATGATCGGCGGTAGTATTATTGCAGCGAATATCAGCAGTCACCATTTGGTAGGTGCTATGGGAGCAGCTTACAGTAGGGGATTTGTGGCCATTACCTTAGAGTGGGGCGCGATCCTGATAGGGTTTAATGCGCTTCTCTGGGTGTTCTTGCCGTTCTATCTCCGCAATGGGTTTTATACCATCCCGGAGTATCTGCAGAAGAGATTTGGTAAAGCTACCCGAGCGGTCTATGCTATCCTCATCCTCTTTACCTATATTTTTGTAGAGATTGGAGCGGTTCTCTTTTTAGGCGCGCTATCGTTGTATGCCCTATTCGATGTGCCTATCCTGTACAGTGTATTCGGATTGGCGATACTGACGGGAGTTTATACGATTCTGGGCGGATTGAGGGCGGTGATCTGGACAGAAATGGTGCAGCTGGTCGTGCTTGTGGTAGGAGGGATTATCCTGACATTTGCGACAATAAAGGAGGCAGGTGGTGTGCAGTCTGTAATCGACTCCAGTCGAGACTGGAAGATGTTCTATCCGGCTGACGACCCTGATTTTCCCTGGACCATGTATTTGGGTGGATTGTTATGTATCAGTGTGTTTTACTGTGCGACCAATCAATTTATCGTGCAGCGGGTAATGGCTGCCAAGAATGAGTGGCACGGGAGGATGGGGGTCGTGTTTGGAAATTATCTTAAATTTTTGGTGCCTCTAATTATTACCGTTCCGGCTCTTGTGGCTCCTTTATTCCTGCCACATTTGGACAAACCTGATCTTCTATTCGCAACATTGGTTGAACGGCTGCTGCCGCAAGGGTTGATCGGCTTGGTCATGGCAGGATTGATATCTGCAATTATGTCCCATATTTCTGGGGCGATCAACTCCTGTACAACCATCCTCACGGTGGATATCTATATGGAGTACTTCAATAAGAATGCCTCCGATAGAGAGGCTGTCAGTTTCGGAAAAAAATCCGGGATCGTGATTATTATGATTGGCATCATGAGTTCTATACTGTTGATTAGCTATTCGGACAAGCCCGTTTTTCTATACCTGATGAACCTCTATGGACTGTTTACTCCGGGGATTGCAACAATGTTCCTGATGGGTATTTTTTGGAAGCGAACGACTTCTGCTGGTGCCCTGACGGCAGGACTGATTACGATCCCCCTATCGCTGTTACTCGAATTTTTGTTACCTGATATGCCGTTTTTTAACCGGACGGGAATTGTTTTCTGGACCTGTATGTTGGCCTGTCTCGTTGTGAGTCTGTTGACCAAGCCAATGCCGGAATTGGAATTGAAAGGATTGATATGGAATAAAGAAAGCTTGAAATTACCGGAGTCCGAGCGAAAATTAAACAAAGGTATCCGCAATCCTTTCTATTGGTGGTTGCTGATTACCGTTATTGTCCTGTACTTTTATATTCGATATTTTTAACGGGAGTAGCATTTTGTAAAAATCCACAGATGGATAGAATTGACCCTTAATAGCAATAAACCCATGGATAAGTTAACGATTAAACAGTATGTAGCAGCATTGATACCCGACGTGGTCCGGCATCGTAGACACTTGCATCAGTATCCTGAACTGTCTTTTCAAGAGTTCAATACTTCGGCTTATATCAAGCAGCAATTGACAGAGACGGGGTTTGTATATGAGGATGTCGCAGGGACAGGTGTCTTGGTAAGGATTGAGGGACAATTGGCCAGCTCAGATGAGGTGGTCGTACTACGGGCAGACATGGATGCGCTGCCGATCAACGAAGAAAATACTGTCGACTATCGGTCGCAAAAAGACGGGATTATGCACGCCTGTGGTCATGATTTTCATACAGCCAATCTGCTGGGAGTTGCGCAGATACTGAAATCAATACAGCATCTGTTTTCAGGTACGTTTATACTGGTGTTTCAGCCGGGAGAAGAGAAAATCCCGGGAGGTGCTATTGAGGTCCTGCGGTCGGGTAAATTGGAGAATCCAGAAAAGCGGGTACTCGGAATGATCGGCCTGCATGTGTCCCCACGCTTGGAAAGTGGCACAATTGGCCTGTGTAAAGGTCGATTTATGGCTTCGAGTGATGAATTCTATGTGCGTATTAAAGGTCGGGGCGGACATGGTGCAGAACCTCATCTCAATATTGACCCTGTGATTATCGCGGCGCAGCTGCTGACTACCTTACAGCAGATCGTCAGTCGTGTGGCGAATCCGTCGGTACCCTCAGTGCTTTCCTTCGGTAAGGTAATTGCCAATGGAGCAGCTAATGTCATTCCCGCTGAGGTATATATGGAAGGTACTTTTCGGACTTTTGATGAAGACTGGCGCGAACGGGCGCTGCTTCAGATTGAAAAAATAATCCGGGAAATGCCCGTCACATTAGGCGCTCAGGTGGAGCTGGAAGTCAGAAAAGGCTATCCTTTTCTTTTTAACGATATTGAACTGGCCAATAAACTGGAAACCTGTTTTCTAAACTACGTAGGTGAGGAATGTTTCGAGACAGTCGATAGCTGGATGGCAGCGGAGGATTTTGCGTATTATACGCACAGATTCCCAGCTGTTTTTTATTTGGTAGGTGTCGCGAATGCCGAGAGGCATTCCTGTTCGGCATTGCATACTTCCACATTTGATATCGATGAACATGCCTTTCATCATGCGATGGGCACTATGCTATATGCTGGATTGCATCTGCTGGGAGCTGTTCATTAAACGCCCTAATATGACACATATCGATCGAAGACAATTTGTCCAAGCCATACTTCCCTTAGGAGCAACCCTGATGTCTTGGAAACAGTTAAAAAGAGAGAATGGGAGGAAAAGAATAGGGATTATTGGATTGGATACTTCCCATTCGATCGCTTTCACCAAAACCCTCTTTGAAGCACAGTCATCCTCCGAATACCTGGGATACCAGGTCGTCGCAGCGTACCCCTATGGTAATACAACGATAGCGCTCAACCGCGATCGTATACCTCGGAATATCGTGGAGATCCAGCGGTACCAAGTCTCCATTATGGATAGTATTGAAGCGTTGTTGGATACCGTAGACTGTGTTCTTTTGGAGACAAATGACGGGAATATGCACCTGGCGCAGGCGGAGCAGGTACTACGTGCACGTAAGCCACTATTTATTGATAAGCCTATCGCTAACTCTTACCAAGATACCCATCGCATATTCGAACTAGCCCGGCAGCAGACAACTCCGTGTTTTTCAAGTAGCTCGTTGAGATACCTCGATGGAATACCGGAACTGGATAGGAGTATGGTGACAGGTGCCGAAGTCTACACCGCCGCCCCGATCGAACCCAGTCATAAAGACCTGTATTGGTATGGCATCCATGGAGTAGAGATGCTATTTGCGATTATGGGAACAGGCTGTCTGGAGGTGACAACTCATAGTGGCTATAGCTCTGATCTGATTGTCGGCCGGTGGGGAGATGGCCGATATGGGAGCGTAAGAGCGATCCGTGAGGGAGCCCAGGATTTCGGGGGGCAGGTTTTTACTAAAAAGGAAATTGTGAAACTTGGAAAATTTGAGGGCTATGCTCCTTTGCTTAAGCGTATTGTGCAATTTTTTGATAGCAGAGTAGCTCCTTTTGATAATCGTGAGACATTGGAGATCAGTGCTTTCATCGATGCTGCAGCTACAAGCAAAATGAAAAAGGGAAGGACCATATCACTGTTTTAGTGCAAAAAGATCTGCGCTCCATACTTGTAGCGTATAGTGGCCGCAAAAAGATGGTGTAAGAAGCTCATATCAAACATAAAAGAGATCTTCCTGCAGAAGATGATCTCGGAAAATCTCTTTTAGGGGATTTTTTACAGGGTAAGTGGGTTGACCCTGATATTGTCCTTAGGATACTTGTGCCGGAGTGAAGACATCTCCAAATCTGGAGAATGTTTCATTGGCGACCTCGATTGCTTTAGCATGGCTGGAGGGGTCTTCGCCGTAATGGTTGAGTACTGCTGTGAAAGCTCCCCACATTTTTCCAGTGTCTGCGCCATAACCTGAAAAGAATGATGTCCCTTCTGTTATCCCGTACTTGTTGAGCATTTGCACAATATACGGACCGCCCATTATAGATCCTTCGAGTACATATAGCGCAGATAGTGCTTCTAATGCATTGCTGACAACGGGTGCAGTGACCGTTGGCAAATTGTCAACAGATCCGCCCAATGATAAGATGTCTTGTTTGATATGGCTCGAGTTTCGACGCTCGGTATAGTCTGGAAGTACTTCTGGAGTAATAAATGGCGCAATAGCTTGCTCTACCGTATGAAAGTATACGTAGAAGTTTTTTAATACTTCAGCATAGTCTGCATTGGAGCGGATAGCTTTTAATTGACGGACGACAGTTCCTTCCAATTTTTGGTGGGCGCTGGTCGTGTTTTCTTTGATATTTTGGCTTAACATTTTTTTATCTTTTATTTATAACGATTCTATACAAAGATTCGTATTTATTTGCTTAACTGTATGCTTCGTTTCGCTCAATCATGTATGAATTCCGCTTTTTCCGAAATTAGATAACTAATTTAACATTTTTAATTTAACAGGGGTAGCAGAGATAGGGCGCTATGGCTCGTATTAAAAGCTAACCTGTTGCTGGATAGGGTGATAAATTAAGATATTTTATTAGGATTCTCTGTTTATTCTCTTGATTTTTAGGGTAATTATAAATATGCAATTATGAAGAGAAGGATTGTCTTTGCCTTGGCCATCTGTCTGACAGTGCAAGCGCATGCACAAAAAAGAACCCGTGACTTTTCGTTGATACCTCCCACTGCTACTGTGGGTACAAGTCTTTATCGTACGGTCGATTTCATTGACGACCGCGAGTTTAAAGACAATCTAGGTATCATTCAGGTAGGTATGATGAATTCCAAAGCGCAGGTCATCCCGGAGGTGTCATTGGAGAACCAGATCCAACAACAGCTCGACCTTCTGGTGACTGGTGACAAGGACAGTGGGGTACTTACCTTGATTATACGAAAATTTGCGATTGCCGAGCTTACCGGTGCTTTCTCTGAGTCAGGATTCGTCGATTTCAGGGCCGACCTATTTGTCAAGAACGACGACCAATCCTACCAAAAATTGGCAACAATCGATACAGCCCATGTCAATAAAGGGGTGGATGTGACCAATGGCCTGCTGATGCATGCAAGTGGCATTGTAAGCGATTTTTTGAAGGATAATTTAAACAACACACCAAGGGATACTGTGCGATACACCCAAGCCCAGATCATCGATCTTGAAAACCTGGATAAGCAGCAAGTGGCTCTGTACAGCAATGAAGTACTAAAGGATGGATTGTACCCGGATTATATTCATTTTAGAGATCAGTTGCCACAAGGGGAGATCTCTCTTAAAGATGGCGATATTAGTAAAGGCTTTTATGCACTTGACCCCAACGGAAAACTGAAACGGATCAAGGCTAATAAGTGCTACGCTATAGTAGTCAATGGAATTGCCTATATTTCAAGTGAAAATAACTTCTATGCACTCTATAAAAACAATAACGACTATTTTTTCAACGGACCAAGCAAAACTACTGCCTCTGCCAGTAATATGGTTGCAGCTTCGGTTATGTTAGGAGCTATCGGAGCCATGTTGGCTGCCAATGCTACAGCGTATTACGTTACTAAAGTTGATTTTTATAACGGGAGCTTTGTCAAAGTGTCAAAGTTGTAACATCTTCAATAGGAAATTCTTTCGCATGTACGTTACTAACATATCGTTGCTGTTGGAGTCGCTTCGTCCGTAACTAAAGGCAAAAAGTACCACCGATACCCTATATCGCGCGCGTCCGACAAAATCTACTATGGACACAAACAAATGACTAGCTGCTCTTATCGACCTGTGAAGATGGGATAACGTGTAGTTAAGAAGCCTTTCTTTTCGGGAAGCTCTCGGGAATCGTTCGATAGCTGGTCGGGACAGCTGGGGGAGAGGGTCGCCTTTGCTTTGACGACTGCTCGGCTCGTCTTCGGTAAAATGTCGAAGCCTACCCGAGGCGTAGCCAAAGAGGAGCCAAAGCCGTCCCAAAGTTAACTCGAAGCTAAGCAGGAGCTAAGTAGAAGTTAACCCAGAGATGTTACGGACTTTCACGGACTTTTACGCACTTCTACGGACTTTTACGGACTTGAATGGATAGGAATGACGGAAGAGGAGACAGAGTTTAGGATAGGGTGACCGAGAATTTGCGCCTATATGACGCTATCATGCAATTTACGAAATATCACCCCGAAAAGGAAAAGAAATATGTTTATTCATCTCAAGCCACCTGTCCAGATAGAGTGCTTGCCTACGCATCAAAGAATACTTCTGATTGACTTAAAAAAAATTAAACTAAATAAACCGAGTGTGAACAATTTTGAAATACAGCGTAAATATTGATATACTCGATTATTGTTGGTAGGCTGTCGCTACTGACAGGATTTGGCAAAGAAAAGGAACACCACAATCCAGACCAGTCCCTTCACTAGAAAAAATAAAAACGCTCCGAGTCCAATTCTTTTGAACCATACTTTAAGCTTATTTCCTGATGCTGATCGCTGTGGAGCTTCTTCCGGTGAATCCATATTGTTTATCAGTTGTACTATCGTTACTCTTTCAATTTAAAATGTTTTTTGACCAAAGGGATGTAGTCTACATCACTTTGTAAAGGACTGCTTGGAGCTTCTGAATAGACTCTAGCTGTCGTCCTGATAGATACGCTGCCCTTCTGCTTGGACTTCGCAATGATATCACTGAGTGCCGTTGCTAGATAGAGCTCACGAGGGTCGCCTATAGGGGCAGATGGCTCTCCTGTTACCGGAATATCTGCAGGGATACCATCAAAATAATCCGACCAACCGTCCGCATTACGCAGTAGGAAGCTTGCTAAGTAAACCGTGTATTTGTCTACATCGATACCAAAAAAACCGACAGGCTTACCGTAGGTTCTCTGCCCAACGAGTCGTACCGAAAGATGGGGTTTGAATGAACTGATCAATAACTCACTTGCAGAAGCCGTACGACCGGTCACAATAAAATACAGATTTTTAACCGTCTCCAACTTACCCTTTTTGCTGAATTTGGTTATATTATCGGCTTCAGCAAAATTGGCATCAGCCATAGTGGCCAGGCGATGTTTCTTTAACACATCATCATATATTTCTTCAGAATTTCCATCTTCATTGATGAAAAGCTGATTTTTCAACATTTCAGCCTTGCCGGATCTCAATATAGGGTTAAATAATTCGGAAAACATGGTTTTACCATTGAGCGATGTAGGGGCAATCCGATCCGCAATTTCAGCTGCTGTCTCTACATAGCCGCCACCGTTATTGCGGAGATCGACAATTAAAGTCTCTGCTCCAGCATTGGCGAATTCGTCAAAAGCAGCATCCAATCCCACTCTCATATTGCTCAGTAGATCGAATGAATCAAACTTGAGGTAAGCAACCTTTTTATTGTTGATTTCTATAATCTGATGCATGACGGAGCTCGAAAAACTGGAGGCAACGCCTGCTGAAAAAGCAAAGCCTTTGGAAGCATTGCGTTCTAGATACGAATATCGAGGGGAACCCGCGTTTATAGGGTTCTCGATAGGTACGCCAGCGGCATTGAGCTTATACTGAGTAATGTCAAAGAGTTCTTGGCGATAAGCGGACAATTCTGGATTTATACCTGCATAGCGATTTCTGGGGTCAAAAGCATCGTAACAGGGAAGGGCATCCTGCCAGTAGTAGACCTCTTTTGCATATAGAAATATAGAATCCAGTGTGAATTGTGTTCGTGTACCGGTAGTCGGCGCTTCATTTTTACACGCTGGTGTCTCGTCATCATCTTTTTTACAGGCCGAAATCCCAATAATCAACATCAACGCGAGTAAAGCAAGATGTAATTTGCGTATCCCTAGGGAATTGAATGAGTGATATGACATGGTGAATTAAGCTAATGTACTATTATATGTTTTCAGGTACTAAGTTAATAAATTGATATGTTTTCACATCTTTTAACCTTTTATATTTTCGTTAATTCTTTAATCCTTCTATATTTGCCCTCTTAAGATATATATGTGCAATGGTTTTACCGTTGATCATAGGACCCCGAAGCTTTTGGTTTCGGGGTTTTGTGTTATAATCACAGGGGGAGCGTAGGCCTTTCAACAGCAGGCTGATCACTGCTCAACGCATTTAGAAAACTGATGATGGCCTCCCGCTCGGACTTGCTTAGACGCAGGTTGCGAATGTGGACCGACATCGAACCGGTCACCTGCTGACCATTTATTTGCGGCATTCCCTGACTGAGCAGTACGAGCAGCTCGTCCAATGTGCCGATGCTGCCATTGTGTAGGTAGGGATAGGTGTGCGAGACATTGCGCAGCCCAGGTGTCCGAAATTTTCCTTTGTCGGCTTCCAGACCGGTTGCGATAAAACGACCCTCATCGATCTTACCCATTCAATCGACAGCATAGCCGAGATTATGGTATTGTAAATCTGTTAGATAGGGGCCATGATGACAATTGATACACTTGCCTTTGGTCCGGAACAGATGCAACCCCTCTATCTGCTGATCTGACAACGCTGTATAATCGCCTTGAATAAAACGATCAAAATGTGTCTCGCCGCTAACAATGCTTTGAGAATAGATAGCCAGTGCATCTAATATACGTGTCCGTGTAATATTTGCGTCACCGTAGGCCTCATCAAATAAATGATGGTAGCCTTTGATGGCCGCCAATTTAACGGGAAGAGTGTATGTATTGCCACCCATCTCTATCGGTGATTCGATAGCCTCCGCTATTTGCTCGGCATAGGTTTTGGCCCGTCCATCGTGAAAAAGTTGCCCCTTTACATACCATACATTTTCCATAGAGGGGGTATTACGATGATGAGTTGCGATTCCTGCTGCCGTCTGCCTGCGATCTACCCAATAGATATCTGGATGATGACAGGTGGCACAGGTCTTTTCGCCACGTCCTACGCGTGGGTCAAAAAACAGAACCTTACCTAATGCAATGACCTTTTGCTGTTGTTGGGTATTTATTGGACCTTGAGACAATGGTGCTAGCTCTTGAGCCCGGATGCCTTCGTACCACTCTGCCGAGGGCCATTTGGAGGTGGGCATACTATACTGCTCCCGAAGGCTGGTAGTAGGATCGGGCAGCAGAGGTTCGGCGTCACTTCCAGCGGCACTTTTGCTGCAGCTGGAAAATGCATACAACGTCATTATCAATAGCAATATCTTCGGGATGGGCATGGAGAGGGGTAGCTTATTCAACAATGGTCAATTGACCCAAGGGGAAGCTTTGGATCTCTCCATTTTGCTTGTCTAATGCATGTAGGTATCTGATCGAGCCTAGGGATACTGCCGTAGGGATTGTCAGTTCAATTTTCTGACTAGTGGGATTGAAATTGGCAGATTGAATCTGATGTTTTTGCTGATTAGCATCTTCTATAACAAAGTGACCAAAGGTATCCTGATAGTATTTTTGAAACCATTCGGCATGGTAGCTCATGGTGAGCTTATCACCACGCTTGGCCTGTTGGGCAGGGATAGCGCTGTCCATGACGAAATAAAGCAGAGGGGCCACGACCTCGAATTTGCTGGTCATTACACTGCGGTGGCCGGAGATTACTTTAATCTGGTAGTGACCTCGTTCGAGCGTTGCCGGCATCTGGACAGTTATCCCGTTTTGCATGAGACGAATCATGGATAATTTGGTTTCCTTGTTACTTGAATCTATCAGAAAGACACTTGTTTTACTTTCTTCCGGAATGATATGCTGTGTTTTCAGGGTTAATGTGGACCCTTCGTAACCAATGGCATAGATAGGCTCAGCAAGATTGAGCGATGCTGAAATGATGGGCTGATTGATCATCAATTTCAATTTGTAGGATTTGACTGTACCATCCTGAGCTGTTACTTTATACTCGACAGGCTTATCGGGATCTATCGTGATAGCGGCACCGGATGTGGGGCTGATATTGGCCCGCTCGGATACGGTGATAGTAGGCGTGAGCGCCGTGGGCTCATCTTGATACGGAGGCCAATAGAGTATGATCTCATCATTAACGATGCTCGCGGTGAGGGTATTCCCCTTGGCGTCCTTTATTTCGAAGCTCTCGATATCGTTGTATGGAAAGTCCACATACTCTTTCGAGCAGGATAGCAGATAGGGAGACAATACGGTCAATAATAGCAATATAATGAAGTGATATTTGAATTGATGATTACGAAATTGCATAGCGCATTTAGGTGTAAAAGGATATGCGGATGTGTACTTGAAAATGGGGTGTCGGCACATCCACTTACCGACAGCCCATTTTTGATTAATATGTAATGATTATAATGTTTTGAAGCTGATGTTAGCGTCGGCTTTCACTTGCAGGCCAGCTCCAGAACCGGTCTGTGCTACACCGGTAAACTCGATAAGTTTGACAGCGTAGTATACATTTGCAGTATTACTCTTGACGATGACAGTGCGAGGAGCAATTGCATCATTAGCGTGAGTAGTGGTGTTATATTCATACCATCCCACAGTACTTCCGCTTTCACTTCCAAGAGTTGTTACTGCTGTAGCGGTAGCCCAATCTGCTGTCGTTACAGCTGAAATGTCCTTATCTACATATCGGATAGAGAATCCTGTACCTGCAGAAATGTTACCATTTACATGGCTTCCGAATACCACTTGGTGTGTCGCTGTTGATGAAGTACTTTGTGCGCCGGAACCTGATAGATTGACATAGATCTTAGGCCAATTGGCGGCATTTCTTGGCGACCAAAACTGCCCATTGATGACGTATAGAGAAGCGTCGGCCTTATTGTTCGTGAGCTCCAAGGGAGCAACTTGTGGGTTGTCTTTGTTACAAGATACAGTAAGTGTGGCCAAAGCAGCTACGGCTACGGCAGTTTTTAAGAATGATTTTACAGTTGTCATTTTTTTGTTTTTTTAGTTATGAAGTATTTAAGATATATATGCCCAATGGGCGTGTGGATGCTTATTAAGGGCTAATGTTCAGCCAGGCATTAAGAGATATGGATGACCAACCCTCAAAATCAAATTGTATAGCAACGGCCGGAAGATCTCCCGATGGAAAATCAGAAGGTAGGGTAAGCTTGATAGATGTACGGCTCCACGACTTAATGGGCAGTGTATACGTTTTGCCATTGACTGTGGCTGTCACCTTTTGTAGGCCAAGAAAGACGGTGCTAAGTTGTGGGATAATGTCCCATTCGCCATCTTTTTTTAGACTGATCTGAGATTGTGGGAGATGAGGGCTAGGCTGTCTGTAAGTGATGATCAAGGGTTCTTTAATCTGTGCGGTGTGGCCGAGACTCTTCACTTCAACTGTGTATGTGCCCTCGGTAATATCGGCTGGAATGCGTTCGGGAAAAGATGTCCCTCCAAATTGCATGATATATTGGCTTTCACCATTGGTCGAAATCTTAGCAGATCCAGTATTCATGGCATATCGGGTTTGATTTTCTTGATTGATAAAACTGACTTTCACAAGTGCAGGATTTGTATGTGCAAAATTACCAAGTATTGCTACCATAGAACGTCCGGGAGACTGAGACAAACGTGAACCTATCGGCCATGAAACGCTTAAGGATGGTGTATTTTGCTGCTGGATATGAAGCGTGTAAGTCCGGGATACTCCATTGCTGGCAAGGACTGTGTAGCTGATACCCGTCGCATCGACTTTAATGGGTAGATTTTCATCTTTAAGCTTAGCTCCGTTAGACAATTTGATCTCTGGATCGATGACCGATAGACCGTGATAGAATGGTATATAGACAGTAATGGTGTTTTTGTTGTTGTCAATTGCACCGTAGATGACTTGATCATCGTTTAGATTGACCACCTTATATTCGAGTATCTTGTCTTGTGCAAGTGGGGCCAGCTCCTCTGTCTTGGTACAGCTGGAGAAAATGAGTAATATGCAACTGAACTTGCATAATGTCATGTAAAATTTGTTCATTTTTACGATTAATAGTTGATAATTGAATAGTTAACACGAGTTGATACATTCCCTTTTTCTCTTTTGAAAGGTATGGTGGTGGTGCTTAAGCACACATTCGTAAAAAGTGGGAATATGAAGTAAAGTAAGTCTATCTTAGGAGATCCTATAACGCTGTGTGAGAAAAATACCATAAATGGATTTTTCGGCTGATACCTACGGAGAAGAAATGCACTCATTGTTATTTTCATACTGTTTATGCCTCTTATTATTATTTAAAATAATTCTAAATAACAAAACGAAGATAAGCGTATTTCTAATTGGTGGTGATATGAAAACCGATATTTAGTATATGAATTTCGGTTTTGTGAGGAGAGCCGCTATTACAGCGGCTCTAAATGGAAATTTTATTTGAATTCTTGATAGTCAATGGAATAAAAGACGTAGTTGGTGGACTCCCGTGCTGCATTGGGCATACCTCCTGAGTATACGCTGATCACCCTGAATTTGAATACAGGTTTGCCGTCTTTCGTGAGGACAAAAGTTCTGTTAGGAGCGGCTACAACATGGTGTACAGTGACATCATAGTTGGCCCATCCAATTCCTGTACCGAAAGATACACCAGCTTTCTCCAATTCGGTGAATTGATCCGTGGCTTTTACATCGTTAAATGCTTGATTGATATAGGAAAGCTTATACCCATCTTTAGTATTAGGGATGATGTCCATATTTCGCTGTGTAGCATTTAAAGTCACTTGTGCTGTGGTAGCATCTGCGCCATCATTCTCCTTGAAATTGAAATAGAATACGGTATTGGCCGTTTCAAGTGCTGTACCGGCCGAATTAAGTGTACCCTGTCTAAAGTCCTTTATGCTGTACAAATCGCCTTTACGACTGACGCTACCGGTGGTACCCTTTGCCGTACTGGCTGTGATGTAGTTTTTGGTTTCGCCGTCTTTCAACATGACTTTTGCAGCATACTCCTCATTTTTGGGAGCCGGGTTGTCATCTTTACTGCAAGAGAATGTGGTTAGAGACAGTGCGCATACTACCATGTAGGTCAGCGCTTTGTTTTTGTTTGTAGAAAGGATTGTTTTCATGTGTTGTATTTATTGAATGTGTTGAGTTGTCGGATGAAATGCCTATTTGGTTGATAAATTCTGACCACCGTCCTGTTGGACAAAATACCGGAAGGTATAATAGGGGGCTGGCCAATTGAGATTGGTGACCGCAGGTGGATTTCCTTTATAGGCATTGATGAGTTGGAGTTTAGCGTACTTTCCATCAGGAAGTCGAATGGCATAGGTCCGATTGGGCAATGCCTGCATAATATGGGTGTTGAGACTGTAGCGAAACCAACCGTTGGAATTCTCGGAAGATGCCCATCCTATTTTGCTGACTTCACTTTTGTCAAAGTCTGCATCTGAAGGAGCCTGATCTACACTTTCATAAGATTGCTTGAGTAGTACGACTGCTGTATTGGTGGCAGCCCCATCGTGGCCTGGATTGAAGGCATCCTTCGCATTATTGACAAAGACCTCCGAATTATAAGGCCCTGTAAACGCAAGGTCCCAATCTTTTGATTTGAGCCATTGTAGAGAATCTGCTTTGGTCTTGATCCAAATCTGGCGTTTGTCCCGGAAACGGTATAAAAAAGTATAGAAGCCTCTTTTCTCCTTTCCTTCTACATTCTCAGCCATAGAAGCTTCAATATCACCTGGTAAGTCGTAGATGACTGTACTCTTACTGTCTTCTAGACTCGGACGGACGTCATCATTGTCCTTGCTACAGGACAGCATACTAAAGAGTAGCAGGATATTCAGGATGCCACAACTATTTCGTCGTAGCCAGATCAATAAGTTGAGCTCTTGTAAGATTATTTTTCGTGTTTTCATTTGCTTGATTGTCTTTAGATGATCATGGATCGCCGCCCTGAAGAGGAGGACTTTCTCTGATATTGTTGGATACTAAATAGGCGGTGATGGATTCTTTTTTATTCTTTCATCCACCGATAACTGATACCTCCGAGAATGACACGGCCAGGTTGACCAAGCATATTTCGATGGGTGAAGTTGAGCAGATTATCTGCAACAATGCGAAGTGTTAATTTTCTGTTCCATAGGCTTTTTTCTATTGTTAGATTAAGTAATACATGGTCGGGTACAAATTCATCGTATTTATCAATGAATTGATTGGTGGTAGTCTCCTGAAAGGGATATTTTCCCCGGATGTTGGCTCGGAGATTGAAGTTCAGCTGCCAAGGTCGGTATTCGTAGAGGGCCTTCAGATTGACCATATGACGAGAGCGGTCTTCTATACCCCAGTAGTCTCTAGTGGTTGGCAGATGGTCTTCTCCAGTGACAGGATTTATAATAGGAATATTATACGGCCATTTGTCCGCACGTATACTGTCTAGTACACTTAAATCTTTTGCAATCAAGTATTGATATCCGGCCGAAAGCTGCAGATCTGCAGTTGCTTGATAAGTGGCTGACACCTCAAAGCCCTTGTTGACAGCTTTAGGTAAATTACGGTAACTGTATATCTGTTCGATAGTTGTCCCGCTTGCGACACTAATGGTATTAATTTGATTATGGATGCGATGGTAGAAAGCGGATAGCTCAGTTTGCCATTTGGAGTTGGGCTTCCAAACTAAACCAATATTGTTGGAAAGGCTCTTTTCGGCCTTTAGATTACCAGAGACCAAATTGACCATATAGGTATTCTTGGAGCTGAGCTCGCCACTGGCCTCCATCGCATGAATGACATCCGCTATGCGGTCGCTTCCCACGACCAAGTAATTAGCTGCAGGATTGTAAAAGACCTGATAGCGCATCTTGTAATCGGGCGCTTTGAATCCAGCTCCGATGCCGGCCTTGGCCAATAAAGTGGGACTGAGTTGATACTGCAGACCAAAACTGGGACTTAGTCGACTATCATATACATTGGTGTAGTCATAGCGAAGTCCCAATGTGGTCTGCACACGATCAACGGGCGACCACTCCGTCTGTAAATATGCGAAAGCTGTATTAAGGGATCGCTTTTGATCAAGTTCTTGATTGTCCATGCGCTCTATACTGCCACCGATCCCTCCAGTGAATTTGAGCGTATGCTGTGGACTGTAGGCAAATTGCTGCTCTAGACGATGGACCTGCTGTCCAAATTCCTCTGCTCCGGCCAAAAAACCTTGACGAAGCCATTGTGCCTGCATAGCCGTGTGAAACCTGGTGAAATAATAACGTGTCATACTCCGGATTCCAGAATCAAAGCTGTGATCGTAACTGCCGGATAAATTGAGATCCTGATCTTTTTGACGGTCTTCAATGGCCATGTCGTCAGACCACGCATTGATCATCTTAGAGTTGCGGGCGGCATAGCGTGCCGTGAAGCCCAACGTGCCGTTTTTACTTGTTCGGTACCGAGTACGCCCTTGGAAGCTGTAGTTTTCATAGGGCGAAACAGTAGAACTGCTGTTTGTTAAAAATTTCTTATCCGTATTGAACCCATCTGTACGGTAATAGTTGCCGGATAACACTACAGAGCCACGCTGATTGGCAAAGGGGGTCTCACCCTCCAATGTGGCGTCGACAATATTCAATGTACCATATAGGAGGGAAGCATGAGCTTGTGGAGCAATAGCTCCATGCCTGGTAATGATATTGATAGCGCCACCTAAAGCATCACTGCCATATAAGCAAGAGGAGGCTCCCTTGATAATTTCGATACGTTCAATATTAGTGACGGAGATACGGGAAAGGTCAAAATTTCCATTGTTGCGGCCCAGCATCGGTTGCCCATCCACCAGCACCATGACGTAATTGCTGCTGAAGCCCTGAATTTGTACCCCAATAGCGCGTGATCCTCCAGTGATATCATTGACAACAGCTACCCCGGTTTGTTCTTTCATTACTTCATCCAGCCTTCTACTTCCCATTAGCTCAATTTGGCGACGGGTGATGACCGTGACAGGCATGGCGGATTGTTCGGACCGCAAGAGATTGTCGACGCTTGGTATATGTCCATTTACCGCTACCTCAGATAGGGCTGTCTGATTGGGGGTAAGCACTTGTTTGAAATGCGAAATGTCAGCTTGTTCAATCTGTATACTGCTTTCCGCTGCATGATATCCAATACAACTGATCTGTACTTGATAGGTACCCTCGTATAATTTCGAAAAGGAAAATCGACCTTTCGCATCTGTGATTGCGGTCTGACGGTCAGGTAGGAGCACTACCGTTGCCTGACTAATAGATTCACCTGCCTGATCGGTAACTACTCCACTAAAGTGATAGCGTTGCTGACCTAATACATGATCAGGAAAGCAGAAAATCAATAATATACCAATCAATGATGAGATGAATAGCTGGGGGTAGTTCACTGAATTTATTTTTAATCATTCTAAATAATATGCAAATCAAGTAATTGTAGACGACATTATCTGTATGAAATCCGTCAATTCTTGTCTTTAAAGTGATATTTATCAGTGCTTGTTAGTCGCTGGAGTGTAGTTTAAGATGTTGTAATACAGTTGTTTGTGTTTATTCTTTTCTTTTTTTTACTGATTTATTTTTTGTTAAAATGTTTTTATTTAGACTTATTATTGATTGTTTTGTATCAAATTAAATTGGAAGATAGCAGGTGCAACCACGATTTGGTAGAGTAAAAATTAAGAAATCAGTCCGCGAAGACTCGATAGCATGCAGGAGATTGCATCTGATAAATAGGGTCGATTCGCTAACATACAAATTATTAAAATGAACATAATCGTGAATATAAAAAAAATATTAGGGGCAGTATGGCTATTTGCTGGAATGTGGATGGTTGCAGAGGCTGCAGTTCCGAAGCGCGTAATTACCCTGGGGAGCGCCTTGACAGAGACCGTATATGCGCTAGGTTACGGCAATACCGTTGTTGCGACGGATGTGACGAGTGTATCGCCTGCGGAAGCAGCCAAATTGCCAAGGGTTAGTAAAAATAGATCTGTGTCTGCTGAGGGGCTACTTGCCTACCGTCCGGATTTGATACTGGCACCAACAGGGGACGTTCCCGCTGCAATCATGAGTCAACTGAAAGCTGCGGGAGTTCGCTTGGTTGAAGTGAAGCAAGAATACTCTGAAAAGGGAGCTATCCGATATATTCTGACCGTAGCACAGGCTATGGGGGTGGTGGATAAAGGAAAATCACTAGCTGCAAAAGTTCAGCAAGAACTGAACGCAGCAAAAGGCGTTGTACAGAAGAGCGCCAAAGATAAAAAGCCGAAGGTCTTATTCATCTATGCCAGGGGAACCGGAACGATGAGTGTTGCTGGAAAAGGAAGCAGTCTAGATGCTATTATCGAGCTGGCGGGTGCCCGTAATGCTGTCCAGGAATTTGCAGACTTCAAACCCTATACGACCGAGTCTTTGGTGAAAGCCAATCCCGATATCATTCTGATGTTTGACTTTGGAATGAGCAGTCTGGGCGGTAAGGATGCCATTTTGAAAATGCCGGGTGTACGAGCGACAACGGCCGGTAAGAATAAGCAGATCATTCAAATGAATGGCCCACTACTCATAAATTTCAGCACAAGACTTCCGGAAGCGATGCTTCAGTTGAATAAATCCATAACTGCTGTATTATAACGAAATATATGGATAAAAGAATGATTCTTATTGTGCTCACGCTCGGACTATTGGTGACGGTGGTCATTGCGCTTGGAGTGGGAGCCTTTTCTATACCTGTACAGGATGTATTGACATTACTGGCGCAAAAAATCGGAATGATGTCCGATGTACCTGTTGATGAAACGTATAGTGATGTTCTCTTCATTGTACGATTCCCCAGGGTATTGTTAGGCATATTGGTCGGTGCGGCCTTAGGAATATCAGGTGCTGCTATTCAGGGTATATTCCGGAATCCGCTTGCAGAACCGGGGCTTATCGGAATATCTGCTGGAGCATCTTTATTTGCAGTATTAATTATTGCTTTTGAGGCGGTGGTTTTTGTAGGTCTCAGCCAATTATTGGGGTACTACCTGCTGGCATTTGGAGCATTTGTAGGGGCAGGGCTGACCTCTCTATTGGTCTATCAATTGTCCAAGAAGAAGGGGAGGCCTCGTGTGACGACAATGTTATTGGCTGGTATTGCAATCAATGCCTTCGCAGGAGCACTGACAGGTCTGGTGACATACGTCGCTGATGAGCAGCAGTTGCGCAGCATAACGTTTTGGATGCTGGGTAGCCTTGGGGGGGCAACTTGGGATAATGTAGTGGCTGTCTTGCCATTCATTCTGATTCCGTTGGTGGCATTACCTTGGTTTAGCAAACCGTTGAATGCATTCGCACTGGGAGAGGCACAGGCAGATCTATTGGGAATGCGGACAGATCTGGTGAAGAGATGGGTTGTTATTCTTTCTACAATGGCGGTAGGAGCATCTGTGGCAGTATCTGGGATTATTGGGTTTGTAGGATTATTGGTGCCTCATACGGTACGTCTTCTCGGAGGGGTAGAGCATCGCTATGTACTCGTGTCATCAGCGATTTTGGGGGCTTTAATGCTGACCTTGGCGGATATCATATCTCGGGTACTGGTGGCACCTATAGAATTGCCGATAGGTGTGATTACGGCCTTATTGGGGACACCTGTGTTCCTCTATATTTTAATGACTGAAGAATAAGAAATGAAATGCTACGTGTCGAAAAATTAAGCTACGAGGTAAAAGGTAGAAAGCTACTCAAAGATATTTCCTTTCAATTGCGCAAAGGTGAAGTATTAGCACTTTTGGGCGCAAATGGTGCCGGAAAATCGTCGTTGATGCGTCTGCTGTGTGGAGATAAGGTCCCCACTGAAGGACAAATCAGTCTGATGGGCAAGCCCCTTAGACAATATACGCCTATTGAGCTGGCCAAGACAAGGGCTATGTTGGCGCAGCATAATAATGTGACGATGGCTTTCAATGTCAGGGAAATCGTGCTGATGGGACGCTATCCTCACTATAAGTCTGTGCCTTCTGCACATGATCGCGAGACGGTGGATGAAGTGATGGAGGTCTGTGGATTGGAAGCTTTTGCGGACCGCTCTTACCTCAGCTTATCTGGAGGGGAGCAGCAACGTGTACAATTGGCTCGGGTACTGGCCCAAATCTGGGATAATCCAGATAGCCTACTTTTATTGGATGAGCCTGTATCGGCATTGGATCTAAAGTTTCAGCAACAGGTACTGGCGCTGGCGAAGGCACTTTCTCGCAGAGGGTATATGGTGGTTGTGGTATTGCATGACGTTAATCTTGCTGCGGTATACGCGGATCGGATCCTCATGCTCAAAAATGGGCGCAAATGGTGCGAGGGGACACCTATCGAGGTGATGGAGAAGAAAAATATTTATGCGGTGTTTTCCGTGCAGGCAGACGTTGCTATTGATCCAAAAACATTGCAACCTATTGTCCGACTAGAGGAGCTGCACCTGAACGCTCACGAATTCAATACCAAGCTTCCTGCGACACCTATATCCAAAAGTGCTATTCTGGAGGATTGGATAAAGCATTACAAAACAAATCCATACATAGATTTAGAGAAAGTAACAACAGAGGTAGGATGCTCGGCATTGGAGCTGTTGAAGCTGGCCTACCCCTTACAGATAAGTCAGTTGAACAATGACTTTGAAGGACTGTTGCGTGATATCGCTAAGCTTGGAGCTGTCCATACTTTTTCATATAGTAGAGTGGGACAGATCGAATTTCGGGGCAGCTATACGGAACCGATATCGACACCCGAAGCGCTTGTCATAGACAATAGCACGTACAGAATGGAACTCCGGACATCGTACTGGAAAGTGGGAGTCTCGGTTAACAATGAATGGGGCAAGGGTTTCCATTTCTATGACAGACAGGGGAGGCTGGTCCACAAGATCGTATTGATCGAAGGATTAAGTGACCTCAGCGTATATGACAAACTGCTTGAACAGTATGGAACCGACAAGATGCAAATGGTATCGACAGCGTCTGAAGCAGTTGTGACGATGCCCGATTCAGAAACCCAGAACGACACCACGGGGGATATAAATACGTGGAAAGGCGTATTGGCACAATCCGTATCAAGCAACGCCCATACCCATTTATGGATGAATACGGAGGAGGGATGTTACAGTTGTAAAGGATATATAACGGGCCTGGTGGATCAGGGCGGACGTTATCAGATCATGTATCCTGCTACCACCATCACCTTGGACCGCATCAATGGGTTAAAGCCAGGTGAAGGGGGCGTGAACACGAATGATGGGAATACCATTCATGCCGATTTGCATGATATTAGATCCACTGTATCTTTTCATGTAAAGATAGATAACGAATTGCATAGTAATCCTTTTCGTGATGAGGTGAGAATGAGCAATAATACACGAAATATGAGTGATCCAATTAAATCCAATATATGATGCGAACTTCTAATCCTGTCGTACATCAAGATGTACATGATCTGCTACAAGCGTATTGCACCAAACAACAATTACAATTTTCCAGAAAAAGGCATGTGATACTGGACCGGATGCTGCAACAACATGAGTGGATTGATGCCATTGAACTGTGGATCAGTCTGGAGCGAACAGCTAGTGTGAGTTGCATTTACCAAACTTTGAGGATTTTGGTAAACGCGGGGATTGTAGAAAAGAAAACAGATCAAGACCGTACAATGCGTTTCCGCTATCCGATCACTCGGCCCAGTTAAAGATAGATATAGATTGTTATTTAGAAAGATTTTAAATAAGTGGTGATTCTGTAAGAAAAATATGTATCTTTAGCTTAAATTATCATGATTATTGTGCTATATGTTGATCAAGAGTAAAATTGAAGAATTGGATGAATGGCTTTTTATAGAAGAGATTCCTGATCTTTATATTCCAGACAAGCCATTGATCGAAAAGCGGATCGAGATTAGACGAGATCCGATCACGATGACTAATTATCAGCTTTCTACGAGTGGACTATTCATTTTACATACACAGATGCGCTTTGACAAACCGGTGCATATCTATACCGAAGTAGAGGGAGAGGTGATCACCAGTCAATTTATCTTTTACAAGGCTGCTGATAGTAAGATGCCTTTTGGCATGAGTCGTCATAATATCCGATATATCCCGACGGTGAAGTCAAGTCACGAAGTGAAGACAGACGTAGAATACAGTTACTTCATCGCTGTGATCTCCAAGGCTTACTACCTGAACTTAATCAAAAGGGACTCGCATCTGCACCGTGACTTTGTGAAGAATATAGAGAAGGGGGTATATACGTCCTATGCGGAGCAAGATCTGGTGGCTACGTATGAAATGCAACATACTATACAGGAGCTGATCGAATCGAAGAAATCCGGCGAAATACGTCGATTGCATACGGAATCTAGGATTGTGGAATTGCTGATGTATCAATTTGAGCAATACAGTGAATTGGGGACGCCGACCACTGATGTCTTTAATGAGGAAGACATACAGCGATTAGAGCTTGCCAGACATATCTTGGAGCAACGAATTGCTAATCCACCTACACAAAAGGAATTGGCATCGGAAGTCCTCATGAGTGAAAGTAAGCTTCGCAAAGATTTTAAAGAATACTTCTCTGTGACCATTCATGACTATCTGACACGAATACGTATGGAAAAGGCCCGTATACTGTTGTTGGCCAAACAGATGACGGTGTATGAAGTGGCATTACTGACGGGATTTGGGCATCAGAATAATTTCAGCAGTGCATTTAAGAAATACTATGGAATCTCTCCTGGAGAGTTGAAAGCATAGTATATGATCTGGTGACTTAAAGGGAATTCAAGGGATGGTCTTCTTGATTTATGGAAGGATAGATAAAGCAGTACAGTCGCCTATTTCCACGACGGTATTGCTTTAAGAGTTACTTTATAAATATTTTCCTAATTTCTTTATTGTCAACATCTAATGTGTAGATGTTGATATTTCCGTCTACAGTCATATCTAGCATTGAATTTATCTTCGCCTGGGTAAATGGTCCGTCTTCAAATCCGTTGCCGAATTCTGCTAAGGTGGATACTTTTTTTTCAGGAATATCAATCTCTCTGATCGCGTTGTTGTATCGGTCATCCGCGATCAATTTGTCGGTGCCGTAGCGAGCAAGTCTACTTCATAAACATATTTATCAGATGTAAGTGGGTTGTTAAGGAGAGATATTAAACTCAAGCTTATTTGTACGCTATTGTAATTGGTCGAAGCTTTTGCTACATTTATCCAAGAATGGTTAAAGTAAAAGCTTGATATATTCGTCTGCTGGTATATGGACGCTATACATATCCTAAACATGTCTGATAAAAACCCATCTTCGCTATCCGAGGTTGTCAAGAACTACGGCTCTCAATTGCTTCGATTCATCAAAGGAAAGGTGAAAAAAGTGGAGGACGCCGAAGACATCCTGCAGGAGGTTTGGTATCAGACGAGCAGACTTTCCAATATTGATCAACTGGAGAATATCAGCGGATGGCTGTATGCCATTACCCGAAATAAGATTACAGATCTATATCGGAAAAAGAAAACTGAAGCGATTGAGGACCATACCTATGAAGACGAGGATGGACGTATACAGATCAAGGAAATATTATTGTGGGATGATACGAACGATGCTGAGCTGAAGATGTTTAAAGAAGTCTTCTGGGATGAGTTGATGCGCGCACTGGGCGAATTGCCGGAGAAACAAAGGCATACCTTTATATGGCACGAGATTGACGAAATGACGCTCCAGGAGATAGCCGATCAAGAAGGTGAAAACATCAAGACTATTATCAGCCGCAAAGGCTACGCCGTGAAGCATCTACGGCAACGCCTTCGGGGCCTGTATGAGGAAATAGAATATAAGAGATAGGACTATGAATAAGAGATTGAGTAGAAATAAGAAGAGAAAGATTCTTTTTATTGTACCGTGTGTGATTGGGCTTGCCTTACTATTTGTGTGGGTGGTGCAGCTCTTGTGGAATGCGCTGATTCCCGAGATAGTGGGTTGGAAAGCGATCACGTATTGGCAGGCATTCGGAATCCTGCTTTTATCAAAAATCCTTTTTGGAGGGTTTAGATTCAAGGGCAGGGGCGGTGGACGGTGTGACAACCGTCATTTCAGATCAAAGTGGGGACATCTCACGGATGACGACCGTTCAAAATTTAGAGCAGAGTGGAAAAGTAGGTTTACATCAATGTGTAAAGACCAAGGAAAGAATGAAGAATCCCAAACATAATGTTTGGGATTTTTTTTCAAAAAAGTGAAGTTCGATTAAAGTATTGATGCGCGTGGTACGTCATCTATCAAAAGGCCTTTTAAATAAATACAAACGAAGTCATCTACGCGGGATGGCTTTATAAAAAAAGGAATCGGTCTACCTGCTGGTAGATCCTAAAACAATGACACCATGATGAAAAATAAAATTCGAATGATCATACCCAAGCTAATAGGAGCCACACTTGTGGTTGGCTTACTATCCTTAATGATTGGGCTGCTATTCAAACTATTGTTGGTCGGAACACTTCTTGCGGGTGCAGGCATGTTCATTGCTTCCAGGATGCGAAAAAGAAGACATCCAAAAATGCTAAGGGAATATACAGGGCCCATCGCTCCTCAGGTAGGAAAGGACTTTTCCTCTGCAATCAGGCCTCAATATGTTGGCGTTCAACAGCCTAATTTGGCCATTATCCCAATCCATTAATCTTTATCCTAAAAAACCATGTTTAATAAAAATAACAATACCGCAGAATGTCACGAACAGTATGGACGCATGAGAAGCAAGTTTGAACAAAAGTTTGGACGAATCAGAGATGAATTTTGCAAGGATGAGGGAGGGTTCGGAACCCATTCTCGTCATGCTGAGAATAACCGACCACCTGTTAATATTTCGGAGAATGAAACCTTCTTTACATTGCAGCTGTTTGCAGCTGGACTAAAGAAAGATCGTTTTAAGATTGAGGTGAAGGGAAAAGTATTGACCATCAGCTACAATACTGTTGAGGGGGAGCATGAGCCGGAAGTTTCCCATATCTACAGTGAGTTTGTCCCGCAGCCATTCCAACGGTCTTTCCAATTGGATGACCAGGTCTCTACGACCAAGGTCGCAGCGAGCTATGAAGAAGGCGTATTGACCGTGATATTGCCCAAAGATCCGTTAGCAAATATCCCGGCTCAAGAAGTGCATATAGGCTAATCATGAGAGCGTGTTAAATAGAAGAAGCGGGGAATTATCCCCGCTTATTCTATTTATGGTCAACTATAACTCGCTGAGTGTTATTGTGTGGAAATGATTTCTATTGTACCATCAATGCCAGGGCTGCCAGAGTAAATCTGTCCTTGAGGAAGACCCCTAAGACCTCCGGGTGAGACCTTGATACGATCATAGATATTACGTAGATCTGATGTTGCATTCACCGCTCGGCCACCAGCCTTGATATCTGCATAGAGATATTGCTTGGCTTTCTTGTCAGTTTGCTGCGGCTTTATACTGGTGGGAGCTAAGTTAATTTTGACTTTCCCCCCATTGCCATTGGGATTGGTCCTGGTACCGTTGAAGGCATCATCACCTTTGGCAATTAGATAGAGGGATCCCAATTTTTGAAAATTGACATCGATGTCGAAATTACTGCCGTTGTTTTTGCCATCTGTACCCGAAATTGAAGCTTGATTTCCGATCTCCGCGTATCCAATCACCAACTTTACGTCTTTCTTGCCGTAAAACATCAGAGAGGCACGATCACCCATGATCAACGTGTCGATGTGAAGGACGACACTGGAGTCCCGATCGCTGAAATTCTTTTTTGCCTTCTTTCCGATTTCTAATTTAGAAATGTGTTCCGTCTGCACTTGTGCCTGAGCCGCAAATGCCACAGATAGACTCGCTATTAAAGCTATTATATATTGTTTCATCGTTAATTGATTTAAATAACCTATTTTATATATTGGTATTAAGACAATCAATAACTGAAAAGGTTTAAAAAAACCATCTGTAGATCTTCTATGCCATTCGGTAAAAATAGGTTAGGCTCGCAAATAGCCCACTATCCGTTTTGCTGCTTTTTCCGAAGCGCCAGGTGTACCGAGCCTCTGCGCGAGCACATCATAATTTTCTAAGACACTGTCTCGATGTTCTTTATTATTGATTAAAAGATCTAATTCCCGGGCGATGGTATAGTCGTTGCAGTCGTCCTGTATCAACTCTATGACGGATAGGTAGTCGTTGATCAGATTGACCAATGATATGAAACGTACTTTGATGACCCACCTGGCAATCATAACAGATAGGGCATTTGCTTTATAAACGACGACTTGGGGCACACGTAGTATCCCTGTCTCAAGTGTAGCAGTACCACTGGTGACTACTGCGGCCTCTGCGTTCTTAAGAAGATCGTATGTCTGATTGAAGACCACTTTTATAGGCAGATCCTGAATATATTGCTGATAATATGCGGCATCGAAATTAGGTGCGCCAGCGACGACAAGTTGGTGAGCAGGGAAGAGGTAGTACAAAGCAATCATGTCAGGGAGCAAGCGCTCGATTTCCATCTGACGACTTCCAGGGAGCAGAGCGATGATGGGGCGCTCATTGAGCTGGTGATCTTCTTTAAAATGAGGGTTGAATGGATATTGATGGATAGCATCCAATAGCGGATTACCGATGTAATCGACTTTCATATTAAACTTCTTATAGAAGTCGACTTCGAAGGGTAGGATGCAAAACATATGGTCCACAACCCGCTTGATCTTGTAGACCCGCTTCTGATTCCATGCCCATACTTTGGGTGATATATAATAACATACTTTGATGCCCTGCTTTTTTGCAAATTCGGCTATTTTAAGGTTGAATCCGGGAAAATCTATGAGGATGACCGTATCGGGCTTGTACTGCTGTAGATCTTGCTTGACGGTTTTTAGGTTCTTGGCAATGGTACCGAGGTTCTTGAGTACCTCTACAAATCCCATAAAGGCCATCTGTGATGTGTGTATCAATGCTTTTTGACCGGAGGCTTCCTGCATCTGGTCGCCTCCAACAATCCGAAATTCGGCCTCTGCATCTTCTTTTTTTAGGGCATTGATCAGATTGGCGCCGTGAAGGTCGCCTGAGGTCTCGCCCGCAATAAGGTAGTATTTCATGTATAAATCCGCTTTCCAAATGATGTATAAAGATACTGATTATTACTCTTAAGATGCAAAATCGGTTGATTTTGCATATAGCTGGTTAAAGTTTTTTATCTGCTACTACCATCATATTGAACAGGAGTGGCGATAGAAAAAAGAAAAGGCCACCATAAGGTAGCCTTGAATATGGCGCCGGCATGGGATAATTAAATGCCAAGCTCGACTTGAAAAGTAAAACCCCATTTATTGTCATCCATAGCATTGTTGAAATGACCATTTTTAACTAAGTAATTACCATTCAACTGAAATTTAAGACGATGGGCCTTCATATATTTGGTGAGGCCAGCCTCAATTATTTCTGTCTTTTTCTCAAATTGACGAATGTCTTTATGAGGTTCGACGTACGTGTATCGTCCAGCAAGTTCATAGCCTTTATTAAATAGGTAGCTGATCTGTTGATTGATACCAAATCCTTTGTAAACGTATACTTGCTCATCTTCCATGTTTATATTCAACGGATCGTTGACATTACGCTGCATATACTCAGCTTGGTAGGCAAATCCATTATATTTAAAGATGGCATCGGCAAATATGGTGCTGAGGTCTTTGGCATTTTTGACGAACTCTCCAGTCTGGCCGCTTAATCTTGTGGTCTTACTGTTGTAACTGTATCCACCACCGATGGATAATTTTGGCGTCTCTTCTCGCTCTAAGTCACCTTCCGAATAATCACCGTCATTGGTAAAATCTCCGAGTGGCAAAAACTCCACACGCCCCGTGTAGGCTAATCCCGCATCCGTCGTATTGACTGCACGGCCTTCACCTGTAGAGATGGCTCCCTTTAGGTTGATCGGCATATCGCCTATCTTTTTAGATAAATTGGCGGATAGTCCAAAATCCCGGTCAACAGAGAAGTTTGCATTGACAATGGAACGTTCGGCAAACTGGAGCTGACCAGATGAATTGACACGCTGCCTATTTCCGGGTAGCTTATTTTGTCCGACTCCAATGTAAAAGTCGTCACTGAAATTATAAAAGATTATCGCATCACGGACAATATTAGGAATACCCGAATCGTCGAAATCCTGATCACCACGAGTGAAAGCCAACTGTACGGAATAACTGATCTTAGGCGTGTAGATATAGCCATCCATACGCATACGTAGCCGTCTTACTCGTGCTTCCCATTCGTCGCTTTCCTTCCCGTCTAATGTGTTGGTATATTTTATCCTATTCTGCATCCTAAAACGGAAGTTGGTATAGAACAGGGAGTCTTTACTCGTGAACTGGATACCTTTAAAGTTGAGTATGGTCGCTCTATCGTCACGCTCCTGAGCTTCTACAGCTCCACACATGGCTAACATTGAGCAGAGCACGCCTGTCTTCAGTGTCGGGATTTTGATCATTTTTGAGAGTTGCATAAATGGTCTATATTGCGGGTTCTTGTTGACTTAAACAATGAAAACTTCCTAGTCCCCAGATGATATCTACAGAGTCAATGCCTACGACTTCACGTGTGGGAAAGCATGTCTTCAGAATATCCAAGGCGATCTGATCATTGACATCTCTAAACGTAGGTACCACGACGACATCATTGCCGATATAGAAATTGGCATAGGAAGCGGGTAGGCGCGTGTCTTCATGAATGACAGGAGATGGCATTGGAAGCTTCACAATATTAAGGGGTCTGCCGTCTAAGAGTCTGAATGATTTCAATGTCTGCAGATTCTCCTGAAGCAGATGATAATTTTCGTCCAAAGGATTGGATTCGACAACGGTGACGACGGTATCTTCATTGATGAATCTCGTGATGTCGTCTATATGACCGTCTGTATCGTCACCCACAATGCCATCACCCAACCAAAGGACTTGCTGCTGACCATAATAGGCTAACAAGTATTGTTCAATTTGTTCTTTTGTCAGATGGGGATTGCGATTTTTATTCAAAAGACAGGCGGTGGTAGTCAAGATAGTACCGGCACCATTGAATTCTACAGAACCACCCTCCATAACAATGGGGGGTGTAAAGAGTTTAAGACCGAAAGTTTCTGCTATACGGGTAGGGATGACGTCATCGAGGTCATATGGAGGATATTTGTCGCCCCAGGCATTGTATCCCCAGTCAACAATTGCTTTCTCCCCCGATTGTTCATTCAGCAGAAAAGCGGGGCCATGATCGCGACACCAAGCATCGTTTGTCGGATTGAAATAAAACTCCACGTTAGCGACATTGGCAGCCACCTCATACAGGTATTGCAGGGCTACTGATTTCATTGCTTCATCAGCGACGTTGATTCGTACCTTTTGGGATTGTGCTACTGCCTTAATGAATTGAGCATAAGGTATATATATGCTTTCTAATTTGCCCGGCCATGATTCCTCTTTATGTGGCCAGCTCAGCCACATCGCTTCTTGTCTGGCCCACTCCGCAGGAAATGAAAATCCGAATGCTTTTGGAGTCGTTGATACGTCTAGATCGATGTTCACTTGAATGATGTATTTTAAAAAAGTGGAGCAGGATAGGATTCTTGCCCCACTTTATGATGAGTTTTATTGTCTACGGTTGAAAAATTAATCTTCGTCTATAAATCTTTTGGTAATAGGTTGATAGGAGTCTATTCTTCTATCTCTCAAAAATGGCCAATGTTTACGGAAGAAATCGGACTGTGTAAGGTCAAGCTCAACAACCTCTACTTCTTCCTGATCGTGAGAAGCTAAGTATAGAAGTTTACCCTGCGCATTAGTAGCGAAACTACCGCCCCAAAATTTCATAGCACCATCTTGTTCATAGCCGACTCTGTTGACAGAGACAACCGGGACACCGTTAGCAACTGCATGCGAACGTTGGATGGTTTGCCAAGCATTATACTGATCGGCATTGGTCTCATCGTCCTGGTCTGTCGCCCAGCCGATAGCAGTTGGATAAAACAAAATCTCAGCTCCCATCAAGGCGGTAATACGAGAAGCTTCAGGATACCATTGATCCCAACAGATCAGAATGCCAATTTTCCCGAATTTGGTATCAAAGGTCTTGTATCCCAGATCACCGGGAGTAAAGTAGAACTTTTCATAAAATGCCGGATCATCTGGAATATGCATTTTGCGATATTTGCCCAGATAGCTACCGTCCGCATCCAATACAGCTGTCGTATTGTGATAGAGTCCTTGTGTTCGTTTTTCAAAAAGAGAGGCAATGATGACGACTCCCAGTTCTTTCGCCACGATAGTCAAGGCATCTGTGGATGGACCGGGGATCGCTTCTGCCAGATCAAAATTGTCATAGTCTTCTACATCACAAAAGTATAATGACGTGAAAAGCTCTTGTAAACAAACTATTTGAGCACCTTTGGCTGCAGCTTCTCTTACCTTAAAAATAGCTTTGTCCAAATTTGCCTGCTTGTCTTTTTCACAAGACATCTGCACAATTCCTACTTTAACTTTACTCATTTCCGTTCTAAAAAAATTGTTTAATATGCAAAGATAACATTATCAGACGAGATATACATAGCCGAAGTGATGGAATGATCGTGGTATAGCGCGAGGTTATATGCAAAAGAGACGGGGGCCTGATATCCAGGCCCCCGTCTCTTTTATTATGGGTGAATAACTGGATTAAAATCCGCTGTCATCCAACATAAATGTATTTTTCTTGGTTTTCCATTTTCCGCCTGTGAAATCTGGGAATTCCAATGTCTTATTGCCTTTTTTGATAGATTCTGTCGATAGTGGGAATACCGCACTCATCGTTACCGAATCATATACATCAAATGGTGTTTGACGATCTTGTTTAACTGCTTGGATAAATCCGTTGAATACAAACCAATCCATACCACCGTGACCGGATCCATTTGCTACTTCTTCGTATTTTTTCCAAATCGGGTGATCATATTTTTTGACCCAGTCAGCTGCAGGATCCCAAGCGTGTGGCTTGGACTGCCCTTCAATATGGATACCATTTGCGACATCCATCCAGATACCTTTGGTTCCTTGTACGCGGAATCCGATAGAATACGGTCTTGGCAAGTGCGTATCATGTGTCAATAACATGGTCTCACCGTTCGCGCATTGTAGCATAGTCTGCGTGATGTCTCCGTTTTTGTAGTTAAGCTTTGCATTTGGATGTCCCGGTGACTTACTTTCTACGTAAGCAGCCAATCCTCTTGCTTTACTGGAATAGGATGTAATGTGCGTAAATCTGTTGCCCGCGTTTACGTCTGCAAATTGCATGATCGGACCCAAACCATGAGTTGGATATAAATCTCCGTCTTGCTCGACATTATATTTTGTTCTCCATTGTGCTTCAGAAATGGCCTTTGGACCAAATTCAACACCTTTGCCGTAATAGCTTTTGCCATCATTGAAAAGAACTTCTCTCAGGTCATGCTGGTAGCCACCTTCCAAGTGAAGGATCTCACCAAATAATCCCTGACGGTGCATGTTCAATACTGCTAATACATCTCGGCGGTAAGCTACATTCTCTAAAGTCATGTAAGGCTTGCCCGTCTGCTCTGATGCTTTGACTACATCCCAATGATCTTTCACGGTCAGACCCGCGATGACCTCACATCCGACGTATAGGCCAGCTTTCATTGCGTCTATGGCCTGGTCTTTGTGAAATTCCCAAGGCGTAGCAATGATGACAGCATCCAACTTTTCACTGTCCAGCATTTTTTTGTAAGCATCGATACTTCCCGTATATTCTTTAGGGAGTTTGATACCTTTTTTATCGAATTGCTTGCGACATTGAGTTAGCGACTCCTCTTGAGTATCACAGATGGCTACTACTTCCACATCATCTCTATTCAACGCAATCGCAACGTGGTTACGACCTCTTAGACCAACACCTATAAACGCAAGTCTAACTTTTCCAGTTTGTGCAAATAAATCTGTACTCGACAAGATTCCTAATCCAGCTGAAGCTACAGCCGTATTCTTAATGAAATTTCTTCTATCCATAGCAGTTTGTTACTATTAAAATCGACTAAAAGTATATTTTAGTGCTGTTGTGTTGAGTGCATATATTTAACAGGTTTATAATCACTCAACAGAACAAATATATACATAGATTTCTAAAAACTGTTGTGCAATCGTTTGTTCAAAATATCAAAATTTGTGCAAACGATTGATTTTAATTTTTTTTATTATTTAAATAAGTTATGTTGATATTAGCAAAACTAATCAAGTATAAAACTAGTAATTTTTTAAAAAACGTTATGTCAGATTTGAACTCTGTTAATATAGATAGAAACTTATTTATTGCCAATCAATTTGCCATAGACGGCGAAGTTATAGCGGTGGTGCCCTTTGGGTCCGGCCATATTAACGATACGTTTAAGGTGGCCACTACAGGTACGACCAAATATTTGTTACAACGCATCAATCACCATATTTTTCAAAATGTAGATGGCTTAATGGAGAATATTAGAATTGTCATTGAGCAACTGAAAGATGATTTTAGAGAGAAGGGATTGGATGAAGGCGTCATCGAGAAAAAGGTACTGACGCTGATCCGCACGAAGAATGGACTGGCGTATTATAAGGATGAAGAAGGGGGGTATTGGCGTACATTCATTCTGCTCGATAATACCAAAAGCTATGATGTCGTCGAGACGACGACTCAAGCCCACGAAGGGGGAAAGGCCTTTGGTCATTTCCAGAAGCAACTGTCCAATTTGGATGCTAAGAAATTGGTAGAAATCCTTCCTAACTTCCATAATGTCGAATTCAGACTGACCAATCTGCGCAATGCAATCTTGCAAGATAAGGCAGGTCGGGTAGGCGAAGTACAAGACTTACTGGATTATATATTTGCATTGGAGGAGCGTATGCGCACGATCCTAGAATGGGGACAAGAGGCAAAGCTCCCGCTCCGAATCACGCACAACGATACGAAGTTCAATAATGTCCTTCTTGATCAAGACGATAATGCGCAGTGTGTCATCGACCTAGATACGGTAATGCCTGGTTATATCGCATATGATTTTGGTGACGCCATCCGTACCATTATTAATTCAGGTGCAGAGGATGAAGCTGATCTCGATCAGGTTGTCCTTAATATCCCGCTTTTTGAAGCCTATGCAAAGGGATATTTGAGCGAGGCGAGAGAGTTTTTAACCGAATGGGAGAAAGAATCCTTACTTCCAGGAGTTTTCCTGCTTCCATATATGCAAGGGGTGCGGTTCTTGACCGATTATCTGGAGGATGATCATTATTATAAGATACAATACCCAGCACATAATCTAGTGCGTACCAAGGCACAATTAAAGCTTGTCCAGGAATTGGAACAGCACGAAAGTGAGCTTAAGGAAATTTTAGTACGCGCTATTAGTCTTTAGGGCTGGGGCGTATCAAAAAAATATAGTAAATTAGAAATCTAAGCATAACACGATCTGTTATGCTTTTTTTTGATAAATGGAAGTTGCGTCTGGCGTTCAACTTGTTTGTCATCAACACCGAATGAAGCAGTAGCGCGCAATTCCTATAAATGATCATATTTGTAAAAAAATATCAATATATACCATGAAACCATTAGATGCATACCACTTACAAACGGAGGTGAATAGCCGCCCTTGATAACTTCATCATCCTTAGCTTAGCAGTGCGATCTCATGAATTGGAATTAAAATAGCGAATAGATCAACAAGCTGCCGCAGGCAGTATGAACCGAGAGAAACGAGCGCATGAATGCCATGATGAAATAAATACTGATGAACAAACAAACCGATCCGCCCGCTGGCGGATCATTGATACCATTGAAATACGAAATAATCAATCAATAATTATTCTGATGAAAAATCTAACAGTTTATTATCAAGATCTTCCGGTCGGAGACAAAAGTTACTACTCTTTAAGGGAGTCATTTCAAGATCTAGCCATTCACCCCATTAATGAGGCAGTATGGGAAGATACCTATCCCAATAGGCCGCAGGTAGGCTTTCAGGTGTTCTATTCGTCTGATGCACTCTATATTCATTTTCTGGTAAAGGAAGATTTTATCAAAGCACAGTATGTGCGCCCTAATGAGGCAGTGTGGGAAGACAGCTGCGTAGAATTTTTTGTGTCATTTGATGATCGTCAAACCTACTATAATATCGAAATGAATCCTTTTGGAACAGGGTTGGTTGGATACGGGACATCCGATAAAGAGACGCGAAGTAGACTGAGTGATGCGCGAATACAACAGATTAATATGTATACTGAGGTCAAGAGTGTGGAAGGGAAAAAAGAGTGGAAGGCTATTTTAGAGATCCCTTATTCGACCTTTGAAGAACAAACGGCTTTATCCGCTGGGACGCTAAAAGGAAAAACACTACATGCAAATTTCTATAAATGTGGAGATGGGTTACCAGCCCCACATTTTGTAACCTGGAATCGTATCGAATTTCCGACGCCTAATTTTCACTTGCCCGAATTTTTTGGAGAAGTGACATTTGACTAGCGTCTGGATGTATCCATACTATTTATAGACAGATTCTTTTTTGAATTTCTTTGTCAATAGTGCATACACGATTGCGCGGTATTTATTTTTGTTGGATTTACCAATTTGGTCAATGACTTCTGTAATGGCGCTATCCAACTCAGGACCGTCTTTTAGTCCTAGTTTTTTGATTAGAAAATTTTGTTTTAGTCTGCTGAGTTCTTCTTTATCTGAAGCGGCGATTGTCTCCGCATCAGCTTTGTAAATGGAGGGACCTAAGCCTTTAGCAACAGCGTGAATCAAAGACTCGTCTAAAGATAGACCTAGTTTTTTGGCTTCCGCTACGTAGGCGGCTACTTTTTCATCTAATTTGCTCATAATTCTTTATTTTTTTAAAGATGTAAATGGATAAATGAATTTATGAAAAGTAGTTGATAACCAAGGGCTGGGGATGAAAAAAAATAAATATTTTTTTTATTTTTATACTATTAGACCGATAAAAGTGAAAATAAGATTAAAATGCTGTAATAAATCTTGCATTTAAAGGATAGTATAATTATCTTTGCACCTCAATTGTTGAATATAAGTAATCATAGATAAAAATGAAAAAAGATTTGCATCCATCAAACTACAGATTAGTTGTTTTCAAAGATATGTCGAATGACTATGCTTTCATGACAAAATCATGTGTAGATACAAAAGAGACGATTCAGTGGGAAGACGGTAATGAGTACCCTTTAATCAAGTTAGAGATTTCTCACACTTCACACCCATTTTATACAGGTAAAATGAAATTGGTTGATACCGCAGGTCGTATCGATAAATTCCGCAGCCGTTACAACAAAAAGTAATTTCTGCTTTTATCTTAAAGCGTATTTTATAATCTCGATAATCTTTATCGGGATTTTTTTGTGTACTTTTATATCTTCTATGGCTTTTGATATCATCTTATTCGATAAAGCTCCCTGGAGAGACCGCCTATTGCCTTTGGTCTATACACGTCCGGTCGCAGACCTACGTGTGGGTATATTGACATTGGCGGAGAAGTGGAAGAAGATCTTTAATGTTCAAGTCAGTTACTGTACAGCAGACTATCTTTCTGTCCGTTTCCCGTTAAAAGTGTCATCTGAGCAAATCTTATTGATCAGAGGAGGACTATGTCCATCCTGGAGCTTGATTGAAGCGATAGAGAGGCTGGCAGAGGGGGAAGCCTTGTGTAATGAGAAGGAATGGATCGTGATTAAGCTCAGTGCTGGGGATTTCTATGCTCGGATTGCTGATCAAAATTTTGAAGAATGGACTTCAGTAGCCTTTGAAGAACAGCTTTCACGGGTGCAATATCCCGAGGATATCTTTATGCTGAATGCTGAACAGCTCAAGTTTGACTATGACCTACTGACACGAGGACGCTTATCCGGTACACTATCTGCGACGAATACAGTCCTTGGGGAGCAATTGTTCGTGGAGCCAGAGGTGTCTGCTGAATGTTGTACTTTTAATACATTAGAGGGACCTATCTATCTAGCAGAAGGCGTGAAGGTTGAAGAAGGGAGCCATTTGCGAGGGCCACTATCGCTAGGTGTAGGGACGCGTGTCAAGATGGGGACTCGGATATATGGAAATGTGACGATAGGTCCATCTTGTACAGTTGGTGGAGAGCTTGCTTCTGTTGTGATGTGGGGGTATTCATCAAAAGGACACGATGGTTATCTAGGATGTTCCGCAATAGGTGAAGGGTGTAATTTGGGAGCGGGTACCAGTAATTCTAATCTTAAAAATAATTGGAACTACGTCAGCCTATATGATTATTCATTGGCTGATATGAGAATGACGGGCTTATATAAGTGTGGTCTGATTATGGGAGACTATTCGATGACTGCCATCAATAGTTCGTTCACCACGGGCGCTGTGGTAGGTGTGGGTGTACAGTATGCTAAGGGTGGATACTCTTCCAAATTTGTCCCGAACTTCAGCTGGTCCGTAGATAGCGGATGGAGTAGGTATAGATGGGATAAATTTGAGCAAATGTTCAAAAATATGAAACAGATCAGGGGAGAAGCATACGTGCAAAGTGATCTCGATATATTGGAATATATACATCAGTGTGCAGGCACTGTAAATTAATAAACATCAATTCTAAATAAAAACTAAAGTAACATGCGTAAGAAAATTGTAGCAGGAAACTGGAAAATGAATTTGGACTATCAGACAGGCGTTAGTCTTTTCTCAGAAATCGTAAATATGGTAAAAGACGAGGTGATCGGCCAACAAGAGGTGGTCGTATGTAGTCCGGCTATTCATCTTTACAGTTTGGGGCAGTTGGCACATTCGGCTACTAATGTATCTATTGGCGCTCAAAATATCTATCAAGCGGAGTCAGGAGCTTTTACAGGTGAAATTTCTGCAAGCCAGGTGAAATCTGTTGGCGCGGACTATGTGATTTTAGGCCATTCGGAGCGAAGAGCATATTTTGGAGAGACAGACGAAGTTTTGGCTGAAAAAGTAAATGCAGCTTTGAAAAATCAATTAACTCCAATATTTTGTATCGGAGAAACCAAAGAAGAGCGTGAGTCGGGGCAATTTTTTGATGTCATAAAAAGCCAATTGGAGAATGGGTTATTCCATTTGTCAGCATCCGATTTCAGTAAAGTGGTATTGGCCTATGAGCCTGTATGGGCTATTGGAACAGGTCTGACAGCTTCACCTGAGCAAGCACAGGAGGTCCACGCATTTATCAGGGAGACATTGGCTAATCAGTATGACCAAGCACTAGCCGATAGTACAAGTATTCTTTATGGCGGTAGTTGCAATCCTACTAACGCGCCAGACTTATTTTCGCAACCAGATATTGACGGTGGATTGATCGGTGGAGCTTCATTGAAATCGCGCGATTTTACGGACATCGTAAAAGTATTCAATTCTTAAATTAGATATGAAGTACAGCCAAGTTATCTTTACCTGCCATTCTCCTGAAGAATGGCAGAAAGATCTATTCATAGCTGATCTAGCCGATATCGGGTTCGATACCTTCGAAGATCAAGAAGGGGGATTCACGGCTTATATCCCCACTGCGAATCTGGATCTACAAAAGTTGGAGACCGCTATATTACACGCGCCTGAAGGTTTTGCCGTGGATTATCAAATCCATGCGTTGGAGGACCAAAACTGGAATAAACTTTGGGAAAGCAATTTCAACCCTATCGTCGTGGATGATCAGTGCTATGTAAGGGCGACTTTTCACGAGCATAAACCAGCGTATCCTTATGAAATTGTCATCGATCCAAAGATGTCATTTGGAACAGGACACCATCAAACAACGTCTATGATGCTGTCGTACATCTTGAAGTCCGACATCACTGGTAAGCGGGTTCTGGATATGGGCTGTGGTACGGGTATTTTAGCTATTCTTGCGTCTCTTAAGGGTGCGTCAACGATATTGGCGATAGATTACGACCCTATCTGTGTAGATAGTGTCACTGAAAATAAGCTGCTGAATCATATCACCAATATTGAAGCGGCATGTGGTTCAGCGGAGTTGCTCGAAGGCCGTATGTTTGATGTCATTCTGGTTAATATAAATAGAAATATACTATTGGAACAGCTGGAGCGATATAGCCAGTCTATAGTAGACAATGGGCAGCTTTATCTTAGCGGATTTTACGATGGAGAAGATCTCGATCTATTGACCCAACATGCTAAACAACTCGGCTTTTCATTTGTTAGTAAGAAAGTACTGGATACCTGGTGCTCGGCAAAATTTACTAAATCATAAGCTATAATGCGCATTCATTTTATTGCAATAGGCGGGAGTGTCATGCACAATCTTGCTATATCTTTGGCCGAACAAGGACATCAGATCAGTGGATCCGATGATCAGATTGTGGAGCCCTCAAAGAGCAGACTGATGGAAGCACATCTATTGCCTGCCGAAATAGGTTGGTTCCCACAAAAAATAACTTCCGATATCGACGCTGTTATTTTAGGGATGCATGCAGATGCGGATAATCCGGAACTGTTAAAAGCGCAGGAACTCGAACTCAAGATTTATTCTTTTCCAGAGTTTATATATGAGCTTAGTAAAGAAAAAACGCGAGTAGTAGTGGCCGGTACGTATGGTAAGACCACGATTACAAGTATGATCATGCATGTTCTTAAAACGTTAAATCGTTCGTTCGATTACGTGGTAGGAGCACAGCTTGAAGGTTTCGAAAGATTGGTCAGCTTGACCTCGGATAATCCTGTTATCATTATAGAAGGAGATGAATATTTCGCTTCCAGTATCGATCATCGATCCAAATTTCACCTCTATCATCCCAATATTGCATTGATCAGCAATGTAGAGTGGGATAATTTTAAGTCAGTCATCTCTAGAGATGACTATTATGATCAATTTCGGATCTTTATCGATACGATCGTTCCCAAAGGCACACTTGTATATAATAAAGAAGACAAAGTTCTGCCATCCCTAGTTGGCGAGACGATGGCTTGCAAGATCAATAGACACGGATATAAATCACCCGAATATACGATCAACAAGGGAGTGACCTACCTGCACTATGGCGACGAAGAGATCGCTTTGCATGTGTTTGGAAAGTTCAACCTTTCCAATATTGCTGGGGCATACACTGTTTGTGAATGGTTAGGCGTGAAGAAGCAGGAGTTCTTTGATGCTATAAGAAGCTTCAAGAGTTCTATTCGCTATCTCGAATTTGTAGCCAGCCAAGATGGAAGTGTCGTCTACCAAGATTTTGCCCATACCCCTCCTAAATTGAGATCAAGTATACATGCTGTGAAAGAGCAATTTCCTAAGAAAGAATTGGTCGCGGTAATTGAATTAAATGCATATGATAGCTTGAATCGCGATTTATTAGAGAAATATGTCGGCACGATGGATGAAGCAGATATTCCTGTAGTCTTTATAAACAAAGAATCTTTTAAGGAAAAAAGCAAAAATATTGATAATATTGAAGAAGATATTCGTATAGCATTTGCTAACCCAACTATTCGCGTAATATTGGAAATAGCCGACTTAAACGAGTTTTTAGAACAGTTTAGGTCAAAGGGGTATAACCTTTTGTTTATGAGTTCCAGTAATTATAGTGGGGTTAACATGGTTAGTTTTGCTGATAAGTTTTTTAAGAATGATTAACTTTTTACGTTTATCGAATTGTTAAATTTTTTACTTAACTTTGGATATATTTATAAACATCACATACACCCATGAATGCATTAGGAAAAAAAATCAGACTACTAAGACACCAGAAAGGATGGAGTCAAGAAGACGTTGCTAAGAGATTAGACATCTCTATACCGGCATTTTCTAAAATTGAAACTGGAATTACAGATGTCAATCTATCCAGGCTAAATCAGATCTCTAAATTGTTTGGTCTTAGTGTCGTCCAGCTTTTATCTACTTCTGATTCTGAGGAAGACAAACAGTATCAAAATGAATTGTCAGATATGACAAAAAAGCTTCAAGTTAGAGAGACTGAAGTTATCGAGTTGCAAAAAAAGGTAATTGATCTTTACGAACAATTACACAAAAGGTAACCGTACTATCTAACGAGAAAAGGTCGATTTCACCAATCGACCTTTTCTTTTTAGGGGCAGACAGTTGTCCCTCATGTTTCTATTTCTCTCTTAGGTAGTAAAGATTTATTTAAAAATCTTCATCCTCTTCAAAATCATCGAAGTCGCCTATTGGGTCGATCTCATTTATCTCGAAATCTTCTTCAAAATCGTCATCCGAATCATCTTCTGGACCATTAAACGAAAGGATCATCTCGTCTTCCAGAACGTCCATTGCTGTCTCTTGCATCATAGTCATATCCCTTTTTTGCTTTCTTGATTGTGGTTTTTACACAGTAAAATTAGCTAACAAAATCAGAACTTAAAACTTTTTTTTAAAATATTTATAAAATTAATTTTCTGATTATCAATACCTTGTGATGTCGCTGCAGAAGGTGTCGCAATTGCGTTAAATTTCAATTGATGAAATGACTACTCCGCAATTTCACCTATAGAATTCTCCTCGTTTATAATATCTTTTAATTGCGGCAGATCCTTGGTGCTGTTGATCCCAAAATGATTCATAAACTGCTCACTAGTACCATAGAGTAGGGGTTTACCGATGGTCTCGGACTTTCCTGTGATCTGTATTAGATTTTTCTCCAATAAACGCTGGACCGAATAGTCACAATTAACGCCTCGGATCTGCTCTATCTCCAGCTTGGTAATCGGCTGTTTGTAGGCGATGATGGCTAATGTCTCTAAAGCAGACTGACTCAGTTTTTTCTTCTCTTTATGAGAGATCAGCTGACTGATGGAGACATGATAGATGGATTTCGTTAAGAATTGATACGCGTTATTGATCATTTTCAACTCCAAGATGTAATCTTCGTGTTGGTATTTAACTACGATACGATCGATCAATTCCTGTAGTTCTTCCTTTGCGATTGTAATCGCCAAGGAATCTTGAATGATTTGCTTGAGATCATTAGTGGTGATCCCCTCTTCAGAAGCAAATATAATGGCTTCAATATGCAGTAATACGTCTTTCAAAATAGTCGATGTTTTTAATAATTGATTACCTGCTCCTCCATATCGACCGGCAATTCTCTAAATTGGTAAGTCTGTGTACGTAGTTGCGGCTCAAATCCCGCTTCACGGATGGCATCCTGTATCGATTTGGACGTAAATCGGTGCGGAGCACCGGCCGCGGATACCACATTTTCTTCGATCATGATCGAGCCAAAGTCATTGGCTCCAGCATGAAGGCAAAGTTCGGCGGTGCGCTTACCTACGGTGAGCCAGGAAGCCTGGATATTTTTTATGTTTGGCAACATGATACGGCTTAGCGCAATCATACGGATGTACTCTTCTCCGGTGACATCATTGGTGATGCCTCTAAGGCGCTTAAGCAGTGTGCCATCGTCCTGGAATGGCCATGGGATAAAAGCGATAAAGCCATGTGCATCTACCGGTTTTTCGGATTGCACTTCTCTAATCCAGACCAGGTGTTCAAAGCGTTCATCCAAAGTCTCAATATGTCCAAACATCATCGTTGCAGATGTTGGGAGGTTGAGCTGGTGGGCGGCTCTCATGACATCTAACCACTCTTTGCCACCACACTTGCCTTTGGAGATCAATCTCCGTACCCGGTCATTTAATATCTCAGCTCCAGCTCCAGGTAGTGAATCCAGGCCCGAGTCCTTTAACGCACGCAATACATCAATGTGTGACATATCTTCCAATTTTGCAATATGTGCGATTTCGGGTGGACCCAAGGAATGAAGTTTGAGCGTAGGGTAGAGGTCTTTCAGCTGTTTGAATAGTGTAGCATAGAAGGATAGCCCCAAGTCAGGATGATGGCCACCCTGTAGCAAGAGCTGATCGCCACCGTATTTAAAGGTTTCTTCGATCTTCTGCTTGTACGTCTCTATATCCGTGATGTAACTATCTTCATGTCCGGGACGTCTGAAAAAATTGCAAAATTTGCAATTTGCAATGCAGACATTAGTCGTATTTACGTTTCGGTCGATCTGCCAGGTGACTTTGCCATGAGGTACCTGTATCTTACGACACTCATTAGCAACGTATGCTAAATCAGCCGTTGCAGCATGCTGATATAAATAGATTCCTTCTTCTTTTGAAAGAAATTCAAAGTTTAAGGCGCGTTCTAGTAAAGTGTTGACGTTCATGTAAGACAAAGATACGGAGGTTTTTGCTAAAGTTAGATATCCGATGATAGATATTCGTGTTGTAGGTATCGACAGGTATATATAGGTCGTGTGAGCATATATATATCTGTCGATAAAATCGCTTAAGGTGCTGTGGTAACTACTTCCTGATTATTCCGTTTTTTAAGTACAAATGTTTTCAAAAATATAAATGTCAAGAGTGTCCCGATGGATGCCATCCCAGCACCTACAAGCGCAGGGTAATTGTAAGCATATCCAAGCGTTATGGGGATGGCTCCAAAAAATGCACCGAAGGTATTACCAATGTTGAAAGCGGCCTGACCAGCGGCGGCTGCAAATGTCTCGGCTCCTTTAGCATTATTGATGAGCATCATCTGAAGGCAGGGACCTATTGTAAACGATATCATCCCGGTGACAAAAGCCATGACGTATGCCAGCGATTCAATATGGGCAACAAAGAAAAGTACGATTAAGCACAGGGCCATTGCTCCAAAGCTGGCCATCGACGCTTTGGTAGGGAGGATGCTGTCTGCGAGCTTACCACCAAGTAGGTTGCCAAAGAACATTCCTAAGCCGACCAATACCATAATAAGTGGCACGCGGTCGGGATCAAGCCCAGATACATTGGTCACTAGGGGAGCGATGTAACTGATCCACGCAAATAATCCGCCGGTGCCGATGGAGATGATGGCAATGATGAGCCAAGCATACCACTTTTTAAAATACGAAATCTGACTAATGATATTGGTGTCTTTGTTGGCTTTTAACTTGGGTAGCCACATACTGAGGGCCAATAGCGTCAATAAACCTAGACAGCTGATGATGCCGTAGGTGATTCGCCATGAAAAATGATGTCCAATGTATGTGCCGATGGGTACACCGGCTAGATTAGCAATGGTCATACCCGTAAACATGACTGAGATAGCTTGTGCTTCCTTCCCTTTCTTAGCCAAGTTTGCAGCAACTACCGAACCTACGCCAAAGAACGCCCCGTGTGGCAGTCCGGAGACAAATCGGGTGAGTAGCAATGTGTTGTAATCTGGAGCAATGGCAAAGAGACCATTGAATATAAAGAACAGTAGCATCAAGAACAACAAAATACTTTTGGGCGAATACTTAGCTGTAAATGCGACCAGTGTGGGAGCACCTACGACAACACCCAAGGCATAGAAAGCAATTAGATTAGCAGCGGTAGGAATTTCGATTTGAAGGTCTTTTGCAATATCGGGCAATATACCCATCATCGTAAATTCGGTCATGCCGATTGCGAGGCCTCCAAATGCCAAAGCGATAAGTCCTTTGTTCATTTGATTGTGATTAAGAGAGCGGGCAAAGGTACAAGCAATAGCGCTTACTTTTGTCATATTTTTATAGAAAAAGATTAACTTTAACCCCTATGATGAATGACGATACGCCTAAAAAATTTGATCGTACTGTTGCTATATTTATCCAATTGCAGTCCAAGCGTGTTGTAAAAGCACAGGAACTGGCAAATCGATTTAATGTGAGCCTGCGGACGATATACCGCGACATCCGGACGTTGGAAGCGTCGGGCGTTCCCATATTTGGGGAGGCTGGTACAGGATATTCACTTATGGAAGGATATCGCTTGCCTCCAATTATGTTTACACAGGAAGAGGCAACGAGCTTTGTGGCGGCAGAAAAGCTCATGCAACATTATGTAGACAAAGGGGTGTTGGACCATTTTTCATCAGCGATCTACAAAATTAAATCAGTACTGAAATCTGTGGAAAAAGACTGGGTATCGGACCTGGAACCACAGATACTGATTCATTCTCGCAATCGTAATCTCCATAATGAGGTGCCCAATGCGCTTTCTTCACTTTTTGTGAGTGTTTCGAAAAAGCGGATGATTAATATGCTATACCAAACGATGGAAGGAAGCCGCCCGGAAATGCGTATTGTTGAACCACTAGGTGTATTTCACGAAAATAAATTTTGGTATATCATTGCCTATTGTCACCTGAGGAATGACTATCGGCAATTTAGAACAGATCGGATCAAGAGTTTAGAAATTCTGGATAGGCCATTCACCTTAAGTCATCCATCGATAGGAGAATTTTTGGCAAAGCGAGAAGCTGGAGATCGAACAAAAGTTGTCTTAAGGATGAACCAACGGTTAGCGCGCTATCTGGTCTGGCAGCGGGACAACTATGGATTTGTATCTGAAGAAAAAGTGGAACCGGATGAAGTTCGTCTGACGTTTATGAGCAAGCACGTCAATGACGATTTTGCGAGGTGGTATATGATGTTTGCAGATCTGGCGGATATAGAAGAGCCGGTATCACTGCGTGAACGGATCCTGGAGCTGGCTAAAAGTGCAATGGACAGACTTCCATCCAGTATGCGTGATCAGACCGAACGCGCTTAAGGATATGCATAGCAGGCATTAGCGTAGCAACATCGTCTCTTTGATCCTTAGTATTTCTTGGATCGTAGGGATCTTATTGTTTTGAGTCAACGGTTCATGGAAAGGGCTTGGCACGACCAGTTTGTAACGTTTGTTATCGATTTTTACAGTAAAAATGCAACCATGTATTTGTTGCTTATCATCTACGATTAATGAAAAGTCAGTCACAGGCTGTGTTGACATTCCCTTTTGACTGACAAGTTTTGCAAAATGTTCCATTTCGATTTTTATACAAAAATAGTTTTTTTGAGTTAGTTTTGTGAGCGTATTTCGCTATTTTGATAAAGTTTGAAAAAAATTGAATTGGATACAGACCGTAAAATTATCCACTTGGATATGGATGCTTTCTATGCTTCTGTGGAGCAGCGCGATTTTCCAGAGTTAAGGGGCAAGCCGCTGGCTGTTGGAGGCTCACCTGACGGAAGGGGTGTGGTTGCTACAGCCAGTTATGAAGCTCGCAAATTTGGAGTGAGGTCTGCCATGTCTTCACGGCAGGCACTACAGCTGTGTCCCGACCTCATCTTCACGTATCCGCGATTTGATGTCTATAAGGAAGTGTCCCGTCAGATCCGTCAAATATTCCATCGCTATACCGATCTTATCGAACCTCTATCTTTGGATGAGGCGTATTTGGACGTGACGCATGATAAGCAGGGAATCCAATCAGTGATAGAGATCGCTAGGCGAATCAAGGCTGATATCAAAAATGAGCTCAATCTCACTGTGTCCGCGGGTATCTCCAGTAATAAATTTGTGGCTAAGATAGCGTCTGATTACAGTAAGCCGGATGGATTGACATTCGTGAGCGCTTCTAAAATATTAGCGTTTATGGAAAGTCTGCCCATCGAAAAGTTTTTTGGAGTAGGGAAGGTTACTGCTACAAAGATGAAGAAATTAGGCATATTCAACGGTCGTGATCTGAAGCAGTTTTCAGAGGAATCTTTGGTCAGGCACTTTGGCAAATCCGGACGATTTTTCTATGCTATCGTGCGCGGAGTGGACAATCGTGCGGTTCAGACTGACAGACCTACCAAATCGATCAGTGTGGAGGATACATTTGATCAGGATATTAGCGATCCAGACATATTATTAGAGATCATTAAAGAGCTGGCAGGGAAGCTCAACAAAAGGTTGACTATACGGGAATTGCAGGGGAGAACCGTAGTGTTAAAAGTGAAATTTTCAGACTTCTCGTTACTAACCCGAAGTCTGACCACTACTGAGCCAATCGTGCATACCGAAGAGCTATACCATATCGGTGCAGAGCTTTTTCGTAAGATTGAGCTGGAAGATTCAAAAATCAGGCTTTTGGGAATTGGTGTTTCTAATTTTAACCACGATGAATCTTCCATTGAGGACGCTAATCCACAGACTCGCCTATTTTAAAAGGTTGTGTATTGTGTGCGTTTCTAATTCCATTCCGGCGATTTGGGGAAGTTTGCGACATGTGCATACTTTGGGCCCATACTGATCAATGCCTGCTTCCATAGGTCTTCCCCATCGGTAATAAAAGTCAGGTCCTTATTGAATTTATTGTCCACAGCCCAGCTGTTTTCCAGTATTTCTTTGTCTAGTTGACCTGGACTCCATCCGGAATAACCGATGAAAAATTTCACTTCCTCTCCAGCTATCTTATGCTCTTGAGCCAGTTGCAATAGTTGTTCGATTGAGCCGCCCCAATAAACGTTATCTACAACATGTTGTCCCCCTGAAATGCGATCATGGGCGCGATGGATGAAGAAAAGGGATTCGCACTCCACAGGTCCTCCAAGATAAATAGGAAAGTTGTGCGCGATATCTACATTTTCAAATAAATCTGTGAGCTGGAGATGAGTGCGTTGATTAAGAATGAAACCTACAGACCCCTCAGTGTCTTGGTGTTCAGTTAGTAAGATAACTGATCTTTTAAAATTTTGGTCCAGCATAAAAGGTTCTGACAAGAGCAGACTGCCTTTCTGTGGGGTAAATTCGTTGAACATGGTTAAATCTCCTTTCTTTGCTAAACTTAGCTAAATTTAATTTTAAATACAACATCATTTATAATAGACTGTCAACTTTCAAAATTTTAATGCGCGGGTTTGCCATTCATGGGTCATTTTTGGAGTATTAGGGCGATCAATTATATGAAGTTTGAGATTCGTGCGGATAATTGGTGGATATTAAGCACAGAAAAGATCAGTTTTTAGTAAGTTTGCAAGAAGACAACCATTTCATTATGTCCATCGAGCAAAAAGATATCGCAGCCATACGAGCGGACTATACTTTAGGAAATTTATCCGAAGAGAGTATCAGTTCAGATCCAATACACCAATTTAAGAGGTGGTTTGACGAAGCACTGCATGCCCAAGTCATGGAGCCCAATGCCATGACACTATCTACGGTGTCGGCAAGTGGTCTACCTTCTTCTAGAATTGTTTTATTGAAAGATCTGCAAGAAAAAGGGTTCAGTTTCTTCACCAATTACGAAAGTAGGAAGGCAAATGAAATCGGAGAGAATACACATGTAGCGCTCCTGTTTTTCTGGCCTGAACTACAGCGGCAGGTAAGAGTAGAAGGTCTCATTGAGAAGCTTTCCTCGACGGACTCAGACGAATATTTTCAATCTAGACCTCGGGGAAGCCAATTGGGAGCTGTAGCATCGCCTCAAAGCCGTCCTATTCCTAATCGATTATATTTAGAAGCAAGAGTCGAAGAAGTCGAAAATAAGTATGAAGGTGATGCGCATATCTTGCGTCCTGACCATTGGGGTGGATATGTGATCCGACCGATGTCGGTAGAATTTTGGCAAGGCCGTGCTAGCAGATTGCACGATAGATTACTGTATACCAAGGTCTCCGATTCGTGGAAAATTACTCGACTAGCCCCATAAAGATGAATTTTGAAAATATAAAGAAGATGCTGGCCGGCGTATTCGGTAATGATATCATCGTCAAAGAGCAGACTACGGGATTACAACCGGCACTCTATATTGCGGCAGATCGGATTAAGGAAGTTTGTTTGTGGTTGAGAGACTCTCCAGAGACCTACTTCGACTTTTTATCCAATCTTACTGCTGTCGATAATCTGCCAGAAAATAGTTTTACAGTGGTGTACCACCTGTGCTCTATCCCATACCAGTTGCAGCTGACGCTCAAGGTGGAGTTGATTGCAGATCGATCCCTTGACAACCTACCCGCTCTACCTTCGGTGTCTGCGGTGTGGCGAACTGCTGAGTGGCATGAGCGGGAAGCCTATGACTTGATGGGTATCTTTTTTACTGAGCACCCGGACCTCAGACGCATCCTCCTGCCAGATGATTGGGAAGGCTTTCCACTACGGAAAGATTACCAGGATGCAGATCAATATCATGGAATTAACATCAAATAATTTTTTGATAAAATGTCACAAGAACTCTATCGTGAGGCGTTAGTCGCCTATCAAAAAAAAATATCGGATATTGGCTCCCAAGAGATGGTTATCAATATGGGGCCACAGCATCCATCTACGCATGGCGTACTTCGATTGGAGCTGATCACGGACGGAGAGATTGTGAAAGACGTCATTCCGCACTTGGGATATTTGCACCGTTGTTTCGATAAGCATGCCGAAGCGGTTAATTATACCAAGACCATTCCATTTACAGATCGACTGGATTATTTGGCGTCGATGAATAATAGTCACGCTTATGTGATGGGAGTCGAAAGAATGCTGGGCATCGATACGAAGATTCCAAAGCGGATCGAGTATATCCGGGTGTTGGTATGTGAGCTTAATAGAATCGCTTCACACCTCATTGCAATCGGTACCTATGGGATTGATATAGGGGCCTTCACGCCATTTATGTGGTGCTTCAGAGACCGGGAGCATATTATGAATATGCTGGAGTGGGCATCTGGCTCTCGGATGCTGTACAATTATATCTGGATAGGTGGCCTGTTTTATGATATACCCGTGGGATTTGAAGAAAGATGTTTCGAATTTATCCAGTATTTCAAACCAAAGCTTGTCGAACTTGATGAGTTACTGACGCAAAATCAAATCTTCATATCCCGTACCGCCAATATCGGAATTTTGCCAGCAGACGTAGCCATTAACTATGGGTGCTCGGGACCAATGCTGCGGGCATCAGGAATAAAATGGGATTTGAGGAGAGTAGATGGTTATTCGGTATATCCAGAGCTTGAATTTGAGATTCCAATAGGGAAGGGCGAGATGGGTGCATTGGGAGATTGTTGGGACCGATATAAAGTGCGTGTTGACGAAATTAAGGAATCTGTTTCGATAATTGAGCAGTGCATTGCGCGCTTACAAAAAGATTTCCCGCGAACACCAGACTTCGACCCAAGAGCACTTGTCCCCAAAAAGGTGAATGTCAAAGCTCAGGATTACTACGTACGAGCTGAGAATCCAAAGGGTGAACTTGGATTTTACTTCGCGGCACAGGATAAGACCGATATAGCCAAACGAGTCAAAGCTAGAGGTCCTAGTTTCAATAATCTATCCGTACTCTCCGTACTTGGCAAAGGAGTACTGATTGCAGATCTGATTGCCATATTAGGATCGCTTGATATCGTGCTTGGCGAGGTTGATAGATAGCCTTTAAATTTATAATTGGTTTATAGGGGACAGTAGTCGAACGATTACGGTCCCTTTTTTATGCCGTAGTAGGCCATTAAAAAAGGGACCTTAAAATAAGGTCCCCTTCTCACTATATGAACTGATTATTAAAAATGAAATTGCACACCAATTGTTGGAGCTAAAGAGTTCGCATCTAAACCAAAGCTGTTGGTTTTAATTTTATCGTTCGTTGCTTCGTCTTTTACTTGATTGTGATTGTAGTATAGACCTCTTACTTTGAATTCAATACCGATTTTTGATGTCGGGAAGTAAGCAAATCCAGGAGCTAATTCTACACCATAGTTGTTTACTTTATGTGTTTTCACGTCATTAACTTCCACGTTCCCCCATGACATTGGAGCAGATAATTGTCCGAAAAATTTAATTGGACCTTCACCCATGTAGTAACGACCATAAGGAGCTACTTTGAATGCACTATTGACAGCTTCGTTTGCACCAGCCTCTTTTTTAGACCACTCGTAGCCTATGCCTGTACCAATAGCGAAGTTATCTGCTACGAAATATCCAACTTGTGGCATGATAGAGAAACTGTTCTCCTTAACGTCCGTATCTTGAATCTTTTCAGTAGAAAAACCTACCTGTCCACCCACAATAAATTTCCCTTTTTCTGTCTGTGCGTTAGCTGCAAAAGTCAATGCTGAAATAGCTGTTAAAGTAAGGAATAATTTTTTCATGTCTTTAATATTTAAATATGTTATGATAATAATGTTTTACGATCTTTACTTTTTGACCGTTTAACCTAATTGGTCAATGTTTGTGCCAATTGCTCTATTCAATTTCTGATTTTTGAGTTCAAAATTCGGATTCTATTTATTGAATTGATTATCAGGATGGTATTTAAAGGCTAATAATTCATTATTATTTTGATATGACAAAGGTAGCATACGAGAGCTATATGACATGTTGACTTTTTAAGAATTATTGTCAGTTTTTAAAGAGACGATCTGTCATGTATCCTTGGGGGGAGACAAATGCAACCGCTATATAGGAATTACCTTTTGTTGCAATGACTTAGACAAGCGGTGGTATTGGCCCGCTCATTGCCGTTTCTTGCTTTTATTTATACCCTCAACTAAAAAACGTATTTGACTCTTAATACTTCTTAGACAAGCATATGAGCCAAATACGTTTACTTATTTTGCATCTATTTAAGTGATGAAGCCGGCAATGGGACAAAATCTGTCTCTCCTGGTACTTTTGGAAATCGCTGATCTTTCCAGTCGTGCTTGGCCTGTTCTATGACCGCTCTATCCGAATTGACAAAGTTCCAATGGATAAATCGCTGTTCCGGAAAGGCGTCTCCGCCGAAAATATATACGGTTGTATTTTCGGCAATCTCGAATGCACATAGTTTGGAATCTTTTGCAATCAAGATATGCTTCGGATGGTAGGTATTACCCTCGCTTTGGATAGAACCCTCCAAGATGTATAAACCACTCTCTCCAAAAAGGTGCTCACCGATATTAAGCGTGGCTGCCTTGGTACTTTTGATCTCCAAAAAATAGAGAGGACTATGCACAGGTACTGGTGAAGTCTTGCCAAATGCCTCGCCTGCAATCAGCTTGAATTGTACACCATCTTGTTCCCATGTAGGTATCTCAGCGGCTTCGATATGCGTAAAAGTCGGCTCACTTTGTTCCAGTTCTTTTGGGAGCGCAACCCATATCTGTAGACCATGGAGACTCTTCTCTGAATGGCGGAGATACTCCGGAGTACGTTCAGAATGTACGACACCCTTCCCCGCTGTCATCCAATTGACAGCACCAGGTTGGATCTCAATAGCGGATCCGATACTGTCTTTATGAAAGATCGCGCCCTCAAATAGATACGTCAGTGTCGAGAGTCCAATATGGGGGTGTGGCGGTACATCTAAATTCTCGTAATCTTTTAGTGCAGCTGGTCCCATATGATCGATGAACACAAAAGGACCTACCGCTCTCTTCTGAATGAAGGGTAATAACCTTCCTACCATAAAGTTGCCGATGTCAGCGGCACGTTCTTCAATTATCAATCCTATATTTGACATGATGGCGTATGTTTAATCTAATGAAGTTGTATTGTCAGACACGATTCTTTTCCATTCTGGATGTCTTTTGATGTAAGCTACTACTAAAGGACAGAGTGGGTTTAGCTTCTTTCCACTGCTTTCAATAGACTCCAGTGTCTTTTCAATAACTGCTGTAGATGCACCTTGTCCCTGTAAAGCATCTTCCACTTCTGTATGGAGGAGCGTGATTTGTGACGCACTTTCACGGTAAGTAATGAATGCTTTACTTCCCTCAATAAGTATTTCATACTGATGGTCCTGTTCGTTCTTAACCAAAGGAATGTTCAAAAATTCTTCTTTCATGGATATCGTGTTTAATGGAAAAATATATTGCTGTGTGAATGCTCTATTTGCTTCTATTAATGTCGGGTTAATCTTCCAAATAGCCAAATTTACCTTTATTAAATTCGTCAAAAGCTTCCACTATCTCTGCTTTTGTATTCATGACAAATGGTCCATGTGCTACTATGGGTTCCTGAATAGGTTCACCGCTTAGTATGAGCACAATTGCATCCGTTGTAGCTTCAACATCAAAATCTTCACCATTGTTTCCAAAAAGTACAAAATTGTCAGTAGGGACAGCTTCTCCATTCACCATAATATTACCTTCGATTACCAAAAGGGCGGTGTTGTAAGTCGCAGGAAATGAGAAATCAGCCTTTCCGCTTGTTTTCAATTTCAGGTTGAATAGATTTATTGGAGTAAATGTCGAAGCGGTACCCTGTTGTCCTTTATATTCGCCAGCAATTACTTCTACTATACCAGCATCTTTCTCCAACAGCACTGTCCGTATATCGTCGTGGCTGATTGCTTGATACTTGGGCGCACTTTTTTTGTTCACTGCGGGTAGATTGACCCACAGCTGTACCATCTGAAATTCGCCACCGGTTTTATTGAAGCTTTCTTCGTGATATTCTTTGTGAAGTATACCTGAGGCAGCGGTCATCCACTGTACATCGCCCTCATCTATGACACCTCCGCCACCGCTGCTATCATGGTGTGCTACTTTGCCTTTATAGGCAATAGTCACCGTTTCAAATCCTTTGTGCGGATGTACACCGACTCCCTTTAGGTGGTCTGATGGCGGAAATACATATTTAGCATTATAGTCGAGTAGAATAAATGGACTCATTCGTTCCATACTAACTCCAGGCGCACTGGGAATAAAGTTATGAACCTTAAATCCATCTCCGACGAAATGGGCAGCTCTGGGTGATACAATTTTTTCGATTTTCTTTATGCTCATCTTGATTCTCCTTATTTTTTTAAATATGATTTTTCAAGTCACAAATGAAAGCCTTGACACAAGAATGCTGTGTAGCCCCTTCATACACTTGTAACACCACAAAGTTAGTCACCACTGCTGGTGTATACATTGATGTAAGATAAGAAAAATGAGGTTTAGCAATCCCTTTTTACTGTCGCAAGAATAATATCCGCTGGATCTGGCACCGTCTTTCATTTACATGGGTAGATCATATGGTAATATTGGCCACCTGCAAAATCTGTTTTGGAGCCGATCTGAAAACCGATACGCTCATAAAGACGCTGTGCATCCGGATTCTCAAAGTCTACCAATAGGCCTACCTTAGAGAAGCTATTTTCTTTGGCATAGGCTAGAAGGTGACGTAGCAGTAAACTTCCCACTCCCTTTCCCTGCTGGTTAGGCGCTACAGCAATGGTGTCCAAGTAAAGCTCATCTCCATCCGTTTCGTCATCCAGCTCTAAATGTTGGTCATATTTATCTTGAATGAGTTGCAGCACCGGTGCTCGTAATGAAGATAGCTGATCACCATCGTATGCCGTGATACTTCCGATAATTTCATTATTTTCATCAACGGCCACAAACGTGTTTTCGTAACTATACTGATTACCTTCTTTTTTAAAAAGGTCGGATAGAAAAAGAATTGCTTCGTTTTTGTCTTCCTTGCCAATAAATCGATAAACGATATCTTCCATAGCCTGTAGCATTAATAACGGAACGGTCTCATCAAGTGGTAGTGCTTTTCTGATATACATTAAATTGAAATTTAACTGAATGATTTCAAAAATAACATATTTGGAGAGGATCCTTGGCATAAATGTTAGAATGTTTTGTCTGCTAATCGATCTATGTAGATTAGCGGTATTCAATTGCTGACAAGCACCTTGTATCTATGATTCTCTACAGGGCATCGTTATCTTTTCAGCATCATGCGCTACACGAGATGAAGGCGTTAAATAAAACTATCCACGAGGCCAACGCACAGCTAGAGGACTTTTTGGCAGCACCTGTGCTATATAACTGTATCTTGTACATTATTAACTCGGTATTTAGACGATATTTATTCGGTTTTAACCGAATGAATACCGAACAAGAACCGAATGAGTACCGTTTAATTATCAGACCTGCTGCTTTGTTGTCTACAACCAAACGCTTTGCATAAAGCGAATAGTTTACTAATTAAAAATGGCAAGTATTAAAATTATACTGATATAAACTTGACATGATGTCTTATACCGCAAAAGCTTTCCAGCATGCGTTATACAGAGAGAGATTTGCCCCAACGACACGAGCAAAATGTGTTGATGTATCCTTATTTTTGAAGACTATCGAAGAGTGGGAAAGTCGAACTTGATATATACAGGGAGATTATTTGCTAAAATAGTCCGACTAGAATTTCTGCTAGTCGGACTGTTTTTTATATTAATGCTTTACGGAAAATAGCTGTAGACTACCAACCACCTCCTAAAGCTTTATAGATGTTCAATTGGATAAGGATATTTTCCTTACGGCTTTGTATTTCTTCCATACTGACTTCCAGCGCAGATCGTTGGGCGCTCAATATATCGAGGTAGGTTGCACGTCCCGCTACAAAAAGGTCGTTGGACACAGTTGCCGCTTCGTTTAGGACGTTTACTTCCTGGGCCAAGATCTCTTGCCGCTCTTTTGCATCATTTTGGATTTCCAATTGACTGAATAGCTCCTGCCAGGCTTTCAATACGGTCCGCTCATATTGATAAAACTGGATGCCGTAGTTCGCTTTATACTGATCGTATGTTGCATTCAAAGCTCTTCTGTTGAGGATAGGACCAGATATTCCGCCAAGTAGACTATAAGCTAATGACGAGGTAGAAACCAGTTTTTCTATCCGGAAGGAATTCAATCCGATCTGTGGTGACAATACGAGTGACGGGTACAGGTTGGCCTTTGCAGCATCTGTCTCCATACCTGCCGCCATTAGATTTAAAGTTGCCTGCCGAATATCTGGACGAGACGCCAACATAATGTCCGTGTGAGTCGACGGAATAGCTTCAAATATGGTTGTGATATTCTTTGATAGTGGTGTGCGTTCTATTTTTCCGTCAAACTTTCCCATTAGAAAGTTTATCTCATTCTCAATTTCCCTAATTTGCTGCAATCCCTTCTTTTCTTGGGCCTTAGCATTCAATAGTGCTGCTCTAAATTGGTTGACACTTAATGAGTTGGCTGTTCCGGCTTTTTTCATGACCTCCATGATATCCAAGCTTTTGGACTGTATCGCGATATTCTCTCTGATGGCCTGCTGTTCCGCGTCCAGAGCCACGAGGTCATAGTATCTATTGGCAATTTCCGTTACCAATTCGGATTGGACCAATTTTTTGGCTTCATAACTCGCCAGATACTCATGGTAGGCTGCATTTTTTAGGCTTTTGAGTTTACCCCATATATCCAATTGCCAGACCGAGCGTAGACCTACAAAATAGTCTGGTACAGGATTGGGAATGACTTTACTCCCTGAGATGTTGTCGGAGAGATTCTGGTCAAAGATTCCGGTACCATCTATGGTGTAGTCTCCGAACCTGTTGAGACTTCCTTCAATTGCGAGATCTACTTGAGGCAGTTGCTCACCTTTACGTATGTTCAGCTTGGCTCTGCTAAATTCAATACGTTGAAGTGCTTCGCCCAAATCGGGGCTATTGATCAATGCTGTATCCACCAATTTGCGAAGGTGCTCATCTTTAAAGAAGGTACTCCATTTGAGATCGGTCATCAATTTCGATTCATTTGAGATAGAGTCGCCTACGGGTAGCTTGCTTGGGACGAATGATTCCCGCACATCAGACTGTACTTTGCAGCTCCCGAATACAGTTAAGGTCAGCACAATTCCAATTGTCGCCTCTACGATTTTTGATTTTCCTTTTTTTATCACTGTCTTTTTTGTCGCATTAAACAATACATATAGACCTGGGATGATCAAGACTCCGAAGATGGTTCCTATGAGCATTCCACCCAACGCTGCGAGTCCAATAGACCTGTTGCCAAGCGCCCCTGCTCCGGACGCCATTGCCAGCGGTACAAGACCCGCGGCAAAAGCAAAGGAAGTCATCAGGATAGGACGGAGGCGCATGACTGCGGCTTCAATGGACGCTTCGACCACTGATAGTCCTTGTTTGTGTTTAATCACCGCATACTCAATGATCAAGATCGCATTCTTACCTAAGAGTCCAATCAGCATGACCAGTGCTACCTGTGCATAAATATTATTTTCCAATCCAAATACTTTTAAGAAGAAGAAAGCGCCAAAGATACCTGCTGGTAAAGAGAAAAGCACAGGCATAGGAAGTAAGAAACTTTCATATTGAGCACATAGTAAGAGGTACACGAATAATAGACAGATACCAAATATATAGATGGCTTGATTACCCGAGGCCTTCTGTTCTTTGGTCATTCCAGACCATTCAAAAGAGTAGCCAGCAGGCAGTTTCCCTTTTGCAATACGTTCCACTGCCTCGATTACCTGTCCCGAGCTATATCCCTCTGCTGGATCACCATTTAACATTGCTGACGCATACATGTTGTAGCGTGTGATCTGCTCTGGACCATATACACGCTCCATACGCATAAAGGACGAGTAAGGGACCATCTCGCCTTTATCATTTTTGACAAAGAGCTGTAATACATCCTCAGGCTTCTGGCGGTACATAGCATCCGCCTGTACCATTACTTTATACATCTGTCCATATCGGATGAAATTGGTGGCGTAGAAACTTCCCATGAGTGTCTGCAGGGTATTCATTGCATTCTCCACTGATATTCCCTTTTTCGCAGCAAGGTCATAGTCAATATGGAGCATGTATTGAGGGAAGTTTGTTTCAAAGGATGTAAAGACATTTCCAATTTCTTCACTGCTCTTTAAATCTTCCATAAACGTATTGACAACGTCTGAGAAAGCATTAAGATCATCTTTGCCTGAACGATCGAGTAAGCGCAATTCAAAGCCCGATGAGTTTCCAAAGCCGGGTACTGTAGGCGGTGGGAAAAATTCAATCTCTGCGTCTTTGATATGCTTTGTTTTTTCCTTTAATTCATCGATAATATTCCAGACGGTCTGCTCTCTATCTGACCAGCTGGCCAAATTGATCATTCCCATGCCGTATGAAGATCCTGAGACTTCATTGACAAGGCTGTAACCGGATAATGTGGACACTGTCTCAACGGCTTTCAACTCCCGGCTGACTTTGTCAATTTCATTCATGACGACTTCCGTCCTGTCTACTGTTGCTCCAGGAGGCGTTGTGACATTCACGTAGATCATCCCTTGATCTTCTGTTGGTATAAAGCCTCCCGGTAATATGCTGCTCATACCCCAAGTGGCTGCAAATGATCCGATCAAGAGACCTATAGTCAATGTCCGCCTATTGGCAATTGTACGGACTATGATGGCGTACTTACTCGAGGTATTGTTATACCATTTATTAAATCCATTGAAAAAGCGTGTGAGGAGATTGTTGCTTTTCTTTTTCCCATGCGGGGATTTTAGCATCAACGCACATAGCGCAGGGGTAAGGGTTAGTGCATTTATACCGGATATGACGATGGCCGAAGCCAAAGTCAGCGAAAACTGTCTGTAAAAGATACCGACTGGTCCATCAAGGAACGCCACGGGGATGAACACCGCGGACATGACTAATGTGATAGCGATAATGGCTGATCCAACTTCCTTCATCGCTGCAAACGTTGCTTCGCGGGGAGTCAAAGTCTCATCGTCTTCCATCTTGGCATAGACCGCTTCCACCACCACAATCGCATTATCGACAACAATACCTATCGCCAGTACGAGTGCAAATAGGGTGAGTAGATTGATCGAAAAACCGAGCATCTGCATGAAGAACAGGGCTCCGATCAAACACACCGGCACCGCCAAAGCTGGAATTAAGGTCGATCTAAAGTCCTGTAAGAAAATAAAGACAACGAGAAATACCAAAAGAAAAGCTTCTATTAGCGTAGTGATTACACTGCTGATCGATGCATCTAAAAATCTGGAAACGTCATAACCTAAGGTATAGGTCATTCCCGGAGGAAAACTAGATTCCTTAAGTTCAGCCATCCTTTGCTTTACATTATTGATGACATCTTGGGCATTAGAACCGGGCAGCTGTTTCATCATAATGGATGCCGAGGGCCGTCCGTCCGTCTTTGATACCATTTCATAGTCTAATGAGCCAAACTCTAAGGTGGCAATGTCTTTGATACGGAGTACGGATCCATCGGCGTTTGCTCGGATAGGAATGTTCTCATACTCGGCGGCTTCGGTAAATTTTCCGGTATAACGGAGTACATATTGTTGCATATTGACCACTTTATCAGATCCAATTCCGGTCTGACCAGGTGCCGCCTCGATGTTTTGAGCTCTAAGGGATGCAATGACTTCATCTGCACTGATATTGTACGAAGCTAGACGATCGGGTTTCAGCCATACGCGCATGGCATAATCTCGCATGCCCATGATCTGTGCAAAGCCAACTCCCTCTATACGCTTAAGTTCTTTCAGAATATTGATGTCTGTAAAGTTGTAGATGAAGCGCTCATCAGCGTGCTTATCCTCGCTGTAAATATTGAGGTACATCAACATACTATTCACCTCTTTTTCAGTGGTAACCCCAGCTTTGATGACCTCTTCTGGCAATTCGTCCAATACGGTAGTCACGCGATTCTGTACGTTGACGGCAGCAATATCCGGATCTGTACCAACTTTAAAGAAAATCTGGATAAGTGTATTTCCATTGTTGGTACTGACCGTAGACATAGACGTCATACCGGCCACACCGTTGATCGCCTTCTCTAGGGGGATAGCTACGGCATTCGTACTCACCTCAGCATTGGCTCCTGTGTAGTTGGCTGTCACTACCACAGAAGGCGGGACAATATCCGGAAACTGTGTCACCGGAAGGGTAAATAGGGAAAGTAATCCCAATAGGGTAATGAAGACCGATATCACTAATGATAAAATCGGCCGCTTAATAAAAATATCAAACATGCTATTTTACGATTATTTCTGTGCCAATTTATTGTCTATTAATTCGGTCAATTGTGGCTTGATCTTACTGCCGTCTTTTAATCCTTGTGTACCCTCATATACGACTTGATCGTCTTGGCTAAGTCCTTGCTTGACAAGGTAGTAGTGTCCAATACGAGGGCCAGGAACGAATGAGGTCATCTTTACGGTGTTATCGGCATTGACAGTATATACAAATGTGCGGTCCTGGATCTCAAACACTGCTTTTTGGTGAACAGCGATCATGTTGTCTACATGAATGGGAAAGTTGATTTTACCGGAAGCACCATGACGCAATGCTTGTTTTGGATTGGCAAAGCGGGCACGAAGAGATATGGTTCCTGTCTGGCTGTTGAATTCAGATTCTGCTAGCTCTGCTACTCCAGGACTGCCATAGTTGTCCCCATTTGCCAATGTAAGTGTCACAGGTGTCTTGAATGTTCGATTGTCTACAGCCGAATCTGCTTGCATCGCTAGAAATTGTTGTTCAGTAATATCAAAATAAGCGTAGACATTACTATTATCTGAGATGTTGGTGATCAGTGATCCCTCGGTCAGTAGTGACCCTTCACGCAAGAGGATGCGGTCAATGTTGCCATCAAATGGAGCTCTTATGTAGCACTGTTGTAATCTTGTCTGTGCAAACTGAACAAATGATTTCGCTTCGTCTACTTTTGATTGGGCAGCTTGGAGTTTAGCAGTTGCCAGATCCATTTCGGTCTTCGAAATGATATTTTTCTGAAGCAGAATCTGTGTCTGATCAGCCTCTAAGCTGGTTCGCTTAGCTTCGGCTATAGCATTGTTCAGCTGTGCATTTGCCTTGGCTAGTTCTGTTCTGAACTCCTCGGCATTGATGGTGAAAAGTATCTGGCCCTTTCTGACAAAATCCCCTTCATCTACGGCTATCTTTTCTAAGAAGCCATTTAAGCGGGACCGCAATTCAACGTTTTTGACGGCTTGGATGTCGGTGATAAAGTCGTGGGTAATGGTCGTGTCCAATAGCGTTACTTTCGTGGTTGGAATGACGGCGATATCATCTTTTTGTGATTCAGATGATTTGGATTCTTGGCAGGAATAAAGAGCAACTGCTAATGAAGAAAAAATAATGTAGCGGATGAAATTTGCTTTCATATCTTAAAAGTGTTTAAGTGAAGATTCATATTCCACATGTAAGTTGCATATGGGTAATATAATACATTGGGTGTATGATCTTCTGTAAGTATGTTTAGATAAAAAATGATACACATCAAGAATCAAAAAGAACATTGAACTTGAATTATATCCAAGATCTAGTACAAAGTTTGATTATGAATTGGGAAAGAAGTGGGAATGAAACTCTTTAGAAGGGCTTCAGCCTAAAGAGGTACTGGTAATATCCCAGTTGGAGGGGGATAGTCTTATTCAGTCTTTTGGGTATTAACGTACAAAGTTTGTCCGATTTAAATATTCTAGGTAAATAGAATACGAGAAGGAGAATAGGGAGTATAGCATTTATCTGATTGGCTACACGATACTCGTCGTATTGAAAGTCAGAGACTTCTTGTTCGGCTTTTACAGGGAGGTCTAGTACGTTATCAAGTAATACATTGACCAATGTAATGCCTGAATTTAAATTGTTGTCAAATTTATCGAAAATAATAGTTTCATGATACGCGATTGCATTCATATACAACAAAAGCATCAAGAAGCCAAATATTCGTTTAGACATGATCACAAAGATATTAAAAGCTGTGTCTATTCTGTGAAGTGCTTTATTTTTGTTACAAACTTAAATGCATTCTTTGCCCTTGCTAACTTCCGGTTTCTTTTTTAAATATGACCGATAGGCTAATACCAATCCAAGAGAAACGGATGCGGATATCAGGGCTGCCTGTGGCAGCAGGTAAAGTGTTTCTCTGGGTAACACATAGGCCAGGAATGGAAATGCATATACTGCTGGTACATGCATTTTGAAAAGTCGAAGCAGCAGGTACATCAAGCAAAGATTGATAAGGGCTGCCCATATCCAGTTGTCGATCTGTAAAAATACGCTCACGCCTATGATCGCGGATATCGTCAGGACTGCGGTCTGTTTAAGAGCAATCTTACGACTATACATTTTCATATTTAAGGATTCATAGACGACTACAGTGATCGGCGGAATGACCGCAAATTGAGGATACCCCATCAACATGGCGACTGACATGGCAAGAGTCGTGATGGCCATGTAGGCATACATGCTGGGATAATGTAGTGTGCTAGTACGAGTTAGGCCCTTATTGAACTTCCAAATTATAACAACGACCATCAACACAAAGGTAGTCAGTAGGATGGAGGCAATAAACGAATAGTGAACAGCATGGGTGACAATCGGTAGAAAGCCAGTCGCCAGTGATGGTGCTAGGCTAAAGTTGATCAATCTCATGACCACCATCATGACCAGCATAATGAACAATAGCTTTGCAATGTATGGAATATTTAAGTGATTAATTGCGAATCCTAGGATCGCAGTAAGCGAGGGTGCTATAAAGATCTTCTCAGGTTGCCGAATCCAGTCCGCCTCCCGATACACCCATAGGCCGATGGCAAGCGCAACAATTTCGGGTAGAATGATCTCATGATCCCCAAAATAATAGGCGACAGCTACCATGGCTATAATGAAGCTGAATGCAATACTATAGGATTTGAATGTGCTTAGCGGACTGCTATCTTTTTTTGTAATGTCCATACCTTTGTGTACTAAATTAATCAGGACAAAAATAGCAAATGAAGCTCTATTCGATCTTCTATTATATTCAACAATGATTATATAATTATGCTTTTTTTTTTATTTTCTAAGATCGTTTTCAATAACATGATTGGTCGCTGATCTCAATCCCACGTAGGCCATTAGGAGTACTGCAAGTCCCATAAAACTGAAGGAGTAGGTCCAGTCGTTTGTCAGGTCAAATAGTTTTCCAAATAGAGGTGGGCCGCAGGCTGCAATCAGATATCCAATAGACTGAGACATACCCGATATTTTTACAGCCGTATGGGCACTTTCTGTACGCAGGGAAAAAAAGAGCATAGCTAAGCCAAACGCCAATCCATTGGAAATGCCAAAAAGAATAGCAGCGAGATAGATATATTTCAACTTAAACAGACAGATGAGCAGGATGCCTATAAACATACTGATGCAAAGTATGGTGATGAGTGGCCTTTGGTTTTTTAATCGGGTAGCGACTATCGGACCTAAGAAAGTTACCGGTAGCATAGCCAATTGAAGATAGGAGAGTACCCAGCCTGCGTCTACTTTATCCATTCCATAGTTGACCAATACCGTAGGGAGCCATGCGGACAGGCAGTAGTACATGAGTGATTGTAAGCCCATGAAGAGACTGATATCCCAAGCTAGTCTGGATTTGAAGATGTTAAAGGTTTGAGCCTGATTCGAACCTCTGTCTGAGGAATCAGCATTGATCTTCGAGAGCTGAGCTATCCATACGAGCAATGCCAGTGCGGAGGGAATTACCCAAAATCCGATCGAACCTCGCCACCCCAATCCTGTCACTTGACCAAGGCTGATACTCCAGCCTGCTGCCAGTGCTGCGACTAAGTTCATGGCAACTGAATAAATGCCTGTAAAGACACCTATTTTATGTGGAAATTCCTGTTTGATAAATGCAGGCATCAGCACATTGCCGATACATATCCCCAATCCGATAAATACTGATCCGACGAAAAGCGACCAAATGCCCCCCATCACTCGCATGTACAAGCCTATGGTCAAGATTAATAGTGCAATAAATATTATTTTTTCGATAGAATAACGAGAAGATATACGCCCTATCGAGTCAGAGAATGCCGCAAATGCGAATAGAGGAATGGCAGTCAACATTCCAGCGGCAATCTTGCTTAATGCCAGATCACGAATGATGTCATCTAATACCGGACCTACTGATGATAGTGGTGAGCGAAGGTTGCTTGCGACCAATATCAATGCTATTAATGCCAAGATAGAGATTCTGCTCGAACGCTTGTCATTCTTTCTTCTAGACTTGAAGACCGGTGATGTTGTCGATATAGTTGTCATGACACAAAAGTAATGTGGTTATTTTGATTAAATTTGCCAATCATTTAATATTAAACGACAAATATGCCTGCAGACCATCCATATGGTTTTTTAGATAAGATTGATAAGCCATCTTACGTATGGTTTGAAGATCATTGGACGCATGATGATGACGATGAACACATCCATTTACAGGCGCAATTTATTTATGTATCGAAAGGATTTCAATATCTACATGTGGGGGGAAGGGTGCATTTGCTCCCGCAGAATCATGCTGCGTGGATTCCGGCCAATGTTGCACATAGGACCGCTAGCAATGCTCCCGATGTCAGGTTGATGACTATTTTTTATCAGATGGACGGAGTGCCCTCTTTTTACGACGATGTACGAGTATTTGCTCTTCCGCCCGTATTGATGGCTATGATCACATATGCGGAAAAATGGAATAAACTACAGGAATATAGCATGCAGGAGGATACTTTTTTGAAAGCCATATTATTCGAACTGCCCAATTTTTGGGAACAATCGCTGTCCCTAGTCCTTCCCGCGGTCACAGATGCCCGTCTGAGTCGCATTTGTGCGTATATCTTAGAGCACTATCGCCAGGACCTGAACTTTCAGGAGCTTGCTCAGAAGCACTTTCTGACCTTACGAACATTGCAACGCCTTTTTAAGAAAGAAACAGATTTGACCGCGGTGAAGTATCTGCAGCTGGTGCGTATTATTAAAAGTATGGAGTTGTTAGGAAGCGGTCTTTATACGGTATCACAGGTCGCTGCAAAGGTGGGGTATGGGAGTGTTCAATCATTTAGTGCAAGTTTTTACGCGATCATGAAAGAAAGACCGCATCTATTTTTATCGTAGCGGAGCAGGAGCTTAATGATTTTTGTACCTTTGGAGCGTCGCACCTGATATATCAGTATATGAAAAGCTACATGTTTTTGTTGTTGGCTATATTTTTCGAAATTGTTGCAACCACATTTTTAAAGAAATCTGAACAGTTTACACATCTCAAACCGTCCATTATCACCGTCATAGGGTACGTTCTTGCCTTTTATTTTCTAAGTCTCACACTGCGTAGCATTCCTGTAGGAGTTGCGTATGCTATCTGGTCTGGAGTAGGTATTGTGTTGATTACAATTGTTGGTATGGTGATGTTCAAGCAGACTCCTGATTTGCCGGCGATTATCGGATTGGTATTGATTACTTCAGGTGTCATTGTCATTAATCTATTTTCAAAAATGGCAGCCCATTAAATCCTAATTCAGTATATGTTATTAGATGATATTATAAATGATATCTACCCTCTTCCTATCGGGTCATTAAAGAAGTTACAAGATATTGTTACAGAGGTGATCTACCCCAAAGGATATCTACTTTTGGAGGCTGATAAAATCGAAAGATCTCTTTATTTTATCAAAAAGGGGATCGCACGGGCTTACTCCAATCTTAAGGATACGGAGATTACATTTTGGTTTGGAACAGAAGGGGAGACGATTATATCGATGCGAAGCTATATCGAAGATAAGAAAGGATATGAAAATATTGAGCTTTTAGAGGACTGTACGCTTTACGAGATGAATACGAATGATTTAAAACAGCTTTTTGAGAGTGATATTCATATTACGAATTGGGGCCGTAAGCTTGCAGAGAAGGAATTGATCAAAACCGAGGAGCGCATGATTAATAGGGAATTCAGGACGGCATCGGACCGTTATCATGAATTGATGCTGGAGCAACCTCAGTTATTGAAAAGAGTACAGTTAGGATATATTGCCTCCTATTTGGGGATCACGCAGGTGAGTCTGAGTCGGATACGTGCTGAGCGTAGGTGAGTAGAAAGCAATATAGGGCCGACCTCCCAGTAGAAAGAATCGACCCGTTTTTTAAGGATAAAGCGTATTTTATTGGTTCAATACCCAGGCAAAGATCAGAGGAGCGACGATGGTCGCATCGGATTCGATGACATAGCTAGGGGTATCTACATCAAGTTTTCCCCACGTAATTTTTTCATTTGGTATGCAGCCCGAGTAAGAACCAAAAGATGTAGTCGAATCTGTGATCTGACAGTAATATCTCCATTTCAATATATTTTCCTTCTCGAGATCCTGCTCTAACATGGGCGCTACACACATTGCAAAGTCTCCAGCTATACCACCACCTATCTGGAAGAATCCAACGCCATGGCCGATGGCATGCTGCTCGTACCAGCCTGCTAGCCAGATCATGTATTCGATTCCACTCATGACGGTAGAAGCCTTGAGTTCATTCTTGATGACATATGAAGCGAAAATATTGCCCATAGTAGAGTCTTCCCATCCGGGGACGACGATCGGCAGATTACGTTCAGCTGCTGCCAGCATCCACGAATTCTTAGGGTCAATCTCATATTCATCGGCCAATACTCCACTTAAAAGTAATTTGTACATGTATTCATGCGGGAAATAGCGCTCCCCAGCAGCTTCTGCATCTTTCCATATTTTTTCGATGTGCCCCTGTATTTTGCGGAAGGCTTCTTCCTCAGGGATGCAGGTGTCGGTCACACGATTGTATTTAGACTGTAGCAATTCCAATTCATCCTGGGGATTAAGATCGCGGTAATTGGGGATCCGCTTGTAATGAGAGTGTGCGACCAGGTTCATGATGTCTTCTTCCAGGTTAGCACCTGTACAGCTGATAATATCGACCTTACCTTGGCGGATCATCTCCGCAAGTGATATTCCGAGCTCGGCTGTACTCATTGCTCCAGCCAATGAAATCAGCATTTTTCCGCCGGCGGTGAGATGGGCTTCGTAGCCTTTGGCAGCATCGACTAGTGTAGCTGCATTAAAGTGCAAGTAGTTTTTTTCTACAAATGCCGATATAGGTCCTTTGTTCATAGTAATATGCGTTATATATAGTGATAAAAATGATTAATGAGATGATACTGCCAAAATGTATAGCCAACTTCAAATAGCCCTGCGATGAGTGGAATACCCCAATTCATGTTATGATACGTTTAAATGATGGCTCAAATTTCAGTGTAATAAATTGGATAAAATTTTACAAATGTTAAAAAAGAAGCCGATATGAAAATAAAAAAGGTCGGATATCTCCAGATATCCGACCTACCGATTTACGATGTCTTCATAACCCGCTATTGGGAGTCAGCCTGAGCTGTAATCAACAGGCTGTCACTAGCGTAAGCCAACTTTTGATAGTTGATAAAGATAACGGTCTAAAGTTCTAAAATTTGAGATACAAATCTTTTTACAAATGTTAAATTCGAATTTGAACCAACTTTTACATCGATGTAAGTTGGATTTAATAATAGTTTATCCTACTGATCTCCCGCTCGTCGACTGGTACCTCATCGAGATACCTTTCTAAACTATCATCCAGTTCATTCATCCATGCAGTATGGTGTTTTTCGGCACGTGTCTTATCCATCACGGAGGTGTATACTTTGTCTCTGTAGGTCAGAATATTTTCTTCTTTATCTTTTAGCCAGCTTTTAAACATCTCGGCCACCTTGTCCAGATTGAACATTGGATAGTCGGTATAGGAAATCAAATCCTTTATGTAATCCGTCTGAAAGTCCACATGTTCATCGCCAGAGTGCGTGGCTCCTTCCTTTGCAATCCACGCTTTGATATCCGTCGTGCGTGCTTCGTGGTTAGGAAGTTGAATGCGGCCTAACATATAGTCCCTGGCAAACCAGGCCTGGGTATCAAACATATTGAAGGTATAGTACTGATCCTGCATACCAAGGTAGATCAGCTGTGGGTTTTCATTAAAGATCACGCCCTTAAATATTCCGTCAGGATAGAGACAGTTTTTAGTTTTTAATCTGAGGTTATCCGGTAAAAATGGAAATTTATGTTGGTATCCTGTGCAGAAAATAACAGCATCATATTCCTTTGTTTCTCCATTTTTGAAATGCGCAGTTCGTCCCTCGAAGTGTGTAACCAACGGCATCTCCTGGATACCTATGGGCCACTTGCAGTCTATCGGATTGGTGCGGTAGGATATGGTTACATTTTTTGTTCCGTGTTTATAGCATTGTACCCCAATGTCCTCGGCCGAATAGCTACTGCCGATCAGTAGAACATCTTGATTGACAAATTGGTCGGCACCTCTAAAATCGTGTGCATGCATCACCGTACCGGGAAAATTTTCTATTCCCATGAAATAAGGGAGATTCGGTGTAGAAAAATGTCCCGTACCGACGACTAAATAGTCAAAGGTTTCTTCAAAAGTGATGTTGTTGACCAGGTCGTCGAAGACGACCCTGAATTGTTGTTGATCTTCTAGATAGTCTACCCATCTAGCGACGGTATTGAATTGGATAAATTCTCGGGCTTTACTTTGTTTAATTCGCCCCTGTATATAGTCAAATAGTACTTCTCTGGGAGGATAGGAGGAGATGGGTTGTCCAAAATGCTCTGAGAAAGTATAGTCTGAAAATTCAAGACATTCTTTCGGGCCGTTGGACCAGAGGTATTTATACATACTTCCATGCAGGGGTTCGCCATATTTTCCAACTCCGGTGCGCCATGTGTAATTCCACATACCACCCCAATTATCTTGTTTTTCATAGCATTTGATCGTTGGAATAGCATTTCCTTTTGAACGTTCTGATTCAAATGCACGAAGCATGGCTAGTCCGCTAGGACCTGCGCCGATAATGCCTACTTTAAGGTTTGTCATAGTCATCATGTTTGATTTTTTAGTAAATAAATGATAGGACCAGATAGCTCCAGTCGCGTCAATACCAGTTGACATCTGGTTGACAAATGCAAAGACCCTCAATAAAGATGAGGTTGCTAAATCGGAGTTTGTGTTTCCGCTATTAAAATGATGGTGTGTAAAAGCTATGGTTCAAAAAAAGGATAGCTTCGGCCTTTGATATAGTTTAAGCTTTGAAGTCGTTGTCTACTTGTATAATCTTTTAAAAATCTACTCATATTATCGCAAATATAGTAAAAAATAGCGTAATAGTCAAATTTTGGCTACATGAGAGCGGTACACATTGATTTGAAAGCACCCCTAATGGGGGAGGGATTGCAGTTTATCCGTTATTGCCAATAATTATTTTTTTAAGCGATTGTACTGTCATATCTGGACCTTTGGTAGAAGTTTTGTTCTATAATTTGTTATCTTTAGGCAAAATTTTTAGAAAAGTCATTTCGATGGCGATTTTATTCTATCAAAATTAAAAGATTAACAAATTTCTATAGATAACCATGTCAAATACATCAAAAATTATCTACACCAAGACAGATGAAGCTCCATTATTGGCGACGTATTCATTTTTACCGATCGTTCAGGCTTTTGCAGCTTCTGCTAATATTGATGTAGAGTTGAGAGACATCTCACTTGCTGGACGTATTCTTGCGAATTTTCCAGCGTACTTAAAAGACGATCAAAAGGTTGAAGATGCATTAGCAGAGTTGGGCCAGCTGGCTACTACTCCCGAAGCAAATATCATCAAGTTACCTAATATTTCAGCCTCTATCCCTCAACTAAAGGGAGCGATTGCTGAGTTACAAAAAGCCGGTTATGCGATCCCGGGATATCCTGATGAAGCGGTTACGGAAGAGCAGAAGGAAATCAAAGCTAAATATGCGAAGGTGCTAGGTTCTGCTGTCAATCCAGTCTTACGTGAGGGTAACTCTGATCGTCGGGCGCCAAAAGCTGTCAAAAACTACGCTAAAGCTAATCCGCATTCAATGGGAGCGTGGTCTAAGGATTCAAAAACAAAAGTGGCAACAATGACGACAGGTGATTTCTACGGATCCGAGCAGTCGGTTACTGTCGAGCAAGATTCGAAATTCAAAATTGAATTTGTGGATGCTAGCGGTGCAGTTACAGAGTTGAAAGGCCTCTCGCCTCTAAAAGCTGGGGAAGTTATTGATTCATCGGTGATGAATATCGCGTCTTTAAAATCTTTCGTAGCGAAGACAATTGATGATGCAAAAGCTGCAGGTGTCCTGCTATCAGCACACTTGAAGGCAACGATGATGAAGGTCTCGGATCCGATTATTTTTGGAGCCATTGTAGAGGTTTATTTTAAAGATGTATTTGCCAAGTATGGCGAATTGTTTAAAGAGCTTGGTGTCAATACCAGCAATGGATTGGGTGAGGTCTATGCGAAAATTGCTGGACAAGCACAAGAGGCAGAGGTGAAATCTGCTATTGATGCTGCTATCGCCAATGGACCTGCTTTGGCAATGGTCAATTCGGATAAGGGCATTACCAATCTGCATGTACCTTCAGATGTTATTGTGGACGCGTCTATGCCAGCGATGATTCGTACCTCCGGACAGATGTGGAATGCTGCAGGTCAGCAGCAGGATACTTTTGCAATCATTCCTGACCGTAGCTACGCAGGTGTATACGAAGCAACTATTGAAGACTGTAAAGCGAATGGGGCATTAGATCCGAAAACAATGGGATCTGTTCCAAATGTAGGCTTGATGGCGCAGAAAGCCGAAGAGTATGGTTCGCATGATAAGACATTCCAAGCTGCGGCTGATGGTGTGATCCGTGTTGTAGACGCTGATGGATCGGTATTGATGGAGCAGAAAGTAGAGCAAGGGGATATTTTCCGTATGTGTCAAACGAAAGATGCTCCGATTCAGGACTGGGTCAAATTGGCCGTGAATAGAGCCCGCCTTTCCGGTACTCCAGCAATATTTTGGTTGGATAAGGATAGAGCGCATGATAGAGAGATTATCAAAAAGGTAGAAAAATATCTACCAACATACGATACCAATGATTTGGATATCCAGATTCTAAGTCCTGTAGATGCCACTAAATTGTCGTTAGCACGTATTCGCCAAGGGTTGGATACCATCTCCGTAACAGGGAATGTGCTTCGTGACTATTTAACCGATCTATTCCCGATTTTGGAAGTGGGTACGTCAGCAAAGATGTTGTCCATCGTGCCATTGATGAATGGAGGCGGATTATTTGAGACCGGGGCTGGTGGATCTGCACCTAAGCATGTGGAGCAATTTTTAGAAGAAGGATATTTGCGTTGGGATTCACTTGGTGAGTTTTTGGCGCTGGGTGCTTCTTTGGAGCATTTGTCTCAAACACAGGATAATGCTAAAGCAATGGTACTAGCAGAAGCGTTGGGTGAAGCTACTGAGCAGTTTTTGGCGAATGATAAATCGCCTGCAAGAAAGGTAGGTCAATTGGATAACCGTGGATCACATTTTTACCTTACCTTATATTGGGCACAAGCACTTGCTAATCAGGTAAAAGATGCTGAGTTAGCAGCTAAGTTCTCGACAGTAGCGCAGACGCTAGCTGACAGTGAAGTAAAAATTAACGAAGAATTGATTGCGGCTCAAGGAAAAGCACAGGAGATCGGTGGGTATTACTTCCCGAATGATGAGTTGGCCGCAAAGGCGATGCGTCCATCAGCAACATTGAATGCTGCTATCGCAAGTCTTTCGTAAATTATTTTTGGTCTACTACATGTAGATTTGCAAGGCTACCTTATTAATTGGGGTAGCCTTTTTTAGTTTTAACTGTAAACTGTGGTAAGAAAAAAAAGAAATCAATGAAGCTAATTGAAATCTGTGCGGCGATGATCGTTAATTCTGCTAGCGATTTGTTGATGGTCCGAAAGCAGAACTCGGCTTTCTATCAGCTTCCTGGTGGTAAAGCGGAGATAGGAGAGACGTATCTTGAAGCGTTACAACGGGAGCTTTTGGAAGAATTGGGGTTGATTATCACCGCGTCTCAAGTCAAGTATTTGGGTACGCATGAGACCTCAGCTGTTAATGAAGATGATACACGGGTTTGTGGCCATATCTTCCAAGTTAACCTATTGGAGGGTGTTGATTTAGAGCCCCTAGCGGAGCTTGACGAAGTGGTGTGGGTCACTTATCAGGACTATCATAATTACCAATTTGCACATTTGGCGAGCGAATTCGTACTGCCGAGATGGCTTCAAATAAACTGAAAAATGGATTGGTTTCTGTCAGAAGCCAATCCATTTTTATATAGCTGTTTTTTTAGTCCAATTGGCCACCCAGTAGATCTGCGACTTTTTTAGGTATATCTACATTCTCCATCTTATGTGTGAATTTTTCACTTCCAGCACCAATGGCGAATATCGGGATATAACTTGCAGAGTGATTTCCGGATCCCCAGCCTAATGTAGAAGCTTTGTTTAACGCTTTGACCGCTAATGTAGCGAGCTTGTCATCCGTTGCGTAGAGGCTCTTAGATTGCTCCGACTCGTGGTTGACGAAGCTTTTGAGGTAAGTGTCATGTAGCAATTTTTCATCTTCCTTGCTGACTTGTATAGCGCTCCACAATCCAAGTTGGTCCGACAAGAGTGTCTTCACGTTTTCCCATGATGCATTTGGGGATGAGGTGCGGAGTGCAGAGATTTTTGCAGAAAGTTCAGATTGTGAGGTCTTTTGCAAAGCTAGATTTTTAAAGGACAGCTTAGAGCTACCGGTTCCGAGTGTCATTCCTCCCGTCTCATGATCAGCCGTGACGATGATGAGTGTCTCTTCTGGATGTTGCTGATAAAAAGCAAAAGCTTCTTTTACAGCTAGGTTGAAATCAAGAACTTCTTTTACGGCTGTGGCGCCATCATTTGCATGACAAGCCCAATCGATTTTTCCACCTTCTACCATTAGGAAGAAGCCTTTGCTGTTGTCTTTATTGAGGGATTCGATTGCTGCTTTTGTGATTTGCTGTAATGTAAGGTCACCATCTTTTTGATCAAGTGCGTATTTTAGCGACGTAGCGTCTTCTTTCTCGGGATTGGTCAGGATGATTTTATTACCATTGCCTTTCATTTTATTATACTCATCAAAACCTCTCGCTACCGTGTATCCTTTCTTCTGTAGTATCGGGATGATAGGGGTCACCTTCTCTTTTTTGTGGTTTTCTTCTGGTTTTAAAAAACCTGATCCGCCAAAGAAATCAAAATTTGATTTGACGATGTCGTTGGCAATTTCATAGTACATGTCGCGATCAGGTTGATTAGCGTAGAAAGATGCGGGTGTTGCATGGTCGATGCTGACACTTGTTGTTATGCCCACTTTCATTCCTTTTTCCTGAGCAATGTAAGCGATACTTTTCAGCGATTTTGTTTTAGTGCTGTCCATTCCAATAACACCGTTTTTGGTTTTATGTCCTACGGCTAAGGCGGTGCCACCGGCTCCAGAGTCTGTCACGCCGTTGGAGGTAGAGTAGGAGGTTGCAAAGGATGCAACTGGAAATTGCGTAAAGACGAGTGGGGAGATGCCTATCCGACCCTCTGTTTCAGCTAGGTACATCTCGGTGAGATTGACTTGATTAAGACCCATGCCGTCGCCAATCATGTAAAAGATATACTTTGGCCGCTGCTGCGCATTGGCAAAGCTCATCGAGAGTAATGCTAGACCGAGTAATAACGAGATTTTTTTCATTATAGATGTGATAAATTGTTTTGTTTTAGGTGTCTTAATCTGTTAAGATACAAAAATACATTCTAGATATTAAGGTAATGTTAAATAATAGATGTTGCTGATGAAAAACAAAAAGGTGTGAGTGGTTGTTAATCTTTATGTTACACAACTAAGTATTATTATGGAAAATAATCTTTTGCAATCAGCAAAGTCATTCTTCAGTGAAGACGTCATTGCGCGACTTGCCTCTACGCTTGGAGAGGATAAGGAAAATATTAAAAAAGGTACCGATGTCGCTGTTCCAGCGTTATTTTTGGGACTGCAGAGTGAGGGCGGTACGGGGTTGAATGCCATTCTTGAACAGGCTAAGGGCTACTTCGGGGATTTTGATTTTTCGGAATGGATCAATCGAAATTCTGGTGGAATAGCGGCGGTTGAGGGCACAGATGTGGATGAACCAAAAGCTCAACATAAAGATATGTTGCAGACTATTTTTGGAAATAAACTCGGTACTGTAGTCGAGACGATCTCCGGATTTTTAGGCGTACAATCCGGTACCATACAAAAGGTGCTGAGCGTCTCCTTGCCGGCAGTATTCTCAAGTTTGACCAATGGCGGAGCTAATTGGAGTGCTTCTTCCATAACGAATCTCTTGAATGAAAATAAAAGCAACTTTGCAGCAGCACTCCCAGCGGGGTTGGGATTGGGAGCTTTCGGTACAGCTTTTGCAAATGCTGACATACAGGCCCCTCAAGTCGAAACGCCTATACCACCATCCGAAATTCCGGTGATAGAACCGCCGGTGGTTGCTGTGCCTCCGACAGATCCTCGTCCTGTAGTGGATCCCGTGGTCCATACCAAAGAGGCAATAAAAGAGGTTAAAAGATCTAACGGTATGTGGTGGGTTTTGATACCATTGGTGTTAATTGCGCTGTGGTTTTTGTTTGGGAAGAGCTGCGGTAGTGGTAAGGGGGGAGGAGTAGATTCGACGGCGAATATGTTGGATACGCAGTCAATGACCTCTGTCGTAGATACAATGGGTGTGAATGGGCGTGATGGTGCACGAAATCAGGTTATTCTCAAATTGCCAAATGGACAGGATGTCAATGCCTATGCAAATGGTATCGAGGATAATTTAATTAAATTCCTGCAGTCTGATTATAAATCTTTGCCAGAATCAGAACTTAAAAACAAATGGTTTGACTTTGATAATCTGAATTTTGAGACAGGAACGGCTAAGGTATTGCCCGAAAGCAAAGATCAATTGGTCAATTTGGCTGCTATATTGAAAGTCTTTCCGGAAGCTAAGGTTAAGATTGGGGGATATACCGATAAGACTGGAGATGAGTCTTTTAATAAGAAACTTTCCTTAGAACGTGCAAATACCGTTAAAGCCTTTCTTGAGGAGCAAGGGGTGGGTGCTCAGGTGGTAGGAGCTGAGGGCTACGGTTCTGAATTTGCTGCTCATTCAGCAGATGCTCCAGAATCTGATCGCATTAAAGATAGAAGAGTGTCCGTGAGTGTGCGCTAACAGAAGTTATTATAATAGCATGATAAAGGCGGCTCCTATAAAAAAGGGCCGCCTTTATTATTGGCACAGATTTAAAATGCGTATACCAGTGCGAGAGAAAACTGACCTGCATTTTTTGCAGGTGTCAGGTCCTGCTTTACAAACATTTCAGTAGTGCTATTGTCTAGTCTTATTTCTGGTATAAACGTAAATCCGTGATGCTTGAAGTTGGCGGTCAATGTGGCAGACATTATTTCATTGCTCACTACTTCGTGCATAGGTGCATCTTTGATTTTGAAGTATTCGCCACGGATTCCAATACCTATATTTTCATTGATGCGAACGCGAGGGTAGAGTGCTACTCCAGTGTAGCCACCTTCGCCTTTTCTTTTGTATTCTGTCGCATTTGCCCCAAGCGTGAATAGTGGGGAGAAATTATAGTTGCCCACGAAATCTAAGAGTGTACCCGAGCTATAATTGCTTGCGCCACCTTGTGATGAGCCGGTCAAGAAGTTTAAATAGAAGCTCGATTTGTCATTGGGGGTCACGGAGAGCTGGGATCCGAAATGGGATACACCGTTGATGTCTTGATAGACATTCCAATCATTAAATATGCCGACCATAAGTCCTACTTTATCCGAGAATTTGTACTGCGCTTTCAGCCCTGCATCTTGAAACGGGCCAGCCCCGAAAAGGTAGGATGTCGAGTAGTGAAAATTAAAAGACGGACATATCATTTCGTAGCCTATGAAGGTAGCCATGAAGCCAGCTGTCATGGTTAATTTTTCAGTCAAATCATAGGAGATGTATAAGTTTTGAATATGAAAACTGTTTTTATCATCTCCGGCTTGTCCATCACCGTTAAGTATGGATCGATATTGACCACGAGGTCCAAAGGATAGTTCTCCAACGAATGATGCCTTTCCAGCCTTTTTCTTCAGTGCGAGGTCGACCATGCCAATAGACACCGAATTATTATCCTCTGTAAAATAGGTGTTGATGTTGGGTTGTTTTTGAAAGTCGTACTTCCAATAGGTGTCCACTGATCCAGAGATTTCTAAGCCTAATAATTCGCTTTTTTGTGCTTGGGCTAGAGTTGTGTAGATGGTTAATAGTGAAATTAATGTGGTTAGGGTTGATTTTTTCATTTTTTTTATATGTTTTTAAATGGTTAAATGAATTTTATGCATTTAAAAACACTAAAACACGTATTTTTTATTGTTTCTGCTTGTTTATGGTGTGTAATTTTTTGATTTTGTTCATTTATCTAATAGATTTTTGTGTTTTTGTGTGTTTTTGTTGTGATTTTGATTCAAATATATGATTTAATTTTAAAATTTCTTGATTTTCATAAAAATCCTATTATATTTGTTTCGAATTCAATTATTTATTGCAGTTTTTGATTTATTTGTATTTTAAATCAATATTGTTTGTGAAAATGTTAATTAGAAAATGTAAAAAACCTTATGAAAAAATTCGTCCCACTTGTAGTTTTGGTCATTTTGGCTATTATTGGTTTACTCACCCCATCTTTGGATGTAATCAATCAGGAAGGCGTGCAGATTGACTCCGGAGATACAGCATGGTTGCTGGCGTCCTCTGCTCTAGTCTTGATTATGACCCCGGGTTTGGCCTTCTTTTATGGAGGGATGGTAAGCAAGAAGAATGTGATCTCCACAATGATGCAGAGCTTTATCTGTATGTGTCTGATTTCAGTACTTTGGGTCATCTTTGGCTTTAGTTTGGCTTTTGGAGATGATATTGGTGGTATCATTGGAGATCCCAGGACATTTTATATGATGAAAGGTATGCTGGGAAATGTTACATGGGCGGCTCTACCCACTATCCCTTTGGTCCTTTTTGCGATGTTTCAGTTAAAATTTGCCATCATTACGCCGGCACTTATTACAGGGGCTTTTGCAGAGCGGGTTAGGTTTAATTCATTCATGGTATTCATTATTCTGTTTAGTATATTTATATACATGCCATTGGCGCACGCTACTTGGCACCCAGAGGGTATTTTGGCAAAATTCGGTGTTTTGGACTTTGCGGGCGGTACTGTCGTACATATGTCGGCAGGTTGGGCAGCGTTGGCTTCGGCGATCTATCTTAAAGGCCGCAAGACCCCTACGCATTCACCGGCACGGATCAGTTATGTTATCTTGGGGACAGCTTTGCTTTGGTTTGGTTGGTTTGGCTTTAATGCTGGGTCAGCTGGGGGAGCTAATAGCCTGGCCGCTTATGCTTTTGCTACCACAACTACCGCTTCAGCTGTTGCGGCTATTGCTTGGATCTTTGTAGACATTATCCGTGGTAAGAAGCCATCTGCGATGGGTGCCTGTATTGGGGCAGTCGTAGGGCTTGTCGCAATCACTCCAGCAGCAGGCTTTGTGAGTATTCCACACTCCATAGTCATTGGTCTGATTGCGGCATTGGTCAGTAATCTTGTTGTGTTTTTACGGAGCAAGACACGTATTGATGATACGTTGGACGTGTTCCCTTGTCACGGTGTGGGAGGTATGGTGGGAATGGTATTGACAGGTGTTTTTGCAAATAGCAATGTCAATAGTGTGGTGACGACCAATGGGCTTTATTTCGGTGAGACGGATCTTTTCATTTCACATATGGTAGCTTTGGTGGCGGTCTCATTTTTTGCTTTTTTTGGGTCCTTACTACTCATCAAAGTCACCGATTGGATTACTCCATTGCGTGTACACGAAAGGGATGAAGAACTTGGTCTGGATCGCACACAGCATGATGAAGAGCTGTAGTCTTAACAATATCTAATACCAGTTTTTAATCCTAGTTAAGGTACAGCGATCGCTGTACCTTATTTGTTTTGAATAAAAATTTGTTGCATTTTTGTTCAAATGAAAGACACTGTAAAAGATATGTTGAAATCAGATTTTGAAAAATTCATGAACCATTCCCTTCGGCAGGGAAAAGGTTTTGGATTTGAAGAATTTAGCGATTATACAACTTCTGTTCTCAACTTTTATGTTGGCAGTTCCATTTTTATGACTACCGATAAAGAGGATGCAGCCTACTACCTCTGCCAACTCTACAATAGAGGAATTCAGAATATCATGACCGTAGCAGATATGCGTGAGTTAGCAACAGCATTGGCTGGTGATCCAACTTTGAATTACGCCGTCTTGAATCCCATCTTTGCTTAATCTTGTGTCGTCCATACGAGTTTATGTATTTCGAATCCGCTTCTTAAAGCATAGTCCAGATAATCAGCTTTGATATCGCCCGGTAAGGACTTTTCTCTTGATAATATCCACATATAGTCCAAATTATCGCCGAATACCAGGGCATACCGATAATCTTTGTCAATCTTCATCACATAGTAACCTGCAGAGAAGGGTTTGAAAAAACTTACCTTTAGAGCTCCTTCTGTGTGTTCCCGCATGAAGGTGGCCTTTCCAATACTGGTCTTTACCTTTTCCTTTTTTGCATCATAGCCGCTATTGGTGACTTGTATTGTGCCATCTGCTAACGAGGAGTAGTTGGCTGTCACGTTTTTTAAATTTTTCTCCCACCGAAAATCCATGCGAGCGATTTCGTACCAGGTACCTAAGTAAGCATTTATGTTGAAATTAGAAACCCCTTTAATGTCGGATTTGATGGGTTTCAGGGCTTTATATAAAAATGTACCTATAGCCGCTGCAGAGAGTAGAAGCAATGATTTTTTCTTGTCCATAGTTGCCTTGTTTATATTTAGAACGTTGCAGGGAGCGATATGTTTGTTTTTTTTCGATAGTTTTGAGGAAAATAATGGCGCATTTTGTATACGAGAGATGAAACTAAACAGATAAAGGAAAAATTTTGGACCAAGTTCGGGCAATTTATGGCCTTGTCTGCGAACAGTGAGGGGGATCGTGTCAATTGGGTCAATTATAAGACTGGGATCAAACACCTTTACTTTCGAATGGATGCAGGACATAAGTCTGCTAGTATCCTTATCCAGATGGATCACCCCGACATAGGCATACGTGCATTGATGATGGAGCAATTTGAGCAATACAGGTTACTCTTAACCGGAATGTTGGGGGAAGAATGGAGCTGGTCGGAAAATGATGTCGATTCCTATGGAAAGAAATGGTCTTCTATCAGTGCCACACTTACAGGGGTGAGTATATTTCGCGAAGAAGATTGGCCTGATTTGATGACATTTTTCAAGTCTAGGATGCTCATTCTGGACGAATTCTGGAATGATGCCAAGCATGGGTTTGATTTGTTCGGATAGTTTCTTTTTTATCAATACTTTTGCATGATAATAGCAGTAACAATGAAACAGACAATCAAATTGATCTTTGTGATCATCTTTTTAGGAATTAATAGCCATGTATGGGCGTGGGGATTGACCGGTCATCGTATAGTGTCAGAGATTGCAGAGCGTCACTTGACAAAAAAGGCGAAACGAAATATTCAGAAGATCATCGGTCGGCAACATTTGGCGTATTGGGCCAATTGGCCAGACTTCATCAAATCGGATTATGCATTTGATGAAACCTCTCCTTATCATTATATTAATACAGCCGGAAATCTGGCGAAAGATGATTTTAAAATGGCGTTGCAGAATTCGCCGGAAAATAATATTTACAAGCAGCTGATTCGCCTGACGGAAGATTTAAAGGACAGGAGTAATTCGTTGACTGAGCAGCAGCAGAATCTGTACTTTCTTATCCATCTGATAGGGGATGCTCATCAACCGATGCATGTTGGTCGACCAGAGGATCTAGGTGGCAATAAGATAAGCGTCACCTGGTTTGGAAAATCTGATAACCTTCATCGTGTATGGGATTCCAGCTTAGTCGACTACGAAAAATACAGCTATACAGAGTATGCTAGTGTGTTAGATATACATGACAAAAGATATAATGCAGCGTTGGTCACCGGAGATTATGCCTCATGGTTATACGATACGCATGTCGTCGCGAATAAAATTTATGCAGATGCAGCGAATGAGAGCAATCTCTCGTATCGTTATATCTATGACAATAAGTATGTGGTAGAGGACGCCTTATTAAAAGGGGGGCTTCGTCTTGCAAAAATGCTGAACGAAATCTTTGGTTAGTACGTATATTTTAGAAAGGAAAAAGGGGGCTTAAGCCCCCTTTTTCCTTTCTAAAATATATCAAATCTTGGATATGGACATCTCAACTTTTTGAGATTGAATGATCCTGCTGAAAAACTCCTTTAGATCGAAGTACTCTTCGGGCATAAACATGGGTTTATTGATTTGTGTTGCGACAGTTATCGTTATTTGATTGTCCGCCACTACAGTTGAGTAGATATATCTCGCATCTTTGTTGGGTAAGATCATATTCTGTCTTTTGGGCATTTCTTTTACCTGAAATCCTTCCGGAAGGGCTATTTGAATGTAGATGGATTCTTCAATCAAACTTCCTATATCCACCGGGTACGAACGACTTTCAAGATTGAAAGGGTTCTTATTCGTATTGCCGACAAAAAGCGGATTAAAAGTCATAATCGCATCCTGTGCCGAACCGAAATTCTTAATATGGATGTCAAAATTCTCCACTAAAATGTTTTCAGCACTGTCCAAATATTTGACATGAGAAGAGAGGTAGGAGATCTTGCTGTTATTCTCTTCCATCTTTTCGAAGTACTCTTCCAGCGAATTGTAGGATTTAATTTCCTTTCTTTTATTATATGCGTCATATCCGAATCTTTGGACCATTAAGGTGCCTTTCAATTCACCGTTTTCGTCGAGTGCTCCATCGAAATTATAGGATACGGATGATTTTTCCTGAGATACAAGGTCAATCCAGTGCGAATCAGCATTTTTTGGTAATAGTCGGCCCCGGAAATTAATGCAGCGAAGCGGCAGCTTACCAAATGGGATTTCGGCCTCTGTGGCGTCTAGCAAATACTCTATAGAGTCAATATTGATACTGGCTACTACATAGTTGAAATCACTGATCACGGGGTGCACAAAGTTGGGGTAACCATTGGATCGCGTTGACAGGATCAGTGGTGACGCTGGGATACCTGTGGCATTCAGGGCGGCGATAAGAGCCAGATTGACATCGGCTGCATTGCCTTTTTTCATTTCTAAAGCTGTCTTTATACCGTTAGATGCGTACAGACCTGTGGTGTTGTCCCATCGGATATGCTTGTTGACGTACTGGTATACTGCTTTAGCTTTCTCCAAGCTGCTCTGCGTGGTTTGCTCCAGTGAAGCGGCAAGGGGTTTAAACAAAGCTGTCTTCTTCAACTGTCCACCAAAGTCGTCGTCGTCGTAAAGTTGTTTTTCCACATCAGTCCATGTTCTGGTAAAGTTTTGGCTCTTGCCCATCGGGATTTGATAGCTGGCTAGTTCAAATGTGATGGCCGACTGAAAGTTACTCGCAGCAGTCATGTAGTCTTCCGTAACAAACGCAGGTATATGCGATAGGGCATAGGTTGTTTTCGTTCCGCTTACATTGCCAATCTCAGAACGCATCTTTGTGTCGTAAGACTCTCTATTGTGTTTAGTGACGGGTAATGTACCCCGCATATTGATATTGTAAATGCATATCTCCGGAATCTTTGACACAAATTCGCTATAGACCTTAGGTATGGAGTTCTGAAATTTCCACGTTCGTAAATTGTAGAGGAATGGAGATCTGATCATATATTTTAGTTCAATGACGCTGCCCTCCTGTATATTAGGGAGGGTTAATTTGGTAATCTGAAGGGATTTTGTCGATTTTTCGTGGAAAATACCGCTTTTGTCTAATTCGCTCTCCGTGATTTTGCCATTTACAAGATTATATGTCACCCCTTTTATAGACGAGATGACTTCTTTTGAATTACCCGATGTATAGACCGGAATCTCAAAATTTGCATGGTCGAATCCGTCCTTATGCACAATTTTTGTTTTGACATGATAGTAGAATTCCAACACAAAACCCCCTTTTGTGTCGTCAATTACAATATCTGCACTTCCATATTCGCGCAGTACAATTGCCTTTGCATTACTGTCAAGTGATTGGTGGTCAAAGGCAAAGTCCTCTTGGCTGATTTTTCCATAGCCAAAATCTTGAGACAGCGCACTGAGTCCACATGAGATGAGGAATAAAGTCAATGAAAGAAATTTTTTCATACAGTTTTTACCGGATAATTAATTGGGTCGTTGTAGTCGGTAAATATCTGATTTATAATTTATAATTACAAATAAATTAGTTGCATGTGGGGGCGGGGATGGGGCGTAAACAAAAAAAACTTTAACAATCTCTTGTTAAAGCAGCAATTCAGTGGAGTGGAAGCCTACTTAGTCCTCTCCGCAGAGAAAATCATCTCCATCTAATGTGAATTCACAACCTTCTGCGTTCACATCCATTACATACAATTCGTCTTTGATCATCTTTACTTATGTTATCTTTTTAATAATACTTCAAATGTAGGATATCTTTATTAATTCAAAATAAAGACGATATGATTTAATTGTTAAGCCATGCCTACAATGCGTTTGACTTGTACAACTTAATACTTGATGGAATCTGACGATCATGTGGTCACAGGATCTTGAAGACGTCTCGTGGAAAATGATGAATACATTATTTTTTAAAAGACAAAAAAGATAGCTTTGCAGTATCAAAGAGTCTTATGACCATACTGTATAAGGTATCATGTCGACTGTTTGTACACGTTAGCAAGCGGGTATGTTTGCTGATAATGAAATTAAATATAGTCTAATGAAGAAGTTGATTGCCGTTTTGTCTTTAATTACGATCGCGCTACTCCCCCTATTTGCTCAATCCGGGATCGATACGGCAGCCCTAGTGGGTATCTGGAAGCTAGAGGAAGCCGGTTTTTACGTGGCGGGTGAAAAAGAGGTCAAATCTTTTGACGCTTGTCGACTAAGTCGTAATTTTATCTTTGAGCAAGGTGGAAAGGTGCGATATCATTACTATGAAGGTAGTATCGATGACTGCTACATGGGGCAGCCGGAAGAGTATAGTTGGACACTCCAAGACAGTGTGCTTACCTTGATATCTCCCCAATCTATCAATCGGCAGATCGTAAGACGGTTAGCGGACGATGTCTTGCTGCTAGAGACCTATCTGCAGGAAAGAATTGAGGTGCCGGGTGATAAATTGACGGAGGAAATATTGAATACCATACATTATGACAGGTATAGACGAGTAGATAAGCCGGTTTATTTTGAAGGGAGTAAGCCTATTGAGTAGGGGCGGTGTACCGGATTTTTTCGTATTATAGCTTTTCCTGAACAAATCGCGAAACTCATCCACCAAATCCGTGATATAGACTTTGTCTTAGTTTGCACCGTCGTAGTATATTTTTCGCATGGCTGCTAAGTGTTTGCTTTTTGCAAGGTATTCCATATCTTTTCCTCTGAATACTTTAGCTGCAGCTATTTTTTCACTAGCTCGTACAATGTCCATGAATTGCTGGTAGTGTTCCTGACGTTCTCCCTTATCCGAATGACTGTGATCTGCGATAAATTGTACTTGTGTTTCTTTGATGGATACGCGAATGATATTGTCCTCAAAGCTTTCAAACATGATCATAGGATGCTTGAATTCCCCCAAAAAGATCCCATATCCTATGCTTTCATTTCTGTGTTCGAAAATATAGGTGCTAAACGAGAAAATCCCGACATTAAAACGGTCAACTAGAATGAGGAGTTTCATAGTTAATAATTTGTATGCTCAATATAATGAAAACTTATTGATTTTAGCTGTTTTGTTTTGTATTGGTTGTGTTTTTTTAATTGTATTTAGATGTTGCTCTGCCATGTTAAGATATTATACAGTATCATTTTATTCTCTGTTTGAACACTATAAATTATTGATATCATCTGGTGATCAGGCATCATATACTTACGAATGTACAACATCGTGTTCATTTTTTCTGTTTCGATGAGCTTCAATTCCATCTCTTGGATTTTTAGATCGATTGCCGAGTAGATATCTCAAGTTGATGAAAAATATAAGTTTTTAATCCTTCAGGCTACATTTTGTATTTTGGGCAATCGATTGCTTTTGTCTAAGGTTTGTATCGTCTTGTTCATTTGGGTATTTTAGATATTTAATACGTAAAATATTTATAGACCAATAGTCAAATCATGAGATTTAATAATAGAACATTAACGTCTATTCTGTTTTTTGGGACGCTTCTAAGTATACCATCCTTACAGGCACAGACACCAGCATTCGAACTTGTCAATTTCAAGGAGATGTCCGATCCGACAAAAGATACATTGGCCGACTGGTCTCTTATCAAAAAAGGACTCCACAGTTCTTTTGTGACCATTGATAAGCGATATGCGAAATCTTTAGTACCCACAGTAAAGGTTGAAAAGCAGCATCTCTTGACCGGATGGAAAGGTGAGCGTGTCTCGGCTCAGATTTTGCTTTGGACGACTGAGACCACACCTCAAGTGACGGTAAAAGTATCTGAATTAACGAATAAAAAGGGTGGTAAACTGCCGTCTGAAATTGCCTCTGCACATTTTGTACGTTACGTGATGACAGATGAATTTGCTGGTGGATGTGGGCATCGTAAGCCTGAGGATTTTGCCGCTTCATTATCTCCAGATATGCTTGATAATCTTCCGTCTTTTGACTTAGAAGCCAAGAAGGCGAGGCCTGTCTGGGTCACTGTTAATATTCCTAGAGATGCGGATGCTGGAGAATACGCTGGTAAAATTCGTATTGAAGGAAAGGGCGTCAAAGCTCAGGAACTTGATCTCCAGCTAAAGGTCATCAATACCGTATTGCCGAAGTCTTCCGAGTGGACTTATCATCTTGACCAGTGGCAACATCCTTCCGCTATCGCGCGCGTGCACGGACTTGAGATGTGGAGCGATGCCCACTTTGCAGCAATGAAACCAGTTATGCAAATGCTTGTTGATGCAGGACAAAAAGTAATTACAGCGACCGTAAATAAAGATCCTTGGAATGTACAGACCTATGATCCATATGCGGATATGATCAAGTGGACCAAACAATCTGATGGAACCTGGAAGTACGATTACACGGTGTTCGATAGATGGGTAACGTTTATGATGGATCTTGGCATTAAGAAAATGATTAACTGTTATTCTATTATTCCTTGGAATAATGAGGTCCATTATTTTGATGCAAATAAGAATGCAATGGTCAACATCGCGGCAAAACCGGGAACACCGGAATTTGAAGGACTATGGACACCATTTTTAAAAGATTTTGTCGTACACCTACAGGCCAAAGGCTGGTTGGATATTACCAATATTGCGATCGATGAACGTACCAAAGAAGAAGTCGATGGTGCGTTGACATTGCTGCAGAAAGTATCTCCAGAGTTAGGCGTTTCCTACGCAGATAATCAAAAGACTTATCAAAGATACCCGGATAGCGAGGATATCAGCATCGCGGTATCGCATCCATTTTCCCCAGAGGATCTAAAGGATCGGCAGTCAAGAGGATTGGTCACTAGTTTTTATGTTTGTTGTAGTGATGGATTCCCGAATCAATTTACATTTTCGGATCCTGCGGAGTCTACTTTCTTGTCTTGGTATGCTGAAGCCGCAAATTTCGATGGTATGCTGCGTTGGGCATTCAACTCGTGGGTAGAGAATCCGTTACTCGATTCACGCTTTAGGACGTGGCCAGCTGGGGATACCTACATTGTATATCCGAATGCCCGCAGTTCTATTCGCTATGAAAGAATGTTAGAGGGGCTTCAGGATTATGCCAAAATACAGGTGGTGAAGCGTGCGCTTAAAGAAAAAGGAGATGATACCAACCTGAAGCGTCTGGAACAGGCGATACAAAAGCTAAAAGTGGTGGAACGTACAGCTACCTGGAATCAACATCTAAATGAAGCTAAAGTCTTATTGAACGAACTTTCATCGACTATCGCAGGCTAAACAAATATAGTCAGAGTAAAGGCGCGACGCAACAGGGCGATATACCTGTTGCGTCGCGCCTTTACTATTTTATGGCGGGCGACGTATGTCGAGCGCTAGCCGTTAAATGCTTTTCTCAATACTTCCAGACTTTTGGGCACAGCGGTATCCGCATTTTCTTTTCCCTCCATCTCTAGAGATACATATCCCTTAAATCCCTTTGCTCTGGCAATCTTGCCTATACGCGTATAATCCAATTCCAGATCGTAGTAGACACCACCGCCGTAGTACGTCTTGGCCTGAATGATATCTGCATATTGTACCAGTCGGTCAAATTGGGGATAAGGATCACCGACATAGTTACCTGTATCGAGATTGAGGCCCATAGCTGGAGAATCTTTCAACGCCAAATATATGCGTTCCAGATAATCAATATTAGATGAAAGACCCCAATGGTTTTCAATGGCGAGTATCACACCCTCTTTTTCGGCGTCTTTCAAACACTCTCTTAGTCCATCAATGCACCACTTAATCGCGTCCTCGTCGGTATATCCAGGTAGTGGTGTTTCTTTGCCTGTTTTGTAATAATCCGGTGCTGATCGTCCAGTACCCCAGCTTCCGGTATTCATACGTATGCAGGGGATGCCCATCTGCACAGCAAGTTTAATACAGCGCAGGGTGTGTTCGATGTCCTTTTTGCGTGCTTCGGCATCGGGTTTAACAAAACTTTGATGAATGGAGAGCATCGGCAGAGCGAGACCAGCATCAAAAGCTTGCCGCTTCAATCTATTCATATATGAAATTTCCTCACTTTCCATTTGACGATGCAAGATCTCGACTCCGTCAAATCCTATTCTGGACGCATTCTCAATGACCTTTTCAATAGGATACTTGACTTTGTCAAAGTGCCAGTACGAATAAGAGGATACCGCAAATCGTATAGGAGGAGCATACTTTTGGGAGGGCTCATCTGATTCTTTCGTGTCTGCAAAGATAGTGGATGGGAGTACGGCAGTAGCAGCGCCAAGTAGGGACGCATTCTTCAGCCACACTCGCCTGGATAGGGATGATTCGTTCATTTTGGTTTACATGTTAAGTTTATGAATAGAAAGTAACTATTCTTCCATCAGTAGTTCCCCTAAGATAGGTAACCTTTTTTAATTTGCTGCCTCTAGCATTAATTTTTTAATCGCTATCCATTATGCACTCCGGGTCAGCGCTATCGTGCGAATATGCATGAACACCTATTTTCAAATTATCATATTTTTACGAGACGGATGGATAATCTTATTCCATGTTTATGGAGCTGTGTAGAGCGTCGGATATTGCAATCATGTTGAAGAAAAAGTTATCTTTGAGTGAAGGATAAAGTAGGTCACTATGACCTTTTATAAAATTTATACGATGCAGGATAAGAAAATAGACTTCTTAAGTCACAACGAGTCTGCGTGGAATAAGCAAGCTTTAGATCAAAATGAATGGTCTAAGCCGGTCAGCACACAGTTGGTCACTGAAGCCAAAGAGGGGAGATGGGATGTGCACTTGACGCCCTCCGCATTACCCAAAGAATGGTTGGGCGATGTCAGTGGCAAGCGGATACTCTGTCTAGCGTCAGCAGGTGGTCAACAGGGACCTATATTGGCTGCAGCTGGTGCCACAGTTGTTGTTTTTGATATTTCGAAAGAGCAGTTAAGACAAGATGAGCGTGTCGCGCAGCGCGATTCCTTATCTTTGACGACAGTTCAAGGAGATATGACAGATCTTGGGGTATTTGAAGATGAATCGTTCGATATCGTTTTTCACCCGATATCCAACCACTATGTGGAAGATGTCAATCCGGTGTGGAAGGAAGCTTACCGTGTGCTGAAGAGAGGCGGTATTTTGCTAGCTAGCTTTTTTAATCCTGTTGTATTTGTTGCAGATCGAAATCCTCAGGATATTCTAGATGGAATTATCAAACCCAAGTATACCCTTCCATATGCCGACCTGAAGGATCTAGATCAGAAGCAGATCACTAAAAAGGTCGACAATAAAGAGGCATTTGTTTTTGGACACACGTTATCGGATTTGATCGGTGGACAATTGCGCGCCGGCTTCTCTATCTGTGATTTTATAGAAGATATGCAACCTCATCCACGATTTTTAATCGATAGGTATCTGCCTACTTTTTTAGCCACTAAGGCCAAAAAGGGGTAGGCTGCACAATTGCTGTTTCGGCGCCTACCGGGATGCCCTTGACTTTATTTAGGAGTCATATCAAAGGTGTCAATAGCAGCGACAAGGTGCATAGTATGAATTATGATTTAACTCCATATGGAAAATTTAACTAAGCTAAAGGGAACGGTCGCATTTAAAGATAGAATCTTTACACAGGATGAGATCAAGCAGATTCGACAGTCTACAGGACTTTTGGGCATTTCTTTTACTAACTGTCCCGTAAAGGATGAGGATCTGTTGGAGATTTGCGAACTAAAAAAACTGGTCAATGTAACGCTGGAAAATACGAACATTACCGATCGTTCACTTCAATATTTGGCCACATTACCTGATTTGAAGTACCTTTTTATTACGAATGCGAATATCTTGGGACATGGATTTCAATATTTTGTAAAGCATAGAAGGTTGGACTGTGTCTGGGTATGTGATACCCGATTGAACAACGAAACCCTCGCTATAGCAGCTCAGATTCCTAAACTTAGCACGTTAAGGATAGATGGTACACTCGTGACACTCGAGGGGCTAATGGCAGTAGCCGTCAATCCCAGGCTCGGTATTGTCGCAAATGGTCTATTTACTCCGGATCAAATAGAATTGTTCGAGCAGGAACAGCGACGGTTGGCTAAGAAAAAAAACACAGTAGATCCGCAAGATATGGAACAGGCCTTGGCGAGATTATCACTGTTTTTTGAAGCGATGACAGTATGGGAGAAATATGCTGTACAAGTAGGTTTTACCCATGATTTGGGTGTCAAGTGTAACGAAGTTTTTGAACAGCATTGTACCTATAAACCGAGGAGAGGATATAGACCAGAAAATCTTCATTATTCAGATGGTCCCTATTATACCTACCTGGAGCATCGCATAGTCGATACCGAGCAGGTCACCAAAAATAAAATATACATCTTCACGAAAGATCAGATTGATTTTCAATATCGGTTTATACTCATGAAAAAGGACGGGAACTGGCTAATAGACGAAGCACAGACACTGGACGGGGGATGGAGAAAAATAGGATTGTAATTTTAAAAACAATTATGGATCCAATTGCCGCGAATGTCAACGTAAACCTGACAAATTGTAAATACTGTATATGGGTATTGTCGGATCTGTTATATCTTGTCGTGTCAATCGAAAGATCAGTTGTATGTAAATAGGATGGAAGAGACAAAAAGTAAACTTCACGTGGTCAAAATGTTGGTGATGGTGATGCCGATAATATTTGTCGTGATTTTGATATGGCTTGCGACGGTATATATTGGGAAAACTTATTTTGAATCGACTGCAAGTGCAGGTCAATTTTTGCTATGGATACTGAGCTGTGCGATCATCTGTATAGGTTATCCTATTGCCTCAAAGCAGATTGTTCGTCTTCGTATAGCTCCTAAAAACGCCACAGCAACATACGAAGTCCGGGAATCTCCAAAATTCAATAAATCAGACTGGCTGTTTTTTATGTTTGTTCATACGATTACTATACCGGTTTTGATCTGGATATTTTCCGATTTGGATCATCACGTCTGGATCTATAATTTCTTTGTGGATACTTTTGGAAGGAATTACAAGGGAGCTCCCAACTTTCCTATTGTATTGGCATTTGTATTTGGCACATTTTTTCTATTGTCATTGACTTATCTCCTATTTGTAAAGATCCGCTACGGGACTTTTGATGAACCCAAGAGTCTAACTGTACAAGAGGCAGAGAACTTTAAACAAAAGCAAAGGATCTACTTCTCATTCGTAGCATCTACCTCATTCACGGTAATGATCTTGTATTACCTGAAAATGGTTTTACTGGTCTAGCCTCATTGGGGCGATGAATGGAGCTGACGTATGGGTATTGTCCCGACATCTATTTACTGTAATACTTATACGGAGTCTCAGAGAGATGTTTTTTGAAAAAATGGATAAAGGCACTCTCACTGGAGAAATCTAATTGATGAGCGATCTCGCGTATATTCATTCCTTCAGCAAGGTATTCGATACTACGATGGAGACGCCATTGTAAGCGCCATTCTTGGTAGGGCATACCGGTTTCTTTTGAGAATATTCTGCTGATGGTTTTTTCGCTCGCACCGACCTCTTTAACAAGTTCTTTTAAGAAAGGTGGTTGGCTTTTCCCTTTATTCCAATCCTCCAGATGTCTTTGGATACGATAGTCTTTTGGAATTCCTAATCGTAGATTTTCTCGAGTAGCGGCTTCCATTTCTTCCCAGAATAGATGTAGCATATTGACTTGCTTTTCCTTTGCCATTTCCCAATCCCAATAAGCCATTCGTTCGATAACCTCGCGGAAAAGAGGATTGACATTTACGACCGACATAGAAGTAGGTAAATGCTCATGTAGTCTGTTGTCAAAATAGATGGAGCGATAAGCCACTACATTCCGCATTTGGATACGATGAGTCATATTCGCCGGCAGCCAAGCGAGCTTTGTTGGAGGTAGTATTAATTGCTCGCGATCAGATATACAGGTCATACATCCGCTTGGTGCATATAATATTTGAGCATGGTACTTATGCTTGTGAAAACCTGAATCATGAGGTGAAAAATCGGAAGCAACACCTATGACGTTGTAATTCATCTCATCAACCTCAAATTGAGCATCCTGTGCTAAGTAACTCATATGTCTTCTTATTGATATTTTTTGTACTTATTGCATTATAAAGGTCATTAAAATCTTTTGAATTTTGCAAAAAATAAATGATAATGAAAGCAAATACTCATTTACCGCTACTGATCGCCCTCATGATGTTCCCTCAATTTGTAGAGACAATTTATAGTCCTGCATTGCCTCTGCTCTCAGAGAGGTTTAACATATCGGCAGAGCGAGCTTCTATGACGCTGAGTTTGTATTTTATAGCCTTTGCTATAGGTATTGTGTTTTGGGGAATATTAAGCGATCGAATTGGTAGAAAGTCTGTCATGATGATGGGACTGATCGTATATGGTTTCGGGGCCCTAATCGGCTTGGTGACATCTCATTTTGAAATTTTGCTTTTCGCACGAATGATCGCTGCATTCGGAGCTGCCGTCGGTTCGGTAGTGACACAGACTATCATGAGGGATCGGTATAAAAAAGAGGAATTAAGCTATATTTTTTCTATAATGGGTATTGCATTATCGCTTAGCCCTGTGGTAGGGATGCTCATTGGAGCGCTATTGAGCTCCTATCTCGGATTGCATGGCGTATTTGGTTGTCTCCTGGCTTTGGCGGTAATACTAATTGGAGCAACCAAACTTCGATTGGTTGAATCCAGACCGCCTTTCTCTTCAGTACCTTCATTATGGAATGTGTTTTTACAGATGGTCGCAGACCGTTCCATTTGGAAAGCGTCAGGTTTGGTCGCTTCTTTTAATATAATACTTTTCAGCTATTACGCTTTAGCACCTTATGTTTTTGAAGAGGCTGGGCATAGTTCGACCGAATACGGTTTCAGTGGTCTCCTGTTGGCTGCTGGGTCTTTTATTGGTGGCATATCGAATAAGGCATTTATCAAGCGGAAAGTTTCTCCATTTTCAATACTCCTATCGGCAACACTAATAACTTGTCTGGGAGGGCTTGGTGTATATTGTATAGAGCCGTCTATTTGGTTTATTGCCCCTTTCGTACTCTGTGTCATCGGTTATGGCATAGCTATACCCACAATACTGAGTAAGGCCCTGGTGGACTATCAGCAGGTTGTCGGGACTGCGGCAGCTATTTTTGGATTATTTTATTATATCCTGATCGGAATAGGTCTATCGCTATCTGGCCTGATACAAGATCTAGGCGTTGTCATCGTCCTGATGTCTTTTGCGGCGCTATTTTTAATCTGTACTGGTAGCATGCCCGATATTAAGCGCCCATAGCCTGCTGCGCATGCCCGATATTATTTTCAGCGATGTATCATAAGTAGCCTCGCTAAGGCCTCAATCGCCATATCTTATCTGATAGGGGAAGGTATTCGGGAAGTGCGGCGGAGCCGTACCAGTCGAAGAGTTCAAGATCCAACAATCCGCTTTTTATCGCGGGGTCGGTTTGCAAAAGTTCTCTTGCTTGCTCGAGTGTATTTATATTGGTCAGAATGAAGATGCCTCTATACTGCTGATCATTCTTCCCTAGCGGACCCGCGACAATCAGCTTTCCTTGATCTACTAATAGATTTATATTGTTGAGATGTCCACGAAAGCATTCCGCAATATATGCTTTGTCGGTTGTTTTATTGGAGCCTGTCCTGAGTAGTACGAGGATATATTTTTTCATCCCGTAATCGTCTCCGCCTAATTTCTCGGCAAGTACCCTGTCGTAGTTGATGTTTGCAGCAGTCGTGTTCTTTTCGGTATGCGTTACTACTTGCTTCACTATCGTATAGGTAGAGGCCTTCTCTTGGAGATCAGACAGGTGTACGTTGATCTTATTTTCTGACACCTTGATATAGCTGATTCGCTTCGGAAAGTCGTGATTTAGATTTTCGAAGATAAGCGTATCGTGCTGTTGTCTCATCAAAAAGGGAATAGGCTTTCCCTGATTTTGATCGCGGACGGCAGCGGTATAAGTCACCTTGCCTTTTTTTTGCCTAATTTCCAAATATTCGGATACAATCATCTGTCCGTTCCTGATTTCGTAAGAAAATCCTTTCATAGACGATTCGTCCAGCTGATCCCAATGTTCATAACTATCTAAGCCGTTTACTTTCCACGTCCCCACTAAATGGAGCGGAAGTCGTGACTGACCAAGCAGCATGACGCTGACTGACCATAGAAGGAATACTAAAATTGGTTTCATGGAATGGAAATTTTAGATCTGCTTATTTTTTGGACGTATGATATAATACGTCCTGTTTTCAATGTCATTTAGCAGCAGGTATTGACCGCTATCTGGTTTATATATGAAATAGTGAAAACGATCTCTAAGTGTACCATCTTCATCTATTGCGACAAACTGTTTAAAATGAATACTTTTTCTAGGCAAGGTAAGTTCAAAGTAACTCGATCCGGTCCAGCCACCAGCATCAGACCCGTTTCCAGTACCCCAGCTTAGATTCTTTCCGATGTTCCAGAAGGAGTGTTCTCGCCAATGTTCCTTATGAATAAACGATCTTCGTAATAGACCCGCTGCATCCGTGGTGTCATGCATAGATAGGACATATTTTACTTCTTTCTCATTTTGGATATATGTCGATGAGTTGTAAAAATGAGCATCAGTAATAAGATAATGCCAACTGTCGTCTTTGAAATAGAATAGTTTATGAACATTTTGATCTTGGGCAGTTGCTGTGTCTGTATAATTGCTCGTGATATAAAAGTCTTTCGCTAAGAAAATATCGACTTCTTCTTTAGAAAATCTTCTCTTACTATCGATATTCTGGATGGGAATGTTGGTCGTATCCTTGTTTCTGATCCAGGTATTATAAGTGCCGCGTCCAGTGTCTAAGATGTAGTCATTAAACGTTTCGTAATGGTGATTTTCATTGTAAGTAGATGTGTAGTGAAGTGAGTCTGTTATTTGCCCGTTTTCACCTAATCTATACCAGATGTTTTCGATAGTTTGTATATTTTTATTCTGCATTTGACGTCCACATATGATGATAATAGCGCTGTCATTTGCTTGAACAACAGGTTCAATAAATCCTCCATCAATCCTAATGACTTCGTAATAGTCATCCACTATACTATCCAGCTCAGCATATACATTATACCCTTTAGGAAGTCTTTCTGTTTTCAATTTGAATTGTTGCCAATACATAGACGCATCGGGCAATACGATAATGGTGATAATAATTATCAACCATACTGCTATTTTCTTAGCATTTAGTTTCCTTTTAGGGCGCTCCATTGATCTGAGGTCTATAATAGTCTCTCCGCTAATAACTATTTCCGTCTGGGTAAAAATAATAAATTTAATACATTTGATGTGTGATTATATTGGAGAAGCTAATAATTGCCAAGCCCTAACTTTAAGGACCTTATAGGCCAAATATATGGGCATCCGCAGATGGATGTGCTTCACGCGATTAGCTTTCATCATAGAGTGGATACAATATCTCATCAATTCTATTTTTTTTAAAAACTTACGTATATTTAATTCCATGTGTGGGAGGTCAGCAGATCACCGCGACATAGTAGGTTTGGTTTTTGCTCCTGTGGATCCGTATAAATGTAGAAAGTCATTATGTTATTAAACCGAAAAATATCCATTTGGTATTTTGTCAATTCCATTAAATGGCAGGTGCTTCTTGTCTGTATATTCGCCGTGTTCATCGGTTATTTGGATATGCATCCTATTTTTAGTAAAATATCCCTCCCTCTAGGTATTCCTGCCATGGTCGGGACCGCTGTATCGCTGTTATTAGCATTCCGTACGGCACAGTCATACGAGCGCTGGTGGGAGGCTCGCACCGTATGGGGAGCTATCGTAAATGATTCGCGGAGCCTGGTGAGACAGGTTGTACAGTTCGTTCCGGCAGGCGATAGTGCAGTTGTGAATGATTTTGCGCAAAGGCAGATTGTCTGGACGTATGCGCTTGGAGAATCACTACGTAGGGTTGGATTTTCATCCAAAGTACAGCGCTATCTTGACACTTATGAGATTGAAGCTGTCAACATTCCTAATGCTTTATTGGACAGGCATTCCATGGCTATAAAAGATTTAGCTTCGTCCGGTCTGATTTCAGACTTTAAACAGGTGCAGCTGAATGACACACTAGCGAGACTATGTGATAGTATGGGCAAATGTGAGCGAATTAAAAATACGGTGTTCCCCAAGTCCTATAGCCTTTTGGTACATGCGTTGATCTACGGCTTTGCTATCATACTGCCTTTTGGACTTGATGATTCGCAACTGACTGTGGAAATATTACTGACCATACTCATCCCTGTGATGTTTATTGCTATTGAAAAAACAGCAATTATTATGCAGGATCCTTTTGAAAACACACCTGTAGACACACCTGTGACCTCATTGGCACAGTCCATAGAGATAAATATACGACAGACATTGGGTGAAAAAGATGTACCTCTAAAAGCTGCGAATAACTTGTATTATGAGATGTAGTGATGACTGCTTCGAGAGCGGATTCGTATATATGACCAGTATAGTAGCTATCAATAGCATAGATATAAAAATGAACAACTATGTGGAATAAAACATCGTTCACAAAATTTTTTGACGTTGAACTGCCTATAATGCTGGGACCTTTTGGAGGGAGGCTTTCTTCAGTAGAATTGACTGCAATCGTGTCTAATGCTGGAGGAATAGGCTCGTATGGATGCCAACCATTTACGAGTACTGAAATCGTTGGAATTGCGAGGCAAATTAGAACTCATACTACTCGACCTTTCAATTTGAATCTTTGGATCAATGACAGAGATATTGGTGTAGCGGATTTTGGACAACCTGAATTTGAAAAAGTCCTCGAAATATTTAGACCATATTTTGAAGAACTTAACCTGCCACTACCTACATATCCCTTGCCCCTCGGTCCTGACTTTGACAACCAGATCGAGGCAATATTTGAAGTGAAACCGGCAATATTCAGTTTCGTATATGGAATCCCTTCGGTGGATATCTTGGAAGAATGTAGACGACTTGATATCAAGACTATCGGTACCGCGACAACCTTGGATGAAGCGATTGCTATAGAGAATGCAGGTGTGGATGCCGTTGTTGCAAGTGGATTTGATGCTGGAGGACATCGTGTTTCATTTTTGGCTCCGGCGGAAGATTCGCTCGTAGGGACATTTTCACTTGTACCTCAAGTGGCGGACCATGTACGGATCCCTGTGATTGCAGCAGGTGGGATTGTTGACGCTAGAGGCGTGAAAGCTGCACTTGCCCTAGGGGCTGACGCGGTGCAGATGGGGACAGCATTTTTAGCGACCACACAATCGGGCACGAGCAACATTCATCGAGAAAAGTTGTTTTCAAATGAGGCACGTCATACCACGCTAACCAAAGTGTTTACAGGAAGATTGTCGAGAGGCCTGAAGAACCGTCTGACGGATGAGTTGAGAAACTACCAAGAAGCAGTTGCTCCTTATCCATTGCAGGGGAAGATCATCGGTCACTTGGGCGCCTATCCTGCCAATACAGAGTCTAATCCGCAGTTTAAATCTTTTTGGAGTGGGCAAGCTGCTCCATTATTAAGGCATACGGATGCCGAGACACTTATCCAAAATATTATAAAAGATCTCGGACCTCTGTAATCAGCAAAAGCTTCAACGATGATTCCTTAAGTGTCCTTGGAAGATAAATGAACTCTTTTTTATTACTTCCGAGAAGCTGATCTTCCCGTCTCTAAGGGATGCTGTCGACGACTATAGACTTGCGTTTCTCCTTACACTGATTAATTTCAGGACTTTATCACAGAATAGTACGATGAGAATTACATAGACTATTTGAGAAAGAAGCAGAAGTGTGTTTTTCAGTGCAGGGTTTAGTGTAATGGAGGATAACAGATCTGTAAGAAGATAATTGAGTCCTAAGCCAAATAGTGTTCCTAAAGCAAAGAAGAGGAGTGCATATTTTTTTGTCTTCTTAACTGCAGATTTCTCTTGCTCCACTTTTTCGATGCGCATCATTACAACATCTTCGAAATCATCAAATGGCATCTCTACTTTGGCCATGCGCATAATGTCCTTTAGTTTATCGTGTTTATGTTCCATAGTAGGTTTCTTTCATCAGGATATTGAGCGCGGCATTCATACTCTTGCGCGCTCTAAATAGAATGACTTTGGTATTGCTGCCTGTCCAGCCCGTAATCTCACATAGCTCTTGAATGGAGAGCTCTTCTAGATAAAATAATCGTAAGGCCAAGCTTTCGTTTGCTGGAATACGGATGAGTGCTTCATTAATAATTTGACGTTGCTCCATTCCGAGAAGCCTATCCAGTGCGTGATCTTCCAAGGCTACGTCATGATTGGCCAATTCGAAGGGAATGACGTCAATAGATTTTTTGTGCATGGATTTATAGCCACAGTGTACCACTATACGGTATAGCCAGGTGCTAAATTTCGATTGTTTTTTAAAAGTAGCTAGCGACATATAAGCTTGCAAAAATGCCTCTTGAACGACTTCCTCTGCTAAATGCTCTGTCTTTACAAGTGAAAGTGCCACAGAAAAAGCCATATCTTTATAGGTATTGATAAAATACCTATAAGCATGGCGATCTCCAGATAAAACTTTGTCGATGTAAAGATTATCCATCTATTGTATGATCTTTGTCATCATACCTGTCCGCTATCATCAGTGAAATACCGACAAACAAAGACACAAAACCTACTATAAATAGTCCATCCCAATCACTTCTATTGATAATATTCCAAACAAAAGTGAGACCGGTGAATACTAACCCAAGGGCGAACCCGACGACGACAATTCCAATTTTTTTCCAAGATTGCTTGATCGGGGGAGTACGGGGGATGGGGCCGCCTAATTTGGTGATGGCTTCAAACTTAAAGCGATTGATGAAATATACACATAAAGTGACGCAAATAAAGAATGCGATGGGAATGAATACGGCGATTGTTCTGTCCATAATTTTATATCTTTTTAGATTAGTGCTACAATTTTGAGTAAAGGTTACAGTTTTTTTTAAATATTTTGAGATTTTTCTAAAATGGTGAAAAGTGGCGTGCTGATAATATTGGTAGTAATGGGGGACTACCTTTGAGCAATCCATTTCCTGTGATGATTTTGTATTGTAGCATTTGGAGGGGAGTAGACGTTCTGTCTATATACTAATCAAGATATACATCAAATGAAATCATTGTTACTTAGCCCTTTTATCGGAATTCTAATTCTGGCTTCTTGCTCAGATAGCGCAGTTGACCCTGAGATTATTGTAGAACCGCCTATGCCCATAGAGGTGAAAATTGATAGCATATTGCAAGGCGCACGCTACGGTTTGACAATAGGAGACAATCCTGAAAAAATTTACGAAGGATTGCAAACCTATGTAAAGACGATTGATACGTCTCCATATCTTAGTATTACCGGATTTCACAACACCAAAGTTGAAGATTTGAAAGATCGGATTGATTTGTATGGATCGCTGATTTTGGATAGTAAACCAAGTTCTCTCGAAGGAGGACAGATTTATTTTGAAGGAGATGTTATCAAATCTATTTACAATAGAGATGGCAAAAAACTATTATTGTGGCCAAAGTCGTCCGCCAATCCACTACGGGTAGGAGATAAAGTAGTCGATATCTATGAAAAGCTATTGAAAATTAAAGCCGAAGCCCGTCATGCGCATTTTTTTGATTATATCGGAATGTTCGAAAAGAAAATAAATAAACCATTTGATCCGAAGCAGCGAAGTTCCAATTTGTGGCAATTCAGCTTCTCTGAAGACAAGAAGAATATTGTTTTGGTGGATTTGGTATTCGAAAACCAAGTATTGGTCAAAATAAAGTCCAGACACGAGCGCTACCAATAGCTTGCTTTGTTTTCATAATCCCTAAACTTTAATAGAGATAAAAATCTATCCCGTATGGGGCGCTGAAATTGATTAAGGTATAACTACAAGTTGTACCTTTTTTTTCGAAGTCCATTCGCCGACTGTGAAAAATAAAAGTATATTTGAATTCATTAATTCAAAATATTATGAAATATATGCTTGCAATATTTGGATTGACTATTGTTGTGTGTATAATTGCTATCTTCTATCTACTTGTGAAATTTTATAGGAGCAATGAGTAATGGTTTTCTTGTCTTGCCTGATACATGTAGGATGGTCGATTACTCTGCAATTCAGATCTTCCTGTTGTAAACAGTGACGAAGAGCATTTTCATTTACGTCGCTTTTGGTTTCTTTTAAAGTTGAAATAGTAGAATCTGTAAGCTGCTCCGGTTGGGTAATCTACTTTTGATTTCGTATTTTGTACTTATATTGAGATACGGGAAAGTAAAGGTTGAATATGCCTAGTCAGGCTTACAAAAGATATGCTAATGGAATCAGAGGAAGACATGGAACATGCGAACGCTTCCAAATGGAGTGATGTTCGCCCTGATATGTTTTATAAAGTAGATATTGTAGTGATCGGTGCAGGGCAGGCGGGGCTGTCGGCGGCGTACTACCTCAAGAAATTTGGGATAGCACCTGGAAAGGGATTTGTTGTACTAGATGATGAGTTTGCTGCAGGAGGGGCTTGGCAGCATCGATGGGATTCATTAACCCTGAGCAATGTTAACGGTATAAATGATTTACCTGGGATGAGTTTTGCCGATGCCGTAAATACCAGTGACAAAGAATTGCAGGCTAATCTAGCAATCCCGAAATACTATGAAAAATATGAAGAATCGTTTGAGCTTCCTGTCATTCGTCCGATCAGAGTGCGTGAGGTGATTGAACGAAATGGACGATTTATTATACGAACAAATGGGGTACAATTCAGTGCTCGAGGCATTATCAATGCGACTGGCACTTGGAAAACGCCTCATTGTCCTCGATATCCTGGATGGGAAAAATTTAGAGGAAGACAGCTACATACTGGGGAGTACAAGAATGCCGAGGAGTTTATCGGAAAACATGTCATCATTGTCGGTGGAGGTATTTCGGCAGTTCAGTTATTAGGAGAAATTTCGAAAGTTACCCAAACTACTTGGGTGACTCGTCGACCTCCAGATTTTAGGAAATACGAATTTAATCCAGATCTAGGCCGCGAGGCAGTTGCCCTAGTAGAGAAAAGAGTGCGAGAAGGACTGCCTCCACATTCGGTCGTATCTGTTACAGGACTACCCATCACCCCCGCTATTGAAGAAATGTTGAGCAATGGACACTTGGATCGAAAGCCTATGTTTCAGGAGATTACTGAGACAGGCGTGCGTTGGGAGGATGGAACAACACTTGATGCTGATGTGATCTTCTGGAACACAGGTTTCCGTCACTCTTTAGACCATCTCACCGCTCTGCATTTACTCAACGATAATAACGGAATTGAAATGGCCGGAAAATTGGCGACAATGGTCGCAAAAGATCCTCGGATCCATCTGACAGGATATGGCCCTTCTGCTTCTACCATCGGAGCTAACCGTGCCGGTCGAGCTGCAGCTAAAGAACTGATTGAATTTTTGGCATTGTGATGTTTCTATTTGTACATATTTTGTGGCATGAAGGGGAGGATATCAAAATAACATCTTGTGATTCCCTTCCTTTATGACAGCTGAATCAATAGATATTATTTAGGGTAATGAGGAGTGTATGTGGCAATGGCTTGCGTCGGAAAGGAGTAGGCGTAGTCAGCTGGTATACAAGTTTTACGGTTAGTGTTTATTTCGACGAAGTACTTTGCATCGTGAGATATCTTTCTAATTACTGGTTTCATAAAAAAACTCTTTTTCAAAAGCAAAAGCTAATCTGGACGGACGCGATTGCAATGCAGATATAGAGGGATGATAAATAGTGAAGTCCTACGGGAGAGCCTTTACTTGCGGTACGAAAGTTGCTTAGATTTGTCATTACCAAGCAAACGATGTGTTTTCGAATGATGACCTTATGATAAATTGTTTTAGATATCTTCTTCTTTTTGTTCCGATTTTCTTGTTGCTTGGAGGGTGTAACTTCTCAAAAGGAAAGTCGGATAGCAAGGGGGATGCAATGCATGCAGATAGTAGCTCGAGTACTCTAAAGTTGGACACGACAGTGGTGGGATATACTAACACTTTAGCAGTGACACAGGTGTATGTAATAAAACGTGACACAGTGGTTGTGCGCCAAGCTCCATCTCTATCTGCTAAATTTATGGAGAAAGCTGGTTACGGCGTGTCATACGAAATGGTAGAAGACTTGGGAGATTGGGTAGCTGTATGGAGTAAAGAGCGATATCCTTATAGCGAGGTATATGAAGGCAAAGAGCAACTGGTCATCGCTAAGCGTAAGGTGTATCTACCTAAATCAGCTATTGGAAAGTCTGAAGATCTGAAACTACATGATGGCGATATCTCTATCGCTAGTTTCGTACAAGTGGGAGAGGGGGATCCCAAATATTATGAATCTGGTCATGACCTGAAAGATTATTTATCTTTTGAGTTGGTCTCGAAGCAAGAATATCTGCTGAAGAAAAAGCAGCGAGCAGATCTGGTAGTAAGGGATACACTAGCCCATCCCAAGCAAGGAAGAAAGTTGATCTTGTCAACAACGTCGCAAAAGCAAGTGGTATTTGAAGATAGTCCTGTCAATGCAGAGGAAAGCCGTGCAGAGTACGAATATATTGGACATATCCCATTGTTACATCAATATATTGTACAAGGAAGTTATTATGAATCTGCTGACTATACCTTGGTAGATATGTACAGTGGAGAACGTACGATATCCATGATTGATTTTCCATATGTGTCACCAGATGGACGCTATATTCTTGCACTTTATACCAATCCGTATGAGAGTAGCGAGGACATTGAGCTATATCGTATTGTGGGTGAGAAAATTGACCGCATGATCAGCATAAGTTTTCCCCATTGGATGGCGGGTAACGATGTAGATGATATGTTTTTTGGCAGAGACGGGTATTTGTATTTCCCGGTCTTTTATAACATGGTATATTGGACAGAGCAGGGTGAATTGAGCAAACCCAAACAATTCATGCGTATGAAGATAAAAAATTCGTGATGAGTTTACTCAAATAGTAATGATCCCTAAACATGTTATCCCTAATGTACCATCTTGTGTGATACGTTAATAGCTTGATTTATAAAGGAGTGTTTAGGTGAGGTAAGCTTGGTAGTTCGATACTATTGGAGTAGCATCGGTAGAATAGGCTATCTAAGAAGCTTTTTGTAGTGTTGGTGGCAAACTTATATGAGCAATAAATCATCCGAAGAATTCCTCTTGATTCAAGAAAAGCAAGATTATTCAAACCCTAGACTCGAGTGCTCTTACGTCCTGAAAAAAGAAAAGCCCAACTTTTGTTGAGCTTTTTCTTGTGAGTGGAGCCGGAGAGATTCGAACTCTCGTCCAGTCATGGTACTGTATACGCTTTCTACATGCTTAGCTTCTCTTTAATTGTCGGAAGAGGGAAGGTGAGTTGCGGACCTATACCTTTCTTCGTATTTGCTGTTTCTCACCGCTGTTTAGCAAAATCGCAGCGGCCAGTTCTATTGTTCGATGCCCCGGATGTCAGACCAAAGAACAGGATCTAACGGGACAAATAGCTATGTTAAGTCTAACTTAAGCAGCTAAGGCGTAGTTTTCTTCGCCAGTTGTAATTCTGAAAGTTTAGATTAAAGTGCTCTACTAACAACGCACTGCATGCTTACATAACCGTCTCCATCCTGTCAATTCCGGTCGACCCCATTGGTTTTGTAATCGCTACAAAAATAGTTAAAATTGATGGTTTTTGCAAGTTTGGCACATATATAGTAACTAATTACTTGATAGACATATTACTGTCTGATCTAACGAGCGCTGAACCTAAAAAACAGGATTGTGCTTTGATGGTGAGTGGAAAAAATAGCAATATTCAATTGCTAAGTGGATAGGATGGTATTTAATGAAATTAATTCGTATATTAGAAGATACCATTTACGATAAAACAAATGTTGCGTTGATTTGTTTATGTTTTGATAAAATTATAATTAAAATATATTAAAAAAATAAAAAATGGCCAAGTCAAAATCATCCAATGAAAAAAAAGACAAGAAGGAGAAGGAAGTTTCTCCAATTGTAAAAGAAAAAAAATCAGCTGCAAAGAAGTCTGATAAAAAGAAGATAGACGATAAGAAAAAGACTGCTATCAAGAAAAAAGTAGAATCTAAAAAAGCGAAAGATAAAGCTAAGGGATCTAAAAATAAGCAGAAGGATTCAAAATTAGAAAAAGCATATAAGAAGTTGACCAAAGAAGTGAAATCGCTTGTTGGTAAATTAAAGGCTAATGTGGAGTCTGCTGTAGAACATGTTACCAGTGATAACGCTCCTAGTAAAAAAGGAAAAGATACGAAAAAAAATGCCGTAAAAGAGGTGACTAAGTCCTCGGCAATCAAAGGTGCTCCTGGAACCTCAAAAAATGCCATTTCTAATAAAGATAAGGGTACTACTTCAGCGAAGACAGCAGCAACAAAAGCTACAGCATCTGGGAAGGCTGCTACTCCAGCTAAAGCGGCAGCTACGAAAGCTTCGGCACCTGCAAAGGCTGCTACTCCAGCGAAGACCTCTACTCCAGCTAAAGCGGTAGCTACGAAAGCTCCGGTACCTGCAAAGGCTGCCACTCCAGCGAAGTCCTCTACTCCAGCTAAAGCGGTAGCTACGAAAACTACAGCATCTGGGAAGGCTGCTACTCCAGCGAAGACCTCTACTCCAGCTAAAGCGGTAGCTACGAAAGCTCCGGTACCTGCAAAGGCTGCCACTCCAGCGAAGACCTCTACTCCAACTAAAGCGGCAGCTACGAAAGCTCCGGTACCTGCAAAGGCTGCTACTCCAGCTAAAGCGTCAGCTACGAAAGCTCCGGCACCTGCGAAGGCTGCTACTCCAGCTAAAGCGTCAGCTACGAAAGCTCCGACACCTGCGAAGACTGCTACTCCGGTAAAGAAGACAACGACGCCCGCAGCAACTAAAGCGAATACAGCTACACCTGCGAGTGAGGTCAAGGTACCCGCAACAGTTACTTCTGAAGTTAAGCCTACCGACAACAAGGAGTCGTAATAATGATATACTATAAAAAAAGGCGAAAGAATTATTTTCCTTCGCCTTTTTTTGTTAGATAAGTCCAGCCCGCTTTAACAATGCCTCAGGTCGAGGCTCTTGACCTCTGAATCGCTTATAAAGATCCATTGGATGCTCTGTTCCACCTCTTGAAAGTACATTATCTTTGAATTGAGTAGCTATGGTTTTATTGAATATTCCATTTTCTTTAAAATACTCAAAAGCATCTGCATCGAGAACTTCCGCCCATTTGTAACTGTAATATCCTGAAGAATATCCACCGTTGAATATATGGGAGAATGCTGGACTCATAGCATTGTCAGCTACATCTGGATAGAGCTGTGTGCTGGCAAACTGTTCATTCTCGAAGGCTTTTAGATTGCTGATATTGCGGGGATCTTGTCCGTGCCAGCCCATATCTAGCATGCCAAAGCTAAGCTGTCTTAAGGTCGCCATTCCTTCTAGGAAAGATGAACTGTCTTTAATTTTTTGTACCAGCTCCATTGGGATTTCCTCGCCGCTCTCGTAGTGTCTTGCGAAGAGCGCTAGTGCCTCTTTTTCATAGCACCAGTTTTCCATAATCTGACTCGGTAGCTCTACAAAATCCCAGTATACAGAAGTGCCCGACAGGGTTGGGTACGTGGTGTCTGCCAACATACCGTGTAGTGCATGTCCAAACTCATGGAATAGTGTAGTGACTTCATTGAACGTCAGCAAAGATGGTCTTGTCGCTGTAGGACGGGTGAAGTTGCAAACTATGGAGACATGTGGGCGTTCCTGGCTGCCATTCTTGCAGTATTGGGGTTTAAAAGATGTCATCCAAGCACCATTTCGTTTTCCTTTTCTTGGGAAGAAGTCAGCATAAAATACCGCTACAAAGTTGCCTTTGTCATCGTGTACTTCAAAGGTTTGTACTTCTTCATGATATTTGTCTATAGTGTTGATTTCAGTAAATTGAATTCCAAACAATTTGTCAGCAATGTCAAAGGCCCCCTGTAGCACTTGTTCTAGTTTGAAATAAGGCTTGAGTATCTCATCGTCTAGCTCGAACTTTTGTTGTTTGAGTTTTTCTGCATAATAAGCACCGTCCCATTTCTCCAGTGTATCTATATCATCCTTTTGTTTTGCAAATTCTGTAAGCTCATTGAACTCTTTCTCGGCCGCAGGCTTTGCTTTGATCAGTAGGTCTTTTAAAAACGTATTGACTTTGTCGGGTGTCTGCGCCATACGCTCCTCAAGGACAAAATCTGCATGTGTGGCATATCCCAGTAGCTGAGCACGTTCAAATCGAAGTCTCGTAATCTTAAGAATGTTATCTTCGTTGTTATATTCATTCTGTTGAAAGGCTTTACGGCCTGCCGCTATACTGATCTCTTTTCTAAGGGATCTATTGTCGGCATAGGTGACGAATGGGATATAGCTGGGGTAATCTAATGTAAAGATCCACCCTTCTTTTTCTTGTGCCTGCGCCACGGCCTGCGCAGCTTCCTTCGCTCCGTCTGGAAGTCCTGCGAGATCGTTCTCATCGGTAAGGTGAAGTTGATAAGCATTCGTTTCTGCAAGGACATTCTCTCCGAATGTAAGTTTCAGCACGGATAGCTCACTGTCTATATCTCTCAATCTGTTTTTCTGCTCTTCATTCAGCAAAGCGCCATTACGGACGAAATCTTTATAGCTTTTTTCCAACAGCATGTGTTGCTCTTTATTTAACCCAAAGCTGTCCTTTTGATCATATACCGATTTGATCCGTTGAAAGAGTGCAAAGTTTAACGTAATGTCATTCCCCAACTCAGCAAGTTTAGGCGCCACCTGCTGGGCAATCTGATCCAGTTCATCGCTGGTTTCAGCAGAGTGGAGATTGAAAAATATATTGGATACTCTATCGAGCACCATTCCCGAGAATGCCATAGCAGCGACTGTGTTGTCGAAAGTCGGTACTTCCACCTGTTCTACAATCTCATCTACTTCTCTACGGGTGAGAGCGATGGCTTCTTCAAATGCCGGAAGGTACTCTTCGTTTTTTATTTTAGAAAATGGCGCAGTATTATGGACTGTGTCAAAGTGGTCTGTTAAAATACTCATAAGGTAAAAATAAGATTATAATCGTAAGTCGCCATGAAAAAGTCACAATAATGGCGGTAGTATGATATAAAAATACCCCCAGGATGTCTAGCAAACCAGGGGTATATATGGGGTAAGAAAAGGCCGTTACTTTTTGCGTATGGTTACGGCGTTTTTATGTGCATGGAGACCTTCAAGTTCGGCTAATATCTCGACAGTAGAGCCGATCTGTTCAAGACCTTCTTCACTAATGTGTTGGAATGTTATCTTTTTGACAAATGAATCCACAGATACACCAGAATAAGACCGGGCATATCCTGATGTCGGAAGGGTGTGATTGGTGCCTGAAGCGTAGTCTCCAGCACTTTCCGGAGTCAAATGACCTAAGAATACCGATCCTGCATTTAGAATTTGGCTAGATATAGGTTTCCATTGATCAGATTCAATAATCAAATGTTCAGGGGCATAGCGGTTGGAAAATTTCATGCCATCAACTAGATTGTCAACGAGTATGGCATATGACGATTCCAGTGCTTTGTGTGCCATCTCCCGTCTGGGAAGGACAGCCAGCTGTTCTTGTAGATGCTTGTTGACTTCATCTACTATCTGTTCGTTTGTAGCGACCAGTACAGCCTGACTGTCTACTCCGTGCTCAGCCTGTGCCAACAAATCTGCAGCAACAAATGCAGGTGTTGCCGACTCGTCAGCGATAACAAGGACTTCGGAAGGTCCTGCAGGCATGTCTATACTGACGTTGCTCATCCCTTGCACGAGGCTTTTTGCCTTGGTAACAAATTGATTCCCAGGTCCAAATATTTTGTCTACTTTCGGTATAGTTGCTGTCCCGTAAGCCATTGCTGCAATGGCTTGTGCACCCCCCGCCAGATAGACACGATCGATTTTCAATAGCTTCAGGCAATAGGCCACGAATCCGTTGATCTTACCACTTGACTGCGGTGGAGAACAGACCACGATCTGCTTACAGCCCGCAATACGTGCAGGGACGCCTAGCATCAATAGCGTGCTGGGGAGTACTGCTGAACCTCCAGGGATATAAAGCCCGACTTTTTCGATTGGTCTTGGTTCCCGCCAGCATTTGACACCCGGCATAGTCTCCACAACGCGCTCGCGCTTTAATTGATAACTGTGAAATTTATGTATATTTTGAAAGGCAATCTCCAATGCTCGCTGCTGATCTCTATTGATGGTATATGCCAAGTCATCAATGTCATTAGCATCCAAATAGAGCTTATCCAAATTGACCTTGTCAAATTGCGCAGCATAATCGATAAGGGATTGGTCCCCACGCTCACGTACTTCTGATATGATCTGTAAGACCGTATCTTGTATAGCGGCAGAAGGATCTGTATTTCGAGTAACCAACTCTTCTAATTGGCTCTCAGAAAGTATATTATAGCTGTATTTCTTAAGCATTTTTTTTGTGTTACATGATGATTTTTTCAATAGGCATCACGACTATACCCTGCGCCCCTGCAGCTTTGAGCCTATTGATTTTCTCCCAAAAATCATCTTCGCTGATTACCGTATGCACCGCGACCCAACCTTCTTCGGCTAGGGGAACCACAGTAGGGCTTTTAACGCCCGGTAGTAACGAAGTCACCTCAGAAAGATTATTCTTCTCAACATTCAGGACGACATATTTGGTCTCTTTAGCAAGTAGTACAGATTCAATACGTTGGACAAGCTCACAGAGAATATGGTTATCCTCCAGACCTTTTCGGCCGATAAGGATAGCTTCTGAGCGCCGAACGTCAGCGAAAGGTTTCAATCCATTGCTTTTAAGCGTGCCGCCAGTGGAGACAATATCACATATGGCATCACTGAGACCTAAACCCGGTGATATCTCGACGGATCCGGATATCAAACGTATATCGGCGTTTATATTATACTCGTCCAGGAAATTTTTAAGAATAACAGGATAGGAGGTTGCGATGGCTTTGCCGTTTAAATCTTTTAGATCCTCAATGGTACTGTCTTTTGGAATGGCCAATTTAAGTGTACACTTGCCAAAACCGAGCCGTTTGATGTAAGACACCTGTGCTTCTGACTCATCTATTACATTTTCGCCAACTATTCCTAAGTCCGCAATGCCCTGCTCTACATATCCAGGAATATCATCATCTCTTAGGAAGAGGATTTCCAGAGGAAAATTAGCAACAGAGGTTATCAACGAACTTTTATAGTTTTCAAAGACAAGACCACAATTTTTAAGGATTTGTACAGATTTTTCGTTTAATCTACCCGATTTTTGGATAGCTATTTTGAGATTTTTCAATGCTTTATAAATGTTAGCAGTAAATTATTAATAAGTAGGATTCAAACACTGGAGAAAAATTGCTTCACGTAGAAACATATCAATTACATATCGCCGCAGGGGCGATGATGAAAATGAAAGTTATGTACGCATGCAAAGTTCATGTTTGTCATTAATAATAAGCCAAAAATAATCTTTTATTAATACTAATCAAATAAAAAAGGATTTTTTTACGAAAATAGAAAAGGTTACGACAGTTATCGTAACCTTTTCTATTGTATTGAATGAATTTAATCCGTTTCCTTCAGGTACTCGCGTAAGACATATTGAAGAATTCCGTCATTCTTGTAATACTCGATTTCGATAGCTGAATCTAATCGCGCTTTGACTTGAAAGTCGATCGTCTTTCCACTGGTGTGGACTGCTTGGACATGCAGTAGCTTATGCGGTGTGAGGTCCTGTGCCAATCCGCTGATGGAATAGGTCTCTGTACCGTCAAGTCCCAACGAGGTTGCGTTTTGACCTTCCAAGAAGACTAAAGGTGCTACCCCCATACCTACAAGATTGCTCCGGTGTATCCGTTCAAAGCTTTCCGCAATGACGGCTTTTACGCCGAGTAAGAAAGTTCCTTTTGCTGCCCAATCGCGGGAAGATCCGGAACCATATTCTTTTCCAGCCAAGATCACTAATGGTGTCTGGTCCTGCTGATAGGCCATTGCTGTTTCGTAGACGGTTTTCACTTCGTCTGTAGGAAAATAGCGACTAAAGCCGCCTTCTCTGTCCGCTATTTTATTTTTGATGCGTACGTTGGCAAAAGTACCCCGCATCATGACTTCATGATTACCTCGGCGAGATCCATATGAGTTGAAATCAACGCGTTCCACACCGAGGTCAGCTAGGTATCGCCCAGCTGCGGTATCTTCTTTAAAGGAGCCTGCGGGCGAAATATGATCCGTAGTGACAGAATCGCCGAGATATAAAAGCACGCGTGCATCTTTGATGTCGGTCACCGCTTTCGGTTCGGGAGCAAGGTCCTCAAAGAATGGAGATTCTTTGATATAAGTGGACTGCTGGTCCCACTCGTAGTTTTGATCAAGATTGACTTCCAGCTCTTGCCAATCTGTTGAGCCATCGAATATGACATCGTATACTTCTTTAAAGTCTTCCTGTTTGACACAATCATTGATCGTTTGGATGATCTCTTCACGTGTAGGCCATATATCTTTCAGGTATACTGGATTGCCATTGGGGTCATAGTCCAATGGGTCTACCAAAAGGTTGATATCGACTCGCCCAACAAGGGCGTAAGCAACCACTAACATCGGAGACATCAGAAAGTTCATCTTTACTTGGGGGTGTACCCGGGCCTCGAAATTACGATTGCCGGATAGCACAGAGGCCACAATCAAATCTCCTTTATCGACAGCTTCCGCAATCTGAGGAGGCAACGGTCCCGAATTACCAATACAGGAAGTACAGCCATAGCCTACAGTGTGGAAACGTAGCGCATCTAAATCCGCATCCAGTCCTGCTCGCTGCAGATATTGCGTCACCACTTTCGAGCCCGGAGCCAAGGAAGTCTTTACCCAGGACTTGGTTCGTAGGCCCCGCTCGATGGCATTCCTTGCCAATAGCCCTGCTCCAATCATTACTGCAGGGTTGGAAGTATTGGTACAGCTCGTGATAGCAGCGATGACAATACTACCATCACTAAGTATAAATTCTTTATTTTTATGCTTTATCCTGACCGACTGAATAGCCTCTTGTTCAACTTCAAATGGTGTTTCGCCGGATATGGGAGTCTTTCCGAAGGTAAACTCCGTTCCTGAGCCTCCATCAGCAAGCCAGGCAGACTCTCTGCGGTCTACTACAGGGTGATATTCTCTATTGTGCTCTTTTTCCAGCAAATCCGCAAATGTGCTCGCCAACTCCTTCACTAAAATTTTGTCTTGTGGGCGTTTGGGACCAGATACGGTCGGCTCGAGTGTAGAAAGATCGAACTCCACCACTGATGAATATTTAATGGTCTCGTTTCCAGTACGCCACAATAGATTTTCTTTGCAGTAGGTTTCTACAATCTGAATTTGCTCGGGCGTCCTGTTGGTCCCGTGCATATATTCTAATGTACGATTATCAATTGGAAAGTAGGTCACCGTACATCCAAATTCTGGAGACATGTTGGATATCGTGGCCCGATCAGTTACAGTTAGATTGTCAAGTCCATCGCCGAACACCTCTACGAATTTTCCGACCACTCCTTTATCACGTAATACTTTAGTGATGGAAAGCACCATATCGGTGGCCGTACATGCATCCGGTATTTTGCCATGCAATTTAAGTCCAATGACTTCAGGGCAAGTAAAGAAAATAGGCTGCCCAAGCATTGCGGCTTCGGCTTCGATACCGCCGACGCCCCAACCGATTACACCGATTCCATTGACCATGGGTGTATGCGAGTCTGTGCCGACAAGTGAATCTGGAAATAGCCACTCATCACGCTCAATAACACCTTTAGCGAGATATTCTAAGTTTACTTGGTGGCATATTCCCATTCCCGGGGGTACAACTGTAAAATTGCGAAGTCCTTTTTGGGCCCATTTTAATAACTCATAGCGTTCCTTATTGCGGTCATATTCTAATTGTACATTTTTATCATATGAATAGTCAGTGCCAAAATAGTCAACCTGTACAGAGTGGTCTATGACCAAATCTACTGGAATGGCAGGATTAATCTTTTGTCCGTCTTTGCCGTGGCGTACATACTCGGCACGCAGAGAAGCCATATCGACCACAGCAGGTACACCCGTGAAATCCTGCATCAAGATCCTGGCAGGTTTGAACGGAATATCTTTATCGACAGGAGTTGGAGTCCAATTGACTAAAGTTTGGACATGCTCATCTGTAATACTGAATCCGTCAAAATTTCGTAACACATTTTCTAATAAAATCCGGATACTGAATGGAAGGTGTTCGACAGATCCCTCAGGCAGTTGCTTTAATGAACTGTAGCGGTACTGTTTACCATTGACGGACAGTTGCTGAAGTGATTTTGCTTTTGAATTACTCATGTTTATCTCTCTTGTTATACGATATAACAAGTTACCATTAAAATCGTTGATAAAAAAATGAAATAGTCGATATTGAACTAATAAGACAATAGGCCGACAGTGGCATTACGGCTAATTATGTATCTTTGCGACATGTCTTCAACTGGTATACAACAACAAGAAACTATTGTGGCATTGGCCACGGCTAGCGGCAATGGTGCTATTGCAGTCATCCGTCTGTCTGGGAAAAGGGCTATCGAAATTGCTGATGAGGTCTTTAGGGGCAAGAAGTTATTAGAGCAACCTTCCCATACGGTGCATTTTGGTACCATTCGCGACGGAGATGAAATTTTGGATGAAGTATTAGTTTCCCTTTTCGTGGGCCCACATTCGTATACCAAAGAGAATGTTGTAGAGATCTCCACGCATAATTCCAAATATATCATTGAGCGTATTATTCACCTGTTGATTAAAAAGGGCGCAAGGGCTGCGAGAGCTGGAGAATTTACACTGCGGGCATTTTTGAATGGAGGAATGGATCTATCTCAGGCCGAGGCTGTAGCGGATCTAATTGCTTCGAATTCTGCCGCATCACATCAGATAGCCATGCAACAGATGCGGGGCGGATTTTCCAATCAGCTGAAAAAATTGCGCGAAGACCTGATTCACTTTGCTTCATTGATTGAGTTGGAATTGGATTTTTCTGAGGAGGATGTCGAATTTGCCAATCGCGACCAGCTAAAGGATCTGATTGTTCAGATCGCTACTGTTATCCGTAGATTGGTCCAATCGTTTGAGCAGGGAAATGTGCTCAAGAATGGTGTTCCTGTAGTGATTGCAGGAAAACCTAATGTCGGAAAATCTACCCTTCTGAACGCCCTGTTGAACGAAGAGCGTGCCATCGTATCGGATATTGCCGGGACTACCCGCGATACCATCGAAGATGAAATTAATATACATGGAGTTACATTCCGGTTTATCGACACCGCCGGGATCCGAGAGACCGTAGATGTCATCGAAGCTAAGGGAGTAGAGCGTACACGCGAGAAAATGAAATTGGCCAGATTGATCATCTATTTATTTGACCCCCTACAAGATATGATTTCGGATGTGCAGCTGCAGCTCGAAGAGGTGAAGAACTTACAGATTCCTTTTGTGACCATCATCAATAAGAGTGATTTGCTAACGGAAGACCAAAAAGAAAGCTATGCTTTACTTAGCCCGCTTTATATATCTGCTAAGGAGCAAATTGGAGTGGAAGAGTTGAAAGATGAATTGCTTAACCAGGTTAACTTAGCAAATCTTAATACAGATGATGTTATGGTCACTAACATCCGCCATGTCGAGGCTTTACAACAAACACGGGACTCTCTCGATAGGGTGTTATATGGAATTGATAATCCTGTAACGTCCGATTTTTTGGCAATGGATATTCGTCAGGCTTTGCACCATCTCGGCGAGATTACAGGGGCGGTATCGACTGATGATCTGTTGGAGAACATTTTTTCTAAGTTTTGTATCGGTAAATAAGATTTCACTTCCGTCTAATCTTAGTCAGGGTGTATACGGAGATTCAATGATGTTTACAATCGGCGATGTGTACGTCTGATCATGAACAAGTAAGATCAGGCAATAGTCGTACAAATTGATAAGGGAAATATTTGTTTCGGCTATTGTTCGTGTACCATATTATCTATGCTTTTGAATATTTCTCCTAGACACGGGAGCAATAATTGAAATATGTCCATAGAGGTTGTTGCAATATAGCATGTTTCAGCTTCGGGATCGAATAGCAGATGTTTATATATTTCAGGCGCGTACTTGTGAATTTCTTTTATTAAAAATTCAGTCCAACCGTAGCCACTTTGTTCAAAACCTTTTAATGAAAGAGTTGAATTCCAGCGGTCAAATTCGGAAGGTGTTGGACTAAACTGAAAGGAAAAAAGAAAATTGCCCTCATCAGTATCGCTATCGATAAAATTTATCTCGAGAAAGAATGGCGAATATTCATCAGTTTCCCAAAAGCCTTCTTCTTCTACTATTTTCAAGGTGCCTTTTGGTAGAGTAAAGCCTGTAAACTTGTATTTCCTCATAATTGATCTCTAAATAATAAAAAATCCAGTTTCTTCCGGTGTCGCTGGATATCGAAAGGTCTCGATTTGTTCGTAGTCCATTCCTTTTTTTAGCTTATCCAAATCATCTTTTGTTACTTTTTTTGAGGTGAGAACCAAAAATGAACCCAATGCATCGTAAATCAAGTCTGCATAGGCACGTAGTGCTATGTCTTCATCTAATTTTGTCGAAATAACACTCAGTAAGGCAAACTTTAAATCTCCTTGTTTATTAAATCTCGGTTCCGGTCGAAATTTGTCATCATCCGTGTTAAATATCGAATCTCCGAAAAATTTATGTTTTTCCGGATCAAACTTCTTCAGATCAAAAGTAATCCGATACTTAAATTTGTCATCCACCCATATTTTCTTTTCTTTCAAGAGGTTATCATAGATGTAGTCCCAGATGTATTCTCCTACTTTACGCGAGATTTTAGGTGCACTATCAAGATCCGCGCTGCTGACGATCGTTCTGATTTCAAATCTTCTCATTATATTGATTTTTCAAATGGTCCTTTACGTCAATAAGATTGCGTTACAGTATAACTGCTCTGGAGCTTTAAGTTACCATCCTTATCTCCGTGGTTACACTCTCAAACTTAAAAATTATTAGTGATATTTTTGACGCTAGTTCTATATTATAAGTGCTATTTTCGCGCTTTCTATGTCTTACAGCCAAATGCCGATATTAAGTTAAGAACGAAGCCGCTCTCTCACAATGTAAGGTCTGCGGAACAAATAATAAAGCAGTAATAACTGCTAGATTTATTGAAAATGTATTAATTTGGATTGCTCGACTGGATATTGGCGTCATTTATTTGTTATAATAGAGATGAAATTATTTATAAGTTTTCAAAGGGGGTATTTAAAAAGAAAGGATACTCCGCAGTCAGGTGAGCTTATGCTTTTCGATTCTTTTGACCCCGCTAAACGAACAAAATTCTATTCGACATCTGAGTGGAAAACGTTGGATTATAAAGACGATCTCCAATTAAAAGTGCAGGCGCCTATCATAACTATTTTTGTCTTAAGGGAGTTTGCATATAGAAGTTCATTTGTCTTCAGCAATATTGACTTTGTTCGTCGCTTAGGTACCCAGTTTGGTGTCGAGAGTTACAATGCTAAAGATTTTTCATTTATTTATGAGCATCAATATGAGGAAGATATTATCCCTTTAGATAACAGTTATAAGATTAAGTAGTAAGGAATTTGGCGATATACATGAATAATGCAGTTGCAAATATGCATCATAGCGAATGAACATATAAGTGCAAGAGTGTCGGAATCAGGTGTAATTAACCACAAAGCGTTAGAAGATATAGCTGACTAAGCTTTCGTCGTAGACAGCTATACCTTAGTGTCAGTCCCTGTCAATCCGATTATCTTGAACGTGACGGTGCCATAGGTGGAACAGGATCTCTATCAACATGAAGTTTATTGGTCAATAAGTCCTCTATAGTTTGCTGCATCTTCTTTTCATCGGCCACAATTTTCTTAATAACATTACTGTAATAGATATCACGTTTAAACTCATGGTCAATCTTCTTCGCGAAATCTGGGGCTAAAGATTTGTAGGTCAATGATAATTCCGTTTGTTTTTCACCAGTTTTTTTTATCGTAAGATCCCATATTACACTATATTCATAGAAAAGAAATTCTTTTTTTGGAGGTGTGATGGCTGTACTTTTGTCCTTAAGTGTAGCGCTGGCAAGGATATATATGGTAGGTTTATGGGTCTCTTTGTTTGCAGGAGATAATAATCTGTTCAATTCCTTTTCATTGTCGACAAAGAAATCAGGGTTTATGCCTTTTTCCTCAATCTGAAAAGTTGCTGCACTGTCACTATTTTGAAGTGCTGTAATCACTAGACTGCCTTCTCGATATACGTCAGACATTCGCGGGATTGCATCATTTACTTCATCAAAATGAGCTGATAATTTACTTGCAGTAAAGCTGTTTTTAACGATTGTTTGTCCATATAAATTATTGACAATTGCGAGGACAATTAAAAGAATAAAGGGATATCTATACATGATTTTTATATTTTTTCTATAAATATACTGCAAAGAAATATGTTCTACTTCGATCTTCTTTTGACGAAGTTTTCCTTTGTGTAAGTTTGATCTATTTTCACCGGTTACCCGTTATATCCTACATTGTCAGGACGTGTATGTGGATTGGAACATGTCAAACAGTTCAACAAATATACAAATGATGATCCTGGATGAGTTGGAGAACTTGCATATGAATGAATTGAACTTATATTCGTGGAATTATAAGGCTTATGCGTAAATACAAAGAGACAAAGACGTTGAAACCGAAACTTGGTTTATAGAGATTCTACAATTGTCCTGATATCCGCGTCAGGGAAAGTAAGAGCAGAATATTGACATGGAATGTTAACGTATATATGTTGTCCTTTTCTCTGTTAAATATTTCCAGTATCTTTTGGGTACATGCTGAAGATGGAGTTTGATATTACGTCTAGCTTCAATATTAGTGCTTTTAAAATACTGTTGCCATAGTGTTTGGTATTTGTTTTCGGTATCATCTAAAGATACATGGAGGCCGACTGTGTTCAGGTCTTTTTGCTCCGTTTTGCTAAGTTGCACTTCTTGTGTCGTTGACTGGTCATAAAGAATGCCGTAGTTGCGCTTAACATCGTAAATAAGCCAATGTTGATCAGCGTACCTCTTTCTGAAAAAATCAACAACCAATGGTAGTACATTAAAGTCAGGATCAATCAAAGCATAGTATAAGTGATCACTGCTCTTTTCAAAACGGACAAATGCCTTCATGCGGTGACGTTCGCGACTTACTTTTTTTAGCGTTTGAGTGTAGTATAAGATATGTGTATCCCCATAGTTTTGAAGAATAGCGGAATCCCTGTGAAAGATCTGTACGATGATCTTGAAAAGTGCATTCCAAGCTTGCGGATCTTCTGATAGAAATGCGCGATAAAAGTCATTCACCTGTTGCTTATTGCAGCGCTGTATTAATCCATCATGGACACGTTTTGCTTTTTCCTCATCTGTAACGATGATGCGGTCTTGATCGAAGATGGATGGATGATGTTGGCTGTGCAGGACCGGGACTGCGGACCATTCTCGACGTTCAAAACATTCGAATACAGCTGTCAATAGCCCAAGATACGTGTTGTCGAATAGGTAAAATTGCATTAAAATAACGTTAGTTGGCTGACCGAACTGATCAGCTGCTGTTGCTTAGTACTACTGTTTCCAGTGATTTGCTGTTTTACTGCTATCATCGACTGTTCGCCCAATCGCATAGGTGTATCGGCACAGATCATGAAATGACGTGCTCTTTTAAAGGCAATACCCATTTTGATCACTTGGTACTCATGTAGTTTTCCGAATTGGCGTGCACGGATGATTTTTAAGGCAGATTGACGACCTACACCTGGTATGCGTATGATTTCTTTATAAGTCGAGGTATTGATGTCGATAGGGAAGTATTGTGGATTGCGAAGAGCCCAGCTCAATTTAGGGTCAATATCGAGATCCAACTGTTGAAAATCCGAATGCAGAATCTCCTCCAATTGGAAGTCGTAGAAACGGAGCAGCCAGTCGGTTTGATAGAGACGATTTTCGCGAATCAGAGGCGGGGGACTCCCGATCTGTGGAAGCAAGCTATTTTGGTTATTGATCGGGATGTAACCGCTATAATACACCCTTTTGAGGTTGTAGCTTTTGTAAAACTCTTGTGCAACGTTCATAATCTCAAAATCAGACTCCGGAGTCGCGCCGATAACCATCTGTGTGCTCTGTCCTGCAGGTACAAATTGGGGCTTGTGTTTGATTAATTTAGACTCAGACTTTAGTGCATGTATCTCTTGCTGAACAAATGCCAAAGGCTTACGGACGGCATTGTGATCTTTTTCTGGAGCAAGCATCTTAAGGCCAGCTTCTGTGGGGAGCTCCAGGTTGATACTCATCCGATCTACATAGAGACCAGCTTCTTTAATAAGCTCTTCGCTCGCACCCGGTATTGTCTTGAGGTGAATATATCCATTATACCGCTGCTCGCTGCGTAGCTTTTTGACGATCAGCAGAAGGCGTTCCATGGTATAGTCTGCGTTCTTAAAAATACCGGAACTTAAAAATAGACCTTCTATGTAATTCCGTCTATAAAAATTCATAGTCAGTTCTACTACTTCTTCGACTGTGAAGGCAGCCCTCTTGACATCATTGCTTTTGCGGCTGACACAGAACGCGCAGTCGTATATACAGTGATTGGTCAATAGAATTTTAAGCAAAGACACACAGCGGCCATCTTCCGTATAAGTATGGCAAATCCCCGAAGATGAGGCGTCACCGATACCACCATTATTTTTCCTTTTACTGCCACTCGAACTGCAGCTGACATCGTATTTTGCCGCATCTGCCAATATCTTTAACTTTTCCTGTAGTCTATCCATATCGTACTGTTCTAATCCTGTGGATTTGTAAGTTTTTTACTATTTTATTTAGCAAATATAGATATATAAGCTAATATAATTAGTTTTTTTATGCTCTAAGAATTTGATTCTAAAGAATACTAAGGAAGATAGCGTGTGAACCCGAATTCTTGGATAGGACAGGATCGGCTAAAACAAAAAATGCTTTTAAAAAAAGCACATCTTAATTTGAAAATTTTGAGTAGGGTAGAAGGTTAACGGGATGTTAACGCTTCTTTTTTTTGGTAGTTTCCACTGGAGTGTGGTTTATAAATCCCCAATTTGTAACATAGTATAAATAAGGATTTTTCTGTAGAGGGTTTTTGTTTTCTTTCTTTTTTTTAATCATATATTTTGTCCTTTCTTTTTGATTTCCATCAATATAGCAAAAATAAAGCCAATACCCAAATTTAAGGAATAATTTGGGTATTGGCTATGAGTCATTTGACTTCAAGATGATGCGCATCGATTGTTTTATCGATACATCACCAATCTTAGTTGTAAGACTATTTTTTTGTGAATCGCATGACGGCGATATCGCCCATGATCAGGTGCAGGGTATTATTATCTTGGATATCGTATTTGGTGACCGTCTCAAGCGTCTTAAAAAATACAGATTCGCCACTTCCTTCACAGGCCATCTTGGTAGAAGCAATAGGGCCAAATCCAATATCATGGCCATTTAGCTTCAATGCCCCATTATAGTTGTTGCAACTGCTGTTGCCGTTGATCTTTTTGTTGGAGACATCAAATGTAATGGTAGGTTTTTTATTGGGATAAAGACCCTCAAAGGCTATGCGTGGTCCTGAGATATAATTTAATTCCCACGTTCCATCTAAAGCTTGTTCCTTTGTAGCAGCCTCTTGCTTCACTTCTTTAAATTTTGCTAAGGGCGCCATTCTTGCCTTATTCAATGAAAGTATATTGCCATTGACAGTATAATTGTCAACTGTAGTCAAGACCTTGGATAGCCCTTGCTCAATGGACATATCTTCGCAGGCCATCATCGTGGACATACCCTGTGAAAATTTGATTTGTAAGGGCGCGGAGAGCGTGAATGATCCTCCCATTCCATTACATCCACCACTAGCACTGTATCTATTTTCAGATGCATCTAACTCTAAAAAAGGTTCTTTTCCATTAACTTTGTCTCCCACCGGTTTGCCATTCAATTCAACGAGCTTCCATTTTTTTCCTGTTATGTTTGCAGATGTAGTTGTCACCTGTTGGGAGTCCGTATTCTTTGATCCTTTATTGAATAGTCCACAGCTACTCACGACCAGTGAAGAAGCAATCATGATAGCCAATATATTTGTTTTCATAATCAAAGCATTTAATATAGATGTCATATATGTTATTTTGTAACTTGATCAATCCAACTCAAAAATGCGGCCATAAATGATTTAAGAAACGAAATAGTTTCCTCATTATTAATTTCACCATTGTCATTCATCAAATTTTTGATGTTACCGATGTATGCTTCAGGCTGTTGTAAAGGGAGTACATTCAGGAACACCAAAGACTGGCGAAGATGATGATTGGCACCGAAAGCACTTAAATGTCCGGGCGAGACACTGATAATAGCGGCAGGTTTGCCATCCCACATATTCTTCCCATAGGGACGTGAAGCAACATCGATTGCATTCTTCAGTACTGCGGGCACCGATCGATTATACTCAGGTGTGACAAAAAGTAACGCATCCGTGTTTTGAATGACGGATCGAAAGTTGGTGTAAGAAGCGGGAGGCAGACCATCATCATCGAAATCTTGATTGTATATCGGTAGATCACTGAGATCGATAAAGTCCAGTTGTACATATTCCGGTACAAGATGCACGAGGCTCTTCGCTAGCTTTTTACTAAAGGAATCCCTTCTTAGGCTTCCTATTAAAACACTAATATGTAGAGTTTGCATACGAAAGGTTATTTGTATGCATATAACAATGTAATGACGCTAATGTTTTAGGGATCTGTGTTTGACTTATTGATCCTGTATTGAATAGTTTTTATAAGCGAGCCGTTCAACACGGGATCTCGTTATGAAGGGAAGATTTAAGAAATCATGGCCTCGTATTTCTTCCAGTTATCAGCTATCATCCACAGGTTAATTGCGAAAAACGGTAGGGCAATCATCAAACCCGAGGGCTCCAATACCATGCCGTGTAGTACAATGCCCACCATTACTGGAAAGATGACCAATGCTCCAAGCGCGCGAGTTTTTGAGAAAACGAACAATAGGCCTCCTAGTATCTCCATAGCACCAACAAGCGGCATTAGCCAAGTGATAGTCACGAAAGCCTCAATAACCTTCATTTGTTCGGCCGTCATTTCGGGCATGGGCATATAGTTCAGAAATTTATTAAGACCCGCATTGATGAACATCAGTCCAAATAATAGACAGATGATGAATTTCACTGTTTTCATAACTAGATTTGTTTAGTGTGTATATCTATTAGGTAGATATACACAAATCTACATAAATTCATTTTATTTGCAACCTCATTTCTTTAGTTATAGTGGAAATAAAACGTAATTTTGGCAGATAGAAGGGTAATATCTAGTCCCTTATACATAAAAACAAGGTTATATGGATTTGTATCCAAATAGAATTTAAATATATTCACTGTGGCAGCCTCAACAAAATATCTAAAGAAAATCAAAGATTTAGCAGCAAAGAATCTACAGGAAGGAATCGTATTCTTACAGGAGAATCAAAAGCGCAGTGGGGTAATCGCGACTTCTTCGGGTCTGCAATATGAAATCATCAATATGGGGGCTGGAGTAGTCCCGTCAAAGAAATCAAAGGTATTGTGCCACTACAATGGACAGTTGCTGGATGGTACAGTGTTCGATAGTTCATACAAACGAAGAAAACCAGAGACCTTCGAGGTCAAAGACCTGATTGTTGGGTGGCAAGAGGCGCTGTTGCTCATGCCCGTAGGCAGCCGATGGAAGATTTATATTCCACATGACATTGCCTATGGATTTCACTCTTTGACCGCAACCAGCGGTGGAAATTGTACCCTGATTTTTGAAGTGGAGCTCTTAGGAATACTTTAAGTAAGCATCGTTTTCCGCAAGTGCCGCTGTTAAAAGTCCAGCGATCGACGATTGTAGTTGATCTGCCCAGAATGGTAGCTCAGGTGTGTGGAATTGTGGATAGGCTTTTGCGCCCTTCATCCGTCAATAGGCTAAGCGATTTTTGTATTACATTTCGTGTATCAGTAATGCGCTCCAACAGGATGTTTTGAGGAATGCCCTTGGCCGAAAACTCAAGTTCACAATTACAGATATAGCCTTTCTTTTCAATTTCTGCACCGATGTACGTCTGTAGGTTGCCGATAAGGTGAAGGCAGAGATTATCGGCCGATTTTGTGATCCCCTTTTCAATACACCACAGATTGTCCTCCACTGTGTAGGCGAGATTTCCACGTACAATCTCTGAAAATCTCTATCAAACATTTCCTTTATGTTTTCAAGTAGCATAATACTAAAGTTACAGAACTAAATGCATGCTGCAATTAGTTTGAGACTGTAAAAAGACACTGCAGTAAGTTCGTTATAGGATTTATTTTTTACTCTAGAAACATCTTAATCAACGTAATAGCTATAACGTTTTCGTAAATAAAGATCCAGTAACTATCGTAATCGAATATCAAATTTAATATTATTGTGTCAACCAATATAAATTTCGAAGTCAAGTAATGATATCTTGCCTAGACCTTGAAAGTATATGTCTTATATCCATATGATATGAGAATGTGTTTTTTAGTCATATAAGCCCAATTAAATTATGTACAATCTTAAACTAATTATTTATGCTTTTTTGACGATTCAGCTCGTCTTTCTCGCGAACATATCGCCTGCGCAAGTAACTACTAAATTGATTTCAGGAACAGTTCGAAATGAAAAGGGAGATGTATTGGCAGGTGTAAGTATCGTCGTAAAGGGAAGTTCCGTTGGAACTTCAACAAATGAAAAGGGGACATTTTCGCTCGAAGTCGGAAGTGGGGGCGCTCAGAGTCTCTCTTTTTCCTTTAAAGGATATTCCTCGCAGGAAATAGTCATTAGCAACCAAAAACAGTTAGAAATAGTATTAAAACCCTTGGTAGAAGATCTGGAAGAGGTTGTCGTGATTGGGTATGGAACAGCTAAACGGAAGGATCTCACAGGTTCTGTAGCCTCGATACAGGCGACTAAGCTAGAAGCTGAAGCGCCTCGTTCTGTACAAGATCTGCTTAGAGGAAATGCTGCAGGTATGATTATCGGACAAAGTAGCACAGTAAAGGGAGATGCTACTTTGCTCGTTCGGGGGAGTGGGACCTTGAAGGCAGGGAGTAGTCCATTAAATGTCGTAGATGGGGTGATATTTGACGGTACCTTTGCCGATCTCAATCCAAATGATATCCAATCGGTTGATATCTTGAAAGATGCAAGCGCAACTGCTGTCTATGGTGCAAAGGCCGCAAACGGAGTAGTATTAATTACTACCAAAAAGGGGAGTGCAGGAAAACCAAAAATAACTTTTAATGGGAATTTAGGTTTTGTAGAAAACGCAAATATGCCTAGAGTCATGCGTGGTGACGAATTTTTGGCGTACCGCTATGATTACGAAATGGGAAAAGTAGGGGCCGATTATCATCAACGGTTCCCTGAAATGTTTGTTGATCCGAGGAAACTCAGTCAAGTGAGTCAACTGGCTTGGTACAACTATGGAAGAGATAAAGATCCTGCAACTTCTGTAAACGAAGACCAGCTTGTTCGAACTTGGTTGTCGAGGTTGGAGCTTAAAAGTCCTGAGATTGAAAATTATATGAACAACAGGATAACAGATTGGCAGGATCTGGTCTTTCAAAAAGGTAGACAGCAGGACTATTCAGTGGGGATCTCTAATAAGACGGACAATGTCAATTACTATCTTTCTTTCAACCATGTCGACAGAGAGGGAATTATAACAGGTGATCGATTTAAGAATTTTAGGACTCGATTAAACTTGGAGTCCACAATAAGTTCTTTTTTGAAAGTAGGAATGAATACCAATTTTGCATTCAGAAACGAAGGGTTTTTGCAAGCAGATTGGGCACAGTCTGCGGTTATATCTCCATATGGATCTAATAATTTAGACGATCCAACTAGTACATATCAACGGTTGCCGACGGGAGATGCGACCCCTGTAAACCCTTTTTTCGACAATCAATTTAGAGATCGCAAAAATGTCTACAATACGCTTAATTCCACTTTGTATGGTGTCGTCAGTTTGCCTTTTGGGATAGAGCTACAGTCAAATTTTACACCCTCTTTGGGCTGGCACGAATATTATAATCACGAATCGTCTCAGAATCCAGAATGGAAGTCAAAAGGAGGGAGTTCTGAACGAACGTTTGAGAAGACTTATAATTGGCAATTGGATAATGTCTTGCGATGGAAGAAGAAGTTCGATATCCATAATGTAGAAGTCACATTGCTGCAAAATGCAGAAAAAGGACAGTTTTGGAAAACGAAAGCGACGGCTTCAAACTATTCACCTAGTGACATTTTGGGATGGCATAGGATTCAAGCGGGGGCAGTACCTGTAAATGAAAGCAATGATACTTATCTCACTGGAGATGCCTTGATGGGGAGAGTGTTTTATTCCTTGTTAGACCGCTATATGGTGACAGCATCTATCAGACGGGATGGATATTCTGCATTCGGGTCCCAAAATCCTAGAGCTTCATTTCCCGCTTTGGCTTTTGCGTGGAATTTTTCGGATGAGCAGTTTATGAAAGGCACTGCCGGTTGGTTGGATTATGCAAAGCTGAGACTTTCTTGGGGGCGGAACGGTAATAGGGATATAGGTCAATATGATGCATTGTCCGATATGACTTCTGGTCTTCACCCGTATATAGATCAAAGTGGGAAGTTGTATTTGTATTCGCAGCTCTATGTCAACCGGATGGCAAATTTAGGATTGAAATGGGAAAATAAATCTTCTTACAATATTGGACTTGATTTTTCATTCTTTAATAGTAGACTTAGCGGCGCAATAGATGCATACACTGCTACAACACATGATTTACTGGTAGATCGAGAATTACCAGAAATCATTGGATTTACGAGCGTTGCCGCTAATCTTGGACAGCTGCAAAATAGGGGCTTTGAATTCACCCTAAATGGTACTGTCCTTCAAAATGAAAATTTTAGATGGAATACATCCGCGATATTTATGCTCAATCGCCGTAAAATCGTTGCACTTTATGGTGAAACAGTCAATATCTTGGACAATCAAGGGAATGTGATTGGGGAAAGAGAAGCAGATGACATCAAAAATAAATGGTTTATTGGACAAGATCCAGATCGTATATGGGATTATGAACGTATAGGGGTATGGCAGTTGGGAGAAGAAATGGAGGCTAAAAGATACGAGGAATCACAACCGGGGGATTTTCGGTACAAAGATCAGGATAATAATGGCATTATGACCAATGAAGATCGCGTATTCCAGCGGTATAGAACCCCTCGTTTTAGATGGTCATGGAGAAACGACTTGAACTACAAAAATTTTGATTTCTCTATTTTTCTCTATTCCAACTGGGGGCAGACTAATTCATTCAATAGAGCGGCCAATAATCAGAATTTCCCGGATCGAGCGACTGACTATGCAATATCAAGATGGACGCCGGATAATCCTAGCCAGGATTATGCACGTATTGGTTCTAAAAATATTGGAAATAACTATGTCGATCAGTCCTTTATTAGATTGGATAATCTGACATTGTCGTATCGCGTACCTAGCCGATTACTGGAGCATGCAAAAATTCAGGGAATGAGAATATCCGCATCTATAAGAAATGTCGCTGTGTGGTCCCCGCATTGGAAATTTGGAGATCCTGAATCGGGTCGTAAGCCCAATGGAGATGAGCTAACTGCCGGGAGCCCGACCCCTAGAACCTATAACCTAAGTATCAACTTTTCACTATAACTTCAATTCTATTGAAAGATGAAAAAGACAAATAAAACAATACTGATTTCCGCTCTTTTTAGTACAGTTTTGATGTATGGCTGTAATAAAGATTGGTTGACCCCTAAGCCCCTTTCATTTTATGAACCTGATATCGCCTTATCCAATGTAGAAGGGATGTACTCTGCTCTGGCTGCTTGCGAACGTAATATGCGTCATGAATTTTTTGGTGATGGAGCGCCGATCGTAACTGAAATGATCCAGTCCGAGATCGCGGTTGAGGGAACTACTGACAAAGCTGGTCCTCAGATGAATATGGATGTAACACTCATGCCAGATGCAAAGTTGAATGATATCAATACAACGCGCGTCGGCTGGTATTGGTATGAAGGATACAAGGGGATTAAGTATGCAAATCTTGTTATTGCCCGAATAGACAAAGCCACATTTAAAAATGAACAGGAACGAAATGCGGTGCTTGGAGCGGCTTATTTCCAACGGGCATACCGTTATTTTAAGCTTGTGCACCAATTTGGGGACGTACCTTATCTGGATTGGGAGATCAACGAACCCAAATATGATTTTTACTCTTACGACCGCTGGTCAATATTAGAGCGCCTAAAAAAAGATCTGGAATATGCATATCAGTGGGTGCCAGAGAAAGTGGATCGTGGACGAACTTCGAAAGCTGCGTGCGGCATATTGTTGATGAAGGTATGTATGTCGCTAGCCGATTTTGATAGGGCGATACAGGTTGGAAACGAAGTGGCTGCAGCCCACCCGTTGATGAGGAGTCGGTTTACCTCAAACCGATCAAAGCCGAACACAAACCTGATGTTTGACCTGCATAGTGTCGAGGCCAAGTTGGATGTGAGTAATACAGAAGGCTTGATGTATGTTGTGGCTTATCCCGAAGTTGTAGGATCTGACCGGATTCAAACCATGCGCAATGGTGTTCCATTTTGGAACAACGGAGGCATTAAGACACCTGATGGAAAGACAGGTACAAGCATTAGTCTGGCTAGTGATGAAACGGATCTTTCATTAGATATAAACAGGAATTATGGACGTGGTGTTGGTCGGCTAAGACCAACTTGGTACTTCACCAATGAAATCTGGAGAGCGGATAAAGAGGCAAACGACCTGCGAGGTATTCGAAACCGGGACAGCTGGCGTCGAATGGAGGATCTTAAATACAACGAACCGAGTCTGAAAAAGGACGGAAATCCATGGTATGGCAAAAACTTTGTAAAAAGTTCCAGTATGCCAGTAGAAGACACAATACGGCTGTGGTTTTCCTGGCCTCACTACAAGCTTTTTGTTCCGGATCCTTTGCAGACCACTTGGGCAGGAGGGGAGACTCCATGGTATGTATATAGATCTGCCGAGGTTTATTTATTGCTTGCAGAAGCTTATTACTGGAAGGATCAACTTGGTCTCGCTGCAGAAGCACTAAATCAAGTGCGCACGCGAGCGGGGGCACTACCGATAACTGCTGGCGACGTCAACATAGGAGAGATATTGGATGAGCGGGCACGAGAGCTCTATTATGAGGAAAATAGACATTTGGAATTAGTAAGGATTGCTTATACCTATGCTAAAACCGGTAAACCCTGCGAAATATTTGGTGGTCGGATTTATCAGCTTCAAAATATAAGCGGGCCAGGGGGGACAAACTCGAATGTAAAAACAGTGGGAGTGAATTTTTGGTACGACCGTGTTGTGGCCAGGAGTAATTTCTATAACAAAGGGGTCAAGCACAAGTGGGCAGAGTATAAAGTAAGTGTACACCATCTGCTTTGGCCAATCCCAGCAACCGCGATATCCACCAATATCAAAGGACTCATTAACCAAAATGTAGGCTATCCTGGCGCAGAAAGAAATGTTGCTCCATTGAAAGTGCCCGCCGAAGGTACGGTATTGGGACCTCAATCCTAAACAATGAATCCCCCTGCGTTGTGCTGCAGGGGGATTTCTTCTATTTTACCAACCGGGATTTTGTTCAATATTAGGATTGAGCGTAAGCTGATCTGCTGGAATAGGAGATAGATAATCTCTATCTAACCTGAATTGGAATCCATTGCTTAGTCCACCCACATTTTTGTAGAACTCTATGTATCCCTGCGCATCTATAGGCATACTCACGACTGCCTCTTTGGTCACCACAGGAACTTCCGGACCTTCCCACTGAGCGCGTTTGGCGCCTTTGGGTTTCCAACCTACAATCTTTTCTTCTATAGCAGCCCACCGAAACAGGTCATCTGCTCGATAGCCCTCTGCTGCTAGTTCGATCCGACGCTCACGTCTGATCTCATTTAAGATAGGGCTAATTTCTTTAAATTCTTGGTTGGGATCATTTATCACAGCCCCTAGATTCAATGGAGGCATGCTGACACGCGCTCTCAGTAAGTTGATGCTGCGATCCAGATCTGATTGTACCAGTTCGCCCAATTCGGCTTTTGCCTCTGCATAGATCAGATGTGCTTCCGCGAAGCGAAAGATAATTTGTCCCGTTGTTCCAAGGTCTTGTTGTTGATTATAATCGGGATTATGGCCTTTGTACAGTTGGTATCCTGTAATGGACTTGTTTTCATTGGCCTGCTCGAAGGTAGGATATTTGAATATCGCATCCCCGCCATTGGGACTATTGTTAGTTACGATATGTCGATTGTCGTTGACATATATCGTCTGTGCTAGACGTGGGTCCCGATTGGTGACGACATCTTGAAGCGTAGCATCACCTTTGTAGAGTGTACTGACACCTATCGGTTTCCCGTCTTTACATAGGTAGGCCTCTACAAGGTCCTTCGTCAATCCGCGTCCAGCCCCATTCGTTGAGTACCGATGCCATCGGTGCCCCAAGTTCAGGTCGACATTGAATCCTCGCCACAGCATGATCTCACTGTTGGAGCTGTAGTCAACCTGATTGAATAGTTTCCAGTAGCCATTGGGGTCATTGTCGAATGTGCTTAGCGTATAGCCTCCGGCATCAGTTAATAGGGCAGTGCTCAGTTCTTTCGCTTTTTCAAGATATTTTTTTCCGTCCGACCCCTGCACTCCAAAAGCTGTTCCCTGATGATAGCGTTCCCAAGTACCTTCATACAGCGCTATCCTTGCCTGAAAGAGCATGGCGACCTCCTTTGTGATTCTAGAAGGTTCTGCTTTTCCTTTAGTAGGTAAGTACTGAATAGCCTTGTCCAAATCGTTCATGATGGAGTCTGCAATGACATTACGTGGCAAGCGTCTGTTATAGACCTCTGGGGAGGCGGTCTCCAGTGGAATGTTTACCCAAGGAAGCGCACCAAACGTTTTCAATTTGGAAAAATAGAAATATGCTCTGAAGAATAGTGCTTCACCCACATAGGCTTTGATGGCATCAAAAGATTCAGGTACACGTGCGTAATTCGCTAGGAAATAATTGGTACTACGCAGCGCTGCCCAGTCGGCATACTCACCATAGCCACCTTTTTCTCCAGGGACTACACGTTCTCCATTGAGTGCCGAATTGTAAGTGACGTAGATCATGTTGTCACTACCATCCGCATCAAGACTATAGATTCCCATGCTGCCCCACCCATTATAATTGGGTAGCATCGTATTATAGAAGTTGTTGGCGTAAAGTTTCAGGTCGTTTGCTGTTTTCCAATAATCTGAGTCCTTGATATTTGTTTCTGGACTCTGGTCGAGTAGGTCTTTCTGACAACTGCTGAATATATGAAGTCCGATGACGAACAGTAATATGATTTGAATATGTTTCATTTCAAGTATAGGATAAAGAATTAAAAGGAAAAATTAATACCAGCAGAGTAAGTGCGCTGCAAAGGATATATTTTGGCGTCATCTATCGATAACTCAGGATCCATCGTTTTGATTAGACTGGTTACTGTAAATAGATTTTCGACACTGACATAGAGTCTTGCTCTGCTGAATCCAACTTTGTCTAACCATGTTTTGGGAAGCGCATAGCCTACTTGCAGATTTTTAAAACGTAGGTATGCTGCATTTTGGAGATAACGGGTCTGCGCATTTGTATTCTTATTATTTTGTCCTGTCAGGTAGAATTTAGGGAAATATCCGTTCGGATTTTGCTCAGACCAACGATCCATATGGACGTCAAAAGGTGAGCTTTGCCATTCATCTCCAGTAATACCCCAAAAATAGTTCGATCCTACCCAAGCATCTCTCTTGCCTATCCCTTGTATGAAGAAGGAGAGGTCGAAATTTTTATAGTTGATATCTCCGGTGAACCCAAAAGCATAGCGCGGAGTATTGTTGCCGATTACACTTCTGTCTCCCGGGCTGGAAAGACTATTTGTTCCAAAATCAATGATGCCATCGCCATTAATGTCAGCATAGCGTACATCCCCAGGCTGCCAAGTTTCGCCTGATATTCTTTTTTGAGATGGTGCTGCGTCAATCTCTGCTTGATTCTGGAAAAGGCCATAAGTTGTATATCCCCAGATATCCCCCATATTTTGCCCTACATACCACGTACTGGTCAACCCTGCCGGATTAGGATATTTGGTGACTTTACCTTTATAGTCACTGACGGTGGCCCGGATTCCATAACCTACTTCGCCTACCTTGTCCCTCCACGCTAAGCTGAGCTCCATTCCTCTTGTCTCCATAGCAGCATTATTGACGTTAGGAGGAGTTGTACCTAAGATACCTGGCAACGCTTCTGCAGGACCTGCAAAATCATCTGCTTTACGGATATACCAGTCAAAGGAAGCATTTAACCTGCTCTGGAGAAAGCTCATATCTGTACCGATATTAAGGGAGGTTGTGGTTACCCATGTGAGGTCCCGGTTTACTAAGCCTGGAGCATTGACCGAAGCTTGCTGATTGCCACCGAAAAGCCAATTGGTATTGGGCAGACTAGAAGTGACAAGATTTGGGTAAAAGGGATACCACTGTGGGTTGTTGGGATCGGTATCTAGGAAACCTTGATCGCCTAATGAACCATAAGACCCCCTTAGTTTAAAAGTGTTGACGATGTGTTTGATAGGTTCAAAGAATACTTCTTTATCAGCATTCCATCCTAGTGATACTCCTGGATAGAATTTCCATCTAACATCCTCTAAAAATCGAGATGTACCATCATATCGACCATTGAATTCAAATAGGTATTTTTGTTTGTAGTTATAGTTGATCCTTCCGAAAAATCCATCTGAGCTGAGGCGACGAACTTGATCACCAATTGACGGAGCTGGACCCCAAGTACCAGAGAGAGACGGAAGATCGTTTGCATATAATTGGTTATTGCCGACACTATATTTTTGATACTCGGTATAGTCGCGCACGAAGCCGCCCATCACACTGAAGTAGTGATCATCCACTTGTTTTTCGTACTTGGTGAACGCATTGATAATGTGATGTTGGATTCGGTAATTCGTCCGACTGAAACCGTTGGGAAACGTTCCTCCAATGCGATATGGAGAACCATCAGGACGAATGGAATATAATGTCTTTGTATGGGCGCTCTCGTCCTGAAATGCAGCATCAAAGGTATAATTTGTTGTAGCAGTCCATCCTGGAGCCAACCTAAATACAAATTCCCCAGTTAGCAAGGCTTTATCTAAAGTTGATTTTTTACGTCCTCCATCGAGATGTAGGGGGACGTCACTGGATTCTGAAAAGTTGCCATCTGGGTTGTAGAGCGGTACTGTTGGCCATTTACGTCCTATCTGGTGCATATAATTGCCGCCTGTCTTGCCGCTATAGGTGTTTGGCCCATCTTCAAGCTCTTTAGAAAAGCTGCCCCTCCAGCTAAAATCTACCCAGTCCGTAAGGGTGGTGGTGATGTTGGTGCGGACGTTGAAACGCTTATAGCCGTCATCTCCAAATTTGTACATACCCTCCCGATCGTTGTAACCTAGACCGACGTAGTATGTGGTGTTTTCTGATCCTCCTGAAACACCTACATTGTGCTGTTGATTGAAGGCTATATCTTTGAAATAAACGTCAAACCAATCGTTGTTACCATTGGACTTATCCCAAGTATAGTATTCGTTAGCACCTTCCACTGTGCTGGCCATGGTTTCGGTGGATAACGAACCATTTTGATAGGCAATAATCCGGTCGATAGTCTCTTTGTTGAAGATATCACTTCGTCCTCCATTTCTGGCTGCTTCATTATAGAGATTTGCAAAATCTAATGAATTTAACATTTTGGGAATATTGATTGGTTGGGACCAGCTCAGGTTGTTGCTGTATGTGATAGCCGGCTTACTTCCTTTTTTTCCTTGCTTGGTCGTGATCAATATCACCCCATAGGGAGCGCTAGACCCATAGATTGCAGAGGAAGCTGCATCTTTGAGGACCGAAATATTTTCAATATCATCCGGGTTTAAGGAATTGATATCTCCTCCTTGAACGCCATCAATCACAATCAATGGAGCACCTGTGGCACCTAGACCGGTAAATCCCCTCACATTTATTTTTTGAGTAGCGTTTGGTGAACCGCCCCCGCTGCCACTGATGACATTAAGTCCAGGCATTTGCCCTTGCAGAGCCTGACTGACTCGTGATATAGAGCGGTTTTGAAGTACCTCACCACCAATTTGAGATACCGCTCCAGTGACAAGAGCCTTATTTTGTTTTCCATATCCTACGACGACAACTTCTTCAAGATCGCTTACCAGATCTAGCAGTACTACTTGGACATCTGTAGCACCATTGATTGGTTTTTCCTGAGACGTATAGCCTACCGCACTAATGACCAATACGGCCGTACCGGTAGCTTTGATTGTAAATTTGCCCTCGCTATCTGTAGAAGCTGCTACAGTTGTCCCCTTCACCTTTACAGTTACCCCGGGGATGGGGTCTCCTTTTGCATTGACCACCCGACCCGATATATCGGATTGCGACACTGGCAGTATACCTATACGTGTTGTAGAGAAATTTGGTTTGGCATAAGCTACAGGTCCGTCATGTGTAAGCAGGAGGAGGGATAGTCCAATAGTAAAGATACCTCTTTTGCTGACATGAAGGTGTTGTCCATAGCCAATTGCATTGAAAATTGAATTCATTTAGAACTAGATTTTTAACAGGTTATTGAAATTTGACTGTTTAGCTGTTAAAAATGGATCTAGAGTGTGTAATGTATAACGGGTAGCGATCTAAAAAGATGTCGCTAATCCGTCAACTTGGCGGTACCTCCTTTCATTCTATTATTTTTTCGTTTATTTACTTCATGTGATCATTTTTGTATTTACCTATTAAGGTATTCATACTACCCCTGACAGTAGGAGTACAGATATGCCATCCAATAGGTTTGTCGCATCACTTTCGTGTTTCCATACTATCGGCTTTCGGAAGCTGGTTTCATACCGTTATATCATATAAATCAGGTATGAAAAATATAATTTAACGATTTAGCTGATTAACAATGATTGTGTTTGAGATCTACCCAATCTCCAATCTCTAAACTCCCCACGAAAACTTTATGACTTACGTTTATACTATTTCATTTAACGAATTTTAACTATAGTTAGTGTGTTGGTAAGTGTTTTATGGTAATATTGCTGTGTATTTTACTGGTTTATAGGTAAATAAAATTGACGCTAGGTGGCTCTGGGTGGGGCGATCCACCTAGCATCTATCCTAATCCCAATGGTTTTCCCGCGAAACGGCCAATTTCCCGCCACCAGTGAAATACAAGCTTAGTGCTCCAGTTAGGTAGATAAAGAGCAATTCGATGGACCACCCACCATTTTCATTCAAGGTGAATAGCATGGGTAATTGTGCTAACAATAATGCGGTAAAGCAATTCATTGCAAAAATCAAGGAGGCTATACGTGTACGAAGTCCGATAAGCATAAGGATGGGGGCAATCACTTCGCCGACATATACGCCGTAGCCGATGAAGGCTGGAAGTCCCTTTGTCTGCAGCAGACCTTGTATAAAACTGATACCGTGTATGAGCTTGCTGATACCATAGATGAGCATAGGACCAGCAATTGTAATACGTAGTAATAGAAGTCCAATGTTTAGATTTGTTTTCGTTGTCATGATGTTATTGATTTAATTTATTGAAAATTGTATTTGAAAAACAGTCCTAAGTTTTCCAGGGTTTTGGTGCTATTGTTAAACTGATCTAGATTGGCCGCAATCCCATATGTGCTTTTTAGACTTTTTATGCCCATCCGGATGTATTGGAAGCCCCGTTGATATTCATCTCTGGTTAAATTCGCAGTCGCCTGTACTTTAAAATACCCTTTTAGCGTTGTGCCCAGTCGGGGTAGATATTCCAACTGTAAGGATTGTTCGAGAGTGAGTTTGTGCTGGTAGGTGGTGCCCACGCTATATTGAAGGTGTATGGACGGGGTGGAGAACTTATACTGACCCCATATCGAGGCAAATGAACCCGGATTTTTGAGGCCAAGTCCGACATGGAACGATAGCGCTCTACTCGTTGAGTATGATACCGCGTTGCGGATGAAGAAGATGTTGTTCTTGTCCGAATGGTATTCTGTGTCAAGAAAGGTGACATTGGATACAGCCCACTTAGAAGCAATTCCATACTGCACTCCGTGTAGGTAGGAAAGGGAGCGATGACCCAGTAGTATCTCTGGAGTATATAAGAGTTGCTGGGCATGTACACTTAACTGTGTAACCAGTACTGAAAATAATAAGAGAATTTTGATGACCATAGTGACAACCTTTGCTATTTGAATGATGGCAAAAGTATCAGGTCTTCAGAAGATAAAAATTAAGGTATCTTAAGAAAGGGAGTTCATGTGTTTTTTGCGTAGAAAACTTAAAAATTCGGGCGTAATCCCTAGATACGAAGCAATCATATACTGCGGTACGCGTTGTTCAATATCTCGGTATTCAGCAATAAAGTTACAGTACCGCTCAAATGCGTCTATGCTCATATTTTCGATGGTTCGCTCTTGCAACGATACATAGGCACGCTGCATCTTCACTCTGAAAAAATCCGACATAGGAGGCACCTCTCTGTATAGAATTTCAAGATTGGTTTTACTGATTTGAACGACAATAGAATGCTCAATTGCTTGTACATACATCTTTGACGGTTTGTCGCTTAGGTAACTATATAGGTCATTTATCCACCACTGTTCTATCCCAAGCTGCAGCGTGTGTTCCTGGCTGTTGTCATCTAGATAGTACGATCGCATACTGCCTTTTACGATGTAACGCATGTGTCTAGATACCTGACCCGGCTCCAATAGTATCTCCTTTCGTTTGAGTGATTTGACTTCTAATTTAGGGACTATTAGCACGATATCCTGCTCGTCTAGATGGATGGTTTCGGTAAAGTGAGATAGTAGTGAATCTACTATGTCGTCATTTGTCATGGTGTGATATGCGAGTTGTGGATATAACTGATTAATTGTCCGGATGCTTATGAATATTGGTCTGGAGAATATCCTGAAGATCTGAAAATTCGGATGCAGTAAGTGGAGTAATCTGTTCCACTACGGATTGCAGCTGATTTCGCATTCCTGTCTGTAGGACCAGGTTCAACAAACCCAGAAGTGCTCTTTCCTGATCAGCTTTTAATCCTCTGAATACACGAGGGACGATGCCGTATAATATTCTGGTGACCGCTAATAAGTCCGATCGCTTGGTTACATCGTCCTTATTGTCCATAGCGAAGTAGGGGAGTACATCTCTCTTCTGAATATCGCGGATGTATTTTTCTACTGCCATCTCCCGGATGTATTTTTTTTCCTTACGACTGAGGTAGTCCCTGAGGTCTGCTGCTAGTTTTTTATAAACCAGATGATGATTGAGACTGCTGAACAGATTGTCGACCTCGTTAGGATCGATAGACTCACCCTCAAAAGCGTTGAAAAATGCAGATTCAATGTACACACTGTGGTGAAAATCCAATGCGTTGTTGTTAAAGCTCGTCAGTTCTTTCCCGATCTCCACTTTATCCCTGTTGAGATAATAGTAATAATATCGATCACCAATAGCATCGCTCCAGCGTACGAAATGAATATCAAATACATGCGGATGGTTGTCCTTATCAGCAATCGTCCAGGTAACGCTGTCATTTTCTTGTATTAGCTGCTCATATCTAATTGGGACATCATTTATCGTAATTGTATAGTCTTGATCCTTATTTAGTAAGAGAAACCAGCCAAATTCTTGTGCAAGAAATGTTTCGAAATCAGGATGTATCAATTGTTGTTCGGACACGTCGAATATTCCTTCTAAGACTACTTTAGTTCCCGTATGTCCTTTTTGAACGGGGGTGGCAATTGAGTCATCATATTCATTCTTGCGGTCTCTCTCCATCAAGATGTCATATTGCATCAGCTGTCCGTCTTCAGCATAGATGGTCTCCCAGGTGGCTCTGGTCGCTAATAGGGTAAAAGAAAAGCGGCCTTTACCTTTTTTCCCCTTGACATAAGATGACCGTTGAAAGGTATGCCGCTTAAGGGAATCTAGGAAGTTGCCAAAGGAGTCCTTAAGCGTCTTCAGAGGGATACCCTCGCCGTTGTCTTCAATGGCAATGTATTGGAGATAGCCCAGTTCGTTTGCAGAGTAACGGATATTGATCCTACTGGCTTTGGCATCAAATCCATTCCAGATATACTCTGCCAATACTTGCTTATAATCTTTAGGAAGTCCCGCCGAATCGATACTTGCATTGGTGACTGTCGCTATATTCTTCATGATGGAAAATGTGATTGGAAAAGCTAAGATAGGAAAAGTTTCAAACTCTTTGTTTACCACTGGGCTGTAAAACTGTGGTAGGTAATGCCTATTTTTGGATTTTTGAAAGTTAATTCTTGTCGAATGACATATTTTGAAGCGTTAATCCATTTATTAGAAAAAGAACAGCAATACGATAAGGCGGAGTACCAACGCTTACTGCAGACGGGATCGTTGAATAGTCGCAGACAGGCCGGACTTTCGTGGTATCCCATCATGATCCGAAACGAAGAGATAGGTCTGGGAGACTATATCCAGATTGTAATCGAGCGGACGGTGAAAGACGGACAAGCCCATCGCTTCAGATATGGGATGTCGGTAGCTTTGTTTTCCAACTACGATCCAGTAAAGGATCGGCTCTTAGGTACCGTGGCGTATGTCAGTGGTGATCAGATGAAAATCTCTTTACGTGTGGACGAGCTTCCCGATTGGGTGAAGTCTGGAAAGCTGGGAGTAGATCTGCTATTCGATGAGAATAGCTACCAGGAGATGTTCAGGGCACTAAAACGCGCCGATATCTTAAAAGAAGAAAAAGAGGCCGGTAGTTTGGTACGCTTGCTGATCGGTGTGCAACAGGACACGACAGAATCTGGTCCTGAGATCGAGCTTCCTTCATTTGTCTCGGCGTTGAATAGCTATCAGAAAGCAGGAGTAAAGCGGATTTTGGAACCCCATGCATTGACCATTCTGCATGGTCCGCCAGGCACCGGTAAAACAACTACCTTAGTACAGGGGATAAAAGCATTACTCTCACAAAAATCGGGACAGATCTTGGTCACTGCTCCGAGTAATACCGCTGTAGATCTGATGACCGAAAAGCTGCATGAAGCCGGGGTAAGAGTGGTACGGATTGGAAATCCGGTGAAGGTATCAGACGAACTTCAGGAGTTGACATTGGATGGACAGCTAGACCGCCACCCCATGCAAAAGGAACTGAAGAATATCCGTAAAAAGGCTGAAGCTTTTCGTGATATGGCTAAGAAATATAAGCGCCAATTTGGCAAGGCGGAACGAGAACAACGTAAAGCCCTTTTTCAAGAAGTCCGCTCTTTAATGAAAGAAGCTGAGCAAATAGCGCAGTATATGCAAAAAGGTATTTTGGATCAGGCTCAGGTCATTAGTGCTACTCTTGTGGGATCTAATCATAGTACCATTCAAGAGCGTAGGTATACAGCTGTCTTCATCGATGAAGCTGGTCAGGCAATGGAGCCTGCTTGCTGGATTCCGATATTAAAGACGGATAGGCTGATTTTAGCTGGTGATCACCTTCAGCTTCCTCCAACAATCAAATCCACTTCTAGTGATGTACGCGCACTGCATGTGACATTGATGGAGAAATTGGTGTCGCTGTATCCCGAATATGTATCTACCCTTCGGCTGCAGTACCGTATGCATGGAGATATTATGGCCTATCCTTCTCGAGCACTTTACCAAGAAGCATTACTGGCAGATCCGACTGTAGCTGAGCAACAGCTCCTGGTAGACGACCGCGCTTTTTTATTTGTAGACACAGCAGGGGCGGGATTCGACGAGCTTCAAGAGGGTACAGCACTGTCCAACAGAGATGAGGCTCAGTTTACGCTTCGACACCTTAGCGCCTATCTAGAAGCAGCAGTTTTTAAAACTAATGGCGTTACACCCAGTATAGGTATCATATCTCCCTATCGACAGCAGGTGCTCTTATTAAAGGAGATGATACAAGAAGAGGACTCCCTGAGTAGCTATGTTGGTCGCTTGCAGGTACAGACGATAGATGGATTTCAAGGTCAGGAACGGGATATCATCTATATATCGCTGACCCGCAGCAATGCCGAAGGACAAATCGGCTTTCTAAATGAGATCCGGCGAATGAATGTGGCGATGACACGTGCGCGGTATAAACTGGTCATTATTGGCGATAGCTCTACTATAGGCCAGCATCCATTTTATGCAGGTATGATCCAGTATGCCGAGTCTTTGGATGCCTATAAGAGTGCATGGGAGTGGATGTAGAAGTTGCTGATGCTGACCTTATTTGAGTTTGACAAGCGGGTGATTAAGACCATTGACTTCATTCTTGATGATTTCGTATTTATCGAGACTGTCTAATAACTGGGTGAGGTTCTTGAAGCCATAGGTCCGTGGATCAAAACTGGGGTCTATCTTGCGCAGTGCCGATCCCACTTTCGCAATAAAAGTCTCATCATCCTCATTTGTTGCGATGTCAAAGGCCTTATTGATTTTCTGCAACTCTGCTTTTGGAAGCCTTGACGTGTGTACATTGGGCTTGGATTTGGCCTTTACTTCTGCACGTTGATTGATTTTGACGGTTGTCGATTTCGGTACGACCTTTTTGATTGATTTTTCAGTTGACAGTTCTTCCTCTTTTTCTTCCAGATTCTCCGTGAATGTAAATATCTCGCAGGAGTTGACAAAAGCGAGGGGAGTATTTTTGCGGCCTATTCCCATGACAAATAGTCCTTCTTCACGGATCCTCTTTGCTAACCCTGTGTAGTCACTATCGCTGGAGACGATGCAAAATCCATCTACATTCTTGCCATGTAAGATATCCATAGCATCGATGATCATCGAGCTGTCAGTGGAGTTTTTGCCAGTTGTGTAGGCAAACTTTTGAATAGGGCTTATCGAGTGTTCATTCAGCACTCCCTTCCAGCTGTTCATCTGCGGATTGGTCCAGTCGCCGTAGATCCTCCGAATGGTAGCCTTACCGTATTTCGAAACCTCTACGATAAGTTCCTTAATTAGACTCGCTTGTGCATTGTCCCCATCAATGAGTACTGCTATGTTGAATTTGGTATCCGTCATATGGAATTCACTAACTGCGTTTGTATAGTATCCGTTTCCAATTGCTCGTTAGTAGCGAGAAGAGTATATCCAAGAATGCTATCATTATATCCAGTGTATTATTTAGGGGTAAGTTACGTAATATTTTTTTATTTCTGATGACTTATGGTGACACTTTGGTCTCGCTATTCTTGTTGATTTCGAGCAAAGTGCCTAAAAGATTCTTTAATGTATTTTATCAATTCGTATTCGGACCACGATTGTATTTGTTGAGATGTGGGGCGATAGGAAGATTTGAAAGTCTCGATATCATCGTCCGAAATCGTAGTCATTTCTTGGATCAGCCCATTGGTAAAGCGTTTGTCAATCTCTGCATCTATCTTTTCTTGCGAAGCCAACTTTTCCAACTTTCGTGCTTTGCGACCTCCCTTGCTCAACCGTTCGTAGAAATAGGTAATGGGCTGTCCTCCAAAAGGTGAAAGTAATGCAAGTGGGGGTCTGCCATTATAGTATATTGCATTTTTTTTGTTGTTTAGGTCACGTAATTCATCGTAGTAGGACTGTTGCTTTTTACCGATTATTTGGACTTCATTCAGTTGTATCAACGGCTCCAATACCACGGTGAGGTGTCTAGTTGTGGATATACAGAATTGTTTAGTTGCAAATCCTGCAGCATATATCTCTAATGTATCGTTTACAGAGCAGTGGATTGTGAAATTTCCGCTTTCATCCGAAATACTTGATTGTAGATTATTTAAATTGCGGATGGAGGCATGATAGACAGCAGAAAGGGAATCATTTTTGACAATAGTTCCGCTTAATATTGCCATGTTCTGAGCTTTAAGATGGGCTACAACCACCCCCAAAAGAATAGTAACAAAGAATAGTTTCATGCGGTAAAATTTGGATTAGATGCCGAGCTAATGTAGCTGATCCGAAAAAAAATAATCAATCTCCTAAGCTAGTCATACCGTCTGATACCCTAAAAGGACTTAACAAATTTTAACTGCTTTTGCTAAGGTGAGGGCAGCCTTGGACAAGTGAAAAATAATTGAACATGAAATGTAACGTTTAGTCCAGGTGCTATACTAATTGTTTACATATAGACAATGTCTTTTCCGTATTCTCTTTTATGGAATAGAAGCATCAGACACAAAGCATAGTTATGGAAAATAATTTATACCATTGGAAAAGTAGTTTTGGAAGTTCGGACAGCCATCTTTTTAAAGGGATTCAAAAACTGGGAACCCTTCATAATTCCTCTTTAGATCAACGTGCCGTGGCCACTATGGAAAGTGGTGTTTGGACCTTTGAAACCAAAGGTATCACTACTCCGTATACGCAGATCTTGAACAATGATCGCCAGCCCATTGGTACGATCGACTTTTCGTCTTGGACTAACAGGGCTTCGGTGACACTTGGTATTCGCCATTATCAGTGGAGAGCTGTCAATTGGTTAGGGACGAAGTGGGAGCTGACAGATAATCAAGGTAATCGGTACGAGATGACTTCGGATCTCTCTGGTGGTGTCATATATGGGAATATTGAAGATGAGCTCCTGCTGTTAATTGGCTTGTTTCTACGTAATTATTACTGGCAATATGGACTGCTTGTTTTTGCGATCGTTTTCACGACGATGTCCATAGTCATGTTATAGCTGTAGGAAAGATTGGATTTTAATCGGCGGAAACCAACAGCAATCCAATCCTTACCGACCAATACTATTATTCTTTCTTGAAATTAAAGAGTCCACCACCTTGCTTTAGGATGGCCGTCTCATCGGCTGGGTTAAACTCCAAAATGATGTCAGCTTGCTCAAATTTGAATTTATCTTTATCACTTGGCGTGAGTGGAAATGAAGATTGTCCACTAGCTTGAGCTATCAATGTGTTGTTATCTTTTGTAATAGTGATTTTGAGTGGTATCTGCGTAGAAGAGTACGTGCCTAGATATTGATCCAGGTCTTCTGCCTGTACTTCATAGACGCTAAAATCCGGAATTTCGTAAGGCTTATTATATACGGCGCTGAGTATTGCTATCGCTATCGTATTGTTTGGAAAGTTGCTCCCATTACAAGTCAGCGCAAAAGATACATCGCCATCCTGAAAATGCGAGAATGTAGAACTGAATCCGTCAATACCTCCATTGTGTCCAAAACCGACTTTATCATAAAATGGAACACTAAATAACCCCGATCCAAAGCCGTCTTGTACAGTCCGCATGAGTTCCAGATGGGCATTAGATACTAGTCTTCCATTGAACAGAGCATCGCTGAATTTGGTGATATCGGTAGGAGTGGAGACCACAGCACCTGCTCCTAAAGGAATAGACATGTCTGTCTCGGGCTCCAACTGCCACCCGCCTTTATAGGAATACGAATAAGCTTCCTTATTTCCACTGTTGATTTTACCTCCAGCATAAGTGTTCTTTAGGCCCAATGGGATTGTGATATACTCTTTCAATAGTAGGCTATATGGTTTTTTAAAGGTCTTTTCGAGAATGAATGTTAACAGAAGGAAATTAGAATTGCTGTATTCGCCCTTTGTACCAGGCTCAAAATCACTTCCGGATTTGATGATAATATCCAGTAGTTGCTGCTGTGTTTTATGCTGGGCGCTCCAACTTACATAGTCTTGGTTGTCCGTAAAATTATGAATACCACTTCTGTGTTGTAATAGATGTTGGATGGTGATTTTTTCGGCATTTGGTAATGCCGGAAAGTAGTCTGCTATCGTCTGGCTTAATGCTAGCTTATGCAGCTCAACAGCTTTCAGTATCAATACAGTGGTAAATGTTTTAGAAATAGATCCGATTCGATATTTTGATTGTACATCGGCTTTGGTTTTGTTCGCTAGATTCGTGTAGCCCACAGCCTTTGTGTATATGAGTTTGCCATTCTGAGAGATCGCGATACTCCCCATAAATTTATCCCGCTGCTCAAGATTGTCCAAATACAGATCCAACTTGGATTTGTCAAATGTCTGCGAAAAGCCAACACGGCCTAGAATGACAGTAAAGAAAAGGAGAAAAACTATTGGTTTCATATGTATATAATTATTTCATGAGCTCGTTACACTCGGTTTGATATTTAATGGTCATCCGCCAGCTGGCGGATCCAAACTATATTATTCGTATATCGTCTATCATCTATCATCAATGGCACTCATGCTACTTAGTGGTCATTCGTGTTTGTGCAGCATGCGCTACATGGATATTTCATACGTGTTCGTTGGATAGTACAACCAAATATACCAAAATGCCATCTACTAAATCGGACAATTCGGTGAACGGCAATTTAAAATAGGTGAGTGGAGCAGTGACGTCGGTGAGTAAAGTATTATTATAGGCCGCAGGTAAAGAAAATACCCTGATTTCAGGGATTGGTGTGTTTCCCCTGTTTGGCTACTTTTGAGACGTTGTTTCCCTCAGGAAGCAATTGTTTTTAGAATATCCCCCATGGGTGCGGTGATAGGTTGTTAATATTATGCTGTGGGACCAGCTTATGCAGCTAGGTCTCACAGCTTATTTGTAGATTATCGTTAATATAAATAGTAGACATGCAGACAAGATTTAATGTTATATTCCTCGTGTTTTTATGTTCAGTAATGGGGGGTGTGGTGCACGCGCAGCAGATTGCATTCCGTATACCGGCGAACGCCGAGGTGGTTGCTATCCTGAATCCAAAAGAGATTCTTCAGCAAAGTAACGCCAAAGCGTTAAATGAGATCCTTGTGAAAAGTGGCTTTTTTGATAATTTTCGAGATGCTTTGGGTGATTCTGTCCCTGGATTAGATCGTATGGGACTCGATTTACAGCAGTATATGTATGCCTATCACAGTATGACTGATAGTATCTCCTATACCGGATATATTTTGCCTATAGCTGATGTGGAACAAGTTGAACATTTGCTGCCCGATAGTCTGGAAAAACTGCCTGTTTCAGAAGGCTATCAGCGCCGAAGAAATAACAAAGGAACGTTATTCGCTTGGAATAAGGAAGTTCTTTACATGTTGCACGGAAATCTGGATGCTCGATTTTTGGGATTTGATTCCATTGCTATTAAATATGGTATAGACAATACCGATATGGCTGCTGATGCTAGCTACCTAGACAGCGGTATGGTAGACTCTGCTCGGGCAGCGGAAGAATATTTTATAGATGAAGAGGCCTCAGATAGTACCTTTACAGATGAGGATGTCGTAGAAAGCATTTTGAACTCTGAAGAGTATATATCGGAAGTATCTCAAGTTCTTCAGGATAAGGAAGAGGTGACTTTTGAAGCCTACCCTTTTGACGAAATCCTGGACACAGCCTATTCATTTGAAGGATCGGGTTATAGTGATGAAGATCTCGATTCTATCCGTGCGGTACATGATGTTATCCAACAAAGAAACGATTCTATACGAAATGAGCTCACACGTCAATGGACTGAGGCCGAACTACAGAACTTAATTGCACCCACTCACGAAGCATTTTCAGGGAAGATATTAGCCGATATTCATCGTGCAATGCCGCTAGCCAGGGTATGGGTCAAAAGTATGGATGGCCTGTACAATAGCTTATTGCCCTTGAACTATTTATCATCCATGTATTTAGGATTCAAACCCCAATCTATCAGGTCTGGCTACAAGCAAGCATTTTTTGATATCCAACAGCAGCAGAATATTTTAAAGATAAATGCACGGGTAGAACTTGACAAGGAGCTTGCGCGAGTTTCAAAAAGGGTATATGATCGAAAGCCTAACCCACGATTTTTTAAATATCTGACCGATAGTACAATGGGTTTTATGTCCATTAATGTCAATTCCGAAGCCTATATGCAGGAAGCTCCTGCTCATATCGGAAAATACTACAGTTGGTTATTCGGAAGTGAAGAGGAGATCATCTCCTTGGTGACTACTGCTATCGAAATTGCTTTTGACGAACATGCGCTGTCGAAAATTATGCCAGGGGATAATTTGATCTTGATCAATGGTGTGACCAAGCTAAAGACGGAGTATATGGAATATGAGTATGACGACGAATACAATTTAAAAGAAATTAAACGCACCAAGGAAGATGTTGTACCTCGGTTCATTTGGATGTTTACTTCCAATGATCAACGGTTGATAGTAAAGGGATTGCAATTGGCGGTTAGTAAGGAAGAAGCACGGTTTGCAGATAATATCTACGAAGTGCCTCGTAAGCAAGATCAGAGTTTTCCGCTTTATGTTTTATGTAAAGACGATATCATCATGTTATCTAATGATCGAAATGAGCTCTTAGCAATACAACAGAACAGGTTGCAGGCAAGACCTAATAAGAGTTTTGAAAGAATCGTTAAAAATAATGTGTTTTCAACAGCATTGCAGCCTGGGCGGATACCCGCATTATTGACAGACATGGATGTCCCCGTATCTGAGGAGTGGCGTTCATTTGTAGATGATCTGTCCCAATACGGTAATGTGGTAATATCCTCCAAAGGTGTCGTGAAGAATGAAATCGTAGGAGAAGTGTCCATCTCACTACCTCCAAATGATACAGCATTAGGGTTTTTACTAAAAAAGATAAGTAGCAATTTACGATTGGATATACCGGAAGAGTAGGAAGTTGACACAGCAATACTTTCGTGTAAGTAGTTACGTAGATGGGTGGTTTATTTGAAGCCACCCAACTTATTTTTAGGATTCGTTGATAATTTGAACTAGATTTGAGCGTACCTATTTGAAGGATAAAATGAGACATACGCTATACCGTGAGCAACTATTGACTTGTAGTCTAGCCACAGCCTGGTCTTTTTTTTCCAGTGCTCACAACCTGGAGCGGATCACACCTTCAGAGATGAAATTCCATGTTGTATCAGCAGCAGACCAGGTCCTTTATGAAGGCATGATTATCGACTATTATGTATCTCCATTACTTGGTATTCCCTTAAAATGGCGAACCTTGATCACGCATGTAGATCCCCTCAAAAGCTTTACCGACTATCAGGTAAAAGGACCATATCGTTACTGGAATCATTTACATGAATTTATTGAAACGGATCAAGGTGTGTTAATGAAAGATACCGTTGTGTACGAGCTACCTTTAGGCGTTGTAGGCGATTGGGTACACAGTATCTATATTCGTAGAAAGCTGCACCATATTTTCGATTACCGTTTTTCGGTACTTCAAGACATGTTTGGTGAGTGATACAAAAAAACAAGCAGTGCTAAACATCATTTAGCACTGCTTGGGGATTACACAGATCTTGCTGTTATAAAGTAGCCATATCGATGACAAATCGATAGCGGACATCTCCTTTTTCCATGCGCTCGTATGCCTGATGAATGTTTTGAATATCGATCAATTCGATATCCGATACGATCTGATGTGCAGCACAGAAGTCTAACATTTCCTGCGTCTCCGCAATGCCACCTATACCAGATCCTGCCACGCTCTTGCGGCCATCGATCAATGCGAAAGCCGAAATCTGATGGGCTTCGGATGGAGCTCCTACACAGATGTGCGTGCCATTGGTTTTTAGTAGGGATAGATACATATTCATATCATGTGTAGCACTGACGGTGTCCAATATGAAGTCAAATGTCCCTTTTGCTTTCTGGATCTGATCGGGATCCTTTGTGACCACAAAATGATGAGCACCTAGTTTTTTAGCATCTTCTTCCTTGTTGGGAGAGGTGCTGAGTACCGTGACTTCAGCTCCAAAGGCCACGCCAAATTTCACGGCCATATGTCCCAATCCACCAAGTCCTAAAACAGCTAACTTATGGCCTTTGCCCACTTTCCAGTGACGCAGAGGAGAGTAGGTCGTGATACCTGCACATAGGAGTGGAGCCGTAGCCGCCAAGGAGAGCTTGTCCGAAATATGAAGAACAAAATCTTCACTCACCACAATCGTATTGGAATATCCACCATATGTCGGAGCCCCATCTGTATACTTGTTGCGGCCATTATAAGTTTGGATATTTCCTTGCTCACAGTATTGTTCCAGTCCATCTTTACAGTTGTCACAAGTTCTACATGAGTCTACCATACAGCCTGTTCCAGCTAGATCGCCTACTTTAAATTTGGCAACTTTGTCCCCAACCTTAATGACGCGACCGACAATTTCATGTCCAGGTACCATAGGAAAGATACCCGGGAACCAGTCATTGTGTATCTGGTGAAGATCCGAGTGACATACCCCACAAAATTGAATATCAAACTGGACATCATTTGGTCCTACTTCGCGACGCTCGAATTGCCATTCGGCTAAATCAGATTCAGGACTCTGAGCCGCATATCCTTTTGCTGTAATCATATTGCTTTTTTTATGTTTTTATTTTTAACAGGGATTCTCTTCAATTGTTTGCTATTCCTCCACCTATTTTGTCAGGTAGATAGTTTGTTTCAGGCCCGTATGAATCGTCATCAGGATACTATTGGATTGTACCTGCTTTGATATGTATAAATGTAATTCGCGAGATATCTGCAATAATCTGCTCATTAGCGGATTCGCTTTCCAGCGAGTTGACAACGAATACACTGATAGCATATCGGGTTCCATCCGCCAGTTGTACAATACCGACGTCATTGACAGCTCCAGTAAGACCATATGTTGTCTTGCCAGAAGATCCCGTTTTATGGCTTACTACGGAGCCTTTGGGCAAGGGAGAGATGATCCGGTTTTGACCAGTAGAGGTCTCCGTCATGATCTTCCAGAAGAAATCGCGGTATAAGGGACGTAGTATGTCCGATTGATAGGCTTTTACCAGCAGGTCATTGCTGGATTTAGGACTCGTATAATTGAGGTACTGCACATTCCAGTCCTTGTGCATAGCCTCTTCGTTGGCGACGATTTTCATACCCGAAATTCCCAATTGTTGTATATACCGCTGGACAGCTTCTTCACCGCCGACCCATCGTATTAGGATGTCACAGGCATTGTTATCGCTTTGAGAGACCATGACGGATAATAACTTTGATATGGGCAAAGTAAGGTTTCCCTCAGGATATTGTTTCCGCAGTGGGCTCCATGTATCTGTAAGGAGCTCCTTTTTAGCGACATAGATGCCGTGGTCGAGCGCAAGTTCCTTTTTCTGCAAGAGATCAAGTACTGCCAGTGCGATGGGGAACTTAAAGACGCTTTGCATGGGGAATGTTTGCAAACCGTTAACGTGGAGTTCACGCCCGTCATTCAAGCCAAGTATGTGTACCCCTACGAGAGCCTTTTTGTCCTTAAGGACTGAATCGATTTGGGTATTCCAGGAATGTTGGGATCGTGCAGGAGGCATTCCCCATACCAGTAGGATTAGAAGGATAAGATAGTGCTTGCTCATGGGAGTGTATCTATATTTTAATACACACGCAACCATTATTAGCAGATTGAGGTCGATCTACTGATGATGGTTGCATGATTAAGTAAATATACGGGATCTCCTGCTCTCCTGAAATAGTACACTAATATTTTATAAACTGACCCCTCTTTTCCAGGGGATAAAATCATCTTGCTGTAATTGTACAGCCTTGGGGAGTATATGGCCACTTGCCGCCTGGATACAATACTCCAGGATTTCTTCCCCCATCTGCTCGATGGTCACCGTCCCATCAATGATGGGGCCGGTGTTGATGTCGATGATATCCGACATATGTGTTGCCAGATAGTTGTTGGTAGCGACCTTGATTGTCGGGCAGATGGGATTTCCAGTGGGAGTACCCAGGCCCGTTGTGAATAAGATCAACGTTGCGCCCGCGGCGGCCTTGCCTGTGGTAGCTTCCACATCATTGCCCGGTGTGCAGACCAGATGAAGACCTGCCTTTGTCGCAGGCTCGGTATAGTCCAACACATCGACAATAGGAGAAGTTCCACCTTTTTTAGCAGCACCATTACTCTTTATAGCGTCTGTGATAAGCCCATCTTTGATGTTGCCAGGGGAGGGGTTCATATGAAATCCCGATCCAGATTGTTCGGCCGCGAAGCTATAGGCCGACATGAGATGGACAAATTTGTCAGCAGATTCTTCATGTACCATGCGGTCCAGAAGTTGCTGTTCAGCCCCACAAAGCTCTGGAAACTCCGCTAACAATACCTGTCCGCCTAGAGCGACCAACAAATCGGAGCAGTAGCCTACGGCCGGATTGGCGGAAATACCGCTGAAACCATCGCTGCCACCACACTTGACACCAAGTGTTAACTTACGTAGGGGCTGTGGTGTCCTTTGCATCTCGTTGGCAGTGGTCAATCCAATGAATGTATCCTTTATTGCACGTTGTATCATCTCGCGTTCACTACCGATATCCTGCTGACCAAACACCAATAGCGGCTTTTCAAATGCAGGATTACGAAGTTCTAGCTCCTTCTTAAAGTCGTGCAGCTGTAGGTTTTCACAACCAAGAGCTAGCACAGTAACTCCTGCGACATTTGGATGGTCAGCATATGCAGCCAATAGTTTGGCGAGAACAGCGGCATCCTGACGAATACCGCCACAGCCACCCTGATGCGGTAGGAATTTGATTCCATCTACGTTCGGAAATATGCGCCTTTGTGTAGGCTCCGTATTGGGTGAGAAATCTACTTGATGCAGATCCTCCGTATTATGATAAGCCTTTAACAGCGCGCGTGTGAAGTCTGTATAATGATCGGAGGTCCCATAGCCCAGCTCATTGATCATGGCTTCTTTTATGATATCGAGATTTCTATTTTCGCAAAATACGGTAGGAATAAATAACCAATAATTAGCAGTCCCAACCCGACCGTCAGAACGAAGATAACCCAAAAAGGTACGGTCACTGAACCTACTGACATCGGGTGGCGTCCATTGGTATTGAGACGGCTTATATTGAAATGACTCCACTGCGTGTTTCGTATTGTGCACATCCATAAGTGCACCTCTGCGTACATCCCATTGGACACGGCCTACCACCACACCATACATGATCACCTCTTGTCCTTGGTCAAGGTCGTCCATAAAAAACTTGTGTTTGGCTGGTATGGTATCGGTCAATTGATAAGATTCAGCGCCATATTGTACAGTGGTCTGTGCAGGCAACTCTTGTAGAGCAACCAAAACATTATCGTCAGGATGTATTCTAAGGGTATTCATATCTGTTGTAAGGATTTAGTGGGGAATGAAATAATCAATGGCCTCGATAAAGCTGTGTTGCTCTGCATACTCGACGATCTTTTGTACCAAGTCACTTAAACCGGGAAATGCTCCCAAGGACTCGCCCCATATCTGTTTGTCCGAAAGTATACCGGTGATGGAGTTGCTCTGCTGTAGATGCGAAGCTATTGTCGAGCGGTGATAGTCTTGGAAGGTAGCTGTACCGACTATTTGCTCGCGTGAGGTCATCAAGTAGGCTGCCAAGCCCATTGCTATCCCGACCGGTGGAGTGGCATGTTTGCTATACCATTGGTGCAGCAGAGGGCACACACGCGTTTTCATCTTAGCGGAGTATTGAAGTGCTATCGAGTGCCATTTGTGCGAAAGAAAGGGATTCTTAAATCGATCAATGACCACCATCCCAAAGGATTGAGCATCCTGTTCAGCGATTCCAGACAGCTCGACAATAGGACGAATCTCTTTGAAGAGCACATAGTGGATGTAACGGTCCAATTCCTTTTCATTGAAGAAGTCCTTTACATATTCGATCTGTGTCATAAGCGCTACACCACAGCATAAAGTATGAGTGGCGTTCAGCATTCGCAGTTTGATTTCTTTGTATTGTTCGATGCTGGGGACAATCTTTACGGATGGGTCGATGGTTGCGAAGCTCAACCGCTCGCGGACTATTGCACTATCTGATTCTATCGCCCATAGGCGATAGGGTTCGGCCATGATTGCCAGTTGATCTTGATAGGGAAGTAGATCCTCCGCTAAGCTGCCCGGTACGATGCGGTCCACCAGTGAGTTGCAGAAGTAATTCGCCTGGTCTATCCAAGTAATAAAGTCATTGCTAAGTTGCTGGCGCTCGGATATCTGCAGGATGATGCGTTTTAATACCGCCGCATTGTCGGATATCAGCTCCGTCGGAATGATGACCATTCCTTTTGTGGTGTCACCGTCAAAATGAAGAAATCTAGTGTAGAGATACGCGGCCACTTTAGCGGCAAAGCTGGTCGGAGGGCTATCGTTGATATTGCCGTCTGTCTCTGCTATTCCCGCTTCTGTCGTGTTGGAGATCAAAATGTTCATCTCCGGATTTTTAGCCGTATCTATTATTTCTTGCCAATGCTTATGGGCGGACAGTACTCTGGAAATAGAGGCATTGATCTGCTTAGATTCGACAACTTCCCCATTTTCTATCCCCTGTACGACCAGTGTGTATAGCCCATCTTGGGTATCAAATGCCTTGGTATCTCCTTGGGCAGTGGACTTAACCACTAAGATGCGGCCATTGAAGATGCCCGCCTTATTGGCTCGATGGATATAATCATCCGGAAGACCTCGCAAAAGAGCTCCAGTTCCGAATTGAATGACCCGTTCAGGAAGATCGAATATCGAGTTATGTGGAATGTCGATCTCCGTCGCCTTTATATCTTGTAAGTGTTGCTTGGATAAGTTCATCATCATCAGTTAATTCCTTCCATACTCTTTTGCGGACTGCAGATGGGGTATGGATCGTGATACAAGTCTAGCAGTTATTTTGATGATGAGCAAGAGAAATCTATGATAACGTTATCGGTATACTAGACTGTGTTACGAAATATATCGCTAGGCGTATACCCTGTCGAAATCATAGTCCATATATAGCAGCCCTTTTTTCGATAACGCTACCGCTACTTTATTCGGCCATTAAGTTGTATTTCTAGCATTGATGGTCTTTCTTTGGAAATAACTCAATTGAAATAAACTAAAATCTAACATTTTTAAATGGATAAATTATGACACTTCGTATCCACAGTAAACCATTGTTTTTATTATGTACGTTGATCTGCAGCCTCTTCACTTGCATGGAGACGGCCAAGGCGCAGCTCTCCGATAGAATAGGAACTGTTACTAATACTGCAGATCAAGCACCTTTGGAAGGTGTCACGGTTGCAAATCTGACCAGCCAGGTACAGGCGCGTACAGACAAAGGAGGAAACTTTACCATAAAGGCAGCTGCCGGAGATAAGCTCAGATTTTCACTGGTGGGCTTTAAGCCTGGCGAATTGACAGTTTCTGCACAAGGTCCGCTGATGCTATCCCTTTCCGAAGACCATTATAATATCGGAGAAGTGGTAGTCACGGCTCTTGGTATCAAGCGGGAGACCAGAGGACTCACCTATGCGACTCAAAAACTCGATGCGAGTGCCGTCAACGATGCACGGGACAATAGTGGTAACATCATGACCAGTTTAACGGGAAAGGTTGCTGGAGCCGTCATCACGACAGCCGCTTCGGGACCAGGCGCTTCTGCTAGAGTCGTGCTGAGGGGCAGTAAGTCCATCAGCGGCAATAACAATGCGTTGATTGTTGTCGATGGCGTGCCATATGACAATTCGAGTGCGCAGCAAGCTAGTGGTACGACCTATAATTATGGTACTAGTGACGGTGCCGCTAACATCAATCCAGATGATGTTGAATCTATCAATGTACTGAAGGGCCCATCAGCCGCTGCACTTTATGGAAGTCGGGCTGCTAATGGCGCTATCCTAATTACGACCAAGCAAGGCAAATCTGGCAAATACAGCATCGACTATAACGGTAGTGCATCATTCGATCAGGTCAATATGTTGACCAACTTTCAGAATACCTATGGTAGAGGAAATGGCGGGGTGGCCGGAACCAATGTTGGAGAAAGCTGGGGGCCGAAGGGACAGACGTATGCTAATAATGTGAAAGATTTTTTTGAAAATGCGGCTACATTCAATAATAGTATCAGTACCTACGGTGGTACTGAAAAGGTGCAAGGCTATGTATCGTACTCCAATAATAAGATCGGTGGTATCATCCCGGGCAATGATCTGAAAAGAAACAGCTTGAATTTGCGGGTGAATACGGAGTTGATTCCGAAATTGAAAACCGATGTCAAACTAAATTATGTCAATCAGCAGATTGACAATCGTCCGCGTCTGGGAGATATGGGCATCCCAATAGAGGCTTATATAATGCCGCGCGATATGGACAAGGACGAGCTGAGTGATTACGAAACGATCGATCCGGCCACAGGTGAGCCTATACGTAAATATTGGTCTGGTGCGGCAATCTATGACAATCCCTATTGGAGTATCAATCGGACCTCTGTCAATGAAGTCCGGGACCGCATTACGGCCATGGGGTCTGTGACTTACCAGTTGACTGATTGGTTGAATATTATGGGAAGATACAGCTTTGATAAGTATATAGACAAGACGGACGGCTCGTTTTATGCGAGTACGGTATCATTAGGGGATGTGCGTCCTGGTGGTAAGTACTTTGAGACCAATGCCCGCTATCAGGAGAGTAATTTTGATTTCTTGGTTAACGGTAACAATGCCATTTCTGATGATATCAAAATCACCTATAATGTGGGTGCGAGTACGCTAGATAGAAAATACAGTACCTTTCAAAATATGGCCAATGGGTTGTCGATTCCCAATGAATTCAGTTTAAAGATGGCTACTACTCCTGAATATCTTTTGGTAAGTGGGTATAAGCGACGCATGAACTCGATTTATGCTAGTGCACAAGTAGCTTTCTATAATAACGTGTTTTTGGATATGACGGCCCGTAATGATTGGACCTCTACATTAAAGGCGCCGCACAGCTACTTTTACCCTTCAGTAGGGGTATCCGCTGTATTCAATGAATGGCTGAATTTGCCCTCGTGGGTCAACTTTGGTAAAGTAAGGGCTTCTTACACCCAAGTAGGTAACGATGCGGACCCGTATTTGCTCAGACAGCTCTATTCATTTGGACTTGGTGCTGGAAAGGGATTTGTTTCCCGGTTATCAACCAAAGCAATCCCGGATTTAAAACCGGAGTTGACGAAGTCATTTGAGGCAGGGTTGGATATGAAGTTTTTTGAGAATAGGCTTGGATTTGATTTGACTTTATATAAGAGTAACACGATTAATCAGCTGCTATTCCTAGGTCTACCGATGGCAAGTGGTTATAGCCGTCAGTATATCAACGCTGGGGATATTGAAAATAAAGGGATTGAGGTCCAACTGACGGCTTCGCCGATAAAACGGGAGAATTTTGAATGGCAGACTACGGTAAACTTTGCTGCCAATACCAACAGGATTATCGAACTGCATGAAAAGACAAAACGCGCGAATATTTCGGAAAATACGAAGTATGCAACTGTAGTGGTCAATGAGGGGGAAAAATATGGAGATCTGTATGGATATAAATGGAAGCGTGATGCGCAGAGCGGTAAATATATCGTGGATGCGAAGGGCCTTCCTGTAGTAGAGGCCAATCAAAAATTAGGTAATTTCAATCCGAAAGCATTACTGGGTTGGTCCAACTCCTTTAATTACAAAAACTTTACGGTAAATACACTTATTGATGCCCGTATTGGTGGAGAGATTGTGTCTGGTACTTCAGCCTATCTAGCCGCTTTTGGCGTAGCAGACTATACCGAAGCCTATCGTGAGGGTGGATTGGTGTTAGATGCTGTAGATGTTAATGGAGCTGCTAATACACAAGCGATCAACGCTCAGGATCTATGGACAAAGGTATCGCAAAATGGACGTGACGCCTGGGGCGAATTTTTCACGTATGATATGACCAATGTACGGCTACGAGAACTTTCTGTTAGTTACAGATTTAACCTCAAGAATACCGAAGTGATCAAGAATGCGCAAGTGTCAGTGACGGGACGGAATTTATTCTTTTTCTACAGGGGGAAATCCCTGCTGGATATTCCGGGAATAGGGAAAACCAAGAATCCGATAGATCCGGAAGCGGCGTTAGGTGCTGGCAATTATCAAGGTGTGGAAGTTGGATTGCCTCCTTCTGTCCGTACGTTTGGTTTAAATCTAAAGCTGACCTTTTAATTACGATACATAAGATGCTCATGATACCTGCACAAGTGGGTAGGACTTAATTTTCAACAATAGAAAAAAAATACTCCAATGAAAAGAAATATGATATATGGTACATTGCTAGGGCTGAGTTTGATGTCCTGTACCAAAGACTTTGAAGAAATAAATAAAGACTCCAATAACCTAACGGTTATTACCGCACGCGAACTACCCTTTATGTTTGCCAAGGCACAATCTTCCTCGGCTATGAACAGGTCGTTCTACCAGACGGTTCAAAATCTGGGCGCAGATTTATATGCACAGTATTTCGCCCTGACGACCAACTCTTTTACTACTGACCGTTATTTATTGACGCCAGATTGGCAAAGGCGTTTCTGGACTGTTGTCTACGTGGATACGGCACCACAGTTGAAGAGTATATTGGAGAATACAGAAGCCAATTCAGGAGAGGCGGCATTGGCCAACATTATGTGGGTGTATGCTTTTCACCGATTGACTGATCACTTTGGGCCTGTGCCCTATTTTGATGCGGCGGAGGCAAAAGATGTCATTGCCTATGATCCGATGGACAAGATTTACGATGATTTTTTTGCCCGATTGACCGCTGCGGTGGAACATTTAAAGGCATTGCCAGCAGGGACCTCAATATTTGAAGGCTATGATTTGGTCTACAATGGAAATAAAGACAACTGGATTCGATTTGCAAATGCCATGCGACTTCGATTGGCCTTACGGATTTCAAAAGTAAACCCCAATAAGGCCAAGACGGAGGCCGAAGCTGCTGTAGCTGCAGGCGTGATGACCGATAATGTACAGAATGCCTCGATGTTGAAGTCGCTGTCCGGTAACGATACAAATGGGTTGTCGCAGGTTGCTGTGTGGAATGAGTTCTCGATGAGCTCCACGATTGCTTCTTATTTGAAAGGATATGAAGACCCTCGATTGGGTATATATTTTCAACCAAGTAAAAATGGAAATGCATTTAATAGTGTGCGCAATGGATCGACATCTATTGACTTGGGGAATGTGAGAAATCAATCTGGATCTAATTCGAATGTAGGCACGTATTGGGTAAGATACAATGGGGGCACGATCGAGGGCAATCTGACACAGAGATTTCATGTGATATGTGCGGCGGAATCATTTTTCTTGCGAGCTGAAGGTGCGCTCAATGGATGGAATATGGGCGGAACTGCTCAGGAACTGTACGAGCAAGGAATACGGACGAGTATGGAACAATGGGGGGCAGGTGATGCGGGAACCATTAATAACTACCTGTCTTCTACTAAGCTCCCAATAGCGCCTGGAGACTATCACCATTCGCCCGCAGTAGCCAATACGGCTATTAGATGGAGTGGGAGTGTTGCTGAGCAACGCGAACAGATCGGTGTACAAAAATGGTTGGCTATATTCCCCAACGGGATGGAAGCATGGGCAGAATATAGAAGAACCGGATATCCCAAAATGTATACCGTCATACAATCTGATAACTCGGATCTGCAGGCAGGCTCTTTTATCAATAGATTGCCCTACCCATTGACCGAGGCAACAGATAATCTTGCTGAACTCAATAAAGGACGCGCATTATTAGGGGGCGCAGACAATGCAGCAACAAAACTTTGGTGGGATGTGGATTAAGAGATGATGAACAATAGCATATGGATAATAGGACTAATGATGAGTATGGGGCTAAATAGTGGTGCTCAAGAGGTGTTGCCAAATGTTTTGTCAATACCTAAAGACATCGATGCGGTCAGGATAATAATGGAAAACCGTGCCGATGAGTTGGTGGGTAAAGTGAACGCAAATGAATACACCGATTCTGAAAAGATTCTTAAGGCCATCGCACACAATCTGCAATTGGAAGCAGAAAATGCTCCAGCATTGGATATGCAGATTGTCTCCTCCAGCGACAAGGGCCATTACACCATACACAATCTTATCTTTCAAAGTATGGATGGGGTGTATGTGCCTGCAAATCTGTACGTACCCAAAGGTAAGGGGCCATTTCCGGCGGTGCTCAACAGTCATGGACACTGGCCGCCGGGAAGAAGAAGTGAGATCGTGCAACGTACATCACAGATATTAGCGACGAATGGGTACGTATGCTTGAGCATGGATGCAATGGGATCCGGCGAAAGAGGTCGGGACCATCAACATGAATATCACGGTGCTAATCTGGGATCATTACTGTTAGATCTTGGGACGCCTTTAATGGGTGTGCAGCTAATGGAGAATAGGCGAGCGATAGATTTATTGTGCTCTCTTCCATATGTCAATCAGAAGTATATAGGCGCTACTGGGGCAAGTGGGGGTGGTAACCAGACGATGTGGTTAGCTGCCGTAGATCCACGTGTCAAAGCGGCAGTTCCGGTCGTTAGTATCGGTACTTTTCGTTCTTATATCATGAATAGCAATTGTGTATGTGAGCTGCACCCAAATGGACTTTTGCATTTCGAGGAGGGGCAATTGTTGAAGAGTATGGCCCCAAAAGCCATCAAAATCCTTACCGCGTTGAAGGATGGTAATGCCGCGTTCAATGTGCATCAAATGCTTAAATCCTTTCGCATAGCGAAGTTGGCCTATCAGCAGCAAGGTATGGAAGATCGTATTGACTATGAGCTCTTTGACGAGCCACATAGCTATACGACGGAGATGAACATCAGCATGGTGAAATGGTTCGATCAGGCATTTGGCAATGGAGGCCCTCGAACCATTGATACCATTGGTATCAACTTATTGGATACGACTCAATTGGCCGTCTTGGAGCAAGGTGTTACTAAAGATAAAATAATGACTATTCCTGAGTTCGTCCGCACACGGTTTGGTCAGATAGAAAATGAACTCTTGAGACAAGGGGTAGGGAGCAGGGAGGGACGGCAAAACCACCTTCGACAACTGCTGTCAAAAGTGAAGACCGACAAACTGCTATCGGCCAAATCCTTAACCCCGATCGAGGGATGGAACAGGACTATCCTGGAGACCGCAAATCGACAATTGATTCCTCTTTTGTTGAAGTCTCCGACTAGTGAAAACGGGTCGATTCATGTTTTCTTCCCTTCAAAAGGTAAGCGGGAACTTCCTTATCCCGAAGTGCAGGAAGTCATAGATAGAGGAGACGGGGTCGCTGTAGTGGATTTATTTGGATTAGGGGAACGCGCGTCGAAAAGCGGAGACCTTATCGATGGCGCATTGCCTCGTTTTCACACATTATCGCGATCCACGATATGGCTCGGCGAGACGATGATGGGCATATGGGCAAATGAAATTGAAATTGTCATGGGATATCTGCGCCAAGCAAATAAGCACCGTAAATTCGATGTGATAGCAGATCGGGAAACTGCGCTAGCGACATTACTTTACAGCGGATTGTCTACAGCGCCACAGGACCTTTTGCTTCGGCAGTTGCCCATCAGCTACCTACCAGAGCCGAAAGGCAGCTTGGACAGCTACAACATGGCGATCCACATCCCAGGAATCTTACAATGGGGTGATATCCCCTTATTGCTGGCCCTTAGTGGAGATAAGGTGACCTTAGAGGAGGCACAGACCATCATGGGTAAGCATTGCACCGAAGAGGAGAGCAGTGAGCTCCAAGAGAAGGTCAATATTTATAGAAGCAAATTTAACAACGAAGGTTCACTTCAAATTAAATAGTTAATATGGGAACGAACAGAAGATCATTTTTGAAATTATCGGGTCTGGCCGGGATCGGACTTTTGGCCGGGTGTCAACAGCAGGAAAAGGCTGCTGCCGAGACGCACCTGGATCATATCCGTCAACAGGCTGTTAAGAAGTATACAGCTGCTTTTAATATGTCTGGATATGCAGCTCCAAAAATTGATACCGTGCGGGTAGGCTTTATCGGTGTAGGCAATAGAGGTTCTGCAGCGGTAGAGCGGATGAGTCAGATTGGAGGGGTCGCTATCAACGGGATTTGCGATGTACGGGCCGAAAAAGCAACCGAAGCAAAAGCTCGAATCAAGACCCCTGGCCATCGGGCCAAAATTTATGCTGATGGGGATGAAGATTGGAAAAAGATGTGCCAGGAGGATGAGTATGACCTCATCTATATTGCGACACATTGGAAGTTACATGCCGAAATGGCCATTTATGCCATGGAACATGGTAAGCATGTTGCATTGGAAATTCCTGCGGCTACCACGGTCGAAGACTGTTGGCGATTGGTACAGACTTCTGAAAAAACAAAAAAGCATTGTGTCATGCTCGAAAACTGTTGTTACGACTACTTTGAGCTATTGACTCTTAATCTCGCCAGACAGGGATTCTTTGGTGATATTGTCCATTGTGAGGGAGCTTATATCCACGATATTTTGAACAGCTTCTTTGATGAAAAAAAGCGTTTTGATTTTTGGCGATTGAAAGAGAATGCCTCTCGTAACGGTAATCTATATCCCACCCATGGTGTGGGGCCTATCTGTCAAGTCTTGAACGTCAACAGAGGCAATAAGATGGAGTACATGAGCTCCATGTCGTCGAAAGACTTTATGATCAATGAAAAGGCCAAAGAGATGGCCAAGACGGACGGACGATTTGAGGAATACGTGGATAAACCTTTTCGTGGCAATATAAACATCTCGAATATCCTGACGAATAGCGGCAGTACGATCATGCTCCAACATGATGTGACCTCCCCGCGTCCATATTCGCGTATCCACATGGTCAGCGGAACAAAGGCCTTTGCGCAAAAATATCCACTTCCGGGCAAGATTGCGATCGGACACGAGGACTTTATGGGAGCGGAGGAGATGACAAAACTAGAGCAGCAATATACACCCGGTATTGTCAACAAAATAGGGCAACTGGCTAAGGAGATCGGTGGCCATGGTGGGATGGACTTTATGATGGACTGGAGATTGATCGATTGCTTGAGAAACGGTCTTCCGGTGGATATGGACGTATACGATGCGGCTAGTTGGAGTGTGATCGGTCCGCTCAGTGAATGGTCGGTCGCTAATGGATCACTTCCGATTGAAATCCCGGATTTTACGAACGGGAATTGGAAGGAAAATAAAGTGCACGATATCAATTTGGTAGCTGGTGGGACAACAAATGTATTGAAGTAGTAATTAAAAAAAAGAGAATAACTGTGAACGTAAAGAAATTTAAAACTCGAGAAGAATTAGGCCTGCATGCAGGTGAAGCTGGTGTGGAGGCTATCAAAGCATCCATTGCGCAAAAAGGAGAAGCAAATGTGATATTAGCGACCGGACAAAGTCAATTTGAAACGCTGCAGACGTTAGTGGGGGCCAAGGGTGTGGATTGGACCAAAGTCAGAATGTTCCATCTCGATGAGTACATTGGCCTCTCGGTCACGCACAAAGCTAGCTTTCGGAAGTATCTGACGGAGCGCTTCGTGGATATCGTAGGACCGTTGAAAGAAGTAGTATTGATCAACGGAGAGGTAGATCCAATCGAAGAATGCAATCGCCTCCATAAAAAGATTCAAGACCATCCAATCGACGTCGCATTTGTCGGGATTGGTGAAAATGGCCATTTGGCATTTAATGATCCACCTGCTGATTTTGACGTAAAAGATGCCTATCTTGTTGTCAATCTAGATGTACAATGTCGGCAGCAACAACTCGGTGAGGGCTGGTTTGCGTCATTGGAAGAAGTACCTGGTCAAGCTATTAGCATGTCTATCCATCAAATTATGCAATCCAAAAAAATCATCTGTGCTGTACCTGATGAACGAAAAGCATTGGCCGTGAAGAATTGCCTTACGCTGCCAGTATCAAATCTACACCCGGCGAGTATACTTCAGGACCATACAGATTGTACCTGCTATTTGGATCAAGGCTCTGCATCTTTACTCCATTAATCAACAGATATGACAACAGCATCACTGGATAGGAAAACCACTTTAGTATCCATCGGCATTATCGGAATGATGTTCTTCATTTTCGGATTTGTCTCTTGGGTCAATGCAATCCTGATTCCCTATTTTAAAATTGCATGTGAATTAAGCAATTTTCAATCTTACCTCGTGGCGTTTGCATTTTATATTTCCTATCTGGTGATGTCGATGCCATCGTCGTACCTGCTCAAAAAAGTAGGCTATAAGAATGGTATTATGATCGGTTTCTGGATTATGGCGCTTGGTGCATTCTTATTTGTGCCGGCAGCATATGGGCGGACGTATATCATCTTTTTGATGGGATTGTTCACCCTCGGTGCTGGGCTGGCTGTACTCCAGACTGTAGCCAACCTGTATATCACCATGATCGGGGAGAAGGAGCGAGCAGCGCAACGGATCAGTATTATGGGGATATGTAATAAGGGAGCTGGGATATTAGCACCGTTGGTTTTCTCTTGGGCTATCTTACGTCCACAGGACAATGAACTCTTCAAGCAAATCCCGTTGATGGACGAGTTGACCCGAGCAGCAGTCTTGGACGAACTGATCTTAAGGGTAGTCTGGCCCTATACAGTCGTAGGTATTGTCCTCTTTTTGATCGGAGTAGTGGTCAAGTTATCTATTCTTCCTGAACTGGATCAGAAAGAAGACGAGGAGATCGGCCATATTGGAAAGAAAAAGAAAAGCATCTTTCAATTTCCACACCTTGTCTTAGGGGCTATCGCTATATTTTTGCATGTGGGCACCCAGGTCATCGCCATCGACACGATCATTAATTATGCTGGATCTATGGGGTTGTCATTGCTCGAAGCAAAAGCGTTACCCTCCTATACACTATCCGCGACGATCATCGGATACCTGTTGGGTATCGTGCTCATCCCTAAAATCTGCAGTCAACGCACCATGTTAAAAATCTGTACATTACTTGGCCTTACTTTGGCTATATTGGTCTGTACGACTCATGGGCATGTTCATTTTTTTAATATGGATTTGGATATATCGATCTGGTTTATCGTGTTGATTGGCCTACCGAATGCGCTCATCTGGGCCGGGATATGGCCATTGGCACTTGATGGGCTTGGCAGCTATGCCAAGCAGGGCTCCGCATTATTGATTATGGGCTTATGTGGTAATGCAATGCTTCCGTTGTTATATGGCCTATGGGCGGATGCTGTGGATGTAAAAATGGCATACTGGATATTGACACCTTGTTTTCTATACCTGGTGTTCTATGCATTCAAAGGTCATCGGCTTCGAACATGGACGCGTGTCATAAAAGAAAAATAAAATATGCTGACAATTACAAATGCCAAGATTATAACGCCTTATCGTATTATTGAAAATGGAACGGTATGGATAGCAGACGGTAAGATCATCGACCTCGCCGAACATCCGGTGGGAGCGGACGAGGTGTCTGGAGAGTGGTTGGATGCTAAAGGCCTATACCTGGCTCCAGGATTTATTGATATCCATGTACATGGTGGCGGTGGTGCTGATTTCATGGACAATACGGTTGATGCCTTTGTAAAGATTGCCGACACTCATGCCAAATATGGGACCACAGCGATGTTGCCCACGACCCTGACAAGTGAACCGGATGAGCTATTGCAATTGTTTGATGTTTATCAACAGGTGCTGCAGTTGGATCGGAATGGTTGCCGTTTCTTAGGACTCCATCTGGAAGGTCCGTATTTTGCAATGAACCAACGCGGTGCGCAGGATCCGCGCTATATACGCAATCCTGATCCACTGGAGTATGAGCCCATTTTAGAAAAATATCATCATCTGATTGCGAGATGGAGTGCTGCCCCGGAGCTACCCGGAGCACTGGCCTTTGGACGAAGCGTCCGTGAATATGGCATACTGGTAGCATTGGCACACACTGATGCGGTGTACGAAGAGATAGTACCCGCTGTAGAAAGCGGATATCGATTGGCCACACACTTTTACTCCGGAATGTCTGGGATGACCCGACGTAATGCCCATCGCTATGCTGGTGCGATAGAAAGCTGCTTTTTGATTGATCAGATTGACGTCGAGATTATAGCCGATGGTGTACACCTCCCCGAACCCTTTTTGCGACTGATTCACAAAGTCAAGGGTACAGATAAAATCATACTCATTACGGATGCCATGCGCGCTGCCGGAATGCCAGAAGGTAAAAGTATCTTGGGCAGCCTAAAACGTGGAGTAGAAGTCATTGTAGAAGAAGGGGTGGCCAAGTTGCCAGATTATTCGTCTTTCGCGGGAAGTGTAGCTACTGCGGATAGACTCATCCGTACGATGGTTAATCTGGCTGGGGTCAGTTTAATGGAAGCGGTACAAATGATCACAGCCAATCCTGCAAAGTTGTTGGGAATCGACGACCGGGTAGGGACCATTAGTGTTGGAAAAGATGCAGATATCGTCCTTTTTGACGAACAGATTAATATTCACTATACCTATGTGTTGGGTAAGATCTGCTATCAGAAAGGCGATGACTAGTGCTTTTGGATGACCGAATTTCGAATGATTAATTTGCAGGGCAATACGATGTCCTTGATCTCAAATGCTTTATTTTTGATGTGTCGGATGAGCAGTGCACAGCTTTGTTTGCCGATATCCAAAGCGGGCTCTTCAATAGTTGTCAGATTGGGCTCCACGACAGTGGCGATCGGATCATTTGTAAATCCAATAACACCTATATCTTGCCCAATTTGAAGCCCTGCTTGTTTGATCGCCAACATAGCGCCTACAGCCTTGCGGTCATTGACAGCAAAAATGGCGTCAGGACGATGGGGAAGGGCCAGGAGTTTCTGCGCATCTTCGTTGCCATGGGCCTGCGAAAATCCGGAGTAAACGATCAGGTTATCTTCTTTTACTATTTTATTTTTCTCCAATGCTTGGAGATAGCCGCTTAGTCTTTGCTGGGTGAATTTGAGATCTTTGGGGCCTGCTATATGGGCGATGCGTGTATAACCATTTTGGATGAGATATTCAGTGGCCTGAAAAGCACCTGCAAAGTCGTCCTGTACGACTTTGGAGACCTGCATATCATTGGGTACCCGATCGAAGAAGACTATGGGAAGCCCTTTGGCCATAAGCTGTTCAAAGTGATCATTGATATAGGAGTCCGAAGAGATGGAAATGAGCAGCCCATCCAGACTGCTGGTGGAGAGGTTTTCCAATAGTGTTTTCTCACGTGCTAGATTGTCATTGGTCACGTATAAGATGATGTTATAATCCTGCTCATAGGCTTCTTCCTGTATGCCGGAGATGACCATCGAAAAATAGTAATTGGTGATGAACGGGATGACCACACCAATATTTTTGGTAGATCCGGAAGCGAGTGCCGACGCATTTTTATTCGGCTTAAAATTTAACTTTCGAGCCAATGCCAATACTTTTTCTCGGGTCTCAGGGTTGACATCATGGGTATCCCTAAATGCTCGGGAGACAGTCGAAACTGAAATGTGGAGCATTTCCGCAATGTCCTTGATGCCAATAGGGTTCTTCATGGATATGGGGTTGGTTTATAAAATAATGCTTCACAATTTACTAAAAACAATTAATATGTCACCATTATTGTGAATTTTGATGATCTAAAATTTGCTTTTGCACCTCAATACCCATCATCAGGTGATTGCAAAGCATGCCCTAATTTTTCAAGGATTTGGCGAATACAAGGCATTTTTTTAAGTTTGGCCAATAGACATAAACGAATTATTAAATGATAGATATCGTAATTGCAAGCACCTCTCATATTGCTGATATTCGGAAAATAGCATTCCAAACCTGGCCTGTTACTTTTGGCAATATTCTGTCGACCGAACAGATTGACTATATGCTTGAAATGATGTATAGCCCAGCGTCCTTACAGAAGCAAATTGAAGAGCATGGCCATTGTTTTGCCTTGGCAGTAGAGGAGGGGCAATATCTTGGATTTGTCTCTTATGAGCTTCATTACCGCACGTCGAATGTGACCAAAATTCACAAAATATATGTTTCTCCTGAAGCTCAAGGGAAGGGAGTAGGTAAGGTGTTGTTGGGGTATGTCGAGACAGAAGCTCGTAAAAATGGAGATCGGAAGTTGGCTCTAAATGTCAATAAGTATAATGAAGCTGAGCATTTTTATCATAAGCTAGGTTTTGAATGTGTGGGAACGGAGGATATTGACATTGGGTCGGGATTCTTAATGGAAGATAAGATCATGGAAAAAAAATTGGCAACCCTGGATTAAGGTTGCCAATTGTATGGATGATGTTAGCGTGTGAATTACAGTAAATTTGGGTAGTCGCTGATAATACCATCTACCTCTAGCGCTCGAAGCCTATTAATCTCTTCTTTATCGTTGGCTGTCCAGGGGACTACCTTTATCCCCTTCGCATGACAGTCTCTAACAAATTGTGCTGTGACGATTGTGAAATGCGGACTGATAATAAACGGGGTAAATCCAAGTTCAGTAACCATTTCGTCAATGGATTGCTTGTTTTTGCCGTCAATCAGGTACGATGATTTTAGCTGAGGGTAGGTCTTATGGAGATATTGAATGGTTCTTTTATCAAAAGATTGAATGACGGTTCTCGGGGCGATTCCCTTTTCAATGATCACTTGCGTGAGCAGATCTACAAATGTTTTGGGGTCCGGATGGAGCACACCGTCGCCTTTGATAGAACTCTTCGTCTCTATATTGTAGAACATGGGGGCGCGCGGCTTACCTTTGGTTTCTTCTTCCACGGCAGTAATCAGATCTGCAAGTAGTGGAATATGCGTTTTTAGTTTTTGCTGTTCTGGGAAATCCTTAAAAAACTTACTGCCCGTGTCGTATTTTCGTAGGTCATCATACGTGAAGCTGTATACCTTTAGGTCTTTTTTTTCTGCCGGGATATCGTCTCCATTTGGATATTTGATATACTTCGGATTGAGGTAGTCATCATGCGTAACGACGACCTTTCCATCTTTTGTAATGTGGCAGTCCATCTCCAGTGTCGTGATATGCGGCCATTTCTGTATCGTCATTTGCATGGCTTCTATTGTGTTTTCGGGGTAAAGGCCACGTCCCCCACGATGGGCTTCTGCTGAGAAATCTGGAAATTTCGTATTCACGGTAGATTCAGTTTTTTTTAAAGTTGAACAGGATAACAGGCCTAAAGTTATAACTAAACCATAAGTACTTCGTGTTGTTAATCTCATTATGGATACTACTTTTTTTAATGTAGGCATGAATAGCCAAATGAATGTCTTAATTAAGGGCAACGTATAGAGCAACTGCGAGTAGGCTACCGATGATGGGACCAATGACCGGAACCCAAGCATACCCAGCGTCAAAACCGGCCTTGTTGCGTATCGGGAGCAATGCATGTATGATACGGGGGCCTAGATCCCTTGCAGGATTGATAGCATATCCCGTAGTACCGCCTAGCGCTAGGCCGATCACCCACACAATGAAGGCTACTGGTATAGCACCTATAGATCCTAATCCGACTGTAGAATTATCCGCTAATTTGGCGTCGGTAAAGTGAAAAATAGAAAAAATCAACACAAATGTACCGACAATCTCACTCAACAGGTTGATCGGGAGATTGCGTATGGCAGGAGCTGTACAAAATACTGCCTGCTTAGCACCGGCATCATCTGTCGCATCGAAATGATCTTTGTACAGCAACCATACTGTGAATGCACCTGTCATAGCGCCCAAGAACTGAGCAGCAATATACAGGGCTCCTTCCTGTATACTCATCTTGGCTAGAGCCATATTGGCAATGGTTACTGCAGGGCTTAGATGGGCCCCACTGTATGGGCCAGCTATCACCACCCCCGCAAATACCGCAAGGGCCCATGCTGTGGTGATGACAATCCAACCCGAATTGTTACCCTTGGTCTTTTGGAGTACTACATTGGCCACTACTCCTCCTCCCAGGAGGATAAGGACAGCTGTCCCGATTAATTCAGCTAAAAAAGGTGTCATAAGTTATCATAAAGGTTTATAGGTCTTCTTACTTATTTTCCGCCCAGAATAGCGCAGTTTTAACTGCTCTGTGCCACTCATGGATCAAGGTTTTAGTATCTATTTTTTTGTCCGGATGAAAGGTTTTATCCTCTTTCCATTGCTTCGAAATCTCTTCCACGTCTTTCCAAAAACCCACAGCAAGACCTGCCAGATAAGCTGCACCAAGTGCAGTGGTCTCTGTGATCTGTGGTCTAATCGTAGTTGTGCCCAAGATATCTGATTGGAACTGCATTAAGAAGTTATTTTGTGTAGCTCCACCATCAACGCGGAGTTCTTTAATGGTCACCTTCGCATCAGATTCCATCGCTTTAAGGATGTCAAGTGTTTGGAATGCAATGCTTTCTAGCGCTGCTCGCGAAATGTGTGCCGAGTTGGCTCCTCTAGAAAGACCTACTAATGTTCCTCGAGCATCTGGATTCCAGACAGGAGCACCAAGCCCTGCAAATGCCGGTACCAAATATACACCATTGGTGTCATCGACAGATAGAGCCAATTTTTCGACGTCTGCTGACGATTTGATAATGCCCAATTCATCTCGCAGCCACTGCACAATAGCGCCACCGATAAATATACTCCCTTCCAGGGCATAAGTTGTCTCTTTTCCAATCTGCCAAGCGACAGTGGTCACCAGATTATTCGTTGAAAAAACGGGTTTTTGTCCAATATTCATAAGCATGAAACAGCCGGTACCGTATGTATTCTTGACCATTCCCTTGCTGGTACACATTTGACCGAATAAGGCGGCCTGTTGATCTCCAGCAATACCCGCAATCGGAATATTGTTGGATAAAATATCCACAGATGTCTCGCCATAGATCTCGGAAGAACTCTTGACCTCAGGCAGTAAGGACTTGGGTATATCAAAAATGGACAGTAGCTCGTCATCCCATTCCATCTTCTGGATGTTGTAGACCATCGTGCGTGAAGCATTCGTGACATCCGTAACGTGTGTCTGGCCATTGGTTAGATTCCAGATCAACCAGCTATCTATCGTGCCAAATGCCAATTCGCCGTTTTCTGCTTTTTTGCGGGCACCCTTGACGTTGTCCAGTATCCAATTGATCTTGGATGCCGAGAAATAGGCATCGATCAATAAGCCTGTCTTTTTTTGAATAAGGGGTGCATGTCCCTGTTCGCTGATTTCGCGGCAATAGGCTGCCGTCCGTCTATCCTGCCATACAATAGCATTATAGATGGGGACACCGGTCTTTCGATCCCAGACAACAGTGGTCTCCCGTTGGTTGGTGATACCAATGGCTTTAATTTTGGACGAATTAATCTTCGATTTAGATAGCGCTTCAGCTAATACCGAAATCTGTGTGGACCAAATATCCTGAGGATCATGCTCCACCCATCCCGATTGCGGATAATGCTGCTTAAATTCTTTCTGTGCAATACACTCGATTTCGCCTGATTTGTTAAATATAATCGCTCTTGAACTCGTGGTCCCTTGATCAAGTGCAACAATGAATTCTTTAGTCTCCATACTCTAGAATGCGTTAAGTATATAATTTTGGGTAAGTTGTTCGTATGCTGCCAACTGGGCATCTATCCAATGTTGGTCTTTGTTCATGGTCTCGGCCATTAGTTTGGCGACTTGTGGTGCCATTTGTAGTGAAGCACGGGCATCCAGAAATAGAATCCGCATACGTCTGGCGAGTACATCTTCTACATTGCGCGCCATCTCCTGTTCGACAGCCCATACTACCTCTGCACCGATGTGGGCAAATTTTGGGTGTAACGGCTCCGCAAGTGCTGGCACACGAGCAGCAAGTGCGCGTATTCCGACAGCATCACTTCCATAAAACTTCCAATGGCCTTGCTCTTGATTATGTGCATAACCGTGTATTTTTAAATTCATAGTAACGCAAGGTTCTTCGTGAAGCCCGGCAACCTTTATCGCTAGATCCACTGTCTGCTCCGCCATCTTTCGATAGGTGGTCCATTTGCCTCCAGTGATCGTGATCAGTCCAGATGCATTACTGATAAGCTTGTGATCTCTAGAAATTTCTTTTGTACTATTCGAGTCGTTATCCTGCGGAGCGGCCAGTGGACGTAGCCCTGCGAATACGCTTAATACATCTGCACGGGTAGGAGCCGTCTCCATATAGGCGTGAGCGGTGTCAAGGATGAACTTTATTTCCTCTTCAAGCGGGCGCGGCTCGATCTGGTGTAGATCTAGCGGGGTGTCGGTAGTACCCAATAGCACATGACCGTGCCAAGGAACACCAAACAGCACACGACCATCACTTGTTTCTGGAATCATTAGAGCATCCGTATGCCCTAGAAATTTCTTGTCAATGACTATATGTGTTCCTTGACTGGGGCGTACCAGGTTTTTGTGTTTCGGCTCTTCTAATTTGAGAATATCATCTACGAATATGCCCGTCGCGTTGATGATGGAGCGGGATTTGATCCGGTGTTGTATACCTGTCTCCTGATCAATAAAGGTCAGCCCTGACACCTTGCCTGACTGGTCTTTGTGAATCTGGGTTACATCTGTATAATTAAGTATCACGGCATCATGTTCAGCCGCAGTCTGTCCGAGATTCAACGCGAGTCTTGCATCATCAAACTGCCCGTCATAGTATTGTATACCTCCTTGTAGCTTAGATTTTCTAACCGTGGGCAGCCGCTTGATGACCTCGTCCTTATTTAAAGAGATGGATTTTCCGATCCGGAGACTTCCAGCCATCCAATCATAAAGTTTAAGTCCGACTAGATACTTGACACGGCTAAAGAACGAATAGCAGGGGATGATAAAGCTCTGGGTACTGGCCACATGAGGCGCGTTCTTGAAGATCAATCCGCGTTCCCGTAAAGCAGAAAAAACCAGCTTGACATCTCCGTTGGCTAAATAGCGAACACCACCATGCACTAATTTAGTGCTACGGCTGGAGGTTGCTTTGGCAAAGTCGTATTTTTCAAGAAGAATAGTCTTGAATCCTCTTGATGCCGCATCCACAGCAATACCAAGTCCAGTGGCTCCGCCACCAATAATGGCAATGTCCCACTGCTCGGTTTCAGATAAGGACTGGATGCTAGTGTTTCTATCAAACTTCATATTCGTATGTGTTTATTTCAGCGATCATGATATCAAGTTCCAAAGAGCAACCAGACATCATGATAATTCGTTTTTACCCGAAAATGTTTGCTAATGCTCCTTTTAAAAAAACATTGACCTCGAGTTCATTCTAAAACAAATATAATGAATAATAAAACGAAACTAAAAGAAAATAAACGAAAGTTTCTGTTGTTTTTTATTTCCTATATAATGTATAAAGTTTTTACCTTAGGGGGAATTTGAATATTTAACATTATGAACAGCGTCGAGAGACATCACTTTATCTTAGATAAATTAAAGCAGACTGGTAATATAACCGTTTCGGAAGTTTGCGAAGAACTTGGCGTTTCGACCGTCACCATTCGAAAAGATCTTAAGTTTTTAGAAGATAGCAACTTGCTTTTTCGAGTCCATGGGGGAGCCACCCGTCAAAATCCTTATACGACAGACCGTACCGTATTTGAAAAAGAGAAATTGTATGCCGATGAGAAAACAAGGATTGGGCGAGCTGCTGCAAAATTTGTAGAATCCAATGATTCTATTATTATTGCCTCGGGTACTACGATGCAGTCTTTGGCCAAAGAGATCGAACCACATGGTCAACTGACCGTCGTTACATCAGCACTTAATGTGGCGCATCAGTTAATACAGCATCAGAATGTAGAGATCATTCAGTTGGGAGGCACACTTCGTAAGACTTCGACTTCCGTGACGGGTGCTTATGCCGAAATGATCCTAAAAGATTTTTTTTGTTCGAAATTGTTTTTGGGCGTGGATGGCATCGATCTGGATTTTGGAATTACTACGACCAATGCGAATGAGGCCAGGCTTAATCGCGCGATGATTGCCTCAGCTCAAAAAGTAATTGTACTAGCTGATTCGAGTAAATTCGGAAGAAAGAGTTTTGGGAAGATCGCAGAGATGAACCAGATCGATATATTAGTGACAGACCAAAATATAAACCCTAGACTGGTCGAAAGATTAGAGTCATTGGGGATAAAAGTTATCATTGTTTAATAAGTTTTCTGTTTGATCATAAAAATTTTACAAATTTATTTTCAATTAAAAGATTGATGTAAATTTATTTTAATATCTTTAAAAGTTGGAGTTGACAAAATTCCAGCCGCATACAAGCACTTATAAATCAACACCTAATACATATAATCAACAATATGAAAGAACAAAACAATTCAAGACGTGAGTTTATCAAGAAGTCAGTTATAGGAGCGGCAGCTTTTACAATTGTACCACGTTTTGTATTAGGGGGTCAAGGATATTTGGCACCCAGTGATCACCTTACAAAAGGTGTGATCGGAGTCGGCGGAATGGGTAGAGGCCATTTTGAATATGCTGGTACCAAGACAGTAGCTATCTGTGATGTCGACACGCGCCATTTAGCGATTGCACAAAAAGCTTTGGGCGGTGGTGTAAAAGAATATCATGATTTCCGTGATTTGACAAAGGCTGCTGATGTGGATATCGTCCATATTGCGACTCCACCACATTGGCATGGTCTTATGGCGGTAGAGGCAGCCCGAGCAGGTAAGGACATCTGGTGTGAAAAGCCGATGACGCGCACTATTGGTGAAGGATTGAAGGTGAAAGAGGCTGTCAAGCAGCATGGTAACATGTTTAGGCTAAATACCTGGTTTAGATTTAAAGACAATTTCTACGGCATGAATGTGCCTGTTAGTAAAATAAAAAGACTAGTAGATACCGGAATGATGGGATGGCCATTGAAGGTAACGATTAGTAAGCATACTGGATTCGATTGGAAATTCTATTGGATCGGTAAAGAGGATCTACCTGTCGAGAAAGTACCAGCAGAATTAGATTATGATATGTGGCTAGGGCCAGCGCCTTATAAACCATATAGTACACACCGTGTGCATACCACATTCAGAGGATATTGGGACTATGATGGTGGTGGTCTTGGAGATATGGGACAGCACTATCTTGACCCGGTCCAATATTTCTTGGGCAAAGATGAAGAAAGTCCAGTATCTGTTGAAGTAGATGCACCCCAACAACATAGCGATGCTGTCGGTACATGGAGACGGATCACCTACACATACGCGGATGGCTGCCAGATTATTTTGGATGGCGAAGGTAAGGACGAAGGTGTTGCTTATATTGAAGGACCAAAAGGAAAACTTTATAAAGGATTTGTTTCTGATATTCCAGACATGGAAAGAAAATTGGCACAGTATCCTGAACCAGCACCGCAGATTACGGATTTTCTGGAATCTGTGCGAACAAGGCAAAAATTTGCATTGAACGAAGAGAACGGTTTCCGCTCTTGTACGTTGGTCAATATGGGACTGATTGCATTGAGACTCAATAGGTCACTTAAATTTGACTCAGACAAGCAGGTATTTATCAATGATGAAGGTGCAAACAGGTTGATTCATCAACCGATGCGAGGTCCTTGGACGGTTTAATTTATTTTCAATAACATCAACAAATGATCGATCATAACGACCTCCAGCATTTCAGAACATCGACCGTGCGGTTGACCGTGACGACATCATTACCCATAAAAATCAATTTATATCCTGATGAGACCAATTCCAGTCATTATTGGCAGCGTGCTCATCAGCCCTTACGAAACATGAAAGGATGAAAAAGACTTTTAATCTACTAACAGCTCTATTTATATTACAGGTGGCCGCGCATGCGCAGTTACCTTCCAATCGTACCTCTGCTACTAAAATCGCAGATGTATTGGCCCAACAACCTGCCGAGGAAAACGATAAGTTTACGGCTGCGATGAAGGAATTGGAAAATTTTACCGCAGACGATATTGTCGAATTGGTGACCAAGCTACAACCTCAGGGTGGGGCTAATGCAAAGATCGAATATGCGACAAACTCGTATGCATTCTATGTGACGCAGGCGGGTATGGAAGCCAAGAGAGCCGTCTATGCTAAGGGCCTAATTGGTGCTCTGGACAAGCTTACGGATAAGGACAATAAAGGATATGTCATCAAATTACTTCAACAAGTAGGTAAAGATGAGGCCGTATCACCCCTGAGCAAATACCTGAATGATGATTATTTGGTGGGGAAAGCTTCCAGAGCTTTGGTGGCAATCCATACAGATCAAGCGAAGTCCGTACTTGTGCAAGCTTTGAATGTTGCAGATTCAGACATTAAGAAAACCGCACTTGTAACTGCTTTAGGAGATCTTAGCGTTAGTGACGCAGAAGGCAAAATAATTGAGCTGATTAAAAATACGAATGCTCCTAAATTTCAGAAAGCTGCCTTTACGGCACTTAGTAAAATTGGAGGTGAGCAATCTGCGCCCCTGTTTGTAAATCAATTGGAACTTGTTAAATACCAGTACGATTCCAATGATATCACAGGACTTGCTGTAGACTATGCGGAAACCTTAGTCGCGGCTAAAAAATCTGCGCAGGCACAAAAAATGGCAGATGTACTCTTCAAAGGAGCTACGAGTAATAATGCAACTGAAACTAAAATAGCTGCGTTGCAGATCTTAACGAAGATAGATCCGTCTAAGCAGAAGAAAGCGCTTCTAGCTGCTGCTGTTAGTGACAATGCCGCTTATCGCCATGTAGCACTGCAACTGATTGGAGAGATCGGCAACAGTTCCGATACTAAAAAGCTGATCAGCGCCTTAAAAAAATCTAGCCCAGCAGTACAGGAAAGTATTTTGGACTATCTAGCTATTGAGGGTACCAGTGCCGATGTTAAGAATATTGAAAAGGTGGTATTAAGCAGTACCACCGGTGATGCAAAAATAGCCGGACTACAGGCCTTGGATGCATTGACAAAGAGCCAGATTGCACCGCTATTGATCGGCCAGTTGAAAAGTGCCGATGCTCCTTTAACCAGTGCTATCCAAACGTTGTTGCTGACTTCTAAAGATGCCAATACGATCAATATTGTCAACGAATCTTTGGCAACATCGGATGCCAAGACGCAAATTGCCTTGTTGGAAGTATTGACCAACCGAACCAATGCTAACTCTGTAAAAGCAGTATTGCCATTGGCCAAGAGTGCTGATGAGAATGTTCGTCTGGCAGCATACAAAGCGCTCCCTACGGTATCTTCTTCAAATGATATCAATGACCTTTTGGGATTGTTATCCAGCGCTACAGATAAGGAGACTCCATATTTGCAGACCGCTGCCATTACGGCTATTCAATCTAGTAACGACAAAGATGTATTTATCGGTAAGCTTGCACAGAGCATTGCTATATCTGCCTCGACGTCTGTTTACAAATACTTCCCCATATTTGCTGGAGTAGGTGGAGCTGAATCGCTGAAGGCGGTGAAAGGTTTCACAAGCACGGACGTACCAGAGCTAAGAAGCAAATCAATTGCCGCTTTAGCATCATGGAAGACAGCTGAAGCACTGCCTGCACTCATAGAATTGTCCCGTACCGAAAGCAACGATGCGAATTTTGATGTGGTATTCAAAGGGCTCGTCAAATTGGTAAATGTTGGTGATTTCACTCCTGAACAAAAAGTACTTTATTTAAGAGATGCATTTGCTATCGCCAAGAATGATGCACAGCGCAATCAGGCACTTGGCTCTCTGCAAGGAACAGGTACCTATCAGGCGATGATATTTGCAGCACAGTATATGGATAATGCAGCTCTTAAATCTGCGGCTTCTAATACAGCTATGAATATCGCATTGGATCATAAAGCATATGTAGGTGAGGAAGTGCGTACCATCCTAAATAAGGTGATTGGAAACCTTGCGGGCAGCGAGAGTTCCTACCTTAAAGAAGCGATCGTTCGTCATTTGGCTGAAATGCCAAATAAAGCCGGATATGACCAAGTGTTCAACGGTAAGGACCTCAGTGGTTGGAAGGGACTTGTCGCAGATCCGATCAAGAGATCAAAAATGGATGCTAAAACTTTGGAAGCTGAGCAAAAGAAAGCAGATCAAAAAATGCGTGAAGGCTGGCAGGTCGTAAATGGTGAATTGCTTTTTAATGGACACGGTGACAATATCGCAACGATCAAGCAGTATGGTGACATTGAAATGCTGGTCGATTGGAAATTGGATAAAAACGGTAAGGAAGGAGATGCAGGTGTATACTTAAGAGGTACTCCACAGGTACAGATCTGGGATATATCGAGAACAAATGTTGGAGCTCAAGTTGGATCTGGAGGTTTGTATAACAATCAGAAAAATGCTAAAGATCCATTAAAAGTCGCAGATAATCCGCTTGGAGAATGGAATACATTCAAGATCAAGATGATCGGCGAAAAAGTCTCTGTATGGCTTAATGGAGAGTTAGTGACAGATAATGTACCTTTAGAGAACTACTGGGATCGTAACCAGTCCATATTCCCGACTGAGCAGATAGAGTTACAGGCGCATGGTACAAAAGTATATTACCGGGATGTATTCATCAAGGAGCTTGCTAGAAAGCAGATTTTCAGTTTAAGTAGCCAAGAGAAGAGCGAAGGATTTGATATGCTTTTTGATGGTACTCACTTAGACAAATGGTTGCCTTCTGAAGGGTACGGTATTAATGATGAAGGACATATTGTCGTATATCCAAACTCCAAGTATGGTGGTAATCTGTATACCAAAGAGGAATATCAAGATGTTGTATACCGCTTCGAGTTCAAATTGACTCCAGGTGCCAATAATGGAGTAGGACTTCGTACGCCATTGGAAGGTGATGCAGCTTATAATGGTATGGAGATCCAAGTACTGGATAATGATGCTGACGTATACAAAGATCTAAAACCCTATCAGTATCACGGATCCGTATACGGGGTGATCACAGCCAAGAGAGGTGCATTGAAACCTGTTGGCGAGTGGAATACTGAGGAGATCCGTATTCAAGGTAATAAAATCAAGGTTACGGTCAATGGTACTGTTATACTCGATGGTGATCTTGCTGCCGCTTCCAAAAACGGAACGTTAGATGGTAAGGTACACCCAGGTCTAAAACGTACCTCGGGACACATTGCATTCCTTGGCCACGGGTCGGAAGTTTTCTTCCGTAATATCCGGGTTAAGAAATTGTAATATCCACTAATCTTAAAATAATGTAAACCAGCTTCTCAAAAGAAGCTGGTTTTTTTATGTACAAATCTGCATAAACGTTCAACTATTTGCATTTTGAGACCATGCATAGTGTTTCTATAGCGTATGCAGGAGCAGGTTGACGTCTGCTATGTATTTAACTTTTTATGACGAGTAACTAATATGTCAGCATAGTTTATCTGTCTCCATCTTCTTAATTTGTAACAAGAATAAGTGCGGGTTTGAATTTTCTCCAAAATAGTTATCCACAACTCACATTTGTTAAATTTTGTTAAATTACTAATGAAATTCCTTTTTATGTTGAATTGTTTTGAATCGGGTGTGGTTGTGTTGTGAATTTTGCAATATAATATTGGCTGTTTAGAATACTTATAAATAACTAGGTGATAATGAGTCGTTACTGTATATTAAGTTTATGTTAAGTTTACAAATAATACAAAACGACTTTATATTTTTGCGGAACAATATATTCATAATTCAAAATAATGAAGAAATCTTTACTATTTTTTGCTCTGGTTCTTGCAAGCTATGGTACGATCCATGCGCAAGTCACCACCAGTAGTATGACCGGTTTGGTTACGCAGAGTAGCGGGCAGACAACTGCTGGTGCGACTATCAAAGCTGTTCACGTACCTTCTGGAACTGTGTATTCCGGTTCTGCTAATGCAGCTGGGAGATTCAGCTTGCCAAACATGAGAGTTGGCGGACCGTATAAAGTTGAGGTGACCTATGTTGGACAAAGCCCTATTGTGTTCGACGACATTTATTTGCAATTAGGGGAGCCTTTCATCATCAATCCAAAATTTGGTGAGACGAGTATGAGTCTTGATGAAGTTGTCGTTACTGGTCGTGGAGCTTTGAAAAGTGAAAGAAATGGAGCTTCGACTATTGTGAGTCGACGGGAAATTGAGAGTTTGCCATCTATTACACGAAGTGTAAATGATTTGACCCGTTTGACTCCTCAAGCCAATGGAGCGTCAATTGGTGGTGGGAATTTTAGATCAAATAACTTTACCTTAGATGGTGCGAATTTCAATAATCAATTTGGTATAGGTAGTAATGTACCCGCAAATGGATCTCCGATTTCTATCGATGCTATCGAACAAATTTCGGTAAATGTTACTCCTTACGATGTTCGTCAATCTGGGTTTACCGGAGCTGCCATTAATGCGGTAACACGTTCCGGGCGTAACGAGTTTTTTGGATCGGCATTTTATACAGGTCGTTCCGACAAACAACAGGGTACGAGAATCGGTGATGTATTAACACCCGTTAACGAGTTGTCGGTTAAACAATATGGCGTAAGTCTTGGCGGACCAATTATTAAGAATAAAGTGTTCTTTTTTGTCAATTTAGAGCAAAATAAAACGACCGAACCCGGACCAGTTAAAATAGCTTCTTCGCTTTCAAATCCATTTGGTGAACCAGGTACTCCAAACTATGTCGCAAGACCTACTGAGGATTTTATGAATGAGGTGTCCTCATTTTTAAGGGAGAAATATGGCTATGAGACTGGACCTTATCAAGGTTATTCCAATAAAAGTAATAATGACAAGATTTTTGCTCGCATAGATTGGAATATTGCTGATAATCATAAAATTAACTTCAGATATAACCAAGTTAAAGCAAAATCACCATCTGATATAAGTAACTCCTATACAAATTCTGGTGTTTCTGGGTTAAGTCGTACAGGTAGTAATGCATTGCACTTCTCAAACTCAAACTATTTCCAAGAAACCAACTTGTTCTCTGGAACAATGGAGTATACAGGTAAGTTAGGAAACGTAAATACGTCTGCTAGGGTATCGTATGTAAACCAAGATGAGCCACGCTCGGTCGCTGGGGGTGAGTTTCCACTAGTTGATATTAAGGAAGGTGACAATGTAATCACGACATTTGGATATGAGCCATTTTCTTATGGAAACTTACGTTCTGTAAAAACCTGGACAGCAAATTTAGATGGAAATTACACCTATAATAATCATGACTTTACATTTGGTGCACAATTTGAAACAAGTGACGTCATGAACGGTTTCCAACGTTTTGGAGCAGGATATTATTTGTTTAATTCGTGGGACGATTTTAAGAGTGGTGCAAAGGCAACAAATTATGCGCTAACATATCCGTTAACTGCTGATGGTTCTCAAGCTTTTCCAAGATTTAAATTTAATCAGTGGTCTTTATATATACAAGATCAATTTACGGTTAATGATAAGTTGAAATTGACAGGAGGATTACGTTTAGAATTGCCAGGGTATCCTAATGTAACGGAAGTTAAAGAGCACCCACTAATTTCTGCATTAACTTTTGCAGATGGTTTGAAAGTTAATACAGGGGTATTACCAAAAACAAAAGTAATGCTATCACCTAGATTTGGTTTCAACTATGATGTAATGGGGGATCGCTCATTAATGCTTCGAGGTGGAACAGGAATCTTTACTGGCCGTATTCCTTTTGTTTGGATTGTATCACAATCTGGAGATTCGGGAATGCTACAGGCATTGGTTAACGCTTCGGGTAATGATGTTCCTGAATTTAGTCCCGACATTAAGGCTAATTATCCAAAAGCAATTGCAGATCCTACAAAGTCCATTTCATCAACAAGTATTTCTGTAATGGATCCTAACTTGAAATTCCCATCTACCTGGAAGTCAAGTTTAGCAGTGGATTATAAATTACCATTCGGTCTAGTGGGAACGTTGGAAGCTATCTATAATAAAGATATTAATGCTGCTGTTGCAAGAAATATTAATTTAGCCGATCCAACACAAATGAATATTGCCGGTTACGGAGATAATCGTTATATCTACGCTGATGCCAACGTAGATAAGTATATTAATAAATTAGACAAGGGGCAAGCCTCCACGACTGGAAAAGGCGCATTTTCTGCAATCCAAATGTCTAACCGAAAAGGTGGACATTACTGGTCCGTTACAGCTCAATTGGTGAAGACATTTGAGGATGGTTTCTCTGCTAGTTTAGCATATACAAGAAGTGGAGCGAAGAACTACGGGGATGGAGCGGGAAGTCAGATTGCTAATCTATGGTCTCTTCCTTACCAATCCATTGGAAATTCCAATACACCAACGTTAGGTTACACCGATAATGTGCTACCAGACCGCCTTGTTGGATCTGTCTCTTATAATAACAAATGGATCAAAGACTTGCAGACTTCCATTACTGTTTTCTATTCAGGATCATCAATGGGCCGAGTTTCCTATGGCTATTCTGCAGATTTTAACCGTGATGGACAGAATAATGACTTGATTTATGTTCCTAAAGATGCTTCCGAAATTTCTTTTGCAAATATCACTGCGACACCAGGTTCAATCTATGGAGGGAAAGGTTATACAGCGAAGGAGCAATCTGATATATTCTTTGCTTTGATTGATGGTGATGATTATCTCAAATCAAGAAAAGGAAAGTATGCAGAGCGCAATGGCGGGATGTTGCCTTGGAGACATCAATTTGACTTAAGATTTACGCAAGAGTTGTTCAATGGAATTGGAGGTAAAAAGAATTCTTTGGAATTTTTCTGGGAGGTGATGAATATCGGAAACTTGTTTAACTCGGATTGGGGAGTGTATAAGATCAGTAACAATCAGTTGTTGATTCCAACCAATATCGCAAAACTAGATGTAGAAGGAAATGTCAAACCAGAATTCAGATTGAATGGTGCGAATGGCGATGTGATTAGAGAGACTACACGTGTGAATCAGACAATTACTTCAACATATAATATGCAGTTTGGAGTTAAGTTCAAATTCAACTAATCAAAATTAACGTAATAAAAAAGATCCTGTCCCACTTCTGGGACAGGATCTTTTTTATTACGATTATCTCAGTTTGCAATATGCTCGATTCAAAATTTTGCTACGCAGATGAATACTTATAGATGATATTCTTTTTATGATTAATGTAGCTGTTTATGCGCTGTCGTTGGTCATCCAGCCAGTACTATCCTTCAATTGCTTTTACTGGCAGTTTATCAAGTCCATTGACAATCTTGCCAATCGGTTAGCATGTGAAAAAGTAAACCGACAGCAACAATTCGCGTTCTAGGAAAAAAGAGCAAAATGAAGTACAGTGCAATCGCATAATACGAGTGAAGCGGATGGTAGCCGATGCTACAGCGATCTGCAGAAAAAATTGGAGTAGCTAACAAGTGATCAAGATCGACCAACATTGTGGCAATCATAATAAGCCAGGCGCGCTTCCACTGTTTTCTAAAAAATAAATAGGAAAGTAATCCCGGTGCTAAAAAATGTAAGCTATAATGAACGAATGTTCGCAGAAAAGGTAATATATCAATATCCATTTTTTGAATCCTATAATTTCTGTAAATATAAGGATCCATCCAGACTTGAAATGAAGTAGTCAAGACTTAATCTGACAGTTGCAATAAATTAACAACTGAAAAATAGATTAGATTTATGACTACACAAGAAAAAATAATCAAGAACAAACTGGAGGTATTAGAACTTGCCCAGCACTTAGGGAATGTATCAAGAGCCTGTAAAGTAATGGGCTATTCCAGAGATAGCTTTTATAGATTTAAAGAATTGTATGACCAAGGAGGTGAACTTGCACTTCAAGAGCTTTCCAGAAGGAAGCCAACTCTAAAGAATCGAGTGGAAGAACATATTGAAAAAGCAGTTGTGGATTTGGCTATAGACCAACCCGCTTTAGGACAATTACGAGTATCTAATGAGCTAAAAAAGCAAGGAATACTTATGTCACCTGGAGGAGTTAGGAGTATATGGATGCGCCATGATCTGCAAACCTTCAGGCTTAGATTAGAAGCCTTAGAGGCAAAGTCCGCACAGGAAGGTATTGTTTTAACGGAAGCTCAGCTTGTAGCTCTAGAAAGAGCTAAAGAAGAGAAAAAGGCACACGGTGAGATAGAAACTCATCATCCTGGATATTTGGGAGCTCAGAACACATACTATGTTGGAAATATTAAGGGAGTTGAGCATATATATCAGCAGACTTTTATTGATACCTATTCCAAAGTCGCTTTTACAAAGCTGTATGATCGTAAGAACGCATTAGTTGCAGCAGATATGCTAAATGATAAGGTAGTACCATTTTTCGAACAATATGACTTAAGATTGTTAAGGATATTAACAGATCGAGGAACGGAATATTTCGGGGTAAGAGATCACATGAGTATCAGCTTTATTTAGCCATCGAAGACATAGATCACACGAAAACTAAAGCAAAAAGGCCTCAGAAAAATGGTATTTGTGAACGTTTCCATCGTACTATTCAAGATGAGTTTTATGCCGTTGCATTCAGAAAGAAAGTATACCGAAGCATTCAGGAACTCCAAAACGACCTTGATCGTTGGATGACTTACTATAATCAGGATCGAACCCATACTGGAAAGTATTGCTTTGGGAAGACACCTATGCATACCTTCCACGATACAATTAATTTAGCGAGAGAAAAGATGCTCGAGACGCTAAAAGAAGAGCAATTTACTTATTCGATGCAAGAGAATAAGCAACAAGTTGCGTCTATTGATTTTGGGGAAACATTACTATATTCGAATAGGCAATCTGACAATTTTTAAAGACACCCAACTGTCAGATCAAGTAGTGGCTATTACAGTTTACACGACCTCTTATCAACAACATAATTACAGCAAATTACGTCTTCTTTTTAAGATGTAATTTCTTTTTCGAAACAAATGCTACTTTCAATATTTGCATATTGGCCATAGTTTGGTATTATTTTGAAATTATTCTTCTTATATAAGCTGATTGCTGCAGTCATTTTATCGCCAGTTTCTAAAATACACTTTTTATAACCCAATTCCTTTGCCCAAAGTTCCAGTTCAGTTAAGATTTTCCCAGCAATACCATTTCCGCGTTTATCAATTCGAACAAACATTCTTTTGATTTCTATAATGCCATTTTCATATTCTTTTATAGCTCCACATCCGACAGCTATTTCCTCGGAATCATATGCAACCATAACGTGCTTGATTTTGTCGATTTTATTATATTGTGAAAAGAAAATGTTTAGTTCTCCATTCTTAATTGCAAGATCTTTGTCAAGTTCGCTGATTAAATTTTGAAAATCTATGTTTTCTGAATCTGTCCTCTTGTAAATATACATGCAGTCGTGTTTTTTTTATTTATTTGTGCTGAAATTGCGGTTGGTATATCAAATATACAGTGGTTTTTTTATTTATTCTTTATGTTTTTTTTGTGTAAAAAATGTGATGACAGTCTTTTATTTGTCTAAAGTAAAATAATACGGTTTTTGTGGATTGAGAAACCTTAAAAAAATTACGTTGGGGCGGTAGTAGATAGATTATTTAATAAGTGAACGTTGGTTTCGTAAGCTGGATACAACATTTAAATGCTTATCAGATGAACTTCGACAACATGAATGATACATTTTTCAGATCTCGCTATTTGATTAGATGGGATATGTTGGAGTGCCCATGTTATCTACACGACCTTGGTACTCGTTTAGCTTGAAATGCATATTTTTGTAGTAAAAAATGGTTTCACTGTGAACTTGATTACTTACTTCGAAGAATTTACACTTTTGGAATGGATTTCTTTTAGTCTTCTTTCCAACGTTGCTTTATATCTATTTTCGATTGGCTTATATATGTTCATAGATAGAACATGTACGAAGCAAAAGATTCAAACCGAAGATTTCCCAATTACCATTCCGGATATTTATCAAAGCTTATTGACCGTAGTTCTAAATGCTGTTGTCATGTTAGTTGCAGTTTATTTCTGGAAAATGAATTGGGTGACGTTGAACGAATCCAAAACTATTTTGGAGTTGATTATTGAAATTATCTGTATCACCATTGCGATGGATTTTTTGATGTATGTATTTCACTACCTGGCCCATTTACCATTTGTATACCGGCTTTTGCACCATAGGCACCACGAGCATGTGAGCACGAACTACTTGAGCTTATTTGTCTTGCATCCGTTTGAAACTTTAGGCTTCGGACTGATGATGATTTTGGTATTTTCAGGTTATGATTTTTCAATTATTTCTATTTCTGCCTATTTATTTATCAATTTGATTTGGGGAACGATTGGTCATCTCAATCGCGAGTTTTTTCCTAAGTGGACGGACCTAATCGGTATAGGAACTACCCGATTTCATAACCAACATCATTTGTACGAAAATCATAATTTTGGTTTCTACACCTCACTCTGGGATCATCTGTTCCGAACATTCAAAAATTAATGTAATTGCTCCCTTTTCGGCTGCTGGCACAGAGCTGAATACGGAAGTATTCAATAGTAGGGAATAGCAGATTAAACCTATGGGTTTGTCATGGGGATTTGAATGGATTTACGCATCACGAATAAACACTCCTCTACAGCGAATAGCACAGGATGACTGTCGAATATAAAGTTGCTGATAGCTGTTAACAAAAAATATCATAGATTTAAGTTGAATTTACTTTTTAATCTTAAGCAAATCGAGAAGCATTCGTATGAATGGGGTGACGGCTGGAAATTAAAAAAAATAAAAGCTTTTGGTACTCTTTCTCTCCAGTTACTTGTAATTTGGAAGATGATAAGTTGCAGAAAGAGTATACCTTTTTAATGAAAAAATTACATCAAGGAGAATTGAATAAAAACAGTTACCAACATAATATGAAGAGAATTATATTTAGGTTTTGGATGGTTAACGTTCTGCTAGGTATTATCCTATCGATTCTGTATAGAGTTGTTATTGTCGACCTAAAGTCTACTGATACGAGTTTCTTGGAAGGAATTTTTAATATTATAGATCTAATACTAAACCTCAGTTTTTCGGCGATGTATCTTGTTATAATTGCCTTCAGTTCCTTATCGTTTTTTCTAAATCAAATTGATAGAATTAGGAATAGTAATTTTTTTTCGTTTTTGTCATTTTCGGGCATACCGTTCCTTTGCGTTGTCTTTTTGGCTGTTACGGTTTCGGTGGATATTTACCGATATCATGTGACGCTGGTTCCGCTAAAAATACTGTTGATCTTTTCGATAATTTATTTATTATGTACGGTTATTGAGTTTCTAGTGTTTAGAAGAATAGTAAAAAAACAGTCAATGGTAATTGAATAGGGAAGTTTACTATCTATATTTAATATTTTTGGGACTGAAAGGGACAACGAAATTCTTGATGCCGTCAGTTGTTTCTGATCACTAGTGAACACTTGATGTCCGATTTCGAACAGTCATATTTTTTGAGGTATGGTTGTATTGTAAAATAAAGCGGAAAATACGGATTGGCCCTTCTATTGTAAATGAAAATCATAAAAGAGTGATTTTATGAAATATTCAATTGTCGTCCTAAACTGTTTTTTATCAACACAAATATTGTCTCCGAGCCTTGCACAGGAAATAAGTCCTACTAACGAGCAGGCCATAAACGTCAAAACCTCATTAGAAAATGGAAAGTACGAAATTTCCAATTTTAATACAGCTTGTTATTTCGCATTGATAGGTGAACGGAAATTAGCATTTCAATATCTACGTCGTGCGATAGCAGTGGATAAAATCAACCAACCTAAAATTTTACAGGAGGATACCGATCTAATCGGCCTTCATGGCAGTCCAGAATGGGATGAACTGTTGCTGGGTGTGAGTGAAAACGAAAGTTTACAAAAAAAGACAGATGCGATGTTCTTTAATCAGCCAAAATTTTGGAACTCTGATATCTTGAAAACACCTTATACCCAGAATATTTCCACGGATGAAAAAATAGCAGGATTATCCAAATTTTGGTCAGAGACCAAATACAATTTTGTGAATTTTGACCTGATCCCAGCGCTGGATTTGGACTCGCTGTATCTGGCTTATATCCCCAAGGTTTCGAAAACGAAGTCTACCCAGGAGTACTACCGGATTTTATCTGAATTTTGCGCGCATCTAAAGGACGGACATACGAATGTGTATGTACCTAAAGAACTGGAAGAAGAGGAGTATTCGAGGCCATTGCTCCGAACTAGATTGATAGAGGATAAAGTCGTTGTTGTATCGATTCATGACTCATCTTATATTAAACAGGGGATTAAAATAGGGCAGGAACTTGTTAAGATTGATGGTGTACCCGTGAAGGAGTATGCGGCGAAAATGATCACACCCTATGCCAGTGCATCAACCGCGCAGGATCTGGATGTTCGATCATTCGACTATGTCTTACTAGCTGGATCGGTAAAAAAACCGATTAAACTAGTACTTCGAGATGAAAATGGGAATGTCGCTGACCATATCATTAAACGTGTGTCACCTCAAATACGGAATGAAAAAATGAAGTTGCCGAATTTTGAACTTCGAATACTCGATGACAAAATTGCATATGTGATATTGAATAGCTTTGGAAGTGATGAGGCTCTTAAAGAGTTTGAAAAGTATTATGATAAAATAGCGCAGTCTGAAGCTATAATCTTTGACGTTAGAGGCAATGGAGGAGGAAACTCTGCTGTAGGGTGGAATATGTTGAGATATGTCATTGATCGGCCAACAGAAATCCACCGGATGCACGGCCGACTCTATAATTCGGCATATAGAGCATGGAACCTGAAACAAAGCTTGTATACGAGTTTCAGTAGGCTGTCTCCAAAAGGAGATAAGCTGTATGAAAAACCTATAGTGGTATTGACCAGCGCTAGGACCTATTCCGCTGCAGAGGATTTTGCTGGGGCGTTCAAATCCATGCAACGTGGAGAGATCATCGGCGAGGCGTCGGGTGGTAGCTCTGGACAACCGCTCATGATCGATCTTCCAGGGAATGGCACCGCGCGTATATGTACGAAAAGAGACATGCTCGGTAATGGGGAGGATTTTATCGGCGTAGGTGTGCAACCTGATATCGTTGTTGTCCAAAAATTAGATGATTTGAGAAAAGGAAAGGATACAGTGTTGGAGGCAGCTCTCACAAGATTGCGAAATAAATAGGTCATTAGGTGCGCGTTTCCAAGGTTGGAATTTAGTCCTACTGCATCCAAAAGCCGAGCAGATCAAATATAACAGATAGTGCTTAGCAATTGTAATAGGGTTCGGGTGTTTTCACTTCAATGCCTAAAAGCTCTTGTAGCGGTTGTACGTAATCGTCTAACACATTCTGTTCGCCGTAGTAAATGGTGACTAAATCATCAGATTTTAACCGAACAAACAGTTCTACATAACCACCACCTTTGGCTGGCAGTACATTTTGTACAATAATTTGGCCCACATCTTCGTGGTTGAATTGAATGGCATATTCATCTCCCGAAAAACCGAAAGTATTGTCGTTGGCTAACCACGCAATGTAATGATTTTGGGATTTTTCACCAGACAACTCTGGTAATGCGATGACGTTAGCATTGTTTTTATAATCGGGTTGAAAATCCAACCACGCATTAAACGACAGAATTTGTGTGGTTTCTTGGTTTAATTCCAAGTTGTCAAGTGTGATTGTCTCCGAATAATCTCTGTAATTGCTAATCGTCAGCGATGTTCCGCCATCATCATATTGGTCTTCTACATCATAAGTATAACAAATCGATAAACCTATGCCATCTAAATTAAACGTTAGATATTTTTGATCATCACGTTCATAACCGGCTTCTTCAATAGCAGTAGGGATTTCATCCATCCAGAATTTACGTAATTCGTAGTAGCTTTTATCGGTGTTGGAGTCAGCATATAACGTTGTAAAGTAGGATTGAACCGCTATATTTTGGCGATCGTTTTTATCGTAATAGAATTCCAAGTCATTTATGACCAACGATCCTATCCGAACAGGATAATCGATCTTAAAGTAGCTTGTTTCAAATTCTGATTTGTACAGATGACCGATATGGAGTTCGAAGAACTCTTCGTAAGTGGTATCCCACGAAACAAATAGAGGCGGAGTAGTTTGCACCTCAAATCCTTCTTCGTAATCCGTGTATTGGTCTGTTGATAGTTGATAGTTTACGGCCTTTTTTTCGATCCAGATGCGATGTTTCTGCTCCTTTTTGCTATTTATAGTTTTAAAGAATAATACATCATCAAAACCAAAACGTTCAGATAATTGTGAATAGGCTTTAGCAAAACCTTGTTGCCGAACGGGTATATAGTGTTGCATGTAATCGAATAGAAATAGGTACGGATCTTCGCCCAAAATTTCGACATACGCATATTTTAGTATGGATAAATCTACATTTTCTTCATTAGTATGATCGTCATAAAAAAGCTGATCATCTTTGATGTAGATGTTCCCTTGTTCTGTTTCTTTGGGGAATGAGTTATTCTTTGTAAATGGATTGATCATGGGGTTATATCTCATTAGAATCGATACTACTGTAATACATGAACTTTTCTTTTAACAGAAAGACTCACGATATCAAAGATAAGGAGATTTGTCTTTTCGGGCATTAGCTGAAACTGGGGATTTTTGTATTGATAAGGTTTTGTCTGATCTAAGATTTATCTAGGATAGAACTGCTCTATTTTAATAATGTTTAATTTTGATATCTTTGCCAAATCAAATTATTAATCCTCATGAAATTTTTTCTTACCACATTTATGGCGATGGCTTTCGCCAGTATATCTTTTGGGCAAACGAACGCGGAATCTGAAGCCAAAGTGGAGAAGCATCAATTTGCTTATAATATCCTGACGAACGTATCTTACGAAAAAAGTATAGGGAATAGAACAACGTTACGTTTTTCTGGTCCTATATCTGCAGGCGTTTTGTACAGTAAATCCTCGGTCACCATATACGGTCATGAAGAGTCTGAGTGGGGATATGCAATTCGACCGGCTCTTGATATGGAAATCAGACATTATTACGATTTAAACAAAAGGCTCCAGAAAGGTAAAAAAGTAGCACATAACTCCGGGAATTATATCGCTGGTGTCGTTGCAGCAGCTGGCCCCTCCATAGTGGAGAGTGACAATATGTATGTATCTGATTTCACTTTGACAGTAGGAGCAATGTGGGGCATACAGCGCAACTATGGAAAGCGTTTTATGATGAATGTCGGTATCGGCCCTGGTGTGAGTTTCTACGATAGCACCAATGAGTTTACTTTTGTTGGAGGCGTAACACTTGGTTTTAGAATAGGAAAATAAAGATTAATCGTTGGGAATATTTCGCTTGTTATTGCCTATACCAAAATAGACAATGCTCTTCTAATCAGAACATATATGAAAACATTCATATATGTATATTCGTCAGGTTGTTGGATCTAAAGACGATTTTAATATCATTTTTTTTTAACTAAATTGCAACCTGTTTTTAACAAATGACCGATTATACATCATATAGTGATAAAGAATTGGCTGATCTGATACAGTCGGCGGATGATAAGGCGTTCAAGGAAATCTATGATAGGTACAATAAGCTTCTATATTTATTTGCTTATAACAAATTGCGCAACAAAGAAGAGGCAAAGGATGTTGTTCAGGATGTATTTGCGTGGCTTCTCAACAATAGGAGTAATTTTGCTGTCAATTCCTCCATTTCCGGGTTTCTCTATAAATCTGTTCTTAATAAGATTTTTGATATATTCAGACACCAGTCCGTTATCCGGAAATATATTCAGCAGGGTGATCATTACATTGATGTCGATAGTACCGAGACGGACTATTTGATTCGAGAAAAGGACATCGCGCAGATGATCAAGCAAGAGATCGATGCCATGCCACAAAAGATGAAAGAGGTATATCTACTGCGCTTTGAACAGTATTTGAGTGCTAAAGAGATCGCAGAACAATTGAATATCTCCGAAAATACGGTAAACACGCATCTGAAAAGAGCTGCAAAAAAGCTTAGAGACAATCTTGGAGTCGTGATTTATGTCGTATATATCATCAATAGATGATTTTTATCCACTGTAAATCAGTGTTTTAGTTTATTTCACTTCCTTTTTCTTAAAAAAGTTATCCTCTTGTCACCAATTGGGGTATAGCTTGACGCCTTAACAGTAACTAAGGATTACAAACTCCATGCAAAAGGATGTTAAGCACATTTTAGAAAAAATAGAATCTGGCTGTTACAACCAAGAGGACGAGCAGATCGCGAAGTTCTGGCTTTTCAAGCTGAGAAACAAAGATCTGGATCAGATTTCTGAGTCCGAGTTGGATGATACCAGCGAACAAATCTGGAATCGGTTACAGCAGGGCGCTCCGGTTCCTGTCCGCTGGTTGGACAGGTGGCAACGTATCATTTCCATAGCCGCTGCTATCCTCGTTATTGCATTTGGTTTTTATTTTTACTATGGCCCTCAACACGTCTCTTTTGAGTCTGCACCTGACTATGTTCAGGATGTAGCGCCTGGATCAAGAGGTGCCACACTCACCTTAGCAAATGGCAAACGGGTGAGGTTGTCCCACGCGCGTAATGGTGCTATAGCCGAAGAGTCGGGGGTAAGCATTACCAAATCATCTGATGGGCAGTTGATCTATGAATTGAACGGGGGGAAGCAGGGCGTTAACAAGGAGAATACGCTGACCACCTCCAATGGCGAAATGTATCAGGTACGTTTACCGGATGGTTCTAAAGTCTGGTTAAATGCGGGGTCCAGCCTAAGTTATGCTCCCAAGTTGGTCAACGCCGGCATACGTCGGGTCAAGTTAACCGGAGAGGCTTACTTCGAGGTTGCTAAAGACAAATCCACTCCCTTTATCGTACAGACACGAACACAGGAAGTGGAAGTATTCGGAACCAGCTTTAATGTAAATGCGTATTTGGACGAGCCGGTCACCAGTACTACGCTGGTAGAGGGATCCATTAAAATCAAGACACCAAAAAATGAACGTTTTGTCAAACCTGGAGAGCATGCTGTCAATAGTGGGGGGGACATTCAAATCTTGCGTGCGGACTTAGAGAATATCATCGACTGGAAAGACGGTGACTTTTACTTTAATCATGTTGATTTCAAAGTAGCCATGCGCAAAATTGCCCGATGGTACGATGTAGAGGTCGTCTATGACATATCTGTGCCTGATGATATGGAATCAGGAGGATGGATTGCTAGGGACAAACCATTATCTCAAGTGTTGAAATCCATTGAATCTTCAGGTATGGTCAGATTCAAAATAAAAGGTCGCACGATTCATGTGATTCGCTGACACCCTCTTTCCAAACATTAACTAACTAACTAACTAACAAACTAACTAACTAACTATTTTTTAAATCTAAAATTGAAGAAGATGAAGCGAGAAAAAACTTAACTGCTATAAAAATATAAACCAGAAGCATGAGATGCTTCTGGTCAGCTTGGATTTATAACCATTTATGACAGCAACCTCATCCGTGGAAAGCTAAGGATTGCTGTTTTACCAAACTAAACAAACTTAGCTAAAATTGTGTGAATGTACAATTGGAAGCGCTTTGTCGGCTGCTAAGTGTGTTTAAAAACTGAGACAATAAAATGTATAAAACCTTTGCAAAACGTATAGAGGTCTTTAAAAGCCTTTACCCCAAAATCATGCTGATTATGCGACTAGCCACCATCATATTAATAGCAACATTGACCCAGGTCAGCGCATCGTCATTCGGACAGCAGATTACATTGTCCAAAAGACATGCGTCTATAGAGTCTGTTCTAAAAGAAATCAGAAAGCAAAGCGGTTATGACTTCTTCTTTGATGGAAAGAGTTTGCCTACAGACAAGACCGTTGATGTCGCGTTGACAAGTGTAAGTATCGACGAGGCGTTAAAGAGCGTGCTTAAAGACCTTCCTTTTACGTACAGTATCGAGGGGAAGATTATCTCTATACGTAAGCAGTCTTCAATACTCGGAGCATCAAGCATTGATCTTGACAATATTGATGTTCATGGGCGCATCGTGGATCCAGAAGGAAATCCATTGGTCGGAGCAACTATTCGGATTAAAGGCGGCGCTATCGGTGTAATTACCGATGAGAACGGACAGTTTACTTTACGAAATGTGGCTGAAAATGCTACAATACAAATATCGTACATAGGCTACTACCGTAAAGAAATAAAAGCGGCCCAGGATCTTGGGGATATTCATCTACAAATGCTAAGCAGTGATGTGGAGGAGGTAGAGATTAGCTACTCCACAGGATACCAGAACCTTTCGCGGGAGCGTAGCGCAGGTTCATTTTCAAAACCTAATTTGGATATCATGAAAAATCGTTCTTCTAGTGTTAATGTACTTCAACGGCTAGATGGATTGGTTCCCGGATTGACGATCAATAATGCACCTGCAACAAACCCGCTATTGATTCGGGGACTCACGTCCATTAATTCGACGCAAGAGCCATTGGTGGTAGTGGATGGGGTCGAGCTTCGCGGCATTGCTATTCAAAGTCTGAATATGCAGGATATCGCTGATATAACAGTCTTAAAAGATGCGAGTTCCTCTTCTATATGGGGTGCCAAAGCTGCGAATGGTGTGATTGTCATTACCACTAAGAAGGGGAGACCTGGACAGAAGCTACGGATCGATTATGATGGTTATTATAATATCGAAGCGCGTCCTGACTTAGACTATCTTCCTCGGATGAATAGTCGCAAGTTTATTGCTACAGCCCAGGAGTTGTTTCCGCATTATGTCGACAGTAACCCATGGAGTAGCGTCGAATCTGTCTCCGTCGTAACACCCCATTTGAATATCCAGTATGCAGTACCAAGGGGATTATTATCACAGCAACGGGCCGACGAAATGCTTGACAGTCTTGCCCGCATAGATAATCAGGGGCAGATAGCAAATCTATTTTATCGAAATGGAATGACAAATAATCACACTCTTTCTATGAGCAGTGGCGGGCCCGTACATTCATTTTACGGTTCAATAAATTATATTGGTTTACAAAGTACCACACCGGGCGAAAAAGATAACCGTTTTAAGGTGAATCTCCGTCAAGACTTCCATATCAATAAACATCTACAACTCTTTTTGGTCACAGATTTGGGGAGTACTAAAACTGCTGCTAATAATGTGGACAATCTTCTTAACGCTGCAGGAGATGGCAATACGAATCTTACTGTCCCTGTTCCCTACCAGTTGTTGAAAGATGCTAATGGTCATCCATTGACGGTTAATTATATGGGAAGGTATAGCGATTTTTATCGCTTGGATTATCAGGCGAGGAGCAGGATAAATTTAGATTTTGTTCCTCTGGATGAAGTAAATCGGGGTAGATCGAATGGCAGCGGTCTTTCGGCGCGACTTATAGGCGGTGGGAAGATTAAGATTTATAAAGGCCTTCAGTTTGAAGGTACCTACGGATGTAATGTTGCCACCTTCAACAACCGTTTCTTATTGGATCAAAACAGTTATGTGGTGCGAAATGAATTAATGACCTTTACGCAAGCTGCAAACGTAAATGTAGTACCTGTTTACTTTCTACCCACTTCGGGTGGACGCCTAACAGAGAGGAACTCCCTCACTAAAGACTGGACCGTTCGGAATCAGCTAGTCTATGATCTGGACTGGCAAGATAATCATGAACTTACCGTATTGGCAGGACAGGAGGCCACAAGCACCACACCGTTGGACAGAACGACTATTTACCGTGGCTGGGATGATCAATTACAGATCGCGCGACCTGTTGATTACGAAACATTAGGCCGGGGTATTACAGGCACAGTACCTGGAGGTACCCGTACCCTGGACGAGAATTTTGTGAGCGGAGGTGAAGGTCTCATCAGCAGGACTACCTCTTACTATTCCAATTTAAATTACTCGTATTTACGTAAATATACGCTCAATGCCAGTTGGCGGATAGATCAAAGCAACTTATTTGGTCTGGACAAGTCGGCACAGAACAGACCGGTCTACAGTATCGGTGGTAAGTGGGCGCTGGGTAACGAAGAATTTATGCAGCGACACGACTGGTTGTTAGGCTTAGATCTCCGCTTTGCATATGGTGTCACTGGAAATGCACCCATACCTGGAAGGGCCTCTTCTTACGATATTTTAGCTCCCGCATCCAATTCTAATTTTGTCACCGGCACTGGATTGATCATCAGTTCGCCTGCCAACAGAAAATTAACTTGGGAGGGGACCACAGTATATAATGGAGGTTTAGACTTTGATATACTGCAAGGAAGACTGTCCGGATCCATCGATGGTTATCTCAAGAGCACAAGGGACCTCATTGGCGTATTGAGCACTTCTCCGCTGACAGGGTTTTCCGGGATAACCGGAAACTTTGGGAGTATGGAAAATAAAGGGATCGATATCAGCCTCAATACGATGAACATCATAGCACAGGATATCTCCTGGAATAGCGGTTTTACGGTAGGGTATAATCAAAATAAGATTACCCGATTAGAACGGACTACTCCCATCGCCACAGGAGAAGGAATGATGTTGGAATCTTTTGTTGCTGGTTATCCCGCATATGCACTTTTTGCCTACAATTATGGTGGCTTAAATGCAGCCGGTGATCCACAGATTATTCTAGCAGATGGTACGGTAACATCCCAAATCGATGATAATACTCCAGGCGATGTCTTGTATATGGGGACATCGCAGCCGATTTGGAGCGGTGGATTTTCAAATATTTTCCAGTACAAAAGCCTCCAGCTGGATATTCATATGAGTTATAACGCAGGACATAAAATGTTCCGCGATGGCAATAATTTCTGGACAGGAGTACCCTACGCCAATTTAATCCATCCAGAGTTTGCTCATCGCTGGGAAGAGCCTGGGGATGAAAAAAATACGCAGATCCCGCGTTATGTCAGTGATAGTGATATGGAAAACAGCAGAAATACATCCTATTATTCTTATGCAAATACGAGAATATTTAATGCTTCTTTCTTAAAGATAAGAGACATCACACTGTCCTATACCCTGGATCAAAAAATTGTACAGCGGCTCCATGCCAAAGCGATTAGCTTTCGTTTTCAGTTATCCAATATGATGCTATGGAAAGCCAATAAACATGGGATTGATCCAGAATTCCATAATGAACGTGGAAGAAGGGAAATCCGGTCTGGTCAGGGGCAGGTAACATTTGGAGCCCATATCACTTTATAAATTCACTCTCTAAAGACAAGTTATGAACACCTATTATACATATATTTCGACTTCATTTCTCTTGGTACTTGTTGTTTTTCAAACATCGTGTAAGAAGGAGTTTTTGGAGATAAAGCCCAAAGGATATTCGATTGCCGAATCCACTAAAGATTACGAGCAGCTGTTGAACGCCACTTTCCTGGAGTCGCTACTCCCGGCTTCAGTTTTTTTGGGAGATGAGCTAGCTGCACAACAAACCTATTTTAATGGAACTAGCAATCGTATGCAACGGCTTTTCCGATATGAAGATCGTGTTTATCAACCACATGAATTGCCGGAAGAAGTAATTGGAGGGGACGCCTACATCTTACGACAATATCTTTTTAATAAGATTATTAACGAAGTTATGAATGCTAAAGATGGAACTGAGACACAGAAACGGTCTATTTTGGCAGAGGCAAAAGTAGGGCGAGCGATCTGTCATCTGATGTTCTTAAGTGATTTTTCAATGCCTTATAACACAGCTACCGCAGCTACAGATCTAGGCGTGCCAATTCTAAGTTCTGCCGATGTCACAAATCGACATTTTCAACGGGCGACTGTACAGCAGGTGTACGATTTTATGATTAAAGATCTCACCGAGGCTTTACCCGATTTGGGTGTTCTGACACACCGTCGGAAATTTTCCAGGCTGACAGCTGAATTTTATTTGAGTAGGATATATCTCTATATGGCGAATTTTGAATCCGCTAAGAAGCATATCGACGCTGCTTTTTTGGAAGTAACTAGGTCGAATATCCCTGTCAAGCTGTACGATTATAACAAAGTATTGGCGGATGGGGGCGAGTGGGGTGCTGACAGGGATGTGGGATATGGGCCTTCTAATCAGCCCATGGCTGTAAACAATACACAGGTTATCTATAATATCTGGAGTACTCCGGTTGACAGAACCTCGGCCAATACTTTTGTTTTTACCCCTCGGACGGTTGCTCTTTTTACTTCCTCTGATCAACGTCTTAAATTTTACTCCAATCAGGAGTCTTTTGCCGAGTTTAGATTCCCACTAGGCATAAGACGTTATCTAAGTCAGACATCTGACATTGGTGCCTCTCTACCAGATTTATATCTGATGCGCGCCGAAATCAGAGCCCGAACCAATGATTTAGGGGGAGCAATTGCCGATGTAGCGTATTTAAGAAGAAACCGGATGGCAGACAGTATAGCCGTACCGGCAAATGTGGCTAATAATCAACAGGAATTAGTACGTTTTATTCTGGACGAGCGTATCCGTGAATTTGCATTAACAGGTATGCGCTGGTTAGATATGCGTCGGCTTTCGGTCGATCCCATTTACAGTAATACCGTCATTTATAGCCACGATATGTATGATCGGGAGGGGAATATTACGGAATCATTCACGCTTAGACCTGAGCGATTTGCATTAAAATTTGGCGAACGTATGCTTGCAGAGAGTATCGGGCTTAAAGAAAATCAATAAATATAACAAGCAGGCTTCAGGCTGCAAGTTTGACCATCTCAGCGTCTAGCTGATGGTCCTATCAAAGTGTAATATTAAAACAAAAAACAAATAAGATTATGAATTTAGAAAAACTAGTATTGAGCCTTTTAATCCTTGTGGCAGCACTCGGTGCCTCAGCCCAAAAACGTATGGTTGAGATCAGCGGCAACATCTCTGGACTAAAGGGACGTGAGGTTGCCATATTCGGCAATGATAATTTTACAACGCCTGTATCCAAGGTTGCCGGAAAGGGGGATTCCTTTAAAATGACAGTGCAGGTTGGAGAAGATGAATCTGCCCCCTATTATTTAAATATTCCAGCCATAGGAGACTTCGAACCTTCTATGAAAATTTCCAATTTTGTGCTGTTCCTGGATAGCACACCTCTAGTGGTGGATGCTGTTATATCGGAAGTGGGTATCGAACCGAAAAGCATCAAAGGATCTCCTCTTATGGACGAGAGTGACCGATTGGACGATGAAAATGAACATACTGTATCACTGGACAAGGCCATAACGGCCTTTAACAGCGCTTCTGAAGCATACAACAAAAAAGGGGGTGAGAGCGAAGAGAATATGAAATTATTGGAGGAGACAAATGAGTTACTAACTCTCGTACAAGAGCGAAAGGGAATCGCATTTTTCAACATGATTCCCAAATATCCCAAGAGCAAAGCACTGGCATCCCATGTCGTTAATTACTATTCCGATGCCTCAACTGAAGAGAAAAAAAGTATTATAGCAGGTTTTGATCCATCTATCCATTCCTGTTATGCCCTTAGCTGGTTAGCTGATGCGATCCGTTTAGAAGAAAACACCGCGGTAGGTAGTCCCATGCCAGACTTTGATACTTACACAATAGACGGCAAGCTGGATAAGCTTTCAAACTATAGAGGTGAATATTTGTTAATCGACTTTTGGGCGTCCTGGTGCGGTCCGTGCATCGAAGAGATTCCTAATATAAAATCAATTTATCACGACTATAAAGATAAAGGACTCAAAGTGATAGGTCTTTCGACTGACGAGTCAAAAGAAAATTGGTTAAAGAGCATAAAGGAGCATAATTTAGCGTATTATCAATTGAGAGATCCGGACTGGAAATCAGGAAAGCTGCTGAATTACCAAGGGATACCATTTGTTATACTCGTATCTCCAGATGGTATAATCCTGGAAAGAGATCTGCGTGGTGAGGAGACCCGGAACAAAGTCAAGCAACACCTAAATTAGCCGTTGAGATTCGGGTTACATCGATCAAGCTGTTAATCAAGTGTCTAAATAGTAGTGAAGCCGACTTTTAGGTCGAGCTAGGACAGGATGTCTATCAAAAAAATGATAAAGTAAATTGATAAAATAGGTATGAACAAAAGTAGAGTCGTTTTAGGACTATTAGTTATAGGTCTGTGTTTATTTACGATGGAGTTATCTGCACAGCGTACAAAAATATGGGAAGGTTTTAATGATCAAAAAAAGACTACCGATGTTTTTGAATCAAAAACAGAAGAATTAATAAAGGGCAGCAACTTGCTGACAACAGAACAGGCAGCAAAAGAGCTGAAATCCGCAGAGGGTATTAAAGTAAATATGCCTATGATAAAGCGGCGGGTCAAAGCGTTAGATGCTTCAAAACTAGCGAAGGTAATCCAGCCCTCGTTTGTCTCTTTTGCCACTGCTTTTGACTGTGGCAATTGTCATCATACACATCTCAACATAGCGTCTGGTTATATTATCAGTGCCGATGGGTTGATCGTTACCAATCATCACGTTGTACAAGGTTTTATCGATAGCGAGCAAGGCAAAAGCTTAGCCATGGTCATTCAGACACACGACGGAGAGGTGTTTGCCGTACAGAAGATAGTATCATCCTTTAAAGACGGCGATCTGGTAATTGTTAAAATTGATACAAGAGGAAAGAAGCTTATGCCACTTCCTCTTGGTAATACAGCCAACGTAGGGGATGATATCTTTGTCATGAGCAATCCTGCGCCTATGATCAATTACTTCAGCAGTGGTAAGGTAGCGCGTAATCATCTAGCTGCTATCTCAGATACAATTAAACTTCCCCAGACCGACATCACGGCAGATTATGCAGCCGGTTCCAGCGGAGCTCCTATAGTCGATCGGTTTGGAAATCTCATCAGTACCGTATCTTCGACCCATTCGATCTATTATGATATGAAGGAGCAAGTGGATTTGCAGATGGTTGTCAAACAAACAATGCCCGTTGTCTTACTAAAAGAACTAATCATTATGTAAGTTCGAAGCATACAAATCCTTGGCTGTTGAATAAGCCAGGGATTTTTATACTGTATCAGTAGATTACATCAATACAAAGTCAGCGACAGCATCATACTATGATATTATCGAATATACCTAACGAAAGGTTGCAATGTGATCCCATGTTGGAACAGATTTTGCTTCATTATGCGATAATTATACCTATTTCTACACCCCCATACGCATGACAAAACCGTCAAGTATACGTATTATGCCCGTGGCAGCTACCGTTCAAGGACGTACTACCGCATTTGCTACCCGCACCCTGTTTATGGCACTGCTTATTTATTTCTTTATGGGCAGTGCGTCGTTGAGTTACGCTATCGGTCAGGAGGCGCAGCCCTTTGACACCATCGCAACGGAGCTGACCTATCAGGATGCATATGGCAAGAATACACTGTCCGTCAAAGTCACGAATCCCTGCAATGCGGAATCGTCTAGATTTGATGGCCCGCTTACCCAGATCGAAGCTCAGTTGAAAAACAAAACAGGTACTATATCTGTGGTCTACACGTATCCTTATCCACAAATGTCGCTCATCCACTTCGTAAAGGAAGAAATACATCTTCAGGATCTTGGCGGGCGCACGGCTGTGATCATTCCTTTCTATTACTGCGGAGGATACGAGAGCTATGACAGGATAGTATCGTATATAGTTTTATACGAAAATAAGAACTATATCTTCCGCCTCGATTATTACTGCGGGGATGGGGTGGACTGTAAGCCTGTTCAAAGCCTGAAGGTCATGCTGCGCGGTCTTCAGAAAGATCTTCGGACTTATCTGATTGGATACCTGGCCAAGAAACATAAGGCCAAGAGCAGCTTTCATCAGGACTAGGCCGATAATATTAATATCTGGATCAGAGGGCCGACACATGAACAAATTTTTCTGACGGGTGTTTTCATACTTTTGCCTGCATGCAGCGCACGCTGAATTTTGCCAGCATACGAGAACAAGATAGAACAATAAATTGACGCCAAAGCTTATTATACTCTTTGGAGTCTTTTGATTTTAGTAAATACACATTTTGAAGACTTCCTTGGGCTATTATTCCTATCAAGGGGTACTAACAGAAGCTGGAGTCCTTCTCCAAGTTGGAAGGAAGGTGGGGTAGGGAGAGTTTTTTTGCATTTTGCTATACAATTGCGTATATTCACAATACATCCATAACAACATCGTCTGATATCCCATCATTTGATTATTATCTCTTACCCAAATCCGTAAAAGTCCGTAGAAGTCCGTGAAAGTCCGTAAAACTCCGTGATTTCTGTGGGTTAACTTCGACTTAACTGGTACTTAGCTTCGTGTTAACTTCGGGAGAGCTTTGACTCCTCTTCGGGTGAGCTTCGGGTAGGCGCCGGCATTTTCCCGAAGACAGGTCGAAATAGTGCCGAACCATTCCCCTCGCTGTCTCGGAGCGCACTCAGACCTTGCCCGAAGGATTGTATAGCGATAGGTATTAATTTATAATGTACATTAATAGGGAACACGAACTGATATTGTTATCCAGCGTTATTTACGTTATTCGATTTAGGATGAAATTATGCTAGCAGTGCAACTCTAATAGCTAGCCAATTACCAGTGGCTAACTGGTAAAAAGGAAGTCATAGTGTAGGTCGCTATGGTTTAGTCCTGTTAGCAAACGTCGACTGACGAAGATGATCAAGCTGTTTTTGAAATTTAAATTTGCACTGCTGTTGCAATTATTGTAAAAATATCTTTACTTCGCTTTCTTTATAGATCCTGAGGGTATGAGTAATCCATCTGAAATAAATGAAGACACATTAACAGCTCTTTTACAAGAAGGGACACAATCTGCATTTAATCAGGTTTATAGATTATTTCAACCCAGCTTGGTGTTCTTTGCTAACAGGTTACTTCTTGAAGGACAGGATATAATGGATGCCGAAGAACTCGTGCAGGATGTGTTTGTTCGATTCTATCATAGGCGCACGACATTTGAGTCCCTCAGTCATATCAGGTCATTCCTTTATTTAGCAACAAAAAATGCTTGCCTCGACAAGTTGGCTAAAGACAAGGTGCGTATGCGAAGATTCAAAATCTTTATTGCCGATTTTGATGAGACAGAAGACGCAATATTGGCACAGATTACGTATTCAGAGCTGATGCGTGAGATCAATCAGGCTATTGAATTACTGCCGGACAAATGTCGTCACATTATGAGAAAATTTCTTGATGAAGGTAAGAATGCACAAGAGATTGCTGCCGAGCTCCATGTTACGGTCAGTACTGTTAATAATCAAAAGTCCCGAGGTGTCAGTATTTTACGACGTAGGCTATCAGAGAGTAGCTTGACGTTTTTGCTTGTCCTGCTACTGCCTTAGAAAAAAAGAATAAAAAATAAAATTTCTTTAGAGAAAATAGATTGTTTTGCCGTATATACAGAAAAACAACCTATAGATGCCTAATTTTGATAAGAGTTTTGAGATCAGTAGACTTCTGCACAAGCAACAGCAGGGGCTATTACTCACTGCCCAAGAGAAGAAAGAACTTGACGAATGGCTGGATAAAGACAAGGGTAATCAATATTTATTCGAACAAATCCAGTCTCCCCAGGCTCTGGCCCGCGATCTTTCCGAGTACAATCAGACTGATACAGAGGAACAGCTTGTACTGTTGCAGAGTCGATTATCCCGACATGGGCGGGTCCGGAAAATACGTATTTTGGTCACTAGAGCCGCCGTGGTATTGTTCAGTTTAGGCTTAGTTTATTGGTTTGTGACGGATAGGACTAAGGTCAGATCTCCGGAACTTGTTCATCTTGAGGCACATGATGTCTCTCCCGGAGGTAATAATGCGACACTAACACTATCTAGTGGTAAGACTTTTGTGCTAGATTCTACAGAAAGCCAGGTAATCAGTGATGGTAGGGCAGTAAAATATGCAGATGGTAAAGACGTTTTTTCGCCGGGCGACTCTATCTATAACTTTTCACTGACTACCCCCCGTAAAGGACGATACCAAGCTGTACTTCCTGATGGTACGCGAGTCTGGTTGAATGCGGAATCAAAGATTAGCTATCCATCTCGTTTTGTGGGAGATAGCCGAGTTGTGTCGGTCGAGGGTGAGGCGTATTTTGAGGTTGCAAAAAATCAGGGAAGCAGATTCATTATCCAGCTCGAAGGAGGTCGCCGGGTCGAAGTTTTAGGGACACATTTCAATATTAATGCCTATCCCAATTTTTCAGATATAAAAACCACACTTCTCGAAGGAAGTGTAAAAGTGGTATCCGTCGATCAAACACAGGTCATACTTAAGCCCCATGAGCAGGCTATCCAAAAAAGAAATTCAATTCGGGTTAATAAAGTAAATCCCGATAACATCATTGCCTGGAAAGATAACAAGTTCAATTTCGAAGGATTACGTTTTGAGGAAATAATGAGCCAGATCGAACGCTGGTATGATGTAGAAGTAACGTACAAAGGTGAGGTGCCAAAAATAGAATTCTACGGAGAGATCGGTCGGCAGAATACCCTGTTTTACGTGTTAAAAGTATTTGAAAACTCCGGTGTAAAATTACAGCTTAAAGGGAACAAGCTTTTGATCTATTGATCAAAGAAAGTCCCGTATGAGTAACAATAACTAACAATAATTAACAACTACCAATTTTTACTATGAATGAAAATTTAGACGTTCTAAAAGGTCTGGCTTCTGCTTTGTGGAGATCGAGCAGAATCCTGTCAAGAACAATGCTTCTTCTTTTGGTTTCATCCGTTATGTTTATGTCTATGGGCATAGCACAGGTGATTCGAATAGAAGGGAGAAACATGTCCCTCAAGCAGGTGCTTAATGAGCTTAAGAAGCAATCGGGTTATTCCGTATTTATCCGCAAAGATTTATTGGATAATGCTCCATCCATCAATCTACAAAAGAAAAGCAGAACAGTAGAAGAGCTGTTGGAAGAGATGACCAAGGTACTGCAGCTTGACTACCAGATTAAAGGGAAAGAGATTGTATTGACAAAAAGCCGCCGTTCTTTAGTGGTAAATGAAAGTATCTCGGTTAGCCGGCAGATCAGTAGTGTGAATGGTACCGTTGTGGACTCCGATGGAGCACCTATTAATAGTGTGACTATCAAGGCGAAGAGATCTGGTATGGTGACAAAAACCAACGAAAACGGCCAATTTAAGATAGGTGTACAGCTTCCCGACGAGTTATTGGTTTCTATGATGGGTTTTGAAAATAAAATCCAAACCATACAAAATAGCAATACACTACGTATTGTCTTAGTGTCTAAGTCTGTCCAGGTAGAAGAGGTGGTAGTGAATGGAATTTTCAGTAGACCAACAGAAAACTTTACAGGTTCGGCTGTTACAATAAAAGGGGAGGATCTCCGAAAGGTCAGCACTGTTGATGTGTTTAAGAGTATATCGGCTTTAGATCCGGCATTTAATGTCGTTTCTAACAATGCGTTGGGAGGGAACATCAATGCGATGCCCGAAATTCAGATTCGGGGGCAAAATTCCTTTCCCACACTTAGCGACGACATTACCACGAACCCTAATCAACCCCTATTTATTTTGGATGGTTTTGAAGTCAGTCTGGAACGTGTCAAAGATTTAGATATGAATATTATTAATTCGGTAATCATTTTGAAAGATGCCTCCGCCACAACGATCTATGGTTCTAGAGGCGCTAATGGGGTTATGGTGATTAGTACTTTGCAACCAGACCCCGGTAAACTCCGTGTCTCGGTCACCAACGACCTGAGCATATCCACACCTGATCTTTCTGTCTATAGACTACTAGATGGCCGTAAAAAGCTAGATTTCGAAAAGCGAGTAGGGATTTATTCTGATCCTGATCCTAACCGGCAATATTCGTTGGATCAGTTATATAATCATCGGCTGAAAGATGTCATGGGTGGAATCAATACAGATTGGCGAAGTCTAGCGGTGCAAACGGGAGTCAATAATCGAACTACCGTTTCGTTGAGTGGCGGTGATGATGTTGTCCGATATGGAATTAACGCGACTGCGAATGTACAGAATGGTGTTATGAAAGAACAGGATAGGATTAATTATCAAGGGCAATTTGATTTCTCGTATCGGTTAAATAAATTCCGATTCAGTAACTCAGCGAGATTTTATCAGACTAAGTCAAACGAATCTCCCTATGGTACATTTGCTACATACTTAAATATGAATCCCTATTGGACACCTTATGATGCGGAAGGTAAGCTGAAGTATTACTTAGAGGATTTCAAGGCTGATGGTTTGTGGGTCTATGAAAGGCGCGAAACAAATCCATTGTTTAATGCGACTTTGAATACCATAAATAAAAACAGGACAACTGGTTTTCAGAATAACCTAAACATCCGATATGATGTCCATCCTTCTTTATTTGTCGAAACAAAACTAGGTGTCACGAAGGAGCTAGGTGCATCGGACTTTTTTCTGCCGGGTACACATACGCAATATGATCGAGTAACAGATCCTTCACTCAAAGGAGAGTACACGAAAGGACAGAGCGAGCAGTTCAACTATGAATTTGCGACATATTTGAATTACAACAAGCGTATGGGCAAACATTTATTACTAGGGACATTCAGTTTTGAACTTGGGAGCCGACAGACAGATGGGTATAATCTCACCGCGGTCGGCTTTCCAACAGATAATCTAGATCATATCCTATACGCGACACAGTATAAGCCTAATTCCCGTCCTGGAGGCTCCGAAGGTACAGCTAACCGCGTCGGTCTGTTGCTCAACGGCAATTATAGCTATGACAATAGGTACTTGGCAGATCTTTCTATCCGGCGAGACGGTTCGTCTGCCTATGGTACAGACAGGAAGTTTGGAAACTTCTGGTCTGTGGGGTTGGGTTGGAACTTGCACAACGAAGCTTTTTTCAAGGACAAGGAACAGATAAATCGGTTGAGATTACGAGCGAGCTATGGATCCACCGGATCATTGGAAATTCCGGCATATGCTTCCTTGACTCAGTACGCGTATGATGTTGATAATACGTATGATAGTAATCTGGGTATTGGTATTTCGGGTATTGGTAATCCTAATCTCGGCTGGCAGGAGAAAAGGGAGCTCAATGTGGGGACAGATATTGAATTGTTAAACACTCGGTTGAATATAAGAGCGGAATATTACAATTCGACAACTAATCAGGCTATCACTCAATTGACACTTGCCCCTTCCGTAGGGTTTGGTTCTTACTATGAAAACTATGGAAAGATCAATAATAAAGGTGTAGAGTTGGCTGTACAGTATAAAGTAATCGATAGAGCTGAGCATAATTTTATGTGGACGCTATTTGTTAATGGACTCCATAATAAAAATACGCTCTTGGAAATATCAGACAATCTTCGGACGCTGAATGACAACCTCAACAGCCAGTCGAAAACCACGCCTAATTTTTTATTTGAAGAAGGGAAGTCTACAACCAGTCTTTTTGCTGTTCCTTCATTAGGGATCAACCCAGCAAACGGGAATGAAGTATATCTTAAAAAAGATGGAACGAAAACGTATACTTGGTCTGCAGGTGATAAAATTGCTTACGGAAATACGCAACCTGATATACAGGGTGCTTTCGGTACCAATGTGTATTACAAAGGATTTGAGCTCGGATTGATATTGGATTACAGGTATGGTGGGCAGATTTATAACCAGACGTTGGTGGATCGCGTAGAGAATATCGACCCGTACTACAATGTTGATGAGCGGGCTTACAATCTGGGCTGGTCACAAACTGGGGATGTATCTCAATTTAGAAAGATCCATATTACCGATAATAAACAGACATTTATCACGACACGGTTTGTAGAAAATGATAATACGATCAATCTCAACTCGCTATCTTTTGGTTATTTGTTCCGGGAGCAGCCTTTTGTGAAGCGACTGGGGCTTAATTCGCTACGGGTAAGAGCTATTACCAATGATATCGCCCGCTTTAGTACCGTACAGATCGAAAGGGGAAGAGACAATCCTTTCGCACAAACTTACTCATTGTCTATTAATGCATCTTTTTAAACGAAGAAAATATGAATATCGAATATTTTAAATATGCCCTATTAATCAGTATGATAATGCTGACCAGCTGTGAGAAATTTTTGGAGAATACGCCACGAGCGACTATCTCTGACGATAAGCTGTTTCAGGATGAAGCTGGTTTTGAGCAGGGATTAAACGGAGTATATAGCGCTATGGCAGAACGGGATCTATACGGTGATAACATTAGTATGGGTTATCTCAGTGCCTTAGCCAAGAACTATAGTATTACGGCTTCTTCACATAGGTTATTTCTGACTAATACTTTTAATTACGAGAATTCTTCCAGAGCAAATGCTATCTGGAGCAAATCTTACAAGGCTATTGCCACCATAAATAATATCTTATCACAGATCGACAGGAAGCAGGGAATATTTAGTACAAACAACTACCGCCTCATCAAAGGAGAGGCTTTGGCGTTACGTGCCTATCTACATTTTGACCTGTTCCGGTTGTTTGGGCAAAATTATCGTACTAATCCGAGTGCTGTAGCCATTCCCTACAGAACAGAATTTACCTTAGCCGTCAAAGCAGCAAATACGGCGCAGGAGGTCGTCACATTGGCATTAGAAGACTTAGCTCTTGCGGAAGAATTGTTGTCCTCAGATCCGGTTATTAACGAAGATGCATATAGGAAATATCGATTGAACTATTATGCTACCTTGGCATTGAAAGCCAGGATCTTTAGCTATATCGGGAATGCTAACGATGCGAAGAAGTATGCTAATCTTGTCATTCAGGCTGATAAATTTCCATTTGTAGAAGAATCGACTGTATCGACGGGTAACCAGGCACGGAAAGATCGGTTGTTTACTTCCGAGCTTGTCTTTGCGCTGCGAGTAAAGGATATCGCTAATTGGGCAGAGGGTATTGTTGGTAGCGATAATTATTTTCGGTTTAGTCCTTCAGGGACACTAAATTCCACGCTAACCACAACCGAGGCTAATTACAGAGATCTATTTGAAGGGAATCTCTACCCGACAGACTTTCGGTATCGCTATTTATTTGAAGTTGATGACAAATCTACGAGTGGTGGAACAGAGAAATACCCATCAAAGTATTGGCAGACCTGGCAGCAGGCGAGTGGCGAAACCAGTCGAGACCGCAAAGATCAGACCGTGCCGTTAATTCGTGTCAGCGAAATGTATTATATCCTCGCAAATTACACTCCTTCTGTTAGCGAAGCGTTAGAGTACCTGAATACGGTAAGGCGGCATAGGGGAATCACTACCGACCTAAATGCAGCGAATATCGATCCGGTTCAATTAATCAATGAAATTACGAAGGAATACCAAAAAGAATTTTATGCTGAAGGGCAGACCTTCTTTTGGTATAAGCAAATTGGAGCTGAGAGAATCAAGTTTTATATACCGGCGGTTGTACCCCAGAACTATATTTTCCCAATCCCCATAAATGAACTCGAGTACAATCCAAGCTACTAAAATCCAGGTATGATGAAAAAAATATATTTATTTACACTTTTGGCTACGCTTTTGTATAGCTGTGAAAAAAATGAATACCTTACATATGCGGAAAAGGATGGACTATCTTTTACCTTGGGTAAGGATTTGATCACCCGCGATTCTATTGTCTTTTCGTTTGTCACCAATGCTGTAAAAGGGAACCATGATACGCTGTGGATACCCATTACGTTAACGGGGGGAGCTGCTGAGACCGATCAGCCCTTCCTGCTTCGGATCGGTGCAGCGAGTACGGCGAAAGAAGGTATACACTTCCGGCTGACCGAAACCGTTTTTCCTGCTCATCAGGTTACTTTTGAATATCCAGTAATTTTATTACGTAGTGCAGACCTTGTAAAGGAAACATATAAATTAACCTTAGAGATTGCTGAAAACGATTATTACACTGTAGGAGCACTATCTCAGCGGTTTTATCCGTCTATACGGATTCATATAACCGACCAAGTCATTAAACCAACATGGTGGGGTTTCTCCGAAAATCATTATTATGGCCCATATAGCAAGGCTAAATACCTTTTGATGATTGAGGTGTGTGGTGTCAGTAATTTTTCTAGCGTTTTCCTGAGTTCGTCACAGATACTTAATTATCGTGAATTGGTGAGAGCAGCACTGAAGGAGTATGAAAAAAAGCATGGAGAGCCCTTAAGGGACGAAAACAACCAAGCAATTACTATTTAACCCGATAAAATATGAAAATACAACGCATACATATATACATGCTCGCTAGCTTTACACTATTGGAAAGCTGCTATAAAGATAATAACAATTATGTAGTCGACGATATCAATCAGGCCAACATCTCCATTGCTGCTGATAGCTATGCAGTCATGCGGTTGTCCGAACTATCGATTGTTCCGGATATTATTTCTTCCATACATGATAACGATAGCTATACTTATGAATGGAAAGTTTTTGAGCCCAAAGAACGTGACGATTACACGGGTAGGGTTTCTTATAGTGAAATTCTCGCGACTGCCAAAGACTTGAAAGAGATCATCTACACACCGCCTGGAAAGTATATGCTTTTGTATACTGTGACTAACAATACTACAGGAGTCAAAAGTTTTAAAACATTTAGCTTAATAGTCAATTCGGGCTTTTATGAAGGTCTGGTGGTCGGATATCAGAAAGATAACCATGCAGAGCTAGGTTTTATCCGTACAGATGGCGTAATAAGTTACGATCTTATTCAGACCTTAAACGGAGAAGCATTGGAAGGTACTTTGCAAGAAATGAACACCTTAATCGTTAAGTCGTTGAGACGGATGGCAGTCACCACTTCCTCTAACCATTACCATATTGATATGGATGGCTTCAAAATTATGCAGGATAAAACCTCCCTTTTTAGTACTTCTCCCATGGATTTTGGAAGGAGCTTTTTTGGAGGAAATAAGATGGGAAGGCCTTACCATGCTCCCTCTGATATTTTTTACATCAATAGTGGCAGGCTATATGCGGACACGGGTCCTGATTTTGTTGGAAGTATAGGGGGGATGTATTCTCAGGCATTCTACTATTCGGCAGGTGATTACGAGCTGTATCCTTTCCTTTTTAACGGGCGCTCTGCGAGTATCATATACTTTTATGACAATCTAAATGGAAAATTTTTACAGAGCGGTTTTAACAAACGTACCTTAACGGATGTTCCTTTCCATGCCACGGATAAATTTGATCCGAGCAATGTGAAAAAAAACGCCATAGCAGCGATGTTGGGGTATAATAATAATGTATACTATGTTATGCAAGATGGTAGCAATTATTACATCTATACCATGATCCAGTATAACAGCTATATGGCGGGGGATATCCAATCGGTTGATCTTTCCAATGCGCCAGAACTAGACCAAGCACGGATCTTCGATGCCCGTAGCGATCAGCGGTATATCTATTATGCTGTGAAAAATAAATTGTATCTATACAATCTTGTAGCTAATAGTGCTCGTCTTGTCCTGACTCTCTCCGCAAGTGAAGAGATAGCGGATATACACGTTTATCGATCTAATATGTGGCAAAATACTTCGGAGGATGATTTTAATAAGCGTATTTATATCGCGTCAAATCGTGGCGAAAGCGGCAAAGTATATCAGTATGGTACACTAGAAGACGGTTCCTTATTGAACAGAGCGGAAAGGGAATTTGAGGGATTTGGAAAGATTGCCGACGTTGATTATAGGAATGTGAATGAGTAGTCCGGGTGATATGTGTCACTTAATCAGGGTATGGCACGATTGGAGTAATAGAAGTTTATAAAAGAGTAAAATAAAAAAAAAGTATGATGAGAAAAACAATGTACATTGTTCTAACTATTCTGTTAGCGGTTGGTACACAGATGTCCAAAGCGCAACTTGCAAAGAAAACTGACCTGACATTCAAAGATGTTCAAGATCGGGTCAATGGCTTACTTACCCGCAAAGATCCCTTGGCAAAAGATTCTATTAAATGGGAGGCCTCCCATTTAATAGAATCAAAGAATGAAGAGTATATCAAACATGGTAAATCTGTTTTTAATTTTTTGGGTGATAGCAAATCGGTAGAGCTTGCTCATCAGCATCTATTAAAGAAGTTTCCTAAAAGCGCTTATACGGCTGGTAGCCGTCTGGATGATCTATTGAAAGATTACACCGACGAATCCAGTTTAGACAAAGACATCAATACCTGGAAGAGGCAGTATAAGGCAGCACTACAGGTGGAATCATTTGCCGATGTAAGCTATGCCAAAATAGCCAATAAGCTACTTGCCAATGATTCAGTGACTGGCGCAAAAAATTATGGCGCTCTGATCGTTAAAGATGGTCCAAAAGCAAATTTTGAGTTTAAACTGGCACAGCAAGCGTTCGAACAGGGGGATATTTCCCAAAGCGGACAGCTCCTTAATGTTCTCATTGCTAATTATGCGCATGTGTTTCAGGAGAATAAATATCTTGGACAACAGGTGTATACCCTTCAGGTTCGGCTTTTTAGTGAACAACAGAAATGGAAAGAAGCATTAAGCCTCATTGAAGAGCACAAGCTTTCTCTTGAAGATGTCAAGTTTCAGGCATTTATGCAAACAGGCCGTAACTTTAATGCTTTTTTACTGCTCGATTCTTTGTATGCTGAAACAGCGCTTACACCAGTTCAAGAGCGCGAAGGTCCTGTATTGTTCAAAAATCTAGGCAGTACGATCGCAGAATGGAATGCTTACAAGGCTCGCGTCGAGCAGAAAAAAGCGAAGGAGAATGAGACCTATTGGAAAAATTCGATGATCAATGATGCCTCTTTTGACTTTGAACTGATGGATATGCAGGGAAAATTCGTGAAATCATCCGACTACAAAGGCAAAATCCTGGTTCTGGATTTTTGGGCAACCTGGTGCGGGCCATGTGTCAATTCATTTCCGGGTATGCAGGCTGCGGTAGACAAATATAAAGATGATCCCGAAGTGGTATTTTTATTCATCAATACTTGGGAGCGTAGTGAAGACTACAAAGAGAAGGTAAAAGCCTTCATCCAAGAAAAAGGGTATCGTTTTCAGGTAGTATTTGATAAAACGGAAGGTGCTAGAGCATTAGTTGAACAATATGGTATTACCGGCATCCCTACAAAGATTATTATTGATCAGAATGGCAAAGTCCGATTCAAATCATCAGGGAGTTCATCTGTGGTAAAGGAAATTGTAGATGAAATCAGTTATAAGATAGATCTGATAAAAAAATAGTCTCACTGTAAAATATATATGTTACAATGAAAAACCGTTTGGGATGACCGAACGGTTTTTTTATGCATTTATTTTCCTTTGCCAGTCACTTTGCTTTGCCTCACCTGTCCAGAGAATCGAGAACTTGTATTGGGTACGGTAATAAAGCTTGATTTGGCCATGTTTAAGAACGGGCTCAGCAAAAGGTACATCTAGGAAATAGCCACGACTTTAACCGAGAAGTTTGTGAACGGTTTTAACGGAATCAGTTTGGTTGCTCCATTTATATTAAATTATAAGTATAGATAAAAAAAATGCTATTTAATTTTTTATTGTAAAATAATATTCTCATATTAGAGAATATTATAACTAACACGTTACCGATTTCTTATGAATAGCCAATTTCATTCTAAAAGTAATGTAAACCTGAAAAACTCTATCCAGCATTCGCTACTGATGCTTGGTACTAAATCCATCTCTTCCGATGTTGAGGGGGGCGTGGATACACCTGTTGATAGCCCTTCGATATTCGTATTTCAGGATGTACGTGTTAGGTATGGAGCGGATTGCGCTGCAATTCGTAAGCATTCTTATCGTTATGCAGATCGTACTGATTGCTGTGATATCATGAATATCCTCACGGCATTGATCATCAACATGAAGAGGTATAGATTACAGAATAGTGATGGGTTAGGGGAACGGAAAAACTTACTATAATAAAAGATGCCCGGCCAGTTCGAAATGTACCGGGCAAAGAGCACTCACTTCGCTCTTCATTGTAAAACTATCGAGCCATTTGGGTGAGCAAAGGGCAAATTTAAACAATTAAATTTGAAAGAAATGAAAAAGATTTCATTGAAAAGCTTAAACCTCAAAGAGGTAGAAAAATTGTCCAGAGAGCAGTTGAAACATGTAATGGGCGGGACAAGCGGAAGTGGTGGTGGTAGTGGTAGTCGCTGGGTCATGTGTTGTCCCGAGGGTATTGGTGCTGGGGTGAGCTGTAGTACTTGTGTAGAAGTCAAACCCGGTAATACTGCGTCTTGCTCAATAGGATATTTAGTAGCCTGTTAACTTCGAGAGTCGGTGTGTCTTTCTGGTATACCGACTCTTTTTGTTTTTTCTTATTCTGAAGACATGTCAAATATTTGTATACACATTGGGTTGGTAATAGCGTCTGTAATAGTGGGTATCAACCCCATGTACGCGCAGCACAAAGAGCAATTTCAATTTGTTCATAAAGCAATTTATGAAGTAAATTATCTGTCTGATAGCCTTGATCAGCAGTCGAAAAAACAACAAATGACCGAATTGCTCCTTGGAGATGGGGCATCGCTTTTTCGTTCGTCTCAAAAAGCGGATGAAGATTCCTCCTATATGGCTTATCTCAAATCTAAAGTGATCAGAATGGAGGTGCCGCAAATCACGCTAATGGGAGAGGTCAACGCCTTCAATTATCAGGTGGTGAAAGATTATTCGTCCGGCCAGACCAAAGTGTATGACGAATATTCCGGAAGCAATTTGAATAATATAAAGGAAGTCGCTTACTATTTTGAACCTCAAGAAGCTATGTCCAACTGGACGCTTACAGAAGACACTTTGACGATCAACGGCCATCTGTGTCAAAGAGCAGATATCGAATTTGGAGGACGGAAATGGACGGCTTGGTTCTCTCCAGACATGTCCGCATATTCCGACGGCCCTTACAAATTTAGTGGACTTCCCGGATTAATATTTCGTGTGCATGACGTTAAAAAAACATGGAATTTTGAATTGGTGGAATTATCTAAGATAGATACACTGGTTCACATAAATTTTAAAGATGGTCTGAAATTTAAAGAGACCACTAAACAGCAACTCAATAAAGATAGGAGGCATTTTCAAAAAAATAAGATTGAAATCAATGAGGCTGCGGGGGCTGATTTTGGGGACAGTAGAGCGAGTGCCAAAAGCAAATTGGAGGAGTATATTCTGCAGGACAACAACTGGATCGAATTATATGACTGATCAGAATATGCCTGGTAGTTGCGCTACAGGGTGTTCTTTGCTTTTCCTTGTAGGGCAACCAAGTCTAAGATGAATAGTATTTCATCTGGTGTTTGTCTTCTGCTACTAAAGAATCGAAGGTGTAAATTTCCAATCTGTATTTTATGAATTCAACAATACCCACTTATATCATCAATTTGGAGAAACGCGAGGATCGCCGTGCCCACATCGAAAATGAATTTTCAGGTCGACCAGAATTCAGTGTTCATTTAGTAAAAGCTATAGAAGATTCTGTCCCGGCTGTTGGTCTATATCGATCTTTGCATTCCATAGTTGCGGAGGCGAAGAAGCAAGATCTGCCGTACGTTTTGGTATGTGAGGATGATCATCAGTTTACGCCTCACTATAGTGTGCAAAAATTTCTGGAACATATCACGCTTTTAAAGGATTTGCATGTGGATGTATTTCTAGGAGGAGTGAGCTGGTTTGATTGTGGGGTGCGGGCGAAAGAAGAGCTTTATTGGGTCGAGAATTTTACAGGAACGCAGTTCTTGGTTATTTTTTCATCATTCTATCAAAGAATATTGGACACGCCTTTTGCACCGGATGATATCATTGACAAGTGGATGGCGGGTCTGTCAGCCAATATTTTTGTCGCAGTCCCTATGTTATCGGTACAACGCGACTTTGGGTATTCGGACGTCACCCCAAAAAATGATGGAAAAGATATCGTAGAGGAGCTTTTCGTGAATACAATCGCTCGCTGGAAGGCTTTTGATAAAATATATAACCACATCACACGCTCACAATTAATAGATAGATTGTCCGATGACGAGTGTGAAGCGATGCAACTACCGGTCTATGTTATTAATTTGAGAGAACGGGAGGATCGTCTGCTGAGTATTGAGGAGGAATTTCGAGGAAGAGATGAGTTCAACGTCCATATCGTAGATGCCTGTCGCGAGGCAAACGGAGCTATAGGACTCTGGAAAAGTATCAAAAAAGCCGTCAGATTGGCGAAGGAAAGAGAAGATGAAGTGATATTGATCTGCGAGGACGATCATATCTTCTGTGATGCCTATAATAAACGTCTGCTCTTCTCTGCTATATACCAGGGTGCTCATCTTGGTGCAGATATTATTCTGGGAGGTATTTCCCGTACGGGGCAGGTTATTGCGGTCAACGACTACTTATGCTGGATCGACAGTTTTCAGTGTACACAATTTACCGTGATTTACGATTATTTTTTTGATGCCATTTTGGAGGAGGAGTTTAGTGAAGATGATGCAGCAGACCTTAAACTGTCTCAAATGACTCCTAATAAATACGTTATTCATCCATTTATATCCGTGCAAAGGGATTTCGGGTATTCCGACATACCAATCGATGATTTCGGAACAGATCAATATCGATCACTGTTTGACTCCTGTGAAAAAAGGATAGATGTCCTTAGGCAAAAAGCCGGTCAATTTACGCAGGATAGCGCGCGATGTTTGAACAGCGAAAGGAATTCTGAAAATCGGATTTTTCGCGAACGAACCGCACAATAACCTTTCCTCCTTATTGCATCTCCGATAACAACTATCCTTCATGATCTACGTAATCCTGGCGCATCATGCTCCGCAGATGTTAGGTGTTTTAATAAAAAGTTTATATGCGCCCCAAAATTATTTTATTGTTCATATCGACGCACAGCAAGATATTCGCCCGTTTTTGGAGGCCGCCGCCGATGTAAAGAACTGCCACTTCCTGAGGGATCGTTATGAAAGTAAATGGGGATCTTTTGCCTTGGTCGATGCGACATTGGAAGCGTTCCGGTATATACGTAATACATTACGTAAACGGCAACGTATCATCTTGCTTAGCGGGTGCGACTTTCCCATCAAAAATAGCCGCTACATTACGAAATTTTTAGCCAGTAACAAGGATGCTATTTACATAGAGCATGATCCAATTCCGAATAAAACATGGTCTCATGGAGGTATTCCCCGTTTTCCATTATATGATGAGGTCTCTGAGGATATTCGTTTTTATGGTGGTTCGCAATGGTTTTCTATACCGGATAAAGTGGTGACCATTATTTTCAATTTTCTAAAATTGAATCCGGATTTTCTAGCTTATTTTAGGCATGTCAGCATTGCTGATGAGAGTTTTTTTCAGACGCTGTTGCTCAACTGTGACCATCCCTATGTCAAGAATAATATACAGAATAGAAATCTTCATTTCATCAAATGGGACTATCCCTATCAACACCCTCGGGTACTCCTGATAGGGGATTTGGAGCCGATACTCAAGTCCAAAGATTTATTTGCACGAAAATTTGATGAAGAGCTATCCGCAGGCTTGCTTCACGCTATGAAAAGGGTTGTCTAAAAAGATGTCGTTGACTCTGGATTCTAGGTTCAAGATACGTTACCTCCTTGTTGCAATACACTTACAGATGCCGGATCAGGTCCGGCATGACGGTGAGTTTATAACGTTAAGGCATATTACCTCCTTGTTGCAATACACTTACAGATGCCGGATCAGGTCCGGCATGAAAGGGAGTTATAGTGCACAAAAAAGCCTCCCTCGGATTTGAGGAAGGCTTGGGTCTCGAACAGCTAAGCTGTTAAAAATTCGGTTTCAATAGATACTTATCGTAGAATCTAAAAATATGCTCAGCGGCATCTTCCGCTGTATCCACTACGCGATACAGTTTAAGATCTTCCTCACTGATATACGAGTTGCCAAGCATTGTATGCTGTACCCAGTCAAATAGGCCACTCCAATATTCGCTCCCTACTAATACAATCGGAAAACGGGCGATCTTGCCGGTCTGAATCAAGGTAATGGCTTCGAAAAGTTCATCCATTGTCCCAAATCCTCCTGGCATGACAATATAACCTTGTGAGTATTTCATAAACATGACCTTCCGCACGAAAAAGTAATTGAATTCGAGTAGTTTATCCCTGTCAATGTATTTATTGTGAAACTGTTCGAAGGGTAATTCGATATTCAGACCGACGGATTTACCACCAGCTTCATAGGCACCTTTATTTGCCGCTTCCATAATACCGGGCCCACCTCCTGAAATGACCCCATATCCGCGCTCTGTCAACAACTTACCTATATCGACAGCCATCTGATAATATTTGTGTTCGCGGGGCGTCCTCGCTGATCCAAAAATAGAAACACAGGGGCCTATTTTAGCAAGCTTCTCAAACCCGTCGACAAATTCGGACATAATCTTGAAGATCTGCCAAGAATCTTTTACTTTAATTTCTTGCCAGGTCTTGTTCTCGAAAGCTCTTAAAATTTTATCTTCCTTCATATTTTTTTCTTTAAAAGTGTAGTCCTGGCTATGATCAGGACATTTACAAGATATAAATTTTTTTGTGAATTGAGAATAGCAATACGGACTTAGTAGGACAATAGATCGCTAATTTATGATGGGTGTTAGCCTTTCAGAAACTATATCATTATATATCAATTTGTTATGTTGATAGCTGTCTAAGGGGTAATGTGCCCATATATACTTCCATAATCGGTGAAATATGCATTCGAGAGGCTTGTATATAAAAGGGAGTTTCTCTAAGTTTGTGCAATGGAATTTTCATCGAAATTATTGCAGCAGGCAGTGGATGAGTTTGGACGTCTTCCGGGGGTCGGACAGAAGACAGCTTTGAGGCTGGTCTTGCACCTGCTAAAGCAATCCGATGGAGAAGTGGCCCGATTTACAGGCGCAATTGACCGGTTGAAAGAACAGATCAAATACTGCAAAGTTTGCTTTAACATTTCAGATCACGATACCTGTGAGATCTGCAGCTCGCTCAAACGGGACAAGTCATTGATCTGCGTCGTAGAGGATACACGTGATGTGATGGCTATCGAAAATACGAATCAATATCAAGGGGTATATCATGTATTGGGCGGGTTGATCTCTCCTATGGATGGGATAGGACCATCTGACCTCAAAATTGAGGGGTTGACCTCGCGTATTGCCGGGGGCGAAGTGAAGGAGATCATACTGGCGCTCAGCGCGACAATGGAGGGAGATACCACCATCTTTTACCTCTACCGAAAGCTTAAGGAGTACAATGTCCAGATCAGTACCATCGCTAGGGGGATCGCTTTTGGAGGCGAGCTCGAATATGTGGATGAGATTACACTGGGCCGATCTATCGCAACACGTGTCCCGTATGAAAGGAACATTGGATAGATCGGCTGTGAAGCTCCTAGTTTATATTTAACTTTTTCATAGACCAGATAAATCCAAAAGCAACCACCACTAATATAGAGGCATCTATATACCAGAGTGTGTGATACCCCCATAGGGCTACAGCTTTGGTTCCCAAGAATGGACCGAAGATATTGGAGGAAGCGAATGCAATCGAGTTCATCCCCATATAAGCGCCCTGTGTATTTCGTGTCGATCTTAATGCGGTTACTGTAGCCATAAAGGGTAGGGTCAGCATCTCGCCTAACGAGAGCATGAACATGGCCATATACAACCAGACCACTCCGAAATTGAAGTTGAGCATGAAATAGGAGAGTCCTGCGAACAAGGTGCCGTAGAATAAAATGCGGGTAATGGTGGCGCGATGCTCGACAATGTGGACCAACAGCATCTCAAATACGACGATCACAAATCCGCTGAATCCAAGGATGAGTCCAATCTCTCCTTCGGTCATCTTGTGCACATCTTGATAGAAGAGGGGTAACGTACTGATCAGCTGAAAAAATGCCATTGAAAATAAACAGCATAACACGGAAAATAGAATAAACGGCCCATCTTTGTATGGATTGCGGTCCAGCTCAACAGGACGGGTATCCACCTTGACTTCTTTAGAAATGGTATTTCCTTTGCGGTTATAAAAGAAATAAAAGAAGACAATCGCAGCGGCAGCAACTGCTATGGCATTTCCGTAGAAAATCCAGTTGTAAGAAAAGGTCGCTAAGAATCCACCCAATGCTGGACCTACAGAAAATCCGAGGTTTACCGCCATTCTGTTCAAGGAATACGCTTTTGTTAAATTTTCGGGCTTTGCATAGCGTGCTACGGATACGGAGTTGGCGGGTCTGAATGTATCCGCAACCAAGCTGAGGACAAATACCATGACCGCCATCGACTCAAATGTCGTGAACAGGGGCATGATCAAAAATAGCGGAGCGGTCAAGATCAGGCTGGTCGATTGTACCTTAAAGTTGCCCACCTTGTCCGTGAGCCACCCGCCAAGCCATGACCCTGCGACCGATCCACAGCCGTAGCAGGCCAGTACAACACCGACATGCGAAATGTCAAAGCCAAGTTGCTTGGTCATGTACATTCCCAGAAAAGGGATAACCATAGAGCCCATTCTGTTGATCAGCATGACCAATGCGAGGAGCCAGGCCGCTGGAGATAGCCCGCTGTATGATTTGATATATATCTGTATTAGTTTTTTCATGTAAGTACTATTATTTTACGATCGGTCAACTGGCGGATCGGTTGTCTATATATGTGTGTGTTGCAATAGCTTATCCGGATTCTCTAATGTTTTCTGGACTGTTGCGATTTAGGCAAAAAAAAATGTCAAATCGGAGATGAAGATCAGTGGCTCGATTTGACATTTCACTAAACTTATCGTCTATCTATTATGTTAAAATCGAAGGTTTAATATGGTGATCCACTTGGTACACGATTGACTCCATACGCTTCTTGCCCGAGTAGGGTTTCAAAATAAAGTCTATTCGACCTAAATTGATACCTGCAAAACCAACCTGATTGATAATTGTTTGTTCGCCGGCTAGATTCGTGACCGACACCGGCTTATCCAGGAAGGTGTGTGTATGACCGCCGATGATGAGGTCGATATTCTTGGTCTGCTGGGCCAAGACGGTATCCGAGACCTTGTCGCTATCATATTTATATCCCAAATGAGACAGGCATATCACGAGCGCACATTTATGTTCGTTTCTAAGCTTATCAGCCAATTTATTTGCCACGGGGATCGGATCCAGGTATTTCATACCTTCGCAATTGGTAGGATCCACCAGTCCGTCAACGTCAATACATACACCAAATACCCCGATTTTGACACCTCCGCGTTTAAAAATCGTGTAATCCCGGGTTTTGCCCTCTAGAACAGTTCCTTTGAAATCGTAATTGGCTGTCAGAAAAGGGAATGACGCATGGTCGAGATACTTGACAAGACCATTGAGTCCATTGTCAAACTCATGATTCCCGAATGTACCCGCATCATAGCGCAATTTGGACATCAGGTCCAGTTCTAGTTTTCCGCCAAAAAGATTGAAGTAGGGGGTGCCTTGAAACATGTCACCCGCATCTAAAAGCAAGACATGCTGCTCTTGATCTCTGACCTGCTGGATGATGGTACTGCGTCTGGCAACTCCGCCCAGCCCTTGGTTGCGTGAGCCATCCATGGAGAAGGGTTCGATACGGCTGTGGACGTCATTAGTATGTAGAATTGTGATCTTTACTTCATTATCAGTCAATGCCTCAAGTGGAAGTTGACTAAAAGCTGTCACCGCACCTAGTGCGCCAATGCCTTTGATAAACGATCTTCTATTGACTGATTTTAACTCTTCCATCTAATTTTGCATCAATGTGTCTGCCTTGCTTTGTCTGTTCGCTGATATAATCAATCAGCCCCTCTCTTACTTTTGCATCGTAATCCTTGCGCGCTATCGGCGCTGTCATCGCCTTCAGGTTGTCACCGCCATTGGCGATGTAATCATAGGTCACTAGCTTGTAATGCGCTTTGGGGTCGATAACCTTTCCATTGACGAGGATGTCCATTGGCTTCTTGTCAACGATGACAAGGCGCATACCACCTACAGGCTGTCCTCCCGTCTGGGCGATAAAGTCCGCTAGATGAAGCAGATCCTGCCCCGTCAATTCCAATATCGATATCTTGTTTTCGAAAGGCATAATCTCGAATACGCTTCCGATGGTGATATCTCCCTGACGCATATCGCTACGGATGCCACCTTTAGTCGCAAAAGAGAGTGCCGTCTCCGGATCAAGCTTTTTCCCGATAGACAACAGGGCGTCTACAAAAAAATTGCCCATCAGACTTTCTGCATCTCTCGTCTTTGTCAGATGAGTATCTGAATGACCGATCACACGGTTCATCTCAGCTTCCATCTGTTTTTTGTAAGGTGCGTAGAGGGCTACAATCGAAGTATCTGCAACAATCTGATCCCCGATCTTATACTCTTGATGCTTATTGGAAGCTTGGGTATAAAGGGTCTTGCATGAAGATAAGGACATAAGACCTAAGCCCGCAGCTACAATCAGTGTATTAATTCTAAATCTATACATATACAACCAGTCTGTGCGTCGGCAAAAAAATAAGTCTCACAAAGGTAGATAAAATATTACTTTTTAGACTTACAGCTGAGATAAAATTACTGTTAATAAAATAGTATTTACATATGAAGTAATAGTACCCTCTTATTAAGGCATTTAAATACGGATAGCCCTAGGTGATGGCCTTATTCTTCTATGCTGCGGAAAGTGAGGTTGATCCTGGGGCCGTATTGCTTTTTGCTGGGTGGAAGACGATGTAGCCAATGGCTCTGGGTGATTCCTTTCATGACCAGGATACTTCCATGGGCGAGCTCCAATGCAATGGTTTCCTTACTCACTTTGTGTTTGAAGGCAAATCTGCGCTCTGCACCAAAGCTCATAGAGGCGATGGCTCCATTCTTTTTGAGGTCTTTTTCGCCATCGCTGTGCCACGCCATGCCCTCATCCCCATTGTGGTAAAGGTTAAGCAGACAGGAGTTATATGCTTCACCTGTAATCTTTTGAGCTATGTCTTTAAGCCGATGAAGGTCGGCTGTCCAGGGAAGGGCAGACTTGGTGATATTCGAATACGTATAGGAAAAGGATGAATCACCATACCAAGCTACTTTTCGTTTGGTCAGGATATGTTTGCCAAAGATGACAGCTTCGTCATTTTTCCAGGCGATCTGCTCAAATAGCCGACTGTAATAGGAATCCGCTTCTGCGGTATCCATGATCTGGCCATAGTAGTAGACTTCGCCATCGTAGGGAAGTAGATTTCTGCTGCTATCGTAAGGTATATCAAAGAGATGCATATTGTCAAGTGTCGTGATTATATCGAATTCTGTAGGTCGTTTGCGGCATATTCCCAGCCGATCATGGCCGTCTTGCGTACGGGGTCCCACATATAGCCCCCAATAGCACCGGTCGATTGAATCACACGATGGCAAGGAATCAGATAGGCTACGGGGTTGCTGCCGATCGCAGTTCCGACTGCTCGGGATGCTCCGGCATTTCCAAGCTCCTGTGCGATCACGCCATAGGTCGATAATCTACCCATCGGTATTTTGAGTAGCGCTTCCCATACTTTTAGCTGGAAGTCTGTACCCTTGAGGTGTAATTTGATCTGGGGAAGATGTGTCCAATCCTGTCGGAAGATAGCGAGTACTTGATCATGCATCGGATCTGCGCTTTCGATCAGTCCCGCATTGGGAAATCGGGCGGTCAATTGATCTAATCCATCTCTCTTATCGTCGATAAAGCCTATGAAACAGATACCCTTGATGGTAGAGGCGACAATAAGGTGTCCAAAGGGGCTCTCCTTGAAAGAGTATCGGATCTGAAGATTGCGACCTCCATGCTTGTATTCTGCTGGGGTCATCCCCTCGATCCCGATAAAGAGATCATGAAGTCTGCTGGTACTGGATAGCCCGGTGTCGTAGGCAGCATCGAATAGCGTGGATTCTTCATCCAGACGGAGCATTCTTTTGGCATGCTCCAGCGAGATGTACTGCAAAAATTTCTTGGGTGTAGTACCCGCCCAATTGGTAAACATCCGCTGAAAATGGGAAGGGCTAATGTTCACATGATCAGCTATTTTATCCAATGACGGCTGCTCCTTAAAATGATTCCGTATATAGTTGATAGCTTCAGCGATACGCTGAAAGTCTGCATGGTATTGTGTTTCCATCGCTTAAAATTTACAATACAAATATCCGAAGTATTTCGCGGGTATAAAATCCGAATCTTACTAAATTTAGATAGCTCGATCCGGATGATAGCATTCTGACCTTCGTGATAGTTGTGTCCCTGATGGAAATGTTGTGAAGATGCTCGACGGCTTCTCTACATGGATCAGGTCTGTATCACACCGACATTATAACGTCTATCGATAGGTGCGTGATTAGCAGCTGCTATTCCCAGGCTGATGACCTTCCGGGTCTCATCTGGATGTATGATCCCATCGACCCAAAGCCTCGCTGCGGCATAGTAGGGGCTTAGCTGTTCATTATATTTGTTTTCTATATGTTCCAGCAGCGCTAATTCTTCCTGCTCAGAGATATCAACACCTTTACTTTTTAATGCGGCCTCTTGTATCTGCAGAAGGGTCTTCCCGGCAGCGGCGCCGCTCATGACCCCGATTTTGGCGGTAGGCCATGCATATATCAATCTAGGATCATATGCTTTTCCGCACATGGCGTAGTTGCCGGCGCCATAACTATTGCCCACCATGAATGTAAATTTGGGAACGACAGAGTTTGCCATCGCATTGACCATCTTTGCGCCATCTTTGATGATACCGCCCTGTTCGGAGCGGCTTCCCACCATGAATCCCGTGACATCCTGAAAGAAGACAAGTGGGATGGACTGCTGATTACAATTCATGATAAAACGAGCTGACTTGTCTGCCGAGTCACTGTAGATGACACCTCCCATCTGCATTTCAATCGCGCCACCCATCTTTTTGGCTTTCACAACTTCTCGCTGATTGGCCACAATGCCGACAGCCCAACCGTCTACACGGGCTAGACCACAGACAATGGTCTTACCGTAGTCTTTCTTATATTCTTCAAACGTGCCTTCATCCACAATAGCGGTGATGATATTACGCATATCGTACGGCTTGGTCCGGTCCAGAGGAAGGATATCGGTAATCTTCCCGGCCGATGGGCTGGGTGCTTTGGCATCTTTGCGATTAAAATTTGCTTTCGGAGAGTGGCCTAATTTGTCCACTACCTGCTTGATCGCATCTAGACAGGATTCGTCGTTTGGATATTTATTATCTGTCACACCGGAGATCTCCGTGTGGGTCGAAGCGCCACCTAAGGTCTCTGCATCTACTGACTCGCCAATAGAGGATTTGACCAGATACGGTCCTGCTAAAAATACCGATCCTGTACCTTCTACGATAAATGCATAGTCAGACATGATGGGCAGATAAGCCCCACCCGCCACACAGCTTCCCATGATTGCAGAGATCTGGGGGATGCCGATAGACGACATATGTGCATTATTCCTGAAAATTCGACCGAAATGCTCTTTATCCGGGAAGATTTCATCTTGCATAGGGAGGAATACCCCAGCGGAATCTACCAGGTAAATAATAGGGATATGATTTTCCATCGCAATCTCCTGAGCGCGTAGATTTTTTTTGCAGCTGATGGGAAACCACGCTCCGGCTTTTACAGTCGCATCATTGGAGACGATGACGCATTGTCGATCCATGACATATCCCAAGACACATACGACTCCTGCATTAGGACAGCCCCCTTCATCGGGGTACATACCGTCACCGGCAAAAATGCCTATTTCAAGAAATTCACGATCCGTATCTAGCAAATAATGTATACGCTCCCAAGCGGTGAGCTTACCTTTCTTTTTATGCTTTTCAATTTTATCGATGCCACCGCCTAATGCTAGCATTTCTTTTTTCTTGTTTAAAACATCTATTAGCGCGTTCATTTATTATTATGGTTTATATAGGCTTAAAATATTGATAATTTCATAATATCACTCAAAAATAAAACAATATTTTGACATTTTTGTAATTGTATATATAATAGTTTGTATATATTTGATTCTGTAAAATCACCAATTTAATAAACAAGTAAATTACTAATTATGTTTGTCACGAATGTAGACCAAATGGATTTAATCAGGCAGAGTGCTGCTAATTTTGCGGTTAACTATATCAAACCCCATATCATGGAGTGGGATGAAGCGCAAGTCTTCCCAGTGGATCTGTTCAATAAAATGGGCGAATATGGCTTTATGGGGATTCTGGTGCCTGAGGAATATGGAGGAGCGGGATTGGGCTATCAGGAATACATCACCATACTGGACGAAATCTCCAAGGTATGCGGTTCGATAGGACTTTCGGTAGCTGCGCATAATTCGCTTTGTACCAATCATATATTGAGCTTCGCGAATGAAGAGCAAAAGAAAAAATATCTGCCTCGATTGGCGAGTGGCGAATGGCTGGGGGCATGGGGACTGACGGAAACGGGCTCTGGTTCTGATGCCGGTGGACTCACGACTGTTGCTGAGCGAGATGGCGAATATTTTGTGTTGAACGGATCTAAAAACTTTATTACACATGCCATTAGTGGCGATGTAGCGGTAGTCATAGCCCGTACAGGGAAGAAAGGGGACAAGAAGGGGATGACAGCATTTATCGTCGAAAAAGGAACTCCGGGATTCTCGGCCGGTAAAAAGGAGAATAAATTGGGAATGCGTGCCTCGGAGACAGCCTGCCTGTTCTTCGATAATTGCCGGGTTCATCAGGATCAAGTAGTAGGAGAGGAAGGGCAGGGATTTGTGCAGGCTCTCAAATTGTTAGACGGAGGTCGTATATCGATTGCAGCACTTTCGCTCGGAATTGCGAGGGGAGCATATGAATGTGCATTGCGCTATGCAAATGAAAGAGAGCAATTTAATCAGAAAATATTCGAATTTCAGGCGGTAAGCTTCAAATTAGCGGAAATGGCTACACAGGTAGAAGCTGCCGAATTGTTGACAAGGCAGGCGGCATTTCTAAAGGAATCCGGTGCGAAGTCATCCAAGGTGAGTGCGATGGCCAAACTCTACGCTTCCGAAGCGGCTGTAGAAGTGTCGAATGAAAGCGTACAGATATTTGGGGGATACGGCTTCACCAAGGACTATCCTGCTGAGAAATATTTTAGGGATGCCAAATTGTGTACCATTGGAGAAGGAACTTCCAGTATACAGAAAATGGTGATAGCGAGAGAAATTCAAAAAGATGTCTAAAGTGAAACGAGAGGTTAAATTGGTAGAATGCCCCCGAGATGCCATACAGGGGATACACAGCATCATACCGACAGCATCCAAAATAGCGTATATCAATGCGCTCATTGCGAGTGATCTATTTGACTGGATTGACTTTGGAAGTTTTGTGTCTCCTAAAGCGGTCCCCCAGATGGCGGACTCCGAAGAGGTGTTGGCCGGACTGCACCTCTCCAATGATACAAAACTGTTGGCTATTGTTGCCAATGAGAGAGGGGTAGAAAAAGCCGTCTCCCTGGATAAAATCCACTATATCGGCTATCCATTCTCGATATCTGAAGAATTTCAAAGACGGAATACCAATATGGATATTAAAGCGTCTTTTGAAAGCCTACGGCGCATGGCTGCAATGACGCAGGATGGTGGTAAGCAAATGGTGGTCTATATATCGATGGCATTTGGCAATCCATATCACGAAGAGTGGAATGAGCAATTGGTTATGGACTGGATCGGGGAGATTGCGAATTTGGGCGTCTGTGAGTTCTCATTGGCGGATACCACCGGCGAGGCCAATCCCTTGCAGATCAAAGAGCTATTTGAAAAGGTATATTCAGTCCACGGGGACGTATCGGTAGGTGCACACTTCCACTCCGTCAAAGCGACGGGACTATTGAAGATACAGGCGGCCTATGAAGCCGGTTGCCGAAAATTTGATGGTGCTTTGCTGGGATTTGGAGGATGCCCTTTTGCTGCAGATGACCTTGTCGGCAATATTGCGACGGAGGATCTGTTGTTTTATTTTGAACGCGGAGATCCGCAGGTGATTCTTAAATTGGAGAAACAGTTCAAGCAAATGATCAACGTATGACCTATCACTATATAAAAGTAAGTCAGCGACAGCATATCTGCTACCTGACTCTATCCCGTGCTCAAAAGCGGAATGCATTCACGCCTACGATGGTCAATGAGATTGATCATGCACTGGCCCGCGCTGAGGCAGACCCCGAAGTCAGGCTCGTCATTGTGAATGCCGAAGGACCAGTGTTCTGTGCAGGGATGGATCTGAAGGCATTCGAAGATCCCAGCAAGGATGAACCGAATCCTCATATCCAAAATAGGGAGATTTCCCTAGGTGCCGCCTTTGCCCAGCTTCATAAACCATCGATATGTATACTGGAGGGAGATGTATATGCTGGAGGTTTTCTCATATTTCTGGGCTGTACCTATGTATTCGCAAAATCAGAAGTCAACTTTTCACTACCTGAAGTAAAGATTGGACTCTTCCCTTTTCAGGTACTGGCTTCGTTGTTAAAGCACCTTCCGCCCAATAAGGCAATGGACATGTGCATCCGTACGGCTACAAAGTCAGCGGCTCAGTTGAAGGAAATGGGACTGGTGTATGAATTGATAACAGATAGTAGCGATCAAAAAATTGAGCAGTTGGTGAGCGAGCTCTGCTCAAATGCACCTATGGCCATAAAAAAAGGGTTTGAAGCTTTGGAGCATCTACAGGAATTGACTGACGTAGACCGCTATCCTTATCTCCTGCAGACATTGCAGGAATTGAGGACTTCTGAAGACGTGCGGGAGGGACTGGCCGCGCAACGCGAAAAAAGATCCCCCAATTGGAAAAATAGATAATAACTTCTATATATTGCGAGCATTCATATAAAAGACCGGTATCCAGTACCGGTCTTTTTGTATTTGTAAATATTTTTTGGAAGGATGTCACTTTTTTCTTGGAGCTTACTGATTTTATTTTAACTTTGTCTCATTGTTTATAATAAGTCTAAATAAAGCATGAAGAATATTATTCAACCTATCCTGTTAGTAATGATGCTGATACTCGGCGAGCAAGTGGCCACGGCACATGCCATTTGGATGGAAAGTAAAGCCGTAGCAAGTAAAAATCAAGAGCACGCAGTCAAGATCTTCTATGGCGAGTATGCAAGTGGCGAGATCGAAAATACCGACAAGTGGTATTCGGATCTGAAGAATATCGAGGTGTGGGTACATACACCAAGCCAAAAGAAAGTAAAGCTGCAATTGGTCGATCAGCAAAATCACTTGTCTTCTTCATTTGTACCGTCTGAGGATGGAATTTATTACATCACGACGGTGCATACCGCAAAGGAACTGGGCGGAACCACCAAGTATGAATTTTCATCCTTGCTGCCTGTACAGGTCGGAAAGGCACCTGTGAATAAAATGATTGCAGTAGAGCAGCCTTTGTCGGTAAGCAGACAGACGGATCTATTAAAGCAAAATGCTAAAATAACACTGCTGGTGCAGCACCAAGGTAAACCTCTGGGGAATGCGGAGGTGATTGTGATGTCATCATCTGGTTGGACCAGAACATATAAAAGTGACAGTCAAGGTCTAGTGTCTTTTGCCCCCCTTTGGAAGGGTGCCTACGTGATCGAGGCATCTAACTATCAGCCCGAAACCGGGAATTGGGAAGGGAAGGCTTTTACACATGCATGGCAGGGGACGACCACATTTTTTGAAGTAAAATAGCAATACGATATAGCATGCCCTGCATAGGAACATTTATGCAATACAAGGCAAGTAACCGACTCTCTCTCTTAATTTTTTCAGCGGCTGGCAATTGCGCCAGCTGCTGATTATTTAAAAAAACCTGAATTACTACATGTACAGTACTTATTTATTATTGGTGTTCGCAGGTTTTTTTCTATGGTACAATACATCGAAAAAAGCCAGATGGAAAGACAAATCCCAGTTTTTGCTAAGTTTAGAAGCGAAGCCTCAGCTCAGTAAAGCGATCGTTACTCTTTGTTTTCTAATGGCAACAGCATTATTGGTTCTTGAATTAGGGTGGATGAGTGGCATCTGTGCATCCATTGTCGCCATTATGAGTATTGGAAGCTTAGTCGTTGCCTTATTTCCATTCCGATATCTCAATTCCTGGTCTCTAATGTTGCTTTATGGGCTGTTTTTAGGACTTGAAATATTCATTTGATTACTATGCCTGCAAATAAAAAATACCTTACTAAATCCCCCTGGTTAAGACTGCTCAAGATATTAGCCGGATTTGTGGGAGGCTATATCGTGATGATGAGCTTTCACCTTTGTTTGACTTTTGTATTTCCCAAAGAGAATGTCATTGCGACCTCTTTCATCACTGGGTATATCTTATGGGCATTTTTGCTGTTATGGGCATTTGTCGCCGAAAATGTGTGGAAAGTGTGGCTGACGTATATCGTATTGAGTCTGCTCTTGTTGACCCCCTTATTATTTAATCTATCATCATGAATCTGAGAAGATACAATATCTATTTTCATACACATACGATAAGTGGGATCATCATATGTGCGTTACTATATGTGATTTTTTTCGCGGGTTCGTTTTCCTTTTTTAGAGACGAAATTTCAGCTTGGCAGAAAAGCTCATCTTATGAGGCAAATCGGGAAGTAGTCAAAAGAGACTATAATTTTTTACTGGACTCGCTGTCTGGAAGCTATAATCTGAAAGGTAGAGACTTTTCCTTCTATCTGAAACGCAATAGTTTCGGGACGTATGTCGATATGAGCACCTCTAACGATACGACGGTCAGCAAGAAGCCGGAGGTCAAGAAGGAGGGACGTAGACGTGGTCGGGGCCGGGAGAAGAATGAAGATTCGGCATACTTTACCTATGATTTTGCCAAACGGCAGACATCAGACTATACGCAATCATATGATATGGGTGAATTTCTCTATCGGTTGCATTTCCTTGCGCAATTGAATCAGGTGCCCATTAATATCGGTACACCGTTTGGCTATCTGGTGGCTGGGCTTGTTTCCTTTTTATTTCTATTTGCGTTGATCACAGGCCTATTCCTGCATTGGGATAAGATCAAGTCCAATTTTTTTACCTTCAGACCCTGGAATAAATGGAAAACAGTCTGGACGGATATTCACACCGCCCTTGGCGTTATCGGGTTTCCTTTTCAATTTATGTTTGCTGTGACAGGGGTTGTATTGATTGTTAACTTTATCTTGCTAACACCTTATAGTAAAATCCTTTATAAGGGCGACGAAGCTAAAATATATCAGGATCTTGCTTACAATGATGCCTCTACATTTGCGTATACATACAAGCCTCTGAATAAAGATTTTGATTTGACGAGATTTGTCACTGACGTCGAAAATAGGTGGTCTGGTGCAGAGGTCAGCCGGGTGCTCGTCAAGAACTATCAAGACGAAAATATGCACGTGATTGTGGAGGCGAAGCCGAGTCCCAAAGAAAATTTTGCTGGATCCGGGAAGCTGGTATACCGTGTCAAAGACGGTAAGATCGTCAGTGAGAAATCTGCAAATACAGAGTCTTCGTATATCGACCACATCAAGGCGTTGGTCTATCACCTCCACTTTGGGGATTTTGGAGGCAAGCCTATACGGGTTATCTATTTTGTATTGGGTGTGATGGGCTGTGTCGTGATTATTTCAGGGATACTCATCTGGCTGCTCGCGCGGGACAAAAATAATGTACCGGCATATAAACGCAAATTCAACTTTTGGACGGCCAATATTTTCATGGCTGTATGCCTGAGTATGCTGCCGGTCACTGCATTTACATTTATCATGCTAAAGGTATTGGACAATCCGATGCAATCCGATATCTATCATTGGTACTTCTATTCCTGGCTGGTATTGAGCCTGTATTTTATAGCACGGCGTAGCATAGCACTTACCAATAAGCAATCGGTATTCTTATCTATTGTCCTTTGTATGCTAGTGCCTATTGCTAATGGTATATTCGGCGGTAATTGGATATGGGTGAGCTTCCAGGCGGATGCCTTTGATATTCTGACCATTGACATTCTTTTTATATTACTGTCCCTCACATCTCTATTTGTATACCTCAAAATCCGCAAAAAACAGGATAAGAAATAGAAATCCATGAACTGTGATCATGAAAAAAGGGCATCTACATAGTAGATGCCCTTTTTTGCGGTATTCAGCAATTCTTATTTTCCGCGCATAGCCTCGTAATATTCTGCTCTCAATTTTTCCATTTTATCCCTTAAATCTGTCGGGACCTTTTTGGCCAAGTCCTTTACACGCTTCAGCTGGAATGCGGTGATGATCGCGACAAATCCCGCCGTGATAATGGATATTGCTGTCCAGATGACGAGCGATAGTCCTGCAAAGATTGGATTCCAGAGCAGTACAAAGCCAAAGATAAGCCCGAGTATACTAAATGCGGCTACCCAGCCCCAGTTTTCAGCCCCATAGTTGCGAAGATCAAATGCAGCACCCAACGAACTGATGGAGTAGAACAGTACATAAAAACCGACGACCAAAGGAAGTGTGGCGATGGACACCTCTATGTTTACAATAAGGAATAAACCAAAGATGGCGTATAAGATGCCCCCGGCAAGCTGCCATCCCCAGTTGTCCATCTCATCCTTGTTATTCACCGCAAAGATGATCTGCAGGATACCCGACAGTAGAAATGACCAACTAAATAGAAAGGACAATGCCAGATACGATTCTACTGGTGTAGTCATCACGTACATTCCTAAGATGACCAGTAGAATGCCTATGATCAATGGAATGTACCAATTCTTAATGGTCGAACGAACCGATTTTAAAAAAGTCTGAGCCATAATCTGTTTTTATTAATAATAGAATATCTAAACTTAAATAAAATGTTTGGCATTTACAAGCCTATCAGTAGGATTGTAGGCTCCACTTTCCGGTCCTATTTATAAACGAGAGTTTGGCTTCTGCTGTTGTGTTTTTTGAGCAGTATTAGCTTTCGGGAGGGATATGTAACCTTTCTTACAGGGTGCTTGGGGACATTACTCTTATCGGTACTTCTGGGTGTATGAAATGAATAGGCATGTACAGATCATTAGTCATACACGTCTAATCTTTCTTCGTCGCTTCTTGCGGAAGACGAGCCGGCGCAATTGTAGAAAGCCTATCGTTACTTTTCGATTGGTCTTTAAAAAGGGAATACTCATCACCGCTAGTATAGATACACAGGCAGATGTGCCTAGAGCGCCCCCAAAACCATCAAAAAACCGACTGGTATGCAGGAATATAAATGTAAAAATCAAACCTGCTAGACCAATGCCCAAATGACTGGATAACTGATGTGAAGATACCATTCCGATGAAGGAAGCACCAATGAATACGTAAGGAATATTTTTGGTCAGATAAGGGGATAGGAGGTTTGGAAATAAATAGAGAAAGCCAGCGACAATCATAGTCAGCATGGCAGATGCGCGGATTGGCCCCTGCCTTAAGCTCACATTTGTATAATAGGACAGTAGACTGCCTGCAATACCCACAAAAATCAAGATCAACATGTCCATCTTATCATTTGATTAAAAAAATAAGAAGATAGGTGAGCGATACGCCTAGGAATGCCAGTGTACCCAATTTGCCACCGATACCGGAGAAAAGGCTTTTAGAGACAATCAACAGTACTGCCGTACAGATGCTGGCTGCCAGAATGAAGCTGAATCCATTAGCGATGCCACCACTTGACATCCCGACAAACGCACCGCAGTATATCGCTGCGGGAATCTGACTGAGGTAGTTGGAATTCTTGTTGATAGCGGGCAGAAAGGAGGCTGCAGTACCAACAATACCAGCCGATAGGACTGTTCCTAGATGCAATTGGGTGTGTAGGTAGTAACAGATCAGCGCACCTATAGGCACACCTGCAGCAACCCATATATGATCATATAGATGCTTGTCGTGGTGAATGGGGGCCCTTATATAGGACAGTAGAATAAGGATGGATAAGGCAATGATGAATACAGCTATCCAGGGCGATTGCATATTCTCCCGAAAAATAGCCAGGAGAAATAGAAGCTGGATGATGAAAAGCAACCCTATTAAGGTGTACCGAAGTATCTGATGGTGCCGCATTACTAATTTTGGAGCTGCAAAATTAGACATTATTACTAAAATAAAAAAGCCTTCCGTATGAAAGAAGGCTTATAGGTGCAAATACCGACTCAAATTGCGGCTAAGCTTTTAATGTAGCGGCATTAAGTCTTAAAGAATTCAAAATCACGGATACCGAGCTGAAACTCATCGCTGCAGCCGCAATCATGGGGGACAGCAGGATTCCGAAGAAAGGATATAATAATCCTGCGGCGACGGGTATACCCAGTACATTGTATAGAAAAGCAAAAGTGAGGTTCTCTTTGATATTGCGTGTCAATTTTTCACTCAGTACCTTAGCCTTTACGATGCCCTTGAGATCGCCTTTGATCAAGGTGACTTGGGCGCTTTCTATGGCAACGTCTGTACCTGTCCCCATGGCAATACCAATATCTGCTTGGGCAAGTGCAGGGGCGTCATTAATACCGTCTCCAGCCATGGCTACAATCTTCCCTTCGCTTTGCATCTTTTTGATTTCGTTTAACTTGTCTTCGGGTAATGCTTGGGCAAGATATTTTTTGATCCCGAGCTCTTGGGCTACAGCTTTCGCTGTGCGCTCATTGTCCCCGGTGATCATGACGACCTCCACTCCATGTTCCATTAATCGGTGTATGGCTTCTCTAGATGTGGCTTTTATAGCGTCCGATATCGTGATAAATCCGGCGACCTCACTATCAATAGCGAGGTAGGACACGGTCTTACCTTTGGACTGCTCTGCTTCTACCTGTTTTTGAACATCGCTACTAAGCGCGATCTTGAAGTCTACTAAAAGACCTTCATTGCCAAGTAATACACGCTTACCGTTTATTTGTCCGGAAACACCCTTGCCAGATATATTCTCAAAGTCAATCACTTGATCAAAGGTTATAGACATCTCCTTCGCTTTGTGTACCGTGGCTTCGGCGAGCGGGTGCGTGCTATTCTGATTCAGTGAGCCTGCAGCTTGCAGTACTTCTTCTTTGCTATAACCTGTAGTCGGAAAGATATCGTTGACTGTGGGTTTTCCCTCTGTGATGGTGCCGGTCTTGTCGGTAACCAGTACGTTTACTTTATTCAGCTTCTCTAGTGCTTCCGCATTTTTAATCAGGATACCATTCTTAGCACCTTTTCCCACCCCGACCATGACGGACATGGGCGTAGCGAGTCCCAATGCACAGGGACAGGCAACTATCAGGACGGCTAGCAGATTGGCGAATGCAAATACAATCTTGGGATCTGGACCCCAGATCATCCAAGCAGCAAATGTGAGTATGGAAATGATAATGACGACGGGGACAAAAATACTCGAAACCCTGTCCGTCAGCTTTTGAATTGGAGCTTTGCTTCTGCTGGCGGTATTGACCATGTTGATAATCTGGGAAAGGAGTGTCTCTTCGCCAACACGCTGTGCTTCCATGAGGAAGGTCTTGTTGCCGTTGATAGTACCGGAAGAAACTTTGTCACCCACAGTCTTATCGACAGGTATCGGTTCGCCACTGATCATAGACTCATCTATGGTACTCCCTCCCTCAGTGATTACCCCGTCTACAGGTATTTTGTCACCGGGTCTTACTTTGAGGATATTGCCCAGTTCAATTGCATCTACCGAAATCTTCTTATCTTGACCATTTTCGACCAGTGTGGCTTCAGAGGGCGCAAGTTTGATCAGTTCCTTGATCGCCGAGTTGGTCCGTGAATGGGCCTTTGCTTCCATGACCTGTCCGAGGAGCACCAATGTCAGGATGACACATACAGACTCAAAATAGAGCCCCACACCTCCGTGGTGACCTCTGAATTCGGCAGGGAAGATCTCTGGAAAGATCAATCCTACTAAACTGAAAATAAAGGCAGCAGCAGCGCCTAGGCCGATAAGGCTAAACATATTGAGTTTCCATGTCTTGAATGATGTCCATGCTCTTTCAAAGAACATCCAGGTGGCATAGAAAACGACAGGGAGGGTCAGTGCCAATTGTATCCATCCGTTGATACTTGGCGGGATGACTTTACCAATTGGGTCGCCGGGGATCATCTCCCCCATGGCAAGTATAAAGATGGGAACCGTAAATCCTAATGCTACCCAGAATTTTTTCAGGAGATCCCGGTAAGTCCGATCCTCATCTTCAGTAGGTTCCATGGGGACAAGATCCATGCCGCAGATAGGACAGTTTCCAGGCCCATCCTGCACAATTTCGGCATGCATGGGGCAGGTGTATTGTACTTTTTGTTTGACATCGGGGATCTTTTCGAGGTTCATGCCACATACTGGGCAGTTTCCTGGCTTGTGATAGGTCTTATCACCTTCGCAATGCATGGGGCAATAGTAAGCACCTGCTTTGTCATCCGATGGGGTTACTTTCGGAGAATGTTGATGGGTGCTGTGGTCATTTTTTTTGCCGTGATGATCGGATTGTTTGTCTGCACTGTCCGTAGAGACTAGAAACATACCACAGACGGGACAACTGCCGGGCTGATCATAGGTCTTGTCACCTTCACAGTGCATGGGACAGTAATAGGTATGGGACTGCTTCTGTGTGACGCTCTTTTCTGTAGAATGATGAGCAACAGGAAGTGGCGCTGGATCGCCAGTTTTATTTTTCTTGGCTAGACTTTCGAGCGGGACTAAAAACATACCACAGACGGGACAGCTGCCGGGCTGATCATAAGTTTTGTCACCTTCACAATGCATAGGACAAATATATGCGCCCGATTCAACCATTGAAGTGCTCGTGTTAGCTTCCTCAGTATTCTGCGATGCGCCTTCGATCGTATAGTGACCTGCTGCCGATAACTTGGCTTGTAGCTCTTCAGGGTCCAGGACCCTGTCAGACTCAATGTCCACAAATGGAGGATTTAAACTCACCTTGGCTTTGATATCAGGAATTTCGTTTAGTTTATTTTCAACAGTGGTCCTGCAGCCATCGCAGGACATTCCCGAAACTTTAAATTTTTGTGTCATCATCTAAGCTTTAATTACAATGCCTAAAGTTCGCGATAGTAGGCGATTGGAATGTTACATAATTGTGGACGAATGGTATAAATTTCCACCGTCTTGTGTATCGAGGATTAATTACTGAACAAGGAAACGATCATTTTGTTTCCCAATCACCAAAAAAGAGAGCGTCGACTTGATCTAGTCGACGCTCTCCTTGTATTCAGATTTTCTTCTTTTTAGATTCCCATTTCTTTGATGATGAATTGCGCATTATCAATTTTGTCGGCGATCCAGAGCACATATCGTATATCGACTCCAATCGAACGGCTGTAACTCTCATTCCATGCAAAGTCATTGATGGTGGCATCATACGAACGGTCAAAATTGACACCGATCAATTCGCCGTATGCATTCATGATAGGAGAACCGGAGTTGCCTCCTGTCGTGTCCATGTTGTATAGTATGTTGACCGGGACGTCCTTCAAATCCTTTTTCTCATATGCACCGAAGTTTTTGGAAAGCCAAGCAGCTCGGATAGCTTCGGGATATTCAAACTCCGGATTGTCGTCCGTACCTTTTTCTAAGATGCCTTTTACAGTCGTAAAGGGTCTCATATAGGTCGCATCTACTGGTGTATATCCTTTGATATTACCATAGGTAAGTCTTAAAGTAGAGTTTGCATCAGGAATAAAATTTTTGGCCTGATATATTTCTTTGACAGCAACATAGTCGCCCATCAGCTTATTGAGTTGGCCCTCTCTACGTTGTTGCTCCTGTCCAAAAGCTTGGACTTCGACTTCTAGTATCTTTTGAAAATCGAGGAGCTCATCACGGTAGGCAAGTAGGTGCTTGGGCGAAGAGAGGATCTCATTGTTTAAGGACTGTAATGTGTTTAGCTTCGAATTATGGATAAGGGATACGATGTATTTTTCTGCTTGCTCCTGATCTGCAAACTTTTTATCTTGTATAGAGCGGATCATATTTGACCCTTCCAGTGCATAAGCGTCTGCAAACATGCGCGCACCTATAGATGCATCGACTTTCTGATTATAGCTTTCATATATGACTGCAAGCTCCTGCTTGACATTTTCAATATTCAGGTTGAAGAATTTTTCGGCGTCCTTGGTGGATTTGTATTTGGCCAGTTCATCTTTGAATGCATTGATATGACGGGCTACGGTAAGCAGCTTGGTGCTGGAGTAAATGTTGTTTAACCAGAGTTCCTTTTGAGCGTCGGCGAAGGTCACCTTATAGAAGTTGTCTATATCACTCATGAGGGATCCATATTTGCGCTGGAGGTCGGCCTTGCCTTTAATAAATGCAGAAAGATCTTCGTCCTCTTTTTGTTTGGTGCTAATGAGGTCGATGTTGCGAAGGCCCTTCAATTTTCCGCGGTAATTTTTCAGGACATTGGCATTTCGTTTAATACGGGTCGCTAATGCGAGGGCTGTTGCCTGATCATTCTTACCTGCCAATTCCATCTGCTTATTCTGAAAGTCATACAATTCAGAAGTATAAGGTAGAAGGAATTGTTGCTGATAGGCGATGTATTGAGCGGGACGGTGTCTAAATGTCTTTCCAGGATATCCTAGGATAAATACAAAATCATTTTCCTCGACTCCTTTCGGATTTACTTTGAGAAACTTTTTAGGCTGATAGGGTACATTGTTTTTGGAGTATTTTGCTGATGAACCATCTGGAGCAACATAGGCTCTTACAAAAGAAAAATCACCTGTGTGACGTGGCCATACCCAATTGTCGGTCTCTCCACCGAATTCGCCAATATCCCTCCGTGGGATATACACTAGCCGTACGTCTTCAATGGTTTTGTAACGAAAGAGGACATATGTCTTGCCGATGAACATCTCGGATACTTCCGCTTTTATAGTGGGATCTTCTTTTTGAGCAGCGGCAGCAAGCTCCTCACGCTTCTGTTTGATGAGATTGATGCGTTGTATCGGGTCTACCACATTCGCGACAGCTCCCAAAACCTTTTCGGAAACATCTTCATAAGAGTCTGTGATTCGGATAGTCAGCCCTTTGGCTTGTATCTCTTGTTCAAATGAATGGGCTACAAATCCGTTCTTTAGATAATCCTGTGCAGGGGTACTGGCCAACTGTACCGCACTAAATGCACAGTGGTGATTGGTGACAATAAGCCCTTTGCCGGAAACGAATGACCCAGTGCAGCCGCTGATCTGGACAAGTGCATCTACAAGTCCTACTTTTCCAGGATTATAAATGTCTTGCTCATTAATCCGGAGACCTGCGGCCTTTAAACCCGCTCTGCTGAGCTCACTCAATGGGAACATGCCTTCATCCGGAGCCGTCGCCGAAAACTGGATGGTGCTGGCTGTAAAAAGCAATGCTATTGCCAATCCCTTTTTTGTAAAGATATTCATATGTATATAATTTGATATTTAATGGTCATATGGAATATCCAAACTATATTCATTCGTGTCTGTGCAGCACGTGCTACATGGATATTTCATATGTTAGTCATTATATTTTGCGTAATAAAAATATATTGCCCACCGTAGGCATCATCCCGGTATTTCACTGCGATACGCCAATGGTCACAATCGTACGGAACTTACGCTCCATTTAAGTATGCTAAAACAAGACCTCAAAAGTACTAAAACTTTGGTAGAGCATAAAGGTCGAATCCGTAAAGAACTTTTATTAGGGCGCTTTTGCTGAAAAACTTGCTACTTTTGTATAATCAAAATTGATATTATGACGCTGGTTCAATTAGAGTATATTATAGCTGTCGATACCTATCGCAGTTTTGTAGCCGCTGCCGAAAAATGCTTTGTCACACAACCCACTCTGAGCATGCAGATACAGAAGTTAGAAGAGTCTTTGGGCGCCAAGATATTTGACCGAAGCCGTCAGCCTGTCGTTCCGACGGAAATAGGGGAGAAGATCATCACGCAGGCCCGTATTGTGCTGACTGAAAGCCGGAAGATCACAGAAGTTGTCCAGCAGAATAAAGGAGAATTAGAGGGGGCACTCAAGATTGGTGTTATCCCGACAGTGGCTCCTTATCTTTTGCCTCGCGTTTTGGCATCTTTTATGCTCAAGTATCCCAAGTTGCAATTGCAGATCTGGGAATATACTACCGAACGCATCATCCACGAACTCAAAGTCGGGATTCTGGATTGTGGAATATTGTCAACACCGCTTCATGATAATAGCATCTTAGAGTCGCCATTGTTCTATGAAACATTTGTAGGGTATGTATCCGAGAAGAGTGATCTCTTTGAAAAGAAGGTGATCAGCACGGAGGACATGACGCATGAAAAACTCTGGCTATTGAATGAAGGACATTGCATGCGTGGACAGGTCTTGAATATATGCCATCATAAGCACAATATGGATGGCAATTTCGAATACAATACCGGCAGCGTGGAGACACTCAAGCGAATGGTAGATATCAATTCAGGAATGACGATTCTCCCTGAAATGAGTATAATGGACTATGACGAAGAGCAATTGGCGCATGTGCGTTATTTTAAATCTCCTGAACCTGTGCGTGAGATCAGTATGGTGACCACGCAGAATTTTGTTAAGCGTCAGGCTATACAGGCTTTAGAAAAGGAAATATTAACAGTGATACCCGATCGTTTTAAAAATAAGAAACGAAAAGATGTGATGGAGTTTAAGCTCTAAAACAAAAAGAAAATTATGAAGACAAAATTTTGGCAAAAGCTAGAGGGGTTGAATAAGTGGAGGATGAAGAAAATTTCTAACCGTAATTTTCTGATCATTCTGGCTTTTGTAGTGGGGATAATAGGGGGGATTGCGGCATCTGTATTAAAGGGAATGACTCATTTTATTGCGTCAGCACTGCAGGATGATGTGGAATGGCACTATAAATATTCATTTTACCTGATATTTCCCCTGATCGGGATTCTGCTGAGTGTACTATACATCCGTAAATTTTTAAAAGGTAAGAATTTTGAGCACGGGATTACACCGATCATCTACTCGATATCCAGGCGCTCAAGCAAGATCGAGCCTCACAATGTGTATTCACAGATCATTACCAGTGCTGTAACCGTTGGGTTTGGCGGTTCGTCAGGATTGGAAGCGCCTATTGCTTACAGCGGATCTGCTATCGGCTCTAATGTGGCCCGATTCTTTGGGCTACAGTATAAAGAAATTACGATGCTGCTGGCCTGTGGGGCAGCAGCTGGTATCTCTGGAGCATTTAACAGCCCGGTGGCAGGAATGATCTTTGCCATCGAAATTCTTCTCCCCGAATTTTCCATTCCTGCGTTCATCCCGCTTTTAATCTCGGCAGCGCTGGCATCGGTGATATCCAAGATCCTGTATAGTGAGCCCCTCTTTCATATCGCGACGTCGGACTGGGAGGTAGGTGCACTGCTATTCTACGTGCTGCTTGCTGTTCTTATCGGCCTATATACGATCTATTTTGCTAAAATAAGTGTGGTGGTCAAGGGTTGGTTCAGCAAAATTACAAATCCATATAATAAAGTCTGGATTAGCGGTATTTCGCTGGGACTGATGATTTTCATATTTCCTGCGCTGTACGGCGAAGGATATTTGACTATCCAACAATTGCTGGATGGACGCTTTGACTCCATCGTGAAGAACAGTCTTTTTGCGGAGTACAAGGATATTGGATGGGTGATTGTCGCCTATACCGTGCTGACGATGTTTGGTAAGTCATTTGCGGCCCTCTTCACGCTCAATGGTGGTGGCAATGGTGGTGTATTCGGCCCTAGTCTGGTCATGGGAGGATTGATGGGATTTGCTTTTGCATATGGTATGAATCTCACAGGCTTAGTGACGCTGAATATACCCAACTTTGTGATGGCAGGAATGGCAGCCGCACTTGCTGGTATCATGCATGCGCCGCTCACCAGTATCTTTCTGATTGCGGAGATCACGGGTGGCTACACCCTGATGGTGCCCTTGATGCTCGTGTCTTCCATTGCTTACCTGATCAATAGGGGCGTACTGAAGCATTCGATTTATACCAAGGTATTGGCCGACTCCGGTGATCTCCTATCCTATGAAGATAAGGACCGATCGGTCTTAAGTATGATGAAGCTCCGGTATGTACTGGAAACCAATTTTGTGATATTACGTCCGGGAGAGACTCCTGTAGATCGGAAACATGATATTATCCATTCTAAGCGCAATATTTTTCCTATCGTGGACGAGAAAGGGAAGTTCTTAGGTATATTGTATATCGAATATCTCCTGTCGATCCTATTAGGAGAAGAAGAGGGGATGGACAAGACTTTTGACAAATTGGTTCAAAAACCCAATGATATCATCAAGGGTGACGAAAATATGGAGATCGTCATGGCAAAAATGAATAAGGATGATGTATGGATCCTCCCGGTCGTGGACCAAGAGGATCATTATCTGGGATTCGTATCCAAGTCTAGTGTATTTAATAAATATCGGGCGCTTTTAATGCGGCAGGGACAATATCTAGAATAACTATTCCCACTACGATCATTGTCTAAGTGATAGTATCTTGGCGACATATTTGCCGACAATGTCAAATTCGAGGTTAACAGTATCGCCTACCTGGATCTTGCCCAGATTGGTGTGCTCAAGCGTATAGGGAATGATGGCTACAGAAAATTCGTGTGCTTTCGAATCAACTACTGTGAGACTTATTCCATTGACAGTAATGGATCCTTTTTCAACAGTCAGATTTTGCAAATTAGGTGCGTATCTGAAGGTGAAGATTGTACTGCCATGCTGATCTTCCTTTGCAATGCAAGTCGCTGTCTGATCCACGTGACCCTGCACAATATGCCCGTCCAATCTGCCTCCTACCATGGTGCACCGTTCCAAGTTGACTATATCGCCTATTTGAAGCTGATCGATATTGCTCTTTTTTAAGGTCTCATCGATAGCGGTCACCTTGTGGACACCATCTGCTAGGCCTACGACTGTTAGACAAACACCATTATGTGACACACTTTGGTCTATTTTTAATTCATGAGAGATCGAAGACTTGATAAAAAGGTGTAGATTGGTTTCCTCTTTTTCCATGTTGATGACCTCGCCAAGGGTTTCAATAATTCCTGTAAACATAACTTTGAGTGATTTATACAAACTTAGAGAAAAGGACTTGCATTCACGAATGCCGGCTCAAAAATGCGCAGAATAATCAGGCTCTACGTGGGCTGTATTGACCACCTGTGCATCAAAGAGGATAGTACAGGCACATGTGCGGCTTTGTCGAAAAAAAAGTTTAAAAATAATTTGCAAAGTGTGATGTATACACTATCTTTGTGGTATCATAATTTAGGTTTATAATTGGTTATTAAAGGTTTTCATTCTCCCCGTTTGAAAACCTTTATCTTTTTTAACCAATGGCTGTGTGTACTAAAAGAAAGAGGGTTCATAGGATCTACTGATGTGAAAATAAGATGTCTATCCGATCGTCTTCTGCTATCAAAAGATAAGGTATTTCCACTGAAATTCATCTTTTAGCAACAAAAACCAAAATAATTTCCCAAAAAGATAAAATAAATTTGCGAGTTAATAATATTACCTCTATCTTTGTCTTAGGTTTAGGTTGATTGCCTCGTCAAGAGGTATTTTAAAGCCTGGGAAATCGCCCGATTGTCTCAGGCTTTCTTATTTTACATATACAGACCCCATTCAGTTTGCACTGCCCCAATAAAATGCTATTTTTGAAGATCAGAAGCACATTCGCGATAAAAATGCCGATAAACGGGAGTCGTCCTTGAACGATTCGGATAGTCCTGTTTACAGGTTGGCTCACCCGGAATATTGGTGGAGGATCGCAGTGTGAAATAAACAGATCCTGAGGGATGAACTTAGGTAGTAGGCCAAATGTTGATCTCGTGACGTCACGAATCACCTTGGGAAGCAATTTCAATTAACAATACATCATAATACATTAATTTATGCGGATGAAAATCTATTATTTCCTATTTATTCTTTTGGCTTGTAATCCAATTTTTGCGCAACAGTCTAACTACCTTATTACTTATAAAAGAAGCAGTAACGGAAAGTTTGCAGAGAAGCAAAATCCGACCTTGGTATACGCGAGACCAGATCAGACGTCGATCACCAGTCAGCAGATTATTGATGGTGGAGCAAGGATGCCTTACGAACAATATTATGTTGATAGGCAAAATGGAGCCTATTATAAGCTGACGACCTTTGAAGGGGGGCGACAGATTGCAACAGTCGATTCGGCCATATTGGGGAAGCAGAAATTGACGATTACAGAGGAGAGCAAGACAATACTGGGCTATAAGGTGCGTAAAGCTACTACATCGGTAAATTCAAATACGATAGACCTATGGTTTACAGACGCGATAGGGGTGAAGGGATCACCGGTCGAGCTAGGCCAAAATTTAGGAATGGTACTCGAAATGGTGAGAAATGGAAATTCAACAGTGACGGCGACTAAGATCGAGAAGGTAAAATCTATTCCAGATGCTGTCAAGCTGCCCAGTATCTCGTCTTTCGTAGACGAATTGACGTATAAAGATCTGTTGTGGAAAAGCAGATTCGTGAATGTACCCGTATTTACCAAACAGCGTATCCGATATGGGGATAATGTGAAGTCGGATAGCATACTGCGCTTTGCAGGGGGGACAGTGATCGTGCGAAAAGTGAAAATCCCGGAATTAAAAAAGAACGAGGGGCAGGCATTTGTGGAGGTCGTGCAGCAGTCCAAAGGTGACGCGTACGATCGGACGGGATCTGTATTTTTAATTCCGACGGATCGGGATATCAATTTTCTGGAAGGAATGAAAGCTGGAATGAATACGTTGCCGATATATGAAAACGGCAATGGCAAAAAATATCAGGGAATGACATTGACCCAAAGCTATGAGCCTGTCATCGAATTGATGCGTTTCTTTACCCCATTTGGGGTTAGCCAGTTTAACCACATCCAGCTTAAAGGAAAGCATTGGCAGGATAGTGTAAGCTATCGTCAGGATATTTCTGAATTGTTGCCTCGATTTGCCGGCAAGGAAGTGTATATAGGTACCTATATCGGTAATTATGACAAAGAGGGCCACGAAGTCTCGGTGAGCATAACGATACACCCCGGTAGGCCTCAAATGGCAGGTGGAGCCCAGGTGCTATCCTTATTCAACACGACGAATGTGATGGAAATGGGTGGGCAGGAGTATCCTACTATGTTTGACCAGGATAAAGGCGTGGAGGTGAAGTTTACGTTGGCGCAGGATGCAAAAAATGCCCAGTTGCGGTACATCACAACCGGACATGGGGGCTGGGGTAACGGTGACGAGTTTGTACCTAAGCCTAATAGTGTATTTGTGGATGGACAGTCCACATTCAAGTTTACACCTTGGCGTACAGAGTGTGGGTCTTACAGACTGTCCAACCCTGCTTCTGGTAATTTTGAAAGCGGTCTGTCTTCATCTGATCTGAGTCGTTCAAATTGGTGTCCAGGGACTGTAACCAATCCCATTTATATTGATCTGGGAGATCTCAAAGCGGGTGAGCATACGATCAGGGTGCACATACCGCAGGGTGCCCCAGAGGGAACAAGTCTTTCTTACTGGAACGTGTCGGGATCGTTGTTGTACTACAATTAGACAGTATATCAGATTACAATGCCTATATTTGGCAGAAAGCAGCCCTGTCCGGTCCTTCCGGACAGGGCTGCTTTGTTGAGATGAACCAGATTCCTATAATAGCTGTTTCTGTAACACATTTGTTTCGGTTTTGGACTTAAAAAGTAACCTTTGAATTCAATATACTGCACTTTTTTTTCTATATTTATATTTGCTAATTCAATTTAGCATGCCAAATTATGATTTTGAGAGATCAGATGCTAAACTGAATATGACACGTATAATAAACCAAGAACAAACAAACATTTATTTATGAATGACTACCAAATCAAGGAGAGTCCTGATGTATATGACGCAATAGTCGTCGGTTCGGGAGCGGGAGGTGGTATGGCGGGGTACGTATTGGCTCATGCAGGGCTTAAAGTGCTGATGTTAGAGGCCGGGCCATATTTTGATCCTGCGAAGGACGCTTTGCAGTTGAGATGGCCATGGGAATCACCTCGTAGGGGTGCCTCGACTACACGGCCTTTTGGTGACTTTGATGCCGCTTATGGTGGCTGGCAATTGGAAGGCGAGCCTTATACCAAAGCTGACGGGACCGAATTTGAGTGGTTCAGAGCACGTATGCTTGGTGGCCGTACCAATCATTGGGGGCGGATATCGCTGCGCATGGGACCGGAAGATTTCAAGCCAACGGACGGCGTGACGGACGAGTGGCCGATTACGTATGACGAAGTTAAGCCCTATTACGATCGCGTGGATCGGATGATCGGGATCTACGGGACGGTTGAGGGAATCCGTAATGAACCCGATGGAATCTTCCTTAAACCACCTAAGCCGAGACTCAATGAGCTGTATATCACGAAGGGAGCTCGTAAGGCGGGGGTAACGGTCATCCCTGGTAGGGGATCGGTACTGACAGAAGCATTACCAGGCGTTGAGGGACGTAGTGTGTGCTTTTACTGCGGTCAGTGTGGTCGCTCATGTAAGGTGTATGGAGACTTTTCATCATCATCCTGCTTGGTATTTCCGGCAATGAAGACCGGCAATCTCAAGGTCGTGGATAATGCAATGGTACGGGAGGTACTGACCAATGATGAGGGACAGGCTGTGGGGGTATCCTACGTGAATACACAGGATATGCAGGAGTACAGCGTTAAAGGAAAGACAGTCATTCTTGGAGCAAGTGCATGTGAGAGTGCACGGATCATGCTCAATTCAAAATCTAAGTCACATCCTGGAGGTGTCGGCAATAGCAGTGGACTGGTGGGTAAATATCTGCATGATTCTACAGGAGCAAGTCTATCGGGCTATCTGCCACAGTTGCTGGACCGCAAACGGTACAATGAGGATGGGGTCGGTAGTGTGCATATTTATTCGCCATGGTGGTTGGACAATAAGAAATTGAGTTTTCCGCGAGGCTACCATATCGAGTATGGAGGCGGACTGCATATGCCTTCTTATGGCTTCTTAAATTGGGTGCCTAATGTAAATGATACGACACCAGGTGCTGATGGAAAAACAAAAGACAAGGGTGGATATGGTCAATCCCTAAAACAGGATTACCGTCGTTTCTATGGCGCAAATGTGGGTATGGCCGGACGGGGAACTGCATTGGCACGAAAGGACAATTATTGTGAAATCGATCCGAATAAGGTCGATAAGTTCGGTATTCCGGTACTGCGTTTTCACTATAAATGGGCGAATGAAGAAATAGCGCAAGCTAAACATATGCAGGAGACTTTTCAGTCCATTATGCACGAAATGGGTGCTGTCATTACCTCGAAGGTACCAGGAGCGGATACGCTATATGGACTTGAAGCGCCAGGTAAGATTATTCATGAAGGCGGTACTACCCGGATGGGGAATGATCCCAAGACTTCTGTACTCAACAAGTGGGGACAGGCGCACGACTGTAAGAATCTGTTTGTCGTGGATGCGGGCCCGTTCGTGCAGCAAGGAGATAAGAATCTGACCTGGACGATCTTGGCGCTGTCTATGCGGACAGCTGAATATATATTGCAACAGAAGAATAAACTTAATAGCTAAGCCATTATGAATAGGAGAGATTCACTAAAAGCCCTCGGGCTTATGGCTGCGGGGTCCGGATTGTTGACCAGCGCATGTAAACAAGATAAGACCGGAGGCAAAAAGGCTGTCGGTGGAAGTGACGCTAAGAAATTGCCGGGTGTACAAGATTTTGAACATGAACGTAATCTGAAACTGCACGAAGAAAAGTTCTTTAATGAGCATGAGTTTGCCACTATTGCGGTATTGGCGGATATCATCATTCCTAAAGATGAGGTGTCGGGTAGTGCAACAGAGGCTGGAGTGCCTGACTTTATAGAGTTTATCGTGAAGGATCTGCCGGATAATAAACTGCCTATGCGAGGAGGTCTGAAATGGTTGGATGTCTATGCTCAGAAAAAATATGGACAGGTCTTCGTCAAATGCAAGGATAGCCAAAAGCTCGAAATTGTAGATGAGATCGCGTATCCCGCAAAAGCTAGACCTGAAATGCAACAGGGGGTTGCCTTCTTTTCATTGATGCGCAATCTGACAGCCTCCGGATTCTTCACCAGTGAAATGGGGGTGAAGGATATCGGGTATGCTGGTAATATTCCGGGTGTCTGGAAAGGGGTACCCGAAGATGTATTGAAGCAACATGGATTTGCTGACAACATCTGATCTGATGATCTTATAAAAGAAAAGCCTTTCAATTATTGAAAGGCTTTTCTTTTATAAGTTGACTTTTTATACGTTGAAGCGGAAATGCATGATATCACCGTCTTGTACAATATATGTTTTTCCCTCGACACTCAGTTTTCCAGCTTCTTTTACAGCTGCTTCTGATCCGTATTGGATAAAATCTTCATATTTAATAACTTCGGCACGTATAAATCCTTTTTCAAAATCTGTATGGATCACGCCAGCTGCCTGAGGGGCAGTGAATCCAATTTCGATGGTCCAGGCACGTACTTCCTGTACACCCGCTGTGAAATATGTTGCCAAATTCAATAATGAGTAGGCTGCACGGATGAGTTTGTGCACACCGGATTCGGTAAGTCCAAGATCGTCCAGGAACATCTGCCGCTCCTCGTAGCTCTCTAGCTGAGCAATCTCCGATTCAATCTGTGCCGAGATAATCAATACTTCAGCATTCTCATCTTTTACTGCTTCCTTAACGCTGTCTACGTATGCATTGCCTGTATTGACAGATGCTTCGTCAACGTTGCAAACGTATAATACCGGTTTGGCTGTCAATAATGCCAGATCTTGGATGAATTCAAAGTCATCGGTTTCGATAGGTGCCGTACGTGCTGACTTGCCGGACTCTAAGTGTGTTTTGACCACCGAGAGAATTTCAAAAGTTCGTTTAGCATCTTTGTCACCACCTGTTTTGGCCATCTTCTCCACTTTCTGAATACGTTTTACAACAGTGTCCAGGTCTTTGAGTTGTAGCTCTGTGTCAATGATCTCCTTGTCACGGATAGGATCTACTGATCCATCAACGTGGATGACATTGCCATCATCGAAGCAGCGGAGTACGTGGATGATCGCATTTGTCGTGCGGATGTTGCCCAGGAACTGATTACCAAGACCTTCACCTTTGGATGCGCCTTTTACTAATCCAGCGATGTCTACAATCTCTATTGTATTAGGGACTAGACGCTGAGGATTGACAAGTTCAGCTAATTTATTAAGACGTTCGTCAGGTACGGTAATAACACCTACGTTCGGTTCGATAGTACAAAATGGGAAATTTGCCGCCTGCGCCTTTGCATTGGACAAGCAATTGAATAATGTCGATTTTCCTACATTTGGTAGGCCGACTATACCGCATTGTAAAGCCATGAATGTTGCTGTTTTTTTTAATTGCACAAAGATAGAAAATTCAAACCAACTAATGGTATATTTAAGCATGCAATGGGTAGAGATTCCGAAACATTATTTGACCACACCGGACCAGATCACGCTGGTAAAGTTGCCAGAATTGCATTTTTGCTTGATCAAAAGTAACTCAATATGGAAGGCATTTTCCGAAAAATGCCCACATGCAGGAGCAGCGCTGTCTGGTGGCTGGTGCGAAAATGGTAGAATTATATGTCCATACCATCGCCATGCTTTTTCTTTGGAGAATGGTCGTGGAGATGCTGGGCAAGGAAATTACATGAAGCTGTATCCTGTTAAAGATGAGGGGGGTAAGATGTATGTAGGGGTGGAGAAACCTTGGTGGAAGAAGATCTTTTAACTGATAAATGTAGAAAGAAGCTATTGTTTATTTAAAGATTTTATGGTTAACTTTAACTCAGAAAAAAGCCTTAAGATCTAAATTATGAAACCACCATGATCTTTATCTTTTCTGATGCTGTAAATGAGACCTAGGGTCCAATATTGACGATTGCTTACAAGGACTGTAACTTTTTGATGCCGCAATGAAACCATCGTGAGTATACCGTCCATAGACAGCAATAAATATGTTCCCAATAACTTTATCATCTTTAAAAATACCAAAGGCGGCATAGATGCCCTATGGATGCCTTTGAAAAACGGACACTAATCAATAATTATACCTCAATGAAAATTCTCAAAATCATCTTGGTAGTTGTCATCATACTGATTGCAATACCCCTCATTACTGCTCTCTTTGTTAAAAAGGACTATGCTGTCGAAAGAGAGATCGTCATCAATCGGCCTAAGGATGTCGTATTTGACTATATCAAATTGCTGAAAAATCAGGATTACTTCAGCAAATGGGCCATGATGGATCCTAAAATGAAGAAAACATATACGGGTACAGATGGTACAGTGGGATTTATCTCAGCCTGGGATAGTGATCAGAAAGATGTCGGAAAAGGGGAGCAGGAGATTAAACAAATAACACCAGGTGCACGCATCGATTTTGAGCTTAGGTTTATAGAACCATTCGAATCAAAGGATCAAGCGCATATGATTACCGAAGCGGTGTCGGATTCCGTCACACGGGTCAAGTGGGGATTTGACGGACATATGAACTACCCCATGAATATCATGTTGCTATGCATGGATTTTGATGAGATGCTGGGTGGGGATCTTCAGACGGGGCTGCAAAATCTGAAGACAAATCTGGAGAAATAATATCCTTTTCGAGATCTCCAATAGGATCATCCGCTCCAACATCTGCTATGCTTGGAGCGGATAATGATGGGAATACCCTTTAATCCCCTTTTTATTTGAGTATATTTGTACCGTTAAGTTTGAAAAAAATTAACGGACGTGTATGCAATATAAGAAAATTGGTGTCATTGGAAGTGGCAGTTGGGCCACCGCAATGATCAAGATGTTGACGGATAATACAGTTGAGAAAACGATACTCTGGTGGGTTCGCAAAGAGGAGGATCGTGACTATATACTGGAATATAAGCATAATCCTAGTTATTTAAGTGCTGTAGAAATAAAGCTGTCACCAGATCAGATCTCTACCACTGCATTGAGTATAATACAAGCATCAGATATTGTCATACTGAATACACCGGCGGCTTACCTCAAAGCAGCATTGAAAGATGTACAGCCTTCTGATTTTAAAGGAAAGATTATTGTCTCTGCTATTAAAGGAATCGTACCCGACGAAAATCTCATCGTAGGGGAATACCTGATGAAATTTTTTGATGTGGACCTGGCGGATATTGTCGTCGTAGGGGGACCATGCCATGCCGAAGAAGTATCATTGGAAAAGCTGTCCTACCTGACATTGGCATCCAAAGATGTGAAGCACGCTGGGTTGATCGCTGAACATCTCCAGAATCGATATATAAATACGATTATTTCAACAGATATACTAGGTGTGGAATATGGTGCGGTACTTAAAAATATCTACGCATTAGCGGGTGGGATATGTCATGGGCTGGGCTTTGGTGATAATTTTCAAGCTGTGCTGGTATCTAATGCGATCCGCGAGATGGAATGCTGTGTCGAGGTGATAGATCCCCAGCAGCGTAATATCAATGACTCCGCGTATCTAGGTGATTTGTTAGTTACGGCATACTCACAGTTCAGCCGAAATCGTACTTTTGGAAACATGATCGGCAAGGGATATAGTGTTCAATCTGCTCAATTAGAAATGAATATGGTTGCTGAGGGGTATTATGCTTCTGCATGCATTCAACGGATTATACAGGAGTATAAGTTGAATATGCCTATCTGTGAAGCCGTCTATAAAATTTTATATCAACAGAAATCAGCCTTACAAACGATTAAAGTACTAGCAGACTCCTTAACTTAAAAAAAGATGATCACAAGAGAGCAGATCGCAGATACATATAAAAAAATACAACAAGAGATTACCGAAGCATTGGAACAATTGGATGGTAAAGCTAAATTCCAAGAGGAAATCTGGGAAAGAGATGGTGGCGGTGGCGGCCGGACCCGTATCATACAGAATGGTAATCTATTGGAAAAGGGAGGGGTCAATTTTTCGGCTGTACACGGGACCTTACCTGCACCGATAAAGAAGGCCTTTGGCGTAGATGAAGACCAGTTTTTTGCTACAGGTGTCTCAATTGTACTACACCCCAACCATCCTTTGGTACCGATCATTCATATGAATATCCGCTATTTTGAGTTGAATGACCAATTGCGCTGGTTTGGTGGTGGGATAGACCTTACGCCACATTATGTATATCCCGAGGATGCCACGTATTTTCATCAGGCGCTAAAGCGTACGTGTGACAAGCACAGCCCGGATTTCTATCCTGAATTCAAGGAATGGGCGGATCGCTATTTTTATATCAAACATCGGGAGGAGACCCGAGGTATCGGGGGAATATTCTACGATCGACTGACACCAGAAAAGACAGGATTGTCTTATGAACAGATCTTCGATTTTTCATGTGATTTGGGGCGCACATTCGCTCCCGTATATACGGACCTAGCCAACAGACATCGAGACAAACCCTACTCTGATGAACAGAAGGAATGGCAATTGATACGAAGAGGTAGATATGTAGAGTTCAATCTCGTATATGATGCTGGCACCAAATTTGGACTGGAAACAAATGGTCGGATCGAATCTATTCTGATGAGTCTTCCCGCTCAAGCCAATTGGGCGTATGACTATAAAGCTACCCCAGGTTCTGCAGAAGCAGAGACCCTTTCCTTACTAAAACAAGGAATCAGCTGGGTATGATAATTTTTACGGTAAACAAATTTTATGGTCAACTTTAAGAAGTTTATATTAGACAATGGTCTGCGCGTACTGGTACATGAAGATCACCATACAGCGATGGCCTGTGTCAACATCCTTTATGATGTAGGGGCGCGGGATGAATCTCCTGATCAGACAGGATTTGCTCATCTATTTGAGCACCTTATGTTCGGCGGATCTGTCCATATCCCAAGTTATGATACGCCATTACAGCAAGTCGGGGGGGAGAATAATGCCTTCACTTCAAATGATATCACCAATTATTACATTACACTGCCTGCTGTGAATCTAGAGACTGCCTTTTGGCTGGAATCTGACCGTATGCTGAGTTTGGCTTTTTCAGAGCAAAGCCTGGAAGTGCAGCGTCAGGTAGTTATCGAGGAATTCAAACAACGTTATTTGAATCAACCTTATGGTGACGTATGGTTGAAGTTGCGCCCACTAGCCTATCAAGAGCATCCTTACAAATGGGCCACAATCGGCAAGGAACTCGCCCATATAGAAGATGCTAAAATGGAAGATGTCAAGGCATTTTTCAAGAAACATTATAATCCACAGCATGCAATCATGGTAGTGGCCGGTCACGTGACCTTTGAACAGGTACAAGAATTGGCAAAAAAATGGTTTGCCGATATTCCAGCAGGAGAGCGGTACGAACGCAATCTTCCACAGGAACCCTTACAGAAAGTGGCCAGAAGGCAGGAAGTAGATGCAGACGTACCAGTTGACGCTATACATATAGTATTTCACGGACCCTCTAGGATGCATCCTGACTACCAGGCCATGGATCTTATTTCGGACGTACTGTCGCGGGGAGCTTCATCAAGACTTTTTCGCCGATTAGTAAAGGAAAAGAAGATGTTCAGCGAAATAAACGCTTATGTGACAGGGAGTATCGATGACAACCTCTTTGTGTTAGAGGGTAAACCTAGTGAAGGTGTCTCGACCGCTGATGCAGAGAAGGCCATCTGGAATGAACTCGAAATTCTTAGAAACGAGCTCGTGACCGAAGAAGAATTAGAAAAGGTAAAGAACAAAATCGAGTCTACGTTAGTTTTTGCGGAGTTGTCCATATTGGATAAAGCGATGAACCTGGCGTATTATGAACTATTGGGGGATGCGGAAGGATACAATTCTGAAATTGAAAAGTATTTGGCCGTCCGTCCTCAGGATATTCAGACTCAGGCGTATAAAATCTTTAGACCCGAAAACTCCTCCACACTTATCTACCATGCAAAATCAAAATAATCTCAATAGGTCTTTGCCGCCTCAATTCAATAGCATTGATGGAATTCGGCTGATCTCGCCTCAGGAGTCCCAATATGACAATGGTCTTAAACTATTTTTGTTCGATAGTCCTGGTCAGGAGCTGGTCCGGCTAGAGTGGATCTTTAATAATGTATTTGATGAAAATGAAAATCCACTGCTGAATACAACTTTGAGCGCGATGATCAAGGAGGGTACTGTGGATATGTCAAGTGCAGAGATTGCGGAGAAGGTGGATTACTATGGGGCATACCTGATTCCTGAATACAGCTATGACCAGACGAGTATCACATTATATGTGCTCAACAAGCATATAGACAAACTCCTTCCGGTCATCAAGCAATTATTGACAGAGGCGACGATCCCGCAGAATGAGCTGGATACGTATATCCAAAATAATAAACAAACGCTAAGTATCTCACTTCAAAAGAATGATTTTGTAGCGCGAAGACTGTTTTATACAGATGTATTTGGACCCAATAGATATGGTACAGTGCCTACTGCCGAACGGTATGACAATATCAGCCGCGAAGAGGTGATGGGGCTCTACCAAAAACAGATGCAGCCACATAATTGTACACTTTTTATCTCTGGAAAAGTAGATGATACTCTTATTGGGATGGTCAGTACGTTATTTGGTAAAGAATGGGTCGCTACCCATCCACAGATAAGCCCAAGTCTACCTGAGATAAAACCAAGTGTAGGCAAACTCATCTATGAAGAGCGAGAAGATGCCTTGCAGTCTGCAATAAGATTAGGGTATCCCGTCATCGATAGAAGCCATACTGACTTTCCTGAAGTCCAGGTGGTAAATACGCTGTTAGGTGGTTTTTTCGGATCAAGATTGATGCGCAATATACGGGAAGAAAAAGGCTATACTTACAGCATCGGCTCGGCCATCGCCAGCCTCAAATATGGTGGTTTTTTTACCATCGCATCTGAAGTAGGTGCCGCATTCACTCGCAAGACATTGGTAGAGATCGATATGGAGCTGGATAGATTACAGGAAGAGCTGGTATCGGATGAAGAACTCTCGATCGTGAAGAGTTACATGCTAGGTTCCATGTTGGGAAGTTTGGAGAGTATATTCTCACATGCAGACAAGTTTAAAAATGTATATTATTCGGGTATATCTCTTGATTATTATGACCGCTATACGCAGGCTGTCAAATCGATGACACCGGAGCGTGTGATGGAGATTGCCAAGCAATATTTTAGGAAGGATGATCTGGTAAAGGTCGTGGTTGGTAAATTGGATTAGCCAATCGATCATTTCCGCCAATTGGCGGAAATGATCGATTGTTGCCCGCTTTTCTTTAATCCTGCTCTTCCGCTACTGCTGGAGAAGGGGTTATTTTCATTACTTTGTAGGGATGATTTTCGGCAAATTGCCGTACCAATTGGATCATATAATAATTGCTACTGCATAGATCTTTGGGACTGATCATATCTTCGATAAATTGTATGTCTTGATAGTGGTCGATGAACCCCATCGCATAGAGATTATTGTCTTTGACATAGACGTAGCTCTTCTCTTCCTCACTACGACCACGGTCGACGATCACATAACTTTTCTTATTTTCATCCAGTGATCGTATTGCTAAATACACTTTTACGTTATAGAGCGCTTGCGTGGGTAGATCCGGGAGATCGACTGGTACAGTACGGTCATTTTTTTGTGCTCTTGATGGTGAATAGAAGCTGCAAAGTAGTGGATTTAGATCATACTCTTGTATAAGATGCAGCAACATCTGGTTAGCTTCATACGGGCGCTCGAAGTAGTGTATACAAGGTATTCCTTTGGTCACTTTGGTGACGGCCAGGCGCTGATATCCTTTCCTGTCTTCATACATCAGAATACCGATTTTGGGGTCGTATTGCTTCAAGGCCCGATTGTAGGCAGGCCAATGTTTTTTGATCAGTTGACATTCTATTAATAAGGCCATGAGTTCGGTGCCGGATGCCTGGGCTTCAATACTATGAATCTCTTTTAAAAATAACTGACGCTTGTTGGTTGTATTATTACCTGTAAAGTGGCTGAGTACGCGTTTTTTGATATTGACGGCCTTACCGACATAGATGATCTTGCCCTTGCTGTCGCGAAATATGTATACCCCGGCTTGCTCAGGCAATTGTTCGAATACTGTTCGTTCAATATGGATCGGTAACAATTGCTCTTTTGCGTGTGGTTGGAGAAAGGATGCTATAAGTGGCAATCCATTTTCACTTAATATTCTTTCAAATAGCAATACGGTGGCCTTAGCATCTCCCGCTGCTCTATGGCGTTCGGTGATCGGTATCTGTAGGCTCTGGCATAGCTTGCCCAGACTGTAAGATGAATACCCTTTAAAAATACCTCGCGACAATCTTACCGTACAGAGTTTTGGGACTTTCCATGTGTATCCTGCTTTTTTGAGCGCTGCATGGATAAATGAATAATCAAAATTTACATTATGAGCGACAAAGATCTTTTCGTCTAGTAGGTCGAATATGGATGCGGCAACATCAGCGAAATAAGGGGCATCTTCCAACATATCGGGGGTAATACCCGTCAATACCTGGATATGATAGGGAATATCACATCCAGGATTGATCAGGGTCTGATAACTATCCACGACACGTTGGCCATCGTGGAGAAAAATCGCAATTTCGGTAATGTGACTCTTATCGGCATGTCCGCCCGTCGTCTCAATATCGACTATGGCGTAAATGTTATTTTTAGTCATGCTCATTTTTTTAGTATGTATACAAATGTAATACTAAAAAAACTAGTTGCTGTATCTGGCCCGAAAAAAATTATTGCTTCATGAGGTCTCGAATGGCAACAGATGCTATGGCTCCTCCGAATGCGGCAGGTAAATAGGACATGGTCCCATAAGCGGACTTCTTAAAATTGCTGCCATCGGTATACAAAAGTGAATTTTTGTCCGGCAATTCTGTCGAGAAAGCGACTTTAACGCCGTCTCGGATGCCGTGTTTACGCAGTTTTTTGCGGATGTGATGGGCAAGTTTACAATTATAAGATTCGCTGATGTCGGCAATTCTGATCTGAGTAGGGTCTACTTTGCCACCTGCACCCATCGAGCTGACAAAGGGTACCTTAGCTTCGAGTGCTAACCGAATAAAAAAGAGCTTAGGAGTGATGCTATCGATGGCTTCAACACAGTAGTCCGGTCTGAGATCTAATAGTGCGGGTATTTTTTCGGGGATAATGAAATCCTCAACGACGGTAAGATCTAACTCTGGATTGATCGCCAGAAGCCTATCCTTCATGATCTGCGCTTTGGCTTCACCATGGTTAATGGCTAATGCGGGCAGCTGGCGATTACGGTTGGTGGGATCTACTGTATCTCCATCGATGATGGTCATTTTTCCTACACCAGCGCGGCATACGAACTCCGCAGCAAATGATCCTACACCGCCCAACCCCAATATCATAACGTGTGATTGTGCTAATTTTTCTAACGCCGGACGGCCTACAAGTGCTTCAGTACGTGAAAGCCATGATAAATCTTTCATAGATTAATGAAAAACAGATTGATAATTTTTAAATAGTTGTTCTTTTAACGTTGACAATTCCTGATTGCGCACCCGAGCAACATAGTCATAGATAGACTCAATAGGAGTGGATGCAGTATCCGTTTCGAGAAAGAGCTGCTGAAGAGGGATCTCTTTTAGCAAATCATCCAAACGCCCTTGGAGAATATAATGACCAAAGGATAAGAAATAGCCTTTTTGTAATAGCGTCCTTGCCAAAAGAATGTTCTTTTGATAGCCATGAAAGATGACAGTGCCTGCATACTTTTGATTAGCTAAGGATTGGAGCACTTCTTGAAACGCTCGGACACAATGCAGGATCAATGGTACATGGTAAGACTTTGCTAACTGTACATGCTTGCTAAATACCTCCTGTTGCAGCGAGAAGTCTGCTGCTGCAAGTTTATCCAGTCCGCATTCGCCTATACCAATGATCGCTTTTTCCTCCAATAAGTATACTAATTTTTCGAATGCAGCGCCAACGGTTGCAGGATCTACATACCAAGGGTGTAAACCGGCTGTACTTGGCGATGCATATACGTCCTCTTGGTGATTCAAGGCCACATTGTGCACTTGCAAGAGCCGAGATGGATGTGCATTGCCTTCTGCACTATGCGTATGTATATCTATAAAAACAGCTGCCATATGTCTACGAACTGCAAATCTCCGAAAAATAAATGAGCAATGGAATTTTATCTACTAAATGAGTATAGATAATTAGGTCAATGTGGTGTCTAGCGCCTGTAGGATACCTTTAGCTTTCAACAGGCATTCTGCATATTCCTGCTCACCGATGGCTTGATTGGTGATGGCACCTCCTGTATGAAAGGAGAGATAGGAGGTTGATGAATTATACAGCAGTGTACGGATGACGACGTTGAAGTCAAAGCAATCGGGGCCGGCGAAATAGCCGATGGAGCCTGAGTAGATGCCTCTCCGCGCAGACTCTATTTCGTCGCAGAGTTTCATTGCCGCAATTTTGGGTGCACCTGTCATGGAGCCAGCTGGGAACGTATTTTTTATGGCTTGTAGATCTGTGGTCTGCTCATGCTTCTGGCAGGTGATGGTAGATACCATCTGATGTACTTGCTGAAAAGTCTGTATTTCGAAAAGTCGATCGGCTTTGACCGTACCTTTGACCGCACTCCGGGTAAGATCGTTGCGTACTAGATCTACAATCATTACATTTTCAGCAATTTCCTTTTTTGAATCTAATAGAGCGGCGATCTGCGCCTGGTCTTCCGTTGCAGTCGCACCTCTTTTTGCCGTTCCTTTTATCGGTTGAGAGATCAACAACTCCTTTCTTTTTGCTAAGAATCGCTCTGGTGAGGCACACAAAATATATTTTTCTTTGATCTTAAAAAAACATGAAAACGGAGTGGGGGATACCTGACTGAGGCGTTGATAGACGTGTAATGGATCAATTTTTACGTTGTCTGCATAGAATTCCTGACAAAGGTTGACTTCGTATATATCGCCTTGTTGAATATGGCGCTGCATACGAGTAAAGGCTTTCAAATATGCTTCTTTTGACCATCGCTGTCTGACCGGACCTTGAAATACGGAAGGAGTACTAACCGCAAATGAAGTCTCCTGGATCTGGTTGAAGATCAAGGAAGGATCAGGAGCTGTGATGCACACCCTGCTGCCTTTGATCTGTATAACGATTTCTGGAATAAAAAATAATGCTCGTGGAAATCCGAGATGATCGACATGCCTACTTTTCAGATCTTCAATCTCATTCTTGAGGTCATACGAAAAAAAGCCGGGGATGATGGGGGCGTCAGCGTGCAGATTGACAAATTGCTGTATTTTACTGAAGGTATCTACATCGTCACTGACAAAGGTAGTCTGTGCTTTGACGGCTAAAGAAACATCAAAATTTGACCATTCGTCATCGATACCATGGGAGTTAAAGAAGCAGATTTCATCAAATTGCTGTGCCCATTGCAACGCTTTTTGATGAAATCTGCTTGGTGAATCGACTACAAAACTGTCTTCGACCCACATGAATTATTTTGATAAAGTTAATGTCTGTTTACGATCTGGACCTACAGATAGGAAGGTGATCGGAACTTCTAAAGCTTTTTCTAGATAATCTATGTAATTTTTCAATGCTGCTGGAATCTCTCCTTCGGATGATATACCCGTTAGATCCTGATTCCACCCCTGAATTTCTTCTAATACCGGCTCTGCTTCATTCGTGATGATCTCATATGGCATGTAGTCGATGGTCTGTCCGTCGTGCTTGTAGTGGGTACATGCATAAATTTTGTCGAAGGTATCTAACACGTCAGCTTTCATCATGATCAGCTCTGTCACACCATTTAGCATAATGGCATACTTCAAAGCAGGGATGTCAATCCAACCTGTACGACGTGCCCGGCCAGTGGTAGCACCAAATTCATGGCCCAATTGACGTAATTTTTCGCCCACTTCATCGTGCAGCTCAGTCGGAAATGGACCACCGCCCACGCGAGTAGCATAAGCTTTAAAGATACCGAATACTTTTCCAATCTTGTTGGGAGCAATTCCTAGACCTGTACAAGCACCTGCGGTAGTTGTATTGGAGGAGGTGACAAATGGATAGGATCCAAAGTCCACATCTAAAAGTGTTCCCTGTGCACCTTCTGCTAACACACGTTTGCCATCTTTCAGGTACTGATTGACCAAATGCTCAGAGTCTACATGTGGGATGGTTTTGATATATTCTATCGCTGCTAAGAAAGCTTGTTCCTTCTCCGAGAAATCGGGAATTTCGCCATAATGAGCTAGGATGGAAAGATGTTTCTCTTTCAGCCTTTCATATCGTTCTTTGAAATCGGGTAAGGTCGTATCACCAACACGTAGTCCATTACGTCCGGTTTTGTCCATATAGGTTGGACCGATACCTTTTAATGTGGAACCGATTTTCCCGGCACCCATCTTAGATTCGGAGGCTGCATCCAATAACTGGTGAGTCGGAAGGATCAAGTGAGCCTTGCGAGCCAATACGAGGTTGCCTTTTCCAACAGGATCGAATCCAGCTGTCTTCAAATTATCTAGTTCCCTTTTTAGGATAATTGGATCGATAACTACACCATTTCCAATCAGATTCATTGTACCTTCATTGAAGATACCGGAAGGGATCGTGTTCAATACGAATTTCTTGTTATCAAACTCCAATGTGTGTCCGGCGTTAGGGCCACCTTGGAAACGAGCGATCAAATCGTATTTAGGACATAGTACATCTACGATTTTACCTTTACCTTCATCGCCCCATTGCAGGCCCAAAAGCACATCAACTTGCATAGCTTTTTTGTATTGAGATTAAAAAAATATTTAGATAATGATTTATTCTAAAATAAAAAAGTTCGGAAAAATAACGGCAGTTGTTTTTCCGAACAAATGTAACACAATATTTTACGAATAGTAAGAATTAATTTGAAATAACCGCTTTTGCAGCCTTCTGTTTAAGCGTCTCTTCTTTTAGACGGCAGTCCTCGCAGACACCATATAAATTAAGGGAATGGTGCTTAATGTCAAATTTAAGTAAGTCGCCCATCAGGCTCTGTATTTGGTTGATACGTGGGTCGCAAAATTCAACCACTTTATTACACTCAATACAGATCACATGGTCATGCTGTTTGAAGCCATAAGACTTCTCGAATTGGGCCATGTTACGTCCAAACTGGTGCTTGGTGACCAAATCACAAGAGACCAGCAATTCTAGCGTATTATACACGGTTGCGCGGCTCACACGATATTTTTTGTTTTTCATGTGAATGTACAGTGACTCCACATCAAAGTGATCCGAACGCGAGTAGATCTCCTCTAGAATGGCATAGCGTTCAGGAGTCTTTCTTAGACTTTTGTTTTCTAAGTAAGCCTCAAATATTTTTTTTACAGTAGCGTAATTTTCTGATGGATTCATATCTAAACTAAGATTCTTTACAAATTTACCAAATTAGATTCAAAATAATGACTTTTTAAAAATTGTGAGATTCAACTGATTAATTCTCGGACTCATATCTTGTTACTCCGGTAATACCATTGATATTCCTTAGATTCCTGATGAGATTCTCCAATTGATCTGTATCATTGACGAATACCATTATATTGCCTTCAAATATACCTTCATTACTCGAAATAGAGAGTGATCGGATATTGACTTTAAACTCCTGAGAGATTACAGTGGTGATCTTATTGACCAATCCGACATCATCTATACCTACTATACGAAGGCCGGTGAGGAAGGCTACATTATTGCTGGTAGAGGATGACCATTTTGCTTTCAGGATACGATAGCCGTAATTCGCCATCAGCTTGGAAGCATTTGGACAACTGGTCCGGTGGATCTTGATACCATCATTGACCGTCAGGAATCCGAATACATCATCACCAGGAATGGGATTGCAGCATGGAGCAAGTGTGTAGTCAATCTTTTGTAAGTCATCTCCAATGAGCAGCGTGTCTAGATCTTTCTTATTGATCTTTTCTACCAAGCCGCTAATATGGGAATTGAACTGGGTTTGAGTAGTATCGATTACCTTCTCGCTGATCGCATACTCACGCAGATTTTTGATATCAATGAGGCCCTTCGCTACATTGTAAAATAGATCCTGCGAACTTGAAAATTTAAAGTAATTCGCAATCTTGTTGATGTTGTCCGTATTGTACGTAATCTTCAATGATTTTAGCTTTCTTTCCAAGATTTCTTTGCCATCTTCAGCAACGCGACGCTTTTCCTCTTTCAGCGAGGACCGAATCTTTGATTTGGCTTTGGCGGTGACTACAAAACTGAGCCAGTCCTCCTTTGGTGTCTGCTTGCTGGAAGTGATGATCTCTACTTGGTCCCCGTTTTGCAGCTTGTGACTCAAGGGTACGAGCTTATGATTCACCTTCGCTCCAATGCAGGTTGCTCCAATATCCGAATGGATCTCAAATGCAAAATCTAATGCTGTAGCGTCGTGAGGTAGCTGAATTAGCGTGCCTTTTGGCGTGAAGATGAAAATCTCATCCGAAAATAGATTCATCTTAAAGTCATCCACGAAGTCAAGGGCATTGGTATCTGCGCTGCTCAGGATGTCCCTCACTTTTCGGATCCACAGATCCAACCCACTGTCAGAATTGGACTCCTTGTATTTCCAATGTGCGGCAAATCCTTTTTCAGCAATTTCATTCATTCGCTTTGTTCGAATCTGAACTTCTACCCATTGACCTCTTGGCCCCATGACTGTCGTATGAAGCGATTCATATCCATTCCCTTTTGGTGAGGATACCCAATCCCGTAGTCGATCTGGATTGGGACGATACAGGTCCGTCACTATGGAATAGGCTTTCCAGCATTCTGTCTTCTCTTTTTCATAAGGTGTGTCAATAATCACCCGGATAGCAAAGAGGTCATAGACTTCTTCAAAAGGGATGGATTTCTTACGCATCTTGTTCCAGATAGAATGGATAGATTTTGGACGTCCAAAGATTTCTGCTTTTATACCCTGCTCCTCTAATATTTCATTAACAGGTCCTATGAAGTCGGAGATAAATTTCTCTCTTTCGGCCTTTTTTTCGTTGAGCTTTTTCGCGATAAATTTATAAGTATCCGGATCGGTATACTTCATAGAGAGATCTTCCAGCTCCGACTTAATGGCATAGAGGCCTAGTCGGTGTGCTAGTGGTGCATATAGGTAGCTGGTCTCAGATGCGATCTTGAGCTGCTTGTCACGCGCCATGAATTCCATAGTCCGCATATTGTGCAGGCGATCGGCAAGCTTGATAAGAATCACACGGACATCATCTGCTAATGTCAGCAGCATCTTACGGAAATTTTCGGCCTGCATCGAGCTATTGGGATCAAAGATGCCGGATATCTTGGTGAGACCATCGATGATCCGGGCTACCTTCTTGCCAAATTGTTCTTCAATCTCGACCAGCGTAATAGCCGTATCTTCTACGACATCGTGTAGCAAAGCGCACACGATTGAGGTGGTACCCAAGCCAATCTCCTCCGCCGCTATTTTCGCGACAGCAATAGGGTGAAATATATACGGTTCACCAGACTTACGCCGCATCTCTTTGTGGCTTTCTAGTGCTAAATCAAAGGCTTTGCGGATCTCCTGCTTATCCCCCCGCTGCAATGTTGGCTTACATGCTCTAAGTAAATCTCTATATCTTTTACGAATTTCTTTATTTTCAGCTTCTATATCAATCACATACTCTTTCATAAACTTGCTGTAAAATTTTGGGATACTTCCAATATTTATTCTTAAATTAGAATAGAATAAAGTATCTTTATGTGTCTAATGTTGTTCTCTGAATAAATGTAGTAAAATTATTTAACAGAATGAAAAAATAGACTTTTTTTGATGTGAAAATGAATATCAGGCATTTTTTTGGTTTTGTACTGCTGGGAATGCTGGCCTTTGAAGTCGAGGGGCAGACACTCATTAAGCCTCATTATGGAGCGGGGGAAGCCGAAGTGGTGGAGCATTATCCTACTACGACATTAGATGATGGAGAGGTGGTGCCGTGGTTTCCAATTCCGGAAGTGGTCGTCACTGCAAAGCGGGTATGGAAGAGTGAAGATGCTCGGCTGCAGTACCTAAGACTTAGACGCAATGTCATGAGGGTGCTGCCATATGCTATATACGCCCAAAAGCGATATGATCAGTTGGATAGAGATCTTGCGCTTGTAGATGATAAGAAAATACAGAAGAGGCTGATTAAAGCTTGTGAGGAAGAAATTAAAGAAAAATTTACCAAAGAGATCAAGAATCTTTCGATCACACAGGGTAAGATCCTAATCAAATTAGTGGACCGTCAAACAGGCAAGACAAGCTACGACATGGTCAAAGAAATGAAGGGTGGGCTTGCTGCGTTTTTCTATCAGGGTATCGCTAGGGTGGTGGGACATGATCTTAAGAATACCTATGACGCACAAGAAGACTTTGAAATAGAAAATATAATTAGAGGGATGGAAAGGACTAGACAAGTCGCTTCTCCACCACTCCCTTAGAAATCAGATAAACATAAATTATGCAGTCCATTTACAATTTTCATGCTTTAGAATTCAACGGTGAGAAAAAATCTTTAGGGGATTACCATGATAAAGTGTTGCTAATTGTAAATACCGCCAGTAAATGTATGTTTACTAGGCAGTATAAAGGGTTGGAGAAACTTTATCAGCGGTATAAAGACCAAGGATTTGAAATCCTCGCATTCCCTTCAGATAATTTCAATCATCAAGAGCCGCTCACCGGTATTCGATTGGAGACGTTCTGTAGATTACAACAGCAGATTACCTTCCCGGTATTCAAGCGTACACATGTCGTAGGCGACTATGTAGATCCTCTTTTCAAGTATCTTTCGCACAAGGAGCTCAACGGAAAGTTTGACTGCAAGCCGTTGTGGAATTTTCATAAATACTTAATTAATAGAAAAGGGGAGGTTGTTGACTTTTTTTATCCTTTTACTGGCCCCAATTCCTCAAAGATCTATCGCAAGATAGAGGCTTTACTGAACGAATAATGACAATGGAGTGAAAGTAAAATTTGTAACTTTGCCCGCAATCATAAATGATGTTGTAGCATGAAGTTAGATTTATTAGTCATGACGGTACACCCTGATGACGCGGAGTTGGGGGCGGGTGGAGTCATCGCAAAATACGTTGCTGAAGGAAAGAAGGTAGGGATAGTCGATTTGACACGAGGTGAGTTAGGTACACGTGGCACTGCCGAAACGAGAGCCGCAGAGGCAGCAGCAGCAGCAGCTATTCTCGGTGTAAGTGTTCGTGAAAATCTGGGATTGAGGGACGGTTTTTTTGAGAATCGCGAACAGGAACAATTGGCTATTATTCAGTCAATTCGAAAGTTTTGTCCGGATATCGTCATCACCAATGCACTTTCAGATCGCCATCCTGATCATGGACGCGCGAGTCAATTGGTCAACGACGCACTTTTTCTAGCGGGTCTAAGGCGGGTCGAAACCACTCTCGATGGCAATCTTCAGGAGCCTTTCAGGCCGCGACTGCAGCTGCAATTAATACAGGATCAATTTATTAAACCGGATGTCGTTATTGATATCACTGCATATTGGGGTGTCAAGGAGCAGTCTGTATTGGCTTATACCACACAGTTTAATTCGAAAGGCGACGATGATGGTCCGCAGACGTATATTTCCAATCCAGACTTTATGAGCTCAACCAAGGGGCGAGCCCAGGAGTTCGGTCGAAGTATTCAAGTGAAGTATGCCGAGGGATTTACATCAAGGCGGATACTCGGAGTGTCTGATTTGTTTCAGCTGGTGTAGTGTGTAACTTTTTGTTTTTCAGATAGATGTTTTTTGTGTTTTATATAATGTGGGATGTGGTGCGAAAGTTAATGTATGTTTAAAAGTGTCCTTAATAATTGTCCTTATTTCAATAATAGAAAATGATAAAGCCTGGTAAGCAAAATGTATTCAAGACTCAGGTCATTAGCTTTAAGTACGCTTTTGAAGGGCTGGCTTTGCTATTTGGGAAGGAAAGAAATGCCAAGATACATTTTGCAGCCGCTCTTTTGGTGTTGATTCTAGGATTTGTCTTCGACATTTCCTCGTCCGAGTGGTGTATTGTTGTCTTGTGTGTCGCCGTCGTAATGGCGTTCGAGGGAATGAATACAGCGGTCGAATATCTGGCTGACACGGTTACTACCGAGCAACACCCGGGCATCAAGAAGGTTAAAGATGTCGCAGCAGGAGCTGTTCTCCTAGCTGCGATCGGAGCTTTCATAATCGGGTTAATTATATTCTTACCAAAAGTAATAGCGGTCATTGTGTGAAGCTTTAATTGAACTGTAGACTACGCGCCCACTTCTTTCGATTAGAGCGGATTAATCCTCAGTTTCTTTATTCTCTCTCGTGATATCGAACGCGCTTACGATATAAAACCTTTTACATATTGTCTGGTGATCTCATGCTGTGGGCTCAAGAGTACCTGCTCTGTAGGGCCGAATTCTAAGATCTCACCATTATAGACAAAGGCAATATAGTCTGATACACGCCTAGCTTGACGGAGGATGTGCGTGACCAACACAATAGTGTAGTCTTTTTTGAGTTCAATTAGTAGGTTCTCGATGGTTTGTGTTGATACCGGGTCTAGAGCAGAAGTAGATTCGTCTCCCAATATAATTTCAGGTTCGACAGCCAGACCTCTAGCAAGACATAGCCGCTGTTGCTGCCCGATGGATAACCGTGTAGCGGACTGATCTAATCGGTCTTTCACTTCTTCCCATAACCCCACATTCCGGAGTTGTGTTTCCACAATCGGTCCTAATTTTTTCTTGTCCCTAATCCCGTGTATACGGGGTCCGTATGCTATATTGTCAAAGATAGACATTGGTAAGGGGAAGGGTTTTTGAGAGAGTAATCCCATTTTTTTGCGGATATGGGTCACTTCAGCACCTTTGGCATAGATGTCTTCTCCGTTGACTAGGACAGATCCATTAACCACGACTCCCTGTGTGTCGTCCAATAGACGATTGAGGGTTTTAAGAAGGGTTGTTTTACCACATCCTGAGGGGCCGATGATAGACGTCACGGAATTGTTGGGCAATGCCAGATTAATATTTTTCAGAATATGATTGCCCTCCATATAGACGTTGAGATCCTTGATCTCTAAATGCGGGAGTCCCACTGCTGTTATATCTTGTGTTTCTTCTGTTTCGCTTGTAGAATATGTGTACATAGCACAATGGTTAAAATGATAAACGATAATATAAGTGCGGATGCATAAGCTCTTCCTTGTACTTCTGGAATTGGACTGCTGAGTTGGAAAAAAATGGCAAGAGGCAATGTTGCAGCTGGTTCGTCAATATATTTAGGAAGATTGTCGCTGAATCCGGAAGTTAATAATACTCCTGCGACATCTCCTATTGACCTTCCGAATGCCAGTAGAATTGCGGTCAGAATACCGGGGCGGATGTATCGTATAAAAATCTTTGCGACTTCCCATCGGGTTGTGCCCAGAGAGAGTGTAACATGCTTCAGATCGCCGGGTATCGTTTTGATGAGCTCATCTACTGTCCGTACTACGATCGGGAGTGTCAAGAAGGTGATGGTGATGATGCCTCCTAGTAAAGATGCACGTATACCCATCCACACCATCAAGCTGAAGGCGACCGCTCCATATACAATAGAGGGGATGCCAAATAACACATCGAAGAGAAGTTTGGAAAGCCGTGATAATCTAGATCCACTGCGGATGTATATATTCATATAGATGGCTATGGGCACTCCCATCAATGTCGATAGTAAAGTAGCGGCGCCAGCCAAGTATAAAGAGCCAAGTATGGCATTGAGCACACCTCCTTCTTTGCCTATATAAAATCCTCCCTGTGGCACTTGGGATACCATTTCCCATGACAGGTAGGGTAGTCCTTTGTATAATATCGTTCCTAATATAAAGAAAAGTGATGCTGTCACGGTCATTCCAGATAGCCGCATGAATAACTTGGCGATACGTTCTTTTAGGAGTCTGGTTTTTACACTAGCCATTGTATTTTCCCTCCAATTTATTGAGTATTATCCTGGATATCAGGTTGAATATAAGAATGATGACAAATAGAAGTAATGCGGCAAACATCAAGGCTGAGTCATAGAGCGGGATAGACATCATCTCGCCGAAATTGTTGGCGATGAGTGCGGGGATAGGGTAGCCAGCATCAAATATGGATGTTGGTATTTTGGGTACATTACCACATACCATGAGTACCGCAATAGTTTCTCCAAAAGCTCTGGAGATGGCGAGTACAGTCGCAGCAATGATGCCTGGCTTAGCCTTGATAAGGACAACGTGTTGGATGGTTTCCCATTTTGTAGCCCCCAAGGATAGTGATGCGGACTTTAACTCATATGGAATAGTCTGTAAGACCTCAACCATAATACTGATCATGATGGGAAATATCATGACCGCTAATACAATACCCCCGGCTAAGACGCTGTAGCCTGATGTATTGATGCCAAAGATAGGGGCAATGTATTGCTGTATTGCTGGAACCACAAATAATACTCCCCAAACACCATATAGTACCGGTGGTATTGCAGCGAGTGTATTGACGAGCGGGAGCATCATGTTTTTGAGTGAAGCAGTTGCATATTCGGTCAGGTATACCGCAGTCAGTATACACAGCGGAATCGCGATGATAAGTGCAATCAATGTGACTGATATAGTACCCATGATAAAAGGCAGAAAGCCGAAACTCCCTTTCATAGGAGCCCATACCTTTTGGGTTAACAGCGATATGATGTTGGTGGATTCAAATAGAGGTATAGATTTTATTGCCAATCCGATACCGATGAGCGCTACGATGGAAATCGACAGGAGTAGAAGCACGAATGTCGATCGATGTATGATTTTATCTGTTAAGAGCCTACTGTTGAGCATATCCTATTTTTTTCAATTCTATATCTACAATTTCCTGATGAAGGGGGACATATCCATTTTCGAGTAAGATGCCTTGCGATTGTTTCTCCAGGACAAATTCGATAAACTTTCGGATCAAAGCAGAGGTCGGCTTACCATGTGTCACAAAAGTGAGATTCCGAGAAGGTGGGGATGGATACTTTCCTTTGGATACAGCAGCCGTCAATTCATCGATCGTGTGGTAGAAACTTTCTTGTTCGTCTATTTTCCCGTCTTCATTCAAGTCAAGTGGCAACACGTCTATGTGGCTGGCGACTTCTTTTGTTTTAAGATCATATACATAGTTGATGTTGTTAAAGCCTATTGAATTGGGGGCATCTTTGATAGCTTGTGCGATGCCAGGGTCTCCAAATATTCCTATCCCATTTAGATCCTCTTGCTTATGTCCTAGATAATTGGCCCAGGTTTCGGCAGCGCCAGCAGCATCTGAACGGACATATACGGCGATTGGTTCTTTCGTCAATCTCGGATCCAGTTCGTTCCAGGTTCTGTATTTTTTTAGAACGAATAGGTTTTCCAATTCCTTTCTGGTGATACCTCTGCTCATTAAAACTTTGTAGTTGGGGTGCTCGCTGTTGATTGTGCAGATAACAGCATCTTTGGCCACATGTATGGGGAAGGCATTCCTTTCTATCTCTTGTGGATGGAGGTCGCGTGACACCAGTCCGATATCAACCATTCCAGTCAGTGCATCTGCGATTCCTTTTCCTGCTCCTCCGGCTGAGATATTGAATCTTACATGCGGGTGCAATTTCTTGAAATCTTCACTCCATAATACTGCTAATGGATATAGTGCAAATGCGCCGGAGATGGAAATATTTCCTTCATATCCTTTCTCTTTGCTAAATCCATTTTTCGTTTTTGGAGCACATGATTGCATTGTTAGTGTTGTTAATGTGCTTATTGTTAGTATTTTAATAATTCTAAATGGCATTCACTTATAGTCTATAGAAGTAGTCACATATAATTTATTTAGACAAATATATATTAAATTGGTAGATATTATAGTTTTTATGATTTTTATTTTTAAATTTGATCCGTCGACACCAGTTTCGGCAATAGGAATAAATCAAAAAAGGGTATGCAAAGTTTCCGTACAGAATTAGAAAATCCAGTGGTGGAGCAGGAGATCATTGATCTTGAAAGGAAAATCCGACTTTTCAAAGAAGGGAAGTTGCCAGACGAGAAGTTTAGGTCTTTAAGATTAGCAAGGGGAGTTTATGGGCAGCGTCAGCCAGGTGTGCAGATGGTGCGTATTAAATTGCCTTTTGGTAAAGTTACTTTTAAGCAGCTGACAAAAATTGCGGATGTCTCTGATGAATACGCGAGTCGTAATCTGCATTTTACGACAAGGCAGGATATTCAGATCCACTATGTCAGTCTGGACCGCACACCAGAGTTGTGGGCGCAGCTTGCTGCAGACGATATCACGTTGCGTGAGGCTTGTGGCAATACGGTGCGTAATGTCACGGCCTCTGCTACGGCAGGAATTGATCCAAAAGAGCCATTCGATGTCTCTCCATATGCACACACTACTTTTGAGTATTTTTTGAGAAATCCCGTCTGTGCAGAAATGGGACGTAAGTTTAAGATTGCCTTTTCTTCCAGCGAAGAAGATACCGCTTTTTCCTATATACATGATCTCGGATTTATTCCTAAAGTCAGGATCATCGAGGGAGAAGAGCATCGCGGATTTAAGGTGTTGTTAGGTGGTGGTTTAGGTTCGCAGCCATTTCTTGCAAGTATTACCGAGGATTTTCTCCCTGAAGATGAGTTGATTCCATATATTGAGGCGACTTTAAGAGTGTTCGACCGTCATGGCGAACGTAATAATAGGAATAAAGCGCGCTTTAAATATCTGATTCAAAAACTCGGGCTGGAAGAGGTACTTCAACTGATTGAAGCGGAGAAGATCGCCAATAAAGTGAAACGTTATGAGATTGATTGGACAGGCATTGTGCAACCGAAAGCTCCAAATACGGAAACTTTGGAGACCTTGGAGATACATCATTCAGAGGCTTATAAGATTTGGAAAGCGACGAATACGTTTTCACAAAAGCAGGAAGGATACTTTGGTGTATTCGTGAAAATCTCTACAGGTGATCTTCCAACGGAAAAATCACGTCAACTTATTGCTGGACTAGAAGGGTTGGTCGCAGATGATATTCGGATCACTCAAAATCAGGGTATATTACTTAAGTATGCTACCGATCGCTCACTACCACATATCTTTAATTTACTTACTTCGCTCGACCTCGCTTCGCCAGGCTTTGAGAGTACATCGGATGTGACGACCTGTCCCGGTACGGATACCTGTAACCTAGGGATATCCAATAGCACTGAGATGGCACGGGTTATCGAGCGGTATATTCAGGAATTTCATCAGGACTTCATCTACAATAGACGATTGAAGATCAAGATCTCAGGGTGTATGAATTCATGTGGTCAGCATGGTCTGGCTCATATTGGCTTCCATGGCAGTTCGGTCAAAGCCAATGGAAAAGTGGTACCTGCTGCACAAGTCATGATCGGTGGCGGCACAATAGGTGACGGTCTTGGACGGGTTGCGGAGCGTATCATTAAGGTCCCGACTAAAAGAGTGCTTCATGTCGTGGATCTAGTGCTCAACGATTATAAGAAAGAAGCGGCGGCGGAAGAGGACTTTCATACTTACTATGACCGCCAAGGAAAAAATTATTTTTATAATCTTCTGAAGCCTTTGTCGGATCTGACGACACTGTCAGATGATGAGTATATCGACTGGGGACATCAAGAATCATTTGTTACAGCTATCGGCGTAGGGGAGTGTGCAGGAGTGATCATCGATCTTGTCGCGACTTTGATTTACGAAGCAGAAGAAAAAATTACATGGGCGAAGGGCTCTTTTGCAGATGCGAAATATGCGGATGCCATTTACCATGCCTATAATGCATTTGTACAGTGTGCCAAAGCTCTGTTGTTAGAGAAAGGAATAAATGTCAGTACTCAGAATGCTGTTATTCAGGAGTTTGATGCGAATTTTGTCGCAAATAATGAGTATGATTTTGGAGAAACCTTCGCAAATCTAGTTTTACAGATCAGCAAGAATGAACCATCAGAAGCGTTTGCTAAAGAATATCTTGATCGATCTGTTCTGTTTTTCAATGATGTGTATGCCCGCAAGAATCTGGTTCAAACCAGCTAAATCGGTGGGGATACCAAGATCGAACAATTGGCCAGACTAGCTTGAGCAGTCAAGAACTTATAAAATTGAGATACACTTAGAATTGGGATAAGGACTCATGACTAATAGTATAAATACTCAACAGCCTTTAAGGCAAAATACAAAGAAGAAATGAATACACAACCAAAGGTTACATTAGTAGGAGCTGGTCCCGGCGATCCGGATCTCATCAGTGTCAAGGGGCTGAAAGCTATCCAACGAGCCGATGTGATATTGTATGATGCGCTGATCAGTGGTGAATTGCTAGATCATGCGAAAGTCGATTGCGTAAAGATATATGTTGGGAAGCGCGCCGAACAACTTTCATCCTCGCAGGATGAGATCAATAGCTTATTGGTAGACTATGCACAGCACTATAAAAATGTCGTTCGATTGAAAGGTGGTGATCCCTTTGTTTTTGGAAGGGGTGGGGAGGAGATCGATTATCTACGTCAACACCATGTTGATACAGAGGTTATTCCGGGTATATCATCATCCATTGGATTAACTGGATTACAACAGATTCCGCTTACCTACAGGGGTATTAGTGATAGCTTCTGGGTTATCACCGGATCTAGATCCGATGGTTCTATTTCTCCTGATTTGGATATTGCGGTACGCTCAAATGCAACGGTAGTTGTTTTAATGGGATATGGCAAGTTGAGAGAGATTGTCGCTCTATATCAAGCACATAATAGGGGTGATCTTCCGATTGCTTTGATCCAGAATGGTTCCCTTCCTAATGAAAAAGTGGTTCTTGGACGAATAGATAATATTCTAGACGAATCGCAGGAGAAGCGGATAGGTGTGCCAGCGATTATTGTCTTAGGTGATGTCGTCGCTAAACATCTGGAATTTAACCGAATTAAAGAACACGCTTTAGCACTATAAATGAATACGTTATTCCCCATATTCGTCAAGTTGGATCAGATTCAAACACTCTTGGTTGGGGGGGGGAAGGTTGCACTTGAGAAATTGCAAGCATTGGTGCAGCAAAATGCTGCCATCAAATTGAAGATTGTGGCAAAAGAGGTTTCTGCTGATATCAGGATGCTAGCTGCTGGATATTCGGGGATTACAATAGAAGAACGAGCTTTTGTTCCTGTAGATATTGTAGGGTGTCACTTAGTGATTGCTGCGACGAATAATCCGGAATTAAACGAGGAGATACGTCAATGGACCAAAAAGGAAAATGTACTGTTAAACGCGGCGGATAAGCCCGACCTGTGCGATTTCTACCTTGGATCTATTGTTAGTAAAGGCAATCTCAAAGTTGCGATATCGACAAATGGCAAGTCACCGACCATTGCAAAACGGTTGAAAGAATTGTTGAACGAGGTGTTGCCAGCGGAAATTGATGAGACACTAGAATTGATGAGTCGACTTCGGGATCGTCTAAAAGGAGACTTTGACCAAAAGGTGAAAGCATTGAATGCCCATACCAAAAGTTTGATTGAAAAAGATGGAGATTAAGAAATTAATACAAAGATTAGAAGGTAGACAGGGAGTGGAATTGCTTCAGGATATTTGCACATTATTTCCCGGACAAGTTGTATTCTCAACCTCGTTTGGCATCGAAGATCAGATTGTTACCGAATGGATCGGTCGACATCATTTGGATATTCGGATCTTTACATTGGATACCGGAAGGCTATTTAAAGAAACGTACTCTTTGTGGAGCCGTACACTTGAACGCTTCGCAGTGCCCATCCATGCATACACACCAGATCGCATCCTCCTGGAGGAGTTCATAACCCATAAAGGACCAAATGCTTTTTACGAATCTGTTGACAATAGGAAACAATGTTGCCATATCCGCAAGATCGAACCTCTGCAACGAGCATTGGCCGGGTATCAGGTGTGGATTACTGGGATACGAGCGGAACAATCGCCCAATCGCCATGATATGACATATATAGAATATGACGAGGTCAATCAGATTATCAAAATTCATCCACTATTCGATTGGACTTACGAAGCTGTCAGATCATATGTCAAATCTGAAAATATTCCGTATAACGCGCTACATGATAAGGGATTTCCTAGCATTGGTTGTCAGCCCTGTACACGAGCTGTACAAGAAGGAGAGGATTTTAGAGCTGGCCGGTGGTGGTGGGAGGATCAGAGTAAGAAAGAGTGTGGATTACATATTACAACAAAATAAAAAAGTAGAATCGATTTATGGATTATTTAGATCATTTGGAGGCTGAGGCCATTTATATTCTCCGTGAGGTAGCAGGTCAATTTGAAAATCCTGCACTTCTATTTTCAGGGGGCAAAGATTCTATTACTTTGGTACATTTAGCCAAGAAAGCATTTAGACCAGGTAGATTCCCTTTTCCGCTAGTACATATTGATACGGGACATAACTTTCCCGAAACAATTGAATTTAGAGATTGGCTAGTTGAACAGTTGGGTGAAAAACTCATTGTGGGCTATGTACAAGACAGCATCGATCAAGGGCGTGTGGTGGAGCAAACCGGGAAAAATGCAAGTAGAAATGCCTTGCAGACAGTCACCTTGTTGGATACGATTGAAAATTTTCATTTTGATGCCTGTATTGGCGGTGCCAGACGCGATGAAGAGAAAGCGCGTGCAAAGGAACGGATTTTTTCTGTACGGGATGAATTTGGACAGTGGGATCCAAAACGCCAGCGGCCGGAGCTATGGAATATCCTTAATGGAAAGATTAATAAAGGCGAGAATGTTCGGGTCTTTCCAATTTCCAATTGGACAGAGCTGGATGTCTGGAATTATATCAAAAGGGAAAACATTGCATTGCCAAGTATTTACTTTAGTCATGAACGCGAGGTCATCACTCGCAATGGACAGTTGATGGCTGCAGCACCATTCATGAATATTGATCGAGATGATCATATAGAAGTTAAATCTGTGCGTTTTAGGACAGTAGGTGACATGACCTGTACAGCAGCTGTAGATTCGACAGCTGTTGAACTGGATGATATCATTGCTGAGATAAAAGCTTCTACGGTGAGTGAGCGTGGTGCCAGGATGGATGATAAAGTATCAGAAGCCGCGATGGAAGAACGCAAAAAACAGGGCTATTTTTAACCTTTAGAGATATCGAATCCAGTCAAACTATTAAAAAAGGGACCCGTCGAGATAGAAGTTGATACAGATTTACAACTCGCGACATCCCGTAGGCAATGCTAATAGAAATGAATATACTTAAATTTATAACAGCCGGGTCTGTAGATGATGGCAAAAGTACATTGATCGGTAGATTACTGTATGATACAAATTCTATATTGGATGATCAGTTGGAGGCTATCCAAAAGGCAAACCGTAAGAACGACGATGGGACTGTCGATCTTGCAATTTTGACAGATGGGTTGAAGGCTGAGCGTGAGCAAGGAATCACGATCGACGTCGCGTACAAATATTTTCAGACAGATAAGCGTAAGTTTATCATCGCTGACGCTCCCGGACATATTCAGTATACCCGCAATATGGTCACAGGCGCATCTAATTCAGACCTGATTATTGTATTGATAGATGCTCGTAAAGGTATAATCGAGCAGACAAAAAGACATTCTTTTCTTGCTAAATTACTGTCTTTGAAAAAAGTGCTGGTCTGTGTCAATAAGATGGATATGGTGGATTATGAACAAGCCGTATTCGAAAATATTAAACATGATTACGAGCAATTAGCTACTCATTTGGGGTTATCAGATGTGGACTATATTCCAGTATCTGCACTTCGTGGCGATAATATTGTAAATAATTCGTCTTCAATGAATTGGTATTCTGGACCTGCATTGTTGGATTATCTGGAGTCGATAACATTCGAACATCTTAAATACGAGAATTGGCGATTTCCAGTCCAATGGATTGTACGACCACAAACCACAGATTTACACGACTATAGAGGCTATTCTGGACGGGTAGTGGGTGAGGGGCTTTCGGTTGGAGATCGGGTTTTGATTATGCCATCTGGAGTTTCTAGCCGTATTGAATCGATCGAATTGGATGAAAAACAGATCGACAATGCACAGGATGGGCAGTCTGTCATCGTGCACCTGAGTGATGACGTAGACATTAGCCGAGGTGACATTATTGTATCGGCTAAAAGTCCGGCTCTTGCCGAGCGGAATCTGATCGCCAATATCTGTTGGTTTGATAGCAAGCCACTCGATACCAATCAAGTGTACTTCATTCAGAATCATAGTAAATTGACCAAAGCTAAGATTCATGAGATTGTGCACAAAGTTGATATCAATACCCTGCAAAATCAGTATAATGAACCGATCAATCTTAATGATATTGGTAAAGTGTATGTGAAGGCTGCAGAAGATATAATCTTTGACAAATCTTCAGACAATCCTGAAAATGCAAGAGCGATTATTATAGATCCACGGACTAACTTGACTGTCGGCGCATTGATACTTGAAGATATTGCGTAGTCATACTTTATATTTTAGAATTCAGTTTTAGAGTGTGCGATCTGAATACAGGATGATAAGAGAGTAGATTTTACGCTCTGTATTCAGATCGCACTTAAATAGTAAGTAGGTGGGTTTGTTATAATTTTCTATTTAACATAATATAAATTATGAGTCTATTAGGTGTTTTGTTCAAAGGCCCCGTATTGTATTAGAAACCTTGCTGACATTGGTGTGGCTGCATATATAATGAAAATAATAGTTTTCCTAGATAGTTTTCCTAGATAGTTTTCCTAGATAGTTTATAGTAGGTTCTTTGTTATTTGTAAAAAATAAGATCGCAGAAACTTTATGATGTCTTTGACACGATTTGTCAGGGATTTAGTACAAGCTATCTGGTTTTCTTTATTTTGCGTTTAGGAAACTTCCTGACAAAATATTTCCCGAAGATCATTAGAACATCCAACAATTATATTTTTAACTTTTATAAATAGATTTTATTGCTAAATTTGTTAGTAATATGAAGCGATCCGGAACAGCAGACCTCCCCTTGCATTATGGCCATGTCCCCTTGTGGTTGGCAGAGCGTATGGGAAGATTAGGGCTAGCTATAGCCGAAGAAATCATTAGTCACAAGGGAAAGAATGAGCTGCTTAGTCGTTTAAGCAATCCCTTTTGGTTCCAAAGTCTAGGCGCTGTCATGGGAATGGATTGGCACTCCTCCGGTATTACGACCTCCGTCATGGGGGCGCTTAAAAGAAGTATTAATCCGCTCACAAAAGAGTTGGGAATTTACATTTGTGGTGGCAAAGGCCGTATGTCTCGCCAGACACCTGCTGAATTAACCTTATTTTCGGACCGTCATGGATTGAATGCATTGGAGATGGTGCGTAGTAGTAAATTGGCGGCAAAGGTAGATAATACCGCTATTCAAGATGGTTTTCAGCTTTATCAGCATAATTTTATTGTCAGCGATGAGGGGCAATGGACAGTAGTGCAGCAAGGAATGGACGGTGTCAGTGCGACTGCAAGGCGATATCATTGGCATTCGGCAGCAGTCGTATCCTTCACCGAGACGCCGCATACCTTTATATATGGGCAAAACTGTGGCGAGATTCTCAATCTCACGGATAGAGCTGCTCGACCGCTTAAAGCCGGAATGCTTAACATCATTGCAGAGGAACCAAAGCGCATGATTGCTGAAATTAGTCATCTGGCTATGCCTCGGCACCACGAAGTCAGATCCGAAAATGTGGATCTCAAACGTTTAGGTGCTGTGCTATGGTTGGCGCAAGATCGTAGAATTCATCAATTTGAGGATCTACTATTGTTGGAAGGCATGGGACCTCGTACCTTACAATCTTTAGCAATGGTAAGCGAGATTATTCACGGTAGTCCCGCGCGTTTTACTGATCCTGCAAGATTTTCATTTGCTCACGGCGGAAAAGATGGTCACCCCTTCCCTGTTCCTATAAATGTGTATGACGAGACCATTCAAACGTTGGAAAATGCCATACATCGGGCTAAAATTGGCCATTCAGACAAGCAGCAAGCAATTCGTTCACTTTCGCAGATAGCAGCACAGATGGAAAGTGGATTTACACCAAATGACAACTTTGATCAACTCATCGAGGAAGAGCGACAGACATCTTGGAAATACGGCGGACGAACAGTATTTGGGAAAGCTAAAGTGCCTCCATCTGCACAATTGAGTCTGTTTTAAGAATGTCACTTTCTTGACCAAAATTCATTCTATTCAATAAAGCGTGTCCCGATTTAAGCTGATACATTGCAGATAGTTCAAGTCCAATATATAAAACCCCTTTCCCAACAAATGGAAAAGGGATAATGTGACTCTGCATTTAAAAAGCTGCTAGTGTGAATGCTCTCCCGAATTCGTCATTTTAGCTAGCAGGAAGAACGCTCCCTTCTGTACAATCTTTGTATCTTTTCCGATCTCTTTAGTCGGTATGATACTCGTGTAGCCGCCAGAAGATACACCTTTCACTACTGAAATCCTTTCGTATACGAGTTGTTTGCTTTGATCGGAAGGCTTGTCTTCATGAGAGTGTGCATGCTCTTCGTTTTCTGCACCATGACCGTGTTCATGATGTTCTTCCTCGCGGTGAGCATCCGTAAGAATAAAGATGAAGTCCTGACCTTGGAAACTCACAATCGATTCATTTGGTACCGCCTCCACTTGATTGTCTGCCATGATTAGATTCGCCTGCACTTGCATACCGTTGATCAATCCCGTTTTGTCGCCCAGTACCTGTGCGTGTACAGCTACTGCATTCGTTGATGTTTCGAATGCCTGTCCTATTTGATCAATACGAGCTTCATAGGATGTGCTTGGATTATTGACTGTCGAAAACCTGATTTTTTGTCCCTTTTTAATCTTAGACAGATCTTTTTCATAGACAAATACATCGACGTGCAGCTCATTGTTATTCACAATTTCTAATATGGGGCTTGAAGCATCGATTTTCGAACCAATCTGTGCCGAAATGGTGGATATCGTCCCCGAAATGGGCGCTATTATCGAAACTTGAGAGGATAATTGTGTACTGCCCCCTCCTGCTGTCAATTGTTTAGATAGACTGCTGCGCTGTGCTTTAAGATTAGCTAGCTCCATCTCTACCTGTTGTAATCTCTTAAGGGGAGCAGCATTTCCTTCGACCAGCTCTTTCTGTCTGGTGACTTCTATTTCGGTTAATCGAATTTGATTATTCGTCAACTGTAATTGTTCTTGTGTCTTGATCAGATCTGGATTATTGATGACACCAATCCGTTGCCCCTTACTGACTAGATCTCCTGGTTGAACAAATAGTTGCTGTAGGACTCCTCCAAATACCGAGGTGACAAACGCTTTTTTATCATTCGGTACAGATAGCTGCCCATTCAGGATGAGTCCATCACTCAACACTTGATTAGTGATCGCCGTATAGGTCAACCCGATCTGTTTCATCTGAGCGTCAGTCAATGTAGTAGTGGATTCATTTTCATGCCCGTCTTCTCCATGCCCTTCTTCAGTATGTGCTGCATCTTCCTTATTCACTGCTTTATCGTTGCTACAGCTAACAAAACCGAGAAATACAGTGGATATAAATGTTATACAAAATATATTGATCTTCATCTTTACTTGATTATGGATGTTTGAAAATATTGGTAATTAACGACGCTTCTGTTGTACAGGTTTAGCGAATTTAAATAATTGATCTTGATATCAATAGACTGTGTTAGGAATTGTATCAGTTCAGCATAGCTGATTTCTCCACTCTGATAGCCAAGATTGGCAGCCTTCATGATGGCCTCCGCTTGTCTCAATCCTGACTCTTCATAAAATTGGAGCTGTTTCTCATTTCGATTGAGTTCCTTTTCCGCATTTTTGATATTAGCATTAAAGGATTGATTTAGTACATCGAGTTCTTGTTGTTGGATCTCTGACTCCACTTGTGCGGATTTGACCTTATTGCGATAATAGCCTGATGAAAATAGAGGTAGATTGGCTGTTACAGAAAAACCTGTCAATGGATTTTTCTGTCCCCAAAGGCGCTGTGAGAAAACACGCGTTGAAAAATCTGGCATGTAATTTTTCCGCTCCACCAATACATTGGCTTCTGCAAGCTCACGATTCTTTTCCTGCAACCGGATAGAAGGATGTTCACTTGGAGTGATGGCTCCTGCCTCGATATCTATTTTGGAGAGACCTTTCTCACTAGGCAGCAGGAATTCATTTTGATTGAGGATGACACTGAAATTCTGCGCAGCGATCAATAGATCTTGATAGTTTTGATTTAAGATGGCTTTATTTTCTTGCCATTTCGTCTCCGCGGCTATACGTTCCAGTCCAGCAGCTTCGCCAGTCTTTACACGAAGATCTGCAGCTTTAAAAAGTTCCTGATAAGTACTGTCCAGTTGTTTAAAGAGCTTCTGTCTAGCTTCTAGAAAGGAGAGCTCATAATAGTTTAGCGATACAGCCTTAATGATCTGTGCCTTCATCTCTTCCTGCCTCACAGTGTTCACTTCCACATTTTTCTTCAAATATGCTTTCCGCGCACTGTAAAATCCAGGCCAGGCAAAATCCTGTGATACGCCGGCAATCCATGTTCCGTTGACATCAAGTGGTGAGAACTCTTCATTTTCTACGAATACGCCTGTCTTCCCATCGAAAGAACGTTCACTTTCAATCTGTGATTTCTGAATCTCCAAAGTCGATTTTCGAAGGTTTAAGTTAGCTTTAAGGGCTTGATTTATAGCCTCTGGTAATGTTATGCGTGTGACAGTTTCCTGTGCAGCGACGGATGAGCTACCTAGGCATAAGAAACCCAGAATGAGTACGGTAAATCCTGTATTGATTGATTTTTTCATTTTATTAGCCTTATGAAAAAAGAGGACATATAGACTTGGTAATACGAAAAGTGTCAGTAAGGTAGCTGAAATCAAGCCTCCAATGACCACGGTTGCCAGTGGCTTTTGAACCTCCGCTCCTGCCCCTGTGCTAAGCGCCATAGGTAGGAATCCCAAGGAGGCGACTGTAGCAGTCATTAACACTGGACGGAGCCGCATGGTAGTGCCTTTCCATACGCGCTCAAGTACATCGTGAATGCCATCTTTTTCCAATTGATTGAAAGTAGATATTAGGACAATTCCATTCAGCACGGCTACTCCAAATAACGCGATGAATCCTACACCGGCTGATATACTAAAAGGCATGTCCCGAAGAAGCAACGCAAATACTCCACCGATAGCACTCATCGGGATGGCTGTGAAAATCAATATAGATTCCTTTATCGATCTGAATGTAAGGAATAATAGTACGAATATTAGTAGTAAAGCTGCAGGTACGGCTATCATCAATCGCTCGGAAGCTTCCTTTAAGTTTTCAAAGGTTCCGCCGAACGTGTAATAATAGCCCATGGGCAATATATTGAGTTGATTTAATTTGCCTTGGATGTCATTCACGACCGAAGTGACGTCGCGATCCTTGATGTTAAATCCGATTACTACTCTTCTCTTGCCCTCTTCCCGGCTGATCTGAGCAGGTCCCTCCTTCATTGATATAGCGGCGAGTTGGCTTAGGGGTATCTGATCCCCATCTCCAGTAAGTACTGGTAGGTTTTTGACATCATCAATAGATGTCTTGTAGGCACTGTCGAGGCGTACAACGAGGTCAAATTTTCGTTCGTTCTCGTAGACGGATCCAGTGCTAGTACCAGCAAAAGCCATGGACACCATTTTGTTAACAGCAGTGACTGAGAGGTCATGTAATGCAAGTTGAGCACGGTTGTATTCAATCGAAATCTGAGGTAGTCCGGTTGTCCGCTCCACTTGTGGCTCGGAGGCACCGTCCACTGTCTGTACGACCTGCCCTACTTTATCTGCCAATGCGGCCAATGTATCTATATTCTCACCAAAGATTTTGATGGCGACATCCTGCCTCACTCCTGTCATCAGTTCATTGAAGCGCATCTGTATGGGTTGAGATGCTTCGAAGAATGTTCCAGGAATGACTGACAAGGAATCCATCATGCGGTCGGCAAGTCCCTTATAGGTGTCTCCATTTGTCCATTCTTTCATTGGTTTGAGCGTCACAATAAGATCTGTCGCTTCAGGCGGCATCGGATCGGTTGGTATTTCGGCACTTCCTGTTTTTCCGACGACTGTCTTCACTTCTGGAAATTTTTTAAGAATGCGTGCGGCTTCCATGGACGTCTCCACACTCTGTGAGAGAGATGTCCCTTGTGGCAGGATACAGTGGAATGCATAGTCACCTTCCTGTAGCTGAGGGATGAATTCACTTCCCATCCGAGAAAATAAGAAACCTGAAAAAACAAATAATAATACCGATGCAACGACTAATGATTTGCGGTAATACACGGCCTTTTTAATCCAAGGTTGATACCAACGCTGTAATCTGGCCATTAATTTATCTGCAAATGTAACCTTGGTATGTGGTTTTTTAGATAGGAATAAGGCACTCATCATTGGTATATAAGTCAACGAGAGCAGTAGAGCACCAATAATTGCGAAGCTGACGGTCTGCGCCATCGGTTTAAACATTTTTCCCTCTATACCTACGAGGGTCAAGATCGGAATATAGACAATCAGTATGATAATTTCACCAAAGGCAGCACTATTTCTGATTTTGGAGGAAGACTGATATACTTCTTCGTCCATCTCGGCTTGGGTAAGCGGCGATTGTGATTTACGTAAGCCGAGATGATGCATCGTTGCTTCCACAATAATGAGCGAGCCGTCTACGATGAGGCCAAAATCAATGGCCCCCAAGCTCATTAGATTAGCACTTACGCCAAAGACACGCATCATTCCAAGAGCAAATAACATTGATAGCGGAATGGCTGATGCGACGATCAGTCCAGCTCTAAAGTTGCCAAGGAAGATGATCAGTACGAAGATGACAATTAAAGCACCCTCTATAAGATTCTTCTGGACCGTACTGATCGCTCTATTGACTAATTCAGTACGGTCGGCAAAAGCCTCAATGACCACATCTTTTGGTAATGACTTTTCTACTACTTTCAATTTTTCTTTTACAGCAGCAACGACCTCGGCGCTGTTCTCGCCTTTGAGCATCATTACCATGCCTCCTACAGCTTCCTTCTCTCCATTGTAAGTCAATGCTCCATATCGTACGGCAGAGCCCTCTCGAATCGTTGCGACGTCCCTTATATATATCGGAGTACCATTTCGTTTTCCAATGGCGATATTTTTAATGTCATCCATATTGGAGATGAGACCTACGCCACGGATGAAATACGCATTTGGTTTTTTGTCTATATAAGCGCCACCTGTGTTTTCGTTATTATCTTCTAGAGCGGTAAATACATCATTAATTCCTAAGCCCATGGCGCGAAGCTGATACGGGTTGATCGCGACTTCATATTGCTTGAGATTACCTCCAAAGCTGTTCACTTCGGCGACACCAGGCGTGCCATAGAGCTGCCTAGCCACTACCCAATCTTGCAATGTGCGTAGGTCAGATGGGCTATATTTGTTTTCCGAACCTTTTGCCGGGTGAAGTACATATTGATAGATCTCGCCAAGCCCCGTACTTATTGGAGCAAGTTCGGGCTTTCCCATTCCTTCGGGAATATTTTCTTCTGCTTCTTTCAGCTTTTCATTGATTAGCTGACGCGCGAAGTAAATATCTACATCATCATCAAATACTGCAGTGACCACAGATAGACCAAAGCGAGAGATAGATCTCAGCTCTATCAGATTGGGGATATTTGTTAGTTTTTGTTCTATCGGAAAGGACACGAACTGCTCAACTTCCTGTGTAGCAAGTGAGGGGGAGCTTGTGATGATCTGTACTTGATTGTTGGTAATGTCTGGATTGGCATCAATAGGGATGCGCATTGCGCTCCATACTCCCCATATAATAAGGGCAACAGTGAGTAGTCCGATTATAATCTTATTACGGATACTAAATCGAATAATAGCATTCAACATATAATTGTATAGTTAATTGATCATCACTTACCTATGGGTAAGTTAAAATTAAAAACGCACATCCACAAGATTTGATAGCGGGACGTGTTGAACAATTAATTATGCTAATTTGGGCGGTTGCCAGATGTTGAAGTAGGTGTCTAGAAAGGCAAAACGATGGTATGCCAGAGGTTTGTCTTTATGCTGTGCAAGTTGATCAAACGAGAAATCGAGATGCTCAGTCATATTCATGGCTATTGAACAACATCCACATACACATAGAGGTGAGCAATTATCCTTATGGCCATGCTCATTTACATGACGAGATTCATTTCCCCGATTTTCATGCATGTGAGCGGCGGTCGTGTTGGATGTCTCGGCAATAGCGTGATTGTCCTGACATGGGATGAGTGTCAAGGTCACAAAATAAAGGGCCAATATGTAAGCAAGCGCTTTCAATATTTCTATTCGTTAGCAAAAGTAGTAAAAAAAATGAAGGCGAATGTTCAACATGTCTACATTTAATTATATAATTTTTTGAAATCTTAATTGTATAATTTCCTGTATCGCTGCTAGTATCTCCTCAAATAAATCTTAAATTTGCTTCTTTAGATATGCACGTTTTGAAGTATCGTGTCCTATTGTTAGTAATCACCGTAAAACAAAATAAAACATGAGAATACTTGCCGAATTACCTCATCCCGACTGTAAAATATCAATCTTCGGAATGAATCAGAAATTCATCATTAAATTTGAACAAGGAACCCTTGAGCAATCGTATAAATTAGCCGAAACAGATGTAGTCGGTGGCGTAAACGGGATTTTTGAATTGCTGGACGAGACGTTCATTAATCACGTACTGACGCAATTTTCGACTATGCGTACGGGATTTATGGAGGCCTATCAAAGATATGAATAGATTGTTTAGATGATACTCCTATCCTGTTGATAACTTGCGGTTATCCTATACATAAGAAGGGATTCCAAATTTAATTTGGAATCCCTTCTTCGTCTACACTTGTTAGAAATCTTTTTCGAGATCAAATTGTTTACTTATGTATATTTAAACATTTGATTTTTATTTAATTATGATTTGTTTCAAAATTTAATTTGGCACTCTTATTTTGCCAAATTAATGCAAAAATAACGTATATTTAGATGCCGGTATGCTGGAGTAAGTGTTGTACAATATCGGGTACTCCTACAGTAGCTTTCTGTGCTATCGTCACCGTTTGTTCAGGTGTATTATACTTGTCTGCTGCTGGATCAATTAAATAGATCGTACACTGCTCTCCTACCTCATATACCAAGTTTGCTGCTGGATAGACCTGTAGTGATGTTCCGATAACGATTAAGATGTCAGCCTGTTTCGCGAGCTGATTAGCTTCAATCATAGCCGGTACTGCCTCTCCAAACCAGACTATGTACGGACGAAGCTGTGAGTCTTTAGTGCATTTGTCACCCATTTTTATTTCATCGCCCTGAATGGAATACACTAGACTAGGATCGATTGAAGATTGGGATTTTACAATCTGTCCATGGAGATGAAGGATGTTTGTGCTTCCTGCTCTTTCGTGGAGGTCATCTATATTTTGAGTGATGATGTTTACTTGAAATTTTTCTTCCAATTGCACTAGAGACAGGTGTGCACTGTTTGGTTTTGCTGCCAGTACAGACTTTCGTCGTTGATTGTAAAATTCCTGCACCAGCGCCGGATTTTTCTTCCAGGCCTCAGGAGTTGCGACATCTTCTACACGATGCCCTTCCCAGAGTCCGTCGTCTCCGCGGAAAGTTTTTAAGCCACTTTCCGCGGAGATTCCAGCACCTGTGAATATCACAATTCTTTTTTTGTTCATACGATTATAGATTGTTTTCGATTGCTCCCACCTTTTCCCTATACAAGTCAATAGGCTTGTCCAATAACACAGCAATGACTGTCATGTTACTGTCTAATCGATCATGGGGCACATCGATATATACAATTCCCGGTGTAGCACTCCAGTATAGTTTATTATAGATGTCATGTCCAATCATAGATCCCTCACCAACCACACGTATCCTGGCAATCGTGTTTTTAAGTCCTTTGAGCGCTATAGGGCCTGTTGGAGTTCCTTCTACAAAAAGGAATAGCGTCTGTTTGTCTTTCGAGAGAGCTGTCATGCCTGCATAGTGACCTTCAGGCGTACCGGCGCCTGTTTCATACAAAGCCTCTGCATGCTTGCTGATCCAGTTGACAACAGTCTTGTTCGTCTTTTGCTGTACGGGGAGTTTCATATCCATGCCGTCCTCTGTAAGACCCGCGTTGTCCAATATATTCGTGCCGTTGTATATATTTTGAACAAGTTGGTAAATTGCGGTATGGCTATCTGACTGTTGCAGGATATTGCTAAGAGTTGCCGTACTTACCTCTGGTTTCTGGAATTCTATTCTTTGATCAAAATTTAAGGCAATAACTGTTACTGCCGGGTCGAAAGATACGTTTTTCAGGTTTATAGTGACATTTTTGTCTTCTTGCTTGAATGTGAGTTTTGCATTTGACTGTCCTACAATACTTGCTGACTTGACTTTAGATTGTATGCCCAGTAGTTGAGTGTAGTGCTTTGCTTCATCCAAGTATAGGTAGAGTGTTTTACCATCTTTAGATCGCGCAGACTTTCCCTTAAAATTTTCGAATGGTATACCCGTGCGTGTGCCATAGACGGCTTCTTTGTGGATAGCTGTCCATCTGCCTAGTTCTTTCAGTATAGCTACTTGTTCTTCGGGTATAGTTCCATCTTCCTTAGGACCGATATCCAAGAGTAGATTGCCACCCATGCTGATACAATCAACCAGTGTACGTACAATCATATTGGGTGTCTTATAGTGCTTGTCAAAGGGTTGATAGCCCCAAGAGTCATTCATGGTGTAGCAGAGCTCCCAGAAGTTTGCATGTGGCTTAATGACCGGAATTCCTTGCTCCGGTGTATCATAATCTCCATGATTATTCAATCGCGAATTGATGATAATGTTAGGATTATAACTTCTGAGGTTGCTGAGTGTCTGCTCAGCTTTCCATTCTGAAGAATTATGCTCCCAGTCTCCGTCAAACCAAATCAGATCTGGGTGATATTTCTCTGACAGCTCGTTAAGTTGCGTTTGATAGTATGTGACGTAGTTGTCCCAGCGTTTAGGGTCATCTTTTAGTAGGTAGCGCTTCTTTGTGCGAGTATTGACATCATAGTAGGGATGGCTCCAGTCTGGCAATGAATAGTAGAGGCCAGTCTTCAGATTCGTTTTTTGTATAGCTTTTACAAATGGATCCAGCACATCTTGTTTTGCTTTCGCATGGATTTTAGTCGTAGTTGCCTGATCAGCCTTGCTGTCCCATAGCGATACTCCATCATGGTGTTTGGTCGTTATTACGGTATATTTAGCGCCCGAGTTTTCAATCAATTTCGCCCACTCTTCTGGGTTATATTTAGACGCAGTAAACCCATTTAGCTGCTTCATATAATTTTCGTGATTGATATAGTTGTTGAAGAAGGCCCAAGACTCGGATATACCCTGTACCGAGTAGATGCCCCAATGGATAAATATACCCAGCTTAGCATCTTCAAACCATTCCATTTTGGATTTTGTTTCAGCTGGCTTTTGCGCTACAGCATTAAAGTTGAGAGCTCCAGCCATCAACACCGCAATAATTGTTTTTCTCTTCATGAAAAGACTAAATTAACGAGACTTATAAATGGTGAAAAATACCACAAATACATGGTTTTTCAAACTTAAATCATGTATTTTGGGAGATTAGGATTAACTTTGTTACCAATGATTGAATTATTTACAGACGGTGCATCCAGTGGGAATCCGGGGCCTGGTGGTTACGGAACTATTTTAAGAACACGCTATAATGGTGACAATGAAGCTTTCAAAGGTAAACTTATAGAAAAGTCTTTTTCTGAAGGTTTTCGAAAAACCACTAATAATCGTATGGAGTTGATGGCAGTCATCATTGGGCTTGAAGCATTAAAGACCTCCGGACAGCAGGTTACCGTCTATTCAGATTCGAAGTATGTGATCGATGCGATTGATAAAAGATGGGTATTTGGCTGGATTCAAAAAGGATTTCAAGGAAAGAAAAACAAAGATCTATGGATGCGTCTGATAAAAAGCTACAAACTTCATCAGGTGAAGTTAGTCTGGGTCAAGGGGCATGCAGGTCATCCTGAAAATGAAAGGTGTGACCAGCTCGCTGTAGCTGCTTCTAAAGATAAAGCCAACTGGAAAATAGATGCTGTATTTGAGCAGGAAGACAGCAGTAAATAAAGTGAAAATCGTCAAAGTACATACAAAAAGCCGTCGCATATCTTTAAATATGCGACGGCTTTTTGTATATAGAAAAAGATCCGTTATTAAACTGCAATATCTTCTTTTGCAGCAAGATATCGCTCTGCTTCTAAAGCTGCCATACAGCCAGTTCCCGCTGCAGTGATGGCTTGGCGATATACGTGATCTTGCACATCTCCACAGGCAAATACACCTGGTATATTAGTTTGTGTGCTATCCGATTTGGTAATCAAGTATCCTGTTTCATCCATCTCCAATATACCTGCAAAGAGCTCGGTATTCGGTTTATGGCCAATTGCTACGAAAAATCCATCGACCGCAATATCTTTAGTATCCTGTCTTTGATTGTTGACCACCCTTACGCCTGTGACCACCTGTCCGTCACCCAAAACTTCCACAGCCTCTGTATTGTAATGGATTTCGATATTTGGTGTATTGAGTACGCGGTGCACCATTGCTTTCGAAGCACGAAACTCGTCGCGTCTTACCAGCATATGTACTTTGGACGCTAATTTAGCTAGGTAAGTTGCTTCCTCGGCTGCGGTATCCCCTGCCCCTACAATTGCCACATCGCGGTTCTTAAAGAAGAATCCGTCGCATACTGCACATGCTGATACGCCAAAGCCGTTGTATTTTTGCTCGCTTTCCAATCCGAGGTATTTAGCCGTCGCTCCTGTAGCGATGATAACTGTATCTGCAGTCACGGTGGTTGATCCGTCAATCTCTACTTGATGTACATCGCCAGTAAAGTCAACTTTGGTCACATAGCCAAAACGGACCTGTGTACCAAAACGTTCGGCCTGTCCTTTTAGGTCTTCCATCATCTCGGGACCTAATATGCCTTTAGGATACCCGGGGAAATTGTCGACATCTGTCGTCTGCGTAAGCTGCCCGCCAGGGACGATACCTGTGTAGACGACAGGGTTTAAGTCAGCTCTAGCTGCGTATATAGCAGCGGTGTATCCCGCAGGTCCAGAGCCTATAATTAAACATTTGATATGTTCTCTATCTTGTGACATATAGTGTTGAATAATTGATGATTATGTTTTTTGTTTTAATCTTTTTATTTGCCAAATTTGCTTTGAAGGTCTTTCAGCATATCGGTCGTAATCGCTTTTTCTTTCTCTGGATTCTTTTGTTGTTGAAAGTCCTTTTTAACCTGTTTCTTTTCTGCCGGAGTAGAACTCGATTTCGCGGGTTGCGCAGTTTTCTTTTTGGTTTTAAATCTGGCCCAGATATTCTCCAGACATTTTTTTGTATATAAAGGAAAATCGCCTTGCATCATCCAAGAATAGTAACTTGGTTCAAGCTCGAATACATCTTCTACAGCTCGTCCCTTGTGTTTGCCAAAGCTGAATACTTCGACACCCTCTTCATTGTATACAAGTCGTCCTGCAAAATCAACCGGCTTACTTAAGTTCGTAAATTTGTGAAGTGCTTCCACATCGTTTACGACCGGGGCTGACTTATTTCCATGTTTATCCTCAAATATACTGTCCTCATAGCGGCTTAGTTGTGCCTTGAGGACCTCATAAGTTGCGCGAACGTCAGCTTCTGCATTGTGAGCATTTTCTAGGCTCTGATCGCAGTAAAATCTATATGCGGCTTTTAACGTCCGTTGTTCCATCTGATGGAAGATATTTTGTACATCGACAAAGTTTCGACCTTCGAGAGAAAAATCAACTCCGGCTCTCAGAAATTCTTCCATTAGCATGGGGACGTCAAATTTATTAGAATTATAACCTGCCAGATCTGCATCGCCAATAAATGCAGCCACTTGGACGGCTAGATCTTTGAAAACGGGAAGGTCTTTTACATCTTCATCATAGATCCCATGAAACATAGAGGACTCAGCTGGGATAGGCATGCCCGGATTAACACGGAGGGTAAGAACATTTTCCTCTCCGTTCGGCATAATTTTCAAGATTGATATTTCTACGATTCGGTCCAATGGGATATTTACACCAGTGGTTTCCAAGTCGAAAAATGCAAGTGGTCTTTTTAATTTCAGTTCCATGAATTGATGTTTGTAGCTAACTATTTTCAAAAGTACGCAGTAAAAGTTTCAAATATGGCATTATCCTTTGAGAATGACAATAGCGTTATAAATTAGTTACAAATTTAACGAAGATGTTTCATTCTGCTGACTTTTCGATGCACAATTCATCATGAAAATATCAAAATTTCTATTGTTGATCATGAAATCATCTGACCAGGTCTGAAACAAAAGAAGCCGCATCATAATCTTCATATGATGCGGCTTCTTTTGTCTTCAGTGGAATTTATCCCAGTATTTCTTTAAGTTTATTGACTTGATAGTCTGCCAGTTTTTGAAGTGGACCAGATGCAAGCATTTTCATCATCATGTTTAGATCCGCTTCAATGACAAAGTCTGCTTTGGTGACAGTATCTGATATAGGCGTTAGCTTCCAGCGGAGTACCAGGTCGAAGGGAGCTTTTTCACTAGGAGACGCTACTATCTCTTCATTTTCGATGCGCTTGTCTACTTTCAGGGCCAATTTAGCCATATTCTGAATGGTGAATCTTGCCTCATCATTGGTCGAAGACCAATTATAGATGTTTTCGGGCATCAATTGTTCATGATTGTTGAAATCCGCTAGGAATTGATACACATCTTGTACTGATCTATTAATCTCTCTGTTGCTTTGTATGACAGTCATATCTTGTCAGGTATGTTAGGCAGTAGTGCCCCAGGTGTCGGGACTCAGGCGCCATTGTTTTAACAATTCTACTTCTTCATCAAGTATGTAGTTGCGTTCTGCAGCAACTTGAATCAGCGCTTCGTAGTCACATAATGTATGGAAAGTACACTTTGCCTCTGCAAAATTTTTGACGGCCTCTTCAAAGCCGTAGCTGAATATACAGACCAAGCCGACAACGTTACAACCCGCATCACGCAGAGCTTTTACCGCTTGAAGACTACTTTTTCCAGTAGATACCAGATCTTCTACGACCACTACGCGCTGACCGCTGACCACCTCACCTTCAATTAGATTTTGACGACCATGGTCTTTGGCACTGCTACGAACATATGTAAATGGTAATCCGAGATCCTGGGCTACTAATACACCTTGCGGAATTCCAGCTGTGGCTACGCCAGAGATCATATCTACAGAGCCAAACTCATCTTGGATCAATTTAGAAAGCATCTGACGGATGTAGGTACGAATAGACGGATAGGATAATGTAACACGATTATCACAATAAATTGGAGACTTCCATCCCGAAGCCCATGTAAAAGGACTTTTAGGTTGCAATTTTATTGCTTTAATTTGCAGTAAGGATTCAGCAATTTTTTGTTCAACCTCATTTAAATTATTCATGACGCAAATTTATAAAATTTATATGAACCAATCTGTTTTAATTTTGACAGATTTCGTTCCCAAAGACCTTCGAAATATCCAAACGGTTGGCATTCAAGAAATTGAACTTGAAAAACTTTTTAACGAGTCTTCCAAAGCCGTTGAGCCTATCTCCTACCTATATATACATCCTGATTATGAAATGGTTTTTAAAAGCATTTTAGAGAAGACAAAGGTCATACGAGCCGCTGGAGGGTTGGTCGAAAATGGTGAGGGCGACTTTCTTTTTATTTATCGACTGGGACGCTGGGATCTTCCGAAGGGCAAGGTTGAGGAGGACGAAAAAATGAAAGTTGCAGCTGTGAGAGAAGTGGAGGAAGAGACGGGTGTACATATCGACTATTTAGGACCGAAGATTGCCTCTACCTATCATACCTACTATATGAAAGGTAAATTTGTGTTGAAGATTACCAATTGGTATCGAATGGGTATCAATAAGGTGCCAAAGCTGGTCCCTCAGGAAGAAGAAGATATTACCCAAGCTGAATGGCTGTCTCCTTCTAAATTGAAGAAGGTAAAAGAAAATACCTATCCCCTGATTTTAGATGTGATCCGCAAAATAAAAAAATAGTGATTTTCTGGTATTTAATATGATAAGCCAATGAATTCCTTTCATATCGATTACGGCATATACGTTTGGCATAGGTGACAGTTTATATTTGTCGTCAATAGCATGGGTAAAAAAAGGTCGGTTTCATTGCTGAATACCGACCTTTTTTCTATTTAACTTAAGTAAATCGAGTATGAACTATTGATTACTCCGTGCTACGCTTACCGTTCCGGTCTTGACGTTGTGCTCTTTTTTCCTGTAGAATCTTCTGTTGCTCAGGAGTTAATATTTTATTCAATTCTTCTTGGTGCTGTTTCATGGCGTTGCGAAATGATTCACGATCATCTTTCTTCTCCGTCATAAGCTGCTTTTGGTTTTGTGCATGCTTGAGCTGTAGATCATATACTTGTTTCTTTTGGTCTTCAGATAGCGTCAATTGTTTATCCAGTCGTTCGGTTTGCATTTTCGCCATTTCTTCTGGAGACTTATCTTCTACCATTTTGAATGAACGCTCAGGACGCTTCTTTTCGGTTTTAGTAGTTTCTGTTTGTTGAGCAAAAGTAGTCAATGTCAATCCTGACATCAATCCTACCATCAATAACATTTTTTTCATTTTATTCTGTTTTAGTATTCAATGTACTATCTATAGGAGTAATAGAGTGGAAAAAAACAATATAGTTTAACCCCCTATCGTTAAAAAAAGTTAAGCTTAAAGGCAGGCGTAAATATTTTTTGAAATTAATCGTCTTAATAATCAGCGTTTTTACCGTCGGGGGTAAAATATTTTTTGGATATTTCAGAAGAATATCTACCTTTGCATCACTCCAAACAACGGAGGTTAGCACAGAGAAAGACGCCCAGATGGCGGAATTGGTAGACGCGCTAGTCTCAAACACTAGTGGGAAACCGTGCCGGTTCGATCCCGGCTCTGGGTACTTTAAAAAAGAGATTAAGAATTATTCTTAGTCTCTTTTTTTATTTATGGGTTTTGCGCAAATCGGGGAAACCGGGAGTCGTCTTCCTAAGAGCTGATTTCAAGCCTATAACTCTCAAAAGACGCTCTAAGTATTCCGGCTCATGGGCACTTTAAAAAAGAGATTAAGAACTACTATTCTTAGTCTCTTTTTTTGTTTATGTGCTTTGCACAAGTCTCCTTTTCTTCTTTGTCCGTTTATTCATCCAGATAACGAAGCCGGTGATAGGAAGAGATGCGCAGATCAGCGATATCGTAAATGCCAGTAATTTTGTCCAGATGCCGCCAATACTGCCTACATGAATGTCATAGTTCATAGAGGCCAGTTTGTCTCCAGGAGGCAGCTCTTCTCCCCTTGTCAATTTGCTGATCTGTCCGGTGGTTTGGTCGAAGTAATACCAGACGAAATCACTGGTTTTGTCCCGGCTCAGTCGAACTTGGATATCATGATGCGGCTCGTCGGCACCACGTAATCGAAGAGACATCATATCTGCTTGAGGATGTTGGCCCAGGGTGTACATCAGTGCATTGTCGCGCGTATTGTCCGTGATCTGCGGGACCACAACATCCCATTTTTTCGTAACTGGTCGCGGGGTGTCATTCCTGCAGGTCGGCAGCTGGTTAAAGAGGTCCACATACACTTTCTTGAATGTAGGATAAGCAAATACCAGTCCTGTTATGCAAAGAATTAAGGCAAAAAGAAGGCTGTAAAATCCCAGTACGTTGTGCAGGTCGTAATTAAATCGTTTCCATTTGGCCTTTTTATCCAGTTGAAAGCTCCGTTTTAAAGATTTGCGGTTCCATTTTTTGGGCCACCAAAGGATCAGACCGCTTATTAATAGAATAATAAATACGATCGTCGCACCCCCCACCACAGGCTCGCCTATGGTTTTTCCCAGCAACAGATTCATATGTAGTTGCAGGACTATTTGAAAGAATTCCGATTTGGAATCTTCTATGGCTTGCACCTCTCCTGTAAATGGATTTATAAATACCCGATTATAGTGTCTATAATACTTCCAGAAGAATGTTGATGATGGATCCGTTTCCATAGAGCGGAATACCCAAGTTCTATTGGGCGCGGGGTATAGATCCACACGTGACACCTTTCTTCCAGGGCCGAGCGATTTTTCAGCTTCGTCAATCAGGAGACTTAGCGGTCGTCGCTGGATCTGCGTATATATCTTCTCTGTTTGCGATATGTAGTATTTATGAGGGTAGACCAGCAGTTTGATATCATCGTGAAAGACATAGATACATCCTGTCATACTCACAATCAGTACGACGATGCCGCTGATGAGTCCAAGCCATTTATGTGCCCATAAGAACCCTTTTTTGATCATTTTTAAAATTTGTAATGTAGGTTCAAGCTGGCTTGCATTCCAGTGCCCCTTACATACTCCGCATCTAACGCTCGGTACTGACTTACAGGCGGGTAATAGGTCTTATTCAATAGATTTTCGATTCCCAGCCCCAGACTCCATTGCTTGTTTAAAGTATAACTTGTAGACATATTGAAAAGATGAACATCTTTAATCGGACCTTCGCTATTGGCATATTTCCCGTTTTTACCAACGTCAAAACGATCTCTCGACCCTGTATATACCCAATAGAGTTGGATATTGAGCTTACTATCCGGTCTGAAGTACACATATCCGGTTGCTTTTGGAGGTGCGATCCGTGATCCATTTAGATAGGTTTTGCTACCATCATCAAATGTGGCTTTCCCCTCTACGTAAGCATAGCTACCGCCGACAGTCCATATGCGAGATAATTTGACATCAAGTGCCACTTCGTAGCCTTTGACTTTCTCAGGCTCCCGCTGAGAAACTAAGAATCCGCCCACATCGATTAGGTTGACACCAAGGTCAGAGGTGCTGATGTAGTATGCTGCTGATAGGTTGAATATACCCAAGCGACTGGAAAATCCAGCTTCGTAGTTGTTCGTCACAATGGGATCCGTCTCCAAGTTCTCGATTGTACTGGCAGTGGCACGGCGCAAAATTCTTCCCAGCTCATTGATCGCGAATCCCTGTGAAAAGCTTACAAATGGATTAAACAATTCATATCTGTTAAATCTAAGACCTGCATTGAACATGGTCGCATTATAAGGAATCTTGCCACCTGATACAAATATGCTGCCCTGCCCATCCGGTCCGCTAGCAATTGTGTTGAAGTCTTTTACCCTGACGGTTGCATTTTCATATCGAACTCCACCTTTGAATATCAGATTTGTAAAAAAGTCGATTTTGACCTGTGCATATGGAGCAATATTCGACATATTCATATTGGGGATGTAGACACGTCCATCTGTTAAATCTTGATTGGTAATATCATTGAGTAGGTCAAGTCCATAGGTGACTTCTGTAGGAATGGATCCCACATGAAATGGGGTATTAATATTCAACCGTATACCTTTTTTCTTGGAGTTAATTTTGGTTTGTCCGGGACCATACCATGCTGTACCAGCTGCCACATATCTATTCATGGAGCGGAATGAATTGATGTAAGCCGTCACATCCAACTGGGAGTTGCCAAAAAGATTATCTTTTGAGTATGTCAGCATAGCATTATGATTGAATGGCGTACCCGCAGGCTCACCGGGTTCTTCGCCCCGTACACCAATTGTTGGAGATTGGCCGTAGACGCCATTTTGGCTGATATATTTAGCGTGTTGTGTACTGCCAAAGAAATTGTAAAATCCCGTTAGCGAAGAGTTTTCGTTAATATCATAGCCTAACTTCACAAAAGCATTATACTGATAGGAATTGGATAGGCCATCCGTCTGTCCAAGTGGGGAGCCTTTAGCATCTCTTTGCAGTCCTGTGTAATCGATACTCCCGCCTACCGTGTAGTCTATTTTGTTAGATTTGCCTGAAAAGTATTGACCGACACGGTAACCCAGCGTGCCATCACCGTGCAATGGATTGAAGGTGGTGCCCAGAATGGTGTGCCCACTTATCGCTTTGGCTTCCGTATTTTTCTTGGTAATATAGTTAATGATTCCACCGCCGGATCCATTGCCATATATGGACGTCGCCCCTTTGATGACTTCTATCCGTTCAATGACATTGGGATCGATGGTCCGAAGATCCCGCATTCCATTCATCAACGGTGTGGATTGTGGGATACCATCGATAAGCACGAGTAGTGGCCTACCACGTAATGTCTGTCCAGAATTTGTGGCCTTATTGGTTGCTGTACCTAAGCCCGGAATGGTATTACCCAGGATAGACGATAAGTTGGTACTTATATTAATCTGTGACTCGATTTCTTGACGGTTAAGAATACTCACTGAAGAGGGAACAGTGGCGATACTTTCGGCTTTTCTACCTGCAGTCACAATGACTTCATCAAGCTGACGGTCATCTGTTAGCAAGGTGGTGCGGATAGCACCAGCCAAAGTATCCAGGCCAACTCTTAGATTCATACTTTGATACCCAATTGCAGTAATGTTGATCATTATCACAGATTTATGGTTAGCATCGAGTTCAAATATTCCCCTGCTATCTGTGCTGCCTTGGGGTTTGCGATCAATAGAGACCGTTGCATTTGCGATGGGATCGGTGTTTTTATTTTCTACGTATAATTTAACTTTCTGTGCATACGATGAAGTAGATACGATCACCAATAGCCATATCACCAGTAACCGCTGTATGGTCGTGGTCGCAATAAAAGTCTGATAGTGTGATTTGAGGTGGCCCTGCATTGCTTTTTATTTAGAATAAATACAAATAATGAGCGCAAATATAGAGTATATTATTTTTTTGTCAAAGAAAAAAATCAACTTGATTTTCAGTCCACTACTTTAGTTTTGCTATCACATTTCTACGATTCTAAAACTGTATTTCTAGACCCTTAAAGCGTGTTTGGTAGCTTTACGAAAGTGGCATAACCATATTTCACGAATTCTCGAATAGATAGGGATTATCACTTTACCCTGTTGCTTGTATGCCACCTCCCTCCTCTCCACAGATGTGGTCGAAGCGGTCCTTTATTATCGGCACGGAATGGTTTACGGAGTAGTAGAATGGTTTGGATTAATAGATTTGATCTAGCGTATATACTAGCTGCACATAATAGCACGATCACAAGATCAGAAAAATCGTGTAAAGAATTTCGAGATATGCTGTATATTGGCCGTCGATATATTAACAGGCAAAGATGATTAACAATATAAAAATTACGAAGACAGAAGTTTTGTCCGACAACTGGTATACCTTGCGGAAGATCACCTATGAATATTCCAAAAAAGACGGTACCCTTCAGACGCAGAGCCGAGAGGCTTATGACAGAGGTAATGGAGCGACGATCCTCTTGTATAATAAAGCAACGAAGACTGTAATTCTCACGCGTCAGTTTAGACTACCTACCTATGTAAATGGGAATGAGACCGGCATGTTAATTGAAGCCTGTGCGGGGCTTTTGGACAAGGAAAATGCGGAGGAATGCATCAAACGCGAAACGGAAGAAGAAACAGGTTATCACGTGACGGATGTCCATAAGGTATTTGAAGCCTATATGTCACCTGGTTCGGTGACTGAAATCCTTCATTTCTTTATTGCTGCATATGCCAAAGATATGAAGGTCAGTTCGGGAGGTGGTGTTGATCACGAAGAGGAAAATATAGAGGTATTGGAAATGGAAATAGATCGGGCGATGGAGATGGTAGCCAGCGGTGAGATAAAAGATGGCAAGACGATCATGCTATTACAATATGTTAAACTTCATCACATTCTTTAGCAAAGAATGTGATGAAGCGGATCCGTTTATTTCGATGTCCTAATTTAGTGAGCTTGAGTGGAAGAAAAAATCTTTTTCCCTATTGTTAGCAGCGCTACGATGACAATACCTGCTAGTAGACCTGTAGCAAATTCTTTTACTATGGAAGGAAGATCAGGTGCGATATGGTGTAAATAGTCAATATTGTGAACGAAGATACCACCGGAGACAAGTATCAACGCTATCGTCCCTACAATGGCCAAAAGCTTGATGATAACAGGAAGAGACTTGACAAGTAGGTGACCTATTCCCGATAGGATCCCTTTGTCATTTGAATAGGTGATCAGTCTATGTCCGGCATCATCCATTCGCACGATAAGCGCAACAATGCCATAGACCCCGACAGTGGCCAGTAATGCGACGACAGATACAGTCGCGATCTGTAGCGCTAAGCTTTTATCGAGAACGGTACCCAAGGCGATAATGACGATTTCGACGGATAGTATAAAGTCGGTCGTTATCGCAGATTTGATTTTAGCTTTTTCAGCTTCTTGACCATTATTCTCAGCTTGCTCAATTACCTGATGTCCTTTTTTCTGACGATGGAAGAGATATTCAACAATCTTCTCTACCCCTTCGTACGCCAAATAAAATCCGCCCAAAATTAAAATGAATTTAATGGCGATCGGGAAAAAAGCGTTAAGCAATAGTGCTATAGGTACAATGATGAGCTTATTAATGAACGACCCTTTGGTGATGGCCCACAGTACGGGGAGCTCACGCGAGGAGAGAAATCCCGTTGCCTTCTCCGCATTTACAGCTAGGTCGTCACCTAATATACCTGCTGTTTTTCGAGTGGCTATTTTACTCGTGATAGCTACATCATCCATTAGTGCTGCTATATCATCTAAAATTGCGAAGAAACCTGACGCCATATGTGTGTTATCTATTATATGGCGTAAAAATATAAATATAAATTTAATTTCCGCATGTAAAGGCAAAGCGACCTATTGGGCTCTAGCAGGTACAAGTACGATCTTCGAATACCGCGATGGCATTTGGGTGGTGTCGACCTGTGAGAGATAATCATAGTCAATATTAGCTTGGAACTTCATGAAGTCGGGAAATGAGCGGAGAATGGGTAATGTGAAAGCGTTGTAGTATTGGATATGATCCCTTATCAGATAGGCCAAAGTATCGCTGATCAATCCCGCTCCCTTTTCAGGAGAATGAAAGGAATTGGTATTGTTCAGGATCAATTGATCCGAATGACCTTCGTTGAATAAAATATAGGTGTTATAGTAGGTCGTAATGGGGACACTGTCGACCGAATCTAGGACATATCGTTCACTGTTGAGACTGTGCATGATATAATGATAAGTCGAAGAGTCGATCTCTTTCATACCCAAGTCTCTAATGGCAGATGGTGTTACTTCAGCTATTTTTTCAAAATCAGGGATTTGATTGCTGATACTATCCATGCCCTCGTGACTGTAATAGATGACAATAGAGGGTTGGTCAGATTGGCGATTACATCCTGCTAATCCTATTGCTATCAGTAAAATATAAAAAATAGATCTGGAGAAAATATTATTCATGCTAAGGGCGAACTTCAGTATACTTTATAGACGGATAAAGATAAGTAAATTAAATGAAGAGGGATGGCCGTGCAACAAAAGCTAATACCTGATTTCAGTTTGCAGTTGACGACCCTCTTTTGCCGCTTTTTTATCCATTGAAGTACCTATAATTGCACCTATTAACATACCTAGCGGTAATCCGACTGCCATTAATCCAATGTTTCCCATACTCATCCCGAAAATGACCCCAATGGGTAGCCCGAATGCAGTCATCCCTACTGCAAACCACATATTTCGATAATAACTTCTGGGTACGATTTTAAGCTCCTTTACAACTAATTTAATAATATTTGACTGTGCTTTATGGATGGCTTTCTTGAGCCCAGTTGTAGCGTCAGCAATAGTGTTAAGATTTAATATAGTGGCATTAATAGGTTGAGCTACATTATTCGGGATTGACCTCTTGTTCAATTCATGTAAGAATGTCTGTAGTTGAAGGTAAGCTTGATGAAGCTTGATATGCTGCTGGATACCCGGTCTTTCTTTCAGTTCGATTATATTCATAACAATGGTTTTGAGCTGCTCCCCTATTTTATTTAGCTTCTCTTGTATAGAGGTGGCATTTGCTTGGTAACTGCTAAATATAGATAAAATCGCGATTGTTTAAACGCTTATTTCGACTTATTTCTCCGTATGGACCAGTATTACCTTAGATTAACTTCGTGTATTCCGGAGGCTAACGTGACTGCTTTTCCGTACGTATCCTGCCCATTGACATACGCCTTTTTCCATTTCTGGCTGCTGAGTGTATATGTCGCCGTACTATTCGGAGGTATACGGATTGATATCGACGCTCGCTTTGCCTCCTGTTTCCAGGAGATTTCTATCGGTCCATAGGGGCCAATAAAGGTATTTTTGAAATTTTTGAGGTCGTTATCGAGATGGGGTTCTATGTAGAAGTGGGCAAAACCCGGCTGTTCTTCATCTGCTTTGATACCGCCTAAAGATTTAGTCAACCACGCTCCTATTTCGCCGAACATCATGTGGTTTTCAGAGATGTCGCGTTGCGCATTTAGGTCCCAGTTTTCGTAGAGGGTAGTTGCGCCATTGACAATCCACCAGCCCCATGAAGGATAGGTATCATTTGTCGCCAATTGATAAGCTAGTGCCGGATATCCATTTTCACTTAATGCGTTTAAGATTGCCTTCGCTCCCAATACTCCGACATCCAGGTGATTGCCATCCTGCTTGACACGTGCAGCCAGATTGGCAGCAACACGTGCCCGCAATGGTGTCGGTACTACTCCCCATAGTAAGGGGACGCTGAGTTCGGTCTGTGTCCCCGTCGCATAGGATGCGGTCTGCGTGTTGAGATACTTATGATTGATAGCCTCTTTAATCTCATCGGCCAGTCGGCTGTAATAGTGATGGTCAGCATCTTTATTCAAAAGTTTCGCCGCCTTGGCTAAAATGGATGCATCTACGTAGTAATAAATGGACGAGGTCAATTCTAAAGAAGAGCTGGATTTGACAGGGACCCAATCCCCTCTCCCCCATGTCGTCAATCGATTAGGACTGATACGAGTGACATAGTCAACATATTTTTTGATACTTTCATAATTGTCTGCTAGGGGCCTGCTATCGCCATAGAATAGATAGAGATTCCACGGTATAATAGCAATTGTACTTGTCCAATCTGTCCCATTAGCGGTTCCATCCCCCCATCCTCCGGTTGGAATGATATCAGGAAGCACTCCATTAGGTTGTTGCTCATCTCTATGGTCGGCCATCCATTTCTCATAGATAGTAATACCGTCAAAGTTGTAGAGTCCAGTTTCAATGGCAAAATGTCCGTCTCCCGTCCACCCATTTTTCTCCCGCTGTGGACAGTCCGTGGGATATCCGAATAGGTTTGATAGGTAGGAATTGTTAGTTGCCCACCAGATTTTATTCAGTAAGTTACTAGAAGAGGTCAGATGTCCGATTGCGGGTACATCACTATGCATAAAGAATGCCGTGACCTCCTTTTGGGAAAGCGCAATAGGTGTGGAAGACTGGATCTCTACATATTGGAAGCCTTTGTAATTAAATCGGGGCATGAAGCTTTCTTCACCCTGTCCCGAGAGGATGAATACATCTGTCTGAAAAGGATCCCGAAGGTCCACAGGTTTGTGATACACGTCTATATTGGAGAGATCGACATGTCCGTCTGCGGATAGTCGCTCGCCGTGTTTGAGCCGTAGTACAGTACCTACCTGTCCTTTGATACGGATCTCCGTCACGCCTGCTATGTTTCTGCCAAAATCATATACATATGTAGAATCATTTAATCGGTGGACAGCCTCGGCCTTGATCTGCTCTACATTACGAATGGGATATAGTGTCTGAGACACAATCTGGGAGGAAGGGGCTGCTCGCAATTTGACCCCATTCCACTTCTGGTCATCGAATCCTGGCTTATTCCATCCCGACTGCTCCAGCCTGCCGTCGTAATGTTCTCCTGTGTAGATACTGTTGAACACGATCGGGCTGTAACTGGTCTTCCAAGCTTGATCCGTCGAGACGACCTCCAAACTTCCATCTTCATATCGGATGTGTACATCCATGCAGAATGCAGGTCTATTGCGCCAGGGTGCTTTATGAAAATCCCATACCGCAACGGATTGATGGTTGTACCAGCCGTTGCCCAACAGTACACCCATTACATTTTCTCCTTCTACAAAGCTCGATGTCACATCGTGGGTCACATATATATTTCTTCTATCAAATCTTGTGTACATGGGGTCCAATCTATGGTTGCCAATTTTTACTCCGTTGATGTATAATTCATAAAGCCCTGCTACAGCGATATAAGCACGCGCAGACTTGATTTTTTTCTTTAAGCTCCATGATTTTCTAAAATAAGGAGCTTGTTTGACATCCTGGTCGGCATGATCGGAGATCCACGTGCCCTGCCAGTTTTCGATAGTCTGGTGGCCGGTCTCAAAAGTTGCATTTTCTAATAGAGCATAATTTTTCCCCTCTTGATCAGTAGCCATGACCTTCCAAAAATACTTGGTATAGGGACGAAGTCTTGGACCACTGTAGCTAATCAATTGTTTATTGCTGCTGATTTTCCCTGAATCCCAAAGCTTCTTACTCTGGTCATGATGCAGCCTTACACTGTCATCATCGACAAGAAGACGATAGGAAAGCTGACGAGCTCCGGGGGTATCATCCATTATTTTCCAGGAGAATCTTGGAAGAAGAATGTCTATTCCAGAGGGATTCGTCAGGTGCTCCACTTGCATAGCGTAGATGCCTTTGTGATTTTGTGCTATGCTATCTACGGTATAACTAGTAAACAGAAAGGTCAATAGAAGACATTTTATAGCTGTAATGCCGGATATTAGGTGGTTTGATTTATAATTTTGGTTCATTTTTAATAATTACTAATACGGTTTAGCATTTGCTTTTCAATATTGACAATAATAGGAAAAACCAATGTCAACTTTAAACGGGCAAATTATAATTAAAGATGGTTAGCTATCGTTGATATGTAGATGACTAGCACAAAACAACAAACTTTTTTGTTAACAATCAAGTTGTCACCATAAATAAGTGTAGACCAAACTGTACCTCACCTATTCTTCAACATTCCTATTCCTGCGCGTGTATTTTACAAAAAAGACAGCTATATTGGCTAGCTAAAAAAAACATATATATTCTTACCTGAACAATGGCAATACCTACCAATAAAGCGGAATTGATACACGCAATACAGAGCAACTACGAGAAACTGATGGTGGAATTCCGGTCTATTCCTGAAGAGTTGACCTCCTCCCAGACGTTGACGGGACATGCCAAAGGTACGGTAATAAGTCCTCATGATTTGGTCTCGTATCTTGTCGGTTGGGGACAGTTGGTGTTGAAATGGAATCGTATCCAGGAATGCGGCGAGCAGGTGAATTTTCCAGAAACCGGATATAAATGGAATGAGTTGGGACGGTTGGCCCAAAAATTCTATTTGGATTACCAAGATGATAATTTTACTACCCTGCTAAACAGATTAGGCTGTACCGTGATCGATATATTGTCTGTCATTAATAGCAAATCAAATGAGGAAATCTATGGTATAGTTTGGTACGAGAAATGGACATTGGGAAGGATGATCCAATTCAATACATCCTCTCCTTTTGGCAATGCAAGGGCAAGAATTCGACGATGGAAAAAAGACTCCCATATCGTATAGTCTGGGTTAGTCATATTTAGCGTAATTAGAAGGGACAGACGTTATTGTCCTTTCTAATAGATCCTATTTATCGATTGATATCAATAAGTATCTTGACTTCCGAGGGATTAGAAACCAAAGCTTCAAATCCCTTAGAAACAATTTCGTCTAAGGTTATCTTGCTAGTAATCAATTTCTCGACCGGCATCCGGCCACTGTCGATCAGGGCGATGACCTGTGGGAAGATGTTGCGGTAAGCAATGATACCTTTCACTGTAATCTCTCTCACAACCTGGTCATATGCATTGTGCTCTACAGGTTTGCCAAACAGGGCTACCAGTACCGCCGTACCACCGTTTCTAAGGCAGGTTATTCCATTGGTGAATGAAGCTTGTACGCCCGCTGCATCTAGGAAGATATCTACCCCTAGACCGGTTCTCGCTCTAACTTGAGCTGGAATATCTTTTTCAGAAGCGTCGATGATCATGGTTGCTCCTATTTCTAAAGCCTTTTGCAGACGTTTTTCTGAAATATCTGTGACGATTACCTGTGCTGCTCCAGCTGCAATAGCCGCCTGTACACAGAGTAGGCCAATTGGTCCCGCGCCGGATACTAATACCGACTGTCCCATGCGCAAGCCACTCTGGAGGACAGCATATACGGCTACTGCAGCCGGTTCTACTAATGCTCCTTGTTCGTAGCTCATCGTATCGGGGATATGATGGACCATGTAGTCCTCTACGACAGTATAATTGGCGAATCCACCATTGGAGGTCAGTCCAACAAAGCCCAGTGGCTCGGAAAGGTTGTATTCGCCGCTGGCAATAAAGGGACTATCAAAATTCTTGAATATAGGTTCCACGACTACCCTGTCTCCTTTTTTAACGTGAGTGACCTTGCTTCCGACCTCCTCGACTATTCCAGCAAACTCATGCCCTAAGGTCGTCACTCCTAGATGTCCATTTAGAGGATACGGTTCAGTAGATGGTATCAATTGGGGACCGTGCACATACTCGTGTAGATCAGACCCGCAGATACCTGCATATTGGACAGCGATCTTGACTTGATGAGCGCCCGTAGTCGGGATATCGATCTCCTCTACCCTAATATCTTTGGCAGCATGCCATCTCGCAGCTTTCATTGTACGCATAGCAATTCAATTTTTACTGTTAACTAAATAAGAGCTGCCTTCATACGAAACAACAGCTCCCTTTGACTTCACAATAAAGTTAGGGATATTTACACCAACGAAAAGTGACGAACATTAGGTTAGAATGTGATTTTCCACCCATTCGATAATACGATTGGATCAGACGCCCTACCTCCGTGAGGATCCTCTGACTTTATATACGTATCTCTCCGTTTCTCATCAGGATCTACAGGCAGTATCCATGATTTTAGTGTATGGCGTTACCTTGGCTCAACAGGTCGTTATCTATTTCCATCAGCATATTATGGATGGCTGCCAAAGCCTCTTCCGTAAAGGTAGCGCCTTCGATCTGTATCCAATGATTTTCGTTGTTTTTTGTAAATAGAAAGACGCTTTTCCGATCTTTTGAAAATAAGGTATAGGTATAAGACGTTTTTGTGCCCGGACATACTTCGATCTTGACTGGCCGAATGGTTTTCCGGTAAGTCAACATCGCTGTCATTTTAAAGCATTCTGCACTGTTCATCTCCTGCATCATTTTGAGAATTGATCGCTAATGATGAGGGCAGTTTGGCCCCACATTACCATCATTTATAGCAACAAAAATACTAAATATATTAGTAATCTAAAATATCTTATTTTTAATTATTACAAATGTTACCTTTGCAGCATGACATTAGATGAGCTCAGACAGTTTTTTCAAAGCCAAGATCTTCCCACAGAGTTACGTATTGCTCCAGATATGGTCGTCACTGATGTGGAAAAATTTATCAGCATCTCCTTTTTGGTTGCGGACAGCTGGACACGTGATCTGGAGAAATGCCCGGAATATTTGAGGCTGATCAAATTTAAAGAAGCGTTAGAAGCAAAATAAGTTGATCTCAGCTTCCAATCTCGGGCTTCGCACATAGAAACAGCCCATTAAAAGCAGCTGTACAAACGAAACCATCCGTCTATTGCGGATGGTTTCGTTTGTATATATTGAACTCTTTATTTCCGTTATCCTTTGGGTGTACCTGATGGAGAAGGTTTGCGAAAATTCTTCTTTTTTCTGTTGTTTTTCTTTTTCTGCGGTTTTTTCTTTGGATCATAAAGAGGACCTTCTGAAAAGCCTTCCGGTAAAGGGATTTTTTCGATTTCCGAACCGATTAAATCTTCAATGTTGCCAAATCGGAACTGGTCTTTTGTATTGATGAATGTGATAGCTGTACCCGTGGTGGCTGCTCTAGCAGTACGACCTACACGATGTATATAATCTTCAGGGTCTGGCGGTACGTCGTAGTTGATGACCAGACTGATTCCGACGACATCTATTCCTCTGGATATGACATCCGTACCCACGAGTACGTTGATACGCTTGCCTTTAAAGCGATTCATGATATCTTCACGCTGAGCTTGTTCGAGGTCAGAGTGAAAAGCCTCTACTGCAATTCCCTTTTTGGATAGCTCGATGGCCAATCGTTTGACGATCTCTTTTTTAGAAGCAAAGATGATCACACTGGAGTATGCATCATTGCTGAGTATGCTCTTTATCAGCTCTGTTTTCTGTTCATCATAGACCAGATAGGCCTGTTGCTTGATGCCATCTGATGGTTTTGAAAGCGCGATATTGATTTCGGTAGGATCATGTAATATCTTCTTGGCGAGTGCTCTTATCTTGAATGGCATTGTCGCTGAAAAAAGTAGATTTTGACGTTTTGCAGGGAGATAACTAATGATCCGGATGATGTCTTCATAAAATCCCATATCCAGCATACGGTCAGCTTCATCCAGGATCAGATGCTTTAATTTCGAAAAATCCACTTTCCCTGATGACATGTGCGCGATCAAACGACCTGGTGTAGCCACTATGATATTTACCCCTTCGCGAATGGACCTCTTTTGTTGCTCATAGTCCATTCCATCTCCACCTCCGTACACAGCAATAGAACTAGCACCTGTAAAATAGGCTAGGCCCATAATTTGCTGGTCTATCTGTAAGGCTAGTTCGCGCGTTGGGGAAAGGATAAGGGTATTGATATGATCGGAGGGTTGTACTGCAATCTTGTGTAGGATAGGCAATAAGTAGGATGCTGTCTTACCTGTGCCTGTTTGTGCACAGGCGATTAAATCTTTCTGTTGGAGAATAACAGGTATTGCCTGTTGTTGTATAGGGGTAGCGTCGAGATATCCCATGCTGTCCAACCCCTCCTCCAATTGAGGAGCTAAACCAAATTCGGTGAATTTCAATGTTATATGTTGTTGTTATATTGTAAAAACGTCATAATGTATGGTTTTTTTTCTAGACGTCATAATGCTTGATGCAATAGTTGTGCCTGTATATGGCCGGTGTCCTTATTTTCAGATAGATACAATTATATAAACCTGAATAGAACAAAATTGCGGGGCAAATCATCTGCTCCCGCGATTTTGATGTTATTTTATTTTCTCAATAATCTTGTCTGCAAATGCACTTGTCTTGACGAGTGTGGCGTCCGTCATGAGATTGTAGAAGTCAATGGTAACCGTTTTGTCTTTTATGGTCTGAGACAATGCCTGGATAATTGTATCTGCGGCTTCCTGCCAGCCTAGATATTCCAGCATCATGACGCCGCTCAGGATGACGGAGGATGGGTTCATCGTGTCCGTATTGGCAAATCGAGGGGCTGTTCCATGCGTCGCTTCAAATACAGCATGTCCTGTATTGTAATTGATATTGGCTCCTGGAGCTATTCCTATGCCGCCCACAATAGCTGCAAGTGCGTCAGAGATGTAGTCTCCATTCAGATTCAGTGTTGCGACTACATCATAATCTCTTGGGTTTAAAAGTATCTGTTGTAGAAAATTGTCTGCAATGACGTCTTTGATGATGATTTTTCCGGCCACTTCGGCAGCTTTCTGTTCTTCATTGGCCGCTTGATCGCCTTTGGCCTCTTTGGTCCGTTCCCACTGTCCCCAAGTATAGGTGTGATCACCATATTCCTGCTCAGCTACTTCATAGCCCCAGTTTTTGAAAGCCCCCTCGGTGTACTTCATAATATTACCTTTGTGCACAAGAGCGACAGATTTACGGCCTTGTTCGATAGCAAAATTAATCGCTGCCCGCACCAGGCGCTTAGATCCCTCTTCTGAGACCATTTTAATACCTACGCCCGTCGTGTCCGAGTAATTATAATCTACATGTAATGTATTTTGTAAGAAAGCTTGTATTTTCGCAGCATCATCTGTACCAGCGGCAAATTCTATACCGGCATAAATATCCTCGGTATTCTCCCTGAAAATAACCATATCAACATATTCCGGGTGTTTAACCGGTGATGGCACCCCTTCATACCACTTAGTTGGTCTTTGGCAGACATAGAGATCCAGATCCTTTCTCAAGGCTACGTTCAGAGAGCGTATCCCTCCTCCTACCGGAGTCGTTAATGGACCCTTTATCCCCACTAGGTATTCTTTCAGTATGTCCAATGTCTCTTTTGGGAGCCATTCTCCAGTCTCGAGAAAAGCCTTCTCTCCTGCCAATACCTCTTTCCATTCAATTTTACGCGTACCATTATAGCATTTGGCGACTGCAGAGTCGAAAACACGTACCGCTGCATGCCAGATATCAGGACCAATACCATCGCCAATAATGAAAGGAATGATGGGTTGATCAGGGACGACTAACGTTCCATTTGGGTTTTTTAATATTTTTGCATTCATCTGATTCCAATTTATATTTTGTCTTTACTGAACATGTTGCCGATTTCTCTGCTGATCTTACGGAATATTGGTGCTGGATTCATATCTTCATAGTCGTCTATATGTTGATTTGGTAGACGGCTAGGAAAGATCAGGATAAGATTCTGCTCTTTAAAAAATCTTCCGATTCGTTTGGCTAGACCATCCAGCGAATCGCGGTACGAAACTTCTCCAGATCGCGACGACACAAAAGCTAAGAGAGAGCTCTCATCTGTAAACGATGATAATCCATATACATTATCCCAATCTTCGTAATTGTCAAATGTAGTGGGGACACTGCTCGACTCCTCTTCTAAGTATTTCTGTAATGCGATCTGGCTATGTGCATTACACACAAATTTTAAGGATATGGAGAGCTCTTGTGCGAGCTTTAATATCTTTTCCATCCAGTAGTCGAATCCCAATTCGGATTCTGCTAGTGGGGGTACAAAGCAGATGATGGACTTGTGCGATACAAACGGCTTGTCAAATCGGCACATAAACAGATTCGCATCCGTCCTGTTGAGGATACTTTCGGTCTTTTCTCCCACTATCTTTTCAATGAATCCACTTTCCTGTGGCCAGCCTAGGATGAGGCAGTCTGCCATAATCTCTCTTGCTGATGTGCTGATCCCGGACGCGATATTGATATCTACAGTGGTCATTACCTCTACCTCAGTCTCTGATCCCGAGGCGTATTTTGCGGTATTGTCCAGATTCTTACGGGCGGTGGCCATATTCTGTTCGGCTTGCTTGTTATCAGCGACTACAGAGACCACGTTGATGGGGTGTGGTGATTTCTTACTTTTGATCAATGTTGCAAAGTCAAGGATGGATTCCATATTGTTGAGATTTGCAATAGGTATCATCAATTGCTCATCTTTTTCATTGACCTCTGAATAGTGCTGCTCATCCTGATGTCCATCCATGATGACTTTCTTAGACGCACTCTCTGTCGCTAATGTAGAGATGATACATGTCACCAGGATCAGTAAAATGGTTCCATTGAGCACACTGTCGTCAATCAACCCATTGCGGTGTCCTACCATAATGACTGCCAGGGTAGCTGCAGCATGTGCACTGCTGAGTCCGAATATGACATTTCTTTGGCCCTTGGTGTATTTGAAAAAAATCTGCGTGATCCAAGCGGCTAGATATTTGCCTACAACCGCTACCACAGTAAGTGTACAGGCCACGATTAAAGCAGTGGGGCCATGTGTCAGCACACTGACATCGACAATCATCCCGACACTGATCAAGAAGAAAGGTATAAAGATAGCGTTACCAATGAATTCGATACGATTCATGAGTGCGGATGAGTGTGGGATCAATTTATTGAGGGCAAGTCCTGCAACGAATGCGCCGATGATGGGCTCTAGTCCAGCGATTTCAGCCAGAAATGCAGCAAAGAAAACGACGGCCAATACAAATATATAATTGGCGGTCTTTTCACTCTCTACTTTTTCAAAAAACCACTTGGCAATTTTGGGAATTATGCCAAACATGATAAAGAGGAAAATGGTAAATGAAACGCCCAATGTAACCCAAAATTCATTGTTGATAGATCCTTGTGTAGCGCCGGATATCACCGCAAGTATGATCAATACCGCAGTATCAGTCAGGATCGTACCACCGATGGTGATGGCTACGGCTTCATTTTTGGAAATCCCGTAGCTGTTAACAATCGGATAGGAAACCAGCGTGTGTGTGGCAAACATACTGGCGATAAGCAAGCTTGGTAGGAAGTCATATCCTAAGGCATAGTAGCATACCGGAAAACCAATTGTAATGGGAATGATAAAGGTGAAGAATCCAAACCAGATACTCTTATGTTTTGTTTTTTTGAATTCGTTCATGTCCAGCTCCAATCCGGCGATGAACATAATATACAGTAAACCGATGGTCGAAAATAGGTCTACAGCAGAGTTTTTTTCCAACCAATTAAGACCATGCGGTCCGATCACCACACCTGAGATAATCAGTCCGATAATACCTGGAATCCTGATTTTACGAAGTAGAATTGGTGATAATAAGATAATAAAGAGGACAAGGGCAAAAATAAGTACAGGACTTTTTAGAGGTGCCTCAAAAGCGTGCTGTATATGATCTAGTGCATTTTTATTCATAAATATTAATTACGTAACTATTGTTAATACATGGATATCGAATGATTTGTTTCAAACTTATCGAAAGTTGTTTTTAAATGCAAGTATATAAAGAATGGATATAAACAAATCAAGTACGGGTTGGTTTTTTATGAAAATGAAATTTTAATGATAAAAGATTACTATGTTTTGTAATCCTCTAAAGTTGCATGTCCAGGATTGTCTGTACCGCAGGATTATTTGAATTGAATAGCCTTGATGGGGCTTATTTTAGTAATCAACATGGAAGGCACCATTAAAGCGAGGATGGCGATGACGAGCAAAGCAAGATTAAGACCAGCGACGTCATACCAAAACACTTTAAGTGGAATATAGGAGATGTAATACATGCTCTCATCCAATTTGAAAAAGTGGGTGTAATTTTGAAAATGATAGAGGGAGAGCGCTAGTATATTCCCGATCAGGAGCCCAAGTCCAATAATATATAGCGCGTTGAACATAAAGACTTTCTTGATGCCTGCATTATTGAAACCCAGCGCTTTCAATATTCCGATCATAGAGGTGCGCTCGAGAATGTTGATCAATAGCGATGACACCATGTTGATGACGGCTACGATAACCATGAGGACAAATATGATATTAGCATTCATGTCCAGCATACCCAACCATTCAAAAATATCAGGCATGCGCTCCATAATACTTTGTGCATTGAGATCGATGGGAAGCGCATCATTGATCTGTTCTGTAGCAGGTATTAATTGTCCAAAATCTTTCACTCTTATTTCATATCCCCCTGCTTCATCAGCTTCCAAATTATTGAGTCTGCGTATCAAGGATAGGGATCCGACAACATATACTTTGTCAAGTTCTTGAGAACCCGTGTTAAAGATGCCTTTTACTACAAATTTGCGTTTACGGACCGGTTCCTGCACGAAGTACATGATAAAGTCATCACCAGTTTTGAGCTTCATCCGTTTTGCGAAATAGCTAGAGATCAAAATTGGATTTTCTGCACCAGCGATTCCCTTGAAATCTATGGTGTCTCCCTCGACAATGGTCTTAGAAAGGTAGCGCTGATTATAGGTAGAGTCTATCCCTTTCATCAATACGCCCTCTACTTCGCCATTGACATTCATGATCCCGGCCTTAGTGGCAAATGGATAGATGGACTGCACACTAGGAAGTGCCTTGATTTTGTCCATTCGTTCCCGCGCCAGTGACATCGGAGTGTTTTCGTAGGAGTTGTTGAGATCCTGCTTGGTGACGAGTACGTCACCAAAAAAGCCTCTTTGTTTTTCAGTAATTTCCTCTTTAAAGCCCCGCAATACAGCTACAGAGAGAATCATGGCTGCAATTGCCAGTACAATTGCGCTTACAGTAACGCGTACAATGAGCTTTGAAAAGGTTCGCTTTCCTAAAAAAGTAATTCGTCTAGCAAGGAAGTAAGGAAAATTCAAGCCTGATTTAATATAATTTGTACCTTCGCAAAGGTAATCATTTTTGTCGATCGACATAGAAAGAGATTTTTTAACATATATATTATATACACATATGCGCATTATATTCATGGGTACTCCTGATTTTGCTGTGGCTTCGTTGAAGGCGTTAATAGATGCGGGAGAGGAAGTTGTCGCTGTTGTCACAGTACCAGACAAACCGGCAGGAAGAGGGCAAAAACTTCACGAGTCTGCTGTGAAGCAATTTGCCGTCACACACCAGATTCCAGTTTTGCAGCCTGTCAAGCTTAGAGATGAAGCCTTTTTGGACGCTCTTCGGGGATTTAAAGCGGATTTACAGGTTGTGGTTGCTTTTAGAATGCTGCCTGAAGTGGTCTGGAGTATGCCGCCGATGGGCACTATCAATGTCCATGGGTCTTTATTGCCGCAATATAGAGGAGCTGCTCCGATCAATCACGCCATCATCAACGGCGAGAAGAAGACTGGCGTGACCACATTCTTGTTGCAGCATGAGATTGATACTGGAAATATTCTGTTCAAAGGAGAGGTTGATATTGATGAGTATGATACTGCTGGAGTCATTCATGACCGATTGATGCATAAAGGAGCGGCAGTATTGTTGGAAACTGTGCGTGCTATTCGTAATGGTGATATCCGTCCCATTCCGCAGGATAGTATTGTTAATGAAAATGAGCTAAAGCATGCGCCTAAGATTTTTAAAGAGGATTGTGAAATCAACTGGAATGGCCCTGTAGATACTATATTTAACCTGATAAGAGGGCTAAGCCCCTACCCTGCTGCTTTTACGCATCTTGAAGGGAAAGTGCTGAAGATCTACGAGACCGAAAAGAAGATGGGCACTCCAGTTGTTGCTATTGGCCAAGTGGAGACGGATGGTAAGAGCTATCTTAAATTTGCGGCACAGGATGGGTATATCTCCGTGAAGACACTTCAGATTGAAGGCAAAAAAAGGATGCAGGTGGATGAATTTCTAAGAGGATACCGATTCGGAGCCAGTTAACCTGTCTTTTTTTGGTTGTCGTCTACATATTCCAGAATATCGCCCGGCTGACAATCCAGTGCACGACATAGTGCCGAGAGTGTCGTAAGCCTCAGTGCGCGGCACTTTTCATTTTTAATAATAGAAAGGTTGGATAATGTGATGCCAACTTTGGCGCTCAGTTCATTGAGCGTCATTTTCCTTTTTGACATCAAGCTGTCCAAATGAAGTACAATAGGCATATTTCAGGTTATTTAATAGCTGATAACAGGTGAATTCTCCTTTTTTACTTTTTTTAAAACAATTATGGTGATAAAAAGTTTTAGTAGACAAGAATATTGAATTTTTGTCAGGTAGATAGTTTCTTCACGTGTCAGTTTTTTAACAAATATTTAAGTATTTTTTAATTTATTGCTGATCAATAGTTTAGGGCATGAAATAAATTTTGATGAAGAGTATATCGATCAAATATAGATTGTGTATATAATTATGGAACAGTTTTTGATGTTCACTATCTACCTCACACAATGTCATAACTTATTAATAATGAGTGTATAATTTCTGTTATACGCACGTTTTTAGGCAGAAATTTTATATTTTTGCAAACATTTCAGCGAGAAAGGTATTTATAATATTCAATGAGACAGCTCAAAATTACACAATCGATTACCAATCGGGAATCACAATCATTAGACAAGTATCTCCACGAGATTGGTAAAGTAGACTTAATTACCGCAGAGGAAGAAGTGATCTTGGCGCAGCGCATCCGCGAAGGCGATCAGGTTGCTTTGGAGAAATTAACGAAGACGAATTTAAGATTCGTGGTTTCTGTTGCAAAACAGTATCAAAATCAAGGTTTGACCTTAGGTGATTTAATCAACGAAGGAAACCTAGGCTTAATCAAAGCAGCAAAACGTTTTGACGAAACCAAAGGATTTAAATTTATTTCGTATGCTGTTTGGTGGATTCGTCAGTCGATATTACAAGCCATTGCCGAACAATCCCGTATCGTACGTCTGCCCTTGAACCAAGTAGGATCTCTCAGTAAGATCAGTAAGGCATTCTCTAAATTGGAGCAAGAGTACGAACGTGAACCATCTCCAGAAGAACTAGCTGATATCTTGGAAACTACGGTTGACAAGGTCTCAGATACATTGAGTAACTCCGGAAGACATGTATCCATGGATGCACCATTCGTGCAGGGTGAAGAAAACACCTTATTAGATGTATTGGAAAATCATGATCCGGACACTGATAGTTCTTTGATCGATGAGTCTTTGTCAGAGGAGATCAAACGTTCATTGGCGACATTGACGGAACGGGAGCGTGAGATTATTGTGCTCTTCTTCGGATTGGGATCTAATCATCAATTGTCATTGGAAGAGATCGGCGAAAAATTTAATTTAACTCGCGAGCGTGTTCGTCAAATCAAGGACAAAGCGTTACAACGCTTACGTCACACTTCGCGAAGCAAAATTTTGAAATCATATTTAGGTTAATTCCTGATATTATAGTCAAAAAAAAGCTCAACCTATTCGGTTGAGCTTTTTGCTTTTGGACAATTGCTTATTTGCTTTCGGCTTTATCCGGCATTAGGATAAATTTGAACAACCGATCATCTTTTAGATAGGTGTTAGCGACTGCTTTGACAGATTCAACAGAGACCTTATCCAGATCTTTGATATATGTCAGTATCTTAGTCGGGTCTTCTCCCGTTTGAGCAGTATTACTAATGTGTCCCATCCAGAATCCATTCTCTCTCAGTTGAACTTCAAGTTGACGTTTCTGCTCGATGACAAATTTCTCCAAATCCGTCGACTTAGGACCTGCTGTTTTGATTTTTTGTACTTCATCTATTGCAGATTGGATCAACGGTTGGATTTTGTCTACCGATGAGCCAAATCCTATGCTGAAGCTGTATCTGGGTTTCGGGAATTTGCGGTAAGAAGCACCAGCCCCTACTCCATATACACCACTCTCCTCTTCTCGAAGGCGTTCCAGCAGTGTGATATTCAACACACTTTCTAAAGCATCCATGTTGATGTTCTCTTCTGGAGTGTATTTGTAATCTCCGTAGAATGCCAATTGTGCAGAAGCTTTCTGTTCCTTGCCTTTGTTGACGGTTTTCTCAACACCTTTTGCGGGTTCTACTATTCCAAGATCTTTAGCCTCCTCTTTTCTTTTTGTATTTGGCAGCGAAGCGACATATTCTTCTAATAGTGGCTTGATTTCAGCTTCGGTAAATGATCCGACGATCGTAAAGGTAAAGTCTGACGCATCTGCAAATCTATCCTTGTAGATGGCCAGTGCTCTATCTTTGTTGATCTGTTGTATCGCTTCTTTGTTAGCAGGCTGACGACGGACATTGTTGCCATACAGAGTGGAGAACACTTCTTTACGGAAGACATAGCTCGGGTCATTTTCCATATTTTCAAGTGAAGAAAGAGACTTCGTGATGTTGCTCTGGAATACGTCGTCATCTAAGCGAGGCTCGGTAAAATAGCCATACAACAATTCGAACATGGTCTTTAGTCCTTCTTTATCTGAACGACCGTTGAAGCCCTCGGATCGTTCGCCGATAAACGGGTTGATGCCCACATTTTTACCTGTTAAGTATTTCCGAAGTTCGACATTATTCAATTGTCCTACCCCACTAGCATCCACCAATCCTGCTGCATTTGTTGCTGACTGATAATCTGCGTCTGAATAAAGGGAGGTTCCGCCCGGGCTAAATGCAGAGAGGAGTATTTCGTCGTTTTTGAAAGTCGTGGGCTTTAAGAGTACTTTGACTCCATTGCTCAAGATCAATTCCTTAACGCCGATGGCATTTGCAGCGCCTTCTGTCACGATACTGCCCTTGCTAGGGGTTTGGCTGAGTAAGGGGAGGTCGGACACTTTGTCTTCGTAAGCGGCGAGTTCTTCCTTCTCCGCGTCGGCTAACCAAATGTTTACTTTAGTTTCATCAGGCAGATTCGCTTTTTGGTTATCAGGAGCCAGGATCAGAATGTCTCTGTTGTTGTCGATATAGTACTTTTTAGCAATAGCTTCCACCTCTTTAAGTGTAAGTGTAGGAAGGAGCTGTTTGGTGATCTGATATCCATACTCGTTGCTTAAAACGGGGCCTTTTTCCAAAAAGTAGTTCATATAGCCTTGGACATAGTCATCCGACTTCTTTTTGTCGCGTTCGATATAGGCTGTCTCATTATTTTTGCGGAGGGAAGAGACTGTTCTGTCGAATTCTGACTGTGTGAAACCAAATTTCTGGACACGCTCCATTTCACGAACAAGAGCTTTAAATCCACCTTCAAATTCGCCTGGTTTTGCAGCAAAAAATAAACTTAAATTATCAAGCCCGCCCAGAAATTCTTCTACACCACCACCGGCTTGTATAAATGGAGGGCTAGATTGTTGCATGATTTCGCTGAAACGGGCGTTGAGCATAGTATTGAACACCGCTTTGAGCAGCTCTCTACGATAGTCCCCTACTGTTTCTGTTTTATCTTCAAGATGTTTGAATATTATCTGTCCTACCGTATAGGACATTTCAGGATCTGTGACTACTTTAAATTGATTTTTGCCAGTTAAGCCCACTTCATACTTCACCCTTGGCTTTGGATTTTGAGGAGACTTGAGGTCTGAGAAAAGGGTTTTCACAGCTGTCTCCATCTCTTTGACGTCGATATCACCTACAATAATAATGGCTTGTAAATCTGGTCTGTACCAGTCCTTGTGAAACTGCCTGAGTAGATCTGGATTAGATTTTGTCACGACTTCTTCCGTACCGATAGGTAGACGTTTGGAATAATGGGAGTTGTTGAGCAACATTGGAAAGTACTGATCCCGCATGCGTTGTTGGGCACCGCGTCCACCGCGCATCTCTTCCATGATGATCCCTCTCTCCTTGTCAATCTCTTCCGTCGTCAACAATGCATCCTGCGCCCAATCACGCATTACCTGAAGTCCATTTTTCAATAGCTCTGGATCGTCTGAAGGGATCGGTAGTTGATATACGGTCTCATCGAAACCTGTGTAGGCATTGAGGTCACTTCCAAATCTTACTCCAGCCTTCTGTAGATAGTTGACCAGTTCATTTTTGGGAAAGTGTTTAAGACCGTTAAAATTCATATGCTCCAGAAAGTGAGCAAGACCAAGCTGTTCTTCAGTTTCTTGGACGGATCCTACTTTATTTGCCAAATACATCACAACACGTTTCTCCGGTTCTACATTTTTACGGATGTAGTATTTAAATCCGTTCTTTAATGTTCCAGAGATAACTTCGTTGTCGAAAGGAAGTTTGGTTTCCCAGGCTACCGTGTCAGATGCTAAGATCTGTCTGGCTTCCGGTTGGATCGCCGTTGGGAATGAGTCCTTCGCATAGGACAATGCAAAAGTTGCCGGCAATAGAAATGCCAAGGCAATTGGTTTTAATAATTTCATAAAATCAATACTTAATCAATGAGGTTTAATTATAAAAGTTCGCCGTGAAGTTAATAATATTTCTCCAAATATTTGTACATCCAAGTATAAATACGTTATCTTGCGTACAGATATGAATTGGAATATTGTTACAAAAGATTTTAAACGGTACCTGCAGCTGGAGCGTGGACTTGCAGCCAATTCTATTGATGCCTATCTCCACGATGTCGCGAAGCTCCAAGTGTATTGTGAAGATCACCAACTTGACTTTCAGCGTTTGGCAATTACAGATGTGCAGGATTTCCTGATCTGGGTGAATACATTTGGGATATCGCCCTATACGCAGTCCCGTTTGATTTCAGGGCTGAAAGCTTTTTTCTCCTACCTGCAATTGGAAGATATCACCACAGTTAATCCCGCTGAATTGATCGAATCTCCACGGCTCAGTCGTAAGATTCCCAGTGTGCTCAATATCGAAGAGATCGATAAGCTCATCGGTGCCTTGGATTTAAGCTCGCCAGAAGGTGTTCGGAATAAGGCTATTTTAGAATTGCTTTACGGTTGTGGGCTTCGAGTGTCCGAGCTGGTTAATCTAAAGAAGTCCAATCTCTTTCTGGATGTCGAATTTATAAAAGTAGAAGGTAAAGGGAGTAAAGAGCGATTGATTCCTATCGGTCAGCAAGCCATAAAGTTCCTGAAGATATACCTGGACGAGATCCGTATCCATCAACCCGTCAAAGCTGGATTTGAAGATATTGTGTTTCTGAATAAAAGAGGGAAATCGCTATCCCGGGTCATGATCTTTATTATTATCAAAGATCTGGCTACAAAAATCGGGCTGACCAAAAAGATAAGTCCACATACCTTTAGGCATAGCTTCGCTTCTCATCTGGTAGAAGGCGGCGCAGATTTACGGGCTGTTCAAGACATGTTGGGGCATGAAAGTATCACGACAACAGAGATTTATACACACGTTGATAAAGCATATCTTCACACTGTTATCACCCAATTTCATCCGAGATCTTAGCACCTGTCTAAATTCCATACCGTAAATTTAAACAGGTACTTCATAAAAAGTTAGATTTAATTTGCAACACAGTTGTATTAGGTGTACTTTTGTGTCTTAATTGACAATTGTAGTATTGAGAGGGTTCGCATATATATCACGTCTTTTTGCGTTTTTCGCACTTATGCTGATGTCGTATTTCACGGCCATCCAATATACACATAGTCACTCGTCGAACACTGCCCATCATGACCACGGTACGGATCATGAAGATGATATGGCCCTAAATTGTGGTATTTGTCATCTTATTGGTACCAGTCGTATCTTATTGCCTTCGTCAATCGAATTTGATTTTACTCCTTCCGTAAGGGAATGGTTGATTGTCTATAGCAAAGGATGGAGCTTTGATGTGTCATCGGGCTACCAAAGTCTGGGATCTAACAAGGATCCACCACAATCTTCTCATTCTTAATTACGAGGCGCATCCGGGTGCCTCAAGATCGGTTACTTCCTGCAAAAATTGGGAACGGTTGTATGTATCCGTAGCGATAATGTGCAACTCCTGTTCGTTTTGATTTTGCTAGTAAACCGTGATCATGCTGTATGGCGCGCAGATTGATCCTTATGGGACGATCCGGTGATTGACCATCTATATTTATGCAATTGATAGGAATCCAACTTTAAATGGTTAAAAGAATAATCTTGGCAATGATGATTTGTTGCCTTTATTACAATGCCATGGGACAGCAGGGCTGTACTCATGCTTTGTCTGGACGCGTACTGTCCGCTACGACTAAATCGGCCCTAGCAGGTGCCACTGTGGTCTTGCTACCTGTTCACAAATCCGTAGTGACCAACGCAAGTGGTTACTTCATTATTTCGGGACTTTGCAAGGGTGATTATAGAATTAGTATTACTTCGGTTGGATACAATTCATTGCATGATCAGCAGGTGTCTATATCTGCTGATCTGAAAGATGTATATCTCTTGGATCCGGTGAATATCCATTTGGATGATGTAAAGGTCGTCGGCACGCAGACACGAGCATTGTCGTCAAGTAAGCATCAGCTATCCAGTCAGGATCTGCAAGAGAGTAAAGGCAAGGTATTGGGCGATGCCCTGAGTCGAATCGCAGGTGTATCTACATTGAATACAGGATCTACTATTGTGAAACCCGTGATCAACGGGCTGCACAGCAACCGAATACTGATCATGAATAACGGTGTGCGTCAAGAGGGACAGCAATGGGGCACCGAACATGCTCCCGAGATTGATCCTTTTACAGCTGGGACTATTGCTGTGATCAAAGGAGCAGATGCAGTGCGATATGGCGCGGACGCGTTAGGAGGTGTCATCCTGACTACTCCCAGTCCATTGGATGCCGATAAGTCACTGGGAGGACGGATTGATTTGATTGGCGAAAGCAACGGCCGTGGGGGTGCGCTATCTGCAGCATTAGAAGGGAATGTAAAGGCTGTTGCGGGATTGGCTTGGCGAGCACAAGCATCCACGCGTAAATTTGGCAATATCAAATCTGCCGAGTATTATCTGGGCAATACCGGAGCGGAAGAATTAAACTTCTCTACCCAACTGCAGTATACGTTGAAATCCGGCCAATTGGATGCCTACTTCAGTCATTTTGGAACGAATATGGGTATTTTTCGAGGGGCTCATGTGGGCACCTTGGAAGATATTTACAGCATCATTGATAATGGCAAACCGTTGGATACTTATGGTTTTGACTATACTATTGCGGCACCGAGGCAGCGCGTCGCACACGATTTAGCCAAGGTGAAGTGGGAACATCGTCTGCAAGATAAAGGGACGCTGGAGGTGCAATACAGCTATCAGCGCAATCATCGCCGGGAATATGATCTTAGGCGCGTCGAATCGGATGACCTGCCGATGGTCGATCTGTCACTGGTGACACAGACCCTGGATGCAGTATATCGCAATAGGTTATTCCAGGTCGGGATCAATGGAACTTTACAGATTAATAATAATAAACCTGGTACAGGTACCACTCCTATTATCCCTAATTACGACAATCACAACATTGGCGTATTTGGGATGACCCAACTGCATCGGGGTAATTATCACCTGGAATTTGGAGTCCGTTATGACTACCGTTACTTTGATGCAGCAGGCTATCGATACGACTATCAGCACCCAGGTCCAGATGGTATCGTGAGTCAGGTGCTATATACAGGCAATCGGTCTTTTCATAATGTATCCGGTACCGCTGGAGTCTTGATGCATATCCTTCCGGGATTGAATTGGAGAAGTAATGTGGGGCTGGCTTGGAGGGCCCCTTCGGCAAATGAGCTGTATAGCGATGGTCTGCATCACGGTAGCGGTATTTACGAGGTTGGAAATCCTGATATGAAGAGCGAAAAGGGATTGAAGTGGATCAATAATGTCGCTTATACACGAGATCGATTTGGATTGGAGGCCGATGTGTATGCACAGTATATCTATGATTATATCTACGCCGTGCCTAATCCGGATTCAGTCAGGCAGACGATCAGAGGCACTTTTCCGATATATAGCTATGAGCAGCATGATGCCTTCTTCTTTGGTTGGGACATAAAAGCGAATTATCAATTGACGGACAACTGGAAGTATGACCTCTCCTATTCATCCGTTAAAGCTCGGAACGTGTCGTTAGATACTTATCTCCCTTTTATCCCTTCGGATCGCTTGTCGCATAGTGTGCAGTGGACATATGGACGATCATCAGCCATTGGAGAACAACCTTATCTAAAATTCACGCACCGGTATGTGGCGCGCCAGAATCGTTTTAACGAAGGGTCGGATTACGTCGCTCCGCCGCCTGCTTATCATTTATTTGATGCACACATGGGGACATCTTGGAAATGGGGTGGGCAACAACTACAAGCTACATTTTCTGTCGAGAATTTAACGAATAGATTGTATAAAGACTACATGGATACTTTTCGGTACTATGCACACCGTATGGGACGGAATGTATCCTTCCGTCTGGCGTACATTTTTTAGTAACAGTCATAAATAACAATATTTTTAACATTATAATTTTTAAATAACATGAAAAAAAACATTAAACATCTTTTGGTTCTTTTTGCTGCATTTGCTTTTATAGGTCTACAGTCTTGTTCCAAAGATGATCCTACTCCTGAGCAGGATCAAGAAGAGGTTGGCGGCGCTGTCCTTACATTTACGGAAGTGAAGCGTGAGGTAAATGCAGGTAAGGTGGAGTATAAAGACATTACAGGCGGCGATGTGGAGGAAGTTAAATTCAGTGGTAATCCATTACTCCCGCCCGTTGGCGCTCATTTGCATCTTGAAGTTGGCAAGACTTACAGACTTGCACTAGTTGCTAAGGATTTTGCTGGCCGTGAGACTCAGCAGACCTTCGTAGCGCGAGATGATATTCATCAAGCGTTTATTTTGGGTGCCCCTGCACAGTCACTTACCTATGCTTATGCGGATAAGAAGACTGACGGTACGCTTGTCAATGTAGGTGTGACTGGATACCTTACGGTAGAACAAGAAGCGGCTTCTTTTCCACTCCGCTATGTATTGCGTCATCTTAATCCCGGTGTCAAGGCTGGTATCAAAGCATCGGACTGGAACAATAGCAACTTTACGAAGTTTTCTGGGGAGAATGATCTGGATCTAAAAGTGGAATTACACTTAGTGAAAGCTGGCGATCACGACCACTAAATTTATAAACGGCATGCGAATCGTCTAATCTTGCGAGGAACTCATTCTATACGCATTTTTAAACAGTCTGTAAATCAACAGTGTGAATTTATATTTGCAAAAAAATATAGAATTTAGGGTAAACTTACTTATATTCGCATGCTTTTGTTCCCATAGTTTAATGGATAAAATTGCAGATTCCGGTTCTGTTGATGTGGGTTCGACTCCCGCTGGGAACACAGATAAAAAAGCAGATATGATCTTCATATCTGCTTTTTTATGCTTTATGCATCAGTTATCCTTGATTTTGAGATCACTGTCGATTATGCCCAGGCTTTCCATCAGACGGGTATGACCATTCCATGCACAGCTCCCATCCACCAAGAGCAGGCTGTCGCTCTTTAAGCGCCACACATAGCTATCGACGAGGGTGCAGTCGTGACTGTCATGACGGGCTCGGAGCTGCTGCTCAAATAATACGATCGATTCAAGCTCCTGAATGGAGAGTGGCTTTGTCCGTTGAGCAGTTTCTAATTGATAGGTCCCATATTGTTTGATAATTTTAAGTTGATGCTTTGCAAAATGGAAACAGCCATTCGTGGTGACTACCAGGTGCAAGGTATCCCCCTCACCCATTCTGCGAATAAAAAGATAATTCCGGTTGGGCGGATGAATGGTCAATGGCGCATAGGAATAGCTTCCATACGTGTATAGATCGCTTACAAAGGCACTTCTTCCCGCTATCCAGGGTAGCTTCTCTGCTCCACCCCCAGGGGTCTGCTGTATCTGTGCGCGCTTGCAGCCGAAGAGTCCGATCAGGAGAAGAAATAATAATAAAGTATACCGCATAGCTCCTCTTTAGGATAAGGATGCCATCTTGAGCTGATTTCCATAATATGATATCACAAAAAAAAGCCATTCATATGTGTATGAATGGCTTTTGTATGCTTAAAACAAAAACTTAAACAGTTTCCTGATTTAATCCTTGTTTGTAGATTGCTTTCTTACGGGCAATACGACGAGTGACTGATTTCTTCTCGTAAGCTTGACGTGAACGAAGTTCTCTCAATACTCCTGTTTTCTCGAATTTCTTCTTGAAACGCTTCAATGCTCTGTCTAATGATTCTCCGTCTTTGATATTTACAATGATCATGCTTTAATATACCTCCTTTCGTAGCCTTTTAATTTTTTAAAGTGGCACAAAGATACGGAGCTAATGTGAAGAAATAAAATTAAAGTTCATTTATTTTTCAACGCTGATTCTCCCTGTGCTTTATGTCTGACAAGCCGTGCCTTGATGTTGCGCAGATCGTCAGGATATGCATCTGTCCTATTTGAGTAGACCTTCCCGTCTTAGTAATTGGGACAATGTATCGGGCTGTGTAAGTAAGCGAGTATGTAACCCCAGTTCTGCAGCTGTCTTTAGGTGCTGCGGACTATCATCGATAAATAATGTCTCCTTAAGATCTAGTTCATGCGTGTCGAGTACATATTGAAAGATGTCAGCATTTGGTTTGCGCATCTTCATCAAATGAGAGTAATAATCTTTTTCAAAAAATGAAGAATTGTCGGCTAGATTGTATTCTCTTTTTAAGTAATCCATGATCCACTCATAATGGATTTCGTTGTTATTGCTGAGCAAAAATAGACGATACTGCTGCTTCAATTCCAGTAAGAGTTCGTGATTACCCTGCGGTACACCGATCAATAAAGCATTCCAGGCATCATCAATCTGTTGGTCTGTGAGCTCAGGGACATTTGAATATTCCCTAATTCCGTCGCGAAAAGCTTTTGCACTGATTTCTCCCTTCTCAAAAGCATCAAATAAAGATATATGGCCTTTGTGTCCGAAAAAATCTTCTACATTTTTGATACCCAGTGCAGTAAAGGCATGCTGTGCTTTAACGAAATCAATCATAAAGATCACATTACCATAGTCGAGAATAATATTTTTAATTTTTTGCATACAAAAATTTTGAATTATCAATACAAATATCGATAATTGCATCGTCAAAAGGGGATAAACCTCCCAAAAAGACAACAAAAATAACCGCGCCTATAGCTCAGTCGGTTAGAGTAGAAGACTCATAATCTTTTGGTCCCTGGTTCGAGCCCAGGTGGGCGCACTTCAAAAAAGCCATTTTTCATAAAGAGAAATGGCTTTTTTGTTTATCAAGGCACTTTAGGAGCATTTGCCCTACGCTGTATAGGATACCCCGAAACGGTGTGTTTTACATAGTTTTTTTTGTTGAAATTCATACAAAACCGTAACAAATAGGTAACGGAACTTTTGTGTGGGAATTGAAAAAAATATGGCAACCATAAGCGCAAAGGTTTATGAGCATCACAAAAAAGTCGATGGCACTTACTATCATGGGGCAACGATGGATTAATGGCCATCGTCTTTCTCTTGGTGACTTCATAATAAATAAAGGAATCCCATCTGCTTCGGGCTGGGGAATACAAATAGATGTCTATTTCCATACTTTCGTTCAGCGATCCGGGTTTGATAGACGAGGCCAAATTGGCTGCACTAATAGGATCATTGATCTCGGGCGCATTGGGCTATATTCTCTTGGCGACATCCCGCAAGGAAAAGCTTGTCTAGCTGTATAAATTGGTAGTCACATTCTTCAGACTACCAATTTACTTTTTTATAGGTTATCCTTAACCTGCTTTCAATATCCGTATATCCCCCCCTTTTAACTTTGTGGCTAACCAGTCTTTCAGTTTTTTCTGCTCGCCTTCACTGAGTGTCACTTTTCCTCCATATAACAATATAGTTTCCATCTGCATACTGTCAACGGTGTGAACAGTCAAGTGCTTGCCGATAGAAAATGGTGTAAGAGACGGGAATAGGATGCTGATCTCGCGCACCAGATCCTGGTCATCAAATTTATATGCTGCAAGATCCTTACGCAAATTCTGGATCAGGATGTCCTTTTCGGATACATTCTGCGACCGCTTGCTTATTTCAGCAAGTATGTCCTTTTTCAGATCTGTGCTATCCTGTCTAATAAGTAATTCAGCATCTCCCAGGCTATAGTTCTCCATTTTGCCCTTCAATTCTGTCAGCTCTTCTAATGTGAATTTTTTATCCAAGAAAGCAACCTCCACTTTTTTAGGCCTTCTATTAAAATGTGTCTTTTCATAAATAAGTGTATATCCCTTTTGGACTAATTCCTTCTGTATAAAACTATTTACCTGTTGGGTGAATTTCTTTTCCTGCAAGAGTGCATAAGCCAAATACGAACTGGGTACTATCATTACCAGTATCAGTAGTGTAATTGTTCTGGTGATGCGCTTTTTCTTTCCCTCATTCAAGAATTCAACACTGGGATACTTCAAAAATTTGACAATCACGAATGTAGAGATACAGATAAAGAAGCAGTTGATCGTATATAGATACATAGCTCCACCGAAGTAGGAGATATTGCCGATCGCCAATCCATATCCGGCAGTACAGAGTGGAGGCATTAAGGCTGTCGCTATTGCTACTCCAGGTATAGGATTGCCTTTTTCCACACGCGTGATGGCAATCACACCTACCAAACCACCAAAAAAAGCGATCAGCACATCGTAGATATTGGGAGACGTACGAGCTAACAGTTCAGACTGGGCCTCTTTGAATGGGCTAAGCAAGAAGTACAAAAAGGATACGAACAGGCTCACTAATGTGGCTATCAACAAATTCTTCAATGATTTTTTCAGTAGACCGAAGTCATAGGTGCCCAATGCAAAGCCCGCTCCTACTATAGGTCCCATCAAAGGCGATATTAACATTGCTCCGATAATGACAGCTGTGGAGTTAACATTAAGACCTACTGACGCCACTACGATAGCGCATGCCAGTATCCAGAGATTGGCTCCTCGAAAGGAAATATTTGCAGTGACATTCTCCAACACCTTCTCTTTCTTGTCCTCCCCCTGATGAAGGTTGAAAAAATCGACGATTTTACTCATTATATTTAAGTTTAGTTTAACAACGTAATCCGACAAAGAAAAATAAAATTCTCCAATAAAGAGTTTATTGATCAACAATATGTTTCTCCAGTACATTGCAGGACTACAGAATTATACAGTTATCCATCTACATACCGAATGTATCCCATTACATGGAATTCTCGATCCAAAAACTATCATCCAAGAAGGGGACATTTTGATTCCATACGGTAGCAATGAGGATTTGAAGGCATTTTTTAAATAGGTAAGTACCTTCATTCTACAACATTAGTCAATACCGCGATCCAGGGCTATTATTCGCAAATATCATATACATATAAACCGATAACCAACAGAATCATAGCTAAATATGGTGTCAAAATGATAGCGGGACTATGACGATCCCACTATATTACTTAAGTGTTATTCTATAAGAGCGCTGGGATACTCTTAAAACCGTTCAGATATTTAACAATATGGATATGCTCTTGAATCAATTAATTAATTAATTAATTGATTCAAGAGCATATCCATGTACTTCACCAAGCACTTGTCCTGCGCGTAAAAACTCGGTCTTACATAACCTAATTGCTCGCCATATTCCATGTTGCAATATCCATAAAAATCGCTGCAAGATAGGAAAAAGCGAGCAAACTCCGCCCCTGCTATTCATCAAACCCCAATACTACAGAACTTTCACTATATAACCCAAAAATCCCCTCCGCTCCGATAATATTTGAATAAAGAGGACGGACCGTCTGATACACGGATTCTCCAAGATAGCCTAATTCATCTACTTCCTTCTTAAATCGGGCCAGTCCGGAAGATAAAAATGCTAATCGAATATCAACAGATTGGGCTAAATTAGTACCTCCTCTTTTTATCGATCTGTCAAATCGTTTCCTCCCTATTCGCTCAGGTAAGGCTTTGCCGTCTGTATATCTAAATTCGGGTGAGAGATAATACATCCCTAGGCTCGGCTTCTCCACATAATCCCCCATGAAATCCAATAAATAAGGATACAGCGCTGTCGCTCCTACTCCCTCTTTTGCACTTCCCTGTGTCCAAGAGATATGATACCAGAATCGGTTTATGGAATCCAATTCAACCCCAACATTCTTAAGGTCAGGTTTTTCAGGTAAATAGCACTCCTGAGAAAGTATACGTTCGCCGCTTTCTTCAAGTACAATTTCAATAGCGTAGGGAGTATTGCTCTTGAGATCCACTTGATCCGGTTCTATGACAAAGTAGCCAAGGGAGTCGGCATCTTCTGTAAATTCAGTGATACGGACTCCTCCATCTAATAGGTAAACAGATAGCCGGGGCAATGCCGGTACGGTTCCTAATTGTCCACGTAATGGCTTACTCCAGGATATCGAAGCCTCTCCGCCAGAAATAGACCCGATCGATGACAAGACGACTAGGCGAGGCTTATAATCGGGAAATTCAAATGGAATAGTGGTCTTATGATCCGTACAGCCCATTAAAAGGACTATCCCACATATCAAGATCCAAAAACCTTTGCTAAAGCGATATTTCAAGAAAAGCTTAAATCTGTCCATATTATTAAAGTTCAAATCCAATGTTAAAAAATGGCATAATGGGAAACATTCCGGTGATTTCCAACTTACCGGGAACATCTGAAGGTTGTGCGAAAAACGGATTGACCCTGTTGTACACATTGTAAACCCCGATACCGAACCAGTTTGTATTTCCTTTTCTTGTTTTCCATCTCCGTTCGATATTGATATCCAGTCTATGGAAGGCCGGCATACGCATGTTATTTAGGTCGCTAGTAATATTGAAACCCGATCTCCAGTCTGCAATCTCCGTCCTACTGCTAGGCAGCGTGAACGGTCTACCTGTCTTATAGGTCCAGTTGCCCGAGAGCCTATATCCTTTTCCAAAACTGTACATCATCAAAAAGTTAACGCTGTGTCTGAAATCAAAATCCGAATTAAACCACCTGCCTTCATTCAGAGACGGAAACATCGATCTCGAATTGGCATAGGTATAAGATAATGAGCCATGTAGTTTTCCGGTAGTCTTTTGCAGAAGAACCTCGAGTCCATACGTCCGCATTCTTCCGCCTCTATGAAGAAAGTCATTATATTCGACCACATCTTTATAAAAATCCACAGACGGAACATATTTTACTACGTCTGCCTGCTCCTTAAAGAATAGTTCGACGGATAGATTATCCAATATTCCGAATAAATTACGGAAATATCCCAACGACCACTGCTTGGACAATGCTGTCGGCGAGTTACCATCGTTAGCGATATAAAACTCTCTAAAGCGTCCTATATCGTCCGTAAAGCCCAGAAGCATTGTGTTTTGACGCTGCATATTAAAGGCAGCATTGACAGTGGATTTTTTATCCAGCTCATAGGTCAATAGGACCTTCGGCTCGGGAAGCAGCTCATTAAATCTGTCAAAAGTATATCTGGAGAGCCTAAAACCTGTATTAATCCGAAATCTGTTGCTTAGCTTATACGAAACATCGGCCGAGAGAGCGCTACTGGCTACTTCCTTCATATCCAGTGCATTTTCATACTCACTGGTTGTATTTCCATTGACAGCCTCGCTCCGGTTTAGGTATATCCCAAAATCTAACTGTTCTCGCTCTATTCCATAGTTTAACTCCAGAGCGTTGGTCAACTGGGTCTTCCCATGTATATTGAATTTGACAGAACGGACGCTATTGCCCGACAGTCGTGAAATCTCCAGACTGGTCTTTTCCATTCCCCCGTAATTCGGCCCATCGTTATTTTTCGAATAATCTTCATAGAAATGTCTATAATTGGAATAACTGGCATGGGCATTAAGCGAGGTCGTCAGCCCCAGATTAATCCGGTAGTTCAGAGCGAGAAGCTCGTTCTTTATACCATAACTATCTTCGGATAGCTGACTGTACTGAGGATAGTTCTCCAAAAAAGAATGCTTATCCCGGCCATGTAGGGCACTGAGAAAAATATGTTGGTTATCTCCCAACCGGCCGTCCAACCGTAGTGTCATATCCTGCGTGACAAGATTGCCAATATCGCCGGTACGCTCTCCACTCCGGATTTTTCTAGCAATTGCGCCGGTGGCCAGATCAGCAACTGTTCTGCGCACCCCTACATTATAGCTCAGCTTATCCCGGATTATTGGTCCGCTGGCGCTGAACTTTGGGGCAATAAGGCCAAACTGAAAGGACTGATGGTGCTCTTTATAATTCCCTTCTTTTGTTCTGATATCGAGTACAGAAGAAAGCCGTCCTCCAAATCTGGATGGCCAATAGTTTTTGTAAAAATCTACCCCGCCTACAAGTTCTGGCTGGAACATGGAGATATATCCCCCAAAGTGGTTGACATTGAACATTGTAGCCCCGTCCAGCAATATCTGGTTTTGGTCCTGATCACCGCCTCGTACAAAAAGGTGCGAATATCCCTCCTTTCCTTCAGAAACTCCAGGTAAAAAGGTTAACCCCTTTATTATATCCGGTTCACCCAGAAAAGAAGGAACAGCCGTTAAAAAAGGTAATGAAACACGGTTTACTCCCTGAGCAGCTTTCTTGTTAAAGGCCTCACCGGCATATACCTCGATTACATTAAGTTCCATTGGATTAAGAGCTACATTAATCTGAGTAGAGCCCAAGGCTACACCGATAACAGTATCTTTGAAAGACACATGCGAAATGGACAACCTCTCTTTAATGGATACAGCAATCCTACAGTTTCCTCCTGCATCTGTAATCTGTTTGACACCCGTACCAAGATTGGTGACATTCGCATTTTCAACAGGAATACCGGTCTGTGCATCACTGACATAAATGACCACCCGCATCTGAGCAAAACCATTTGCAGGGGTAAAAAACTGTACAAGAATGATGATTATTGTTGTAGCTAGAAGCCTAAAGATACTTATCATTTCAGGTAATAGCGAGTATTCAATCTGACTCCCATCTCTCTAAAGTTGTTTTTGGAACTAGCAGGATTCGCAGGACTCACTTTCAGTCTCGGCGATATATCTGTGAAGAAATCCAGATCTAATCGAAGCCTTTCGTTTACTGGCGCAAATACGCCAACATGTGCACCAACCTGAAAGGGGTGCTGATATTGAGGTGCATAATGGGTAGTAAATCCCATAGTCTCTCCCAGTTCCCCATACGGAAGCTGGCTATCTGTTATATTGGAAGAGAATTGATAATACAGATCAGCACCTATTTTAAATCCCACATATTCAAATGGGAGATATGTAAGGGATACCGGCAGGTGCATTGCCCAGTATCTGAATTTCTTGGTCTGACCAAATTCAGGCAACATCTGCTGGTAGAAATCTGAGAGTTGGCCTTTTTGTTCCAGCAGTTCTGGAGTCAGCCGAAAACCACCGCTTCGTATATTCAGGCCAACGTCCCAGCCTAACATACCATTCGGCTGGAAAGTGCCTGAAAGCCCAACTCCACCATTGATTAAAAAATCGGGCTTACTATTCAGCTTATAGTCGATGGAGGCATCAGTCTCTCTGACACCGTATTGAAGATCGCTAAAAGTGGAGTTAAAATCCCGGAGTGCTGTTGCTCCAGCTCCGGCCGTTACGTACCATGTAGGCTTTTGCTGTGATTTGGCCAGCTGCGGCAATAAAAAAAAAGTCAATAATGACAAAACTACCAATAGCTTCCATTGCGTAAAGATTCCCATATGTAATAATTTTATTAGTGAAAAATAGCTCGATCAATCTGAGTACTTTTTATTAATTCGGTACTACGAATGATTCAGAAGCAAACATATAATATTTGCAGTTTAAAGAGAACTTTATAAAGTTAAATAATGTGAAACCGATATGTTAAATAATGTAAACCTCGCTTGTCTTTTAGAAAAAAATCTGTTTAGTATAAAAAAGAGGCTGAACGCGTCTTTTAGTTGATGCTTAGATAATATCGAGTACCTTAGCACACACAAATTCTGAAGATAAAAGGATTACCGAGTGGAAGACATAGGCTTAATCTGAAACAGCGGGTTGAGCTTATCCGTCTATTCGTTTAGCTTTTTTGGATATACCATTCGCTGTCAATAAAAGAAGCAGTAATTGCAAGGCGGCTTAATTATCCAGATGTTTATCTTCCTCATTTATTCGTGATACAATAGGGATTTTCCATTTTACGAAGATGATATTAGCAGCAATGGACATTTTTTTCTTTTCCTGCTTGTTTCTCTATATTCGCAAAATTGACTTTTTCACCCCATAGGGGTATTTATATGCGGTATTGTGATTCTGGTTTATATTTCAAACCTTTGGAAAAATAGTGAATGAGATATGAAAGATTTAGCAAAGCAGATTGAGGAGTTAAATGAAAATTTAGCCAAACAACTTCCTATGGAAGTTTTAGAGGTATTTGGCAGATCCATCCAGGACCTGAAGAGCAGAGGCATGGAGGAGAGCAGTATCGGCCTAGGTGAAAAGTTTCCCGATTTCAGTCTTCCAAACACAAACGAAGAAATGGTCGAATTAAAGGAACTTCTAAAAGACGGGAAAGGAAATAATATTGAAAATATGGTGGCGAGACAGGTTTTCATCCGAAACAGAAAACGGTTTGTCGATAATATCACTGCTTTCTTCAATTACAATGTCAGCACGGGTAGGCTCGCGCATAAACTCATTGCCGGTTATGACTATGCACAGGAAGTTCTACCTGTAGGTGGTTCACAGCTAACAGCAAGTGGCTACAGAAATAAAGATAATACCGGAACCATTGCACGATTTGATCCGAAAAAAATCGGCGATTATCTGCTCGATAAAAATGGCAACCCAGTACCCAATGTTTCCAGTTTTGACCTCAGCAATCCCTTGAAAAGCCAACAGTTGCAGGACGGAAGTAAATATTTCTATGCATCTACATTGGTCGCACCGACTTATTATCATCTGAATGCATTGTATGTGCAGGATCAGCTCACTCTGGGCCCGCTTCAATTATTGCTGGGGTTACGGTATGAGAATTACAAAGATATCGCCAATTATAAGACAGATCAGGCCGAGAATGTACACCAAGATGTCATACTGCCACGCTTCGGTGCAGTGTATACCATTAATCCGCAGATTAACCTATACGGAACCTATGTCAAAGGCTATAACCCACAGACAGCTTCGGCACTGGCAAATCCAAACGCGGGCGGGCCATTCGATCCGCTCGAAAATGACATGACCGAGTTTGGGTTAAAAACAGCCTGGTTGGACGGAAAATTGCAGGCAAGTACAGCTATCTATCAGATCAATCAGAAGAATACGCTTTATCCTGCCCCCACTGCCGACAATGCGGATTTGATGGAACAGATCGGAAAGGAAAGATCCAAAGGCATAGAGTTTGACATTCAGGGCCAGATTCTCCCGCATTGGAGTATTATTGCCTCTTATGCCTACAATGACGCCAAGATTACCGAAGGTGGAAATAATGAAGAACTGAACGGACAAAAACCAAATGCGCCTCAAAATACGGCAAACATCTGGACTAGATTTTCTATTCCTTCCGGAAAAGCAAAAGGCTTGGGAATCGGTGTCGGAGCCAACTACGTAGATAAGCGAAACCTTTCCATCAACCAGAACCAGACAATTCCTTCTTACAGTTTACTGAACGCAGCGCTATACTATACCATTGGGAAGGTACAATTGCAGGCCAACTTTAATAATATCACCAACAAAACACATTGGGTAGGTGGTTATGACTATATCCGTCTATTCCCGGGTGCACCACGCAATTTCTTATTTACCCTAAGCTATACCTTTTAAGTATGGCTTTCAAAAAGATAATGCTGTTTTTACACCGCTGGATCGGATTATTATCTGGTCTGGTGGTTTTTATCGTGAGCATTACTGGCGCCATTTATGTCTTTGAGAAGGAGCTTTTTGCGCTATTTCATCCCAGCTATGTGACGGTAGATGTACCGAAAAAAACAAGTGTTCTCCCCCTTTCGATCTTGAAGGCAAATGCACAGCATGTCACCGACCATCCCATTAACATTATCCGCATTCCCGCTACCGCCGGTCAGCAGGAAACCTATATTTTTGAGTCCCTTAAACGCCGTCCCAAAAACGATATCGCGGGTGTATTCGTGAATAAAGAAATCATCTATTGGGACCGTATTTTCGTAGATCCCTACAGCGGGCGCGTTTTAGGAAAAATAGATGTCGAGACTAATTTCTTCTGGATTGTAAGGCAGATCCATCAATTTCTTTATCTCAGGCGCGACATAGGGAGCACCATCGTCGGCAGCAGCGTCCTGCTGTTTATCATTACGCTACTTTCAGGTCTTTTCCTGTGGTGGCCCAAAAACCGTAAGGTAGCTGTTAAACGGCTCAAGATCAATCTCAGCACTAAATGGAAGCGTCTCAACTATGATCTTCATCAGGTTTTGGGGTTTTATGCTTTCTTGGTTGCTCTGGTCATTGCGGCAACTGGTTTAGTCTGGTCCTTCAAGTGGTGGGAGACGAGCATATACTGGCTTATGGATGGTAAGCGACCCAATATGCAGATCGAAGAGCCAAAAGCTCCAAACAATACGATGAGTGAGGCCGGTGCTGCTTCGTTAGACCTGATATGGTCCGATGTCGTGAAAAAGCACACGGTACATCAGGGCGTTTTTATCAATTTGCTTCATGAGGTTTCCCAAGCCAATGCAACCATCTATAATAAAGGAAACACCGGGTGGTCGGCCTCGGATACCCATGCCTATGATCTCCGTAATGGAAAGCACTATTTTAAGAGGCTGCAAAATGATAAAACATTGGGCATGAAATGGAGAAATTCCAATTACGACATTCATGTCGGAAAAATAGCCGGGAGGACAGGCATGTGGATCGCATTTGTAGCAAGCTTAATCTGCGCCTCCCTACCGGTTACAGGCTTCTGCATCTGGTATGGCCGAAAATTTAAGAAGAAAAAATTGCGTTCGTAGCCACTTCAATTAAATCCGCCTGCAACCAGCACCCATTATTATACCCTCAATCCTCATAATAGGCATCCATCAGATTTTTCCTTTCCATAGTTGCAACGTTGATATATTCAAACTTTTTATACTGACAGAATGATCCCATATCTTTATCTCCATTGATAAAGATACCACCTACCAGAATCACATATTTGCACGGGTATCGGGTTTCTTTTACCAATATTTCAATGCGTTCGTCTATCGCTTCATACATGACTTCTGTCGCTTCAAAAATTTGGTTTTCCGCATTCAGTATTCTTTCTTTGCTGTGGAGAAAAATTTGCTCAATGGTATTTATCTGAAAATCCAGCGAAGTGATATTTCCTTCAATGATCTGTCCGGCTGCCAGTTTGGCAAGGGCCCCTTTTGCTGCCCCGCAGCAGGCAGAATTGGTCCGCTGTCCTATTCTGCTTATCTCTCCGATCTGCCCATCCCGGGTAATCCCGATGTGCGGCGCATAAAAAATGATCACAGCCCCATCTTCAGGGACATGGTGCGCAAATGCCCCCATCCCCGTAAGTCCGGCAAAAGGAAAACCGTCTAGTCCTCCCAGGTGAAATGGACCGAGCATTTCATAGGCTCTAGGAGGATATTGTATGGCATTGACGTCGTCGCAGCACATACTGTCCGCATGCATTAACTGCTTAGGTTTTAATTCCAGGTATTTTTCAATCGTGTCCAATAAACGATTGACCGTATCAATAGACGTTAAGGCCTTTGGATACCATTTTCTTACAGATTCTATACTCATAATTTTATTATTTTTTACATGACGATATTATTCACGGGCTGTATCGCGGGAGGAAGCTCCTTTTCGCCCAAGATTTCACGCAGGTCAATTTCTATGTTCCTGCTGATCTGTGTGATCGGGATATCGTTGGCATTACCCTCAAATGGATTTTCCGTACTCTCCCCGATTTGTTCCAGCACCAGAAACACCCAGCCCAAAAGAATGCTGAAAGGAACGGTAAGCCAGACGATATGATCGCCAAATTTTTCGATCATTTTAGAAAACTCCCCTAAAAATCCCAAAGGAAGCAAAAAGCAGAGCGCATTTGTGAAATAGAGATTGATACTTGAAAACTGGCGTGGATAGGGAAAATTTTTGATTCTTTCACATTTTCCCTGCTGATCATACAATTCCTTGAACTGATTTTCAAGTGCGGTATAATTATAAGCCGAAATTTGACCTGCTTCATTTAATTCCCTTAACTGCGCAGACTGTAAGGCAATGATCTGGGTCGCCCTATTTTTTGTGGAAAGCACATACTTAAGCTCATCATCGCTTAAAAAGTTCATGAGTTCCTCATCAAGCTTACCTTTCCATTCAGGAACTTCATAGTACCTGAGAAACTCTTTATTGTAGCCTTTTGTTTTTACATGTTCCCAGCTTTTTGTTTCCCTGAGCTGAAACCTCAATGCCGTAAGCCAGGCAAAATGGCGATAGATGATCTGCTGATGCACCGTCTGTTCCTGTACCTTATCGTCCATTCTTATGAAATCCCGCACCAAGATCCCCAAACTGCGGCTGTTGTTGATGATCGCACCATAGATCTGACGGGCTTCCCAGCTCCGGTTGTAAGTCTGCGTATTCTTGAATCCCGAAATGAATGCCGCTGCCGTCCCCAGCAATGCGACCGGAACCCAAGGGATAGCCAGCCATTTCCAGTCCATAAAATAAAAAAGTACGGTTGGAATAACACTCAAAATAAGCATTTTATAAATCTTCATCCTGGTCCAGGGAATGAAATGGTAAAGTTTGTAATGTGAGCCTGTATTCATAAATAAGTTAATTTTTTGATGAAAATTTGCTGATCAGAATCCCTACCAGTACAACCGTGTAAAATTGACCGGCTATTCCCACAAATGCGGTGACCAATTTGGTCACATGGGTATTGGGCGTAATATCTCCGAATCCGATACTGGTGAAAGTAATCGAACAGAAGTAGACCAGATCCATAAATGTAAGTGCGGAGGAGGACTGATCAACTCCTTTAAAAGATGCGGGATCGCGGTACTGGAAAAATTGCAGTGCGAACACCGAGATTTCTATCAGTAACATATACCCGCATATGGCAGCCGAAATAATATCCGTATTGATATATCCGGGTTTTATCAGAAACCGGAGCACCTCCATAAAAAGAAAGCAAAAGAACACCACATAGTTGATATTCAAAAAGGTAAAATACCAGGGTAGCTCCTTAAAAAATGGGATGCCAACAGGTAATAACAAAATGATGATGAAATGCAGATTTCTGAACCAGTTTCCCCAGCTATGTTTTCCGGTGAACAACAAGATAGACCCTACTCCCAATACGAGCATGTTGACTGGCCATATGACACGGGTATAAAAATCCAGATCCGTAAGAAATATTCCTACAAATAAATGCTGCATCAGGACGAGCAGAAGAATTTCATATTTTCTTTTCTGCAACTTTTGAATGATCATCGGCGATTTTAATAAAAATTGAAAGCTGGTCATCATTAACCGAAGATACTCAGGTTATTGCCCAGCGGTTTTCAATGGATATTGCAGGTAGATAATTACCAAGTTCAATAGTAAAAACGGCAGTTCGATCAGCACCCCTTTCAGATCTTTATCCAGCAGATGCAGACAAATGATCAGTAAAATTCCTGCTGCCATTAAAAAGTTTCCCCAGACAAAAGTCTTCGGGAACAAGATCATTAACGCGGCAATCATCGTAACCGCACCATTTACTGCCAGTGCTGTTTTGTTAAATCCCCATTTACTGAACATGTCCATCATTGCAGGTTTCCCCATCAGCATGGCATAGCCCTGTTTTATTCCCATAAATACAGCGATGAGGATCAATATCGAATTAATCAGTCTGATTATCATAATTTTAGGCTTAAAAGTAAAAATGGATAATGGGTTTTATTTAAAATAACCATTATCCATTATCTGATCAATTATTTCTGGTTAATCAACTATTATCTTGTGGTATAACCGCCGTTGGCAAAAATAGTTTGCCCGGTGATCCACCAACCGTCCGTTACCAAGAATTCTACCAAAGGAGCGATATCTTTGATATCTGTCAGTCCGCCCAGCGCAGAAGCTGATTTGTGATAGGCTACCGCATCATCACTCTCCTGTCCGTAAAAGAAAGGCGTATCCATCGGCCCCGGAGCTACTGCCGTCACGGAGATGCCTCTGTTTCCGAATTCTTTCGAGGCCGCCCTTGTAAAATGCTCTACCGGTGCCTTAGCTCCAGCATATGTTGAATACAATCCGGTATAGGCAGCCAGCAAGGAAGTCACAATCGTACAGATTTTACCGTGATCGTTTACTTTTTTACCAGCTTCCTGCAGGAAGAAATAAGCCGATTTTGAATTGATTCCGAACATGATATCATATTCTGCCTCTGTCGTTTCGACAAATGGCTTTTTCAAAACCATACCCACGGTGTTGATAGCGATATCAATTCCACCGAAAGTCTTTATGGTTTCATCAAAAAATTTGGTGATATTATCTACCTGAGTCAGGTCTCCCTGAAATAAAAATGCTTCAGCACCTAAGGCCTTTACCTCAGCCAATGTTTTTTCACTTTCTGCTTTTGAGCTTTCACTATTAAAATGAATAGCCAGCTTTGCTCCTTTTGCCGCAAAATCTCTGCTTAATAAACCGCCAAGGTTTTTTCCACCTCCGGCAATCAGGACTACTTTCCCTTTTAAATCGTTGTGTGCCATAATCTTTTTTCTTTTATAATTAAAGCTACAAAAACTGACGGAATATTCCGTCAGTTTTAATCAAAAAAAAATTTATGCCTTTATGGAGTCCCAGCACATTTGTAAAAACAGCACTATTGTAGCATCATCGATGTCCATCTTTTCATCGATAGCCCACAGGAGCCATCCGTTAATCGTACTAAAGGTAAATAACCTCAGGCGTCTTGCGGTTAACGGTTTGAACAAATTCTGCTCCAGGCCCATCGCATACAATTCGTCAAATTTCAGAAAGTCCATCATGGCGACTTCATGGATCTCTTTTGTTAAGATCGGTGATGCTGCAAATTGATAAGAAAACTGAAACTCCAGGGGGTGCTCAAGAAAATAACGAATCACCCTTTCCCAAAGAAAATCAAATTGGCTACGGAGACTACCCTGTTGTGTATAATTGTGGAAAATATACGCAGACTCCTCGGATTTCTGCGTTATCCAGATTTGCTGTACGATCTCCTCCTTACTAGCAAAGTAACGGTATACCGTACCGATGCCTACCTTTGCTTCAGCAGCTATCTGCGCAATGGTCACCGCATGCAGCCCCTGTGTGACAAAGAGCTTTAAGCCCGCTTTTAATATTTGTTCTCTTTTCAAATTAAATTAAATAATGTCGCAAATTTAACAAAATATCTTCTGAATAAACTATTACAACATATTTTATGAGGTATATTCTCGAACTAGCGGCAGCCCACTGCCGCTTCCGTAAACCGAAAAATATTCACGTATTCCTATGTCTCTAAAGGCAGAAATATTATCTTTAAGACTCAAAGCACATTAGACGATTAAAATAAAAAATGACAGACAACAAAGACATTATCTCCATGGCGGAAGTTCAGATCAGAAGCTTTATCGAATCCAAAAGACCACAGGATGCAGAGGTGCGAAAGAAGTTGGATTTTGGGTATACCTGGGATGGACAGACTGCCTTATTGTTTGAGATACGTCCGCAATGGAATAATCCAGCTCACATACTACATATCGAATTTGCGAAAATAAAATATATCAAATCAAGCAAGCAATGGAAGCTATATTGGCGGCGGGCCAGCGGTAAATGGGAGGCTTACGAACCAATACCTTCAAGCGACAACCTGCACGAGCTGTTGACTGAGATCAGCCATGATGGTTATCGTTGTTTTTTCGAATAAAAAACATAACAAAAAAGCAGCCTATGTAATGGAAATAGTCTGCTCTTTAGCTGTCTAATGCCTGCCAAATATGTCAGTCATAGAAAAGCCATCAGAAAGAAATCGATGGGTAGTAAGCAATATCCCAAGTCATCACTACATTTTTGTAGTTTTTGAAATGACCTTCATCCCATTTGGTGATGTGGTACCCTTTACAAAATTTACAGTAGTAAGCCCTTTTGCAAGCCGGTTTGCCCATGCGATGTTTGACACGCTTGCCGTCTTTATTCCTGATGCGTGTCATAAATTTAAAATTGATCATCCTCCATTTTGCTTCGATCAACGACGGAAATGCTACTTTACCCGTGGCACGGCATTTCCAAGTGTTACTTTTTAGGTTTTCCATAGCCAATATTTTAATATCATTGATTTGTACTATTATCCTTTTCAATAGGCACCTGAAGCATTACCCAGTCTTTTATCCTACGCGAGATGGTCGACGAAACCACAAAACTGTCCATATCTCCAAACGGTACGTGCAAAATAATCCGAAGCCTGCCGCCCTTCAATTGATAACAGGCCTTAATCATATCCAATGGGATCGCGTGATGCCGGTCTATTTTCTGTACAAAGCCGTGCGTATCGCGCACAATTTCGTTCAGACTACGTTGCTCACAGCCTATTCCCTCATTCATATCGCTATTCAAAAATAATTTGACGATCGGCGTATTATTGGTCTTCTCGAATAAAAATATACCTAGCTCATTGTACATAATCTTTTTGGTCAGGTATCTGTTGTTTAGCAAAAATTCCTCCTCAAGCGTATCCATTCCCTTCAATAGTGCGAGGTCTATTTCTTCGGTCATATCCCCTTCTTTTTCTTGCTCATCTATTTTGGAAGGCTCTTCTTCATCCAGCTGAGTGTCGGACAAGTGTGCCGATTGCGGCTCTTTCTGCGCTGATAATCTTTGTTCCAGATGCCCTACTCGCTTTTCCAGTTCCCTGACATAGGTCTCCCTTTTGCGATACACAGACGAATAAAAAAAGATCGCATAGCCCATATTAAAAAACAACATCCCGCCCAAGATCACCAGGAGCGGTAGCCATATCCACTCGCTTTTGGGCGGGGCAACGGGTCTTATGATTGCAAATAAAAATATCGTAGGCAACAAAACGCAAAAGAAAAACTGTGCCCCCAAACGATCACCAAAATTATGCAGCCAGCTTTTCCGCTTGTCCAATAGCTTGATCATCGTGCGCGTATAAAAGAGCGCAACAGCAATGATCATCACATAGAATAGATAACTCAAGATCAAGGGACTATCCTCAAACCAGTCCGACAGCGCAGCGATGTGGCCAATATACCAACAAATCCCCCCGAAAAGGACCGAGGCAATGCATACCCATATAAAATCCGGATAATGCACATGCACCTCCGTATCTTTTGAATACTTGACCTGTTGGATACTTTCCATAATCTACGTTTATATATAGGACAAAAACCCTTACCGATCTCATAGATAAAAAATAGGTTAGATTTTAATCCAGCAAAAATTTCTTTCAAATAGGAATTTTATACTATAAATTTAGTCAATATTTTAATAATCAGTCCATAAAAGTAGAAATACTACCCCCATACCCGATTTTTGCAAGTCAATAAAATACGCCAAAACAGGAAAATTGAGTACTTTATTGTGCAGATAATATCCTTCGTTGCAAAAAGACATGCTTTAATGTAGAAAACATGTGCTTGTTGAAATAAAGATGATCTTCAGGCAGAATAAGCCCCTTTATAGGTAATTTTAGCATACAGCAATTTACTGATATTAAAAACCACGCGTATGGAAACCCCAAAGCCAACGATACAACGGTTCACCCGCAATTACATCCTGATCTGTGTAGCGGTCCTCGTTACCTTATATGGTCTATTCATTGCACCAACATTCCCATTAAGAGTATATAGCATAGGTGTCCTTGTACTATTTATACCCTTTTTAGAGATCCGTAATCAAAGCGTGGTACTCCAGTTATTCTTTGTTTTCTTTATCTGCATCCAGATCAGCAGCATTGCACTATTTGACCGTATGCCCTATGAGCTACTGCTCAGCTCACAGCCCTTTGGACCAGCTTTTATACATGCCCTTCCTGCTGCGCTACTCTGTTGTGCCGCGGCTAATATCCTACTGTTCAAGCATGTGAATATCGTAAAACTATATACCGTCCAGTTTCCCATTATGCTTATTGCCTGTACCTGGTATATCCGCATGGTTCTGATCCTCAATAATTGCCAGCATACAGCGGAGGCCAAGAATGTACAGATTACGGCTGTTGTCGTTCAGAAATGTCCTCTGTGCTGTGATATCCATGAGCTCCTACTTTCTTTTTCTTACGAAGGACGACAATATCAGCTACCGATGGACGTACATCCCAAACTTTATGAAAAAGCAAAAGAAGGCGATAAGCTCAATCTCCAGCTGCATCCCGGTGTATACGGTTGGCCTTGGTACCACAAAGATATCAAAAGGAGGTACCAATGATTGTAAGTCTATACCAGCTCACCCTGATGATCGAAACATTGCATCGTGTCGATCAGACCGAGATACCAGCAAGGCTATACAGTATATCGGTAGCTTGTTCGGACAATTTCCCGTTAGCACTACATGCCCACAGAGAGGCTGGCAATATAGACAGAGCCAGCAATGCCGTACGTTTATATCATATACAGTTGCTCTGGCTACACCAAAAGCTGACGGCATTCTGTACTGAGAAAGGTATTGAAGACCGGAGTGCGTTAACTTCATTGGAGGAACTGCTGGAGCGTATTGAATTTTTATTTAAAAATGATATCGATCCCACGACCAACCTGCCCAGCCATTACCGGGACAAGATCAGTACCTATGTCTACAATCGCATACCAGCTATTTTTGATCGGCTGGCGAAAAAGAATATTCCACTGGTCTATCTCCATGAAATCCATTCGGCCATCGACAGCCTATTTGAGGAGGGCAAGATTCCTTATATCCAGTACCGCCATCAGGAATATCTGATACAGTTGCTGGATGCACTAGCGCAACTGGCCGAAGATAACCGACAGAGAAAAAACTGGCATTGCCGCTTTTTGATCCTGATGATCAATTTCAATTTTAACCATATGGGATTTTTCAATCGTTGGAAAGAGTTTTATCAGACCGATCCCATTTTTATGGAAAATTTATTACGGTTTCCAAAACATTTCTCCTGCATACGGGACTTTGCATACGATAGTAACCGCAGTAGTCTACTTAAACTGATGTGCGAATATGTGCAAACGGAGCTATCCCAGTCTCAGCAGACATCATCAGAAAAAGATGAAGAACAATTTATACACAGCAATTTCAATGGCAAGGAGCTCAAGCTCTGGTTGCATTTGTGCGTAAAAGCCAATATTACGCGTTCGTCTGAGAAAAAGGAGGTCGCTGCGGAGTTTTCAAAACTCATCAAGACCAAAGAAGGTATCTTGCTGACGCCACATACCTTGACGAAAATGGATAAAAGTGTGGAATATGCTGCTGCCGTGCGTATTCTCCGGACATTAAACAACATGCAGGCAGAGCTACGCGAGTTATTTCCCGATTTAAAAAGGTAAGAAAAAAGAAAAATCATAAAAAGTAGGGGTATTCACCCACTACCCCTGCAATTGCCCCTTATCATACTGCCTTAAATAGTGGCGGGGATAATTTCCTGCCCCGATAGCCCCTTCCGGTATATTTACAACCATTTCGCCCATGGTACCCCCTTCCCTTTCCTGAAATCTATTTAAAGCCTGTTTGCAGGCATGATGAGCATGAAATACCACCCCTACGAAGCGCTATTATCTGCGCTACCTTTGATTTAAGGCGTACGAGAAAGTAGCAGCTGACGCTCAGGCAGGCCGCTGTACCTATTGGAGGGGCAGGTACGGCGCCCTGTTTTTAAAGAAAAACGAAAAGTACAAATAATTAAAGCTATGGAAGCGAATAAAACAAGCAGCATGATACACAAGATCCTACGGGCGGTAATGATCCTGTTTTGGATCTATGTAGGCATAGACAAGATCTGGCAGCTGAGCGCATTTCGGATCGCCCTCGAGCAGCAGCCAGTAATCGGTCATCTGGCTCCGATACTCTTTTGGTTACTTCCGCTTATGGAAATCGGTGTAGGGATATTGCTAGCCATGCCAGTAGCCCGGCTACGTGCATGGGGATGGAGAGCCTCCACCTTATTGATCATCGTTTTTACGATCTATATTGGATTAGGTGTACTGAATGTCTATGCACAGAAACCATGTATGTGCACGAGCTTTCTGAGTGGTATCTCCTGGACTGCGCATCTATTGATAAATATCCTGATTCTTGGCCTTTCTATTATAGGATTGGTACTGCATCGGAGAATAGCCAAATATGGCGAGGGAGCATTGACCGGCAAAACAAACATCGCACTATTTCTGATTGGCTTCCTGGCAATGGGAGCCATCAGCTACAATAACATCCACTATACAAAGTCAAAAAATATGTGGTATGCACCAGACAGTCTCTATTATTATCCAGCACATAACGACGTCAGTAGGCCTATAGTAGGCAGCCTGGCATACAGATACGATCGGTATACAGAACCGTACCGACAATTATTTACCAAAAAGTTGCAGGCCAGTATCTTTACTAACCAATCGCTGACCTGCAGTACAGAAAGGAGGGTAGCAACATGCTAACCAAATTTTTAAACAATTATGGCTACATGATATTAGGAGGAGCCATGATTATCGGATTCTCAGCATTTAAAGGTGCTGAGGCTTATGCAGGAAAAAGTTTAGCTCCTGTAACTGTTTATTTTCATGGAACTCCAACGGATCCCACACAGGTAGAAGATTTGTCGCAATGGAGTACATCTCCTAATGGCAAAAGTTGTAATAACCAAGATGAGCTCGCTTGTGCAGTTCAAGTTGATCCAACAGACCTTAACAGTTCTGGAACATCTTTCGACTCGAGCAAAATAGCGATCGAAGCGACATCTACCAGCTCCGGATACATTCCATCGTTGGAGCCAGGGTCTAACCCTATGCAGTTTAATCCGATTAATCGAAATTAGAGATTCGACTTGCAACAATTAATAGCGGCCCTATACAGGGCCGCTATTATCGTAAATTAACGTGGATTTTGAGGAATTCCTGCTATCCTCACAATATCTGCCGGCAGAGGTAATGCATACCGGTTTTCGTTGGGCACAAGCCTATATTCTTTCCCATCGACTATTCTTTTTAAGACGATCTCCTGCCCTTCCAGATTTAACCGTTTGATATCCATCCACCTCAGTCCTCGATAGACCAGCTCTTTCCGCCTTTCGCTTAATATCACTTTCAGCACCTCCCCCGCCCCCGTCAAAAGATAAGGTTTATAGGTTCCTGCTTTATATCGCGTCGCTAAAAGTTTATTAAGATCTGCTTGTGCTTCTACCAACTTACCCGCTCGCGCCAGACACTCCGCCCGGATCAGGTATATTTCATCTGTGGCCACCCCGCCAAATAAAAGCGCACTTCCTGAGTACTGCCCTTTAAAATTGATTACATTATTTAATGTTTTAAAATACGACTGCTTCCGCAGGTCATTGGAATCATAAGAGCGATAGAGTACAGAATCGATATTTGAATACGCATTGCTCAATATCGTTGCCTTCAGTTCCATATAGAATGTAGTCTCTTTATTGAATAAACTAAAGGGAAAAGTGGCCGTCAATTTCACCTCATTACTATTATTATAATCAAGTAGTTCATTTCGTCTTTGCAAATACAGATCAGCATATTTTGATGCCAGATCATATTGACGCATCGACAGATGAGCTCTTGCCAAAACTCCATATACAGCTAGCTTACTTGGCTGTACCACATGATCCGGTTCCAATGGCAAAAGTGACACCGCAGTTTCCAGATCTGCGATAACCTTTTTATAGCTATCCTCCACGGATGCCCGTACGGATTTTACATTAAAATCCGATGTTTCCCGAAGAACAATACCTAAATCCGTCTCAGCGGTATTCTGCTGATAGGCTTTGGCATAGGTCCATAACAAACTGAGATAACTATTGGCACGAAAAAATAGGGCAGCGCCTTTAATACCATCCCATTTTACAGCATTCTGCTCATTTCTATCAATTTTATCAAGACGCTCCAATACGAGATTAGCCAGATACACAACATTGTACATACTCGACCAATCGTTGGAAAAATTATATTGGGAGTCCTCCCAGATATAATCCAGCTTCTCCACATCATTCAATGCTTTGTAATTGCTCTCAGGAATAAAATAATCATCACAGGCCTTTTCACCACGCGAGCAAAAATTATTGTTCATTACACGTACATTGTCCAGCAGTTTCTGTAAGTCATCCAATTCTTTGGGTACAACCAATTTATTATTGGATTGTACATCTAAATATTTATCACAAGCCCCGAAAATTAGTGTAGCAAAGCACAGGGTTATAATTATAATTATTGTTTTCATATCTTAATAATCTATTTGAATTCCCAATGAAAATGTTTTTGGAAGTGTTAGACGATATGCAAATTCAGGATCAATATGTTGCCTATTGGTCCTCCAGATTACACCTAGGTTAGCAATATTTCCATACAGCCTAAATTTCATTTCGTTCTTACCGGGTAGCCTATGTTCCCAGGCGGCATTGATATACTCCAAACGGATATGGTCTCCTTTGAGTATCTGGATTTCCGATTGGGTATAAAATGTACTGAGATTATCATTGATAGGATATTCCATTTTAGGCATGCTGGTCTGCTTTTCATCGCCAGGCTTCATCCAGCGTTTTTCAAAATCGGGATAAGCCACACCCTGCTCGAAGAGTGAGTAGTAAGACGTGGACGGCTTTTGAAAATAATAATCAGCTTTAAAACTCATGTTAAAAGACATCGAAAACGCTTTCCACGTAAAGGTATTGGTGAGATTGCCAAACATCTGAGGTTTGGAAGAGCCGATAAAGACAATACTTTCTGAATCCGAAGCGCTCTGTAGAGAAGCATTTCTGATCTTGAGATATTCTGTACTGACTTCACCGTTCAGGTAACCCTGTGGCTGCCCCTGTTCATTCAGTCCAGCCCATCGATAAGCCGCAATCGCATTTAAAGGTCTTCCTACTATCGGCGTGATGCCATTCCCATTGCCGAGAAAATTGCCGAGCCCCTGGTTCACGCTTCTATAATATGCAGTCGTTTTGTTTTTATTCCGGCTTAATACCAGACTCGTACTCCATTTGAGCCTATTGATTGTATTGATACTATTCAAAGCCAGATCGAGTCCATGGCCACGCATGGTGCCGACATTTTTGACCACTGTTGCCTGTGCTCCCCAGGTTGTATAATCATAATCTGTGGTACCATACAGGTCTTTTCCATGTTTCACATAATAGTCAACACTGCCTGAGATCCGGTTTTTAAATAAAGCATAATCCAGTCCTAGATTGAAAGTTCCGACCTTCTCCCATCGGAGCGAAGGATCATTTAGGTTTCGGATATTCAACATGGGGTAATTCGTATAACGGGCTGTCTCAATATTTGCAATAGGTTCAGGTGTCCTGGTCAGATCAACGTTACCACTGTAACCAAATGTAGCTCTGAGTTTGAGATTATCCAACCAAGACAGCTCCATAAACTGCTCTTTGCCGAGATCCCAAAAACCACCCACAGACCATAGGGGTGACCATTTATCATTTGTATTGGCTCCAAATATATTGGCTCCATCCTGCCTAAAACTGAAAGAAATGGCATATTTCTCCTTCCATATATCAGAAAAATTGATGTATGTCGAAACAAACCTATTGACCGTTTTTGTGAAATCCGGACTTCCCCCTATTGTCTGTAATAGTGCATCGGGACTGGTACGATAAAGGTTTATAAAGTCTACAGCCTGCGACGTCAGGGGGATTTTGTTGTATCCATACACGGTATAGGCTGCTCCACGCAGTGTATTCTGCCGCATCTCCGCACCAAAGATGCCGATTAAGTGATGCGCACTCAATCGTTTATCTAAATTGACCTGACTACGCACCGTGTACGACTGCCCCTCACTTTCACCAATTTTGTTAATTCCCGCACGCGGCACCGGATAGCTTACCTTTCCAGTCACCGGATCCACCTGTGTAAATTTATTGATCAGCAGACGAGCACTATAACTTTCCATTTCACTTAAAAACTCACTCTTGGAAGCCTGTTTTTGATATTGTCCTGAAGCGGTTAACTTGAGGTAGGGCAAGATCTGATAAGATATACCGGCCGATGCAAAGAGCTCATTCAAGTTTTTGGTAGTCTTCGAATAGTTATATTCCGACAGCGGATAGTAAGACCAGTCTAAATAATTAGCACCAAAATTCTGGTCGAGATACGACCTTCTAAAATCCCCGTCAAACGATATTTCCTTACCGTCATTATCAAAGAACTGCATATAGGGAACCGATTTGCTGCCATAGCTCAGGCTGGAATAATCAGGTCTCCCCGATTGATCCCTATGATCGGTATAGTTCACATTCAGATTTACCTGCAAGTTTGCGATCGGACGATAACTATTTGAAAATAGCATATTCCATTTTCTATTTCGGCTATCTAATTCAGTTGTTGTTTTCGTGTAGCCTAATCCTAATCCATAACTGTTTTTTGCATTGCCGCCGGCGATATGAAGATTATATTGCATGGACATCGGTGATCTATAAAAAGCATCTGAATAATTCTTCAAACCGTCCTGCGCCAAGAGATTATTGATTGCCTCTGCGGAATCCAATGACGAAATCTTTCCATTTTTTATACGGTCCAAAATATCAATTACGGGGGTCATTGCTACATAAGGAAATGATTGTAGAAAAACATCATAATGTCCCCCATCGAACAGCATCTTTTCAATAGCAATAAAATCGGCATTGGGAACCTGATACAGCTGCGACAGATTCGGGCGATCTTTAAAGATCATCGTACTTCCAAACGTAATTTTATTGCGGGTATTTGTCCCTATCATACCTTTCTTGGTGGTCAGTACAATCACGCCATTTCCTGCCCGGGCGCCCCATATAGCACTAGCCGCAGCATCTTTCAAAACTGTAGCCGACTCAATCATCGCAGGGTCTATGTTGGTAATATCACCCTCATAGATAAATCCGTCCAGTACAATTAAAGGATCAAGATTACCGTTAATGGTACTTAGTCCCCGAACAGAAACATTTAGCTTCTGCTGCATTCCATTTTTGATCGGCTGATTGTCAAAACGAATAGCGGGAACGACATTGTTAAGACGCTGCAGGATATTGGTACCGACCTGCTGATCCAACATTTTTCGGGAAATTACATTTATAGCCCCCGTGACTTCGTTTGCCCGAAGTGTCTGATAGCCGGTATTTACCTGTACCTCCTGCAGATAGTTTTCTTCCTTTTGAAGCAAAATGACCGTATTATCTTTAAAATAGGCTCCTGCAACAGTGCGGCTGTGGTATCCCACTGAACTGACGGCCAATGAGTCCCTATCGACAATACCTCTTACAACAAACTTTCCATTGTCATCAGTACGTGTTACCTGCTGTTTATTGATCACGCGAATATTGGCATTCGGCACAGGAGATCTATCCGTACTATTTAGCACGAGTCCTTTAATCTCTATCCGTTGCTCTTGCTGAGCCTTGCTCAGCAAGATGCTTACGCTGCATAGCAGCGTTAATAGTCTTACTTTCATTACTTCGGACTAGTAGATTGGATAAACAAAAGGATAGGTTCTGTATTCTTTCACAGGACTAAACACTATCCCTCTTTCTTTCAGAAAGGATAACTTTTCTTGTTCTGTCCAACGGACAAAGCCAGCAGGTATGGTGATATCGATATTAAAATTTTCCTTCTCCTGTAGTTCAGTCGGAAGATCAAAAGCATAAAAGAGATTCTGCAGAAATAGACCAATAGGAATATTCTGATAGAAAGCCTCTTCACCTATCCCTTGAAATCGTGCAATTGAAGCTTTTCCACCGGTGAGAATGGTTTTAATCTTATCGGAGAATCGTATTTTATACAGTTCGATGCTGTCGCTTTTACGCGCAACAGCAATTTTAAAATAGTTCTGAAATTCTCGACAAAAAATATCCGCAAACTGTGGGCGGGATACCGAGTCATCGGTATAAAACTGATACCAATACTTATTTTGGGTGCTATTTAAGTTCAACAACTTTTCTTTGAACTGTCTGCCGAAACGAGCATCTATGACCAGATCATTTTGCCGGAATCCCTTGAGCACCTCGCCATAAGCTTGAAAGAGCATAAACTGTAGACTCTGATTGCCCATTTGAAGGAACGTTGTCCCATTCTTATGGTTCAAATTAGGGTATACAGGCAGGTAATTTTCCCTATATCCTCCAAATGCAGAAATGTAATGCATACCTACTGTATCCAGCAGCGGTTCAGCAGCACTCCGAGTGAGGTTTTTATAATTACCTTCGCTCTTTAACACGGCGTTTCCATCCAACAAAGCCTGAATATTTTTGTCCGTCAGTGAATGCGAGCTCGTCATGGCAATAAAGACACCATTTGCATCAACTACCGCCAATGCAGGTAGGGTATTATGCGCAAACAATGCGGTAAACACGGTATCATCTAATACTGTGGGTAGAGAGGGCGTATAATTAAAATCAGCTTTAAATTTTTCAAATCTCGTCTTTATCCGTTTTGCTGTATCTTTATTCCGCTTACTATTGACCATTATGACCTGTATGTTATCCAGAAAACGCTGCTGTATCCATTCCATTTTGGGAATACCTTCGATGCAGCTCGGGCAACCTGTTGACCAGAAGTCTAACAATATCAGCTTTCCTTTCAGGTCAGAGAACTTGATTGTTTTCTGCTTCCCATTGAAATAGTTCAGCTCGAGCCGCTGGTTCCATACCGCATCTGGAATCTTATCCCCCGGCTTCAGTGCTGCAAGATGGGACAGCCCCTCCGCCCCGCTGTCCTTGCGGGGCGTCTGAGCTGATAAACTAAACATAGAAACTATCATTAAGAGCAGGCATGTCAGAGACATACGATATCCCTTTCCGTAACCGGCAACTACTGAAAAGTATTTTAAAGCCTTCTGAGCGATTGATTTCTCTTGAACAGCTAAATACTCATTCTTGTACACTCGAGTACCACAGAACACCTGTAAATCCTCTGATTTCAAACGGCATCCATCTCCTCCACTTACCAAATCGCCTCTATGCATTTTTGCAGGAATTTCCATGGCACGTCCAAGCTTATACCTGCGGTCCACCAGAAAGCTACCGAAAGCCTGTACCTGTTTGGTAGCTATTTGGTACCTCTTTAGTAGCTCTTTAGTACCTTTCCAGTACCTTTTTGGTACACTTTCAGTACACTCCTGGTAGCTTAACCGTGAATCAATAGTGCCTTTAGTGGCGGGGAATAGACCACCTAAGTACCTACCAACTCCTGAGCAAATTCGTCCGCTCTTCGAGTGCTGTTCGGGTGATACGTGGGTTTTCCTCGGGTCGCTTCCGAACAAAGCCAAAGGAAAAGTAATGCAAAACCAATGGCTAGGCAGAATAAAGTAAGGTGTTGGTAGGGTATTGGTCAGAAGAAAGTCCGAAGATGGTACGGTTCCTTTTTTCGGCAACCGACCAGCACCCTTACAGCTCAATCTGTTAGCGTGCCCGGCCAGTGCCTGGCAGATGTAGGTAAAATATAGACGTAATCGAATCGGTATCGCTACAGCTTCGCTCCTTCGGGTGGTCTTCGGCAACGCTTCGGGCCTTCTTCGGGACTCGTTCGAGACATGTTCGGCTACGCTTCGAGTCGGCTTCGACTCCGCTTCGGGTGCTGTTCGGGTGCTGTTCGGCTTCGAGTCGAAGCCCAGCCGAAGGATAGCCGAAGCTCTCCCGACGGCATCCCGACGCTGTCCGGGAGAAATGCCGAAGCCTCCCCGAACGCTTGTCGAAGGAAAGGTATTTAATATGATCTTGGTATACCGCCATAGGCAGGCAATAGTCAGTTTGCGCTGATGATGGATCTTGCCCAGCATTCGAGAAATATAGGTTTGCAATCGGTGTGCTCTGCCTTTGGTTAGAGACATAGCAGTCCCGATGGAGCATATTTGCTTCATAATAATTGGTTTAATGGTAACTGGAGCAGCTATCCGATCACAGGATCATTTGTCAACACAATGATCCATTCTAGATAGCCTGTTAACTAGATAACTCAATAACTACACTCCAAAAATAACAAAAAAGGAAACCAATCTCAGCGCTTGGCCCGCCCTATGGGAAGGACTCCGTACTTAGGAGGTCTGGGAAAGAAAAAGTGCTGATGTTTTTGTACCCGATTGATGACCGTATTCCAAAGCAGGTGGCTCAAGATCTAACTGAGACTGGTTGTAGATGGTAGCGGACTAAGTTGCCTATTGGCGCCCCGCCTTACTACCCCTCTACGTGAGGCATGCACCTCACTCAGGAGCCCCGTATACCCTGTCCCTGATGGAGAGCAGGGCATATAGTCTGGTCCCTTTTAGGAACCGTGCTGGGCCCTTGCTGGTGCTGTATATAAGAAGAGAAGAACGCCCTTGCCCCTGTAGTCGGGCTACTTTATTGGTTTGATAACAGAGCAGTTCTCTCCCACCCCTATTAAAATTCATCATTTTTAAGGAATTAATTGTTTTCCAATGGCCTTAAAGAGCCCGCAAAGCGGGGTTCTAAGGTTCATTAAGTGTGACCTAGTGAGGGCGGATCAGAGCGTTACTGCTCATCAATAACCAACTGCACCTAATCCCACAGCAGATCACACGATTTAAATAAAAATTAACTGATAAGGTCGTTCAGTGCAGAAATAGTCTTTATGGGAGTTTTACGTTTATAATTGGCACATACAACGATCTAAGTCATCAATAATGACTTCTGTTCCTCAGATATTAAGGAGGTTCTTTGATTTTGTTTTGTAACTGTTTTAAGCTCATAACTTACCTAGTTTATTCATGGTAAGTCTCGTTAAGAAAGTAAAAACGTGGGTTACTATCTAGCTTTATTCCTTGGGTCTCACGCCATCAAACTCAGCATCAAACGATAGTACCCACGCCTTTAACTATAGCGAATATAGATAATAAAGGCATATGGGTGCAACCTATCGTCCTCGGGTTTGATTGTATTGTGAGACTAAGGAACCGAGACTTATAATTTGCACTATACACATAAATAACTGCTCAGCAATTAAGTATGATAAGCAAATATAAAAATAAATTTTACAATAAAAGTAAATTAATGATAATTATTAGCGTAAAATAAACTCGGTCTTTGTTAGATGACTAATCAAACAAACATCTATAGTCAGCAAATGGCTATTCGATTAAGGCAAATTATGAATCACTTAAATCTTACTGTAGCTGGCTTCGGGGTTTTTATTGATAGAGAGCCTTCACATATTTATGGAATACTAAATGTTTCTAGGGATTTCAGTGATGCCCTTGCAGAACATATTGGCAAACTAACAGGAATTAAAGGAGCAACTATTAAAAACATCAATACGGAAATTCCAGCGAGCATATCAAAATGTGATAAAATTGTCGAGTTTAGGAAAAGTCACAAAGATAACAAAGAGTACTTTTTAAACACCAAAACAGATCGAAGCATAGATGCATTTATTTCAGATGTTCTTATCAAATCAAAGTTTTTAGAAACACCACGGTACTTATCTGAAATAGAAGAATTCGTTGCATTGAAGTATGATAAAAACTTCGTTAAAGACAAACTGTCAAAAGCACTTAGATATGCCGTATCAAAACAAACTTTGAAAAGTGAAAAAAGGCCTATTAAACTTAAGAATGGTGATTTTGGAAAAAGAATTGTTGATGTTTATTGGATAAACCCTGAAAAACAATAACTATTATACCACAATTCCTTCTTTGAAATAGAATAAAAAACAAGCAAAAGTATCATCGCGCAGAAAAAGGAAGAAAATTTCTAAAAGGATTGGGGAATTAGTAGCCGACGCGATTACGAAAAACTAAAGAAAGAATATAAAGGTAAGCTTGCGGCTTTGAAACTTCAGATCGCACTTGCCAAACTATGTAACGCGAAATCCGATCCAACATTTGCTTTAAAGATATCTAAGGATAATATGAAAGATGTTTATGGAATGAAATAATCCTTATTAGTTATATATTAAAAGTTACCTTATTATGATACCCAAAGAGATACAAGCAATATTTGATTTTATTGATTTTTTAGATGCAAACAAAAAGCAATACATAGAGGTATACCTACCAATATGTGCCGAGCTTGAGAAACTGGATGATGAAAGAAAATCCCTTGGGCCTAATGATAACTATAAGCACAAGCTACGATACAACACACTTCAAAAACAGATACAAGATAAGTTTTCGTTGGTATATGACAACGTCTATACACCAATAACGGCAACACTTAAAGAATCGGGCATTTGGTCAGGCGATGAAAGTTACATTAGCATTAAAAATAACATTTCCTCTGCGGCTACCGCTTTTAAGGAAATGTTTCAAATAGAGGACGTACAACTAGTCGTTTCTTATAAAGATAAATACACATCTTTTAGAAAGGAAACAAACTCAAATTTCTTGACACTAGGTATCATACTTCCAGATTTAGACGAGGTACTAAAGGAATTATTTGATTTTTTTAAAGATACAGATGACAATGAATTTGAATCTTTTGAATCCGAGATAGTAGAATGTAAAAGCATTGAGGAAGCACTTCAACTATATGTCAATAATCCCAAAAAGAACATTCGGTTTACACTGCCCTCTTCCTTTCTTAATCCTAGTAGCACGGCAACACAGAGAGAGGCTGAATCTAAGCAGGTTTTAGAAGAACTATCAGCATTGAAAGATTTAGTAAATATGTTTATAAAATCATCAGTAGAGACACCTCCTTATAATTCCTACGAAGAAGCTCTATATCGGGTCAGAATATTAAAATCTGTAATAGAAGATAAAGGTCAGTTCAAAATTTTCAAATTTCAGGAAAATCAAAATGAAGCTATGCTTCAGTCGCTCTTTAAACTCGTAAAAGAAGACTCATCTTTCGACATAAATGCCGAAGTGAATAACGGACGCGGACCAGTAGACTTTACGGTATCGAAAGGCTCTCAAGACAAAACGGTGATAGAATTTAAATTAGCAAAAAGCTCGTCATTAAAACGAAACCTACAACATCAGGTGGAAGTTTATAAAAAGGCTAATAATACTGATAGGGCTGTAGTGGCAATACTGTACTTTAGCCAAAAAGAGTATCAACAAGTCATCAAAACACTTAAAGAACTTAATCTTTACGAATTAGAGAATATAATACTAATTGATGGTCAGCAGAAGCTCTCGGCTTCTAAGGAAAAAGAATAATAACTTTCCCTGTTCGTAAAACCTAATCAAATACTAATATGAGCTTAAAAGAAGAAAAAACTTGGATAGTTAACATTGCTGCTGTAATCTCCGTTGGAACGATATTTTTATATGTTCTGGGATGGATATATTGGTCTTCATTCTTTAACGAGCTTGGCATTTCATTTTCAATTGTTGATTTAACATTTGAAAAAATGGTTAGTACAACCTGGGTATTACTTATCGTAATACTCGCTTGGGTAATTTCAGTTGTTATAAATATATATTCATCAGAGCGTTCCTCTATCGATGCTATTAATGTTGTTTTTATATTTACAACAACATTATTTATACATTCTTACGTAATATTAAAATACATATATTTCGTTCCTATTATGATATCTGTTTTTTTGGCCTATGGAATTATTAGATGGATTGTCTATAAGAAAAAAATTAATATTCCAGATTTGGCTAAGAAAACTGTGTTATATTCCGGATTATCTATATGTGTTATTGCAAGCATTGCCTTTTATATCTATAGAGGGTGCGATGACGCTGAGATTAATCTAAATAACAATAGAAATGACATTGAAATAGAATTTAAAAACAAAGAAATTCTCAAAGCTAGATACCTAACAAAGACAAGCCAGATGTTGGTAGTATTAACTGAAGTAGTCAAGACTTAATCTGACAGTTGCAATAAATTAACAACTGAAAAATAGATTAGAGTTATGACAACACAAGAAAAAATCATCAAGAACAAACTGGGTGTTTTAGAGCTTGCCCAG